>Ga0302167_10000001_pt1 | contig 1055486 bp, 900 predicted proteins | sample I_Fen_N1_1_FD_193496 | JGI IMG/M metagenome (GOLD analysis project Ga0302167, IMG submission 193496) | Peat permafrost microbial communities from Stordalen Mire near Abisko, Sweden - I_Fen_N1_1 | ecosystem: Environmental > Terrestrial > Soil > Wetlands > Permafrost | place: Sweden: Abisko... | reverse complement strand
TTTTTATATAATATTCCTTCTCCAAAAGGATTTGCTATAAAATGTTTTGCTGTTAATTCCGAATGATTCACATACCCTTTGGCAACACCTAAACCGCCTATTAGCAGTTCGCCGGAAACCCCAAAAGGACAAAGTTCCAGATCTTCACTGACAATATAAATTGCTGTAGATGAAAAAGGCTTTCCGACAGGAACCTGGGTATAGAAATCCCCAAGGGATACACGGTGAAGTAATTTCCCGATGGTGGTTTCTGTAGGACCATAATGGTTTACGATCTCAACCTGGCTTTGCTGCTCTTTTATACGCTCTAAAATGTCGGCAGACAAAACTTCTCCTCCAAAAATAATCATCGAATTGGGCAGCAAAACTTGATCCGGACCTGATAAGGCTTTCCAGTGCGAAGGAACTATCTTGATACAATCTATCGATTCTTTTTCAATATTGGATTTAAGCCTTTCTGCATCCATTAACAACGGTTTAGAGAATCCGTATAAAGTTCCGCCGCCTAATAAAGCTCCATAGACCACTGTTTTTCCTAAATCGGCAGAAAGTGAAGACATCAGTCCAAAACGTTTGAAACGGCTTAAGGACAACGTATTTTCAAGGCCCAGGTAATAATCGGCCACGTTAGCGTGGCTTACCATAACTCCTTTGGGTTTGCCTGTCGTTCCCGACGTATAGATCACATATGCTGTATCTGATGCTGATATTGATGGGGAATTTATATTATCCAGTTCTAAATCCATGAAATCACCATACTGAAGATCTATGGAGAACACGGGAACTGTAAAGGAAATCACGTCAAACAAATCATCTGATAAGATTATAAGGGCTTTTATCGAAGCATCTTCTATTATATAGCCTTTTCTGTCCTCCGGAAGTTCCTTGTCTATAAATACATATCCTGCACCCGATTTTAAAATTCCCAGCAAACAAAGTATTGACCATTCGTTAGTGTCCATCATGATTCCTACAAGGTCATTGCCTGTAAGATCATATGTTTTTCTTAAATAATTTCCTAAACGGTCCGATTGGGCATCCAGTTCCTGATACGTAATTGATTGTGATTCGAATGAATAAGCAATTTTTTCAGGGCTTAATGACACACTGTTGCGAAAAAGGTCTAAGATCGTTAAATCTGACTCTTCGAAAGTCTTTGAAGGGTAAATATCCAATAACGCATTGCGTTCAGCAACTGTCAGGTAATTTATATTTCTTAATAATTCAGTTGGTTTTTCTACGATTTGGGCAGCCAATTCTTTAAAATGAGCGATCAGTTTTTCGATCATTTCTCTGTCGTATACATCTGTGTTGAAATTAATATCAAAAAACAAATGATTGCCTACTTTACTAAAAATAATGGCGAGATCTACTTTTGATACTATTTTACCCAGATCAAATATGCGATCTACTTTATTAGGATCTAATACAAAATCTTCTGCATTGGCTTGTGTTTCCGGCAATCCTATAATGACATCAAACATGGCACTTCTGGAAGGATTTCTAAGTAAATTGAGATCTTCCGTCAATAAATCGAATGGATACTGCTGAAAATTGAAACTTTCTAACGTATTGGTTTTAATCTGATGAAACAGTTCATCAAAACTGCCTGAAGGATCAATCAGGTTCCTTAAAGGCAAGGTGTTGATGAAGAATCCTATCTGATCGTCTAAATCAATATGATTTCTTCCGGCTATCGGCGCTCCAATAACCATGTCTTTTTGCCCGGTGTATTTATAAAATAACACGTTCCATAATGCTACAAGTCCAATATAGAGGCTTCCTCCATTGGCTTTGCAGTACGATTCCAGTTTCATCGTGGTTTCTGCTGCAACATAAGATCCCAGCTTATACCCGTTGTATGTTTTTGTTTTTGGCCTGATTTTTTCACTTGGCAAATCCAGTAAAGGAAGTTCTCCTGTAAATTTATTCTTCCAGAATTCTTTATGCTTTTCAAAAGCTCCGTTACGAATTTGTTCCTGCTGCCATACTGCATAATCTTTATAATGGATTCTTAGCTCCGGTAAAGTAGGAAGTGTTTCTTTCTGGAAGGCTTCATAAAACGCAAAAGTATCCCTAAATAAGATCTCCATTGACCAGGCATCTCCGATGATATGATGGATGTTGAAATACAAAACGAATTTTTCATCGGATAATTTATAGATTGAAACCCTGAATAATGGTCCTTTTTCGAGATCAAAAGGCTCGTATTCATCTTTTTCAATATAAGATTTCGCCAATTCAGCACCATTTATATCCTGACTTAAATCTAAGTAGTTTACATTAAAATTAATGTCTTCCAGAGACAAAACCCATTGTCTGATTTCTCCTTCTTCATTCTTTTTAAATACGGTTCTTAATATCTCATGCCTTTCTATCAAAGCATTTATAGCCTTTTTGAAATTATCAATATTGTAATTTCCATTGAGTTCAAAGTTGGAAGGAATATTATAGCCTACTGCTCCTTTTTCAAAATGATTCAGTATCCATAAACGGCGCTGAGAAGAGGATAACTCATAACTTTCCTGATTATCCAGCTTCGGAATATTCAGTTTTAGGTTATCGCCGGCAGCATTTTTTTCCTGGGATAGTAAATAATCCTCTAATGCAGCTTTATTATTTCTTATTTCCTCCAGCAATTCCGGGCTTATAGAACCTGCATCTTTTTTGTATACTTTGAGTTTTCCGTTCTCAAGTTTAAGCAGCAATTTATTCTCTATTATTTTTTTTATAATACTCTCCATACAATTTTGCTATTTTTTAGATATCTAACTCAAATAAATTTTCTTCATTGATTGATTCCTGTTCAGTAAGAAACAATATTTCTAATCCTAAGCTGCTTATGGTAGGTTTGTTAAAGAAAGACTTAAAGTCCATTTTCATACCAAATTCACTGCTAATCTTATTAAATACCTTCATTGCTGTCAGGCTGTTTCCTCCTAATGCAAAAAAATCATCGTTAATTCCTATCTTATCTTTATTCAAAATCTCTTTCCAGATTTCGACCAGTTTTTCTTCTATTTCATTACCCGGGGCCACATATTCATTCCTGATCAAATCGTCTTCTGTAACAATTGGCAAAGCTTTCTTGTCGATTTTACCGTTTCTGGTTAATGGAAAACTTTTCATGTGAACATAAGCGGTTGGGAGCATATACTCCGGTAATGATTTTAATAATTCATGTTCTATAATCGCTGAATCTATTTCGTTATCAGACACATAGTACAATACAATAATCTGTCTGTCGGTATGGGCTATTGCTTTTGCATTTTTTACCTGTTCAAGATCTGTTACAATATTTTCGATGGCATCTAATTCGATTCTGTATCCCAGGATTTTTACCTGATTGTCATTTCTTCCCAGAAATTCCATAGTTCCATCAGGCATAAACCGGCCTAAATCTCCGGTTTTATAAATTCTTTCCGCAGCAGTTATACCTTCTATAGGCCCTTTTAGGAAAGCTTCTTCGGTTTTTTTTGCATCATTAAAATAACCACGTCCTACGCAGGGTCCTGCCAGTAATATTTCGCCTTTGACTCCTACAGGTACTTTTTGTTTATTTTGATCGACTATATGAACTTCAAAATTCTGAATAGGATCTTTCATTACAGGAACAGAAAAATTATCCGGGACGTCTTTCATAAAATAATGCGAAATATCATCTGAGACTTCTGTTGCACCATAAGTATTAATAATGGGTACGTCTGGATACAAATCAAGCCATCTTTTTACCATTGCTTTTGTAAGCGTTTCCGCATTCAGGATTATCGTATCTAAAGACAGTTTTTTTGCATCGCTACTATTTTCAAGATCATTAAGCATTTCGAGTAAATAAGAAGGAACAAGTTCCAGTAACGTAACCTGGTCTTCTGCCAGTTTATGTACAAATTGGCTGACATCTATAATCACTTCTTCGTTGTAGATAATACTTGTTGCCCCTGCGGTTAAGGGCGCAAAAAACTGCCAGACTGAAATGTCAAATGTATGAGGGGCATTCTGAGCTACAATACTGTTGCTGGTAATACCCATTTCTGCAATTTTAGCTCCTATGTGGTTAAGCATGCCTAAATGCTCAATCATGGCTCCTTTGGGTTTTCCGGTTGAACCGCTGGTATAAATTACATAGGATAAATCTTCGAAACCTATAGTGACCGAAACATCGGCATCAGAAAGTTGATTTACTGCTGCATTTACAGTGTTAAGATCAATAACTGCTATTGTAATCCCTAATCTTGCCAGTTGTTCTAAAACTACTGCATCATCTGTTATTACTGCTTTTAGGTTCGAGTTTTGAATGATATGCAATAAGGCTTCATCTGAAAGATTGGTTGCAACCGGCACATATGCGCTCCCTGCTTTCCAAACGGACAGAATTCCTTTTACCATGTTTATTGATCGGGACGACATGATGCCGAACAAATCGTCTTTCTTAGCGTCAAAAACGTCCAGAAAGTATCTTGATAACTGATTGGTTTGTTGGTATAATTCTTCGTAAGTTATTGTTGCAGAATCATGAATTATCGCAATTTTTTCTTTTTGTGCCTGACATTGTTCGTTTATTAAATCAACAATGCTTTTGTCTAAATCAAAATAAGATCTTGGCTGGTTGATTTCTGCTAAGATATTTTTTTCCGAAGCTCCTCTGAATTCTATTTTTTTTAGAGGATGATATGTATTGTCGAGAATCTCATGAAATAATGTATTAAAGTTTTCTCCAAATAATGTTAAGAGTTTTGGATCGTATATTTCTCCTTTTATACTGATTATCAGAGAAGGGGAATCGCCTTCAAGTTCAAAATCAAAAAGCGTTTTAACAATAGCGCTCAGGTTGTTATTCTTACTGTTTAAAATCAGTCCAAAAGGTTCACTTTTCTGGAAACTTTCAAAGCTCAGAAATGAATCTTTAAACATATCTAAATCAAAAGCATATTCAACTGCTTTTAACAGCGCCTCTTTATGCGTGGTAAAAATAGTTTTGAATGTCTGATCCAGATCTGTGCTGGGCTGCAGTACAAAAAGACCTTCACTGTCTTTTAAATTATCAAATTGATTAACAGGAGATAAAAAACAGAAGCTTTCCTCATATCTTGACAGTAGTGTGCTTAACGCTGTATAATAAAAATTATAACGTAAGAGATCTGAGCCATTACAAAGGGCATCTGCTTTTTTTATGTCTTCTTTATCTAATGCTATTTTTACTTCGGTTTCAGAACTTTCAGCTTTCAGATGGGTTCCTCCAAAGAATGAAACTGAATTTGGCTGTATTTTTTCTGATAAAAAGGTGTGCCAGAACTCTTCGGTTCTTGCTTTTTTAAGAATAATTTCTTTTTCCATGATTATACGGTCTCTCTTTTAAGTTCAACTGTAACTGCCTCTAAAGACACTCTGATAGCTGTAATAATTTCGTCCAGCTGTTCTTCATTGACAATTAGCGGCGGGGTAAGTAAAATGTGGTCTCCGGAAACACCATCTACTGAACCTTTTCCTGGATAAAGAACAACGCCGTTTTCGATAGATTTTTCGCCAATTCTTTTAGAAATATTCAAACCTGGCGCAAACGGCTGTTTGGTGATCTTATCCTGAACAAGTTCTATCCCGCATTGCAAACCAACTCCTCTTACATCACCTACAATATCAAATTCGTATAAAGACTCTAATTTTTTAAGGAAAAGTGCCCCCATTTTTTTTGAGTTTTCAAGCAAATGCTCTCTTTCCAGAATATCCAGCGCAATGTTACCCGCAGCTGCACCCACAGGGTTACAGGCAAAAGTGTGCCCTCCTAAAAAGGCGGTTTTTGTATCTACAAAGGGTGCTGTTACTTTTTCTGAGGCAAGTACGGCAGACAACGGAAAATATCCTCCGCTGATCCCTTTTCCTGCTGCGATTATATCCGGAACAATGCCATAATTATTAATTCCGAAATTTTCTCCGGTTCTTCCAAACCCTGATAATATTTCATCTGAAATAAATAAGATTCCGTACTTCTTGCAGATATTAGCGACACCTGTAAAATAATCTTTTGGCGGCGGAACTGCTCCCATTGCTGCAGCGATTACAGGCTCTGCGATAAATGCGGCGATTGTATCTGCTCCTGCTTCAACAATTGTGGTTTCAAGTTCCAGTAAAAGACTTTCTACGTATTCTTTTTCACTAAGTTCGCCTGGTCTTCTGTAATTGTATGCCGGAGATACATGAGGAAAATTATTCAGCCATTTGCTGTACAATTCCCTTCTTGCTTTCATTCCGCCTATATCCAGCATAAAAACTGAATTACCATGGTAGGTATTCCATCTTGAAATAATTTTATATCTCTTAAAATCTCCTTTTAATTGGTGGTATTGCAAGGCAAGTTTTACTGCGTTTTCAACAGCTTCTGTACCGCTCATTACAGTCCATGCTTTGTTATATCCTTCCGGTGCAAAATCAACAAGTCTTTGCAAATAGTTTTCTACAATTTCTGAGCTAAAAGCATGCGTTGGTAATACTGATATTTTTGAAATCTGCTCACTTATAGCTTCTACTACTTCTGGTCGGCCATGACCAATATTAGAAACCGATGACGAACCTGATGACCCGTCTAAATATCTTTTCCCATTTACATCAAAAAGATAAATCCCTTTTCCGTATTGAATTTTCGGATAATTTTTGTTCATATCTGGACAAACTGCCATGGATTGAATTAATGGTTGAATCATAATTATTGTTTTTTGGTGTTGATAATATGTTTTATTCTTTACTGCTTAGCAATGGGGAAAGCAATGTTATTTTAAAAATTTTCCTGATATATGTCTTGCGAGTTTTGCTCAACGCCTGCTTTAAACTTACTATCCAGACTAATGTCACTAAGTTTCGTTAAGGCAAAAGAATCAGGATAATCGATCAATTGCTGCGCTAATGCCAAAAGCCTTTCTGTAAAAAGTACAATTTGTACTGTATCAAACAGCGTATTATTGTAAAACAACTGACCTCTTATTTCCTGATTGTTCTCATAAAAATGCAAGACAAAATCCTTAGCAATGTTTTGTTCTTCTTCTAAAAGACTATTTTCCTGATGATAACGGACCAAAACATTATACAATCCTGAATTGGATAAATTTTGCCGGTTTGCTATTTGCTCAATCTTCTTTTCACTTAAAAAATTCTTTTTCCCTTTATGATTATTCTCTTTTATACTCTGATACAAGTGTTTTAAAGTAAAATCACTTTCTACGGCTATAACCAATGGTAAGTTTCCTGTCGTTTCATTAGCAGAGAAAAAAGAAGTTCCTGTAATTATTCTCTGCTCACCTGTATATTTGTGAATGATTACTTTTACCAGAAACAATAAAGTGGTATATAAGTCTCCGTTATTTGCTGTTGCTATTTTCTCTAAACCTTCTTTAAGTTCTTTATCGAATATAAACGGGTGACTGTCTTTTGTCACTACAGCAGTTTCCTGTTTTGGTTTTTCAAATGGAAATTTTACTGTAGGAATTCCATCTTCAAACAATTCTTTCCAGTACGCTTCCGAAAAGGAGTTTTGATACTCAGCATCAGATAAATAATCTATCTGACCTAAAGTTATATTTTCACTTAAAGCAAACTGTTTTGCTATTTTTAAAAAGTGACCTGAAATATTTTTAATCTCTTCGCTGTCAAAATATTCCGGATTGTATTTAAAAGCTATTCTTAAAGACGAGTCTAAAGGGGTTACAATTACATTAAAATCATAATTGGTCTGCTCAAAAGCACTTATACCTTCAACAATCATATCAGGATTATCATTTTCTTTTGTCGCTTCGGCTTCGCTTATGAAATAATTTTCAAATACAAGTATGCTGTGGATCAATTCTGTTCCTAAAGCGCTTTGAGACTGAACATCTGATAAACTGCTGTAATGATACGGGCTGCTTTCTAAAGCTTCAGTGTGTAATCTTTTTAAGAATGTTTCCGGAGTCTCTTCTTTTGAATATTGGGTTCTTACCGGTATGGTATTGGTAAATAATCCAATCATGTTTTCAACTCCCTGCAATTCTCCCGGACGCCCGGAAACTACTGCACCAAAGACTGTGTCTGTTGTATTGTTGTATCTTGAAAGCAAATATCCCCAAATACCCTGCATTACTATATTTTGGGTCACTCCTATTTTTTGGCACATATTTTTTATGTCCTGGTATAAGGTTCCTTCAATGTTCAGGATCTCCTGCCCTGTTCCTGTCGCTAAAATTTCTTTTATTTCCTTAAATGGCAGAATTGTAGCAGAGGCTAATCCTTTCAGATAATTCTTCCAGTATGCTAATGAGGCTTCTTTATTTATTTTGGAAAGCCATTTGATATATGCTGAATATTTGACCGGAACAGGAAGATTTATGTCCTGATTTGCTGCAATTGCATCTAAAATAGAATTAAAATCATTAATCAATATACTGATGCACCAGCCGTCCATTAAAATATGGTGATGACTCCAAATAAAAGCATATTTATGATCTTGTAGTTCGACAACTTTCAATCGCATTAAAGAGGGCTCTTCGAAATCAAATCCTTTTAACCTGTCTTGTTTTTTTATGTTTTCAAGATAAACTTCTTCAGAAGATTCATTCTCCTTTCTTTTTTCAAATGAAAAATGCCCGGCTGCTTTTTTGTAAACGATCTGTAAGGGTGTATCACCTATTGTATTTGTAAATGAAGTACGTAATATTGAATATCTGGATACCAGTTCGTTGTATGCTTTTTGAATTGATTCAACAGACAGGTGATTGGTATGAATGATGTACGTACTTTGTTCAAAATACATAGGACTTGAATGATCAACAAGCCAGTGAAAATACAATCCCTGCTGTAAAGGCGATAATTCGTAAATATCTTCTATGTTATTATTTTTATTCCATTCTGATAATGCAGCAAATGATAGGTTTTTGTATGTCAGGTCTGACGGGGTCAAACGGTTTTCTTTTATTGCTGATATTCTTTCTGTTAAATCCTTTAAGTGATTTTCATAAGATGAAATCAGTTTGTTGATCGTTTCCGGATGAAACTGATCGCCTGAATATCCAACGGATATTTTTAACTGACCTGAAACCATCATACCTACGATATCCAGAAGGACTTCACTTTTACTGTTTTCATTACTTACAGCTGATCCTGCACGCTCTGAAGAAAATTCGAATAGTGCTTCTTCCTGACCATTTGGTATGCTGTTATCAAAGTCACCCAAATAATTGAACTGAATATTGGGTAATAATGGATTTGTAAATGCTTTTCCTAAATAATTTAAAATACCATAGCCAATGCCTTTATTTGGTATTTTGCGTAAAGAATCTTTAACAGAAACTAATTCATGCCCTGATGCGTGTGAAACATCTAAAACAAATGGATAAATACTCGTAAACCATCCTATTGTTCTTCCAACATCTACTCCTTCAAATATTTCTTCCCTGCCGTGTCCTTCCATTTTCACAACACTTTTCTCTATTCCAAAAACATCTTTAACGGCAAGTCCTAAACCGGTTAGCAGCATATCGTTAATTTCTGTATTATAAACACCGTTTACTTCGGTTTGTAGCTTTTTTGTTGTTGCTGAACTAAGTACGAAAGAAGCTGAACTGTCTTTTTTTGAAAAACGATCCGATAAACGATTGTCTCTTGGCAATTCAGGAATCACTTCCTTGTTTATCGCTTCCCAGTATGCTCTTTCTGATTGTATTTCATGGCTTTGGGCATAGGTTTGCAAGTGTGCGGACCAGCGCTGGAATGAATCTGTTTTTAATGGCAATTCCTGACGGTTTCCGGATTCGAAAGATTGGTACAAATGCGATAAATCTTCTAATAGTATGCGCCACGAAACACCATCGATTACCAAATGATGAATAATTAGTGCCAGACGGTCACCATCTGACATTCTAAAATGACCTATATGAAAAAGTACTCCGGAACTTATATCGAAGCCGGACTGTAACTCTTCTCCTTTATGCTGTAAAGCCTCAGGTTCATTTGATTCACTTCGCAAATCATAAAAACGGATCTTAAAATGTATACCAGAAGTATCCTGATTGTGCTGAATCCATGCATTATTTTCCTGATAAAAGGCCATTCGCAAGGCATCATGATGCGAAACCAATGCTGAAACAGATTGCTCCAGAACAACAGGATCTATAGTTTTTCTACTTTTTAGCAGTACTGACTGGTTGTAATGATTTTTATTGCGGATATATTCACTTTCAAAAAAATCATGTTGTACAGGCGTTAATGCCACCTCTCCTTTTACCTCGAACTGATCTGTAACGGTTGTGCCTGATATTAAGAACCCGGCTAAGTTTTCAATAAAAGGGTTTCGTAAAATCTGTTCTACTTTTAGAGCGTAACCGCGTTGTTTTAATCTTGAAACGACCTGAATAGACTTTATAGAATCGCCTCCTAAATTAAAGAAATTGTCTTTAATACCAATCTGATCGTGTTTTAGTACTTCGGACCAAACCTCAGCCAACAGTTCTTCTTCTTTTGATCTTGGTGCTATATATTCAGTTTTGATTAAATCTTTCCCTTCAACATCTGCCAGGGCTTTTTTATCTACTTTTCCGTTAGATGTCAATGGTATGCTATCCAACTGTACATAATACGCCGGAACCATATATTCCGGTAAAACCCGGCTCAGATTATTTTGCAGGATATTTTTGTCTACGGTGCCCTCAGCAACATAATAGGCTACTAAATATTTTGCACCATCTTTTTCTCTCACAGTCACTACAGATTGGCTAATTAATTCCTGTCTGGTTATTAACTGTTCGATTTCACCAAGTTCTATACGATATCCTTTAATTTTTACCTGATCGTCTATTCTTCCAAAATATTCTATATTTCCATCAGGCAGCCAACAAGCCAAATCGCCTGATTTATATATTTTTTCTCCTTTTACAAACGGACTGTCTATAATTTTTTCCTGTGTTAAATCATTTCGGTTCAGATAACCGTTGGTTAATCCTTTTCCTGCAATATAAATTTCTCCTTTTACACCTATTGGACAAAGTGACTGAAAATTGTCGACGATGTAAATGGTCGTATTGGCAATTGGTTTTCCAATTAATATTGCGTTATCATTTAGCTCAATCTCTTTTACAATACAACCTACAGTAGTCTCTGTTGGCCCGTATTCATTGTAAATGCGGATATCCTTATGAAGTGTTTTAAGGATTTCTACATGATGTTTTAACAACTGTTCGCCGCCACATATAATAGTTCTTATGGCTGTGTTTTTTATCTCTAATTCCTTTAAAAGTGCAATATGGGAAGGGGTCAGCTTTAAGGTATCGATCTCCGGATTATTGAAGGCTTCGTATAATAAGGTACTGATATTGGTTTCAAAATCTCCTAGCCATAATTTTTTCCCTCTCGATAAGCTTGTAAATATGGCTGTTACAGATAAATCGAACGAAATAGACGTAATAAGTCCCCAATTTCCGTGATCCGGATTCTCAAAATAATAATGGTTTGACCATTGAATATAATTTAATAAACTTGAATGGGTTATCGTACATCCTTTTGGGTTTCCTGTGGATCCCGAAGTATAAATACAATACACCAAATCCTGCGGATCAATCGCAACCTGATAATTTTTTCTTTGAATATTGAAGATTTCCACATCATTTGGATCAATTAGCCTGATGTTGGTAAAACCTGATACAATACTGTTTTTAGGGTCACATACCAAAACACTGCAATTGGATTCCTGAATGATGTATTCAATTCTTTCTTTAGGGTATTTGCTGTCAATAGGAATGTAATAAGCTCCGGCTTTTATAATTCCTAAAATACTGATAATAAACCACGATGTTCCTTCGCCTACCACACAAACTGCATCTCCTTTTTTGATTTCGTGCTCCTCAATCAGATAATTTTTAAATTGATCTGATTTTGTATCCAATTCAGAATAATTGATTTGAGAATCGCCGGTCAATAGTGCTGTCTGCTCCGGAAAAGCTTTGCACTGTGCTTCAATAAGTGCTGTAATAGACGCATAATTAGCAAAATCAGTGTTTGTGTTATTAGATTCTGCAAGGATACCTTTTTCCAGTTCGCTTAGTTCAAATCCTTTTATTTGAAGCAAATTACTGTAATTGCTCTTAATTTGGTTCGAAATAACTTCGACAGCTGATGATGTTAAACATTCTTCGTTATAATATAATACAACAGAAACAGCATTGCCTGTATCAGTACAGCTTATTTTCAGGTCAAATTTATCTTGTACTGAAAATGAATCAACGATTTCAAAAGCTTTTTGATATTCGGAACTAACAGCCTTCAAATCTGTAAATTCAAAACTATAATTCAGGTATTTCTCGTCTGCAGATTGTGTTACTTCTTTTCTGTTAAGCGTAAAAAAATCTGCCCATTCGGCCGGAAGCTCTATCTGGGCTTCAATTTCTTTTACTGCTTCAGCGAAAGTACCCCCATCTTGTTTTTCTATTAAAAGCGGAATTGTTTTAGATACAAGCCCTAAAGTATCTTCGAGTTCTTCGTACTCTCTTTTGAAATCAGATAAACCAATACTTATCTCATTTTCTGAAAACGACTGTAAATAGTGTACAAAATTTAATAAAAGAACTGTTTTGATTGTACAATTATGAACACGGCAGAATTCTTTAACTTTTAGATAATCTTCGCCTGTAATTTGGGTTAAATGTTTCTTTTTAGCATTGAAGAGTGTTGTTTTTCCTGAAAAAGGAATTAAGGCTTCTGCTGTTTGATAATTATAATTTTTCCAGAAAACAATGGCTTCCCGCTCGGGTTTACTAATCATCTCGTTTTGCCATGCACTGTAATTGACATAATCAATTTTTTCGTTTTCTTCTGTTGAAAGCAGATTACCGGATGTAATAATTTTTGCTATCTCATTGCATAAATAAAAACAGCTGTAAGCATCTCCAAATACAGAGTAAAGCCTGATAGCGAAATACTTTAATTTTCCGGACTGTTTTGCAAAACAAAACCGAATTGGATTATCATTTTCAGGATTGTAAAGGGTATCTAAAGCATTAGCAATCTCCTCTAAGGTACGATTTAGGTCTATTTCTGTCCAGTCAATTTCTGTATTGCCCGATTCGATCTGAAACGGATAATTAAAATTGCTATCCTGAATTAGACGGTAGGTTAAAATAGTATTGTTAGAAATGACTGTGCGTATTACTTTGAGCAAGTCGCTGAAAGGCAAATCTATTTTTACTTCCAGTATCATTTGATTGTAATAGCGTCCGGCGTTATCCTTAGCGACGCTCCACAGGTTCTTTTGATTTTCAGATAATTCGTAACCTTCTATAGGGTTCATACTATTGCTGTTTTATTTATTACTGTTTATTTTCCGGAAAATGCCTTAAGAAATAGATACGATAATTTTTCTGGCTCCTTTGTATGGGTTTCTTCCATGCGAAATCAGGAAATTGTCTAAGAACAATACGTCTCCGCTTATCCATTCGAATTCAATGGTTGCTTTTTTATAGGCTAGTCTTAATTCTTCAATTTCTTCTTTTGATATTGCAGAACCATCTCCAAAAAAAGTATTATTGGGTAATTCATCGTCTGAACTGATCGATTTTAGGAAGGCATCATCCAGCATGTATTTATTAAAAAACAAACAATGGTTAAACCAGGTAAATTCTTTGGTTACCGGATGCGTCCAGATAGCATCTTTACGCCATGTTAAAACCAGTTCATCTTCGTTTACCCATTGAAAATCGATACCATTGGAACGGCATTCTTCTTCGACCAGATTTTTATCTGAGGTCTGAAAAACTTCCTTCCACGCCAGACCTAATATTCCGTTAAGGTTTCTTCTGTACAACACGCCTTTTTCTTCAAACTTTTTTCGCAACGGTGCACTGATGTAGTTTAAAACCTGTCTGTTGTCTGCAATTGGAGTTTCTCCGCGATATTCTGCAGCAGTAACACAACAAAACACAATACGATGTGGCGGATGCGCAGCATACGAATTTTCACTATGCATATTAATCGTCTCATCTTCAGGATAGGTCGTAGATACATACACGTTTTCTCCCAATTCAAACCTTGGCGAAGACCTGAACTTGTATTCTAAAAGCTCTTTAGGAAATATCGACATCAGGTCCTGAAATTTCTCTACGGAATTGATATTAAAATCCCTGAAAAGAATCGCGCCATGCTCTGAAAGATCTTTTTCAAATTTTTCATTGTTTTCTACAAACCAATTTTTCAGGTTGTAGCCTGAATGAACAGGAGTTATAACCAAGGGAAAACTTTTGCCTTCAAAAAAAGAAGTTTTTACATTTTCTTCCAGATTGATTTTTTTAGCAGATTGATTCTTTAATGTACTTATTCTACTCATCATGATTGCATTTTTAAAAAGTCAGACATTCTGTTGGTGTTTCTTTTTTTATTTTCCTTTTTTGATTCTATGAATTCTTTCAGCTCGGTATGTGAATTCGCAAATGCTGTTTTTACTATTTTTTCGAAATCATTAAAAATTCTTTCAATTTCAAATGCTTCAAAAATATCCGTATTATATTCTATGGTTAATGACAGTTGCTCATTTTCATTAAACACAAAATTGAGATCAAACTGCGCTGCTTTCTTTTGTATTTCAAATCTTTCAGTTTCAAAAGGATGAAGTCGGCCGTAGTCAATAATTTTGTTTTCTGTATTTAGGCTCATCATGACATCAAACAAAGGAGATCTGCTCACATCCCTTTCCAGGTTTAGTTTATCTATAAGGTCTATCAAAGGATAGTTCTGATGTTTGAAGGAATTCAGTAAATTGTTTTTCTGATTTTCGAGTAAACTGTAAAAATTGTCGTTAGTATCTAATTTTGTTCGTACCGGTATGACATTTAAAAAGAGCCCTATCAGGTTTTCGGTATCCGGATGATTCCTGCCTGATAACGGAGTTCCGATAATGATATCTTCCTGAGAGGAATAGGTATACAACAGTACATTTATCGTGGACAACAACACCATAAACAATGTGGCATCGTGACTTTTAGCAAAGGCCTTCAGTTCATTTGAAAACGCATTAGAAAACTGATGCGATGCTTTGCTTCCGTTAAATGTTTTAGTCAATGGACGGCTTTTAAGGCTCGGAATATTTAATACCGGTAATTCTCCTTTAAATTGCTCCAGCCAATATTGCTCTGATTTTATATAATCTTCTTTTTGGTTGTTTCTCCAGATTACAAAATCCTTAAACTGAATTTTTAATTCTTCCTGGTGTACTTTTTCCTGATGTACCAGTTTATTATAAAAATGCATTACATCGTTAATAATAATTTCTAATGACCATCCGTCGCCAATAATGTGATGCATGGAAAAGAAAACTATATGTTCGTTATCAGCTGTTTTTATCAGGCAAATTTTTATCAATGGTGCTTTTTGCAGATCGAATGGCTCACTGTTTTTAGCCTGTATGTAATCCAGAATTTCTGATTCCTGATTTTCCCCTGCTAAAAATTCAGCCTCTTCTATGCTATAATCGTTGACATTCGCGTTCCCGATAAATTGCTCAATAATTCCTTTATCGTTTAGCTTAAAATGCGTACGTAATATTTCATGGCGCTGCATAAGTAATTGAAATGATTCCTGCAATTTGTCTCTATCTAAAACTCCTTTGATTTTTATTGCAATAGAAATATTGTAGGCTTCTGTTCCTCCTTCAAACTGACTCAATATCCATAATTGTTTTTGAGTCGAAGAGATTGGATATGAAATTGATTCCGGGGCTTTTGCTATATTTTGGTAATAGGCATCAGTCAATTTTGTGCTAATTCCTGATATGGTCGGATTAGAGAAGAAATCTTTAAATGTGATGCTTTTGCTTAATTGTTTCTGAATTTTGTTAAGAACTTGTACGGCAATAAGGCTGTGTCCGCCCAATTCGAAGAAATTATCTGTTACCCCTACTTCATTTAAGGATAATATTTCTTTCCATATTGTTACTAAATGTTCTTCTGTAGCATTTGCCGGTGCCACATATTCTTTTCTAATCAGGTCATTTGTGCTAATGTCCGGTAATCCTTTTCGGTCTGTCTTGCCATTAGGCGTTAAAGGAAGATTTTCTAAAGCAACGTAAAATGCGGGAACCATATATTCCGGTAACTTCTCCTGAAGGTATGTACGAATAGCAGATTTGTCAAGCTCTTTGCTGCCTGTATAATAACCAACCAATACTTTCTCTCCGTTGATTTCTTTTACGGCAACAACAGCTTGTTTTAAATCAGGAGTAAATTGTAGTAAGGCTGCCTCAATCTCTCCGAGTTCTATCCTGAAACCGCGAATTTTAACCTGATCGTCGATCCTGCCCATATATTCAATATTACCATCAGGATACCAGTACGCTAAATCGCCTGTACGGTACATCGTTTCTCCTTTAATAAAAGGATTTTCTACAAATTTTTCTGCTGTTAGTTCCGGTTGGTTCAAATAACCTGTTGATAGTCCTTTTCCTGATATACAGAGTTCTCCAACAACTCCTATAGGAGCTAACTGAGTAGTTTCGGGCTCCAGAATATATACTTGTCTGTTCGAGATTGGCTTTCCAATCGGGATTGTGGTTTGTTTTTCAGTTATCGGATAATAAGTAGCGCATACTGTACTTTCAGTTGGTCCGTAGGTATTGTATATCGAAATCCTGTTCCATAAATTGCTTATGTAATCCGGCTTTAAAACATCTCCGCCACTAATCAGGGTTCTTATACTAAGATTATATTGTTTATAAACTTCGTTCAGATATTGCAATGCATACGGGTTGGTACTTAAAACCGTTATATTAAGGCGTTCACAAAGACGGAATAAGGTATCGAAATCACCTTTTCCTTCGTATACGGCCAAAATTCCTCCTCTGATAAGGATTGGAAATATCTCTTCTATCGAAGTATCAAAAGAAATACTGGCCTGTTGTAAAATACTATCTTGTGACGAAAGTTGAAAATACTCTTTAAAAGTCGTCGAATAATCTGTTAGAGCACCATGGGTTATCTGAACTCCTTTTGGGTTTCCTGTAGATCCTGATGTATAGATTATATAAGCTAAATCTTTGGGGGTTACCTTTGAGACATATTCTTTTGTGTAACTGTCAGAATTACTTTTAAATTCTTCTAATATACCAGCGGTGATTGTCAGTTTGCAGCCACTGTCCTGTATGATATAATTTTTTCTTTCTTCCGGGTAAGCAGGATCTATAGGAATATATACCGCTCCGGTTTTTAAAACAGCAAGGATTGTTATAATCGTCCACGAATTTCTTTCTAATGCTATTCCAACAAAATGACCTTTATTTATATGGTGCTCATCCTGCAGGTAATTTGCCAGTTTGCTGCTGTATTCTTCCAGAAGTGAATAACTTATTTTTTCTTCCTGATAAACGAGCGCTGTCTGGTGTGGTTTTTCTTTAGCTATTGATTTTATAAGATTTATAACGGTCAGAGAAGTTTCAGAAGGAACAGAATGGGTATTAAATTCTGTAAGTATTTTGTTTTTTTCGGCTACGGTTACAATTTCGATAGCTTTTATGGACTGATTCGGGTTTTGCAGCCCTGATTTTACAAATGCTTCAAAATGCTTCAGAAGTGTAGCAATAAAACTTTCATTATAAATGTCTGTATTATATTCTATACTTAAAGAGAGTCCTTCTTCTTTTTCTACAAAAACAAAGCTAATATCGAGCTGGCTTACTCCTCTTTCAATTTCATTATATTCAGAAGCAATCACACCGTTTATTCCCTTTTGATCGTTGATTTCCAATCCCTGATGATTTTGCAATAAAACCATAATATCAAACAAAGCCGATCTGCTTTGATCTTTAGGCAGTGCTAATTGATTGACAAGTGCTGTAAAAGGATATTCTTTATTTTCGTATGCTTTTATAAGTGTCTGCTTTTGTTTTTGCATCAAATCAAGAAAACTATCTTCTTTCTCAAATTTCATGCGTATAGGCAATGCATTAGAATAAAGTCCTATCTGATGCTCAAGATCTGCATGTTCTCTTCCTGCAACCGTAGTTCCCAGAGTAATATCAGTTTGACCTGTATATTTCGAAAACAAACCGTTTAATCCTCCTGTTAGCAACATGAACAAGGTCATTTGCTGTTTTTTGGCAAATTCGTTTAATTCTCCTGAAAACTGTTTTGTAAATTCATGATTGTATACGCGTCCATTATAGGTTTTAACAGCCGGACGTTTTTTCTGAATTAAATCCAGGGCAGGTGATTTTGTTTCAAATTGTTGTTTCCAGTATTCTAATTTTGTAGCATATTCAGGACTTGCAAGCTTTTTATTAAGCCATTCGCTATAATCTTTGTATTGTATAGAAAGTTCGGGTAATTCTATTATTTGCCCAGCAGCCAAACTGTTATAAACAAGCATAACTTCTCTGGTAAGTAATTGCAATGACCATCCATCTCCTATAATATGGTGCAGCACAAACAACAAAATATGCTCTTCTTCATTGATTTTTAATAAAGCAGCACTTAACAAAAGGTCTTTTTCTAAATCAAAAACTTTTTGGTATTCCTGATTAATTTTATTGTGAAGCTGATCTACAGCAGAATACTCCATAGCTGAAGTTTGCAGTTTAAAACGGGTTTCTTCGGTAGTTAGGATAAACTGTTGTATTTCTTCTTTTTCATTTTTTCTAAAAACGGTTCTAAGTGATTCGTGCCGTGCTATAACTTGCTGAAATGCTTTTTCCAGAAGTATGTTGTTCAGTTTTCCTTTCAGTTTTAATGTCGCAGTAATATTATAGGCTCTGTTTCCTCCAAGATATTGATGAGTAAACCACATGAAATATTGTGTTGGCGTTAATGCATAACTTTCCTTTACCTCCGTTTTAGGAATTGATGTGCCGGAAGATATCAGATGGATCAAGTAGGTTTTGTGCTCTTTGATCTCTTCTAATAATTCTTTGGTCAATACACCTTTTGGTGCATTGACTTTAAGATTACCATCTGATATTTTCAGCTGAACTCCAAAAGAAAGAAGTTTATGTAGGATGTCATTTTTCATAAAAAACTGTTTAAACCTGGCATTGCCGGACTTGCATTTTATATTTTCTTTTAATTATCAAATTTTCATTTAAAACTTCTTACAGCACAATTTCATCCTGATCTTCTTCCTGAAGCACTGTATCAAATTCTTGTTTTTGAACGATATAAAAATTCAATAAAACCGATAAACTCTGTATATTCAAGGTCTCGTACAAATTTGTTATAGAAAACACTGTATTGTATGTTTTGTTTATTTTGTTAATCAGCACGACTGCCTGTAAGCTGTTGCCTCCCAATTCAAAGAAATTATCTTCTGTTCCCACAATTGTTGGGTCCAGCCTGAGAACCTCAGCCCAAATAGATACCAATTCACGTTCTATATCATTTTTAGGAGCTACATAAGGCACTGTTTTCAAATCGGATACACTTGGGGCTGGCAATGCTTTTCTTTCTATTTTTCCGGTTCTTGTTAGCGGAAATTCTTCCATGGCTATATAGATCGCCGGAATCATATATTTAGGCAATATTTGTCCTAAAAGGGCTTTTATCTTAGTTGCATCTAAAGCTTCGGTTAACCTAATGTATGCTGTTATATAGTTATTTTCCTGTAACTCTTTCAACAATACTACTGCCTCTTTTATAAACCCGATCTGCTCTAATTGGTATTCTATTTCGGATAATTCTATTCGCAATCCGTTGATTTTTACCTGAGAATCTTTTCGTTGCAAAAATTCAATTTCGCCTGTAGGAAGCATTTTTCCTATATCACCGGATTTATAAACTCTTCCTTCTCCTGTCAGCGGATTTGTGATAAAAACCTGATCTGTTAGTTCCGGTCTGTTTAAATATCCTAGTGAGAGGTACTCGCTTTTAAAAACAATTTCTCCTGTTTGATAAACGCCTTTTGGCTGGTTGTTTTCATCTAATAAAAAGATATCCGTTTCTTTTACCGCTTTCCCCAGTGGCATATTGTTTCTGGTTAACTGAGATTTATGGTTTAAGAATTTTTGACTTACAATAGTAGATTCTGTGGGTCCGTAATCGTTTACTAAAAATGCTCCTTTAAGGAAATGTTTTTTAAATAAATCCAAATCTGACTTGTGACATGACTCTCCTCCTAAATCAACTAATCTTACTGTAGGCAGTTCTACGCCTTCTTCCAGTCCTTTCAAAAAATTCCTGTAGATTGTTGGCACCATATGTATAATGGTAATATTCTGAACAAGAAGCCATTCTGAAAGTTTCTCAAGCCCGTTTTCGACTATATCATAGAAACTGACTTTTGCACCGTTTAAAATAGCCCCGTAAATATCTTTTACAGAAGCATCAAACGTATACGTAGAGAAAACACTTAAATTATCATCTTCCGCAATTTGAACGTTGTTGGTATAAACTCTTATAAAATGCAGGACATTTTTTTGATTTTGCAAAACGCCTTTTGGCATTCCTGTAGATCCGGAAGTATATAAAACATAAGCCTCTGTTAAAGAACTCAAACTATTTTCCGGGTTTGGAATTGCAGGAAGATTATAACTTTCAGCTAATTTTATAATTGATAATTGCGTTAATTCCTGCTGCAACTGAAGGGCTTTTTCTAAAGTACTGTTGTTACAAACCAGCTGGTTACATCCTGAGTCTTCAATGATATACTGAATTCTGCTTAGCGGACTGTTTGCATCTATTGGTACATATGCATATCCGGCTTTAAGTACTCCTAGCATTCCTATTACACAAGTTTCATTGTGGTTTAAAAGCAGTGCTATTCGTTTTGTTTCCCGGCTCGCTTTTTCATAGATTTGTTTTGCTAAATGATTGGCACAATTATTCAGCATTTTATAGGTAAGTACAGTTTGGTTTGAAACTACTGCCTCCTCATGTGGAAAACGTTCTGCTTGTTTTTCAAATCGTTGTGCAATACTTTGTTCGATTTCACTCGCCTCAAAAAACCTAAAATCATTAATGGGTTTTAAATCTTCTTTGTGGTCAATAAAAGCTTCAAATATTTGTATGTTGCGTAACGTTTTCTCGTCTTTTTCTATTACCTGATCCACAATAGATAAGTATGCGTTTATCCAATATTCGATGGTTTCAGATTTAAAAAGCTGATGATCGTATACGCAGTTGATACTATAGCCATTTGCAAAACTTTTTATATAACATTCAAGATCAAATTTTGGTGCTGACTCAAACAATTCATGAGCAGAACTAAAATCAGTTATGGTTTCCAGGGCTTTTGTATCAAAATCAACCATATTTAGAAAAACAGGGCTCATAGGAAAACGATTGTCATTTTGAGGAACATCGATAAGCTCTAATAATTTTTCAAAAGGATAGTTTTGATGTGCTAAAGCATTTACTAATGTTTCATTAACCTGTTGCAGCCATGATTGAAAAGAGGCATTTTCATCTATTTTATCACGCAACATAAGCGTATTTATAAAACACCCAACTAAATCCTTTAACTGATAATGATTTCGGTTGGCTACCGGAATTCCTATAATAATGTCTTCTTCCGAAGTAAGCCTAAACAATAGTATTTTTAAGGTTGCAGCAAATACTGCAAATACACTGCTTCCGTTTTTGCGGGATAATGCTTCAATTTTTCTCTTTTTTTCTTCTGTAATGTATACAGTGTAGGAAGAAGAACGATCTGCCTTTTTTAGTTTTGCACTATAATCCGATGGTAACTGCATGTACGCTAAGGGCCCTGCAAGTTGTTGTTTCCAATACGTTTCGGTAACACTAACTTCTGATGCCTCCAACAGTTTATTTTGCCATTGCGCATAATCTTTGTACTGAATAGACAATTCCGGAAGTTGCGCGGTTTTACCTGCTGTGATGGCATTATAAATGGCCATTAAATCTCTGGATATGATTCCCATAGACCAACCATCGCCTATACTATGGTGCATATTAAAATACAACCTGTAATTTGAATCTTGTTTTAAAATTGCGATTTTAAACAACACATCTGATTCAAGATCAAACTCATGCTCAAATACCTCGTTTTTAATATTTAATTCCGATTCAAAACAGGAAATCGATACTGGCAAGTGTGATCGTATTTTTTGTTTAGGAATACCGGCTTCTTCAGCAAATACGCTTCTTAAAATTTCATGACGTTCCAAAAGAACATTAAATGCGGCTTCAAAAGCGGTAGCATTTAAATTATCCGGCAACTGAAACGTACTGTAAATATTAAATTCTCTGGATTTTCCATTTATTTTATAGAGTAACCAATATCGAATTTGGGAAGGAGACAAATCATAATATTCCTGATCAGCTAATTTTTCGATATCATGTACTTCTTCTTCCGAATTATTTAAAAAAGCGGCATGGCTTTTCAGACTGGTATTTGTATAGAGTGTTTTAAGGTCAATCGCTATTTTAAATACTTTTTGATATTCGTTTAGTAGCCTGGTTAATAACAAACTATGCCCTCCAAGTTCAAAGAAATCATCTGTAACCCCTATTTTTTGATGTCCTAAAAGTTCCTGCCAGATTACAGCAATTTTAGTTTCAGTTTCATTGGCTGGTGCAACATATTCTTTTTTCAGGATATCTGCTTCCGTAATAGTAGGCAGTTTTGAAATGTCTACTTTTCCGTTTGCGTTTAATGGTAACGTTTCCAGCGCAATATAATAACCGGGTACCATATAATCAGCCAGTCGTTCTTTTAAATAATTTCTTAGTAATTTTCGGTCTATATCGGCTGCAGCAGTATAATATGCTATAATGACTTGTTCATTATTTACTTCTTTTACTAATACTAATGCATTAGCAATTGCAGGATCATATTCTCTGATCACGTGTTCTATTTCTCCTAATTCTACCCTATTTCCTCTTATTTTTACCTGATTGTCTTTTCTTCCTATGAATTCAAGATTTCCATCAGGCAGCCATCGGGCTAAATCACCTGTTTTATATAGTTTTTCTTCTGCGGCAAATGGGTTTTCGATAAAAGTTTTCGCCGTGAGTTCGGGTTGATTCAAATACCCTTTTGAAAGTCCGATTCCTGAAATACACAATTCTCCGATAACTCCAACCGGCTGTAATTTTAAGTTTGCGGACAGGATGTAAACCTGCGTATTGAAAATAGGTTTTCCAATAGAAACTTTCTCTTTTAAAGCTTCTTTACAATTATAATAAGTTGTTACAACTGTATTTTCTGTTGGTCCATAATTATTATATACCTGCAGGGATGTATTTACGGCATAGTTTAAACGCTCTCCTCCTGTAAGTATTACGGTTGAGAGTGTTACCTTATCTTCTGCCATAATATCCTGGCATATTTTTGAAGGCAAATAGGCATGTGTTATCTCATTTTCCTGCAAAAAAGATACTAAAGTTGGGGTATGAAGGCGTATTTCTTCTTTTTGAATTGGATAAAGCCCGGCACCTGATATCAGGTACGGATAGATTTCCCAAACTGAAGCATCAAATGCAACTCCTGAAAACAAAGTACCTCTGCTGTTTTCATTAACTTTATAGGTTTTCTTATGCCAAAAACACAGGTTTACCAGACTCTGATGTGTAATCATAACTCCTTTTGGCTTTCCTGTAGAACCTGAAGTGTAAATTACATAAGCCAGATCTGTACTTGAGGTTTTTACTTTAGGCTGTAAAGGCGATGTTTCTTCGCTACCATAAAAATCATCCAGAAAAGTATTGTCTATCACCGCCCTGGCGTTTACATCATTTAAGATATCACTGATTCTGTTTTCAGGGTAGTTCGGATCTACGGGTACATAGGCAGCACCTGTTTTTAAGATTCCCAATAACGAAATGATCAGGCGTTCTCCCCTGTTTAGCTTAACGGCTACCAGGTCTTTCTGCGTGATGTGATAATTGTCAATTAGATAGTTGGCCAATCTGTTAGACAATGCATCTAATTCGTTATAAGTTAAAGTCGTATCATCCGTTATAACGGCCAATTTATGAGGAGTGTTACGTACCTGATACAGAAAGTGGTCTATGATTGTTTTATCTGTATCAAAAACGAAATCAGTATTGTTGAATGTATCCAGTAAAATTCCTTTTTCAATTTCAGTAACCAACTCTATTTCTTCCAGCTGTACTTCAGGATTTTTTACTACCTGACCGAACAAATTCCCGAGGTGCAAAACTATTCCCTCAATAAATTCTGCAGTATAAAGATCTGTGTTATAAAGCAATTCTAAGTGAAGTGATTCTTTTTCCGTGAAGGTAAAAACAATATCAAATGGAGAAACATTGCTGCTGATTTCAAATTCTTCAATGACGATATCAGAAGAATTTTTATTTTTAAAACTGGATACCTGATGCTGATTTTGTAAAACCACCATAATATCAAACAGAGGTGATCTCGAAGTATCTCTCGAAATTTTCAATTGATCCACCAAAGCATCAAATGGAAAATTCTGATGTTCATAAGCTTCTAAAAGCTGTTTGCCTTCTTTTTGAAGTAATGTCGAAAATCCTTCTTTTTGATTTAGTACTGTTCGTATGGCGAGTGTATTAATGTACAAACCTATCTGATGTTCCAGGTCCGGATGCTCTCGTCCGGCTATTGGAGTTCCGATAACAATATCATTCTGACTGCTGTATCTTGATAATAATGTTTTTACTCCTGTCATCAACACTGTAAACAATGTTACCTGATTATTCTTAGAAAGGTTTTTTAATCCCGTAAGCAGTTCTGTTGAAAAAGTATGGCGAAACTGATTTCCTGCATATGTTTTTACAACCGGACGATTGGTATAACCTGGTAATTGAAGTACCGGTATTGCTTCTTCAAATTGTTTAAGCCAATATTTTTCCGATGCCTTATAGCTGTCTTTTTTCTGTTCATCCTGTATCCAGACTGCATAATCCTTAAATTGAAGGGGATGTTCAGATAAAAATACAGAGCCTCCATTTTGTAAGGTATCATAGGATTCTAAAACCTGTGCAGTTAATACTTTCAATGACCATCCGTCGCTTATAAGATGGTGTATCGATAAATAAAACACAAAATTATCAGCAGCAGTCTTCAATAATGAAGCCCTGAATAAAGGTGCTTCTGCCAGATTATAACTTTGCTTGTCTTTTTCTTTTATATAGTTTTCTACCTCATAAAAGGGTAATTCCTGATTAGAAAAATCCCTGGTTTCTATCGCAAAATGAAATTCAGGATTTGAAACAATATATTGTTTGACTATTCCCTTTTCATCCTTGTTAAAAAAGGTTCTCAAAATTTCGTGATGCTCCACTATTTGAGCGAATGCCTTAGTAAAATTATCCGTATTAACTGCTCCTTTTAGGGTAACTGCTCCTGAAATCTGATATGCTTCGTTCCCGCCTTCAAGCTGGCTTAATAGCCATAATCGGTTTTGAGAATGAGTTAAGGGATATGATTCAGAATAAGAAGCCAAAGGAATCGGCAAATACTCCTGATTTTTGAGTACTTTTCTTAATTCACCAATAGTAGGATTGGTATAGAATACTTTATACGCAACACTCTTATGAAGTTTTTTGTAGATGGCATTAATAATCTGTGAAATCATTAAACTATGTCCTCCCAATTCAAAGAAATGGTCGTTCATTCCTATAGGTGAAATTCCAAGAGTCTGCTCCCAAATTTCAGCCAAAACTCTTTCTACGGCATCAGCAGGCGCTATATATTCTTTTTTAACAAGCGTCGAATCTTCTATTTCAGGAAGTGCGTCCTTGTCTGTTTTTCCATTAGGAGTCAGCGGAATTGCTGCTACTTTTATAAAAAACGAAGGAATCATATACACAGGAAGCTGTTTTTCGAAATAGGATCTTAAATGTGTTTTATCTACAACAGAGTTTTCTGTATAATAGCCCACTAAAACATCTTCCCCTTTGTGCTTTTTAACGGCAACAACTGTTTGTACTATATTTTCAGAAAATGAAGACATCACATTTTCTATTTCTCCAAGTTCAATACGATAACCGCGAAGTTTTATCTGATGATCTTTTCTTCCCAGATAGGCCAGGTTTCCATCAGGCATCCATTTGACCAAATCACCTGTATCATACATTTTTTGTCCTTCCTTAAAAGGATTTCCTATAAACTTTGCCGAAGTTAATTCCGGCTGATTAAGATAACCTTGGGCAATTCCGTCGCCGGAAAGATATAATTTCCCAATAATTCCCGCAGGTACTAATTGTAATTCTTCATCCAGAACATACGTTTGTGTATTGAAGATAGGTTTGCCAATAGGGATAGTCTGGTATATTTTTTCTGAAGACAATTTATAACAGGTACTATAAGTAGTATCTTCAGATGGACCGTAAAGGTTTCTGATTTCTGCCTTTGTCAGTAATAGTTTTTTAGCGATATCTACCGGAAAGGGTTCACCGGCAAGATTAATAACGGTAACGTTTTCAAAAGAAAAACCTTCTTCCAAAACATTTCGAATACTGGATGGAACAGTGTTTAATAAAACCTTATTGTCTTTCTCTAATTCTGTTCCAATCTCTAAAGCATTATTTAATACTTTTATTTTTTTTCCTATAGAAAGCGGATAAAATATCTCATATACAGAAAGATCAAAACAATGTGAGGTAACGGCATAAACAATATCAAAACTTTCTGCACTAAATTCCTCTTGTGCCCAATTGATTAAAGCTACTGCATTTTGATGTGTTATCATCACACCCTTAGGGTTGCCAGTTGTACCCGAAGTGTAGATAATATAAGCCAGGTCATCTGATTTTCTGTGAGATAATGGATTTTCTTTATCGTATTTAAACTGGTTTTCCTGAAAATCATTGTAAATTACACTATCAATAACCAGTTTGCAGTTACTGTCTGTTTCTATGTAGGCAATTCTTTCTTCGGGATAATTAACATCTATTGGAACATAAGCTGCACCTGCTTTTAAAACAGCCAATATAGCTATAAGCAGTTTTTCACTTCTTTCCATTTTAACCCCTACAAAATCTCCATCAGCAATACCATGTTCTAAAAGATATTGAGAAAGCTGATTTGCCTGTTCATTAAGTGATTCATAAGTAACTGACGTTTCCTTAGAGATCACAGCAATATGATAAGGAGTTTTACCTGCTTGTTTTTCTACAATACCGGCTAGTGTTATAGTACTGTCGTAATCATATTTATTTGTATTCTGAATCTGTAACAGGGCATTTTCTTCATTCTTAGAGATTAAAGAAATCTTAGATGCCGATACGTTAATACCTTCTTCTAATTCTGCAAGCCATGTCTCAAAATTCTTTAAAAAATGAAGCGCAATAGTATTTCCTGCAAATTTCTCAGAACAATATAATGAGATTTTTAAATCTTTATTTTTAAGTTTTTCGACATTCAGTGACAATTCATAATCCAATTCGCTGAGTTCATTTTCTGTTCCATAATTGAACCGGAAAGGAATATAATCTACATAAGAAATTTGCTCTGTAAAAGTATCTTTATAATAAGGTGCATATTTATAAACTTCCTGAACTTCCTGTTTCGTTTCCTGTATAAACTCTTTTATTGTTTTTTGATCTGCCAATTGAAATTCATAACATAATGATTCATTCTGAGATGGCAAAAATGATCTTAAAAACTGGACATTAGATTCTTTAAAATAACGCTGAAGCAATATATTATACAATGCAATTAAGACCGTAAATTCTGCAATGGTATTTTCTCCTGTTAATTTGTAGAAATAAGAAAGTATATGTGCATCAACGGTAATACAATTCACAGCATAATTTCCGGAAAAACCTTCTTTAGAATAAACAATCTTACTATTCTTTTTATACCAATAGTCTTTGGCTATTTTTTCGTTGATGTGATCCATTTTTTTGTAATACTTTTATACCATTAATTTGTTAAATCATTAAATAAACACGAAACTAACAGCTGTGTTTTAGCATACTGTTGTGAAATATTTATCTAAAATGTTAATTTTCGATATTTAAACACAATAAAGTTTTATGCTAAAATAGTAGTAACGTTACTTTAAAATTTACGGACTTTTGATATAAAAATTACGGCTTTTTACACACCGGAAATCAGGTTAAAAACAAGCTTGAAAACCTGTCATTACAGGGTTCTTTTGAATTTTAAAAAGTGTAAAATACAAGATGACAACCCACATAATTACATATGCTGCCAATGAACTTTTACCGTAATGGATTGTAATGAGATGTGTCTTTGAATTAACCTGTAAATGCTTCTGTAGAAAAAAGAACAACAATGGCATTTTTTTGAGGTGCTGAATATTCAAAAACTTATACGAAAGGATTGTGAAAGTTATTTGAAAAATACACGAATAAAGTATTTCGGGAATATTATTTTTAAGTAAACAACTGAAGCAAAAAAAAGAATATTAAAGACAATCTTCAATTTATATTCAAATCGTAATTAGGATATTGGCCTGAAATTAAATATAACTTCAATTTTTGTTCCTTCTCCTATTTTTGATTCAATTTTAAATTCACCCTGCAGAGAATTCATCCTTTCTTTCATATTGTTTAATCCAATACCGCTGTTTATATTTTTGATATCAAAACCATCTCCGTCATCAATAATAGTCATTTTTAAAAAACGGTTCTTTTTTACCTGAATTTTAATCACACATGTTTCTGCGTTAGAATATTTATTAACATTCAGCATGGCTTCCTGAATTACACGGTATAAATTTATCTTGTAGATATTCTGAATATTTCCCCAGTCAAATTTCTCATGATTCAGGTATTGAAATTGGGTACTGCTTATGTCATTCTGGCCTTCTATAAGTCCTGACAATAAACTGTTAAAATCATTCCCTTCCAAAAAAGAACTTTGGCTTAAATCATGTGATATGTTTCTAATCTCGTTCTCTATATTTTGTAACTCAAATATATAGATCTTTCTTTTTTCGATGGTTTCTTCATCAATTTTAGAATTAAAGAATCCTAAATTCATTCTTACACTATAAATTCTATTCATTATTCCATCGTGCAATTCTTTCGCAATCCTTGTTTTTTCTTTTTCTTTTGCAATGTTTATTTTTTTATGCTGCTCGGTCAGGAGTTGATAAATCTCTTCATTGGCACGTTTTTGTTTCTTTAAAAACTGCAGTTCTTTATTCTTATATTTAGAATACCTTAAAACAAGAATTATGAGCAATAGAAAAACCAGCCCAATTGAAATTATTAAAATATAGAAATTTTTTTTTGTCAAAACTTTATTTTCATCTTCAATTCTTGAAGTTTCATATTCAATTCTAGCATATTTGTCGTCAGCATTTTTTTGAACAGAATTAATACTGTCGCTTACTTTAATATATTCATTTGTATAAACTAAACTATTCACTTTATCAACTTCAGAAAGCAATTTTAATGACGTTAAAATTTCATTGCTGTTTTTAATTTTGATCGCCAGTTTGTGTGCTTCCTTTAAATTTTGAATGGATTTTGCTGTATCTTTTTGAGTTAAAAAAAACTCTCCTATATAAATCTTTTTATACAATACATCCGATTCAATTCCGATACTGTCTACAATTTTCAGAGATTCAGTAAACATTGATTCAACATTTTCATAATCTCCGTTTCTCATTTTAGAATAAGCCAGATTACTCAGTACATTTGCATATAATCTGGGCCATTTCTTTTTTAAATCCTTTGAAAGCAGCAATTCTTGCAAGTTTTCAATAGATTTTGAATATTCTTTTTTTAAATCATACAGATTACAAATATTAATAATTGAACTTACGCTGTAATTATTAATTGCATCATTAAGTTTCATTTTCTTTAATTCTGCAAGAGCTAATTTATGGTACCGTAATGCCTCATTATAATTAACCAGTTTTTCTAAGCAATTCCCCATTAATGTATTGCATGAATACACTAACTGGTGATTTGCAGATTTTTTTAAATACTGCAATGCCTTAGAAACTTCTATCTCGCACTCGACATAATTGCCATCATAAAATAAAACATGCGCTTTATTAAATAACATTCTCCCCACATTATCATAGTCGTGAAGATTATAATATAATTTTTCTGCTTTTAAATAATAAAAATAGGCACTATCCTTTTTTGAGTTTTCATAACAATCCCCAACATAATAGGATGACGTTGCCATCCTAATACTGTCGCTCGCCCATTTTGAAAGCTCTAAAGCTCTTAAACTGGTACTTAAAGATTTCTTTGAATTATTAAGATAGTAATATTCTGAAGCAATTTTTAAATACAAATTTCTGGTTATCGAATCATTTTTCTTAGATTTTAATAAATCTATTATAGAATCCAGATATTCTTCTTTCTTACATTCTAATAAACCATCAATATGAATTTTGTCAAATAAGATAGGTTCATTCTTTTTACATGAAAAAAAAATGATCAACAGAAACAAAAAAACTATTCTTTTGGTAAATATGCTCAATGCAAAATTGCTTTATAAGAGTTTCAAATATAGTATTTTGAAACATATAAGAGCATATAATTTATAAAATAAGTTTTTTCTAATCTTCAGTTATTCTTGGAGGTTTAGGATTGCTTGGTTCGCCTTGCGTACTGCCTGGTTGTTCGTTATTAATAACAGAGGTCGAATCTGTTGTTTTTGCATTTAAATTATCTTTTATTTCTGCTTTACGAATTAGTTTTAAATTGTTATTTTCGACTGCGGTATCTTCATACTCATCATTTGAACATGAAAAAATCAACAGAGAAAGAGAAATCAAACCTATTATATGTAACTTGCTTTTCATAAAAATAATAATTTAATTAGTAATATTTTGAAAGCAAAAAAACACTTAAGGTTTGATAAAATTGTACGGTAAATCCGTAATATTTAATTAGATTTGTATAAAATAGTATAAAAAATGAATATGAGTCTTAATATTTTGGTAGTTGATGACCACCCTATGACTGTCGATAGTTATATAAATCTATTATCTGATAAAGAGTTTCAAAAAAAGACGCCCAATTTTATAACCAGTCATAATTGCGAGAATGCTTATAATAAAATAATTTTAGAATTAAAGCAGAATAAAAGTATTGATTTTGCTTTATTGGATATTAACCTTCCTCCCAGCAAAAAATTCAACATTACTAATGGTATTGATCTTGCCTTATTAATCAGGCAAAAATTTCCAAATTGTAAAATAGTTCTTCTTACTATGCATAGTGAACCATTAACAGTTGATAAAATAATTAAAGGAATAAAACCTGAAGGGCTTATATCTAAAAATGATATTAATTTTGAATTATTTCCGGTTATTTGTAAAAAAATTATTGACGGAGAAATATTCCGAAGCCATACCATATTAGAATCACAAAGAGAGCTGTTTAAAAGAAATATCAATTGGGATAATCATGATAATCAGATTTTAATTTTAATTTCTGAAGGTGTTAAAACGGTAAATTTACCCGAATATATCCCTCTTTCTATGAGCGCAATAGAAAAAAGGAAAGCAAGTATAAAAGACCAGCTTTTACAAGGAAAAGGAAGCGATAAGGATTTAATTGAAAAAGCCAGAAAGTTAGGCCTGATATAATTAAGCCTTTCGTTTATTCAATACCCCAATTTCTTTCAATCTTAAGAAAATGTTTTGAAAATTATGCAATACCCAGTGCCAAAAATAAAATCCTCTTTCGTAATCAAAGAGGATTTTTTTTATGTCTTTATTCTGCCTGGTAAATAATACTTTAAATAAACTTATTTTATCAGTACACTTCTGTATTTGGGTATATCTTTTAAGACAATCCCGGTACCTCTGACCACCGCTCTCAAAGGATCTTCGGCGATATAAACCGGCAAATCTGTTTTTTGCGAAATCCTTTTATCAAGACCGCGCAGCATTGCTCCTCCTCCTGCGAGATATAAACCCGTATTATAAATATCAGAAGCCAGTTCCGGTGGCGTCACAGAAAGTGTTACCATAATAGCATCTTCAATTCTTTGTATAGATTTATCTAAAGCTCTTGCAATTTCCCGGTATGTAATCCTCACCTCTTTAGGTTTCCCGGTAAGCAAATCCCTTCCGCGAACCATTATGTCTTCCGGGGGATATTCCAGTTCTTCGATTGCAGCGCCAACATCAATTTTGATCATCTCTGCAGAAGCATCCCCAACATATAAGTTATGCTGCGTTCTCATATAATACAAAATATCATTGGTAAAAACATCACCGGCAATTTTTATAGACATATCACAAATTATTCCGCCAAGGGCAATAACCGCAATTTCGGTAGTTCCTCCACCAATATCTACTATAATGTTTCCCTTTGGCATCATCACATCCAGTCCAATTCCAATAGCAGCCGCCATTGGTTCATGAATTAAAAAAACTTCTTTTCCGTTTACCCTTTCGCAGGATTCCTTCACGGCCCGCATTTCGACCTCGGTAATTCCACTTGGAATACATACAACCATGCGTAATGCAGGTGTGAAAAGATTTTTCTTTAATTCAGGTATGTTTTTTATAAACCAGCTGATCATTTTTTCCGAGGCATCAAAATCTGCAATAACCCCATCTTTAAGCGGTCGGATTGTTTTAATATTCTCGTGTGTTTTACCCTGCATTAAACTGGCTTCTTTACCTACAGCGATAATTTTTCCGTTTCTAATATCTCTTGCCACAATTGAAGGGCTGTCTACTACGATTTTTCCGTCATAAATTATTAAAGTATTAGCAGTTCCCAAATCCATAGCTATTTCCACTATCATAAAATCAAATAAGCCCATAATATAGTTTTGTTTAAGAACGCTTATAATTGCTGTTTTATTCTCTGCAGCAATGAAATTTCAGGATCAACATCAAAATTTAACATTCCGGAAAGTGCAAACGTCATAAATTTTAAACCGCTAAATTTCAACCTGAAATTATTATGAATACCTGTTAAAAAGAAGATGTCCTGTTTGTTATTTTTTTACATAAGTAGCTATTAATTATGCAACTATAATTTGTTTTTCTGTAATAAACCACAACTGCTTCTGAAGTAAATTTGTAAGACACAGATTAAAAAGAAAACTTGTAATACTGAGAAAAGAAATAAAAACCTCAGTTGAGACAAAATAGAATTAATTTAAAAAAACAACGTTATGGAAAAGCAAAACAACAACGAATATGGTCAGACAGATCCTGATTTTATTGATCAAAATACGCTGGTTGATGGACATAATATCCAAAACGAGGATCAATACAAACACAAAACGACTACAGAACATACACCTGAATTTGGAGAACTCGATCCCGATTATATAGACCAAAATACAGTGGTGGATCATGATAATTATGCAAGAGACGAAGATCCTTACCACTATCAGGAAGGATATATTGAGGATCTTAAAAATCTGGGAAGCGATTTTGAAAACAACAAAAATACCGCATCAGAAAACATTACGGATAAAGAAGAAACTACCCGTAAAGATCCTTTTAACAGCAAGAACGACAAGAATAATGATCATAACTAGATAGGCAATAATTTGCATTATCATAAATTCAAATAAAAAATGGCATGCCTATCGTATGCCATTTTTTGCATTTAAAAACAACAAAGCAATACAACCAATCGCATTTTTTTCTCTAATTTGTCTTTTTCCAAAACTCTTTAGAAAATTTAAAATCCTTACATTTACACGCTGGCCAGTCAAATTACGTTACATAAATAATCAATTTCAGTTGCGTTAAGCCAATTAATTTTAAGCAGTCAAGATGGAAAAACATACTGTATCAGTAGCATCGTTACCCTTAGATGATAATACAATCCCGAATAGTCAGATCAAAAAAGCCGACTTATTGCCTGATCCGGAATCTCAGCTGGATACAATGGAAATGAAAGAAAAACCTATCCTGGATTCCAGTATTCCGTTTAGGGATTTGACAAATGCTGCCAGTAAAAAAGAAAGTATTGCACGATTGATTGATAAACTGGATGTTGAAACGAATATCAGGTATCAAAGAACTGTAGAAGATACGTATTGTAATGTGTACTCTTATGATTATTGCTATTTCTGTAAAGTATATCTCCCAACAGTCTGGTGGACAAAAGAATCTCTGGAAAAAATTTTGCAGGGACAGGATGTAGAACCTGTTTTTGAAGAAACTGTTGATCGCATTTACTCCAGTGCCATACACGATTGGTTTTTAGAATGGGGAGGGAATTTTGGCTGGGAAAGAATGTTTACAGTTGATGAAATTCAAAATAAAGTGAATGCCAATGGCGGAATTGGAATCATTTGTGCCAAAAGAAGACAAAAAGGACTCTCAGGACACATCGTTCCGGTTGTTCCCGAAACCCATTTACACAAGGCTTATCGCGAAAATGGCGTAGTGGTTTATCCGTTGCAATCACAAGCCGGAAAGCTAAATTATAATTACTTTGCGGAGGTTAGAAAAGACTGGTGGAATGACGAATTATATTCTTCTTATGTGTTTTATTACCATGAATAATAAAAACAATTTACCCAATTGTTGAAACCTCTAAAATATTTATTGATTTTCAGCAGGTTAAGTACTTGTAAATGACATAATAAAAAACTATTTTTGCAACTTAGAAAAAACAGGAATAGCAAAATATGCAATCAGGCTATTCATCTGCTTAAATTATTGATATAAAAGTAATTACTCTCAAAAGTAATTTTATAACCTAATTATAAAATTTTACTCTTTTATCAATCTTTCAGTCGATACAAGTGCAAAGTTTCTAAATATAAATTCCTATATTTTTAAAAGTAAACGAAGACTTTTATAATGGAGGCAACGATATGCTTAATCCGTTATGGGTTTCCTGTCCCTGATTTTAAGGGATTGGATTTTGTATTTCCGAATAAAAAATGACTTTAAAATTTAAAATAACTTAAAAAAAGAAAGTAAGTATAAATGAAAGACAATCAGACAAAAAAATATTATTGGGGAATAGGATTAGAAAACGAAACCTACATGCAATTTGAAGAATCCCTTATAGTCTCTGGTGAATTTATACAAGAAAAAATTGGTTTTGAGAAATACAGTATCGATTATAGAAAATGTTACAAACCGGAAAGCTTAGCTCCTATTTTGAAAAAAGCTTTTGATTTGAATGAAAACTATAAAGTGAGCCGAATGATGAACAGTCATTCGCTTGAAAAACTGGATATCAACTACCAGCACAAAACAATATCGCCTGTAAAGCCATTAATTGATACCGAAACCGGTGAGGTTAGCGCACAGCCAACTGAAAATCCTGAATATCTTGGAAAATCTATCATGGAACTTTTCCTGGAAGACCAGCCGTACAATATTCAGAGTATGATTACCCAAAGAAATAAAACGATGGGGTCTGTACATTTTGATGGTGATTCTATTGAATTTGTAACCAAATATTTTGAAAACCGAACGATTGCTGATTCCTGTAAAGAACTAAAAGCAACCAAAAAATTGTTTCTGGATAAAATCAATGAATCGTCTGTATTAAACGGAAAATTGAATTTTCCGGATTACAACAACGGTCTTAATATGTTTATGACCAATCAGGAAAACCTGGTTTTGTTTAATAACGGAACGTATCATTTTCATATTACTTTACCTTCACTAACAGAAGACAGCAGAATTGTAGATTACAATAACTTTGAAAAAACACACGCCAATGCCATCTATTTATTGCAATGGTTTGAACCTTTCTTTATAGCCACTCTTGGAAGTCCGGATATTATGGGCGTGATAAGTGATAAATACAGTCTGGACAAAAAATTCACACTGGGTTCTATGCGAAATGCCATGTCCCGTTACATAGGCGTAGGAACCTATAACAAAGCAATGCCAAAAGGTAAAATTCTAACTTATAATGTAGATGATTTTAGAAAATTACTAAAATTTGAAAAAGAAGAAAACATTTGGTGGCGTGATCAGATTGAAGCTGACATGGAATACGAAATGCTTTCGGAAGTAGGTCTTGATTTTAACCAGGAAAAAATGTACCAAAGCGGTTTTGAATTCAGGAGCTTTGATGAATTTCCGGCAGAATATTTAAATGATGTTCTTTTTGCTATTATTTTAATTTCTGAGCATTCTTTAAACCTTCCGAATGTTCAATGGGGGCATGATAGTAAAGCGTGGAATAATCTGGTTTTTAAAACTTTAAAAATGGGTTATGCAACTGAAATCAATGAAAATGAAAAAAATGAAATTTTAGATTTACTGCAGTTATTGAATCCTTCAGACAGTAATTATATTTCACTAAAATCTGAATTTGATGCTATCGTAATGCTGGACGAATTTTTCTTTAAAATTTTAGCCGTTTTACACGATATGTACAAAGACAACAATGTTTGTCTGGATGCTATGTGCGGGCAAAAAACAAGTTCTCCTCCAAAATGGGACAACTTTAATAAATACCAGACAGAAAGACATTTGCAGCAAATTGGGTCTTTCTGCGACAATTAAAAAATTTCTATAATTACTTATAAAAAAATCCCATAAAGAAAGTTTCTTTATGGGATTTTAAATTTAAAAAGTGCACTAAGCGACTTCTTCTACTTTGAGGATTTCAAGTTTTAAATTGCCTTTTTTAGACGGCCATTCTACAACATTTCCTTCTTTATATCCTACCATTGCTATTCCTTCATCAGAAAGAATAGAAATTTTGTTTTTACTTACTTTTGTTTTATCAGGACCTACAAACACAACTGTTTTTTCTTCATTGTTTGAATGATCTTTATACGTTACTTTTCGGTTTACCGAAACAATATCTTCCGGCAAATCTCTCCTGAGTAGCTGTGTTGCCTTTTTAAGTTCATGAAGCAACAATTTTTCTTCCTCTATTGTTACTTTTTTTCTTCTTACATGATCTTTGATCAAATCATAAATTCCTGTTGTTAAAATGATATTTTGTGACATAACTTTCTGTTTGCTTCATATTTTCACCGGTAGAATAAATAACTCATCATTAAATCTTATAGCTCTTGTGTAATTTTGAATTCAATGATATCCTAATCCTTAATAAAAATTGAAGATTAAATAAATGAGCAGCCTGAATGAAAGAATCCCTGTCCAGAGTTTTGACAGGGCTTAATGAATAAACTCTTTTGAACTTTTTAAGAAAGTATCGTCATGCAAATACAATAACGTGCCCATAAGGCTCATCAAGTCATTATTTGTTAAATAAAAATTTGAAATAGTCATTGCTATAATTGCATTTAATTCTGGGCAAGTTAACTCATTTTTTTGAAAGAAAAAACACTAAAAAACATAATGAAACGTTAATACAATATGCTAAACATCCATAAATAAAGGGATAATGCAAAATGCGTTTGCAAAACAATTACGGGACAAAGAAAAACTTTCCCTGTCCCGTTTTTAATTTAATGATAAATAACACTCAAAAATTATCCAATTGACTAATTATCTCATTGCCTAATTTTTTAATTCAATTTTTCAAGGTATTATTTTATCGTTTCTTAACTGCTTAAATAATTCAAAAAACGAATCTTTAGTATCTTTATAAGTTGCAAAACCTAGTCTTCTGCTTTGCGACATATCTGTCATTACTTCTAAAGGACGCCCCAAATCAAGATCTGTATGCCAGGCAGATGCCAACTGACCTAAATTTTCTTCTATTAATTGGTTTTCTTTTGTGATCTCTTTCCAGACACCCTCTTTTTCATTCAAAACTGCTTCAAGCGGTTTTATAGTTTCATTATAACCTTCAAATTCAATTTCGAACCACTGGGCTATTTTAGGCCACAGCCATTTCCATCGAAAAACATCCCCATTTGTTATATTAAAAGCTTCATTGTGTGACTCCGGATTGATTGCCGCCCAGATAATTTGGTCTGCCAGAACTTTAGCATCCGTCACATCCGATATGCCATTCCATTGCGCTTCAGAACCCGGCCAGATAAACGGTGTTCCTTCTTTCTTGCAAATACTTGCATAAATGGCTAAAGTGGTGCCCATGTTCATGGCATTCCCAATCGTTTTGCCAATTAAGGTATGTGGTCTGTGTATGTTCCAGCTAAAACCATCTCTTGTGGCAGCTTCATACACTTCATCTTCCTGAGCATAATAAAAATTGGGCAGGTTTAGGCGGGGCTGTTCTTCTCGTAATGGCGTGTCCGGCAAAGTTCCCGTTGTCGCATAAGCATCAAAAGGTCCTAAATAATGTTTTAAACCTGTTACTAACGAAACATGTTGTACTGATTTTTTAGGAGATAATACGTTTAATAAATTTCGAATCATGGCACTGTTTACCCTGATGTTTTCTTCCTCTGTATCATTTCGCATCCATGTTGTAAAAAAAACATGAGTTGGTGTAATTTCGCTTAAAGCGGAAACTAATGATTCTGTATTTAGTAAATCGGCAGCAATATTTTTTAAGCCTTTAATATCATTTTTCGGATTTCGGGAAAGACCAAAAACAGTCCATCCTTTCTCCAGAAGCTGTAATGCCAGATTACTTCCTGCAATACCGGTTGCTCCTACTACTAAAGCTATATTTCCGTGTGTTTCCTTTATGGGTGATTTTGTAGAATTCATAAGTATTTTATTTTTTTCAAAATTACTTCACAAATCCAATTCAGAAAGATGACCTGAAACAAGAAATTCACTTGATCTAAATCAATTATTTTTGTCCGAAGACTATATTTTTTTTAAGGCGGCTCAGTGTTTCAGGCGAAAGACCAAGATAAGAAGCCAGTAGATTTTGTGGAATCCGTTTCATTAAATCAGGATTATTTTCTAAAATATTCCTGTATTTTTCTTCTGCAGTATGCGTATGAGAACTGATTAATCTTCTTTCTTTTGTAATTAAGCTGTTTTGAAAAAGCAAACGAAAATACCTATCCATTACAGGAACCTGCAAGGTTAGATTTTCAAAATCTTCACTGGTAATCAGCAGCACATCTGAGTCTTCCATGGCATCAATGCTGTAAAAAGAAATTCCTCCGCTAAAAAAACTGCTCATATCAGATGTCCACCATCCTTCCGGCGAAAACTGATTAATATGCTCGTTGCCTTTATCATCGACATTATAGGCTTTTAAAAGTCCTTTTGAAACAAATGTCAAATAGTTACAGACATGACCTTCCACCACTACAAATTGTTTTTTCTTTAATTTTTTGGGTTTAAAAAAAGTCTTAACCAATTCTTTTTCTGCCTCGGTAAGCCTTACTTTTTCTTCAATATGTCTGAAAATGATATCGTACATTTTAGGTCTTTTAATTTATGAATGGTGAAGGATTACAAATGTATGCTATTTATTTTTTAACTTCATGATCTGTAAAACCAGAACATTAAAACCGCTGGTATTGCATAATAAACAATTTAAAAATCAGAGAATGGTATTGGATTTTAAAAATTTCCCGCAACTCGCAACAGACAGGCTAATCTTGCGTGATATTGAACATACTGACGCATATTTAATCCATAAACTGCGTTCTGATGAAATTGCAAACAAATTTGTTGGAAGGATAATGCATCAACCTTAAAAAAAGCAAAAGAGTATATCCTTAAAATACAAAATCTAATGGCAAAAAATGAATGTATATACTGGGTCATAAGTTTAAAAGAAAACAAGGATTTAATAGGTTGCATTTGTTTGTGGAATTTTGATATCGAAAATGAAACTGTTGAAATTGGATATGAATTGCTGACTGAATTCCAAGGCAAAGGAATAATGAGCGAAGCCATAAAAAAGGTTACAAAATATGCCTTTGAAGAAATGAAAGCAAAAATAATTACAGCATTTCCTTCCTCAGATAATAGTAATTCTGTAATACTGCTTCAAAAATTGAATTTTGAATTCGACGACAAAAAATATCATAACACACACGAAAACATAAAAAACCTGGTCACTTATACGTTAAAAAAATAATAAAATGAAGACCACCAATTAAATGATTCCGCAGAAAGTAAAAATAGGAATACCTTGTGACGACTTTTGACCGGGCAAGACAAAACAGAAGAAATTTATTTTGCCATTAACGCTGTCATATTCCGGCTACATTTATAATATAATACAGGGAGAAAGAAGCAAAACATCTATAAAAGTTTCAAAATAAAGTTTTTTTTATTTAACAAAATCATTAACTTGTTTAGAAATAAAGATAATACATAGTATTAATCCTGCTTTAACACGCTATACATCTGCAATATTCTAAAAGGAATTATGGCGGCAGCATAGCTGAAGTAACTTTTCTAACACATTAAAAAATAGATTTATTATGCGAGTACCTGTCATCCGTAAAAATATAAAATTCACCCCCGATTCCAGAAGAGTTGTTGCCCGATATTTTATGAATGGCGAAGAGCGGACACAACAAATGGTGAGTCGTATAATGATGCTGGATGAAAAACAAGTATTAGAGACACTGGAGCAAACGCTTCGTGAGTTTGCGAGACGCCATCGAAATATCTCAGCCATATTTTTTAGACACTGCGAAAAAATCAGGGATGTAATTGAATCGATGCAAATTGATTATGAAGCCATTTCTCTTGATCGAAAAATGCTTATTGGGTCGTATTGCACAATGGAATATGCCATAGAATCTGCGGCTATTTTTAATCCGTCGATTGTAGAAGATTTTGATCAGTCCGGTCTTGAAGCCGGCGAAAAACGGGTTATCATTTCTTTTCGTGCCACGGGAGAAGGTCATATTTCTTCGATTGTTTTTAGAAGAGGAATTCTCGATAAAGACAATAACCTGCAGGTTATGAAAATTGGTCATAATATAGATAAGGCCGAGATTGAACACAAAACCCTGTTCAATAAAGAACGCTTTTTAATGAAATTGTCTGAAATGCACACGCAGGACAAATATATTGCGCAAATCATGCAGGATTTACCCGATGAATTTGAGTTTGCTGTACTAAAAAGCATGGTCAACACTGCCTTAAGTGATCCTTCGATTCGTCAGGAAAGAAGAATTGCACTCGAAGAAATCATCTGGTTAGCGGATTCCTTTTATGATTTGCAATTCAAACACGATTCTGATATCACAGAACGTGTTATATTTCCAATATCCGAATCTGAAAGCCGTGGTATCGAGGATGCACGTTTTGTACGTTTTATCGATGATGACGGTTCTAACCGTGTTATGGCAACCTATACGGCTTACAATGGTCATGCCATCTTGCCTAAACTTATTTCTACTGAAGATTTCTATACCTTTAGGGTAATGCCTTTGCACGGAATTGGAGCCCAAAATAAAAACCTGGCTTTGTTTCCCAGAAAAATAAAAGGAAAATATGCGATGCTTGCCCGAATCGATGGCGTTAACAATTACATCATGTATTCTGACCGGGTTACACAATGGAATACTCCTGTCCTGCTTCAGGAACCAAGATATACATGGGAATTTACTCAAATAGGAAATTGCGGTTCTCCGCTTTGGACTACAGAAGGATGGCTTGTTATTACTCATGGCGTAGGTACAATGAGACGTTATTGTATTGGTGCCTCATTATTTGATCTTGATGATCCCTCAAAAGAAATCGGACGCCTTAAAGAACCTTTACTTTCTCCGCTAGAAGATGAGCGTGAGGGCTATGTTCCTAATGTTGTATATTCGTGCGGTGCCATTATTCACAACAACAGCCTGATATTACCTTATGCCGTATCTGATTACTCGTCTACTTATGCCGTAGTCGATATGGTAGAATTAATAGATGCCTTGAAGAAAAGCAAATAAAATAAAAGGGCATTCACCGCAGCGAATGCCCTTTTTATTCATTTATCCTTTAAGAGAATTCATATCAATTACAAAACGGTAACGAACGTCACTTTTCAGCATTCTTTCGTAAGCTTCATTGATTTCCTGCATTTTGATAATTTCAATTTCAGAAACGATGTTGTGTTCTCCACAAAAATCAAGCATTTCCTGAGTTTCGGCTATTCCGCCAATTACAGAACCCGCTACTGATTTTCTTCCCATAATCATAGGAACTGTATTTAAAATTGGCTCTAAACCTCCCAAATACCCTACTAAAACCAAAGTACCATTTATGTTAAGTGTCGCAACATATGGATTTACATCGTGTACATAAGGAACTGTATCAATAATTAAATCAAACTTTCCTTTTACAGAATCCATCTGAGCATTTTCAGTTGAAATAACTACAGCATCTGCTCCTAATTCTAAAGCATCTTTTTCTTTATCAGGTGTTCTTGAAAACAAGGTTACATGTGCGCCTAAACCTTTTGCCAGTTTAATTGCCATATGCCCTAATCCGCCTAAACCAACTACTGCTACTTTGCTGTCTTTACCTACGTTCCAATGTCTTAATGGAGACCAGGTTGTTATTCCTGCACAAAGCAATGGCGCAACAGCTGCCAGATCTAAGTTTGCAGGCACTTTTAAAACAAAATGTTCGTCTACAACTACTTTTTCAGAATAACCGCCAAAAGTATGTCCGCCAAGATGTTTGTCTTTACCATTATAAGTTCCTGTAAATCCTGTCAGGCAATATTGCTCCAGGTCTTGTTTACAGCTTTCGCAAGTATGACAGGAATCTACCATACATCCTACTCCTGCTAAATCTCCTACTTTCAATTTGGTAACTTCGCTTCCTACTCTGGTCACTCTGCCTACAATTTCGTGTCCCGGAACTGCAGGATATTGTGTTCCGCCCCAATCGTTTCTTGCAGTATGCAAATCTGAGTGGCATACCCCGCAATATAAAATTTCAATCTCTATATCTTTTGCCAGCACATCTCTGCGGACAATTGTCATTTCTTCTAAAGAGGCATCAGCTGCTGCTGTACCAAATGCTTTTGTGTTTGTACTCATAATTTTTTTGTTTAATTATTATAAAGTTGTAAAATTAAAACTACTTTGATCCTGAAAATAATAGAAAAGAAACATTTACTTAAGAAATTCAAACAATTCGAAATTCAACAGTAGTATTACTTTTTCTGGTTTATTTTATTTTCCTACCGTTTTTTGAAAATGTGCAGGATATCGATCTCCCTGTATGGTAGTTTGGGCAAAAGCATCATCAATTTTTTTAATATCTTCTGTAGAAAGATGAATTGAAGCTCCGCCAATATTTTCTGATAACCGGTTTGATTTTGTTGTGCCCGGAATTGGTGCGATCCATGGTTTTTGTGCCAATAGCCAGCCCAATGCAATTTGTGCCGGAGTTGCCTCTTTTTGAGAAGCAATTGCTGTTAGTAAATCAATTAATTTTTGATTGGCTCTTCTGTTTTCTTCACTAAATCGCGGTAAGTTATTTCTAAAATCAGCAGCATCAAATTGGGTGTTTTCAGTGATTGCACCGGTCAAAAATCCTCTGCCTAAAGGGCTAAACGGAACAAAACCAATCCCTAATTCTTCAAGTGCCGGTAAAATTTCCAACTCCGGCTCTCTCCACCAAATAGAATATTCACTTTGTAAAGCCGTTACGGGCTGAACGGCATGTGCTTTTCTGATAGATGATACACCTGCTTCCGACAGTCCGAAGTATTTTACTTTTCCTTCCTGTATAAGATCTTTAACCGTTCCTGCTACATCTTCTATTGGTACATTTGGATCTACACGATGTTGGTAAAATAAATCAATAACATCTGTCTTTAAACGTCTTAAAGATTCTTCGGCAACAGCTCTGATATTTTCCGGTCGGCTATCCTGGCCATTAAGAGCATTTCCATCTTTAAAACCAAATTTGGTCGCGATAACCACTTCTTTTCTAAACGGATTCAAAGCTTCACCCACCAATTCTTCATTGGCAATACCATAAGCTTCGGCAGTATCAAAAAAGGTAATTCCCTGTTCATAGGCTTCTCTGATTATTTTTATGGCCTGCTGTTTGTCTGTTCCGGAGCCATAAGCAAAGCTTAATCCCATACAGCCCAGTCCTAACGCAGAAACTTCTAATCCTTGTGTACCTAATATTCTCTTTTCCATAATTTTATTTTTAAAAATATTGATATGATAAGGTTCTTATCATTTTTATCCGTACAAATTTCCTTTAATAATGCCATGTGCATATAATACATATTACTGCTATTCTTACCATTTTTACTGATTTGGATCATCACACTAAGTTATTAAAAATCTGAATAGTATCTTTGTATATATCATTTTAATAGACCGATTATGTATCCTATTATAAAACTTGAAAAAGTAGCTCAGTACAATCAGTTAAAAGGTATTGAAACTCAGCATCCTTTAATAAGTGTTTTTGATAATTCAGATTCTAAAACACTGCCCAATCATACCCGCATGCATTTTAGCTTTTATACTATATTTTTAAAAGCCGGAAATTGCGGCGAACTAAAATATGGCCGCAATAATTATGACTATGATGATGGCACACTGGTTTTTATAGCACCTGGGCAGGTACTTGAGATAAATAACCCCGAAGATTACCAACCCACAGGATTAGCACTTCTTTTTCATCCTGACCTCTTAAAAGGCACTTCACTGGCGAAAAACATCAACCAGTATTCTTTCTTTTCTTATGATTCGCACGAAGCGCTTCATCTCTCTTTAAAAGAACAGCAAATAGTAAAAGATTTATTTAGCAAATTAGAATACGAACTAAGTCAGTCTATTGATAAACACAGCAAAAACATTATAACCAATAATATCGAACTGCTTTTAAACTATTGTGTACGTTTTTACGACAGGCAGTTTATTACCAGAGAGAACATCAATACTGATATTTTATCAAAATTTGAAAACTTGTTAAATGAGTATTTTCTTTCTGAGGCTGCTCAGGATATAGGTTTGCCTTCTGTTGGCTATTTTGCAGATCTTTTACATTTATCTCCTAATTATTTTGGGGATTTAATAAAAAAAGAAACTGGTAAATCTGCACAGGAGCATATTCAGTTAAAATTAATTAACTTAGCTAAAGAACGAATTTTTGACACCAATAAATCTGTTAGTCAGATAGCATTTGAATTGGGGTTTAAATATCCGCAGCATTTTAACCGTATGTTTAAAAAAAATACCGGTTATACACCAATTGAATACAGAAGCCTGAATTAAAATTTATAAACCAAAATCACATAAACCAAAAGAATGCTTGATAACTTTCCTTTTTACCTGGGTCTATTACTCATTATTTTATTGCTCATAATGTTGGCCAGTAAAATAAAAGTAGCTTATCCTATATTACTGGTACTGGCAGGATTAGCTATAAGTTTTATTCCTAAAGTACCTGTAATAAAAATCGAACCTGATCTTATCTTTTTTATATTTCTTCCGCCTTTATTATACGAAGCTGCCTGGACTGTTTCATGGAAAGAACTATGGCGCTGGCGGCGCATTATAACAAGTTTTGCTTTTGTAGTCGTTTTTGTATCAGCACTTTCAGTAGCATTAGTTGCTAATTATTTTATCCCGGGCTTTTCATTGGCGCTGGGTTTTGTTCTGGGCGGAATTGTATCGCCTCCGGATGCCGTAAGTGCAGGGGCTATCCTGAAATTTGTGAAAGTGCCCAAAACAATTTCATCTATTTTAGAAGGCGAAAGTTTACTGAATGATGCTTCCTCATTAATTATCTTCAGGTTTGCAATGATTGCCGTTGCAACAGAGCAGTTTATATTCTACAAAGCAGCAGTAAGTTTTAGCTGGATGATTATTGGCGGTGTTTCAATTGGTTTATTAATAGGATGGCTTTTTATGAAAGCCCATAAATATTTGCCTACAGACGCCAATGTCGACATTGTTCTCACATTACTTACGCCTTATATTATTTATCTTGCTGCCGAAGAAGTGCATAGTTCCGGTGTTTTAGCCGTAGTGAGCGGCGGATTGCTTTTATCCAATAACAGGCACCGTTTTCTGAGCAGCAGATCTCGTTTGCGGGGTGTAAATGTCTGGGAAAGTTTTTGCTTTATTCTTAACGGATTAGTTTTTATGCTGATTGGTTTAGATTTGCCTCAAATTACAAACGGACTTGCAGAAGTGAGTATTGCAACTGCAATTGGTTATGGTGTTCTAATTACAGCTGTTTTGATTGTAAGCCGAATATTATCTTCGTATGGTGCTGTAATTGTAACCTTGATTGCCCGTAATTTTATTACTGTTGCAGATCGCCGACATCCGGGTTACAAAACTCCTTTTATTCTGGGATGGACCGGAATGAGAGGTGTTGTATCGTTGGCTGCTGCTTTATCGATACCAGTCTATTTAAATAATGGAAATGGTTTCCCGCAGCGTAACCTTATTTTGTTTATCACGTTTATTGTAATTCTTTTGACTTTACTGATTCAGGGATTAACGTTACCCTATTTTATCAGAAAAATTAAACTTACTGAAGTCTATGATAATCCTTTGCCTAATGATGAAGTCTATAATCTTCTGCGAAAAGAGCTGGCAGAATATGCTTTAGAATACCTAAAAACCAATTATAACGACCATATCGAAAATAATACTTCCTTACAGCAATTAATTGTTAAATGGGAAGAGCTAAGCAATGAAATCGACAATGAATCTATTAGTAAAGATTTGAAAGATATTTATCTCGATTTATTAAACCACCAAAGACAATGGCTGATCAATAAAAACAAGGAAGACCAGACTTTAGATGAAGCGATCATCAGAAGACAAATGCATTATCTTGATATTGAAGAAGAGAAATTACGTTATATTTAAAAAATGAGCCAAGAAGCTATTGCACTATACTTTAAAAACACCAATTTAATTCCTTTGGAAATTGCTGAAGAAATTGCCGGGCATTTTGAACGCAAGTCTATTGTAAAGCACCAGATACAACTTGCAGAAGGAACGGTTTGTAATGAATATCTTTTTCTCGAAAAAGGATTTATGCGTGCTTTTGCTCATGATACCGGAGGAAATGAAGTGACTACGAACTTTTATTCTGAGGGAGATTTTATATTTGAAGTTGCTTCTTTTTTTAACCGGACAAAATCGAAAGAAAATATTCAGGCATTAGCAGACAGTGTGGGATGGTACATCACCTACGATCAATTAAATGATTTGTTTCATGCCTTACCCCAATTTCGGGAATTTGGCAGATCCATCCTTGTTAAGGGATTTTCTGAACTTAAAACCAGAATGCTTTCCATGATCACCGAAACTGCCGAAGAACGGTATCTTTTTTTATTAAAAACCAATCCTGAGATTTTCCAGCAGGCTTCCCTGAAAAATATCGCATCTTATCTTGGTATTACAGATACCTCTTTGAGCAGAATCAGGAAAGAACTTTCAAAAAAATAGCAAACCTCCTATTTCTTGCCATTTGCCAAGAGTATTGTGGGCTGTAATTTCTTCCTTTGTTTAACTAAAAAATAAACAAATGGATACTTTACCACTTTACATTAGTCTGGTTTTTGGACTTACACTCCTAGCCTCAATTGCTCTTTTTTATAAAGCAGCAAATTATTCCAAAACAGTTTTAACTGTAATCATTTTGTGGATAATCGTGCAGTCTACTATTAGCATTAGCGGTTTTTATAAATCAGAAAATACGCTTCCACCCCGCTTTGCCTTACTCTTAATGCCGCCTTTACTGATGATTATTTTGCTTTTTGTTACTAAAAAAGGAAAGATATTCACAGATGGATTAAATATTAAAATGCTTACTGTAATTCATATTATAAGAATACCTGTAGAACTGGTTTTATTATGGCTTTTCATAAGTAAAACAATTCCTGAACTCATGACCTTTGAAGGCCGCAATTTTGATATATTATCCGGTATTTCGGCACCAATTGTCTATTATTTTACTTTTATTCAAAATAAAATGAACAGCAGGTTTTTACTCATTTGGAACCTTATTTGTCTTGCTTTGGTAATCAATATTGCCATTAATGCAGTACTGTCATTGCCAACGCCATTTCAGCAATTTGCTTTTGATCAGCCTAATATTGCTCTTTTACAATTTCCGTTTACGCTCTTACCATCTGTTCTGGTCCCTATTGTTGTTTTTTCGCATTTGGTTTCAATCAGACAATTGCTGACTAAAAAACTTTTATTAAATTAAATCGAAAAGTTGATACCGAACTCTTAATACCTGAATTGTAAAAATCTCTAAAAGCAAAATCCCATTTCTATTTAAGAAATGGGATTTTTTTTATACTCTTATTTAGTAATTGATAAACATCGAAATGTCTGTTATTTTTATGTTCAAAAATTACTTTCTAAGTGTATGGAACAATGAAAAAGAATTAGTTTTTAATTATTTTTCTGGTAACTACTTTTCCATTATTCGAAATAAACTGAACAATATAAATACCGGGAACCTGTTTTGAAATGTTTACACTAAATTCTCTGTCTTTATTTGTTTTTTCTTCAAAAACAACTTCGTTATAAATGCTTGTTATTTTCAAAGTTCCTTTATCCGCATTGTTAATACTTATTTTAAATATTCCATCAGTAGGATTAGGATAAATGGTAAATACTTTAGATTCGGCTGCTTCTGTAAGTGCTATATCACCGGACCTGGTATTCGCTTTTGCTTTTACAAGTGCAAAACGTTCTCCTCCTTCCAGTTCGCCACTTTTAGCATCTTGCTGAACCAGATCTATTGTGATTTGCTGGTCTTCAGGGAAATCTTTCGCTACTTTAAAATCAAATCCTATTGCAAAAGTTTCATTAATATCAATTGGTAAGTTTGCAATCGATGCTTCTCTTGAAGTGATCAGAATTTTGTTTTTATCTATAATCTTCACTCCTTTTAAGCTTCCGTTTGCCTCTGCTCTTGCAAATAATTTTTCATCCAGTGTTGCTTCTATTGTGCCTCCCAAATCAAAGAAATTATTTTTAAGTTCTTCATTAAATCCTTTATCTATAAATTTTACATTTATAGATTTAGATTTTATCCCTCTAATAAATACTGTTGTAGGAGCAACAAAATCAGTTGTATTTAAGTTATAAACACTCAGGTTTTTCCAGGCAATATTATTATTGTTTTTAGTATTTACCCCTATGCTTATATTTGTTTGCTCGTTAAACATCGGATCTCCTTGTGATTCTATTCTTGCAGCCAGACAAAAATGATGCTGGTCAGTACTAAAATCAGCAGGATTTGGCGGATACCACGGAATAACTACGGTAGCGTTTCCGCCAGCAGGAATAGCAGGAATATTTGCATCTCCTATGTAATCACCATACACGAGACCTCCTATAACAAAATTGACAAAATTAGTAGGCCAGGTTAATCCTGTTGAAGCTTTGGCAAAATAAAGTTTTACTTTTCCGGATGCACTAGCAACAGTTCCTTTGTTATATACTTTAACATATACTCCGTTTGGAGAACTCACTTTATATTCAGGGTTTTCATGTACAGTACCTCCGTCAATGTTTTGTCTTACCCAGATATCTTCGCTTATCCACATAGGGCCTGAATCCGGATTTGGCTGTAATCCAATATCATATGGCCTGTCTTTTATGTATAAATCCGGTACTGCAATTCCGGTAACAATTACTGAAAATTTCTGACTGCTGTTCACCAAAGTCCCTTTATGGGATACCGTTATTGTATAATTGCCGGCGGCACCCATAATGTTAATTCGCTCAAAAGGATCTCTTGTATTATCACCTAGCGCATTTGTTGTAGCTGTTACTAATTTGTAAGGAAAAGTAGTTCCAGCCGAATTTGTTACGCGGATATCTAAATCATTTACAAGTTTTGCTGTACTAATATTAGCTGTACTTCCGGAATACGCCACACCGGCAGGATCTGTCCAGGAAACAGAAGCAATCAAAGGATTTACTCCATCTGATGTTACTGAAAGTGTGTAGGTAGCTCCATTAGTTAATGTACTTTCCTGAATGATAGATGATGTTCCGTTTTTTGTAATGGTTTCTGCTGCAAATTTCGCATTTAACAGACCCCATCCAAATATGGCATCAGGACCTGCTGCTCCCGCATCATCAGCCGTATGCAAAGCCAATCCTTTTAAAGTTGCCGCACGCATAAAATTTCCGGTCACATTTTTATAATGCTGTTGTAACAAAAGCAACGTTCCGGTCACATTTGGTGATGCCATCGAAGTTCCGGTTGCATAACCATAACTGGTATTGGTTAATGGTGTAGGTGTACTGGTAAGAATTGCAGTTGAATATAAACTGGTTCCGTTTCCGGTAAGGTCCGGTTTTATCCTTAAATCATCTGTAGGTCCCTGACTACTGGAACTGTTAATCGTAACACTTGTTAATGCACCTGTTGAACTTATAACAGCATCATTAGCGTTAGCAATAACCAGATTGTTTTTAGAAGTCGCAAATCCGGTAAGTTTATCATACGCCACAAAACCACCTATTGGGCTTGGATTCGCAGTATTGTCATTTCCATCATTTCCTGCAGCTTTAACCATTAAGTAATAAGGGGCATTGAACATTAAATTATCCCAATCTCTAGCAATAGTCTGATAAGCTCCAAACTGCCATGGCGCAATAAGAACAGTAGGCCCATTTCTTGTCGCCCATCCGTAAGAATGATTGGATAATAACATTCCGTTTCCGGCAGCAGTTGTGGCTTCGGCTAAATCGCTATTCCAGTCATTTGTTTTGGCATTTGCCTGATTCGCCATCCCTTTGGACGCCGCTACCAAACCTGCCGCCACAATAGTACCGGTAACATGGTTCGCATGCTGGCTGTTATTAATCGCCGGATTAATAACTGTAGCTCCATCCAGAATAGCAACCCTTCCGCCAAACTCATTATGGGTAGGAAGCGTAGCTCCTCCGTCCCAAACATAAGCTGTCATGGATTGTCCGTTAAGATTAAGTCCCAGACCACCACCTGAATTCAGGTAGTTTGTTCGCGTTGACTTTGCAGCATCAACATTTTCCGGAGAAAAATAAACAGGAAATTTTCCGTCGGGGCTAACATCTACCAACTCACTTTGAGTACCATCTTTGTTAATAAACGTAAGACTCCAGCCATTGGCCCTTGCCAGACTAATAGCTCTTTCTTTATTTTTATCGGCTTCTGATTTGTACCTTACACTTAAAGATTCCAGCTCGGAGAGATTTGTATTTGATTTAATAATTTCGATATCATTTTGGGTCTGCGAATAGGTCATTCCACACACACAAAAGAGGGCAATTTTGTATAAATTTTTCATATGATTTGATTTATGGGTTAATCATTTTTTTATATTTAAAATCTATCTAAAAAATTGGAGGACTTCTTGTTTTCATAATTTCGGATTTAAGGATTAAAAAATAAGTAGAATATTGTAAGACTTGACTGAATAGCAACGAAGCGTGTTATTTACTTACAAAGAAGTGTTATTTTGTAAGATTTTATTTTAAACATAACAAAACTCGTTAAAGTAAGCGAAGAAAAATAGCGTATAAATACCTGATTTTAAATAGATTGTATTTTTATTTAAAAAAGATAGAAAATAGGATGGTTTGAGTATAATGACAAAAAAAAGTCCCATTTCGGAATGAAATGAGACTTATTAAAAGTAGTATATTTTATTTCTGATTGCTTAATCAATTAAGCATATGCGGCCTTTTTTACTGGGATTAAAAAGGTTATACCGTAAAATTATTTTTTATTGATACATTAAATCATGCTCCAGTTCTTCATCAGATCCTGTCGATTTTAAATCTCTGCGTTTACGCATCACTCCCCATTTTACGCAGGTTGCACCCCATGAAAAACCAGCTCCGAAAGTAGTAATTAATACATTTTGACCTTCTTTAAAATCAGCTGCAAAATCCCAAAGACATAAAGGGATTGTCGCTGATGTTGTATTACCGTATCGGTCAATATTTACTTTTACTTTTTCAATACCAATATTCAAATGTTCGCTTACCGATTTGATAATTCTTAAGTTTGCCTGATGTGGCACAACCCAGTCAATATCTTCTACACTTAAGCCATTATTTGCCAGGGCATCCTGAGAAACACTGGTCATCGATTCAACCGCTTTTTTAAACACAAAGGAACCTTCTTGTTTGATGTAATGTTCCCTGTGTAAAATACTTTGCATTCCGGCAGGAACTTTAGAACCTCCTGCGGGAACTAATAATGCTGATGTACCGCTTCCGTCTGTTCTTAGGATACTTTTCATCATTCCGTGATCTAATTCTGTTTTCTCCAAAAGAACGGCACCTGCTCCATCTCCAAAAAGAATACATGTATTACGATCTTCATAATCTACAATCGAGCTCATTTTATCTGCTCCTACTACAATAACTTTTTCGTATCGACCGCTTTCGATCATGGTTGTAGCCATTTCAAGCGCATACAAAAAGCCACTACAGGCGCCATTTAGGTCGAATCCGAATGCATTTGTAAATCCGCTTTTCTCGCATATTTTACTTGCTGTGGGAGTTAATAAATGATCCGGTGTGGCAGTTGCCAGTACTAAACCATCAATTTCTAAACGATCTATATCATAAGTTTCCAGTAAATTCTCAATTGCTGCGTAAGCTAAGTCTGATGTAGACTGATTTTCATCAGCCAGTCTTCGCTCTTTTATTCCTGTTCTTTTTTCTATCCACTCTTCGGTTGTATCAACCATTCTTGAAATCATCTCATTACTAAGTATAGAACTTGGTACAAAGCCACCTATAGCTGTAATTGTTGCCTTCATTTTTTTTGTTTTTGTTATTTTGATTGCTTTCTTTTGCCGTTTTTTTACAATAAAAAAACAGACTGCAAAATAACGGCAGAAATTTGGAAAAGACAAGAATAGCGGGCTTAAACGTACTATCCTACTTATAGTATCGCTTTTATGTACAAAGACTTTCAAAAACATATTTTTAAGCCATCATTACTAAAATATAATCACTATAACTGTTAATTTACTTCTTTATCTCCTTAATCATAGCGCCAGATTTTACCGTTTTACAAAGATATTTAACTAAAAAACTTATTTTTGTAAGGCTAAGTTTATCTTTCTGTTTTTTGAGGTTAATTTATAATCCTGCATTATTTCTTTTTTTTAATCTAAGTAACCACCCATTTTTTTACTTCTTCTGCCTTCGTTAAATGTTTTACGATCGGAATAAAGTATGGCATTAATTAAAATAATGTTTTTTTGCCTCTTCAATAATTTTAATTACTTATTCGTTTTTTTTGAATCCAATTAAAAAAAAATATTACTAATTCAAAACTGTAATAAAATCCATAATGCTAAAATACTACAGCAATTTGAACTTTTTTAATCAATCAATCAGTAAAATAAACAATAGCTTTACCGGATTAAGAAATTTAGTTTAAATAGAATATGTTAGATTCCAGGAAATTATTATACTTTATATTATGCTTATTCCCATTATTAAATCCCTGGTTTTGTGAAAGTCAGACTGCAATACAAAATGTTACATCCAGAAGTACCGAATCATTAAACGGCAAATGGCAGGCAATTATAGACCCAACGAATGTTGGCGACTGGCGACAGATATGGCAGGAAAAGAAACCGGAAAACAAAACCGATTTTGTAGAATATTCATTTGATGGCAGCCCCCTGCTTAATGTTCCCGGAGATTTTAATACACAAATGCCTGAGATAACATACCTTGAAGGGGTCGTTTGGTACAAAAAAGCATTTACCTGTAACAAAACTGCGGGCAAGCGCTATTTTATTCATTTTGGAGCTGTAAATTATGTGGCTGCAGTATATCTTAATGGTAAATTGCTGGGCAATCATGAAGGCGGATTTACTCCCTTTCAGTTCGAAATAACCGATCTGGCTATTAGTGGCAGCAACAGCCTGATTGTGAAAGCAAATAACCAACGATTAAAAGACGGTTTGCCCGGACTTGGCTACGACTGGTTTAATTATGGAGGCATTACCCGCGATGTAAATCTTATAACCACTCCTCTTACGTACATTCATGATTATTTTATTCAGCTTAAAAAATCATCATTAAAAGAAGTAGAGGGATGGATACAACTAAGAGGTCCTAATATTTCACAAACTGTAAAAGTAAAAATACCCGAACTGGGTATTGATTACATTACCAAAACCGATAATAGCGGAAAAGCAATCGTAACGTTTTCTTCAAAATTTAAATTATGGTCTCCTGAAAATCCAAAATTATACAAGGTCATCATTGAAAGTGAAACCGATTCTGTTACTGACGCTATTGGTTTTAGATCGATTGAATCCAAAGGGACAGAAATTCTCCTAAATGGCAAACCGCTCTTCTTAAAAGGTATTAATATTCATGAGGAAAATCCGCTTACGGCTGCCAAAGCATTTTCAGAATCAGATGACCTGATTTTACTGACATGGGCCAAAGAACTGGGTTGTAATTTTGTACGTCTTGCGCATTATCCGCACAACGAACATATGGTTAAAATGGCCGAAAAAATGGGGTTACTGGTTTGGGATGAACTTCCCGTTTACCAACATATCGAATTTGCCACGCCGGGGGTTACCGACAAGATGGAAAACATGTTAAAAGAAATGATCGCAAGGGATAAAAATCGTTGCAGCGTTTTTATCTGGAGTATCTCTAACGAAACCTACTCTACTACTCCCAATCGTAGTGAAGCCCTGATAGAACTCTCAAAAAAATGCCGGGCTATAGATGATACCAGATTAATAACATCAGTAATTAATAATCAGGGATACAACAATAATACATTCGATGTTAATGATCCTCTTTACAATTATTTTGATGTTATTTCCCTAAACGAATATATTGGATGGTATGCACCCTGGCAGGGAAAACCTCAGGATACCAAATGGAAATTCGTGGCCAGCAAACCTGTAATTATATCCGAATTTGGAGGTGAATCCCTTTATGGGAGCCACTATGGTCCAACAGATGAAGCAGCATACTGGACCGAAGAATATCAGGAACAAATTTATAAAGACCAGATTGCAATGTTTAAAACAACACCTAATCTGGCTGGTGTTTGCCCCTGGATTCTTGTAGACTACCGATCGCTTGGCAGAATGCATCCGGTGTATCAAAATGGCTGGAACCGTAAGGGATTGCTTTCAGACAGAGGAGATAAAAAAAAGGCATGGTATATTTTACAGGAATATTATAAATCTATCCCCGAAAAAAAATAACATAAAAATCAAATATTATTCCGAAACTATATGCTATCAGCTTTTCAGTATATAAGAATTTATAAGCCCTATTATTTAGGGCTTCTTGCTTTATGCTAAAAAACAACTGATTCCAGAAATTCAATTACTTCTCCATTAGGGCTATATACCAGACTATTGCTAACCGTAACGTTTTTGCCCTGATTTCGTAATGCTAAAGTTTCTTTTGCCGATAATGGTTTGGCGCCATTTTCGATGGCTTCATCATAAGCTTTTTTCGCATCAGCCACCGAGAAACAAATATGCAAAAGAGAATTCTCGACATAAGGGTCTCCCTGTTTTCTTTTGCGTCCCTGCGTAGGGAAATTGGCATTACTGTCACATATTTCTATATAGCAATCAAAGGCTTTGTTTTTCATCATCACACACTTTTCTAAATTGAATTCCGGTAAACTCCAGCTGTGTGTCACTTCAAAATTTAATGTTTCGTAAAATTGTACTGTTCTTTCAATGTCTTTTGCTTTAATGGCAAAATGATGAAATCCCTTTATATTATTATTCATTATAGTTACTTTTGTGATACAAATATAGTTTCTAATGCCTGTTGTACGGGCGACTTACAAAATTGTTAGCAATGCGAAAAGAAAGTTCAGCCAACTTTGAGAATCAACAAACCCTTACCGATTTCTGTAATGCTTCTAAAACATTATTAATGATTTCCGGTCGCTGGAAACTGTCTATACTTTTTGGCTTATTGCAACATGATTCCAGAACATTTTCTGATTTTAAACAACTTCTTCCTTCGATAAGCGATCGAATGCTGGCACTTCATCTTAAACAATTGAGAAATGATTTTTTGATTGTTAAAGAGAAAAAACAAGATTCCGTATGTTATACGCTATCAGAAAAAGGAAAGTCACTAAAGGATATTCTTTCGGGACTTGCAAAATGGCAAACACTTTAGCCTGGTTTCAACTCAAACAGATTTTTATTCCAGCCAAAACCATTTCTTTACATTTTCGGCTATATTTTCCTCTTTTACAATGCTTTCATATTCATTTGTAGCACTATTATGCTCATAATCTTTTTGCCATACTTTATGATTCAGGGCTACTTTTTGTATCGCATCACAAATAAATAAAAGTTCCTCATTTGTTGTTATCGGGTGTAATGACAAACGTACCCAGCCCGGTTTGTTTGTTTGGTTCTTCTGTAAAAGTTCATTTGTTATCTCCCTGGATTTATTCTCATCAATATCAAATAAATAATGCGCATAAGTACTCGCACAAGACCATCCGCCACGAACCTGAATTCCGAACCGATCGTTTAAAAGCCGTACAATTAAATTATAGTGAATATCCTCAATGATAAACGAAACACAGCCTATCCGGTCTGTTTCAATATCTCCCAGAATAGATAAACCCGGAATTTTTTGAAACTCGGAATAACAGAGATTCAGCAATTCTTTTTCTCTTTTTTTAATGTTTTCCACTCCCATCTGATCTTTTAGTTTCAAAGACAAAGCTGTTCTTATCACTTGTAAAAATCCCGGTGTTCCGCCATCTTCCCTGACTTCTATATTATCACTATAATGATATCCTCCCCACGGATTGGTGCTTTTTACATTTCCTCCTCCGGGATTATCAGGAAAATTAGCCTTATATAGTTTTTCATTAAAAACCAAAATTCCGCTGGTTCCGGGTCCTCCCAAAAATTTATGTGGAGAAAAGAATATAGCATCAAGCTGTTCTTCCGGGTTTTCGGGATGCATATTGATTTGAACATAAGGTGCCGAAGCTGCGAAATCAACAAAACAATATCCGTTATGCTGATGCATGATTTTAGCCAGTTCATGATAAGGCGTTATAATTCCGGTAACATTCGAACAACCCGTAAACGAACCAATTTTTAAGGTTCTGTCTGCGTATTTTTCAAGGGCTTTAGAAAGTATTTTCGGGTCAACCAGATTATTCTCATCAGGCGGTAAAACCACAACATCGGCATTGCTTTCATACCAGGAAACCTGATTAGAATGATGCTCCATATGCGTTATAAAAACTACGGGTTTGTCTTCATCGTTTGTATTATGGCCGTGACGCAAACCTATAATACGCTGCAATTTTGATAAAGCAGCGGTCATTCCGGTTCCTGTTGCAACTAAAACATCTGAATCGATCGCATTTACGTGTTTTTTAATCACTTCCCTGGCATGATTATAGGCATAAGTCGAAGCTTTACCGGTCTCGCTGGAAAAAGAGTGTGTATTGGCAATCATCGGACCTATTTTATTGAGCATAATATCCTCAATCGGGATATACAATCTGCCGCTCGCAACCCAATCTGCATAAAGCAAATTTTGTTCGCCATAAGCCGATTCGAAAGTATGATGTACACCAATTGTATTTCCTCTGAATTTAGAAAAATAATGCTCTAATTGACTTGGTTTCGTTTTCTTTTCAGTAACACTCATTTCCATATCATTTTTGAATTAACTTTTTTTTACTTATTGCTTTTACAACAATTTATCATGCTGACGAATAAACAATTATTATTTATTTAAAAGCGATTTAAGCGTAGACTGAAGTTCTTCTCCGTGAAGATTTTTTGCTACAATAATACCTTTTGAATCTACCAGGTAATTGCCCGGAATTGCTCTGACTCCATATAATTTGGCGATTTCACTGTTCCAAAACAACAGATCCGAAACTTGCAGCCAATCTAAGTGATCGTCCTGAATTCCTTTTACCCAATTTTCTTTCTTTTTATCTAAGGAAATTCCAAATACATTAAATCCTTTATCGTGATATTCTTTGTAAGCTGCCACAATATTTGGGTTTTCTCTTCTACATGGTCCACACCATGAAGCCCAGAAATCAATTAACGTATATCCTTTAAGGTTTTCTGAAAAGCGAACCGTTTTTCCTTCAGGGTCTTGGATACAAAATCGGGTGCTTTTTTTCCAATCTGTAATCCGTTCAGTACTTTTACTAATTCATGAAGTTCTTTAACATAGGTAGCATTCTGCTGGCTTTTATCTAAGAGTGCAATGTTTTGTGTAATTTGTTCCGGAGTCAATCTATACGACCAGTTTCTATACAATACATAGGCCGAAACGATAGAGCCGGGATGTTCTGTTATAAATTTACTTATATCAATATCTTGCGTTTTTCTGTAAACATCGAATAAATCCTGTGAAGCAGAACCTTCTACAACCGAATTGCTGTAATATTTAACAGGACTTAGTTTTACTGTAATCGGGCCTTTTTCTAAAAAGATATACAGCGGTGAATTCGCTGTATTCACGCTTAACCCGTATAATTCAGGAAGTTTTACTTTTGTTTTAAAACTAAAATTTCCGTCTGTCACTTTTACCGAATCTATTGTGGTAAACATCTTGTTGTGAAATTTTTGCAGATAAACATATTTAGCAACAGTATCTGTAACTGTTCCTTTTAATTGCAGATTTGCATCCTGTGCATAAGCTCCGGCTGTACCTAAACATAGTGTAAGAAATAGTACTATTTTTTTCATTGGATTTGTTTTTTAAAATTGGACATAGAAATTTGCCGAACATACTAAAATGGTCTGTAATGAATCGATAAAAAAAGGAAAGGTTTGAAAAGTTAAGTGTATTGCATTCGGAAAACCTGAAAGTCATTTTCTTCTTTTAAACATAAATTAAGTTGTTCCTGACAGGCGGGTAATAGTTGTTCCGTTTTCATTTTAAAAATAAATGATTTTAATAATAATGACCTTATTCAGATTTTCCAAAAGAAATCTTTCTTATCTGTCCGCCGCAGCGGAAGGATTTAGCACCTTATTTGGCAACAGGTTGCTAAGACATCATTGGGCCTACTCCCTCAGTCTTTCTGGATAAGTTCATGTAGATTTTTTCTACCCTGCAAATATATATAAATTCTATGTAATTAATAGAGTTTAAATGTATTTTTTCTTCTTATTTAAAAATGTATACGGAAATCATCGGTTTTCAGGTTGCTTTTTATGAGAATTCAGTACTTTTAAATACCTGTAAAACAAATACTAAAGCAAAAACAACCAATACTTTTATTAGTATTAAAAGATATCTAAGAAATTTTTATAGATGACGAATTTTTAATAGAGATTTTCTTAAATCCATCTAAGAAATTACCATTATTGCAATGAAATATGGCATTTACAATTCAGTTTTTTACTATTTTATGGCTGAAAAAATGATGCCTGATTGTATAACAGCCATTTAATAAATTCCTGATCAAAGAACAAATACTTTTGAATACGAAACAAAAGCGAATTGGAAATGCAGAATCATACTCTTGTTTTTTGACAAATAATTCCCTGCAAAGGCAATAAAACCTTTTATTAAATGTTTTATAAGTAGGGATTAAGCCTTTTATTTTACGGGCGGATTTCTATTTATTTATTAATTATTTTAAGTTTTATGAAAAGTATATTTTTTTTAATTATTATAACAGGCATGTCGTTACAAGGATTTGCGCAAAAAGAAGTCAATGGCAAATACAAAACCATTCCGTCTAAAAATTCAGAAATTAAGGATGTTCCACCACCTCCGCCAGATACTCCGCCAAATACCGATCCTGCCCCATTAAAGGAATCAACTGTTTTAAAAATCAACCCGGAAGAACTTTATAAAAATAATATCCTGTATAAACCGGAAGCTAATGTTGAAGGTATTTTTTACAGAAGAAATGAATACTTGGGAGATTTTGTAACCAATTCATCTGTTTCTACCGTTCGATATCGTGATGCTGCTTTTGTCGATGGCGATAAAATCAGGGTATATCTTAACGATAAGGTTATCGAAAAAGAAGTAAGCTTAAATGGTGATTTTCAGGGATTCAAAATAAACCTGGTTAAAGGAATTAACAAAATTGATTTTGAAGCTTTAAACGAAGGTTCTGCGTCTCCTAATACTGCTGAATTTCAGGTTTTTGATGACAAAGGTGCCGTTATCCAATCAAGCCAATGGAATGTTGGTACAGGATATAAAGCGACTATTATTTTGTATAAAGAGTAAGTTTGAGTTTAGATTGAAGATTTTAGATTGAAGAGAATTGAAGAGCCAAGAAGAAAGAGCCAAGAAGAAAGAGCCAAGAAGAAAGAGCCAAGAAGAAAGAGCCAAGAAGAAAGAATCAAGAAGAAAGAATCAAGAAGAAAGAACCAAGAAGAAAGAGTCAAGAGAATAGATTTAGGAAAATTGAATCGTAAAAATCCTCTTGTTCCCAACAAATATTTTTGTCCGGAACAAGAGGATTTTTTATTCTTTTTTTGAGCTTAAACCTGTATCTTTTTATTCTCTATTATTTCTCTTCTTGGTTCTTTCTTCTTGGCTCTATTCTCTTAATTCTTTACTCTATTCTCTTGATTCTATTCTCTTTACTCTACTCTTTATTAACTTGTGTTATTTTATTGTATTCTTCCAAGGATTTATTCGGGTCTGATGTTGCGTATTCGTTCTCGGGTTCCGGGATTACGTGAATTTTTGAATCGCTTAGGGATACAATTGCAGAACACAAATAAACACCAATTTTTCCTTCGCTATATTTAAAATCCAATAAGGTCAGTTTTACGATTTCATTGATAGAAAGTTCGTAGTAATTTCCGTAACGGATAATCTTAAAATAGATTTGCTTGTTTTCTACAATCTCAAACTGATTGGTTTGAATGTTTTCGAATACAAAATTATTCTTCACGTCTTTTTCATTAAATCCCCAGGCTCTAAACTGAACAAAACCATTTACAAAATCAATTGAGATGTAGTAAGCCGTTCCTTCCTCATCGCATTCAATAACAAAACCTGTTTTTCCCATTCCTTCAACGGCCAGAGTTCCTTCCCATACAAAATTTTCTGAAGGCTTTTCGAAGCAAAAAACCTCGTATCCGCTTCTACACCCAATTCGCCATTTGTTTTCATTTTCCAACTCAAAATTGGCCGAAGGATTTCCTAAAATGGGTACCGGCACGGGTAAGTTTTTTTGAAGAATTGTTCTTTGATAAAGTGTTTTCCAATGATGATAGGTCTTTAATAAAAGTCGGCCGTTTGTATCAACATCCAGCTGTTTTGGCGGCGGAATTACCCGAAGTGTATTGACATTTCCTCCTACAAAATAAAAATTATAGATGAGATAATACTCTCCTTCTTTTACGATTCTTGCCGCATAATTGCCTTGTGGCATCAATACATTATTATGAAAAGCATGATATTCTCCTTTAAAATCAGGAGAAAACCAATAACGGACTTTTATATCTTCTCTGATGGAGCCTAATAAATAATGCATGCCTTTTATTTCTACCACGCAGGGACATTCGATATCATCGTATACATACGCCACATGCAGCGGTTTTTGAAGAACGAAACCCTTCTCGCCTCTTTTTGCTACACCAATACAGCCTCTTCTATAAGTTGGCCCTACTGCGCTACGGGCACAAATAAGCAAATAATCTTCTCCTTCAAACCGGTATTTATATGGGTCCCTGAAACTGAGCCATTCCCGCGGATTATTATCTGAACTTTCATAATAAGGAGCATCACTTTTTAAGGGCAAACCGTATTTATTTTCTTTTGTCCAATGCAGTAAATCAGGAGAAACTGCCCTGCCTACTTTTTGCATAATGCCTTTGTCCTGACGTTTTAAACCTGTATAATACATTTCATAACCTTCTCCGTCAGAGTTTTTACTTACGTGCATTGTCCATAACATATCGTCATCCCATTCACCGGGATCTCCAACAAATACAGCGTTTTTTACTCTTTTCCAGGAAAGACCATCTTTTGATACGGCGTGTGCAATATAATCATGATTTGGAATGATCAAATGAAACAAATGATGAATCCCGCTTTCATCGATAAATACATCAACATCGCCTATTTCCCAACTACTAAACCCTGAACCTGAATACATATTACTTATTTATTTAATTTGTTGTGTGTAATTTTTTTCTAACACATAGAAACATAGACTTTATAGTTTTAAAAAGAATACAAAAAGAATTACATTTCTTCACATAGCTATGTGCATTTAAACAAATGAAATACCTCTTTTTAAGTTGCTAAAAGCTATGTTTCTATATGTTAAAATTCACACCTGACAAACATTACTTTATTATCTTATAGTGTCTTAATCCTTCTAAAATTCCTGAAGAAGCAGAACTTTTAGCCACATAAATACTTTTTGTAGTTTCATAATCGGCCAATTCTACGCTTCGGTTTCCTACGATAATTCCTTTAATAGAACCTCTGAACATATCAATATCGTTTCCTGAGTCTCCAGCCGCAATTACATTTGATAACGGAATCGACCATTTGCGGCATAAAAATTTAATCGCATTGCCTTTGGAGGCTCTTTTAGGAATAAAATCAAGGAATTCGCCATGACTCGGAATAATATTTACTTTATACCATCCCACGCCAAGAACGTTGATTAATTCATCGTAATTGTATTTTTCTTTATCATAATAATAGGAGATTTTATAAGGATTTTGCGCTTCTTCTTCCTGCATTCGCAGCCACGGAATTTCTTTTAAACGATTGACGATATCGTCTCTTTTCCAGCGACCGGCTAAAAATCTGGCCCAGCCTTTGTCCAGAATATAATCTTTTCCGTTCGTATAATAGATCTCTGTTCCTACAGCGCAGATAATAAAGTCCGGTAATGGAAATTGTTCTTCTTGAATGACTTTTTTAACCAATGCCAGATTTCTTCCTGAGGCCAGCGCAAAAGCCATTTTATCAGTACGATTGATTAAATGTTCTTTTAATTCTTTTAATCCCGGGTTGTTTAGCTTGGGTTCGATTAGCGTCCCGTCAATATCCGAAACAAATAAATGGGCTACTTTTCTTTTTAATCGTTCAATATTAATATTGGGATAATGCTGCTTTTTGATTCCTGAACCTGACGATGACGAAAGATTCTCATTTACTAATTCAACATATTGATTGACATGGCTTAGCCAGCTATAATGCTTCTGAATATTAATGGCTCCGTTATTTGAGTAATATTTCCATTGGCTTTCATTGGTCAAAATATTCCGTAATGCTTTTTTGATTTCGTTTTCATCAAGCGGATTTACTAATTCCCCATTCTGACAGGTTGGAATAATTTCTGATGGTCCGCCGTTTTTAGTGACCACAACAGGCAAACCGGAACTTGCAGATTCAATAACGGTTAATCCAAAGTTTTCATGTAAGGCGAGATTCACAAATACTCCTCTTTTTTCGGCAGCATAACGGTAAATAATCGAAACCTCATTTTCTACATCATGCTTTTTAGGAATTGCCATTTTTCCGTACAAATCATATTTGTCCATTAGCAACAACAGATCTGTTAAAACATCTTTTTCGGATTCCGGCATTTTAGAAATATCTTTTCGGATTCCGGCAAAAATTACCAGATTGGCAATGCTTTGCAGTTCTTTGTCTTTGCCGTAAACCTCAATTAATGTATGAAGATTTTTATGACGATCCGGACGTGATAATGCCAGAATAAATGGTTTGTGGGGATTTATTAAAAATTTTGAAATGGTTTCTGCCACCCAATATTTTCTTTGCTCTTCTTCCATTTGTTTGTCAGCATCTTGCTCCCTGTGATAATAAGGTACAAATTTGCTGGTGTCGATACCGGGAGAAATCGCATGGTATTTACCTAACTCAAAGTTTTTGTAGGGTTTATAAGTTTCAATTTCCTGTTCTGTCGAGGTTACAATAAATTCAGATAGTTCTAATGTTTTTTCCTCTGCAGCAATTCTTTGCCTGAACTTAAATTTCTTTTCAATTTCTTCTTCGCTTAAACCGCTTTGCAGCAGTTTTTCTTTTTTATGAAAACCTAATGAATGTCCGGTATGTGCGAATGGAATATTTAAGATGGTTGACAATTCGCTGGCTACATATCCTGCATCTCCGTAATGTGAATGTATCCAGTTGGGGAATATATCATGAAGTTTAATATGCTGAACAATTCCGTTTACAAAAGTGTCCAAGCCTTCCCACAATTGTTCTTTTGGTTTGTATTTTTTTCCCAGAAAGGGAATTCGTCTTATGTCTAATTTTTCATTTATAATTTCGATAGGGACTGCATATTCCGGAGAAAGATTGGGATCATCAATTAACCTTGTAAAAACATGAACATGTTCTACATCCTCATGTTGTGATAAAAACTCAGCAAGTTCATATACATATTTAGTCTGTCCGCCATTATCAGCATCTCTACCAATCTCTAAACCTGAACCTTTTAAAAGTCCGTGAATATTGATTAATGAAATTCGTAATTTTGTCATCATTCCTTTTTTATTTGTTAGAAATTTAAGGTACGAAAAATTAAATTGATCGTCTTACATCCTAAAAAAAAATAACAGGATTATTAACATTTTGACTTAAAATAAGACCAAAAACAGCTTTTTTTTACTTTCTGTTTCTCATCCATTTTTCTACGGGTTCCAGAACGGTATTAACAATAGTTACCAGAGCAGTACAGATCAAAGCTTCGATGAAATACCCGGAAGCAGCAATACATCCAATAGCGGCACTGCACCATATTGTGGCCGCAGAATTTAATCCGTGTACGTTTGGTCCTTCCCTAAAAATGACTCCGGCTCCAAGAAAACCTACGCCCATAACGACTTGTGCCGTAATACGGGTTACATCGATATTAGGTGCGCTTCCGGCCACTTTTATGGATAATAATACAAACGTTGCCGCTCCTGTCGCTACCAGCATATTGGTTTTTAAACCGGTTTCTTTATGATGCCATTGTCTCTCGAAACCTATAATTAATCCTGCAAATAAGGCGATTACAAGTCGGGTGAAAAATTCTGTTGTACTCAAAATTATTATTTTATATGATTAAATATTCAAAACACTAAATATAAGAATTTTCAGCGTTATTCAAAATGTAAAGCTTCGATTGGATCTAATTTAGATGCTTTTAACGCCGGATAATACCCAAAGAAAATACCCGTTATTGCACAAACCAAAAAAGAAAGTATTACCGAAGATTCTGAAATTAAAGTGGGCCAGTGCAAAAAGAACTGGATCAGTTCAGAAGCTACTATTCCTAAAACAATTCCAATTAATCCGCCCGTTAAACTGATTAATATCGCTTCGACCAGAAATTGCAATAAAATATCTCTTCCGTTGGCTCCAATAGACATACGCAATCCGATTTCTTTGGTTCGTTCCGTAACCGAAACATACATAATATTCATAATTCCGATTCCGCCAATTAATAACGAAATTCCGGATATGGCAGTTAACAATACCGTCAATAACTGACTGGTAGAACTAAAGGTATTGATTAATTCGGCTTGGGTTCTCACCGAGAAATCATCTTCATCTTTTGCTTTCAAACGATGTGCCGTACGCATAATTTCTTCTATTTCGTCTGTTGCCAGTTGCGTTTGACTTTCATCGACTGTTGACGTATAAATATTTTGAAGATAAATCGAGTTTGTAATTCTTTTTTGAACCGTGCTGTAAGGCGCAATAATAATATCGTCCTGATCTTGTCCGAAAGCATTTTCTCCTTTAGATTCTAAAATCCCAATAATCCTGAACGGAATTTTATTAAACCGGATAATCTGCCCTATCGGGTCTACGCCGTACGGGAAAATATTGTCGACTACGGTCTGACCTATTAAACATACTTTATTGGCCGTATGCACATCTGATTCCCTAAACGCAATTCCTTCTTTTAGCGGCCAGTCCCTGATTTTGAGGTAATCGACACTAACGCCCTGCATACTGGTAGGCCAGTTTAAAGCTCCATTGATTGCCTGTCCCTTACTGGATACCGCGGGAGAAATGGCGTTAAGATATTTTGATTCTTTTTTAAGGGCTTCTACATCACTAAGCGTGAGCGTTTGTACACTCGAAATATCCAGACGTGCGCCGGCAGTAACATTACTGTTTGGCCTGATGGTAATCATATTCGATCCCATACTCGACAATTGATCCTGAATGCTTTTTTTAGACCCCTGACCAATGGCTACCATGGCAATTACAGAAGCCACACCAATAATAATCCCAAGCATAGTTAACAATGCACGAAGTTTATTGCGGCGCAAAGCCTTTAAGGCGATTAGAAAAAGATTAGCTATTTTCATATTTATAATCTTCATCTACATGAAAATCTGCCAGCATTTGTTTGGCCGATTTTATGTTTTGGTTATTAAAATCTTTCATGATTCTTCCGTCCCTGAGCGTAACGGTTCTGTTGCTGAAAGCAGCAATATCCGGTTCGTGGGTTACAAAAATAATTGTTTTTCCCTGTGTATTCAATTCTTGTATTAAAGCCATAATTTCGTAGGATGTTCTGGTATCCAGGTTTCCCGTAGCTTCATCAGCAAGAATCATAACGGGATCGTTTACCAAAGCTCTTGCAATTGCTACACGCTGCTGCTGTCCTCCGGAAAGCTGATTGGGAAAGTGATCCAGACGATCGGCTAGTTTTACGGCTTCTAAGGCATTAATGGCTCTTTCCCGTCTTTCTTTTGTAGAAACACTTGAATTATACAATAATGGGAGTTCTACGTTTTCTATGGCCGATGTACGGGCCAGAAGATTATACGATTGAAAAATAAAACCAATCTTGGTATTTCTAAGTGCTGCCAATTCGTTCTTAGACAATGATTTTACATTTACTCCATCTAAAAAATAATTTCCGTCTGATGGTTTATCCAGACAGCCCAAAATATTAAGTAAGGTTGTTTTTCCGGAACCGCTGCTTCCCATAATGGTCAGGAATTCACCTTCCATAACATCAAAAGAAATTCCTTTTAAGGCTCTGACGGTTTCAGATCCCATGGTGAATTCTCTTTTCAGGTCTTGTATTTCAAGAATCTTTTTTCCCATTACAATTTATTTTTCTGTTCTCAAATGCATCTATACTTTGAGCATAATCATTTTAACACATAGAAACATAGATTTCTAACTCAAATAAGGCGTTTCACTTTTTTGTAATACACATTAGCCATTTATACTAGACAAATACCTGTTTTTGATTCATTATTTTATCTTTTTCCTCCACCACCGCCTCCGCCGCCACGTTTTGGCATAAACGGACTTGAATCTGCTGCTTTGCCACCTTTTGATTGTTTGGATGCATTAACTCCTGTAATAATTTCGTCTTGTGCTGTAATTCCTTTTATAATCTGCACATTAATGTCATCATCCAATCCTATTCGTATGTGTTTTGGAATGATAGAATCTCCTACTTTTTTCCATACAATGGCTTTTTTACGATCGATACTGCTATCCGGAACTTTAGTATTGGATTGTGCATTATTTCCATATTTACTTTTATGGTTGCCTTTATGATTTCCTAAAGACAATTTTCTAATTTTAAATTGTTTTCCTAAAGTCGAATCCGGCTGAAAAGCAATTGCTTTTGCTGAAATGAGCAATGCATTTTTTACTTCATTGGTATAAATAATAATATTAGCAGTCATTCCGGGCTTGAGCTTTAAATCATCATTTGGCGCATTTATAATGGTGGTATACGTGACAACATTTGAAGAAATCGTGGGTTGCAGGCGGACCTCAATCACAGTTCCTTTAAACACATCATCCGGAAAAGCATCTACGGTAAAACTGGCACTTTCTCCCACTTTTACATTCCCAACATCGGCTTCATCTACAGAGGCCTGTACCTGCATCTTAGTGAGATCTTTCGCAATACTAAATAAAGTTGGTGTATTTAAACTTGCTGCTACAGTTTGTCCTTCGCTCACTTTTCTGGATAAAACAGTACCGTCAATTGGCGAAAAAATATTGGTAAACGAAAGGCTTTTTTGTACGGATCGCAATTGTGCTGCAACACTGTTTACGTTGTCTTTTGCAACATCATACAGGTTTCTTGCGGTTTCATAATCGGCTCTGCTGATTCCTCCTGCTTTGTACAATTCACTTTGTCTGTTAAAATTAGATTGCTGGTAGCTCAGATTGTTTTTTGATAATTGCAGATTGGCTGTAATCTGCTGTACTTGTGCAAGCAATAACGACTGGTCTATTTGTGCCAGTAATTCTCCTTTTTTTACCACCGAATTAAAATCCACAAATACCTTTTGTATGGTACCGGAAACCTGTGTTCCTACTGCAACGGTATCTACGGGCTGAATTTTTCCGGTAGCGGTCACACTCGTCGCGATATCTCCGTAATGCGGTTTCTCGGTAATCAGTGTTACTTTATTACCATCTTTATGAAAAATAAAGTATCCTATGCATCCTATAAGTAACAACCCAATAATGATAATGATTATTAATTTACTTTTTTTCATTTTGCTCTTTTTATAGTTTGATTGGATCTCCTTTATAGAAATCGTATATTTTTAAACTCACTACGGCATTGTATTTCGACTGAATAAAATTTTGAAATGCCTGAATGTATAAATTCTTTTCCAGCAGATAATCTACGGTACTAATACCTCCCAGCCTTAATTGTTCATTGGCAATACGATAATTTTCGGTGTTGGCATCGAGTTGTTCCTGGGCAGCCGTAAACTGAGACTGTGCATTCATTACATTAATGTAAGCCTGCTCGACTTTTTGAGAAACTACTGTTTCTGTATTCGTAAGATCCAGTTTAGACTGGTCGATGGCAATTTTTGATTTTTCGACACCTGTTTTTGCTACCCTGTTGTTGAATACCGGAATAGTTAAGGAAAGTCCTAAACGCTGGTAGAAGTTATTGTCTACTTGAGTAGGATAAGGTGTTTTTTGATTATCAGAATATCCGGAAGCCAAAGTTCCGCTGGCGCTGAGTGTTGGTAAAAAACTCGCTTTGGATTTTTGTAATTCTAAATCAGCGGCTTCTTTTTCTAACTGACTGCTTTTTACTTCGGGTCTTTGGTCTAAAGCTATTTTTTGGGCCTCTTCTAAATTGATTACGGGAAAAGCAGCTTCTAAGGTTTCCGGCTTCTGAATGTTCAGATTATAGCCTGACGGAAGCTGTAATAATTGTTTTAAGGTCAGCACATTTTGACGTTCGTTGTTCTGAGAAGCAATTAAATTATAATTGTCTGTGGCAACTTGTGCTTTGAGTAAAACAAAGTCTTTTTTGGCAATACTTCCGGCATTGTATTTTAATTCTCCTAATTTGAGTTGTGCTTTAGAAGTTTCTAAAATCTCATTCAGATACACGTTATTTTCTTTGGCCAGAAGAATCGTCAGATAAGATTGTGTGATTTGAATTGTGATGTCGTTCTCAGCGGCTTCGGCATTAAATTGAGCCGATTTCGTAAATAATTCTTTTTGTTTTATGTCATTATTCAGATAACCGCCGTTGTATAAAACCATCGATGAATTTAAAGCATAATTGCCGGCAAAACTGGCTTGCGTCTGAAAACCGCCCACTACCAAATCTGCATTTTTGGCATTAGTAAACGTTTGCGAGGCGCTCCCTATCAGATTAGGAAGTTTAGCTGCTTTAGATAACAATAAATCCTGTTCTGTAGATTTTGTTGTTAAACGTAAGGTGTTAATCTGAATGTTTTGCTGTTTAGCATAAACAATACATTGTTCCAGACTCCATACTGCTGGTAACTGATTTTGTTCAATCGTTTGTGCAGAAACCCGTGCGCATTGAGCAATCAAAATCACCATTAAAGTATTTATCATAAATGACCTCATACCTGAATTTAATTTAAATTAAAAAAATAAATTGTAACCTGAGTATTAGATAATAAAAATGCTTTAAGCGTATTGTGGATTTGATTAAAAAGGGGATTTGGTATGGTATTCATAGTAATGGTAGATAAAATGAATAACCATATCAAATATAATAATTATTTTAACATTTTTACCGAAGTAAATCCCATTTTAATCTTAAATAAAATATAATTAATTTGTAAATGATTAGCGGTATTTTTGATGTTTATTAATCATTACTTTATAAAATTGATGTTTTACAATTTCGGCAGAAATGATATAGGTTGCGATTAATAAAAACATCCATACATAAAGCAGAAAAGGCAGTTTTACAAAATCAAACCATCCTGCAAATGGTGTAAAAGGCAATACCAGAACAAATAGTACTATAATGGCCGTTGCAATTGACAAATATTTACCGGGCAGGCTCTTAAAAAACGGCAATCGGGTTCGCACTACAAGCACAATTAATGTAGCTGAAATTACCGATTCTATAAACCATGCGGTTTGAAATTCTTTTTCTTTGGCATGAAAAATAAATAGTAAAATACCAAACATCAGAAAATCAAATACAGAACTTAACAGTCCGAAAACAATCATGAATTTGCGGATAAAAGAGATATCCCAACGTTGTGGTGATTGTATATTAAGATCATCTACACGATCTGTTGCAATTGCCATTTCAGGAAAATCCGTCAGTAGATTGGTCAATAAAATTTGTTTGGGCAATAAGGGTAAAAAAGGAAGAAATAAGGAGGCACCTGCCATACTAAACATATTTCCGAAATTAGCGCTTGTGGCCATAAAGATATATTTCATGGTATTGGTAAAGGTTTTGCGGCCTTCAACAATACCGTTTGTCAGCACGTCCAGATCCTGGCTTAGCAATACTATATCTGCAGCTTCTTTGGCGACATCTACGGCGGTATCTACAGATATACCTACATCTGCGGTATGCAGAGCGGGAGCATCATTGATCCCGTCTCCCATAAAACCTACTACATTGCCCCCGCTTTTTAATATCGAAATAATGCGTTCTTTCTGGTTGGGTTCTACTTCTGCAAAAATATCCGTATGGATAGCCTGATGTGTTAATGCGGCTTTGGTCATTTTTTGCAATTCTGCCCCGGTCACTATTTTTGGGTCTTTGATTCCTACCTGTAATGCCAGACTTTTTGCTACAAGAGCATTATCTCCGGTAATAATTTTAAGTTTTACTCCTAACGTATTTAGTTTGGCAATTATAGCTTCTACATTGGGTTTTGGAGGATCAAATAATGTAATAAATCCTAAAAAGATCATGTCTTTTTCGTCGTCACGGGTAAAAGTACCTGCGTCTTTTACCGGTTTGTAAGCGACTCCTAAAGTTCTGAAACCTGCTTCGCTTAGTTTTTCGTATTGTTCCTGAATCGATCCTTTAGAATCGGCTATATTGGATAATTTCCCTTCAGTAATTTCAGCCTGACTACAAATAGATAATATAGAATTTAAAGCGCCTTTGGTAATGGCCAGATTTTCTTTTTCTCCTTTAACAACTATAGTTAGACGTTTTCGGATAAAATCATATGGGATTTCAGATTGCACCGTAAACGTTTTGCTCGTTTCTTTATAAGCCAGACAAATCGCTTCGTCTATAGGATTTTTGAAGCCTTGCTGCAAAGAGGCATTTAGCCAGGCATATTCTAAAACTTTATCATTGTGGCTTCCGTTGATATCTAAGGTATCTTTTAGATTTACTTTTCCTGCGGTTATGGTTCCGGTTTTATCTGAGCAAAGAATGTTCATACTTCCGATATTTTCTATGGAAGAAAGACGTTTTACGATTACCTGCAATTTCGCCATTCTTTTTGCACCTGTCGAAAGATTGACACTAATAATAGCCGGAAGCAATTGTGGCGTTAGCCCTACTGCAAGTGCTAGAGAAAACAAGAAGGAATCTAATATAGGTTTATGAAGAAAAACGTTTACTCCAAAAATAATAATGACCAGAACCAGCGTCACTTCCATCAGCAAATATCCAAACTTGCGGATTCCGAGTTCAAAATCTGTTTCCGGGGCTTTTGATTGAAGGTTGGTTGATATCTTACCAAATTCTGTTTGTTTTCCGGTTGCCATTACAAGTGCAGTTGCTTTTCCGCTAATCACACTTGATCCCATAAACAAGGTATTGCTTCTTTTAGAAAGTACTGTATTGGCCGGAAGCGGATCTCCACTACTTTTTTCTACAGGAAAGGTTTCTCCGGTAAAAGCGGCTTCATCAACAAATAATTCTTTTGAATCTATAATAAGACAATCGCCGGGAATGATATCGCCGGCTGATAAAGTTACGATATCGCCGGGAACGACTTCTTCTACTGCTATTTCTTTTGAAATTCCGTTTCTGACAACCCTGCATTGCAGACGAACCATTTTAAGCAGTTCTTTTACCGCATTTGCAGCGCCTTTTTCCTGCCAGAACCCTAAAAGACTGCTCAGGATGATGATGCAAAGGATGATCACAGTATCGGATAAATCTCCTAAACCTGCAGATAATATAGCGGCAACAATAAGTAAAATGGTAATGGGACTTTTAAACTGCGAGAGAAACAGCATCAACATGGAGGTATTCGCATTGTTCTTTAAGGTATTGGGACCATATTGCTTTAATCTTCGGGCAACTTCCGAATCTTCGAGTCCTTTTGAACTTGCTGCTATCTTACGATAAGCATCATCAACACTTAAATCCCAAAAACTATTATCGGTGTCAGCATTACTTTCCATAAACGATTTATTAAAATGTTTACATAAAGATAATCAATAACTTACTACTATTTAAAAATAATAATTGATTGCTTTCTATAACATTGTATAAAAACAAAACCGACTATTGTACTTCTAACCTTCTGTTTCTACAATCTGACTTTCTACTATTTCCTTTAATTGAGGTGCAAATTCTAATCCCCAGGTATCAATAGCCGCAATTAAGGGCATGAGCGATTCTCCGGATTCTGTTAGATAATATTCTACGCGAAGAGGCACTTCGTTATAAATTCTTTTTCCTATAAGTGTGTGAAATTCCAATTCTTTTAATTGATTTTGCAATACACGCTTTGTAATACCATCAATAGCATTCACGAGATCTTTAGGTCGTTTTATTCCTTTGGAGATTTCATCTAACAAGCAAAATTTCCATTTAGAACCTACCACTTCCCTGGCTACATTAAGTCCGCAAGTATAATCAATTGGTATTTTTCGCTGATACATATTCATTTTTTTTTAGGAGAGGACAAAGTAAAAACAAAAAAGGAGTTTTGAACAAAATACCAATAGTGATTAATTTATCCCTACATGATTAATTCGCCCCTTATTGCTGTTTTTATTTATGAGCCGGATATTTGCAACTGTAAATTTAATACTTATAAAATGAAAACCCTGGTAATTATAATACATCCAAACCTTGAAAATTCTCTAATCAATAAACGATGGATACAAGAATTGCATCAATATCCTGACCACTATACGGTGCATGATTTGTACAGCTTATATCCTGATGAGAAGATTGATGTCGAAAAAGAGCAGCAATTAATCGAAAATCATGATAAAATTATATTTCAGTTTCCGTTTTACTGGTTCAATTGTCCTCCGTTATTAAAAAAATGGCTGGATGAAGTATTAACACCCGGATGGGCTTTTGGTAGTAAAAGTGATTATAAACTCGCCAATAAAAAAATTGCCCTTGCTATTTCTGCAGGCATTAACAAGGAGGATTATACCGAAAACGGTGAATATAAATACACACTAGAACAATTGACAGCTCCCTTCGAAATTACTTTTGATTACATAAAGGCCGATTATAAACCTCTTTTTGCTTTTTATGGTGCAGAGTATAATGCTACCTCAGAAAGAATAGAAAAAAGTACAGCAGATTATATTTTATTTCTGAAATCTTTGTAAAAACAAGAAATTTATTTCAACTCCGATCTATGCTCCTGATCTCCTGTCTTAGCTTTGTCAAATATGAATCTTTTTTTTGCGTCTGCAGATGTTCTTCATTTTAATAAAAAACCCCTTTACTAAATTAGCAAAGGGGTTATTTATTCATGATTCAGAAATTAATATCCGGATTAATTTTTAATGAATTTCTGTACATAATTTGCTTTGTCTGTCACGACATTAATGATGTACATTCCTTTTATAAAACCACTCACATTAATTTGATTATTATTAACGGCAGCAGGAATTGATTTTCCTAAAATATCATAAACCGTTACACTTAGTACATCATCATCGGTTTGAATATTTAAAATTTCAGAAACTGGATTAGGATAAATAGCCAGTTTCAGTTTTGTAAATTCTCCGGTTCCTAAAGTGGTGGTGGTTACATTTACTGCAATTGTTTTTTCGACCACCTTACCATTAGAATTAAAACTTAATACTACTGTTGCATCTCCTGCTTTTTTAGGTGTTAAGATTAATTCATCATTAGTATTTATTACCGCTGATACAACTTCATTATCACTATTTGATTTTACGGCTTTTACAATGGCAATTGATAAATTATCAGTATCTGAAACCACATTTTTTAAATCGATTACCGCCGGATCTTTTATTGAAACCTGCGAAGGCAAAGTAGTACTCACTACCGGAGCTGTATTATCAGGAAAAACGGTTACAGCCGGAAACCAATAATAGTCATCTAAGGTTTTAGTATTGGTTAAATTTCCTGTACTATCAAAAGTATGAACCCAGTTTTTCTGGTAATGTGATGAACCACCGCTTTCTGTTGTATTCACAATTAAGTTATCAGATACAGGATCAAGGCGTAATGCTGCACCGTAAGGAATCTGCTTGTAAGTTCCTGTTTGACCCGGAAGGGTTGCAAAATTTTCATTAAATGTTTTTGAAGCAACATCAAATTTTACAATTTGTATTCCTGAATTAAAACTATTAATAGAATTGATCCAGTACAAAGCGTTCTGTTGATTACTGTAAGTAAAACTTCCTGCATTCCATGCGCCCCATGATCCTAAATATTTGGTTGTAGGAATTGCATATTCTGTAACTGCAAAAGTTGTTGCATCGATATTGATTAGTTTTTGATTCTGGATTCCCCAAACACTTCCGTCTTTTGCCTGAACAACCGAATGGAATGCACCGGAAATAGTCTTAATCACGGTATTGGTATTGGGATCTATTACCAAAATTCCTGCAGTCTGCTTTACTGCAAATACATATTGAGAAGTACGAATCATGTTTCCTATTTGTCCGGAATACTGACTTCCGCCACCTGTTGCAGGTATCAGAGCTCCTACCTTCATGTTGGCAATGTCAAAAAGAAAAATTCCGTTTGAAGCACCAATATAACCGGTTGTTTCATTGATTCCGATAAAAGAACGTCCGTCTCCTCCACCAATAACATCAAATGCAGCAATTTTTTGCATTGTTTTTGCATCGGCAACAACTAATCTTCCACCTGGGGTATATTTAGTGTCTCCACCGTCTTTCGCCTGTTTTGAAATGAAGTAAAATTTATCTCCGTAAATTGTTCCGTATTGCGTAGTGGCTCCAAAAGCCTTATTGTCGTTAGCCGTACTATAAATTCGATAATTAATATTTCCGTCATTATTCACAAAATTTACAGATCCATTCGTATGTCCGAACCATTCTTCGTTTACCATAAAAAATCCGTTCGTAAAATTTGTTGCCGCAACATACGGTGTTACTGCAGCAAATGTTTCTGAAATAGGAAGTTCTTCAAATAACGGGTTATAATTCCAAACATCCCAGGAGCCGTTCTCTAAAACACGGCTGCTTGCTCCCAGGCTTGAATAACCAAAATCATCATTAGCCGGATCTTTTATCCAATAAGACCAATATCCATTACTTGTCCATCCAGATTGCCAATGGTCAGCAGGATCAATAGCCGTATATTGATCAAAGTCGTAAGCGCTGGTACTAACAATACCATTTAAAGGATAATACGGATAGGTTATGTTTGCATCTTTGTAAAGTCCGTTCGTATTTGCCCCATTCAGATCAAATCCGAGTCCCCCAATCGCTGATCCAAACTGTGTTCCCTGGTACAGTAAAGAAAAAAAGCGATGATCTGCTTTCAGTATTGCTTTTAACATGTCTTCACCTGTTGCATTTCCATCCCATCTGAAACCCCAAACTAAAGCATCAGAATTTTTTCCGTCATTCCATTGTACCACAAATGCTGCCTGATTAGCACCCGTTCCCACCCAATACTGGATATCATCGAAAGTCGTTGTATTTGCAGCTGCCTTTTTACTGCTTTTAGCCGTGGTATTTTGTTTGATGTCATTTCTTAGTATCCCCTGCACTTTTACCTGCGCATTGGTAAGAAATGCAAAAAACAAAATTAGTATTAAAAAGTAATTTTTCTTCATGTTATAGTAATTTAAAAATTTTTATTATTTAAGATATAAGTCATAAGCTCCTGCCACTTCTGTAGAAACTTCTCCAAGCCAGCCTGCTTCCTGATTGATTGCCGTATATACTTTAATGAAATCTATTCCGGGAAGTTTTACATAATTTCCGTTTTTATCTACCGCCCAGGAGATATCGATGCTGGATCCTTCATCATTATTGGGGGCATTATCTGCATAACCAAAATCAAAAGATTTGCCTACCCAATAATTTCCGGTACCGCTCTGATCGTAAAAATTGTCTTTGATCCTTGTTCCTTTTAAACTGTATGATGGTTCAGTAATCCATAACGGATAATAACTTTGCTCGTGAAATGCATTTTTTGTTTTATATCCAAAATTTCCAGGATTATCCTGCCATTTGATATATTCTATATCTATCTGCCAAAATTCTTCTCCTGCAACCGCAGGCTTATTGGCATCCGGTTTAAAATAAGTGACGCTGTAATTCTTTTGCGTCGTGTTTTTAAAATATTCGCTTCCTGCTATTTCGTACCATTCGTCTTCATCCGGTTTTCCGTTTTTATTTTTGTCGTACCCTACCAGAATGATTCCGGGCTCACATGATCCTGAACGTGCTTCATTGGCTTCACTTCCCCAAAATGCATTTCCTAAAATCTTAAAATCACGTCCATTCATATTCGGGATTGTATGGTCGAAACCAAATACAACATAACCTCCAAACCCCCCTAAGGAAACCATACTGGTATTTGACCCAACAAGTGCTTTTTTTGCCGCGTTAATCATATTGGCTTCGGTATTTCCGGTCACGTATTGCGGAATCTCATTGGTAAACTGCCCAATTGCAGGACGAAAATCAAATACATTCGAGATATATTTGCTGTACGTTCCTGTTTCTTTTGTCACATTAATAAGAGAAGTGTAAATTTTAATCGCTCCATTGGTTTCTACTTTTAAAGTCAAAGGATAGTTTTTTAAATACGGACTGATAAAATCCAATTGTGCATTTTCTGAAATTACAGAATCATTAACGCTCCAGGTTAGTTTTGAATTAGCAGCCAGAGCAGGATTAATATTGAGCACTTTAAAACGGTCGATGGTGTAACTTTCTTTAAGTACTGCTAAAGGATTTTCATTTCCGAGATCTTCATCTTTATCCCCTCCACAGCCAATAAATCCAAGCAGGAAAATTGTCAGTAAGGTGAATTTTAATATTTTCATTTTCTTTCTTTTCATATTCATAAAATTTATAGCTTCCGGGATATCGCGGTTTTGAGTAATAGATACATAAGGTTTCTTTTCATGATTTGACAGTTATTTTTTGGTTATAAAAGCGATATGTGCAGGAATATTTCCTGCCGTGGTTTTCCATTTTAATTTTCCTTCGGGGGTAAAACAATAGATATAGCCTGTTACGACATAATTTTGGGCATCTGTGATATAGATTTCTTTTGTTTCAGGATTTACCTGAAGTCCATACGGAATCATAATCTGCTTGTCTGTACCGTCTGTAATAAGTTTATCACTGATTATTTTTTTTGTTTTTGTATCTAATATTCCATAGGTCACTTTGTTGCTGTTTGTCAGGTAACTCCAGGATACACTGTAGAAATACAGCAAATCATCTACGAGGCACATGCCTGAAACGGGAATATCAAGCTGTAATTTTTTCTCATCTGTCCGGGAATCGATCACAAAAAGATTCGAAGGCGTGTTGTAATAATCTCCTCTTGAACTCACATAAATATCTCCTCTATCGTCTATTTCCATGCTGGAAAGGTTAATGCCCACATCGATCTTTTTTATTTCGGTAAAGGTTTCAAGATCAACTACAGATACGGTTCTGTCATAATTAGGAACCCTGTAACCTCCTGAATTTGCCACATATAATTTTCCGTTATGCACGACCATTTGCTCCGGCTGATAACCAACTGTTACTTTTCGTTTTATTTCTAATGATGTTGTATCTATTTCTGCCACAAAACCAATTTCGGCATTGGGATCAATCGCAACAGGACCGGAATAAGAGCTGACATAAGCTTTGTTTTTATAAAAAGCAACAGAGCGACAATTGGGAATGTCTATTTTTTTAATGCGTTTTGCCGACCATTTATCTATGATTTCAACTTTATTAGAGCAGTTGATCACTGCATAAACTTTGTTGCCGTATATTTTTATATCATTCCCTACATCTCCCAATTCTTTGACAACTGTAGGATTTCGTTCTGAATAAATATCGGTTGTATAGTTTCCGGTCCTGTAATTAAAGATGTCTATACTTGCCCTGTTCATTCCCATATTGCCCTCGTTAAGAAGATAAAACCCTTCTATATTTCCATCGCTTCTGGGAGCAGCAACGCTTTTATCTGAAGATGGAAAAATAGTTTCTTCTTCCCGGCAGGAAGCAAAGGCAAGCGCTACAAATAAACTCAGGAATATTTTTGTGATGTTCTTTTTCATAGCTCGATACTTATTATAAATTTCATGGTACGGCCCGGCATAGGGTAATTGTATATTACCTCATAATTTTGATTGAGTACATTGTTTAGTTCTACTGCTCCTTTTAATTTATAGTGGTGAATTAAAAAAGATTTCTGAACTGCTAAATCATGGGTATACCACGGTTGTACTTCGTTAATTTTGATATTGTTGACATTCCCGTTATAGCGTTTTCCTACGTATATAAAACTGTAGTTAAAATTCCAGGTTTCATAAGTGGCGTTTAATATTCCCGAACCGCTATTCCAGGGAGTATAAGGGATCTGATCTCCGTAAGAAGACAATTCCAAACCTGCAAATTTGGTGTAATCCCTGCTTTCAGAATAGGTATAGGTAAGATTCGCATCTAAGTTTACTTTGCCAATATGAGTTCCCATAGTAACAACAGATTCAATTCCTTTTCCTTTCACCTGTCCGATATTAGTCATCATCCATCGAAACAAATTTCCGGTTGGAGCTGCTACTATTTTATCTTTTGTATTGGTATAATAGCCATCAACCTGAACAGAAAATTTATCAAAAAATCCTTTTTCTACAGGCAAATTATAGGTAAAACCAACATCATACTGATTCATATATTCAGGTCTTAAGGTACTGGATCCAACCATCGTGTAATACAAATCATTAAAAGTGGGCATTCTGAAAATTCGTTTTGCAAATGCTCTTAAATTAAAATCGTAGTCTTTAGAAGGGGTATATCCTAAAAATAATGCGGGAGTAAATTCAGTTTTGTCCGGAGCTTTTGCATTATACCGTACTTCTTCCTGTACATGGGTTCCTACAACACTTCCCAAAACTTTAAACCCTCCAAGCCTGTAAGTACTAGCAAGCGCAAACAATGCGGTATAACGCTGCGGAAATGAAAATTGAGTCTGTATCCCCTTTCTTGTTGCATTTAGTCTGTTGTACTGAAAATCTGTAGACAGCGAGACATCCCAAGTTGGTAATATGCTGTACATATTTACTGCCGAGACGTAATATTCCTGCTGATAGTAACTATCGTCTGATTGTGCTCCTTCGGTTACGGTTTCACCCAGTATATTGGTGGTATCCCTGGCAACGTAATGCGTATAATCATAGGCATATTTCGCTCTTGCCTGAAATTTATATTTAGCCGTAAAGTCCTTAACTAAAGATGCCTGAGTAAAAAAATTCTTGTCGTATTGCCTGTAGCCGTCTGAAAATTTATTTTCTACAATCGCTCCGGGTGCTCCCCTGTCTGAATCGTAATAATATACTTTCGCATCCCAGGAACCATTATTTATTTTTCCGTAAAGGCCGGATTCAAATCTAAAGGCTTCTATATCGCTGTTCATTCTCGTAGCCGTAGTATCATATGCTACTGTACCATCCTGATTGTTTCTTTTGTACCTGAATTTATATTGTCCGTTAGATTTTATATATTCTGAACTTACACTCATGCTTATTTTATCGCTCAGTTTTTGTTCCCATCTAAAGGAAGGATCAAAATAATTGATTGACATGGTTTTAAACCTTATGAGTAAATTTGTTTTTTTATCACCGGCAAAAACAGGACGTTTTGTTCTCAAATAAATCGTAGAAGCGGCTGCAAAGTCTTTTGCCGACTGAAATATTTCGCTTTTCTGACCGTTATACATCGTCAGGGATTCCATATCATCTAAGGAATATTTTCCTAAATCGGTTACGCCATTTTGTGCATTTCCTAACTGAATACCATCATAAAAAACACCTACATGGTGCGTTCCCATATTACGGACATCGACAGTTTTAAGTCCGCCAAGTCCGCCATAATCTTTAATCTGGGTTCCGGCAAAATACCTAAGAGCATCGGCAACAGTATGGCTGGCAAGATTTTCAAGTAATTTTCCTGAAAGGGTTTGTACGGGAATCACTTCCTGATAGGGTTTTCCTTTTAGTATAACTTCTTTTAAAACCCGTAAACTATCATTAGATACCTGCGAATGCAGTAAAAACGGAGCAAAAAATATAAAAACGAATAAGAGTATTTTTTTTGTATTATACATCACTGATTTAATTAAATAAACTCTGTGGCTGTACTAATCAAAAAGCAATAAGAGAGAATCCTGTTATAACATAACAGGTCAATTCTTGTTGTTCAACTTTATTCCACGAAAGTCTTAAACTATGTGATTGTGGCAGGTCTCCTGACTTATTCCATCTTTAAACAACCTTCCCATACCGCAAAGCGGAACAGTGGCATTAGTAACGTTTAAAGACTTATATAGAACTTACAGTAGCGGGTCTGCTCAGGATTTACACCTGATTCCCTTTTAACTATTTTTTTCGTAAAATCTTAAAAAAAATAGACCAAAATCTGCCGTAAAGATAGAACTATCTTTATAAAAAGAAGTATTGTGTTGTGAAATTATATTTATCACAATAAATTAAGAAATAATATAAGAATCAGACAAATAAACAACACTATTCATTTAATCGAATTACAGGCAGCAAAATCATATTCTAAAGTTTATAAACCAAAAGAATGCACTGGCCTTAATTAAGTAAATTTAAAACGTAAATTTTTAATAAAAAGACAGCATTCTATGAAACCCATAAAATGCAGCTATTAAAAAATAATCACTATACTATTCAAATTATTATCTGAATATTGATATGGTATCAGTCAGATTTTCTTTAGAAATAAAAGCTTTAATAAATTCCTGAACTTCATTTGTAGTTTCTGAAGATGTCGCGAAAGAATTGATGTGAAACTCATCGTCCTGATCCAGGATATGTATAATTTCAGTATATCCTTTAGAAATTAAACTACCCTTTAATTTAATTATATTCAGCTGCTGTTGACTATCCAACTCCTTGCGAACTTTTAGTTTTATAGCTTTTTCCATGGTAAATATTTTTAAATTAACAGACTTACATCTATTATCAAATATAAATATTAATTACTTACGAATATTCATAAAAATGTCAGATAAAACATTATTTATCAACACAGTAATAAACATTAGTTTAATAAATTGTTATTAATTTTATAAAATATCAATTGCATTATATAAAAATTATAAGTAGATTATTACATAATTTTATATTACTAAAAGTGATCTTAGAAACACAAATCACTTAAAAAGATCTCTATTACCTGACATCCGGAAAAAGGATGATTACTAAACTAAAAAACTTCTCATGAGCGATATAGCCCACCGTTTTCCCGAAAACCCTTTATTGATGCCGAAAGATTTACAGGCAAGCAGCAGCGAATTACAAATTATAAGCCTTTTAAACCCGGGTGTTTTTGTTTTTGAAAATAAAACCTGGTTACTGGTACGGGTCGCAGAATCTATAGCTCAGAAAGAAGGTGTAATTTTCTTTCCTGTAATTAATGCATCCGGTAAGATTGAAATAATCGAAATACCACTTAACGATCCTGATTTGGTCGCTAATGATCCAAGGGTAATAAAGTATAAAGGCCTTGATTATCTTACTACCCTTTCTCATTTGCGATTGTTGTGTAGTGATGACGGAATTCGTTTTTATGAACCGGAAAATACGTTACCCTTAATAGGCAGCGGGCCTTTGGAACAATTTGGTATCGAAGATTGCAGGGTAAGCAAAATAGAAGAAACCTATTTTCTCACTTATACAGCAGTATCTGAAAATGGTGTTGGTGTGGGACTTCGCACTACAACAGACTGGAAAAATTTTGAAGCAAAAGGAATGATTTTTTCACCTCACAATAAGGATTGCGCCATTTTTGAAGAAAAAATTAAGGGTAAATTTTATGCCTTACACCGACCTTCAAGCCCTGAAATTGGCGGGAATTTTATCTGGCTTGCCGAATCGCCTGATGGTATTCATTGGGGAAATCACCAGTGCATCATAAAAACGCGTCAGGGAGTGTGGGACAGTGCGAGAGTGGGTGCCGGTGCTGCACCTATCAGAACCGAAAAGGGATGGCTCGAAATTTATCATGGCGCCAATGCTGAACATCAATATTGTCTGGGGGCATTTTTGATGGATCTTGAAAATCCTTCAAAAGTACTTGCAAGAACTTTGGAACCTATTATGCTGCCTCAGGAAAACTATGAACTGAGCGGATTTTTCGGATACGTAGTCTTTACGAACGGACATGTTGTAAATGGGGATCAGTTAACTGTTTATTACGGAGCAGCAGATGAATTTGTTTGTGGTGCCCATTTTTCTATACAGGAGATTTTATCTTATCTGGACGTTTAGGACATACACTAAAACTTAAATGGAAAACTGCGTTACGATAAATTTTCTATAACTTTGATTCCTGATATGCTGGCAAACCTTAGAGAACATATAGAAAAAATAATCCCCCTGACGGATGATGAGTTTACCTTTGTGTGTGCCCATTTTACGACAAAAAAATTTAAGAAACACCAGTTTCTTATTCAGGAACGTGATCCTGTAAAGTATTCTTATTTTATTATTTCGGGACTTTTAAAATTAGTCTATACGGATGCTAAAGCAAAAGAGCATGTTGTTTCTTTTGCCATGGAAGATTGGTGGGAAAGTGATTACTATGCATTTTTTACCCAGACTGAAGCTACAATGTCATTAGAATGTCTTGAAGATACTGAGGTGCTTTGTTTTTCGCTCGAAGATTATAAAAAACTCTGTAAAGGACTGCAAAAGATGGAACGCTTTTTTCTCGAAAAAGCCACTTTTGGTTTCCTGGGATCGCAACGCCGCATTATATCCTGGCAGACATCAAACTCAAAAGAACGTTACGAATACTTCCTGAAACAATATCCGTCGCTTACCCAGCGCGTTCCTAAAAGCCTGATCGCTTCTTATCTGGGTGTTTCCCGCGAAACCCTGAGCAGGTTATCCTCTTAATGTGACATACCTCACCTTATAATCGTGAGAAATGTCAAGACTTCATTCGGGCTAATATTCACAATTTTGCAGTACAAATTTTAAACTGTAATCGTGAAAAAAACAGCAAGACTTTTACCATTACTATTATTAACGATGCCGGTATGGGCACAGACTAAAAAAGAGAAACAAATGGAAAAAAGAGCAATTAATCCCTGGGAATGGCAGGATCAGCGCAGTTATGTACAAGCCGTAGAAGTAAAAAATCCGGAAGGAATACTTTATGTATCCGGGCAAACTGCCATCAGCGCCGACGGAATATCGAGTGATGAAAACATGGAATCACAAATAAAACTTGCCTTAAAAAACCTGGAAGAAGTTATTACAAAAGCCGGATATGAATGCAAAGGAATCGTAAGATTAAACATCTACACTACTTCTACTACTGAACTTTGGCCAAACTTTCCAATTATTCAGGAATGGGTCGCTAAACATGGTATAAAACAAGCGACTACTTTACTGGAAGTAAAAAGCCTTTTTGAAACTTTAAAAGTTGAATTTGAAGCGACAGTGGTTAAATAATCTGTTTAAATAACGTATATAAACTATGCCTTGCTGACTAAAGAAGGCATGGCTTTTTTTTGGGAATATTTTTTACAAGATCTGTCTTAGATATTAGAAAATAAACACAAATTAATTCCCGTCCTATTTTACTTATAAAACAAAGTATTTCAAGCTGTTAGACTGAAATTTCTAGATTGCAAAAAGTTTTTTTTATTTTTTTGCCTTATATTTCAAAACTAAAAAGTCATATAAAACGTAATTACCTGAAACGATAGTCTTGTAATGAGATAAATTCAATTCACTGGTACGTTTTTGGAAAAATATTGAATTTTATCTTATTCCTGATTATCGTTATTTAATTAAAATTTTAAGAAGATTAAGTGTGGACAAAATAAATGTACAAAGACTAAAAAAGACTTTAGCTTATCTGGAAAGCAAACAACGTGAATTAAAAAGACAAAATGAAAATGACACCAGAAGCATTGAATCAATGATAAAATTTCTGAAGAAAGATATGCTGGAGCAATTTAAACTGGCCAATTACGACATCTATCTTAAAGACGAAATCCACAATACAGAAACTTTTATTCAGAGTGTACAAAGTATTATAGACAGTAATTCTGATTAGTTTTATACCAGCCAATAGCTTTCAATTCTATAAAAATAATTCTGATATCAAATATAATCTTCCGTTTGATCAAACTAAAGCCTCTTCAACTAGAGGCTTTTGACATTTATTACTGATTTTGTTTTTATCATTTCTGATTAAAATTAAAATTTACTAAAAATAAAAAACATCAAATCGATATATTTCGATATGTAGTTATTATATTTGCAATATGGATGTTATAGAAATACATAAGGTTCTCTCGAATCAGGTACGTGTCGATATATTAAACTGGCTTAAAAAACCGGAAGCTAACTTTCCGAAACAGGTAAATGTTCCTGATTTTAGTGATGGGGTTTGCGTGTGCCATATCCAGGACAAAAGCGGTTTGTCGCAATCGACGATATCACATTATTTGACGATGCTGCATAAAGTAGATTTCCTGATTGCCACCAGACACGGCAAATGGACGTATTACAGGAGAAATGAAGTTGAAATCTTAAGGTACATTCATACATTGTCTCAAGACCTCTGATTTCTTTTTCATCTGTAAATCCATTTGTCTTTGACTCTTTATCAATACTAAATAATATACAATTATAATGGAACAAGATTTATTACTTATGGGCTCAAATGCTTTAAGAAAAGCAGCCTTAAACGAACAGGCCAAAGAATATATTCTTTCTAACGAAGTCCTGTTTAAAACCATTAAAAAAGCAGCAGACCGATATATTGGCGGAGAAACCTTAGAAGAAACCATTGTCAAGGTCAAAGACCAGAATAAGCAGGGATTTAAATCCTCGATCGAATTCATGGGTGAAAATACCCAAACCGAAAAAGAGGCTTTTGGGGCTACTAATGAATTCATCAGAATTGCACAGGAAATTTCAAAACAAAAATTAAATTCCACTTTTTCTCTCGATCTTTCCCATATTGGATTGTCAATATCAAAAGAGTTATGCCTAAACAACCTGGATTTAATATGTCAGGAAGCTCAAAAAGAGACTATAGAAGTCACTATTAGTGCAGAAAACATCGAAATAACCGATGCTGTTATTGACGTATACAAAACGGCTTCTAAAACGTATAATAATGTTTCAATTACTCTTCAGGCTTATTTACAAAGATCAAAAGATGATTTTGAAGATTTAATTCAGCAAAACGGAAGAATACGAATTGTAAAAGGGGCCTTTGAAACTCCTGAAGGGTTTTCAATTCCACGAGGCAGTGCGCTGAATGAGCGGTATTTATATTATATAGATCAATTGCTTTCCAGAAATCACAGCTGCTCTATTGCTACACACCATGATTTAATTCAGAGAGAAGTCGTTTCGATGCTTGAAAAATATAAAACCAGTAAAGATCTATATGAATTTGAAAGTTTATACGGAATTCAAACCGAGCAGTTAACCCGATTAAAAGAACAAGGTTATCCAACAAAATTATACTTTGTTTATGGCAAAGAATGGTATTTATACCTGTGCAACAGAATTGCCGAATATCCTTTGAATATATTTCAGGCATTAAGTGATATTGTGAGTTAGTACTTTAATTGAAACTCATCCTTAATTCAGTTCCCCACTTTTGTTTGCATCTTTAGCAAAACCTTAAAATTTATAAATTATTTACCCTTATTACCAGAATCAATGTCTACTCTTTATCAAAGCCCAAGAATAATTATTCGTGAATTTTTGCCTCAGGAGCAAGAAACATTTTTAGATCTCTTTAAAGATAAACAAGTGACACAATACCTTCCTGATTTTTCACCGGAAAAATGTCAGGAGATGTTCATTGAATTGCTTGACAATTACGAAAAGAAAAAGCTAAGCCGATGGGCGATATTCGATACTGTAAATAATAATTTTATCGGAATGTGTGTTGCCCGTATTTTTGTATACAACATCAGCCAAATCGAAATTGGTTATGTATTGAGTAGAGAATATTGGGGAAAAGGTATTGCTACAGAAGTATGCAAGGCTATAACCCAATATAGTTTTGAAAACACAAACACAAAAGAAGTCGTAGCTATAACAGATATCAACAACAGCGGATCACAAAATGTATTGCAAAAAGCCGGATTCGAACGATTAGATAATTTAATACGAAATGAAGAAGCAATGGCTTATTTTAAAATAGAAAGATCCGTATTCTAATTTAGTGGTAACGCTGAGAAATGCTGCTGGCTTTCAATATTATAGAAACCATCATCATTTTTAAAACAAACAAAAGCCACTCTGTTTATGGGATGGCTTTTTGTAATTAATTATTTTTATTTATGTTATTATCTCAAATATGTAAATTTTCTTATTTTTAATATCTAAAACACAAATATCTATTGCATAAATATTTCCATCACTTTCTTTGAAATAATATGATATATAATTACTACTTGAGTTTAATACATTTTTTAGATTTATTAATTCTTCTTTAATCAACTTATCATTAATGTTATAATTAAACAAAAGTTCTAGCACGTTTTTATTTACTAAAGGCGTTTTTTGCCATTTAGAGATTTTCCAATCATGACGCAAATCATAGGATATAGGATAACTATCTTTATTTACAAATAAACTATCACTATGTTTTTTATTATAAGTTATTACTTCAATACTAAAGCCTTCTCCCTGAGAATTAATTGAATCTTCAGAATTAAATATTTTCTTTTTAATTTCAACATTTAATCCCATAGTTTTGTTGAAGTAATCTTGGTTTGTTGTATTTGAACATCCTACTAAAACAAAATAAATTAAACAAAACAAAAAATTATTTTTTTGTTCTTTCAACATTTCCCTTTCCATAATTATATATATATCCCGTTTCTTCTCCTGCAAGTATTGCACCTGCCTTTGTTCCAATGTTTCTTAATTCTCTTTTTAAATTTCCGTCTAATTTTTTCTGTTCAAGATCATAGGTCTCTAAATAATCTCCTTTTCCTTCGACTGTAACTGTTCCATTGCTATCTTCTAAAGTAAGTTTATAACCAATATTTTTTAAATCCGATTGGAGCTATAAAACTATTTATTTCTTAAAAACTCATGTTTTTTATTTTATTAAATTTTAAATATTAAAGTGATTTAAAAAAAAGATAACCGATGTTATTGCTAGAACGATTATAATAACCCAGTTTTTAAATGTTCCAATATTAGTGTCACGTTTATAAAAGATAGGATTTTCATCTCTTCCTTCTAGCCACCATTTATGGATTTTATAGTATCCAAAAGCCATTATTCCAAATAAAATACCATAAAGTAAATTTTTATAATCCATTACTATATAATTTCATTAATTATTAACCTTTTTTAATTCTCTTTTAACATCTTCTTCATTTATATAATGTTATAAAAATCTTTCGCTTTTTTAAAAAAAGTCTTAACTTTTAAATTATGATTTTCCATAGTATTTATTTAATGTCCGAAACTTTATCAAAAATAATATGTCCAGCAGATCCTTTGATAATTTTAATTTAGTTAAAATTATATTTTTTCAAGAACGTAGTTAAAAAAAAATAAACTTACTATTTATTACTTAAATCCAAAAGTAAATCTTTAAAATCGAAACTAAAATTATCAGACTTTTACTAAAACAAATTGTTCGACAATTTAATCTTTTTAGATGAGTTCTTAAAGTCAAATTTTTCCTTTCAATATGATTGGTACCAAAACGTTTTACAGAATGCAATTTCTCATTAATCAGATCTCTGTAGTTTTTTTAATCTGTCTGTAAATATCTTTTTAGCGTCAGATAATTTTAAAGTTTCCAAAACACGGTTCAGCGTTTTATTGGTTCGTTTGCCAACATTAAAACTCACAACTGTTTTAGAATTCTTTTCCAATGCATAAACCAGCCAGATATAATTTTTCTTGTATCTGATATAAGTGCACAGCTCATCGATTTCATAAGTCTTACTTTTGCTGATAATGGGTTTGATAATACTTCCGGCAATTGAAACAATTCTTTTTAATAATGTTGTGGCTGATATTTTTAATATTCTTGCCGTACTTCTTATTCCCAAGCCCTCTTTAGTTAATTGAATAATATTCTGGTTTATATCTCCTTTATAAGCCAGATATGCATAATTTTCAACTCTGGTTTTCCCGCATGCTCTGCAAATATATCTTTGATTACCAGACTTTGTCTTTCCGTACTTTATCATCTTTCGAATATCACCAACACATCTGTAACACCTAGTCTGGTTTGACTCCATTTTTTTCGATTTAAGGCATTATAAAATAAAAAAACAGCCCAAAGACTGTTTTAATTTTTATGCGATATTAATATAAATATCTGATTTTCTGTAAATGTTATATGCAATAATTTACCACCAACACATCTGATACATTACCCAATCCTTGTCCATTATCTGCGACTTACACCAGTTTTTTTTCTGATCAAGTGATTTTTGATTGGAAAACTATACTCTGATGATGAATCCGGATCGCTTTAGATTCTTATTTAAATAAAAAAGGATGAGCATTGTTACTACTCATCCTTCAGTAAATTAATTTGAATTAAATATCTTTTTCAAGGCTTTATAAATATGAGGCTAGATATTGCTAGCTTTGAAACACTATTCTATTTTTTAAACATCCAATAAAGATAAATCTTCCCATACATCAACATAATTTCCGTTTTCAGCTATTAAAACTCTACTTCCCACTGGAAGTCCTAAATAAGGAAAAATTAACGGACACCAATCTTCTAAATGAGCCACATGCAATGGTTGAAAAAAATCTTCATCATCTGAATATTCGCCTGCCCAAATATACCAACCAGTAGTATCACTAGTAATTGGATGTCGTAATGCATTAATTGGCTCAGATTTACTTTTTTCCTTTATATCTAAAGAAATTCCTACTTTTAAATTCAATGCAGATGGTTCAAACTTGACTCCATATTTATTACAAATCTCTAACTGTCTTATTTCTATATTACTCATTTTTTTCTACTTTCTATTATTGATTTCATCAATTTTGAAAACGCACTCATTTGCCCACCTTGGCTTGCTGAACAAGTAGCACATTGTGCATTAACTGCCTGAACTGAACGCATATTAACAAGGTCAATTGTTCCTGTTGTGTAATGCTCCTCTACTAATGGAGTAATATGATTCGCTATCATTGGAGTAGAAGTTCCTCCACAATCAACACATGTTTTACCTTGTACACTTGCTCTTTGAGCTGCAGTTGTTGCATTATTAGGTCTTCTATATATTTTGTCTGTTACAGGTGCTGCATTTGCAGCTTCACTTGTCGTATTTACTTTTACCTTCGTAACAGATTCTGCTTTCATTGCAATTCCACTAGCTGCGCCTGAACCTACAATGCTAATTCCTCCATCAATTGCATCTGCTGTACCTTTGGAAACTCCAGTTGTTTGTATTGCTTGACTTGTTAATGAAGAAGTATCTTCCCCAGAAATTAATTGTGATAAGCCAGAACCTGCAACGTCAGCTCCGTGTACAGCAACTGCACCACCTACAACTGCACCCACGCCAGTCCAAGATGAAGCTCCTCCACCAATAACACCCGCAGACGCTTCTAATAATCCTCCAACTAATTTCACTCCCCCTATAAACCTATTCCACCCTTTACTAGGAGGGTCAATTGCCATCATTCCATCAGGATCAATAAAATATATAGGATTATTAAGTGCGTAGGTATATGGATTAAATCTCCGTGATTTCTCGGCTAACGGATCAATATTCATCCATCGACCAAGTGCAGGGTCATAATTTCTAGCACCATAGTCGTAAACCCCAAGCCCCAGCTCATCCTGCAACTCTTTACCGTTGTACTTATACTTATAAGGGTCTGTAAATTTTTTCTATACAATGAATGATCCCTTACAAAAAAACTCCATATAAAAGAACGTTGTTTTAATATTTCACTCTAATGCGAAAATAGGTTTAGTTTAATTATTTTCCTAATAATTTGAATGTTACAATAAAAAAGCCCTCTAACTGAGGGCTTGAAGTTAAGTAATACCTTAACTTCTTTTATATGGATTCTTTTCTATTATTGCACTTTGGATTTTTGACCGTAAATAGTCTGGATAATCAATCTCTAACTCAAGAATCCTAACAAACTCTTCTAAATCAAACATTACAAATGTATTATTAACTAATGATTCTTTTGCTGCCGAAATTGCTGATGGAGTATATCCCGATTCCGAGATAAAAATTCCACGAGCATTAGCTCTATAATTGATCCTGCCTAAATGTTGATAAACATCACTGTTACTAATCGGATCCTTTTTCCATTTCATTTCAACAAAATAAATTTGATGATCTATTTCTATAATTCCATCTATTTGTTCAATTACTCCTTCACCCTTTTCACCTGTTCTCCTAAAGTCTTCTTTTACCAATATCCCAAAAGCCTTAAAATAATTACCAAGAACAACTTCTAACAACTTACCTCTTTTATGAGGATTTGTTTCTGAAAAAAGAGAATAAAATTCTTTTTTTATAAGCTCTAGCTCTTCTTTTTTTCTCTTAATTTTATCAACCCTATTTTGATATTCTTTCTTTCTTAAATTTTGTTCGTTCTCCTTTTCCTGTTTCATCCTTGTGAAAGAATCTTTGACATTGATTACTTTTTGAATTTCAGCAACTAGTCCTTTTGCTTTAAACTGATCATTTTCCCAACAAGTAGAAAATGCTTCAAACTCGGTAATTCTTTTTAAAAGTTCTCTTCTTTGTCTTAAGTATTTTTCAGAGTTTTGATTTATTCGTTCAAGTATGGTTCTGCAAATATCATACTTCGATATTGAATCAGGGTTAGACTGCAAAGTTTTTGATATATCATTATATAATGTAATCTCAACGCCTGCACCATTAAAAAAAGTTAAAACTGCTTTCTTAGATTTATTTAACAATGGGATTGTTTGAACTATTAAATCAAAAAGGTCTGGCGGATAATGGTATATATCATTCATCTTTAACGTCTTAAATTTTCATTCAGTTCTTCGACTAATTCAAATACTTTTGTAACTGGATTCTGTTTATGAAATGGCAAATCCTTAACTTTTTCAAATAGTTTTCTAGCTCTTTCTATAGCTTTTTCTTGTGAAGATCTTTCGTCTTCCATTAGTAGATCATAGAGTTTTAAACAAAAATTATGTTTTTTTCCATCCTTAACATAATTAAGATTAAATCTTTTTCCCAACTCATCATAGTAAAAGCTTCTTAAATGCTCCGCATCTGTATATTCATAATGTAAATAGAACCATAATTCAAAAGAATCATTTGAATAAGCAATGTTATATCCTAATTGATTTCCTTTAGCTATTGCATTGTCAAAGTCTGAAAATTCTTCAGCTCCACGCTTAACATCCATATCGAAAACACACCAAACACCATCATATTCATATCCAGATCTTTCAATTATTTCTTGTGTTGATTCAATAAGTTTAGTTTTTGACTGTCCTTTTAAATCTATGGCCGTAACACTCAATCCAAGCACAGGAAAAGACTCAAAGTATAATTTTTCAGTTTGCCCTTCGCAAACAATCAATATTGTTTTATTTTCTGGAATAGTATCAATTTTATAGCTAGACGAAGTAGCTTTTTTATTCCAAGCTTTTCCCTTATCCGTAATTTTTATTGCACGAGTAGCTTTAGGCATTATTCAAAATTTAATAAGTTAGAAAAACTACCTAAAAATGGAATTGCACCATATTTACCTTGAATATAATCTTTTTCAAATGAAGCATTATTTCTAATGCCTTTGATTTCTACAAGAGTATATAAATGACTTGCACCATATTTATCTTTTTCAACAAAATCGATTTGATCTCTTCTCAATATCTCTGAAGATAATAAGTTAGTATCATGTGTTGTGAAGATAAGCTGGGCTTTTGAATTTTGATTTGAGTTATATAATTCTACAATTTTTTTTGTTAGTAGTGGATGAAATCTTGAATCAAATTCATCAATTATTAACGTAGTACCTTCTTTCAAAGATTGATAAATAAAAGGACTTAATTCAAACATTTTTCTAGTTCCTTCTGACTCTTGTGACAAAAAAGAAAAAGAGGCATTACCATCTTTTTTTAACTGCTTATTATAACGGGTTCTGTGCGATAAAATAAACTTTCTATTTCTTAAATCTTTTGCCAGACCTTCATCAATATGATCAGGAAATTCTTGACTAGAAAGATCTATAGTCTCTAAATCCTGAATTCCAATATCAGCATTTTTCAAAAAATTTAAGACAAATTTTTTCTGATCAATATTTTCCAATGAGTCACCAGCCATAGCATACATCCCTTGATGACCTAAACCGCTAATTACTGAAATCGAATTAATTGCTTTAATAATTTTTTTAGATAATTTACCAAATCCGAAGGATGCCAGAGAAGATAAAAATAATGAGTTTTTTCTAAAAATTTCCCCATCATCCGAATCCTTAAAGTCATCCATTAAGGAAAGTAGTTTGAATCCTTCTTCAAAATGCTTTTGATTAATTTCTAAAATCTTATTGTTTTCTCTAATAAATAAATTTTGTTCTCTAATATTTGGTGTTGAAAAAAGCCATTCACTTTTAATAGACGAATCATCCGCTTCAAAGCCATATCTATATCTTACATTTCCAATTCTTAAGATCATTTGAAAAAATGTAGGCTGATCCATTGTTTCAGTTGATAATTCAAACGCATCAATAAATTCCAAAGATCTTTCATCTTTTACGGAATTTTTAATAATCCTCATAAAAGTTACCAAACCACGAATAACATTACTTTTTCCGCTAGCATTAGCTCCATAAATTGCTTTCGATTTTAACAAAGATAAATTGTCCTTAATTGGAATTACATTTTGTTCATCTAAAAGCGAATTATTAGATTTAATTTTAGCTGCTGACATATTTAAAGTTTGAATATCTTTAAATGAGCACATATTCCCAAAACTAAATTCTTCGATCATAACTCTTAATTTAAAATTTGTATATTTTTTACAAATGTAAGAATAAGAATTAACGTGCACTAACTTTTAACATTCTTTATATTATTTATAAATATGCTCATTCATCACTTTTTCTTTTGCTAAATACTTGGAAAATATCGATTAATCAGCTCTCTCTGATGTGAGCTGTTCACTTTTATATACTTCTCAGTGGTTCCCGGCCATTTATGTCCTGCCAATTCCTGAACTCTTTCTAGAGGGATATTCTTTTCGTTAAGCCAGTTGCAGATAACGCTCATTCTGATTGTCTGGGGATTCAGTTTTCTGTCAGGAAATAAATTTCTTAGTGGTTCTATCATCGCATGAATGCTGTTCACCACAATAGGCTGTCCAAGTTTGGTCAATATGAATTTATCGCTGTTCCTGCGCAATAAGGCAGGGCGGGTTTCATTTATGTAATTATGAAACAGTATCATCTGTTTTGGCACAAGCTCCAGAGTTCTTTTATTGAGGTTGGCAGAGCCTTTAATGTAAACTGTGCCGTTATCCAGATCAACATCTTTTAGAGCCAGTCTTGCAATTTCATCACTTGCCAGCCCCTGATAGATCAAAAGAGAAATCAGAACATTGTTTCTGATGTCAAGATGTTTGTAGCGGTTCTCCCGTTCCATTAAAAGCTGTAGTTCTGTACTATTGAACAGATCCTGCACTTGAATGATCTGGTTGCCTTTAATCTTGATATTAAGCTTTCTGCAGGGATGGTCATTTCTGTAGCCGTACATTACCAGATAGTCGTAATATTTTTTAATGGCTGAGAGTATTCTGATTCGGTACTGCACATTGGACTGCTTCTGGCTTACCTTATCCATATGCCTGACTATATCTTTGTACTGGTATCTCTTAGCTTTTGGATTGGTCTTTAAAAAATGATTGATTGTATAGAGATAGCTCTGCGCTGTCTTTTCAGCTACAATCCCTCTGAGGTAATTTTCAATATCAGGTTTCTTGTTTTCCATAACTGTAGTTTTAAAAGTTTACGACTGGTTTGCGTTTCTTGTTCTGCACCGCATAGATATAGGTAGTATTGATCTGCGTATGCCCCAGAAAAGTGCGTATAAAGTCAATTCCCGCGTTATTCTCTGCCAGATGATAGGCAATGCTGTGGCGAAGGCAGTGAAGCGTGATTTCTTTCTGGACAAGCTCGAATTTTCCAGTCTGCTCAATCATCTTGTTTAAAATCTCATTGAGGTTTTCTCCAGTTGATCTTCTGCCTCTGCTGTTGATGAAAAAGGCTTCCTCATTCTGGTTTCTCCCTGTCAGCCTTTCAGGCCTTTCATCCCTGACATATTTTTTCAGGTACTGCAGAACAGTATCGCTCATTGGAACTTCACGTCTCTTGTTTCCTTTTCCCTGTCTGACAACCAGCATTCCTTTAATAAGGTTCACATCTTTTAGATCAAGGTTTGCAATCTCTGATCTTCTGAGTCCGCAACCGTAAGCGATGGAAAGCAGGGCTTTTTCCATTTCATTCTCAGCGTGATGATAAACAAGTTTTATTTCTTCTATTGTAAGAATGTTTCTCGGTTTCTGCGTTCCGCCAGTGATGGATGGGATATAATAGGTATTCTGGATTTCTTTGTTTTCCAGCAGATAAACTTGAAAAAGTCCCTGCACAAAAACATGCAGTTTGATTGTCTTTTCTGCCAGAATTCCGTTTCCTCTTTTCTTCGGTCTTGAAGAAAGATATTCCAGATACTTCACAGATTCTTTTGAGGTCACATTCTGGATTCTGCTGATTCCTGCCCGTTCCAGCCAGACCAGAAATTCCGTTATGATGTTTTTATAGAGATTTGACCGTCCCTGCTTGTAGTTCCTGACTTTGACAAATTCTCCGAATGCTACTGTGAGCCTTAGAAATTCCCTGCTCTGTATCGTTTTTTTCATTGTCTTTTTTCCTTTAATTAAATGCTGTTTTTTTGGAATGCTGAAAGCGCCCTCTTGCACACTCCTAGGAACGCGGAACACCAGCATCGTATAGCCAGTGTTTTTAGGGCTTTCGGTGTTCCGCTGAAGTTCCGTGGTGTTCCAATTTTTAGTTTAATTTCCTTTTTCTTTAAAATCCGTCAAGCTGTCGGTGCAGTTCTTTTCGGATTCTGCTTTTGAGTTTTTCCATATCATCCCAGTAAGAGATCATGAATTTAAATCCCCTGTTGAATGAGCCTTCGACAGGCTGGATATATTCCAATTCCTGCAGTAACTGCATGTATCTGAAAGCAGATGTCTTGCTGATATTCAGTCCCTGTCTGATTTCCCTTGCCGTGAACTTTTTAGATGTTCCTTCCTTCTGCTTTTTTATAAAGTCTTTCAGGTTCTCAAAGAACTGTCTGGTGCTTTTATCAAGCTCATCCACTTTGATGATAATGGAACTGAAGAAAACATCGACGGCTGATTTGATGTCAGCTTTGTCAGTGATCAATCTGCCTTTAGAATCTGTTTTTCTCTGGTACTGGTGCAGGATTGTAATCTGGCAGACAAAGTTCTGGAACTGCGAGTTCAGTCTTCTGAGCATTCTGGCTTCCAGCGGTAAGCTAAGTTTATCTGCAAACGGATTCACTACTTCATAGGATTTAAGCACGCGCATCACATTTCTCAGGAGCTGTTTTGCCTGTTCTTCCTTGTCGCTGTCTGCTTGTCCTGCTGTTTTCAGGTTCTGTTTCTTAATGATTCTCAATGTCTGCTGTTGGCTTTCATCCACACCCAAAATCACCGAACGGCTCATATTGTCGTAGTATACCTCAGCTTTTGTAGTTGTGGTAAGGCTGGCAAAGTGCGCCTGAACCTGTTTGATTCTTCCCCTGTTGTTTCCGAAAATATCCTTTACCACAGTGGAGCTGGTCAGGAACTTGGCAGACTGCATTTCCCTGAAGGCATACTGCGCCTCTTCATCAAGCCCGTCAAAATCCTGAATAATAATCAGCTTATTGATCAGTTCCTTATCCCTGTAGTGATAGAGCGATTTGCTTGTAATGCGTGTCATGTTCATCACATCCTCCTGAGGCATGCATCCTGCAATTCCGTTTATCAGGTGGCTTTTTCCCTCACCGCTTGATCCCTGAACAAGCCCGTGCATCAGGTAGGGCATTTTATAGCTCGATGCCAGAATGAAAAGCACGATCCTGTTTTCTTCTTCCCCCACAATGCCGTTCTGTTCCAAGAGCCTGTCTATATTTTCCAGCAGTTTGGGTTTTGCGAGAAATGCGACCGCATTTTCCTGCGCCTGAGGCGTAAGCTCCTTTTCGGCAAAACGTTCCGCAATCGGGTTTATTTCAGCCTCAAAAAGCGATTCCCTGTGCTGTTCCAGAAGATCGGTAAGCGTTACCAGATCCTTTTCAAGACTGTCATAATCAAAACCCTGCTTTTCAGATAAGTCCGTGCACTGGCTCTGCAAGCCCGCAAAATCGAACAGGTCGATTTTAAGCCTGTGCTTTCTGTTTGTATTGTATTCCACAATCTGAAGCGAAATCCTGAGATTCCCCAAGTCCATCGGCAGGTTTCCCAGAACAAAGAAAGTCCCCGAAAGGCCTTTGTAGCTGATTTTGTAGCCGTTTACAATCTGCAGTCCTTCGCCTGCTTTTTCCGTTTTTGCGCTTTTTAAAAGATTCGATATCCCTTCCGTTCCATAATTGACCCACATGTCATTCAGACTGTGTCCCTCGGGAAGTTCCGCTATCGAAAGCGGAACGTCTGGTCTTGCGTCCTGCATTTGTAATCTGATCTTCTCCATTTTCTCACCGCTTAAAGATTACTATTGATTCCAGTCCATCCAATGATTTGATAATTTCAATATGCTCATCGAGCAGTTCCCCGTCATGAAGCGCAATAACCGCTTCCCTCTGATCCAGTATTCTGCTCTGCATCAGACTGGCGCAGTCAATGACAGTCGGCGCCAGATAGAGCTTTCTGGTAAGCGGATGAGGATATGCAGGATAGATTCCCTTCTGGTTTAGATATTCCTCCTTAGGGCTGTCCAGATCAAAACGAAGCGCAAAATAGTTTACAATTGCATTGTCTCTGTCCAGCAGGGGAAATATAAGCCCATAGCGCCCGAAGACGGTATAGGCAGTCAGTGAATCATCCCGCACTCCTGCATCACTCTTGGTTATGACTCCAAGCTCCTCAAACCTTTCTTTAGATTTAAGGGTCTTGCGGTGGTGGAACTGTCCCGAATTAAAGCCTATTCTAAGGTCTGAATATTCCAGTCCGATACTTTTCAGGTACGCTTTGGGCTTTACAGCCTTTGCGCTTCTGATGCCTGTTTCAAATGAACGGAACAGCGATTCTAAACTTTCCATATGCCTTAATTTTTTTTATTGGTTTCTGCGCTTATATAAACACAGCGATGCCCTGCCTGAAATCATCTTTCAGGCGGAAGTGCGGTATGGGCGTTAATTAAAGGCCGTCTGTGACAGGGACAGCCGTTTATGAGAATAGAAATCTATATATGGATTTCTACTGCAAAGATAAACCAGATTTCAATGCGCATCCTGCTCAAAATTTGGTGGGGATAATGCAAAGATAATTGGTATTGCTTTCATTTTCAATGGTAAAATATACCTGTGAAAGCCGTAGAACGTAGTTATGCGGTTCAAGCAAAGATAAAGTCCTTTTGCCTGATTGTCATGGACATAATATGCACATGAAATCTGTTTCAGCATCATTGGGAAGACTGCTCGGTTTCCCGCTTCTCATTCACCATTTTATATATTTCATCCAGAACTTCTATTTCTGAACTTGGAATTAATTGAAGAGCAAGCTCCAAAACTGAACCTAGATATATTTCCCTGTTATCAAGCTCGTCCGAATAAATGATATTCAAGCACATTTTAATAAGATTCACTCCCAGACACGTCATATCCGAGTAGCCGTAAAATCTTATCTCTCGTATTGACTCGCCTCTTTTGTCCTTGGCAGGTTTCAGAAGCTTGAAATGAAACGATGCAAAATCTTTAAATTCATCCAGCGTTTTTATTTTGTCAGTTTCCATAATTTTAAAATATTAAATTTTAATCTCAACTATTCTGTTTCTTCTTTATTTTCTGAAAACAGATCCGTAATCTCATTTAAAAATTCAAATTCGTCAACTGGAAAAAGCTGAAGATCAATTCCCAGTATAAGCCCCACATCAATGTATTGGTTTTCGATTGTAGGCGGAACTTCTGCGCTGTCGTGATCTAGAGCGATAATGCACAGCTTCATCAGGTTTCTGACAACAGAACCGAGTTCGCAATAGCCATAAACCCTGATCTCTGCATTATACATCCCTCTTTTATCCTCTGCTTTTTTCAGGGCATTAAGCAGTTTTCCGCTTAACACCCTGATGCCTTCCAGTTTTTTGATTTTATCGGTTTCCATAACTTCTGTTTTATGCTGATAAAACTTCCTGCTGATGAATTCCCTCAAGCCTCTCCAGTTCCTTCTGGATCATAACTTCTGCCTCTTTCATAAAATCACGGCATCGGCCTTCCATCATTCCATAATACAGATAATCAAAACTGTTGCTTCTGCTGAATCGAAGCGTGTTTGGATTTTTTTTCAGAAGCTTGAACATATTTTTTTCATCGCTGCTCTTTCGGGGAAAATATTCAGAAGTCAAGCTTGTGAAGTATTCGCACAGCTCAAATAAGTAGCCCAGTGAGAAATGATTCGGGGTATATCCCAGAAACACCCTTATAAGGGAAAGGCAGGTCTGTTCCACTATCTGGTGGAGAGAACACATTCTGACCTCATAGGAAAAATACTGGTCGTTATTATAGATAAGATCCCAGATCGATTCAGTAACATTTCTTCTGTCTCCTGCGTATGCTGAAGTGCTTTTCACATATCTCTTTTCTGGATTTTTCGCCCAGATTATCGGCGATCTGTATGCATCTATATGAATTCTCTGCGCATTCTTAAAAATGTTCCAGAAGAAATACTGCTGGTCTCCGTATAATTTCACGATGTTTCTCAGGCGGTGCATGAGAATGGTAACCGTTATCTGGCCTCTTGATATGCTCTTTATTTTATCGGTAAGGTCATTGCCAATATTATCCTCGAACTCTTCGGCTATGACCAGCAGATAAAGATGGACATGCTTTTCTTTCTGGACAGGCTTCTGAAAAGGCTCATTAAAAGTATAGCTGCTTTTCTTCTCTGCAAAGCAGTAAATGCCTATCGAATCGATGTTCTGCGAAATAACTCGATAGATTAAATCGGATGCGGTGTTTTGAATTGCTTTCATAATTTTACTCATTTTAGTTAATACTTGTCTGAAAAATTGTATTTTTGTTTAACACACAGGCAAATAAGCAATTACTTGTACCGTACGGTATCAAATTTTACCGTACCGTACATGAGATTTTTTGTATCATACATGAATCCCGCTTTTTTATTCTTAATTATTATCTTTGAGCTATGAGTACATTAACAAAACCAAATCACATGGGTCGCAAGATCAGCCGTATCCGTGAACTGAAAGACATGAAACAGGAAGCACTCGCGCAGGCTATGGGAACAAACCAGCAGACTGTTTCGATATTAGAAAATAGTGAAGAAATAGATGATGAAAAATTAAAAGAAGTGGCAAAGGCTTTAGGAGTAAGCGTGGAAGCAATTAAAAACTTTTCTGATGAAGGCGTGATTAATTATTTCAATACTTTTACGGAAAATGATTTCAGCCACAGTCAGGGAACTAATTTTGGAAGTAATAATACATGTACTTTTAATCCTCTTGACAAACTAGTTGAAGTTTACGAAGAAAATAAAAAACTTTACGAAAGATTGTTGAAATCCGAACAAGATAAAATTGAATATTTGGAAAAATTACTAAAAGCCAAGTAGCTTTTATAAAAGATATATTAATTCACACAAAAAGAGACTTTACAGTCTCTTTTTGTGTGAATATCTGACAAAAACTACAGCATAGACTGATAAAGTTTATATTGTTCGCAAAAGTGTTTAGCTTTTTGAAAATCGCTTATATAATATAATTCATTAATCCCTGACTCGGTTTTTATATGAATTGATCCGTATAAAACTATTGGAATCTTATAATTATTAATAAACCTTTTATCAGGCGAGCCGTCTCTGTTTACTCTATACCAAGTTTCCCCAACAATTTCAGTATCCGTCTGTACATTTTTACTTTCTTCTAAAAATCGAGCTTCGGAATAGTGTAATTGGAGATCAGAATAATCAAGAACAGCAATATCATCTTTGGTTTTAAAATATATTATGAAACTTGGATAAAAATAAAAATCACCACCGTTATAATTTTCAAAATAGAAACTTTTCTCATCTGTTTTAATAGCGGGAATTGATTCTATTGAAAATGCTACTTCATTTCGATGCATTGAAGTCTGTGCTGCAGCTTTCGTATCTGTATTAGCTTCTGAATAAGTCATATCCCAGATTTTATCCGAATTTTTTAATGAAGTAAATGCACTTACAAGATCGGAATATTTCTCTTTAAACTCGACCGTTTCATATTCATATCTAATGTTTAAATACGATTCAGTTTGAGCTCGCTTTACAGCCTCAAGAGCAATTCGGCTTTCTTCTAATTCTTCTGTAAGTGTCAGTAATTTCTTTTTATATAAAAATCTAAAAAACGAGTTTTTTGTTTTTAGATATTGTCCATTAAGCGTCTTGTGTTTTTCTGAAAGTTTTGCTACTTCATCTGTAATTATTTCTCTTTGGTAGTAAAGATTTATAATTTTTTCCCTGACACTGTTAAGATTTTTAGAATTTAATCTTTCAGTATTAAAATGGCTTTCAATTTTTCCATATTCTACTTTATCAAAAAGCTGTTTTAAAATATCATTTCCCAGTTCTCGTCCCTTATTCTTTGCTTCCTGAAATTTTGATTCATCTAAGTTGCTGTTTATGTCAGTTTCGGTGCGTTTACCAATTGTGAAAACAATCTGATATGAAATAAGAGACTGATTTAAAGAGTCATTTTGTAAGGCTGTGTCCATAATCTATAGGTTTTAAAGCCAAATTTATTTAATATCCATTCATATTATTTACGGAAAACCATAATTCATAAAAATAAAGAGTTATTCATCTGAAAAAATTAGATTAGTATTATATAATTCTTTTATTTGACACGTAAAATTTAAATATGACTGAAAAACCTTTTTGTCACTTATTCTAGTATTTAATGATAATTCTATACATCACAAAGACAAATGATGCTTCCGAAAAGAAAAAAAGTAAAGCAAGGTATTGGACACAGCCAGAGAAGTGCGCATAACATTTTTCTTCGTTCCTCAAAAAATGCCCTTCGGGACTTATAGCACTTCAACTGTCTGACTCTCCAATTCAAGACTGCTTTCTTTTTTCCCTTTTTCTTTTTTTAAGTATTTATATATTGTAACAGCCTACAGCTATCATGACCATATTTTGCGCATGATCGATTCAAATATTTTCTTTAAATTAGAAGCCTGCTTTTAAAAATCTCCAAAGATTGCCACGTTCCTGCAATCAGCAAGATGAACGGTTGTTTAACAACCGCCTATCTTGCCACCCATTGCCTCGGAACTCGGCGGTGGAGAAACTTAAAAGAAAAGAGTTTGATAACAATGAAAATGAAAGATGATGAAAAGAGAAAATTCAAACAGAACACGAATCGTGGGACTGCGATTCACTCCATTGGAGTATGCCGAACTGGAAAAAAGATTTAGAGCAAGCACCTGCCGAAAATTAAGTGACCACATCAGAAGGCACTTATTCAACAAACCAATTGTAGCCACTTACAGAAACCAGTCTTTAGACGAACTGATGGAAGAGACAGCTGTACTTACTTCCGAATTAAGGGCAATAGGCAATAATATCAATCAGATTGCCAGAAAGATAAACACGCTCAAAACAGTTCCCGAATTCAAAGGACATCTTTATCTGTTCGAAATCCAAAGAGAAAGGCTTTTTGATAAAATGGAGGAGGTTTCAGGTCACACCCAGAAAATCGCAGAAAAATGGTTGCAGTGATAAAAACAAGCTCGTCCATAAGAGGCGTTCTGAATTACAACGAAAATAAAGTTGAGATCGGAAAAGCTGAATGCATTAGTGCTGTGAATTATCCTCTTGAACTGGAAAAACTGAGTTTCACTTCAAAATTAAACCGCTTTTTAAAACTGGCAGAACTCAATACCAATGCGAAGCGAAACACAGTGCATATCTCGCTCAACTTTGATCCCTCGGAGAATCATTCGAAAGAAAAAATGGTTGAAATTGCAGATACATATATGGAAAAACTGGGATTCGGCAGACAGCCTTATCTGGTGTATCAGCATTATGATGCAGGGCATCCGCACTGCCATATAGTGACAAACAACATTCAGAGAGACGGAAAAAGAATCGATCTGCATTTACTGGGAATCAGAAAATCAGAACCTGCCCGAAAAGAAATTGAAGAAATGTTTGGACTTGTAAAAGCCGAAGGAAGAAAACAGAAAGAACAATTTTCGTTAAATCCGATAGATGTCGGCAGAGTCCAATACGGAAAAGCAGAATCCAGAAAGGCGATCATTTCAGTTTTAAACAAGGTTTTATTTGATTACAAGTATTCAAGCCTGTCTGAACTCAATGCGGTTTTAAACCTCTATAATGTTCATGCTGACAGAGGAAGTGAGGAATCGAGAGTTTTTAAAAACAACGGACTGCTTTACAAAATACTTGACCAGAATTTAAAGCCGATAGGCGTGCCGATAAAAGCCAGCGAATTTTACAGCCGACCTACCTTAAAATTTCTGGAGGAAAAATTCAGGGTAAATGAAACAAAAAAGCAATACGGTAAAAGCCACATTAAAAATGCTTTGAGACAGGCTTTTTCTGACGAAAGAATGACTTCTGTCGAGAGACTATCCGAAAGGCTCAAAGATGAAGCTATTCATACTATTTTAAGAAAAAGCAGTGAGGGAAAGCTTTATGGAATCACTTTCGTAGACTTTAAAACACAGTCGGTTGTCAATGGAAGCAGTCTTGGAAAAGAATTCAGTGCAAAAGGAATTCAGGAAAGCTGCGCCATAAATATTCTTGCACTAGAAAGGAAATACCAAAAGTCAATTTCAACAGCTTCAGAGAACTTACCAGATCCTGTATTAAGGGAGTATATAAAAGAAAATCTGGTAGATATACTGCTACGCGGAGAGAAAGTAAATGATTATGTTCCGAAACAATTTAAACCAAAAAAGAAAAAGAGACTTTATAAAGGCATTTAAAATAGTTAAGGGTGCAAAAATGCACCCTTAAATTGTTCATGTTTTACTATTCTTGAAAATTCAGAAAAACACTTACCCTTGCCCTCACACGATAACCTTCGTGTTCAGCAGGCAACCATTTAGGAGAATTTTCAATGATTTTCTTTATCTCTTTAGAGGCGTTTTTCCGACCTCCACTCACGATCTCAACATCCTCTAGTGAACCATCAATGCCAACTATGAAGCTTGCGAGAACAGTTTTTGGATAATCTTTATGTTTTTCTTTCTTAAGAGCCATAACAACATATTCATTGAACTTTTTTTCTCCATCTTGAAATTCAGCATTTACTTGCACTTCTTTATTATCGTAAATTTTTTTTTGAATATCATTTAATGGTTCATTAGTTTGCGAAAATGAAACTTGGATGAACAAAAAACTTACAAGCAAAATTATCTTTTTCATTTTTTTTACTATTATTTTTTTGAATTTTACTCTATCTCTTCTTTTTTCCATTTATTAATAAAATAATAATCTAATCCTATCACAAATATCGAGGTAAAGCTTAAAGCTATATAATCACTTGTGCTCAGAAATCCCTTCTTGCTGTAGAGCAGGTGTATCGCATATAATATGCCAATGACAAAAGAAATAACTAGAATCAATATTTTATTTTTTGTTTTCATTTATTCTAATTTATTTATATTTAAGTTTTCTAATTTTTTAATTATATTAGTTACATTTTCTTTATTCCAGCCATCAAGCCCCCTTCCTATTCCAGTTATTTTCTTTCCATTGATATAAAATCTTAATTCCTCAGCCTCACTTCCTCTAGCCCCTTTTTCGGATTTGTATGAAAAACTAAGATCTTCCTGATTCACTTCTTTAAAATGATTATTTATTAAAAACTTTTTATAATAGAAGCAGATTGAATTTTCAAGTATAACGATTTTGTACAAAAAAGGTTTTAAGAAGAAAATCAAAACCTCTAATCCAACAATAATTACAAAAGAAACTATATAAACTATAAAATCAAAATCTTTAGTAGTGAAATAAAACAAACCGTTGAATGCCATCCCAATCAGGAAAAGCTTTAATAATACTGTCGATAAATTTAATTTATAAATCATTTAATTATTTCTTTTTATATGTTTCTACTCCTGAACTCACTCCTTGTATTAAACCATTCGCGTCCATTACAGCATCTGTGAGATTTGCTCCATTATTAATTGCGTTCTGACCTTTAGCTAAACCTGAAATATTGTCCCATGCCCCCATAATATTACCTCCAGACATACTTCCTGGTATCCATCCAGAAACACCATCGATTAATGGAGCATAACTACTTCCTTTTTCTCCAGCTATAAGTCCAGGTACAGTACTATATTCATGAAGAACATCACTTGGTTATTCATTAAATGAATCAGCCATTTGACTAACAATAAACTTTTACTGAAGCAGATTGTCCTGCGGTTGAGTCTTTTCAGATGAGTTCTGAGTGTCAAATTCTTCCTTTCAATATGGTTTGTCCCGAAACGTTTTACAGAATGTAATTTTTCATCAATCAGATATCTGTAATTTTTTAATCGATCTGTAAATATCTTTTTAGCTTCAGATGGTTTTAAAGTTTCTAAAACATGGCTTAATGTTTTATTTGTTCGTTTACCGACATTAAAATTCACAACTGTTTTAGAATTCTTTTCCAGAGCATAAACTAGCCAGATGTAATTTTTCTTGTGTCTGATGTAAGTGCAAAGCTCATCAACTTCATAAGTTTTACCTCTGCTGATAATTGGTTTGGAAATACCTCTAGCAATTGATATAATTCTTTTCAATAATGTTGTCGTTGATATTTTCAGTATCCTTGCGGTGCTTCTTATCCCTAAACCTTCTTTGGTTAATTGAATAATATTTTGATTCATATCTAATTTATAAGCGTGATATGTATAATTGTCAACTATGGTTTTCCTGCACACTCTGCAAATATACCTTTGATTACCAGACTTTGTCTTTCCATACTTTATCATGTTTGGAATGTCACCAACACATCTGAAACACCTAGTTTGGTTTGAACTCATTTTTTTCGATTTAAGACAATATAAAATAAAAAAACAACCCGAAGGTTGTTTAATTTTTTTGCGATATTAATATAAATCATTGATAATCTGTAAATGTGTGATGCAATATTTAACCACCAACACATCTAATACATTACCAAGATTGCAAATCTGTACTCTCGTGGTCAATATAGAATATTTATCTAATTTCTATAATTACTGTTCCAATTTCATTTTTTTTGTCATTATCATAAAAATGGATTCTTGCCTTAGTTCCGAGCTTATAAAATCGTCCTGTAGTTGTAATTGGGTTTTCAATTCGACCGTTTTCAAGTTTAAACCAAATAATATCGTCATAAGCTGTTGAATAGTTTTTTTTGGTATTCCTATACGCTATCCTTAGTGTCCTACTATTATCCTCAACTATATCATAAGAAAGAATCCCACTCATACCGAAATTCTTTTTTGTTATAGCTTTATCTAGCCAAAACTCTAATTCTTCAATTTTCTGCTTTGCTTGTTGGTTACCTGATATTTGTAAGTTTTCTTTAGAGATATTCTTAGAAAAAATATTCTTTTCCTTAGATTCGCTAATTGAAGATGAAGAATAATAGTAATAATTAATGAATTGACCACTATTATGAATAAAGACGCTTAATAAATAATAAGCTACTCCAATTAAAACAATAACTAAGATATATTTGATACTTTTTTTCATTTAAATTTATTTTTTAGTAGGAATTAATTTTTTATCAACATCTGTACCTTTATTACTTTTTTCTATTTCTGCTTGTTTTGAACTAGGACTAAAGTTTAATATTGGTGTTCCGAAGAGACCTTCATTTTTACTAACTTCTCCATTCTTCAAACCTCCAGCATCTAGAGCTTCAGTTGCTACAGCTGTACAATTACAGTTTGGTAGCCATGTTGACTCTGTTTCTTTTTTTGCTGCTTCATTCATCTTTGCATCTTGGGCATCAGTTGTTTCAATTCTATATCCCTCAGTATATCTTTGTTTAACTTCTCCTTCTTTATTGGTTTCTGAAGTTTTTTTACCTTGACCATCATCATAGTCTTGTTTAAAAGTATTATGCTCTGAATTTGCAAAATCTTTTAAAGTCTTAAAAGTTTCCACCGTAAATTGGTTATTTTGTGTTCCGTCAGCATTTGTTCCAGAATTATCTTTATCTTTTGAATAATATGTCCATCCCTTTTTATCATCGCCGATTAATACTGCTTGATGACCTGTTTGATGTCCACTTTGTGCTTTGCTTAATAAAGTAATTATATCATTTGGTCCCATACCATCAGGGTCGATAAAACGCATAGGATTATCAAAAGCATAATTGTAAGGTGACCATCTTCTCATTTGTTCGGCTAACGGGTCAATATTCATCCACCTTCCTAAAGCCGGATCATAATTTCTCGCCCCATAGTCGTAAAACCCAAGCCCCAGTTCGTCTTGGAGCTCCTTGCCGTTGTATTTATACTTATAAGGTTTTGCGACTATTTTTACAAGTTTTTACTTGTTAAATACAAAATATTTAAGAACATAATTTTAGAGGATAAACTTACTGTTTTATTGCTCAAATCCAAAAGTAAATCTTCAAAACAGCTGTAAAAATCACTAGACTTTTGCTGAAGCAGATTGTCCTGCGGTTGAGTCTTTTCAGATGAGTTCTGAGTGTCAGATTCTTCCTTTCAATATGATTTGTTCCGAAACGTTTGATAGAATGCTTTTTCTCATCAATCAGATACCTGTAGTTTTTTAATCTGTCCGTAAATATCTTTTTAGCGTCAGATAATTTTAAAGTTTCCAGAACACGGTTTAGAGTTTTATTGGTTCGTTTGCCAACATTAAAACTTACAACTGTTTTAGACTTCTTTTCCAGAGCATAAACCAGCCAGATGTAATTTTTCTTGTGTCTGATATAAGTGCACATCTCATCGACTTCATAAGTTTTGCCTTTGCTGATAATGGGTTTCGTAATACTTCTGGCAATTGATATAATTCTTTTCAATAATGTCGTAGCAGATATTTTCAGTATTCTTGCGGTGCTTCTTATTCCTAGTCCTTCTTTTGTGAACAACACTATCTCCTGATTGATATCCCTTTTGTAGGCATTGTAGCTATATTAAATCTGCTGTCTTCTTTGACAAACACAACATTTATAACGCTGATTTCCGTTAGATTGAAATCCATTTTTTATGCATTTACCATTGCAAAAATTACATTTTATTTTCATGACCTAATTTGAAACACTAAGTTAAAGTAAATGCATTTTAAGCTTTATTAAAAGACAAAAAATGAAAGAGACGACCTGCTAGTCGTCTCTTTTTTTATTCAATAATTAAAATTTAATCTTCTTTTTCAGTTAGTTAAGTGGTTAAATTATAAAAACACCTAATCTGTAACACTACCAAAATAGAAGAGACGACCAACTGGTCGTCTCTTTTTACACTCAATAATTAATAGTTTATATTCTTTTTCAGTTCGTTACGCTGTTATTTTGTAAAAACACCTAATCTGTAACATTACCACTTTGAAACACTACCCCTTTTTAATCAAAAATTAAAAATTCATCTAAAAATTCTTTTTCCTCATTTAGATATAAAATGTAATGTCCCAAATATTTTTCTTCTATGCTATTATGCACCTCTATTTTTATTTCTATACATGGTACAGGAATAAACAAATGATCAATTAATATTGCAATTGATTTATTAATTATTTTTTGTTTTAATTTATCATCTTGACCGATATTATAATAATATTCAGTTGCTACATTGTAAAAATCTTCTTTGCTATTTATAATTCTTTCAATTAAATCCATTTTAGTGTGTTAATAGTTTATCAAATAAAAATTGTCCATTAGGCAATTGTTTTCCATATATTCTTAAATCGCCTCCTTTACCTAATATTTTAAGCTTATGAGTATAGCCAGCTCCAATTGCCTCAGCTTCAGAAGCTGTTAACCTAACAATTCCCTGTTTACCAGTTGGAGCAACTATTCCTTTTCCTATTGCAGCACCAAATTTTTTAGCAATACCCGAATCCAAACTTGAATATAATTTACGAGCAATCCATCCTGTAGCTTTTGCCTCGGAGGTTGGGTTTGATGGTAATGGAAAAACAACCATCATAGCAGCTTGATAATTATCTGCTACTTCTATCATTAATTCCAACGATTTCTTCACAAAATCACTATCAACATTCTGTTGTTCAGCTGCCGCACTACTTTTAGGTATCGTAAAAACCGATTTTAGAAGATCCCAAAGACTACTACTAGTTGGTGGGTCAGTGCTATTACTTTTATTCGATGATTCGCTAGAACTTTCATTTCTATATTGGTCACTCCAATGTCCTCCATTTTCATTTAAAAATCTACTATGAAAAAAAGTATTAGCTTCCATCCCATCGGGATCAATAAAATATACAGGATTATTAAGAGCATACGTATAAGGACTAAATCTTCTAGATTTTTCAGACAACGGGTCAATATTCAGCCAACGTCCAAGACCAGGGTCATAATTTCTAGCTCCATAATCATACAAGTTCAATGATAGCTCGTCTTGGAGCTCCTTGCCGTTGTACTTATACTTGTTATTAGTTAGTAAATAACCATTATAGGGTTCATGCTTTAAACCAAACGGATAATAATTATTCTCATCGATAATTTCAAGAACTTGTGTTACAGGATTCTTAGCATAGCTAATTCGAATGTTTCCTAAATGATCTTTGTACTGAAATACATAAGACAATATTCCGCTATCATTTTTTACATAACCCTCTGCCGTGGGGAAAAACTCTAAAACATTATTCTTGTACTGAAAACCGCCCAGATAATTCGTACTCGTTACAACACTATTATCTGTTACAATTTTCTCGAGTTTCTGCCCTGTTGCGTTGTAAATATACTCAATAGTACCAGATGTTCCAAATGTAATTTTCTTGGGTAAGTTTAATTGGTTGTATTGTATATTGGTGATATTTTTGTTTTTATCACTGATCATATTTCCGTTAACATCATAGCTATAATCATCGCCTGTTTTATTGCCGTCTATAAAACCTTTATTATTATTTCCTCCCGGACCATCAGTAACTTTTGCCAGCTGATTCGAATTTTCATTCAGATAACCATACGTTAATTCATCTATTTTAAAAACAACAGAGGGCGTATCACTATCTCCATAACGCTGCAGGGACTTAATATTACCATTCTTGTCATAACTTAAACTTTCGTTATAAGCTCCGGATACAGGAATAGCATCGCCTGGTTTTCTATAAATAGCATTTTTTAACCGGTTAAGATCATCGTATTTGTATCCGTAGGAACGCATTGCATAATCTGATGCTGTTTTCCAGAATGTCTCTGCTATATTACCATTATATAAAGCATCAATTTCTGAGTTACCCGGTTGATTGTTATAATTAATCTTAAAAGCAAACAAATCAACAGGGTCTGAGTTTTGCTGTAAATCGTTTGTATCGTTTATTGCGGTAAGCCAGCCCCTGATATTATACTTATAGTTTACTTTTTGTCTTAGATTGCCCCCGGTGTTTCCAACATCTTTGCTCTCTAACTGCCCTAACGCATCATAGCTGTTTGAGGCCAGAAGCTGCACGGCTCCTCCGTTAATTTGGTGGGTATGGGTAAGCAAACGATCTTGTGGTGAATAGGTAAACTCTTCTCTTATCGAAAGCTCATTATCTCCTGAGGTACGCTTGTGTCTGGTGATGGTATAAAGCGTCTTTCCTGAAAAGTCAAGTTTACTGTCTGTATTGGTGTAACCTCCCAGATGATTTTGGCTCTGGATGCGTATTGGTCTTCCTTTATTATCATAAAAGGTTGTTGTGGTTTCTCCCAATGTTGCGGGTGCTACTGTTATTACTCTTATCCAGTTTCCTGTAGCAAGGCCTTTTACGTTTACCAAAACTGTTTCTCCTTCGACACTTGCAGGTATCACCGGTGCATTAGGATAAGCATAATCATCGTAATAGTTAACGGTTAAAAGTTTGAAATTCGTTGGTGCAATTGCATTACTATAATTTACTGCAATACCCTCTATTGTTCCTGAGGTACCTTTGGTCTCGAATAAAACTGTTGCTGTATTTTGGGCATCCTGCAATGATTTTCTTGTTGCAGAACTCGATGACTGACTGCTCCAGCCTGTGTAAACAGGTCGGCCAAAGGCATCGTATTTGGTTATAAGCCAGCCCTGAGCGGTTTCGTCTTTAAAAGGCGAAAACGCAGGACCTGTTGCAACAGGACGATCCAGTTTGTCATACACAATAAACTCCCATTGTTTTCCGGGCAGCTTTTTCTCAACCAGTCGATTGCGGTAATCGTATTTATATTGGTAACATAAACCATCAAGAATCTCATTATTTATTGCTCCGGCTGCTTTTGGCGGAATTACATAGGTCAGGTTCCCATAAGTATCATACACATAATAGGTATCGTGTTTATCTCCAGAATCATAGGTTCTTTTAAGAACTACCTGCCCTTCCTTGTTTTTAAATTCCACTGTAGCCCCTGAAGTTTCGCTGGGGCTTGCACCCGTATTCTCGTCATATGTAATGTTTTTGGACAATTCATTGGCAGGATAATTTCCGTCGTCTGAGAAACTGATATCATACAAACCTAAACCGGCTTGCCAGCTGGTATTGGCTTTATATAATTTTACTTCTGTAGCAGTATTGGCTTGGTAATCGAGTTTTATTTCATGACCACTGCCCATTGCCCATGGACTTCCGGGAGCAGCTTGCTTTAAAACCCTGTTTAATGGCGAATCTTCAAAACTCTTTTCTGAAAATGGATTTCCAGTGTTTTCATACTTCTGTGTATTATAGAAATTAATTGTATTTGTGGCTGCATTTACATCATAAGCCATATTGGCCGATGTGGCTGCATAAGGCAAATATTCCTGGGTTTGTCGCCCAAAATCATCATACCCTATATGTGTTACAATATCCTGTCCGGAATTAGACTGCTTATTGGCAACCTGTTGTATGGGTCTGCCCAATCCGTCAAAATAAGTAATATTTACTTGTGCCTTATCAGGCGAAGGGTTGCTCAGAATACTTTCTGTAGGTTGCTTATATGTCGTGGTTATAATATAGTTTTGGTCTGACGAAGGAGATGCCAGACTCGTACAATCCGGACTTGTTCCTACTAATGGACAATTATCCGTATTATCACGTACATAGTCTCCAGCTGGCTTTGTACACTGCTGTACAAAATTTGACGGATCACCCAGACCATCCAATTCATTATCGGCATACCATTTTGTATTCGGATTAACTGAATCATCAGCATCATTGCAATCCTGGTTATTGGTTACATAACCTGCCGGGTTTACACTATAATATAAGCTTATATTCGAATTTCCAAAACCATCAGCATCCGCATCACGATAAAAAGTCTGCGGAGCGATATTGGTAATATTTACTGTAGTATCATCATAATCTGAATTATTAGTAACATAACCTGTCGGCTTAACGCTGTAGTAAATACTACTAACAGGATTACCATATCCATCTCCGTCAGCATCCCGATAAAAGGTCTGTGGAGCTATATTGGTAATATTTACCGTACTATCATCATAATCTGAATTATTAGTAACATATCCTGCCGGCTGAACACTATAGTATACGCTAACAGACGGATTTCCAAAACTGTCTCCATCAAAGTCCTGATAAAATCGCTGCGGAGCAATATTGGTAATATTTACTGTGGTATCATCATAATCAGCCGCATTACGTACATAACCAAAAGGCTGGTCGCATTGTACTATTTTGACAGCGCTCCAACCATAACCGTCTCCATCTGTATCTTTATACCAAGTTACAAGCAAATTGAATGTGGCATTCGTATCATCACAATCCTGTGAATTGGCTACATAACCTAAGGGTTGGGTGCAACTTTGTGTTGAATTAGAAAGAGTACCATATCCATCGGCATCGGCATCACGGTACCAGATACTATCGGGTCTTATCAGGGCATTTGTATCATCACAATCACCGGATGCAGCAACATAGCCTGAAGGCTGTGTACAACTCTTAGTGAAAACCGCATTGGAGCCAAAACTGTCGCCATCGGCATCACGATACCACATAACATCCGGGTTAATTGCGGGATTATTATCATCACAATCCCCACCCCTGCGTACATAGCTATGATTGGGAGGGACAGCACATCCTACAAAAATGTCTCCACTGTCACTGCCATAACCATCTCCGTCGGTATCAACATACCATACTGTATTTGGATTTATGGCTACATTATTATCATTGCAATCAAGTGCATTTCTTACATAACCTGTAGGCTGTACACAGCTTAAAACCGAATTACCTGCAGATCCGGATCCAAATCCATCACCATCGACATCACGATACCAGACCGTGTTTGGAGTTAGTGACGCATCATAATCATTACAATCCAGATTATTGGTTACATAACCTCCGGGTCTTACACTGTAGTATATTGTTTCTGTTGCACTACCAAAAGTATCGCCATCATAATCCCTGTAAAAAGTTTGAGGCGGGATATTGGTAATATTTCCTGTAGCATCATCGTAATCATACGCATTTAATACATAGCCTACCGGTTGTGTACAACTGGTGGTACTTATAGCGCCTGTACCAAAACTATCACCATCGCCATCACGATACCAGACCGTATTTGGGTTTACGAGCTTATTTGAGTCATCACAATCTAAATTGTTCGTTACATAACCCGGAGGTTTTATACTATAAAATACTCTTGAATTTGGATTCCCGAAAGTATCTCCATCAACATCCTGATAAAAATACTGGGTAGGAGGCACGTTAGTAATGTAAGGATTATTGTCATCTAAATCTGTTTTGTTACTTACATATCCCTGTGGTTTGGTAGGACTTGGCCTGCTTATGGCTGCGTTTCCAAATCCGTCTCCGTCATAATCTTCATACCAGGTATAAGAGGGCTCACCTCCACCTCCACCTCCAACCGGTGGGGCAGCATTAACGCTTATCTGTCCGTATCCTGATGAAACCATCAATAGAAATAAAAAACTAAATATATTTTTTTTCATCTTTTCCTTATTTAGTTTTTATAATGATATTGGTTTTGTGATACGATCTTGCCCTGATTGTCCTTGACAAGTTTTAAACGATTAAATTCGTCATATTCATAGTAGGTTGTTAATCCTTTAGGATCTGTAATGGTGCTTATGCCTACTAATGGTTTATAAGTATAAGTGGTAATCATGGCATTGGGCAGGTTATTTCTAAATGTATTTTCATTTGTTGAATAGGCCGTATTTGCCTGATCATAAGTGGCATTTTCGACTTTGGCAACTGGTTTGGTTTTATTATATCCCCAGATAATTGCTACTGGCGTGCCACTTTCTATAGTATATTGAAGAATATTTCCAGCGTCATCGTATTTATCATATTTTATTTTTCTCTCCAGAGAGGTTGGTGGTTGAATCGAGTTGGGAAATTTAGCCGCATAAATATACTTAGGCAACAGTAAATTGGCTGTTGTATTATCTTTTGCATATTCGGTTTTTTGCTCGGATTGTTTTGTACCATCTCTGTAAGTTTCTGTTTTTAGTGGTGTATCAATTCTATTACTTGTGATCATATCCTGGACAAATGGCTCACTTGCCAGAGCCGGATCCTGAGCATAATAATATTTGGTTTCTAAAGTTTCTTCCAATGACGATTTTGTAATTTGAGACGTGAGTTGAATATGTGTTGGATTATTATATTGATAAGTTGTTGTAGTTTCTACAGGATTTAATCCGTTTAGATCATATTTTTTAGCTGTTGAAGATGCCAGATAAAACCAGTATGATTTTGTTTTGTATTCTACAATACTAAAATTATCAACTGTTTGTGCATTAGGACAAGGTTCATCAAAATTTTTCCGAACTGTATAAGCTTTTATTTCTTTACTGTAAGATGGATCTAATGTATAATTGTTCTCATTCTCCGCTACGATGACAAATGGAGAATTTCCGCGTTTTTTCTGAAATACCTGTGATTTTTTCTCCAGGCTATTATCCCATCCAAAATTGGTAAGTGGAGCACTTTTTATATTATCTCCTAAAATGGCATTACCAAAATTATCTCTATGCACAATAAACTCTTTCATTTCTCCTCCATTTTCAAACGCATCACCACCTTCACTAACTGTTATATATTTATAAAAACAATTGCTGCTTCCTGTATCAAACAATGAAATTACACTACTGGAGCTTATAGTAAGAAAAGTATTATCAACATACTGACATAACCCTAATTGCCCTTCCCCCACTGAACACATCCTTCTTTGCATTGATATATCTACATAAAATGGTGTTTTCCCTTTATCTCCTGAAGAATGGTTGATATCATCTTTATTGGCATAATAATATCTTTTATAATTAGCCTTGACAGATGCTTCCGTAAAATCTTTCGTTGATTTAATTCGTACACCTCCTGTTTCTATATTTGTAGTTGTCGTAACCGGAACAGTTGCATAGTAGGTGACATCTAATGATGCTCCTGTATGTAGTCCTCCTTTATAAAAATAGAGATCATAAGTTTTACCGGCTGCAGCATCCAAATAAAAAACATTAGTAATTTTTCTAATAAATCTAAAACCGTCTTTATAATAATAGGGGGTTCCAAATTGACTGATTGTATAAAGTTCAGGACAAATTTCCTGTGGATCCTGACATGTTACTACAAGAGATGCAATATCATGCCCATTGTCATTAGGGTCATTTTCACCTTCTACCGGTGGGGGACCATCTGCTACATAAGCTACATAACCAGTAAATTCTATTCTTTGGTTTACTGGAGAAGTTATAGTATATATTTCTGCGCTATCATTCCAATCACTTGGTAACCTTCTATGTTTATCTGTTGTTTTTGCAGGATAAACAGTTTTCTCCCCCCAATAGGTATTACTTTCATAATCAAACTCTGTATATCCTTTAGTGGGATAAATAATTTTACTTAACAATCCTATTTTAGTAAAATTTGCATCCGGTTCTTTATCAGCTCCATTATAATTCAAATCCTGCAATCCATAATCAGTTATATTTTTAGGAACCAGATTTGTATTATTTTTACCATTATAATACCCCCAATGATCCTGACTTGTTGACAGCCTTGCAGGGAAACTACTTTGATTTATATACTCAAACGCATATTTTTTGGTTGGATCTTTAAAGGTAATATTTTGCAAAAAGACACGTGCGTTTGCTGTTTTTAAGTAATTGAAATTTATTTTTTCTATCACAAGCCCTTCAGTAGTATACTGAGTAATAGATTCAATTTTGCTGTTTCCATCCACCTCTTCGTTAACTCCGGGAGCACTATAAGAAATCGTTACATAACCATCAATAGTGTTATTGCTGTATATTTTATTAACTCTCTTACCTATAACAGTCATATTATAAGCAACAATACCACTAAGGGCCGGGGCACTTGTGTAATTACCACTACAATCATTTTGCAATTGAGGATATGCCATTGTAAATGTTTGAGAATTGGAAGCAGTATAATCCATATTAATATTCTCGTAAGTAAGATTAATCTCTGATCCGTTTGGATGCACCATTTTACTTAAATACCAGGCCGTAACACTACCGCTTACTACAGAATGCCCTGCTCCCTGATTTCTAAAAACTGTTGTTTCTTTTTCAGTAAAATAATACTTAATCCCATTGGTGGCTGTCAGTAAAAAATCAGCATTATTTTCCCCAGTTCTTTCTATTTTAATTTTTTGATTGTTTACAAAAACCGGAATACCATTTTTATCATATACAAATTTTCCTGAATTGCCATTGAAATTAAAAGAATAGATATCTCTTTCTGTATCTGCACTTTCCTGTCCTGCTGCCTTATAAAATTGCATCCTTACCTCATTGCTTGCATTGGGTAAATCATCCGGCGGGTAAACCATTGTTTGCGTATCATCATTTTTATCCCGTACCGTACGTGTAATTACACCTCCAAAATTAAGATTCCAGCCCAGCCCCACATTTGAAGCCACTTCATCTACTTTTATACCATTCGAGCCGTAAAACAGCGACATAGGCGATTCTAAATCTTTTGTTTTAAAAGTGATTAATGGAACCGAAATATTAGCGGATCCTGTAAACAATCCAACTGGAACGTTTCCAAATTTCCCCAATTCTCCTGCTGTAGGAGACGGAGGAGTTATATTGGGTAAAAACTTACCCGTATCTGTTTGTGCCGCTAAAGAGGCTGACACAAACAAAAGCAGTAAAAGCAAAGCTTTAACTGAGTTCTTTAAAATTAGTTTATGCATTATGGATAATTGTTTTATTTTATAGATTTAATCACTTTAACCGATTCCGTTTTTACATCGGTTTTGATCTTGATGATGTAGATTCCTTCTGAATACGTACTTAGGTTTACAGGAACTGTTCTGCCGGTAATGGCAAACTCCTGTAAAATACGTCCCGTGATATCAACCAAAGTCGCTGTTCCTTCCTTAAAATCATATCCTACAATAACATTAGTATAGGTTGTTGCAGGATTAGGAATGGCTTCTATACTGGATTTAACTTTTTCTGTTTTTTCTTTGTCTTTTAGTTTGACAACCCAAAAGTCATTGCCTCCAATACTGCCATTTTTATCCTTTGAGGCACTTGAGTTAGATGTTCCTGCCATTAGATATCCGCCGTCACGGGTTTCTATTAACTTTCTTAGAATATCCTCTCCGCCGCTTCCTACTGTTTTACTCCAGGTCTCTTCGCCTTTACTGTCGATTTTTAAGGCGATATAATCATTGATTCCGTCTTTCTCTTTATTGACCATGTTCATTGCTTTTCCAACAATACCTTCCCTTGGTCTTTTGTTCTCACTTTGCGCATATCCGCCTATCAGATAACTGCCATCCTTATTTTCTACCAATGAAGTCAGGATATCGGTTTTGCCAAAATCATAGGTTTTACTCCATAAAACTCCTCCATCACGGTCCAGTTTTAAAACCCAGTAATCGGTTCCGTTACCCACAATACCACCAATGGTAGTAAGTGCATTTTTGCTGTTGGAGTTTCCACCCACAATATAACCTTCGTCATTTGTCTGATGAATAACATAAGGCTGATCATCACCTTCTGCACCATAGGTACTTTGCCACTCAATGGCACCCGTATCATTTATTTTAATGATCCAATAATCCCCAACTCCTTTATTACTTTCGGTCTTATCGCCTGAAATTGGAGAATTCGAATATCCGGCTAAAATGTAGCCGTTGTCGCTGGTCTGCTCCATACTTCTGAGTACATCTGCATATTGCCCGCCGTATATTTTTTGCCATTCGATATTACCCAGTTTGTCTAATTTGACAATCCAGTAATCCATATTGCCCCTGCTCTTTTCGGATTTATTAAAGAGATCCGTTTTTGTAGTAGCAGGTTTGCCCGCTGAAATAACAGGAGGATTTGAGCCTGAGGAACCTCCTAACATATAACCTCCGTCTCTGGTCTGAAAAGCGCATAGTAATTCATCCTGACCTGAACCTCCTATGGTTCTTTGCCATTGTTCTGTTCCCGAAGCATCCAGTTTGATGACCCAGAAATCGGTAATGCCTTTACAGTCTTCTTTTTTTTGAAAACTGTTTCCTGAGCTTGACGTTCCGGCCAGAATAAAACCGCCGTCTTTGGTATTTTTAATGCTTTGCAGTAGATCGAAACCGCTTCCGCCCATGCTTTTCTGCCAGTCCAGATCTCCTTTTTCGTTCATTTTCCAGATCCAATAATCCAGATCCCCGTGATTATCATCGGTTTTATTTCCGGTTTTGTCAGACAGGGAACTTCCTGCCAAAATAAAACCATAGTCGGCTGTGGGCTGGGCGTCAAAAAGATAATCAGCATGGGTACCTCCGTATGATTTTTCCCAAAGAATATCCTGGGAGTAAGTGAATAATGGAAAAATAAGAGGTAATACTAGTAGGTAGAGTTTTTTCATAAGCATGTATTGTATTTGGCAGTTAATTTTGCCCGCAAAACTAAACTATTGATGAGTTATATTTTTACGGTTTTCCGCATTTATAGAAAAATATTCAATCTTTTAAACAAATCGCTAAGAATAAAAAGAAAAAACTAGTTAATACATACATATTTTTACAGAATATTAAGACAAAGTATTTATTATCGTAAATTACTTAATGCTATAAAGACCATTTTATCTAAAACAATTATGCAAAAAAAAATGTGCAAAGTCTTAAAAGACAGTTGCACATTAAATTGATTTGGTATTAATTGTTAATTCTATTCCAATGATCCAACATTTCCGGTTCGGGTTAATACGCCCCAACTTTGGCTTTCTCCTTTTATGGCTCTTCTGATTGCTCTGAACAATATAACATACATTAATTGTCGATAAACAAATCGCTGCGGAATCAGCCAGATGAGTTTTGTTAGTTTTTCTTTTTCAAAAACAAAAGCAATTACGCTTACGAGCATATCGACCAACATGAATACCAGATAATATATCCCAATTTTATAAAGACTTTCAGGATTGTTGTGATTCCATATTAAACTTAGTATCAGAATTAAATCTGCAAGCGGAGCAAATATGGGAAGTACAATCTGAAAAATCAGTACGTTGGGCAATGAAACCATTCCGAGGCCTTTGTATTTTGGATTAAAACATGCATCCCGGTTTTTCCAGAATGCCTGCATGATACCATAACTCCAGCGAAAACGCTGTTTCATAAACTCATTCAAAGTTTCGGGAGCTTCTGTAACGGCAACGGCTTCGACGCAATTGACAATTCTATAGTTATTTCGAAGTATTCTGATCGTTAAGTCACAATCTTCGGCAAGTGTATCGGTTGTAAAACCACCGGCAATTTCGATCGCTTCTTTTCTGAAAGCGCCAATAGCTCCGGGTACAACCGTGATTCCGTTAATAAGGTCAAAAGCCCTTCTGTCAAAGTTTTGTGCGGTTGTATATTCAATACTTTGCCATCTCGCCAGCATCGTATTTTCATTACCTACTTTTACATTTCCGGCAACAGCGCCCACTTGCTCCTTGTTTTTAAACTGCAATGTAAAACACTTCATTAACTGCGAAAGCGCATCTGTTTTTAATTGTGTATCGGCATCAATACAAACTACAAAATCACTTTGGGTTATGGCAATCCCGTGATTAAGTGCCGAGGCTTTACCTCCATTTACTTTTGTATGTACTTTTACAATATCATGGTTTTTAAAAGCGGTATCTACCTGATTGAATGTGGTATCTTTTGAACCGTCATCGACAAAAATAATATCAAAATTAGGGTAATCCTGTCTCAGCAAATTATGGATTGTTTTTACGGCATTTACTTCTTCATTATAAGCTGGTACAATGATACTGACTTTTGGGTGATTCTCTCCTGTTAGATTATAATCCGGCGGATATTTATAGTCTTTCCATTTCTTCAAAAAGGCCATAATTGCCATAAGCAAAATACGAAAGAACCCTAACAGAATAGCAGTCCAGAAAACGGCTGTAATAAAATGACCAAGCCAATATCCCAAATCAAAAATAATATTATCAAGGGTTACCAAATTTCCTTTGGCTTTAGGCATAATATCGTTTTTAGTTTTTCCTAACAGCTTTGAAACAGTGGTAAACCGAATTCCTTTGGCTTTGAAATATTTTATAATTCGCGGCAAAGCTTCTACGGTTGCCTGCCTGTTACCCCCGGCATCATGAAGCAGGATAATTCCTTTTGTTGGATCAGCTTCATATTGTCGTACTATCCTTGCATAAATACTATCAGCAGAAACTCCTTTTTCCCAGTCATTTGGGTCAATACTTTCTCCAACTGTATAATAATTCTGTGCTTTGCTAAGGGCAACCGGTCTTAACTCTGCTTCTGTGGTAGGCTCAGCATCAGCATTATACGGAGCCCTAAAAAGCACGGTACTTCTTCCGGTAACGGCTTCTATCAGCAATCGGGTTGTTTCCATCTCAGCAGAAGCTCTTTCTTTACTTACCAATGCAATGTTAGGATGCGTAAACGTGTGATTCCCAATTTCGTGTCCTTCGGTGTAAATTCGCTGCAAAAGCGGAATATTACTCTCGCCCTGAAGTCCTACTACAAAAAATGCTGCAGGTACTTTTTCGCGTTTTAAAATATCTAAAATTTGGGGTGTGTAGGTTGGGTCCGGACCATCATCAAAAGTTAAAAGAACCTCTTTATGTACGTTTCCAAATTTACTTATGACATATTTTGTTGGCAATTCTACATATTTCTCCTCTGTTATAATTGACTCATTTTGATCTGTCTGAAGGTTTATTTTTCCGGGCTGAGGATCTGTCAGTACATTTAGAATTTCTCCTTCGCCTATATAATCAGGCGTTGAAAAAATCATATGCACTTTCTCTAAGGTTTTAAAATCAAATGGGGTTTTCGAAATGCTTTTGTTCGTGAGACTTCTGTTGTAATAATGCCATAATCTGCCATCTTCACTACCCAATCGCCACAAGGCAGTTCCGGCAGTCCCATACTCATCTGCAAACCGAATGGTATTAAAATTAGTCGCAGCATCTGTAAAATAAACCTGGTGCTTCTTCCCTCTACCGTCTGTATAACTAAACGAGTTATTGTAACTGTTGTCGTTAAACGTTATAGTTGCGCCATATTGTTTGGCCAGAGACAATGCCTCATCATACGTTACGGTTACTGCTTCTTTGTTTTGTTCCCAATCGTAGCCATAACCTGCAAAACAAAGGATAATTTTATTCGATGGAATTTCTTTTGCCACCTGATCCAGGATTCGTTCTGTCCATTTTTGACTGCTTATTGCTCCGGGAACGCTGCCGCTGTAATGCTCATCATAAGCCATCAGAAACATATAATCGTTATATTGTGCTAATGCTTTTATATTAAAGTCATCATCGTTTGCCATAATATCCTGCGTCACGATTAATCCCATTGGATGCAGCTTTTCGTAAAGCTCTTTTTGAAAAGCTATTATAGGTTCATCACTGGTTTCTTTAAACTCTTCAAAATCAATATTAATCCCCTGAAGATTATATTGTTTTAGGTTTTTAACGATATCATTAATCAGTCTTTCTCGTTTTGCATCGTCGTGCAGAATACGGTGAATCATATCGCCGTCAAACTCTCCTTCTCCTTTTGATTCATTAATATTATTGATAAGCGGAACAATTTTTATCCCTGCTTTTTTCATAATTTTTAAGGCTGCGGTATCAATTTCTGTGCGAAGTACATCTGTTTTGGGATCTATAAAAAACCATTCCGGTACAACCATATTCAGTTTATCGATATTCTTTTGAAGCGAAAACAAACTCTGCGGATCCCAATCTACATAAAAAGCAGCACGAATTTCGGGAAAATCAATCGCCTGATTTGGCTTTTTGAGTTTTTCCATTTTTGACTTTGATCTCAAAAAACTATTAAAACCTTTGTATTTTATAAGTTCTTTAGCCGTAAGTTCCGTTGGAGTACTGGGATTTAATAATTTTTGTGCCGATGTATCATTACCCAAAATAGGCAAGGAAGGTTTTAGTCCGCGATGCAGCGTAAGAATAAAAACAGGAATCAACATGAGGATGAGAAAAATGATCAGTCGGGTTGACCATTGAAAAGTTCTCCAGCGTAATTTCGTTTCGGTCTGAAACACTTGTTTTTTATGATCCATAGCTTTCATGAAGATTGATGCATAAATGTACATTATTTTCTGATTCGATTGATCTCTTCACAAATCAATTAATGAAATTTTTATCTTACAAAAAATAAAGTACTTTTTAGATCTTATTTCTTCTGAAACAATGCTGCATATTTTTCAAAATCCTGATTTTAATCTACAAAATCAAGGCAAAAATCGTTTTCTCATTATAATTGGCTAAGGGATTTTAAGGACAAATTTTGTCCCTCATATCACCGATTTTTTAATCATTTTAATCTTTCTGAAAAACAAATAAATCTTATTTTATTCCTCAGGAAGCAAATCATCCAAATCATTTAACTTGTAGAACTTAAGATCGTTAAGTTTCATATATTTACAAATAAATTCCAGCGTTTCTATTTTGGTCTGATAATTTTCGGTTACATTTTTGACTGGTTTATGCCCGCATAAAAGCAAAATTTTATTGTGTTTTTTAGCATAATCCAATAATTCCAAAACATACGGAATACTAAAATGAATGTGACTGTTGTCTATATCAAATGCAAATACAATTTTCGAATTATTAAAATAACTGTCTTGTTTCTCCGGAACTTCGCCTCCAAAAGCTCTTCCCCTTATGATTTTAAAATCTCCCGAAAGTGCCCTGTCAAGCGCATCAGATCTTTCGCCGTAAGGATAAGCAAACGTAGTCACTTTAAAATTGAGCCTTTTCATAGAGACAATCATAGGATTAATTTCCTGTTTCATATAAGCATCAATTCCGTGTTGTTTAACAAATTTAACGGCATTGTAATGATGATATCCGTGACCTGCGATTTCGTGGCCTTCTTTTTGCATTTCAAGAAGTTTTTTAATTTGAGGTGCGCCTATAGAATCTATTCTGCAAACATTGAAAGTTGCTTTCCATCCGTATTTTTTCAAAGCCTGATCAGCTTCATACCATTCGTCTACATAAGCATCATCAAAAGATAAAATCACACCCGCTTTATAAGGTTTTGGTTCTGCTTTTTGCTTTTTAGTTTCGCAGGAAAAAAAGGTTAAGAACATTAAAAACAGCATTGTTTTAATAAAAAATAGCTTCATATAGTACTTGTAATTAATGATTGGATTTTAAGTGCCCGTAATCTTATATTTCAAATATAAACATTTTTCAGAGATTGCTCTGGGTACTGAATAAAAAGTATTCGAAATAAAAAAAGCCTCAATAAATGGAGGTTATTATGCTTTTGCTGTTGTCTTTTTATTCCTTACCAAATTCCTTACTAATTCAAAATTCTATCAAGAGACTATTAAAGCATTTTCGCAGCTAAAACTTTGTATATCTTGTCATATAAAAACAGTCTCCTACAATTCAGATTCTGCTCCCTCTATTTTTCTGCGTTTTTTTGTGAGAGGCAATACTTTTAATTACTTTTATACCAACAAATTTGATCACGGCCAATGATTATAAAGAAAAAGAATACCTGGTTTAAAATGCTCTTTGAATGGAAAGGTTCCGTTTTGCCACAACTTCTTCCCAGACTTTTGTTATTACTGCTTTTTTCATTCTCGGTAGTCTACTTTAAACCGTACCTGATAGCATACAACTTGCATATAAATCCTGCTATTTTTACGCTTTTCGGAATCGCGCTTGCCATATTCCTTGGTTTTAGAAACAGCGTAAGTTATGACCGTTTTTGGGAAGGCAGAAAACTTTGGGGCGCCTTGCTCAATGATACACGATCTCTTGCCAGACAAAGTATTACGCTTATTAATGATCCGGCATACGAAACCAAACGCGACCATTTTATCAATTTGCTTATTGCATTTGTATACAGCCTGAAACATCAGCTTAGGGAAACTAATCCTGATACCGATATGAACCGATTGCTGCCGCCCGAATTTACAGCTCAACTCCAAAACGTACATTTTAAACCTATTATTATTTTAAGGGAATTAGGGATTTGGGTAAAAAATGCAAAAGCCGAAAACAAGATCGACAGCGTTACACAACTGGCTTTTGAAGAAAACCTGAATAAACTCTCTGATATCGTTGGCGGATGTGAAAGAATCGCGAGTACTCCAATTCCGTATACGTATAGCGTACTGTTACACAGAACCGTTTACATTTACTGCTTTTTATTGTCTTTTGGTTTTGTAGAAACAATGGGCTGGATTACTCCTTTTATAATTGTTTTTATAGCCTATACTTTTGTGGCACTTGAGGCGATAGCTGATGAACTCGAAAATACTTTTGGGTTGCAACCCAACGATCTTGCTCTGGACACGATGTCGAAAATGATCGAAAATACACTGTTAGAATTAAACGATAAAAAAGTAATACCAATAATACAACATCCTAATCATTATTGTATTACTTAATTTATGCTATTACACACTCCAATTATATTCGGTTATGAATAAAGTATTATTAGTTGAAGATGATCCAAGAGTTGCCTCGTTTATTACGAGAGGACTTGAGGAACATTTGTATGAAGTCAAAACAATCACAAAAGGTTTTGAAGCCATAAAGGAAGTGATGGAGAACGAGTATAATATTATTATTCTCGACATCATGCTCCCGGATATTACCGGATTTGAAGTTTGTGAAATTTTAAGAAGCAGAAAAATAATAGTTCCCATACTTATTCTAAGTGCGCTCGATACACCTCATGAAAAAGTAAAGGGATTACAGGCCGGAGCCGACGATTATCTCGCCAAACCTTTTTTGTTTGAAGAATTACTGGCCCGAATAAATGCCCAGCTTCGTCGTGCCGAATTCAGTACCGGAATTCTGGATTTTCAATCCTATGCGGGAGTCGAAATTAATATGAAAGAACAAAGTGCTGCAAGAGACGGCAAAGAACTGAACCTCTCTTCGAGAGAACTAAAGCTTTTGATCTTTTTTATGAAAAACCGTGAGAAAGCCTTATCCCGAATTGCTATTGCTCAGGCTGTCTGGAATATTGATTTTGATACTACATCAAATACCGTAGATGTTTATATTAATTATTTAAGAAATAAAATAGACAAGAACTTCCCTACCCCACTCATTCATACCATAAAAGGAACAGGATATATGCTCAAACAAAAGAGTTATGAACCTTAAAAATAAATTAGCGGCTAATTCTACTTTACTTTTTGCTTTTATAGTGGGACTGCTTATGGCCGGATCTTTTTTGTTGTTTCGAAGTCATATGAAGGATCTTTATTTTGATAACCTCGAAGATCATGCAATGACAACAGCGCTTTTTTATTTTGAAAAAGATGAAATAAAAGAACTTAACAGCGAACGCTACAAGCAAATTGAACTTCAGTACAAACGAATCAACAATGAATCTATTCGGGTTTATGATGCCAGGACCAATAAACTTTACGTAAGCGACACAATTGATTTTGATTTAAGCGATAAAGACCTGAAAACGATTACCAGAGAAAAACTGCTAACCTTTACAAAAGGCAACAGACAATTTGTAGGTTTATTTTATAAAGACAATCAGGGCGATTTTATCATTGTAGTTTCGGGGATTGATCGTGCCGGGAATCGGCAGCTTGAGATTCTTGGATTGATGTTTATTCTGTTTTATCTGGCCGGGATTCCTTTAAACTATCTTTTAGGGACATTTTTAGCCAGACAAACTTTCCGCCCTTTTACAGAAGTTATTGCCAAGGTAAATACCATTACCACCGAAAATCTTCATTCGAGATTAGATGTTCCGCAAACAAGCGGCAAGGATGAAATTAAAGAACTGGTTACGACTTTTAATTATCTTCTGGAACGATTGGAAAGCGGTATCATGATTCAGAATAACTTTTTGAAAAATGCTTCGCACGAATTAAAAACTCCTCTTACTATTATTATAGGAGATCTTGATGTATCCTTGCAGCAACCCAGAACGAACGAACAATATGAAGAAATATTAAAATCGCTTCGCAAAGATACATTACATCTAAAAGCTACTCTTGAAGGCCTTTTGGTATTATCCGGTCTCGAACTCTCAGAACCGCAACAAATGGAAACGGTCAGAATCGATGAAATATTATGGAATGTACTTGAAAAGAAAGCTATTGAATATCCGGAAGCTAAAGTTGCTGTAAATTTAAATGCCATTGCAGATCAGGAAGATTTACTTTCTGTTCATGCTAATAAACACATGCTTTTTATTGCCTTGTATAACATTCTCGACAATGCCATAAAATTTTCATTTCCAAAACAAGTTGATGTTTCTGCATTTTCCAATGAAGGTAAACTGGTCATAAAAATTACGGATCAGGGACCCGGAATTTCAGAAGATGATCAGAAATCTATCTTTGATCTCTTTTTTAGAAGCGATCATACCCGCCACATTCAGGGACAAGGATTGGGACTTTTTATCACTACACAAATTCTCAAACTTCATGATATTAATTTAATAGTAGATTCTGAGTTGAAAAAAGGAACTTCGTTTTCTTTGGTATTTCCGTAAAGAATTAATTTCCGGGTATTATTAACAACATAGAAACACAAAGTAAACGCAATGATTAATGACAAATTATACAAAAATATTGTTATGAAAATGATTAGCTCCTGAAACTCATTCGGCTAAAGCTTCATTTCTTATAATTTATTTTCCATCCAACTAAAGTTGGACGCTATTCAACTTTATGCTAATTTAAATTGCTACCAACATTAAGTACCTAAGGTTACAATAATATCTCAATACATATTCTTTTACAAATTGCACTCAACACCCTAACACTTCTCTTTTACATTAAAATAGTAATTCCTAAGGTTATCAAATTTTGCTATAGGTAACATTTGCTTAACACTCTAATCTTTTTCTAATCTACTTTAAATACAACTCTAATCTACTTATTTTTAGCTTTTTACATAAACTATTGATTTTAAAGCGCTAAAACGGTTTTGTAAAAATAACACGTTGATAATTTTAAGTTAACAATGAATAGTTTTATGATTTTAAGTTAACAAAAGCGTTAAATCTGATCGAAACAAACAGAGTTTCTTTGTCAAATAAAAACTAAACAACAATGACAAAACTAAAACTCTTTTTTTCAGCATTCATGCTTCTTGTTATGGGGAACATTTTTGCTCAAATTACAACCTCATCTTTATCTGCAAAGGTCAATGATGGTACAAGTCCTCTTACCGGAGCTGAGGTTACATTAACACATTTACCTACCAACTCAGTTTACAGAGCAACAACTGATAAACAAGGCAGGTTTAGTTTCGAAAATTTAAATGCCGGTGGTCCTTACGAATTAGAAATTAAAAGTGCGGGCGCCAAAGATTACTCTAATGCACAGATAAACTTAACACTTGGCGATAATGATTTGCCAACAATTGTGGTTAGTAAAGCAGACGACAATGTATTAGAAGAAGTGGTAATAACAAGTTCTAAACCTTCTTCTAAAAATAACGGTACAAGTATTAATGAGAAAAAAATTAATGGTTTACCGTTAATCAACAGAGGAATTCAGGATGTTACCAAACTGGTTCCGCAAAGTTCTAACAACTCTTTTGCCGGTACCAACTTTAGATACAATAACGTAACTATCGATGGTTCGATCAATAATGATGCGATTGGTTTTAGCCCGTCATTAGGTGGTCAGTCCGGAACTTCAGGTATGCCGGGAAGCAGTACGCGTTCTAACTCTATAAGCCTTGATGCGATACAGGATATTCAGGTTTATATTGCTCCTTATGATATTAAATTAGGAAACTTTTTAGGAGGAAGCGTAAATGCCGTTACCCGAAGCGGTACAAATGAGGTAACAGGATCTATTTACAGTTATGGCAGAAATGCGGCTATTACAGGTCCTAATAATGCCGGCGATGGTTCTAAAATGCCAAAATCTTTTGGTGATTACCAGATTGGTTTCAGATTAGGTTTGCCAATTATAAAAGACAAATTGTTCTTCTTCACAAATATGGAATATGCGGAACGAACTGATCCATTGTTTTATAATGCAGGACAAACAGATTCTAACGGAAAATTAACTTCATTGATAGATAACGCTACAGCAGAACAAATTTCGAATTTCGTTAAAACAAACTACGGATTTGATCCCGGAAGTTATGGTGCCTATAATAACTTTGCAAAAAGCCAGAAATTCTTCAATAAATTAGATTGGAAAATTAATGACAAACACTCTCTTTCCTTAAGAAACAATACGGTTATATCTGAAGCTTCAAATTTAGAGCGCGATGCAGCAAATTTCAGGTTTTCAAGCATGGATTTTACTCAAAAAAACCAATCTATCAGTACGGTTTTAGAATTAAAAAGCCACTTCAACAGCCAATGGTCCAACTCATTCATTGCAAGTTATTCGGCTATTAAAGATTACCGTGATCCAAAATCAGCCAATGCAATGTTTCCTCAGGCAGAAATTGGTTATAACGGAGGAACTATTTTCTTAGGAAATGATCGTGAAGCAACTGTTTTTAATATGAAACAAAATACAGCTGAGATCACAGACAACCTTACGTATAAAACAGGAAACCATACTTTATTATTTGGTACACACAACGAATTCTACGATATTAACTACGGATTTGTAAATGCGCTTAACGGAAGAGTTTCATACAAATCCCTGGCAGATTTCTACAATAAACTGCCTACTCGTGTTCGTGGAACTTATCCTTTTGATGGTTCAACAAGAGACCAGATTTTTGATAACCCGTATGCTAAATTCAAAGTAAACCTATATAGTTTTTATGTACAGGATGAAATTAGAATTGGTAACAAATTAAAAGTTACCCCTGGTGTTAGGGTTGATTATACCGATTTGCCAAATAAACCAAAATTAAGCCCACAGGTACAAAATTCTCCTGCTGATCCTAATTATGGTACAACATATACTTATACCCCTTTAAGTCAGATTAAAAACAACTTTTTTAGTACCGCGCTAATCTCTCCAAGAATAGGATTTACTTATAATGTAGACGAAGATAAAACATTGGTTTTAAGAGGTGGTTCAGGAGTATTTACAGGCAGAATTCCGTTTGCATGGTTAGGATATGCTTACTATAACGATGGTGTAGGTTACGGAAGTTACGATAAAAACAATCTTACTCCTGCTCAGGTTGCAGCAGCCGGCGATCCATTAGCAACTAACGGATTAAAAGGATATCATGATGCAACTCCTAAAGTACAGGCAGATTTAGTGGATAATAAATTTAAAATGCCGGCTGTTTTAAGAAACTCTCTGGCAATAGATAAAATCATCAACGGATATAAGTTTACAACCGAAGGTATTTATACTAAAGTAATTCGTGATCTTGAATTTCAACAGGTAAATAAACTGGATAACCCTACTTATTTCTCTTACGACACCAATCATGAAATGCCAATTTATGCTGCAAATACCAATTCGGCTTTTTCAAATGCTTACCTGCTTTCTAATACAAACAAAGGATACAGATACAGCATTACGGAGATGATCTCTAAAACATACGATTTTGGTTTTAATTTTATGGTAGCATATACTTACGGAGATTCAAGAGACGTTACAAACGGAATTCGTAACTCTATGGAAAGCAACTTCCAGATGAACCAGTCACTGACTCCTAATGATCCTCAATTGGCAACTTCTAACTTTAATATCAAACACAGAATCGTAGCTAATGTAGGATATGCTGTAAAAGTAGCTGATAACAATACTTTATCTGCTAACGTATATTTTAATGCACAATCAGGAAATCCGTTCTCATGGGGATTTGTAAACTCTACAATTGCAGGAACAGGACAAGCAGCAGGATTGGCTTATATCTTTAAAGATGCAGCAGAAGCCGCTAAATATATCGGAGTAAATGCAGCTGGTGTTGCATCACCAACAGCAGCACAACAAGTAGCAGATTACGAAGCTTTCATCAACGGAAATGATTATTTGAAAAGCAGAAGAGGAACATTCACTCAAAGAAATGGTGATACTACTCCATGGAACATTCAGGCAGACTTGAAATTAATGGATGAAATCAAAGTTTCAAAAGTTGGTACATTCCAAATCTCATTTAGCATGGCTAACATTGGAAACCTTATCAATAAAGATTGGGGAAGAAGTTATTTCGTTCCAAACACTTATAATTCAACAGCAAATTTGGGGTTAACAAAATCAGGAAATTTAGGCGGAGTTGCTACTGGCGATCCAACATATACTTTCCAGAAACCAACCTCAACACCTTATACTATAGATCAATTAGCCTCAAGATTCCAGGGACAACTTGGTGTTAGGTATTCGTTCTAAAAGATTGTGTTTTATTTTTTTTACCGTCCCCCAGTTTCAAACCTTATGAAACTGGGGGACTTTTTTTATGCAGGTTTGTATTAAATTACTATATTTTACATAATAAAAGGAACCTCTAATTCCTCTTCTAGAAAACTTTCTATTTTATAATCGGCTAAACTTATATTTACATTCTGATTTCCATTGGTAAAGGCCACAACCTTCATTCCTGCTTTTTTTGCAGCCAGCATTCCTGAATAAGAATCCTCAATAACAATACAATTTTCAGGATGAATACCCAGCTTTTTTGATGTCATTAAGTAAATGGCAGGATCAGGTTTACCCAATTCGACAAATTCGGCCGAATATATACTATCAAAATACTCTGCTATACCCGCTTTTTTCAAAACTACCGGTATTATTTTATAAGGCGAGTTTGTGGCTAAGCCAATTTTAAAACCGTTTGATTTGAGCTTTTTTATAAACGATTCAATTCCGCTTATTTCACTTCCCACCTGCTCTATTAACTCCATTACTCTTGATACGACCATTTCTTCAGCCTCTTCCATGCTTTTGCTTTCCCAGGGAAACTTTTCATACCAAAACTTCGTTACCTCTGTGGTGGTCATTGTTTTGGTCAAATTAGTCAATTCTGAATCCAGAATGACACCAAGTGATGAAAAAACTTCAAATTCAGCCCTTTGCCAAAAATGTTCTGAATCAATGATTACACCGTCCATGTCAAAAATAACTGCTTTCATAAAGTACTTTAATTCTGGTTTACTATATTTTGGTTCACTGCAAAACTAAATATTTAACTTTTAGAATTTACAGGTTTAGAGAAATCTGACTATAAAAACTGATTTCATGACACAAAAAAACCATTTTGCAACATCTTTTTAATTTTATAATCAATAGAAATTTACTTTTAAGACCAATTAAAAAAAACAAATTAACCAGGCAATATTCCCCCAAAAAATGCTTGAAAATAAAACAATATTAATTGGATGTGATGATACTATGGTATTAACCAAAGTACTCAATATCTTGTCTGCGATAGCTGATTTTACCTTTTCGACAGTATCTGTTACAAGACCAATTGATTTAAATAATACCGCAAAATCCTTAAATCCTGATCTCATTATATTATGTTTCAAAAGAAACCAGCCTGTAATAAATGATCCTGATTTTAATTCCAATAAAAGGGATATTCCTATTTTGTGTTTAACCAGAAGTTATGAATGCGAATCTTTGTGCTGGTCAAAAAACTGTATTATTTTTACATTTCCCTACAACCATATCGATAATACCGATTTTCTGATTTACAGAATTCAATCGATCATTCTTCTAAAAAAAACAGAACCCAGGAACAAACCAACGGCATCATTTGCAGAAGCGGCATTTCAAAAAAGGAATACTGATACCAATCGCGAACTAAGCCATTATGTTATGGAACTAGATCAGAAGGTTGAAGTATTGCGCAAAGTCAAGGAACGCATTTCTTACCTATATCCAAACGTAGACAACTCTACCCGCACCGAATTAATGTCTATTGTAAACTCTATTAAAAATGTTGCAAATGACACTAAACTCTGGGACGATTTTAAAATTTATTTTGAGCAGTCGAATCCTGATTTTCTACTGGCCCTTGCCAAAAAACATCCATCGTTAAGTTCTAAAGATTTAAAATATTGCTGCTACATAAAGATGAATATGAGCAACAATGACATTACAAATCTCCTTGGAATCAATCAGGAAAGCGTACGAACTCACAAATACCGCTTAAAAAAGAAACTAACCCTTGAAAAAGAGCAAGACATCATTTCCTACTTAAGAACTGTTTCTTAACGTATCTTTTATTTCTTTTCGTATTTATTACAACCGCAATCTTGTCTTCCCGAAATTTTTTCCCGCTTCAACGGATTAAAATTCTTTGCTACAAAATAAATCATTCCTACGAAATTCTACAATGAGAGTTCGATAGGAACAAATTATAGTGCATGTATGTTTTTTAATCCTTCCACTAATAAAAAAATAGACAAAATAAATTTTGTCTACAAAAAAAACTTTTGTCTATACTTTGTCTATAAAAAGAATAAAAAACTTTAAAATTTGTATACGAAAAGTATATTGTAAATTTTCCGTACAAATCTAATTATCAGGTACTTTTACACGTAGACAACAGATCGTCTATTGCATTATATTTCAAATAATTTCACTTAAGAATTAAATTACCATGATTAATTCGTCACTTAAATTTACGAGTAGATTACTCAATCAGTTTTTAAAAAACCGATTGTCTATAACAGAGGACAGAACTGCTGTAAATTATATTGTAGATGTTAACGGATCGTTTCCAAAAGTGAATTTAAATAAAGTCGTATTATCCGTTATCAATATTGAGAAAGAAACCAACCAGCCTTTTTATGTCCGGAACCAAAAATTAGAAAACGGAAATTACTCCAATTTTAATCCCACAGAAAGATATAATATCGATTTACTGATCAGTTGTAACTTTGATGATTACAGCGAATCATTGTTGTTTCTCGATGCTGTGATTCATTTTTTTCAGGTGAATAACTATCTTGATGCCGCTTCCTCCTCTTCTATTCCTAATGGTCTCAGCAGACTTGAATTTGAATATGAGAAAATTTCGTACCATCAGATGCACAGTTTATGGACGGCAATGGGAGCTAAATACCAACCTTCTATCATGTACAAAATGAAACTGATTAAAGTTCAGTCTCATGAGACAATAGAAATTATTCCGGCCATAAAAAACACCAATAATACGATAGGGCTATGATACAGAGTAATTTCATAAAGGCATTTGGTATTATGGCTTATCATAGTTTTTTTGATAACAACAAATGCAATTGCCTGCACTTTACTCCAAACCATACAACCGATATAACATTACGCAAATTTGGTTTTAAAATGAATCCTTTTTCCAATGGTTTTGAATTGTTTTCTAATACCAATTCATCGCTATCGGACTTACTCGATTATATTACAAAAACAACACAACAGGATTATTTTGAATTTGACATCACTTCGGCTAATCCAAACTTCATGCTCTTTACAGCCTTACCCATTAACTGGCTCGGAGAAATTAACTATTCAAGCCGGGATCCTAAAAATGAAATCAATACCAATTCAATTTTACTCAACCAAACTTTAGAAACAAAATTAATCTCCCCCTTTTTTGGTCACGTAAAAATATACTTCGATGATCTTAAAAAAACTCCAAACAACGCTTTATCCTTACTGTTCCATATAAATTTTACTGCAAGGGCAACGCAATGGCAATACTATTTCATCAATAAAAATGAGGTACAATTAACCAATCCTCTTATCGTGGAAAAAGGATCCGTACAATTCGACGGACCAAAAAAAGTCACACTTCAAACAGGAGAACAAGCCTTGCTTTTTACCTCTGGCAATACCAATATTCTGTTAAGTGAAAAACCTAAATATAAATTTGATTTAGTAAATCAAAACACGCCAAACGATTCGTCACAAATCAATTCAAGGGGCAAAGTGATCCTAAAAGGATTGCCGGTACCTGACGTTTCCCGAATTGGTATCGTCGGGAACAGTCAGACCAGCCAAGTGACATCACCTATGTATATCTATCTATAAAAAACTATTTAAAATGAACACTAAAACTAAAAATCAATGAATTTATCTACCATCCAAACTCCTGGTGTTTACATTCAAGAATTAAATGCTTTTCCCAATTCAGTTGTAGCAGTGGCTACAGCGGTACCAGCATTTATTGGGTACACACCCCAGGCCATGTACGAAGGAAAATCGTATACGAATGTGCCTGTGAGAATCACATCATTTGCTGATTTTCAAGCTTTTTTCTGTTTACCGGATCCTCCTGCTCCTGCGAGTCCTGCAAAACAATACAGCCCGGAATACTATCTGGTACAACAAAAAAGCCAGCCTCAAAAAGGCGATTATATGCAAATCGCAGGCGCTTACTATTCTATAGTTCCAGATCCAAACACCGTTTATTATTTGTACAACAGTGTCAGGCTTTTTTACGAAAATGGCGGAGGCGATGCTTATATCGTTTCAGTTGGAACTTATGGCCCGGCATCACAAAAACCGGGAACTCCGGGTATTCCTGTTGTCAACCCCAATGTACAGTTAAACGATTTATCCGGCGGTCTTGCCTTATTATTAAATGAGCAGGAACCTACCATGTACATTTGTCCCGAAGCTACTTTGTTAAGTCTCGAAAATAATGGGACACTCATGCAGGAAATGCTGCTGCAATCTACAAAAATGCAAACCGCAATGTGTTTGTTTGATATTATTGGAGGCGACGATCCGGACCCGATTTTGTATACGCAGGACATCGCAAATTTCAGAATGAACACGGGTTCTGTGGGCTTAAATTACGGAATGGCCTATTATCCTTTTATAGGAACGACCATTATGCAAAATACAGACATTGACTATACCAATTTGTTTGGTGGAGATCTAAAACAACTCGAAGCAATTCTGAATCCGCCAAGTGCACCAAATCCTGCGGTTGCCACCATTCTGGCCAATGCTCAGGCGCCAAACAGCACGTTGACCGTTACGCAAAACAACAATGCATTGATAATTGCGAGTCAAACCTATTCGCAGATTATAAAACATGTATTGAGCGATGCTAATATTCTGCCTCCAAGCGGTGCTATGGCCGGAGTTATTACAACCACTGATAATGCCGTTGGCCCGTGGGAAGCACCTGCAAACACGTCTATTGTGGGAGCAGCTTCATTGCCTATTTCAATTTCCGAAAGTCAGCAAGCCAACCTAAACGTTGATGCTGTTTCGGGTAAATCAGTTAATGCCATCAGAATATTTAACGGATTGGGAATTTTAATCTGGGGGTCAAGAACCTTAGACGGAAATAGCCAGGACTGGAAATATATTCCGGTAAGAAGAACCATGATTTTTCTGGAACAATCCTGTAAACTGGCGGCTCAGGCGTATGTTTTTCAACCGAATGACAAAAACACCTGGGAAGCCGTCATTTCTATGATTAGCAGTTTCCTTAACTCGATCTGGAAACAGGGCGGTTTGCAAGGCGCAAGTGCATCTGATGCTTATTCAGTTGCCTGCGGATTGGGTTCTACCATGACGGCAGATGATATTTTGAATGGTTTTATGAATGTTACCGTAAAAGTAGCTGTTGTTCATCCGGCTGAATTTATCGTTCTGACCTTTCAACAGCAAATGGCAACCTCCAGTTAATCAAATAAACAATCTCGTAAATTTTTAATTTTAAAATAAAACAATATGGCAACAGATGACGGAAGCGCACAAGGCGCAACATGGCCCATGCCTAAGTTCAGGTTTGAAGTAGACCTGGGAACAGAATTGACAAAAGTAGCTTTTCAGGAAGTTACCGGAATGGATGTCGAAAATCAAATTATAGAATATCGTAAAAGTAACAGCCCTCTCTTCTCCGTAGAAAAAATGCCTGGCATTACCAAATACGGAAATATTACGATGAAGCGAGGCATTTTTGTAAATGACAATACGTTTTGGGACTGGCATCAGCAGGTCGTAATGAATACGATTAAAAGAAGAACTGTCCTCATAAAACTATTAGACGAAAAAGGCGGCGTAACCATGCAATGGACTTTAAATAATGCCTGGCCCACTAAAATCACGAGCACCGATTTAAAATCGGATGGAAATGAAGTGGCCGTAGACACTATCGAAATTGCACACGAACAACTCATCATCAAAAACGGTGGATAGTACAGATTATCCGGTAAGCTTTTATTTTACGCTTTCATTTTCGGGCGTAGATGCTGCTTTTAAGGAAGTATCAGGAATATCAAAAGAGTTAAGTATAGAAGAAATTGTTTGTGGAGGCGAAAACAGGTTTAAATACCGCCTCCCAACAGTTTCCAACAGCCAGAATTTAATCCTTAAAAGAGCCATTGTGCCTGCGGGATCTCAATTGGTAAGCTGGTGTGCCAACTGCATCGACCAGGGATTATCAAATGCCATTCAGACCCACAATGTTATTCTGAGTTTGCTTAACGCAAGTGGTATTGTGTGCATGCAATGGACTTTTAACAATGCCTATCCCGTAAAATATGCTGTTTCTGATTTAAACTCTCAGGAAAGCGGCATTGCGATAGAAACGATTGAACTCGCTTATACCTATTTTGATATTTCATCAAACACCAAATTTGATAAACTTTTTACTTCATAATTATGCCAATAGAAATAAGAGAATTAATTATCAAAACAGAAATCGTAAGCACCAATACGAAAAATTCGGCTGTAGCCAAAGAAAAAGAAATATCCCTTTTAAGGAAACAACTTTTAGAAGAATGCAAAAGGTTAATTGCCGAAAAAAATCAGGAGAATAGCTATAAACGTTAAAAAGAAATATCATGGCAAGTTTAGAATTAATGAAAATAACAGGATATACAGACGAGGATTTTCAAAATAAATTCTCCGGAAGCCCTTATACTTTCATGATTAATCCTGATAATATTAAAGTACAAAAAAGCATTGAATACAACGAGCAGCAGGCTCCTGCAACAAGCTCTGCCTCGCAGAAATATAAAAGTACGCCCAGCGACAAATTAAGTTTTGACATTGTAATAGACTGTACAGGTGTTGTAGATTCAACCCGTACCGATATGGCGACAGAAATTACAGCACTGGAAACCATTATTTATACCTATAACGGTAAAATCCACCGTCCTAATTTTGTAAAAGTCCAATGGGGTCAAAATATTAGCTTTAATGGGGTTCTGGATGCCATCGATGTTTCCTATACCCTTTTTAAACCCGACGGAAGTCCTCTAAGGGCAAAAATATCGTTGTCTTTTAGCCAATATGTTTCTCCAGAGACCGTAACAATGACAGATGCGCCGGAATCACCGGACCTTACACATATTGTTACCGTTACTCAGGGAATGTCGCTCCCTCAGTTATGCGAAAAAGTATGGAATGATGACTCACTCTATATTCAGGTCGCAGGATTCAACAAACTCAATAAATTCAGAAACCTGAATGGTATTGATAAATTAATTTTTCCACCCGTAAATCCATCTAATTCATGAGTGCTTCAACTGAAATAACAAGTGGCGGAATCGCTACATTCACAATAAAAATCAACGGTAGTACAATACCGGATGAGCTCAGTGTGCTTTCTGTACATATCGAAAAAAAGGTTAACCGGATCCCAACCGCAAAAATTGTAATTCTGGACGGAGAAGCTAACACCGGTACCTTTTCTGCAAGCTCCTCTGCTACTTTTGTTCCCGGTGCAGAAGTACGTATCGAAGCCGGTTATGACAATAAAAATACAGTGATTTTCTCCGGTGTCATTATGAGCCAGTCCATTCGCATTGACAGTTTAATAGGATCAGCTTTAGAAATTGAATGTCGTGATAAAGCCATTAAAATGATTGTAGGCAGAAAAAGCCTCACTTACTCTAATAAAAAAGACAGCGACATTATTTCGTCTATTATAGGAACTTATGGATTAAGTTCAGATGTAACGGCGACCACTACTACCTGGCCGGAACAAGTACAATATTATGTTACAGACTGGGATTATATCCTGGCGCTTGCAGAAACAAACGGACTAATTGTAACCGCCATAAACGGAACAGTTGCCGTAAATGCACCGGACAAAAGCACTACTTCTGTACTTATGGTAACCTATGGCGATAATCTTCTTGAATTTAATGCAAAACTCAATGCCGTTACACAATTAGGCAATGTAACCGCTAATGCCTGGGATTTTAAAACCCAGGCGGTTGTAAACGGTCAGGCAACGCCAAATGTAGACGGAGCCGGAAATTTAACTTCAAAAAAACTTTCTGCCGTTGTCGGGCTTTCTACTTTTCAGCTGCAGACTTCGGCACCTTTAGAAACGGCTGATTTAACCAACTGGTCTAAAGCCCAGATTATTAAAAGTGAATATTCTAAAATTACAGGAACGGCCAAATTTCAGGGCACCCATTTAGTCGATCCCGGAAAATACATGACTTTTAAAGGTGTTGGTGACCGCTTTAACGGTGATTACCTAATTGCCGGAGTTACTCACGATTTATCACAGGGAAACTGGATTTCTGAAGTCAATCTGGGGCTTTCGCCACTCTGGTTCACAGAAGAACCGGATGTGATGTCGCCTCCTGCCTCCGGTCTTATTCCGGGTGTACAGGGACTTTTTAACGCTACGGTAAAAAAGATGAACGATGATCCCGATTCCCAATACAGAGTTTTAGTCGATGTACCCTTATTCGATACCAATGGCGCAGGAATATGGGCCAGACTTTCTAATTTTTATTCAACCAGCGGAGCCGGTGCCTTTTTTATGCCAGAAGTTGGAGATGAAGTAATTCTTGGCTTTTTGAACGAAGATCCGCGTTATCCCGTGATTTTGGGAAGCCTGTATAGCGCAACAAAAATAAAACCCTTTACAGGTTTGGATCCAAATGAAAAAAATTCAATCAAAGCAATTGTTTCCAAATCAGGAATTTCAGTACAATTTGACGACGAAAACAAAATCTGGACCGTTGCAACTCCCAACAAAAACACGATCATCATCAGCGATAAAGACAAGCAGATTACCATTAAAGATGAAAATCAAAATAGTATTGTAATGTCAAATAGCGGTATCGATATGTCAAGCCAGAAAAGCATCAACATTTCGGCACAGGAAAATGTCACCATCAAAGGAACACAAGGCATTACTATTCAGTCAAGCGGCGGTGATGTGGCCACAAAAGGAATGAACATAAAAGAATCTGCCGATATGCAATACAGCGCCCAAGGCGGACAAATGGCACAAGTATCCGGAGGCATGGAATTAACACTGAAAGGCGCAATGGTGATGATTAATTAGGTTCAGAGATGCAAAGATGCAAAGGTTCAAAGACTGAAAAAATAGAAGGTTCACGCAACAACATAACTCATAATTCATAACTAATAACTAAAAAATTATGCCACCAGCAGCAAGACTTACAGATTTTCACGAATGCCCGATGGTAACTCCGGGAGTACCGCCCATTCCGCATGTTGGAGGGCCAATAGTTGGTCCGGGTGAACCAACAGTTTTAATTGCAGGATTACCGGCAGCCAGAGTTGGCGATATGCTGGTTTGTGTAGGACCGCCGGATTCGATTATAAAAGGATCTGCAACGGTTATGATAGGCGGAATGCCAGCCGCAAGATTAGGAGATTCAACCGCTCACGGAGGATCAATTATGCTGGGAGCATTTAATGTCATGATAGGTGGATAATACAACACATAAAGAAAATGCTTTTTTAGGTTCAGGATGGGCATTTCCTGTGTCTTTTTCTGCGGACAACCTTCAACTGAATGTATCTGCGAATGAAACCAATATCAACGAATCGATAAATGTAATCCTGAACACCCGTAAGGGAGAACGTACCCTGGAATCTGATTTTGGTTCCGGATTACAGCAGTTTATGTTCAGAAAAATTGACAATACCCTAAAAGGTGAAATTATAGAAACCATCAAATTTGCCTTATTGCGTTTTGAACCCAGAATTGTGGTACAGGATGTAAAAGTGGCTGCAACAGATATCATAAACGGTGTAGTAGAAATATTGATTATTTATATCTACGCCCAAACCAATACCAGACACAATTATGTGTTCCCGTTTTACTTAAAAGAAGGAACAAACTTAGCCCGAAAATAATGATTTTAATTGATCAAAATAGCGCCATAAATTCACTTAACGAGTCACTCGTTCCGGGCCCGCATTTAATAGACGGAAGAACGGAACAGGACTGGCTGCACTTTCTGGCGGAATTTAGCAAACTGATCAATTTTTATAATGATAAAAATACCATACAAGGAAACTGGCACCCTTTTTTACTAAAAGATCCTGTTTTTTTAATGGCTTCTATTTCAAAAACAAATTACAAAAACCTGCACTCAGCTTATAAAAACAGTTGTGCCGAAATTCGAAGATTAGTACAAAATCAAAGCAGTGAAAATTTACATTCAAATGCCTTCAATAAACTATTTGACCATATTACGGCCGTTTATAAAATTATAGAACGCTGGACGCATTATATGCAAAGCAATACTGAAATCTACGACCTTAAAACATATATCATCAATGAGGTAAAAAACAAATTAAGTATTGAGTTTTGGGCGATTCAGTCTTTCAGGCAATATCTGTACAAGCAATCGATAAACGGACTATTTATTGTACCTGCGCCACATCAGGAATTTGATTCTTTTGATAAAAACATCTGGTATAGCAACAAAGACAAAAGTCCTTTTTGGGAAGTTTTTGGATTTGAAAGCGAGCAAAGAATAGTACAGACAGCAGAAAAAATGATTTCTTTCTGTTTGGATATTTTAACCAAAATAGCAGATAAACTGTTTCATTTTTTAGAAACCGTCATACATCATTCTACACACGAGTTAAAAAAACTGTCCCTTAAAAAAGGGCATTTTCCGGATACTGTACTTTTGCGTTCTTTTGTAAATGTGCTGCAAAACCAACAAAATCAGCTCAATAAAATCTCAGAAAAGCATCTGGATTTTTATTATAAAGACATTTTACAACAAACCAAATTACCCGCCGTTCCGGATAGTACTTATTTATATGCCACGTTGGCTAAAAATGATTCTGTTTATGTTTTACCTGCCGGGACTTTATTTGATGCGGGATTAGATGCGCAAAAAAATCCTGTTCTCTTCGCTTCGCAAAAAAATGCAACCCTAAATCCGGCCGTTATTACAAGTGCACATGTGCTTACCTATCAAAATCAACCCAATATTCCATCTTATCATTTACAAACTATTGCCAAACCAGCCAGTATACAATTAGATCCCGATAATAAAATGATAAGCTGGGAAACTTTTGGTTCAAATAATCCAACAGGAAACCCTACAGCAATTGGAATTGCATTTGCTTCGCCAATGTTATTATTGCGTGAAGGACAAAGAACCATCACCTTAAGTCTTGAATTTGATATCGCGGTTGATTTAGAAGTACTACAGGGAGCCAGTTATTTTTTGAGTACACAAAAAGCCTGGTTACAACTGGATTTACTTCCTACGGCTTTTAAACCGGATACTTCAAAGCCTGATAATACTGTTGTAATAACGATAAATCTCGATCCTTCAGCTGCGGCCATTGAGCCTTTTTTAATCAATCCAGACGGATTAGTGAGTGATTGGCCTATGATGAAAATTCTGTTTCAGCATGTTTCAGATCCAGATAGAACACCCAAAATTACTGCGATAACTATTGCACTAAAAGTATCCGGTGTCAAAACATTTCAATTGTATAATGATTTTGGAGAACTCAATACAAAGAGTCCCTTCCCTCCTTTTGGGCCAATTCCGTTAGTAAATGCGAATTTTATTATTGGAAACAATGAGATATTCAGTAAACCTCTCGACAGTCTTATTGTAGAAATAGACTGGGATAAAAGACCCTCTGATTTTGCGGCTTATTACCTGCAATACAATCAATACCTAAACTCCATAAAAAACCAAAATACACCTAAAGAATCCGGTTTGATAGAAGGCGTGGAAGAATCACTTAAAAGTATATTTCGTAAAAAAGTGGTGCTGCCCAATCCTAATGCTTCTCCATTTAATAATCCGTGTTTTACAACTGATTTTAATATCCTGCAGGGAAAATCTTGGCAGGGGCTCAAAATGACTAAAATTGCAAGCAGTCAGGTAGATACTGTTTTTGTTCCTGTCGATAATATTCCCGCTCCTGTTTATCTTTTTGATCCGGAAGCGGGAGATCCTAATCAGCCTGTTCTTAGTACGTCAGGCAGTTATTATGTGTATTACAAACCAAATACAACAACAGAAACATGGCAACCCGATCCGGACATTCAAAAAGGGACTTTAAAATTTACCGATGCCAGTTCATCAGGTTTTATAAAAATGGTTTTATCCGGTCCGGATTACGGCTTTGGATCTGAATTATATCCTAATGTTGTGGCGAATATTGCCTTGCAGAATGGCAATAAACTGGCAATGGCAAAAGACACGGAAGTAAAAAATTTTGTTACCTCTGCCAATGCGCCGTTTGCCCCTAAAATACAAACTTTTTCTGCTATTTATTCCGCTAGTGTAACGTATAAACTGGATGGTGCAGCCGGAGATTATCCGCTGCAATATTTTATTTACGCGCCATTTTCAAATTATACTTTATTTGATAGCAGCACAATTGACGAAACCAATACCACAACATTAAATACGGCAATTACCGGAACTTCTACAGCCAATGATACAAATGGTTTTCCGCTTTATCCGTCTTTCGGTTATAGTGGTGCCCTGTTTATCGAACTCGATAATTTAATCTGCAGCAGCACTTTAAATCTCTATTTTGAATTAGCCAGAAACTCAACAGCACTTGGTACGCAAAATAGTGTTCAGTACTTTTATTTAAGCAATTCAGGCTGGAAAAAAATTCAGGCATTATCCGATGAAACAAATCAGTTTAGATGTTCGGGAGTTATTGAACTGCCAATTCCTGCCGATTGTAATAACAATCAGAAGTTTATGCCCGGAACCAATAATTGGATTTCTATAGGCGTTTTTGATGAACCTGAATCGTATTCTAAAACCACTTTTTTGCAAACCAACGGATTTAGCGTGCAGAGAACCGGAACTTCGTTTTTATCCGATACACAAAGTCCACAAATTGCAGCGAATGTGATAACAAAACCGGAAATCAAGATTCCGGAAATAGGCGCCATTTTACAGCCTTTTGCTTCTTTTGGAGGTAAAGCTGCCGAAAACAAAACCAAAAGAAATCAAAGGGTCAGCAATAGCATCAAAACCAAGAACAGAGCCAGTACACCAACAGATTATTTTACTTTGATTGCCGAAAATTTTGATGCTGTTTATTATTCAAAAGTGGTCGCTAAAAAACGCGATAACAGCACCAGTGTTTATTTGGTAAAAAAAATAGACTCAGATACTGATACCAATGCCTTTGTGCCTTTGGTGACCAATTCTCTGGAGATACAGGTAGAAAAATTTTTAAATACCAATTCGTCGCCATTTGTAAACCTGCAGGTGTCCAATTTTAATCTCGAATACGTTTCGATTACAGTCACAATTGCAATGAAAAGCGGCTACGAGATGACCTTGATGGAGAAAAATATAAATCGTGCGTTAAAAGTTTATTTATCGCCCTGGATTGCAAATTATCCTGCTCAGAGAGCGATTGATAAACCGCTGAGCAATGCCAAAGTGAGTACTTTTATTCAAAATATCGAAGGAGTTGCCAGTGTCGAAAGTGTATCATTTTCGTCCTATTACATCAATGCAGCCACAGGATTACCAATCAATTTAAAAAAGAACAAAGAAACCTTAGCGCCTTACGGGCCAACAACGCTTTTAGTTTCGGCACCTAATCATAAAATTATTTTTCTGGTATAAATGGATACAATAAACCACATATCAAAAAAACAGCTTCCTTCCTATCAGGATTTTAATTTCCTGAAAAGAGAAGCGCTTGATTATATCCAAAATCATATTGGAAATGAGTGGACGAACTTTAACCCAAGCGATCCCGGAATCACTATTTTAGATCAGGTTTGTTACGCACTTACCGAATTAGGGTATTGTACTGATTTCAGCATTCCGGATATTTTAACGGATGCCAAAGGAAAAATTCAAATCGAAGACCAGTTTTATCTGCCATACAAAATACTGACGACTTCCCCTTATACTCTCAACGATTATAAAAAATATCTTATTGACGGTAACGAAAACATATACAATGTTAATATACTGGTTTACAACAGTAACACTTTTCCGCTTAACAGGGTTTATCAGGTTTATCTTTATATAAATCCGAATATTAATGATGCTAATGAAGTTAAAAACATTTGCAAATCGGCATTTTATTATTTAAACAAAAGCCGAAATTTAGGAGAACTTTTTAATCTGCCACTTGCATTGCAGCCTCAAAATTGCCGGATTGCCGGTAAAATCGAAATCAAAAAAGAAGTCGATCAGTATACTGTTCTCTTGGAACTGCAAGATAAAATACGCGCTTTCATATTCGCAAAACCGGCGCAATCCAGTTATGAAACTTTAAAAGCAGCCGGGCACAATGCCGCTGAAATATACGACGGTCCTTATCTAAAAAATGGCTGGATTTTAAACGAATCCTTAGTCGATAAAACAGATAGTATAAGAGCCATTGACTTAATTCCGGTCATCGAATCGGTAAAGGGAATCGTTTCTGTTTCGGGTTTACAGCTGTATCAGGAAGAAAAAATCGTTTCTGTGCTGCAGGCTAAAGTAAATCAAATATTGGCAATCGATATTCTGGGTTCTTATCAAAATAAAAACCTGATTTTAAGCCAAAACGGAAAAGATTTGCCTTTTGATGCTTTTGGCCCCTTGCAAATCACTGCAGATACATTTGCGAAAACGACAACAAACTTAACGATTCAGCCCAGGTTAAAATTACCAAAAACTAGTTTTAGGGACATCAATACCTATTATTCGATCCAGAATACATTTCCGCAGCAATATGGTATTGGCGACGATAAGATAGAAGACGATTCGCAACCCATTCAGGTTGCACAATCACGTCAGTTAAAAGGCTATTTAACCCTATTTGATCAAATACTGGCCAACCAGTTTTCGCAATTAGCCAATGTTCCAAAATTATTCTCCTTTACCAATTCGGTTTGCGGAGCACCTTCTGACGAAGAAAATTTTTATGCCGTAAAAGACAAACATCAGCAGGACCATTTAGAATATCCGGTTCCGTATCGCATGTTTTCGCCAAGCTATTTTTATCAATCCCTGTATACAATCCCGCATATCAAACCTTTATTAAAAGACAATAAAACATTTGATTATAGTTTTGTTCCGGAAATTAAAGAGGAATTAAAAGAAAAAAGCTGGTTCGACTATCAGCAGGACCCATACAATCCGTACATATTCGGGATGATGAAACTCATAGAAGAGGAAGATGTTAATTTAGACCGACGAAATAACCTATTGGATCATTTGCTTGCCAGACATGGTGAATCGCCTAAGGTAATCGATGCACTTATCGACGATACTATTTATACCGGAGACAAAAGAAAAGACCAACTGATTTTAAAGAGCTTATATCTGCAAAACCTGGAGTTATTATCCTATAACAGACAAAAAGCGTATAATTTTCTAAGCGCCTCACGACTAACAGAAAAAACTACAGGAAACATCGATGTAAGTCTTCCCGTTATCAAGCAAAAACATTTCGCCTTTATTAATGAAAATACTTCCGATTTCATCTTCAGATCAGAACAAATCAATAAAAAAGAAAAATTAAGCAAACCCAACTTCAATGACTTCTCTGGACTTGAACTGAAACTGAATTTATTATTCGGATTGAGAAATATGTATTCCAATTTTATTTCATCTCAATTTGATGCACAGCAAAGCAGCACCGAAAATCAATTAAATGCCTATAAAACAATTCAGAAAACATTCTGGCTGAAAGAAAAAAGAAACGGCAGTATTCTGATAGAAACAGTACTTCTTTTAAATCCGTTAAAATTCAATCTCGAAATCATAAAGGAAAATCAGGTTAACCATACTTCATACACTATTGAAAAGATTGATTTTCAAACCATAAGCAATCTTAATTATGTTTTAAATACGACAAATGAGTTAACTTTGGATAATGAGCTTCAGCAGGGTTATTTAGTGTTTTCTGATGTAAAATATCCTTTTGTAACGAACAGTATTGAAACGATAAATCAGGATGATTATACTAAATCGAAGCTTTCAAGTTATGCTTTTCGTATTACAATTTCGACAGAAAATAACAGTATTACAATTGATAGCGCTGTTTTCAGGAAAAATATACTATTGATATTCCCCAATTTTATTCCGGAGCTTCAGACTCCCGAATTTAAAAAGCGTTTAAAACAATTTCTTAAAATCAGCCTTCCGGCAAATGTGAGCTGTGAATGTCTTTTTTTAAGCATTCAGGAATTAGAAGTTTTTATTCCGAATTATGTAAAGTGGCACGACAGCCTGCGCTACAAAAACGAACTAATTCCGGTAGACACCGGACAAAATAATCCGGCAATAAACATGCAAACAGCGGTTACAAGTCCTGCTGAAATTGCAATGAATATGATTCATAGTTTAACCACAATTTTAGAAACAAAAAATGGAAGAAATAAATAGCCATATTGTGTCGAGTCTAAAGTGGGATACTACTTTTGATCAAAAAACCGAAGGATACAGACTTCAGGAACGATTGAGTACCTGGAGCAAAATTTCACTGCCCGGAGAGGTCGCCAATATCTTTAGCGAACTTTGTCCGCCCGAACAAAGCTGGAGAATAGAATCGTTAGAACTTGATTTAGGTTCCTGCGATTACAATGATCTGGAATTTGACCTGAGCCGAAAAATACGCAGTGTGCTAAAAGAAAAAATAGCTGAGCTTATTTTGTATCAAAACAGTCCAAAACAAAACGGAATTGCAGTTTATAACAAACGAAAATCGACGCTGGAAAATCTTGCTATTTTTTTAATGGAAGGGTATCTGCCGTGGAATTACCAAAACAAAGAAGGTTCTGTAAACGAGATCATGGCCGAATTGCTTCAGAATAATTTAGCCGAAGTAATTGCGATGATCAAAGAAACCGGAATGACTCACGAAGAGGTCCGAAAAAGAATTTCATGGCAATTTGATGAAAAAAATGTTACCAGAATAATTGCTGCTCTGGAACCTAATAATAGCAGTTCGATAATAGAGTTTAATGCGATGATGACCACTATTCAGGTCAAAGAAACGATCATTCAGACCAGTACGGCGAGCTTTAAAAAAAATCTGTGGTTTTTTATCCTGAACTTTTTGTTACTGGAACGCGGAACGCTTTTTAATAAAATGGCTTTTATGAAAAGCAGTATCCTGCAAATGGCAAATCATTATAATATTGCCTACACTGAACTTATTTTACTGATTGAAAATACGCTTGTAAAATTATCTGATAAAACTACTCAGAACAACAATTTTATAGATTGCCTTAAAATACTGACCCAGGAATTCGAAACCCGAAAAAATCATACCTCCAAACCCGAAACAAGCACCAATTACTGGACTATTTTTGAGCAATTATTAAAAGACAAAAAAGAACGAAAATCCAGAACAGCCAAAAACGATCTCAACGAACTGATTGTCGCGCTCAACAATGAGAATAAAACGAGATTTAACGCTCTTATCAATCCTGTTTTAAGCAATGAAAGTTTTCTGGTTTCGCTGATGCGGGATTTAAATGAAACCTCGATTAAAATATTGTTTTCCAGAGTAGACAAAACGCCGTCTTTACTGCACATGGAAACCATTATTTATCTGAACAAACTAAGCAAAACCTTTAAACTCAAAACAAATAGTAAGGATTTATGGGAAATTGGGATACTGTTTTTAATCAAAAACAAAAATACGGACAATACCGCGTTTCTGTTGTTTTGTGTTGTGGAGCTAAGCAGGAGAAATAACCTCGATCATGAGCAATTAATGGCGTTATTTACCAGTGCCAAAATTCCTGCTGCAGTAAAAAACAATAATTCTGTCTTGATTTATACGACCTTAAACAGCATTTATTGTAATGAAATCAATCGCAACAATTCTAATTATCCTGCGATTCATTTCAAAAATCTGGTGATAAAACTGGAAATGGAATTACAGAAAAATGCCACCAAAAGCATGTTTTTTAACAATTTGCAAAGGTCGCTGATCAGGACGATTTCACTGCATCCTAAAATGGCTTTTGAGGTCATGCTTTCCTACGGAAATAAGGAGGTTTTAAAAAAAATACTTCCGTTGGTTCTGAATCGTGAAATGCTGCAATTGCTGATAAAAACGGCCAATTATAAAAAAACAAAACTGGTACAAACCATACAGGTTGTATATGAAATCCTGAACGAAAAAGAAAAATACGACTTTCCCGAAGAATTAATGACAGATCATTTATTGCTGACAGGAATACAGGAAATATTGTTTCATCCGGAACATAATACATCATTATTTCTGGAAACCATTATCGTGCAATTGTCGAAAAAAGTAACCTATACCAGACGCCATGATTATTTTAGGTTTATTACCAAATTAATTCAGTCCAAAAGAATTAAATCTTTTGGCGTAGCGGTAAAAAAAACGTTTCTGAATCAGTTAAAAAACAATAATGCTATTGATACACTGCCATTGGCATCGCTAATTCAGGGTACATCGCAGCAATCTCAATTAGAATTATCTCATTTACTGCTAACTAATTTTAATGATAAAGGATTTGCCTTAATACGAAAACAAGACAAAAAAGAAAGTGAAAATATCCTTCATTATTTTTTAACGAACGCCATTTTTATTAAAAATAACTGGATCGAAAAAAGTACTGTCCTCCTGTTAAAACAATCAGAATCAGTTTCAAAAACTATTATTCATGCAGAATTAAAGGAGTTATTTTGGAAAACAATTTTAAAGTATGCTGTGTATAAAGGCAATGAAACCCTGTTTGAGAAACTATTGCAAAAAGAATTAAAATGCTACTTAAAAACCAATAGTTGGGATAAGCGGCAGCAAGTTATAAACGAAGCAAAATCTGTTGAAAACATACACCCAATTTCCAAAACAAGCACTTTTTATGAACAAAATTTAATTGAGGATCAGATAACAGCAGAAAACTTTTTAGAAAGTGATATGGAGACCATACTATTGCAATGGGAAAAAATAGCCGGAAAAGAAAAACAGGAATGGTTCTCAATGATCGTATTGCAAAGGCAGATTCCGATTGGTTTTAGTACTTCGCAAACTGTTGAAATTAAAGATTTGCTGAATGCAATTATTAAAAAAGAACCCAAAACATTTTTTAAAATAATAAGAAAAGAATTTGTTCCCGAAGCCCAAATGGACTGGCTTTGCCGAAATATCAGTTTTAATACATTGTGCAATGCAATCAGCCAATTAGACAAAAACAGAGCATCGTATTTGAGAATTCTGGAAAAGTTTAACCATGTTTTAGGCCTCATTACAATCAAAGGAATTGCTTCAAAAGAAATGCAGCATATTTTGTTACGAAAAGTATTAAAAGCTGCTGCCAACGATAACTGGAGACTTATTGCTATCGATAAAATCTGGAATGAATTAATCTGGGAAGTGGCTATCAAAAAAGGAATTCCGAAAAAAAGTTTCTTACTGGATATTGAAAAATATATCTATCAGTTTCCACTGTCCTTACAGCTTAGTTTCAGGGAAATTATAAAATCAGAAAAACAAACGGTTCAAATTATAAAACACAACCCAATACTTTTGAAAATGGATCCCAATAAAATCAAACCAAAAGCAAAACTACAACCCAAAGAAGGCATTGCCGTTCGAAATGCCGGAATTGTGCTTTTAAATACCTATATCCCAATATTATTTGACCGGCTTAAACTCCTGGATAACAATCAGTTTATCAACAATGAAGCACAAATAAATGGAGTGCAATATTTGCAATATGTTGTTACCGGAATGAAACAAACCGAAGAAACTTATTTACCACTAAATAAAGTTTTATGTGGTTTACCACTGACCGATGCCGTTCCGGATGCTATTGAAATTGCTGCTGAAAATGAACAACTCATTAACGGTCTGATACAAGCTGCTGTCTCGCATTGGCCGGAAATTGGAGAATGTTCAATAGATGGTTTCAGGGGAAACTGGCTTGTTCGCGACGGAATTCTGACAGAACTGGAAGACAAATGGGAACTTACAGTAGAAAAAAGGGCTTATGATATATTAATCAACAGATCTCCTTTTGCCTTTTCGATCATTAAATACCATTGGATGAAAAAACCCTTGCATGTGATATGGCCTTACTAAAACAACACCATTGAATACGATCTTAAAATAATTAATCAACTAAAAAAAAAACTATTATGAACAGCTACAATGAAAATCTGCATTCTAGTGTATTGTCTTCATTAGAAAGTCAGGAAATGACCAAGAAACAATTGAAGGCGCAACTAAATGCCTCCATGTTTACCCTTTATTATGCCGAGGGAGCAGAAATTGTTGCACAGGAAAAACTGGAACTGGCAACAAAAATGTACACGCAAAAACAACACGTTAATAATGTCGTTGTTAAGAATAAGAATATGGCAGACAATCTTTTGTTATCTGCCAATCAGCAAAAAACCTATACCACGCAATCTGTTACCAATATGGCTGTTTGTGCTTCGAACATACAGGTTGCTTCTAATTCGATTGTGCGCCTGGCAAGTGATGTGGGAAGCATTTTTAGCATTATTAATGCCGCTGATTATGGGACCCAAATATACCAACAGGCCCTTGAAGCGTATAATCTGATCAATAAAACGGCTTATCATGCCGAAGAAACTTCTCAATTGGCAATGGAAGCCTCAACATCTATTGCAGAAGTAGCCACAACGACAATCGCTGATGAAGCAAAACTAACCAATACGTCTGTCAATAATTTATTGCAGATTACTACGGCAGACTTAAATGCGATTACTGCAATTGTGACTGCTGACAATGATACATCATCTCAGGCAAGTATGGCTACAAGAGGGGCTGAAGGGGCAATAAAATGCAGCAAAGTAGAATACGAGGCTTCTAAAAAAGCGTATAATATTAATAATAAAAAGTTCAATCAGAATTTGAGAGTACTTGTTCCTAAACCTTTTGATCCGGTTAAAGGAACTTTTACGGTTTCTTTTAATTATTATAAAAGTCCGTTTTCGTCTACAGATAAAGACAAGGATACCCAGAATCTGGGATTAGAAAAACCGGTACAAAATTATAATATCATATTGGTTAAGGAAAGTAAAAAATCCTTCTTCAATGTTTCTACTGCCGAAGATCTGTTAACAAATCCGTCGCAATTTAAAAGAGTTGAAGTTCCTCAACCGGATTCAAAAAACAAAGATAAAGCTTTGGTAGAGTTAAGTTTAATTGATTTACTGGATTCAGATAATGAAGCATTGGTATTGGGTGAAAATTATGTTGCTTTTCTTCTGATCATTTTTACAGAAAATTACAAAAAAGAGATCAATACGTTTGATGAATATCTTTCGGCACCATCTGAAACATTTACCATGACGCATACTTTGAATCCGGCCGAAAAAATCAAACCGGTAAAAGAATCTGATCCTAAAGAAAACCAGGATACTGATCCACAAAGTACATCACTTTTTGATATCACTTTTACGGTTAAAAAAGAAGAAAATATCAAAGTTACAGATCTTGATTACAGATGTATGCTTTTGCCTTATCCGGATAATTTATTAACGAATGAGGAACTAAACACACTCGAATATAAAATCGAAACATTAGAAATAGAGGAAGAAATAACCCAGTATGAGGCTGAAATTGATTATTTAAACGAAGAAATCCTAAATATAAATAATGGAATAACTCAATTAAATGCAGAGATAGCCAAATATCCAAAACCAGATCCTAAACATGCTGCAGAAATAGAAATTGCCAAACGAAAACTTGCCGATTTTAAAAATGCCCTGAATGAGGCTAAAGCTAAACTGGCTGCAGTTAATAATGAGGTAACTAAATTGAAAGCACAATTAGCCGAAATTGCCAAAGATTATCCAAAACCTGTTAAGAATGCAAATGCTTTTTTCTTCAATTTAAATTTAGCCGAGAATATTCCTGCCGGTAATTATACCAGTGCAGGCCTTGTTAAAACCAAAGCAGAAAAAGCAGAACCTTTTATTAAGCTGGAAGTAAGAATTGACGCTACAACTACTGATAATTTTGGAAATCCGCTGGTAGAAAATAAAAAATACATCCCTGTTGTGCTGTCTTATTTTAATGGTGCGGAAATCAGCAAAAACAAATACACAAATCAGTTATCTGACTGGGAAAATACAGACACATTTACCTATTCATCTTTAACGAACAATCATATTACAGTAACTAATTAATATCAAAATATATGGAAGCTCAAATTATAAATGCCGGTCCCAGATTGAAAAAATACGGAATCACAGAAAAGAAAAAATCAGAATTAGATACGCTGAAAAATCTGGTAATTGATGCACAGGCAGATGTTCAGCAGCAACAGGTTATTGTTACTTCACTAACAGAAAAAGCAGCAAGGTATCAAAGTTATTTATTGGTTGCAGACAACAATCGTACGCATGCTTTAAACAATAAAAACCTGATTGATCAGGTGATTCAGAATGCGTATGATTTAGGGTACAACTCGACGAATGCTTTTAGTAATATGATCTCTGCAAATGAAGATACAGAGCAGGTTGCTTCAAGTGTTAGTACTTTGATCAATAAACTAATTTATTCGGTAGAAATAATCAATAAGCTGGCAAATCTTGTGATCCGAAAAAAAGCACTTAATCCGCTTATTTCTGATGATTTAATTACCAGAATGAATGCTGCAGGTACTGATGCTAATAATGCTGTTGCCCTGACATTGGTTGCCTTAAAATCTACATTGGCAGCAGAAGCTTCAGTTTTAGAATCCGAAGCCGCTATAACACTCGAATACAAACAGGCGATTAAACTTTATCTGACCTTAACAGGTGAGCAATCGATAGATACTCCTTTGTCATTGAATCCGGTTTCTGATATTTCTATCAGGGCATTATTATATAACGCTTATAAAGAGGCTAAAGTTGCCTATGACAAAGCCAATATTGCAAACGATGAAACCAGCAGACAGTTGAATATTGCTACTACAAATCTGAATAAAGCTCAGGTTAAACTTAAATCGTTGCAATCCGGACTGGCAGCAGCAAATGCAGCCGCTCTGGCAGCTTAAGATACATTAAAATGTCCACTGTTTCCTAAGGTGTTTCAGTGGACTTTAATCAATTAATTTCAGGGCTATGGATCGTACTTATAAGAATTTTTACAGGCAGTTTTACTTGAAGACCGGAGGATTTCTACCCACTAAACCATTGAATAAGAATCTTTTTCCGGGAGATTATTTCCAGATTAAAAATGGAGAAATCATATTTCTGGGCAATTTATACCGTAACGCTATTGTAGCGCCTCATGATGTCGATTTAAGTGAAATAATTCCTCTTAATGCATCAAACTGGAACTTTAGCGATGGTATATCCAAACCTTATTCAGGAAGAGGGCACGGACATAGCGCAATTGAAGGTGAATTTGAATTCAGCAAACAAATACTGGCTTTTGCCCATAAAGGCAGTTTCATTTTTAGGGCAGAAGAACCGGAATCCATAAAAATTAATAACTGGAACGAAATCCAGCAGCAATTGATTATAAAACTGACACAAAGCTTATTTTCTTTTCGGGAACTGTATGTTGTTACAGAAAGTGCTACGGCAAACAGCACCACCTTAGCCATTGCCGGAGAACCAAACGCTGAACTTGAATTGGCAAGTGATACGGAAAACTTTGGATTGGTCGATATTTTTGGACATCCGAATACCAAAACAATTCAATCGAAGGATATCGAATATTACCACCGCGAAACCAAAAGAAAACCGGCTTATTTTAAAGCAAAAAAATTAATGGTCCAGGAAGACAAACTTGCTTATTTTATTAGTGATTTCATCAATAAGGATTGTAATGTGAGTGAATGGGCTGATACTTTTTTTGATTCGAATTTTCATAATGAGATTGATTATAATGCTCAAATGATCATGCAGAATGCGCAGGGTTACTTTCTGGATTTGTTACAGGCTAACGAATTAAACCCAAATACGGCATTGTTGTATTTTAAATGGGCAGATGCCAACTTAGACGATATCGAAAAACTCTTTGCTAATTATGGAAACTAATCAGGAAATACTTGTTTTATACAAAGAAATGGATTGGTTACAGGAAGTAATCGATCAGGTTATTTGTAGTTATTTGCTTCAGGAAGGCCATGAAAATCGCTGGCAGGATATTCCGCTGCCTGAAATTGATGCAGATACGGAAAACAGTATTTACTATAAAAAAATTGAAGAATGGAATCTGAACCTGTACGAACGACTTTGTTTAGCCCTCATTATTGCCCCTCAGATAAAACCGGAAGTACTGGATGTTTTTTTTAGTAAAAATGCCATGTACGATCGTGGTTTTACTGAATTTGGCGGTATTGTTAATAAAAGCCATAGCGGTTTTTTGCCAACCGGCCAGACTTTTTCATTTTTAATTACAGCTGTTAATCCGGAATTACGAATCGAAGTGATGAATGTACTCAGCTCTTCGAATATTCTGGTGAAAGAACAGGTTTTAGTGATGGAAACTAAGGAATCGAACGTTCCGGTTTTAAATCAGGTTCTTTCTCTAAATGAACGCTGGCTGCATTATTTTATAACCGGTATCTTGCCCAAACCTGAACATAGCGTTTCCTTTCCTGCACAACAAATTTCGACCAATATGAACTGGTCTGATCTGGTACTCGAAGATCATGTGATGCAGCAGGTTCTGGAGATTGATGCATGGTTAAATTACGGAGAAACCTTAATGACGGAATGGGGTCTTGAGAATAAAATAAAACCCGGTTACCGGACGCTTTTTTACGGACCTCCGGGAACAGGAAAAACGCTTACAGCCAGTTTATTGGGAAAAAGTACAAATCGTGAAGTATACAGGGTCGATCTTTCGATGATTGTATCAAAATATATAGGGGAAACCGAAAAAAATCTTTCGAAAATATTTGATGTGGCACAACACAAAAACTGGATTTTATTTTTTGATGAAGCCGATGCCCTTTTTGGTAAAAGAACCAACGCATCATCATCAAATGACAGACACGCCAACCAGCAAACGGGCTATTTACTCCAAAGAATCGAGGACTTTCCGGGAGTTGTCATACTGGCTTCTAACCTAAAAGAAAATATGGACGAAGCATTTTCAAGAAGGTTTCAGTCGATGATTCATTTTACAATGCCAACCGCAGAAGAAAGGGTGCAACTATGGCAAAAAGCCTTCTCCGGAAAATGCACACTCAATCCTGATATTGATATCGAAACTATTGCCGAAAATTATGAACTGGCAGGAGGAGCTATTATTAACGTTTTGAGATATTGTGCCTTGATCGCCATTCAGAGAAATGAAACTGTTGTTACTTATCAGGATCTTCTGGAAGGCATCAGACGTGAATTTAGAAAAGAGAATAAAACACTAAGTGTTACACAAATGAATTGATCTGTATGATGAAAAAGAATGAAAATATAAGTCAGGATATCCTTTTAAAAAAGCATCTATATACGCATAAAGCAGAACTGGAAATTGGCAACTGGAAAAAACATTTCGATTTCAATTATGTCAATACGATTATTGCAATGGCTTTAAATTATTGCCATAAAAAGAATGAACTGATTATAAACGGATATTTAATTACAGACCAAAGTCTTTATTTAATAGTTAAAACACACGAAAAAACAATAGACACAGCGGTACATCAATTAGAGGTTCAGATTACTTTTTTATTAAAAATAAATCCTCAAAAATTTAAAAAAAACAAATATAAAACCGCTTTTATTGTCGATGATGAAGATGTTTTTTATGCCGTACGCGACTCTTTATTCAAAGTACATCCATTAAAAAACAATGATTTAATAGGTCTCATAACCGGGAAAAAACTAACACTTCCCTATCATAATCCCGAGCTTGAAGCATTAAAACAGATAATTAAAAACCATTGCTTTTGCTCCGCTATCGATTATTCAGGCGCCATCGGACCTGTGCCTGTAACGTTATTAAAAGACTGATTTTGAAGTATACAGTCGCAGTTTATAGTTTGCATTTTAGATTACATGTCACATTCTACAACTAACAAAAATAAAATAATGGCCACAACTCCAATAACTAATAGTTTCACCGTATTTGGTATTGATATTTCGAGATATCAGGGAAACGAAATCAATTTCCTGAACAGGCAGGTTGACAAACTTACTTTTATAATCTGTAAAGCTACGGAAGGAATCACCTATACCGATTCCAGTTTTAAAACCAACTGGCCCGCAATTCAGGCAAAAGGATATGTTCGCGGAGCCTATCATTTTTACCATTGCAAGGATGACCCCGCGAAACAAGTTGCCAATTATCTGGGTGTTATGGGTAAATTTTCAGGTACAGACTTTCCTCCTATTGTAGATTTCGAAGAAACCAGTATTGACTCCGGGGTTAATAAAGCAAGTATACAAACCAATTTGCTAAGCTTCTTAACGCAATTAGAGCAAAAAACAGGCAGAAAACCCCTTATTTATACAGACAATAATACGGCAAACGCCTATTTAACAGATCCTGCTTTTGCCAGCTACAATTTATGGATTGCAGATTATAATAAAACGGTAACAGTACCAACCGTATGGAAATCAAAAACCTGGACATTCTGGCAGCAAACACAAAATTATAAGCTAAACGGACAGCTTAATGATTATGATGTTTTTAATGGTGATACGAATGTTTTTGCCAACTTTATCAAGTCAAGTTAGAATCAAGTGAAACCTATAGTCCATCTAATTTAAAAACAACCGAAAATGGCACACTTCAAAGAAAAAACATCCGAAACTAAAATGGCTGTGACTGCAGCAAATTTACGTCAGGGTACTGCTGCGGTTCAGCTAAAAGACAATAGAAAGCTTTCTGTTGTTCAGGAAAAACTGAAGCAAAACAGTGTTTCGGGACAATTGGGTTTAGTTCCTGTTCAAAAAAAAGAAAATCATACTGTTATATCAGATAAAACAATACAACTAAAGGTACTTCCTAATCGTAACGGTACTGGTTTTAAGAGTTCTTTGACCGGCCAAGTATATCCAACTGAAAGAGCAGCACTGGATGCAGAAGAAGCTCATCAGGCAGAACGTGCCCGAATGGAAGAAGAACAACAACCAGAAGTAGATTACGAGTTTCAGCCGCCACAACAAGGTGCTCCGGTACTACCTCAAACACCAATTGCAGAAGCATTATTACAGCATCCTGTTCACTTTGGGTCTGTAATGACTACCGGAGGCGATGTTACAGCACGTCAGGCCAATGCCCTGGCGGGAAGTCAGGTAATACCACAAAGTCAGCAAACAGCTTTTAGTGCACGAAATACGCATGCAATGGTTCTTTCTGATGGCCCTGAAGGAGTTCATGTTCATAACCATGCCGGAGAAAGTACACCGGTAAGTAGTATTTCATATGCATCACATCCTGTACCTCAATTTTACCAACAGCATGGATTTATGCAAGGCCCCCCACCGGAGCATGTTACACTGCCCGATAATAGAAAAAGTGCCCATGCAGAAGCTCTTGCAGCTCATAGTGAAGCCTTTAGATCATCGGTACAAAGAAATGCAGAGGATATGAGTATGATGGCAGAAGAAATGGGTTTTGATCCGGAAGTTGGTGTTGGAGATGAGTCTGATGAACAATTTGAAAACACCCTAAGTTTTCTTTCCGGATTACCTGTTAGCAGTAATATTGCCATCAATAGAGCATCGTGCGGTCATCAGGGAAAAAGTGGTCATACGGGCGGATGTAATCAGGAAATGGCAGAAACGGGAGAACATTATCCTGAAATGTTAGAAGAACACATGAATCCGCAACTTGCCTTTCTTGCAACACAAACCGGTATGGCTAGTTTTGGCGTGTCTGCATCAGGTCCGTATAAACACCAGGGCAATCCGGCATTAATGACCCAAAGTGGTGTAAATGTAAGTATGCATAACTCTTTTAACTGGAAAACGGGACAACCTAAACCCATATCCCAAAAACAACAAGAGTATGAAGCAAGATCCAAAATAAAAGATCCGAAAAGAAAAAAGAAGATGAAAGGGGAATCTTCATCACATAGTTATCATCCTTACAAAAAAGACGATCCGCCGCCACCGCCGCCCTCAGGCGAAGGAGAAGGAGAAGGAGAAGGAATATTTGCATAATTATAATTTTAGCAACCAAAATCAATGAGACTTATGGAACATTATTATGACGATAAAAAGAGCATAAAAATGCAAGCCGCTGCTAATAACGGGAATGATAAAACTATTCAAAATAAAGCAATAGAACTTCAGGACAACCGCCCTGCTTCTATTTTGCAAAAAAAAGCAAATAATACCGGTTTACCGGATCATTTAAAATCAGGTATAGAAAACCTTTCCGGCCACTCTATGGATAATGTCAAGGTACATTATAACTCCAGTAAGCCTGCACAACTTCAGGCTCATGCCTATGCACAGGGAACCGATATTCATATTGCAAGTGGTCAGGAAAAACATTTGCCGCATGAAGCCTGGCATGTTGTACAACAAAAACAAGGACGTGTAAAACCTACTTTGCAGATGAAAGGTAAAGTGAATGTAAATGATGATAAAAGTTTAGAGAACGAAGCGGATGTAATGGGAGCAAAAGCATTGCAGACTAAAGCAAAAGAGAATAGCTTAAAATAAAAAATATTCTGTAGATCAAAAAGTCTCTTCGTAACAATTCCAACAAACCCAATCAATTAAAATCTTTATCATAAAAAAAGGTAAAAAGGCAAAGGCTAAGAAAGCACATATCCATAAGATTGATTTTAAAAAACAAACAATGACTGTAAAAAATAAAAAAAGATAGTTATACCTCTGGATTGATAAATGGTTTAAGTCGGGCGACTGGAGTTGAGAGCGGACCAAGAGCGGAAGTACAAAAAGTAAAGAAGCCGGATGGTATAATACAACCTTACAACTCCATAATAAAACCTAGCAGAAAACTATTTGACTTTAATTAGTACAATTAATTAACCAAATTTTAAAAAAATATGAATACTCACACTGAAAAAACACCCGATAACAAAAGCCAATCTGTAGCAAATGCTGTAGCACAGAAAAAAAATAATGGCAAGAATTCAGTAATTGTGGATAACCGTCCAAAATCTGTTTTGCAAAGAAAAATAGGAGATGCAATATCTAATAAGAATTCAGCAATTGTGGATAATCGTTCAAAATCTGTTTTGCAAAGAAAAATAGGAGATACAACATCTAATAATAATAAAAATGTGATACAACTAGCAAGCCATCCTAAAAAAGCTTCAGGCACGGGGATGGAAAGAAAAGACCCAGGTCATGGACAGGTAAAAAGTAAACAGCATGCAGCCATTCGAGCAAAAAATGACGGAAAAAGAGAAGCGAAAAAGGCTGAAGTAATAAAGCGATTACAAGAAAAAAGAGCTGCAGCACAGGCAGCAAAAGCTGGTAAATAAGAAAGTTGATAAAAAAAATTTAAGTATTAACACTAGCTTTTTTAAGACAAGTAAGCAACTTCATTTTCAAAAGAAAATTAGAATAAACCTAAAAAATAATGAAAACTTATACAGACAAAAACACAAGAAGAAAAAAAAGCCAATTCACAGATTTTATAACGGGTTCCTAATATTCTAATAAAATACCAGATGGAAAATAGTTATGAAAAAGCCAAAACGCAATCTGTTGCGAATAGTCTGAATGAAAAAACCATTCAGAACAAAGCAATTGCTTTACAAGACAATCGCCCTGCTTCTCTCTTACAAAGAAAAGTAAACAATACTGGCTTGCCCGAAAATTTAAAATCCGGAATTGAAAATCTTTCCGGTCATTCTATGGATAATGTCAAGGTACATTATAACTCCAGTAAACCTGCACAACTTCAGGCACATGCCTATGCACAGGGAACCGATATTCATATTGCAAGTGGTCAGGAAAAACATTTGCCGCATGAAGCCTGGCATGTTGTACAACAAAAACAAGGACGTGTAAAACCTACTTTGCAAATGAAAGGTAAAGTGAATGTAAATGATGATAAAGATTTAGAGAACGAAGCTGATATAATGGGTGCAAAAGCCTTTAATTCTCAAGTTAAATCAAAAGAAAGTCAATCAAATTTTTCTACATCTAATGTTATACAGAATAAGAGTGTCTTTCAATTGGGAAAAAGAGATAAAAAGAAAAAATTAAATGAAATAAAAAAAGAAACTCACGGCAGACGAAAGCGTTTTAAACAACAATTTATTGCCTCCACATCCCCAAAAGAATTAAAATCTGAATTAAGAAAAAAATATGAAGGTGATGATCTTGCATTAGCCAATATCGAAAATGCCTGGAAAGATACATTAAAGAACTTTTATCCGGTAGTTGGATTAAATGTAATAATTGTTGATCCTGTTTTAAAACTATCATTCGAAGAAGCTATGAAAACTATTAAATTTCAAAAATTAGTTGAAGATGTACTTTTAGAACAAAAACGTATTAAGATTAATCTTGACCAAACAAGAACAAAATGGCTGACAAATAAAAAAACGATTATAATTAAACAAGAAAATAATGCAACTAAAGAATCCTATCTAAGGTCACTTATATTTGAAATGAGTAATGCATATAATACTAAAGAGTTTAATGAGCATAATAAAAAAATGAAAGAAATTACAAAGTCAAAAAATAATAAAAAAAGACAAAACATTCGATTTGGATTTAACCCTAAGGAAATGGCAGATGCAGTGGAAGAAACAGAATGGAAATCGGTAGCAATTGCAAGAAGCATTGGAAATGAAGGAATTGAAAAACATAATTGGAATGATGGAATGGTAAACTACTACAGTCCTGATAAAGACACACACATGAGAATACAAAAAGATCCAAATAATGGTGAGAAAGGTGTCAGTCATTATCAACGATATATCAATGAAACTAAAAAAATTCAAACTAACATTAGAAAAAAAATAGAATTAACATATACTCCTAAAGCACTTCGTAAGCGTTTCTTTAATGATACGTTATTAAAGAATTCACTATTAGGTAAAAACATTAGTGAAGAAAATCTAAAAGAGGCTGTCCAGTTTGCAATATCAACAAACAGTCTTACAGATAAAACTGTTATGGATTACCTTAAAAGATTATATGCTAATCTTTAAAACAAAAAGATGAGCCACATTTCAAAAACTATAAAATGATTTTACAAATATGAAAAAAAGGACAGCCCAAAACCGGACTGCCCTCTTTCACAATTAACTAAAGTCTTTATTGATCACCACCATTCATGAAAGTCATTAAAAGAGTGTAAGCATTCTTGGTCACAATTTTTGATGATGCATTTAATGCCGAAGATTTTATCTGGCGGAAACCATCACTCGTAGTTCCGGGTTCTACGGCAATCATTTTGTAATTGTTAGTGCCTGTTAATGAAAAAACAAAAAACCTGCCTTGCCATCTTACTACTGCATCTTCCGGAACTGTAGTGGCTTTTTCGTTTTCAAATTCCGCTTCAGCGTTAATAAAAAGTCCCGGTATCAGTGAGCTGTCATATTGATTTACTTTACAAATTACTTCTGCAGCACGATCATCGTTAAGGCTCTGGTTGATATAGGCGATTTTTGCCGTGTACTTTTTTGAAGGTTTTGCATTGGTAAAAGCAGTAACGTTCTGCCCTACAGAAAGCAAATGAATATCTTTTTCAAAAGCATTCATTACCAAGACAATATCACTTGTTTCCATCAACTCAAAAAGCATGTCTGTTGGAGCAACATATTTTCCTACGTTTACATTTACTTTAGAAACCAAACCGTTTATAGGCGAAACAATAGCAACAGTTTTACTGATATTAGATGATGTCAGGGTTTTAACATTAATATTAAGTAAGGCTAATTTTTGTGCCAGTGACGACATATAAATACGCTGGGTTTGCATTTCTGTAGCAGTTTGCTCAAACAATTTATCACTGCTTGCTTTTTTTGCATTCAGTTCTTTTTGCCTGTCGTATTCACTTTTTGCCAATTGAAATTTTTCTTTTGCCGTAAGGTAATCCTGCTGCAATTGTATGTATTGCATATCTTCTAATACAGCCAGTAACTGTCCTTTTCTAACATGCATTCCCGCCATTAAATCGGTTTTTCTGATATATCCGCCAAGTGGGATGCTCACGGTAACCACACTTTTTGGCGGCACGGTTACAGTTCCCTGAAGCTGCAGGATTCCTTTTACCGTTCTTTCTTCAGGATTCCCTACCACTATTCCGGCATTTTTAACCTGTTCAGCGGTTAATTGTATGCTGTTTTCCTGCTTTGCTTCTGTTTTGTTTGATTGTTCTTTTCTATCTCCGTTACAGGAAGCCAGGAATAAAAGACCTAAAATCGTGCTTATATATGTTTTCATTATGTTATAAATTATTAAGGGTTTGCAGGTTAATGATCGCTTTATTGTAATTGTTAACCATATCCAGATATTCATTTTTTATGGTAATTGCCTGATTTACGACCAAAACCCATTGCAGGTAATCAATATCTCCATTCTCTAACTGACTGTTTGCGGCATCGATAATAACCGCTGCATTTTTAAGTCCTTCACTTTCATAATAGTTCAGGCTTTCTTTATACTTTTCGACTTCGCTTACCGCATTGGCAATAGCAGTAGTCATTTCTATTTTTGTAGTTTCGGCCATCATCTTATAATTTTCATATTCGATTTTGGCTGCTTTATTGCGTGATGACTGACCCGAAAAGAATAACGGAATCGACAATCCCAGATTGACATAACTAAACCTGTGGCTGCTGTCATAATATACTTCTTGTCCAGCAGCAGTTGTTTGTGTCCCAATAATGCTCAGGTTGTTATACCCTACGGTGATATCCGGCATTAGTTTCGATTGTTCGGTTTTCCATTTCCACTTTGCAGCTTCGGCTTCGTGGTTTGAAAGTTGTATCTGAGGAAGTTCGGCTGTGTTTATTTTTTCATTTAAGGACACCTTAAAATCAGTTTTGATAGTGCCTGAAGCCGGGACATGAACTATACTGTCCTGCAGTATGGTGTTGAAAGATTTAAGCGTAATCGCAATATCTTTATTGACCATTGTAAGCTGATTGGTATAAAATTGTCGTGCAGATTGCGAGGCACTTTTCTCCAATACATTGGTTTCTCCCGCCTTATATCGCAAATCCGATTTTTGTTCCATCAATCTGTAAATAGAATCGGCGTAAGCCAGCAACTCTTTTTTACTGTTAAGCCAGATATAGTAGTAAAACAAACTTCTTACATTCGATTTAATCTGCTGTGCCGTTAACTGCGATGCTGCTTTTGCAACATTATAATTTTCCTGCAACGCTTTTTTCTGGTTGCTGTACAAAGTTGGAAAGGCAAAAGTCTGGCTCACGCCAAAACGGGTATCATTTACACCACTATTAAACTGACCATAATCAGCGTCTAAAGCGAGTTTGGGAATATCATAAGCCGATTTTTGCAATTGTTCTTTTGATTGTTCGTTCAGTCGGGCTGATTTTATCCTTTTATTATTCTGAATCGCAATCGATACCGATTCATCAAGAGATATAGGGGTTTGTTGTGCCTGAACCGAAGCTGTAATACATAAAGCAACAAGCAATAAAGTCAGTTTATCCATTTTATTTTTTTTGATTTTTTTCGTAAATACTTTAGTATGGTACGTCATTAAATAAATGGCAGGAAGTACAAATAAAGTCAGCAAAGTTGCTGTTATCAGTCCGCCAATCACTACGGTTGCTAATGGACGCTGTACCTCTGCTCCTGCTCCGTTACTCAATGCCATTGGCAAGAATCCTAACGATGCTACCGCAGCTGTCATTAATACGGGACGTAACCTGTTTTTTGTTCCTGTAATAATGATTTGAAACGGATCTGTAATTTCGCCATGTTTCTGTATTCGGTTGAATTCGGATATTAAAACAATTCCGTTCAGTACCGCTACTCCAAAAAGGGCAATAAAACCAACTCCTGCCGAAATACTAAATGGCATATCGCGCAAGGCAAGTCCGAATACACCGCCAATTGCCGATAACGGAATTGCGGTAAAAATGATAATTCCCTCTTTAAACGATCTGAAAGCAAAGTATAACAACGCCAAAATCATAAACAAAGCCGCCGGAACAGCAACTCCTAAACGAGATTTTGCCTGTTGCAGGTTTTCGAAAGTACCGCCATAAGTGATATAATAACCCGGATCGAATTTGATCTGACTGTTCACCTTTTTCTGTAATTCTTCTACGATAGATTGTACGTCGCGTCCTCTAACGTTAAAACCAACAATAATTCTTCTTTTGGCATCTTCACGCTGAATCTGGTTTGGCCCTTCAATTTCTTTTACAGATGCTACCTGATAAAGCGGAATCTGCATTCCGGAACGGGTTGAGATTAAGAGATTACGAACATCAGAAATGTCTTTTCGTCCGCTCGCTTCTACCCTCACTACCATATCAAAGCGTTTTTCTCCTTCGTATATACTTCCTGCTACTGCGCCTGCGAAAGCTGCATTTACGGTTTGATTGATATCAGAAACATAGATGCCGTATTTCGCCATTTCGGCCCAATCGTAATCAATCACGATCTGCGGCATTCCGGTCACTTTTTCAACATAAAGATCGGTTGCCCCTTCTACGGTTTTACTAATGGCGCCCAATTGTTCTGCATATTGAGCGAGTTTGTCCAGATCTTCTCCATAAATTTTACAAACCAAATCCTGTTTTGCTCCGGTCATTAATTCATTAAAACGCATTTGAACCGGAAACTGAAAACCTGTTGTAACCCCGGGAGCAACTTCTTTTACGGTTTGGGTCATTTTATCTGCCAGTTCCGGAAAGGATGAAGCACTTGTCCATTCTGATTTGTCTTTTAAGACAATAATCATATCTCCACCTTCAATAGGCATCGGATCTGTCGGGATTTCGGCACTACCAATTCTGGAGACCACTTTTTCGACTTCAGGATATTTACTTTTAAGTGCCGATGAAATCTTCTGAATAGTTTCTGTGGTCGTCGAAAGATTGGTTCCTAATAACAAACGGGTTTCTACCGCAAAATCTCCTTCTTCAAGCTGCGGAATAAACTCTCCTCCCATTCTGCTGAACAGCAACAAGGCAATTCCGAATAAAACAAAAGCCGAAATGACAATTCCTTTTCTGACTTGTAAAGCTTTAGACAACCATTTTTCATAGTAAAATTCAAGCTTTGTCATGATTCTGTCAGAAAGATTCAGTTTATGGCTTACTTTTTTACTGATAAATAACGCACTTACCATGGGCACATAAGTAAGCGAAAGAATAAAAGCCCCCAGAATAGCAAAGGCAACGGTTTGTGCCATTGGTTTAAACATTTTACCTTCGATTCCTTCTAATGATAATATCGGAAGATATACGATCAGGATAATGATTTGCCCAAAAACTGCGGCATTCATCATTCGGCCTGCTGAACCTGTCACTTCTTTATCCATTTCTTCCTGCGAAATGGTATCGATTCCTTTGTATTTTTTAGCACTGTGAATATGATGCAGAATGGCTTCGACAATAATGACGGCGCCATCGACTATCAAACCAAAGTCAAGCGCTCCAAGACTCATTAAATTTCCGCTTACACCAAAGGTGTTCATCATAATAATGGCAAACAGCATCGCTAACGGAATTACGGAAGCCACGATAAATCCTGCTCTTAAATTCCCCAGAAAAAGAACCAAAACCAAAACTACAATCAAGGCGCCTTCGATCAGGTTTTTCTCTACAGTTCCAATGGCATTATCGACCATTTTAGTTCGGTCAAGAAAAGGTTCAATCTTTAAACCTTTTGGTAAAATTTTTTCTATTTCGGCAACACGTTTTTTTACATTAACGATCACATTATTGGCATTTTCGCCTTTCAGCATCATGACAATTCCACCAACCGATTCGCCAATATCATCTGTGGTTAAGGCTCCGTAACGTATGGCCGAGGACATTTTTACCTCAGCAATATCTTTGATCAGGATGGGTGTTCCGGCCTGGGTATTTTTTACGATAATATTCTGGATATCTTTAATGTTTCGGGTCAAGCCAACGCTTCGGATATACAAAACCGTTGGTCCTTTTTCAATGTAAGCGCCTCCGGTATTTTCGTTATTACTGCTTAAGGCTGTAAAAACTTCTTTTATGGTAAGGTTTTGTGCTTTTAATCTTGACGGATTTACGGCGATTTCATATTGTTTTAGTTTTCCTCCAAAGGTTGCAACATCTGCAATTCCGGGAGTTCCCAGCAATTGTCTGCGAATGGTCCAATCCTGGATGGTACGCAAATCTTCGAGCGAATATTTGGTTTCATAGCCCGGCTGTGGTTTTAGGACATACTGGTAAATTTCGCCTAATCCTGTAGTTGCCGGGGCCATTTCGGGAATACTGGCATTTTCTGCGATTTCTACTTTTTGCAATCGTTCTGATACTTGCTGGCGTGCCCAATACACATCTGTATCATCTGCAAAAACTATTGTTACAAGCGAAAGTCCGAAACGGGAAATACTACGGCTTTCTTTTAGTTGCGGTATATTGCTGATCGCCTGTTCAATCGGAAAAGTGATTAAACGTTCTACATCTTCTGCACCCAGAGATGGGGCTGTTGTAATAATTTGTACCTGATTGTTGGTGATGTCAGGAACGGCATCGATTGGTAAACGGGTAACTTCAAACACGCCATAAATAATCCACAGCAATGTGAAGACGCCAATTACCAGTTTATTATTAACTGAGAATTGTATGATCTTATTAAGCATAATATGATTTAATTTTTTTGAAATAATAGTGTCATGGCCAAAACATAAATATGCCTTAACCACGATAAAAATCTTCGAAAATTAAATTATGCTACCGGAGGTCTGAATACCGAAAATAAAGCTGGATTAGAATGCAAATTGGCTTTATACGGAATACTATCGGACTCTGAAAATCCAATATTGAAAGGGATGTAAAATACAGGCTTATCTGCAGGAACAAACACAAGCTGAAAGGAAGCGCTGGAAATATGCTTGAAAGGAAGCTGCATGTCACGATCTGTATCATTATCGTTTAAATCTTCTCCCCAATAATGCATCTCGAGAAAGTCAATAAAGCTTACGTTTTGTCTTTGCTGATGCTCATTATAGTGTTCGATCAATATGGGCAATTTATAGAATTGCTGAAAGAACCCAATATTGGATACGATTAGAAAAATAAATATGTAGATAATACTTTTTCGCACTTCACAAATTTAGTCGATGTACCAAATAATCCCAAGTCTTAAGCAAGATCTAAGGAACTTTTGTCATTTTACAGAAATAAGCAAATGGAAATTTAGTTTATACTATTAAAACTTATAAAATATTGAAGTCTTATTAATTTACAAATTTATTTTAACACTAATAATAATACAATATAGTCTTTTATCAGCGTAATTCTTTCAGCAAATAAAGTGATTGCGGCTATATGTACCGATTTATAATATTTTCGAAAAGTTCTTGTTTGCCGCTTTGCAGTTCTAATTCGCCATTTTCCCTCGCAATCTCATATAAGCTTTTAAAATCCAGTTTACCTTGCTCAAATTCTTTTCCTTTTCCGGTGTCAAAAGAACTGTATCGTTGTTGTCTAAGACTTTCGTAAGATGATGAGGAAATAATTTTATCTGCTGTTAATAAGGCTCTGGCAAAAGTATCTGCACCTCCAATATGTGCCAGGAAAATGTCTTCGATATCAGTAGAATTTCTTCTCATTTTGGCATCAAAATTAACTCCGCCTCCCTGAAGTCCGCCTGCTTTAAGAAAAACTAACATGGCCTCTGTAACTTCTTGTATGTTATTAGGAAACTGTGCTGTATCCCAGCCATTTTGATAATCTCCCCTATTGGCATCAATGCTTCCTAACATTCCAGCCATTGCCGCCACTTCTATTTCGTGCTGAAAGGTATGCTGGGCTAATGTGGCATGGTTTACTTCGATATTTATTTTAAAATCTTTCTCTAAACCATATTGGCGCAAAAAACCAATGGTTGTTGCACAATCAAAATCATACTGGTGTTTAGAGGGCTCCATAGGTTTAGGTTCTATCAGGAAGTTTCCTTTAAAACCTTGTTTACGTGCATAATCTCTTGCCTGGATTAAAAACTGTCCCATATGATCGAGTTCCCGTTTCATATCGGTATTCAGCAGGGTTAAATAACCTTCGCGTGCTCCCCAAAAAACATAATTTTCGCCTTTTAAGGCAATTGTGGTGTCTATCGCTAATTTTACCTGGGCTGCCGCTCTGGCTACTATATTAAAATCGGGATTTGTAGCAGCACCGTTCATATAACAGGGATTAGAAAAACAATTTGCAGCTCCCCAAAGTACCCTGATTCCTGAAGCTTCCATTTTTTCTTTTACATACTCGGTCATTGTGGCTAAACGCAGTTCGGTTTGCATAAGGCTTTTTCCTTCCTGAACGAGATCAAGGTCGTGAAAACAGAAATAATCAAACCCCATTTTGCTTATAAATTCAAATGCTGCATCGGCCCTGTTTTTTGCCGCCTGAATAGGTTCCCTAAATTCGTTCCAGGCAAAATTCTGGGTTCCCTGCCCAAAAAGATCCGAACCGTTTCCGCCAAAGCTATGCCAGTATGAAACAGCAAATTTAAAATGCTCTTTCATTGTTTTTCCTGCCACTATTTGTTCCGGATTATAATATCGGAAGGCTAAAGGGTTGTCTGAATCTTTTCCTTCAAAATTAATTTTATCAATTCCTTTATAATATTCCTTGTCTCCTAGAACTACCATCTCCCGCTGCTTTATTTAGTATTTTAAACTGAGTGTTTTTACAATAAAAAAGACAAAGATATAGTGAATATGACTATTTGAGAGGTGAAAATCTGGTACTAATTTTTAACTTTAAAATGTATTTTGTGATAAAATTAAGCACGAAAGAAAATAAAGAAAACAGGAACTGTTGTTTTAACGCAACATGACGTTTTCTTTTTGCATTTTTGCGGTTAACATTCTTATTCTTTTATGAAGAACACTTCTGGTAGATTTTTTCTTGAGTTCATAATCTTTGGTGCATTTTTCCAGTTCTGCGAGTAATAGCTTAAATCTGGTATATAAAATGGCCAGTTCTTCCATATCATGCTGTATTTTAGCATCTGCTTCTAAAACGGGTGGATTGCCGGCAATGACAGACATGTATTCGTATTTATGAAATACATCCAATAAATTGCGATGTTCTCTATTATTGATTCCTTGCATAATAACAGTTCTCAAATATCGTATAAAATTAAATTAAAGCTCAATTTAGGGTGTAATACGCAGCAAAGGATCTGCATCTGTATTGATAACAGAGAGTGGCAACGATTGTGTTGTTGCCGTTTTTGTTTTGCCTGTATTTCCTGATATGGTATTTAGTGCTGTCTTTAATAAAATTTCTGAACGATCACCAAGAGCAAATAGCTGAGGTTCCTGAAGTTCGTTTGTATAAATAGTCGGATTTATGCCTTTGCTATATTCGCCCTCATGTCTTGAATTGAACAATTTATAGATAGCCGGATACAATATCCAGCCTTTTGTTCCTGCAATTCGGTCATCTTCTATAGGAAAACCTGCTACATCTTTACCAAAGGTTTTTTCTCCAATGGTAATGATGTTTATGTAGGGTTTGAGGTTATTTATAATAAGTTCCGAAGCAGATGCGGTACGATTTCCGCACAATATATATACTTTGCTAATAGACGGATGAACACTTTGTAAAGCCTCAAAGGTTATTTTGGTTTCATTGCTTTGTAAGGATTGCAAAAAAGACTGATCTACATGGCCTCCATTGGCATTTCCTTCAAATTTTATAAAGAGATCACCGGATCGGATATTAGGTGCCAGAATAATACTTAATGCAGTTGCTGAGGCTATATCTCCTCCTCCGTTGTATCTTAAATCCAAAACTAATTCTGTGATGGATTTGCTTTTTAATTCCTGAAAAATCTGCTGAAACAATTGTGCCTGCCCAACATCGAAATGCGGAATCTCGACATACCCTATTTTGGTGTTTTTGTCTTCTATGATACGATACGGAATGGGCTGTGAAAAAGTATATCCCTGTAATATTGAAATTTCTTTTGAAGCTGAAAAACCGGATTGCGCAGTATAAGAGGTTATTTCGAGTTTTAACTGGGCTGAAGCAATCATATTTTGATACAATTGATCGTAATTGGCCTGATTCAGTATGGTTCCGTCTATTTTGGTAATGAGCTGACCTCTTTGCAGTCCGTTATTTTTTGCAGGTGAATCTGCGAGGACATACAATATTGCGCCATAAATTTTTCCGTCAAATTCAAAAAATGACACGTCAAATCCAAATTTCCGCCTAAGGCTTTGTGGTGCTGTTTCCGGTAATGCAGGATGTAATGCATAGGAATAAATGTCTTCTTTTTGCAATAATCCTGCAAAATATTCTTTTGGATTAACTGATAAGTCTTTCTGATCCGGCATTGTTGCACTCCAGCGATAATATTTTTTCATTTGCTGGTAGATCCAGTCGTTAACATACTCATTAGAGCCTTCTTTATAAGCAGGAACAGAAGGCTCATCTTGCGAACATGAAAAAATAAAAATCACCAAAAAAAATAATGGCAAAATGAAAGCTGAAGGACATTTCTTCATTTTATAGGTTTGAAATTTATAATTACCGGTTTTAACTTTATCTCTAAAACAAAAAGGGAAATAATCTGATTATTTAAAAACGAAATAGTCTGTTAAATTCAGGGTTCCGTCTACTCCTGAAAAAATTCCGTTGCCATCCCGTTTTTCTTCTAGTACGATTAATTTGGATTTATTTATTGACATGGTCATATTCACTGTTATTTTCTTGCCCGGAACATACGATTCTGTTGTGCCGTGTTTTACAAGCTCCATTATAATAGTGGGAGGTGAACTAAACGGAAATTCAATAAATGCGCTATATTGATCTTTGTTTATATTTTCTACTACTCCCAGAACCTGACCATTAATTTTACGGATAATTCCGTCGAGTTTTCCGTCGTAACCTGTTTTAGAATATAAGTTCAGTGTTGGAAAAATAAATTTATATCCGTTGTAACCCGGTAAACTTAAAACCCCGGTTTTTAAGGTGTGAACCTTGTCTAACCATATATTTTCTTTTGTGTAGAACGAAAGTGTATCCTTGGTTTTCTTTGCACTAAAATGGTAGCTTCGCAATAATTCTTTTGTCGTCTTGTTGGTAAATTCAAAAACTTTTTCCTCGTTTCCGTGATAGACAAATTCATACTCTTTTTCTACTTTTTTCACAAAAGCGGTACGTTTTTCTTTTCCAATTTCAACTGGTTTACCGTTCACGGTTATTTGTATCGAATCGTTTAAAGCGCTGTATCCTATGATGACCACTTTTCCGGGCTGATCTTTTTCATTTCCGTATAATGGTGTAAGTTCATCGTTGGCACAAGATCCAAAAAGAGTTATTACAATGGTGAAAATTAATGTTTTTGTCAATATATGCTTCATATTCATTTGTTTGTATTGCTATAACCGGTTTGTCGGAAAATGGTACATTTTCACGATTATTATTTTTTAATAAATTTTAATTTTCCTGACATTGTATCATCAGATACGACAAGAAAATAAGTGCCTTGGGCTAATTCGCCAACACTCAAATTTTCTTTTTTATACGGAGTTTCCTTTACCAATAATCCGGTGCTATTGTAAATTTTTAAAGTGGTTTCTTCACTTTGAAATTGTTCTCCTAATTCTAATTGCAAATATTCACTAACCGGATTTTGGTTCAGTTTACAAGCCTTTGATGCTAACTCCACATCATCCAATCCTAACAAGGCTTCGGCGCTTACAGAAATCTTATCAATTTCGTATCCGATAAAACCACTTGACAGGTTATTTCCTAATGCTATATATACAGTTGTTTTGCCTGAAAACTGCGAGATATCTACAGTATAATCTTTAAATTCAGGATCGTCTGTTGTGGTTCTTTCTAAAGTAACTTTGGTAATAAGTGTAAAAGATGCCGGATCCGGTGATGTAGATCCGTATATGGATAAATCCTCATTAGTGTCGTAAATACTGGGCTGTGCATTTAAAATCAACGAAACTTTACCGGAATAAAAGGATAAATCGATTGCGGGTGATATTGCCAGATTATCTTCTAAAGTTTCTAAAGGTGATCCATCTGATAAATTGATGTTGTATGTTCCCAAAACATCAATCGTGCCCCCTACTATTGCAGAATTTTCATCCAGTTTGATGTTTTTTCTGGCCATCCAGTTACTTCCGTTTCCATCTCTGTCTAGTAGCGTCCAGTCTGAAGCGTCAGCATCATCAAAATCATCTTCCCAAACTGTAAATTGAGCAGATGATGCACTTGAAACCATAATCAATAATAATAAAAGTAGCTTTTTTTTCATTTTTTATATTTTTAAAAACATGGGCAGAATGTTTCTGCCCATGTCCAATTTTAATAATTAACCGAATTAAAAATTTGTAAACTTAGTCCAGCTGTTTGTCCAGTTAGCTTCAGTTTTAAATGCACCGGTAGCACCTGTGAAATTTAAAGCACCATTATTAAAGAATGGTTGGCTAAGTGACCAGCTGGTAGCCGGATTTACTGTTGAAGTAGCATTACCAATACCTCCTAAAACAGTTCCAGCCGGTAAAAGTGGGTTATCAAATCCGTGGATTGATATTCTTGTCCACACAGACCCTGAAGGTACAGAAGGAGATTCCCATCTGATTCCTGTTTTGTATCCTGTTACAGTTGCATCTGTAAGTGATATTTTACCGGCTCTGCGCACGTGGATTGCATTTTCGTATAAAGCAGCTACTGTTGTAGAGCTAACTCCAATGATTGATAATTGAGAAATAACCGGTCTTGTAATAAGTGTTGTTACTGTTCCTCCTGCATTGTTATCTAATTCGATACCGTTTGAATCAGGATTTCCACCGCTTAAACTGTGAGTAGAATTACTGTCAGCGATAGCAATAGCTTTTGTGATAGTTCCTGTGTAACCAAGATCAAAATCGAAGTTATCATCATCCGGAGCAAATGACACTAAATGGCTTGCATTTACTGTACCTCCAAAAAATTCAAATGAATCATCTCTTCCGTAAGATACCTGAACGTGATCGATTGTAGTTCCGCTACCAACACCACCGAATGTTAATCCGTTGATTTCGATATCAGTATCTAAAATACGTCCTGCGTACTCGATACGTACATAATTTAAAGCTCCTGCATTATGAGCATTGTTTGTACCTCCATAATAGAATTCAGCAAAATTAGCCTGATCGTCTAATCCTTCTACAATGTTTGTAGTTAAACCATTGTTTACTTCGGCATCTCCTAATAAAACAACACCTCCAAAATCTCCGGGAGCTGCTACAGTATTTGCGTTGCCATCTAATAAGTTATAACTTGTAAAAACAACCGGCGCAGCTGCAGTTCCCTGAGCATCTATCTGACCTGATTTTGTAATAACAAGTACCCCTGTTGCTACACCCGGAGCCAAAGCTTTTGCCTTGATGTAAGTTCCTGCCTGGATAGTAAGTTTAGCACCATTTTTTACAGTTATTACCCCGTCAATTTCCCAAACTTTATCGCTTGTCCATGTAGTATTGGTTGTAATAGCACCGCTTACCGTTTGAACAGTTGCAGGATACCCTGTGTAATCAGCACCTGAAGCTTTCATTGAAAAAGAAGAATCTGCAGAAGAATCATCATTTTGGCAAGAGCTCACTAATAGAGCTACCATTGCGAATAGAAAAAAATTTTTCATAATAATTTAATTATTGCTATATTTGCCGCTATTACAAACTAGGCCTTTGGAGAGAGCAGCAAAATATCTTTCCTCAGGTCTTTCTCTTTTTTGGTAAAGAACTTTTTTATAAACGATCCCGCTTTACCATCGGGGTTTATACCTAGACCTATCTTTCACTCTTAGGATTTTTTTATCGCAGTGAGAGATTTGCTTTCCATCCTTTTAAAATTTATACCTGAAAACTCATTTTCTGCTTCAATTGTAAAAGACCATCCTGAAGTATTTTTTTCTGCATTTTTTGTTTTATGCACTAAACAAAAAAAGAAATCTAATACTTACAACTATCTATATTAGCTTTTGAAAACTCAAAATATCATCCCTCTTTTTATTGTTAACGGTTTCTTAATATTTGAAGTTTACAATACGGGACTATTGGTTCATTTGCGTTTTTTAAAAGGTATAATTAAGGGATAATGTTGCTGTTCTTCCACTGAATGCCTTAAATACTACCTGGTCAATGTCTTCATCATATTTACTTGTAGCATTGGCTCCAAGACTGTAACGGTCTCTTGGGTTAGAACCATAAGGAACTTCTTCGATATGAGAATAACTGTTGGTATTGTTATAGGTCTGAATACCGGCATCAAATAAATTTTTGACGCTAAACTTTAGCTCGAGATTTTTTTCCTTAAAAAACTTATAGCTCACCTGAGCATCCGTAACGGCATATGGCATTCTGATTTCTTCTGATTCATAAGCGTATCCTACCAGAATATACTGATCACCAATAGCGTTGTGTCTAAGACTAAAACCAAATCGTTCTCCCACATAATCTAATCCCAGATTATAGGTATAAGGAGATTGTCCGTATAATGGTCTGTTGGCTTCATATAACCCGCCCGTTCCGTCAAGGTTTACATAAGAAGTTACTTTTGTATCATTAAAAGCGGCATTTCCATATATAAATATGTTTTTCAGGGTTTCTCCTTCTCCTAAAAACGATAAGCTTTTATAAAATTCCATTTCGACACCCCATAATTTGGCATTATAAGAATTAAGATTGTAGATGTTTCTAATTTTCGAAGGAGTATAATTACCAACAGCTTCGATAGGATTGTCGATATTTTTATGGTAAACTCCAAAAGACAGGATTTCTCCGCCTGACGGAAACCATTCCATTTTTAAATCATAATTATTGGCAACACTCGAAACCATTCCGTTTGAATAGTTATAAATTTTTGCGGAGCGAATCGGGTCGTAATACGGGATACTTAATCGTTCTGAAAATTGCGGACGTAGTACTGATTTATTGTATCCTAATCGAATATTCATTTTATTTGTCGGGCTGATAATTAAACTGGCAGAAGGTAAAACCTGCCATTTTTTATCGTCTTTCTGATCTGTTATAAAATCACTGGCAGATTCAGCCTGACTTGCAATCTGGGTATACACATAACTTTCGGCACGAGCACCCCAAACGAATCTCAGGAAACGGCTGATTTTATTGTCCAGCATTACATAAGGAGAATGTATTTTTACATCGCCCTCGTATTTATTGCCATATCGCCCATAATTTTCCCAGCCAAAACCACCATAATAGTAATGAGAACCATCGAGTAATTCTGATAACGGACCATAAATTTCTGCGTTATTTACATTTGCACCCTGTCCTACTACAACCAATTTATTGGATAACTGCTGGTTGGTTGCTTTTTTATAAGTTCCGAAATAACCTGCCTTTATTGTATTGGTAAAAGTATCACTGAAGCTGAATGGAAAATTTAGATTAACAGCCCAGTTATAATCATTTTCATCATTTTTATAATTGTCCCTGCTAAACGGAAATTTACTGCTGCTGTTGTATACCTGATGATAAAGCAATTCATCATCACCTACTTTTTTTCGGTATGTATCTATAAAAGTAGCATCTTTGGTATCTTTTGTAACATTGCCGTAAGCTGCATACCAGTCGACCTGCAATTTGCCAAACTGATGATTTCCTTCGAGTTTACTTTGAATAAAAGTCTGGTAAACCGGATAATTTGTTTCAGAGGTATAAGGAAGTCCGCTGCCGTCTAAAATTTCGGCAATACTCACATTATCTCTCCATCCGGTAATTTGGGTCAGTTGATTGTTATAAATATGCATCGCAGTATTTCGCATGGTAATTTTATGGTTGTCAAACTGAATGGCTGTATTAAACATTCCGCCCAAAGTTGAGTTAAACGAGTAATTGGCACCGGAATTTCTAAAACCGAATTTTTCAAATACAGCATATTTTCTTCCTTCCTGTCCTTCCTGACCAAATCTGGAATTACTCATGAAATTTCCTCTCTCCGTATGTTCAATTTCCAGTTTTTCTTGTGTATTCTTAAAAATAACAGAACCTACAAATCCCCATTTATTGTTGTCTTTTAACTGATATGAGCGTCCTAAAGCAAACTGAAGTGTTGTTCCGGGTGCTCCGTAGGTTTTATAGGTAGAAAAATTATCTTGTGTAAATCGTTTTGACTGTTCTATAAATGGTGCAGACTGAGCTTCGCTTGTGGGTACTTCTAATGGTACAAGATTGGTAGGATAATCACGTCTTCCGTCATCGAATCCCAGATAATCGTAATCGCCTTCTTGTTTGGTCAGTCTTTCTTTAAATACGCTTCGGCTGTTATAAGATGTACTTACAGAGAGGCTTGTAAAATTCTCTTTAGGGATATCCTTCGTTTTTATTTCTACATATCCTCCGGCAAAATTGGCATACATATCCGGAGTAGCGGTTTTACTCACTACAATACTTTCTACCATTGCTGTCGGGATAATATCAAAAGAAAAATTTTGCTGATAAGCATCTGTACTTGGCAGCGTAATCCCGTCCATTACAGCCTGGTTCCATCTTTCTCCCATAGAACGCACAACAACATATTTATTGTCTATTGTGGTTACACCCGTTATACGTTTAAGAGAACTTGCCACATCTTTATCCGGCGTTCTTGCAATTTGCTCAGCAGAAATACCATCAGAGAATTGTGCCGCTTTTTTTTGCTGCAATAACATTCCCTGAACCGAAGCTGTTGCTTGTTTGTAGTTCTGAATAATTACAACTTCATTTAAAGACTGCGCATCTTCTTTTAATGACACTACCAGAGGAGTGTCTGAACCTTCATATACTTTAACACCAGTAATTTTTTGCGACTGAAAAGAAATAACACTAATCTCAATAGTATATTCGCCCGGCTCTAATTCCAGGACATAATTACCATCTATATCTGATTGTGTTCCAAAACCCAGTTCTGCCACTTTGATATTTGCCCCAGGTAACGAAAGTCCGTTGACATCTACTACTTTACCAGCTATCTTTCCTTTCTTTTTTTTTTTGCCGGCATCTTTACTATTTACGGCTATATTATTTTCATTTCGTCTGAAATTTAAGTTCGTAAGGTTTTGCAAATCGCTTAAAATTTCATCTATTGAAACATTTTCTTTTTTAAGTGTAACCAGTGGTACGCTTAAATCCAAATCTTTTTGATAAACAAATTGATAGGGTGTACGGGATTTTAAGTTATCTATAATTTTTTGAGGTGATGAGTTTTTAAAATCAACCGATACCGTTCCGGTTTGCGAATAAATAGTGTTTATTCCGAAGAAAAAACCAAAAAATAGAATCCAAAAGGCAAATTGCCTGGAAAAGTCATTGTTCATAATTGATGATTGTTAGTTTATTTGAATTTAATATGATTATTTGGGTTAATACTGCTGGGTAAACTCAGCAGTTTACCTGTGGCTTAATCCGTTCCGATTGAGCCACAATGGTTTTTCTAAAAATTTATACTGTCTTATCTGCTGACTAAATAAGTATTATTGCCTGTCGACCTGATTTTAATTTCTAAGGCAAAAGCAATAGTTTGAAGCATCTCATACAAACCTTGTCTGGTATCAAGAGTTCCTTGTATGGTCAGGTTTTTTAAATCGTTATCGAGATAATTGACCTCAAATTGATGATCTGATTTTAGTTTACTTAAAACTTCTTCCAGGGTTAATCCGTCTACATATATTAAAACCTTTTTCCATTCCGGTTCTAATATCTTTGATTTTTGTTTTTGAAGGAGAGAAGTTTTTGTTTCGTAAACTGCTTTATAACCTCTTTCGAGCAATACTGTGTTTTGTACACTTTCGACTTGTACTTTGCCGGTTCTTACATTTACTTCAGGCATATTTTCGTTGTATGCTTTTATAGTAAAGGATGTTCCCAAAACAGTAGTTTTTATGGAACCTGAAGTAATAATAAAAGGTCTTGACGGATCGCGTTTTACTTCAAAAAAAGCTTCTCCTTTTAAAGTCACTGTTCTTTCACGTTTTAAGAATTTGACCGGATATTCAATTTCAGAATTTTCATTTAGCCATACACGCGTTCCGTCTGATAGGCACAAAAGGCGTATATCATTGCTGAATGTTTTTGTAGAAGTAATTTCAGTTTTTGGTTTGTTCAACTGTGTAAAAACCTGATAACCGGTAATCGAAAAAATAAATATTACACAAGCCACCGCTGTCCAGTTATAAAAACTTTTATATTTATCAATTGTAACATTGCGTATGTTATTCCACATACGTGATTTAGTATCATCCGGAAGAATTCCCCTGTTAGGTATTGCGTTCCATTCTTCTCTTAATTTTTTAGATCTCATTTACAATTAACATTTAATATTTAAAAAATTTATGTCTGAATTTTATCGATTCAACTACATTAGATTTTCAGTCTCTTAAATATCATGGGGCAACATTACTATTAACGTTTTCTTAATGTAAAAGCAGATTATCGCTGATCTGATTTTTGGGCAAAATAAGATTTGGTGCCTATAAAAAGCACGAATTGGGATCCGGTATGAAATAATAAAAAATAAAGGCAGAATTACGACACTAACTCTGACTGGCTTATAAAAAACAATGCAAACCAATAAAGTTCATGGTTCTTCACGGTGTTCTTTTTAAGGAATTGCAATGTCTTCGAAATTTGGTTGGCAACAGCACTTTGCGACATATCCATTTCTGCTGCAATTTCTTTATAGCTTCGGTCTTCAAATTTATGAAGGCTGAAAATTTTTCTTCTTTTTGCCGGTATTTTATTTAAGAGATATTCTATTTCTTCGAGCTTTGAAGTGATGTCATCATCTGTTTCTGATACGATGTCAAGCTCTTTTATCAATTGATCATTTTCTACCGAAAAGATCTTGTTTTGTTTTTTATACCATTTTGAAATCTCCTGCTTTGAACTTTTAAACAAAATGGCTTCTAAATCTATGGCAGGATCCAGTTTTGTTCTGTATTTCCAAAGATGAATAAATACATTTTGGGTTACATCTTCAGCATCTGCAAGCTGAGAGGTATATTTTTTTACAAAACAAAACACTTTAAAATGATACAAATCATAGATTTCCTTAAAGCTGGAATCATCTCCCGAACGCAAGCTAATTAGCAGATTAGAACTCATAATGTAATTTTAAATTGTTAAAGAAGACCCTTACAAAAGTATAATAAAGCTCTTTTGATATTTTTAAGAATTGGTCATTTAATAATTTATTAATATTGAAATCCACACACAAATCTGCAAACGGTAAAAAAACAGTTCCTGATTTTATTTGTAATTAAGAAATGCTAAATCAGGCTAAAGATTATTTTCCGGCAATAGCTGTGAATTGTTTTTTATTCATGAATATGCAAAAAAAACATCCAATCACAATTACACATTATATATAGTCGTAAAACGAATGTTCGATTTGCATCGAAAATTATCTTCATCATTATTATCACAATTTGCATTTCATCAATTAACTGCCTTTTTATTGGGCTTAATTCGTAATAATCAACTTTACTCTTACGGGCTTTTGAATTAAAATAAGAATATCCTTAAAAAAAACATCACCCGATGTTAGTTGCACGATATTTTTTTATAAATTTATTCTTGCAAATATATAAAGCATACTTCCTTAAAAGCCTTTCAAATCTATTTAATATTGAGATTTTTGATAAAAGTTCCCTGTTTTGATTGAAAAATGATAATGACTTTTCAAAAGAGATCGATCAAAATTAATCTGACACTAAAAAGTGATTTCATGACAGGAAAAATCCGTCCTGTGACATATTTTACCTGTGACACGTAATAGATATCTAATTTTAAAACTGATAAAGGAAACGCATCAACCGGAAAACAAAAATAAATCAATTATAGAAGATGTTGTGATGGTATAACCATCCTGCTAAATGCCCGTGATTTTTTGTTTTTTGATCGTTTTTTATTGAAGAGTTAAAATTTATCACAAGTACAAAAACAGGTAGAAACACCTGCTTATGAGATACTTATATAAATTAACTTAGCATTATCTTAAAAAAAACCTGTCACAGCCTGTATAAACAGGTTAGACAAAAAAAGTAACTATAAACATTAACCAATTAAACTACTACACTATGGATGGAACAATAGGAGAAATCCGTCTCTTTGCAACTTCGTTTGCACCTCGAAACTGGTCGTATTGCGATGGATCAATTATTCAAATTAGAAGTAACACAGCATTATTTGCTATTTTAGGAACCACTTATGGTGGTGATGGCCAAACTACATTTGCTTTACCTGACCTTAAAGGTCGTGTAGCTCTGGGAAATGGCCAGGGTCCGGGTTTATCTTCCTATACTTTAGGTCAGAAAAGCGGAGCCAATAGTGTTACTTTAACAACCGCACAGATTCCTCCCCATACTCATATTTCATCTGCAACTATTGCAATTCCTGCTTATTCAGATGAAGGAGACGTAAATACTCCGGCCGGAAATGTTTTAGCTGCTAAATCAGGTATGTTTAGTAATGCAGGTGTAGATACTGCTTTAAAGCCGGCACCATATAGTGTAGCGGTAAGTGTAACTGGTAATAATCAGCCTCTTCAACTAAGCCAGCCTTCGATAGGTATGAATTACATTATATGCATGTTCGGGGATTTCCCTCCGCGTTCATAACTTTCTCAAACTACATTTTTAACTTTTAAAACATCATTATGGAAGGAACTATAGGAGAAATCCGCATATTCGCCGGCAATTTTGCACCCTTAAACTGGGCTTTTTGCAATGGCAGTTCGATGAGTATTGCAAATTATGAAACACTTTATGTCTTAATTGGAACAATATATGGCGGTGACGGCGTACAAACATTTAATCTTCCGGATCTTCGCAGCCGTATTCCCGTAGGAACGGGACAAGGACCAGGTCTGCCTATGGTAAATCTTGGTCAGATTGGCGGTGCAGAATCCGTAACCATGAATACAGGTCAAATGCCTTCTCACAATCATCTTGGTACAGGCAGTATTGCTATTCCTACATATGGCGCGGCTGATACTTTAGGATCTCCAACCGGTTCAATATTAGCAGGTTTAACAGGAGCATATTCCAGCTCACCTGCTGATACTGCCCTAAAAGCCGACACATCAGCAATAACTCTTGCACCAACTGGCCAGGGAAACCCTATCAGCATCATACAACCTTATCTTTCAACAAATTATATTATTTGTCTTCAAGGTATTTTTCCAAGTAGAAATTAATTTTAAAAATACTAATCATGGACGGAACTATCTCAGAAATTCGCTTATTTGCACCAGACTTCGCACCTAAAAACTGGGCTTACTGTGCAGGGCAAATATTATCAATAAATACAAATCAGGCATTATTTAGCCTCTTAGGTACAACCTATGGCGGAAACGGAATTCAAACTTTTGCATTACCGGATTTTCGAGGACGTGTACCTATGGGTACCGGACAGGCATCCGGGGTAAATACATTTGTTTTAGGACAAATATCAGGAAGTAACAGTGTCACTGCACTGTCTGTAAACTTGCCATCTCATACCCATGTTGCAACGGGATCATATGCTGTAGGTGCTTTTTCAGATGAAGGTAATAACGGGTCTCCAACAGGAAATAACCTGGCTGCCTTAGGAGGTCTTTATTCTAACAAAACAGCTGACACTAATCTAAGAGCCATTACTCCAACAGTTACCATAGCACCAACCGGAAATAACTTACCAATACCGGTTCAGCAGCCTTATTTAGGATTAAACTATATAATTTGTTTGTACGGAATCTTTCCTTCAAGAAATTAAAATCATTTGTAAATACAGGGTGTTGTAAAGATTTAACACTCATTATAACACCCTTTACATCATAAAAAAATATATGAATATAGGATTACTTTTACCTCGCTCTGTACTCTACCCTTCCATATCTTTTGATATAATGGATGGATTCAAAATTGGTCTGAAAGAATTAGGTTTTGACGGAAAACATACCATCACGACTACCAGTATAGGCGTTGCCGGAAAAAATGAAGAAATTTATGCCAGCTGCGAACAGCTATTATTAAACGGAACAGATGTTATAGTAGGATATATGAATCCGGTTTCTGCTGAGTATATTCATCCCCTTTTCGAGAGTTCAGGTAAAACACTTATTGTACTCGATAGTGGTTATCATTTTCATTCTTTTAGCGGAAAGCTCTCAAATGCTTATTTTATTTCATTACAGGGAAGTTTGTGTTCACGTGCTATTGTACGCAAAGCATTAGATGAAGGTCAGCATAAATTTGCTTTTACCTGTTCATTTTATGATGCCGGCTACAGATCTCCTTATGCTTTTGCTATTGCAACCGAAGAAAAAGGAGGCTTTATTAGTTATAATCATATTACTCCTTTAAAGAAAGCAGAATTTAGTCTGGAACCCTTAGCACAATATCTGGAACAGAATAAGGACGTTGCTTTACTTACTTCTTTTTGTGGAGATATGGCAGAAGATTTTTTCAGGGAAGCATCCAAACTGAGCAGTATTTCTTCCTGTAAAACATACGGAAGTGGTTTTACGGCAGAGGAATCCTGGTTGGATAAAATACCTTATCCGGGATACGATTGGGATTGCGCAATTCCGTGGTCTTTAAAAATAGAATTACCTGAAAACATTGACTTTGTTACTACACTGGAAAGTATTAAACCAGGCAAAGCCAATATTTTTTCGCTTTTAGGATGGGAAGCAGCGCTATTTATTGCAGCTATGAACAAAGGGGCATTAGACGGTATTATCATTAATTCGCCAAGAGGCAGTGTATTTATGAATCCGAATACTGGTTTCGCCGAAGCACCGGTTTATTATGCCGCTGTTACAAAAAATGAAGAAACAGGCAATTGCCATTTAGAGGATATAACAGAAGTTAACAACCTCAACGAAGAACGAGAAAGTTTACAGCTCAATATAAATGCAATAAAAGATACGCTGACAAACTCGTGGCTTAATGCATATGCATGTTTAGAATCATGAATATAAAACGCGACATCGTTATTTTTTGCAATCATCGTATGGCCTTTGCGGCTATACAAACTGTACATAGTACAGGACGGTTATCCGGCATAGCAATACCGGCTAATAATGATGATATTAGGGATTTTTGTATGGCTTTTACTTCTCAGACAGGTATTAATATGATACTGCTTGAAAAAGAAAAACTGGAAACCCAATTACAGGAATTAACAACGAAAACGGATTTAAAATACATTTTCACAATGACATTTCCATGGAAAATACCTTCAGAAATTATAAAACAGCATCCAAACCTGTTCTATAATTTCCATTATGGACTTTTACCGGAAATGCGGGGAGCTGATCCTGTATTTGAATCCATCCGCCAACAAAAAAAAGAAACCGGAATTACGGTTCACGCAATCGAAAATGAAATTGACAAAGGTGCAGTGATACTAAAAAAAGTAGTACCATTAAATATACCCGTGACTCACGGAACATTGTGTACCAACCTGTCTTATTTAGGTTCACAGATTATACCTGAATTATTGATTTTACTTGAAAACAATACAAAAGGTATTCCTCAGGAAGAAACATTATCAAATTATTATAAAAGACCCAATGCTTCGGATGTATGTATCAATTGGAAAGACCAGGATGCAAGAGCTGCAGAAGCATTAATAAGAGCCTGTAATCCTTGGAATAAAGGTGCTTATACGCAATGGAATGGATGGAATATTCGTATTCTCGAAGCTTCTCTAACAAGTTATAAATCTGAACAATCATTAAAACCGGGAACCATTTTGAACATAAACGAAGAAAAAGGACTTATTGTACAATGTTATAACAACACACAACTCCGTATAAATATTGTTTACACGGATGAAGCATTTATGAGTGGGCACAAGTTGCTCATTTTTGGTATAAAAAATGGCGATCAACTTGCCTCTTTATAATTTAATCAATTTATTATGAAACATTTTTACTCACAAATTAAAAATTTCCTAAATATCGCCTTATTTCTAGGGATATTTTTGCAGAGTTACTTAGCGAACTCTCAGACCACATTAGGCGCCGGGGATATTATCTTTACGGGATATGATGCCACTGGTACTCCATCTGCTACAACTGGCGACTCTTATTCATTTGTATTGCTTACCAATATTTCTGCCGGTACAGTAATCAGTTTTACGGACAGAGGTTACACAGGGAGTGGATGGCTTACTGTTCTTCCAACCGGAACCACAGAAGGAACTGTTACCTGGACATCAGGAACTGCCATTGCTATGGGAACAGAAATACTTATAAAAGGACTTAGTGCTTCTACTTACAATCCTTCTACCAGTACTTTAACACCAAATGGAACCGTTACATTTAATACCGAATCTAACATCCAATATGGATTATCTTTATCAACCGTTGGAGATCAGATTATTGCCTTTCAGGGCGGTGGCGGTTCAGTTACGGGTGGCGGGGTAACCATTGTATCCGGAATTACCTATTTTATGTGTAATGCCAGTACTTCAACTGCCACCTGGGATACTACTGCAAGCGGATGTACAATTGGACCAAACTCTTCTGTTCTGCCTCCGGGACTTACGGGAGGTACAGATGCATTTTATACCGGAACATTAGCAGGTAATATTTTATCTCAATCCTCAAAATACAATGGTACAGGGGCCCCTTTTACAACAGCAGCACAAATTAGAGCCGCCGTAATGAATCAGGCAAACTGGACACTTTCTACTACAGCACTAACAATGCCATCTGCTGCTCCATTTTTGGGAGTGGCGCCTACAATTACGGGTAATCCGCCTAACAGAACTTTATGTGTTGGCGGTAATACAACTTTTCCTGTTACGGCCAGTGATGCCACCGGTTATCAATGGCAGGTAAATACAGGAAGCGGTTTTACTAATTTAACCAATGTTGCACCTTATTCTAATGTAACGACTGCAACTTTAACCGTAACAGGAGTAACTGCCGCAATGAGCGGATATACTTATCGTTGTGTGGTAACCGGAGCAGGTTCTGTAACTTCAAATCCGGCAACTCTTACAGTTCCTAATATGACCATTACTACAGCTTCTCAGACAAATGTGAGCTGTTTTGGAGGTTCTAATGGATCTGCATCGTTATCTGTTACAGGTGGTATATCGCCATATTCTTATTCATGGTCACCAGCTGGTGGTACCGGAGCAACAGCATCTGGACTTGCAGCAGGAACTTATACAGTTACCGTTACAGATAATATTTTATGTACTAAAACACAAACTGTTACTATTGGACAGCCCGCAGCTATTCTTAACGGGACTACGGCTACTACAGCGGTTTCTTGTTTTGGAGGATCTAATGGTACAGCTACTGTTACAGCCACAGGAGGTACACCCGGATATACGTATTCATGGGCACCATCCGGAGGTACAGCAGCAACAGCATCAGGATTAACAGCAGGAACTTACAGCGTGACTATTACAGATGCTAATTCCTGTACAAGAACTATAAACAATATTATTGTAGGAGGACCTTCTGTTGTTCTTAACGGAGCTACTTCTTCTACTCCGGTTTCATGCTTTGGCGGGTCCAATGGTACAGCTACTGTTACAGCCACAGGAGGTACACCCGGATATACGTACTCATGGTCTCCATCCGGAGGTACAGCAGCAACAGCATCAGGACTTACAGCAGGAGCTTATACCGTAACTATAACAGATGCTAATTCTTGTACATCAACCAAAAGCATTATTGTAGGCGGGCCTGCAGCTATTCTTAACGGGACTACGTCTACTACAGCTGTTTCTTGTTTTGGAGGAACTAACGGTACGGCTACTGTTACAGCTTCTGGTGGTACACCTGGATATACTTATTTATGGTCTAATGGTGCTACAACGAGTACTGCATCAGGACTTTCAGCAGGAGTTTATAATGTTACAATTACGGATGCAAACTCTTGTATAAGAATTATAAACAATATTATTGTAGGAACACCAACTGCTATTAATGCCAACCCATCACAAATCAATGTTAGCTGTAACGGAGGATCTAACGGATCTGCAACTGTTATACCAACCGGAGGTGCTGGCGGATATACGTATCTTTGGTCTACCGGAGCTACAACAAATTCGATAAGCGGACTTGGTCAGGGAAATTATAGCGTTACTATTACAGATGCTAACAGTTGTCCGGTTACTCAGAATTTCTCCATAACTCAGCCTCCGGTATTAACAGCTTCTCAGGGAGCAGTTAATAACGTAAGCTGTAGTGGCGGATCTAACGGATCTGCAACTGTACTGGTAACAGGAGGTGCCGGTGGGTATACATATGCATGGTCCCCTAGTGGTGGTACTGGTGCTACGGCAAGCGGGCTTACGCAGGGTACTTATACGGTAACCGTTACAGATGCGAACTCTTGTCAAACTACACAAGGTTTTACTATTACAGAGCCAGCACCATTTTCTGTCACAACTTCACAAACAGACAATATATGTAATGGCGCTGCAACCGGATCTGCAACTGTAACAGTAAGCGGGGCTACTGCGCCTTATACATATTCATGGGCTCCAGTTGGAGGTACCGCAGCTACAGCAACTGGTCTTACAGCCGGTACATATACGGTTACAATTACTGATAATAACAGTTGTACAACAACAAGAACTTTCACAATAGCCCAACCAGCTGCATTAACAGCATCAGCAGGAGCAATTACCAACATAGGTTGTCGTGGTGATGCCACAGGATCTGCTACAGTAAATGTAACAGGAGGAACTGGTACATATACTTATTCATGGGCTCCGTCAGGAGGTACTGCAGCAACAGCTTCAGGATTAACAGCCGGAACTTATGTGGTAACAGTTACAGATACTAACTTATGCCAGACTACACAAAGTTTTACGATTACCCAACCAGCAGCAGTTCTTTCTGCAACAACAGCTACAACAAGTGTTAGTTGTTTTGGAGGATCTAATGGTTCTGCAAGTGTATTAATATTAGGTGGAACTCCGGTTTATAGCTATTTATGGGCCCCTTCAGGAGGTACTGCTGCTACAGCATCCGGTCTTACAGCAGGAAATTATACTGTTACCATTACAGATGCTAACGGATGTACTTTAGTGAAAAATGTTACCATTAATACGCCTGCAGCATTTTCTGCAACAGTAGCACAAACTAATGTTTCTTGTAATGGAGGTTCTAACGGATCTGCTACCATTACTCCAAACGGCGCTACATCTCCATATAGCTATGTATGGGCACCTTCAGGAGGTAATGCTGCAACAGCATCCGGTCTTACAGCAGGAAATTATACTGTTACCATTCAAGATGCAAACACATGTGTATACACCGTAAACGTTACAATCAATCAGCCTGCTCCTTTAGTAGTAACACCATCACAAACCAATGTATTGTGTAATGGCGGAAGTACAGGAACAGCTACCGTAAGCGTTAGTGGCGGAACACCAGGATATACTTATGTATGGTTGCCTACAGGTGGTACAGCTGCTACAGCAAGCGGACTAGCTGCAGGAAACTATAGCTGTTTAATTACAGATGCTAATGGGTGTACATTTACTCAAAATTTCAATATTTCTGAGCCTGCAATACTAATTGCTTCAACAAGTCAGATAAATGCAACTTGTGTTATAGGAGGACAAGCATCTGTAAATCCAAGCGGAGGTACAGCACCGTATACTTATTTATGGTCACCTACCGGGGCGACCACACAAACAGCAACAGGATTAGCTGCCGGAAACCATAGTGTTACAATTACAGATGGTAACGGTTGTACAATCAGTAAAAACTTTATCATTAATACTACTAATACACTCGTTGCTACTACATCTCAGACTAATGTTTTATGTAATGGAGGAAATACTGGTTCAGCCACAGTAGTACCATCAGGAGCTCCGGGGCCTTTTACTTATGTATGGGCACCAAGCGGAGGTAATGCTGCTACGGCCAGTAATCTTACAGCGGGTAATTATACTGTAACGATAACATCTGCCAATGGCTGTTCGACCGTAAAAAACTTTACGATTACTGAACCTACTCCACTAGTAGTTACTCCATCACAAACCAATATAGCTTGTAATGGCGGAGCTAACGGATTGGCTTCTGTAACTGTAACCGGCGGAACGGGAGTTTATGCATACTCATGGTCTCCTTCTGGTGGAACTGCCGCTACAGCAACCGGACTTACTGCAGGAACTTATACAGTAACCATTACAGATGCAAACTTATGTCAAACGACACAAAGTTTTACTCTGACAGAACCTGCTGCACTTACTGCAACAACTGCAGTAACCAATGTAAATTGTAACGGAGCAAATAACGGTTCTGCAACAGTAACTGCAACCGGAGGAACCGGAGCATATACGTATGTCTGGTCTCCTACAGGAGGATCTTCAGCGACTGCTACAGGATTAAATCCCGGAAATTATACCGTAACAGTTACAGATGCAAATAGCTGTACTATAACTGAAAATGTTACAATCACTGAGCCTGCAATTCTTAATGCTACAGCTACACCAACTGATGTAACTTGTATTGGATCTGCAGACGGATCAGCAACTGTTAACGCAACAGGCGGAACAGGAGCATATACCTATCTATGGTCACCATCTGGTGGAACTGCTGCTACAGCAACAGGACTTATTGCAGGAAATTATACCGTAACCATCAAGGATGCTAACTTATGTCAGGTAACATTACCGGTAACGATATCAACAACTCCTGATATAACAGCACCGGTTCCTGATGTGGCGAATCTTCCTGCTATTACTAGCAATTGTTCGATTTTATCCTCTCAGATTCCTGTTCCAACAGCTACTGATAGCTGTACGGGAGTTATAAATGGTACTACAACAGATCCTTTAAGCTATACAGCTGTAGGTACTTATACAATTACATGGAGCTACGATGACGGGCACGGTAATGTTTCTACTCAGAACCAGACACTTAATGTAACAGCTTCACCATTGGATCTGGTAACTTTTAGCAATGCTGCCTTTACTTATGATGGAAGTGTTCATGCTTTACAAGTGGCAAATCTGCCTGCCGGAGCTAGTGTAGCATATTCTATTACGCCAACAGCAAGTACTCAGAATGGTGCAATTAATGCCGGAGTTTATACTGTTACTGCACTGGTAACACCAGCTGCAAGTTCACCTAATTGTACTCCGGTTACACTTACCGCACAACTTACTATTAATAAAGCTGCGCAACAGATTACTTTTGCTGCAATACCTCCAAAAATTCTTGGAGCTATTAACAGCTTCAATCTAGAAGCTTCTTCTAATTCAGGTTTGGCAATTCGTTACTCTTTTACATACACTTCTGCCCTTCCACCTGCTAATGTTTCTGCAGCTGGTCTGGTTAATCTGTTAAGATCAGGTGACTTACTAATTGTAGCACATCAGGATGGAGATAGTAACTATTTACCGGCAACAGATGTTTCGCAAATTCTTGTCATCAAAAACAATGACGTATCTGTTACCAAAATTACTATCGGCAGTCAGGTGTATCAAAATCCAGCCAAGGAAATTAAGTACGTAATGGCATGTGGAGAAAGCAATGTAAATATTGCTGTATTAAACGAAACAAGTGCGATTATTACTCCTTCTGCTAATTTTACTATTACTCCTCCTAAACCGGGAATTTATACGCAAAATGTAACCGTGACTTCTCAGGATGGAACTGCAACTGCAAATTATACTATAGTTGTAGAAAAACCATTTGGTTTCTTTGATATCGTTCATCAAAAATTCAATAACGTTCTTCTTGTAAACAACAACCCTCAAACTAACGGAGGATATGAATTTGTTGCCTACCAATGGTTTAAAAACGGACAAGTAGTAGGAACCGGTCAATATTACACAGCCGGAGATGCTATAAGTAACACGTTAGACCCATTAGCAGATTATAGCGTAAAAATGACTACTAAGGACGGAAAAGTGCTGCAAACTTGTAATAGTAAAATTACACTGTTAAAATCAGTTGATGCCAAGCTTTATCCTAATCCAATTCAGTCAGGGAAAACGGTTACTGTTGAAGCGGATTATCCTTCAGAAGAATTAGCAAACATGCAAATAAGCCTTTATACTGTTTCTGGTCAACTGGTGAAAACATTGAAATCTTCTACGGTAAAAACTGAAATTCAGTTACCTGATGCTGAGAGCAACATGTATATTGTAGTTATTGAAACTCCAAATATCAAGAAAACAATAAAAGTAATTGTAAATAAATAAAATCTGTCAGTGCTATTTTCGGATAGCACTGGCATTAAAAAAAATTAAGATGAAAAAATATATACGAAACTATATAACATCCCTATCCATTGTTACTGTACTTTTAGGATCTTGTATAAACAGTTATGCTCAGGACAAGAAACAGGAACTATCGATATCCGTAGGAGGACCATCTTCATTTCTAAAGTATAAAACAAATGGAGATGTCGTACCGGGAAACGGTATAAATGCCGGAATTAGGTATTCTTATTACTTAAATGAAGGTTTAAGTTTAGGAATTGGTGCTGAATATCAAACATACAGTTCTGACGTAAAATATCAGTTTTTTGCCGCGCAATACAATGCTGTTGATGCTGATAATGAAGCCTTTCAATTTAGATATAAAGCAACAGGTTTAAGAGAGAAACAAAAATTAGGATATGTTAATATTCCAGTCAACATTCAGTTTGAAACTCCGGGATCTACAAAATTATATCTTGCAGCAGGTGCCAAAGTAGGTTTTGCTACAAACGGAAACTATGAAACCAGCATTCAGAACCTTACAACAAGTGGTTATTATCCGCAATATAATGTTGAATTGTTTAGTCCTGCATTTGCAGGGTTTGCCAGTACCAATGATATAAAAACCAGCAAACAGGATTTAAAGACAGATGTATCTTATTCTGCCACTTTCGAAACCGGTTTAAAACAAAACCTTGGCGACAGAAGTGCTATTTATATCGGAGCTTATTTTGAATACGGATTAAATAATATCTATGACAATAAGGAAAGCAAAAATCCGGTACAATACAATTCGCCATTGCCTGTGCAGTTACAATACAACAGCTTACTTAATTCTCCTTACACAAATGATATCCGATTGGTTTCTTACGGACTAAAACTAAGATTTGCAATTCGATAACATTTAAATTTGATGATTAAGCATAGATAAAAGTCAATTTAAAATCACTAAAAATCCATTCGCCAAAGCGAATGGATTTTTTTTATTTATTTAATTTTAACTGCCTTGATCTCAATTTTATTATACTGAGCAATCGATTTTGGTTTGTTCCAGTACTCTATAATAGTCTTTATTACCTGCTTAAACTTATCATAATCAAAAGGCCTCACAAAATAACTGTGTGTAGGCAAAGAATACGGATCGATCACAAAACTTTGTTCAAATAATGTCGTAAAAAACAAATACGGACAATTAAAGATCGTACCTACCCCATTATTATCAGGATTAGTTTCCATCACTTTATAATTCATAACATTAAGTAATACAATATCAGAGAATACCAGAAAAGGCTTAATTTGATGGCGAAGCATATAATTACAAGCAGTTTCGGCAGTATTAAAATATATAACTTGGTTGGCGTAGTTAAGTTCAGAAAAAACCTCAATAAATAATTTACGGTCTTCCTGTTTGTTTTCTATTACTACTATAGGTCCTTTTTTATTCATAACCAATAACTTTAAAATTCTTATCTGTAATGTGCCATAATCATATGCACAAAATCCTATGTAAATATTTTAAAATAAGGCCAAAATAACTTACAAAATCTTCATTTCTCATTATATAATTTTCATTTCGATAATAAAAACACAATCTGCTGAAAATTATATAATTAGTACTTAAAATAGTATAAGCAAATCTTGTTGTGTTCCTACTAATTTTACTTAACCTTTTAAAATTCAATTAGATAATAAAAGGTCTTTATTAATCTATTAACTTAATAACAAAAATTATGAACACTTCAAGCAACAAAAACAGCAGTACCACAGGTACAAAAACAGCAGATAAAAAAACAGGTACTTCAAAAAGTACTACTAAATCTACTGATACTAAAAAGTCTGCAACGACTAAAAAGTAACCTTTTAATCATTTAATATGATAACAGGAAATAAGGAGAATTACGGTCGGGATGACCGTAATTTTTATCATCCTGAAGATGATATTCGTCTGGAATCTGAAAAAAAAGAAAATGATATTTATGCGATAAGCTATAACAACGATGAAAGTTATATAGATGAATATCAGAAAAGAAACGATGAAGATTTTGAAGATGAAGATCCAATTTTAAATCAGGATGAAAACGAAGATGACTTAGATCATAATTTCTCTGATGCTCTTGACAGGGACAATGAAGATGATGATTATTTTGAAGAAGATGATCTGGACGAAGATCTTGATGAAAGCGATTTAGACGATGATCTTGTAGAAGATTACGACGAAAATGATCGTGAAACAGACCGTTTCGCCACAGACAATTTTAAACAGCGCGATGAGCTGGATCAGGAATACGATATAGATCAGGATCTTGAAGAAAAAGACCCTGTAAATAACCCGAGAAAGTTTTAACCACAACACTTTACTCAAATAAACCATTCGCCGCGGCAATGGTTTATTTGCTTTTATCCTGTTATGAACCTTCTTTTTTAACTGGCATTTATAAATGAATTAAAACTGATTCTTATGGATATCTATATTTTTTTACAATTAATAATCGTCTCAATTGCAGCCACATCAGCCATGACATTATTTAGCTATGCAGCATCGGCAAGCTTTAGGGAATTGTATAAAGAACCCGTTTTGCTTACCTTTATGCTAACCCTGTTAAATATTGAATTACCCGATAAAACAAAAGCAATCCTTGCCTGGCTGCTGCACTATTTTATAGGCTTTCTTTTTGTAGTCGGATATCATATATTATGGGCAAAAGATATTTTACCGGTTTCGTTTCTAAGTGCCTTTTTACTGGGTTTTGTCAGTGGTGTAATTGGTATTCTGGGCTGGATGATAATGTTTAAAATGAGCCATCATCAGCCTCCTATTGATTTTAAAGGATATTATTTTCAGCTCCTGCTTGCCCATATTATTTTTGGTCTTGTTGCAGCTGCAGTCTATTCCCTTTCTTTAACTATTTTAATATTAGCAAAAGCCTATGTCACTGTCTAAATACAATCAAAAAAGAGATTTTAAACAAACTCAGGAACCAAAAGGAAAAGTCGCAAAATCTGTAAGCGAATTAATATTTGTCGTGCAAAAACATGCCGCATCGCATTTGCATTATGATTTTAGATTAGAAATGGATGGTGTCCTGAAAAGCTGGGCCGTTCCTAAAGGTCCGTCGATGAACCCTGATGATAAACGTTTAGCAATGATGGTCGAAGATCATCCTTACAGTTATAAAGATTTTGAAGGCACCATTCCCGAAGGAAATTATGGCGCAGGAAACGTTATTGTTTGGGATCATGGAACTTATACTCCCGATAAACCAACCACAAACCCTGAAAAAACCCTATTGGCTGATCTTAAAAAAGGACATTTGAGTTTTATCTTAAAAGGAAAAAAACTAAAAGGAGAATTCTCATTAATAAAGCTAAAAGGCAAACAGGAAAATGCCTGGTTACTGATCAAAAAACAAGATCCCCACGCAACAGAAACTGATGTATTGAACAAAAATAAATCGGTTATATCAGAAAGAACTCTGGAAGAATTAGGACAAAAATCAAAAAAAATAAGCGAAGAAAGTCATTTAAAAAAAACTTCAAAAAAAAGTAATAATTCTCTAGCAAAACCCGCCACTTTTATAAAACCCATGCTTGCCAATACCAAAGAAAAAGCATTTGATGATACAGAATGGGTTTTCGAAAATAAATACGATGGTTACAGGGCAATATCTGTGATTAATCCTTCTGATGTACAATTATTTAGCCGAAATGAACTCTCTTTTAATTCCAATTTTAAACCCATCGCAGATGAATTGCAAAAAATAGATCATATTGCCGTTTTAGATGGTGAAATTGTTGTGGAAGATGAAAACGGAAAAGCAAACTTTCAACTGCTTCAAAATTATCTTAAAACAGGCTTGGGAACCTTAAAATATTATGTTTTTGATCTTTTAAATCTAGACGGAAACCTCATAACCGATTTACCGCTGATCGACAGAAAAGAACTGCTGAAAATCTTATTCAATAAATATGATTTCACGAATGTCTTTTACTCCGAACATACTTTCGAAAAAGGGCTAAATCAATTCGAAATTTCGATAAAAAACAAAGGAGAAGGCATAATTGCAAAAAAAGCAAACAGTGTTTATTTACCCAACAAAAGAAGCAGCGACTGGCTCAAAATTAAAATTTCGAATGAAGAAGAAGCCATTATTATTGGAATAACAGAACCCAAAAAATCCAGAAAATATTTTGGGGCAATATTACTGGGACAATATTACGGAAAAAGACTCCAGTTTATAGGAAAATGCGGAACCGGTTTTACAGATTCGACCTTAAAAGAATTATACACAAAACTCCAGCCCTACTTTGTGAATGAATCTCCTGTTAACGAAAAAATAGTCCTGAGAGATGAAATTCAATGGGTAAAACCCAAACTGGTTTGCCAGGTAAAATTTTCAGAATGGACAAATGACAAACACCTAAGACATCCGGTGTATCTGGGTTTAAGAATTGATAAAAAACCAAATGAAGTTTTTATTCCCTCCACTATTAAATCAGATGTTAAACCGGAAACCAAATTAAAAGAAACTACAATGAAAGAAAAACCAACCCAGAAAACAGAGAACGATTACGATTTAAAAATCGGAAAAACGACCCTGCACCTTACCAACCAAAACAAGATATATTTTCCTGAAGACAGCATTACAAAAGGAGAAATCGTGCAATATTATAATGAAGTCGCCGATTTTATTTTGCCGTATCTGAAAGACCGTCCGCAGTCTATGAATCGTTTTCCTAACGGAATTAACGCTCCCGGATTTTACCAAAAAGATGTCGATGTAGAGAAAATCCCGTCCTGGCTTAAAACGAAAAAAGTATTTTCAGAATCAAATGAGGAATATTTAAATTACCTGATTTGCAATGATAAAGCAACTTTACTTTATATGGCAAATTTAGGCTGTATTGAAATGAATCCGTGGAATTCTACGATAAAGCATATCGAAAATCCGGACTGGCTTGTCATTGATATTGATCCTGATAATGATAATTTTGAAGAAGTCGTACAAACAGCCTTAACCGTAAAAGAAGTACTCGACGAACTGGAAACCGAATGTTATTGTAAAACATCAGGAGCAAGCGGTTTGCATGTTTATATTCCGCTAGGGGCACAATATGATTATGATTCTATCAAAATTTTAGGCGAGTTACTGGCTACCGAAATACAATCCCGTTTGCCAAAAATCACTTCTCTGGAGCGAAGCATCAAGAAAAGAAACCATAAAATTTACATCGATTATCTGCAAAACCGACGCGGACAAACCTTGGCAGCGCCTTATTCCGTGAGACCTAAACCCGGAGCAACAGTTTCAACACCATTAGAATGGGATGAAGTAAATTCGAAACTGCATCCGTCACAATTTACAATTAAAAATGCACTGAAACGTTTTGAGAAAAAAGGAGATTTATGGAAACCCGTTTTAGGAAAAGGTGCCAACATTAAAAAGATATTACACAAACTGGAAAACAAAAAAAGTCCGGATTAAGAAGATTTCTTCTTTTCCAGACTTGCTTTTAGCATTGCCATTAAATCGTCGCTTTGTTTGTGAACGACTTTTAATTTTGGTGCGGCTTGTTTTTTGCCTTTGGCCTTATTTTTAATGATTTGCAAAAGCTTGGCGGTATATTCATCTTTATAAGCACTGATATCAAATTTCTCTGTAAGCTGATCAATTAATTTCTCAGCCATATCCATTTCTTTTGTAGACTTTTTAGAAGCGGCGGGAAGTTTTAATTCTGATGTATCCCTGATTTCCTGCTCAAAACGAATTCGGTTTAGGAGAATCACATTTTTATACGGTTTTAAAATCGCCAGGCTTTCTTTATTTCGCAAAACAAAACTCGTTACCCCTACTTTTCCGGATGCTTCAAGCGCATCACGAAGCAAAGCATACGCATTCATTGCACCTTTGTCAGGTTCAAGATAATACGGCTGTTCGTAATAAATACTATTAATTTCTTTTTCCAGAGCAAAACTCTGAATGTCTATTGTTTTAGTTTTTTCGGCATCTGCGGCTTCAAAATCAGCATCTTCGAGAATAACATATTTATCGTCGATTTTATATCCTTTTACAATGTTTTCATAAGGGACTTCTTTGCCTGTATTTTCATTTACCCTTTTGAATTTGATGTTGGCATGATCTTTTTCATCCAGCATATCCATATCGATACTGCTTTCCTGCACGGCAGAAAATATTTTAATGGGAATATTAATTAACCCAAAACTAATTGATCCTGTCCATATTGCTCTCATAACGTATCATTTATAAAGTTGGATTTCCTTCTACCCATTTTAGGGCTTTATTGAAAGCTACCTTTTTAAAACCACGTAATTCTCCAGTAGCATTAAATGTAAAACCATCATTAAAATTCATTTCCTCCGAATCTGAAACAATGGCAACCCTGTTCCAGTTTTCAAATTGCTGTAATCCAAGAACAGCATCGTGAAACCAGGTGTTTTCAGTAAAATTCTGAATATCGGTATCCAGTGCAAACAAAAAATTAATCTCGTTTGATTCTTTTGATAATCCTTCTAATTCAGGAAGTATAACAGTTTTAAAATCAGCTGTTGTTACTTGCCCAAGTGCTCTGAAAGCAATTAAATTTTTTGCTGTTTCTATTTTATGTATCATATGATTATGGTTTGAATTGTTGTTCTAATAATTTCTATTACAGAGGATTAAAATTAATTCAAGATCAGATAAGAAATTTTACACGATTATGGATAGAGATTACAAAACTTCAATAAGAGGTTTCACACAATCAAAAAAATATTTCGCTCCTGTGAAGCTTTGTTTTTATTAAATAGCTATAAATATATCGCTTCCATGGGGCTTTTGTTATAAATATTTTTATAATGATCACAAGCAATTTAATGCTGAAATGATAATATATCTATAGAAAGTCAAAAAATTATAATCATTTTCAAGTCCCGGAGGGATGGAATATTTATAGCAAATTTATACCCTTGTTCAACAGAAACCCGGCGGGGTGAAATATTCAATTGCTATAAATGAGTTTAAACATCAATAAGAAAAGGGAATATTTCAATATTGAAATATTCCCTTTTTCTATTATTTTAAAATTACGAAATTAATTAAAATTTAAACGTAACATTTGCCGTAACACGCGTTGGGTTTTGTGCCGCAAGCCTGTAAGACCAGTATTTTTCGTTGGTCAGATTGTCTACTTTAAGACCAAGCCTGTATCTGGGCTGATCGTAAAAAAGTGAAGCATCTAAAACCGTATATGACGGAATAGAAAATTTGAACGTTGTAGTATTGGTCTGGTAATATTCGCTGCCATAAATACCTCCAAAACCAAATCCTAAACCTTGTGCCGCACCATTTACAATTCGATAACTTGCCCATAAATTGGCTGTTCTCGGAGATCCCGCCGTTGTTGGCCGCAAGCCCTGAACACTCGCATTGCTCTTTTCGTATTTACTGTCATTATAGGTATAACCCGCCACAATATTTAATCCCGAAATTGGGTTGGCAATTAACTCGGCTTCAAAACCTTTACTAACCTGAGTTCCGTCCTGAATCGAAAAATTAACATGATCAGGATCATCGCGTGTAATATTAGTAACCTGAATATCATAATAACTAAGCGTAGCTGATATTTTATTCAAATCAAATTTAAAACCTCCTTCATACTGATTCGCCTGATTGGGTTTAAAGGTATTTCCGTTAAAATCAGAGCCCGAAACATTGCTGAATCCGTTCATATAATTACCAAAAACAGAAATCTTGTCTTTCATAATTTGATATACCAATCCAAATTTTGGTGAAAATGCCGTTTGGTTGTAATTTCCTGCAATAGAATCTTTACTCGGATAATATACTCCTTTGTTTTCATATCGGTCTACACGAATACCACCCATTACCAATAGTCTGTCAGTAACATTCAACACATCCGAAACATAGGCGCTATAAGTATTTTCGTCATTCGATACATAATTGTTGAATTTTGCATTGGTAAACATTGGGGCTACTTTTTCAACATTAAAATTGTTATAAGCGTCACCCGGTTTTTTATAATCCATTGCCGGCATGTTTACAATTGCATCGTTACGTGTCGCACGCAAGCTGTAAAAATCGACACCTGCTACTACCCTGTTTTTTAGTTTACCAATTTTAAAAATACCAATAAAATTCTGTTGAATATCTGTTCCGTAAAAAGGAGATTCCTGATACGTAACCTGTTGTCTTAATGTCGTTGGAGACATCATTTGTAATGCCACCACATAACCGTCTGATGATGATCTTGTTCTGGACAAAATAGTTTGAGACGTCCATTCGTCAGACATCTTATACTTCAACTGGGCAAAAATATTATATTGCTGACTGGTATAATTGATCGTATTGTTGGCAAAAGATAATTTATACGGAATATTCAGGGCTTCAATACTGCTTTCTGTGCCTTTTACCACAAACGGTGTAAGCCTGGTTGGCGAAGTCGCTTTATAAAGACTGAATTCTGCATCGATTAAAAGCGTTAAACGATCATTTATCTGATAAGAGAAACTTGGGGCAAAAGAAAAATTTCTATTGAATCCGGCATCCTGAAAACTTCTTTCACTATGCAAAGCCGTATTGATTCTTAACAAAGCCGTTTTATCTTCGTTTATGGGCGTATTGATGTCAGCTGTCAGTCGGTTAAGATCCCAACTTGCCGCTGAATACGAAACTTCTCCTTTAAAAGTATCAAAAGGCTTTTTGGTAACACGGTTAAATAATCCGCCAAAAGAAGATAATGTACTTCCAAAAAGTGTAGCCGATGGTCCTTTTATCACCTCAATACGTTCCAGATTTGAAGGGTCGATTGTTGTATACGTAAAACTACCTACCCCATTTCTAACCACTTGTGGCGTTGGGAAACCCCTTGAAATAGAAGTGGTTCGGCCTTGGTTTCTTACTTCGGCAATACCTGCGCCCGGAACGTTTTTAAAGGCGCTGTTATAATCTGTAATAACCTGTTCTTTCATTAATTCCTTGCTTACGATGATGTAAACCTGCGAATTTTCGATGTTTTTTAAAGGCATTTTGGCTACATCGATACTCTCTTTCTTGGCAAAACGATTTCCTCCGGTACGAATTACCACGTCTTCTAGATTCTGAACAGACGAGTTTACCCGGATATCTGCCACTACTGATGGTGCTTGTTCTGTAATCTCAGCCGTTTCTGTAGAAGAGGCATATCCTGACATGGTAACCTCTACCGTATATTTGCCAAAAGGTACTTTTTTAAACTCATAATTTCCGGATGCATTTGTTACGGCGGTTTTGTTAATCTCTATTAACTTAACGATAACGCCCTGACCTGCATTACCGTCATTTGTTATAATAGTACCTCCTATTTGTCCATTAGATTCTGTTTGAGCCTGAACAAAACCTCCGCTCAATAACAAAAGAAGCACTAGTAAAAAAATAAAATTCTGTTTTAAACCTGCCCTCTTTTCCGTGGAACTTCTTATAAAAGAGGCCGTTAATGGTATTTCTGTTGTCATGTTATTCTTATTTAAACCAATTCTAAATTAAAGCGCAAATGAACAATATTTTTTCTTATCCGCAAACTGTAATTGTGTAATTTTTCTAAAAAAAACAGATTTAGATAAACCTTAAAACAACACTAAAGCAAGGGTTTAAGAATTTTATTACGGAAATAATTTATCAGACAGGATAGAACTTTCTAAAGGTTAAAAACAGAATATTAAATTCCATTTTTTAGCGCTGATTAAATGACATTTTAAACAAAGTAAATTGACGGTTTAAACAAAATAGACTTTTTAAGGTCATCATAACTTTGCCCTCATAACAAGTAAACATTTATAAAATGAAAACAACTAATTATCAGGGTGCATTACAAAAACCTTTAAACTCAGGATTTAATGCCAAATCAACATCAGACGAAATCATTAAAGGAATTGACCTTACGGGAAAAATTGCCATTGTAACGGGCGGTCATACCGGAATTGGTTTAGAAACGACCAGAATACTTTCGAATGCCGGAGCAACTGTAATTGTTCCTGCGAGAGATTTGGCTAAAGCCGAAAAAAATCTACAAGGAATCGCTAATGTCGAATTAGAATCGTTAGATTTTATGAATCCGGATGCTATAGATGCTTTTGCTTTAAAATTTTTAACATCAGAAAGACCTTTACATTTATTGATTAATAATGCAGGAATAATGTGGGTTCCGTTGCGCAGAGACCATCGTGGATACGAATCCCAATTGGTTACGAATTATCTGGGGCAATTTCAATTAACGGCAAAATTATGGCCGGCACTTAAAAAAGCAAATGGAGCAAGAGTATTGAATGTATCATCATATGGACATCAAATGGCACCTTTTAACTTTGATGATCCTAATTTTATTCATCGCGAATACGATACTTTACAAGGTTACGGACAATCAAAAACAGCTTGTAATTTATTTGCACTTGAATTAGATAATCGTGCGAAAGAATTCAATGTCAGAGCATATTCCCTGCATCCCGGTAGTGTTCTCGGGACAGATTTAGGAAGAGACGAACCTATAGAATTGTTCAAACAAATGGGAACGCACGATCAGGATGGCAACCTAAAACCTGAAGTTGCTGCATTGCTAAAAACAATTCAACAAGGAGCCGCTACAACCATTTGGTGCGCAACAAGTTCAATGCTTAACAATATTGGCGGTGTATATTGCGAAGATGCCGATATCGCTGATCTTGATCTTGGCAATATCGAACACAGATACGATAATCCGTCAACAATTCGTGGCGTACAACCTTATTCTTTAGATCACGATAACGCCCAAAGATTATGGGATTTAAGCGAAAGAATGACCGGAATAACATTTGATATTCATTAATATCGATTTCTATAGAAAATATAAAATACCACCAGAGATTGTTATCTTTGATTGATCAAAAACAGCAAATTTGGTGGTTAAAACTAATTGTATTGCAAAATGGAACATGTCTCAAAATATTTAACTCCCGAAATTAAACTTTCCTGTTACGAGGATAAATTCTTTAAATCAGATTTGGTTTTTGACGATCATATGCTGATTTGGTTCATTTCAGGAGAAACAAAAATTATTCAGGCCGATGCTGCTTTTACGTTTAAGTCGGGTGATATATTTTTGATTCCAAGAAACTTACTTGCCACCATTATCAATTATCCTAAAAATGGCCAGCCTCATAAAACGGTTGTGATGCATCTTTCGGCCAAACGCCTAAAAGAGTTTTATAAAAATATTGATTTAGATTCCAAAAGAACTTCAGAACAAAAAATTATCAGTTATAAAAATCATCCGTTATTAAAAAGTTGTCTGACCTCTTTAATCCCGTATTTTGATGTCGAAGGCGATTTTCCGGAAAACCTTGCCTCTTTAAAAATTACCGAAGCCATTAGCATTTTAAGGGAAATTGATAAACGAATTGATACTATTTTAGCCAACTTTGACGAACCCGGCAAAATAGATCTGATCGATTTTATGCAGCGCAACTTCATGTTTAATATGCCAATGGAAAAATTAGGTTATTTAACCGGACGCAGTTTATCTACTTTTAATCGGGATTTCAAAAAGTATTTTAATACAACCCCGCAAAAGTGGCTGACTCAAAAAAGACTGGAATTAGCTCATTATTTATTAGCTGAAAACAAGAAAAAACCAACTGAGATTTATTATGAAGTAGGTTTCGAAAACTTATCGCATTTCTCCTATGCTTTTAAAAAGCAATTTGGTTACGCGCCCACTTCTCTAAAAATTTGAATTTGTTTGCCTACATCTTTTTAAAATCTGCGTGAAAAATTTTATACACATAGCTATCCTTTCTTACCATAAAGCAAAATCCTTTTGAAAGAATAAATCGCCGGAAGCTTCGGGAAATGCTCCGCGATTCTCTCTTTATACGTCTTAATAAAAAGCGCTTTCTCCTCCCCTTCCAAACGTTCTATATACGGAATCAAAGCCGAACCGGATATAAAATTATAAAGCGTTTCATGATCGTTCGCTATTATCGGATATACTTTTTGCAGGATCTGTAGCTCTTGGAGTCCGCCATCAAAAAGAATTTGTGCGTATTCGTCTATACTTAAAACAGGAGAATCTCTTTTGTAGCCTTTCAGATAGGATTTAAAAGGTTCTTCATCGACCAGATCACTAAGAATTACATTCAGTTTATTTTCAGGCTGAACCGGCATTTGTACAGCAAATTGCCCTTTTGGGTTCACGAGTTTTATCAATTCCGGAAACAAAATTTCGTGATCATTTGACCATTGCAAAGCCGCATTACTAAAGATCAAATCCCATTTTTCGCCCGATTTTAATGTTTCTTCGGTAGTGGCATTACGAAAGTGCAGATTATCCATTTCTAAAGACTTTGATTTCTCGAGCATTTCTGCCGAAGAATCGACACCCAGAAAATTCGCTTCTTTAAATTTATCGGCCAAAATAGCCGTTTGTTCACCCGTGCCACAACCCAAATCGATGGCTTTCATGCCTTTTACAGGCTGGATAAACCCGGCCAGATCATAAAAAGGCTGATAACGAATATTTTGGAACTTATTATAGATTTCCGGATTCCAGGGCATTTTGTGTCATTTTTTAATTTGATCTGATCAGCAAAAATTCGTGATCAAAGTAAAATTAGGTTACTAAAAATTAAGATACAAAATTCTTGTTGGTTTTATTCATTAACATTATTGCCAATAAGCACTTCATTAATTTCTGTTATCAATTCAAATTCATCCAAAGGAAACATCTCCAAAACCATTTCTAAAATAAGAGCCACATTAATAGGCGAATATTTAATTGTGGTCGAAGTTTGATGTGCGTCTTGTTCTAATGCTACAATACATAATTTTATGATCTCGGTAATGGTACAGCCAAGTTCATAATAATTGAGCATTTTAATTTGAGCGGTTTGAGTTCCTGTTTTATCCGTAGACGGAGTTAAAGTATTACAATATTTGGCAGTTAATTGTCTAAGGCGTTCTAATTTTTTGATTTGATTGATTTCCATGGCGTATATTTTTTAGCTGTAACTTGTTAATCATTTTACAATTAGACTTTTATTATTTTATTATAAGAAAAATTGTACTTTTGTTTGACTCTGCGAAGTAAAAAACAGATTGTATCGTACCAAACCGTTTGCGCTGGTATCTGAACAGTCTAAATAAGTTTTTTACCAGTTGAAGTTTTTCACACTTAATTATTATCTTTGAATTATGAGCACACTAACAAAACCAAATCATATAGGGCGAAAAATTAGCCGTATTCGTGAACTTCGTGATATGAAGCAGGAAGCTTTGGCACAGGCTTTGGGAATAAGCCAGCAAACAATATCTGCTATTGAAAACAGCGAAACCATAGAAGAAGAAAGACTTCTTGAAGTAGCAAAAGCATTGGGTGTAACTGTTGAAGCCATTAAAAATTTTTCGGAAGAAGCTGCAATTAATTATTTTAATAATTTCACAGATAATAGTGCCGGAACATTTAATAATCATTGTACTTTCAATCCTTTAGATAAATTAATGGAATCTGTAGAAGAAAATAAAAAGCTTTATGAGCGTTTATTACAGGCTGAAAAAGATAAAATTGAGTATTTGGAAAAATTATTAAAAGGGAAATAATCTTTTGTAAAATGTATATTAAATAGAGAAAAGAGACTTTTTGGGTCTCTTTGTTATCTTATATATATTCTAATGCTCTTCGAATTCTACTGATTTGCATCTAACATGTTACTCAAAAGCACTTTAATAAAAACACTTTTAAACAAATACGAAGTCGGGAAACTTCTAAGAGACTAAAATTTTGTTGAGTAATATATATAACAATGAAAATTATTATATAAATTTAATATTTAAATAATAAAAAAAATGGCGTTAGAAAACGAAGAAATTGAAAGAAGACTTCTTCAATTTCAGGGAAAAAATGCTGAGACTTTGCGTTTAGCTAGACTAGAAAAAAATTATAAGGAAAGGGAGAAAACTAATAATCTTGATCTGAAAATTAAATGGATTAATAGTACAAAAAAAATAAATGAAGAAATTTTAAGTAAAGGTATTGAAAAAGAATTTTTACCAACATATAGCAAGGATTTCATAATTAAGAAATTTAATCTTGATAAGGTTCTTAACTATATTTTCGAAGCGGAAGAAGCGAATGTAATTTTCCCCAAGGATAAGTTATATGGCGATAAGAACCGATTTGATATAAACATAACCAAGGTAATCGATTTTATCGAAAACAAAAAAACAGTATGCCCACCTCTAATTGAGTTTACAATAAATAAAGATTTAGCTATTAAAGATGGTAACCATAGAATTGCATTATGCAGATTTTTAAAACTTAAAAGCATTCCATTTCTTATAAGAAAAACGGATTTAAAAGAACTTAAAAAAAGGAAAGTAGATTTTAAATATAACCTAGAAATTCTAAAAAAACTAAAAAGAATATTTAAGTTGTAGCTATGCGTTCAAATAATAAATCAAAATCAGTCTTTTTCATATCTCGAATGATATAAACCAAAGATAATTTTGCAATTCTAGATTGCGATTTTATAATCTCTTCCCTTATTGACAGCTTACTATCAGAGCTATATGCGAAAACAAAAGTAAATTTTCTTCCAGATTTAAATAATTCTATAAAATTTTCCTCAGAGATCTCACTTAAGTTTCCTTTATCATTTAAAGTTACAGCATTACCATTATAATGTTTTTTAGATATACTTTGATAATAAGATCTTAACCCTGAATTATCATGCTCGTCTTTAAAATAGGTAAGATATCGTGCTGCATTATTAATTTGATTAATTAGTACTCTTGTGTCCTGTCCTAATCCTTTTTTTATGTGATAAAAGTAGATCCTTTCAGGAGTAACTTTAATTAGATCTGCCATTTCGATAAGTCTTAAATATGTACGATCACCAACTATAAAACCTTGATAATTCTTAAAACTTTCATTATAATCCCCTTCTGACTCTTCAGTCCAAGATTTAAGAAGATCTAAAGACAAATGATTTTCAAAATCAAAATTTTGAAAAAATAAATTTAAATGTTCGTCCAAACTATTTCTATACAAATACCAAGAACTATCTAATTTAAAATATTTTTTTCCGTCAAAGTCTATTTCTCCACAAATCCATGTATCTAGACTAATTGGATTACTAAAGAATTCTTGACTAGTTGATCTATACTGTCCAACAGTATTTTTTAATGAATCTATAAATAAATCTTCACTATTATCATTTATTAACTCTTGTTCAACAAGTAAAGCCATAATATTATTAAAGCCAACTGAAGAACAAAATTCTATCTTATAAGTTAGTCCTTCTTCATTATAAAATTGCGTTTCTATAGACCTTAAATATGGGAAAATATTAGGGCTATAAAAATCTATATTTTCTTCATTCTTATAACATAAATAAGCATACTTTAATAGAGTATCATTTAAATCATTTTTAATTGGATTTAGTATTGATGATGGTAATCTATAAAATTGATTAAACTCGACACCATCTGTCTGCAGTACTTCCTTAATCTTTATAACTCTCTCTATTAATTCTTTATACGTGAAATTTGAAGATATTTCTAATGAGGAACTGCCAGTAATTGAAAGTTTTTTAGTTGTTGTTCTTTTTTGCTTAATTCCTAATTTTGTAAAATCTTCCTCTTCTATCGAAGCTAACATTGTTTTATAGATTTTCCCAAAATCATCTTCAAAAGCTAAATTATAATTTTCTCTAAAATAACGTTGAGATCCTAATTCAGTTCCAAACATAGCTCGTTCTTCTATTTGCTTAATTTCAGTTGAACTTTTATTTACCAATCTAGATAAAACATCCATACCAAAGAAAGTATCTATAAATTCTTCTAACAAAAAATGCCCATAATACCCTTTAGAGATAACAAAAATTGATTCTTTGTCATAAATAAAAAGTAAAAAAGAAGAATATTGAATTTGAATATCATTTAAATCTTCTTCATTCTCTACTATTTGAGAAAGAAACTCTTGCCAATATGGTGGTTTAATTTCTGTAGTGAAGACATATAATTTTGCAGACCACTCGTTTATATTTGAATTATCTGAAAGAATAATCTCAGAAAAATCATTACCGCTTTTATCACTATAAGCCTGAATAATTTCTGCAATTAATAATTCATTGTTTCCTTTCTCTTGAACAATAGAATCTTGAAGTTTATATAGTTTTGCATTGACCGTTTTTGGCATATTTCAAGTATTATTAGTTTTTATCTAAACAAATGTTATAATTTGATAATTAATAATTTTATGGAAATCCATAATCATCTCAAAATAAAAACTTTAAACAAGTATACCACTAAATAAAAACACAGCCACCAAGTATAAATACCTGTTTTACAAAACCTCCATAAAACAGAAAGACGATACACCTTTCAGTATATCGTCTTTCATTAATTAAATAAATAGTAAAACCCTAAACAGGTAATATAATATGAAACTCCGCCCCTACATTTTCTTCGGCTTTTGAGAAAATAATGCCTTTGTGGTTTTCTACGATTTTTTTGCCAATGGCAAGGCCAATTCCGGTTCCGGTGTAAACTTCGTTGTTGTGTAAGCGTTGGAAGATGGTAAAAATTTTATTTTCGTATTGTTTATTAAAACCTATACCGTTGTCTTTTATAATGATTTCACAATAAGTTAAAGCGGGATCCAGAGACGGGTATTTTTTAAGCTGTGTTGCCGTCATTTTGCGCGAGTTAATTGCTACTGTAGAAATCGAACCGTCGTTTTTATAGAACTTAAGGGCATTGCTTATTAAATTATAAAAAAGCTGGTTCATTTGCAACGGAATCGCATTGATAACAGGCAATTGCCCTACTTTTATTTCAAGATCACGTTCTTCGATCATTAACTCAAAATCTATCAGGATATCGGCTATAATTACGTTTAAATCCGTAACAGCAAATTGTCGGTCGGGATTATTAAGATACGAATAGGCCAGTAAATCTTTGATCAGCGTATTCATCCTGATAGACGATTTACTGATTTTTTGTACTAAAACAAGCGCTTCAGCCGAAAAATCTTCGTTCATGTCCAGCAATCGGCTTATAAACATTAATATTTTACGCAAAGGTTCCTGCAAATCATGACTTGCCACATAAGCATATTCCTGTAACTGGACATTGGCTCCGTGCAGATTCTTTACAGAACTTTCGAGTTCTTTATTGGCAGTTAGCAAATCGGCAGTACGTTCCTCGACTTTTGCTTCGAAACCACTGGATAATACCTGCAGTCTTTTTTCGATGATCCGGCGTTCTGTAATGTCTTCGATCGCCAGTAAAATCAGTTGTTCTTTGCTAGTTTCATTGGTTACCTGTCTGGCATTTAACAGCATGACACTTTCGCCGTAAGGCAATAAATTTACCGATATTTGATAATCATCAAGCTGTGTTTTTTCGGGCAATACTTTTTCAAGCATGGCGCGCATTGGGATGTTGTCAAAAAGATGGTTCTGAATTTCGTAGATCAGTTTTCCCGTGGCTTCTTCCTTGGTAATATTGTATTTTTTAGAGAATGCCCTGTTGATGTTTTTTATCCTTAAATTGGTATCCAGTACTACAATAGGTTCTCTAAGAGTGGCTACAATCGCCTCGGTATAATTTTTAGAAATATTGATCTGCTGCTGTTTGTTCAGGAGTTCCTGATTGATTTGCAAAAGCTCTTCATTGCTGGATTGGAGTTCTTCTTTAGAAGTTTCGAGTTCTTCATTTAAGCTTTGCAGCTCCTCGCTCCCACTCAGCAATTCTTCGTTGGCACTTTGCAGTTCTTCGTTTGATGCTTCCTGCTCCTCGCTAATGGCATTTACGTCATCATGAATTTTGGCCAGTTCTTTTTCGAGTTGGGCAATTCTTCTTAAATTAACATTATCACGCAGTTCTTCAGCAGTAAATTCACCTGAAATGGTATCTTCTTTTCGGATAATCGTTTTATAAAACAATACTAAAAAATAAGGCTCAGAGGTATCTTCCAGAGGCTGGATTTCAATGGTGATTTCACTTATAATACCTTTGTTTTTGATCTGAATGCCTTCTTTTTTTACCAGAGCATTTGCTTCTTTGGCTTTAAGCCAGGCATTTCTAAGTTCAAAAGCCAGTCCTTCACGGGTCATTTTGAGTAAATTAAATGTAGGTTTTCCTGTAGAAAGTTCTATAAATTCGGCTATAGAGGCATTAATATGAACAATATCCATTTGCTCGTTTACAATAACATTGGCAGGAGTATATTTAGAAATCAACAGCGATTCGGCACTTTTTCTAAAGTCTTCTTTTACAATTTCTTTTCGTTGAATATCAGTCTTAAAAGTTTTTAATTTATCATTGCTTCCCATTCCGGAATGTACAAATCGGCCTGAAACCTGTTTACGGGTATAAATTTTTCCTGCTTTCTCAAACGGCTGAAAAAGTTCTGCGGCAGGAACAGCAGTTTCTGATTTTCCTAAAAGTAAAAATCCGTTTTCTTTTAAGGCGTAATGAAACGTGGTGAGCGATTTTTTCTGCAAAAACGAATCCATGTAAATGAATACATTTCTACAGGTAATCAGGTCCATTTTGGCAAAAGGCGGATCTGTCAAAAAATTATGGACGGCAAAAATGCACAAATCCCTAATTTGCCTTTTAATTTTATAACCGTTTGTATTGGCTGTAAAATATTTGGTCAGGATGGTTTCAGAAACATTTCGCATTTGAGATTTTCTGTAAAACCCAATTCGCGCTTTGGCTATCGCCACTTCTGAAATATCCGAAGCAAAAATCTGAATTTCTTTTCCTTCCAGGTTTTCACCTAAAAATTCATGAAGTGCAATGGCAAGCGTGTAAGCTTCTTCACCGGTTGAACATCCTGCAATCCAGATACGAATGGCATTTCCTTCGGTTATTCTGTTCGTTAATAAGGGAAAAACTTTTTCTCTCATTATCTGAAATATCTTGGTATCTCTAAAAAATTCGGTCACGGGAATCAATAAGTCGTTGAATAAATCCTCAGGAGCCAGTTTATCGCCCTGAAGTACTTTTAGGTAATCTCTTAAATTTACAATTTTGCTCAAAGCCATTCTTCTGGCAATGCGTCTGCGTATGGTTGTTTGCTTGTAATAGGTAAAATCTACTCCGCTGTGATGGCGTAAAATTTTGATAATTTCCTGAAATACCAGTTCATCATTGGGGTCATTTTCTTCAGTATAATTGTCTTTTGCTTTAAAAAGTTCTATTAATTTTTCGACAATCTTAGCTGGTGATAACACATAATCTACTACTCCGGCATTAATAGCGTTTTGTGGCATTTCGTTATTAGCAGCTTCAATATCCTGGGCAAAAGTAATACCGCCGTGTTTTTTGATGGCTCTAAGGCCAATGGTGCCGTCAGATCCGTTTCCGGAAAGCAATACGCCATATGCGAGGTCAAGGTGCACTTCGGCCAGGGAATTAAAGAAAACATCAATTGCCTGATTTTTGGTCTCTTTTACCCGCGGGCTTAATTTAAGAACGCCATCAAAAGAGGTAAGCATTTTATTCTCCGGGATGACATAAATATTGTTGGGAGCCAGATGAATATCATCTGTGATTTCATTTATAGGGATTTTGGCAACACGCGAAAGCAATTCTGTCAGCATACTATCGTGCAATGGGTGCAAATGTTGTACAATGACATACGCCATTTCAGAATCAGAAGGGATTGCTTCTATAAATTGTCTAAAAGCCTCAAGTCCTCCTGCCGAAGCCCCAATACCTACAATAGGAAAATCCTGACGTGTAGCCTTTGGCAAATTGTTTTTTAGCGTATGCATGATTTCAATTTTTAGGTATTAAGGAATATCATCCGTGAATACTATTCCATGTCATTTTCCTGAAATCTATACGGTAATGATATAAGATTCAATTTTTGCATGCTTTAGCCTTTCTTTCCAGTCGGTTTCAATGACCTTTTTTAGTAATTTTTTTAAATCACCAAAAGCAATCGGTTTTACGATATAAGCATTAGCGCCTAAGCCAAAAGTATTGTTAATACCATCCATAGTTGCTGAAGTCGAATAAATAGCAATAACCGGAATGTCTTTAAATTTAGCATCTTCCCGAATTTGCTGTAAGGTTTCGAAACCGGACAATATAGGCATATTAAGATCTAAAAAAATAATATCAGGAATCCCTAATGTTGTATCATAAAGACGGTCGATAAGTTCTACACCACTTTTACAAAATTCAACCGGATTTTTAAGCTGAAGTTCTTCTATTGCTTCAGCAAAAAACTCTCTGTCATCTTCATCATCATCAGTAAGTAAAATTTTTATGTTCTCTTTAATATCCATTATTTGGGTCGCGTTTTATCTCAAATGTACGCTTAAATAAATAGGAATACAGAAAATATAGTATTTTCCTTAAAATTTTAAAAATAAGTTTGTTATTATATTTAAGAACTAGCCATTTATTTACTTATACTACTGATAAACACACATTTAAACAAGCTGCACTCATTTATGGAAAATGCAACAAAAAGTAATATTTTAACTACATAAAAATTAAAAAGTCAGGGTTTATTTTTGTTTAAGAAAGCAAAGTAAAATCCCTGATTTGTCTGAAGCTTTAAAAGTACAATTAATGACTTATTTTTGTCTTGTAAAAACCAGTGTTAAGACCTGCTAAAAAATGAGTGAAACAAAATCTACAGTTTATTTTTATGTTCCTAAACAAGTCATACTTCTTGATGTAAGTGGTGTGGCAGAAGTATTTAGGGAAGCGGTAAGTTTAGGACTCGAATATGAGCTTCAGTTTATTAGCAGCCACGCTTCTGTTGTTTGTTCTTCGGGATTAGAACTGGCCTCACTGACCCATTTTTCTAAAGTGAATCCACAAATAAATGATATTGTTTTTGTTTCCGGATTCAGCACCTTTCAAATTGATTTGAATTCAGAAGATCCTTCGTTTTTTAAATGGCTTCAAAAAGTAAATAATACTCAAACTACACTTTGCAGTATTTGCTCGGGAGCTTTTCTTTTGGCCAAAGCCGGACTTTTAGATCACAAAGAATGTACAACACACTGGAAACTTGTTGAAAAACTCAAAAAAGATTTTCCGCTTGCCAAAACACAAAAAGATACCTTATTTACCCAATCCGGAAATATTTATACCAGCGCCGGAATTATAACCGGAATCGACCTGGCTTTGCATATTATTGAGCAACGACATGACAAAGAAACCGCTGCAGTGATTGCCAAAGAATTGGTGGTGTATAAAAGAAGACACGGAAATGATACGCAGGAAAGTGTGTATTTACAGCACAGAAACCATCATGATGAAAAAATTCACGTCGTTCAGGACTGGATTATTTCGAATTTGGAGAAAACGTCTACCATAGATTTTTTGGCCGATTTAATACACATTGGCCCAAGAAACCTAACCCGAATTTTTAAGAAACAAACCGGAATTACAATCGCCGAATACAGAACGAAACTTCGAATCGAAAAAGCCAAAAGCCTGCTGACCAACTCCGATTATAAAATAGAACATATTGCCCATTTATGTGGTTATAAAACTTCTAAGCAATTACGAATTGTTCTCGACACCCATCTTGATTCATTACCCAGTACCATTAAAAATAAATGGTCTTAAAACGACTATCTTTTGTCCTTTTTTGATCCTGAATACTCCGGTAAATTTGCCTCTGATAATCTAAATTATAAAAAGATGAAGCTTAGAGAACAAAATACTGCCCTAATTTTAATTGATGTCCAGAAAGGTTTTAATGAAGAAGAACATTGGGGCGGAAATAGAAATAATAAAGATGCCGAAACAAAAATGGCCTGCATTCTGGAACAATGGAGAACGCTTGACTTACCTGTTTTTCATATCGTTCACAGTTCTTTACACCCGGATTCAAAATTGCATGCCTCAAACCCGGGATTTGAGATAAAAGAGGAAGTAAAACCTATTGTTGGAGAACCTCTAATTGCAAAAAATGTCAACAGCGCTTTTATCGGAACTGATTTAAAAGAAAGGCTGGATGCTCTCGGAATTCATACTCTTGTTATTGTTGGGCTAACCACCAATCATTGCGTCTCGACAACGACAAGAATGGCGGGAAATTTTGGTTATGATGTCTACTTAATTTCTGATGCCACAGCAACTTTCGACCGAATTGGCATCAACGGCGAAAAATACGATTCGGAATTAGTGCATCAAATATCCCTGGCAAGTTTGCATAACGAATTTGCAGAAGTAATTGATACTAAAAGACTTTTAGAATTAGTTTAAGCGTTTTTTTGCCACAAATTACACGAATTTTCACGAATTATTTTTCTTAATAATGCGCATAAAAATATTTTAAATCCTTTTAATCTGTGTAATCTGTGGCAAACTTCTTTTTAAAAACACAAGATATAAAAAAATCATTCGTGAAAATTCGTGTAATTACTTCGTCAGTTCGCTTCGCTCGTGTCGTGGCAACCTTTTTCGTCAAACTTAAAATTCGTCATCTCATTTTATTGACCTACATCAAACTTTTGCATCTTAAACAATTCTAGATTTGCTGCTCATTAATTTAAAATACCCAAAACAAAATGATCAGCACACTATCATATCCTCTGGAAAAATTTGGTTTAACGAGCGTAAAACGTGTAGAAAATGCTTTAAAACAGTTGCAAAACGGAAAAGGTATTTTATTAACCGATGATGAGGACCGCGAAAATGAAGGCGACTTAATTTTTTCGGCACAACATATTAATGTTTCAGACATGGCGATGATGATTCGCGAATGCAGCGGAATTGTCTGCCTTTGCCTGACCAACGAAAAAGCCAACCAGCTCGAATTACCTTATATGGTAAAAGAAAATACGAGTAGTTTTCAGACTCCTTTTACGATTACTATCGAAGCAAAAGAAGGCGTTACAACAGGAGTTTCGGCAGCGGATCGTATTACGACTATTAAAGCTGCGTCTGCACAAAATGCAAAAGCATCCGATTTAGCCAGACCAGGGCATATATTTCCGTTGCGTGCTAAAAACAACGGCGTTCTGGAACGAAACGGACATACCGAAGGAAGTGTCGATTTAATGAAATTAGCGGGTTTACAACCGGAAGCGGTTTTGTGTGAGTTAATGAATGAAGATGGCAGTATGGCAAAACTTGACAAAATCATTAGCTTTGCAGAACAGCACGATTTAATAGTGTTATCTATAGAAGATATCATCTATTATCGTAAATATGTTAGAGACTATATTTAAAGCATGATATACGAGCAACTTGGTCATTATATAAAAAATCGTATTACGGTTTCAGACGAAGACCTTACTACGATTTTATCTTATTTCAAACCTTTAAGACAGGCTAAAAATGATCTGTTGCTTTCTGCGGGACAAACCAGTCAGAACACCTATTTTGTGGGTAAAGGCTGCCTGAGAATCTTTTTTATCAATGAAGAGGGAAAAGATGTTACCCGATACATTGCTTTCGAAAATCAGATTGCCACGGCATTAGTGAGTTTTATTACCAAACTGCCTTCTTTAGAATACATTCAGGTCATCGAAAAATCGGAACTCCTGTATGTTAGCCACGAAGATTTTGACCATTTAATGAAAATTATTCCGCAATGGAGGGAGTTTTATTGTCATTATTTAGAAAGGGCTTATGTCAATAATACCAACAGACTGATGTCATTTACTACTATGGATGCCCTTGAAAGGTATCAGCTTTTGCTAAAAATAAATCCGGCTATTGTAAAACGTCTGCCCAATAAAATTGTTGCTTCGTACATCAATATTTCGCAGGAAACATTAAGCAGGTTAAAATCTAAATTTTAATCTCATTTTGAAATAAAAAAAACCGGATATAATATCCGGCTTTTTCTTTTTATGATTCACAACTGCTGCAGGTAACTAAACTTGTAACCAGTTCTTTAGATACACTTTGGCTGCGTTGGTAATACAAACTTTTAATTCCGAGCTGCCATGCTTCGATAAGCAAACGGTTTACTTCTTTAATAGGTAAATCTGAAGGGATATTCAGGTTGATACTTTGTCCCTGATCTACATATTTCTGACGTATTGATGCCTGTTGTACAATCTCCAGCTGACTGATTTCTTTAAAAGTTTTAAATACATCTTTCTCGTTTTGGCTTAACTGGCTCATGTGTTGCACGCTTCCGCCATTTAACATGATTTCTCTCCATACTTCTTCATTATCCAGGCCTTTTTCTTCTAATAATACTTTTAGGTATTTGTTCTTACGCATAAAATTACCCTTGCTTAATCCGGCTTTGTAATAGTTGCTGCTAAAAGGTTCGATTCCTGGCGAGGTCTGACCCAAAATAGCCGATGACGATGTTGTTGGCGCAATTGCCATGGTAGTGGTATTGCGTCTTCCGTATCCTTTTAATAATTCAGGTTCTCCGTAAATTCGGGCCAGATCCTGAGTTGCCTTATCAGCTTTATCACTGATATGTTTGAATATTTCTGTCGTTTTCATTTTGGCTTCAAGACCTTCAAACGGAATCATGTTTTTTTGCAGATATGAATGCCAGCCTAATACGCCAAGCCCTAGTGCGCGGTGTCTTTTAGCAAAACGATTTGCTGCAGAAAGGTAATAATTGCCTTCTGTTTTTTCTATGAATTCCTGTAAAACGGCATCCAGGAAAAAGATCGCTAATTTTACCGCTTCTGTATCTTTCCATTCTTCATAAAGCTCCAGGTTCATAGACGAAAGACAGCATATAAACGATTCATCAATACTTGATGGCAACATGATTTCACTGCACAAATTACTCGCGTTAATACGCAGGTTTTTATCTTTATAAACTTGTGGTTTATTTTTGTTTACGTTATCACTAAAAAAGATATACGGGAGTCCTTTTTGCTGACGGCTTTCCAGAACCTTGGCCCAAATTTGTCTTTTATCTGCATCTCCGTCAATCATTTCCTGCATCCAGTAATCCGGTACACAAATTCCGGTAAACAGGTTCTGGATTGGGTTTCCGATGCTTTTAATCTTTAAAAACTCTTCGATATCCGGGTGATCCACGTCTAAGTAAGCTGCAAAAGCACCTCGGCGCACGCCACCTTGCGAAATGGTGTCCATTGTGGTATCAAAAAGTTTCATAAAACTCACTGCCCCACTACTCTTTCCGTTATCGGTTACGGCGCTTCCTCTTTCGCGCAATTCTCCAAAATATCCTGAAGTTCCTCCGCCAATTTTGGTTTGCATAATGACTTCACCCAATTTATGTGTAATCCCTTCGATTTCATCCGGAACGTGCACATTAAAACAAGAAATTGGCAAACCACGTTCTGTTCCCATATTGGCCCAAACAGGCGAACTGATACTCATCCAGCCGCGTTCGATCATTTCTACAAAAGACTCTTTTAACTCCGGTTTATAAAGTCTTTTTGCTGCTGCAGTACAAATTCTGTCTATTGCGCCTTCTACTGTTTCGCCTTTTAAAAGATATCCACGATTTAAAATTTGTTCACTTTCAGAGTTTTTCCACCACATTTTATTATCTGCGTTGCTTAAAGGAACGCTGTTTCCTGAAATTGTATCTATTGTATTCATAATTGTAATTTGCTAATTTTAGAAAAGGTCGTTTGCGGTAATACTTTTGTCGTGTTTGGTGTATTCTACAGGTCTTTTCGCAAAGAAATCATCCAGACTGTTGGCAAAAACTTCTTCTTCAAACCATGCCATTGTTTTATAATCATCGGCAGGAACATTAAATATTGTTGGAATATTAATTTGAGTCAGACTTTCATCTAATCTAAATTTCATGAAGTTCACCAAATCTGCTTTTTTGATTGTTTCGATTTCACCATCCTCAAAAATCCAGTCTAATATATCTGCTTCGACATTGATTGAATCCTTAACTGTTTCCCTTATAAGCGTTAAAGTTTCTTCATCGAAATAATCCGGGAATTCTTCTCGTATTTTGTTTACAATATAAATTCCGCCATTGGCATGAATTTGCTCGTCAATAGAAGTCCACGCAATAATATTGCTCACGTTTTTCATGTATCCTTTAAATCTTGTAAACGACAGCAAGATTGCAAACTGACTAAAAAGGGACACATTTTCGATCAGAATACTGAATAAAATCAATGAAACCACATATTTTTTATTGTCCTGCGATTTGGTATCCTTAAGTACATTCGACAAATAATCAACACGTTTGCGGATCACCGGAATCTCCATCAATTTTTCGAATTCATCATTATAACCCAGTACCTCTAAAAGACGTGAATATGCCTCAGAATGCCTGAACTCACATTCGGCAAAAGTACTTCCTAATCCGTTGAATTCCGGTTTTGGAAAATGCTCGTATATATTACCCCAAAAACTTTTTACGGCTACTTCTATCTGCGCGATTGCCAGCAGACTATTTTTGATGGCTGTTTTTTCAGCTTCATTTAAATGAGAATGAAAATCCTGGGTATCAGCAGTAAAATCAACTTCGGTATGCACCCAATAAGCTTTATTTATGGCTTCTGTAAATTGTAATACTTCTGGATATTCAAAAGGTTTATAATTGATTCTTTTATCGAAAATAGACATATATATAGTATTAAATGGTGACTTAAGCGGAATAAAAATGATTCGTTTATTTGGGGGATTTTAACGTCATTTCCGTAAATACAAAATTAACCCACAGTTCCTCTTTTACTCTAGTTTTGATGTTAAAAAAACATCCAATTATCAACAGATTTAAACGTTCTTAAATCACTAAAAAATCCGTTTTTATCAACAGCAGTAAAATATCTCCTAATCTCCGATACATCAGCTATTTATACTAAATCTAAATAGAGTTATCAACATAAAAAAGTGTTTTGATACCACTTTCTCAAAAAACAGTTATCAACAGTTTAATTCTTAAAAATAGTATTTTTACTACAAGAATATCCTGTTTTAATTTTTTTAAACTTCTCGATTGCATTTTTTTAACATCTAAAAAATTTTGATGCAGCTGTATTCTTTTGTCATTTTAAAAACAACATAAATAATTGATTTTAAAATAATTGCAATAAGAATATATTATTTTTCAAATGGCTTTATTTTAATTAAAACCTCAAAATTTCTACAATTTATCGCATTATTTCAGTGAAAATAGCCGATATTTAAAAGTTACTGTAATTTTGCACCACTTAAAAAGAGAAATCATGATTATCAGAAAAGCAACTTTTGAAGATTCGGAATTTATTGCTCAATATTTATTGCTGGCGATGGAGGAAATTATCTATAAATTTATTGGCGAAAGAGATCCTAAAACGGCCTATTATTTTCTGCTTCATTTTGTAGAAACAGAAAACAATCAATACTCCTATCAGAATTGTTTTGTGGCCGAAGAAGAAAACGAAATCACAGGTGCAGTTTCTGTTTATGACGGAGCAAAATTGCAGGAATTGAGAAAACCTGTTGTTGATTATGTCCGCCTGAATTTTAATCCTGATTTTAGCCCTGAAAATGAAACCCAAAGTGGTGAATTTTATATCGATTCATTAGGCGTAAGCCCCAATCATCAGGGAAAAGGCATTGGATCTAAAATGCTGCAGTTTTTAATTGATGAATATGTAACCAAAAACAATCTCTCCCTGGGTTTATTGGTTGAAGAAGAAAACCCGAATGCCAAAAAGCTATACTTAAAATTAGGCTTCAAAGTTGTTGGAACAAAAACTCTGGTTGGAAAGACTTTGGAACATCTTCAGATATCTTAAAATTTTGTTTCAGGTTTCAGGTTTTAGGTTTGAAATGAGCTTAAGGATTGCGCAGATTTTACCGCAAAGAGCGCAAAGGTATGCGCAAAGTTCGCAAAGTTTAAATACAAAGCTTTGCGGACTTTGCGTTTTTATAAAACCTTACCTGGTAAAAAAACTTTGCGGACTTTGCGATACAATACAGTAATTCTATTCTGATGTCAAACCTGAAATCTGAAATATGAAACAATTCCTCCCCTTTTTTTCTCTTAACAAGATTTTTACTAAACGACCTGACGAATTTTGTGTTAAGATTTCATAACTCAAAGGGTATCAGATAAAAAGTATTACATTTGCGCACGAAAAAAAAATAATACCACATTGCCATAAGGACTTAAAAGCGTCTTTATATATTAATAAATACCATTGAATTTTACTTTTAAAAATACTTTTTCCGGCAGGAACTTCTTCATTTTAGGAATCATTTTCGTTGTTCTTACGCTGCTTTCTATTTACATCTTAAGTGGTTTAATGACTGAGGTTACTGAAAAATCAAATGCCGAAAGTTCGCAGCGAAGCTTTCTAAAAAAACAGGAAGTGATTGCACAGGAATTAACCCGTTTTTTAGAGACCAAAAATGAATTAAAACGAATTGTCGATATTAGCAATGCTAAAAATTTATCTGATAATCTTAAAGTTTTAAGTACTATTCACGCCAATGATAGTCTGGTAAAAAACAACTGGTTTGAGATTAACGACAAACAAATCGAATTTACCAGTTCTAAAAACAGCCCTTCTTTAACAACTTCGATAAAAGATTTTGTTGCTAAAAATAAAGACCTCAAACAATCTAATTGTATTATAGATGATTCTGAAAACTTTTTTTGGCGCATTTACTATAAATATACCGATAAAAATGGTACTGTAGTCCGATACGGCTATGATATAGATCTACGATCTCTTCAGTCTTATTTCTCGACTATTGACCAAAAAGCGCCCAATTATGCTTTTGTATTTGATAAAAAAGGAACCATTATTTATCATCCTGAAATAAAATTACTCAAAAAGAACATTTTTAAGCTTACCAATATTGCGCCGCAGGATACTACTTTTGCTAAAAAAGAAGGTTTTAGCAAACGAATTGCGCCTTCGGAATATTTGCTTTTAGATATTGTAAGGTACACCAAACGCCTGAATGTAAAAGGAACGCATTGGTATATCGCGGTAAACTTTCCAAGAGAAATTTCGAATGAAGATGTAAATGCTGTAAAAAAGTACGCATCTCTAATTTATATCATTACTACTGCTATATTAATTGTCTTCTTTTATTTGTTTACCATTTTTACCCGCAGAACTTTTCAGGAAAAACAAGTTTTGTCACAGGAAAAAAACAAACTCCTTCTCGAAAATGAAAAGATCAATAAGGAAAAGGCATTAATACAATTGCAACAATTAAAGGATCAGATTAATCCGCACTTTTTATTCAATTCATTGAATTCTCTTTATATGTTAATTGAAAGCAATACGGGCGTTGCGAGAAAATTTACACTGAATCTTTCTAAAATTTACAGATACCTTATCAATCCACCCGTTAACAATATTGTTACGGTTCAGGAAGAACTGCTTTTTATCGAAAAATATATCTTTTTGCAGCAAACCCGTTTTACTGACGAATTCGTTTTTACGATACATATTGAAGATGAAAGTATTCTGGCGAAAAAAGTACCTTATCTGGCGTTCCAGATTGCAGTAGAAAATGCTATAAAACACAATATTGCTTCTGAAGAAAGTCCATTAAAAATAACTATAGACATCAAGGAAACCGTTGTAATTATTACCAATAATTTAAACGAAAAGCAAAACTTCGGGAAAGAATCCAAGTTTGGTCACAAATACTTAGAAAGTATCTATAATTACTATAATAAAAACGATTTTAAAGCCTTCAAAAAAGACGGAGATTTTACTTGCATTTTACCATTAATTGGATAAAAAAAAAACATTCACTCCCAAAAAAAAGCCACTCACTCCATTTTGTTTTTTTTAACGTAATCCGTACAATATTTTTAGCCAAAAATTAACCTAAACTTAACTTTCTATGAGAGAAAAGGCAATGTTGAGAAGTCTAAAAAATATCGCTTTAGCGCTATTAGTATTGAATACCGGTACTATGATTGCTCAAAAAAAGAATAAAAAAAGTAAAGAAGACAAAACGGAACAAGTTAAAGATTCATTAAAAAATTCGAAAGGACAAAAATACGATGATCTTATAAAGAAAGGAACTTTCAAAAAAGGATTGTTCAATACTATTCAGGTAAAAACAGATCTTTATCTGGAGATCAACGATTCCCTTTTTCAAAGAGAATTTTTAGTTGTTAATAAAATTTCAAATGTTCCCTTACCGGTTAATGATGCAGGTTTAAATAAAGGAATGAATTACGAGAACAAGATCATTACTTTTCATAAAGACCTTGTTGCCAAAAAAGTTTGGGTAAAATCATCCGTACCAAAAGTTTCATCTCCGGTTGGAGACGCTATTACAACATCTGTAAACAGTAACTTCTCAGAATCTATTATAGAAGTTTTTGATATCGAAACAAAAAACAACGATTCTACATCAGTAGTTATTAAAGCAAATAAAGTTTTTGACGGTAAACAAAAAAGTTTCAATGATGTTTTAAGCAATATTGGCTTTGGAGGATCTGTAAAATCTGAGTTATCGTATATAGAAGGTGTGAAAACCTTTCCTAAAAATATTGTCGTTAAATCACAACTGACCACTTCTGTAAGCGAAGGCGGCCCTTCCCTTTCGGTTACGTTTGGGGTAACTTCTAATATTATTTTATTGGATAAAGTACCTATGCAGGCTCGTTTTGCAGACAAACGTGTTGGATATTTTTCTGAAGAACACTTGTATTTCAGCGACAGCCAACATGCAGTGCTGGAGAAACAACTAATTACACGCTGGAGACTAGAGCCTAAAAAAGAAGATATTGAGAAATACAAAAGAGGTGAATTAGTAGAACCTAAAAAACCTATTGTTTATTATATAGATCCCTCTACACCTAAACAATGGCGTCCTTATATTATAGAAGGAGTTCGCGACTGGCAGGCAGCTTTTGAAAAAGCCGGATTTAAAAATGCGGTTATTGCAAAAGAACCTACTGAAGAAGATACGGATTTTGATATTGATGACGTACGTTACTCGGTTATTACTTATGTAGCATCTCAAAAATCTAACGCCATGGGACCTGCTGTTGTAGATCCAAGAAGTGGAGAAATTATAGAATCAGATATTATCTGGTGGCATAACGTAATGACATCATTACAAAGCTGGATGCGCATTCAGACCGGAGCAATTGACCCAAAAGCCAGAGGAAACAAATTTAGTGATGAACATATGGGAGAAGCAATCCGATTTGTATCGTCTCATGAAGTTGGACATACTTTTGGACTGAAACACAATATGGGTGCTTCATTTGCTTATCCTGTAGAATCGCTACGATCTGCAGCTTTTACAGCAAAAATGGGCGGAACAGCTCCGTCGATCATGGATTATGCCCGTTACAATTATGTTGCTCAGCCAGAAGATCATGTAGAAGCTATTACACCAAAAATTGGTGAATATGATAAATATGCTATCGAATGGGGCTACAGATGGTATGCTGACCAAACGGAAGAGCATAATGCCCTGAACGCGTTGATTACAAAACATCAGGATGATCCTGTATATTTCTATGGAGAACAACAAGATGGTGATGCTACAGTAGATCCTCGTTCTCAGTCTGAAGATTTGGGTGATGATGCCATGAAAGCGAGTGAATACGGACTTAAAAACCTAAAAAGGGTTGTTGCTAAAATCGTGGAATGGACGTATGACAAAGATGAATCTTACTACGAAACAGGTAAACTTTATATTGGTGCAATTGGTCAATGGAATCTTTACAACTACCATGTGTTAAGTAATGTAGGAGGTATTTATCTAAATACTACGGTTCATGGTGATAATAAACAAAGTTATGTGGCGGTTCCGGCTGCAATCCAGAAAAGAGCAGTTTCTTACTTATTAACCAATAGTATCAAACTTCCGGAGTGGTTGTTTTTTAATCCGATTCTGGATAAAACAAATCCGTTGAAAGATTCTCCTTATGGACCGTACGAATACACGCCTTATACGCTTGCAAGAGAATTACAATACGGGATTTTATATAACCTGTTAAGTGATGACCGTTTGTTGAGAATTACTGAAAACGAATTGTTTCAACGTAATGAGGCCAAAGAAAATGTTTATACCGTAACACAATTATTCAAAACAATTCACCAAAGCATTTTTGCTCCTACGATCCAAAATAAATCGCTTACGATTATGGAACGTATGACCCAGAAAAATTTTGTAGATGTATTGATTGTTTCTACCAATAAACTTTTTGAAAAAACAGATGTTAAGAAAAGTATTCAGTTAGAAGAAACGTTAAGCATGCCTCATTTATGCGATTACCTGAAAGAATCTAAAATGGCACGTAACATCAATCAGTCTTCTTTAAAAAGAGTTTCTGAAGTTACCTCTGATAAAAAAGGGGAATTAAATCAGATTTTGCAATTATTGAAAACGAAAAGAAACATTGGAAATCAGGAAACCAAAAACCATTATTTCGACCTGATCCAGCGTATTGAAAAAGCATTGAACAACACACTATAATTTAACACAAATCCAAAAATAACCCAATGAAGAATCTATTTTACATGCTGAGTTTCCTTCTTACCTTATCCGGGTATGCGCAGGAAAGGACTATTAAAGGGAAAGTACTTGATGCCAAAGACGGACTGCCGATACCGGGAGTTACCGTTTTTCTCGAGAACAGTTCCGTATCGAACAACACACAACAAAAAGGCGTTATCCAAAGTGCCAGCCTTGGAACCGTAACCGATTTTGATGGTACGTTTGAATTTAAAATCAATAATAATATGAAAAGTTTAAGAGTAACTTATATGGGTTACTTACCTTATACAATTGATATTACCTCACAAAATAACTATACTATTTCTTTAAAACCTGATGTAGCCGAATTAAAAGAAATTGTGGTAACGGGTTATCAAAAAATCGAGAAAAGAAAATTAACATCCGCTGTTGCACAAGTTGAAATGGCAGATATCAAACAAGCCGGTGTTGCCAGTTTGGATCAAATGTTAATTGGTCAGGTTGCGGGTGTGGCGGTAACGCAACAAACCGGAGCTCCCGGAACAATCTCTAAAATCAGAATTCGTGGTACTGCATCTCTTAATGGTGCTCAGGATCCGTTATGGGTTTTAGATGGTTTACCTCTTGAAGGAAATGATGTTCCTCAAAACTATGACAAAGACAATATAGATGTATTAAGCAACTTTTCTATCGCTGGTTTAAACCCTGAGGATATTAAAGATATTACCATATTAAAAGATGCTGCTGCAACTGCAATTTACGGTGCAAGAGCTGCAAACGGAGTTATTGTGGTAACAACTAAAAAAGGAAGAAAAGGAAGCATGAAAGTAGACTTTAACGTCAATACTTTCGTGACTCAAAAACCTGATTTTTCTAAATTAAACCTTTTAAATTCTTCTCAAAAAGTGGATTTTGAACTTTCCCTTGCTTCGAGAGAGGATTTGACTTACAGAGACACAAACGGAGAAATTTCCCGTATTCTAAATCAGGCTAATGAATTAGGAGCCTATAGATCGGGAGGTTTTTCGTCTCTAAGTCCTGCAACACAAAACGCTATCAATACTTTAAGAAGCAACAATACCAATTGGGGTGATTTATTGTATAGAAGTGCCTTTAACAAACAATACGGTTTGAGTTTATCGGGTGGCGGAGAAAGATCTGATTACTATTTCTCTTTAGGTGCTTACAATGAAGAAGGTGCTACAATTGGAACTGGTTTTGACCGATACAACCTTACCTTAAAAAACAATTTCGATGTAACAGATAAACTACATGTTGGTGTTGGAATATTTGGTACTCAAAGCAAAAAACAATCTTACATTACAGATGCAGATGCTTTTACAAATCCATCTAACTACTCCAGAAACGTAAATCCATATCTGACTCCGTTAAATGCTGATGGAAGTTATAATTACGATAAAGATATTAGTGGGTATTCAGGTAAATATATTCCATTTAATATCTTAGAAGAAAGAGCTAATACGAATTACGAATTAACAACAAGATCTATAAAAGCTTTACTTGATATCGATTATAAAATTACAAATGGATTAAAAGCAAGTACACAAATTGGTTTACAGTTTGACAATAATGCTTCTGAAAAATATGCTGGTCAGGAAACTTATTTTACCAGAAAAGAAAGAGAAAAATCACGTATATTTAAAAACGGTGTAGATACTTATTTCCTTCCTGATGGTGGAATTATTCAAAATTCAAACACAGACTTTTTCCAATACAACTGGAAAACGATGGTGAACTACAACGCTACTTTTGGTGGAAAACACGAAATTGAAGTTATGGCCGGAAATGAATTAAGAAGAAATAAAAACACTTCTGTATCCACAAAAGGTTTTGGTTTTGATCCAAAAACATTAACTACGGCACAAATTATTTTCCCTAACGCTGATACAGCAGCTAGTGCAAACTGGAGAACTTATTTGAAAAATGAAAACGAAAATGCATTTGCATCCTTTTTTGCAACAGCATCTTATACCTATGACAGAAAATATACTTTCTTTGGAAGTGTTCGTTACGACGGTTCAGATTTATTTGGTGTAGACCCTAAGTACAAATACTTACCACTATGGGCTGTTTCCGGTTCATGGGCAGTATCTGAAGAAAATTTCTTAAAAAATAGTGAGGTAATTTCTAATTTAAGATTACGTGCTTCTTACGGTTTACAAGGAAATATCGATAAAAATACTTCTCCGTATGTAGTTGGAGTAAATCAGACAACAGTTATTTTACCGGGACAAACAGAACCTGTTATTTCAGTAAGTTCTCCTCCAAATGATAAATTGAGATGGGAAAAAACGACTAATACCAACTTCGGAATGGACCTTGGTTTATTCAACAATCGTATTAACATTGTTACTGATGTTTACGGCAGAAAAAGTACCGATTTAATTGGTTTACAATCACTTCCTGTCGAAAACGGATTTGAATTTACAAATGCTAACTGGGCGCAGGTAACGAATAAAGGATACGAGATTGCTTTGTCAACTTCAAATATAAATCATCCAAATTTTAAATGGAATACCACTATTAATTTTGCTCATAACAAAAGTAATGTAGATCGTATTCAAACAAGATCAAATAGTTATTTACCATCTAGAGAAGGACTTCCGGTTAATGCAGTATTTGCATTAAAAACTGCGGGAATTGATGAAAATGGTTATCCTTTATTTGTAAATAAAAAAGGAGAAACTGTAAACTCACAAACCTTTTTTGCCCTTTTTGACCCCTACGCAGATTTATTTCCGGGAGTATTCTCTACAACAAAACTATCAGATGCTGAAACAAGAGATTTATTTACTTACGTAGGAGATTTAGATCCTAAATTTACAGGAGGTTTTACCAACACCTTTAAAGTTCATAATTTTGATTTAACAATTGCTACCACTTTTAACATCAAACAAACTGTTGTTGAAAGACCTGCTTTTAACGGTACAAAATTAGATCGTGGGCAAAACTATACAACAAAAGCGCTTGATGCATGGTCGCCTTCTAATACCGGTTCAAACATCCCTGGAATTACAAGTGAAACTTCAGGAACAGGAGATTCATGGATGGCATATCAATGGTATTCTGGTGGAAACCAAATCGAAATGTATAATTACTTAGATACATGGGTTCATGAAATGAGTTTTATGCGTTTAAGCAGTATTCGTCTTGGGTATTCTTTACCTAAAAAAGCAACTAATACTTTGTTTATGGATAATGTAAGATTTAGTATTGAAGGTAGAAACCTATTCGTAATTAGTTCTGATTATAAAGGTTACTTTGATCCGGAAACTTACGGAAACATCTATGCACAACCAATCCCAAGATCAATTTCTTTAGGATGTAACCTAACTTTTTAAACTGATTTAAAATGAAAAATATATTAAAATACGTATTCTTTGCCAGCGTAGCTGTTACTGCTGTGAGTTGTGATAATTATCTTGACGTACAGCCAATTGGCAAAGTAATTCCGGAAACCTTAACTGATTACAGAGCAGTATTAACAAAAGCATACTCTACTTATCAATCTCATAAGTCATTGTCTTCTTTAAGAGGGGATGAATTATTTTTGAATGAGGATAATGACAATTCTGTGTACTATAAAGATATTTTTATCTGGAAAGATGCCAATCCTGATAAACTTACAAATATTTTTCCTTATGCTGGTTTGTACAACAGGATTTTCTATACCAATGTAATCATCAATGAAGCAAGTAAAAAATTAGCTCCTTCTGCAGAAAAGGATCAATTAATTGGAGAAGCTTATGCATTAAGAGCATTAACTTACTTCGATTTAATTAACTTATTCGGAAAACCTTATGATGCTGCAACAGCAGCAACAGACAAAGGTGTTCCGTTAGCTTTAAAAATAGATTTAGAGCAGGCTTATGTTCCTGAAAGTGTAGCCGTAATTTACGACCAGATTCTTTCTGATAATGCAGAAGCACAAAAACTACTTAATTTAGATACGCAGACAACCGGTATCAATTATCGTTTCTCGAAAGCTGCTTTATATGCGCTGGAATCTCGTGTATTTTTGTACAGAAAAGAATGGGCGAAAGCCATTGAAGCTGCAGATAAAGCAATGACTTACAAGAATGCTTTGACAAACTTAAATACTACAGCCGTTTTGCCTAACCTGTATGATGGTGCAGAATCAATATTAGCACTTGAAGATACATTTATCAACCTTTTAAAAGGAGCTGTCTTTGTATCTCCTGCATTAACCGGTGCATACGATAAAACAAACGACTTGCGTTTTGCTTTGTATTATCAGGCAAGCGGAAGCAGATTCAGATTCAGAAAAGGTGGCGATATTAATCAGAAGTGTACTTTTAGAACTTCTGAATTGTATTTGACAAAAGCAGAAGCATCAGCTCAATTAAGTGATCTTCCAACGGCAAGAACAACAGTTTTGACTTTTATCAAAAACAGATATACTGCTACGGCTTTTAACCAGTTAAGCACATCGATTGCTGCCATGACACAAATTCAGCTTCTTGATTTTATAGCTCAGGAAAGACAACGTGAATTTGCTGCAGAAGGTCAGCGTTGGTTTGATTTAAGAAGAACTACACAAAAGCAAATCATTCATACATTTGCTGGTGAAGATTTTACCCTTATAGAAAATGATCCGCGTTATACGCTGCCGTTTCCTCAAGATGCCCGCATGAACAATCCTGAATTGTAAATAAATTAGCTCCGTTTTTAACGGAGCTTTTTTTTTAACTTTACAGAAAATTAAACGTAATGAAAATAGTTATTATTGAAGACGAACATTTGGCTTCAAGCTATCTCAAATCAATATTAGAACAACAAACTATCATCCCGATAAACGAAATAACAGTGGTAAAATCTGTAAAAGATGCCGTTGCTTTTTTTAAAATAAATACTGTTGATCTCGCTTTTATGGATATTCATTTGGGAGACGGTAAAAGTCTTGACATTTTTGAACAGGCTGCTGTTTCATGCCCTGTTATTTTTATTACCGCTTATGATTCTTATGCCGTAAAAGTATTTAAGCATTTTACTATAGATTATCTTCTAAAACCTTATGAAGAAGAAGAATTATTCGAAGCTTTAAAGAAATATAAAAGCATCAAGGAAACTTTTAATACCAATCTCATCGTTGAATCATTGGTCGAAATTGAAAATCAAAGCAGCATTCAGCATCATTTTTTAGTCAATCACAGAGACAAACTCATTTCTGTAAACGATACTTCGATTACCTACTTTTTTGCTACAGGAAAGCATATGTTTATTTATACCAATTCTGGCAGCAGTTATTTATACAACAGCAATCTAACAGATCTTGTTACTAAACTTAATCCGGTTCTTTTCTTTAAAATCAACAGAAAATACATCATCAACCGCCATCATATTCAGGAAATCATTAAACATTCTAGTCAAAAAATCGAAATCCTGTTAAATGTTCCTGTTCCTGATACGGAACCTATTATTTTAAGCAAAAAAGAAATCAATAATTTCAAGACCTGGCTGGATTCTTAATGGTACTAAATCTTTTTTAAATACACAGAAACATAGATTTTGCACCTGAAAGTTCTTCATTTGTAATAAAACCTAGAATGTTATGTGAAATAGCAATTTTTAATTCGTAATTTTTGATTTTTAATTCACATTTTACCTTCAAATGAAAAAAATAATCCTGGTTTCTATTATTAGTTTAGTCGCTTTATACCTCATAATAGAAAAAGTTTACAAGCCTTATATGTGGAAAAAAGCGGTCAACAGCAAAGAACATCAGTTGCAATTAGGAAGTTTTATCTTTAGTAAGGAAACAGGTATCAACGGAAGTCAGAGCTATCAAAAATATTATTTTGTATTTAAAGTTATCGAAATCAATGGCGATTATGTCCGACTGTCGGTTATCAGGCAATTGTCTCAAAAAGATAATTTGAAGGAATCTGATTTTTCTATAACTTCAGACCAATACAAAAGTTTAAAGCACAATATTAAAAGTCTCATTATAACCCCTATTTTATCTGAAGATTTATACAAGGGCGAAGGTTCTTCATTAACTTTAAATGAGTATTTACTGAACAAATATCCTGTTTTAAAACAATCCAGGTATTATTACGAAGAGATTCCCCAAGAGTCAAAAAATAAACCAATGCCAAAAAACCCGGGTGATTTAGAACTATATTTCAGCCTTGTTTATTCTAAAAAAGAAATCATTGAAAACGGAAAACTCGTCCCGTGGACCATGACGAATAGTTTTGATAATACACCTGCATTGTCAACATATTCTAAAAATATAGATTTAATTGTAAATTAAACTGCGTTCATTATCCAACAACTTATTTCCAAAAAACAATAATTAAAATAATTATTCTATAATTTTGATAAAATTTTACATTATTCGCATGTTTACAGCAAAAGCATCCCTGAAATATTTTATTTTACCCTAAACAGCTGTTAAATCTTTAATAAATATTAATTGTTAATATTCTAGGAAAACGTATATTTGAGTAAATAGAATATTATATAACGTGCAAGAACAATCAAAATCACATAGTTTTATATTTCCCAAAACTCCTACGGGAGTTGATGGCCTTGATGAGATTACGGATGGTGGATTTCCTAAAGGACGCCCTACTTTAATCTGCGGTGGTGCCGGCTGTGGAAAGACATTGTTATCCATGCAATTCCTTATTAAAGGTATTACAGAATATAACGAACCCGGGGTATTCATGTCTTTTGAAGAACCTTCGGATGACCTTACACTGAATGTTAAATCCCTTGGTTTTGATCTTCAGAAACTGAAAGCTGACAAAAAGCTTATCGTAGATCATGTCAGGGTAGAAAGATCAGAAATTGAAGAAGCAGGCGAATACGATCTTGATGGTTTATTCATCAGATTAGGTCATGCCATCGATTCTATAAAAGCTACCCGAGTAGTATTGGATACTATAGAATCATTATTTGCAGGCTTAGATAATCAGGCAATTCTGAGAGCCGAATTACGAAGATTATTTCAATGGCTGAAAACCAAAGGTGTAACGGCGATTATAACAGGGGAACGTGGTGAAGCAACCCTTACACGTCAGGGACTGGAAGAATATGTATCAGATTGCGTAATTGTTCTGGATCACCGTGTCATCGAACAGGTTTCGACCAGAAGACTTCGAATTGTAAAATACAGAGGTTCAACTCACGGTACAAACGAATATCCTTTTCTTATTGACGAAGAAGGAATTTCGGTATTACCCATTACTTCCCTAAAACTGGATAACGAAGTTTCTTCAGATGTAATTTCAACCGGAGTTCCGGGATTAAACGATATGTTTGAAGGTGGCGGATTTTATCGCGGAAGCAATATATTGGTATCCGGAACGGCAGGTACGGCCAAAACCACCATCGCGTGCTATTTTGCCAATGAACAATGCGAAAAGAATGAAAAAACAATCTATTTTGCTTTTGAAGAATCACCGCAGCAATTGGTCCGAAACATGAAATCGATAAATGTTAACCTCCAAAAACATATTGCTAATGGTACTTTGCAAATTCATTCTTCACGACCTTCCTTAAATGGTCTGGAACTGCATTTGCTTACCCTTAGAAAATTAATTAAGGAGTTTAAACCTACCACAATTATTATTGACCCTATTAGCAATTTAATTACCGTAGGAAGTGAGCATGAAGTGCGTTCAATGCTTGTAAGGCTTATTGATATGTTGAAAGCAAACAATATTACAGCACTTTTTACGTCTTTAAATAAACAAACAGACAGTTTTAGACCTGATCTTGCAGAAGAATCTGTATCCTCTCTAGTAGATACCTGGATTACGGTTCGCGATATGGAAGGGATTGGAGAAAGAAACCGCGGAATATTTATTGTAAAATCCAGAGGAATGGGACATTCTAACCAGGTAAGGGAATTTGTAATTACAAACAAAGGAATAGAGTTACTGGAAGTAGAATTAGGACCTCAGGGTATCCTTACGGGTTCTGCAAGAAAAACACATCTGTTTAAGAAAACAATATCAGATATTAAGCTTCAAAATGAAATTAGCCGCAAAGACAGAGAAATTGCGCGCAAACGTAAAGTACTTGAAGCTAATATAGAAGCGCTTAAAACTGAATTTGAATCTGCCGAGGAAGAACTAAGCATCCTTAAGGCGACAGAGGAATTGCAGGAAAAACTGACTTCTAAAAAAAATAAATAAAAATGAAGAAAGAAGTTGTAGCCGAATGGCAGCTAAGATTATATATTGCAGGTCAGACGCCGAAATCAATTACGGCACTTGAAAATATAAAAAAATACGCCGAAGAACATTTGAAAGGAAAATACAGCATCGAAATAATCGATTTGCTTAAAAATCCACAATTGGCCGAAGGTGATCAGATATTTGCTGTACCTACATTGGTAAGAAAATTTCCTGAACCTATTCGTAAGATAATTGGTGACCTTTCGAATGAAGAAAGAGTACTTGTCGGGCTTAATATTAAACCCCTAAACTCTTAAAAAATGGACAACTCATCTGATGGTACAAGTAATACCAAACATAAGTTTATGCTTTTTGTTTCGGGTATGTCTGTAAAATCAGGCCATGCGATTGAAAATCTGCGCAGGATATGCGATCAGTATCTTGCAAATAATTACGAACTGGAAATTATAGATATCAGTCGGGATACAGAACAGGTAGTCAGACACCAAATTGTAGCAATACCTACATTAATAAAAACAGATCCTGCCCCAAAGAGAATCATTTTAGGTGATTTATCAGACAAGGAAAAGGTATTAAGGATCCTAAATATAAAAGAATAGTTTGAAGGATAACAATACAAATATTGAATCTTTATTAGCCGAGATCGCCTCGCTAAAAGAACAACTTTATGAATCAAATAGTATTGTTGATGCAATAAAGCAGGGAGATGTTGATGCACTGGTAGTAAATAATAATGGTACGCCCCAGCTTTACTCGCTCGAAACTGCCGATTATACATTCAGGCTCCTCATCGAAAAATTTGGACAAGGTGCATTAAGTATTTCAAGAAATGGTCTCATATTATATTGTAATGATTATTTCTCAAAACTGATAGGAGTACCTGCTGAAAAAATAATTGGAAACTATATTTATGAGTATTTTAATAGTCAGGACAATTTCGTACCTATTCTTGAAGCTTTAAAATATGGAATTACCACTCATGAAATCGTATTTAAAACGGAAAATTACCGAAAGATTTTTCCTGCCTACATAGCCGTGACAGATCTGGAACCTGCTGTTCAGGGAATTGGAATTGTCGTTACAGACCTAACCGAAAAGAAAAAACACGAAAACGCTTTAATACAGCACCATAAAGAACTCGAGGAGAAAATAAAGGAGCTGAACCGCATAAATGCTAATCTTGAAGAATTTATTCATGTAATATCGCACGATCTTAAAGAACCGCTTAGAAAAATTGTAATGTACAATGGAAGAATAGATGCCAGTTATCTTTCTGAAGCAGATGCTAAATTGATGAAAGTCATGAAATCATCAGCGTTACGATTAAATTCGCTTGTAGATGATCTCGTGAGTTATTCTTCTCATACAGCTCAGGAAGAACGTACAGAAATTAATCTGGTTGAGATCATCCGGGAAGTTATTGATGATCTTGAAATTATAATTTCGGATAAAAAAGCCGATATTAAAATTGGGAAATTGCCCACAATTCTGGCTTCCAGAGTACAAATGCGCCAACTTTTTTCTAATCTTATCTCAAACGCTATAAAATACAGCAAATCAGATAGTGCTCCATTTATTCAAATTTCTCAAATTGATGATTTTCAATCCGAAATTCCAAACCAGACCGATCAGTTTATAAAGATTCAGATTAAAGATAACGGTATTGGAATGGAGAAAAGCCATTTAAATAAAATTTTTACTATTTTTCAACGCCTGCACGCCAAAAGCGAATACTCCGGAAACGGAATTGGTCTTGCGATTTGCAAAAAAATCATGGAAAACCACTCAGGAAATATTACCGTAGAAAGTGTACCAAATGAGGGAACCATATTTAACCTTTATTTTCCAATATTATAAAAATGCCGAAATTATATAACCTACATATTGTTATAGCCGAAGATGATTGTGATGATGCAGATATTATCTGCCATACTTTTAATAAAAATCCTGATTTTGTAAAAGTAAGTCTTGTGGCAAATGGTGAAGAACTTTTAAATTATTTAGAAGATGACTCAAATGAAACTCCGGATATTATTCTTACCGATATAAATATGCCAATACTTGATGGTATCGAAGCATTGCAGCAAATTTTGAATAATAATGAACTAAAAAGTATTCCGTGCTTTGTATACTCAACAAGTATAAATCCGGTTTATAAAGAAAGATGTGACCTTCTTGGCGTAAAAGCATACCTTATCAAACCTTATTCTATAGAAGCTTTTGAAGAAATTCCCAAAAGCATTCTTTCTATCATTGAACAATAAATAGGTAGTGATAACTGTAAACTTAAAAAACAACTTAAGCCTCCTGTTAAAAACCTTATAATAGATTTTCTAAACAGAATACATTCAGGTAACATACACTGCTTATTAAATATAAAAAGAGCTGATTTTAGGATCAGCTCTTTTTTTGTGTTTAATAAAACAATACTTCAAAAAATTAACTTTTTACTGTATTTTATTTAGCTTTTAAATTTTCCAAAAAAATACTATGCTAACATAGGAAATTACTTAAATTATTTTTAATTTTTTAAAAAATTATAAGATTTTTTTCAATATATTTGAGATAACCTACTTATTTGTATTACAAATAAATGAACCAAAACAATGCGAAAAATTTAATTTTTCAATGTTTAAAAAGCTGTTTTCGTAAGAATATATTACAATTTAACAAATTATTCTATAATTCATTCTTTGCCAGCAGTTTATAAATTATACGCCGTTCTTATAAATTATTATTTTACTACAAGCCGTTCTTATTTTATATAAAGTTATTCTTACCTATTCATGTTTGATGAAGTGAAAATAATATCGAGTTTATGAATTTTATTTACCCAAATCTAGAAATATCATATGAAAATTAGAAAGCCAAAGTTACTATTAACGTTAAAAAAGTGGAAGTTATGAAGAAAACTACATTCCTTATTTTGATGCTTGCTACAACGAAATGTATCTCACAAATTTATTTTGGCCCCACTGCAAACATGTATGTAAAAAATGAAGTACTCTATGTTCAACAGGATATAAATTTGGCTTCGACTTCAAATTTATATTTAAGAAATAATGCACAGCTCGTGCAGGGAACTACAGGAACATCAAGCAATACAGGTGCAGGTTTGCTATCTGTTTATCAGGAAGGTACATCAGACAATTACGATTACAATTACTGGTGCTCCCCTGTTGGAAACGCTTCTGTCGCATCCGGAAATGAGAATTTTGGAATTACGATGCTAAACAGGCCAACAAGTTCAATCGTATCTACTCCAGCCACTATTTTAGCCCAAAGTATTGAGGACGGGACTTCCAATCCGTTTGCCATAGCCTCTGCCTGGGTTTATAAACTCATTAATGGCGTTGATTATTCGCAGTGGATATTTGTTGGAGGCGCATCAACAATAGCTCCGGGCGAAGGCTTTACGATGAAAGGCACCAGCGGAACTGATGCAACAGATCCTGAAGGAACCGGTATAACAAACAATCCCGGAGGTGCCCAGAGATATGATTTTAGGGGAAAACCTAATGACGGGAACATTACGATTAGTTTAGGCGCAAATAATACAACCTTAACCGGAAATCCATATCCATCTGCTTTACACTTAAATGCTTTTCTTTTAGATGCTTCCAATACAGCAACTGGTGGTATTGCTTATTTTTGGGAGCAGGATAAAACCGTAAATTCTCATACGCTGGTAAATTACAGAGGAGGTTACGGAAGTTATTCTCCCATAAGTTTAGTTTCGAATGGTGTATATGTTCCTGCAACTTTTAATTCGTACAAAGCAGATGGCTCAATAAACAATACCGGGTCATCATCGGGACTTGCCATACAACGTAAATATTCTCCTATTGGTCAGGGATTTGTAATTAATGCCACTGCGAGCGGAACTGCTATATTTAAGAACGCCCACAGAGCATTTTATAAAGAAGGAACTGGTTTCTCTCAATTTGAAAAACATGTACCAAAAGAAAAAAACACCAAAAAAGAACAAGTAACTGATGGAGTTGTTGAAGAAGTTTCGCTTTTAAGACTTAATACCATAATAAACAATCAGTTTACCAGACAATTGGCATTGGCTTTTGTCCCGGAAGCGACGGATGGAATTGATTATGGCATAGACGCCTTAAATGTGAATGATGAACTCCCGGACGATGTTACCTTTTGGATAGAAGACGGTAATTATGTAATTCAGGGTGTTAATTTTGATGATACAAAGAAAATACCACTTGCTGCAAAAGTAACAAACAATACTACTTTTAAATTTTATATTCCGGAAGTCGTAAATTTTGATCCTACGCAAATGATATACCTCTATGATGCTCTTGATGATTCTTATCATGACATCAAAAACGGAACGTATGAAATCGCAGTTCTACCCGGAACATACCCGGACCGCTTTAAAATTACATTTAAAAATGAGAAAACACTAGGTACAGGTAGCCAGACCACTAAACAGTTTTTTATTACACAGGATAATGTAAATAATAATCTAAAAGTTTCAAACCCTAACAACTTAGCATTAAAATCCTTTAAACTATATGACATGTTAGGCAAAGTAGTACTATCTAAAAAAGACTTGGGAACCGAGCAAAATTATATTTTTTCAACCAATGGTTTAAGCAGCGGAGTCTACATTGCAGAGTTCCTGACCACTGATAATGAAAGGTTCGACGAAAAAATTGTCATTTCAAATTCGGGCAAATAAAATAATACGATTTAAAAATAAAAATATCCACACCATTAACTAATACTAGAAATTATGATCCATAAACATACTCTACAAAATCATAAGTTATTATTTTTGTTTTTCTTCCTGCTTATTACATTAACAGGAAATGCACAAATTGGAATTGGTACAACAACACCAAACGCAAGTTCAGTTCTGGACATTACTTCTACCACAAAAGGAATGCTGACACCCAGAATGACAACAGTTCAAAGAAATGCCATAACAACCCCGGCAGATGGCTTAATGGTATACGATACTGATTTAAAGGTATTTTACTATTATTCAGCCGGTACCTCAACATGGCTTCCTATAGTTAGTGGTGTTCCCGGAAGAATCAATTTTAAGCGTATAAAATCTACAGATGTTTTGGCAACTGTTTTAGCTACTGAACTTGCTGCAGGCGGAGGATCTAAATATCAATTAACTTCTAATACATTATATGAAATCAATGGTGCAGTATCGTTTAATTTCCCTATTGATCTAAATAATGCTTATGTACAGGGATTAGATGCAAATGAAGATATTATCATCCGATCTTCCGGAAATATTTTTGAAGGTGCAAATGGAGGAAGCATACGAGGTGTAACACTTATTGCTTCAGCAGGAAATGTGTTTAACCTTAGCGGAGCAGCCACTCAAAACCTAATATTCAGGGATTGTATTGTTGCCAATTCTAATACTGTAGGCAGCATAACAGGGTTTGGATTAGTATTTTTGAGTATTATTCAGTTTTCAAACAATACAAACGGGATAACATACAACAATATTAACCAATTGCTGTTAAGCAATTTAGGATGGTTTGGTAATAATGCCGGAACCTATGAAAAACTTACCGGAACATTTATGCTTGTAGAAAAACAAGGTGGTTTTAGCCAGGTAGATGGCTCGGCTATAGGTTTTGACGTATCTGCAAACCCTACAATAACTGGTGATGCCGTACTAGAATCTGTTGTGTTTACAGGTGCAAATACTACAGGATTTGTAAAACCATATACTGCAGGGACTTATACAGGATATAATTTTACCAATAGCTGGACGGTCAGGGCTGCCGGAATACCTACTGAAGCCGATGCAAATGCAGCAGGTGACTTTGCTATGGACTATGCCGTTGGTTCTGGAGCTGCAACTTCCTTCAACGCATCAAATCCAAGTAATACAGTAAAAGTTCTTGGAAATTCATCCTCTTATAATTTATTTAGATTTGCACTGGACGTATCTCCAAATAATAACAACAGACTACGTTATATGGGAAAAAAGAAAAGAATTTTTCAAATTGCAGGATCGATTTCTTTTCAGGTTCCGGGAGTAGCCGTTTATATTATTTATATTGCCAAAAATGGTACACCATTAACACAATACAAAATTTACGGAAGAGGAGCGGTTTTAAATGACATTGTAGTTCTTCCCTTAAATGGATCTGTTGAATTATCAAATAATGACTATATTGAAATATTTGCACAGCGTTATTCCGGAGTTTCAGGTGATATAATAACGCCAAATATGGCAATTACCATTAAATAATCCGATCTCAAAAAGATCTTTAGAATTTATCTTATTTCAAAAAGGCTGTCTAAAAAGACAGCCTTTTGCATTTTTGCAGTTTTATCTCTTAAAATTTAATGGCAATTTTTCCAATAGTTTTACCCGATTCCAGCAATTCATGGGCTTTTTTAAAATTATCAGCTGTTAATCCAATAAGAGTTTCCTTCAAAGTTGTTTTTAATGTTCCGTTATCCAGGAGATCCGCAATTTTATTCAGGATGTTATGTTGCTCCTGTATATCTTCTGTTTCAAACATCGAACGCGTATACATCAATTCCCAGGAAAATGATACGCTTTTGTTTTTAAGTTTGTTTAAAGCAACAGGATCGCTGCTTCCGGTAATAGAAGCAATATGTCCTTGCGGTTTAATCAATTCGACCATAGTATCCCAATACAAATTAGTATCTACAAAGTCCAGGATAAAATCTACATACTGAAATCCCGCTTCGCGAACCGACGCTATTAAATCTTTATGATCTACCACAAAATCAGCACCTTGTTGTTTGCACCAATCGATAGTTTCAGGACGCGATGCAGTTGCAATAACAGTTAAACCAGCCACTTTTTTTGCCAGTTGAATGGCAATCGACCCTACTCCGCCTGCACCGCCAATTATTAAAATTGATTTTCCTTTATCTTTTTCAGGATCAATACGAATACGATCGAATAAAATTTCCCAGGCTGTCAAACTGGTCAATGGCATTGCGGCCGCAGCTTCAATACTAAGCGATTTTGGTTTTCGGCCCGTGATTCGCTCATCAATAACCTGATATTCGGCGTTGCTCCCTTGTTTCGTAATATCTCCGGCATAAAATACTTCATCACCGATATTAAACAAACTCACTTTTTCTCCAACTGCTTCTACAACACCCACAGCATCCCAGCCAATAATCTTTGGAGTTTCTAAAACAGTATCTTTAGCACTGCCCTGACGAATTTTAAAATCAACAGGATTTACAGATACAGCACTAATTTTTACTAATAAATCATGTGCACCCGGAATTGGCTTTGGAGTTTCAAACTCTGTAAAGCTCTCTTTTTCAGTTATTGGTAATGAGGTTTTAAATCCTATAGCTTTCATATTTTTAATTTTTTTAGATTGTAATGATACTACAAAGATAGTCTCAGACAGCATTCTGAGAATGGTATAAGTTAATCGTATATCTGTATATTTTTGTCAAAATAAACACATTTTAAAAGTTCATTCTTATTAGGAATTGTTTTTCCAAACATCTTATGGTATATTTGACTACAAGATAAAATTTAAACGATATACTTTATGTTTCCCTACAATTACTTCTTCAAAAAAACAGCTTTTCTTATGATAGCTTTATGCTCTTTTATAAGTTACGCACAATCACAAGATCCATCGGTTAAAAATGGCTTTTATCAAAATCCGATATTTGGCGGAGATTATCCTGATCCTTCGATTTTAAGAGACGGAGAAGACTATTATATCGTGCATTCTTCTTTCAATTATTTTCCAGGATTGCTCATTTGGACATCCAAAGATCTTGTTAACTGGCAACCTGTTGCACATGCACTGAATAAAAATGTTGGGGCTGTCTGGGCACCTGATTTAGTCAAATACAATAACAAATTTTACATTTACTTTCCTGCCAATAACACCAATTATGTAGTTTGGTCAGATAAAATAACCGGTCCGTGGAGTGATCCTGTAGATTTAAAAATAGGAAATATAGATCCCGGACACGTTGCAGATCAGGATGGTAATCGTTTTTTATATTTCAGTAATGGCAGTTATGCTTCTTTATCCAAAGACGGACTTTCTGTGACAGACGGTGCAAAACAGGTTTATGAGGGATGGCCGGTACCTGAAAACTGGTCAATTGAATGTTTTTGTATGGAAGGTCCAAAAATCACAAAACACGGGGAATATTATTATCTTACGGTTGCCGAAGGCGGAACTGCCGGGCCGGCTACAAGTCATATGGTGATTTCGGCAAGGTCAAAATCGCCTTTAGGGCCATGGGAAAACTCGCCATACAATCCAATCATAAAAACAAACAGCAGTACCGAAAAGTGGTGGTCCAAGGGTCATGCCAGTTTAATTGATGATGCCAAAGGCAACTGGTGGATAGTTTTTCACGGATATGAAAATGGCTATTATAATATGGGACGCCAAACACTTTTACAACCCATAGAATGGACAAAAGACGGTTGGTATAAAAGCCCGGAAGGAATAAAAACCGAAGCACCTATAAAAAAACCAGCCGGTCAATGGACCAAAAGCAACTTCTCCCTTTCGGATACTTTCTCAAAAACAACGCTTAGTCCGCAATGGCAATTTTTTGAAGACTATGATCCTGAAAGATTTAAACTCACCACAAATGGAATAAAAATCAAAGCCAAAGGAAAAAGTATAGGCGATAGTGCTCCGTTACTCTGCACGCCTTCTGACCATTCGTATACCGCCGAGGTTGAAGCAGAAATTGAAGGAAATGCAACCGCAGGCCTCCTGCTTTTTTACGATAACAGACTTTATACCGGTATTGCTGCTGACAAAGAAAATGTTATGGCAATACTTCGATCATGGCAGTTCCCTACCAAAAAAGGGATTAATAAAACCCATCTTTTTTTACGGCTGGAGAAAAAAGAGCAATTGGTAAACATGTATTTTAGCACCGATAATAAAGAATGGCATAAAATCGAAAATTCAGCAGAAGTAACGTCATTTAACCATAATGTTTTAAGCGGATTTTTGAGTCTTAAACTAGGACTTTCTGCTGTAGGAGACGGACATGTAACTTTTAAAAATTTTATCTATACTCCAAAAAAATAAACATTTTATAACACCTTATTTCACGAAATACCTCTTTGCTGTATCAGCAAATGAGGTATTTTTTATTTATACAGCTATTCAATATCCGTTTCCCCCGCAATTTTGTCCGTCTCCGCCAAATTTAGTATTTACACCAATTGAAGTCATTATACTTTTGACGGTATAAAATAATAATTAGTAAAAAATAAATCTTTAAATTATGAAACTCGTCAAAAATTTATTCATTGTTAGTATTCTTCTTGCTTCTGCAAATAGTATTGGTCAAAGCTTTTTTAAAAGTATAGGAGAACGTCTTTATTTTGGAGTAAAAGCCGGAGCCAATTACAGCAACTTTACCAATGCCAATTTCGATACCGAAGGTCTAACAGGATTTCATGCCGGAGCACTTGTAGGATATAAATTCAATGATCACTTTGCTGTGCAGGAAGAATTTTTATATTCTACACAGGGAGCAAAAATCAAAGGCGGCCTTATGGATGGTGAAGACATAAAACTTTCATATGTTACTGTGCCAATTCTTTTAAAATACAAGACCAATTTCGGACTGTATCTTGAAGCGGGACCACAAATTGGAATTTTGGTCGATGAAGATTTTACAAGCCTCGGAATTCCTTCCAGTACCAAATTTGCCGAAAAAATTGATGGCGGGGTCGCAGCAGGAATTGGGTATCAGTTTCAAAACGGACTTGGGATTGGAGCAAGATATTATTTGTCTTTAACAGATGTCAGCAAAATAAAAACAGCCGGTATCAATAATGATTTCCAGAACAATACGGCACAGCTAAGTTTATTTTATATCTTTTAAAAAATTTATAAAAACCGGCAACAAAAGATCCGATTACAAAAAGTAGTCGGATTTTTCAGCAAAGAATAATTTCTGATTTATACTCAGATATTTGTACATTTCGTATCCTGAATAAAAAACAAAAACAACCGATCAGATCGTATATTTTATGATAAATAATATCAAAAAAACAATAACACCATACAATATCAAAGAAATCCGGCGATTAAATATGTTACTGGTCAGTTTAGCCTTTCCTTTTACTTTTTTATTGCTCTTTTTATTTGAAGAAATTCTGTCGGCATTATTTGTTTTGGCTATTAAAACTGCTTGTTATATGTTTATTACAAGCAATTTGTTAGTGTGGATTTTAAAATTCAGTGCAAAAAAATTTCCCGATGATGTATTCAAATTTCAACTTTGCCGGTTAACTCTTAGTTATGCCTCCGGAATTGGAATCTATCTTACTTTGTGGCCTATTTTTTCTTATCTGGCTAAAATTCCGAGTCATTTAGACAATTACAAGCTTTTAGCCGCTTTTATAGCCATATCGACTGTACTGACAACGATTATTTTGTTCCTTCATGATTTTGTAATATTTCGGCAGAATAAAACTCAGACAGAATTGGAGAATTCCCGTTTACAACTTAGAAGTACACAGGCAGAGAATCTATTATTAAAACAGCAGATTCATCCGCATTTTTTATTCAATTCTTTAAACACCTTAAAAGCTTTATATAAAAAAGATCCCACACTTGGGGAAGTTTATCTACTGCAATTAGCTGATTTTCTTCGTTCTGCGGTATCTTTAAATAATAGTCCGGCCACAACACTTGCCGAAGAACTAGAAATTTGCAAAAATTATATGGAAATGCAAAAAATACGTTTTGGTGAAGCTTTAGAATGGAACCTAAACATTGGAAATCCCGAAATGCTAAAAGGATTTGTTCCTTCTTTTTCCCTGCAGCCCTTACTCGAAAATGCTATAAAACATAACATTTTTACGAAGGAAATGCCTTTGAAACTCTTAATAGAACAACGCGAAAATTTCATAAGTGTATTTAATGCCATAAACCCGCGAAATGCGGGAGAAACATCAACAAAAAGCGGTTTAAGCAACCTCGCCGAACGTTACCAATTGTGGTCAGGAGAAGAAATTATAATTAAGAATGACGGAAAATCTTTTTCTGTAAGCTTTAAAATTATGCCTCATGAAAATAGTAATAATTGAAGATGAACTGCTCGTTGCCGAGGATCTCGTCAGCAATCTGAAGCAAATAAAACCTGATGTAGAAATCGTAAGCGTTTTAAGTTCTGTTAAAGAAGCTGTCGATTATTTTTCGGTAAATCCGCAGCCGGATCTCATTTTTAGCGACATACAATTGGGCGATGGATTAAGTTTTGAAATTGCAAAAGTCATTACCATCAAAGTTCCCGTTATTTTCTGTACTGCTTTTGATGAGTACGCATTAGAAGCTTTTAGAGCAAACGGAATTGAATATATCCTAAAACCTTTTAGTATCGAATCTCTTGAAAAAGCACTTCTCAAGTTTCAAAACATGCAAAAAGTAATGGCGGGAAGTATTGCCTTAAAATACGAAGCTGCGATGGCAACATTAGAAGCAAAAAATAAAAATAGCAGCAAAACCATCATGATCAAATACAGGGATCGGTTATTGCCTTTTACACTGGATAAAATTGCTTTTTTCTGTCTGGATAACGAGATCACCTATATGCATGCCCATTCCGGAAAAACCTATGCAATGACCGAAAGTCTTGAAGAACTCGAACATAAAACAGGATCCGGTTTCTTTAGAATGAACAGACAATTTCTCGTCAATCGCAATGCCATTATTGATGCTACAGATTATTTTCCAAGAAAGCTAAAGATCAATTTGTCGTTTCCTTTCGATAAAGACATTATTGTAAGCAGAGAAAAACGAAGCAAATTATTAACCTGGCTCACCGAAAATTAGATAACTATTGAAATAAAAATACTTTATAAAAAAAGAGCTGATTGTAAAACCAGCTCTTTATCATAAAAATTAGAATTTTGCACTAAATTCTTTCGCAAAATCTTCCAGTTTAATCTTTCCGTCAGCGGCAATTTTATGGCTTAAAAAATCTTCCTGAATTTTACCGCTTCTTAAACCTGATCCCATTTCTGTATATAATCCGGCAATTTCATCCGGTAATCCGGCTTCTTTCATTCCGCCCAGAGATTGTTCATCTGTAAATTCAATCCATGGCAATTCCGGTTTGGCAATTGACAAACCTAAAACTTGCGCTACATCACCGGGAGTACGGACATCACTTATAATATAACGTATATTTTTTCCTGAAGCCGTTTTTTGTAATTCCTCAGCGGCAGCAGCGGCAATATCTTCCGGATGTACAAACGGAATCAAAGTTGTTGAGGGATAATTTGCCCCAATAATTCCCGCTCCTTTTATCATAGGCACATCATGATACAAATTAGTAAAGAAAAATCCGGCACGAAGAAAAGTAACCGAAATGTTCTCTAATGTTTCGTATATTTTTTCGATGTTATAAAGTCCTGTAATGGGTCCGGTCCCGTTAGGCAAATCAGCACCAATACTGCTTAACATTACAACACGCTTTACTCCCGTTGCTTTAATCGCTTCCGCCAAAGCTTTTCCCGCAGCTGCAGTATTGGCGATAATATTTACGCCCCCCATATTTGGTGGCGTCAATGCAAAAATCGCATCTGCACCTTCAAAAGCATTTTTCAAAAAAGCAACATCACTTACAGAACCTACAGCTGCTTTTGCGCCTAAAGTTTCAATAGCTTCTACTCGATCTGTATTGCTAGTAATTACTGTTACTTCATGTCCTGAAGCAATAAGTTTTGTGGTCAAAGGTTTTCCCATATTTCCTAATGAACCTGAAATTGTAATTTTCATATCTAAATTATTTTTTTATTATCTGTAACAAAGGTATATTTGTACTTACTTTTACACAAGTACTTACCCTAAAGTATGCACAAATGACAGCAATTAAAGAATCATCTACAATTCAGGAAAATAAGCAATATGCCTTAGAACAATGCCCTGTAACCTATGTAATGGAAAAAATTGGCGGATATTGGAAACCTATCATTATCTACCATCTTTCCGGCGGAAGCAAGCGTTATAGCGAACTTAAAAGAGCTATTCCGGCAGTGACAGAGAAAATGCTGATTCAGCATTTAAAACAACTCGAAGCAGATAATCTCATTATTAGAGAAGCAAAACCAGTAGTTCCTCCTTTTGTAACCTATAGACTGAGTAATGCAGGGAACGGTTTAATGCCGGTCATTGAGGAAATGGCAAAATGGGCTTTTAAAGACAAAGAAGACGGATTTGATCCTTCTTAAAGAATTTAATAAGCAATTCCGTAAGCGGAATCTGGGCTATAGTATATTTAAAAACTGGTATATGAGAGTACCGGATATACTGTTATTTTTACGTAAAAATTTATGCAAATGAAAAACATATCAATACCACAAGCAGGTTTAATTTTACGAGTAGTTTTAGGCATCACAATGCTTTCAGCAGTTGCAGACCGTTTTGGACTGTGGGGCGCACCGGGTTCTCCCGGAGTTGCCTGGGGAAATTGGGAAAATTTTATAACCTATACCCAAACCTTAAACTCTTTTGCCAGCAAATCTGTAGCCGGAATATTAGGCGCTTTGGCAACATTTTTTGAAATTACATTCGGCCTTTTCTTAATCATCGGATTCAAAACCCGAATTACAGCCTTAGGAACCTCTGCACTAATGCTTCTTTTCGCCATCAGCATGGCGATTTCAGTTGCTATAAAAGCGCCTTTCGATTATTCGGTTTTAACCAGTTCCGCAGCCGCTTTATTGCTTTCTGCTATTGGCAAAACATCTTTTGCAGTCGACAATAAATAAAAACAACCTTTATTTAATTCATTAATAATGAGTATTTTATAAAAACAAGTAAGGAATCATGTAAGGGATTAAAATCCTTAAACTCTAAATTTGAAATAATTAATTATTAACGAAATAAATAAATTATGAAAACACTATTCAAATCCAAAATGGCATTTCTTTTTATTTTAATTGGACTTTCGTTTTCCTGTAAGAAAAACGAACCCGTTCCGGCAGACACAAATACTTATGTTGATTCAACAGAAACCGCAATCGATAGTGTAGATACTACTGTAGACACTACAACTGCAACTGTTGATACAACAACTATAAAAAAAGATACCATCGCTACGAAGAAAAAATAATCATGATCCTCATATGAATCAGATTCTTATTTTTACAAGGCTGCCTCAAAAGGCCGCCTTTTTTTTTGCCCAATTGTCATTCCACACGAGATTATGCTGCTATAGTCTATTCAAATATCCAGAATTAATTTTTAAGTTTTTATTAAGGTCGTAAATTTTTTAGAAACTAATATCAATTCGTAAATTAGCGCCAACAAAATTTATCCGAATGACAGTACTTACATTTACCCTGATTATGATTCTTGGTGCTTTTTTAGCAGGTTTTATTGGTTCATTATCAGGTTTAGGTGGCGGAATTATCATAATTCCCCTTTTAACAGTCATTCTAGGCGTTGACATTCATTATGCAATTGGTGCGGCTTTGGTTTCTGTAATTGCAACTTCTTCCGGTTCTGCTGCTGCTTATGTCAGGGAAGGAATCACGAATATGCGATTGGGAATCTTTCTTGAAATTGCCACAACAATAGGAGCCGTTTGCGGAGCCTTACTTTCTACCATCGCTCCTACTTCATTTATTGCAGTCTTATTTGGACTTACTTTAATTTTCTCTGCCATTAATTCCCTTCGAAAAAAAGAAGAACATATCGTTTTAGAATCAAGCCCTTTAGCTAAAAAACTAAGGTTAGAGGGAACTTATCCTTCACATGACGGAGAAGTAATTAGTTACGGAACCAAAAATGTGGTTGGTGGTTTCGGGATGATGGGAATTGCCGGAATGATGTCAGGATTATTAGGTATTGGTTCCGGTGCTTTTAAAGTAATTGCAATGGACAATATTATGAAAATTCCGTTTAAGGTTTCTACCACAACGAGTAATTTTATGATGGGTGTTACCGCAATGGCAAGTTCTGTAATCTATATTCAAAAAGGATATATCGAGCCCGGAATTTGTATGCCAGTCGTTATTGGTGTTTTGTTTGGTGCTATGGCTGGTGCAAAAGTACTGGTAAAAACAAACCCTAAAAAACTAAGAATCTTTTTTGCCTGCCTGATTTTTGTGCTTGCAGTAAACATGATATACAACGGACTTAATGGAAAAATCTAAGGTTATGCAACACGAAAAATTTGGAGAAAAAGATTTTCAAACCATTATAGGTAATTTATTGCGTTACGGTGTCTGGATCTCATTATCTGTGGCTTTTATTGGTGGAATTGTCTACTTAATGGGACACAGCAGCGATATTGAAAATTATTCCGTATTTAAAGAAAATGACCGCAATATTTTTGAAGTAATCACAGCGATCTATAATGGTGCAATTCAGGGAAATGGAGAATCCCTAATATTTGTTGGTATTATCCTGCTTTTTCTAACACCGGTTTTACGCGTTTTGCTATCGTTATTCTCTTTCCTTTTAGAGAAAGACTATTTGTATGTAGTAATCACATTAATTGTTATCTTGATTATCCTGATAAGTGTTTCCTTTGGATTTTCGCATTAGATTAAATACTATTTACTATTTGCCGTAATCGTTTTTCAGGCACCACTTTTACGGAAGATCGCAATTGTGCAGGTCTAAATATTTCTTATTTCTTTACATATGTAAAGGCTATTGTTCTTTAATCATTGTTTTTTTGTTGGATAATTTTTAATATCAAAAATGACTAATAATGAAACGATTGATTAAACTAATAAAAAGCAGCAAAGAAACATTACCCATTATAGCAAGTGTTCTTGGAATACTTTTAAATTTATTTCTGCTCCCTGTTCAGTCCCGAATTTGGAATGGCAGCGAAGGTCCCGGAATATCAAATTTCCTGACAAGCTTTCTGGCTAAAGATGCATTACTAAAAGAACCTGTCAAATTAACTTTAAACATGCCGGAACAATACTTTAAGTATGGGCATTATTTTGTTTTAGTTTATTTTTCTCTCCTTACAGCAATCTGGAGCAGTCGTTTTATTCGCTGGCAATGGCTAAAAAATTGTGCACTGATAATTACCTCTGTTGCTTTAAGTGCCAATATATTAATTTATTGGGTAAGTGAATATCTAACCATTTATGCCCGAAAAATATTCTTTGACTATATTGAGGTTCCGGCAATTGCAATCTTATTGATTCTATTTACCATAATAGCATTTAAATCAAAAGATTATAGTGATTCGATATGGAAAAAATACCTTTACTTACTACCTGTCTTGTTTGCTGTATTAATCACAATCCTGTTTCAATATATTCCTCATGCACCTGTATTATCGCTTCTTATTTGTGTTCTAATATTAAGCATCAACAATGAGCAAATAGAGAAAACGCACGATAAACCTAAATGGTATTCAATTCTGGTAAAGGTTGTCGCTATTATATTGATTGTTATTTCTTTTGGAATTTCCTTCGCAATTAAATACAGGCCAAGCAGCATAACATCAGAAAACCAGAAGATTAAACCGTACAATTTTGCTAAAAACTCCGGAATCGAGTTGTATGTTTTTAATACAGGATTTAACCGAATGACAAAAGCACTTAGTCCAACCTATAAAAAATGGAGACCATGTCCTGTTTATTTAATTAAACATCCCAAGTTTGGCTATGTTTTATTTGATACCGGAATATCAGAAAAAGTAGCTATCGAAGGCCAAAGTGGTTTAGGATTTCCAATGTCCTTTTTATTTGAAAGTAAATCTAAACCGGAAATGCTGGCTTTTAATCAGATAAAAAAAATTGGAATAGACCCTGAAGAAATTAAGTACGTGGCTATTTCACATCTTCATGATGATCATATAGGCACAATCGATGCCTTTAAAAATGCTCAGCTAATCATGAATAGCAGATCAGAACCCCAACAAGCCAATTTTCCGAAATTTACAAATGCCTCTTCGTTTAAAAAAAGTAATTCCCCGTTAGGAAAATCATACGATTTGTTTGGTGATAAAACAATTCAATTAATAGAGAAACAAGGGCATACAGATAGCGATTTAATACTTTTGGTAACTCTAAATGAAGGCCTTATTTTATTAAGCGGAGATGCTGTTGTACATTATGACTGGTTAAAATCTAATGATGTTGAAAGATTACCAACACAGCCAGCAAAAGCCGCAAAAAACAGGAACGATATTAGAAATTTAGAATTAAAAATGCCTGATTTAATTGTATTTGCCGGTCATGATATGCCTGCAATTCCAAAATTCAGAAAAGATATTGTTATCGTGAATCCATTGTTTTTTAAAACTGATTACCTCAATATCAGGTAATCGCCAATTAAATCTGCTTTCCTGTAATTAGATTATTTTGAAGAATAAGAAAAAAATAAAATTTAATATCTTTACTATATGATAGAAATAGGAATAGATAGTTTTGCTTCGGCGATGTACGGAGACAACAACACTTTGAGTAGTGTCGATGCAATGGAACAATTACTCCAAAGAATCGAGCTGGCAGATCAGGCCGGACTTGACGTTTTTGGAATTGGAGAGCATCATAAAAAGGAATTTTTAGATTCAGCTACAGCTGTAATATTAGCGGCGGCGGCGGCACGAACAAAACGTATTCGGTTATCGAGCGCTGTTTCGGTTTTAAGTGCCGCTGACCCTGTGCGCGTCTATCAGAGTTTTGCTACGCTGGATTTAATTTCGAAAGGAAGAGCTGAAATTGTAGTAGGCCGTGGATCTTCAATCGAAGCTTATCCGCTTTTCGGATTTAATTTAAACGATTACGATGCGCTTTTTAGTGAAAAATTAGATCTGTTGTTACAAATCAGAGATAATGAATTTGTAACCTGGTCGGGAAAATTTCGTCCCGCTTTAAATAATCTCCCCATATATCCCCGCGCATTACAGGACAAATTACCTGTCTGGTTAGGTGTTGGCGGAACTCCGGAATCTTTTATAAGGGCAGGATCTTTAGGGTTGCCTTTAATGGTTGCCGTTATTGGCGGACAAACACATCGTTTTCGCCCGTTAGTCGATTTGTATCGTGAAGCCGGAAAAGCCGCAGGTTACAAACCTGAAGAATTAAAAGTAGGTTTGCATTCACCGGGTTTTGTTGGAAGCACAACTCAAAAAGCTATTGAAGAATATTATCCCGGTTATGCTGAACTCTGGACCAAATTAGGCAGAGAACGTGGTTGGCCACCGGTAACAAAAGACAAATTTGACGGACTTATAGATGATCAGGGTGTTTTGGTTGTGGGTGATCCGGAACGTATTGCCGAGAAAATTTTACGCCATAGTGAAGCACTTGGCGGAATCTCCAGGTTTACATTCCAAATGGATAATGCAGGACTTACGCACACACAATTAATGAGCGCCATAGAACTTATAGGCTCAAAAGTAATTCCGTTGATTCATAAGGGATAATTTTTTGCCACTCCCGATAGTTATCGTGATAAAAGGATTAAAAGATTAAAAAGATTTTTCATTTTAATAAAACTTTAAACCTCTAAGCCTCAAAAAAAAAGCATCCGCCATTCGACGGATGCTTTTTTTATGAAAACCCTTAATTAAAAATACTCTTAGAATTTATAAGTAACTCCTACTCTAAAGTTTACAGGCTGTTCTGTTTGCCAGTAATAGGCTTTAAGATATTCATTATAAGAACCGCTGTAAAGGTATTTATTCAGGATATTGAATACGTTTGCTGTAATCTTAAACTTTTTAGTATCATAGGATAAACCACCGTCCAGTTTAAAATAATTGGGAAGTTTTTCAAGGCCTACACCCCAGGTATCTGTTTGACGACCTGCAAGATAAGTTCCTCCTATAGAAGCTCCTAACCCTTTAAGTGAGCCATTTTGGATACTGTAATTTAACCACGCATTTGCAGTATGTTTAGCATATCCCGGAACAATATCACCAACTTTAATTCCTGTTGCAGCAGAAACAGCCGGATCAACTTTATTTACGATAGATTCTGTAAAAGCATAATTAGCAATCACATTAAAACCGTCCAAAATCTTTCCTCTCAAATCAAATTCAGCTCCTCTTGCTCTTTTTTCTCCCAAAACTACACTGTACATTTCCCCTGGTTTATTTAAAGGATCAGAGGTAAGTTCGTTTTGTTTTAAAATACTGTAAGCAGATACTGTTGTACTCCAGGTTCCGTCAAACCAGTCTTTTTTAATACCAAATTCTGTATTATTACCTGTAAGCGGTTTTACTTTATCTCCACTTAAAATAATCCCGGCTTGCGGAATAAAAGCCTGATCATATAATCCGTACACAGCTAAACTTTCAGTTACAGAATAACTTAAACCTGCACGTGGCGTGATATGAGTATCAGAAATTGGATCTCCGCCCCAGCTCGCCTGTTTAATCCAGGTATATCTTGCAGCCAGGGTCAATCTTAATTTATTTTCAAAAAAACCAAGTTCATCCTGAATATATCCTGCAGCATAGTCTGTACTTATTAAACCGCCGGCAGCTTTTGCTCTTATAGAAAGTGGTGTTGTATGATCAAAATCTGGCATACTATTAGATGGCGTTCCATAATTTGGATTCAGTAGATTAAAAGGATCATTCACTGTATCAAGATTGTGAGATTGTCCCCAATCTGCCATATAATCTTTACTTCCTAAATCTACGCCCGTCAATATTTTATGGGTAACAGCTCCTGTATTAAATTTTCCGTTCAGGAATATCTGGCCTAAATACATATTACTTTCTGCATCCCAGATACCAACGTTTCTGATTACTTCATTTTTTGCAAGATCTGCAGTTGGACCAACAGCACTTGGCCATGAACTGTACCCTTGTTGTAAATATTTAAAATAAGAAGTTTGGGCAGTCAACTTCCAGTTATCATCAAACTTATGTTCAAACATAAGATATCCGCTATGATCCTGAATATTGGTATCAGGCAATCCCGGTTGTGTCATAGTAAACCCGACTGGTAATGTTGCATAACCATCAGATTCAGGACCAAACACATAGTAAGAACCAATTTCAGTCATGTTTGCGTACTGAAAGTTATATTCGGCCGTAAATTTTGTTTTGTCATCAACCTGATACGTAATAACAGGAGCAATTACATAACGATCGTTGTGTTCAAATGGTCTGTGAGAACCTTTTTTTTGTGCTGCCGCATTAAAACGATAAAGTAACTTTCCTTTTTTGTCTAACTTTCCGTCAAGGTCAACACTTGCTCTGTAAAAGTCATAACTTCCTGCCATTACAGTAGCTTCACCTTTAGTAATTCCGGTTGGTTTTTTAGTTACCACATTATAAAGTCCGCTTGGATCTCCACTCGAAAGCATAAATCCTGCAGGTCCTTTTACAAATTCAATATGATCTACAAAACTCATATCTTCAGTAAGAGGTCCCCAAAAAGAAGAAACTACATTAAACCCGTTACGAAAAGCCTGAATTTGAGATCCGCGCATGGTAATATTCGTGTACAAATCTCCCCAGTGCTCTAAACGGACAGCACCACTCACATTACGAATAACACCGTCGCTCATACTGATAATCTGCTGGTCTTTTAAAGTCTGACCACTTACAATCTGAATATTTTGAGGAATTTCAAGAACAGGAGTCTGAAGACGTAATGACAATGAAGGTTTGTCCTGTTTGTATTTGTTTTTTGTAATTACTACTTCATCAAGGTCTTCCTGGCTTTCAGAAAGCATGAAGTTTTTAGTTATTGTTTGCTTTGCTGTAACAATGATTTTATCCTCGACTGGATGAATCCCTACAGCTCTGATACTTATTGTATAAGTTGCCGGTTTTACGTTTTTAATTTCGTATTGCCCGTGTTCATTCGTAACTGCTGTATATTTTGTACCTTTTAAAACAACAGAAACATTCTCTGCCGGTACATTCCCGCTTAGAGAAACTTTTCCTGTTACTTTTCCGAGTTCCTGACTCATCATGGGCAATGAGATTAGAAACATCAGACAAAATAAAACTTTTTTAATAGTCATGATATTCATTTTAATTGGTTTTGATTTCGCTGGCAAAAGTAATAGCTAAAACTATGTTATCCAAATTATTTTTAATCATTCTAAATAAAAATAAATTTATTTTTTCAGAGATCATTTAAATCCTGCTGGCCTTTGGCAAAATATTTACAGGCCTGTTTTTTTTGGTTACAGACCAACGAATTATAAATAAGTCTGCTTACCTTTAATCTGGAAAAAATTTCGGAACCAAAATCTTAGATTATGAATACTACCCAAACCATTAGAAAAGTAGCCATTGTTGGATACAATCGAATTCCTTTTGCAAGAGCTAATACGGCCTACGCCGAAGTTGGAAATCAGCAAATGATGACGGCTGCCCTGAATGGTCTTATTGATAAATACAATTTAAAAGGAAAACTGCTTGGAGAAGTTGCCGGAGGGGCCGTTATCAAGCACACTTATGATAATAACCTGATCCGGGAATGTGTTATGAAAACGTCTCTTGATCCTGCAACTCCCGCTTGCGACTTACAGCAAGCCTGCGATACCGGAATAGAAAGTGCTATTTATATTGCCAATAAAATTGCGCTTGGGCAAATAGAATCCGGAATTGCAGGCGGAGTCGATTCTATAAGCGATATGCCAATTGCTGTGAGCGAAAAACTGAGAAAAATTCTATTGAATGCCCGAAAGGCAAAATCGCTAGGCGAAAAAATTAAGTTATTTCTAAAACTTCGCCCAAAAGATTTATCGCCTTTGGTTCCTAAAAATGAAGAATCACAAACCGGACTTTCGATGGGCGGTCATACCGAAATTACCGCAAAATATTACCAAATCTCCCGTGAAGATCAGGATAATCTGGCCCTTAAAAGTCATTTGAATATGGCAAAAGCCTACGATGAAGGTTTTTTTGATGATATGATTACACCTTTCAACGGACTGGAAAAAGACAACAATCTTAGAAAAGACAGTACAATTGAGAAATTAGCTTCTTTGAAACCTGCTTTCGATAAAACAAACGGAACTCTTACAGCAGGAAATTCAACTCCACTAACAGATGGTGCATCGTGTATCCTTTTAGCCAGCGAAGAATGGGCCAAGGAACAGGGACTTCCTATTTTGGCCTACATCACTTTTGCCGAAATTGCGGCAATTGAATACGTAAAAAATCAACAAAACCTTTTGCTGGCACCATTATTTGCTGCCAGCAGAATGCTTGAAAAAGCTGGTTTAAATTTGCAGGACTTCGACTATTATGAAATTCATGAAGCTTTTGCCGCACAGGTTTTAGCCACTTTAAAAATCTGGGAAAGCCCTGAATTCAGCGCACAACTCGGATTAAAGAAAACCCTTGGCGCAATAAATCGTGAAAAACTAAACGTAAAAGGAAGCAGTCTTGCCGCAGCACATCCCTTTGCCGCAACCGGAGGAAGAATAATTGGCGTTATGGCAAAATTATTAAACGAAAAAGGCTCAGGCAGAGGTTTTATCTCTATTTGTGCTGCCGGCGGACAAGGTGTTACGATGATTATTGAGAAATAGTAATTTACTCCACTATTCAAACCTGATTTACAAAAAACTTTACATAAAACCCGACAGGTTTTTAAAACCTGTCGGGTTTACTACATACGAAAATGTCCAACTATCGTACTTTTATTTTCAATTTAAAAAGCGAATTCTTCAACCGCAGTCAAAGCTTTTGGTAAAGCATTTTCAGCAAAATCAGGGATTGCAGTTCCTTCTACACGAAAAGTTGTCACATCAGTAATTCCTAAAAACCCTAATACGGCACGCAAATACGGTTCAGAGAAATCATAACTTTTATAAAGTCCTTCAGAAAATATTGCACCGGAAGCAATTGATAAAAACACCTTCTTATTTGTCAGCAATCCTTTTGGGCCATTTTCATCATAACTAAACGTCTTACCTGCCCTTGCGACCTGATCAATCCAGCCTTTGAGTACCGCAGGTATTCCAAAATTGTAAAGCGGTACACCAATAACAATGATATCAGCATTCAGAACCTCATTTGTTGCTTTATCAGAATGCTTTAGCGTTTCTTTTTGCGCTTCAGTCTGCTGTTCGGCCGGTGTATAAAATGCACTAATATCCAATTCACTTAAATACGGTAAAGGCGTTTTTGAAAGATCAAGCGTTTCAACCTCAATTTGGTTATACTCAGCTTTTAGTTTATCCAGAATAGCATTCGATAATTGGTTACTAAATGAAGCATCACCTTTGATGCTTGTTACTATATTCAGAATCTTTTTGCTCATTTTTATTATTATTTTGTTTTACAATACAAACTTATTTACATTTACTATCTCTTTTATAGTACTATCCTCAAGGATAGCGCTATCCTTGAGGATAGTAGCATTAGAAATATGAAAACAAAGAGCGAAATAACACAAGAAATGGGGTGCAACCAACCGGAAGAATGTCTGGCTGCACTGCGTCCTGTACGAGATGCATTAGAAGTTTTAAGCGGCAGATGGAAGCTGCCTATTTTGATTGCATTATCAAACAGACCGAAACGATTTAAGGAGATTTCTAAAGATATCAATGGGATTACAGATAAAATGCTTTCAAAAGAACTTAAAGATCTGGAGATAAACAAACTTGTTACCAGGACTGTCTATGATACTTTTCCGCCCACTGTTGAATATGCCAGAACAGAACACAGTCACACTTTATATAATGTTATTGGGGCATTAAATGAATGGGGAACCTTACACAGAAAAGAAATAATTGGACATTAGCCATTTTTACAAAACACAACACACAGAAGCATTATACCCAACCGATTAATCACTGTAACAAAATCTAATATTAAAAGTCTCTATAAATATAAATGTTATAATCCCTTTATATTTTTTTAGCTATGAGAACTTTTAAACTAGCTGCTTTGCTTCTGCTCAATTTATTTTCACAATCGAAAGCAAATTCACAATCGATTCAAAATGACAGTATAAAACTTGATTACGCCAAGATTTATTCTCTTGCATTAGATGGAAATCCAAAACTGGCTTTGCCTCTACTGGAAATTGATCCGGCTAAAAAAATAGCTGTAAAGGACTTAAAATTCAAAACCGATTTTGAAAACCGATTTAAATATAAAGAAGATAAAAATGATTTTTTAGAGACCCGAAAATCTAAAATAGACCAGTTACTAAAAATCTACAGGGATTACTGGCGGTTCTCTTTCCTGAATAAAGAAAAGAAAAACGATACCCTGATTATGAAAAATGTTTGTAATTTTCTTAAAACGAACTTTCCAACTGCAGAAAAGTTACCCCTTAATGAAGACAGCATCAATGTTTACCAAAAAAAATACATTGCAAGTTTAGGCTATCATACCACAGGATTTGGAAAAACGGGCAGTCTTTATGATTTATTGGTTTGGAAAACAGAAAAAGATACCATCTATAAACTCAATTATGATGGAAAAGAAACATCTGTCAAAGTTTATTTTATGGATGATTTTATAACCTTAGGCTGGAGCGAATATGCTACACTAGGACGCTATTATCCTGCCGGATGGGCCACAAAAGAAGCTTTATTTTGTGTGAAAAAAGCATATGATTTAAAATCAGAAACCTTTAGGGTAAGTTACATTGGTCATGAAGGCAGGCATTTTGCTGATTATAAATTATTTCCAAATTTAAAGGGAGTTGGTTCTGCTGATTTGGAATACAGAGGAAAATTAACCGAGCTATCTCTTTATTCAGAAGAGGGACTCTATAAAAGAATACAGTTTTTTATTAATAATGGTAATTACGATAGCGAAAACGGTCACTCAATTGCCGCTTTTTGTGTTATAAGGGATTTATCCAGAGTACTATTTCATAACGATTACGAAAAAGATTTAGAAAAATGGAAAGCAGTTCCATCAAAAAAAATAAATGAAGCTGCAGTAAAAATTCTGGAAAAAAATACAAAATCACTGCAGAAAATCCCGAATGTAGAAAAATTTATCAAACCATAATTTTATTGTTTACAGGGCCCGAAAATACCGTATATCTGTATAAAATGTCCTTCTAGTTTTAATAAAACATTTAACTTATATTTAAAACAAATCATTGAAAACTAAACAATTATACAGAAAAAGTTTAAATTTGATTACCCAAATTATAAATTCATTCTGAATAATTATGAAAAAAAATCTACTTACAAAATGCTGCAAAAGGCAACAATTAACGTATTTATTGTATGCTTTCGTGTTATTGCTTTCGTCGCAGGCGAATAGCCAGTACATTACACAAAACCTCGCTCCTACTGCTGTAATTAAAGAAGGGCTTGCCTTAGAACAATCTTCTGACGGACGAATTTTCATTGCTGAAAGAGGCGGTATTGTAAAAGTTTTTCAAAACAATACTGTTTCAACTGTTTTTACCGCAACCACTGTTACAGACAATGAACAAGGTTTACTGGGATTAACCTTGCATCCTGATTTTGCCGCAAATGGCTACATCTATGTATTTTATTCTATTAATGATGGTGTCATCAGACACCGAATAGAAAGGATTAAGATCGACAATGCCAATCAGGTTGTGAGCAGACAGGAAATTCTATTACTGGAACCAATTGGTAACGGTTTTCATAATGGCGGTGATTTAAAATTCTTTAACGGATATCTTTATGTAACCGTTGGGGATAGCCAGTTAAATACAAATGCACAGGACCTGGATACGTACAAAGGAAAAATCCTGAGAATTACAGAAGACGGGCAACCTGCGCCCGGAAATCCATTCTACGGAAGTGGTTCAATACAAAGACAAAGTATCTGGGTTTACGGTTTTAGAAATCCGTGGAGACTTATTGCGAATAAAACAGCCAATAAATTATTTGTTCTGGATGTTGGCACTTCATGGGAAGAAGTAAATGAAATCAGTAATCCGGCGATTCGCAATTATGCCTGGGGACATCCGCAAGGCGGGGACGGAAAACAAACCGAAACAAATTTATTTACAAATCCCATATTTACTTATGCCACAGGAAGTATTGGAAATGCTTTGACAAATGGCGTTTTATACAATCCAACTACACCAAGATATCCTAACCTTGAAGGTAAATTCATTATTAAAGATTACGTAAGAAACGAAATCCGTTCTTTTGACCCCAATATTGCTGATCCGGTTTCAACCGAATTTTACTCGGCACCACAACAGCAGGCACTCGGAATGATGTTAGGCAATGACGGTTACATTTATTATTGTGCTTACGGCAATAACGGTTCATTAATCAAACTCGATTATATTGCTACTGCTGCTCCAACGATCGTAAATCATCCTGTATCTCAGTCTATCATGCAAACTACTCCGGTAACTTTTAGTGTGTCGGCAAGCGGCGTAGGACTTACGTATCAATGGCAATTTAATACCGTAAATATTCCAGGTGCAAATGCAGCAAGTTATACCATACCAAACGTTACAACCGCAAATGCAGGCTCGTACAGAGTTGTAGTGACCAATACTGCGGGAAATGCAACCAGTAATCCTGCAACACTAACCGTTATACCTTTTAACAATACACCTGCAGTAACCATTCTTTCTCCTTTGCCTACATTAAAATGGAATGCTGATGATATAGTTCATTTTGAAGCAACAGCAACAGATACCGAAGACGGAACATTGCCTGCAAGTGCCTATTCATGGAATATTGATCTTTTTCATGAAGACATTCCGGGAGCCGGACATTCACATCCCGGAGGAAGTCCGCAAGGCGTTAAATCAGGAGATTTTACAGCCTCTAACCAAGGCGAAAAAACGCCAAATGTCTGGTATCGGTTTACTGTGAAAGTAACGGATAGCAATGGTCTCACAGGTACTGCTTTTGTTGATATTAAACCCAATTTAGTCGATGTAACCGTAACAAGTTCGCCTGCTTTACTGGCTTTAGAATTCAATCAAAAACCAGTTACGGCACCTTCGACAAAACAAGTTGTTGCAAATGCAGCGGTACAAACATTAAATGCTCCTACTCCACAATATGCTGGAAATATCAGATACGATTTTGACCATTGGGGCCATGGCGGAGCTGCCAGCCAAACTTTTAAAGCCCCTGCAACCGGAACCATAACATATACTGCAGTTTATACTGCCACTACACTTCCTAATGCACCTTATCTGGGGCTTGTAGCACAAATTCCCGGTGTTATAGAAGCTGAAAATTATGATGTTGGCCCAAGTGCCTATTTCGATAGTAATGGTGGTGGAGATACTGCTTACAGAGCCGGAGATGGCGTGGGAACTGAAGTTTGTAACGAAGGCGGATTTAATCTTGCTTATGTAGCTAAAAACGAATGGCTTAAATACACCGCAAAAGTAAATACAACAGGAAATTATACCATTAATCTGAGAATTGCATCACCTTATGCCAACCGAAAATTACATCTTGAAGTTGATGGTGTAAATGCAACCGGAACTGTTAATATACCCAATACCGGAGGTTTTCAGGCCTGGCAAACTGCTGTAATTCCAGGTATTGCATTAACCGCAGGCACGCATGTTATTACTTTGTTTTTTGAAGAAGGTGACATCAACGTTAATAAAATGGAATTTGTCCTAACAGGAAGTACTATTGCCCCAATTGCAGATTATGAAGTAAATACACAAATGGGATGTCTGAATACTCCGGTTACTTTTACTTCCGTTTCTATTGGAACCGTAGATAATTATGCCTGGAGTTTTGGCGAAGGTGCACAACCCGCAACAGCAACAGGAGCTGGTCCTCACACCGTAATTTACGGTACCGAAGGAACAAAAACGGTTTCATTAATCGTGAGCAATACCATTGGAAATAATACAAAAAACAATTCGCCTTTTATGGTTCATAACTGTAATCTTGGTATTGAAATCCCTAATGAAATATCCAATAAAATCAGTGTTTTTCCAAATCCTTCCACCGGAATATTCCATTTATCAAAAGAATCAGACTGGACCGTTTATTCTCCTCTGGGAATTAAAATAAAACAAGGATCCGGAAATTTAATTTCGATTTCGGAACATCCAGCAGGAATCTATTTGGTCAAAACCAATCTAACCGGTAAATCCATACCCATTAGTAAACAATAATAGCAGCTTTTTGGGATAATCATCTTTAGCACATAGGTTCTGATTTCAAAATTAGATCTTTGTGCTTTTTTTACGCAGATCAAGCAGATTTAAACAGATTTTATTTTATAATCTTTTTAATCCTTTTGATCTGTGGTTATATTCAAATCCTTTCCTTTTTCTGTTTCAAAAATCAATATTTTGTAGTAAATTACAGCTTCTTAAAGTTCCGTTTCATTTTAAATCCAACTCAAAATGATCAACTCAAAAATACCGGAAGGCCCGCTTGCAGAAAAATGGAGTAATTATAAGGCGAAAGCAAAACTTGTAAATCCTGCCAACAGAAAAAAACTAAATATTATTGTTGTAGGAACTGGTCTTGCGGGTGCTTCGTGTGCAGCATCATTAGCAGAACAAGGGTATAACATTCAATCTTTTTGTTTTCAGGATTCTGCCAGACGAGCACATTCTGTCGCGGCTCAGGGAGGTGTGAATGCTGCAAAAAATTACAAAAACGACGGTGACAGCACGTACAGGATGTTTTATGACACGATAAAAGGCGGTGATTTCAGATCTCGTGAAGCTAATGTTTACCGTCTGGCGGAATGCTCTGCGGCTTTAATAGATCATGCTGTGGCACAAGGAGTTCCTTTTGCCAGAGAATATGCCGGATATCTCAACAATCGGTCTTTTGGAGGTGTTCAGGTTTCGAGAACATTTTACGCCCGCGGACAAACCGGGCAACAGCTTTTACTTGGGGCATATCAGGGTTTATTGCGACAGGTTTCATTAGGAAAAGTGACTCTGAATACCCGACACGAAATGTTGGAACTGGTTGTAATTGACGGAAAAGCAAAAGGCATTATTGCACGAAATCTTGAAACCGGAGCACTCGAACGTCATGTTGCAGATGCCGTAGTTTTAGCTTCCGGGGGTTATGGCAAGGTTTATTATCTTTCGACTCTGGCAATGGGCTGTAATAGTTCTGCCATTTGGAGAGCGCATAAAAAAGGAGCTTATATGGCAGGTGTGAGCTGGATTCAGTTTCATCCTACTTCATTGCCACAACACGGAGCCAATCAATCAAAACTTACTTTAATGTCGGAATCACTTCGTAATGACGGACGAATCTGGGTTCCGAAAAAAGCCCAGGACGATCGAAATCCCAATACAATTCCGGAAGAAGAACGGGATTATTATCTGGAACGTAAATATCCTTCATTTGGAAATCTTGCTCCACGAGACATTTCGTCAAGAGCGGCAAAAGAACAAATTGATGCCGGACATGGTGTTGGACCAATGAAAAATGCGATTTATCTTGACTTTTCAGCTGCCATTAAAGCTCAGGGGAAAGATAAAATCGAAGTCAAATACAGCAATCTTTTTGCGATGTACGAGAAAATCACCGGAATCAACGCGTACAAAGAACCCATGTTAATTTCTCCTTCTGCGCATTTCACAATGGGTGGTCTTTGGGTTGATTATGAATTGATGACCACTATTCCCGGTTTATTTGCTCTGGGAGAAGCCAATTTTGCTGATCACGGTGCAAATCGATTGGGTGCAAACTCATTACTTCAGGCTTGTGTAGACGGTTATTTTATTGCGCCTTATACGATTCCCAATTATTTGTCAGGAGAACTAAATACCCCAAAAATAGAAATTAATCATCCTGCTTTCGATGAAGCCGAAAAATCAGTCAGGGATCAATTAGATAAATTTCTAAACAGCAATGGCACACTTTCTACAGATTATTTCCATAAAAAAATTGGACGACTGCTTTATGAAAAATGCGGACTTTCCAGAAGTAAAGAAAAACTCGAAGAAGCTTTGAAAGAAATCAAATTGCTAAAATCATCTTTTGAAAAAGATTTACTCATTACCGGAGATGATACCTTAAACAGTGAACTGGAAAAAGCCGGACGTATTGCCGATTATATCGAACTGGCCGAATTAATGTGTTATGATGCCCTGCAAAGAGAAGAATCCTGTGGAGCGCACTTTCGTGAAGAATACCAAACTGCCGATGGTGAAGCAGTACGAAACGATGCCGATTTCTGTTATGTTTCGGCCTGGGAATGGAAAGGAAAAGAAAAACCGGAATTACATAAAGAACCTCTTGTGTTTGAATCAGTTGAACTGGCAGTCAGAAGTTACAAATAATCAAAGCTTAAGCATATGAAACTATATCTTAAAATATGGCGACAACTCAATACTTCTTCTAAAGGAGAAATGGTAAATTACGAAATTGATGACGTTTCTGAGCATATGTCTTTTCTGGAAATGCTCGATCTTTTGAACGAATCCCTAATTCAGAAAAAAGAACGTGTCATTGAATTTGACCATGATTGCCGCGAAGGAATCTGCGGACAATGTGGCGTCATGATCGACGGAAGAGCACACGGACCTTTAAAAAATACCACAACCTGCCAGCTTCATATGCGAAGTTTTAAAGATGGAGATACTATTTATATCGAGCCATTTCGTGCCAAAGCATTTCCTGTTTTAAGAGATTTAAAAATTGATCGTTCTGCTTTTGATTCTATTATTGAAGCGGGAGGATTTATTGGTGTTTCTACAGGTCAGGCGCCCGAGGCAAATAGCATTCCAATATCTTACGAAACTGCCGAAGCTTCTTTTGATGCAGCAGCCTGTATTGGTTGCGGGGCTTGTGTTGCTACCTGTAAAAATGCAAGTGCTGCATTGTTTGTTGGTGCCAAAATAACGCACCTGGCTTTGCTGCCACAAGGAAAAATCGAAGCTTCAAAAAGGGTTTTAACAATGGTACAGCAAATGGATGCCGAAGGTTTTGGAAATTGTTCTGATACCAGAGCTTGCGAAATCGAATGTCCACAAGGAATTTCTATACTTTCTATCGCTAAAATGAATGCTGAATATACTAAAGCTTTGATTTTTAGAAAGTAATTTCATCTAATAAACCCGACAGGTTTTAAAAACCTGTCGGGTTTATTAGATGTTGTCATTTTTCTCTTCGGCCGAAATGACAAAAAACTTAAAACCTTTATTCTTTTTTATAAAATTTCTCCTGTCCGTCCTGATAAATTCTTTTAATTCCTGTTATAGCATTATTTTCAGAAATAATCTTTATACGAAAACTATCAATTCCATCGACCAGGAATAAATCTTGTTCCAGCGGAGTCAATAACAAGGTGGCCATATTATTCCATTTATAATATAAATTATTAGTTTCGTATTTCAGTTCTGCTTTTCCATATTTACCCTGATATGATTTTAAAATGGTACTGTCGACATTTACCGGTTTTTGTCTGTTTTTAACTACTGGGATAAACCAATCCGAATTGTTTACTGAGTCTTTATTTTTTAAGGACAATTTCTGCAAGGCAAGTAAATGAGACGTATTTACAGCTTCTTCACTTTTGCACAAAACATCCGGCATAACGCCTTTTCCTTCAAAATCCAGATTGGTAACAGGATCTCTTACTTCTCCAAAAGGAATATTTACAGAAAATCCGTGCGGTAATATTTTCCGATCTATCGGATGGGCACCACCAGCCGTTTTTTCGCCCACAATAGTAACGCGTTTTAAATTTTGGAGCGAATAACTCATCCATTCTGCAGCAGAAAAAGTAATTGCACTTGTTAAAATATAAATATCGATATCCTCCAGTCGTTTGCCGGGAACAGATGGTAATAACCACATTTCTCTTTCTATTTTTTTTCTGTTTTTCTCGTAATAATAATATTTATAAAGAGGTAATTCTTTACCGGAATAAAAATAACTGCTTAAAAACTGTCCCATTTCCATAGCACCGCCATTATTTTTACGCAAATCGATAATCAGAGCTGCTGTATTGTTTAAAAATTGCATGGTCGTTGCAGCCGTTTCACTTGCTATTGCCGGATCTTCAAAATAATCAAATTCTAAATAGCCAACATTTCCTTCCAAAATTCGTGCTTGCTGAAACCCGAAATTTTTCTTTCTTGCTTCTGCTAATTCTTCTGCTTTAATTTTTTTCAGGCCTTCTTTATCATCTTTTTTTTGCTGACTTTGCGACCATTCAGGATCATACATTACCCTGAAATGTAAATCTTTACTAACCTCTATAAGATCTGCGCTGAGTCTATTAGCAAATTCATTTGAATTTAAAATGTCCTTATAAAGTCCCTTCTTATAATTTTCATTCAGTTTTTTCCTGATATCTCCAATTGCATTTGGCCGTATGTAAAATTCTTCGAGTTCTTTGCTCAGCGAATCAATAATTTGTTTTTTACTTAAATCAGTAAGCTTAATTTCTTCTTTTAGGGTGGGTGACTGCGAATACACTCCAATTGAAAATGTTAGTAATACTAAAGCTAAAAGGTGTTTCATTTTTATGAAGTTTTACAGTTTAAAATTATTCTATGGAGAATTCTGTCTACTAATTCAATTTCATCAGACGATAATCCGTCAAGAGCTGTCTTACGATTAAGCTTGAAAATTGGTGTCAGCGCGACAATTGTTCTTTTGCCTTTTTCTGTTATCACGATTCTCGTTTTTCTTTTATCTAAATCATTTATTTCTCTCGTCAGATAATCTTTTTTGACCATCAGGTCAATAATTCTGGTAATCGAAGCATTATCCTTAAAGATTAGTTTTGCCATTTCGATTTGAGAAATACCCGAATTTTCATTTAAAATAATTAATACGAGACATTGGTCAACTGTAATATCAGTTACAATCTTCTGAATGTTTTTTTGGCAAATTTTCCTGTATTCCTTAATAGTCTGCTCTATCGTATAAAGTACGGTTCCGGTTGGATTTTTCTCCTTCATAGTAAATTAGTTAGCGTGAAATTTATTTGATATGTCAAATATAATTATTTATTTGATATATCAAGTATAATTATAAAAAATAAACCCGGCAGGTTTTAAAAACCTGCCGGGTTTGAATATTGATGAGAATAAACTCCGCGATTTGCGGGATTAAATTTTAGTACTTATCTTATTAGACTGCAAAATAAGGAGTCAGGATATCTTCAAAATTGTACAATCCTTTTTCTTTATCTTCTAAATTTTCGGCCACAAAAACAACTCCGTTTCCAAAGGCTTCTCTGGAAATCGATTCGTGAATTAACCGTACCGTTTGGTATGGAAATCCAAAAATTACTTCATGTTTTCCGACTATTCCTCCTGCCCTGACCGAATTGATGTTTTCTTTATCGACATCTAAAGCTTCTGCAATTTTTACTGCTGTACCGGATGTTCCTTCTTTCTTTTTAAAATGCTCTTCATTAACTTCAATGTCAACCCAGGGCGCAATTTTCTTTAAAAATTTAGCTGCAAAAAGTAAATAATTGACTCCAAGTGTAATATTCGGAGACCAGAACACAGTCGTTTTATGAGCCAACTTCTTTAATAACTGAAGCTCTTTATCTTTATAATGGGAAATTGCCGAGATAATTTTAATTTTTCTATTGGCGGCAAGTTCACCATAAGTATAAATACCTTCATTCGAAGAAAAATCAATAATCACATCCACCGGATGTTTGTCTAACAACTCTTTTATAGTAGTTTTAGAGCTGGAATAGATTAATCCGGGTTCGTCTGACTGAATTCCAAAAAATTCCGGAACTGATCTATGTTCCAAAACAGTACTTTGTCTTAAAACCCATTCCAAACAAAAATTTTTATTTTCCAGTAGTATTGATGCTACTGATTTTCCAGTCTTTCCAAATCCGATTAATCCTATTTTCATAATTTATTTTTTTATTGGGCAGAAAGCCCGTTAGTAGAAATTGACATTTTTTGAAACTAATGCCAATCAAAAATTTAATTATTATCTAAGCAGATAATGATACTCTATGAGTAAAAATAACAACATTATAACGGGAACACTAAAGATTATGGATATTTGTAACAAAAAAGAGCCTTCTTAACAGGAATACTATTGTGAAACTATTTTATCTAACCCAAAAATTGGGTTACCAATTTTCTTGTCATCTGGAATTTCCCGAAAAGTCCGGAAGACAAAAATGTGTATTTAGCCACAGATTACACGGATTAAAATGAGTTAAGAATGCTGTTTAGATCTTTTAAATGTTCGCAAAACAAAAAAGCTTTGCGCCTTAGTGAGATTAATTTTGAAGTTTTAATCCTAATACTGAAGAAATCATTTCTATTGTCAGCCAAAATTTCCGATAAATACTACAGATCTTTTTTCGGCTTAATATATAGAAAAAAATAGACGTAAAAAAAGCTTTAGAAATGTACAACTACATTTATTTTCAGTAGTTTTACGACCTGATTGTCCCAAATAAAATCAGTAAATAATGGCTTACAATAACAATGAATTGGTTCGTTTTCTAGACGCACAAAATAAACTTTATCTCTCTGCACTATCTGAAATTAAGAAAGGTAAAAAAGAATCGCCATGGATGTGGTTTATTTTTCCGCAGATAAAAGGACTTGGATCATGTGACACTTCTAAATTCTATGAAATCAAAAATGCCGATGAAGCAATTGCTTTTTTAGAACATCCAATTTTGGGGAAACATCTTATCGAAATCACAGCCGAATTAATCAAAACAGGTGAAAAAACGGCAACAGAGATTTTTGGAAATCCGGATGATGAAAAATTACAATCCTGTATGACTTTATTTGCCAGTGTTCAAAATACAGAACCTATATTTGAGGAAGTGCTGGATAAATATTTTGATGGATCATCTGATTTTCATACGCTGCAATTATTGTATAGTAATTTTTAAAACAACAGTAGTTTAAGACTTTTTTCTTCCTATTCTGACTAATATTTTTTGAAACAATCTTTATTTGACTTTTATTTAGAATTAATATAAATAAACTTTTATATTTGCCGCTTTCTGAGCAAAACAGGTCGTTTTTAATAAATTACCTATATTGCTTTCTAAAAGTGAATCTTTTCAAATGAACAATAATATCAGTTTCGAATTAAATCTTTTTGAATCTTTCAAAGAAGGAAACGAAACTGCGTTTACTTATTTTTACGAAAAATACTTTAGCAGAATTACCTCTTTTAGTGTTCAGTTTATTTATGATAAGGACGAAGCCGAAAATCTTGCACAGGAAGCTTTTTTACATTTGTGGCAAAACAGGGAAACTGTTGAATCTATAAACGGTATACAATCTTTTTTATATACGTATGCCAAATCGAGATGCCTGAACATGATCCGACACAATAAAGTGAAGGATAAATTTAAAAGTGATATCTTAAATCAAAAGGAAAGAGAACTGGATATTGAAATCTTAAATTCGGTTCAGTTTGACACTTTAGAATTAACCGAATTAGAACGTAAAATTCAGGAATCGATAAGCGACTTACCTCCAAAAACCAGAGAAGTTTTTATTAAAAAACGCTTCGAGAATAAAAAAAATGCAGAAATCGCCGAAGAAATGCAAGTGACGTTAAAAGCCGTTGAAGCCCATATGACAAAGGCTTTAAAGATTTTAAAAACCAAATTATCGGATTATTTGTTCTTGATTTTTATCCTTATTTGTAATAATTAAAAATAAAAGGTAGGGTATTTTATTTCTGAAGTGTACTTACTAAAACGAGAAGTGTAAAAAACTCAAATATGACATCGGAAATCATTTATAAATACCTTTCTAACGAAGCTTCGGAACAAGAAATTCAGGCACTTTTTGAATGGATTGATGCTTCTGAAGAAAACAAAAAATATTTTATATCGTTAAAGAAAACCTGGGCATTAACGGCACTTTCTGAAGGCATTTCAGAAAATTCAAACCCGGCACTTTCAATTCGGCCTAAAAACAGGGCAATTCTGTATTTTAAATATGCTGCCGTATTTTTAGTTTTATTTGGATTAGGAAAACTAGCTTTCAACTTAACCCAAAAAACAAAATCATCAAAAGAGATTGTTTTAGAATTGGCTGATGGCCGTTCTGAATATATTACAAAGGACAACCAAACGAAATTAGTAAACGATAAAGGTGATTTGATTGCGAAGAAATTTCCAAACCAAATCATTTACTTCGGAAAAGTGCAGGATCATGAAGTAGTTTATAATACCCTTAAAGTTCCTTACGGCAAAAGATTCAAACTTACCCTTTCTGACGGTACTGTGGTGACCTTAAATTCAGGAACCACTTTAAAATATCCGGAGCAATTTGGTATCAACGGAAAAAGAAATGTATACCTGACCGGTGAAGCTTTTTTTGAAGTGGCCAAAGACAAACAGCATCCGTTTATTGTGAATGCGAATCAGGTTGATGTTGAAGTTTTAGGAACGAAATTTAACATCAGTGCTTATCCTGAAAACCCTACTGTTAACAGTACTTTAGTCGAAGGAAGTATTGAGATGTATGAAGTGGAAAACAAACAAAATTTAGTTTTGCTAAAGCCAAACCAAATGGCAACCTGGCAAAACAACTCCAAAAAAATTACCACAAAAGAAGTTGACCCAAATTTTTATCAAGCCTGGACAAAAGGTGAACTTGCTTTTAAGGATACCCCATTTTCTACGATCGCTAAAATAATTCAGCGTACCTACGACGTCGAAATTATCAATGAAAATACTGTTTTGGCCAGACAGAATTTTACAGGTACTATTAAAATCAGCGAATCGAGTGTCGAAAACATTTTAGAACTTCTAAAACGTGACACGCCTTTTCATTATTCCATTAAAGGAAATACCATAACCATTACCAATCTTCCATAACTAAATAAACATGACTTTTAAGATACCCCATTTAAGGAAAATGCTATTTTTCCTAGCCCTGTTCATATCCGGTTTTAATGGATTTTCTCAGAATAAAGGGATAACATTACAGCTAAAAAATAAACCTATCAGTTTGATTATTAAATCTATTGAAGAACAAACTGATTTCAGGATCATTTATAATGCCCGAAAAATAGATGCCGATCAACTGGCGGATATTAATGTGCAAAATGCGACTTTAGAAACGGCTTTAACGCAATTATTTGCAGGGAAAAATATTTCGTTTTACATCCAGAAAAAACAGGTTTTATTAACAAACTCTGCTCCTTCTCCAATTTCTGTTATTTCTTCTGATGAAAAAGAAAGATTCATTAGCGGAACAGTTTATAATGCCAAAGATAAACAGCCACTTCCAGGAGCGACTATTCGGATCAAAGGAACCGGAATGGGTGCCATAACTGATTTTAACGGAAAATTCGTGTATGAGCTGAAAGGAAACAACATTAATAATATGGTCCTTGAAGTGGGCTTTTTAGGAATGCAATCGCAAACTGTAAGAGCAGACAATAAAAAAGAGTTTACATTTTATCTTGAAGAATTTACAGACGAATTAAATCAGGTAGTTATTACTTCATCTTACGGAACTAAAAAACTAAAAGAGGAAATTGTTGGGAGTATTTCCAGTATAAATGCAAAAGATATTCCGGTACAGCAAGCTTCTGAAAGTATAGATAAAATGCTGGAGGGACAAGTGGCCGGTGTTTTAATAGAAAATACTTCCGGTGTTGGCGGTCCGGTAAAAATTAATGTGCGTGGTCAGGGAACTTTAAAGTCTTTATCAGGTTCTATTTTGGGTACATCGACACAGCCGTTAATTATTGTTGATGGTGTTATAATGAGCGAACAAACCGGTATTGATAGTCAATATTTTGACGGAGGAAGATTAGCCGAAGGATTATCAAACCCACTTGCTATGATTTCTACTGATAATATCGAAGACTTTACAGTTTTAAAAGATGCTGCAGCGGTTGGTATATATGGTGCTGATGGTGCTAATGGAGTAATTTTAATTACTACCAAAAAAGGAAAACCGGGAAAAACTAAATTTAGTTTTTCTAATCAGCTTGGGGTTTCTTCGGCCATTAATCAAATTAAATATTTAAGCGGAAATCAGTATACTGAACTTCGAAATGCTTATTTAAAAAATACTTCTCCGGGCTCTGCTCTTCTTCCGTATAACGGAATCAATACGAACTGGTTTGACTTATTAAATAAAACGGGAATTTATAACAAATATAATTTCAGTATTTCCGGGGCTGATTCAAAGTTTTCATACCGAACAAATCTGACTTATTTAAATATTGACGAACCACAATTAGGCAATACAACAAAGCAGCTTAACGGAGGAATTAATTTAGGATACAGACATTCTAAATGGAATATAAACTTGTCTTTAAATCCGAGTTTTATTAAAAAAGATGCCCCTAATGTTTTTTATGACTTTGCTTATCTGCCTACTATTTCACCTTATAATGCTGATGGAAGTTATTCAAATTTGGGAGTTTCCGGAGGAAATACAGGAGGAAACCCTTTAGCCGCAATCGCGCAAAACAGAAACCAAACGGAAACTTTTGGAATTTTAGGAAGTCTTAATTTAGGTTATGAACTCAATAAAAACATAAAATTTGCAACCTTATTTGGTATTGATTATGTCGATAAGGAACAGGATCGTTACTTTTCAGGTGAAAATGAAAGCGGACAAACTAACGGCACTTTTGTATTAGACGGAATTACTTATCCGAACTGGGGAAGAAGACTTTTTAATAACCGAAATTCTACTAAATGGAACTGGCAGGGACAAATGTTATTTGATAAACAAATCAATAAAAACAATAAAATTGACGGTGTTTTAGGATTTGAACTTGGAGAAGAAAAAGCCAATTTTGATTACGCATCAGCATCAGGGTTTGTGAATCCAAATATCATTAACAGAATTGAAGATGCTGTTCAGGACGATAATACTGCAACTCCAACAGTAGATGAGTCAAAAGCAAAACAAGTCAGGGGCTCAGAAATAAGTTATAATTCAAGAGTTTCAGCATTTGCCCAGATAAATTATAACTACAAAAAGAAATATTATGCTTTAGCCAATATCAGACGCGATGAAAGTTCTGTATTTGGTGATGATACAAATGTAGCTTTAAACAGTGGTGCCGGTCTTGCCTGGATTATCAGTAACGAGAACTTTCTGCTGTCAAGTTCATGGGTAGACTTTTTAAAACTAAAAATCAGTTATGGTTCAACCGGTAATTCAAGAATTGGTTCTTACCGTTCAAAAGGACTTTATACTGTTGTTCAAAATGGATATAATGGCGATTTAAGTGCGACATCAGGCATTTCGCCAAACGGAAATTTAAGCTGGGAGAAAAACTTAAAATTTAATACCGGATTTGATTTTAATATATTCAATACCGTAGAACTTTCGCTGGAATATTATTATGACAGCTTATCTGATTTAATTACATCAAGAGATATTCCAACTGAAACCGGATACAGCACAGTACAGTTAAATGCATCAGATATGTACAATAAAGGTTTTGAACTTACAACCCGATTTAAATGGTTTCAAAAAGGCAATTTTAAATGGACTACCTCTTTTAATTTCTCCACTGTAGAAAATAAAGTAACAAATTTAGTGGGTTTAGGAAGCGATTATTCTTTAGCAAATATTGCATTGGCACAAAAAACAGGTTACAGTACCTCAACGATCTGGGGTGTACACTGGATTGGTGTTGATCCTGCAACAGGTCGTGATCTAATCAAAAAAAATGGAGCCGTTTACGATGCTGCGACTTATAATAAATTGTTTACTAATGCTGACTGGGAGCCAATTGGTGATACACAGCCAAAAGCCTTTGGAGGATTTAGTAACCGAATTTCATTCAAAGACATTATCCTATCTGTAAACGGTGCTTTTCAGTTGGGCGGAGATAAATTAATTTCTGACGAAATTATTTCTAAATACAGCATTACTTCAAATAGAAATATGTCTGTAAATGCATACGATTACTGGAAAAACCAGGGAGATGTGGTCACACAGCCTGCTCCCAGTAACAATACTTTGATTTCTAATATGAGTAAATATGTTTATGATGCTACTTATGTAAAAATCAGCAATATTAATTTAAGCTATAATGTTCCTGTCAAGAATACTTTTCTGGACTCCTTAACCATTTTTGCAGATGTTTCAAATGCATTTTACTGGTACAAGGAAAAAAGCCCGTCAGGAATGAATGGCATCAGAGAATTCAGTTATAATTATCCACAGGCCAGAACTATTTCATGCGGCATTAATACTAAATTTTAAAATGATGAAATACTTTAAAAATATAAACGCAGTTAAACTTACCCCTTTTTTTGCCCTGGGATTTCTCTTGCAAGGATGCAGTGATTTCTTAGAACAGGAACCCGGAACACAAATTTCGATTACAGAACAGTTAAAAACAAAAGAAGGTGTTCTGCAAGCAGTAAACGGAATGTACAGATCACTGGAATCTAATTTACGCGGTGGAAATTTTGCAGTATATGCAGATCTTCAGGGAGGCAATCTAAAATTTACACCTTCAAAAACAGAAAGCTCTAAAGGGCAAATTAGTATTCCTGATGCTGTTTCAAATATTTATTCATTTGATGATCAGTCTAATACTTCTAATCTTGTGTCTTTTTACAGCAATAGCTACAGTCTGATCAATCAGGCGAATTTGCTATTGGAATTTACAGATGCCCTGACAGATGCTACCGAAGCAGAGAAAAACCAAATAAAAGCAGAAGCTTTGACTGTCAGGGCCTACGCGTACTTTTTGCTTAGCGAAGTTTACAGCCAAAATTATGGCTTTACAGAAGATGCTTCACATTTGGGAATTGTTTATACTAAGGCTTCTTTAAACCAGGGCCTTACTTATCCTGCAAGAGAGACTGTAGCAAATACTTATTCTTTTATTATCAACGATATTACTACAGCTTTAAATCTTTATTCTGATACAAAAATTTTAAATGGTCCTGTCTATTCCTATTTTAATAAAACCAGTGCAAAAGCGTTATTAGCCAGAGTTTATTGCTCTAAAAAAGACTGGAAAAATGCTTACGATACAGCCAGTGAGGTCATTACAAATTCAGGTGTTAACCTGGTAAATTCTGTTGATTATATTTCGCAATGGGAACAGCCTGATCTTCCAATTTCAGAAGTTCTGCTCGAATTTACAATACCAAGAACTACAGAAGGAGGATCAAGCGGTTCCTTATCTTCATTTTACGGATATACTTCATCAACTGTATATGGCAACTATGCCGCTTCTCAGGATTTAATAAATCTATATGAAACTTCAGATATTCGAAAACAATTATTTTTAGTACAGCCTATTTCGACAATCGTCAATCTACAAGCTGTAAATTTAAATTATTATTTTACTAAAAAGTTTCAGGGAAATCCGGGATATGTTGCTTTTAGATTAAGTGAACAATATTTAATTCGTGCCGAAGCTGCTCTTGAACTGAATAATACAGATCAGGCTAAAAGTGATATCAATACAATTAGAACCCGCGCAAATGCAAGCGTTGTAAAAGATTCTGAAAACCTGAAAGAAGCCATATTCTTAGAAAGAAGAAAAGAACTTTGCTTTGAAGGACATTTACTTTTTGATATCAGTCGAAACAAAAAAGACATTTCAAGAAACGATGGCTGTATTTCCCTTAGCTGCAGCCTTACATATCCTTCACCAAAATATATATTGCCAATACCAAGAAGCAATATCAACCTTAACCCAAACCTGAAACAAAATGAATCGTATTAAAATTATATTCCTATTTAGTATTGTTACAGCACTTGTATCTTGTTCTAAGGACGATTACAGATTTGAATCTCAAAACATAGATCCATTCGTAAGGTTTAATTTTCTGGCAAGTTCTGCCGGAGTTCCGCTGGAATATCCTGCCGTGAGCACCACTATTCAACCTTCAGTTACGTACGAAAACAAATCGGTTAAAATTTTGAAAGTTCCGGTTACTTTAACTTCACAAACTTTGAAGACTCCTGTTACGGTTAATTTTAACACTGCAAGTTCCGGAGATGTAAACAGCTTTAGTCTGGAACCTAAAAATGAATTGGTATTTGAAGGAAATAAACTTACTGATACCATTTTTGTTTCTTTTGATAAAAGATGGGCAGATAAACAGACTATTACTTTAAAATTACAAAATGCATCTGATCCTGAAATTCACATAGGAAACTTAAATTCATACGCCACAAACGACGTTTTTACAATTAATTTAGGCGAAATCAGCACAACATATACCTTTCCTGTAAAAGACTTTCTTTTAAAAGGAGAAGTTGGTGAAAAAATTGATTTTAAAGTTAATTTCCCTAACGGATTTATTCCGTCAGAAATTGAAAAAGCTTCAATTTTCAAATTTCAAAATGGTTTCGAATACTCTTTAACCCATGATGATTTTGGTGATAACAGAAGTTCAGTCACTTACCATCTAACGCTTTTAGAAGATCTGCAAAATGACGATGTACGTTATGAGTCTAAAATTAACCTGATCAATATCCCCAATTATATTGCAACCGGAAATACAAGCTTAACTATTGCTAAACCCATAAAATCTTCACGTGATATTCAGGCAAAACCAGCTTCAAAATTTTATGATCTTTCGAATGCATTTTATTTAACATATGGCGAACACTGGTTTGATAAAGATGGTGCATGCGCCTGGCAGACTTTCAATGCTTTAACTTATCCGGTAGTAGTTACAAAAGACAACCCAAATGCCATATTATATAGTGATAAAGGAACTGCAAACCCTAACGATGATGTTTATCATGATGCTTTTAAAATAGGCTTTAATGTTGCTTCAGGTACTAATACAGTTAATTCTTTTGGTTTAAAAAGATGGTTTTCGAACGAAAGTGGATCAGCAGCAATTTCTCCCGGATTTAATATAACTTCTGCTTTAGAATTTTTCCCTGAGAATGGAAACAGTAAAACTCAGGGAACAGTACTTGTAAGTCCACAGGATTTAATCATTGGATCTACTAAGGATAACACTTATCTAATTGCGATTTCCGGAGACGGAACGTATAAGGAAATAAGTGCCGGTTTGTTTGAAATTTCTTTTGAATTAAAACTTACAAACGACAAACTTTTTGGAGGAACCGTTTCGACACAATATAAAATGTACAACAATAAAGTATATCCAAAACCAGCTGTATTAAATATTCCGTGTCCTAAAGAAGTTACTTTATAATTGTTTCAAGTTTCAAGTTGCCCCAGAACCTGAAACTTGAAACCTGAAACTTGAAACAAATCAAAAAATATGAAAAAACTAATTCTCCCTCTCCTATTTTTACTGAGTTTAACGGCGTATAAAAGCGTTGATCAGCCGGATTACATCGATATTCAGGAATTGCGAAAAATCTATTCCAGCGGAGATCCTTCGACCTGGCCGGCGCCGGAATTAGATAAAAGTATAGACAAAAAAGCATTCCAGGATATTGGAGTGCTTTCTGCCGTTCCATATCCTGAGTACAATCCGTATTCGAAGGAAAAAGAAAGTCTGGGTAAAATATTGTTTTTTGATCCGAGGTTATCAACCAGCGGACAAATTGCCTGTGCTTCCTGCCACAATCCTGAATTGGGGTGGACAGATAATCTAACACGTTCCTTTGGTCACGATCGCCAAACGGGAAAACGAAATTCGATGACGATTTTAAACTCGGCTTATGCCAAAACTTTATTCTGGGATGGCCGCGCTTCCAGTCTCGAAGATCAGGCACAATTCCCGATTGGAGATCCGCTGGAAATGAATGAAAAACTGACGATTGCCGTTGATAAAATCGCCAAAATTAAAGGGTATAACGAATTGTTTACAGCTGCTTTTGGAGATAAAAAAGTAAATCTGCAGCGAATACAATATGCCATTGCCACTTTTGAAAGATCTATTGTTAGTCCAAAAAGTAAATTTGATCAGTTCGTCAGCGGAAAATCAGATGCGTATACCGATTCGCAGGTTAAGGGGCTGCACTTGTTCAGAACAAAAGCACAATGTATTAATTGTCATAATACGCCTTATTTCAGCGACAATCAGTTTCACAATGACGGACAAACTTTATTCGGTACCAAAAATGAAGATTTCGGACGTTATAATGTCACGAAAGACGTAAAAGACATTGGCAAATTCAGAACGCCAACATTACGAGAAGTAGCCAACACAAAACCCTGGATGCATCACGGGCATTTTCCGTCTTTACTGGATGTGGTGGAGTTGTACAATTTAGGAAACCCTTCTCCTGTTCAGAAAAAATATCTGGGAACAGCCAGAGATTCTTTAATTCCGAAAGTAGATCCTGCACTTAAAAAACTGAATTTAAGTAAAGAAGAAATAAGCGATCTTTTGGCTTTTATTGAAACTTTGAGCACGCCAACCAGAAGAATTATGGTTCCTGAAATGCCGAAATAATTTAGTTAGTTTGTAAATTGCCCCAAATCTACAAATACACTTGAGCCTGTTTCTTTTTGGAAATGGGCTTTTTTCTTTAAACACATGATTAAATTTCACTTTCAACTTCATCCAAAACCTGATTTAAAGTTTGCATATCTAACTTATCAATTTTAGCAATATCATTCAAACCTTCTCTTATCAAATCAAAAACTATCTTTTTCTTTTCTGCTTCATTTTTCTTTGGATAATCCATATAATCTTTTAAAACGGCAATACCGCAAACAAACCAGTTTTCTGATCTCGTTGTATGATACAAAGCATTTTCAAAAGAATCCGAAACCGTAATATATAAGTGAGTATAATCTGGAAGTTTGAATTTTCGATCACGAAGTTTATTTAAAATCTGATCACAAAAATTATTGTCATAAGGCGTAAAATATCGGTAACCAATATTCATGAAATGATAATAAAACCTTAAATCACGTATTAATTTTTTATTTTCAATTGTACGATTTTCTCTTTCTTGTCTTTCATCAATTCTTCGTTTTAATGCTTCCTGATAGAAAAGTGATTCATATTGTTCACTTAATTTTACAAGATCAGTATTTTGCAATTCTGTTTTTAAAAGGGATAATATTTGTTTTACCTTTTCAGTATCATAAAGATCATCTTTCTTTTTCTTGGCAAAAATAATTTCAAAACCACGATAAATTAATTCAAAAATATCTTCCAAACTTTTTTCAGTTTCAAATACAGGTAAAGTTACAGTAAGTATATTTTTACCTCTATAATATCTTGGTAATTTATTAAACCAATCATTATAAATTTCTTTATCTTTTCCTTTTGGTTTGTTTGAAAAAAGAGCTAATATAATTTCAATCTCTTTAAAAGGAAATTCTATTCCTTGTTCTTTAAATCTATCTGAAATTATTCTTCCAAAGTATCTAAAAGGCTCAGTAAGTGATCCTCCAGAAGTACGGTATCCACTTTTTATAAAGTCAATTTGCATATTTAATTTTTTTTAATCGATATATTCACTATCCTCAAGATTTTCAACACTTACAGGTTTTTTAAATCTACAAAGCCTGTTTATTTAATGAAACGGGCTTTTTTAAGTAACCTTAATTAAATTTCAAACTAAAACTTTAACTTTTAATGTATTTGAAGTTCTTCAATTAATTTTATATGTACATCGGTAAGAGGAAAAAAAGCTTCTGAAAGCTCATATAATGATTCAGTCCAAAAATTATTTTCTTCAGACATTCCCCGTTCATCAATACTAATAAAAATTCTATTTAACGTTTCAGAATAATTTTCAACTAAATCTATGGTAATTTCGTTAGAAATTCTTTTCATAACACAATTAAAAAACAAATTATTAAAACATACAAACTTGTTAATATCAGAATTACAAAATCTTAATGTCAAAGATTCATCATATTCATTCACTTTTAAAATTCTGCCATCATTTTTGTTCATCATATAATAACCAGTAAGATCATGGCCAAAAACAATGAAACAATCATTAGTAATATTTAACCAATAAAATTCATCTAAATAAAATTCAAGTGCAGTATTGTAGTAAGGTAATAACAATTTTATTTTATCAAGCATCTCTAAGATTAAATGAGATTCTCCTATTTCAATTTTGGTAATTTTGATAAATTGACTTTTGATTTTATTTATGATTGGTTCCATGATTAGAATATAAATACTACTTAATTACAAAATAATAGAAATGTAAAATATTTCTGTGTCACAATAAATTTTAAAAATATCAAAATAAGACATATTATTAAAAATAATATACTCACTTTCTTTAATATATTTTAACTACTAAAATTGACTGTAAATGTAATCTTAATAAACAATTAAAATATCCCAGATAAGACATCAGTATATTAATATTAGACAAATTAGCACTTACTTTTTATCATAATTTACTATCCTTTCATTGATGTATAAAATGATTCGTCAATCGTACCTTCTGAATCATTTCTTAAATTTGTTTGAAACGAAAAGAAAACTTTTTCTTTTTATAAAAATACCACCATGAAACTAGAACACATACAAATTCAAACCAATGATATTCAAAAAACTATTGCATTTTATCAAGATGTTCTTGAGTTGAGCATTATAGAAAAAGATAAAAACTCAGTAAGTATTCAGGCAGGTAATTCTGTTCTGGAATTCGTAGAAAATACTCTATTTAACTCTATTTATCATTTTGCATTTAATATTCCTGAGAATAAGCTTAACGAAGCCATTGAGTGGTGTAAAAACAAAGTAGATTTAATTCTTATTAAAGATCAAAATGTCATTACGAACTTTGAAAACTGGAATGCCAATGCCGTTTATTTCTATGACAATAATGGAAATTTAGTAGAGTTTATTGCCAGACATGATCTTAATAATGCTCAAACTATAGCTTTTAGTTCCCAATCTATTTTGAATATCAGCGAAATAGGAATCGTTACTGAAAATCCGTTAGCATTAGGGAATCAGTTAATTGCAAAACATGGCCTGGAATTCTTTTCTAAAAATGATAATAGCGCGTTTTTTGCTGCCATTGGCGATGATGAAGGTTTACTGATTATGGTAAAACCCAATAGAAATTGGTATCCTACTCAAACACCTTCTGAAAGTAATAAAACTGAAGTTCTAATTGAAAATAACAACAATTCTATACAATTATCTTTTACTTAATTTTACAATAATAAACTTATTTGTACTATTAATCGAGAGATTTAAACCCGACAGGTTTTAAAAACGTGTCGGATTTGTCATTTAAATATAAAACATTATTTTTCTTTTTTTTTAAAATTATCTTTCCTTTTAAATTCAGCCATTATCTTTGTTTACATCAATCCTAAATAAAACAAAAATGCCATTTGTAAGAATCAGCCTTCCCAAAAAACTTTCATTAGAAACTAAAAACAATATCTCAGAATCAATCCATCACGCTTTAATAGCCGAATTTAATATTCCAAAGGACGATTATTTTCATGTCATTGAAGAGTTAGAACCGCATCAGATAAAATATCCTGAAAGTTACCTTGGCATTACACATTCTGAAGATATTGTATATGTTCAGATTACTGCCGGACAAGGAAGAACATTAGAACAAAAGAAGAAATTATACCACCAAATTGCAACCGGAATCTCTACTACAACAGCAATACTGATTAATAACGTGATCATTGTTTTATTAGAAAATAATGGTCTGGAAAATTGGTCTTTTGGCAATGGGGAAATTCAGGAACCTGAACATTTGAAGAAATTAAACCTCTAGAAGGCTTCACCAATACGGAAATAAAGTCCCCAATCGCCTTTTCCGACAGCGGCATCTAAACCTACATTAAATTTTTCCGTTTTAAATGCCCTGTAACGAAAACCGGCACCGGCGCCGGGATATAATTTCCAGTTGAAACTTTCGGTATCAGAACCGTAAATTGTAGCCACACCTGCAAACCCTACGAGTCCCATTTTTTTTCCAAAGTTATAGCGATATTCGGCCTGTAAATCCATAAGTCCGTCACCGCGGTATTTTCCTTCAGAATATCCTCTTATATCTTCATTACCAATAGTTACCTGCTGTTCAAAAGCAATATTTCCCAATCCGAACTTGCCCGAAAAACGGGCAGCCAGAACATCAGTTCCATTTCGCATTGGGAAATATTTATTGAACTCTGAGAGAATTTTATTGGCGTTGACATCGTTACCAAACCATGTGGGATAACTAAGCCATCGCAGTTTTACCTTATCTCCTTTAGTAGGATAATAAACGGCATCACGCGTATCATACATCATAATCAACTGTAAACCGTTTGTGTGCGTTACAGAGGATGGCTGTACATTGTCTTCATACTTCGTATCATAATGGGCATACGCATAGCCCAAACCAGCATATAAACTCTTTATTATTTTACGCTGCAGGCTAAAATTTATTATGGATGTTTTGGTCCCGTAATTATAAAAATCCGGCGTATCAATATCATCAACAAAATACTGTGCATTCTGATTGCCGGTTGCCAAAAAAAATTGCGCCCGCCAGCGATCTTCTTTAAAATACCATTTATTGAATGAGGCAATAAAATAAGATTTATTGGTGGTATAAACGGCAGAAATACCTGATAACGATTTTGGAGAAATAGTATCTGCTTTATCGAGTTTATACATCATCATTGGAATGGCTCCAAACATAAAATCAAGAGTCCTGTTATAGTTGATATAAGGCATGACATTGAAATCAATACTTTTAGTATACGCTTTGGATATTGCACTACTATCATCTGGCTTTGTCTGGCTCCGTACAGATGAGCAGTACAAAAACAGTATCATGGAAACTAAAAGTATTTTCTTCATAGTTTTGTTTTTGATCTTTAAAACAAAACTAATACTTCATTGAAAAACAACTATTTAATTTAATTGATCTTATGTTTCATATTATAAAATGAAACCAGCTTTATACTTTTACAACAGGTTAAAAACAACAATCGCCGCAAATTGCGGCGATTGTTTAAAACTTCATCTTCTGTATTCTTACGGCATTTAGTATTGCCAACAATGCTACTCCAACATCGGCAAAAACAGCTTCCCACATTGTGGCAAGTCCGCCAGCGCCCAGGATTAGTACAAAAGCTTTTACAACAAAAGCCAGTGTAATATTTTGCCAGACAATTTTTTTGGTTTGTTTCCCTATATTGATTGCCATCGGGATTTTACCTGGTTTATCATCCTGAATCACGATATCGGCAGTTTCGATCGTGGCATCACTTCCTAAACCACCCATCGCAATTCCTACCGTACTCAGGGCAATAACCGGAGCATCATTTACACCGTCACCAACAAAAGCTACGGTTTCATTTTTGGCTTTAATTTCGTTTACTTTATTGACTTTATCTTCCGGAAGTAAATCTCCAAAAGCATTTGTGATACCAAGTTTATTGGCAACAAATTGTACTACATTGGTTTTATCACCACTCAGCATTGTGACTTTTACGCCTAAAGCTTTAAGTTTGTTTACCGCTTCCTGAGCATCGGCTTTAATTTCGTCTGCAATGGTTAAGTATCCTGCAAACTTATTATCGTAAGCAATCGCAATTGTGGTATAAACCACTTCATTGGGATCAAGATCATACTTAATATTGAATTTATCCATCAATTTAAAGTTCCCGACATGCAACTGTTTTCCATTGATTTCAGCTTTTAAACCATGTCCTGAAATTTCTTCTACGTTTTTCAGTTCAATTGAAGCATCAATCTGCCCCACATGATTATGAATTGCCGTTGCAACCGGATGTGTGCTTTGGCTTTCCAGAACATTCACTAATTTCAGAATCTCCTCCTTATCAAATCCTTCCTGAATAATAACTTCCTGAACTTTAAAAACACCTTCGGTCATGGTTCCGGTTTTATCCATCACCACATTCTGAATGGTTGAAATGCTATCAAGGAAATTACTTCCTTTAAACAGAATTCCGTTTTTACTCGCTGCGCCAATTCCGCCAAAATACCCCAACGGAATACTAATAACCAACGCACAAGGACATGAAATTACCAGAAATACCAAAGCTCTGTACAGCCATTGGCTAAAAACATAGTTGTCGACAAAAAGCATTGGCAATACACAAATCGCAATCGCCAGATAAACTACAATTGGCGTATATATTTTAGCAAATTTTCGAATAAACAATTCAGCAGGTGCTTTTTTAGTTGTGGCATTTTGTACCATTTCTAAAATCTTAGATAATTTACTGTCGTTATAAGCCGTTGTTACTTTTACCTGCGCAATAGTACTTCCGTTGATCATTCCTGCTAAAACAGTTTCTCCTTTTACCTTGGTATCAGGTTTACTTTCGCCGGTAAGTGCAGCGGTATTAAAGGAAGCGGTATCTGATAATAATTCGCCGTCTAAACCTAATTTTTCTCCCGCTTTAAGCTGAATAACCGATCCTATTTTTACATCTGCCGCTTTGACTTTTGTGGCAACATTGTTTTCCAAAACATTGACTTCATCCGGTCTTTGATCCAGTAAACTTTTGATATTCGATTTAGCACGGCTTACGGCCAATCCCTGAAAGTTTTCTCCAATGGTATAAAACAACATTACGGCAACTCCTTCGGGAAATTCGCCTATCGCAAAAGCACCAATTGTAGCAATGCACATCAGGAAAAATTCGGAGAAAACATCACCTTTCATAATGCTTTCATAAGCTTCTTTTAAAACAGGCAGTCCAACAGGCAAATACGCTACAACGTACCAGGCAATTCTAACATAACCCTTGAACCAGGTTTGCGGAAAATAGTTGTCAAAACCAATCCCGATAAGCAATAGAACAAATGAGATTATTGCCGGCAAAAACATCTGGAATAAGCCGCCATCAGCATTATGTTCATGATCGTGATCGTGTCCGTCATCATCAGAATGATTGTGTTCTTCATGTGTTGAACAACATCCGGCCTGGTTGATTTTCTTTTTTGTTATTTTTTCTTCTTTATGTATATGTTCCATAAGACGGGTTTCAAGTTTTTTAAATTATTACTTCAAGTTTTCCTTGTTTCAGATTTCAAGTTCAAACTTTGTCTAAATTTAAGGATTTTGCTGCAATTGTTTCTACGCAAAATTATTTAATCTCGTTAAGTTATATTTTTGTTTTCTTTATTTCAGTTTTCAGATTTAAAACGATTTATCCTCATATTTCGCAAAGCTTTACGCAAAATTAGCAAGTTCAACAACTTGAAACATGAAACAAAATAAACCTCAAACAAACTCCTTTTAATGCCCATGCTCTCCTCCGCCTTTCATTGCTGAAAGCAAATAAAAAGCTCCTTTTGTAACGATTTTTGCCTCTGCAGGGAGTTTATCTACAAATTTTACTTCTGTAAAACCTAAATCTGTTGTTCCGGGAATAACTTCAATGGCCTTAAAATGAATTTCCTTCTCATGATTTCCTGCAGCTTTATTCTTCTCTTCTTCATGATCGTCTTCCTGAATATACACAAAATACTTATCTGCATTTCGAACTACAGCATCTTTTGCTACTGCCGGAACCGTAGCATTTGTGATATTGATATTAGCAGAAACATACATTCCCGGAATCAGTCCTTTTGCATCCGCCGGTTCGATTTTAGCATGAACAGCAACGGTTTTACTTTCATTAGAAAAGGATTTATTGATGCCGAAGATTTTTCCTTTTATCGATTTATTCGACTGATTCGTTAATACAAAATCGATTACCTGTCCGATAGAAATTGAACCCAGATCTTTCTCATACACATTCAGGTCCAGATGCATCTGACTGTTATCCACTACTTCAAACAATGCTACTCCGGTTTGTGCATACGCTCCTTTTGCAATGCTGATTTTCCCCACATAACCGCTTATTGGCGCTACAATTGGCACTAACGATGTACTGCCTTTTGTACTTACATGCAAAGCTTCCAGCTTATTTTTTGCTGCCTGTGCTCTTGCTCTTTCTGCTGCCAGTTTTGATTTTACTTCCTGAAAAGTTTTCCTCGGATTTACATTCTCATCACTTAAAGTCTTCTGACGATTGTATTCTAATTGCAAATATTCGATATTGGCGGTAGCCGAATGATAATCTTCCTGCATTTCAATCACTTCGAGATTTTGTATCGTAGCCAAAACTTTTCCTTTGTTTACATAAGTACCTTCCAAAACAAAAATGTCTTTTACCGTTCCTCCTATCAAAGTTGATACTTCGGCAGAGTTTTGTGGCGGAACTGTCGTATATCCGTTGGCTTTTATGACCTTGTTCAGGTTTCTGTTTTCTACAAGTCCTGTTTCGATCCCAACCGTTTTATATTGAGATTCGTTTAAAGCTACCTCGGTTTGTGACTTTTCTTCCTCAGGTGCTTCTTCTGCTTTCTTTTCATTGCAAGATGCGAAGGATATAACCGCAATGCACGCAAAGAAAAAGCGCGAAGCACGCAAGGAAATTAGACTTTGTGACCTTTGCGATAAAGCCTTAGCGTTCTTTGCGGTTAAATTTTGAAGTGTATTTTTCATTTTTAATTGTTTTTGATGATTGGAAATTGAAGTTCAATAGCGCTTTGATTGAAGTTATGCGTCGCCTCTGTATATTGCTTCTTAATATCAATTGCCTGATTTAAAAAACTGATGTAGGACCAATAACTCATATCACCATTGGCATAACTTTTTTGTGCTGTGCTGATAATCTGATCGGCGTATTGCAAACCTTCTTTTTGGTAATAATCCAACGCTTTTTGCTGCTTTTTGAAATTGTTTTCCAATTCCTGTTTTTGCAGGTTCAGCGTTAGTTTATTTTTATCTAAAGCCAGTTGCGATTGCGAAATACTAATTGCCGATGCCTGAGCTTTTGCCGTATTGACGCCTCCAAACAACGGAATTTGCAATCCTGCAGTAAAGCCCTGAAACAACGATTCGGTATTGATTGTCTGAGCAAAATAGCCCAATCCTAATTTAGGCGTTCGCATCGCTTTATAGGTATTGGCTTCTTTTTGATACACCGAAATCTGCTGCTGATAATAATCCGTCATTAAACCTTCTGCTTTAGAATTTCCTTCTTCTTTTAGCATAGCATATTGCAGGGATGTTTTATCATCCGGAACAATATTTTCATCGGTCTGAACAAAAAACTGCAGCTGTTTTTGGTAAATCGCCAAATCATATTCTAATTGTGCTTTTTGCGTTTCAATCTCTTTTACTTTGGCTTTGGCACTAATGACTTCGATGTTTCCGCTTTCTCCGGTTTGAAAACGCAGTTCTGCATTCTTTAGGAATTTGGTATAAATGTCATTGAGTTCTGAGTTTAACTTCTGGATCGAAACACCGTACAAATACTGATAGTACGCCAGTGTTACTGCTTTTTCGATTTCATAAGAAGATAAAGCTTTTCGTTTTTCTGCCAGTTTTACCAGTTCTTCCTGCAATTGTCGATTGGCTTTTGTGATATTTCCTATCGGGAAAAACTGCTGAATCGAAACATTATGGTCAAAATCAACACTATTAAATTGTCCGCCCTGATATTGCACCTGAAGTGGTTCAGGCTGAAATGCGGTCTTTTTCAGTACTGTTTGTCTTTCGATTTCTTTATCGGCAATTTTTAAATCAATATTGTTTGATTTAGCGAGTGCTATTGCTTTTTCAAGACTGATTTTTTCTTGTGCCGATGTAACTATGCTCACCAATAAGAATGTGCTTAACTGCAAAGTTCGCAAAAGATTTTTCGCAAGGTTCGCTAAGTTTTTTATATATATTGAATTCATAATTTTTAATCTTTTAAATTTTCATTGCGTTCTTCGCGTAAATCTTCGCGCTCTTTGCGGTTAAATCTTGATTCCAACAGCAAATACAAAATCGGTAAAACGATTAACGTCAGTAATGTTGCTGAGAATAAGCCACCGATTACTACGGTTGCCAAAGGTTTTTGTACCTCTGCTCCTCCGCTGGTTGATAATGCCATTGGTAAAAATCCTAAAGAAGCTACTGCAGCAGTCATTAAAACAGGGCGTAATCTGGTTTTGGTACCAATTATAACCCGTTGCAGCGGATCTGATATTCCTTCTGTTTTCAATTGATTGAAATACGAAATCAATACAATTCCGTTTAAAACCGCGATTCCGAATAAGGCAATAAAACCAATTCCAGCCGAAATACTAAAAGGCATTCCGCGCATCCAGAGTGCAAAAATACCTCCAATCGCCGATAACGGAATTGCAGTAAAAATCAAACCTGCCTGTTTGAAACTTTTAAAGGTGAAATAAAGCAAGACCAGTATTAATCCCAAAGCAATTGGCAATGCTACCGAAAGTCGTTTGGTTGCTTCTATTAAATTCTCAAACTGTCCTCCATAGGTTACATAATAACCCGCAGGAAGTTTTAAGTCTTTATCCAGTTTTTGCTGAATTTCCTCTACAACACTTTTAATGTCACGGCCACGAACGTTTAATCCAACGGTGATTCTTCTTTTTCCGTCTTCACGGGTAACTTGTACCGGACCTTGTTCATAATCGATTGTAGCGACTTGCGAAAGTGGTACTTGCTGACCATTTGGTAACGGAATAAACAAATTACTGACATCTGTAATATCAGCACGATTGTCTTCGTTCATTCTCACTACTACATCAAATCTTTTGCTTTCGTCATAGATTTTTCCGGCACTTTCTCCGGCAAAAGAGGAACGTATAATCTGATTGATATCAGAAATATTCAATCCGTATAAAGCAATTTTATTATAATCGTATTTGATCGTGATTTGAGGTAATCCGGTTACTTTATCGGCTTTCAAATCACCAATACCTTCAATGCTTTTTATTTTTGAAATTAACTCGTTTGCTTTGGTATCCAGCACTTCCAGATCATCCCCAAAAATTTTGATGGCGATATCACTTCGGCTTCCGGTCATCAATTCATTAAAACGCATCTGGATGGGCTGCGAAATTTCAATATTAGCACCTGGAATTATCTCCATTTCTTCTTTCATGACATTGGCCAATTCTTCCCAGTTGCGATATTTTTTCCCCCACTCTTTTTTGTCCTTCAAAACAATAATCAAATCGCCGCTTTCAATTGGCATAGGATCCGTCGGGATTTCTCCGCTTCCTATTTTAGTAACAATGGTTTTGATCTCGGGAAACTTATCTTTTAAAATCTTTTCATATTTCGTAGTCGTTTCCACCATCTGCGTAAGCGAACTTCCGGTCATAATAGTTGCGTTTATGGCCAAATCGCCTTCTTCAATAGTGGGAATAAATTCTCCGCCCATACTATTAAAAACAAGTATTCCAAGGGCAAATAAACCCAATGAAATTCCCAAAACAATCTTTTTAAACTGCAGTGCTTTTTGTAAAAATGGCGTATAAACTGATTCTAACCAGGCCATCATCCTGTCACTGAAATTTTCTTTGTGTTCTGTTTTTTTAGATAAAAATAAAGCACTCATCATAGGCACATAAGTCAGGGAAAGGATAAATGCCCCGGCAACAGCAAAACCAACGGTCATCGCCATGGGTCTGAACATTTTACCTTCGGTTCCTATTAATGCTAAAATGGGCAGATAAACGATCAGGATGATGATTTCACCAAAGGCAGCACTATTTCTGATTTTTGAAGCAGAATTATAGACTTCAACATCCATTTCGCTTTGCGTTAATTCTTTTTGGTTTTTGAGTTTTTGCAAATGGTGCATTGTAGCTTCGACAATAATTACGGCTCCGTCGACAATAATTCCAAAGTCGATTGCACCTAAACTCATTAAATTTCCGCTTACGCCAAAGGCATTCATCAAAATAATCGCAAAAAGCATCGCTAACGGAATTACTGAAGCAACGATTAAACCGGCACGAAGATTTCCTAGAAATAAAATCAACACAAAAATCACAATCAGTGCTCCTTCTAATAAGTTTTTTGTAACGGTTCCTATCGCATTATCGACTAATTTTCCTCTGTCAATAAAGGCTTCGGCAACAACTCCTTCAGGCAAGCTCTTATTAATCTGAATCATTCTTTCCTTGATTCTGTCTACTACGGCGCTGGAGTTTTCGCCTTTTAGCATCAATACCATTCCGGAAACAATTTCCCCTTTTCCGTCTTTGGTAGAAGCTCCGTAACGCAACGCTACTCCTTCCCTGACTTCTGCAACATCACGAACTAAAACGGGTGAACCATTTCGGTTTTTAACCACCACATTTCCAAGGTCTTTTGTTCCTTTTGCCATTCCAACCCCACGAATAAAATACGCGTATTGATCTTTTTCGATATAAGCTCCTCCGGTATTCTGATTGTTTTTTTCTAAGGCGTCAAAAATTTCGGTAATCGTAACGCCGAGACTGTTTAGTGTATTTGGATTTACGGCAATTTCGTATTGCTTAAGTTTTCCGCCCCAGGTGCTCACATCTGCAACGCCTTTAACGCCCTGCAATTGCGGAATAATAATCCAATCCTGAATGGTTCTTAATTTTATGGCGTCGTATTTGTTTTCGTAGCCCTTTTTGGCATAAACATCGTATTGATAGATTTCTCCTAAACCTGTTGAAATTGGTGCCAATTCAGGAGAACCTGCATAAGCCGGAATATTTTCTTCGGCTTGTTTTAAGCGTTGAAAAATCTGTTCCCTGGCCCAGTAAATATCAACATCGTCTTCGAAAACAACGGTTACAACCGATAATCCGAAACGGGAAATACTGCGAAGTTCAATAATATCCGGAACGGTTTTTACAGCTTGTTCCAGCGGATAGGTTATTAATTGTTCAACTTCCTGACTTGCCAGAGTTGGCGCTGTCGTGATGATCTGTACCTGATTATTGGTAATATCCGGTAAGGCATCTAATGGTAATTTTTTAAGCGAATAGCTTCCCCAAGCTATTAAAACAAGGGTAAATAACAGTATAACGAACTTATTCCTTATACTAAACTGTATGATTTTATCTAACATTTTAATGGTATAATGATGTGAGAAATTAGACAAGATTTTGTCTATTAAATACTGTGGAAAACCCACAACTCTCTAACCCTAATCCCAATAATTATTGGGGCGGGCATCATTATGCTATTTGGGGTGGCTGCCAGATACTTCCGTAGAAATTGGAAGCAACAACTGAGTTATAATCAGGTAATGGTATAGAAATAATGGAATAGGCGGCCGGAAAATCAAAACTTACAGGAGCCTGATAACTTAAGACTTGTGCTCCGCAACAATTACAGGCACAAAACGGAGAACATAAATCGTTTTGTTTGTCGTGTGAATGATTTGCTTCTGATGAAAACCGGGCTGTTTTATGAATAGCACTACCTGCTTCCATATCTGCACAAGGCATATTTGAAAGCGCCATTAAATAAAGTGATAATATTATAGTTATCCATTTCACGACGTAAAAATACTATTTATTTCTTTTAAAAAATCTAAATAATTGAAAATGATGTTTATGAAAAGGAATATTTTTTTTACAAATTCTCGTAAATATATTTTTCTTAAAATTATATTTTCTTAAAAAAATATAATAACAGATAAGAAAATTTAGTTAACTTTAACAATAATTACCATATAAATTCTAATTAAAGCTTCTACGCCAAAACACCTATCTCTCTATAAAACAAAAACTTACACAAAGTTTCCCTCAAGAATACATTAGTACATATTTATTTTACGCAGTTCTATTAATTAACAATTATAAACACTAAAATCGATGAAATGTAATACACTAATATCAGCCTCTTTGTTATTCTTTAGCATGCAAATTTTCGGACAGGTCTATACTGAGAAAATCATAGGAACAAAAAACCAGGAATTAAAAGACAGTCTTGCGGTTGAAAAATACCCATATGCTTTACCTATCTGGGGCGAAAAAGTAGCTCAAAAAGGATATAAATTACCTTATTCTGCCGGACTTTCCATCAATTATTTCTGGCAGGATTCTGATATTACCATAAAAGATTTAGAAGTTGGATTCAACAATGGTCCTTTGTATAATTTAGATGAAATCGTTCGTTTTGATAAATCTTCTGTAGTGACCAGCTCTGTTACTATAAGACCTGACATCTGGCTGCTTCCTTTTTTAAACGTATACGGAATTTTTGGCCAGTCTAAAACAACCACTAAAATTAATGCCGGAATCTGGATTCCGGATGCTGATAATAACTGGACGCAAGTTACTTCTATTAATACGAGCGCAAATTTTGATGCGACCACATTCGGGTTTGGAATGACTCCTACTATTGGTATTGGCGGAGGCTGGCTGGCACTTGATATGAATATGGCCTGGACGGATATTAGCTCTCTGGATAAACCTGCTTTCTCTTATATTTTTGGACCGCGATTAGGTAAAACATTTAAATTGCATAAACCGGATAGAAATATTGCCTTTTGGGTGGGTGGATTTAGGGTTCATATTTCAGGCGATACCAATGGAAACATTTCTTTAGGTGATGTTTTAGATCTTGAAGGTGCTGAGGAAAAAGTAGCTGCCGGGTTAACTAAAGTCGCTGATAATCAAACAAAAGTTGATACCTGGTGGGATGGATTAACACCATCTCAGCAAAAAAATCCTGCCAATGTTGCCAAACATAATACCGCAAACAGAGCGCTGGAATCAGCGGGAACTTTACTGAATAATATAGATGGAGCTTTAAGTACGGCAGGGTCATCTACAGTACAATATTCTCTACATAAAGCACCTAAGGATATGTGGAACTTTATTGTAGGATCGCAATTTCAATATAACAAACATATTATGTTTAGGGTAGAAGCCGGATTTTTAGGAAGCCGTACACAGGTATTAGGCGGTCTTCAGTATCGTTTTGGACTTTAAAGCCAATCATATGAAAAAAGGTTTATTAGTACTTATTGCATTGTTTTGTATGGGTACGGCACGTTCACAGGTTTTAATTTCCTTAATTTTTGGAGATAAACTGAATTCTCCTTTTTTAGAATTTGGTTTAGAAGGCGGTGCAAATTTCTCTACTATTTCTGATCTGGAAAGCTCAGGAACTAACGTGGGTTTTAATCTGGGCTTTTATTTTGATTTTCGGTCTAAAAAAAATCCGGCCTGGATGATCAATACGGGGGTTATTGTAAAATCGCCAATGGGCGCGCACGGAATTCCTGTGTATTCTTTAAACGATGTGAATCTGGACAATACTTTTGCCGGAGGAAGTGTCAATCGGGAAATCAGGTATTTTAATGTTCCTGTTTTAATTAAATATCAGTTTAAGAATAATATTTATCTTAAAACCGGACCTCAGTTTGGTTTATTAGCCAAAGCTTTTGATGAATTTAAGAAAGATGTTGATAAAGATGATGTGATTTATAAAAAAAACATCAGGGATCAGATACGGGTTATTGATGCCGGCGTTGCTTTTGGTGCAGGTTATCATATGAATGTTGGAAACGGATTAAACATTACGGTTCAATATTATTACGGACTGGTTCCGGTGATGAAGGGTGACGGACCAAATGTATACAACAGATCTTTGTATGTAACGGCAGGAATCCCAATTGGAAAAGGAAAAGCAGCTCAGCTTAGAGCCGAAAAAGAAGCCGAATTAAATAAGGTTGTCCTTCCGGAAGATGAACAAATCAAACCTAAAAAATAATGTTTTAGATATTGACTGAAAGTATAAACTCAAGTATTTCTTCGTTGGTTAAAACAAAATCAGGATTGGTATATAATATAGCATTATTGGGCATAAAAGGCATATCAGCAGAAAGTGGATTTTGAACTACAATAGTTCCTCCGGCAGCTTTAATTGCTTTTAAACCCTGAGTTCCGTCAGAATTTGAACCCGATAATAAAATTCCAACTAAAGCTTTCCCATAGATTTCTGCTGCGGACTCAAACGACACATCTATACTAGGACGGCTGTAGTTGATTTTCTCTGAGATATCCAAAGAAAGTGTTTCATTCTTTTCGAATAATAAATGATAATTAGATGGTGCTACATAAATAAATCCGGGCAAAATAGGTACTTTATCTTCTACCGGTTTTACTTTTATATTTGATTTTAAAGTAATGAGTTCTTCCAGAGTCTGATCGTCTGTACTTTTTCTGTGCAAAACAATTACTATGGCAAAACCATTTAATGTAAGCATTTCAGGCAGGATTTGCATCAGAGCATTTAAGCTTCCTGCAGATCCGCCTATAATTACTACTTTACAGCCTGATATTGTTATTTTATCTTCCTCCATATTTTCTCCTTATCCAACTGTTTGTATTTATTCATGGATATAGAATATTTTATAGTTTCTTTAGTTCCTAACGCTAAGAAACCTAAAACGGCTAAACTTTCATCGAATAAATTAATAACTCTTTTTTGAAGATCATTATCAAAATAAATTAAAACATTGCGGCATAAAATAAGATCAAACTCATTGAATGAGGTGTCTGATACTAAATTATGCTGCGAGAAAACCATCTTTTCGGCCAATTCTTCATTAAACTTGGCAATACCGTAATTGGCAATATAATAACTGGAAAAGTCTTCCTGTCCGCCCGCATCACGATAATTTTCTGAGTATTCTTTCATCATCCGTAAAGGAAAAATTCCTTTTTTGGCTGTTTCCAAAACCGTTGCATTGATGTCTGTTGCGTAAATTAAAGACTTATGCAGTAAACCTGCTTCTTTTAGCATAATCGCCATCGAATATACTTCTTCGCCCGTAGAACAGCCGGCATGCCATAACCTGATAAAAGGTTTTGTTCCTAATAAGGGTAAGATTTCATTTCGAACAACGGCATAAAAAGCAGGATCACGAAACATCTCAGTAACATTTACCGTAATCTCGTCGACCATTCTTTTATAGTATTCCGGATCATAACGAACTCTGGAAAGAAATTCATGAAAATGCCTGAATCCATCAAGATGCATTACCCTGTTTACACGTCTTTTTAATGAAGCGCGGGAATAACTACTAAAGTCAAAACCATAATATTCATAAACATCATTAATAAGTGTCTCTAATTCGATATCCTCAATCATAATCCATTTAAATTTTGCCCAGAATAAGCAGTAATTTATCCACATCAACCGGTTTCGAAATATACGCATCTGCCCCGGCCTCCAAACATTTTTCTCTATCGCCTACCATCGCCTGTGCAGTTACGGCAACAACAAATGTTGATCTTCTGTTAGGGAGCGCTTTTATTAGCGGAATAGCATCATAACCATCCATTTCCGGCATCATCATATCAATCAAAACCCCATCGATAACCTCATCTGTTGCTAATAATTTTATAGCTTCTTCGGCACTTAAACAAGACAAGCAATCATATGATTTTGCACGTAAAGTGTGTTCTAAAGCAAAAATATTTCTAGAATCATCATCAATAATTAAGAGTCTTTTTTTATTCATTTCGTCCACTTTTTATTTGGTTTCTTTTTTTGCCACTAATTCTACGAATTATTTGCAATATTTCTGCAGCAACTTCTTTTTCTCTTTGCTCTTTAATTTTTCTTCTTTACTCTCTAAATCTTATCATACAGCCAAACTCTCAATAACGAAAGCAGCTGATCAATATCTACGGGTTTGGTAATATAATCTGATGCTCCGGCCTTGATGCATTTTTCTCTGTCTCCTGTCATGGCTTTGGCTGTTACGGCGATAACCGGTAAATTTAAAAATTTAGGGTTAGCACGTATTTTTTCAGCGGTTTCATAACCGTCCATATTGGGCATCATCATGTCTAATAAAACAACATCAGTATCCGGATGTTCTGCTAAAATTTTGATTGCTTCTTTACCATCAAAGGCTGTTATGACATTCATTTTAAAAACTTCCAGCGCTTTTGTCAACGAATAAATGTTACGTACATCGTCATCTACAATCAATACTTTTTTCTCATGCAGGATATTGTTCAGTAAATTTAGCTTTTTATGGCCTTCTTTTTTGTCTTTTCCTTCTTTTTTATCTTCAACTAAATGAAGGAATAGCGAAACTTCATCAAGCATTCTTTGATACGAATGTGCTGTTTTGACAATAATAGAGTCAGCATATTTTTTAATCTTAACCTCTTCTTTCATCGATAAACTTTTTCCCGTAAAGACAATTACAGGCAGGTTCTCCAGTCCCGGAGATTTTTTTACCCCGTCTAAAATCTGATAGGCATGTTTATCCGGAATTCCCATATCAAGAATTACACAGTCTACTTCGGTTTTATTTAAAGCTTCTAAACCTTGCGAAACTTCGCTTTTTATCTCAGAATTGATATTATAGGTTTCTAAGAAATAAGCCAGGGCTTTTGCATGTTTTGGATTATCCTCGATAATTAAAACCTTTTGCGCTTCTTTATTTATGATGTGTTCGATTCGTAAAAATACATCCGGAATTTTCTCAAAAGCAACGGGTTTGTCTAAGAAATCTACAGCTCCTTTTAGTAAACTTTCCTGTTTTAATTTGTGCGATGACATAATATGAACAGGAATATGTTTTGTTGCGGAGTGATTTTTTAATTCTTCTAAAACTTCCCAACCGCTTTTTATTGGTAATTCTATATCTAATAAAACACCAACCGGATTATAAAGCAATGCAAAGTTTAAAGCATAATCGCCCCGCACGGAAACAACTCCCTTATATCCTTTTTTTCTGGTAAAGGTTAGAAGCGATTTTGCAAAATTAATATCATCTTCTACAATCAAAATTACCTTATCGCCTTGTGTGATTGAGTTTCTGTCATCTTCGATTTCATCGGGTATTGTGGCACTTAAGTATTTATTTTTTACCGGTAATTTCTCTTCTTCATTTACCTCTGTAAATTCTGTTGGCGGGATTTTCTCTACATTAATTTTGTTTATTGCAGCCCCAAAAACCGGCAGGCATAAAGTAAAGGTACTTCCCTGATTTTCTATACTGTGCAAAATAATTTCTCCACGAAGTAATTTTGCCAGTTCACGGCTAATCGATAATCCCAGACCTGTACCACCGTACTTACGTTTTGTTGAACCATCGGCTTGCTGGAAGGCTTCGAATATTAAAGGTTGTTTACCTAACGGGATTCCGATTCCGGTATCTTTTACAATAAAACAAATGATTTTATCATCGTCTGTATTTATTTTAATTTCTAAAGTAACTTTTCCTTTTTCCGTAAATTTAATCGCGTTCGAAATCAGGTTTTTTAGAATTTGTTCTAAACGCATTTTATCTGTCTTAATGACAATTGGCGCATCTTTAGAAATAATTTCAAACTCGATCTTTTTTTCTTTAGCAACCTGGCTAAATAAATTCCATAACGTATCTGTGATCTCTTTTGTAGAAACATCTAAAAATTCAAGCTCCATTTTTCCGGCTTCAATTTTAGATAAATCCAAAATTTCGTCAATCAGTCCTAACAAACTGTTTCCTGAACTCTGAATAACTTTTGCAAATTCAATTTCTTCGGCAACCATGCTTTTGTTATTATTTTCGGATAACAAACGGCTTAAAAGTAAAATCGAATTCAATGGCGTTCTTAATTCGTGCGACATATTAGCCAAAAACTCTGACTTATAACGCGTGGTCAGTTCTAATGCCTCTGATTTTTTCTGGATTTCATTGTTTTTTTCTTCCAATAAAACACTTCTTTCAGACAACTCTTCATTGGTTTGCTCCAATTCTTCCTGCTGAACTCTCAATTCTTCTTCTGAAGCCTGAAGTTTCTCTGTTTGCGCTTCTAACTCAGCATTGATTGCTTCTAATTCACTATGCTGCACCTGAAGTTCTTCAGACTGAGATTTGGTTTCTTCCAGCAATTCCATTACTCGTTTTCTGTTTTGAGTCGATTTAATGGCAATTCCTATATTATTTGCAACACTCTTCAAAAATTCTAAATGCAAGTCCGAAAAGCCGTAAATACTTGCCAATTCTATAGCACCTTCGATTCTCGTATCTAATAATGGAACAGCCACAATATGTGTTGGTTTTATCTGACCTAAAGCATAATTGATCTGAATATCATCCGGAGATAAGGATTGTAGTTGCAGTATTTTTCCTGAAACAATCGCCTGTCCAATCAAGCCTTCGCCTTTTTGAATGCGTTCACGATTTTTGCTTGGGATATAACTGTATCCTCCTGCAACAAAAAGTTCATTTTCTTCTAAAACGTATAAAACCCCTGCACTGCTATTGGTATACTGGCACACAAACTCGATAACATCTTTTGATAATTTTTGCATCGTTTTATCACCCAGCATGACATTATTAAGATTGGCAATACCGGTTTGAAGCCATTCTTTTTGGGATAATAAATCAAAAGAGTTTTTTAAAGAAACTCCCATACTGTTCAGGGATTCTCCCACACTTCCTAATGCATCCGCTTTGGTATCGTCTACTCTGATATCATAATTTCCGTTAGAGATATTACTGGCAATAGAACTTATAGCTTCGATTCTTTGAGCCGTTTCACGGTCTTTTTTCTCTAATTCATTCTGAAGTAAAGCACGTTCGTTGAAATCTTTTAAAATTCGGATTAAAAAGACAATCGAAATAACGAAAGCAATTATAAAAGCAACAATAATCAGGACAATACTATAAGTACCATAACGTTCTGAATTTTCATTACGCTCTTTTAAAAGATTTTGCTCTGTATTTTCGACTGTTTTAATTTGCGTACGCAAATCGTTCGTCATATTGCGGCCTTCCGTGAGATCAAATTTAGCGGAGTCTTTTCCAAGACGCTTTTTTACAATCTGATTGTTCAGATATTTAAAAAAGTTATCGCGAAGAGGTTTTAATTCTTTTAATTGTTTTTGTTGGGACGGATTATCGACTGTAAGTTCTGCTACTTTTTCAAAAAAGGTATTCGATCTCCTTTCAGCATCATTATATCGATCTACAAATTGTTCGTCACCGGTTATCAAATAACCACGCATACTGGTTTGCGCTTCAGTAATTATAGCTGAACCTTCGTTCAGGTTATAAATGACCTCCTGTGTATGGTTGACCCAGGAATTGCTTTCTAATAAACTTTTGATGCTAAGAAATGATGCCGTAGAACTAATCATTAATACCACCAAGGAAACTAGTGAACTGATCAACAAATTTCTTTTGAAATTACTCTTCATGTTTTTTGGTTATAATTATTCGTATTTTAAAGGGAGTATGATAATAAAGCTTGCGCCATGACCTACCTGGCTTTTTGCGGTGATAAGTCCGTTATGTTTTTCGATAATTTTTTTGGCAATTGCCAGTCCAATTCCGGTTCCTTCATAAGATTGACGATCGTTTAAACTCTGGAAAATAATGAATATACGATCGAGATAAATTTCATCAAAACCTATTCCGTTATCTTTTACTGTAATCCTGCAAAATTTTCCCTGCGGGGAAACGGGGCTATCAAAAGATTTATCGGCAATTAACTCTGATGTAATTTCGATGAGCGGATTTTGGGAATTTCCGGAGAACTTCAAAGCATTTCCGATCAAATTCTGAAAAACCTGTCTCAGCTGACTCGGAATACTATCTATAGTAGGAAGTTCGTTGGTTTTTATGGTGGCATTTTTTCTTTCGATCAAATAATCAAAATCAGATAAAACTTCCTGCAAAACCACATTCAGGTCGGTTACTTCCGGTTTTACCTGCGATGACAATCTTGAATATGCCAGTAAATCTGTAATTAAAGTCTGCATTCGTTCTGCAGATTTAATCGTACGATTTACATAATCAACTGCTTTTGCATCATCGGCCAAATAAAGCTCTTTGATAATTTTTATAAAAATCTGGATTTTTCGGATGGGCTCATTTAAATCGTGCGAAACTACCCAGGAGAATTGTTGCAGTTCGTGATTTTTCATCTCTAATTCTTCGTTTTTCAAAACCAGTTCTTTGGTTCTTTCAGCGATTTTAATTTCGAGATTATCCTGAGCTTCTTTCCTTATAATAATTTCTTTAGAAAGTAGTTCTTTTATGCCTTTTAATTCTCTTTGCTGTTCGTAAATCTTCAGGAAAGTTTTTACTTTCAGCATCAGCAAGTCAGTATCAACCGGTTTGGTGATATATTCGACAGCACCGGTTTCATATCCTTTAAAAATATACTTCTTTTCGATATTAAGTGCCGAGAGAAAAATAACCGGAATGTCTTTGGTACGTTTATTACCCGAAAGAATTTTTACTACTTCAAAACCATCAAGTCCCGGCATTTGAACATCCATAATAATCAGGCAATAATCTGTTTTAAGGATTTTTTTCAGGGCTTCTTCACCGGACTCGGCAGTATCCACATCGATATCATGTAGTTCTAATGTTTTCTTTAAGGCAATAATATTTGCCTTTATATCATCTACAATTAATACCATACTGTATTGGGGAGTAAAGTTTTATGAATTTAAATTTGTTTTTAGTTTGAAAATTGTTTTGAAATATGGTATTTAAAACATCTGATCCTGTCTTAAATAACGTCAGTCAAACCTTCAAATTTATAAAAAAAAAGTATAGAGGTCTTTTATCGAAAAACGAATTCGTTACATAATTCCCATGTTTGGCATTAAAATTATATAAGCGTTTTTATTGCGATAATCTTAAATTTCTTACAGTTAAAATATACCTGATACATTAACTATTTTAGAGTCAGATTAATTGCCTTAAAGTACGAATTATGAAAAAAACAAAAACATTTCCCGAACAAAAACAAAACCTTCCCGGTAACGAGCACGAAATGAATCCGGAACCGGAAATTATTAGAGAAAACTATGCAGGAAGCGGAAAACTTTTAGGAAAGGTAGCTTTTATTACTGGCGGTGACAGTGGTATTGGACGAAGTGTTGCCGTTCATTTTGCCAGAGAAGGTGCCGATATTGCAATTGTTTACCTAAAGGAAGACAAAGATGCCAGAGAAACAAAAGCTTTAATTGAGAAAGAAGGCCGCCAATGTATTATCATTAGTGGAGATTTAAAAGAGGAAAAATTCTGTAAAAGCGCTATCAAAAAATGCCATACCCAATTTAAAAAAATAAATATTGTGGTCAATAATGCTGCCGTACAATTTCCTCAAACCGAATTAGAAGATATAACAGCCGCACAGCTTCATAAAACATTTGAAACCAATATATATCCGTATTTTTATATCACAAAAGCGGCTTTGCCCTTTTTAAAAGAAGGTGATACCATTATTAATACAAGTTCTGTTACAGCTTATCGCGGCAGCGAACATCTGGCAGATTACGCCAGTACAAAAGGTGCAATTGTAAGTTTTACCAGATCGTTATCGACTATGCTTGCCAGGAAAAAAATACGTGTAAACGGTGTTGCACCAGGACCAATATGGACACCCTTGATTGTCGCCAGTTTTGATAAATTATCTGATTTTGGAAAAGACAACCCAATGGAAAGACCCGGCCAGCCCTCTGAAGTTGGTCCTGCTTATGTATTTCTGGCTTGTGAAGACAGCAGTTATATCACCGGGCAATTTATCCATATTAATGGTGGTGAAATGATTGGGGGATAGTTTTTTTTTAAAAGGCACAGAGTTTCAAAGGGACAAAGTGACAAAGGTTTTTGAGTTGCTAAGCTTTTTAGCTTAGTAACTCTTAGATAAGCTCATGCCATTAAAAAGACAACTTTGCGCCTTAGCGACCGATAGCTATCGGGATTGCGAGATTAAAAAAACTTAGCCACTCATCCACTTAGTAACTTAGTAACTCAAAAAAAATGAATTTAACAGATGTTATCGGACTCTTTGCAGGAACCTGTGTTACGATATCAGTGATTCCGCAGATTATTAAAGTCTGGAAAACCAAAAAGGTAAAGCAAATTTCGCTTAAAACCTTTAGTATCCTTACTTTCGGGATATTGGTCTGGATTATTTACGGTATTCTAAAAAATGATCTCCCCATAATCATCACCAATAGTGTTTCGTTATGCCTGAATTTAATCATGGTTTATTTTATTATTTATTATGAGAAGGAAAGTTAGTATTAAGGTTCTGAGCTGCTAAGTGTCTAAGTTTTTCTTTTTGAATTTGTATTGTCAAAATCTCGCAAAGACACGAAGACGCGAAGTTTTTTTTATAACTCTATATAGATTAAATCATAAAAAATCTGCAAATTGTATAGCATGTCGTGCTACTTGGGGAGATTCCTCGTACCTCGTGATGACAAAAACCAGAAATCATAACAATAAAAAAATCCGCCCCAATCCGTATTTTTGCTTTAGCGAATCCGTGTCATCCGCGGGCAATTTCAGCAGCATTCAAAACTCGCAAAAATAAAAAAACAGCTCGTAAAAGCTGTTTTTTCGTAAGTATAGAAGTAGTATATATAATGCTTATTAGCTAGCTAATTTTTGATTGTATGGCTTATATGATAAATGGTATTTTTCTTTAAAAATACGCGGTAAATAGTGTCGGCTTGCTAGTCCTGCAGCGTTAATTACTTCGGCAATATTCATATGTGAAATTCTTTTGATTTCATTGATTTGTCTGGTTGCCAAATTTACAATTGGATCAAACGTTTTGATGTAATTATAACTATGTTGGGCTATCTCCATCTCTATGATTTCTTTCAATATCATTTTTTTAAGTAAATTTTTAACCACTCCCTGTTGCGGAAGTGCTGTAAGTTCCTGCCATTTTTTGGCTATTTTCAAAGTCCCCGATCCTACATAAATATAATTCCCGGATTCGTTCATGAATCGTTTTTTTAACTGAGCGATCATTTCAGAATTCTCATCTCCCGTAAATGCCATTGTTGGCATTCCAATTAATGAAAACCTGATGTGTTTGTGACTTTCAAAATATAAAACACTGTTGATAACTGATGTATTACTTAAAACACCGGTTTGATTTTTTTTAAGGCTTTTTCTCTCCCCATTTGCACCAAAACTATGCGTTAATCGTCCGTCTTCGCAATACGCAAAAAGTACCGGAGCTGATTCAAATGATTCTATACTTAAGCTTACATCCTGATTTAATACAAGGTCAAAACTCATATGCGACATTTTGTTATCTAAACAAACTCCGCTGATAGTCCCTTTTGCCCATTTTGACTTAAAAGTCAAATTGTATTCGTTATTATTGATGATTAACTCACCGTTAAAGCTATCTTTAAGGTCATTAAAAATAGATTGGAATCCTCCTGTATTTAAGTATAGTTTTTTCATAATGGTCTTGGTTTTAACAACTGGTTCGTACTTATTTACGTACAAAACCTAACTTTGGTTTTTTATCTTATTTTGATAATTCAAATTTCATAAATATTGTTAATCAAACCCTTATACAATTTCAATCAGATATTTCATAATTATTAGAAGCGCTTAAAAATACTGAATATGAAGATGTAAAGATGAGAGAATTAGAAAATGAAAGAAATCTATATTATATAGAAACATCACATTCAGCTTATCTCATTTTCAGCCTTAGGAACTTAGAATCTTTATAATAAAAAAAGCAGATGCTCCGGATAAATCCGGAACAACTGCTCCCCAGCAAAATAAAAATAATAATCTATTTTATCTTATGTAAGTTCATTGATATCGGCATTTTTTGAATAGTTTGACTTTGGGATATCTTTAAAAAATTCAGCTTCTTCTAAATCGGCCGTTGGGCCATACCCTATTAAATGGGTTCCTTTGATCTGGTCTTTTGTTTCGATTATATACAAAATAGACATATCATCAGGATCGCTCATTCCTTCGTAACGGTGATGTGCGACAATAAAAATTTCATTTGGCTGATAGGCATATTTTGTTTCAGAGTCCAGCAAGGTTCCATCTGCAAATAAAAAGTTAGAAGTATATCCTTCATCCTGATACTTTTTGATATAGTCGGTTTCGTGTTTTTGTTCCTTTTTCATGATCTGTGGTATTAAGATTTTTTCGAATCTGTTGTTAATTCAAATTTCATCATTGAAAACAGATAAAATTGACTCAATTGATTTAAATATTGCCTCATTCAAAAAAATCAAAATTAAATCAATATTTATTTTACTATTTTTAACAATTATCTGAAATCTTTTTACAAATAATTATATTTATCAGACATGCTTTATTGTTTTAACCAAAAACAAAATAACTTTTAATGAGTACGGTAAATCACTATTTCCTGGCAAACGGGGGCGAAATGGGTGCGCTAACCCGTGCTAAAGACTGGAGTAAAACAGCTGTTGGCCCTATTGAATCATGGCCGCAAAGCCTGCGCACTACTTTAGGAATTCTATTAAACTCAAAATTTCCCATGTTTTTATTTTGGGGACCTGAACATATTTGTTTTTATAATGATGCGTACCGCCCAAGTCTTGGCAATGATGGAAAACATCCTGCGATATTAGGACAGAAAGGTGCCGAATACTGGCCGGAAATCTGGGAATTTATAAAACCCTTAATCGATCAGGTGCTTATTCAGGGGGAAGCAACCTGGCATGAAGACCAACTTTTACCTATATACAGAAACGGAAAAATGGAAGATGTTTACTGGACCTTTAGCTATAGTCCGGTAAATAATGATGAGGGAAAAATAGACGGTGTTCTTGTAATTTGCGATGAAACTACCAATAAAATAAATATTTTCAAAAATCTGGAAAACAGCAACGAGCGTTATCGTAACAATATTCTGCAAACCCCAAATGCGATGTGTATTTTTAGGGGGAAAGATTATATTGTAGAAATTGCAAACGAATTAATGCTCGAAATTTGGGAACGAAAAATCGAAGATGTTATCAACAGACCTGTTTTTGATGCCCTGCCGGAAGTTAAAAATCAGGGATTAGAAGATGTTTTACTGAATGTTTATAATACAGGTGAAAGATTTACGGCGTACGAACTTCCGGTTAAATTAACCCGAAAAGGCAAAGTCGAAAATACCTACATCAATGTGGTTTACGAAGCCTTAAAAGAACCGGATGGAAGCATCTCAGGTATTGTGGCTATTGCAAATGATGTTACCATACAGGTTATTGCCAGAACTGCGGTCGAGGAAAGTGAGAAACGATTTAGAAATACAGTAAAGCAGCTGCCGCTTGGAATTGCGATTCTTAAAGGTGCCGATCTGGTTGTAGAAATGGCGAATACCACTTACCTACAAATGATCGATAAAACTGAAGCTGATGTTGTAAACAAACCCGTTTTTACAGCTGTTCCAGAGGCTAAAGATCGTGTTTACCCCCTGCTTGCCAAGGTTTACGAAGACGGAAATCCATATTATACAGATGAATTAGAGGTTACCTTAAATCGTTATGGCAAACAGGAAATTTGTTATTTTAATTTGGTTTTTCATCCTTTGAGGGCAGAAAACAATAGCATTGAAGGTGTTATTATTGTATCTCTGGAAGTTACTGAAGCCGTAAAAGCAAGACATCTTTTAACCGAAAGCGAAAAAGCATTTAGAAAACTGGTCGTAGACTCTCCTATTGCGATGGCTATTTTTAGAGGAAAAGATCATATTATCGAAATGGCAAATAATACCATGATGAAAACCATCTGGCAAAAAAAGAAAAAAGAAACTATTGGTAAACCCATCATAGCAGTATTTCCCGAATTACTGGAGCAAAAATATCCTGAATTGCTGGATCAGGTTGTACTGAACAAGAAGATTGTACGTGAGAACGAAGCAGAAGCTTATGTAAATATAAAAGGAAAACTAAAAAAATTCTACCTGGATTATCAATATACACCGCTACTTGAAAAAGACGGTAAACCATCCGGAGTTATGGTAACGGTTAATGATGTTACTGCTAAAGTAGAAGCACGTAAAAATTTAGAAGATGCTGAGGAAAGGGCCCGTTTAGCTGCTGAAATTGCAGAGATTGCAACCTGGGATCTTAACATTGCAACCCAGGATCTAATTTATTCAGAAAACTTGGCAACTATTTTTGGACATGATAAAACATCAGCAATCACACGGGCACAAATTAAGGCTCAGGTATATCCTGATGATCAGCCTATTTTAGAACAGGCTTATAATTTAGCCCTTAGAACGAGTATTTACAAATACGAATCACGCATCATTAAACCTGATTATTCAATTAGCTGGATCAGGGCACATGGCAAAATATTTTTTGATGAAAATAAACAGCCTGTAAAAATGCTCGGGACCATAATGGACATTACGGACGAAAAAAACAGCCAGCAGACTTTGATGAAGAGTGAAGAAAAATTCAGACTTCTCGCCGACTCTATGCCACAGCATATCTGGACAAGTGATGCCTTGGGGAATCTCAATTATTTCAATCAGTCTGTTTACAAGTATTCCGGAATTTCTGTTGAAGAGATTATAAAGAAAGGCTGGCTGCAGATCGTGCATCCCGAAGATCGCGAAGCCAATGTAAATGCCTGGATGGAAGCCATAAAAACAGGAAATGACTTTATACTGCAACACCGTTTTCGACGTCATGATGGTGAATACAGATGGCAGTTAAGCCGAGCAATTGCCCAAAAAGACAATGAAGGAAAGATTCAGATGTGGGTAGGTACAAGTACAGATATTCAGGACCAGAAAGATTTTACCTCTAAACTTGAAAAAGAAGTCCAGGAACGTACTGCACAACTGGAGCTTAAAAATAAAGACCTCATTAATATGAATATCGAACTGCAGTCTTTTGCTTATATCTCAAGCCATGATTTGCAGGAACCGCTTCGAAAAATTCAGACCTTTGCAAGCCGTTTATCTGATCTGGATGAGCAAAATATCTCGGCGAATGCCAAAACATATTTAAGCCGGATTGAGGTTTCAGCCAAAAGAATGCAGACTTTAATTCAGGATCTTTTAGAATATTCAAGAACAAATTCAGCCGAAAGAATCTTTGTAAAATCAAATCTGGATGATATTGCCGAAGAAATAAAAAGTGATTTTTCGGAACGAATTGAAGAGAAAAATGCACAAATTAATTTTCATCCTTTGGGAGAAGCTACCATAATCCCGTTTCAGTTTAGGCAATTGCTTCATAATCTGATCGGAAATGCATTAAAATTTTCCAGAAAGGATGTAACTCCAATTATAGAAATCAATGCCAAAAGAATCAAAGGAAGCAGTATAAAACAAGAAGTCAGCTATCCTGATAAGATATACTATCACCTTAAAATTTCGGATAACGGAATTGGTTTTGAAGCAGAATACAAGGATCGTATTTTTGAAGTTTTTAAACGATTAAATACAGAAAGTGAATTTGCAGGAACCGGAATTGGTCTGGCGATCGTAAAAAAGATTGTAGAAAACCACAAAGGAATCATCACGGCAAGTGGCGAAAAGAATAAAGGCGCCACTTTTGATATTTATATTCCTGAATTACATTGATTTTATAATTTGTATACAAAGTCTTTATCGGTTGGACTAAACTTTTTCCAGTCGATTTCAAGCGCATGTTCTATTGACTTAATGATATCTTTCATTAAAATTGGTTTGGTAATAAAATAATTAGCGCCTAATTTACGGCATTTTTCAATAATGCCCGGCTCATTTGAAGTCGAGAAAATGATCACCGGAATATCGTTTTTCTTCTCAGAATTTCTAAGTTCCGTCAAAACATCAAATCCGTTTTTGCCCGGCATATTCAAATCTAAAAAAACGACATGTGGTGTTGGCGGCGGATTGTAGATGGCATTCAATAATTTTTCTCCTCCCGAATATGTCTGAAGCTTTATTTTTTTTGGTAATGATTCTACTACATCGGTAAAAATGCTCAAATCGTCTTCATCATCATCAGTATAAAATATGGTCAAATCAGTCATGTGGTATTTTGTAAATTGGATCTTTTTCTTCTTCAAAGATAACCAAATTTATAGATTATTGTGTTGCTGCTCTATTATCACCAAAAAAATTAGTAATTGAAATCTCATAATTTTTATATTTAATTGTGTAAGCTGCACCACTAGAAAATATGGCAACTTTGTTACAATGAAGTTTTTAGTGAGACTAATTATTATACTATTCAGTAAATGAGAATCTTACAAAAAATATTTAATTAATTAAAAAACAAAAAGCCATGGGAGATCATAAAGACCTGACAAACGAATTTGCTGTAGATAAAATAAAAGATCTTGCAGAAAATATAAAAACATGTATGTTTTGTACATATGACGAATACAGATTGCAATCGCGTCCAATGTCGGTACAAAAAATTGATGATTTAGGACAGCTTTGGTTCTTATCAGACAGAAACAGCAGTCATAATGCCGAGATTACCCTTAACCCGCAAGTTGAGTTATTTTTCTCTGAACCGCACGATAAGTTCCTGACTTTACACGGAACCGCAAGTATATCATACGACAGAGAAACAATCAAAGAATTGTATGATCCAATTGTAAAAGTATGGATGCCGGAAGGTGAAGATGACCCAAATTTAAGCGTTATAAAAGTAGTTCCGGAAGATGGTTATTACTGGAATAATAAAAACGGAAAAATGGTCGCAATTGCTAAAATGGCCACTGCTTTTGTAACCGGAAAAACAATGGATGACGGAATTGAAGGTAATTTGAAATTGTAACTTTTCAAGCTCAAACGCAAGGATAATTTAACCGCAAAAAGCGCTAAGATTTCGCAAGCCCGCTAAGATTTATTTCTTTGTGGGCTTTGTTTTTTTTACTGCAAAGCCTGCAAATTTTTTTAGCCACAGATTAAAGGATTAAAAGGATTTTAAAATCTATATAATCATTTAATCTGTGGCTAACTTTTTTTTTAATATTCGCGGGCTTTAGTAAATCTTAGCGCGCTTTGCGGTTAAATCTTAAATACCTCATTCAAACATATGTTTTAACTCCAGAGCGTTTAGAATTCCTGCTTCGCTTGCTGTATTATTAAAATACACAAATGCTGATTTTAAATCTATTGCATTCTTTATATAAAGTAATTCTTCAGGTGAATAACTGGAGTAAAACATCTTGGGTGTTCCGTGAAGCCTGATGAAGATGAGCGGGAAATCTGTAAAAATAGTATTCGGTAAATGGGGATGACTTACGCTGCAAAACGTAATATTATGATCCCGAAAGGCATCCCAGACTTCCTGGTTCCACCAACTCTCGTGGCGGAATTCGATTACATTTTTAAACTTTAAATCTAAATTCCGAATGATTAGGCCGAGTTTCTCTGTACTAAACTGAAAACCAGGCGGAAACTGAAATAAAACGCATCCTAATTTATCTTTTAAACCTGTTTCACAAACGCTGTAAAACTCTTTTATCCGGTCTTCGCAATCAACAAATTTCTTTAAATGGGTGATTTCTTTTGGTGCTTTTACTGAAAAAATAAAATTTTCAGGCGTTTTTTTATACCAGTTTTCAAAAATTTTTACCGTTGGAAACCTATAAAAGCTTCCGTTGAACTCATAGGTGCTAAAGTACTGGCAATAAAACTCAAACCATTTAGAAGATGACAAGTTGTCAGGGTAGAAAATTCCCTTCCAGAACCTATTATTGAAGCTTGAACAGCCTATTAAAACCTGATTTTTCATATGTGCAGTTTTTGACAATTAGTACAAAAAAAACTTCTTCTATTTCTCTTTCCTGTTTGCTTTTTATACATCGGAAGATCGCAACGGACACAAACACTTTTTGTGTAAGCGAGCCAGTGTTTTTTTAATTCAAATTTTTTCTTCCAGTCCAGAAATTCAAAACTATAAACAGCACATTCATCGATAATGTTTTTTAAATCTTCCGGCGGAATTTTACCTGCCAAAGATTCGGGATGAATCCGGCATCGGTACAAAACTTCATTTTTAATAATATTCCCTACTCCCGAAAAAATATTCTGATCCAAAACAGCATCACAAATCATTTCGTCCGGAATTTTATCCAGGCTTTGCTTTGCCTTTTCAGGATCCCATTTTTCATTCATTACATCTTCGCTCCAGTCATAATGAAGATTTATATCGCCTTCGAGAATTTTAACCGAACAGGTATAAAAGTTAAGTTCCCCGTTCGAAAAAACCATGCTTAATCTTGGCTTGGTTTCCTTGCGTTCGTTTATTCGGTAAGTTCCAAACATGAGCAAATGAATTTTGACGGTAAAATCATCAAAACAAATTAAGAAGTGTTTTCCCCAGCTTTTAAACTCAAGAATTTTTTTGTCTTTAAGACGCTGAATATCGATAGCGCTATTTCCGGAAACTTCAATTATTTTTTGTCCCGTAAACTGCTGCACTTCTTCTTTTAAAATCATTATTGACGGACCTTCTGGCATAACCTCGTTTTTAGATTTATAAACTAAAAAAAGTGCAACGTAAAGCTGCACTTTTTTAACTGTGTTTTTTCTTTAATTAATCTGCTTCTGCAGCTTCAAGATTTACAGCATTTACTGCAACCTCTGTTAATTTTTTATCTGCTCCTTTTTCTTCGTCTAATGTAAGTTCCAGTATACTGGCAGCTTCGGTTAGACCCAGTGTTTCTGCAAATTGTCTTAAAGTTCCGTAGGTGGCAATTTCGTAATGTTCTATTTTTTGCGCTGCCGCGATAATACCTGCATCACGTACAACTCCAACTTCAGTTTCTTCAATAATTCCTTTACCTTCTTCGATTAAGCCTGCCATTGCATCGCATTTTTTTGCAGAAGCTTTTTTACCAATCAGCTCAAAAACCTGCTCTAAGCGAATTACATGTTCTTCGGTTTCGGTCAGGTGGCTGTTTAAAGCCTCTATTAAGTCTGCTGACGTCGCATTTTTGGTCATGGTAGGTATTGCCTTGGTTAAAGCTTTTTCTGCCCAGTAAATGTCTTTTAATCCATCTTCAAACAATTCGGTTAATCCGGATGCTGCATCTGATTTTGCTTTTGTTACTCCTTTTTTGGCTTCTGGTTTTGAAGCGGTCTCTTTTTTATTGTCTGTACTTTTCATAATAATAATTTTTATGTGATTAATATTTCAAAATTACTATCTTGATTATCAGACGAGTTATATCATTTTTAATTAAAATTGTATTCTAAGCACCTGCATATTATACAACTCCATTTTAGAATTCTGTAAGACTTATTTTTATAATGAGAGATAGATTTGTTGTATTGAAATTTTATTAAAAAACTTACTACAATGGAAACTTATACAGATACATATCAGGCTTATCACGAAGCAGAACTTTTTTTTCAGCAAAAATATCAAAGAGGACATCTGGACATTAATACTGCAAGATTAATTGACAATGCTATTGACAAACTGCTTAAAAAAGACAACATTATCAGAAATGAAAACATCCCAAATGAAGAACAGGTTGTAAACGAAGATGATTATATCACCAATACAGAACAGGAAGAATTTGAGATTATCGATGCTGATCCTGATGAAGAAGAACATATCGAAGACGAAGATCATTTTGACGATGATGATTTAGAAAGAAACGATAATTAACGTTTCTGAAAAATCCCAATGCAAAAATACCGTTATTTCTGATGACGGTTTTTTTATGCCCGGAAGTTAACTTTCAATAATAACATAAGCATCTGTTAATTATGCAATTACGCGTTATAATTCTATAATACAATTCGCTGGTTTCATGGTTAGATTTGTTAGATAGAAATATTAAAATAAAACATCATGAATACTACAGATCAAAAAAACAGCATGATTAAAGGAAACAAGGTTCCCGGAAATCAGAATCAAAATACGACCGATAGAAATAATGTTGCCAATGATGACTTTAATGATATCGATGATGTAAAAGAAAGCGATACTGACAATCGTGAAATCGCAGAACGTGGTTATACGGTTAGAAATGGGTACGATCCAAATAAACCAAATCCGGACCAGCTTACGGATGATGAAGAGGATCTAAACGATGATTTTCATAGCGAAAGTGATCTTAATTCTAATACCGACGATTTATACGAAGAAAAACTGGACCAAAACGGTAACAATATCGATGATGTAAACGATGAATTAGACAATCCTTCAGATGCTTCTTTAGAAAGAGAAGAAGAAGATTTCAATGAAACCGAAGACGATCTTGAAGACATAGACGACGAAGAGGAAGAAGAGGAATATATCGAAGATGATGTCCAGGAAGAAGAAGAAGACGCAGAATATCCGGACAATGATCCGAGGAAATTTTAATTTTTAGAAAAAATTAAAATTAGGAACAAAGGTTCAGAGTTGCAAAGGTTCAGAGTTTAAATACTTTGTCGTTTGCTTTCTTTGAACCTTTGTCCCATTACAACTTTAAACCTTAAAAAAAACCTTTGTGCCTTTGCAACTTTGCAACTTTGAACCTTAAAAGAAAATCAATCCCCAATAATTTCCAAAACCGGAATATCATCCATTTTTTCCAGACGTTCGGCCAGTCCTGCCCTTGCCTCTTTTAATTCTTCTTCGGCTTTAATAAGTTCTTCCAGCAGCTTGTCTTTTCCCGTGGTTACTTTATCTATTTTACGCATGATTTCATAAATTTCGCCTTCGGCTTCCATTACTTTTAATCTTTTGTAATAGGTCAGGCTTTCGGTCATGTGTGCCAGTGCAATCATTGCCGTTAAAAACGGGTGATTATTGGTTACGTTAACATCTTTAATTTTTCCGTGCTCGAGTTCTACTTTCAGCGCAAAAGCAAATTCTTCCATATTAAAAGCTTCGTATTTGCTTTTTGGATTTAAATACGCCTTAATTGATTCGACATTATTCATGGTAGATAAATCAACGTCAGTTTCGTTTTGATCGCTTAAATCCTTAAAAACGACATTTCCTATTGCTCTTGCTTCGGCAATTGTTGGATCATTTTCAGGATTTTCGAAATCACGTGTCGACCAGTCCCAATTTTCAGGATGCACAGGTTTAATATATTTTTCACAGAAATCTGTCACATCGTTTTTTAAGCTCACCATTGCATCCTCTCTTTTGATGTAGACGTCCTGATAAGCACCGCTTTTAGTTCCCATAATTTTTTTTTTATTTTTTTTTAAAATGCAAACGACACATTTACCGAGATATATGTGTCGTTTTTTAATTGTTATTTATTTGCTGGCTAAATACTTTTTCTTCCGCTAATTAGAGATATAACGAATAAGACTAAAAATATGAAGAATAAAACTTTAGCAATACTTGCTGCTCCGGCGGCAATTCCACCAAAACCAAATATTCCGGCTATGATAGCAAGAATAATAAAAATGACTGTATAACGTAACATAAGCTTGTGTTTTTAGTTGATAATGATTTTGTTTGTTACTCAAATTTCATACTTTTTAAAGAGATGTATTAACTCTGAAAATTATTTTTTTAGCGCAATCAAACCCGATTTACAATAAATTGATCTGATAGTTCTGAATTAATTCTGAAAAAGCAATTTCGCTGTGCGAAAAGTGTTCTTTATTGCTTCGGCATTTTTTGGCCCTGTCAAAATAGTGCTGAATCGAACCGTCTTCATAAGTCGAAACCAACAAAGGATGAACATAATAATTCTTGCACACATTTCTGGTATTTCCTAATGCTTGTGCTGTTGTATCAAAGGCGGATAAAATATTTTTTTTAATTTCTTTTTCGTCTGTCGTTGTTCCTATTTCCATTAAAGTTTCAAAAAACACAATCGATGCGGCCCAGGTTCTGAAATCTTTGGCACTAAAATATTCTCCTGAAATTTCATGCAGATATTCATTGACCATATGACTGTCCAGAACTTTTCTTTCGCCGTTTTTATCATAATATTTAAAAACTTCCCAACCCGGAATTTCCTCGCAGCGGCTTACCAGTTTTACCAGTTTTTTATTTCGGGTTGTAATGGTATGTTTCACCCCTTTTTTTCCTGTAAATTCAAATCGAAGCGAATTCTTATTGATGTTGATATGGCGTTTTCTTAACGTCGAAAGTCCGTATGATTTATTGTCTTTGGCGTATTTTTCATTTCCGATCCTAATATGGGTTTCTTCCATTAAACGGATCACCAGGGCGACTACTTTTTCTTTCGACCATTCTTTTTGTTCCAGATCTTCGTCGACTTTTTTTCGGATCAAAGGCAATTTGGTTCCAAATTCGGCTATTTTGTAGAATTTGGTCTGATTGCGAATCAAATTCCATTTAGGATGATACCGGTATTGTTTTCTGTTTTTTACATCTAAACCAACAGCTTGCAAATGTCCGTTTGGTACATCCGAAATCTGAACATTAACCCATGCCGGCGGAAGCACCAGACTGCTAAAGCGTTTTAACTCGCTTTTTTGTTTAATGCATCGTCCGTTTTTTTTATAAACAAAGCCATCCTCACACTTACATCTTTCGATAGGCAGCCTTTGGTTGTTTATGTAAACTAAATCTAATTTTTCGATCACCAAATGTGGTGTTTTAATCAATTGATTCATTAGTTTTTCGGTTTTTGCTGCTGCATTCATGGTCGTTTCATTTATTATTTTGCCACAGAGAAGATTTTAAAAGATTTTTTCCGATATATTTTATAGATCTCTGCCTCTGTGGCATTTTTATTTTTAATTCAATTTTAGTTATTACGCAATGAGTCAATAAGATTTTTTTTGCTCATATAAGAACGTCCCTGAATCCCAACTTTTCTGGCCTGTTGGTATAATTCTTCTTTCGTCCATTCATTGTATGGTTTTGCGTTTCCGCCTTTTTCACCCGCATCAGGTGTATTGGCAATTCGGGCAGCTTTTTCTTTGCTATAGCCTATTTCTAAAAGTGCTTGGTATTGCTTTTCGTTTTTAATTCTTGCATCTGGCATGACTGAAAAAATTTTGAGGTTAATAATTTAGAAAGATGTTACATCAAAATTCTTCAAAAAGTAGGAATTAGCCGTTATACAATTCTTTGATTTATTTTCATAATTAACTCTAGGTTAGAACATTTGCAGCGATCAAATCTTAATTAGAATTTTCAGGAGCTATTCCTGCTGTCCGCTATATCTTTTCTGCCGAACCCCGGCAAAAAAGGATGCCGCTCCCATCAGGGCTAGGGCAATCGTTTTTATAAGAAACATATCAAAATCAACTGCTTAAATGATTACCCAGTTTTTAATACTATTTTTCTTCTTAGACAATATTAAGGACAGTAATGATTTTACTATATTTGCAGTCCTAAACGTAAAAATCATGAACTCGAAAAAACTTTTGCCCGTGTGGTATGGTGGCGGTATTGGAAACAACCGTAACGCTTTTTACGGCGTAGGACACCTTAGCTACACGGGTTTTATATTCCCTAAACGTAAAAATTATGAGTACCAACACCCTTTCGAAAGAAACCGAAACGAGGCTGATGAATTTCTTCAACACCACCATTGATCCAAATGAAATGGCAAAAGCTCTAAGGCAGGCAAATTATATACTGGCTTTAGGAATTATCAGAAAAGATGAAACCCCTCAACAGGAAATTGTTAAACTGGAAAATAGCTTTTTTTGGCTCAATGAACTGGCCGAAATATTAAATCCTTATCTGGATGTAGAATAAGTTAAGTATTTAATGATAAATCAAAAAGCCCTGATTTAGAATCAGGGCTTTTTTTTAGATTACTATCTCATGAGATCTCCTGCTTTATATCAATCGATCTATTAACTTTTTCAATAGACTTTTCTTTAATCAAATCAAATTCATAATCTTTCTCTGATGAGTATAAATACAAAATTAATCTAGCATTGCTATCTGAAACGCTGTTAACATCAGGAAAATTATTGTTTATAAATTGAGTGCTTTGCGACTTATAAGTATTATAGGATCGCTCTATAAATAATTCCTTAGATTTTAAAGTCCAGTCTTCAATATTAATCAGATCTATTTCGTTTTGATAATCGAATAAAGCTTTATCTAAAATTTCATCGATTTTAATCTTTACACTTTTAAAATCTATATTAATCATAACTCGTTCATTTAGTTATTTGGTTGCCGTTATAAAGCGCATACTATTTTTTTCTAAAACTATTAAAAATATCAATTTGATTAACAGATCGTTGATATTATAGGAACATATAACAAAACAAAGAGCGAAAATTTTTTCCGTCACCGCAAAGTACATCAAAAACAAAAAAAACAATGTCCGGATTTAGTAACTTTTTTCAAGCCATACCCAAAAGTAGATTCATGGATAATGTGCGACTGCTTAAAAATGTGTACGAAACAAAAAATTAAAGTTATAACGAAAAGAAAAAAGCCAGAACCTATCGGTGTTCCTTACACTTTTCTGAATTCTGATTTAATTTGCATTGTTGTAATAAATTGTTTTTGCGTTTGTAATTTTTTTATGCCGGAAAGTAGGATTTTAATTATTGATTCTTGCAATTGTAAAGGAAATAAATAATACACCAGTGATCAAAATGAGGAAATAGATAAATTTGTTTATGTCTTCGAAATTTCGTCCTTCTTTCATGATTAATCTTCGAAAGCCTTTTGAAATCACCATTAAAACTGAACTTATAAATACAAATCCAAGTGCTAAATTTGGTCCAATTCCTATCGAATAAACTTTTTTATCAGGATTTAAGAAAGCCGGAATGAAAGTAGATAAGAAGAGTAAATTCCAAACTATTATAACAAATATTACCACTGATTTTTTGATTGGAAAACCGCCTTGATTTTGTCTTTTTATAATTTCTCGATCTTCATCAGTTACAATACTGTTCGTGTTGCTTAAAAATCCTGTTTTTCCAATTTCCTTTATAACTGATTTCGGATCCTTGAAAGTCCAGAATATAACTTCTGAATTATAATTTTCGATTCTGTGAATTACTTTTATTCCGTTTCCAATAACAGGAATTGAAGTATAGGGTTTTAATTCGATAATATCTTTAGCCTGAAAAATTAAATTCCCTATAACCGAAGCGTTTATTTTTAATACGTTTTTATCAACATATAAATCTGCAAAAGGATAGCTCGCATTTGCCATTCCGATTCTTGCACCACCTGTTAAAGTAAATTTTTCATTCATATATATTGGTTATTTATGCACTATTGTTTGTGTTATTTATTTTTTAAGCTAATATAAATATTTTAAACCCCTAATTAATAAAAATCATAATATCCAAATCATATAACATTAATTAAAAATCCTGTAAGACATTCTTCACACAATCTGAATAATTTTACATTATAACATTAAACTATTAAATCATGAAAAAAATACTATTAGCCGGAAAAGTAATTTTAGGAGCAGGATTATTAATCGTATCCCTGAATTCTTGTAAAAAAGAAATGAAACAAGAAGATCCAAAAGAAGTTGCTGAAGATAGTAACGAAGCCAAATTTGACTCAATTGATGATAAAAAAGATGATTCTGAATTTTTAGTAGATATCGCAGAAGTAAATCTTGCTGAAATCGAAATCGGAAAACTGGCTCAAACAAAAAGTACCAATCCTGAGGTTAAGAAATTTGGAAAAATGCTTGTTGATGAGCATACCAAATCGGCTTCTGAAGTAAGTGCTTTGGCTAAAGCAAAAAACTTCACTTTACCTACTTCGCTTACCGAAGATGGTCAGGAGGAATATAAAAAACTGAATGAAAAATCAGGTCTTGACTTTGATAAAAAGTTCGCTGATATGATGATCGACGGACACCAAAAAGCTATTGACAAATTGCAAAAAGCAACTAAAGATGCAAAAGACCAAGATGTTAAACTTTGGGCTTCAAATAATATAGCACCGCTAACAGCTCATTTGGAGCATGCGAAAATGCTAAAACAAGACTTAGATAAAAAATAAATTTAATTGGTTATTATTTATTTTCAAAAACCCCTTAAGAGTTGAATTGCTTAAGGGGTTTTATTTTTTTAAGCTGCAAAGGTTATGAGTTTTTTGGCTCACTGATTTTTACAGGTTACACTGGTTAGCACAGGTTTTATTTTTTTTGCGTTACATAGATAACCTAAAAGAACTTAGCCAGATTAAATAAATCAGCTTAAATTCATAAACCCATTCAATAAAATGGGCTTATAATGATAGGCAAAAGCAGTATAAGTTAGGGTTTTAAACTCCTAAACAAGTACTATTCTGAGTTTTTTACTTAGTAACTTAGAACCTTAGCAACTCAGGGACTTATGTTATTTCCCAAAGCTATTGTACTCTTCATCGGTTACGCTTTCTAACCAACTACCTTTTCCCTTATCTATTTCTGTAATGATTGCGATATGCGAAAATCTGCTAAATGGTGTTGCGCCATACCAATGTTCTATACCTGGCAAAATGGTCACAACTTCATCTTTATGAAGCAATCGAATTGCTTTATTTCTTTCCTGATAATAACCAATACCATCTGTTACTATAAGCAATTGCAGACTAACGTTTGAATGCCATATACTTCTTGAGCCCGCCTCAAAAGCAACTTCTTTAATAACAGTATTATCCGGGTGAATGTTGCTGGTTTGTTTTTTATACGAAACATCACCAGTCATATAAGTATTTGGGATTTTTCCCTCTTCAATAACAGAAGTATAAAGTGTTGACATAAAAATTGATTTTTTGAGATTGATTTTTTATTAAAATGATCTGACTTTTAAATTGTCTGATCGACAAACAACACCTTTACTTTAAATTATTTAAAGCTATTGTATTGTTCGTCAGTTACTGGTTCAAGCCAGTCTACAATACCTTTTTCAGTATTTGTACTAATTGCGATATGAGTAAATTCGCTATCCGGAGAAGCTCCGTGCCAATGTTTTACTTCGGGCTGAATGTTGACTACATCTCCTTCCTGAAGTAACTGAATTGGTTTTCCTTCTTCCTGATAATATCCGGTTCCTTGTGTAACGATCAGGATTTGTCCTCCGCCATGTGTATGCCAGTTGTTTCTTGCCCCGGCTTCGAAAACTACATTACCCACTGCAGTATTTAAAATTGGGTCGTTAGGAACCAGCATTTTTACCCATGCTTTTCCTGTAAAGTAATCTGCCGATGCCAGATCTCCTTTAGGAAAAATGCTGTCCTTTAATTGATTTTCAGTTGCTTTCATAATTATTTGGTTTTATATATCAGTGCCGGAAACTAAATTAGAAAGCTGGAATGCGCTTTATTGAAGTTATCTTTAGTCAGCAAAAACCGATAAAGGATTAGTACTAATTATTTCAGTGCAAAATTACTTTAGTAATAGGAATCAGAAATAACAATAATCAAACAAAAAATTAAGAATTTGAAACAATTTACATTCTTAACGATTTCGGGATCGTTCCGGTAAGCCTTTTAAAGTAATTGTTAAAATAGCTTGGATATTCAAATCCAAGAGAATATCCGATATCCGAAATACTCCAGTCCGTATGTTGCAGCAATGCTTTGGCTTCGCCTATAATTCTTTCGGTTATATGGGCCGTCGTCGATTTTCCGGTAATCTCTTTTACTGAACGATTTAAATGGTTTACGTGTACAGCAAGACTTTGTGCATAATCCTGAGGCGTTTTTAATGCCAGGGGTTCATTTTTTGTTTCTATTGGAAATTGTCTTTCTAATAATTCGAGGAATAATGAAGTGATTCGGGAAGAAGCATTTTTATGTTTAAAGAAATTTTCCGAAGGCTGCATTTTCATCGATTCATGCAAAATCAAATTGATATAATTTCGGATTAAATCGTCTTTAAAAACATAATCGGTATCTTGTTCTTCGATCATTTTTTGAAATAATGAATCTATAAATACTTTTTGCTCAGGTGATAAGGAAAAAATAGGAGTTCCGCCAATTTTAAACAAAGGCGATTCATGCAGGCTTTCAGAACGATCATTTACTTTTAAAAATTCTTCGGTAAAAACACAGGCATATCCTTGATAAACAGGCGAAATAATTTCCCATGAATACGGAATATGCGGATTTCCAAAAAATAAGATTGTACCATCAGTTTCTATACCGCGATCAGAATAATGAATCAGACTCTTACTCGTATTAATACATATCTTGTAAAAATCCCTGCGGTTATAGGTTGGAATTTTACTCACATCATCGTTTACTTCATATACTTTAAAACCTTTTAGCTTTAAATCGTTTAAACCAAGTTCCGAAGCCTGAAAATCTAATTGCTCTTTCATAATGCAAAGTTATGAAAATCAAACAAAGAATTTCGTTTCAGGTTTCAAGTTTTTTTTGTTCAGCTTTGAAATGAGAATAAAGAAAATTAACCACAGAGTTACAAAGTTTTTCATAAAGGTTCACAGAGTTTTTTAGCAACTGGTTTTAAGATAAAAAAACAAAGATCTGTGCTATACTTTTTTTTCATTCTTTGTGTAACTCTGTGGTAAAATTCCAAAGTTGCTCTACTCCCATTTCAAACCTGAAACCTGAAACAAAATAAACCCATAAAAAATTGCTTAATTATACCAATCGGTATATATTTGTACTCTTATTTTTCATGAATTATGAGTAAAGCCGAAAAAACAAAGCAATTTATTATCGAAAAAACTGCTCCTTTATTTAATATGAAAGGATACAGCGGAACTTCTATGAGTGATATTACCGCCGCTACCGGACTTACAAAAGGAAGCATTTATGGTAATTTCGAAAACAAAGACGAAGTTGCTATCGCTGCTTTTAAGTTTAATGTAAAAAAACTTCAGGACACTTTTGCAAAAGAGATTGAAAAGCAAACAACTTTTAAAGACAAATTATTGGTTTATCCCCGTTTGTATTCTGACTATTATGATTTAAGGATTACCAAAGGCGGATGCCCCATAATTAATACTGCCACAGAAGCTGACGATACCCACCCGATTCTTAGAAAAAAAGTAGAGCATACCATTCTTGCCTGGAAAGATAAGCTGGTCTACTTTATAGAACAGGGCATTATTGCAGGAGAATTTAAAGCCCAAAACATAGATCCTGAAAAAACAGCATTAACTATCATTGCTATTATCGAAGGTGCAGTTATGATTACCAAAATTACCGGAAACCTTTCTAATTTATCTGATATTATGCTTTCGCTAAATAAAATTATAGAGGATTTAGAATAATCACAAAGACTATTTTTTTGAATAAAAATATACCAATCGGTATTAAAATAAACTAAAGATTAAAAACCAAATGGAAACAAAAACAAGATTACAAGTATTACAAGACCACATTGACGGAGAGTTTACAGCATCACCATCGCCTTTTATGCTTTGGATGAAACCAATAGTTATCGCTGCCGAAGAAGGAACGGTTACTTTTAAATATTTAGTTCGTGAAGAAATGTCGAATCCGGTTAAGAGTTTACACGGAGGCGTAACAGCTGCAATTGCTGATGATTGTATTGGCGCTACAATGTTCTCTCTAAATGAAGAAACTTTTTATACTACCATAAATCTTGTTGTTGATTACTTTGCCCCTGCTTTTGTTGGAGATACTATTATTGCAAAAACAGCCATTATCAGAAAAGGAAAACAAATCGTAAATGCGCAATGCGAAATCTGGAACAAAGACCAAACCCGATTAATCGCAAGAGCAACTTCTAACCTTCTTAAAACAAATATTGTCAAGAAGGAATTGTAGCTCTTTCTCACACACAGATGCTGTTGATTTGCAAATTAAATCTATGTGTAAATATTTTTCACGCAGATTGAGCAGATTTTTTTTATCAGTGGCTTTGATTTTTAAACACATAGAAACATAGATTCTGTAAACTTAAAAAAAGGCGTTTCACTTTACATCAACTAACATAGAGCTATGTGAAAGAAACTTGTTTCTTTTTGACACCTTTTTATTCTATAAAACCTATGTTTCTATGTGTTTCATATTTTACTCATTACTGGCCAATATTTAAATATTTTTTTAACCAAAAATATACCAATCGGTATAAAATAATTTTATGACACCATTACACCGAAAACTGCTTATTTTCACAGTCATTCTGGCTGCTATCATGGAATTGATTGATATATCGATCGTAAACGTAGCTCTTTCTCACATGAGCGGAAACCTTGGCGCAACACTTGAAGATACTTCCTGGGTGATTACGGCCTATGCAATTGCAAATGTGATCATTATACCCATTACAAGCTTTTTGAGTGCTAATCTTGGGCGGCGCAATTATTACATAGGCTCTGTTATTTTGTTTACATTCTGTTCTTTCATGTGCGGACATTCTTCTAATATCTGGATGCTGGTCTTTTTCAGATTCTTTCAGGGCATTGGTGGCGGCGCACTATTGTCTATTTCTCAGGTGGTGGTTTTTGAACTTTTTCCAAAAGACAAACAATCAACCGCAGGAGCTTTATTTGGAGCAGGAATTTTTATCGGTCCAACCATTGGACCTACTCTTGGTGGTTACATTACCGAAAACTATGATTGGCCGTGGATCTTTTTAATCAATGTACCAATCGGGATTCTCGTCATGATTTCTTGTTATTTCCTGTTACGTGAACCCACTGTTAAACCGGAAATAACAAAAGTCGACTGGACAGGAATTGCCTTATTAGCGATTGGGGTTGGCGCATTGCAAACCGTTCTGGAAAGAGGTGAAGTCGAAGACTGGTTCGAAACCCGATATATTGTCGTCTTAACCGTCATTGCAGTAAGCACATTAATGGCTTTTATTTATTGGGAATTATCAATAGAAAAACCTGTTGTAAATCTTCGAGTCTTAAAAAGTAAATCTTTAAGTATAGCTGCTATTTTGACTTTTGTAACAGGATTTGGTATGTTTATTTCTATATATATTACTCCGGTTGTGGCGCAGCGTCTTTTGAGTTTTTCTCCCTATCAAACCGGGCTGCTTTTACTTCCGGGAGCTTTGTTTGCTTTACTGGCTCTAAAAACCTGCGGGACATTATTACAAAAAGGAGTTTCTCCGGTAATCATAATTGCAACAGGATTTCTATTGTTTATTTATTTTAACTGGAGAATGTCCGGAATGACTTTAAACACCAGTGCTGCTGATGTTGCAACTTCACTTATTTTTCGTGCCTTAGGCATGGCTTTATTGACCGTTCCGCTTACGATGCTGGCCGTTTCTTCGCTGGATGATAAAGACGTTGGGCAGGGAGCTGCACTCAATAATATGATGCGTCAGCTAGGCGGGTCTTTTGGCGTATCTATTATCAATACCTATGTCGCACACCGATTCTCAGCACACAGAAATGAATTGGTATCGAATGTTAATCAGTATAATGTCGTGGCGATGGACCGGATAAATGCTTATATAAGATATTTTCAAAGCAAAGGTTTTGCTTATAATGAAGCAAAATTAAAAGCGCTTAAATTAATGGAAAATATTGTATTGAGACAATCCTCATTATTAAGTTATCGGGATGCTTTTTTTCTTGTCGGATTATTTTTTGTCGTGACATTGCCGCTTCTTTTGTTTGTGATAAACAAATCGAAGAAACCAAAAACAAATGTGATTATTTCCGATCATTGAAATTTGTATTTAAACACATAGAAAACATAGCTTTTATAGTCTAAAAGGGAATAAAAAAGAAACTCGTATCTTTTACATAGTTTTGTGAATTGATGCAAGTGAAACGCCTTTTTCAAGTTACAAAAGCTATGTTTCTATGTGTTTAAAAATATGATTTTAGTTTTTCTTCTGATCAACATTCAAAACACCCGCCTTTAGTCCTTTGGCGGAAGCCGATAAAACAACTTCACTTCCGCTTTCGTCTTTCTGAACAATGATTTGTGCATAACCATTAAACAATTTTCGTTTCCACGGTTCTGATGGTGCTACTACCCTGATAATACCCGGATCTGTATTCATAACATCCCAGTCTTTTACTTTTTGTAAAGGCGAAGCTCTTATAGTGATAATATTGATTCCTTCTTTTAAAACAGCTTTATCAAGATGATATTTTTGAGAATCAGCTGCACTTGCAGTAATCAAATTTCCGTTTACAAAAACAGATTCGTTTGTTCCGATTTTTTTATAAAAGAAATCAACACTATTCGATTGTAAATTATTTTTCATCTCAAATTTACCTCTGTAAATATATCCCGATGCCTGATTTTTATAATCTCTGTCTTTAAAAGCTGCTTTCCAGGCATTCGCTTCATCTAAAGCAGATTCATTTGCATTGTCAACAGATGCCTGCTTTCTTTCTTCAAAATTAGTAATAGGAACAAGAGTAATATCATCTAAAAACTGATCTTTTTCTAACGATGTTGGATCTCCATTTCCTACGCCTAAAATTTTCCCGCCCTTAATAGAAAAAATAATTTCATTATTTGCGGTTGGCACATGTAAGCCATTTTTATCTGTAACCTCAACTGTTACTACAGAAACATTAGCATTTGAAGGATTTTCTTTATCGGCCGAAAGCTTTATGTTTTCAGGATTTCCGGTTGTTTTTTGAACTTCGGTCAATATTTTTTTGCCGTTTTTATATCCAATGGCTTCAAGAGTACCGGATACATATTTTACCTTCCATTCTAAATGTCCGTATTGTTCCATTTTCTTTTTTCCTAAACTCTTTTTATTCAGGAAAAGCTCCACTTCATCGCAATTAGAATGTACCCAGACATCGATTTCTTTTCCTTCCATTCCGCTCCAGTTCCAGTGTGGCATAAGGTGTAAAACAGGTTCATTTCCCCACCAGGATTTCAAGTAAAAAACATTGTCTTTCGGGAAACCGCAAACATCCATCATTCCAAAATAAGAGGTAACTGATGGCCAGCCATAAGGCGTTGGCTCTCCACGATAATCAAAACCGGTCCAGATAAACATTCCTGCCAGATACGGACGTGTGGCATAAAACTTCCAGCCTTCTTCAATACTATAAAAAGTCGGACGGGGCTTTTTGTCATAAGCACTTTGATAATGTTTGGCATCGTCTGTAAAATAAACACCACGTGTTGCAAAAGTCGAGCCTTCCTCCGTTCCCATTCCGGGTTGGTTTTTAAACTCATTTCGGTGCGCATCGATATCTCCATTTCCCATGTAATTATAGCCCATGATTTCAACTACAGAGGATATTCCGCTTTTAAAACCGCTGCTTATACCAACCGTTACAGGACGTGTAGGATCGATACTTTTACTAAATCCCTGCATCACATTTGTAATGCGTTCACCAACGATTCCGCCTTCAATATTCCATTCTTCATTACCAACAGACCAGCAAAATATACTTGGATGATTGCGGTCACGCTCTATCATTCGTTTTAAATCGTTTAAATGATAATCGTTAATTCCCATTAAACGGGTTTCGTCAATTACCAGCATTCCCAGCTTATCGCAGGCATCCAACAATTCGGGAGTTGGCGGGTTATGCGAGCAGCGATAGGCGTTTGAACCCATTTCTTTAAGTTTTTTTATTCTATAATATTGTAATTCATCCGGCAATGCAGTCCCAATTCCGGCATGATCCTGATGGTTGTTGGTTCCTTTCAATTTTACCGGTTTTCCGTTAAGGAAAAAACCTTTTTCAGCATCGAACTTCATGGTTCTGATTCCGAAACTGGTTTCATAACTATCTACAATTTTGCCTTCTTGTTTTATCTGCGTAACCAAACGATACAAATTTGGTGCGTCGATATCCCATAATAAGGGGTTATTGACTTTTATCTTTGAAGTAAATTTTGCTGTTTTATAAAAATCCGGTGCGGTTGCATTTTCAGAAATACTGGCAACTTGTTTACCCGAAGCCTCTAAGATAGTTTGTACGATTTCGATAGAACCTTTATAGTTTCCTTTGTTTTCAATCGTAACTTCTGCTTTAACTTCGGCAGTACTATTTTGAATTTCTGAAGTCACATAAGTTCCGTTCTGAATCACGTACAACGGATTTGTTTTTTGCAGATAAACATGTCTGTAAATCCCTGCTCCTTCATAAAACCAGCCTTCTTCCATAGAGGCATCGGCGCGAACCACAATGGTGTTTTCACCACCATAATTGACATAAGCCGTTACATCATATTCAAAACCATTGTATCCGCTTTCTTCTGTTCCGAGGAAATGACCATTAAAAAATACCTTTGAATTTCTAAAGACACCATCGAATTTTAGTGCTATAATTTTTCCCTGATCGCTTTGCGGAATGACAATTTTCTTTCGATACCAGCCAATATTTTTTTCAGGAAACCCCTTTCCTGCAGCTTTAAATCCGTGGCTAAAACTCGCTTTTTCGCTAAAAGCCTGCTCAACTGCCCAATCATGCGGAAGATCTAATTTTCTCCACGCACGATCATCAAAGCCCGGAGCTGCGGGACCATCTCCAAAACCGGTTTTAGCTAAATACGAAAAGTAACCTTCGGCATGACCAAAATCTTTTTGGGTATCGTATAAATGTCCAAATGAAAAACGCCATTCTTTATCGATTAACATCAATTCCCGGTCTGATTTATTTTGGGCAAATGCACTAATCGAAATTAAAAGGATGAAATACAGCAAAATTTCTTTGGGAGAAACAATTTTCATAAATAAGGTGGTTAGAAAGCAGCAATAAAAATAGGCCTTTTGGTTCGATTAAAATAATAGTATTTTATCAAAACCTGATCATATATACTTTCGTAAGCAGAGCTGGAAATTAGGCGATAAAAAATTTAGAATGATTCTATTGGCTGTACTTTGTTAAATTATTGTCTTTTAATGTAATTTTATCTTTAAATCCAACTAAAAGAGTACTATCATGAGTGTTATTAAAGACGAAAATATGCTTCTTAACACTATTAAGCGCATTGATCAAAAAATCGACAAACTAAATGATCAAAAAATAATTGCTTTTTTTGAATCACTTGGCTTAACAGAAAGAGAAGATATCCCAAAGGATTTCCTGAAATGGGAAACGATACTTGTTGTCGTACCAAACCGACACATATCGCATGAATTAAAATATTATAAATATTCGATCGCAAGGCTTTCTTTTGTGACAAACCCAAATGCGAAAGAAATACATATTTTTGATTTTAATGAATGGCAAAATATTACCCGAAACAAAACACAATTTCAGGTAAGAGAATTGCTAAAAACCAGTTTTGGCGGTGTTCGAAATCATTCTGAAAGATTGAATTAAATTTCTTTGTTTCTGGTTTCAAGTTTATCATATTGATACATCTTTGTCAAAGTTTAAGCTTTGACAAAGATAATCGCCATAATCATTAATCTTTTTTGATTTCAAAAATCCGGACGAATTTTTGCTCTAATTTTTTTCCCTTTCTTTCCTCTTTCCATCTCGAATAGAAAATTACAATAAGCATAAACAAACTCACAATTGTAGTCGCTCTCCTAAGCCCTCTTCCAAAAAAAAGAAAAAATACATTTAGTGCTATTAGAAAAACTACCGGGGAAAATCTTGTCCAGATCAACTGAAATTTACTGTTGGGTTCAACAATATAATTTACATTAAGAATATTATTTACATTCCTGTAATTTCCTCTTATAATAAAATAGGTTGGTGATGTTGCAGAATTTATGGTTAAACGAAAACTTTTATCATCGAAAAGGCCATAAAAAGGTTTAAATCCTCCAAACTTGGGAAATATTCTAAACAGACTTAAATTGACTTTTAGAGAACCAACTTCAGTATTATTTATCAATCTTGATCTGAATTCAGCTATACTGAGTTTTGATTCCATTTAATCAAATTATAATCTTTTAATAAGTTCTTTTACTCTTGCAAAAACATAATTTGCTTTTTCGTCGAAAACAACCATATCAAAATCGCTGCTTCCTTCGGTAAAATGTCCTTCTTTTTTGGTATCAGAATATACTTTTTCGAAGTATGTATCCCGTTTCTTTACCCACTCTAATTGCTCTTTTTTTAATTTAGACTGCTCTTTAGAACTTAGTTTTAGTTTTAAATTCTTATAGCAAACATTCAGCAGACTATCAGATTGATTGTAATACGCAATCGAACAATCTTTCATGCTGCTTCCATTGTTTAAACAGCGTTGGTAAGCAGTTTTCAAATTATTAACTGTTTCCATTGTCTGTGCATTACAATGAAATGTAAACAGAATAAAGAATAATAGTATCGAATTTTTAATCATGATTTACTTTGAAATTTTATCCTTAAGTTGATTTCAGAATAGCAATATACTTAAAGTTTTTATTTTTACTGTGCAGTCAATAAATTTTTAACCATTTCATTTAGTGCATTTCCGTGAATATTTTTCGCCAGGATAATTCCGTTTTTGTCTATCAAAAAGTTTAATGGCACAGATTGCAGCATATAATCGCCAACAACAGGAGATTGCCAGTATTTTAAATCACTTACTTGTGTCCATGGCAATTTTTGCTTTGCAATAGCAGCCAGCCAAAGCGGTTTTTTGGTATCCATTGAAACGCTGTAAATCGTAAATTTATCCGGATAAGTATCATTCAGCTTTATCAATCCCGGTTGTTCTTTAATGCATGGTGCGCACCATGACGCCCAAAAATCAACTAAGACTAATTCTCCTCTTAAAGAAGAAAGTGCAACGTTATTACCTTTTGTATCCGGAAGATCGATTTCAGGAGCAATATCGCCAACATCGGTTCCTACGACCTGAGCTTTTGAACTGGTTATAACACAACATAAAAATCCTAAAATAAGTAAAGTTTTTTTCATAGTTTGATTACGATTATTTTTTTGTTTTTGAATCGCGCAAAGTCGCGGAGTTGCAAAGTTTTTAAAGTTAAAAAAAAATAAGCTTGGCGCCTTCGCGACTTTGGGCTATTAATTTTCACAAGCAAATATAAATTTTCTTTATTAAATTTTTCATTGTTTTATTCAGCATACTCCCCCTCTGTCTTAATTTTTTGCTAAATAATTATTTTATAAATTGGCATATCGGGAAAAGTCGATATATTTGCACCATGGAAAATATAGAAATTTTTAAGGCCTTATCAAACAAATCCAGGCTGCAAATGCTGGAATGGCTGAAAGAACCCGAAATAAACTTTCCGGATCAGCTACAGCATGCGGGATTTGAACACGGAGTTTGTGTTGGTCAAATACAAGCCAAAGCCGGACTAACGCAATCAACTGTTTCTGAATACTTGTCTATTTTACAACGTGCAGGATTTATAGAATCGAAACGTGTTGGACAATGGACTTACTATAAACGCAACGAAGGTGCCTTTGAAGCACTCAGTAAATTAATTCAAACTAATTTGTAATTACTATGAGTACAAACAACCTGTTTTCACCATTTAACTTAAAAACGTTAAATCTTAAAAACCGAATCGTAATGGCGCCAATGACGCGCTCATTTTCTCCAAACGGAGTTCCAACTGACGAAGTAGCTTCTTACTACCAAAAAAGAGCTCAGGGTGAAGTTGGTTTAATATTATCTGAAGGAACTGTCATCGACAGGGCTTCATCATCAAATGATGCTAATGTACCCCATTTTTATGGCGAAGCAGCATTAAACGGATGGAAAAAAGTGATTGATGAAGTTCATGCGGCCGGAGGTTCAATGGGGCCACAAATCTGGCATATGGGAATTATGGACAATCACCATTCTGGGTGGGTTCCTCCAGTTCCTTTTGAAGGTCCTTCAGGATTGAACCGACCTGATTTTAGAAATGGAGTAGCGATGTCTGAGAAAGATATTGAAGACACTATTATTGCTTTTGGAAAAGCCGCTGCTGACGCTAAGAGATTAGGTTTTGACACGATCGAAATTCACGGAGCGCACGGTTATTTAATTGACCAGTTCTTTAGAGCTGAAACAAATTTACGTGATGATATTTATGGTGGAAAAACATTGCCTGAACGTAATCGTTTCGCTATTGAAGTAATCAAAGAAATCAGAAAACAAGTTGGTAATGATTTCGCCGTGATTATGCGTTTCTCTCAATTTAAACCTTCTGATTACAACTATAAACTGGCCAAAAATCCGGCAGAATTAGAAGCGTGGCTTACGCCACTTGTAGATGCCGGTGTAGATATTTTGCACTGTTCTCAACGCCGATTCTGGGAACCTGAATTCGAGGATTCTGATCTGAATTTCGCAGGATGGGCTAAAAAAGTAACGGGAGCACCAACTATTACCGTAGGTTCTGTCGGACTTTCCGGTGATTTCTTTGGTGCATTTGCCGGAGAAAGCTCTCAGCCAACTTCTTTAGAGGAATTAAACAGACGTTTCGACAGGGGTGACTTTGACTTGGTTGCCGTTGGAAGACCTCTTTTATCTGACCCGAATTGGGTGGCTAAAATCAAAGCGGGTAAAACTGACGAATTGAAAGGCTTTAGCAAAGAAGCTTTGGGAGCTTTAGTGTTAGAATAAATTTTATAAAAGGAACAAAGTTGCAAAGGTACAGAGGGACAAGGTTTCCCTAATTGAGCTAAATACAAAAGGGATAAACAATTAAGTTTATCCCTTTTTTGAATATCTAACTAACAAAATTTTAGAAATTCAGGATTTTTAGAAAAATTCAGAGTTACAAAGATTCAAAGTGGACAAGTTTTTGCCTTTGACCCTCTGAACCTTTGCCTCTTTTGCCTCTCTTTTTCAAGAAACTTTTCTCTTTTGAAATTTGTTCTGAAGCCAATTGCGTACAGGTTCATCGTAGAATTTCAAACATAGATAGGCAATTGTGATACTGGAAATCAAAACTCCGATTCCGATTAGGTAACCATCTTTTAAAGGAACTTTATTATCAATTACCCAAGCTGTATACCAATAAATTAACGGATAATGTATAATGTATATTGGATATGAAATATCTCCTAAGGCTTTGCATATTTTAATAGAAAACGGATTCTTAATTTCTCCTCCGGCACCAATGGCCACAATTAACGGGAACATCAGAATTATGCTGAATGACTCATACAAACCATTCATCCATAAGCTGTTTTCATCACCAATTCTTGGTATTGAAAAAATGACTATGATCAAAATACTGCAAATCCAGAAAGCCCCTTTTAAATGGATTAATTTTCCTAAACGCGAAAGTAAAACTCCTGCAAAAAACGGATATAGCAAACGGGTAAAACCAACATTCAGTTGTTCCAGGTTTAAAGACCAACCGCCAATAACATCTCCTTTTGGTCCATAAACAGTGTAATTAATCAACATTGCGGCAAAAATAAAAACAAAAACGCCAAGAACTTTATTCGAGAATTTACGGAAAAATAACGCATATAAGATATTCGCAATATATTCAAAGAACAGTGACCATGCTGGTCCGTTAAGCGGATGCATTTCTCCCCAGCCCCTGATTTCTAATGATGGCGGAATTGGAAGCAACGTAAATCCTATTACCATCGTTAAAATCACTTTCCAGACGGCCATTCCTGCAATCATAGGAAAAAGATCCGAAGCCTGAAAATAGTAAAAAATGGCTCCAATGATCATTCCCATAATAACCATAGGCTGTAAACGAATTAAACGTCGTTTGTAAAACTCCCATTGGGTCATTTTCCCCCATCGATCATCGTAAGCATAAGCCACAACAAATCCGGATAAAAGAAAAAAGAAATCTACTGCCAGATAACCGTGATTGATGATTTGCTTAAATCGGCTTCCTTCGTTATGCGCTTCAAAAATGTGAAAGATAACGACTAAAATAGCGGCCACTCCACGTAAGCCGTCCAGAATTTCATAATGTTTTTTTGGTTTAATATCAATAGAAGTTGAACTCATAAAAATATGCTTTTGGTGGTTAATAAGGTTAGTTTTTTTATTGTGAAATGTGATTTATAATTTGTGAAATGTTCCTAATTATATTTGTAAATGATCATACATCTTTCATTTTACTTTTTACTTTTTACTTTTTACTTTATTGGTGATTTTTAAGCCACTCAAGTCTGCGTTGATCCGGTAAATGTGTTACTTTAAAGTTTTCAAATTTAGCTTCAAAGCCTTTTCCGTCCGGTGATGCAGCCATCAGACCTACCATAACAGGTGTATTGTCCTGTAGTGGAGCATTTCTGGTCATGATATAATTTTTATCGTCATAGGAAAAGAAAACCTCAACAGCATCTAATCGCCGTACGACTTTAATCCATACAAATGGTGGTGCTTTTTCTAAAGTTGTTACGCTCCAGTCGCTTTTCTCGTGTGTGACAACCGTACTGATATTAAATTTTCCGTCGACAAATTCAACTCCGGTTTTAATGTAGTTTTTCTCGTCAATACGAAGCATTAATCCCATTTGGTCAAAACGGGCGATATAATTTCCGGTTAGTTTTACTTTGGCTTCAAATTCTCCTCCATAAGTTGTGTAATAAAACGGAGCATCATCAACCGTAAATCCGTAATGCGAAATACGCCAGTAATCACTATTTGCCGTAACATTTACGATTAATGCATTGTTTTTAATTTCCCATTTTTCAGGTTCATTAAACCATTGCATTTTATTCAGGCTTTGCGCCGAAAGGTTTTGCGCCAAAAATAAAACCATCGCACTTAATACAATTTTTTTCATTTAAATTTTAACAATTAATATTTTTTAACCGGTAAGAGATTAAGAAAAATTAAGCATGAAGCTGATTAAATTTATTTTCTTAATGGGTAAAAGTTTTTTAAGCTTAGCAACCACAAAGCTTAATTTCTCTTAATTTCTTAGTGGTAAAATAGTTTATAAAAGTAAAGCTGCAACTTTTTACACTTGCAGCTTTACAACCAACCAATTTAGAAATAATGAAATTATTGAAGTGAGAATCCCACTTTAGATTTTATATCTGTAGAAGATGCTCCAACGATTGCTTCAAAAGCTCCCGGTTCAGCAACCCAGTCGTGTTTTTTATCATCAAAAAAGCTTAAAGCTGTTTTATCTACTGTAAACGTTACTGTTTTTTCTTCTCCCGCTTTAAGTGCAACTTTCTCAAATCCTTTTAATTCTTTTACCGGACGTGGCAATGAAGATTTCAAATCACTGATATAAAGCTGAACAACTTCTGAACCTTCTCTTGATCCTGTATTTTTAACTTTTACTGAGAATGTAATCTGGTCTCCTGCTGACATTTGTTTTTTATCTGCCGTAACTTTTCCGTACTCAAAAGTGGTGTAGCTTAAACCATGGCCAAAAGAGAATAATGGTTTTGCTTTTTGTTTGTCAGCCCAACGGTAACCCACAAAGATGCTTTCTTTATACGTTACATCTTCTCCTCCTGGAAATTCTCCTAAGGCATGCGCTCCGTTATCTGATAATTTTACAGGGAAAGTAAAAGACAGTTTTCCTGAAGGATTTACATCTCCAACCAAAACATTAGCCAATGCATTTCCTGCTTCTGTACCTAAAAACCATCCTTGTACAATTCCCGGAACTTCTTTTACCCATGGCATTGCCACAGCATTTCCTGAAATATTTACAAAAACTATGTTTTTATTTACTTTTACTAAGTCAGTAATTAACTTATCCTGGCCATATGGCAGGCCTAATTCTTTACGATCGTGTCCTTCAGCATCCTGATTGTCGCTTTTATTTAATCCACCAATAAAAAGAACAATATCAGCATCTTTGGCCACTTTTAAAGCTTCAGCAGTTAATTCGGCAGGAGAACGTTTGTCTTCTAAACTAACTTTTGCTACTACTCCGTTATAATTACTTGTCGGATCTCCAACGTAACCACGAGCGTAAACGATTTCAGCCTGATTTCCTATTCTTTTCTTTAATCCTTCAAGAGGTGTAATTTCATATCTTGCTTTTAGTGAAGAACTTCCTCCTCCAACAGTCATCATTTTGATTGCATTTTCTCCAATAACAGCAATTTTCTTTGTTTTAGAAAGGTTGATTGGCAAAATATTATTGTTGTTTTGAAGTAATACAATTCCTTCTTCAGCGATCTTCAAACCTGCTTTTGCATGTTCTTCTGTACCAAAAGATCCAAAAGGTCTGTTTTTATCCATCGTAGTTAAAAACGATAAACGTAAAATACGACGTACTTTTTCATCTAATTCTTTGGTTCCAACCTCGCCTTTTCTAATCATTTCTGAATATGGTTTTGCCAGGTAATAGTTGTCATACGCATTACTGGTTCCCCATGAAAGTCCATTTGTCCAGGATCCAAATTCCATGTCAAGACCATTATGAATCGCTTGCTTTGTATCGCTCACTCCTCCCCAATCTGAAACTACAACACCTTTAAATCCCCATTCTCCGCGAAGAATATCATTTAGCAAAAATTCATTGTGGCAACATTGCTGTCCTTTGTATCTGTTGTATGACCCCATAATAGCCCAAACATCACCTTCCTGAACAGCAGCTTTAAAAGCAGGTAAATAAATTTCGTATAAAGCACGATCATCTACAATTACGTTTACTGAGTTACGTTTTGTTTCCTGATTATTTAAAGCAAAGTGCTTTACACAGGCAGCAACTCCGTTTGCCTGTACCCCTTTAATATAAGGAACGACCATTTTTGAAGTAAGAAAAGGATCTTCTCCCATATATTCGAAGTTACGACCGTTTAGTGGTGTTCTGTAAATATTAACTCCAGGTCCTAATAATACATTTTTGTTACGGTAACGTGCTTCTTCTCCAATCGATTTACCATATAAAGAAGACAGCTCTTTGTTCCAGGTTGCAGAAAGTGCCGTTAAAGCCGGAAATGCAATACAGGAATCATTTGTCCAGCCTGCCTGATCCCATTCATCCCATAAAACCTCGGTACGAATTCCGTGTGGTCCGTCAGTCATCCAGTTTTCCGGAATCCCTAAACGTTTTACACCAGGCGAACTAAATTTTGACTGCGCATGTATCATGGCAATTTTTTCTTCAGTTGTCATTCTTTTAAGCGCATCTTCTACACGCTCAGTAATTGGCTTTTTATCATCTAAATAAACCGGAACTTTATTCTGTGCATTCACACCGATCGAGCTCAACAAAAGTAAAACAACAATTGTTTTAACGTTTTTAAACATAACTATTAATTTTATTAAAGCATTTAATGTAAAATATAAAAGGCAGTATAAAGTCATAAATACCTTTTAATAATATTGTAAAGCTAAAACGTTATAGTTTGTTTTGAATTTTTAAACGAAAAAAAGTAGTAAAATAAAAACACAAATACTTGACTTACAAATGATTATATAAAATAATACCCTGAAAAAAGTAGTGATTTTAAAATAAAAAATTAAACTTTCAATGAAATTAAGCCTATTTTCATGACCATTTCTTCAAAATCATTTCGGGAAACTGCGGCTTTATTTCGGGCTCTGGTACGATAATTATAAATTGTGCTCAAAGAGTAACGAAGAAAGGCTGCAATTTTTACACTGTCATTAATTCCCAAACGAATCAAAGCAAAAATTCGAAGTTCAGTATTCAGTAATTCTCCCTGCTTTAAGACTATTTGTTCTTCCTTAATTAAAAGTGCGTTGAAATCTTTTACAAAAGTGGGATACAAATTCAGAAAGATAATATCAAAATTCTTGTACAATTCCTCCAATTCATTATCAACTAAAGTAGTTGATTTCAGCATTTTATAAATCTCATCAAATTGTTTTGCAGTGGCTTTTTTATTTAAAATGATGCGATAATTTTCCAGTTTATTGATGTAAGTCGAACAAAGACTAAAAAAATGCGCTATATATTCTTCTTTAATATGATTTGATTCTGATAATTGTCCGTTACGTTCCTGCAACTGATTATTGGTTTCTGTAATGTCTTTATTTAATTCCGCCAGCTTTTGACTCGTTTCATAAAGTTCCCCCCGAATTCTCGAGACTTTTTTCATTTGCTTATAGACATAAATAATCGCTACAAGTAAAAATGCCGAAAGTAAACTAATACATAAAAGATACAATTGTAATTCGGTTTTTCTTTTCGCTTCCCGTTCTAAATAAACCGTATTGATAATCGAATAAACCTCTGACATTAATAAGGTACGAAACTGTACGTTGCAATAAAGCGCATCTTCAATAGCAGACTGTGTCAGCTTATAAGCCATATCGACATCGCCAATTTTATAAAAAACCAATGCAAGCTCCTGAAGTGATGCATTGTCTTTATTTGCATTTCTTATATCTGAAGTAGCCGAAAGTGCGTAGTATTTTTTTCTTGACTCTAATTGATGTGTTGCCTCATAAATACTGCCTAACAGATACGTAACCATAGCATATTGCGGATTATCTTCTTTTATGGTATTGAATAAATGCAGCAATTGTTTTTCGGCAATATCAAACTTTTTTTGAGACATGATTTGCTGAATCTTATTGATTTGGTAGTTTAGTGTATTGGGGTCTAAAACGGTCAATAAAGAATCACGGTATTTTCGTATTTGCTGAATGTATTTTATGTCATAACTATTGGCAGCATAATGCTCGAAAAACTCCCTATATGCCACATAATAATTTTGAAGTAATGATTTGGATAAGTTTTTTTTATCAATGCTTTTTAAAATAGCTTCAGATTCACGGTATTTTCCTGAAGAAGAATAAAGTGTGACCAATTGTAAATTTGCCAGATTTAGTAACTCCTTATTCTGGAGTTCATTGGCAATTTTCAGATTCTTTTTTACATAAAAAATAGCTGAATCCGAATTGAATTTCTGATATTCAGTATATAATGTCTTGTTGTAATTGTACTCTTGTTCCTTTGTTAAATCATCCGATTTGATTTTTTTGAAATTGAGAATACGTTCTTCTTTGAGCCTTACATAATGTTCTTTATTCCTAAGAGCATCATTTAGTTTTGCTAAAATAGTATCTGTACTATCCGATGAATAAACAGGATTTGCCAATAGAACTAAAAAACAAAGCAACAGATAATTTTTCAAAACAATTAGAGCTATAATGAGAGCCACAAATATAAGAAAGTGTGCAAACAAAAATGAATTATTTAGTAAGTCGCAAATTTTGAATTTCGTAACAATAAAAAATTAAATAAAGCATTTTATAAAAATCATTTTGGGCGGATCAGAATAATGTTTTGTAAATTTGATTGTATTTAATTTTCCAATCTAAACGATATACAAATGCCTCATTTTATTATTGATTGTTCCGAAAACGTAATTCGCCTAAAATCTGCAGATGAAATAATGCAGGAAGTTTTTAATTCGGCATTGTCAACTGATCTTTTCGCCGAATCTGAAATAAAAGTGCGTATTAATCCTTTTACGTATTACAACAATGGAAATTCATTAGATGATTTTATTCATGTTTTCGGATATATTATGGAAGGTCGAGATGTGAATCAGAAAGCCAGACTTTCCAGAGCAATTGTCTCTAAATTGAATAAAATACTTCCTGAAGTTCCGGTAATTTCGATTAACATAAAAGATTTTGAAAAAGCGAGTTATTTCAATAAAACGATGATTTCGAACACAATGTGATATAAAAAAAGCGATAACAAATGTGTTTTGCCATAAATAATACCGCTTTTTTTACTGCAGATTAAGGGATTAAAAAGGATTTTTTTATAGTATACTTTTTTATCCCTTAGAAAATAGCCCCCAATCATTGTCATCCAGAGGAACGAGGAATCTCCACAAGAAACTAACACAAAGTATTTTTCTAAATTGTCGAGTTACTTATGGAGATTCCTCGTTCCTCGGAATGACAAAAATGCGCAGACAAACTTTGATAAAGTTTTCGTAAAGATCTATCCTATTTATTCTATCCTATTTATTCTATCCTCTTTATTCTATCCTCTTTATTCTATCCTCTTTATTCTAACGAACTGCAATTGGAGCCGATAAACAGCTTTCAGGAATATCAAAAGCATTGACCAGTGAAACAGCATCCGGTCGAATATCCCAACAAAGCTGATTGACCATTTTACGTACTGCTTTGGTTTTCACGGCTTCCATATAACCGTCTTCAAGATACCATGCTTTGTTTTTTTCTATTTGCGAAAGCGCATATAACTGATTTAGCTTCGTTAGTATTTCTTTCGATTTAATATCTTCTACCTCTTTTATTGCCAATTGAAATTGTTCCAGCACTACTCTCTCTAAATAAGCCTGAGCAACATCGATCATTTGATGTTGTACAACATTAAAAGCATCATAAGGCTCTAAACCTCCGTCGACCAATTTTTTGATACGTCGTGCTGCCGAAGCCAGAATTGTTTTTTCCCTGTGAATAAATGCCTGTAAATGAAATTCTGCATCTAACAAATGTTCATCATCTGTTTTACGGGTCGCAATCGGATTTTTTTCTGTAATGGCCGTTTTGGCATTTTCGTATACATAATTAATAATTCCTAAAGACCCCATTTCTCCAAACGATTTTCTGAATTCAGACAAACGGTTTTTGGCGACCAATTGCATCAAAACGGTATTATCACCTTCAAAAGTGGTGTATATTTCGGTGTCATTTTTTAGGGCATCAATTCTGTTTTCAGACAAATATCCTTTTCCTCCAATAGCTTCACGGCATTCCTGCAGAATATCTCTTGTACTCCAGGTCGAATAGGATTTCATTCCCGCTGCCAGAGCTTCTATTTCCTGCATTTCTGCTTCCGTTTTATTCAGGAAGCGGTTTGTTAAGTACTGCAAGGCAAAATGAACGGCATAGGTTTTAGCCAAAGGCGGAATTAATCTGCGTTGGTGCATTCTGTAATTTAAAATCGGAACTTCTGATCCTCCTTCCGGACCAAATTGTCGGCGCTGATCACTGTATCTTATCGCAATCGTTAATCCGGATTTGGCTGCTGCCAAAGCAGAACGCGGAATCCCGATTCTACCTCCAACCAAAGTCCCCAACATCGTAAAAAATCGTCTGTTATCACTCGGAATTGGACTTTCGAATTCTCCTTTATCATTTACAGAAGCGAAACGATCCAGCATATTTTCTTTCGGAATCACTACATTATCAAAACTAATAGTTCCGTTGTCCACTCCGTTTAATCCCATTTTATGTCCACAATCGCCAATGGTAATTCCGTTTAAGGTGTTTCCGTTAGTATCCCTTAGCGGAACCACAAATGCATTTACGCCATAATCGTGCCCGTCGATAACCAGCTTAGCAAAAACAGTGGCCATTTGTCCGTGAACTGCCGCATTCCCAATATATTCTTTTTGCGCATTTTTATTGGGCGTATGAATCGTAAACGTCTGGTCATTATGATTATAAGTGGCCGTGGTTTCTAACCCTTTGACATTGGAACCATGATGTGTTTCGGTCATGGCAAAACAGCCGGGAATTTTTAAAGAACCAATATCTTTTAAGTATTTCGCATAATGTTTATCAGTTCCTAACGATTGAACACTCATTCCCCAAAGTCCAAACTGAACACCAAATTTGATTACCAGACTCAGGTCGTGATAACTTAAGGTTTCCATAATAGCAAAATAATCGGCTATGTTTTCTCCTCCACCATATTGCTTTGGGTAGGCCATATTTCCGAGATTTTCCTCTGCCAGGATTTTACACCAATTATAAACCGTTTGGCGGTATACATTGATATCTGTAGAAGTTTCATAAGCAAATTCAGGTCTCGAAATTACTGATTTTACTTTGTTGATTATTGCATCTTGTTTACCATTTAAAATAGCTGTTATTTTCTGAATATCAAAATCACTGTTGGTTTGTGAATTTGCCGTAAAAGAACTGGCTTTTGTTTTAAAGTTCTGAAGTGCTTCTTCGCCTAAAATCCCAAGATCATTCTCCAGTTTTATAAAATTGGATTGTAAGGTCGAAATGTCTACATCTTTTTCAGAAAGTGCTACCGCAATGTCAAAAATCGATTTTATATCTGCTTTATTCTGAATGCTGCTTTCAATATCTTCTTTCCATTGTGCGAGCTCATTTCGTGATGGTGGATTTGAAATGTCTAATCTTGAAAGTAATTGTTGTTTTTCTTCGGGCGAAAGCCAGGCCAAATCATTGATAAATTTCTGAATGGTTGTAAACTCTTTCTGAGTAAGCAAATCATCGGACCATACTAAATAGAATAAAGGAATAAAGGCTTGAAGTTTTATATTTTTCATAGAGAATCTTAATTTTTACTTGTGTTAAATTAAAGAAATTTCACTTAAAGTACGTTAAGATTCTCTTAATATATACATTTTGTTATACTGGTAATTTCAGCATTATACCTGTTTTCTACCCGTTTACTTTACTATTCATCATACCGCTTACAACATTAATCATTGCTTTTCTGGTTAAGAATCTTGGCAAAAAAGACTGTACATAATTCATTGATCCGACAATTTTAAAGCTTTTGTCTTTTAGAAGTGCTTTAATTCCTTGTTTCGCAACTTCTTTGGGAGTATCTGCTGTCATGCCTTTTGTATTAGCTCTTGCAACAGATTGAAAACCGGTTGTGGTATTCCCCGGACAGAGTGCAGTTATAGTTATCCCTTTTTTATGGTATTCACCATAAAGCGCTTCAGAAAAATTTAGTACAAACGATTTACTGGCGCAATAAGCAGCTACATACGGACATGGCTGTAATGCTCCGGTTTAAGCTACATTAATAATTCCGCCATCGCCTTTTTTCAGCATATCCGGCAATATCAAATGACAAAGTTTTACCAGTGCATTGATATTTATTTCGATCATATCTTCATACTGCTGAATACTTTCATCCAAAAAATTGGTCCATTTACCAAATCCTGCATTGTTTATTAGTATATCTACAGATAAATCCGCCTGTTTTATTTGATTGTACAATTTGTATGGAGTATCTTTTTGCAGAAGATCACCGGCAAAAACATTTACTTTTATATTATATTCTTTTGAAATTTTACTGGCTAAAAGATCCAATTTCTCTTCTGATCTCGCTGTTAAAATAAGATTTGCTCCTTGTTTTGCCAGTTCATAAGCAAAAGCTTCTCCAATACCGGATGAAGCTCCGGTAATTAATGCTGTTTTGTTTTTTATTGTTTTCATTTTTTAATTATTTTCTGAAGCAAAATTCAGAAATAACTAAACCATTCTACTTGACCTATGTTAGGAAATCAATTTTCTCCTGATTCGGCTTAAACTTTCAGGCTTGATCCCGATAAAAGAGGCAATGTATTGAAGTGGTACATTTTTAATGATATCAGGATTATATTTTACCAGGTTTAAATATCGATCTTCTGCCGATAAATTAATAATATCCCTGGTTCGCTGCTCATTATAGATAACAGATTTTTCATAAATAATTCTGGCAAAATCTGACCATTTTGGACTTTTTTGGCAAAGGCTATCAAAATTACTTTTTGTAATGCGCAGCACCTCACAAGGAGTTATACATTCGACATTATCATTGGAAGCAGTTCCGTTTATAAAACTGTTAAAAGAAGTAATAAATCCGGACGGACAATTGATATGGGTGGTAACTTGAACGCCATTTTCATTATAGAAGATGCGTATAAAACCGGAATTTATAAAATACAAATACTTAACGGGTTTGTTTTCGATTTCTAAAATCTGACTTTTATCAAAAAAAACAGGCTCGAAAAAACTTTCAGCCATAGCCCTATCTGTTTCATCGATTTTTATAATTTCCCGAATTAAATTTAAAAGTCTGTCGTGCATTTAAAATCTGGTTAGAATTAATCTGATATAATGAGGCTGCCACAGATTAAAGAGTTTTTATTTGCTACGAATTTAGCTAATTTTAACGAATTATAATTTGCAACGCACTGGAAAGAATTAGCGAAAATTTGTAAAATTCGGGGCAAAAAACTTCACCTATTCCATAAAAAAACAGGAATGAAACTAATCATTCCTGTTTTACATATCCTAAGATTCTGGTAATTTATATTTTAAACCAATAAAAAATATAAAAACCTCACGTTATTTAGAATCTTTGGATATTGTGGTAAACTTTTGCCTCATAGCAAAAATATGGTGTGAATTAAAAACCAATACGGCCAGAAAAACAATTCCGTAGGCAATAATCTGTATAAGTCCGAATTGTTCTTTATAAAGAAACATGGCCAGAAGAAAAGCAATCATCGGGTTAATATTTAAAAGCATTCCAACTGTAGAAGAATTGATTCCGGATAGTGCATATAAGTTAAGAAACAACGGAAAGATCGTGAACAAAATAGCAATGGTTTCGATACAGAAATAAAATTTAAATTCTGTTGGAACCGGCCCGCTGTATGATGGAAAAAAAGGCAGTAAAAACAAAGCAATTAAAGTAATATGAAACGTTAAGACTAAAAATTTATCGAAACCTTTATTGACTCTCTGGCTTACTAAATAACAAGCATAAGAAAGGCCAATGATTATACTGAAAAGCATGTCTGTAATATTCGCATAAGATAAAAGCACGCATCCGGAAATACTCAATCCAACGGCGATCCATTGCGTTTTACTTAGTTTTTCATGCAAAATAAAATAAGCCAGTAAAGTGGTTAAAATTGGACAAACCAGATAAGCTAAAGAAGTGGCTTTTACACTAACATGGTTCATTACATAAATAAAGGTAAACCAGTTTGTCATTATAAAAAGGCTCCCTCCTATATTCAATAGAACGGTTTTACGTTTTTCTAATTTTGGCAATCTTTTAAAAGTTTCGATTGCTTCTTTTATCTTTTTTCTTTTAAAAACAAAAGCAATCAACAACATTAGTATACTACAGCTAAAAACGCGATAGAATAAAATATCCAAAGAAGCATAGTCATGTATTGGTTTTAAAACCAAACTGAAAAATCCCCAGATTACAAAACAAGTAATGGCCGCTGCGTAGTATTTTGTTGTTTTCACAAATGTTATTTTTGTTTAGTTTTCTTATTAAAGCAAATTTCTAAAAAATAAAACAGCAATACAGATACAGTTTTTGTAAATTGCACCATAACAGTTTTTTTATGAAATCGCCAAGATTCTTAATTTCAAACTGACAATAAGGTCTTATGGCGATACCTCCCGATAGCTATCGGAACCATTAAAAAACAAATAGCATCTTCGTATGAAAAATTCAAATTACTTATATCTGCAGTTTGCGGACAGGATCGAAAAACAAATAAAATCCGGCGTTTTGAATGTTGGTGACAAGCTGCCTTCGATACGTGAAGTCTGCGCTGAAACGGGCTACAGCATGAGTACGGTGAGTAAAGCCTATTATGAAATAGAAAGCAGATCGTTGATCGAATCCAGACCACAATCCGGTTATTATGTAAGTAATATTTCGGCCAGAACAATTCCTGAACCTTCGCCAAGCAGCCCTGTTTTAAAATGTGTCAATATTGATCGTGAAGATTTAATTGATCAGGTATATGGTAATATGACCGATCCTAATATTACAATGCTTTCGTTGGGCTTTCCTTCAAATGAACTTCTTCCTATTGCGAAATTAAACAAGGGAATGGTTCAGGCAATGCGCCAACTTCCTAATAGCGGAACGGGTTATGAACAGGTAAAAGGGAATCCTAATTTGAGAAGGGAAATTGCCAGATGGTCGTTTACCTGGGGAGGATCATTAACCGAAGAAGATATCATTACAATGCCAGGCTGCACAAGTGCGATATCACATTGTTTGATGACGCTGACACAACCCGGAGACACTATTATTACCGAAAGTCCTGCTTATTTTGGAATTTTACAACTGGCTAAATCATTGGGATTGTACATCATGGAATTGCCAACCAACATGACTACAGGAATAGAACTGGAAGCGTTGAAAAAAGCACTTTCGTCTAAAAAAGTAAAGCTTTGTTTACTGATGAGCAACTTTAGTAATCCGTCCGGAAGCATGATGCCGGCGGAACATAAAATAGAAGTGGTTAAGTTGATGGAATTTTACAACATTCCGTTGATTGAAGATGATATTCACGGCGATTTGTACTTTGGCTCGAGCCGGCCAACGAATTGTAAAACCTATGACGAAAGCGGCATTGTACTTTGCTGCAGTTCTGTATCCAAAACACTGGCTCCGGGTTATCGCGTAGGCTGGGTTTCACCGGGGAAATTTAAAAAGCAAATTCTACGAAATAAAATTTACCATTCACTTTCCTCTCCTACCATTACCCATGAAGTGGTGGGTGATTTTCTTAAAAACGGACGTTATGAAAACCATCTGCGAAAAATACGCCAGATCCTGAATCATAATTGCAATAACTATATTAATACTGTTTTGGAGTCTTTCCCTAAAGGTACAAAAGTAAGTCAGCCCCAGGGTGGATTTTTTCTTTGGATAGAACTGGATAAAAGTATAGATACAGCTGCTTTTTATCATTTGGCCATGCAGCATAATATTAGTATTGCCCCCGGAAGGATTTTTTCTTTTCAGGATCAATTTTCAAATTGTATGCGTCTGAGTTTTGGTTTGCCGTGGACAAACGAATTAAGGCAATCAATACAAATTTTAGGAAAGCTGCTTCATAGATAATTAATAAAAAAGCCAGACAACACTCTTACCAGCGTTGTCCGGCCTAACAAATTGAGAAACCAAAATCAATTTAAATTATAAAACAAAGTAAGCGTTGTTTTCCGCTGTTTTAAGTCCGGGCTTAAGATCAAATTCTTTGATGATATCAAATTCACTTTGATACTCGTTTAGCATTTGCATTAAATTCTTTTCGATTGTATTCGCAATTGCAGTTACCGGTGTATCTGTAGGTCTGTTTTCGAAAGGATCCTGTAAATGGATTGCCATTTTTTCGATCAGAAAGAATGTTCCTCCAATAATGGTAATTAAAGGAATTGCAAACCAGCTCAATAAACTAATTAAGCCAAATGGCAATAATAAAATAAACAAACACAAGGTCATTCTGATGTACATGCTGTATGTAGTTGGAAAAATAGTATTTTTAATACGTTCACATTTTCCCATTGCATCACATAATCTCGACAATGTATTATCAATTTCTACTTGCTGATACGTGTTTAGTCGTTTGTCTTTTCTGGCAATTCTAAGATCTCTCGCGTGAAGCAGTAATATTGCGTTTGGAATATTCTGATGGTTTTTAACAAAATTCAGTTCTTCTTCACTAATTAAATCTTTGATGGGTTTTATGGCATCTTTATTACGCAAAGCCTGACCAAGACTATAACACCAGGCAATTTGTCTTTTGGTGAAATTTTCTTTAAACTCATTTGCTTCTACAGAGAAACCCGGGTCTTTATAGAACGTAAGCATTTGTCTTACCAGGGTTCTGGATTCATTTACGATCGATCCCCAAATAATGCGTGCTTCCCACCATCTGTCATAAGCCTGATTGGATTTAAAAGCCAGTAATAAAGATATAATCGTACCTACCATTGTAGGTATTGCAATCGGGATATCAACAGAAATATTGATGAAATAATGATGAAAAATTTCAAACAATATAGTATAAGCCATTACAAGGCTTAATTCTACTTTAATTTTCCCGAGAACGTACTTCATTGGAATTCTTTTCTTTAATAACATATTTTTCGGTTTAAAATTAAACTTGTGTTTTTTTGAAGTAGTCTGGACTTATGCCAGCTCTTCATAAAGCGACAGCACAGGAAGTCCCAGCTTATCGTTTATATTTTCTTTTTTATTTTTCTTGAATTTGATTTTTTCGCCTTTACGCGTTTCTACTAACAAATCGATGTCATATTTTGAAATTGCTTCGGATAAATGAGGAGCAAAATTTTCATAATTATCATCAAAGCTGGAAGTCTGACTAACTATTTCAAAAGAAAAATTTGCGCTTAAAAATTGCTGAACATCCTTAACATGCATATTGGCACTGGCATTTTCTATATAAAGTGCTTTATTGAAATCCTCTTTAAATTGCTCTGAACCCAGATGCAATATGGGGCACTTTTGATTTCCCGCCAATTGAACCAGATATTGGTGGATTCTTTTTGTTTCTTGTTTATAAGAATGTGTAAGAATTACTAATTTTACAGAGAAAACATCGATAATACGTTTGAAAATTGGAGATGAAAGTCCGTATTGATTATGTATTTTTATTTTGCAATTTGGAGTATGTTCAATAATATAGCGGCAAGTATCAAGTACGATTTCCTGACTGGCTGTAAGTCCGGTACGCATTTCGCGCAAATAACCTGAAGATGAAAAAGTATCTGGAGCATCCGAAACCATCATTAAAATGATTTCACAACCTGATGATTTTGCCTGGTTTACTGCTGATTTTACAGCGGAAACAGTATCATCTTTTAAAGTCGTAGGTATTAGGAAATTTTTCATATGTATAATCGTTTAGTTTATACATACAAAATAACGGCCTCAAAATTAGAAGGGTCTTAATATAAAATTAGAACTTTCTAAGATTCAACATTAGAATTTTTAATGTTGATTTTCTTTATGTTAGATTTTTTAAAAACAATCGTTACAATAGTTCCTTTGTTTTGCTCTGATTGTACTTGTATTTCGCCATCATGCATTCGGATAATTTTTGAAGCCAACGGAAGCCCTAAACCATATCCTATATATTTAGTAGCAATTTTTCCTCTGAAGAAGGGTTCATACAAATGCGGTATATCTTCCGGCGGAATACCGATACCTATATCATTAATAGCAATTTTAATCATTTCCTGATTTGCCGAAAGCGTCACAAAAACTTCATTATTATCAGAATATTTTACTCCGTTTGTAATAATATTATTGATAGCAAGCTCTAAAAGAGGTTTGTTACACGGAATTAATAACAAGTTTGAATCTTTTGGAGCAAAATTAAATTTCATGCTCACACGGTTATCGGGATAAATTTTATCCAGATCTGATTTTACATCCATCAATAACTCATCGATTCTGGCAATATCCAGGACTTGTTTTTTGCCGTCGTAACCTGTTTGGGTTAGTTTTAATAAACTTTCTGTCAGGTTTCCTAATTTAGAAGCCTGACTGTATATATTTTCTAAGGACTGAATATATTCCGACACATCTCTTTCTTTCAAAAGCATAATCTCAGACTCAGCAATAATAGTTGTGATTGGCGTTTTTAATTCGTGCGAAGCATTGTTTATAAAGTTAGCCTGGATTTCGAATGAGGTTTCCAAACGATCGAGCATATCATTGAAGGTCTCGGTAAGATCTGAAATTTCATCTGAGTTTTTTACTTCAGGTAATCTGTTATGAAGGTTTGAAGCGCTAATTCTATTTACTTCCCTGGTAATTCTTGCTACAGGATTAATTACTCTTTTTGCCAGAAATCTTCCTAAAAAGAAGGCTAAAAGTATAAATGCAATTCCTCCAAAAATTAATATTTTAGCAATAAAAATGGTAGTCGTTTTTCCCCGACGGTCTCTTGCCCCAACGATTACAATATATTTTTGGCTGTTTTCTTTAAATACCTGGCCTAAATAATATTTGCTGTTTACTTCAAAATAATCTTCTCCTGTTTTTAAAACATTGGTATAAAATTCATTTGGTAAATTAAGATTGGTATTATAATCAAAACTATTGGCACTGTTTATTTTAAGGACAAATTCTTCTTCTTCTATAAGTTCTTCAAGACCATTCTTTTTAAGGTTCTTATAATATTTTATTTTTTCAGGATCATTTTGAAAATGAATTGAAGCTACAATTTTAGCTCTGTCCTCTAATCGTTTTAAGAAGTGATATCTGTTATTTTCACGAAACAATACAAAAACCACAATACACAATAGCAAAGTACTAAAGGTAGAAAGTGCTACATAAGTAAATGTAATTTTTTTTCTAATGTCCATTTTATTGCTTTATAACATAACCTAAACCTTTCATGGTATGAATAAGCTTGGTTGCAAAAGGTTTATCTATTTTTTTTCTTAGATATGTAATATAAACATCAACCACGTTGGTATTCATATCAAAATTAATATCCCAGACATTATCTAAAATTTGATCCCTGGAAACAATTCGTCCACTGTTTTTAGCCAGGTAGTACAGTAATTTAAACTCTTTAGCGGTTAAGATTATCGATTCACCATTTCTTTTTACTGTTTTGGCACGTCCGTTTACTTCTAAATCCCCAATGGTAATACTATCAATTCTTTCTGTTTCCTGATGTGCTCTTCGGTTTAGCGCATTGACTCTGGCATCGAGTTCTCCAAATTTAAAAGGTTTAACCAAATAATCATCGGCACCGGCATTAAGCCCCGTTACAATGTTTTCTGAAGTTCCAAGGGCTGTTAAAAGCAAGACAGGAACAAAATTTTTACTGGCGCGCAACCTTCTGCAAATTTCAATTCCGTTAATATCAGGTAACATTACGTCTAAGATTACCACATCAAAGTTATAATTGTGCAGCATTTCGAGAGCAGTTTTCCCATCCATAGCAACACTAACTTCATTGTTGTTTTCAGCAAATCCTTTACGCAAAATGGATAAAAGATTTGGTTCATCTTCGACTATAAGTAATTTCATCTTATTTAATGTATGAATAACAAAAATAAGGATTGAGATTAAAAATATAAATCACAATAGTTATAAATTATGATTTAATTATGAACAATAGCTTTTAGTAACTATAAAAAAAAAGCATCCGTCAATACTGAATGCTTTTTATATTTTTTAAGTATAAAATTTTATGGGGTATAAAAAACTATTTTTTAAAATTGAAACTTAAGACAGCCCCTAATCCGAATTCTTATTTTATCTTCTACGACAACAGTCCTGTAATACGTAGAAAAAATATACAAGTACTAAAAATTTAACCTTCGCAATTACAAAGATAATTCCTGTAAAAAATTAGATTTAAAAACATAAAAAAGCCATCAATAAAATTGACGGCTTTAAAATATAGCAGAATAAAAATCTTATTTCGTGATAAACTTCGGATTGATTAGGTTGTCTAATGAATAAATTTCGTCCCATTTTTCCTGTGTAATTAATTTTCTCTCAACCACAACAATTTCATGTACGCTTTTATTCATTTTTAAGGCTTCACCAGCGATACTGGCACTTTCTTCGTAACCTAATATTGGGTTTAATTGCGTTACAATTCCAATACTGTTCATTACCAGATTGTAGCAATGATCAACATTGGCAGTAATTCCAACTATACATTTATCGATTAATGTCTGAATTGCGTTTGATAAGTAATCTAATGAAGTAAACATGGCGAAGGCAATTACGGGTTCCATCACATTCAATTGTAATTGTCCTGCTTCAGCTGCCATTGTCACGGTCAAATCCTGACCAATTACGTAGAAACAAGTTTGGTTTACGACTTCCGGAATTACGGGATTTACTTTTCCGGGCATAATTGAAGATCCCGGCTGACGCGCAGGTAAATTGATTTCATTGAAACCGGTTCTTGGTCCTGAACTCAATAATCTTAAATCGTTACAGATCTTAGAAATTTTTACGGCTGTTCTTTTTAATGTTCCCATAATTTGAACATACGCACCGGTATCAACCGTAGCTTCTATTAAATCCGGAGAAAGCGTTAACGGAATACCTACTTCTTTTGCTAAATAGTTCACACAAATTTCAGGATATCCTTCCGGTGCGTTTACTCTTGTCCCTATAGCTGTTGCTCCCATGTTAATTTCTAAAACTAAACTCTGAGCATCTTTTAATCTTCTGACATCCTCACCTATTGTTGTAGCGTAGGATTTAAATTCTTGCCCTAAAGTCATAGGAACAGCATCTTGCAATTGTGTTCTTCCCATTTTTAAAACACCTTTAAACTCCTCGCCTTTTGCAGCAAAAGCAATTTCTAAACCTTCTAACGTTTTAATGAAGCTTTCCATTTTCAAATAAAGCGCAATTCTAAAAGCGGATGGATAAGCATCGTTTGTCGATTGAGAACAGTTCACATGATTGTTCGGATGCAGGAAGTTATATTCTCCTTTTTTATGACCTAAATATTCTAAACCAATATTGGCAATAACTTCATTTGCATTCATATTTACTGAAGTTCCTGCTCCTCCCTGAATTAAATCGCTTACAAATTCCTGATCAAATTTACCGGCAATTACCTGATCACTTCCGTAACAAATAGCTTCGGCAATTTTTGGGTCAAGTGCACCGCAATCTTTATTCGCTAAAGCTGCTGCTTTTTTTACATAACCCAATGCTTTAATGAACAAAGGTTCTTTTGAAATTGGGATTCCTGTAATATTAAAATTCTCTACAGCCCTAAAAGTTTGGATACCATAATACAAATGATCCGGAATGTCTAATTCTCCCAGAAAATCATGTTCTTTTCTTGTTGATCCCATATAATATAAGTGTTACGTTTTAACTTAAAAATCACTGTAAAGCTACAGCAAAATACTATTATAATAAAAACATTTTAAGTTTAAAATCAATACCTTTTTCTAAAAACAAAGCCTTAAAATTAAACACTTATTATTATATGGGACAAAAAATATCAAATCCACAAAAAACAAATATTAAAAAATCATTTTGGCTTTGGGATAACAAGAAAATTATAACTTATTTTTTCAGGAAAATGAATGTTTTACAATTAGAAAATTAATATGGTTTCCTGACCAATTAATGCACGTTAATTATTATCTTTTCACTCTTAAAATAATCATCTAAAACAGCGTTGAAAAAAGAATCTGAATATTTCCTTGATAAAGAATACAATACTATTATTTATGGTAAAGATGATGCGAATTTTAAGGATTTTGAGTGTTGTATTTTTAATAACTGTAATTTTTCTGCCTGCACTTTTTTAGCCATTACTTTTATAGATTGTGTTTTTAATGATTGCATTTTTAATGAAGCAAAAATAAATTATGTCGCTTTTAGAACCGCCACTTTCAATCGATGCGAGATTAAGGAAGTAAATTTTGCCATGTGTGATAAACTTATTTTCGAGGTTCATTTTTACGATTGTATTTTGGATTTCTCGAAGTTTTATACCCTAAAAATAAAAGGAACAACTTTTACCAATTGCAGTCTAATTGCGGTAGATTTTATGGCAACAGATCTTACCAGCGTTCTTTTTGATCATTGTGATTTATATCGTTCAGAATTTGACAAAGCGATTGCCAACAAAGCCGATTTTAAAACAAGTTATAATTATACTATCGATCCATCAAAAACTAAATTGAAGAAAGCTGTTTTTGCTTTGAAAGAGGTGAAAGGATTGCTGTTTAAGCATGATATAGTTGTGACTTAGTAAAAATAAAAAAGCCAGTTTTTACACTGACTTTTTTATTTTTATATTTTCTTTTCCATTACATAATCTTCCATCAAATAACCATTTCCGATATCAATGTTAACTTCATCAATAACTTCAAAACCTATCTTTTTGTAGAAACCCAGAGCCGAATTAAATCGGTTTACATTTAAGGATAATGTTTTTGATTTATTCTCTAATGCCAATTTTTCAATCAAATCAATCACTTTTTTACCAATTCCTTTTCCTTGCGTTTCCGGTAAAAGATATATTTTATGAATTTTGGTTATGGCTTTGTCTTTATAATGATGCTCAATACCAATAAATCCTATATTGACTTCATCATCCGAAATCAAATAAAACAATTGCTCTTTTTTATTGTATTGATCACTTAAAGCTTCATCAGAATAAAAAAGACCTAACATATACTCTAATTGTTCTTTTGATAAAATTTCACCGTATGTAATAGGCCAGGTGATATCTACTATTTTCTGAATTTGTTTAATATCACTTATTTTTGCTTCTGTAATCGTAATCATATGCTATTTTAAAATACTTTTTATTAATTCGTAAAAATTTGATTTTCCTGTTCACTTACTCTTATAAAGGTGGTTCGTTTGGTTAATTCCTTTAGCCTCGAAGCTCCAACATAGGTACAAGTACTTCGTAAACCTCCTAAAATATCCAAAACGGTATTGATTACCTGACCTTTAAAAGGTATGTGAACCGTTTTACCTTCGCTTGCCCTGTATTCAGCAACACCTCCATCATGTTTGTCCATGGCAGTTGTAGAACTCATTCCGTAGAATTGTTTGAATCTTTCTCCGTCAATTTCGATCAGTTCTCCTCCGCTTTCGGTATGTCCGGCTAACATTCCGCCTAACATTACAAAATCTGAACCTGCTCCAAAAGCTTTGGCTACATCTCCGGGGCTGCTGCAGCCGCCATCGCTTATGATATGTCCGCCTAAACCGTGAGCAGCATCAGCACATTCTATAATTGCTGAAAGTTGTGGATAACCTACACCAGTTTTAACCCGGGTTGTACAAACAGAACCGGGACCAATCCCGACTTTTACAATATCAGCTCCTACCAATAATAGTTCTTCTACCATTTCGCCTGTCACTACATTTCCGGCAATAATAACTTTATCAGGATATTGTTGTCGTGTTTGTTTTAAAAACTGAACAAAATGTTCTGAATATCCATTTGCAACATCAATACAAATAAATTTAATCAATGGATTTGCTGTAATAATTCGGCCAATTTTCACAAAGTCTTCTGACCCTGTTCCGGTACTAATAGCGATATAATTATAAAAATCCGGAGTTACGTTCTTCAAAAAGGCATTCCATTGCTGAAGGGTATAATGTTTATGAATGGCTGTAAAAAGTTTTTCCTTGGCTAAAACAGTTGCCATTTCAAAGGTTCCAACAGTATCCATATTGGCAGCCATAATTGGAATTCCGGTCCAGATTGCGGTACTATGTAAAAATTTAAAATTACGTTCTAATGTGACTTCAGATCTGCTTTTGAGTGTTGATCGTTTTGGTCTTATCATTACATCTTTAAACCCTAGTTTAAGATCAGTTTCTATTCTCATGGCTTTAAATTTTCGTTACTCTCAAATATAATAATTCTGAAAGTGAAATCTTATAATCGATCACAAAACTAATTATCCATTTATCAACAATTTATTAATTGTTAGATTGTTGAGTCCCGCAATAGATTATTTAAAACTTTACGCTTACTTAAAACGCCGATGAAACAGATTCGCTAAAGCGAAAACGCAGATTTAAAACGGATTTTACTTTTTTAAATTTCAAAGCAATTAGCAACTATTTTTAATTGGAATGCTTTTCCCCCGATAGCTATCAGGATCACTCAACCTGACAACTTTAAAACCTAAAACAAAGAAAACCTAAAACAAAAAAATCTATCCGTGAATCGTTTCTCCTTTTCCGTAATTGGTGATAATTGATTCTTCGTAGGCAAGCCATTCTCTCCAACGTTTTTCAACGTCAATCCCTACTCCGTATTTTCTCGCGTAAGTAATGAAAGTGGTGTAATGTCCTGCTTCGCTTTCCATTAATTCTCTATAAAAAACAGCTAATTCTTCGTCCTGGATGTTTTCTGATAAAACTTTAAAACGTTCACAACTTCTGGCTTCAATCATTGCTGAAAACAACAATCTTTCTACTAAACCTGAAACCCTGCTTCCGTCTCCGCTTTTCTTCATATATAAATACAATTCATTTACATAATCGTCTTTGCGTTCGCGTCCTAGTTTTAGTCCTCTTTTGATAATTATATTGTGAACTTGTTCAAAATGATCGATTTCCTCTTTGGCTAAAGCCAATAAATCTTTGACCAAATCCTGATGCTCAGAGTTGTTGGTAATAATCGTAATCGCGTTTGTTGCTGCTTTTTGCTCACACCAGGCATGATCTGTCAGGATTTCTTCAATATTTTTCTCTACAATATTTACCCATCTCGGGTCTGTTGGCAATTGTAATCTTAGTACGCCCATTTTTTAAGTCTTAAAGTTAGAAAGTCATAAAGTTGTAAAGTCGAAATTTGTAAAAATAAAAGTCGAAGATCAAAAACTAAAATAGAAATTACATTCCATTCCAAGACTTTCGACCTTCGACTTTAAGACTTTATGACTAATTTTTAGTAAACGAAAATCGGTCTTTCGCTCATCATTTCATTTACTTCGTTAGCTACTTCTTCGATAACTGCTTCATTTGTATGGTCAGCAAGAACTTTATCGATTAAAGCTACGATAGTTTCCATATCTTCTTCAACTAAACCACGAGTTGTGATTGCAGCTGTTCCTACACGAATTCCTGAGGTTACAAATGGTGATTTGTCATCAAAAGGAACCATGTTTTTATTTACTGTGATTTCTGCTTTTACTAATGCATTCTCAGCTTCTTTACCAGAAATATTTTTATTTCTTAAGTCAATAAGCATCATGTGGTTATCAGTTCCGCCAGAAATAATTTTGTATCCTCTTTTTACAAAAGCATCTGCCATAGCATTTGCATTTTTTTGTAATTGCATAGCATAAGTAAAGAACTCATCTTTTAATGCTTCACCAAAAGCTACTGCTTTAGCAGCGATAATGTGCATTAATGGCCCTCCCTGATTTCCTGGGAAAACAGCAAGATCTAATAAGGAAGACATCATTCTGATTTCTCCTTTTGGAGTTTTCAAGCCTTGTGGATTTTCGAAATCTTTCCCCATCAAAATCAACCCTCCACGCGGTCCGCGTAAAGTTTTGTGAGTTGTTGTAGAAACGATATGACAATGAGGGATTGGGTCATTCATCAATCCTTTTGCAATTAAGCCTGCAGGGTGAGAAATATCAGCAAACAAGATTGCTCCTACGCTGTCAGCAATTTCTCTGAAACGTGCAAAATCCATATCACGAGAATAAGCTGATGCTCCTGCTATGATTAATTTTGGCTGTTCTTTTGTTGCTATTTCCTGAATTTTATCATAATCTAAACGACCAGTTTCAGCATCTACACCATAAAAAACCGGTTTGTATAAACGACCTGAAAAGTTTACAGGAGATCCGTGAGTTAAGTGACCACCGTGAGATAAATCAAAACCTAAAATAGTATCACCAGGATTTAAACATGCGTGGTAAACTGCAGTATTTGCCTGAGATCCTGAGTGTGGCTGAACATTTGCATATTCTGCTCCAAACAATTCTTTAGCTCTGTCAATTGCAATTTGCTCAATAACGTCAACTACTTCGCAACCGCCGTAGTATCTTTTGCCAGGATATCCCTCAGCATATTTGTTAGTTAAAACAGAACCAGCTGCTTCCATTACTTCATCACTTACAAAATTCTCTGAAGCGATAAGTTCTAATCCGTGAATTTGTCTGTCTTGTTCCTCTAGTATAAGGTCAAAAATTTGTTCGTCGCGTTGCATTTTTTCGTTTTTCGTTAATTTCCTGCAAAAATACAAAAAAACGTTTGTCAAACTGTTAGATTATGATATATTTGACATAGAATTTTTCAACAAATAATTAACATTCACATGCCAATAACCGCCAACGATACCAAAAGAAAATCATGGTTAGAAGTTCCGGAAAATAGTGACTTCCCTATTCAAAATATTCCTTTCGGTGTATTTCTTACCAAAGAAAATGTCGTTACTGTAGGAACCAGAATTGGCGACTTTGCTATAGATTTAGGGGCTTTACAACAATTAAACTATTTTGAAGGAATAGATTTAACTGATGATATGTTCATGCAGGATACGCTTAATGATTTTATTTCTGACGGAAAAAAAACATGGCGTTTAGTTCGAAACCGTATCGCGGATATTTTCGACGAAACCAACTCACAGCTTAGAGATTCAACAAAAGACAGAGATATTGTTATTTTTAAAATCGATGATGTCGAGATGCAATTACCAGTTTTAATAGGTGATTATACTGACTTTTATTCGAGTAAAGAACACGCTACGAACGTAGGAAAAATGTTCCGCGATCCTGAAAATGCCTTATTACCAAACTGGCTACACATACCTGTAGGTTATCATGGGAGAAGTTCTACTATTGTTCCGTCCGGGATTCCGGTACACCGACCAATGGGACAAACTTTACCGGCGGGAGAAAAATATCCTGTTTTTGGCCCGTCGCGATTAGTAGATTTCGAATTGGAAACTGCTTTTATTACAACCGACGTAAATATAATGGGAGAAAATATCCCAACATATGAAGCCGAAGATTATATTTTCGGAATGGTTTTGTTAAATGACTGGAGCGCGCGTGACATCCAGAAATGGGAGTATGTGCCGCTAGGACCATTCTTAGCAAAAAACTTCGCCACATCAATTTCTCCTTGGATTGTGACCATGGATGCACTGGAACCTTTTAGAACCAAAGGTCCTAAACAGGATCCGTCGCCGCTTCCTTATTTGCAAACTAAAGGAAAAAAAGCTTTTGATATTCATTTAGAAGTTTCAATAAAACCTGAAGAAGCGGAAGAAACTGTCGTTTCAAGATCAAATTTTAAATACTTATATTGGTCAATGAGCCAGCAGTTAGCACATCATACCTCTAATGGTTGTCGCATAAATTCCGGAGATATGATGGGGTCAGGAACTATTTCAGGTCCAACTCCAGATAGTTTTGGTTCTATGTTAGAATTGACCTGGGGAGGGAAAAACCCAATAAAATTAAAAGATGGAAGTGAACGTAAATTTATCGAAGATAATGATACGGTTATTATTAGAGGTTTCTGCGAAAGCAATGAAGTTAGAATTGGTTTTGGAGAAGTCTGCAGTCAATTACTACCTCCTTTCGTGAGAGCATGAAGAGAAGATAAAATACCTGAATAAACAAAAAAACCTCGAAAATGATTTCGAGGTTTTTTTTATTTGTGGCTGATTAAAATAATTTATAAAAATCCGTTTAATCTGTCTAATCTGTGGCAAAAAACTATTATGCCGGAATCTGCTGACTCAGACAATGTAGCGTTCCGAATCCCCAGATAAAATCGATACAGCTTATTCCTATTACTTCCCGGTCAGGAAAGCATTCTGATAATATATTTAACGCTACTCTGTCATTGCTGTCATTAAAAGTGGGAACCAGAACACAATTATTCAAAATTAAGAAATTGGCATAACTTGCCGGCAATCTTAAAGTTTCAAAATCTACGCGTTTTGGCATTGGCAATGCTACAATTATTGGTGATTTCCCATCTTCTAATTTTGCGTTTTGCAAACGTTTTAAATTGTCTTGTAACGGTTTATAGTTTGCGTCATTTTTATCGGTTTCAACAATTGTTACAATCGTATCTTCGTTTACAAATCGGCATAAATCGTCGATATGACCGTGCGTATCGTCTCCTTCTATTCCATCTCCAAGCCAGATTACGTTGGTAACGCCAAGATATTCCTTGAAAACAGCTTCGTAATCTTCTTTTGTAAAGTTTTTATTTCTAACCTGAATTGACGGGTGCATCAAACATTCTTCAGAAGTCAGTAAAGTTCCTTTTCCGTTTACATCAATCGCACCGCCTTCTACAATTACCGGTTTTCCTTTATATATTACCTGTGTTAAAGGAACATCAATAAATTCAGCTATTTTTCCAGGAACAAATTTATCTAACTGATAATTTTTATATTTTGCCCAACCATTAAAATTGAAATTTAGTGCTTCTCTTTTTGAACCATTTTTTACAACAATTGGTCCTGAATCACGCATCCAGCTTCTGTTTGTTTTATGAACAATGAAAGATACGTTTGCAATATTTACGCGGGCTCTTTCTAACATTTCAGTAACTTTTTCTTTTAGTTTTTCATCGGCTACAACCAAAAAAACAGTTTCAAAAGTGGCTACTTTTTTAATAAATTCTACAAAAGCCCATTGAACGGCTTCATATTTTCCTGGCCAGTCGTTACCATTATGCGGAAAACACAATACAATCCCTTGTTGCTTTTCCCATTCTGCTGGAAATCTTCTATTATTTGTTGACATAAAGAGGTTCTTATTTTGAAAGTGTACAAAGATAATCATTCAAAAGGATTATAAAATAGCATAACTAAAATCATATCTGATTTAGATAAATTATCTGATAAAAATTAAGTTAAAGATTAAATAATAAAGGCTTAATATACGCTCCCGTTCTGGTGGTTATTTTTGGCAAAAACTAAAAAACACAAAAATGAAAAAACTAAGCATTTCATTATTAGCAGCTTTATCTGTTATGGTAAGTTGTAATAACGATGAAAATTCAAACAACCAGCCTGAAGCTGTCGTAAATGAAAATCCGGGAACCTTTAAAGAAATAGGTTCTGTAACGATTGGCGGAGAAGGCGCAGCAGAAATCACGGCTTACGACGAAAAAACAAAAAAGCTTTTTACTGTAAATAATAGCGGAACAAATCAGATCGACATCATTGATTTATCTGATCCGACAAAACCAACTAAAATTGGTAAAATCGACTTAACACCTTATGAAGGCGCTTCTAATAGTGTTTCTGTATTTGATGGAAAATTAGCAGTCGCATTAGAATCAACTGTAAACAAACAAGGAAACGGAAAAGTTGTTGTTTTTAACACAACCGATTATAGCCTGATTAAACAAATTACTGTGGGTGCATTACCGGATATGGTTACTTTTTCGCCTGACGGAAAATATATTATGACGGCTAACGAAGGAGAACCAAATACAGATTATACACAAGATCCAAACGGAACAATTTCTATTATTGAAGTAACGAATAATTATGCAGTTACAACTTTGGATTTTAGCTCTTTTAGCAGTCAGGCGGCAACTTTGCAAAAAGATGGTTTCAGAATTTCAAAATTTGCTAAAAGTTTTGCTCAGGATATAGAACCGGAATATGTAACGATTTCTGATGATTCTAAAACGGCCTGGGTAACATTACAGGAAAATAATGGTGTGGCAAAAGTAGATTTAACTTCTAAAACTATTACGGCGATTTATCCTTTAGGTTTTAAAGATTTTAATACGGCAGAAAATGCTATTGATGTAAGTGATAAAGATGATAAAATTGCTTTTAATCCGTGGAAAATAAAAGGAATGTTTATGCCTGACGGAATTAGTCATTTTTCTGCCAATAGTACGCCATACTTTGTTACGGCAAATGAAGGAGATTCAAGAGAATATGCAGCTTATAGCGATATTAAAAGAATGAAAGACATGAAGCTGGACGCGACTGTTTTTCCTGACGCAGCAACTTTAAAATTAGAACCAAATTTAGGAAGACTGAATCTTATTGCTGATATGGGAGATACTGACGGCGATGGTGATCTTGATGAAATGGTTGCCTTTGGAGGACGTTCTTTTTCTATTTGGAACGGAAATACCGGAAAAATTGTTTTTGACAGCAAGAATGATGTTGATAAAAAATCGAACGAACTTGGCACTTATGATGATAAACGCAGCGATGATAAGGGTTCTGAACCAGAAGCAGTAGTGGCTGTTAAAATGGGGAATCAAAATATTCTATTTGTTGGTTTAGAAAGATCTGATGCCTTTATGACGTATGATGTAACAAATCCTGCTTCACCTCAATATTTGCAAACTGTAAAAACCGGAGATGCACCGGAAGGAATATTATTCATTCCGGCTTCTAAAAGTCCGAGCAAAAGAAGTTTGTTAGTGGTTAGTAGTGAGGGAGATGGAACGATAAAAATCTATCAGCCGGATTTAAAATAACTTTCATATTTACAAGATTAGAAAGGGCTAAATTTTACATTTAGCCCTTTTTTTTGTTCAAATTTTTTGTTTTATTTAACTGATTTACATAAATATAAGCTAAAAGATGGGAATTATGTAAGAGCAAATAGAACACAATCTAAAGTTCGTAGTATAATTTTGTCCTGAGTTTAAAACGAAAAACTCGTAATAATCACATTAAATTAAAATTTGGATATCATGAAAAAGAAATTAGCTTCAGTATCGCTTTTACTATTAACATTCGCTGCAGGTGCACAAAATATGGCAACCACCTCAACTCAAACATCAATTGACAAACCTGATTATAATAAATGGTCTATCGAATTAAACGGTGGGGTAAACAAACCTATGAGAGCAATGACTCCGGGTTATTCTACTGAATCTCTTAGTCCTTTTCACGCAGATTTAGGTGTAAGATATATGTTTAATCCTAAATTTGGTTTGAAACTGGATGTTGGATATGATCAGTTTCAGGAACGTAACGACACTCCTGAATTCGACAGTAAATATTACAGAGCAAGTTTACAAGGAGTTATTAACCTTGGAAGAGCTTTAAACTTCGAAACATGGACAAATACTTTTGGTTTATTGGCACATGGTGGTTTTGGTGTTTCTCAGTTAAGTTCTGATAAAGGTTTTGATGGAAAAGATTACATGGCTCATGGAATCGCAGGTTTAACAGGACAAATTAGATTAAGCAACAGAATTGCTTTAACGGGAGACCTTACAGGTATTGTTAACGGAAGACAAAACCATAACTTTGACGGAAAAGGAGTTCCTGGTACCGGATCATTAGATGGTGTGTTATTGAATGCTTCTGTTGGTTTGACTTTCTACTTAGGTAAAAACGAAAAACATGCTGACTGGTATTCTGAAGAAAACGAAAGATTAAATAAATTAGAAGACAGAGTTACTACAATCGAAACTAATCTTATTGATACTGATAAAGATGGTGTTGCTGATTTGTATGACTTAGAACCTAATACTGTTTCGGGAGTTGCTGTAAATACTAAAGGACAATCTATTGATAACAATCAAAATGGTGTTCCGGATGAATTAGAAAGTTACTTAGATAAAACTTATGTTAAAAAAGGTAGCGAAACTGCAACAAACAATACTGTTGAAGAATTGATTAACGGAGGATATGTAAATGTATATTTCGACTTTAACTCTTCTAAACCAACAAATGCTTCTTTATCAGGTGTTGATTTCTTAGTGAAATACCTGAAAAACAATCCAGGAAAATCTGCTGATATCGTAGGATATGCTGACGAAATTGGAAGTTCAAGCTACAACACTGAATTGTCAAGAAAAAGAGCTGAAGCTGTGAAAAAAGTAGCTGAAAATGCTGGAATTGATGCTTCAAGATTAAATGTAATTGCTAACGGTGAAGATACTTCTGTGAATAAAAATTCTAAAGAAGCCCGTCAAATCGTAAGAAGAGTTACTTTCAAAGTAAAATAATCTTATTATATATTTCTAAAAATCCGCTTCAGAAGTTCTGAAGCGGATTTTTTTTTGCTTTAATAAAACAACAGAAAATAAAAAAGGACGAAATTTACATTTCGTCCTTTTTTATTTATAAAGTAACTGAGTTAGTCAATTGCTCTTTTTGTAATATCACCAAAAGCATCGATTCTTCTGTCTCTGAAAAATGGCCAGTTCTGACGTACATTTTCCTGTAAATCCAAATCAACTTCAGCAATTAAAATTTCTTCCTGATCGTGAGAAGCCTGAGCTAAAATCTCACCTTGAGGTCCTGCAATAAATGAAGCTCCCCAAAACTGAATTCCTTCAGTTCCCTCAATATATTTTTCTAAACCAATTCTGTTTGCTGCGGCAACAAATACACCATTTGCAACAGCGTGTCCTTTCATTACATTCATCCACGCACCATATTGATTTTCTCCGTATTGTTCTTTTTCTTTTGGATGCCATCCAATTGCAGTTGGGTAAAACAATACCTCTGCTCCTTTTAATGCTGTAATACGAGCTGCTTCCGGATACCATTGATCCCAGCAAATTAGGGTTCCTATTTTTCCTTTTTTAGTTTCAATTGCCTGAAAACCTAAATCTCCCGGTGTAAAATAGAATTTCTCATAAAAATGAGGATCGTCCGGAATGTGCATTTTACGGTATAAACCAGCCTCTGTACCATCAGTATCAATAATGTATGCACTGTTATGATAAATTCCAGCCATTCTTTTTTCGAAAAAAGGAACAATAATTACTACTCCTAATTCTTTTGCCAAAGCACTAAAAGCTATAAACGAAGTGCTGTAAAGTGGTTCTGCCAATGCAAAATTGTCTACATCTTCGCTTTGGCAAAAATAATGACTACTATATAATTCAGGCAATAAGATAACCTCTGCTCCTTTATTAGCAGCATCTTTTACCCAGCTAATGCATTTTTTAAGATTATTTTCGGCAACATCGTTAAGATTTAATTGTATAACGGCGATTTTATATTTTCTTTTCGGCATGACATAAAATTTAGAGTGCAAAAATAGTAATTTTTAGAGGAATGGCAAAGTCTAACGTTTTGTTATTAACCGCAAAGGATTTGCTAAGTTTAATTTAGTTTCAAGTTACTGTAGAAAACTTGAAACTAAAAATCGAAACCATTTTACAAATTATTTGCAAAATGGTTTCTGACCTAAAATTTATCCATCAGGAACCTAATTATTCGATAACCACTTTTGTTGTTAAGAATTCAGTTTCAGATTTTTTGAATTTAATTTCAAAAGTTCCTTTCGTTGCTGATTTGAATTTATAAATTGTTTTTTTAGGATCCGGAACTTGTTGTGTACAAATCTCCGAAGGATATTTTGCTTCTACCTGTAAACCCTTTACTGAACCAATCGTTACATCACTGATCTTATCAAATTCCCCACAGGCATTATCTACAATAAAAGTAACATCGTAACTCAATTCTTCATTTACTTTTCCTGTTGCCGGACCTTTAACTTCTGTTACTAATGCCACTTTTGTTTTTGCGGGAGCCACCGCATGATCGTCATCGTTATTGCATGAAACAAATGCAGTTGATAAAAATAATACTACTAAAGCTGATTTTAATTTAAAACTTTTCATATAAAATAATAATTAATTGTTAATTACTATGAAGATGCAAATGCGTTGCTTTAGTTGCTTTGGTAAAATGTTAAATAATTCAACAAAAACACTAAACAATTATAAATCAAAAACTTATCTGAATAAAAAAAATTATGCTATAACAGTTATTTCTTATGAAAATTAAAATTTCTAATCTAGCCCCGGCAGAAACGGCATCCTTTTTCTGGCTTCTTTAGACAGAAAAAGATATAGTGAATGACGGGACAAATGGTCTTTTTGGGAATGAACTGCTGCTTCAAAAAAAAAAAAACACCAGCCTTTCGACCAGTGTTTGATTCTTTGTATTTTATATTTTTTTATGCTGTTTTTTTCTTCGAAAATATCTTTTTGAAAAGATTTACAAATCCCAAAACTACGAATCCTAATACCAGGCCTACTACAAACTCTTTTATAATTGAAGGGATATTAATTTCAGACATTAAATGATGGAAAAATGGAATATAATGCACGAAGATTCCACCCGCTACCAGAATTAAAGCTATTGTACCAATTACACTTAATGCTTTAATAACTTTAGGAAGTGCTTGTACTAACAGGTTTCCTGTAAATTTTAGAATACCATTCTCTTTTTTACTAATCTGAATCAGTTTAAAACCTGCCTCATCCATTCTGACAATAAGAGCAACAATACCATAGACTCCAATTGTTGCAATAACTGCGATTATAGAAACTACAATTATTTGCTGCAAAATAGGTTTACCAATTACTGTTCCCAATGCAATAATTACGATCTCTACAGATAAAATAAAATCCGTTACAATTGCCGATTTTACTTTCCCTTTCTCTGCTTCCAGAATTTCTGCTTCTGTCAAAGTTTGGGATGTTATTCCCTCCGATTCTTCATGTTCATGTGGAAATATAAATTCGTAAATTTTTTCAGCTCCTTCGTAGGCCAAGAATAGTCCGCCCAGCACTAAAATCACAATAATCGCAACTGGTAAAAATGCACTTAATAAAAATGCGATTGGCAAAATAATTATTTTATTGAGTAATGATCCTTTACTAATTGCCCATAATACCGGAAGCTCTCTAGACGATGCAAAACCCGAGGCTTTCTCGGCATTTACTGCCAAATCATCACCTAAAATTCCTGCCGTTTTTTTTGCTGCAATTTTGCTCATTACTGCAACATCATCCATAATTGCTGCAATATCATCTAATAGTACGAAAAAACCTGATGCCATTATAATTTATTGTTTTTTTAAAACTTCGTAATTCATTGGGTTTGAGTATCCGGAATTATTTACGAGTTTAATTATTTATCCGTGCTAATCTAAGACTTTTTTGTTAATTCTTTAACCTAAAATTAATGGCATTGTCCTAAAAGTACCCAGATAATTATAAAAACCAGAATGGTACCAAAACACCCTCCTCCTAATTTCTTTGCTCCGTAACCTGCTAGTAATCCTCTAAAAATGTTGTTCATAATGCTTACTTTATATTGTTATTCAATTAATTATATAATGTAAAGTTGAGAAGTTAATTTCTAAACGTTTTTATATTACTTCAAAAAAAAGTTTCATGATTTACGGATTTCATATTCCATGTAACAAAAATACCAGCTTTAAGGCTGGTATTTTAGATTTATATTATGATAAATACGATGATAATTAATCCGTTGAAACACTATTACCTGAATTTATTAAAGCTGTTTTGCTCACAATACCTTGTCCTGTAGGGGGAGCAGGTGGATTTTGATCTTGCAATTGAACATATTTTCCTGAAGGAGGAGAAATATTTAATATTCTGCTTAAGATCAAATTAACCTGGGAACTTGGCAATGCATTCTTATCAAAATTAAGACTTGATTCTCTATTATAAACTGAAGATAATAAAGGTAAATTAATAGAACTAAGAATAGGATTACCTCTAAAAAAAACAGTTTGGGCTTTGGTTAATAAAGGCAAAGAAATAGATTGTAAAGATGAATTACCAGTTATATTAGAATCAAATCCATAAATACTTTTCAAAACAGGAAATAAAATTGAACTTAGTTTTTCATTATTAATTATACGCAAATCATTATAAATTTCAGTAAGGGAATTTAAATTTATAGTGACTAATTTTAAATTGTCAATTATAATTAAGTTTATTACTTTTTTTACTGAACTTAAATCCAATGTTGTCAAATTTGTTGTATTTAGAACGTAAATGTTTTCCGTTTGAGGTCCGAACTCTGCTTGTATTTGTGCAACTGCATCCGAATCTGTAATATCTCCTGCTAATACTATACTGGTTTTTCCTTTATTCTGGCTGTTTCCTGCATATAAAGCATATGGAACACTTAAAAGCTGGCTTGTTCCGCTGATAGTGTAATTACTACCGCCAGTTGGGTCTATTTCGGTTTTAATAAAATGTGATCCGGAACCCCAATTGATACTTGAAAAAGTTCCGGTAACAGGTGTTCCGCCTCCTATTTCGATAGTTGCTAGTCCATTATTGTTTGTGGTAGCCGTCTGGGTTTCTACATAACTTGCAGTACCGCTTGCTGAACCTGATAAAATACTAATTTTTACATTTACTAAGGTACTTGCAACCAATGTTCCATCTGTTTTACGAATAACCGATTGGTAACTCATTTTTTGAGGTGCCTGTGCAAATAAAATAGTAAAAGAGCTTAATAATAGTAATACAAGAGTAATTTTTTTCATATATTTTTCTACGGTTAGATTGTTATTTTTTTATGATTTTAAAAGTTTTTATGGTTTTGTTATTATCTTTTATTGCCAGAAAATAAATGCCCTGATTTAATTGCTGCATGGGCACACTTGTTTCAGAACTTGTTATCTTCGAATTTCCGGATATTATTTTGCCGTTGCTATCAAATAAATTATAATATAAATTATCCCATTTATCATTCGTGATAACCAAATTAAGCATATCAATTGCAGGATTTGGATAAGCAGTCATCAACAGGTTAATAGAAGTAAATTCATCATTGCCCAAAGTAGCGATCTCATAAGGCTGTTGTACGCCTTGCAAAACAGATCCTTCAGATCCCGGTAAACTTGTATAAACTACCTGTCCTACTGAATAGCTTGATGTACCACCGATTCCAGAAGCATTTCCTCCTGAAACTACTACTGCTTCTTGCGAATAACCAGTGGTTACAAATGAAATACTTGTAATAAATAAAATTAAAAAAGTTTGTTGGTTTTTTCTCATATAATGGATTTAGCTGTTACTTGTTTTATTTGAATAATTAAGGTTAATCTATGGATTGAGTTAAACTATTAGCCTGTAATCTTAATTCAATTATTCAAATATATAATAATTCTTACATAAAACATCACTCCAAAAAGAGAATCAAAAAAACACAGGCAAAAAAAAACACCAGCCTTTCAGCTGGTGCCTATCTCAAAAAAATAAAACCAAAAAAAATTATTTTTCAATATGGGTTTGATTTCTAAAGACCAATTGCCCATCAAAAGCATCTAATAAAATGATGCTGTCTGTAGTGATGTTTCCGGCCAAAATCTCTTTCGACAACTGATTCAGCACTTCTCTCTGAACGACACGTTTTACTGGTCTTGCCCCAAATTGCGGATCGTAACCTTTGTCAGATAAATATTTAATCGCTTCTGGAGTTGCATCCATCGCGATACCTTGTAAGGCCAGCATTTTTGTAACGCTTTTTAACTGTAAACTAACGATTCTTGAAATATTTTCTACCGTTAAAGGAGTAAACATTACAATTTCGTCAATACGGTTTATAAATTCCGGACGAACGGTTTGCTTCAACAATCCCAAAACTTCAACTTTTGCAGATTCTGTAGCAGATTCAATACTTCCTTTTAGATTCTCAAATTTATCTTGTATAATCTGACTTCCCATATTGGATGTCATGATGATAATTGTATTTTTAAAATCGGCCAGACGACCTTTGTTATCAGTTAATCGGCCTTCATCAAGAACTTGCAACAAGATATTAAACGTATCAGGGTGTGCTTTTTCGATCTCGTCTAACAAGATCACAGAATATGGTTTTCTACGCACAGCTTCAGTCAATTGCCCACCTTCGTCGTAACCCACATATCCCGGAGGCGCACCCACTAAACGACTCACGCTGTGGCGTTCCTGATACTCGCTCATATCGATACGTGTCATGGCATTTTCGTCATCAAAAAGATATTCTGCTAATGCTTTCGCCAATTCCGTTTTACCAACTCCCGTTGTTCCTAAAAACAAGAATGTTCCCACTGGTTTTTTCATGTCCTGCAAACCTGCACGGCTTCTGCGAACGGCATCGCTGACAGCTTCAATCGCTTCTTCCTGCCCTACAACACGTTTATGCAATTCATCTTCAAGATGTAATAATTTTTCACGTTCTGTCTGAAGCATTTTCATCACAGGAATTCCTGTCCATTTTGCTACAACTTCTGCGATATCTTCACGGGTTACCTCTTCTTTTATCAAAGAATTGCCGGATTGATATTCCTGCAACTGTTTTTGTAAACCATCCAGACGTTCCTGCGCCTCTTTGATTTTTCCGTAACGAATCTCGGCTACTTTTCCGTAATCACCGTCACGTTCTGCACGTTCTGCTTCATACTTAAAATCTTCAATTTCTTGTTTTACGGCCTGAATTCCGTCAACAACATCTTTTTCCGATTTCCATTTTGCATAAATTTCATTGCGTTCTTCTTTCAGATTCGCCAAATCCATGCGTAAAATTTTCAGCTTGCTTTCTTCTTTTTCACGTTTAATGGCTTCGATCTCAATTTCTAACTGCATGATTTTACGATCCAAAACATCTAACTCTTCCGGTTTTGAATTGATTTCCATACGTAATTTAGAAGCTGCCTCGTCCATTAAATCGATGGCTTTATCCGGTAAAAAACGATTCGTAATATAACGTTGCGAAAGTTCAACTGCTGCAATAATTGCCTCATCCTTGATCTGAACTTTATGATGCGTTTCATACTTCTCCTTGATTCCACGTAAAATCGAAATCGCACTTTCTGTATCCGGTTCATCGATTAAAACTTTTTGGAAACGACGCTCTAATGCTTTGTCTTTTTCAAAATACTTTTGATATTCATCTAAAGTTGTTGCACCAATGGCTCTTAACTCACCACGCGCCAATGCTGGTTTTAAGATATTGGCAGCATCCATTGCGCCTTCTCCTCCACCCGCACCTACAAGTGTATGAATCTCATCAATAAATAAAACGATATCACCTTCTGCAGCTGTAACTTCTTTTACAACAGATTTTAAACGCTCTTCAAATTCTCCTTTAAATTTAGCACCGGCAATCAATGCTCCCATATCCAGAGAGAAAACGATTTTATCTTTTAAATTTTCCGGTACGTCACCATCAACTATTCTATGCGCCAATCCTTCGGCAATGGCTGTTTTACCAACTCCGGGTTCTCCAACCAACATCGGGTTGTTTTTTGTTCTACGGGTCAAAATCTGTAACACACGTCGAATTTCTTCATCACGGCCAATAACCGGATCGAGTTTTCCGTTACGTGCTAATTCGTTTAGATTTTTAGCATATTTATTTAATGAATTATAGTTTTCTTCAGCTGAAGCCGATGTTACTCTTTCTCCTTTACGAAGTTCTTCAATAGCTGCTTTAAGACCTTTTCCTGTAACTCCCTGATCTTTTAAAATTTGGGAAACTTTACTTTTTGAATCGAAAATTGCCAAAATTAAATGTTCAATAGAAACATATTCATCATTCATTTTTTGAGCAATAATCTCCGCTTCATTTAACGCTTTGTTAGCATCTCTGGAAAGTAAAATATCACCTCCCGAAACTTTTGGAAAGCTTTGAATTGTACTGTCTAATATTTGTAAAAACAGCGGAACATTTACATTGAGTTTTTTCAAAATAAACGGTGCTACATTTTCATCTACTTCAAAAATAGCTTTAAAAATGTGTTCGTTTTCTATTTGTTGCTGTCCGTTGCGTTGGGCCAGTTGCTGTGATAGCTGAATGGCTTCCTGCGACTTAATTGTAAATTTATTTATGTTCATATGGATACGATTTAGGTTTGATTTTTAGTTATAAAGTTTGATACCATTAAAATTACAATTTATTGCATTAAATTTTTAACTTAAAATGATATAACTTTGCTTCTGATCATTCAAATTACATTCCATATTAAAAATACAGACAAAATGTCACTTAAAATCGGTTTTTAACCTATTTTTAGCGTCAAAAAGTCATAAAACAAGCCAAATATGAGTTTTTTTAATTCAATCTTCGGAAATTCAGAAAGTACAGATGCTCCAAAAAGTAATGTTAACTGGACAGAATTAACCGATATAGCACAATTAACGGAAATTGAAGCGATCTCGAACGAGAAGCCCGTTATAATATTTAAACACAGTACAAGATGCAGTATTAGCCGTATGGCTTTGAAACAATTTGAACGTGAATACGATTTAAATAATGTAGCCGATGCTTATTTTTTAGATTTAATTGCACACCGCGATATCTCTAATGAGATTGCCAGAAGATTTAATGTGTATCACGAATCTCCACAGCTCATCTTAATCAGAAACGGAAAAGCTGTCTATGATGTTTCACATAGCGATATTGATGCAATAGCTTTAAAAGAGAAAATTTAAAGAGTTTACCATTAAGATATTAAAGAGAATTAAGTTATGCTTATTAGTCTTAATATCTTAGTGGTAAAAATCAAAAAGTTCCTTCTGATCCGCCTCCACTAAAACCTCCGCCTCCAAAATCCATTGGAGAATTTTCGGGTTTTGCTTGCGGTTTCATACCAAATGCTGAAGCTATAATTAAAGCTTCGGCATTTAAAATAGCGTTTGAATTATTGATTCTATCGGGTTTAAACGTCAAACCAACTTCATTATCCTTTAGCTTTCTAATCGAAAAATAAGCTATCGTGAACAAAACCAGACCACCAAGTGTTAATGCTACTTCTATTGGTAAAACCGAATAATAGAATCTTATAGTATAAATTGAAGATGCAATAGCTAAAAAGCTTATCCAGAGCATTATTCTGTCTCTTGTTTTTAAAGCCTGAACCAAATATACAATTGGGATAATAAAAGTAAAAGCATAAAAGAAGACAGCAAACGGAATGTCGTGACCGGGAAGGACTTCATTTCCTAAAAGTGCGACAGAAAGTTCTCTTACTACGAGATAATTGCAAGAAAGATAAAACAGTATCAAACAGAAACTATTTGCCAACAGAAGGCCATTATAGTAATAAGTTTCCTTTAATGAATTAATTATTCTTTTAGTCAAAAAATAAAATGCTGCCGAAACCAGCATTATAACAAATGGTAAAATCGTTTTTCCAATTGTCCCCAGCTCAAACATTCCATAAAATAAAACTCCGGAAGCAGCTAAACAAAAAACTAATAAGGCAATTAAATGCAGATATCTTCTATACATCAAAAAGGAAGTTAGTGCTACAAAAAAAGCAATATTTAATTCATAGCCTTCGGTATTTATGGAAACAGCTAGTCCTATATTCAAAATAGCTCCTAAAATAAAAGCATCATCTAAACCATGTCCGTAATATTTTTGTTTGGTTAAAATTTCGGCCCCGGCAAAACCAACAGCGGCAAAAATATAACAGCAAACATTAAAAAAGATACGTTCAGAATTAGAACCAGTCAATCCAAGTAATGCAATTACACCACAAATCGATAAATAAAAAAAGGCACCCAATAAGAAGAATCCTAACCTTACCAGGATATTGCTTTGTCTTTTAAACGCAGGTAATTCCTTTTTAATTAAATTCTTTTGCTCTTTACTAATGAAACCTGCAGTTTCTAAAGAATTAGCCTCTTCTGCTAAAGCTAAATTGTTTAATGAATTTTTATCGTATACTATCATGCTGCAATTTCTTTATTGAAGGTTTTAATCAATTTTATAAACATTACTATAGATCCTATAAAATATACCGGAAGAATTAAAATGAACAATTCCCAAACATCAGAGAAATTAATATTTTCGAAAATTCTGATCAGGAATATATTTAATCCAATATAAGCGTAGATAATCATAAAAACATACAAGGAAATTGCTTTCATTTCATGACTGATTTTGTAGAAATAAAAAGAAGATCCAGCGAGAACTATCAGAAAAAGGAAGAAATTAGCATCCTCATAATGAGCTGTTAATCCACTAATTGCGGCAATACTTACGATGTGCAGAGCAAATGTCAGATAGATAATATTAAAATGCGTTTTGAGTTGAATTCGCGAACTATAAATAGTCCATAAAACAAGTAAAACACCTAAAATTACTGCTGAATAACTCAAACTCTGATCCTCATAAAAATTACTGTTATTTAATAAATCCTGTGGCGTTACCGAAAGTCCGACATAAGCAGCTAAACCAGTAATACCAATCGTTAAAACACTTTTGTTATCAAAATAATAAGCACAAAAGAAACTGACCAGAGTTGGAATTAAAGTAGCCAGCCCGTAATGTGTCCCGAATGGTTTGTATTGAAATTGCAAATAGCCTATAAAAATGCATGTTAGAATATTTGCTGCTAAAACGAGGTATTCTAAAACAGGATGTTCGAAAGTAGTTTCATTTTTTTGAAATCCTTTTGAATTTTTAAAACAGAAATAAAAGCAAACTCCTATCACAATTAACAATAAGGATAAAATTGCAATATGCCCAATAGTGTCAATATTGTTATAAATTAAAATTCCGATCCCTGAAGTAAATAACAAAACAGATAAATACAGGAACAATTTTAACTCTGCATTAAGCGAGAAAATATTCAAACTGCGATATGAAGTAACTTCCTGATATTGATTTTCGGTTATTAAATTTCTTTCCAAAAGTGCTTTAGTAGCCTGTTCGTCGAACTTATTCATATTTTACATTTATAAACATCCAAATCAAAAATAGTCTTTTTTTGTTTGAATAAAACTTAAGCAGTAAAAATAAACTTACTAAACAACTGCTTTATATCGCTTTAATGAGGACTTCTTATAATATTTTGACAAAATAATTGTTTATAAACTTTATTAAACTAAATTCGTGTAATCGATTACATTAACTATCTATACAAAAAACCACAAACCAGTTTCTAAAATGAAAAAAAAACTTCTTCTATTCTTTTTCCTGTTGGGCATATCCAATCTTTTTGCACAAAACTATTGTATGGAATCTCCTGAAGGATTTGGTGCAGCAACAACGGGAGGCGGAACTGCCGTTCCTGTTACAATTACCACTTATAATGATTTATTAGCTAAAATTAAACTCCCTACTCCCGAAGTAATTTTAGTATCAGGAACAATTACGATTCCGAGTGGTCAGCCCATACAACAAATCATTTCAAACAAATCTATTATTGGCTTACCGGGTGCAAAACTTGTAAATGAAAATCAATCGAATCCCGGAGCCGGGATTTTATATTTAAAAACCGGATCGAATAATGTCATTATAAGAAATCTAATTTTTGTTGGTCCGGGCTCATACGATATTGACGGACAAGATAACTTAACGGCAGACTGCACCAACCTTTGGGTCGATCATTGCGAGTTTCAGGATGGTCAGGATGGAAATTTTGACAATAAAGGAAAAACAGATAATGTTACTATTTCGTGGTGCAAATTTACCTATCTAAAAGCACCAAAATCCGGAGGCTCGGGAGGAGCTGATGATCATAGTTTTAGCAATTTAATTGGCTCAAATAAAAATGATTACCCTGCTGATGGGCATTACAGCATCACTTTTAAAAATTGCTATTGGGCAGACGGCTGCAAACAACGAATGCCCCGCGCCAGAAATGCCGAAATTCATATTTTAAATTGCTATTACAAAGTCTCAGAATCAGGTTCGTTGGCTATCGGTTTAGGCGGAGGGGTTAAAAATTCGACTTGTTATGTCGAAGGCACTGATTTTGCTAAAGTGGACAAAGTTTTTAAGGATTATATCAGTACTGATGGAGGAACAGTTGGAATTGCTTTTTCAAATTGTCGCAAAGGTCCAATGAATTTTGGTACACCTGTAAACAAACCTACATATACTTATACCACAATTCCCCTTGGAAAAGTTGAGGAATACGTAGCCAATACCTCTTGTGGAGCCGGAGCTACACTTCAGGTTACTGCAACTGGAATTATAGCTTCTGGTTGTATCAATAAAAGTTAATTACAACTTAAATTGTATAAAAAAACCGATTTGTATCAAATACAAATCGGTTTTCTTTTTTATTAGTTGAAACAATTTAAAAAGCTGCTTTCATTTTATCTTTAATAGCATCTAAACATAAATTATTGATACTCCCTTCGTGTGTGTGTTTTGTTTCTTTTGGCGATTGATAGGTTCCGGACTCTAATTGTTCTGCAACGGCTTTGTATGCATCTCTAAAAGGCATTCCGGCCACAACCATTTCGTTTAAAGTATCCACAGTAAACAGGTAATCGTATTTTTTATCTTTTAGAATATTATCTTTTACCGTGATATCTTTTACAGAGAAAATCGCAATATCCAGGCATGCTTTCAGGTTTTGAAGTGCCGGAAATAAACCTTCTTTTAAAAGCTGTAAATCTCTGTGGTAACCACTTGGGAGATTATTTGTAATTAAAGTGATTTCATAAGGAAGCGCCTGAATCTTGTTGCATTTTCCTCTGATTAATTCAAATACATCAGGATTTTTCTTGTGAGGCATAATACTCGAACCTGTTGTAAGATGTGCCGGTAAACCGATAAAATCAAAGTTTTGGCTCATATATAAACAAACGTCCATTGCAAATTTAGACAAAGTTGCTGCAACACTGCTCATCGCAAATGCAACCGTTTTCTCAGCTTTTCCACGGCTCATTTGGGCAGCTACGGCATTAAATTTTAAGGTTTCAAAACCTAATTCCTGAGTGGTAAAAGTTCTGTTGATCGGGAATGAACTTCCGTAACCTGCCGCAGAACCTAACGGGTTTTGATCTACAATTTTTAAAGCTGCATTCAGCATTGTTATGTCATCGATTAAACTTTCTGCATACGCAGAAAACCACATTCCGAATGATGATGGCATGGCGATTTGCAAATGTGTATATCCTGGCAATAAAACATTTTGGTGTTTTTCAGCCGATTCCATTAATAAATCAAAAAGCGTTTTTACTTGTTCTTTTAAGGCTTTTAATTCGTCTTTTAGATATAAATGAACATCTACTAAAACCTGATCGTTACGGGAACGCGCCGTATGGATTTTCTTTCCGGCATCGCCCAGTTTTACAGTTAATAAATATTCTATTTTGGAATGTACGTCTTCAAAACTGTCTTCGATTTCGAAATTACCTATTACAACATCTGCAATAATTTCATTTAAGGCATCAACCAAAGAAGTGGTTTCTTCCTGAGTCAATAAACCGATTTGCCCAAGCATTTTCGCATGTGCAATAGAACCTAAAGCATCGTATTTTGCCAGAACCAAATCCAGTTCACGATCGTTTCCTACTGTGAAATGTTCGATTTGTTTGTCTGTTGGTATTCCTTTTTCCCAAAGTTTCATAACTTAGATTTTTAGACTTCTTAGATTGTTAGATTGTTAGATTCCGGACTTCTCAGTTTCTGGATCTACAGTTTATATTTTCTAACTCATACTAATGTCATTGTTTATACTTGTGGTGTCTCTAGCCCCGATAGCAGTGGAAATCCTTTTATTTTTTTTCTTTAAAAAAATAAAAGATTGGAACGGATAGCGGGATTAGCTCCTAATTAATATTATAATTTAAAGAAATCGGTTAGTATTTTGATATACAGGTCGATTCCTTCTTCGATTTCGTTGATGAAAATAAATTCGTTTGCTGAATGTGAGCGCAATGTTTCGCCTGGCCCCAGTTTTAAAGACTGACAACTTAAAACGGATTGATCTGAAAGGGTTGGCGAGCCATAAGTTGTTCTTCCTAACGCGATTCCGGCTTGTACTAAACCATGTGCAACGGGAATAGACGATGCATTTAAATGCATGGATCTTGGCGTTACTTCCGCGTTTATATTTGCTTTTACCACTTCCAGAATTTCAGTATTTGAATAACGGTCGGTTACGCGAATATCGACTACCAAATCACACTCTGATGGTACCACATTATGCTGTTTCCCTGCGCTGATTTGTGTTACGGTCATTTTTACGGGACCTAAAACATCTGATATTTTGTCGAATTTATAGTTTTTAAACCATTCCATTACCGGAATTGATTTGTATAATGAATTATCATCGTTTTGATGTGCGGCGTGGCTTGCAGTTCCTTTCACTTTTACGTCCAGAACCAATAAACCTTTTTCAGCAACAGCCAATTGCATTAAAGTGGGTTCACCAACAATGGCACAATCTAACTCCGGTAAATGTTTTAAAACGCTGTTTAAACCGTTTTTTCCGCTGCTTTCTTCTTCGGCGGAAGCTACAATTACAAGATTATGTGATAAATTTTGATTCTCATAAAAGTGAACAAAAGTTGCTAATAACGAAACTAAACATCCTCCGGCATCATTACTTCCTAACCCAAATAATTTGCCGTCTTTTTCGATCGCTTTAAACGGATCGTTAGTATACGCCTGATTTGGTTTTACAGTATCGTGGTGTGAATTTAGTAAAAGTGTTGGTTTATTTTCGTCGAAATACTTATTGAAAGCCCACACATTATTATTTTCTCTTTTAAAAGGAATTTGGTTTTGATTGAACCAATTTTCTATTAAAAGTGCCGTTTGGTCTTCTTCACTTGAAAATGAAGGGGTTTCAATAAGGCTTTTTAATAAACTAATTGCTTCCTGGGTAAGCGTTTCTATATTTTTCATAGGTGTGTAGGTTCTCTGCCATGAAGGCTCAAAGTCACAAATTTTTATTGATTCTATTCATCAATCTTGTGACGATTTTAATTTGCGCAAATTTCTTAAATTAATATTTAAAATAACTTCCGCAGTTATCTTTTTTTTGCCACGAATTGCACAAATTTTCGCTAATTTTTTCTAAATCTTGATTCGTGAAAATTCGTGTAATTCGTGGCAACCTTTTTATAGCGTAATAGTTGTGTGTAGAACATCAGGATTTTGAAGCATTTTGTGATGCCCAATTTTGATTTTCTGAACGCCTCTTGATAAACTGTTGAAACAATTATCCATTTTTGGAATCATTCCGGAATGGATTACTTTTTCGGCTTTTAGTTTATTGTATAATTCTTCGTTGATTTCTGTTATTACAGAATCGTCATTTTCTGAATCTTGCAAAACGCCTTGTTTTTCAAAACAGTACGTTAGCGTAACATCAAATACTTCAGACAATGCAATTGATAATTCGCTTGCAATGGTATCGGCATTTGTGTTTAACAATTGTCCGTTTTTATCGTGTGTAATCGCGCAGAATATTGGAACGATTCCGGCTTCAAGCAATATTTTTAGCAAACTTGTATTGACTTGTTTTACATCGCCTACAAATCCGTAATCAATCGTGGGATGATTTCGTTTTGTGGATTGAATTAAATTTCCGTCAGCTCCTGAAAAACCAATTGCATTGTTATTTTTGGCCTGCAATTGCGCTACAATATGTTTGTTGATTTGCCCGGCGTAAATCATTACCACAACATCCAGCATTGGAGCATCGGTGATTCGGCGTCCGTCAATCATTTGAGGAACTAAACCAATACTTTGTGCCATTTTTGTAGCCGATTTTCCACCTCCGTGCACTAAAACTTTATAGCCTTCGATTTTAGAAAAATCGGTTAAGAATTGTTCTAACTCGGTTGGGTTGTCGATTATATTTCCACCAATTTTTATTACTTTAACATTCATTTCTTTCAAGGTTCAAAGGCACAAAGGTTCAGAGGAACAGAGGTTTTTGTGACGGTTTTAAAAACCTTTGAACCTTTGTCGCTTTGAGCCTTTGCAACTCAAATTATAACTTTTTTAAAATTTTCTGTAAAACCAATTGTGCCGAATATGTTCTGTTATTCGCTTGCTGAATTACGATTGAATTTTCGCTGTCGATCACTTCGTCGGTTACTATTACGTTACGACGAACCGGAAGACAATGCATAAATTTTCCGTTGTTTGTTAACGCCATTTTTTCAGCTGTAACAGTCCAGTTTGGATCGATGTTGGTTACTTTTCCGTAATCGTTGAAATTACTCCAGTTTTTTACGTAAACGAAATCGGCATTTTCGAACGCTTTATTTTGATCGTATTCTATTTTGCAATCTTTAGTGATTTCCGGACTTAGTTCGTAACCTTCCGGGTGTGTAATTACAAAGTCCATGTCTTTTTGCATTTGCATCATTTCTACAAATGAATTGGCAACTGCCTGAGGCAACGCTTTTGGGTGTGGCGCCCAAGAAAGCACCACTTTAGGCTTGTGTTTCGTTTTGTATTCTTCCATCGTAATGGCATCCGCCAAAGATTGCATAGGGTGACGAACGGCACTTTCCATATTTACAATTGGCACTGTGGCGTGTTTCAAAAATCCCGAAATAACAGTTTCAGCATAATCTTTTTCTTTGTCAACCAATCCCGCAAAAGCACGAATAGCAATAATGTCACAATATTGAGACACTACTTCCGCAGCTTCTTTAATATGTTCTGAAGCTCCCGAGTTCATTATTGCTCCATCTTCGAACTCTAATGTCCAGCCTTCATTGGTAAAGTTCATCACCATAACATTCATTCCTAAATTTATAGCCGCTTTTTGAGTACTCAAACGCGTTCTTAAACTTGGGTTGAAGAATAACATTCCTAAGGTTTTATTTTTTCCTAATTCTTGATTTTTAAGTGGGTTCTTTTTGATTTTTAACGCACTTTTTACCCATTTTGATAATGAGTCGATATCTTGTATTGAAATATAATTCATTGTTTTTTTCTTTATTGTTGCGTGGTTTAGACGCTGATTAAACTGATTCGCTATCGCGAAGACGCTGATTTACACGGATTTTTTATATTCTTAGTTTTCTACTGTTCTCAAATATTTTCCGTTTAAATTCTGGTTTTGTTCCAAAATTTAAAAGCAAACCTACTTCGCAATTTGTTCCTTTTAAATAATTTAAAATTTGATTTTCAAAGGCTGCCACTATACCATCTGCTGCCTTTAATTCTAATATGACTAAATCTTCTACAATCAAGTTGGCGTAATATTGCCCCACTTCGATTCCTTTATAATAAACATTAATCTTGCTTTGTGCTTCAACTTTAAGACCTTTATTTTTCAATTCCAAATACAAGGAATTTTGATAAACTCTTTCTAAAAATCCATATCCTAATTCATTATAAACTTCGTAAAAAGTTTTAATGATAACATCGGTCAACTCTTTGTGCAATAATTTCATTTCCTATTTAAATTTGAATGAAATATACTACATTAAAAATAAATATAAAAATCCGTTTTTATCCGCGTCTTCGCGATAGCGAATCCGTCTCATCCGCGTTCTACATCACACAATCTTGGTAAAAGGAATTTCACCTTCTAATGCCTTTAAAATAAAATCATCCTTTAATCCGTTGACTATCCAGGTTTCGATGTTGGCTGCTTTTGCGATTCCCGCTGCTTCTATTTTTGACTGCATTCCACCGGTTCCGTGTGATGATTTTGATTCGCCGATTTCTTTTTCTAATACCTTTAAATCATTTACTAATTGAATCGTTTCAGGATTTTCATCGTGAATGGAATCTTTCGTATAAATCCCGTTTGTATTAGTGGCAATAATCAGAATGTCAACATTTAGCAACACTGCTGTTAAAGCAGCTAATTTATCATTATCCCCAAACCGAATCTCATCTGTGGCAACAGTATCATTTTCATTAATAATTGGAATATAATTATTCTCTACTAGAACGTTTATCGTATTGACAATATTTACTTTCGATTGGTGTTTTTCGAAATCTGAATAGGACAATAAACATTGCGATGTCAATAATCCCAGATCACTGAAATTTTCATGGAAAATCCGCATTAAATGAGGTTGTCCAATCGATGCTAAAGCTTGTTTCAATGCAATTTCTTTGCCTTTACTTTCAAGTTTTACAAATTGTTTGGCGGCGGCAATGGCTCCTGAACTTACAATTACAAATTCGTAATCTTTGTTTAGAGCGGCAATTTGCATACCAATATCTTCGATCTTTCCCCGCGAAATATGATTGGTTTCTTTGGTTAAGGTATTACTTCCTATTTTTAATAAAATCCGCTTTTTTGACATGCTGTATTTTTTTTACCGCAAAGGGCGCAAGGTTTTTTTATGCTGTTTGTGTTTACAAACGCTAAGTTCGCAAAGCTTTGTCTACAATTAAATTCTAATTACCTAATGGACACATTATCTCAATTATCTAATTTGCCCATCTCCGTAAACGTACCATTTGTTGGTTACGAGATGTTGTAAACCGATTGGTCCTCTTTGGTGCAATTTGTCTGTACTTATCGCTAATTCTCCACCAAGGCCAAATTGCCCTCCGTCTGTAAAACGTGTTGAAGCATTTTGATAAACGGCAGCGGTATCAACGGCATCCATGAATTCTTGTGCTACTTTATCGTTTCTCGTAATAATTACTGCAGAATGTCCTCCACAATATTTATTGATTTTGTCAATTGCATGTTCTTCAGAATCAATGGTTCCGATGACAATTTTATAATCTAAAAACTCTTCGTACCAGATATCTTCATTTTGAAGTGTTTCTGTGTCTTCAAAGCTTTTTAAAGATTCATCCACAATTACTTCTACATTAGATTCTTTTAAGGTTTCTATTAAAATAGCTGTAAAACCTTCAAAATTGGGCAATTTAGAATCTATAAGAACCTTATCAACAGCATTACAAGCGGAGATTTTTGATGTTTTAGCATTTAAAATTACTTTTAATGCCAAGTCTGTATCTGCATCTTTATGAACGTAAACAAAATTATTTCCACGTCCGCTTACAATTACCGGGCAAGTGGCGTGCTGTTTCACAAACTCAATTAATTTTTCTCCTCCTCTCGGAACGATCAAATCTACTTTTTGAGTTGGTTTTTCTAAAAAAGCCTGAGTTTCTGTTCGATTATAATTCAAATATTCCACCCAATCTTTAGAAACTCCATTTTCTTCAAGAGCCTGATGCCATAAATCAACAATTTTTAAGTTGGATTTTAAAGCTTCTTTTCCTCCTTTTAATAAAATTTTATTTCCGGATTTAAAGGCTATTCCTCCCGCTTCAATCGTAACGTCAGGACGGGATTCGTATATAATTAAGATTGTTCCAAAAGCTGCGGTTTTATTTACCACTTTTATTCCATTATCGTGAACAAAATGAAAACGCTCTACTCCAACAGGGTCTTCCTGAGAAGCTAATTGGTTCAGGGATAAAATCATCTCGTCGACTTTTTTATCATCTACTTTCAAGCGTTCTTCCATCGCTAGATCTGAGCCATCATAAGCGAGTAAATCTTCCTGATTGGTTAAGATAATCTGACTCCGCTCCTGCCTCACCAGCTTCGCCATGGAGTGCAAAACCAGATTGCGTTTTTCAATTGATAATGGATTCATATTTTTTGGTTTAATTGGTCAATTCGTGTAATTGTGTAATCGTTAATTCGTGTAATCGATTAAACAATTAAACGATTAAACAAATAAACATTATAGTTCTTCTAAACTTTCTTTTAAAGCTACAATAAAAGTATCGATATCTGATTTCTTAACGGTAAGTGGCGGCAAAATTCTTAATAGATTTTTGTTGTTGGCACTTCCTGTAAAAATGTGTTTTTCGATGATTAGTTTTTTTCTTAAAGCAGCTACATCAAAATCAAATTCAATTCCAAGCATTAAACCTTTTCCTTTTACTTGTTTGATTCCCGGAACTTCTTTGATTTTTTCTAAGAAATATTCATAAACTTCGTTTACATTTTTTTGCAAATCAAGCTTTTCAATTACATCCAAAACTGCAATTCCTGCGGCACAAGATAAATGGCTTCCGCCGAAAGTGGTTCCTAATAATCCGAAACTTGCTTCGAATTTTGGTGAAATCAAAATGGCTCCTACCGGAAATCCGTTCCCCATTCCTTTTGCAACCGAAATAATATCAGCGCTGATTCCGTGATGTTGGAAAGCGAAAAATTTTCCGCTTCTTCCGTATCCCGATTGTACTTCGTCTAAAATCAAAACTACATCGTGTTTTTTACATGCTTTTTCTAAAGCCTGGAAAAATTCTGTTGTTCCTTCATCTAAACCTCCAACTCCCTGAATTCCTTCGATAATTACAGCCGAAACATCTCCTTTTACCAGTTCTGCTTCAACTAATTCGATTTGGTTTAAAGGTAAAAATGTAACTACTTGCTGTGCATTTATTGGCGCAACAATTTTTTTATTATCTGTAACGGCAACGGCTGCAGAAGTTCTTCCGTGGAAAGAATTATGAAAAGCTACAACTCTTGATTTTCCGTTATGGAAAGAAGCTAATTTCAATGCATTTTCGTTTGCTTCAGCTCCGGAACTGCATAAAAACAATTCATAATCTTCTAATCCTGAAAGTTTCCCTAATTTCTGAGCCAATTCTACCTGCAAAGGATTTTGAATTGCGTTCGAATAAAATCCTAGATGATCTAATTGATTCTTTAGTTTTTCTACATAATCAGGTTGCGTATGGCCAATCGAAATCACACCATGTCCGCTATATAAGTCTAAATATTCCACTCCGTTATTATCTGTAATGGTGCAATCTAGCGCTTTTACAGGTGTTATATCATAAAGTGGGTATACGTTAAATAAATTCATTTTCTTGTTGTTTAATTGTTTAACCGTTCATTTGTTTGATCGATTAACCGAATAAACGATTAACCGTTTTGACAACAATTTAAAATCCGCTTGGTTTCAAATGTAAACCGGTGGTTTCTTCTAATCCGAACATTAAATTCATGTTTTGAATCGCTTGTCCAGAAGCACCTTTGGTTAAGTTATCAATGATTGAAGTAATCAAAATCCGGTTTCCTTTTTTCAATAAACTGATGATACATTTGTTGGTTTGAACGACTTGTTTCATATTGATGTTTGTCGTTGTAACGGTTACAAAAGGTTCATTTTTATAGAAATCTTCGTATTTGGCAACTAAATCTTCTAAACTTTCATCAGAATCAGTATACAAAGTCGCAAAAATTCCTCTTGTGAAATCTCCTCTATTCGGAACAAAAATTAATTCATCCGAATAATCCGCCTGCAATTGATTCACACTTTGGTTAATTTCACCTAAATGCTGGTGTTCGAAAGCTTTATAATGCGACATATTATTGTTTCTCCAGCTAAAATGTGAAGTTTCGGCAAGACTTACGCCCGCGCCTGTACTTCCTGTTGTAGCATTAATATGAACATCATTTTTAAGCAGATTATTTTTCGCTAAAGGCAATAAAGCCAATTGAATTGCTGTAGCAAAACAACCCGGATTTGCAATGAAATTTGCTTTTTTGATTTCAGCTTTATTCAATTCAGGTAAACCGTAAACGAATTCTTTTCCGTCGAAATCAGCATCTTTGGTTAATCTGAAATCATTTCCTAAGTCGATGATTTTTGTATGGCTTGCGAATTTATTTTCTTCAAGAAACGAAATAGATTTTCCGTGTCCGAGACATAAAAACACAACATTTACATTTGGATTTACCACATCAGTAAAGTTCATTTTGATATCTCCCATCAAATCGTGATGCGCCACCGAAAGCGGTTTGCCCGAATTTGTAGTACTGTAAACAAAATCAATGTTTACATTGGGATGATACATTAAGATTCTGATAAGTTCTCCGGCCGTGTAGCCCGAACCACCAATTATTCCGACATTAATCATGATCTAAATGGTTTACGGATGAAAATATGTTTTGGGCATTTCCCAAAATTTTAATGAATCCTTTTGCATCGTCAGACGTCCAGGCATTGTTCATTTCTCCGTATTGACCAAAACCGGTGTTCATCAAATCATTATCTGATTCAATTCCGTCCAGCGAAAAATGATATGGTTTTAGAGAAACGGTTACAACACCATTTACAGTCTTTTGCGTGTCTTGCAAAAATGTTTCGATATTTCTCATAACCGGGTCTAAAAACTGACCTTCGTGAAATAACATTCCGTACCAGTTTCCTAGTTGTTCTTTCCAGTATTGCTGCCATTTACCAAGTGTATGTTTCTCTAATAAATGGTGCGCTTTGATGATGATTAATGGTGCAGCGGCTTCAAAACCAACTCTTCCTTTAATACCTATAATAGTATCCCCTACGTGAATATCTCTACCAATTGCAAAAGCATTGGCTAATTTTTCAAGTGCAACAATATTATTTGATGGTTTATCAAACTGACCGTTTAAACCAACTAATTCTCCTTGCTCAAAATGAAGTCTTACTTTTTCTTCTCCTTCTTTTTGTAATTGTGAAGGATAAGCATCACCTGGCAATGGCTGGCTTGAAGTCAAGGTTTCTTTTCCTCCAACGCTTGTTCCCCAAAGTCCTTTATTGATTGAATATTGTGCTTTTTCCCAAGAATAATGAACGCCGTTTTGAGCTAAATAATCAACTTCTTCTTGTCTTGATAATTTTAAATCTCTAATTGGCGTGATGATTTCAATTTCCGGAGCGATGGTCTGGAAAATCAAATCAAAACGAATTTGGTCATTTCCTGCACCTGTACTTCCGTGTGCGATGGCGCTTGCTCCTACTTTTTTAGCATATTTAATGGCTTCAATTGCCTGAAAAACACGCTCTGCACTTACTGATAATGGATAGGTATTGTTTTTTAATACGTTTCCGAAAATCAAATATTTTATAGCTTTATCATAATATTTATCTACGATTGTCAGGTTGGCGTGTTGTGCGCTTCCTAATTCGTAGGCTCTTTTTTCAATTGCTGATAATTCTTCAGCATCAAATCCTCCTGTATCTACAAGTACGGTGTGAACTTCGTATCCTTTTTCATTTTTTAAATATTTCAAACAATACGAGGTATCTAATCCTCCACTATAAGCTAATACAACTTTTTTCATTTTTTATAATTTAGGCTAATACTTTCGTATATAGCAAGTTTGAGATTTCTTTTTAATAGATATTCTTATGGTAAAAAAGTAAAAGACAAAATTTTATTTAAGAATAAAGCTTGTTTTATCTTCTTTAATCTTTTCAAAACAGCTTCATTAAAAGGATGTCTTGGCGGATCTTTTTGTTTTTCTTTAGGGTCGTACAACATTCCGGTACAAAGACACATTTTGTTTTCTTTGCTTTTTAGAATTTCATAATTGGTACAGGTTTTACAGCCTGACCAAAAACTTGGATCGGTTGTAAGTTCAGAGAACGGAACAGGTTTGTAACCTAATTCTGAGTTGATTTTCATTACTGCCAATCCGGTTGTAATACCAAATATTTTAGCGTCCGGATATCTTTTTAAGGAATAATCGAAAACTTTTGATTTGATTTTTTTGGCTAAACCTAAACTTCTGTAATCCGGATGTACAATCAAACCGGAATGTGCCACGAATTTTCCGTGCTGCCAACTTTCGATATAACAAAAACCTGCAAATTTTCCGTCTGCCAGAGCAATCATCGCATCACCATTCGACATTTTTTTCTGAATGTATTCAGGAGTTCTTTTAGCAATCCCTGTACCTCTTAACAAGGCAGATGATTCTATTGTATCGCAAATTTCCTGTGCGAATTTGAAGTGTTCTTCCTGAGTAACAACAATAGAGATTTTCATTTCAATAGTTGAAGTTAGAGTTAAAAATTAAAACGTATTGTTTAGTTTGAAATCCCGAATTCAATCCAATAAAAATAGACAAAATAGAAGTAACATTCTCAAAATCAAAAACTTGATTAAGAAAATTCAGAAAATTAAATATACTTTTAGGATATGTTTGTCCAATGGACAAATGTTGTGATTTCAAAATGAAAAATGAATATAAATAAATACGCGGCGAAAAACTCTGTGAATACTATAAAGATAGTATCCGTACTTCGGGAGAAGTTACAGGCGAGTTTGTCCGTGACAAAGAAGTTATATGTAAACTTATTTTATTCATCGGTGCAAAAGTACACTATTTTTTTATTTACAAAACAAAAAAATAAAATTCTAACATTTTTTTAATGTATTGTTATTTTTCAAGATACTATCCCGTTAGCTATTGAGACTAGTCACTAAGGCTCTAAGCTTTGTCAATCTCAAAATTTGAAAATGGTCCGGGAAACCTGAATGCTGAAACTTAAAAAATCACAAAAACAAAAAAACCGATAACTACAAGGAGCTATCGGTCTTTAAAATACTTTATTGTTTTGTATCTATTTCTTGGTAAATGGTATTACTTGTCCGTTCCCTAAAACAATCATATCAAAACCAGTTTTAGCTTCGTTGAACTTAAATTTTAATCCTGCACTTGCAGATTGAAATGTATCCTTTTCGTTTTCTACAGGTACAACTGTAAATTTAGGAAAGTTTGTAATCTCTACATTCAGCGTACTGTTTTTTTCAGTAAAATCAATTTTTAAGGGTGCCTTTGAAGTTGAATATGTACCCAAATAACCATCTAAAATTACATCTTGCTCTATTTTACCTTTTCCTGCTGTCCAAACATTATTTGCTTCATTGTTGTCAGGAAAAACATGATCCGGATCAAGGGTAATACTTTCGATTTCTTCAGTAGAATTATGTTTGAAAGTCCAAACGTTATTACGTTGCCAAACTTCTACAGGTAATTTAACTCTTGATACTTTACCGCTTTTTGTTTTTACATCCAAAACAATCGGCATAGGCATTTTATCAAAATTTTCTACCGTAATTACAACACCTTTTGCAGGATCATTTTTTACATATTTAATAGAGTTAATACCCTGATCGAAACGCCAGTTGTTTACAAACCAGCTTCTCCAGAACCAACTTAAATCTTCACCTGCAACATTTTCCATAGATCTGAAAAAATCATCCGGTTGCGGATGTTTGTAAGCCCAACGCTCAATATAAGTACGGAAAGCAGCATCAAAACGTTCTTTTCCTAGTACTTGCTCTCTTAAAATTATTAAAGCTGAACTTGGTTTAAAATAACACAACATACCAATATTTGCTTCTTTCATATTATCAGGAGAACTCATTATGGTTTCTAAACTAGGTCTTGTAAATGACTCAGCTGCTTTATGCAAATCTGTTGGCGCTTCTACATATTCTCCTTTATTAAATTCTGCTGTACTTAATGAATTAATAAAAGTGTTAAAGCCTTCATCCATCCAACCAAACAATCTTTCGTTTGAACCCACAATCATAGGAAACCAGATATGACCAAATTCGTGATCTGTAACTCCCCACAAATCTTGTCCTTTTGATTCCCATCCACAAAAAACAATTCCCGGATATTCCATTCCGCCTTCATTTCCTGCTACGTTTGTCGCTACCGGATAAGGATATTCGAACCATCTTTTTGAGTAATTTTCGATTGAAGCTTTTACATATTCTGTAGAACGGCCATAAGCCCCCTGACCGGCACTTTCTATCGGATAAGCAGATAGAGCCAAAGCTTTTTTACCACTTGGTAAATTAATTTTTGCCCCGTCTAAGATAAAAGCAGGAGACGACGCCCATGAAAAATCACGAGCATTTTTTATCTGATAATGCCATGTCTTTTCAGCTGTAGCATTTGTATTGGCTGTTGCGGCAACTTCTTCGGCAGAACGAATTGTTATTGTTTTATCGCTTAGACCAGCTTCTTTATAACGCTTTAGCTGTTCTGCCGGCAATACTTCTGCCCCATTTATTAATTCTCCCGAACCCACAACATAATGATTTGCTGGTACCGTAAGCTTTACATCAAAATTACCATACTCTAAATAGAACTCAGAGGCTCCTAAATATGGTGCAGTATTCCAACCCCTTACATCATCGTATACACACATACGAGGATACCATTGTGCAATCGTGAAGATTTTACCATTTTTTGTTTCTAAAACTCCCATTCTGTCAGATCCTTCAAAAGGCGCAATGAACGAAAATTCGATTTTAATTTTTACAGCTCCACCTTTTGATGCCAATTCTTCAGGAAGAAATATTTGCATTCTGGTATCTGTAACTACATATTTTGCTTCAATTTCAGTCTTTTTCTTTCCAACAGAAATTACCTTAACTGATTTTATTTTATTTCCCCCGTCAAAAACCTGACCCTGAGCACCATTACGACTTCCTGTTAAAGGCACAACCGCATTTCCTCTGGAATCTTCTTTGAATAAATTTTGATCTAAATTCAGCCAAACAAATGACATTTTATCCGGACTATTGTTGGTATAAGTGATTTCATCTGTACCAATAATTTCATTTGTAGTTCCGTTTAATTTTGCCGTTATTTGATAATCGGCTCTGTTTTGCCAATATTCAACACCTGGCTGGCCACTTGCAGAACGGGTTGGTGTTCCGTTTTTTGTGTAAAAATGTGGCGCAAAGGCGTCATGATAACTATAATTATTAACTGGATTTACCGCTGTTGCTGAAGGCGTTTGTTGTGCCCAAACAGAAGAAACTCCAACAAATAAAGCCATGGTTAATAAGGCTTTTGAGGATTTTATTTTCATATTTTTTAGCTGTTTATGTAGCAAATTAATGAAAAAAAAAGCTATTTAAAGAGAAAAACCGAATCATAAATTGAATTTTAGCAAAATTTTACCAAAAAAATAATTTGAAACATTTTCATAAAAACTAAAATTTATAAAATATATTTACATCAGTATAAAATTAATTCATTTCAATCTTAATCACTTTGAATACAACTATTTCAAATTCAACACTAACTGCCTCAATAAAACATTCCGGAGCCGAATTATTTTCGTTAAAAGACAATCGAAATAAAGAATATATCTGGGAAGGCAATCCTGATTTCTGGGGGAAACACTCTCCAATACTTTTTCCAATCGTAGGAACTTTAAAAAACAACACTTATACAATTGAAGGAAAAGAATATCAGTTGCCAAGGCATGGTTTTGCTCGTGATATGGAGTTCCAATTGATTAACAAGACGGAAACAAGCGCTACTTTTTCATTAGAATCTACAGAAGAAACGTTAAAAAAATATCCTTTTGAATTCGAATTACAACTTATTTATACTTTAGAAAATACTTCATTAAATATTGAATATAAAGTAATCAATAAAGGAGAAGTTAAAATGCCTTTTTCCATAGGAGCCCATCCTGCAATCGCTTTGCCTGAAAATTTTAAAAACTACGCCCTTCAATTTGAAAAAGAAGAAGTTTTAAAATATTATCTTCTGGAAAATGATTTAATTTCTGACAAAACTAAAACTTTGCAAACCACTAATAATCAGGTTACTTTAAACTATAAATTGTTCGAAAACGACGCGTTGATTTTCAAAACATTAGAATCAAATTCTTTAACTATTCTTGAAAATTCAAAACCTTATATAAAAATTAATTTTGAAGATTTTCCAAGTTTGGGAATCTGGACGAAAGATCAAGCGCCTTTTATTTGTATTGAACCGTGGCTAGGTTACTCAGACACCGCTGAAAATTCAGGGAATTTATTCGAAAAAGAGGGAATTTTAGTTTTGAATGCTCATAAAACCTTCAATTCAAAATTTAGTATCAAAATAGTATAATCAAGAAAATGTTAGAATTTAACTTTACCCCGTTTCCTGTAATAGAAACAGAACGTCTGCTATTAAGAAGAATCACAAGTGATGATGTAAATGAAGTTTTCGAATTGCGTTCGAATCCTGAGACGATGAAATACATTCCAAGGCCATTAGTCAAAAATAATGAAGATGCATTAGAACACATTGCTATGATTGAAGACAAAATTGTAACAAATATTGGCATCAATTGGGGCATAACTCTTAAAGATAATCCAAAACTTCTTGGTATTATCGGATTTTACAGAATACAGCCGGAACATCATCGCGCAGAAATTGGCTATATATTATTACCTGAATTTCATGGAAAAGGAATTATTCCGGAAGCATTAAAAACACTCCTTGATTATGGCTTTAACAAAATGAAATTACACTCAATAGAAGCCGTTATTGATCCGGACAATTACGCATCGGAAAGAGTCTTACAAAAGCTTGGCTTTGTAAAAGAAGGTCATTTTAAAGAGGTTGAATATTTTGAAGGCCGTTTTCTGGATAGCGTAATTTACTCATTACTAGAACCTAAATAATTTGACCTGGTATTATAAAAAAACATTCCTGTTAAATTAAAGTATTTGCATAATAGTAATTAATGATTTACGTTATATTTGCACGCGAAATAAGTAATAAAGCCTTATTTTAATACCACGTAAACCTATTTTTATGAAAAAATATTTAATTCTGCTTGTTCTTTTCTTCTCTATTCAATCTCAAAGTCAAACTTTTATTAAGTTTAATGCCGCAACAGCATTAGTAGCAATACCTAATGTGGGTATTGAAACCAGTATTGGAGAAAAAATGACTTTCAGTGTTGATGTTATGGCTTCTTTTTGGCAGTCTTTTAATGGTCACAGCCCAATGGAATTCTATACCTTAACTCCGGAAGTTCGTTATCATTTTAAGGAAAAATACAACGGATTTTATGTTGGAGGTAATGCAGGTCCTGACTTGTACAAACTACAAAAATGGAATTATTGGGATACTAGCAAATATGAACATGGTTTTGGTTACCGCTTAGGAGTTACCGTTGGGTATAATCTTAAACTAAGTGATAAATTCTTACTTGACATTTTTGCAGGAGGTGGCTGGCATCAAGGTTTTTATCATGGATATTACAATGATGGAACTCCCGGCAGATATGAAAAAGCTCCAAACTGGAATAAAAGCGGCGAATGGTTACCATACCGCGGTGGTGTTATGATTTCTTATAAATTGTAATTACTTCGTAAATTTAGGCATCGATTTTACATATAAATCCTCAACTTTTTTGCGGGCCCAATCAGTTTTTCTTAAAAAAGTTAAGCTGGATTTTACACTCGGGTTTGAAGTAAAACATTTTATAGGAATTATTTCTGCCAAAGTATCAAAGCCATAATGATCTGCTAAAGCTTCTACTATTTTTTGAAGTGTGATTCCGTGTAAAGGATCTTTTGATTGATTTTGCATTTTATTTTTATATAATATTCAAAAAAGACTGTATTCAAAAAAATACAGTCTTTCTTTTTTTTACAAAATTAGTAAATTGAAGTGTAAATCAATCTACAACTATTTTATTTAGAATATAAATTTAAATCCAAATGAAAGCGGAGATGTCAAATTTGGGTTACTTCCGCCTAAAGCACCATTGTAAAATGATTCAACATTTGCTACATGCGCTAATCCAAAATTAGTTACTGTAGTTTTTTCACCTGTTTTAGGATCTAATGTTGTTGAAGTAAAATTGGCTAAATCATACGAAAACTCAACAGAGAAATTCTTGGTTACAAAATAGTCAAATCCACCTGATACTGATAATCCAAACTGACTAACCTTTAATTCACTTTCCTTTTCTTTCCCGGTTATAATTGGAGCTGCCAATTGTCCAAAGAAATATAAAGATCCAGCAACATTCCAATACTTTCTGGCTAAGGGCTCAATAACAATCAAATCCGTTTTGGCTGCTGTTCCTGTATTTGAATCTGCTTTTATATTTATGTAACCAATACCTGCACCTACAGCAACTGAAGGAGTAATAAATGTTCCCACAATTGGCAGTACAGACAAACTTGTATTTTTAACATCGGCTGTTTTAGTCTGCTGATAACCAAATTGCGATGTTGCAAACCATGCTCCTTTTAATCCCTGACCAGCCTCCTGTGCTTTTACTGTTAAACCCATTAATACAATACTCGCGAGTGTTAAAATTTTTCTCATTTTAGTTTGTTTTTTAAATTATTTAAAAAACTTACCGGTAAGCTTTTTCCTCAGGAATGATTAAAATCATAGATTTAAAAAAATCTTTAATTATCTTTGACTGCACAAAGTTTTCCAATTTTGATTACATTTGTACTTATGTTAAAAACAGTCAATATACTTAATAAAAGAGCTCGATTCGATTACGAAATAATCGATACTTATACTGCTGGAGTAGTTCTAACGGGAACTGAAATCAAATCAATCCGATTAGGAAAGGCAAATATTACCGAAAGTTTTTGTGAATTTAGTAATCTGGAACTTTTTGCAATCAATACTTATATCGAAGAATACTCGTTTGGAAATCAGTTCAATCACAAATCAAGAAGCGAAAGAAAATTGCTTTTGAATAAAAAAGAATTAAAAAGTCTTCATAAAAGCGTTCAGGCAAAAGGTCTTACCATTGTTCCTTTAAAATTATTTACCAACGAAAAAGGACTTGCAAAATTGCAAATTGGCCTTTGTAAAGGAAAGAAAAACTACGATAAACGAGAATCACTAAAAGAGCAAGATACTAAACGCGATTTAGACCGAATAAAAAAAGCTTACAATTAAGTTTAATTTTTTAAGCAAAAAGCATTTTTCATAATTTTATACGTATTTTTACTACAATAATTATAAAAATTGTAATATGAAAAGGTATCTAATTTTATTCATAACTGTTCTTTCGCTTTCAGGCTGTGGCAGCAATACTTCTATTGTTAATAGCTGGAGAGACCCAAAAATTACGGTTGCTCAGGAAAATTTTAAAAAAGTTTTAGTTGTCGCATTAGTAAAAGATGAAGCTTCGAGAAGAGTAACCGAAAACAGAATTGCTGCCAGTAATGAAATTTTCAAAACTTCTTATCAATACCTAAACGAAGCAACCAAAAGTTTAACTCAGGAGCAAAAATTAAAAATTTTGCAAGATGAAAATTTTGACGGCGTTATCACTTTACGTTTAGTAAGTACCGAAAAGGAAACTAATTATGTTCCGGGAACTTATACCGGAATGTACTATGGTGGATTTGATGGTTTGTATAGCGGTATGTACGGTTATGGTTTTGGAAACTGGTACGGAATGTACTCTACTGACTTTTATGATCCCGGATATTATCAGGAAACTACTTCTTATATGGTAGAAACAAACGTTTTTTCATTAAAAGAAAATAAATTAATCTGGACAGGAACAACAAAATCAGATTATGTAACCGACTTAGGCACTACAGTTGATGCAATCATGCAGGCTGTTGTTGCTGAAATGAGAAAAGACGGCTCGCTTCCTCCAAAAAGTAAAATATAAGTTTAAAAAAGCAATATTTAAAATATTGCTTTTTTTATCGCGCATAAAATGACTGATTTTGTCAAGACAATTTTAAACATTTACCAAAATGAAAACACTTCTTAAAAATGCAAGAGAGCAAAAAGGATTAAAAACTCGTGAAGTGGCACAAATTCTTGATATCGATCAGGCTTTAATAAGCAAATTTGAATCAGGAACACGAAAACCAACCAGAGAACAAATATCAAAGCTTTCTCAGCTTTTGGAGATTGATTTTGAAACCTTAATGATTGCCTGGCTAAAAGAAAAGATTTTATATGAAATTGGAGATGATGAATTTGCTTTAAAGGCATTATTACTTGCGGAACAAGAAATTCAAAATAAGAAAAAAAGTATCAGTTCTTCTGTTTTATCAGGCCTACAAAGTATTTTGGATGAAATTGAAATTTTGAAAAAGCAAATACAATCTTTTCAACATTTTGAGTTACATCGAATTTCTAAAATATTAGAATTAGAATTTATTTGTGAAAGCAACCGCTTAAACGGAAACTCACTAACCTTTCAGGAAACAAAAGCTGTAATTAATGAAGGACTTACAATTACAGGAAAAAGCATGCACGAACATCTTGAAGCTGTTAATCTGCAAGAAACTATAGCTTACATTAAAGATTTAAATCTCAAAAAAGCACCAATAACCGAAAAAGAACTTCTAACGATTCACAATTTAGTTTTTAGAAGAATTGAACCTGAAAACTCAGGAAAGTATAAAAACGATTCCTTAATAATTCGTGAAATGAATTTGTTTTTTAATTGGTATGAAACCAATAAAAACAATTTGCATCCGATACTTTTAGCTTGTGAAGTACATTTAAAATTCATAACTATTAGTCCTTTTGAAAAGGGAAATATGCAAATAGCAAATTTATTAATGAATTGGATATTACTTCAACATAAGTATGTTTTTGCAACAATACAAGGAAACGAAAATCATATCAATAAATATTTATCTGTTCTGGAAGAATGTCAGAGCAATAATGACAAATCTCTCTTTATAAATTACATTCTTCAAATTGAAAAAGAAAATTTAATTCACGCCATAGCATTGGTTTCAAAATAAAAAAGCCCAACTAAATGGGCTTTTATTTAATTTTTATCTTCTAATAAAGGAACAAATCGAAACTCTCCAAATTCATGTTTTTCGAATTGCGTTTCGTTTTTACGAATTAATAAGGTCATAATTTGCACATCTTCTCCTAACGGAATAACCAGCCTTCCTCCTATTTTTAATTGTGCCATTAAAGGCTGAGGGATAAATGGAGCTCCGGCCGTAACAATAATACTGTCAAACGGTGCGTAACTTGGTAAACCTTTATAGCCATCACCAAAAGATAAATGTTTTGGGCGAATATTTAATTTTGGAAACAAATTAGAAGTTGTTTTAAACAATTCATTTTGCCTTTCTACACTAAATACTTTAGCACCCAACATACATAAAACTGCAGTCTGATAACCGGAACCGGTACCAATTTCTAAAATCTTATGTTCTTTTTTAACTTCCAGCAGCTGCGATTGAAAAGCCACGGTGTACGGCTGTGATATCGTTTGCCCCGCTCCTATAGGAAATGCCTTATCCTGATAAGCATAATCTTCAAAACTTGAATTCAAAAAAAGGTGTCTTGGGATTTTTTTTATCGCATCCAAAACTGCTCTGTCAGTAATCCCTTTTTGTTCTAAAGTGCTTACTAATTGATTACGAAGTCCTTGATGTTTGGCAGTGTCTTTCAAAATAGGTAGGTTTTATTTTTGCAAAAATAAGAAAGTAAATAGGAAATCAAATATTGATTTTTAATTATTAAATCGCTAAATCTTTACTGCATTCACTTTTACTTTCAACAAATAAATTATATTTTTGTTTAAAATACATTCTCATGTTAAAAGTAGGAGTTTTAGGTGCTGGTCATCTTGGTAAAATACATTTACGCTTATTACAACAATCTGACAAATACGAATTAGTTGGATTTTACGACGAAAATCAGGAAAATGCCGAAAGAATTTCAAAAGAATTTGGCTATAAAAACTTCAGTACAATTGCAAAATTAATCCACGCTGTGGACGTCATCGATATTGTAACTCCAACACTTTCTCACTATAAATGTGCTAAGGTAGCCATTAAATCAGGAAAACATATCTTTATAGAAAAACCAATTGCCAATACCGTTGAAGAAGCTGAAGAAATTATTGCTTTAGCCAAAGAAAATAATGTAAAAGGTCAGGTTGGTCATGTTGAGCGCTTTAATCCTGCGTTCATTGCTACAAAAAACATGATCGAAAATCCAATGTTTATAGAAACGCACCGTTTGGCTGAATTTAATCCGCGTGGTACTGATGTCCCTGTAGTTCTGGACTTAATGATTCACGATATTGATGCTATTTTAAGTGTTGTTCATTCAAAAGTAAAAGATATCCATGCAAGTGGTGTTTCTGTAATTAGTGAAACTCCGGATATTGCCAATGCGAGAATTGAATTCGAAAATGGGTGTGTTGCGAATTTAACTGCCAGCAGAATCTCAATGAAAAACATGCGCAAAACCCGTTTCTTTCAAAAAGATGCTTACATTTCAGTTGACTTTTTAGAGAAAAAATGCGAAGTAGTGCGTATGAAAGATGCCCCGGAAATTCCAGGAGATTTTGATATGATCCTGCAAAATGCCGAAGGTGTAAAAAAACAAATTTATTTTACCAATCCTGATGTAGAGCAAAACAACGCCATTCTGGATGAATTAGAATCTTTTGCAAACGCAATAAAAACAGATACTACTCCGGTTGTAACACTTGAACAAGCTACAGATGCTTTAAGAGTTGCCTACCAAATCATTGATTGTTTCGACAAATAAATAAAAAATAAACTCATTATTTTTAAGGTTTAAAGTGTACTTCAAAGGAGCTTTAAACCTTAACTTTTAAAATTCAAATACCAAAATTAAATGAAAACTATAGCTGTAATTGGTGCAGGAACAATGGGTAATGGAATTGCTCATACATTTGCACAAAGTGGTTTTGTTGTAAAACTTATTGATGTTTCTGAGAAATCATTAGACAAAGGAATGGCAACTATTGCCGCTAACTTAGACCGAATGTTATCTAAAGGAACCATTACTCAGGAAGAGGTTACCAAAACAATCACCAATATCATTACGTATACGGATATAAAAGACGGGGTTGTTGGTGTTGATTTAGTTGTTGAAGCAGCCACAGAAAATGTAGAGTTAAAACTAAACATTTTCAAGCAATTAAACGAAGCTTGTTCTCACAATACTATTTTAGCAACAAATACTTCTTCAATATCCATTACACAAATTGGAGCAGTTGTTTCTCATCCTGAACGCGTTATCGGAATGCATTTTATGAATCCGGTGCCGATCATGAAATTGGTCGAAATCATTCGCGGTTATAATACCAGCGATGAAGTGACTAAAATCATTATGGATTTATCTGAAAAATTAGGAAAAACTCCTGTTGAAGTAAACGATTATCCTGGTTTTGTGGCAAACAGAATCCTGATGCCTATGCTAAATGAAGCCATCGAAACGTTATATAATAAAGTAGCCGGCGTTTATGAAATTGATACCGTAATGAAATTAGGAATGGGCCATCCAATGGGACCACTTCAATTAGCTGATTTTATCGGTCTTGACGTTTGTCTTGCCATTTTGAATGTTATGTATGAAGGCTTCAAAAATCCTAAATATGCTCCATGCCCACTATTAGTAAATATGGTTAGAGCCGGAAAATTAGGTGTAAAATCAGGTGAAGGTTTTTATGATTACAGTGAAAGTAAAAAAGCAGAGAAAATCTCTAAGCAGTTTATTCTTTCATAAAAAAGAAATACCATGTCGATACAATCGAATTTAAATACTATCAAAGCTGGTTTACCAGAACATGTAACGCTCGTTGCGGTTTCTAAAACAAAACCAGTTTCGGATTTAATGCAAGCTTACGAAGCAGGCCAGCGCATTTTTGGAGAAAACAAAATTCAGGAAATGGCTGATAAGTACGAAGAAATGCCAAAAGACATTCAATGGCATATGATTGGTCACGTACAATCGAATAAGGTAAAATTTATGGCACCATTTGTGAGTTTAATTCATGGTGTTGATAGTTTAAAATTATTAGAGCAAATCAACAAGCATGCTTTGAAAAACAATAGAATTATTGATTGTTTGCTTCAAATATATATTGCCGAAGAAGAATCCAAATTTGGCTTAGACGAAAACGAATTAAATGAATTATTATCTTCACCAGAGTTCAAAGAATTGAAAAACATTCGTATCTTAGGATTAATGGGAATGGCAACATTTACAGAAGACCAAAACCAGATTAAAAAAGAATTTACACATTTAAAATCTATTTTTGATTCCATTAAATCATTGCAATCTGAAAACTGTAATCTGAATACCATTTCAATGGGAATGTCTGGTGATTACAAACTTGCCATAGAATGTGGCAGCACAATGGTTCGCATTGGAAGCAGCATTTTTGGAGGAAGATAAATTTTTTCAATATCAATTGCAAAAATCAATATCAAATTTTAAAAGTATAAATCAATAATGTAAATGGAAAAAATATTCAATTTTGAAGATCGATTAGTTCGATTTGCAGGAGAATGCATTTTCTTTACAAGACAATTAGAAAGATTATTTGAAAATGAATATTATAAAAATCAATTAATTAGATCATCCGGAAGTGCTTCCTTAAATTTTGGAGAAGCGCAAGGTACAATAACTGATAAAGATTTTATTTTTAAAGTTTCATTAGTGGTAAAAGAGTTGAAAGAGTCCAGAAACTCATTAAAAATTCTAGATTATATTAAAGAAGGAGATAGCGATAAAAGAAGCAAACTTCTAATGGAAGTAGAACAACTTATTGCAATTTCATCAAAAATGATAATAAATAAAAAATAATTCAATTACAATGACAATGGCAATTACAATAACAATTTTCAAAAATTGAAATTGATTTTTGGAATTGATATTGCCATTGATTTTTGAAATTGACATTGAAAATGTACGCAATACTAGACATAGAAACCACTGGAGGCCAGTTTAACGAAGAAGGAATTACCGAAATCGCCATTTATAAATTTGATGGCCATGAAGTAATTGACCAATTCATTAGCCTTGTCAATCCTGAAATTCCGATTCAGCCTTTTGTGGTGAAATTAACCGGAATCAATAATGCTATGTTGCGTTCCGCTCCTAAATTTTTTGAAGTTGCGAAACGAATCATCGAAATCACTTCAGATTGTATCATCGTAGCGCACAATGCTTCTTTCGATTATAGAATTCTACGTACAGAATTCAGGCGATTAGGCTATGATTTTGAAGCCCAAACACTTTGTACGGTCGAATTGGCTAAAAAACTAATTCCGGAACAGCCTTCTTATAGTTTAGGAAAACTAGTTCGCGCACTCGGAATCCCAATGGCAGACAGACATCGTGCAAGCGGAGACGCGATGGCAACAACCAAGTTGTTCAAAATGCTTCTTGAAAAAGATGTAGAAAAAACTATCGTAAAAGACTTTATAAAACTTGAAGTAGAAAAAGGAATTGCACCAAAATTTTTGGATCTTTTATCCCAAATGCCTACTAAAACCGGTGTTTATTATATTTACAACGAAGGCGGAACCCTAATTTATATTGGTAAAAGCCAGAATATCAAAAAAAGAGTCAATCAGCATTTTACCGGAATCACAACAAAAAGCAAAAAAATACAAACAGAAGTTTTTACCATAACCTATGATGAAACCGGAAGCGAGTTAATTGCATTGCTAAAAGAAAGTCAGGAAATAAAAGTTAACCGCCCAAGATACAATCGTTCCGGACGAAAAACGATTTTTCAATATGCCATATATCCTGAAAAAGATGCAAATGGCTATATCAACCTAAAACTTGAAAAAGCAGACGGCCGTAAAAAAGAAATTACATCCTTTGCCACTTTACAGGAAGGTAAAAATGCACTTTTTAAATTCACTGCAAAATACCATTTATGTCAAAAACTGACAGGATTATATCAAAGCAAAAAAGAATGTTTTCAATATAAAATAAAAGAATGCGACGGCGCTTGTATTGGAGAAATAACTCCAGAGATATACAATGCCAGAGTACAACAATTCATCTCTGAAAACAGCTTCGATAATAAAAGTATGATACTTATTGACAGAGGACGAAACGTAAACGAAAGAAGTGCAATATTGATTGAAAACGGGATTTATCAGGGATACGTTTTCTACGATTTAAATTATCAGATTACGAATATCGAAATTCTAAAAAATATACTTATTCCAATGGAACACAATCGTGATGTAAAAAACATTATTCAAAACTACATCCGTAAAAGCAAATCGCTTAAAATCCTTCATTTTTAACACAGCAAAACTTTCATTATCTTCGTGGATATGAAAAAAAAGAAATCAAAATACGAAGTCTTCAGAGAACAAATCAAAATCATCCTGTATGGTACAAATACCATTTTAGGGCGAATGTTCGATTTAGTTCTTCTAGGGTTAATTTTACTGAGCGTGCTGTTAATCATGATGGAAACTGTTCAGGGAATCAATCAAAAATACCATTCCCAACTTATTATATGCGAATGGGTTATCACCATTTTTTTTACCATCGAATATATTTTAAGGATAATTTCGATTCAAAAACCAGTTAAATATATTTTTAGTTTTTACGGAATAATTGATTTACTGGCCGTTTTACCTATGTATTTATCAATATTTTTTCCTGGAGCCAGCATTCTGTCTATTGTTAGGGCGCTACGTTTTTTCAGGCTGTTCAAAATTTTACATATTCCGCAAATATCACATCAATCCATTCAACTTCGCGAAGCTATAGAAGCCAGCAAAGAAAAAATCCTTGTTTTTATTTATTTTGTTCTGATTAGTACAATAATTATTGGCTCAGTCATGTATTTAGTCGAAGGCAGATCATCCGGATTTACCAGTATCCCAATGAGTATTTACTGGACAATTGTAACTTTAACTACTGTTGGATATGGTGATATCTCTCCGCAAACACCATTAGGGCAATTTATTGCAGCTTTAGTTATGATTTTAGGTTACGGAATCATAGCTGTACCAACAGGAATCGTAACAGCTGAATTCGCAAAAAGCAGTCTTAAAAATAATGCTGTCAGCACCAGGAAAATATGCAAAAATTGTAATTCGCAGGTTCATTTTGACAGCGCTAAATATTGTTACGAATGCGGATCCGAGTTACCTAATAATTAATTTAAGAAGCTATTTCCGGCTCTGCGTTACAACTCCTCCTTATCTTTGTTGTTTTTTTAAGGTAAAATAGGAGCTTCTAAAGTCGCTCTTTTATCCCAAAAAAAATAAACAAATATAAGTCCGGGGTTTTCACTCCCATCCGGGCTAAAAAAAATTATGAAACACTTAATTACAATTGTCGGACCAACTGCTATAGGCAAAACAGCCTTGAGTATTGCCTTGGCGCAACATTTTAAATGCGAGATAATATCTTGTGACAGCCGTCAGTTTTTTAAAGAAATGACAATTGGTACAGCAGTTCCAAATCAGGAAGAATTACAAGCAGCAAAGCATCATTTTATTCAAAATAAATCTATTTTCGAAAATTACACCGTTGGGGATTACGAAAAAGAAGCACTTCTAAAATTAGAAGAATTATTTAAAAACAATGATTTTGCAATTCTTATTGGGGGATCTGGCTTATATGTTGATGCCATTTTAAAAGGTTTTGATGAATTTCCCGAGATTAATCCTCAAGTCCGCTCTGAAGTGAATTCAAATTATGAAAACCTCGGAATCGAATATCTCCAGCAACAATTAAAAAATCTGGATCCGGATTATTATCAAAAAATAATATTAGAAAATCCCCAAACACTTCAAAACCCGCAACGAATGATGCGTTTTACAGAAGTTTGTATTGGAACTCAGAAACCCTATTCTTCTTTTTTAAATCAAAAGAAAAACAATAGAAACTTTTCTCCTGTTTTAATTGGTTTAGAAGCTGAAAGGCCAATTATTTATGACAGAATCAATCAGCGTGTCGATATCATGATGAATGAAGGTTTATTGGAAGAAGCTAAGGAACTCTATCCTAACAAAGTGTTAAATGCACTCCAAACTGTGGGTTATAGAGAATTATTTAGTTATTTTGACGGAGATTTCTCATTGCCTTTTGCCATAGAAGAAATCAAGAAAAATACCCGCCGTTTTTCCAAAAGACAACTGACCTGGTTTAAAAGAAATGAAGCCACAAAATGGTTTGATTACGCTACCCCAAAAACCGAAATCATCTCATTTATTGAATCTAAAATCTAAAATCAACAATTTAAAATCTAATATTACCAATGCCTATATCACCCAATTTTACATCGGTTTTAAGCAAAGACTGGGAAATAAATTTTACACAATGCACACCAACAGGTTTTTTAAAATATACTGATTTATGCAATATTTTACAATTAACCGCTGCAGCCCATTCTGAAGTTGGAGGTATCAGCTTTTTTGACATGCAGGAATTCCATCAGGCCTGGGTTTTAAGCCGTATGCGTGTTGAAGTTAGTGCTCTACCAAAGTGGCAGGATGTTGTAACCGTAAAAACATGGATCAATAGTTTAGAAAATTCCCGCTCTGTCCGTGCACTTGAAATGTATGTAAACGGAAAAAAAATAGTAGGCTGCGAAACTTATTGGGCCGTTTTTAATACCCAATCACGTCGTCCTGAACCTTTAGCTTTACCTTATGAACATTTTGAATTGTATCCTGAAAACAGAGCTACAAACGAAGGGTTTTCGAAAATCAATATCAATCATGAAAAAGAAGCCATTTTTGAAAAAACAGTTTATCTATCTGATTTAGACATTGTTAATCATGTAAATAATGTCAAATATTTAGAATGGTGTTTAGATCATGTTGATGAAAAAAAAATCCTGAAACAAGAGGTCAAAAGCTTTGAAATGAATTTCATGAAAGAATTGTCTTTAAAAGATAAAGTCGTGATTCATGAAAGTGAAGATAGCCAAAGCACAGCAAGGTTTAGTATTACAAAAGGAGAGAAAACCTGCTTTGCATTAGAATTGCACTGGAAATAATTATTGCTTAAAGACTGAATTGGTTTACACTGATTATGTTTTTACTTGAATCCGTGAACATTTATGCAATTCGTTGCAAAAACAAAAACGATGCAAAATTGCATCGTTTTTTATATCAAAATTAATTTGATTTCTTTTTAGAATTACTTTTCAATTTCTTTAACTTTTTTTTATTCTTCATCAAATCGGCTTTGCCTTTTATCCTCTTTTCAACTTCAATAATGTCTGAATCAAAAGCAAATTGCAACGTATAGAGTTTTGCATTTTTAATTGCTTCCAATGCCGATTTAAATTGAAGTTGTGCCTCAAAAAGAATTGCTTTTTTTACAAAAATTTCAGATCTGTTTATTCCTTTTATAGTCAAAGCAAAATCAATCAGTTTTTGTGCTTCTTCGTAATCTTCATTTAAAATTAAAGTTTGAATGTAATACGGATATACTTCAAGAGCATGGATATTTATAGCTAAAGCTTCCTGAAAATAGGTTTTTGCTTCTTCATAATTCCATAATTGTTCTGCCTGAATTCTTCCATATAAACATAGAACCATTGTGTTTTTGGCATCATAAGAGAAAGCATAATCTAAGGATTCTATTGTTTCTTCAAGCGAATATGGATAACTATCCAAAGCCTGAAAGAGGTATTTATCAATTGTTTTCATTTCGTAAATCTGTTTTTAATTTCTGACGAGTTGCTTTGTAACTTTTCTCCACTTTATTCTTTTTAAAGTCGGTTCCGCTAAAAACCCTCACAGGATTACCACGCTGAATATTCAGTTGATTTTCCCATTGCTTGCCTACATGATTTTTTAGCTGCTGTAAAGTCTCCTCTTCCAGTTTTTTTAATAATCTTTCTGTTGCCAGTTTTTTGTTTTGGTGTTGCGAACGGCTGTCCATAGAAACAACCGCAATTCCTGTTGGAATATGAGTTGCCCTAATAGCAGAACTTACCTTATTGACATGTTGTCCGCCTGCACCGGAACTGCGCATTGCCTGATACTGAATATCATTTTCTGAAATCGACGCGTTTTTCTGCGGTTCAATTTCAAATATGCCAATAAACCAGTTTTTACGTTTGTGCATTTTCCTAAACTGACTCTGGCCAATCCATTGAATTGTGCCTATCCAGGAATTCGCGAATGTTGCTGCATTCTGCCCTTTTATAGCGATTGTTGCTGTTTCAACTGTTCCGCTTTCCTGACCAATTTCTCTTTGCAGTAAAATTGCTTCTAAGCCTTTTGTCTCCGCTTCTTCCAAAATTTTTTTAAGCACCTGGGCAACCACCCAAGTGCATTCTGCTGGTCCGCGACCCGCCGTTATCTGAATTATTTTTTCCATTTTAATTTCTTTTTATCGGTCCATTCTAACGATTTTTGGAGTGAAAGTTCCCAAAACTTCAACCAAATCAATCTGATTTCCCATTACTTTTGTTATGTCTTTATAAGCCATTGGTGCTTCATCAATATTGCCGCCAATTAAGGTTACATCATTGGCTTTAAGCACTTTTTTAATCTCACTTTGCGTAAAAGTAGCCTTGCATTTCGCTCTTGAAAATAAACGTCCCGCTCCATGCGAAGCCGAGTTTAAACTTTCCGTATTTCCTTTCCCTTTTACAATATATCCCGGAGCTGTCATCGATCCCGGAATGATTCCCAATTGCCCTTCGGCAGCAGGAGTTGCACCTTTTCTGTGCACAATACATTCTTGTCCGTTTACCATTTCTTTCCAGGCAAAATTGTGATGATTTTCAATTGTTACCACTACTCTCTTTCCTATTGCTTTGGCAATTCTTCTGTGAATATCATCGTGACAGGCTTTTGCATATTCTCCGGCCAGATTCATCGCTAACCAGTATTCCTGACCATCGTGCGTATTCAAATCAAGCCAGGCCAAATGCTGCACATTTTTAGGCAACGGACATTGTTTTGTTGCCAGATAAGTATAATGTTTGGCAATGTTTGCACCCAAACCACGAGAACCGCTATGTGATAAAACGGCGAAATACTCGCCAACTCCTAACTTCCATTCATTCTCCGGATTGTCAATTCTTGCAACGCCAAATTCTACAAAATGGTTTCCTCCGCCGGAACTTCCCAATTGCTTATATGCTTTTGGCAAAAGATTCTTTAATAACGGAATATCCTGAAACTCGCTTTTGTAAAAAACTTCATGATCTGCTTTTGTGGCATGTGTTTCATTCATTCCAAATTTGGTGTTATCTTTTAAAATTGCTTCTAATTGATGCTCTTTTCCTTTGAAATGCGAAGCCGGTAAATCAAAAATCGACAAACTCATTCTACAGCCAATATCAACACCTACTCCATACGGAATAACCGCATTATCAGTAGCTAAAACACCTCCAATTGGCAATCCGTAACCTGAATGCGCATCTGGCATTAAAGCTCCTGCAACGGAAATTGGCAACTTCAAAGAATCATACAGTTGAAATTTGGCTTGCTGGTCTATTTCATTTTCTCCAAAAATGGTAAAAGGAGCGCGAGTTGTTTTCAACTGATGCATTCTAACCTGAACCGGTTTTATCAATCCTTCAGCAACTTTTCCCCAGGTTCCGTGTCCTTCAAACTTTTCCGGATGAAGTAAAACCTCTTTGGCTTCTGTTAGAATAGATTCTTTTTTCTCTCTTTTTCTATATCTGTTTATTTGCCCTAAAGCGATATTTATTGAATTGTTTTTTGGAAAGCCTAATTTAATTAAGTCTTTTCCGGATAATTTATTTCCCATGATTTATATCATTTCGTCTACCTATTGTTGATACAATACATGCAGACTTTTATTTTTAATTGGGTTTTTCTCTTTCGGATTTTCATTTTGATAATATCTCCAACGATAAGAAAAACCATCTACTAATTTGTTTATTTTATATCGTAAATTAAGATTCGTAATGTAATTGTCCAGAATCTCAATTTCACTTTCCAAAACTGCATCAACCATTTTAGTATGCGTTATCATGTTAGGTCTAACGCGCATTACATAACGCCAAGGTTCATTAAATACATAATGAATTTTATAACGTTTGCAATTAGGACACCATCGTTCCCTTTTATAAAAATGCGTTTTCTCTTTTTCCGTCAATGTTAGTTTTGGACTTCTCCATTCTGATTCAGAAAACTCTTTTACCGTCTGAAGCTTTTCAACATATACATGCTTTCTTTTTCGTTTTTTCTTTTTCTTAAAAGATTTATCCGAAGAATATTGAAATGTATTTATCTTCTCCAGTAATGTTTTATAAAACGTCGACTCATTAGATCTTGCTATATCTTCTCGAAGTACAAAATGACGCTGCCAGCCTTTTTGATAAGGTTCGGCTAAAGCAACTAATGGTAAATCCCTACGTTTTTCCCAAAGTTCAATTTCAAGCTTTCTTAACTGAATTAATTGTTTTTCAAAATCCTCTTTTACTAATCTTTTCTTTTTTCTTTTATTTTTAAAGCGGGAGCACAAAGCATACTCGTCCACTGTATAATTTTCCATAAAAAATTATAGTGCATTAAATTAATAGCCAAACTGGCTATGGCATTTCATCCGTAAGGATAAATAACAAAATCGATTATTCGGGAAAATTTGAAGTGTCTAGAATAAAAAAAGCCCGAAACTAAATGTCTTCGGGCTTTTTTATATATCTAAAAATGAATTTCTAAGATTGAAACAAGCCACGAAGAAGCGCTGCACCAAATTTATTTGATGTGAAGCTTTGAGATGATAATGTAAATACAGACATTTTTCTTCGTTTATTAAAGGGTTATTACTTTTTTCGTTTGCAAATATTCAGAATACTTTTTTGATTTTCCAAATTATTTTAAAGAAAAATCGTGTAAAAAATAATCATAATGTTATTTAAATTGAACAAAATGGAATTATACAGCTAAAAACCAAAGACTTATATCAAATTAAAATTCCAATATTTTAATTCCAAATTTCAATATTTTCGTAATATTTGTCATTCCGTTTTCTATGATAAAACCAATTTTTTTTCAGGAGCTAATCCCGCTATCCGTTTCAATCTTTTGTGGCGAACCCCGCCACAAAAGGATTTCCACTTCTATCGGGGCTAGGTAAATCATTTTCATAACAACATTTTCGTATAGTTTGTCATTTCGATTTTCGGAGGAGAAATAACAAGATTGTATCTAATTGTAGTTTCAATCTATTTTTTAAGCATAAAAAAAGCCCTGATTTCTCAGAGCTTTATTATTTTTTTGGTGAATTTTGTTATTCTGTTACTTTGCTTTTAACAACTAGCCTGAAACCTTCACCGTGGATGTTAAGAATTTCAACATCTTCATCGGCTTTTAGGTATTTTCTAAGTTTTGCGATGTAAACGTCCATACTTCTTGAAGTAAAGTAGTTATCGTCTCTCCAGATTTTCGTTAAAGCTAATTCTCTTGGCATTAAATCATTTTCATGAAGAATCAACATTTTAAGCAATTCATTCTCTTTTGGAGATAATTTTATTGGTTCATCGTTTTCGAATGTCAAAAATCTAAGTTTAGAATTTAAGTGGAATTTACCAATATTAAATTCAAACTGAACTTGTTCCGCTTTTGTATCCGCAGATTTTCTTTGAATAATAGCTTTGATTTTCATCAATAAAACTTCTGAATCAAAAGGTTTATTCAGATAATCATCAGCGCCGGCTTTATAACCTTTTAACACATCTTCTTTCATAGATTTTGCTGTTAAGAAGATAATTGGCACTTCGCTATTTTTTTCTCTGATTTCTTTGGCTAAAGTATAACCATCTTTATAAGGCATCATTACGTCAAGAATACATAAATCATATACATCTTTCTTGAACTTCTCGAAACCTTCCATACCGTTTTTAGCTAAAGTAACTTCAAAGTCATTTAACATTAGATAATCTTTAAGAACTGCCCCAAAATTAAGGTCATCTTCTACTAAAAGTATTCTTTTGTTATTATTTTCCATATTTTAATTTATTAATGGTATTTTTATTATAAAGGTGCTACCTTTTCCTTTTTCGCTTTCAACATATACTTGACCATTGTGATCTTCTACTATTCTTTTTACATAAGCAAGACCTAAACCATGCCCTTTTACATTATGTAAATCTCCGGTATGCTCCCTGTAAAATTTCTCAAAAACTCTTTTTTGAGCTATTTTACTCATACCAAGACCATTATCTTTTACTTTTATCAGAATCATGTCTTTTACATTTTCTGTAAAAATTTCAATTTCCGGAATATCAGGCGAATATTTTATGGCATTTTCTAAAATATTAACCAACACATTCGTAAAATGCACTTCATTGATCAAACAAGTTGTTCTTGCAGCATTAAAATGCTTTACAACTGTTCCCTGCCTGTCTTCTAAAATTAAATTTACATGTTCAATTGCATCATCGATTATATCATGAATTGCAGTTGGTTCTTTTGTAATGTCTAATTCTCTTTTTTCTAATTTAGAGATACGAAGGACATTTTCAACCTGGGCGTGCATTCTCTTATTTTCATCCCGGATCATTTGCAGATATCGAAAAACTTTTTCTTTATCTTCAATAATTTTAGGATTTTTAATGGCATCAAGTGCTAAATTTATGGTTGCAATTGGAGTTTTAAACTCATGCGTCATATTATTAATAAAATCTGTTTTGATTTCAGAAATATGTTTTTGACGCAGTAACTGATTTAACGCGCTTGTGTACGCCACTATTATGATTAGTGTAAAAATTATTGACAGTATTGTAATACTCAACAATTCAGACAATAAGAACTTCTTTTTATGCGGAAATGTAATATACAATTCATATTTACTATTCCCTTCATTATCAGTATATATAGGTACGTGATAACTTGCATCTTTATCATAATGAAATCCATCAGATTTCACTTTTGTTGCAAGACCGCTGTTAAGAACACCATATTCAAATTTGGTCTTTACGCCGTACTCTTCTAATTCTTTCTTTAAAAGTTTTTGAAGTTTGTCTTTTGTAATTCTTCCTTCTATAGGTGTCAATGAAGCAATATCTTTATATTGAATTTGCTGCTGAACTTTATTTAAAATATCTAAGCTACCTGATTTTTCAATTTTCAGATCCGGAATAATACTTTGTCCTAAACTATTATTGTCGATTCCGTGATTGTTATTGTAAACTTCGGTTACTCGTTTTGAACTGAAATTTTTAAATCTCTCTGTACTGAATTTTTTGTTAAAGAGCGAACCATTTATGTCATAATCCTCAGATGTAAGAGTATTAGAATATATAATAGTTTTATTTGTTTTGGTATTTCTCTGAACATAAAAAACTTGTAACAGATCTTCTTTTTTGGGAGTTTTACCTGTGCTGTCTTTTATGCGATTGTATTTGTCATAAAAGCTATATTCCTCTTGTTGTTCCAGTTTATCAGCTACATTACCAATTACTTGTGTAACATGATATTTAAATTGTTCATCATTATTTTTGAACGAAGAATTGAACCAATATACCTGTACCAGAATAATCCCTATCAAGGACAAACTCATCAGTAAAACAAGTATTCTAAAAAATAATTTATTCATCGAAACAAAATTAATATTTTAACAATATACTAAATAATACATTAACCAAATATTAACATTTAAGACTGATTTTGTTTTATATTTAAAATTTTAAGAATTTTAACAACTTCTTCTTTAGCAATTTTAAGATTACTGTTATTAATTATAAAATTACTCAAAGAAATCCGTTTTTCATCATTCCATTGCATTTTTATCCTGCTTAAAACTTGTTCTCGTGTGGTATTATCGCGCTTAACGACTCTTTCAATTCTAATTTCTTCCGGGGCAGTAACTGTTATTATTACATCACAATCTTTATATCTTCCACTTTCAAACAAAATGGCGGCTTCATAAATAACATAGTCATGCTTTTCGTTTTGTTTCAGCCATAATTCAAAATCTTTTTTTACAGCCGGATGTACGATAGCATTTAACTGTGCTAATTTATCAGCATTATTAAATACAATTTCGGCCAGTTTTGCCCTGTTTAAAATTTCATTTTCAAAAAGAGAATTACCAAAACTTGCTTTTATTTGTTGTATAATATCTTCAGACTGCATTACTTTTTTGGCTTCATCATCAGCAATATACAAAGGAACTCCCATTTCCTTAAAATAGTTTGCAATGGTAGTTTTCCCACTGCCTATTCCGCCTGTCAAACCAATAACTTTAGTCATATTATACTTTAAAAAACATACGAGGAAAAGCTTCTTGTGGTTTTTTCTTTAAAAGAATAATTTTTATGAAGGATTTCAAAAATCCTGTTCCATAACCGTAAAACTGTTTCCATACTGCAATTACAGACAGGTATCCAATTTTAATACTTTTATTCTGAATACTTGCTGTAAGAAAAATTATAACGAAATATACAAAATATAATTGTAATAAAATATCAATATTAAAGATTAATAGTAAAAAAGCTAATAATAAACCCAGTATAAACACAGAAGGAAAGAAGAAGGTAAGCTTATTATGTTCTGGATACCAACTATTTAAAATAGGTCTTGCTATGCCAAATTTATTTACCTGAACAGAGAATTTCTCCCAGTCGATTCTGCGTTTATGATAAACATACGCCTCCTGAAACAATCTGGTTTCAAATCCCAGGTTCCATAAACGAATCGAAAGATCAGGATCTTCGCCCGGATGAATGTTTCCAAAACCTTTTGATGCTTCAAATGCTTTTTTTGAAATCCCCATATTGAAACTTCTCGGCTGGAATTTATTGATTTTTTCAGAACCACCACGAATTCCTCCAGTTGTAAGAAAAGAGGTCATCGCAAAATTAATTGCTTTCTGAATATTAGAAAAACTATCTAATGCTTTGTCCGGTCCTCCAAAACAATCCACATAATCTGTGTCTAATGCTTTTCGAACTTCTGTTAAATAATTAGGCGGAATAATACAGTCTGAATCAAAAATGATAAAATAATCCCCACGTGCTCTTTGCATTCCAAAATTTCTTGAATCTCCAGGTCCTGAATTTTCTTTAAAATAATAGGAAATATTCAATTTTCCCTGGTAATTCATTACCACATCTTTGCATGGTATCGAGGATCCGTCTTCAACAAGAACAATTTCAAAGGCTTCATTATAATCAGATTTAGACAGACTTTCTAAAAGTTCATCAACTTCATCTGGACGATTATACACGGGTATAATTAAAGAAAAAATCATAACGGGATGTGCGGTATTAAAGTGGCAATTTTTTAAATTTCAAAATTTTAACAAAGATATGTTATATTAACAAAAAAACCATTCGCTGACACGAATGGTTTTTATATATAATACTATTTTTCTTTATTTATTTGATGCTTTCTATTTCAACAACTTCGTTTGCATCAGCTTTATAATCTACTCCGGCAAATTCAAATCCAAAAAGATTCAGGAAATCATTCCTGTATCCTGCCAGATCTCCTATTGCAGGCAATGTTTCAGTTGTAGCTTCTAACCAAAGTTTAGCCACTTTTTCCTGAACATCATCACGCATTTCCCAATCGTCGATTCTGATTCTGCCTTTTTCATCTACAGGAACATCTGATCCGGAATACAATCTGTCTTTAAACAAACGTTGGATTTGCTCAATACATCCTTCATGAATTCCTTCTTCTTTCATAATTTTATATAAAAGTGAAATATACAACGGAATCACCGGAATTGCAGAACTTGCCTGTGTTACTAATGCTTTGTTTACAGAAACATAAGCTTTTCCTCCTATTGATTTTAAACTATCTGTAATAGAGAATGCTGTAGCTTCTAAATGATCTTTTGCACGACCAATTGTACCTTTACGATAAACTGCCTCTGTCAATGATGGCCCAATGTAAGAATAAGCAACCGTTGTAGCTCCTTCAGCTAATAAATTTTCAGCTTTTAAAGCATCAATCCACATGGTCCAGTCTTCACCGCCCATTACAGCTACAGTATTTTCAATATCTTCCTCATTTGCAGGAGCTATAGATACTTCAGTAACGTTTCCTGTATGAAAATCTACAGTTTTATTGGTAAATGTTTGTCCGATTGGTTTTAAAACAGAACGGTGCAAAACTCCTGTTACCGGATGCTGACGAACTGGTGAAGCTAAACTATAGATTATAAGATCAACCTGACCTAAATCAGCTTTGATTAAATCTAAAGTTTGTCTTTTTATTTCATTTGAAAAAGCATCTCCGTTGATACTTTTTGCATATAAACCTGCTTTATGAGCTTCTGTTTCAAATGCAGCAGAATTATACCAACCTGGCGAAGCTGTTTTACCTTCTACCGGTGGTTTTTCAAAAAATACTCCAATAGTTGCAGCATCAGATCCAAAAGCACTTGTAATTCTTGAAGCTAATCCGAAACCTGTTGAAGCACCAATAACCAGTACTTTTTTCGCACCTGCAATTGGTCCTTTTGATTTGATATATTCTATTTGATTTTTAACATTTTGCTCGCTGCCCTTTGGGTGCGCAGTCAAGCAAATAAATCCTCTCATTCTAGGTTCTATAATCATATTTTTCTATTTATTCGTTGATTTGGTTACTCTTATCATTAAGATAAATGAGTAACTTATTTACGTTTGTTTAATTAGCTTTGAGTTGACAAATATAAATTATTTCTTTAGTTCAACAAGGCTTTAGCATGATTTAAAGCCGAATCCGAAACAACTGCTCCTGATAACATCTGAGCAATTTCTATAACTCTTTCGTCCTGAGACAATAGCTTTAATTCAGACTGTGTATCGTCATCAACTGTAGATTTGAAAACTTTAAAATGCGAATCTCCTTTGGCTGCAATCTGAGGTAAATGGGTAATGGCAAAAATTTGCATTGTAGCACTCATTTCTTTCATAATTTCTCCCATTCTAATCGCGATTTCTCCTGAAACACCTGTATCGATCTCGTCAAAAATCAGGGTTGGCAATTTTGAATATTGTGCCAATATTGCTTTAACAGCCAACATAATACGAGACATTTCCCCTCCCGACGCTACTTTTTTAAGTAAGCCAAAATCAGTTCCTTTATTGGCAGAAAATAAAAATTGCAATTCATCTTTTCCGTTTTGAAAATAGGTCTCTGATGGCAGAAGTTCCATATTAAAACGAACGTTTGGCATTCCTAAAGTTTCTAAAATTGAAACCAGTTTTTGAGACAGAACCGGAATTGCATTTTTTCTGTTTTGATGGATTGTTGCTGAAAAAGTATCCAGTTCAGTTACTTTTTGATCAATTGCTTTTGACAAAACAGCTATTTCTTCTTCTATATTATCAAGCTCCAATAGCGTATTTCCCAGATTGGCCTGAATTTCAATTAGCTCATCAACAGAGGTTACCTGATGTTTTTTCTGCAAATTATAGATCAACTGCAATTTTTGACTCACTAGTTCTAATTGTGCAGGATCATTTAATAATTTTTCAGAAGAATTTTGTAATTCTCTCGAAACATCATCAAATTCAATAGCCAAACTTGTAATTCTTTCAAATATGTTTTGATATTCAGGGGAGAAAAGGGCTATTTTTTGTAAAGAAGTTTTGATTTCATTTAAATTATGAAAAACTCCAAACTGTTCTTCATTCGCAATTACAAGAGATTTATCAATTGCCTCTTTTATAATTTCTACGTTATTTAATTTTTCGTAATCAGCTTCTAATTCTTCCTGTTCACCTGATTTTAGTTTAGCAGTTACCAATTCATTCAATAAAAAGGTATTATATTCCTGTTCTTTTCCTGAATCACTTTGTTTTTTTAACAAAGCATTCAGTTTAGATTTATCTGATTTATACGATTTCAGTACTTTCTGATAAGACTGAATGGTATCAAAATTATTTGCAATAGCATCGATTATCCTGAACTGAACTCCTTCGTCTGAAAGTTCCTGAGTTTGTTGCTGTGAATGAATATCAATCAAAAACAAACTTAAATCCTGTAATTCCTGAAGATTAACAGGACTGTCATTTATAAAGGCACGGGATTTTCCTGACGGCAAAATTTCTCGTCTTATAATCGTTTCATCTTCGTAATCAAGATCATTTGTTTCAAAAAACTCTTTTAAGTTGTATTTGGAGATTTCAAAATGTGCTTCAATAACACATTTCTCTTCTTTATTTTTTAATGAAGTCAGGTCGGCTCTTTTACCTAAAACCAATCCTATTGCTCCTAATATAATAGATTTACCCGCGCCTGTTTCACCTGTAATTATAGAAAAACCTCTTGAAAAATCGATAGTAAGTTTTTCAATCAGTGCATAGTTTTTAATCGACAAGGACGTTATCATAAGGGAATTGTGTAAGTATAAAAATTAGTAAATAAAGTAGATTAAAAAATCCAATTAAAATTTAATCTGAGACCATTTAGTAGAATTCAATGGAGATACTTTGTTCAGCATATCTGTTAAGTCTCCAACCGGAATGCTTGGTCCTCCTGAAAATATAGAAACTATTTCATCTGATTTTGCATCAAAAAATACTCTTGTCAAAAACGCATTTGGCTTAACTGAATTGAGTTTTCCAAGAGTCATTATTGCTGCTTTAACTTTTTCTTTAGATGCTTTTAAATCCTGACTCATACCATCTAAACCTGTATGATAAGCAAACATGGTCTGACGTAAATCACTGTACATTGGCGAAGACATATCATTTATTAAATAATAACGATTTTGAACTCCGTCAGATTGGCTCCAGCCTTTAGAACCGCCTTGCTGGGCAACATTTGCAATATTCTGGGCTGTTTCAAGATACTGACTCCCCCCTCCCATTTGAAATGTATCAGCATCCATTGCCAAAATCAAATAACTGTAGAAAGAAACCACAGATACTAAATTTGAATCAAAAGTCGTGGGATTAAACAGTAAAGGTTCATACTCTGTATATCTAAAATTAAAATCTTTATCATTATAATTTAAAACCGGCGATGAATATGTCGAATTAAAAATTAATCGGGATGATTGCACCTGAATCGTTCCGGTAAACTGATCTGAACTATTTGAAGACAATGTAATGTACATCGAACAATTGATTCGCTCGTTTTGTTTTAGAACAGAACCGGTCCAGTCTGTTTTATTTACAAATTCAGATAAAGACGTTTGAAGTGTTTTAAAAACCTGTTGATTCGGATTTGGTAATCTTTCGGTATTAATAGTAACTGTACAGTTTAACTGTTGTGCCTGTGCAAAGCCAAAAATAAAAAAAACTAAAAGAGCAACTATTTTATTCATACGAAAGTTAATTTGTGTTTAGTACAAAAGTAATACTATTCTTTCTTTTAATTAATGTTTTTTAACTTATTACAATTTCTGAAAATGTGAAATTACTTTATCTAAAATATCAACTGCTACAGATTCTTTTGATTTTAATTCCATTGGCTCAATTTTAAAATCTTTGTCAATAAAAGTAACTTTATTGGTTGCTTTTTTAAAACCGGCTCCTTCATCCTGTAAGGAGTTTAAAACAATCAAATCTAAGTTTTTTTTCTGAATTTTCAGCTTCGCATTTTCAATTTCATTTTCAGTCTCTAAAGCAAACCCAATTAAAAACTGTTTTTTCTTGATTGCACCTAACGAAGCTAAAATATCTTTTGTCTTTTCGAGTTCAATGACAAAATCATCTGATGTTTTTTTAATCTTCTGTAAAGCAACCACTTTTGGCCTGTAATCTGCTACAGCTGCAGCAGCAATAGCAACATCCATACCATCAAAATAAGAATGACAGGCGTCATACATATCCTGAGCCGAAATTACATCTACAACTTTAATTAATGGATTTTTAGCTTTATAATTTGTTGGTCCGGAAATCAAAATAACCTGCGCTCCTAAATTAGCAGCTGTATTGGCAATATCAAACCCCATTTTTCCTGAAGAATGATTTCCTATAAAACGTACGGGATCTATTGCTTCGTATGTTGGTCCGGCAGTAATTAGTATTTTTTTTCCTTTTAAGGGTAATTTACTTTCTAAATCAGCTTCAAGAAAAGCCACAATATTTTCAGGTTCAGCCATTCTTCCTTCTCCGGATAAACCGCTTGCTAATTCTCCATTTTCAGCAGGAATCATTACATTTCCAAACTGTTTCAAAGCAGCAAAACTGGATAAGGTAGATGGATGTTTATACATATCCAAATCCATCGCCGGAGCAAAATAAACCGGACACTTCGCAGATAAATAGGCGGCGATTAAAAGATTATCACAGTTTCCTGTAGCCATCTTAGACAATGTATTGGCTGTCGCAGGAGCAATTAACATTAAATCAGCCCAAAGTGCTAATTCAACATGATTGTTCCAGACAGCATCTTCATTGTCCTGATTAAAGAAACTGGAATGTACAGGATTTTTTGACAACGTAGATAACGTAAGTGGAGTTACAAAATCCTTAGAAGCAGGTGTCATTATCACTTGGACATGTGCACCTGCTTTTATAAAAAGTCGTACTAATGAGGCTGTTTTATACGCTGCAATTCCACCAGAAACTCCCAGCAAAATTTTCTTCCCGTTTAAAACTGACATTATACTATATATTATTTGTTTGAGCTTCTGTGGTAAGTTTTACCGTCTAACCATTCCTGAACTGCTAAAGCGTGTGGTTTAGGCAATTTTTCGTAAAATTTAGAAACTTCAATTTGTTCTTTATTTTCAAAAACTTCTTCAAGACTGTCATTATATGTAGCAAACTCTTCTAATTTCTCAGTTAATTCTTTTTTAATTTCAGAATTAATTTGATTTGCTCTTTTAGCCATAATGGTAATCGCTTCATACACATTTCCTGTTGGCTCTTCAATAACTGTTTTATTATATGTTATTGTATTTACAGGAGCATTCGTCTTTTTTAAATCCATGACTTTATTTTATTTTAGTAAATTTTTGTAAATCAGTTTCAACCCTGGCATTCATTTCGTCTGCCTCTTTTTTATATTTTGTAGCGCTATTAAACTTAATTAAGTTATTATAAGCCACTTTTGCAACATTCAAACGATCTTCCATTTTTGAAGGAACACTGTTTATTGCTAATTTATATGCCGAATCGTATTTGTAAAACAATGCATCTTCTTTAAAAGGTGTTCCTGGAAAATCAGCAATAAAATTATCAAAAGCGATTAATGCTGATTTATAATCAGAAATTGTGTTATAGCCTTTCGCATTTTCGTATGCTTTTTTCTCCAGCTTACCATTTAAAATCTTCACCGCTTCGTTAGCCTGGGCAATGTATTCTGAGTTTGGATAATTATCGATAAAAGCCTGTAATTTCTCTAAAGCTTTTACTGTATCTGTCTGATCTAAACTATAAACAGGTGCTAATTTTGAATAACTGTATGCTCCTAAAAAAGCAGCTTCCTGTACTTTCTCACTACGAGGATATCCTGAAACAAAACTTTCAAACTGATAACCTGCCAGATAGTACTGTTTTGATTTATAATAAGATTGTGAAAACATGTAAAAAAGTTTCTCCGCCTGAGGCTTTCCTCTGTAAGAAGGGGCTAATTGTTCAAAAAGACGAATTGCTTTGGAATATTTTCCAGCATCATACATTTTTGTTGCCACTTCAAATTTTGCCGCAACGTCTTCATTTTTTAATGCTTTTTGGTATTCACTACAAGAACAAAAAAGGACAACAACAATTAATAGAGATACTATTTTTTTCATTTTCTTACTTTTATTATGATTTCTTAGACAATTATGCCAAAGCAAAATCACACCGAAGTTCCGGTGGCAAATTTAGTTATTAATTTAGCTACTACAAAATATTTTTTGGTATAATAAAATACCGGCAATCTCACTCTTATTTTATGCTGTTTTTTACAAATTCATTCAATCGGTTTGCGAGAGAATCATCAACACTTACTAATGGCAAACGCACTGTGTTCTCAGCAATACCAAGGGCTTGAAAAACTTGTTTGATTCCGGCAGGATTTCCCTGCTCAAAAATCATATCAATACAATCTGATAAAAAGTACTGGGTTTTAAACGCTTCATTTACCTTTTTATTTAAACCTAAACGAATCATTTCTGAAAATTCCTTCGGAAAACCTTGTCCGATAACCGAAATTACACCTGCTCCACCTGCTAAAACGATTGGCAATGCAATCATATCATCTCCTGAAATTACAAGAAAGCCTTTTGGTGCATTTTTAATCAGTTGCATTGCCTGCACAACATCTCCTGCAGCTTCTTTTATAGCAACGACATTCTCAAAATCATTTGCTAAACGAATCACTGTAGACGGCAACATATTGCTTGATGTTCTTCCGGGAACGTTATATAAAATCACCGGTACCGGAGAAGCTTCAGCAATAGCTTTAAAGTGCTGATAAATTCCTTCCTGTGTTGGTTTATTATAATAAGGTGATACAGAAAGTATAGCTTCAAAAGCTGAAAAATCCCTTGTTTTTAATTCTTCAACAATTTGTAATGTATTATTACCTCCAACTCCAAGAACCAAAGGTAATCTTCCTTTATTTGTATCGATTACTGTTTGAATAACCAATTCTTTTTCGGCTTGTGACAGAGTAGCATTTTCTGCTGTTGTACCCATAACCACAAGATATTCAACTCCCCCGTCTATCGAAAAATTAACGATACGCTGTAAAGCTTCGATATCAATTGAAAAGTCTTTTTTAAATGGTGTTACAAGCGCAACACCAGTTCCTATTAATGATTGCATATTTTAATTTTATTTTATACTTTTTAAATACTTAAACAATTCGAAAACGAAAAGTTTATAGTTCTCTAGAGCGGTATCAATCATCCATCGATTTAAATTTTTATCTACAGATGCAAATCCTACTTTAAACTTCGCTTTTGATTGGTTTGTTATCATCATCAAAATTGCAGTTTCGATGTCGTAATAACTAATCAAAAGATCAAATTCTGTCTTAATAAATTCATTTAAAAAAGCCTCCGCAATTTCTCCGTGCCAGTTGATGTGTTTTTTACCAAATGTAGGTCGCGAATACGTTTCTTTATCCTTAAATTTATTTCTATACGCAACAACTTTTATGTTCTGTGGAGCTATTCCCTGCAAAACTAATTCGTTTACCAGTTTATCTGAATGACGAAAATCACTTTCATCGATCAGTAAACCAATTGTTTGTATATTACTTGTAAAGACTTCGTTTTTTACATTATGCAAGTTATTTTTTAATGATTTTTTTACAAAAAATTCCTTTATATAATTTAAAAACATAGTACTTTTGCCAGATTACAAAATTAATTATTTAAGTCGCATTTAAGATGGTAAAACTAAAAAAGTATAACGGATTTTTAAAACTTTTTGTTATATTCTTAACACTTTTTTTTATAACTTCTTGCAGTCAAAAAAACTATAATTTGACGAAGATAGAAGGAAAACAACTTCCGATCACTGAAAAAACTGCAGAAACTCCGGAAATTGAAAAATTTATTAAACCGTATCGTGATCATATCAATAAAGATTTGGACAGCGTTTTAGCCTATTGTCCGGAAACTTTGGATAAAAGTACCGGGAAATGGCAAACCAGTATTGGAAATCTTCTTGCTGATGTTTGTGTAGAAAGAGGAAATCTGGTTTTTAAAGCCCGTGAGAAAAAAAGTATTGATTTATGTTTATTAAATCATGGGGGAATTCGTGCTATTTTACCTAAAGGTAATGTAACGACAAGAACTGCTTTTGAGATTATGCCTTTCGAAAACAATCTGGTTGTTGTAGCCTTAAAAGGACAACAAATTCTTGAAATCGCAGCTTATATTATTAAAGAGAAAAAACCTCAGCCTTTATCCGGAATGACTTTTACGATAGCAAAAGACAATACGGCTAAAAACATTTTGATTCAGGGAAAACCTCTTGATACTAATAAGGTTTATTATGTAGCTACAAATGATTATTTGGCAAATGGCGGCGATAGCATGACTTTCTTTGCTAAAGGTGTTGAGAAATTTGATTTGAACTATAAACTTCGAAATGTATTGATTGATTATTTTAAACAAGTTGATACGATTCCGATAGCGAAAGATATCAGAATTACTGAAGAATAAAAAAGTAGCGCATATTCAGGATTAAAAAACAAATCATTTCTGTGCGTTTAAAAAGTTTTAGCCACAGATTAAAGGATTAAAAAGATTAAAAATCTGTGTACATCTTTTTAATCAGTGGCAAAAAAAATTAGCAAAAAAAATATCGTTTCCGCAAAAAATATACAAAATGAAAAGAAGAGAATTTATCGAAAAAACAGCTGCAAGTACTGCCTTATTAAGTTTAGGTTTGTCATTAAGCAGTTTTGAAACCAACGATATTAAACACTTAACGATTCTGCATACTAATGACGTTCACAGTCATATAGATCCATTTCCGGCTGATGATCCTCGTAACCCTAATAAAGGTGGTGTATCCCGCAGAGCAGCACTTATTGAAACTATTCGTCAGGAAAACCCGAATGTTCTTTTATTAGATGCCGGAGATATTTTTCAGGGAACTCCCTATTTTAATTATTATGGAGGTGAACTTGAATTTAAGTTGATGAGCATGATGAAATATGATGCATCGACTATTGGGAATCATGATTTTGATAATGGTCTTGACGGATTATATGCTCAAATGCCACACGCCACTTTTGAATTTATCAATTCTAATTATGATTTTAAAAATACAGTCATGAACGGACTTGTAAAACCTTATAAAATCTTTAATAAAAATGGAATAAAAGTGGGTGTTTTTGGTGTAGGAATTGAACTTGCAGGTTTGGTAGACAAACAAATGTATAAGGAGACTGTTTATAATGATCCGGTTGAAATTGCTCAGGATATGACGCAATTATTAAAGAAAGAAGAAAAATGTGATTTGGTTATTTGCCTTTCGCATTTAGGTTACAAATACAAAGACGACGAATCTAAAATTTCTGATTTAAAATTTGCCGCACAAACACAAGATATTGATTTAATTATTGGTGGGCACACGCATACCTTTTTAGACAAACCCACTATTGTAAAAAATAAAGCGGGACAAGATGTACTGGTAAATCAGGTAGGGTGCTATGGAATAAATTTAGGCCGAATAGATTTTTATTTCGATAAAGATAAAGCACACACTAACCAGGGAAGATCAATTATTGTATAGGACTTTTTTATCGGTTTTGGCTTTTTCAAGAAAGTATTCTACCATAAAGAAATAAGCAAAAATTTGAGTAATATCCCTAATTAAAACTAAAACAACTGAATAGGAAAAGTATTCGTTGAATATGTAAAATATATCCGAAAAGATATAGCTAATAGCCATTAAGGACATTAAGAGGGTAATATGCGTTCCTTTTGTGATGTAACTTACAAATGAAAAATAGCTTAAAACACCCAGTACAATTCCGTAAAAAGTATAAATCAGGTTAAACTTTTTCATATTGTCAAACTGCAGGCTTAACACCGAAACGAGCAGGTAGACAATAAATATAATAACTATTGAAACTGGCAAAATATCTTTTTTTGCCAGTTTTATTTTTTCGTGTTCCTGTATAAAGAGTTTCACTATTAAAATATAAACTACCAGGAAACTTAGTACTCCGCCAATTTCCGAAATTTCTATATCCATTAAGTCAAAAACCTGACCTATAAAACAGAATAAAAAAATTAAGCCTTCTGTTTTTCTAAGTTTAAACTCATTACTTATTAAAAAATAAATAAAAATTGCAGGTAGTACAACGGCTTTAGAATAGAGTGCAAAAAAATCCTGCTCCATACAATCAAATATGATTGTACATAGCAGGGCTAAAAAGAATAAAATCAAAGACGGTTTATTCGCTTTCATTTAATTTGTTTATAAAATCTTCCTCGGATAAGATTGGAATATTTAATTTATTGGCTTTTTCTAATTTTGCCGGTCCCATATTATCTCCTGCAACTACAAAATCAGTTTTAGCAGAAATTGAACTTCCTACTTTACCACCGTTATCTTCGATGGTTTTCTTTAAATCGTCTCTTGAAAATTGGGCAAAAACACCTGAAACTACAAATGTCTTACCAACAAATTTATTCGTTGCATTTGGATTGATTTTTTCTACTATTTCAAATTGAACCCCATAACTTTTAAGACGTTCAATGATTTTTTGATTTTCTTCGTTTTCAAAAAATTCTATTACACTCCTGGCTATTCTTTCTCCAATTTCATCAACTAAAATTAAATCCATCAAAGAAGCATGACTTAGTGCATCGATATTTTTATAATGTCTGGCTAATTTTTTGGCTACGGTTTCTCCAACAAAACGAATTCCCAAGGCAAAAAGCACACTTTCGAACGGAATTTCTTTTGATTTTTCAACACCATTTACCAGATTCTCAGCAGATTTTTTTGCCATTCTTTCTAAATGTAAAATATCTTCTACTTTCAGTTCATACAAATCAGCGTAATTATGAACTAATCCATTTTTAAAAAGCAGTGCTACTGTTTCTCCTCCAAGACCTTCAATATCCATTGCCTTTCTTGAAATGTAGTGTTGGATTCTACCAATAATCTGTGGAGGGCATCCGTAAAAATTAGGACAATAATGATTTGCTTCGCCTTCATTTCGAACCAATTCGGTTTGACATTCCGGGCAATGTGTTATGTAATGTGTAATTTCTGAATTTTCAGGACGTTTTGATAAATCGACGGCAATTATCTTTGGGATAATCTCCCCTCCTTTTTCAACAAAGACGGTATCGTTTATTCTGATATCTAATTTCTCTATTTGATCGGCGTTGTGCAAAGAAGCTCTTTTTACAATTGTTCCTGCCAATTGTACTGGTGCTAAATTTGCCACAGGCGTTATGGCTCCTGTACGGCCAACCTGATAGGCAATTGAATTTAGCTTGGTCGAAACCTGTTCTGATTTAAATTTATAAGCAATTGCCCAACGTGGCGATTTTGCTGTATAGCCTAATTCTTCCTGATACTGAATACTGTTTACTTTTACAACAACTCCATCTGTTTCATACGGTAAATTATGACGGTGAACATCCCAATAATCAATGAAATCAAAAACCTCCTGCATGCTATTTACCAATTTGGCTTCATTTGGAACTTTGAATCCCCATTTTCTGGCAGATTCTAATCCTTCGTATTGCGAGGTAAAAGGTAAATTATTACCGGTCACAAAATACAATAAGCATTCTAACGGACGTTTTGCAACTTCAGCACTATCTTGTAATTTTAAACTTCCTGAAGCTGTATTTCTTGGGTTTGAATATGGCGTTTCTCCAATCTCTATCAATTCCTGATTCATTTTTTCAAAACCGGCAAATGGCAGAATAATTTCACCTCTGATATCAAATCTCGACGGATAATTTCCTTTTAGGCGTAGCGGGATTGATTTTATTGTTTTGATGTTGTTGGTAACCTCATCTCCCTGAAAACCATCACCTCGGGTTAAAGCTTGTACCAATTTTCCGTCTTCATATGTAATGCTTATAGAAGCTCCGTCATATTTTAATTCGCAGGTATATTGCAAATTCACATTCCCAAGAACTCTCTGGATTCGGTTTTCCCAATCTAATAGATCTTCTTTAGAGTATGAATTATCTAAAGAATACATGCGATACTGATGTGCAATAGTTTTAAAATTCTTCGTCACAGAACCTCCTACCCTTTGTGTTGGTGAATGTTCATCGAAAAATTCCGGATGCTTGTTTTCTAAATCCTGAAGTTCTTTTAGTTTTATATCAAAATCATAATCAGAAATTGTGGCATTGTCTAATACATAATAATTGTAATTATGCTGGTTAAGTTCGTCTCTTAAAGCTTGAATTGTTTCTTGAATACTCATAAAATATTAAAATACTGCGGATTGTGATTTAGAATAACTGAAAATCAAAATTAGGATTATTTTTGTTCAAAAACAGTAAAAAGCAAAAGTTTTATAAAATCAAAAATCAAGCTGCAAAACGATGCAACTTGATTTTCTTCTTGCCCATTATTCTTAAAAAGAATTAAACAAAAACCAACTTCCAAATGGTTTCTTCGTTTTATATCTTATGCTAACAATTCAATCGTTAGAATATAAACATAAAACTATTTCTGAATAATGATAAAGTCTGAACGTCTGTTTAATAAATGTTCTTCTTCTGTACATTTTACTCCATTTTTGCATTTATTAATCAATCTGCTTTCGCCATAACCTATAGCACTTTCTATTCTTGAAGCATCTATGCCTTGCGAAATGATATAATCTTTCGTTGCTTTTGCTCTATTATCAGAAAGTTTCAGGTTATAAGAGTCTTTTCCGCGAGAATCTGTATGCGATTCGATTTTGATACGGATGTTTGGAAATTTTCGCATAATAAAAACTACTTTGGCCAATTCGTCAACTGCCTTAGCTGTTATATCGTATTTGTTATAATCAAAATAAATTGGGTTTACATCTACTTTTTCAACGCCCTGCTTTTTAACTACCAGATCATCATAATTACTCAGTTCAAAATCGACATTTGTAATTTCACCTTCGTTTTCCTTTGTAGTTTCAACTGCCTTTTCGTCGTTACTATAGTTTGTTTTTGAAGCTACCAATCGAACATTTTTATTACAAGGAACGGTTACGGCATATTTTCCTTCGTAATTTGTTTTTGTTTCTGCCAAAATCTCATTATAAGAATTATAAGCAACAATAGTAACATCTGTAATTGGTAATTTTGATTTTCTATCGGTTGCCTTACCGGAAATATTCTGGTTACAAACCGGTTGTCCTTTTGTAAAGGAATAAATATCATCATCGCCTTTACCTCCTGCCCTGTTTGACGAAACATACCCATAGGTTCCGGTTCTGTCAATTATAAAGGTAAAATCGTCTTTGTTGCTATTTATTGGTGCTCCCAAATTTTTTGGCGTCGAGAAACTTCCGTCAGACAAAAATTTGCTTTCGTATACATCTAAATCCCCTAATCCGTAATGTCCGTCTGAAGAAAAATAAAGTATTCCGTTACGGAAAAATGGAAAAAGGTCATTACCTAAAGTATTAATTTGCGGTCCTAAATTTTGAGGAGAACTCATTGTACCGTCCTCTGCAATTTTTACCACGTACAAGTCCGTTTCACCATATCCGTCAGGCATATCTGATGCAAAAAAGAGCCATTGTCCGTCATCACTCAAACAAGGATGTCCTACAGAATAATCGTCGTTATCAAAGAAAACTTTTTGCGGGTTTTCGACTTTTCCGTCAATTATTGATCCTTTAAGGATCTGAAAATTATTGACTTTATTTTCATCAATCACCAGCTTCTTTTTCTTGATAATATTTGAAGAATAATAAATTGTTTTTCCATTGGCATCAAAACTGGCTGTTGCTTCATGATATTTGGTCATAACATTAGGCATAAACAAACCTTCGTTAAACAAACTTCCATCAGCGGGGTTTCTTTCTGCCACATACAAATTTAGAAAAGGCTGATTGTTCCAGTTGTACAGTTTTTCAGCAAATCTTGTTGTATCTCTTGCCGATGTAAATACAATCTGATCTTTATAAAAAGTAGCTCCAAAATCTGATTTACTGGTATTTATATCTAAATTTTTAATCTCATAAAGGGATTTTGCTTTGGCCAGGCTGTCTAATAGCTTTTTTTGAGCAACATATCGATTGATCTCTTTTTGATCTCCTTTTTTGTTTAAATACTCTTTAGTAATTCTATCTGCGTCAGTATAATCCATAACCCCTTTCATAGACTGAATATAACGCAGATAATAAATATCTGTCAGGTTATTGCCTTGTGCTTCATATAATTTTTTATACCATTTAAGTGCATTTCTGGCATCTGAAATAAAATAATACGAGTCTGCAGCATTTTTAAGTGTTTGTGTTGATGGATTCTCAATATTTTGCAAACATTCTTCATAAGCCACAGAAGCATCGGCATAAGAATAATTTTTGAAGAGAGCATCGGCCTTTTTTAAATTAGTCTGAGCAAAACCAAATGTAAAACTCAATACTAAACTAAGGATATATAATTTTTTCATACGTTTTATATTTTAGAAGAATCGGGGTGATTTGATTTTACTCTGATTTTTAGTAAATTGATAACGCAGGATGAACTCATGTGTTCCATCATTGTATTTATTCAATCCACCTACTGTATAATCGAAGGCATATCCGAGATAAAAACTTCTGGATATCTGAAAGCCTGCCAATATACTTATCGAGTCATCTGTTCGATAAGATCCACCGATTACAAACTTCTCTGCAATCATAAAATTCGCCGAAATATCAGCAGTAAGTGGAGCTCCACTTACTGCTTTTACTAAAAATGCAGGCTTAAACTTTAAATTTGGACTCAAATCAAAAACATAACCTCCCATTAAATAATAATGCAAACGATCAAAATCTATCGATTCCTGAACGTCATCATAATAATCACTTCGAATAAAACTTGGAATAGAAAAACCTAAATACCACTTATCAGTGTAATAGTAGATCCCGGCTCCAACAGCTATCTTCATTTGATTATCAATATTTTGATTTAACAAAACATCATTATTATTATAGTATCTCCCCTTAGACCAATCTATATTCAACATTCGCATACCTGCTTTAAGACCAAACGCTAATCTTTTTTCATATCCAAGAGGAATTGAATAAGCGAAGTTCCCATCTAGATACAATTCGTTTGACGGACCAATTTTGTCATTTACGACACTTAATCCTAAACCAATATTCTCGTTTCGAAGCGGTGAGTGAATAGAAAACGATTGTGTTTCCGGTGCTCCATCAATTCCAACCCATTGGGAACGGTGCAAAAGTGTGGCTTCTAATGTTCCGGTAGATCCAGCATAAGCTGGATTTACCGACATTGTATTGTACATATATTGTGTGTACTCAGGATCTTGTTGTGCACTGGCACAAAATGTAATAAAAGAACATATTAAAATGAAATACGTTTCTAATGATTTTATATATAGTTTCATAACGATACTTATTAAGTTTAATTAATTAGATGATTAATACAGCTGATTATCTCATTATAGATAACCATCCTTTTTTAACCGTTCCATCTCCAATGGTTATCACATAAAAATAAGTACCTGTTGGCAACATATCTCCTCTATTAATAACTCCAGATACATTGGCGGTTCCGTCCCAATCATTTTCATAATGTTGTTTACTATATACTAATGAACCATATCTATTATACACTTTCAACTCGTTATTTGGATACGATTCGATACAATCAATTCTGAAAAGATCATTGGCTCCGTCATTATTTGGAGTGAACTCATTGTAAACTGTCAAACAAATTGGTTCAACAACAGCTGAAGCCGAATTATTTGATGCATCAAGATCTAAAGGAGTCGAAATTTCGACAGTTGCAACGTTTAAGTAATTACCGCTTGGCAATACTTCTGCAACAACTGTAAGTACCACGCTTTGCCCTGCATTTAATGTTGGGATTGTCCAAAGTTGCGTTTGTAAATCATATATTCCTGCAGTTGTACTTGCACTTACTAAATTATATCCGCTTGGAAGTAACTCACTAACTATAGTATTAATAAAGTTCCCCTGACCAACATTATTCACCGTTACAGTAAATGTTATCTGATCACCAAAATTAGGTGTAGGATTGCTAACTGTATTTGTAATCGTTAGATCAGAACATGTTGCAACAGTAACGTTTAATGATTTGGTTGTAGTTTCGTTACAAGTATTTGTATACTTAACCTCAACTTTACCAGGTCCTATATCAGACCATGAAACTGTTACAGATCCGTCTGCATTTCCTCCACCGGAAGTAATGGTTCCGTTTGTAATTGACCAAACATAATCTGATTTACCGTTAGCAACTGAATACGTGATTCCCTGGAAAACACATGGAGTATCATCCGTTGTAGTAATTGGAACCAAAGCATCATTTTCAAAAGCAATTGTTACTCCTAATCTTGTTGCATTATCACAACCATTAATAGTATTGCTAAGCGCTCCTGCATAATATGTTGTAGCTGTCAGAGGCGTATTTGCTGCTAATGGTGTTCCGCCTGTTGCAGAACTATACCACACTACATTTGTCTCATTTACTACTATATTAGCTATTGTTGGAACTGCTGACAAACAGAATGTTTGTGTTGTTTTTGGTGTAGTAATTATAATTGGTGTATTTACATTTACCACAACCGCTAACCTTACTGCATTCTCACAACCTGAACCACTAGAAACAACACCATAATAAGTGCCTGTAGCTAAAGCTGTAGTTGCCGGAATTGCTGTTCCTCCTGTTGGCGTGCTATACCAAATTACATTGGATTCGTTCACCTGAATATTTGAAACTGTTGGCGTATTTACAGAACAGAAGTTTTGAGTCGCTGAGCTCGTTGTAGGCGTTGCCATTGGATTTACAATAGTAATTACAACCTGCAGACGCGTTGAGCTTTTACATCCTGTTACCGGATTTGTAATCTCTCCGTAATATGTACCGGAAGCTAATGCTGTTGTTAATGGAATTGCTGTTCCTCCTGTAGCAGTACTAAACCAGGACACATTACTTTCGTTTACCTGAATACTCGCAAATGTTGGAGCACTATTTGAACAGAAGTTCTGAGCTGCATTATTTGTTGTAGGAGTATTTGAACTTCCAATGGTAACTGTCACTTTTAGTCTGATACTACTTTCACAACCCGTAGTTGCATCTTTTAGTGCTGCAAAATAATCTCCATTTACTAAAGCCGTTGTTGGTGCAATCGCTGTTCCGCCAGTTGCTGCACTATACCAAACCACATTACTTTCGTTTACCTGAATATTGGCAACAGTAGAATTATTTTCTGAACAGAAAGTCTGAGCAGCTAATGTAGTTGTTGGTGTTCCAGGATCAGTTACACTAATCGTTACTTGTAATCTTTCAACACTTTCACATCCTGATGCTGGATCTTTTATCACTGCAAAGTAAGTGCCGCTTGTTAATGCTGTGGTGGATGGAATTACTGTTCCACCTGTTAAAGCAGTGTACCAAACAATATTCGCCTGATTAAACTGAACATTTGCAAAAGTTGGAGCATTTACCAGACAGAAGTTTTGTGTTCCTGCTGTTACCAAAGTTGGCGTTCCCGGATCAATTACATTTATAGTTACTGATAATCTTGTAGTGCTTTCACATCCTGATACCGGATCTTTTATTACTGCAAAATAAGTTCCATTTGTAAGTGGTGTAGTTGATGGAATTGCTGTTCCGCCTGCTAAAGCAGTATACCAAACAATATTTGCCTGATTGAACTGAACACTTGCAAAAGTTGGAACATTTGCCAGACAGAAGTTTTGTGTTCCTGCTGTTACCAAGGTTGGTGTTCCAGGATCCGAAACATTTATAGTTACTGATAATCTTTCGGCACTCTCACAATTTGTGGTTGCATCTTTTAATGCTGCAAAATAAGTACCGCTTGTAAGTGGTGTAGTCGCAGGAATTGCTGTTCCGCCAGTTAAGGCAGTATACCAAACGATATTCGCCTGATTGAACTGAACACTTGCAAAAGTTGGTGCATTTACCAGACAGAAGTTTTGTGTTCCTGCTGTTACCAAGGTTGGTGTTCCGGGATCAGTCACACTAATTGTTACTTGTAGTCTTTCAACACTTTCACATCCTGATGTTGGATCTTTTATCACTGCAAAGTAAGTGCCGCTTGTTAATGCTGTGGTGGATGGAATTACTGTTCCACCTGTTAAAGCGGTATACCAAACAATATTAGCCTGATTAAACTGAACGCTTGCAAAAGTTGGAGTATCAACTAAACAGAAGTTTTGTGTTCCTGCTGTTACTAAGGTTGGTGTTCCGGGATCAACTACATTTATAGTTACTGATAATCTTGCAGTACTTTCACAATTTGTAGTTGGATCTTTTATCGTTGCAAAATAAGTTCCGTTTGTAAGTGGTGTAGTTGATGGAATTGCTGTTCCGCCTGTTAAGGCAGTGTACCAAACAATATTAGCCTGATTGAACTGAACACTTGCAAAAGTTGGAACATCTGCAAGACAGAAGTTTTGTGTGCCCGCTGTTACTAAGGTTGGTGTTCCAGGATCAGTTACACTGATTGTTACTGATAATCTCGTTGCACTCTCACAATTTGTGGTTGCATCTTTTAATGCTGCAAAATAAGTACCGCTTGTAAGTGGTGTAGTCACAGGAATCGCTGTTCCGCCAGTTAAGGCAGTGTACCAAACAATATTCGCCTGATTAAACTGAACACTTGCAAAAGTTGGAGCATCAGCTAAACAAAAGTTTTGTGTTCCTGCTGTTACCAAAGTTGGTGTTCCGGGATCAGTCACATTAATCGTTACCGATAATCTTACTGAACTCTCACAATTTGTGGTTGCATCTTTTAATGCTGCAAAATAAGTGCCGCTTGTTAGTGTTGTAGTAGACAGAATTGCCGTTCCGCCAGTTAAAGCTGTATACCAAACGATATTGGTTTCGTTAAACTGAACGCTTGCAAAAGTTGGACCATCTACCAGACAGAAGTTTTGTGTTCCTCCTGTTACCAAAGTAGGTGTTCCAGGATCAGTTACACTGATTGTTACTGATAATCTCGTTGCACTCTCACAATTTGTGGTTGCATCTTTTAATGCTGCAAAATAAGTTCCGCTTGTTAGTGGTGTAGTCGCAGCAATTGCTGTTCCGCCAGTTAAAGCTGTATACCAAACGATATTCGCCTGATTAAACTGAACACTTGCAAAAGTTGGAGCATCTACCAGACAGAAGTTTTGTGTTCCTCCCGTTACCAAAGTAGGTGTTCCAGGATCAGTTACACTGATTGTTACTGATAATCTCGTTGCACTCTCGCAATTGGTAGTTGCATCTTTTAATGCCGCAAAATAAGTTCCGCTTGTTAGTGGTGTAGTCGCAGCAATTGCTGTTCCGCCTGTTAAGGCAGTATACCAAACAATATTGGTTTCGTTAAACTGAACACTTGCAAAAGTTGGAGCGTCAACCAGACAGAAGTTTTGTGTGCCTGCTGTTACCAGGGTTGGTGTTCCGGGATCAGTTACACTGATCGTTACCGATAATCTCGTAGCACTCTCACAATTTGTGGTTGCATCTTTTAATGCTGCAAAATAAGTGCCGCTTGTTAGTGGTGTAGTCGCAGCAATTGCTGTTCCGCCAGTTAAGGCAGTATACCAAACAATATTGGTTTGGTTAAACTGAACACTTGCAAAAGTTGGAGCATCAACCAGACAGAAGTTTTGCGTTCCTCCCGTTACCAGGGTTGGTGTTCCGGGATCGGTAACCGTTACGGTCACAACTGATCGTACTGAACTTTCACAACCTGATGGGTCTTTTATGGCTCCATAATAAGTTCCGTTTACCAATGCAGTTATCGGATCTAATGCAGTTCCTCCTGTAGCTGAAGTATACCAAACTACATTAGCTTCATTTGCCTGAAGATTTGCAACTGTTGGATTATTTACTAGACAGAAATCCTGAGTATATGTTGTCGATGTTGGAGTAGCCGGATCGTTAACGATTACGGTTGCAACTTTTAGTTCTCCATTTTTATTTGGACAAGTAAAATCACTCGTAACTGCCACATAATAAGAAATAGGGCTCATCGCTGTTGTCAGGCCTGAAGCTGTTAAAGCTCCTGTACCACTTACGGCATAAGTTACTCCATTAATTACAGCACCATTTGTTACGGGCTGAGTTTTATTAGCATCTAAATACCAAAAGAAAACTGGATTTGACAAAGCACTTGTTGGTGTTAATGTAGCATCTGTATCATGACAAACAGAAGCATTATCCACCACAATATCTGTTGAAAGAGAAGTTGGTAGAATCGTAAATGTTACTTGTTTTCTATCTGCTGCTAAAGTTTCACAATATTCATCTGAACTAACTCCCACGTAATAAGTATATGTTCCCGGAACTAATCCTGTTAATACTAATTTCGATGTTATTTCACCAGGAATTAACTGGCTTGTAGTACCGTCAAAGCTATACCAGTGGTATACCGGATTAGTAAGTACCGGTGTTCCGTTTAAAATGGCATCCAATGTTACATTACCATCTTCAGCACAAATTATAGTATTGTTTCCTCCATTTATTGTTACGTTTGCTATTGCAGCTGCAGGAGTAGTTGCTCTAACTACTACAGTTACCTCACCTCTTTCTAAAGCAGGACAGCCATAACGAATCGGTTGGATATAATATTTATAAGTACCTGCAGCCAATGTTGCCGGAAGTGTATAAGTTTGACCACTAGCTAAGAGATTTCCTCCTGTTGGAGAATCATACCAGGCATAATTTGCACAAGATTTAGGCGGAACCTGAAGTGTAATATCAGTTCCTGGACAGACCGTGACTTCATTGTCAGGATCACCGCCAATAACTTTGGTATTGGTTACACGGTCAATAGTGTGAACTCTAAGTTGGTCTAAAACACTTGCAACACCTCCAAAAGTAATCACTACTTTATCATAAGGCTCCGTTTGAGGCGCAACAATTGTCATTGCCATTGTATCTCCCGAAAGAAGTTTTAAAGTCAATAAACTACTTGTATTTTGTATCGGGGCACCAACCGCAATATTTCCGGAATAAAGCTGAATAGTAAATCCGGTAAGTAAATTAAGATTTAAAATTGTTCCCGGTTTTGAAATCGTAATTCTTAAGCTATCTCCCACCATAGAAGGTGTTCTAAAAGTTGTAGTAAGTTCTGCAGCAGCAAGTACTCCTGCCCCACTAAACATTGTAGCATAAGTCGCAACATCTCCATCGGCTACATTCCAAGGATTAGAAACCCCTACTGTAGCCGTTAATGCACCAACTCCTAAATCTTTTACGCCAGAGAAAATATCTTCGATATCACCTTGACCACAAGCAATTTGTGTAACCTGTTTTTTATAATAAGCATCATAAACATTGATGTTTTGTGCCACACTTAAAACAGATCCCAATTGTACTCTGATACCGTCATAATCCTGAAGACCGGCAGTATTAGAAGGAACAAAAGTATATTCGAATGAATTTTGACCTGGTAATAAGTTCAGTAATGATCCTGATACCGACTGTAATGTTCCAATATCAATTGGATTATTAGATCCGTCACGTTTTGTACCTATAACCGAAATACTTTGCCCTACTGCAATTAAGCTATTTTCTAAACCTAATTTCACCGTTACCGGAGTTCCTTTGGGAATAGTTGTTGGCCATTGCAGATTTTGCCAGGTAGTTCCGATACCTAAAAGTCCTAAACCTGTAGTGATTGTTGAAAATGTAGCCGGATCACTATCTACAGCCAAAGGTCCGTTTGTTACTGATCCCGTAATAACTGATCCTGATAGTTGAGAATTAGCATAAACTCTCTCTAATAAAGAATCACACGCAGCAGGATCAATGACACTAATAGTTACAGTCTGGCTTGTAGTACAAGTTCCGTTACTGGCAATTACTGTATAAGTAAAAACACCCACAGTATTAAGAGGTCCCGTATTATTTGATGCCAATACATTTCCTTGTGGATCATACCATGTTATTGTTCCGTTTGATGTTGCAGTCAATGCAACTGAAGCTCCTATATTAACAGCTATTGAATTTGTTACTCCTGTTAATGTTGGCAACGGATTTACCGTTACGGCTACTGGCAGCTTAACAGACGGACAGGCAACACCTGTTGTCTGGGCCTGAATAAAATAATTGCCACTTACCAGAATATTTGCTGCAACCTGATCTGTAATTGGATTATTTGAGGAATCAAAGAATGAATACGTTGTATTTCCTGATGTATCAAAATTAGTAATTGCATCTTTCAGATTTACTTTAGCACAACCTGCGAATGGAGTTGTAACCGCTAAAGCTGAAGCTGCAGGGTAATCTACCACAACTTGTTTTAATGTTCCGTTTACATTCTCACAAGTACCTCCGTTAAGAACAGATACATAATAATTATAAGGAGCATTAGCCGCAACAAGTCCGCTAATAGTAAGCGCTCCGGTTGTAGCATCTTTAGAATAACTTACTCCTGCTATAGTTCCTGTTGTGATTTCCTGTGTTTTATTTTGATCTGTATAATATTTAAATGTTGCCCCTGCTAAAGCAGATGTCGGAGTTAATACTATATCTCCTGCACATGAAGCTGTTACAGGACTTGCAATTGTAATATCTGCCGCTGTTGGAATAGGCAATACAGTAATTGTAACCGGTTGGCGAACACTATTAATACAAGTTCCTCCACGAGTAGCTTCCAGATAATAAGTTGTTGTAGCGCTTAATGGTAAAGTTGGGCTAACAGCAACTAAATTACCTCCTACCGGAGCATCATACCATGTAAAGGTTTCTGTTCCTGTAGAAGATGCTGCTAAAGCAGCAGTTCCTCCCGCACAAATAGGTGCAGTTGCTCCTGTTATTGTTGCATTTGGAAATCTGTACGAAGCTTCATAAATATTCAGCGTGGTTAATAAAGTCGCAGCTCCTCCGCCTATGCGAATTTCAACTTTATTAAATGCTGCTGTCGCAGTAAAAGTCGCTTTAAATTTATTGCCTGATAATAACTGTAAGTTTAATAAACCACTATTAAGCAAAAATCTGTCGTTATTATAGGTTGCTCCATTATACGTTGCCAAACTAATTCCTCCTCCTAATAATGAGACATCAGCTAGTCCGGCAGGCAATTCTAAGTCAACTTCTATAATATCTCCTGCCTGACCTGGTGTAGGAAAGGTTAATTGTTGTTGAATATAAGCCCCCGCTGCCGCAACAGGAGTAAAAAGACTTGCAAATGTATTTATATTTCCGTCTACAGAATTATTTGGATTGGTCGACGTACACAAAGCACATAGTAAACCATCTGTTGTAGTTACCTGCGAGTTTGGCTGTAAACAGGTACTAACCGTATTAATTACCATAACAGTAATTACAGCCCTTGTATCACTTGTACAATCTGTAGATGAAGCTCTTGCTTCAACATAAAATGTTTTGTTCGCTGTTAAAGCCGGGCTTGGTGTATAAGTACTCGTATTGGATGCTAAAAGGTTTCCACCCGTTGGAGCATCATACCAGTAATAAGAAAAACCAGCAGCACTTGTAACTGATAATGTTACAGCTTGACCAGACTGAATTACTACACTTGAAGATACAGGAACAGGTGCAGCCGGTCTTGGATTTACAGGAACACTAACAGGTGTACGGGTAGCACTTGAGCATGTTCCAATTCCTGCTTCAACATAATAAGTTGTAGGAACAGTTAAACTTGGTGTTGCATAAGAAGTACCTGTAAACAATAAAGTACCACCAGTAGCTGCATCGTACCATTTGTAATCTGTGCCTGCAACCGGTGATTCAATTGTTAATGTTGTTGATTCTCCACTACATAAATTTAGCGGGACAACACTAACAGTTGCCGGAGCTACAGGATTATTTACTGTAACAACAACAGGATTTCTTTCGCTGTTTACACAACCATTACGAGTAACCTCTACATAATAAGTTGTTGTAGCAGTCAAAACCGGAGTTGTAAGAGTTGCTGTGCTGCTCAATAAAGTCCCTCCTGTTAAAGCATCATACCATTTGATTGTTTCGCCCAAAGCTGCACTAGAAACTAAAGTAGCTGTTTGTCCTCCACAAATTGTAGTATTTCCTGTAATAGTTGGTGCTTTATATCTGTACGTTGCCTGATAGATATCTAAATTTGTCAATGCGGTTACCACACCTCCTAATCTAATTTCGACACGATCAAAATTTGCACCGGCAACAATACTGGCTTTAAAAATATTTCCTGATAGTAATTGTAAAGTAACTAACGAGTTATTAATAAAAATTCTGTCATTGTTATAAGTAGCTCCATTATACGTTGCTAAGCTAACAGCTCCTAATAATGACAGATCGGCAATTCCTCCCGGTAATGCCAATTGAACATCTACTATATCACCTGCTTTACCAGGATTATTAAATTGTAATGTTTGTTGAATCCATCCGTTTACCAAACCTACGGGAAGACTTAGTCTTGCAGCCGTGGTACTATTTCCATCAACAGAATTATTTGGAGTGGTGGAAGAACAAAGCAAGCAAAGTCCGTTTTGAGTAGTTTGCTGACTGTTCGCTTCCAGACATCCTCCTAACGGATTAGCCAAAACAGTTACAGTCACTGGTACTCTTGTTGCGCTGACACATCCTCCTGCACTATTTCGTGACTCTACATAATATGTTTTAGTAGCCGTTAAGATTGGAGTTGTAAAAGTGTTTGAATCCCCTAATAATTTAGTTCCGCCCGTAGGCACATCGTACCAGTCTAAAGTAACTCCTGCTTCAGCTGTTGAAGCACTTAAAGTTGCATTTTGACCTGATAATATCGATACACTTTGTGTCAAAATAGTAGCAAGTCCCGGAACTGGAGTTGAAGTAACACTAACTGCTGTTCTTGTTGGTGTTTTACAGGCACCAATTGAAGCTTCTACATAAAAATTTGTAACGCCTGTGGGTACCGTTGGCGTATACGTATTACCTGTTACTAAAGCGACTCCTCCCGTTGGTACATTATACCAGGAATAAGTGGTTCCTAACACCGGATTTATTACAGACAATGTAGTTGCCTGAGTTGCTCCTGTAGAACAAATTGCAGTTCCCGTACTGCTTATTGTAGGTAAAACCGGTTCTATAACGTTTATCGTTACCGGTAAACGCTGATCACTTTCGCAACCTGTATTTCTTGAAGTACTTACATAATAAGTAGTTGTAGCTGTTAATGCCGGAGTAGTATACGTACCAACATTAGAAAGTGCGGTAGTCGACGTAGGTGAATCATACCAGGCAATTGTTGTTCCTGTCGCTGCAGTTGCCGAAAGTGCTATAGATTGCCCTGTACATACGGATTGTGTTGTTCCGCCGGCAACTGTAGGATTTGCAAATTGCAAACGCACATCGTATACTCTTAAATTTGATAACAAACTAACCAATCCACCTACTTGTATGGTAACCTGATTAGCATCCGCAGTAAGAGTATATCTTATAACAGCCGTTGTATTTCCAGGTAATACCTGAATATTTAACAAAGGGCTGTTTAGTGCAACTACAGGACCACTAGTTCCTGCTATCGAGTTTTTTGCCTGAATACTTGAATTAGACAATAAACCAACATCTAACAAAGCCGTATCCGAGCCATAATAAACTACTATTTGATCTCCCGCTTTTGCTGTTTGACCAAAAGTTAGTGTTTCCTGCGCGAAACAAAGTACACCCAGCGCATTTGTTAATGTCGCATAACTACTTAAGCTCGAATCATAAGCAAAAGTCGGGTTGTTTATTTCAGTAGTACCAAGACACACTCCTCCAATACCTGAAGTATGTGAAGCCGGTCTACAAAAGGTTTGAGCAAAGTTTGTATTGCACAATAGCAATAAAAACAATAAACCTAACAATCTCTTCTTTACGATGAGATCATAAAAAGTAAAATTTTTTTTCATAATTTGGAAGATTAGAAAATGGACAATAAAATACCTGTTGCGATAAGCACATAAGCTTAGGCAATTTTAAAAAACGTTAATAATCAGCTAGTTAAAATGAAATTTAAATTACTAGAATACTAAGAATGTAAACTCCATTTCAGTAAAAAAATCATGTTGTATTAAGTACACCGAAGTATACTAATGAGCACTTTTTATTCTTCTGAAATAAAAAACAACTCAAATTTTTTGAGGAATATTGATCTACATCAATCTTCCAGGAGGAGTGATTTGTTATAGGACTAATTTTCATAAAAGAAAATTTAAGTTGATGTAGAGGGGATAATTTATTATATATAGTTTATTCAATGTTTATAGAAAGTTGATTAGGCAATCTATAAATTTTGTTGCTTTAGATTTTATTCTAAAAATTGAATACATTATTTTATTAATTTTTTTTTGCCCTTAAAAAAATTTAAACACAAAAAAGCTTTTCATCAACAAAGTCTCCTATCGGGCTTTGAAAATAAAAAACTGACGTAACTGAAAAATTGTTGTGAAAAATTTGCACTTGTGCGAAACTCAAATTTGATTATAAACTTAGTTAGTCTCAAACCGATAAAAAATAAAGCCAAAATAATATGAATACCTAATGCAAACTTGATAAAGAAAGTAATTGTCAATTCCATAAGCAACTAAATTAAGTTATTATTTAAATCTTTAATTTTCATTCTATAAAAGACATTTAAAATTGTAATCTGTGATTTATTAAAACAGTAATAAAATCGTTTTATAAGTATATGCCTTTAAAAAGTACAAAAAACAATTTTGTTTAACTTTTGTATTCTAAAATTATAAAAAACAAAAATGCAAAACAAGAATAAAATTCTTATTTTTTTTGAATTTGAAAAAAGATGAATTTGAAAAAAGGCCGGAAATATCAGAAAAACCTACCCTTTTGAGAGAATAATGACTGTTATAAAAATCACAAAAAAAAAATGGCTTTAATTTGTTAAAACCTAAAAAAGTAAGTTTAAGACTACTTTTAAAGTTTTCTGTGCGATTGAAAAATAAAGTAAAAAGAAAATTTGAAAAGTAAAACTTACATTTTTTAAAATCAAAAATGATTTTTTGAACTATTCTACAAAAACAGGTATAAATACGGGGTAAAAAAAATAAAAAAGTTTAAACAAAAGTTAAAAAACTAAAAAAAGGTAAATAATTTAACATCAACCACTTACCTTTTTTATACTTTACTTTGAAAAACTATGATTCAATAATGGTATTAATTTGAGAAAACAATTGTCCGTCGCTTAAAAATGCTCCTTGCTGGATTAATTCAAAAATAGAAGCATTTCTATCTTCTGTAAAGACTTTTTTTCCAACTTTCATTTCTATGTTTTCTGTAAACATGTTATCACTTAACCATTGCAGGCCTTCCTTGGTTAAAAAATCAATTTCAGGAACTAATGATTTCAGGACAATAGATTTTACTTCTGTTTCAAAACACTGAAACAAGAAAATATGATTTCTCGAGAAATGTTCTAAAAACTCAGCTCTTGACAAAACACCTTCCCAGATCAAGTCAGAAAAAACATCAAGTTCCTGTTCTGCTACTTCCGGTTTATTTACTTTAAGAGAATCCCACTCTGCTTTGTCAATTGTTTGTGTAGCTAAAAAATTAGCAAATTCTGCATGCAATTCATCAAATTGCTCTTTTGTTAATCTTGCGTATTTCATTTTCTTTTTAGGCTTTATGCCTTACGCTATAAGCTTTAAGCAAGATGCTTTGCGCAAATAACTTTAAGTCTGATTAATTAATATTTCTTTTAAACAAAAAAATCCCGATTCGCATCGGGATTTTTATATAGTGTATAAAACTATTACTTTTCAGCGATAATTTCGTATGGTAATTCAACGATAACATCTCTGTGTAAACGGATGCTTGCAGAATATTTTCCAGTACGTTTTACGATACCACTAGTGATGAATTTTCTATCAATAGCGTTACCAGATTTTTCTAAAGCCTGAGCAATGTCGATGTTTGTGATAGAACCAAAAAGTTTCTCTCCACCAGCTTTTGCAGTAAGTTTAATTTCAAGAGCTTTTAAAGTTTCAGCTAATGCTTTAGCATCAGCAACAACTTTAGCTTCTTTGTGAGCTCTTTGTTTTAGGTTTTCAGCCAAAACTTTTTTAGCAGAAGGAGTTGCTAAAGCAGCAAAACCTTGAGGAATTAAAAAGTTACGTCCGTAACCCGCTTTTACAGTAACTACATCATCTTTAAATCCTAGATTCTGTACGTCTTGTTTTAAAATAAGTTCCATGTTGTTGTCCTTATGTTTGAGAAGTTAGGTTCCATTTGACCGGAAACCAACAACTTTGTTTTTAATATTATTTTAATAAATCGGCCACGTATGGCATTAAAGCTAAGTGACGAGCTCTTTTTACGGCTACAGAAACTTTTCTTTGGTATTTTAATGAAGTTCCGGTTAAACGACGAGGAAGAATTTTTCCTTGCTCATTAACGAATTTCAATAAGAAATCAGCATCTTTATAATCGATATATTTGATTCCTGATTTTTTGAAACGACAGTACTTTTTAGTTTTGTTAGTTTCAATGTTTAAAGGCGTTAAATATCTGATATCTCCGTCTTTTTTTCCTTTTGCAGATTGCTCTATTGTAGACATAATAATTAAGCTTTAGTAGATTTTAATTTGGCTCTTCTTCTTTCAGCCCATGAAATAGCATGTTTGTCTAAACTTACAGTTAAGAAACGCATAACTCTTTCGTCACGTCTAAATTCAGTTTCAAAAGCAATTAGAACTTCTCCAGCTACTTTGAATTCGAATAAGTGATAAAAACCACTTTTTTTGTTTTGGATTTCGTAAGCCATTTTTTTCAGACCCCAATCCTCTTTTGATACCATTTCAGCTCCTCTACTAGTAAGAAATTCTTCAAATTTCGTTACTGTTTCCTTCACCTGAACCTCAGATAAAACGGGATTTAAAATGAAAACAGTTTCATAATGATTCATAAATACAATATTTATTTGTTAAAATTGGGTGCAAAAGTAACCATAAAATTTATATATACAACACTTTTTTGCTTTTATTCGTCATAAAGTAAAAAATGCAGGCTGATTTTAGTTTTTTTTGCAAAAAAATAATACATTTACTACTGCTTATCCTGAATTTATTCTAAATTTTAAAATGTTATGAAACTAAACTGTGTTGTTGTTGATGATAGTTCTATACAAAGGACCATTATTGCAAAATTAGTTAATAATCACCCAGGTTTGCACTTAATCGGGGATTTTTCTAATGCAATAGAGGCAAAAAGCTGTATTTCTTTAAACAATATCGATTTAATATTTCTTGATATAGAAATGCCTGTTATCAATGGTTTTGATTTTCTCGACGGCCTAAAATCTAAGCCGCAAATTATATTTATTACCTCTAAAGCTGAATATGCTTTAAAAGCTTTTGATTATGACGCTACTGATTACCTTCAGAAACCTATTGCTGTAGACCGTTTTAATGCCTCTGTAAAAAGGGCAATTGATATGCATTTACTTAAAAAAGATGTAAAAGAAGAAGAAGGCGAACATATATTTATTAAAAGTAATCTTAAAAAACTTAAAATTTTTACTGCAAAAATTAAATGGATTGAAGCTTTTGGAGACTATGTAAGAGTCGTTACAGAAGATGACAGCAACTTAGTACTTTCAACAATGAAATCTTTTGAAAATGATTTATCAAAAGACAAATTTATTCGCGTACACAAATCCTATATTATTAATATCGATAAGGTAGAGCGCTTTAACAGTAAATTTGCCGAAATTGGTATTACCAAAATTCCGCTTAGCCGAAACAAAAAAGAAGACTTGGTAAAAGCTCTATCAACGTCGTCTTAATTTAATAAAAATCGACATTCGCAACAACTTTTATAGCTCTGTACTGAGCAACAGCCTCAAAACTATTCAACATTTTCTGAATAGTTTTTTTCGTATTGCCCAAAGGCAGGTTCTGCGGAATCTTAATTAAAATAGTTCTGATATATTCATTTCGTATCCTGCTAATTGCAGGTTCCTCCGGACCTAAAACCGGCATTGCTAAGTTCTGATTTAAAACCTGATACAACCACATCGAACCTTCTTTTAATTTATCAAATTCACGATGTTTTAGAGTCAGCTTTATAATCCTGAAATAAGGAGGATATTTATAAATCTGACGATCATACAATTGCTCCTTATACATACCTAAATAATTATGGGTAGTAACCTGCTGAATTGTATTGTGATTTGGATTATAGGTCTGAATAATTACTTTTCCTTGCTTTTCTGATCTTCCGGCTCTTCCCGCTACCTGAGTCATCATTTGGAAACTACGTTCAAAGGCCCTGAAATCAGGATGATGCAACATATTGTCTGCATTCATAATTCCAACCAGGCTTACATTATCAAAATCCAGACCCTTTGCCAGCATTTGTGTTCCGACTAAAATATCTATTTCACGATTTTTAAAAGAATCAATTATCTTTTCAAAACCAAACTTTCCGCGTGTTGTATCCTGATCCATTCTGCCGGTTTTGGCCTTTGGAAAAAGAGAGATTAATTCTTGTTCGATTTGTTCTGTTCCGAATCCTTTTGTGGTTAAATCGATACTCGAACAGCTATGACAGTGCGTAGGTTTTGCAATCGAATAACCGCAGTAATGACAACGCAACTGGTTTTTATTTTTATGAAAAGTCAAACTCACATCGCATTGCTGGCAATGTGGCACATGACCACAAGTCAGACATTCAATTACAGGCGAATATCCCCGTCTGTTTTGAAATAAAATCACCTGTTCGCCTAAAGACAAAGCTTCTGTAATTTCTTCGATTAAAAGGTCGCTAAAATGTCCCGTCATTCTTTTTCTGAAGTGTTTATCTTTCAAATCAACCAAAACAATTTCAGGCATTCGAACATTGTTATAACGTTGGGTCAGCGTAACCAAACCGTATTTATCGGCCTGGGTGTTAAAATAGGTTTCAATACTGGGTGTTGCGGATCCTAAAAGTACTTTTGCATTATGAAAATTAGCCAGAACAATAGCTGCATCTCTGGCATGATAACGCGGTGCCGGATCTGTTTGTTTAAACGTTTGTTCATGCTCCTCATCAACGATTAGCAAACCTAAATTATCAAACGGCAGAAACAAGGCAGACCTTGCCCCTATTACAATTTGTGCTTTTGGCGAATTTTCGAGTGTTTGTTTCCAGACTTCTACTCTTTCATTATTACTGTATTTAGAATGAAAAACAGCCACTTTATCTCCAAAATGAAGCCGCAAACGTGATACTAGCTGAGTGGTAAGGGCGATTTCAGGCAACAAATACAAAACTTGTTTTCCTGTTACCAAATATTCTTCAATTAACTTGATGTAAATCTCTGTTTTCCCGCTTGACGTAACACCATGTAGCAAGCAAACTTCTTTCTCTAAAAAATTATTTTTGATTGCTGTAAAAGCCTTTTCCTGAGGTTCACTTAACATTAATTGCTTCTCAGTTGCCTGTCCCGTAAATGAAACACGATCTTGCTGCAAAAGATATTCTTCGAAAATTTCTTTATCAATTAAGGCTTTTACTGTAGTAGAACCTGAATTCGAAACCTCAACCAGTTTTTTTACCGTGATTGGCTTCTTCTCAGATGCCATAAGCTGAAAATAAGCCAAAACAATTTCCTTCTGCTTATTGGCACTTTTCAAAACTTCCAGCAATTCTCCCAAACCATTCTCTGATTCATATTTGGCATGTAGCTTTACATAACGAACTAATTTTGGTTTGTAACTTTCCTTAATTTCTTCCTCTAAAACAATAATGTCTTTAGCCATCATTTTTTGAAGAACCGGAAAAATATTTTTCTTATTTAATATCGAAATAATCTCCTGAACTTTAAGTGAACTCTGATGATGCAATGCCTCGTAAATCAGGAATTCATCATCAGAAAGTTCAGAATCATTTACTACAATTTCCGCTTTAAGCGAAATTATAGTTTCACTTTCTAATAATAATCCTGTTGGAAAAGCACCACGATACACATCGCCAATACCACACATATAATAATTTGCTACCCAAAGCCAGTGTTTGATCTGGATTTCGGTCGCAATCGGTTTTTCATCCAGTATTTGGTGAATTTCTTTAGCATCGTATAAACTTGGTTCATTCTGATGAATATCGATCACCAATGCCGTATATATTTTACTTTTGCCAAAAGGTACCGCCACCCGCATTCCTTTTTTAATGAAATGAAATTCAGCCTCAGAAATACGATAAGTAAAGGTTTTAGCTAAGGAAAGGGGTAAAACAACTTCGACAAAAAACATGTAAATATTTTATAAGATTTGAATAACTATGTTACTCTTAATTTTAAATTTTAAATTTCGATAGTTTAAGCATACGATCAAAATTTAATTAGCAAATATACAATTTGTATCAGAGCAAATTCTTGTATCCTAATTAAAACAAAATTACTTTTTAACTGATTTCCCTGAAGCTTTTGCTGCATTATAGTCCTGAACCATTTTTAAGGTATGATTGAGCGATTGTGTATTTGTCCAGTCTTCATGACCAGGAATAATATATACCGGATTCTTAAATTTCGCTTGTACTTTTTTAATCGATTTCTCCCATTCTTTAACATCCGAATCGGCTAAATATCCCAAATCTTGTGCTGCTGTACTTTTAATAAAACAGGCACCGTAAAGTACTTTTTCTTTATTAAACCAAACTACAATGTTATCCTGTGCATGACCTTTACCCGGATAATAAACCTCAAAAGTATGTTGCCCTACAGTAAATGTAGTGTCATTTGGAATTATAAATTCAGCTCTCTTTTTACCTTCCTTTTCAAGGATTTGATCTGTCAGCTTTATCGTATACGTTTTAATTCCCTTTTTTCTGTAAAAGTCCAAACCGCCTGCTCTGTCGTCATGAGAATGCGTTGCAAAACACATTACAACATCTTTATTGTGTTTTGCTTTTATACTGTCTAATAACGGTTGAAATTGTGTTTCATCCCAGGGCGCATCAAACAATACAACTCCTTTATTGGTAACAAGATAAAGTGCATTTGCAGAAATCAGTGTTCCGTTATAATCATGAAATGTTTTATAAACATAAAAGTCACCTGTAAGATGACTTATTTGTAATGGCGAATTCTTAGATTGTCCAAAACTATTGGATAGTATCGCTAAGAATAAAACTATCGATGCTAATTTTCGCATTTGTATTTTTATGAAATTAATTCTTCACTCTGGTCCAGTATTGTGTTCTTCCCATAATAGAAATTCCAATATAACCACGTAGCTTTAGTTTATCAGCAGATTCAAGCGTGATATAACATTTGTATTTTTTACCGTTTGTTGGATCAAAAATGGTTCCTCCGCTATATTCATCACCATCTTTTTTAAGTCCGTTAATAATCACTAAACCTAAAATTGGTTTGTTTTTATCTGCACCATCACATTTTGCACAAACATCTTTTTTATGATCAGCACGAAGTATCTCTACTACTTTACCGTATACTTTTCCTGATTTTTCGTAAATCTCTACAACAGATTTTGCTTCACCTGTTTCATCATCAATTGTTTTCCATTTTCCAATAACACTTTGGCTGTGAATTGTTCCCAGCGTCAGGAAGAATACACCAATCGTTAACATCCAATTTTTCATAATATTATTTGTTTTTTTGTTTTAATTTTCTGACCGTAGCATTCAATTCGAATCCCAAAAGCAGAATCATACAGTTTATCCAAATATAAAACATTAGAATCAATAATGTACCAATTGAGCCATAAAGTTCGTTGTATTTTGAGAATTTTATAACCCAAATCCCAAAAAAGAACGAAGATATAACAATTAGAATGGTCGTAAAAACAGATCCTATACTTATAAATGACACTTTATTATACTGTTTTGTACCATAACGCAATAATATTGAAGATGTTATCAAAATCATTAAAACAACAAATAAATATCGGCCCAAAATAATCAGCGGAATACGATCACTCAATACATCCTGAATGATTGTTTTTTGAATAAACACCTCAAAAACTACGATGGTTGCCACCGTTACAAATAATATAATGGTCATAACAAGCGAAATCGCTAACGCTACTAAATACTGGCTAAAAAAACCGCGTTTATCAAAAACATGTTTAGAGGATTCAAAACCACTTAAAATTCCGTTAATTCCATTTGCCATTAAAAAAATAGAAAGTAAAAAACCTGAAGACAGCAATCCTGAGTGACTATTATTTAAAATATCGCTAATAATTTTACTAATCGCGTCATAAGTATTTGGAGGAACACTTTGCTGCACAAACTGTAAAAAATCAGCCTGAAAATTATCTATCGGGATAAACGGAATTAAGTTCAGAATAAACAATGCAAATGGAAACAGAGCCATGAAAAAACTAAACGAAACCGCACTTGCATGATATGAAAATGCCCCGTCTATTATACCAATTGTGTACATTTCGAGCAAATCGTATAAAGAGAAACCTTCCAGCCAGGGTAATTTTATTCTCTTAAAAAATCGGGCAATATAGCGCACAACAGGAATCTTTTCAATCCGATCTTCTATCTCTTGAGACATATTTTTTGATTTTAGATTGTTGTCCCGATAGCTATCGGGATAGATTTTTAGATTTTTTAGAACTCAGAATTTACAACTCATTTTTATAATTTCCTAAAAAGCCTTTAAACTCAAATCCATGTTGTAAACAGAGTGTGTCAAAGCACCTGATGAAATATAATTTACACCGCATAAACCATATTCACGAATCGTTTTTTCATTAATATTTCCTGAAGATTCTGTTTGACATTTTTTACCAATAAGCTGAACTGCCGTTTTAGTATCTTCGTAATTAAAGTTGTCAATCAGAATTCTATGAACTCCGTCACTTAAAAGTATTTCACGAATTTCATCCAGGTTTCTGGCTTCGACTATAATTTTCAAATCAAGGTTATTCGCTTTCAGGTATTCTTTGGTCTTTTTTATTGCCAGAGTAATTCCGCCGGCAAAATCAATATGATTGTCTTTAAGCATTACCATATCATACAATGCAAAACGGTGATTTTCTCCCCCACCAATTTTTACGGCCCATTTTTCGGCGGCCCTGAAATTTGGAGTAGTTTTACGGGTATCTAAAATTTTAGCTCCGGTTCCTTCTAAAAGCTGTACATACTGATCTGTCTTTGTAGCAATAGCAGACATACGCTGCATGGTGTTTAAAACGACTCTTTCTGACTTCAGAATAGACTGAGAACTTCCTGAAACTTCAAAAACAACATCCCCGTATTCTACATGCGTTCCGTCTTCTATATAAGTCTTAATTTTTAGTTTTGGATCTACATATTCAAAAATCATTTTTGCAAGCGCAACACCTGCAATAATCCCTTGATCTTTTACCAATAATTTAGCTTGTCCGTATGCCGTTTCAGGAATACATGCCAATGAGCTATAATCGCCTGTGCCTACATCTTCGCGAATTGCGTTGCTAATTAATAGTTGTAATTCGGTTTGAAATTGTACTTCGCTAATCATTTTTATTAAATTTTATAAGATGCTAAAGTAGGACATATTTTGTGGATTTGAAAGTATACTGTCTGTGAAAAATTTCTTAGTTACAAAAACACTAATCTAAATTATAAGGGAAACGTTTATTTTTCAAACACATCGAAAATAGATCTTCAGTTCTGTAAAAAGACGTTTCACTTGTATTAATTCACATAGCTAATGTGTGCAGCTATGGTTAAAATTTGGAATTTTTTAAAATGTCTTTTGTATAAAATTTTAAATTCTATGTTTCTATGGGTTTAAAAAATTACATAGAATCTATAATCTTAAATTAGAAACATTAAATATCTTTGAGGTTCATTCAAACAAAATCATGGGATTAATTAAAGATATTTACTCCGCTCCTTTTTACGAAAAATTTGGGCAGGCGGTAGCCGATGTACACCCTGCTTTCGATAAACAAAAATTTATTGAAACCATTTATGAAGGCGATTTTGCCCAAAAAGAATGGAAAGACCGCATGAAACACACCACAATTGTGCTTCATCAATTTATGCCAGAAAACTTTACTGAAGCCGTTTCTTTAATTGATAAAATTATTGAAAATTTAAAAAAGAATAAGTTTACAGAAGGAAATCTGGCCTTCATCTTTTTTGCCGATTATATTGAAACGTATGGTTTGGATGATTTTAAAACTTCGGCGAAAGCCTTTGTTTCCATCACTCAATTTATAAGCTGCGAATTTGCCGTTCGTCCTTTCATTTTAAAGTATAAAGAAAAAATGATCGATGAAATGGTTAAATGGTCATTGCATGAAAATCATCACGTCCGCCGGTTGTCAAGCGAAGGAAGCCGCCCAAGATTACCGTGGGCAATGGCGATACCGTTCCTGAAAAAAGACCCTGCTTCTATCCTGCCTATTTTAGAAAATTTAAAAAACGATCCTTCGGAATATGTGCGCAGAAGCGTTGCCAATAACCTAAATGATATCGCAAAAGATAATCCGCAGATTGTACTTGAAATAGCATCAAAATGGAAAGGCTTCAGCAAAGAAACGGACGGAATTATCAAACACGGTTGCCGAACTTTATTAAAACAGGGACATCCGGAAGTTCTAAGCCATTATGGTTTAGAAAGTACTAATATCGAACTTTCTGATTTTGAAATTAAAACACCAGTTGTAAAAATTGGCGATTATTTGCAGTTTCAATTTCATCTAAATAATAAAAATGAAGAAGCTAAAACCGTTCGTTTAGAATATGCTGTTCATTACAGAAAATCAAAAGGACATCTGGCTAAAAAAGTCTTTAAAATCAGTGAAAAAATCTATCAGCCCAATCAATTAATTAAAGTTGAAAGAAATCAATCGTTCAAAATCATTACGACTCGCGTTTTTCATACGGGAATGCATCAATTATCGATTATTATTAACGGAACTGAAAGTGAAACATTAAGCTTTGATTTAGTTAAATAATTTAAACTATTCTAATTTTCATGCTCCAGCGGAGCAAAATATTTATAGTAAACAATAACACAAAAAAGAAAGCTCCGGCGGAGCGATATATCTATTTCGTCCCGAAGGGGATTTATTCGGTATGTAATTCTATTATCTATAAATATTTCGTCCCTCTGGGACTTAATAAATGATTTTTCTTATTTTTATAACTCAAAAAATCTAAAAACTAATTTCTTAATCTAAATTAAGTTACAAATCTCTGTCGCAACTGTAATTTTGTTTTCAAATCAAATCGAAATAACCATGTCAAATATCAGTTTAATTATCGAAGAACGTGCCGCCAATATTGGCAATTTTATGGTAGGCAGATTATTGCCTTTCCGTGAAAAAAGAGCTGTTGGACCATTTGTATTTATCGATCATATGGGACCTGCGCATTTAAGTGATCACGAAAACATGGATGTTCCGCCGCATCCGCATATTGGCCTTTCAACTTTGACATTTTTGTTTGAAGGAAGCATCATGCACCGCGACAGTTTGGGAACTGAATTAGAAATAAAACCGGGCGCCGTAAACTGGATGACTGCCGGAAAAGGAATAGTACATTCTGAAAGAACACCTGAATATTTAAGACATTCTGATAAAATGCTGCACGGCTTGCAAATCTGGGTTGCGTTGCCAAAAGAATTAGAGCAAATGGATCCAAATTTTGCGCATGTTGAAGCAGATGATATTCCGGCTTGGGAAGAAGATGGCGTTTCGTATAAATTAATTGCCGGAGAAGCATTTGGAAAAAAATCACCCGTTCCGGTTTATAGTCCGTTATATTTTATTGAAATTAAAAGCACTGAAGCTAAAAAAATCAACATCGGAAAGGATTTATTCGGCGAAAGCGGTTTGTATATTTTAGAAGGAAGTATCAAAAGCGGTGAACATACTTATGACCCAAAACAAATCTTAATTACAAACGACAGCACTTTGTGTGAGTTTGAATTAGCCAAAAATTCTACTGTTTACATTTTTGGCGGAACTCCGTTTCCCGAAGAACATTTTATCTTTTGGAATTTTGTTTCTTCAGATAAAAACCTCATCGAAAAAGCCAAAAAAGACTGGACTGAACAAACGTTCCCGAAAGTTCCCGGTGAAACCGAATTTGTGCCTTTACCAGAACCAAGAATTAAATAATATATGGATACAATCTCAGCAAAAATAGATACCCGCTTGTATCGAACGGAAATCACATCAACCAGTGAAAATATTTTAATTTCTGATGAACCTCAGGAATTGGGCGGTAAAAATCTAGGCCTTAATCCAACAGAACTTTTGGCAGCATCATTAGCTTCCTGCACCGTAATTACGTTGCGAATGTACATCAATCGTAAAGAATGGAATGTTTCTGAAATAAATGTCAAAATTGATTTTGAAAGAGATGCTGATCGAAATGTATCGTTGTTTACCCGAAAAATCGAAGTAACTGGGGAAGTTGACCAGACACAAAGACAAAGATTAGAAACCATTGCAAACAGCTGTCCAATTCATAAAATATTGACACATTCAATCGAAATTAAAACCACACTAATATAATTATTCATGGAAATTCAACAAATAAACGATACAAGAAGAGGCTATTTTGAAGCCATCGAAGAAGGAAAAGAAGCGGGTAAAATGACGTACACCTGGGCAGGAGACTCAAAATTCATCATCGACCACACTGAAGTAAATGAAGGATTTAACGGAAAAGGTGTTGGTAAAAAACTGGTTTTGGCCGCAGTAGATTATGCCAGAGCTAATAACATGAAAATAATTCCGCTTTGTCCTTTTGCGAAGAGCGTTTTTGATAAAACAGAGGAAATTCGTGATGTTCTTTTTTCTTGAGTAACTAAGGTTCTAAGTTGCTAAGATTCTAAGTTTTTTTTACCGCAAAGAATTACGCAAAGTTCGCAAAGTTTTTTAGGCAAAGCTTTGCGAACTTTGTGTTTATATTAAGTTTAGCATATAATAAAAACCTTGCGTCCTTTGCGGTAAAAAATCACTACCATGAAATTCAGTTTTCAAATTTCCGCAGAAAGTAGTATATTTGCATGTAATTTAAACTTAGAGTATGACGAGGATAATTACACTTTTCTTTTTTTTCATAGCGCAAATAAGCTTTTCTCAAACAGCTGATACCTATTTAGAAAAAATCAGAAATAACGAAGCTCTCTTAACAGCTTTCTTTCAACAAATGCCAAAAGGCGGCGATTTACACCATCATTTTTCAGGATCAATTTATGCAGAAAATCTTTTAGAAAGAGCGATTGCAGAAGATTTCTATTTAAATTTAGAAACAATGGAAGTTTCCAAAACAAAACCTGCAAAAGGAAATTGGGAAACTTTTTCTGCTCTTAAAAACAATGGAAAACTGGCTCAATACGAGCAACAAGTTATGCAAACCTGGTCCGCAAAAGATTATAATGGCTCTGTTCCTTCTGATGATTTATTTTTCGATTCTTTTCAAAAATTTGAACCCACTATTGCAGGTCATTTTGCAGAAGGAATGCTGGAATTAAAAAAACGTGCCCTTGCTGAAAATGTAAGTTATATCGAAACACAATTGTCAACGATTCCGTGTGATATGAATATTTCTGATTTAACAGATTTCAACTCAAAACTTCGTCAGGCAGCAACTCAAAAAGACGAAAAAGCAGTTCTAAAACTTTTAGACGAATTGTACAAAGCAATTCAGAAAAAAGAAGCTAAAAAATATGCTGACGATTTCAATACTAATTTTATCGCAAAACTCCACAAAGATTTAAAAATTGACGACGAGCGTTTTACGATGCGTTATCAAAATTTTGTACTGCGTTTTATGGATCCGGTTGATTTATTCAAAAACCTTGTTATCGCTTTTATTTCATCTAACGAAAGCAAACTAACCGCAGGTGTAAACATTGTTTCTCCGGAACATGGCGAAAATTCAATGAAGGATTATTGGCTTCACATGGAAATGTTTAAATACTGCCACTCAAAATATCCAGATGTAAAATATACGCTTCATGCCGGCGAATTGACTCTAGGTTTAGTTCAGCCGGAAGATTTAACCTGGCATATTAACGACGCCATTCACGTTGCAGGAGCTAACAGAATTGGTCACGGAGTTGATATCGCATACGAATCCAATTCATATGACTTATTGCGTTATATGGCTAAAAACAATATTCCGATTGAGATTAACTTAACGAGTAACGAATTCATTTTAAAAGTAAAAGAAAACAGACATCCGTTTACACTTTACAAAGAATTTAATGTACCAATCGTAATCAGTACGGATGACGCCGGAATCTTAAGAACCAATATGACAGAACAATATGTTTTATTAGCCAAAAGATATCCTGATGTTTCGTATGCTACCATAAAACAATATGTTTACAACAGCATCAATTATAGTTTTATTCAGGACGCATCGGTTAAAAAACAATTATTGAAAGATTTGGATACAAGGTTTAAAACTTTCGAGGATAAATTTTATAAAAACTAACAAAAACTAACAGGTTTTAAAAACGTGTTAGGTTTGCCAATATTAAACTATGATTCTAGAAGCTGCATTTCTTTTTGTAAAACCTGAATTAGCCAGTCAATTTGAAGTGGATTTTGCAAAAGCAAGTCAATATATATCATCAATTGATGGCTATTTAGGACATCGTTTAGAAAAATGTCTTGAAGTCAAAAACAAATATCTTTTACTAGTAGACTGGAATACGCTTGAAGATCATACACAAGGTTTCAGAAATTCTGAAGCGTATCTGGAATGGAAAAAGATTTTACATCATTATTACGAACCGTTTCCGGTTGTAGAGCATTTTGAAACTGTTTTTGAAAATAAAAAATAGCCCACACATAAAGATTAATCTTTACAATGAAAAATTAAACACATAGAAACATAGATTTTTATGTTCCGCATAAGATTATAAAAAAAGCAAGCTTTTACACATAGCTATGTGCATTGATAATTAGTGAAACGCCTTTTTAAAGACAATAAAACTATGTCTCTATGTGTTTAAAAATTTTAAATCTGGTGGCAAAAAAATAATACAATGAATATAAAACTTATCGCCATTGGCAAAACGGATAATAAATCACTTCAAACTTTGATTGATGATTATACCAAACGCTTGTCGTTTTACATCAAATTTGATCTGGAGATTATTCCCGATATCAAAAACGTAAAGAATTTATCTGAAAGTCAGCAAAAAGAAAAAGAAGGCGAATTGATTCTCTCAAAATTAACGCCAACCGATCAGTTGATTTTATTGGATGAAAACGGAAAAAACTTCTCCAGCGTTGGTTTCTCCGAAGAATTACAAAAGAAAATGAACTCCGGAATCAAAACTTTAGTTTTTGTAATTGGCGGACCTTACGGATTCTCTGATACGGTTTACAGCAAAGCACAAGGCAAAATTTCGCTTTCGTTAATGACGTTTTCACACCAAATGGTTCGATTATTTTTTATTGAACAATTGTATCGTGGGTTTACGATTTTAAGGAATGAGCCTTATCACCATCAGTAAAGGTTTTGTTTGCTTCGCCTGTTCGACTTTCAGTCTCGAGCCAGGTTTTTCTTGTTTCAAGTTTCAAGTTTAAAAAATGAATTCTTCCATAACTGCTGCAAAAGATTCCAGTTTTTGAACTAAAATTTTATCCTGAATATAAGATCCAAAGCTCATGTTTTTATCAAAACAGAATTGCATTTTCGGTTTAACCGCAAAATCAAGACTTGCAATATAATGTAGTAATTCTTCTTTTTTAAGAACTTGATTATTAACTTCAACTGTTTCATTATTCTTAAAGAAAATTATCAGACCTTCTGCTTTCACTTTCTCTATTTTATAATACACTTTTGTGAAAGGCAAAAAGGCCAAATTTTTCCCAATAGAATCTGAGTAGGAATAATAATTTTCTGCCGCTTCGTTTTTGTGGGCGCTATCGGCTCGCTTTTTCTCCTGAAGTTTTATGACTTCCGGAATTACCAATCTTAACGGCAAACGTTTGTCAATATTAAAAATCCAGTTGGTCGAAATAATACTGTTTTTTCTATTTACATAAGCAATGGTATCTTTTCCTTCTGTTTTAAAGAAGATGTAAATTGGTGAATGATCTTGTACATCTTTCACTACAGAAACATTTGATTTTGGAAGCAGGACGTCTTTTTTTTCTTCACAAGAGAAAAGAAAAATGATAAGAATTAAACTGAAGTATTTCATAATATTTTATTTTTAAACACAAAGTATGTCATTCCGAGGAACGAGGAATCTTTGCAAGAAACTACGTAAAGTAAAGCCAATCTTTGTCGATTCAGCATCGGAGATTCCTCGTTCCTCGGAATGACAAATTGAAGCGTTTATTTATTTTATAAACTAATCTTATCAAACAAAGTAACACATTCCACCGCTTCTTTTACATCATGAACACGAAGAATTTTTGCTCCTTTTGTCAATGCGATTGTATTGATAACGGTTGTGCCATTTAGGGCTTCCTGTGCTGTATTACCAAGGGTTTTATAAATCATAGATTTTCTCGAAACGCCCGCTAAAACTGGCAATTCCAATAAATTAAAAAGTTCCATTTTTTGTAGAACTTCATAGTTCTGATCGGTTGTTTTCGCGAATCCAAAACCCGGATCTAAGATCAAATCATTAATTCCGAGGCTTCTTGCGCGTTTTACTTTTTCAGAAAAATAAAACAGCATTTCCTTAACGATGTCGCCATATTGCGTCATACTCTGCATAGTTTGCGGGTTTCCGCGCATGTGCATCATAATATATGGAACATTATAGTCAGCAATGACATCAAACATTTTATCATCTAATTCTCCTGCTGCAATATCGTTTATGATTGCTGCACCGCTTTCGATACTTGCTTTTGCAACCTCAGCTCTAAAAGTATCAATTGATAATAAAGCTTCCGGAAAATGTTTTAAGATCAATTTTATAGCAGGAACAATGCGATCAATCTCTTCCTGCTCAGAAACAAATTCAGCACTTGGTTTACTCGAATACGCACCAATATCTACAAATGTCGCACCTTCAGATAACATTTTATCTGCTTGTGAGAGGATCGCCTCTTCATTTTTATATTTTCCTCCGTCAAAAAAGGAATTTGGCGTTACATTCAAAATTCCCATTACTTTAGGAATCGACAAATCAATAAGTTGTCCTTTGCAGTTAATCAACATTTTGTTTCAGGTTTTATTTGTTTGAAGTTTCAGGTTGATGCAGATTGTGTAAGTTCCAGAACTTGAAACTTTAAACCTGAAACCTGAAACTTTTTGTATGAATTCCGGTTACTAGTTGTTGGCATTAACACTTTGTTTAGAAAAAACTTGAAACAAAGAAAACCTTAAACTTGAAACTCTTAAAAAATTATCCTTATTTTTGAAGAAATTTTAGCAAATATACAGCAATAAATGAAGAATACTTCCCTTGAATTTGATAATGTAATTACGGTTTGCCGCACTTTATTTATCAATAAAATGAAAGATTATGGTAGTGCATGGAGAATTTTAAGATTGCCATCACTAACCGATCAGATCTTTATAAAAGCACAAAGAATCAGAAGTCTACAGGAAAACGAAGTTCGTAAAGTTGATGAAGATGAAAAAGGAGAATTCATCGGGATCATCAATTATTCGATTATGGCTTTAATTCAGTTAGAATTAGGGGTTGTTGATCAGCCTGATTTAAGTGTAGAACAAGCAACCGAATTATACGACGCTAAAGTTAAGTTAACCAAAGAGTTAATGGAAGCCAAAAACCATGATTACGGAGAAGCCTGGCGTGATGTGCGCGTAAGTTCATTAACTGATTTGATTCTGCAAAAATTACTTCGCGTAAAGCAAATTGAAGACAATAAAGGCAAAACTCTAGTTTCTGAAGGTATCGACGCTAATTATCAGGATATGATTAATTATTCTGTTTTTGCATTGATACTAGACCCATTGAAATAAAAATTTAGCCACGAATTTCACGAATTAATTTGTGACAATTCGTGAAATTAGTGGCAAAAAAAAAACCAAAACCCATGAAAAACATCATTACTCAATTCTCAAGATTATTTGTCGGCGTATTATTTATTATTTCCGGATTAATTAAGCTGAACGACCCGGTTGGATTCTCATATAAATTAGCCGAATATTTTAGCGAGCCGGTTTTTAATATGCCATTCTTAGAACCACTGGCTTTAGGATTGGCTATCTTTTTAGTAATTCTTGAAGTTGTTTTGGGTGTAATGTTATTAGTTGGCTACAAATCAAAATTAACCATTTGGGCTTTATTGCTATTGATTGTTTTCTTCACTTTCCTGACCTTCTACTCTGCTTACTTTGATGTGGTAAAAGATTGCGGATGTTTTGGAGATGCATTGCATTTAACACCTTGGCAATCCTTCACAAAAGATATTGTTTTATTATTTTTTATTCTGATTTTATTCATTAATAAAAATTTAGTAAAACCATTATTTTCAAATGCTGTTACCAATATCATCACTTTTGCAAGTGTTGTTTTGAGTATTATTATGGCTGTTTGGGTTCTAAGTCATAATCCGATAAAAGATTTCCGTCCGTATAAAGTAGGAACAAACATCGAAAAAGGAATGGAAATTCCGGAAGGCGCGCCAAAATCTGTAGTAGAAATGATTTTCATCTATAAAGTAAATGGAGTTGACAAAGAGTTTACAGAAAAAGATCTTTCCAATATCCCTGAAGGTGCAAAGTTTGTTGACAGAAAAGACAAGGTAATTACAGAAGGGTATGTTCCGCCAATTCACGATTTTACAATGGTAAAAGATGATTCTGATTATAAAGAAGAATTGCTGAAAGAACCAAAATTACTGGTTTTTGTAACGTATGATTTGGCTTTATCTAATCCGGATGGAATGAAAAAATTAGAAGGTTTAAGCAAAGAAGCTAAAGCAAAAGGTTATAAAGTAATTGCAATGACGGCTTCAGGACCTGATGAAATTACAAAAGCCAAAAAACAATATGGCTTAGATGTTGACTTCTATTTCTGTGATGCAACGGCTTTAAAAACAATCGAAAGAGCTAATCCTAGTATTGTCGTAATACACAAAGGAACTATAGTTCAAAAAGTACATTATAACGATATTGACGATTTAAAATTATCTGATGTTTCGTATGGACTTTAAAAACAATAAATAATATCAAAAGGACGCCAATATTTTATTGGCGTTTTTTTTTGCCTAAATTTTATATTTTTACTTATTTAAATAAAAGAAAATAATTATGAAAACTATAGTAAAGAAAGTTTCAACTGAAAACAAAAAAGCTTCTATTAATTCTATGGTCAAGATTGATAAAAAATTGGACGATTTAAAAATTATAGAATCAAATAAGCAAGAAGAAGTTAATAAGCTTACTTTTAATTTAAATCTATAAATTTGAATAACTCAATAACAAAAAGTCCTTTCACAAATTGGACTTTTTTTATGAAAAGAAATTATATACTTTATGAAACTATCACAAAAATTCTTCTTTACTTTTTTATTTACCTTACTATCTGCTTTTATAGGCTTTAGCCAGGAAAAGTCGCCAAACAAAGATCAACGTTATATATTCTTTTTACACAATAAATTTATTGAAGAAAACGATTTAAGCGTTGCACATCCTGAATATGGAAAAGCAGAATACAATGAAATTTTAGCTTCTTTCAGAAAAGATAATTTTATAGTTTTTAGCGAAAAAAGAAGCAAGAATACCAATGTAGCTGAATATGCTGAAATGATTGTCGAGCAAATTAAAAAACTCATAAAAAAAGGTATTTCTCCAAATAAAATTACCGTAATAGGCACTTCAAAAGGTGGTTATATTGCACAATATGTTTCGACTTATCTGGCGAATCCTGATGTGAATTTTGTTTTTATTGGATGTTTTAGAGACATCGATATACAAGAAATTCCGGATATCAATTTCTGTGGAAACATTTTGACGATTTATGAAAAATCAGATATTTATGGTGTTGATGCTATTAAACGAAAAGAAACTTCAAAACTTAAAATAAATCATTTCAAACAAATCGAATTGAATACCAACCTGAAACATGGCTTTTTATACAAAGCTTTGGACGAATGGATTGTTCCTTCTAAAAAATGGGCAAATGGGAATTATGATTTGAATTAAAATTCTAAATAATAGCATTCAAAAAAGTCTTCAATACATTCTCAATTCAGAATAATATTGAAGGCTTTTTTTATGCAAATCTGACGTTTTTTTTCTCCTCAAATTTCTTCTTCAATAAAAAAACAGTTCTTTTTTGATCACTCCTTAAAAGGTATTTCTCAAAATTCATTCAAAATTGAGGTTTTTGCGATCAACTATTACGATTTCATAACTGTTTTTTTAACCTAAATTTCCCGTTTTGTGATAAAATAAACGACTCCTCAAATTTTGTTAATCTCCATTTGGCATTCGATTTGTTTGTTTAACTTTGTTCGGAACCTTAATTTATGAAATTGTGGTGATTTGAATTTGCAGATTCATTTCCTGAAAAGCAATTCATAATATTAAAAAAACTATATTATAATTATGAAACAAATAGCTTTAGTTGTTATTGCATTTATTACTTTTTCATGTTCACAAGCTCAGAAAACAAGTTTTTCTAAAGAAGCTTTGTCCGAAAAATTATTAACTATTGATGGAGGTCAGACTTCTTTCAAGAATATTTTAAAAAAATACAAAGGTAAAACTTTGGTCATCGAAGTTTGGGCGTCATGGTGTGGTGATTGCGTAAAAGCAATGCCAAAACTAAAAGAATTGCAAGCCACTAATCCTGATGTTTCCTACTTATTCCTTTCAGCTGATAAAACTGCGGACAAATGGAAGGCGGGAATCGAAAAACACGAATTAAAAGGCGATCATTTTATGATGAATGACGGTATGAAAGGTGTTTTTGGAAAAGCAATTGATCTGGATTGGATTCCAAGATATATTATCCTTGACAAAAAGGGTAACATTGTATTGTATCGTGCCATTGAAACAGATTTCGATAAAATCAATGAAACTTTAAAAAGCCTGAAATAATTTGCAATTTCAAAATTCAATGCCAATATTGGATTGAATATTAAAACAAGAACAAAAAACAAAAAAAGAATAAAATAAAAACTACCGAAATGAGAAAAAAGATTGTTGCAGGAAACTGGAAAATGCATAAAAACGCAGGACAAACTGAAGAATTATTAAGTGAATTAATTGCTAAAATACCAGCTCACACAACTGCTCAGGTAATTGTTGCGCCAACATTTGTAAACTTACAGGCAGCTGTTGCCAAATTAAAAAATACAACCATTGGAGTTTCGGCCCAAAACGTTCACCAGGCTGAAGGTGGCGCTTTTACAGGAGAAATTTCTGCAGATATGTTAACCAGCATTGGTGTAAACACGGTAATTCTTGGGCACTCTGAGCGTAGAGCTATTTTCCACGAAACTGACGCTTTAATAGCTAATAAGGTAGATACTGCTTTGAAACATGACTTAACAGTAATTTTCTGTTTTGGAGAAGAATTAAAGGATCGCCAGTCAGATAATCATTTTAATATTGTTGAAAACCAGTTGCGTGACGGATTATTCCAAATCTCAAAAGAATCATGGTCTAAAATTGTTCTGGCTTACGAGCCGGTTTGGGCTATTGGAACAGGAGAAACTGCTTCACCGGAACAAGCACAGGAAATGCACGAATTTATCAGAGAAGTTGTTCGTAAAGCTTATGGAGCGGATATCGCTGACGAAGTTTCTATTTTATATGGTGGTTCTGTAAAACCGGATAATGCTAAAGAAATCTTCTCTAAACCAGACGTAGATGGTGGTTTAATTGGAGGTGCTGCCTTAAAAGCGGATGACTTCTTAGCGATTGTAACTGCGATCTGATTTTTAGATTTTTAGATTTTTAGATTTTTAGATTTTTAGATTTTTAGATTTTTAGATTTTTAGATTTTTAGATTTTTAGATTTTTAGATTTTTAGATTTTTAGATTTTTAGATTTTTAGATTTTTAGATTTTACATAAAAAAGCGTTCACTTTCGTGAACGCTTTTTTATTTTTACTTTTTACAATAGTTTTTTACATTTTACAACATACTTTTCACAAACTCTTAGTTTATAAATGCTTTCAATAACGGGCAATTGTACTTTTTAAATGTTGGTGTTGTTTTGTAAAGGGAATAGAAATTGACTAACTCCTTCCCTCCCTTAAATGGATTCTTTGCTTCTTCTTCAGCAGAAACAATAGTAGCATAATGATTGTAATAATTACATTCAAAAATCATTAGGCTGGCTAATGCTTTTTCGTTATTGTTTTTAGACATTTTCAGGGCTTTTTCATAATACATTTTGGCCATAGTCAAATTGTAATAATTGCCTTTTTGATATGTTTTTTCATTCTCAGAATTGTCTCCATACACATAATCAACATACGATTCTCCTGACGTCCAGTCATAAGCTACCATCATCCAGGAATTTCCTAAATACGATACATTAAAATAAGCATGCGCCAATTGCAAATTACTTGCAGCTGTGTTTTGTTTCTTTAACTGAATTAATTTAGCAATAAAATCTGCCTTATTAAAACGATAATCGAATTTTCGCTCTTTGTCTCTTTGCAGAATTTTAGGCGTAAACGGATTTTCATTCAAATAATCTTTAAAGGCATAATTTTTCTCCCAGAAATCTTTTGGCATACCTGAAAAGGTTTCATAAGCCAATTCTAAATTATTGTTTCTAAAAGCAATTGTACCTTTCAGGTCTTTGTAATAATTTATATTTGGCGCTATAGTTCCGGAACAAACGTATTTTTCAAAAGGGGTTTTATCTTTTTTCAGCTGTAATGCCATTAAACGGTCTACATCTTCTACCGTTGCAGTTCGGTCAAAATAACCCACATAACTGTAGAAATAAGGATTGTTGTATACTGAATATTCTCCTTCGTTTTTAAGATCGGATTTCATCGCTAATAAACCTGCTGTAACACGATCGCCTTGTTTAGCAAAATCATCGCTGGCAATTCGGTATAAACTGTATAAGTTTTTAAATAATCCATAATCTGTTTCCACTAAATTCTCAACAGAATCAAAGTATGTAAAAAGTTGGTTCTGTACTTTCTCGCTTTTCAAATCATCTTGTTTTAAGGAGACCAATGCCAACTGGATGTTTTTCTGCATTTGTATTGATGCATTGGCTTTATCAGAAATCATATTCGTGTATTTTTTCCCTGACTCAATATCATCATCCATAAAACAAAGCTGTGCAATTGCTGCTGTGATATAATCTTTTTGCTCGCCTGAAGTTTGTTCGCGAATAGCAATTAAGAAATATTCTAATGCTCTTAAATGTAAAATATCCTTATTGAGATTTTCTTCTTTTGCTTTAGCATAATCCCCATACCAATCTGCACCTTCAAAAGTAACTGAAGGGCTTCCGCTGTTGGTGTATTGTGGTGTAAAAATCCAGTCTTCGAGTTTGTTGATTTCCCTTCCTATCAAAAAACTCAAATTAATACTATTCGGGCTTAGTTTATAAACTTCTTCAATGGTTTTTAAATCCGGAGCAGGGTTGCGAAAACTTTCAATAGCAAGAATTACACTTCGCTCTTCGTCGTTTTGAGCCAGGGCCAAAGTTTCCTGTGTTAATTTCCAGTTATAATGCTGCAATACTGCGAATGATTTTTCTTCGCAAGTCGCAAAAACTTTGCTTAGTAAATAGTTTTGTAAAGGAAAACTATTTACACATAAAGCTTTATAATACAATGCCCAGGGTTCTAAAATAGTGTTTTTGTTTTCCGTAAAATAAGTATCATATAAGTTAATCACATTTTTCGGATTCTGATCATAAAAACTAAATCTCAAATACAAAAAAGCATATCGTAGTGTTAAAAATGCATCTTTAGCCGATTTGATTCTCTTTTCAAAATCATCGTAACCAGGTGATTCTCCCAATCTATTCTCATTCCTATAGTTATTGACTTGTCCCCAGGATTCCCACTTTACATCAGTATTACTATTGTATTCGAGTTTTTTGGCAAATATTAAATAGTTTAGAAAAGCTTTGTTTTTTGATAATAACAAAGCTTCGATAAAAGTATTTTTTTCGAATGTTTTTTTTAAAGTTTTGTTTTCAAGAGCAGTTTCAAATAATTCCCCATCTGTTTCATACAAAATCGTATGAACATCTTTAGTATCAATTGTATTGCCTAATTTTTTCTTCCATTCTAAACAATTCAATTCCTGATCGGCACCGGAAACAGTATTGGTAGAATAATATAGATCTGCCGAATAATAAAATGGAGTTAGTTTAAAAAAACCTTCACGTTGCGCTTTAAACAAAGCTAATCTGCTGGTTTCCGGCGAAACACTCCAGCCACAGGCAAAAGAAAACTGAAAGGTTAAAAGTAAAAGTAAACTGCTAAAAACTTTCATAATAACCGGATATATTTTGGGTTCCATAATCGTTGATGTATTTTTTATCAAAAGAAAAAAACGTTACTTTGGTTTGGTTGTCAATCTTAATTTTACTTTTTACAATCGAAATCATTTTCTCCAGTTCTTCTTCAGAAATCTTTTCAATCCTGATCTCATCACCATTTCGTAAATAGGTTTGTCCAACCAAAACATCATCCTCTAAAATATATTTTGAAGCCGATGATTTCTTCAATTTAATAGTATCATTCATCAATTGATCATAGTCTGATAAAATTCCCTTAAACTGATTTCCTCTAAACGCAACTGCCCAACTATAAAGCGGCAGGGCAATATCCAATTTTAATTTGTATTGATCATGCGTAATATATTGCGCTAATTCTTCGCTGGTTCCAATAGAATTTTTAGTATTAAAATCTTCGGGTTTTGTTAAATTATAACACATCAGTAATCCTTTATCTACTGGCGGAGTTCCGGCTTTTGAAGCATATTTATACTGCCAAAGTCTAATTGTAGCGGCAACTTTTGCAGATGGGAATCCTTTTTTAATTTGTGTCAATAAATAAAAATAATTGTCTTTCGATTTTTCAGACCAGTCGCAATCAATTAGAACTTCTTTAAAATTAACTTTTAACTTCGCCAATTCAATCGATTTTATGGAGTCATAATTGATTTGTTTATACTGTTGATTTCTGTAATAATCCTTCGAACGTAAAATTGAATCTGAAATTTGATATGTAATATTCTCTGCTTTGGTTTCATTCATTTTTACCCCTATTTGTTGTACACGCTGCACAATTCTGGCAGCCAGACTATCTAATTGTTTTCTATCAGACTGCAAAACCACTTCATTGGTAATAAAAATACTCGGCGTAATTTCAGGATTACTTTTACTTAATCCAATATCATGAATCGTCGCAACAGGCAAAGGTTCTTTGGCATACGGATTCCAGTCGACATCAAAAAAACGAACATACATGTGTTGTATTTTCAGATTCTTAATCAAAGAATCGTCTTGTTTCTCAAAATTCAAATCTGTTTTCCAATAACAAAAAGACCGCACTACATCATGTTCTTTCTCGCAGGTTGCTCCGTTAAGAATTATAAAGAGTAAAATAAAAATAATATTTTTCATATTTTAAAATTCATGTAAATCTACTTCAAATTTAATATAAATCAGATTCTCATAAAGCAATTATATTTTATTATAATTGCTTTTTATTTAAATTTAGCAAACCATTATTACTGTTGAATTTTTATGAAATCGTGCTTTAAAACTGAAATAAAATGACTGCCGAAAATAGGTTAAACCCCCACTTTAATTCAGGGTTATTAGAAGGAATCATGAAAATTTCCCTGAATACTATTCAATTATAAACCTTTAAAAATATTAAAATCGTCTTCATTAAGTACCTTTTGTCGGTAATAAGTATAGTTGGCCGAACGACCCGCCAAAATTGAAATTGCTATACCGGTAAATCTGGACAAAACATCTGCTATATTATCGGGCAATAAAAATGAAAAAGTAATTACAGCAATACTGATTCCTAAAACAGTAAATCCTGCTTTCCACATTCCTTTTACAAAAAAGTAAATAAAACCGAATAAGAAAGCATAAAAATTCATATTTATTCTCGCCTTTGCAATAAAACCTTCCCGTTCTTTAAGTCCTGCCTTATAATTTGCTGTGTTAGGCGCCCCGAATTTTTGAAAAAACTGAAATCGATCAATCCATATTTGATCAAAATTCCCTGTTCCAAACTGATTTTCAAACTCTTTAAAGTCATTTTTATCTTCCATTTCTTAAATTAATTTTAAATGCAAATTAATTAAAAAGAATATTATTCTATAGCCTCTATATGGCTTTATTGTATCATAATAGGGTAAAGCGGAAAATCAAATATTTGCTTTATAACAATAACGGCTTAAAAAAACCAGCTATTTTTAAGCAAAAAACATTCATTATTACCTTTATTTATGAACGACTTCCACTTTCGATTCTTACCTTTGCAAAAAAATTATTTATGTCAAATATATATTTAGGATACCATTTTACAATAGAACCAAAAGAACCGGGTTCAGAAATTTTAATTGCTGAATTAGGCGAAAAAGCGTTTGAGACTTTTACGGAAACTGAAAACGGAATTTCGGCTTATGTAAAGAAAGATTTATGGGATGAAAATATTCTGAATGACATTTATATTTTAGAATCTGATGAATTTAAAATTGAATATACAGTTGAAGAAATCGATCAGGTAAACTGGAACGAAGAATGGGAAAAGAATTTTGAAGCGATTGACGTTGACGGAAAATGCCACGTTCGTGCTCCTTTTCATGAAAAAACGGATGCCGAATTTGATATTGTAATCGAACCCAAAATGAGTTTTGGAACCGGTCATCATGAAACAACTCACATGATGATTCAGCATTTATTAGAAATGGATGTTAAAGGTCTTAAAACGCTTGATATGGGTTGCGGGACTGCAATCTTAGCTATCCTTGCTGAAATGAAAGGTGCCCAACCAATTGATGCCATTGATATTGATAACTGGTGTTATCTGAACTCTATCGAAAACGCTGAACGCAATAATTGCAAGCATATTACCGTTTACGAAGGCGATGCCGCTTTGTTGCCAGGTAAAAAATACGATTTGATCATTGCGAATATCAACAGAAATATTTTGCTGAACGATATGCAAAGTTATGTTGATTGTCTAAATAAGGATGGCATAATATTGTTTAGCGGTTTCTATGAAGAAGATATCCCTTTTATTGATGCTTCTTGTACAGAAAAAGGGTTGACATATGTTAAAAAGTTTCAAAGAAACAACTGGGTTTCATTAAAATACGTAAATTAGATAGTTAATTATCTGTCTATTAAGCAGCAAATAAATTAATAATTACAACAGTACAAAAACCTAAAAACATGAGTACTAAAGAAAAAGTAAGAGAAAGGGTTCGCGAAAAGGAAGCGACAGGTTTTAATAACGAAATCATTGTTTATAACGACGATGTAAACACTTTTGATCATGTAATTGATACTTTAATGCGTGTTTGCAGTCACACACCTGAACAAGCAGAGCAATGTTCCTTGATTGTACATTACAACGGGAAATGTACTGTAAAAACAGGGCCAATGGACAAATTAAAGCCACAATGTACACAACTTTTGGAAGCGGGACTAAGCGCTGAAATTGTTTAATTGCAAATAATTTAAAAAACATTCTATTTTATTCTATATTTGAATAAAATAGAATGTTTTTTTTATGGAAGAATATGGAAAGATATTGATTATCGCGACGCCTATTTTTTTAGTATTAATTATAATCGAAAAAATATACGGCATTTATAAAAAGGACGATACCGCTCCTTTGATTGATAGTGTATCAAGTATTAGTTCCGGTATTACCAACTCTGTAAAAGATGTTCTGGGATTAAGCCTTACCTTTATCTCCTATGAATGGATGGTTTCTAAAATTGCACTCTATCATTTAGAAGCTAACGTTCTCTCTTACTGTATTGCTTTTTTTGTTATCGATTTTTATGGATACTGGAGTCATCGATGGGCACATCAAATTAATCTTTTCTGGAATAAACACGCGATCCATCATAGCAGCGAAGAATTTAATCTGGCTTGTGCTTTGCGCCAGCCCATCGCCAGTCTGGTTAATTTGTTTACTTTTTTATTGATTCCTGCTGCGTTATTAGGCGTTCCTGCCACTGTAATTGCGATAACTTTGCCGCTTCATTTGTTTTTGCAATTCTGGTATCATACCAAACACATTAAAAAAATGGGATTTCTGGAATATATTCTGGTTACCCCTTCACACCATCGCGTGCATCATGCCATAAATCCGGAATATTTAGACAAAAACCATTCGCAAATTTTTATTTTTTGGGATAAGCTTTTTGGGACTTTTCAGGCCGAATTAGACGATGTTCCGCCTGTTTTTGGTATTACAAGACCCGCAAATACATGGAATCCGATCCGGATTAATTTTCAGCATTTGAGTTTATTAATTAAAGATGCCTGGAGGGCCGAAAACTGGAAAGACAAATTTACAATCTGGTTTAAACCCACTGGTTGGCGTCCTGAAAATTTTGACTTAAAATATCCCGTAAACAAAATCGATAATGTTTTTGACTTTGATAAGTACGGAACACAAAACTCACAAAAATTAGTTTACTGGTCTGTAGCACAAGTTTTAATCACACTTTTGTTTGTCACTTATTTATTCGACAGTATTGCTAAAATTGGTTTGCCAAATATCTTTATTTATGGACTGTTTATTTTGATAACTATTTATAGTTATACAGAGTTAATGGACAAAAGCAGGTATTCTGTTTTTTGGGAAGGCCTGCGTTTGGTAATGGCAATTGGAATTATAGCGTATTATGGGGACTGGTTTGGATTAAACCATACTTATTCTATGAGTAACTATATTATTTTAAGCTACTTGATTATCTCATTTTTAATTACAATTTATTTTGTAACAATCGATTTTAAAACCAATCAAAACCAACTAATAATTCATAAAAACCGCTTATGAAAAATACTATTTTTTTTAAAATCTATATCATTTTTAGTACTTTATATTTGCTTATTTTACTTTTAGGACATGAAAATTTAGATTTATTCTTAAAACCTGCTTTGGTTCCTTTATTGGGTTTTGGAGTCTATTTTCATCAAAAATTTCCCTCACGAAAAACACTTTTAATCGCTTTATTATTTTCATGGATTGGAGATGTCATTTTACTTTTTGCTGATATAGCCGAAATCTATTTTATTCTGGGATTGGTTGCATTCTTAATTTCACATATCGCCTATTGTGTGCTCTTTAACAAACAGATTACAGGAGAAATTCAGATCAACAAATTTCTTTTCGGAATTGGGAGTATTATCATTGCTTTCTATCTAGTTGCAATGGTTTTGTTTTTGATGCCTGATTTAGGGGATTTAAAAATACCTGTAATTGTTTACGCTGCGGTGATTTCTACGATGCTTTTATTCGCTTTTAACGGTTCTTTAATCTGGAAAAAACCGGGAAGTTTATATGTTTTTCTGGGCGCAGTAGTTTTTGTTATTTCAGATAGTATTCTGGCAATCGATAAATTTCATGCACCAATAGAAAAAAGTTCGTTTTTTATTATGCTGACGTATCTTATGGCACAATATCTGCTTGTAGTTGGTATTTTAAAACTGAATACGAAGAAAGCAGACTAAAATTGGCGCACAGATTTAGTAGCTTTTTTTTGAATCTTTTTTAATACTTTAATCTGTGGCAGAAAGATTTTACATTTGTATTACCAATACCTTTACACCATGAAAAAAATAGCCCTTTTTATCATTTTATTACTTACTGCAACTTCTTGCGTAAGTACAAAATCGACCTTGAAAAATGTTGATGACAATGCTCCGGATTTAGTTTTGAAGAAAGACAATACATTTGTAATTACACTTTTTAGCACTGATAAAAAATACGGTTATGACCCTGATTATCCTGTGAACATTTTCTATAGAAATACCAAAGATGAAGCCCTAAACGAAACTCGCTTTTTAAACGCTTTAGCGGGACCAAATGGAGAAAAAATTACCTATACCCGTTTAGAAACCTGTTGTCCTTTCCCTACTAAAAGGAGCGATATGGGTGCCGGATTTTTAAATGTGTATGAATTGAAATGGGATGGCCAGAAAAAACCAATAAAGCTCTATTTGAATATTTATGGAAAAGGGATTTTGATGGTGCCGATGGGGTTGAGATTGAAGAAGGAATAAAATTATTATTTTAAATGATAAAGAAAATTGCCTTAGGCATCATAATACTATTATTTGTAATTTTTGGATTAATTTCCTGGAGCTTATATTTAATAGAAATTGAAGACGATTATGGTGATTTACAAGAAATTTACTTTAATTGTAAAAGCGGAGATATCATTATAAATAGACAAACTCAAAAATTTGGAATAATTACAAAAAACTGGAAAAGAGCTAATGTTATTACAAAAGAAAATGACACTTTAGATCTTTATAATCTAATTTATGTAAACCAACAAGAAAATAAATACGAACTTCTCAGAAGTCAAAAAGAGTTAAAAATTAATGAATTGAGTTTTGAAAAAATAGTAGAGTTAAAAAAGGATAATATTATACAAACTATTATAAAGAATTAGAATAGTATTAAATTTATGTACGGAACCACACCTTTGATCTTAATTATTCTTCCCTTACTATTTCAAATTATAGTTGGCAGAAAAGCAATTGGCGAAACTATATCATTAAAATTTCGAATCGTGTGCTTAATTAGTATTATGTCACAAATAGTATTATCTATATTGGCTTTTTACGTTGCCTTATATGATTTAAATAAATACTTCGAACAAAATGCAAGTTCAAACAGATGCGGTATGGGACTCCTTGGTATCATCATGCAGTCTCTTCTCTTTACCCTTATCCTAATAGTTATCATAATTATTCAATACTTCATCAAAAGATCTTACGAAAAGTAATTGATAATGCCTCAATAATAATTGAAATTTATTGATCCCTGTTACAATTAAGATTGAGAACATTCTCCTCGTTAACCCATAATTCCACTATTTTTTTAGCCCTGATAGCAGCGTAAATCCTTTTTAACAAAACCTGTTTTTTCCGGTATTTACAAAGCGACCGGAGAAAGCTCCTGCAAGAATCAGGAAAAAAAGGGTTTGCAGAAAAATATTACAACGAATAAAGCCCCGATAGTTCTCGGGATTCTTAAAATAATCTTAAATCTTAATCCCGTATTCATAAATCATAACTACCTTTGCACTGTCAAAAAATCATATTATGAACATACAACATATTCCACAAATTAAGCATACTGAAAGTGGTAACTTCTTTTTATTGGCGGGGCCTTGCGCTATTGAAGGAGAAGAAATGGCTCTTAGAATTGCTGAAAAATTAGTTGGTATCACCGACAAACTTCAGATCCCTTATGTGTTTAAAGGATCGTTTAAAAAAGCCAACCGTTCCAGAATTGATAGTTTTTCAGGAATTGGTGATGAAAAAGCCTTAAAAATTTTAAGAAAAGTTTCAGAAACTTTTCACGTTCCTACTGTAACAGATATTCATACAAATGAAGATGCTGATATGGCTTCGCAATACGTTGACGTTTTACAAATTCCTGCGTTCCTTGTTCGCCAAACTGATCTTGTTGTTGCTGCGGCTAATACCGGAAAAGTGGTTAACCTGAAAAAAGGGCAGTTTATGAGCCCGGAAAGCATGAAACATGCGGTACAAAAGGTATTAGATTGTCATAACGAAAACGTAATGGTTACAGATCGTGGTACTATGTTTGGTTATCAGGACATGATTGTTGATTTTAGAGGAATTCCTACTATGCAACAATATGCTTCTACGGTTCTTGATGTAACACACTCTTTGCAACAACCTAACCAGACTGCGGGTGTTACGGGAGGAAGACCTGATATGATCGAAACAGTAGCCAAAGCCGGTATAGCTGTAGGTGTTGATGGTATCTTTATCGAAACCCATTTTGATCCTGCTAATGCTAAAAGTGATGGTGCCAACATGTTGCATTTAGATTATTTCGAAGGCTTAATGACCAAGTTAGTTGCCATTAGAAAAACAGTTAACTCATTTTAAATTTTAATATTACAAAATTGAAAACAAATATTTTATTTTTCTTCTTGTTGTGTTTTTCTATAAACACTTTTGCTCAGGAAGAAATAGCAGTACAAAGATATACAGCTCACAATAAAGGGAAGTTTTTTGTTTCATGGGGAGGAAACAGAGATAGTTATACTAAATCTGATGTAAATTTCAGGGGTAAGGATTACAACTTTACAGTTGCGGATATGAAGGCTCACGATAAACCAAAAGGATGGCATATTGATTATGTTAATCCGGCAAACATGACAATTCCGCAAACTAATTTTAGAATGGGGTATTTCATTAGCGACCATTATAGCGTTTCCATTGGTTGGGATCACATGAAATATGTGATGACACAAAATCAGATAGCAAATGTTACAGGAGATATTAACTTACCTGCTGATCAGGCTGGATCTTTTTACAACGGAGTCTATAATAATACACCTGTAGATATGTCTCTATATGGTGCTAAAGAAGGCGGTTATGATAAAGGCACTGTTCAGGGAAATCCTCCTGCTTTTTTAATGTACGAACACACCGATGGTTTGAACTACATTAATACCGAGGTTTCAAGACATGACGATATTTCTAAATTGTTTGGTATAACGAATACTGATAAAGTTCAAATTAACTTAACTGAAGGTTTAGGTGCGGGACTTTTATATCCTAAAACCAATGCAACCGTTTTAGGAAAAGAACGTCATGACGATTTTCACGTTTCCGGTTATGGTTTATCTGCAAAAGCAGGAATTAACTTTACTTTCTTCAAATATTTCTATATTCAGGGTGAGTTAAAAGGCGGTTACATCAACATGCAGGATATTAGAACTACAACAAGCAATGATGATAAAGCTTCACAGGACTTTTTCTTTTTTCAAAGAATTATCGCTGTAGGTGGTATTTTTAGAATCTAATATTTTATAAAAAACATATTAAAAAATAGCTATCATTTATTTGGTAGCTATTTTTTTTATTAATTACTTTGTAACTCAAAGTTCTTTTTAGATATTAAAAAACTTAAAGCAAAATAAAGTACTTTTAGAATTCAATATTAAAAACATGAAAAAACAAAAATATCTATTTCTCGGAATAACATTTCTCTTGAGTTTTGGCCTTGCTTTATTTGTGGCAATGTCTGTGTTTCCAAATAATCCGTTTTCTAAAACAAAAACGGAAGATGTATCAGAAAGCAAACTTAAAGACGGTGATATTATCTTTCAGACTTCTCAATCTCCCCAATGTGAAGCGGTTCGAATTGCTACAAATTCAAAATTTTCACACTGTGGTATTATCTATAATATAAATGGGAACTGGTTTGTATTTGAAGCCGTACAGCCAGTTAAATTTACCCGGTTTGAAGAATGGATCCAACACGGAAAGGATAACAAATATGTTGTTAAACGACTAAAAAATGCTGATAAAGTTTTGACAACTGAAGTTCTTCAAAAAATGAAGGATTATAGTCAGCAATTTAACGGAAAACAATATGATGCCTACTTTGAGTGGACTGATACCCGGATATATTGTTCTGAACTGATCTGGAAAATATATAAAAATGCTGCGGGTATTGAACTTTCAAAATTAAGGGAGCTAAAGGACTTTAATTTAACTGACGCAAGAGTTCAGAAAATATTAAAAGAGCGATATGGTACTGAAATACCTCTTGAAGAAAAGGTAGTTGCTCCTGCCGATCTTGCTGATTCTAACGTATTAAAAACTATTATAGACACTTACTAAAATCAGTAAAAAGCTAATGCAAACATCTATTAACTTTTTTCTTTATCATTTTACTTTGAATTTCAAAGAACTTTAAAAAATCACTATGAAAGATTATTGTATCGAAAAATTGTATGAATACAGCAAAAAGCCTTATCAAAAATATTTTAAAAAGAACGAACCCTGGAAAATCGAAAAGGGAGCACTAATGGATTATCCGGAAAATAGTTTAGGATTTGGATTGGGAAGTTTTCTTTATAACAATCATTTTGATATTCAGGAAAAACTGGAAGATCATGATATCATTCATGTACTGACCCAGACAGGAACTTCTGTTGCTGAAGAAATAGGAATGCAGTATTATCTGCTGGGAAACGGAAAGAAAAGTTTGTATTTATTCCTGGTGATTTTATCCGGAACAATCTTCTATCCAAAACAAATAAGGTATTTTATACAGCAATACAAAAAAGGAAAACAGGCGCTTCCTTTCTATTATCTGGATTTTTCAAAAATGCTTTTTATGCCTATTCAGTCTATTCAGCAATCCTTTAAAATTTAAACCAATGAAAACCATTAATGACAAACCTTTTGAAGAAAAACAATCTGTAGAATTAGCTATTGGAACTTTTACAATTAGTACTGTTTTGTTGTTACTTTATATCCTTTCAAATGAAAGTCCTACTGTTCTTATTATTGGATGGCCTTTTGCTGTTTCGGCCATAGCCTTAAATAGTATCATGCTGGTTCATTTAACAGACAGGTTTATTTACCTGACGGAATATCGAAAAGATATAGCAGTTAAAATTTTGATTTTGCTGTCGAATATTCCGATAACATTCTTGTATTATTTAATTGTAATGAAGCTTTAAATATCTTAAACAGGATTATGTCAGGCTAAAATCTGCATTACAAGATCGGATCATTCCTTTGAGCTTTTAGTTCTTACAAAACAATTATCTTATCTCTAAGATCTTATTTTAGAAAATTTGCGAACAAAAAAAAGCTACAAGTATAAACTCATAGCTTTTGGTATTTTTAATTTTAAAATCTTAGTTTGCTGTTGGAAGAGTAATTCCGTTTTGATCTATTAAATACATCAATGTTGTCATTGTTGCAGCACCAAGTTCTAATTCTCTTTTGTTGATTGCATCAAATTTATCGTTTGCTGCATGGTGATAATCAAAGTAACGTTGTGAATCTGGCTTTAAGCCTGCTTTAACGATCGCTTTAGACGTCAAATGACTAATATCTGATCCTGCATGCCCAATTGTAAAACTATGTACTAAATAAGGTTCAAAAAGAGGTGCGAAATCTTTTATTTTTTTATAATTCACATCATCAGCTTCTATAGAAAATCCTCTTGGGCTAAATCCTCCCGAATCACTTTCTAAGGCAAAAATATGATTCTCGTTCTTTTGTTTTGAAACTTCTTCATATTTAGCACCACCTTTTCCACCGTTTTCTTCGTTCATAAATAATACTACACGAATTGTATTTTTTGGTTTGTAGTTTAAGTTTTTAAGGATACGAACTACTTCCATACTTTGCACTACTCCTGCCCCATCATCATGAGAACCATCGGCTAAATCCCAGGAATCAAGGTGTCCGCCAACAACCATAATATTTTGTGGATTAACGGTTCCTGTTAATTCCCCAATTACGTTATAAGACAATACATCCGGTAAAGTCTCGCAAGATTGTTTGAAATAAAATTTTAATGCAGGATTTGCTTTTAAAGATTTGCTCAACAATTCAGCTCCATTTGTACTGATTGCAGCAGTTGGGATATATTGCTCTTTTGGTAAATCTCCGTAACTTTGAGCTCCTGTATGCGGAAAATCATCCAGACGTAAATTCATAGAACGAACAATTGTTCCTACAGCTCCAAATTTAGCTGCTTCTTTTGCACCGGCAAATCTTTGATCTACGCAGGCTCCGTATGAAACAAAAGTTTCAACATTTTCAGGGTTCATTGGTCTGTTGAAAAACACAATTTTCCCTTTTACTTTATCTCCTAAAGTCTTTAATTCATCGATACCCTGTACTTCAATAACTTCTGCTGTAAGTCCGGTTTTTGGAGTTGCGATTGATCCTCCTAAAGCACAAATTGGTACATTTGTTTTTACTTTTCCGTTTGAGATGTACGCAGTTTCTTTTTCACCACGAACCCAATGCGGAACCATAACTTCCTGTAAGTATACTTTATCAAGTCCTAGTGTTTCAAGCTGTCTTTTAGCATACTGTACTGCTTGTTCAGCAGTTGCAGAACCAGACAAACGGCTTCCGATATCATTAGACAAATATTCTAACCAGGTATAACACTGAGACTCAGTTAAAGCTTTTTTGTAGAATAATTTAATATTCTTTTCGTCATTTGACTGTGCAAAAGACGTTAATCCGTTTAAAACTAAAAAAGTTAAAAGAAACGTTTTTTTCATAGGGTTTATAGCATTTTTGGGTTGTTGTGCAAAGGAACAAAATTCTTTAGGAATTGCCACAGATTTTATTTAACGATTTCCATAAATATAATTAGAAATTATTTTACTTCCAGTAATTCATTTTTAGCTCCAATTCCATTTTCATTAAAAGCTTCGATCGTAAAATAATACTTTGTTCCTTTGTCTAAACCTCTAAAATCGTATGAGCTTTCACCATATACCATAATACTGTTGTATAATTTATCCGGTGTAATTCCGTAATAAATATTGTAACCAATAGCATCAGTTTGTTTTTTCCATGAAATCATTGCATTACGGGAATCTGATGCATTTCTGTCTACTTTAAAATCAGTAACCTGTTTTGGTTTTTCTGCCAATCCGTTTCCGAAAACCCTAAAATCAGAAATAGCAAACAATCCTGAAGCATTGTGGATATTCTCCATTTTGATGTAACGTGCTTTAATCGCTTTTGATAATTCTACGTAATCATGCGGAACATCTTTTGCATTTTTAGATTTATCTACTACCAATTTCCAATTTACGGCATCATCAGACATATAGATTTTATATTGGTAATAAATATCCATTGCCTTGTTGTATTGTGTCGCTTTATGATCTGCATAGTTAATCTGTAATGCATTTATTTGCATTTGTCTTCCTAAATCAAGTTGCAGCCATTCTCCCGCCTTATCTGTTTTTGCAGACCAGTAGGTTTGAATATTTTCATCGGTTAGATTTTCAGCTCCGTAACAAAACTTCTCGTATACTTTTTTGCCGCCATTGTCTACTCTGTGGGTCTCCACTTCCATACATTCTTCTGATGAAGACACTGTAACAGGCTTTTTATATGACAGCAACATCCATCCTGAAGCAGCACCTTTTTCCTGATTGCGTTTTTTAGTGGGAAGCAGGATTGGAAAATCTCCGTAAGATGTAATAGAATACATCACATCATCTTTGTCAAATCCGGCAGGAAACATGTCGATACGGCGCTCAAAACGATCTTTTATCGAGATTTTACAGGTTCCGGTATTCCAATAATTACCATAATTATCTGCAAAAGTATTTCCGTGCCCGGCCCCTATTACAAATCCGCCTGGTTTATACGACATTGGATTGTGTTTTTGATATTCAAAAGGCCCTAACGGACTATTCCCGACGTGAACTCCATTTGCATAACCTTTATATTCGGTTGCCGGCGCGCCATATTGCATATAATATTTACCATTGTGTTTGGTCATCCAGGCTCCTTCGATAAAATTTCCCCACGGTGCCGGTTCCATATCGTTGTTTGGCCCAAAACGTTCCCAGCCATGAGAGGCAGGATCAAGACCTACTACTTCTTTTATCTGACCATACGGACGCTGGATATCTTCTACTTCTGTGGCTTTATATAATTTTTCATAATCCGCCTGATTTCCTTTTGGAAGCCAGGTTTTATAATCTACTTCTACACCAACAAGTGGCAATTTTCCGCTTGAACCGTAATACATGTATACTTTTTTATCATCATCCTGAAAAATCGCCGGATCCCAGGTTGGAAGCATTGCCTTATTAACATGTCTTAACCATTGGCCTGATTTTGGATCAGCAGTTTTCCAGATCGGATGATCTCTTTTCCATGTTGAACCTACATAAAACAACGTATCATTTACCACCCAGGCCGCTGGTGCACATTGGTCATCATCTGCCGGTTTTCTTTGAAAACTTCCGTAAACAAACTTCCAGTCAGACATATCTTTGCTCCAGAAATACCCTGCCTGATTTGTCGCAAATAAATAATATTCGCCTTTATAGGTAATAATTACCGGATCTGCACTTGAACGGCGGGATTCAGGAATACCATTATGATTTTCAGTAGTATAATTGTAACCAATATTGACAGGATTACAATAAGTCGATGCTTTTTTGTTAGGATCAAACCATTCTGTTTTACCTGGCAGGTTTGTTTTTTGTGCCGATGTAGTATTGCACACAAACAAAAGCATCAAAAGCGGTATTGAAAGTAATTTATACATTTTTCTATTTTTTGTTTTTAATTCTTTGATTGAGTAATTCAGGTTCGTTGGTTGTGATGTAATCAAATTTATTCTCAATAATCCAATCCATAACATCCGCATCATTCACTGTCCAGACATTTAGTGTAATATTGTTGTCTTTTGCTTCTTTGATCCATTCAGGATGTTTTTGAAAAACAGAATAGTGAAAATCAATACCGGAAATATTATCCGGCTTTATTTCCTTAGGAGATTTATTACCTTCCAGATATTGTAAGGAAGTTATTGGATCTACTTGTCGGATTTGTTTTAAAATTTCATAATCAAAACTGATGTATGAAGTAATTTTATCCGCTTTAAGTTTTTTAATAGTTTCAACTGTTTTTAAAGCAGTTTCCTTTCCTCTTTGTTTACTTATTTCCGAAGGTTTTATTTCACAAACCAAAAGCGTGTGTTTATTATTCTTTTTTCCTTCTGTAATATACTCATGCAAAGTGGGCAGCTTTTCTCCGTTTGAAAGCTTAAATTTTATAAGGTCGGCATAATTCGTTTCTTCAATAAGCAACTTATTATAATGGGCATCGTGATTGATTATTAAAGAATCATCTGCCGTTCTCCAAACGTCAAATTCTGAACCTGCAAGTTTTAAATCAATCGCATGCCTAAGTGAAGCTATTGAATTTTCGGGCAGGTTATTTTTTTTCCATGCTCCGCGATGTGCAACGATACCATTCATTTTTGGGCTACAGGAATAAAAAACAACTGTTACGAACATCAAAAGAAATACTCGAAATATTTTAATTGTATTCATTGTATAAAAATTAATATTTATATTTTAAGGTTAATAGCTATTCAAATTCTTTGCAAATTGTAAATATTTACTGTATTTTATGAGACTAAAAAGCTAAAAAAAGCCCTTCGTTAACTAACTACGAAGGGCCAATCAATAATAAATAAACCAACTATTTAGTTAACTCAAAACTAACTTTCTTATCGGCATTTGAATTTCCGCCAACGAAAATATCAAACTGTCCAGGTTCTGCTACAAATTGTAAATCAGAATTATAAAATTTTAAATCTTCAACTGTGATATCAAATGTCACGGTTTGTTTCTCCCCTTTTTTAAGTGTTATTTTTTGGAAATTTTTCAATTCTCTTACTGGTCTTGTTACCGATCCAACTAAATCTCTGATATATAACTGAACAGTTTCTTTTCCGTCATAATTTCCTGTATTGGCCACATCTACAGTTACTTTTAATTTTCCGGCAGCATTCATTTTATCAGATGAAATTTTCAGGTTTGAATACTCAAAAGAAGTATAACTTAAACCGAAACCAAATGGGAATAATGGCTCATTTCTCTCATCGATATAATTAGATCTGAATTTTTCAAATTTACCTTCTGTATTAGAAAGTGGTCTTCCTGTATTTTTATGTGCATAGTAAATTGGCAATTGACCAACGCTTCTTGGAAAAGTAGACGTTAATTTTCCCGAAGGATTTACATCTCCAAATAGAACATCAGCAATAGCATAACCAGCTTCGCTACCTGCAAACCAAACATTTAAAATAGCCGGAACAGTTTCGTTCTCTTCTTTAATTACTAACGGACGTCCGTCGAATAAAACTAAAACTACCGGTTTTCCTGTTTTTAATAATGCATTTAATAAATCTTTTTGAGCTTGCGGAATTTCTAAATTTGTACGGCTGCTTGATTCTCCGCTCATCTCTGCAGATTCTCCAAGAGCTGCAACAATTACATCTGACTGATTGGCAACTTTTAAAGCTTCTGCCAATAATTCTTCTTTTGAACGGGCATCGCGGTGTAAAGTTTTACCAAACATGGTAGCATTTGTTTCAAAAGTTTCATCATAATCTAAATTACTTCCTTTTGCATATAATACTTTTGTAGAATATCCTGCCACTTCTTTAATTCCTGCTAATAATGAAATAGCGTTTTCCATTTTTGTAGCCACACTCCAGGTTCCAGGCATATTTTCTTTAGCATCTGCCAATGGCCCAATTAAAGCAATTGTTCCTGATTTTTTAAGTGGTAATACCTGATTTTGATTTTTTAATAAAACCAATGATTGAGCTGAAATTGATCTTGCTTCTTTTCTGCTTCCCGCAGTAAAGATTTCAGTTTTTGCTCTGTTGGCATCGCAATATTTATAAGGATCACTGAATAATCCTAAATCGTATTTAGCTTCCAGAATAAGTTTAACAGCATTATCGATTGTTTCGATAGTTACTTTTTTCTCATCTAAAGATTTTTTCAAAGTAGTTAAGAAACCTTCTCCAACCATATCCATTTCAACACCAGCATTAAGAGATAAAGCAGAAACGGCCTGTAAATCTCCCATTCCGTGTTCTATCATTTCCGGAATTCCTGTAAAATCAGTTACTACGAAACCTTTAAAGCCCCATTGTTTTCTTAAAACATCTGTCATTAACCATTTGTTTCCTGTTGCAGGAATTCCGTCAACTTCATTAAAAGAAGCCATAACAGATCCTACACCGGCATCAACTGCTGCTTTGTAAGGAGGAAAATAATCATTGAACATTCTGATATGACTCATGTCAACTGTATTGTAATCGCGACCTGCTTCCGGAGCACCATATAAAGCGAAGTGTTTTACACATGCCATGATCGAATTATTTTTCGAAAGATCGTGTTGTTGGTAACCGTTAACCATTGCAGTAGCGATTCGGCTTCCTAAGTACGGATCTTCACCTGAACCTTCAGAAACTCTTCCCCAACGCGGATCACGAGAAACGTCAACCATTGGAGAGAATGTCCAGTTGATACCATCAGCACTTGCTTCCTGAGCTGCAATTTGAGCACTTCTTTCGATTAACCCCATGTCCCAGGTACAAGATAATCCTAGCGGAATAGGGAAAGTCGTTTCGTAACCGTGAATCACATCCATTCCAAAAATCAATGGAATTTTCAAGCGGCTTTGTTCAACAGCAATTCTTTGTACTTCTCTAATTTTTTGAACAGATTTAATATTGAATAAACCTCCAACTTTACCTTCAGCAATTTTTTTAGCCACATCAGAACTGTTTGCCTGTCCCGTAGTTATATCTCCGGAAGTTGGTAAATTAAGCTGGCCTAATTTTTCATCCAGTGTCATTTTCGACAATAACTCAGCTACAAACTCTGACTTTGGTTTAATTTTTACTGTATTCTTAGTATTCTTTTTCTGGGCATAACCCAAAACAGCACACCCTAAAAATAGCAAGACTAATTTGTTTTTCATGTGTATTTAATATTTGTTTTTTAACGCAAAATGGAATCGCTTTTCTTTATTTTATTGATAATTTGAAACCAAAGCGATTTCATTCTATTATATTTAATTGTTTGTATTCGTTTTTATCTGTTTAAACATCCAGTCATAAATTTCAGGATTGTCGTAAACTCTTGTCCAGCTATCATGGCCTGCATCATCAAAAATGGTTAGCTGAACATCTTTTGCATTGCATTTTTTCAATTCTTTGTAAATGGCTATCGCATAATCTACCTTTACAACATCATCTAATAGTCCGTGAAAGATTCTGGTTGGTATATTCGCAATTTTACAGGCACTTTCTAATTCTATCAAATCAACAAAACCTGAAATTGGTACTATTGCCGCAAACTTATCCGGATATGAAAGGGCCAAATTCCATGCTGCCCAGCCTCCGGAACTTAAACCTGTAACATATATTCTGTTGGAATCTATTTTGTTTTCTTTTTGAATTTTTAAAATCAATTCATTAATTGATTCAATATTCCAGTTTTCATCTTCTTTACATTGTGGTGCCAGAACATAAGCATCTAATGGATGTGTTTTAAGATATTTTAGAGGTCCGTTGATTTTTACTTTTTCAATATCGGTTCCTTTTTCTCCATCACCTGAAATAAAAACTATTAATGGCTTTTTATCTTTTGTATTTGCCGGTTTGTGCAAGGCATAACCCAATTCATAATGGGTGACCACAACGGTTTTTAATTTTCCGTTCGATTCGCTTTGTGCAAAACCAAATACAGAAAATAAAAGAACTATTAATGCTATTTTATACTTCATTCTAAGGCTATTTAATCCCGTATTTTCCAGATTTAAAACCAAGTTTGGTTAAACCTTCTTTTACTTCAGGGGCATTCATGAATAATTTCCATAATAAACCTGTACGGTAGTTTTCGATCATTACGACTTCTGGTCCCTGATCGATTGCCAGATAACGTTTTGCTACCCAATTATTGCCTAAACTTAATGCATCATAAAAACCTGCATCTCCCCATGTTTGGTCTTTATGATTGTCATAAAGATTTCTTATTACGGCTATCGACTCTTTTGGCGTATATACAATTGAACTTATTGCAGCTGTTGGCGAAATGACTCCCTGATCATTATTTGGCATGTGGGCATTATATCCTATTGACCCGTCAGGGTTTCTGGAATAAGATGCCGTTAAACCCCAATAGTCAGGTCCGTAACCTTTTACTTTGCCCGGATTTTGAATACAGTATTCATAATTAATTTTTGTCTGGTTTACGTTCAGATCCCAATAATTAGCATATTTATCTGTGAGTTGATTTGGATCAAGTCCAACATAGGAATAATGTGCCCAGAACAATGGTCCACCAAATTCTTCAGCTCCATTATGTTTTAAGATAAGTGGAATATTATATTTTGTTTTAGCAGAAACAATTCCGCCACTTCTGGCCCAGCCTTCATGATATGTCTTTGCATCAATTGAATGTGTTGGCGAAGACGCTGCCATAACATATGTTATCAGACACTCATTATACCCCTCAAGTGGAAAATTCATTTGCCAATCATAAGTTGGAGACCAATGCCAGTACAATACCTTTTTATTGTTTGTGTACCATTGCCATTCAACTCCTTTCCAAAGTGCATCATATTTTTGAGCTACAGCTTTTTCATTCTCAGAACCGTCTTTTAGATATTCGCGAACCGTAATCATCCCTGCAACCAAAAATGACGTTTCGACTAAGTCTCCACCATTATCCTTGGTTCCAAAAGGTTTTACTTTTCCTGTATTTCCGTCTATCCAATGCGACCATGCTCCGTGAAAACGATCTGCTTTGCCTAAAAAATCTGCAATTTTGTTTAATCTTTCAACTCCTTTTTCTTTGGTAATATATCCCTGAGACATTCCTGAAACAATTGCCATTAATCCAAAACCTGAGCCTCCGGTTGTTACAATATTAGCATCATTATCAGGATAAACCCCATCCGGATGATAACGCTCTCTTGCTAATCCAGAATTTGGCTCAGCATAATCCCAGAAATATTTAAAGGTTTGTTTTTGAACAGTCGCTAAAAGTTCGTCATCTGTCAATTTAACCGTAGAAGTATTTTTTGTTGTTTGTTCTTTTGCCTTATCGGTATTAGAACCACATCCAAGAAAAGTAAAAGCTAATATTAAAACTGAAATTTTAACCATTATAAAGATTTTGAAATTGTAATAAATAATCACTCCCTTCCAGAAACTGGAAGGAAGTGATAATAAAAATATTAATTATAGCCCGGATTTTGAGAAGACATTCCTTCAGTTGTTAAAAGGAATGATGCCGGAATTGGGAACAATTCGTTTTTACCTACTGTAAATACTTTTCCATTAGGGAAAGCTGCACTCTTATCAGCTGCAAAAGCATCTTTAGCCTGACCAGTTCTAACTAAGTCAAAGAATCTGTCAAATTCAAATGCTAATTCAACTCTTCTTTCTTTCCAGATTGCAGTTCTAACTGCTGCCTGAGAAGTTGCCGGAGTATCACCTAAACCGGCTCTGTGTCTGATTATGTTTAATAAAGGAATAGCATCAGAAGTCTGACCTAATTCGTTTAAAGCCTCGGCTTTCATCAATAATACTTCACCATATCTTAAGTATTTGATGTTTGCATCTGTTTCCCATGCACTTGTATAGGCAGAAGAATAAGCTTTAAAATTATATCTTGGATTAGGGTCGTCTGCACTTAGCACAGGAATTACTCTTCCATCATATAAAGTTGTACCTCTGAAAATTATAGTGGCGTCTTTTCTAACATCTCCAGGCTCGTAAGCATTTACTAAACTTTGAGAAGGCTGATTGAATCCCCATCCCCATGCATCACGAACACCTTGAGTATTAGAATATCCCTGAATTCCACGAGCTGGTACTGCACCATTACCGTTTATTTCAAAAATAGATTCTCCATCATTTTCTCCTTCTAATCTGAACATTTTAGCATAATCCGGAGAAATAACATATCCTGTAACCAGGTTACAGTTATCAACAACACTTTGCCATTTTTTTTGATATAGACTTACTTTTGCCAATAAAGCGTATGCTGCTCCTTTTGAAGCTCTTGCTTTTTCATCTGATGCGTATTGTGATTTATTAGGCAACGCTGCCGCAGCCTCAGTTAAATCTTTTTCAATAAAAGCATAAACTTCAGCAGCAGTTTTACGAGTTAACTGCATTGCTTTATCTTCTGCTGATAATGGAATACTAGATATGTGATCTACAATTGGCACGCCCCCATAACATTTCACTAAAGTAAAATACATGAAAGCTCTTAAAAATTTTGCTTCACCCATTAATCTTTGTCTTAATGCAGGATCAGCTTTATCTAATTTAGGAAGAATCGCTAAAGCTTGGTTACATCTGTTGATTCCGTCATAGTTTGCATTAAATGTACTTTCAGCAGATGGATTTGATGCGTTGTAAGTTAAAGCATCCAAAACATCTTTATCTGTACCTGTATCACTTGGAGTTGAACCTTTGTCTGCATCATCAGATGTAATACTGGCTAATCCAATCCATCCAAATGAACTCATATCCCAGTCTAAAAATTTACTGTAGATTGAGGTAACAAATGTTTTTGCACCGCTGTCATTGTTAAACAATTCGATATCATCTGTAGAAATAGTCTCAGTTTGTTTAACATCCAGGTAATCATCAGCACATCCTGTAAAAGTAAATGCCGATAACACGAAGATTGATATATATATCTTTTTCATAATATTAAAATTTTAAATTAGCACCAATTACAAATGATCTTAATGTTGGATAAGCGTCCAATTCAACACCTTGTGTTCCGTAAGGATTACCATCTCCATTTAATTCAGGAGAGAAACCAGAATATTTCTGTGTAATAAACGGGTTGATTGCATTAAGATAGATTCTGCAAGAACTAATAAATTGATCTTCTTTAAGAGGAAGTTTGTATCCTAGCGTAATATTGTTGATTCTAAAGAAATCTGCAGACTCCATATAATAAGTTGAAGCAACAGGAACAGTATTAAATGGTCTTGGATTTGGTGATGTTGTATTTGTTGGCGTCCAATAATCATTTGTCATAGAAGCTTCAATGTTTTCGCCTCCAAAACGCTGTGCTTTTTTACCATTGTATACTTTTGCCCCACCAGTACCATATCCGTCAACTGAAAAATCAATATTTTTATAAACTAATCCTAAAGAAATTCCGTAGTTAGCTTTTGGTAAAATTGAACCTACATATTTTTTATCAGTTGTTGCAGATAAAGCATCCTGAGTCACTTTAGCACCCGCAGCATTATAATAAAGCATATTTCCATTTGCCGGATCTACACCTGCGTACTCATAAAGGTAAAAACTACCTAATGGCTGGCCAATTGAGTTGTTGTATAATAACTTAGTATCTTGACCATTGCCTAAATTACCTCCAATAACCTGAGATAATGAAACATCTTTTAAGCTCGTAAGCTCATTTTTATTGTGAGAGAAGTTACCTCCAACCCAGTAGCTTAAGTCTTCAGTAATTTTATCATCCCAACGTAGAGAAATTTCATAACCTTTGTTTGAAACTTCACCAACATGAGAAGGAGAAGCAGTTGTGATTCCAGAAGTTGGATAAGGTTTTACATATAAAATTACGTTATCTGTATTTTTGTTATAAACATCAAATGATCCTTTTAATCTGCTGCCTAAAAATTCGAAATCTACACCAGCAGAAGACTCTTCAGTAATTTCCCATGTTAAACTAGGGTCAATTTGAGAAGTGATGCTTGTTCCTTCATTTAAAATTGAACCTCCTAAATAACTATTTAATCCAGAATTATAGCTTTGACTGTTTAATGGTACATTTTGGTTACCCAATTTACCCCAGCTTCCTCTTAATTTGATTAAATTAACTCCTTTAATATCTGACAAGAAACTTTCTTTAGTCATAATCCATCCAAGACCTACAGATGGGAAAGTTCCCCAACGATAATCTTTTGCAAAATTTGAAGATCCATCACGTCTAATAGTTCCAGTTACTAGGTATCTGTCCATTAATTTGTATTGAAAACGTCCAAAATAAGAAGCTAATTTACTTTCGTTGAATACAATATCCTGTAAATTTGTAACATTACCAGAGTAATCTACACCTTTTGCATCTGTTGCATTATATAAAGACCAATAGTTAGAATCAGGGCTTACATTTTTTCTAGTGATTACTAATTTTTCTCTTGGACCTTTTACAGAAGTTTCAATACCTGCTGTTAATTCAACATCATGAATTTGAGCAAATACTTTATTATAAGTCAAATAGTTAGACAAGTTCCAGTTAAAATACTGCTCTCTTCCTCTAGTCAATAAATTGATAGGATCAGTACTTGAATAATCTCCATCTTTACGAGTTGGATTGGCTGCTAACCAAACATTTTTGGTATCCTCGAAATTATAATTTTTCCAGGTATAATACTCACCATTAAATTGAGAAGTAAACTTTAAACCTTCAAAGATTTCATAATCCAATTTCAAACCTCCCTGAAGTGTAACACTTCTTTGTTGTTCGTTATAAAAATCTAATTGTGATACAGGATTACCAACATTGTTAAATGAAGTACCTGTTGGGCTTGCTACTCCGCTTGCATCTGCAAATGGTGCACCATACTGACCATTTGCAAAACGAACAGGAACAATTGATGACTGCTTGTATGCATTTGTAAATGCGCTTAATGGTTTTGGTGTAGAATTAGCAGATGTGAAGCTAAAATTCTGGTTTAAAGTAATTTTTTTAGAAAGTTTAAATTCATTATTATTTCTAAAACTTGTACGACTGTAATCTAAGCCATTAAGAATTGCTTTTTCCTGATAGTTACCTGCACTAAAAAAGTATTTAACATTTTCTGAAGCACCAGAAATAGAAATGTTGTTCTGAGTATAAGTGCCTGTTCTTGTAATTTCATCAAACCAATTGGTATTAACAGGTTGGTTTGTAGAAAATCTGTTAGTTCCTAAAGAAGCATTAGAATAGCTTGCATATTGATTAGCATCTGCCATTTTTACTTTTTTAAGTGGTGTTCTAACACCGCCAAAACTTTCTACTTCTACAGAGATTTTGTCTCCTTTACCTTTTTTAGTAGTAATAATGATAACCCCGTTTGCTGCTCTGGTACCATAAATAGCAAGAGATGAAGCATCTTTAAGAATTTCATATGATGTAATATCATTTGTATTGATATTATTGATGTTTTCTGTTGGCATACCATCAACAATATATAAAGGATTTCTTCCTCCTAATGCGGTACCTAAACCTCTAATAACTACAGAAGGAGTACTACCCGGAGCATCTGAAGAAGTAACCTGAACCCCGGCAGCTTTACCCTGAATAGCCTGAGAAGCATTCAATACCTTTGTTCTTGTAACATCTTCTGCTTTTAATGAAGTAATCGCTGAAGTATTATCAATTTTCTTTCTGGTACCGTAACCAATAACCACTACTTCTTTTAAGGCAGTATCTCCTGCTTCTTTTAAGGTAATTGTCATAGGTGCGGTTGTAGCTGCAATAGAAACAGCTTCAAAACCTAACATTGAGATCTTTAAAATCTCCCCCTCTTTGGCATTTATTATAAAATTTCCGTCGAAATCAGCATCAGCAGAAGTTCTGGAATTAGAAGCACTAATAACTGCTCCCGGAACTCCCATTCCACTACTGTCTACTACTTTTCCTTTAATTGCTTGTCCAGACATGTAAGCCGGAAGTAGCAAAAGCGCTAAAAAGCTAAAAATAAAATTTTTCATACAGTTTGTAATCGTTTAAGTTAGTAGAGCCAAATTAAACAATTACAACGTTGTAGTACATCATATAGCACTACTACATAGCTACATCATTATGTTAAAAAATAAGTATATAGCAATGATTATCAAGATGATAAATGTTAAATTATTTTTGTTAACATAACGTTATGATGTAGTAATGATGTATTGGAATTATGTAAAAAATGATGTGTAAAAATATAAGATCTTCAAAAAATAAATACAAATCTTACACACTTAATAAAAATTTTGAGAGATTCTCTTCCTGAGAGAGGCCTAACTTTTTTCTTAAGCGATATCTGTGCAATTCTACGCCTCTAAAAGAGATATTCATCATAGGGGCAATTTCCTTAGAAGAGAGATTCATTTTAAGATAAACACATAGTTTTATATCCTTGGGAGTTAGGTTTGGAAACTTTTTAGAAAGATTAATAATAAACTCATTGTGTATCTGATTTAGATTGGTTTCAAAAATTTCCCATTCGTGTTTATTCACTTCATTTATTTTAATTGCTTTTTTAATTTCACTTTTCAGTTTATTAAAATCCTTTTCAGAATCTAAAATACTTTGAATATTTTCAATCATTTCACTTTGCTTTGCAATAGACAAAGATTTTCCGGCAACCTCAGAAGATTTAGTTTGTAATTCGAGTTCTAAAATATGTTTTTCATATTCCTGAATATTCAATTCATTTTCAGCTTTTAATTCCATTTCAAGAATTTCACGCTGATGTTTTAATTCTTCTGCCTGTAATTTTAACTTTTGCAGATAACGAAGTTTGTTCCATTTATAGTAGAAGAATAATACTCCTCCTATTATTAACATATAAAGCAAAACCATCCAGAACGAAAAATACCAGGGTTCAGCTACCCTAAAATCAAAACCTGAAACTTTTTCATAAGTAGCACCATCATGTTTATAAACCATAACCGAATGGTTACCGCTACTTAAATTATTCAAAACAATTAATCCATTAGAAATTTGAGTGAAATCTTTGTCTTTATTGAGCTTATAAAACAAATTTGGTTTACTGGCACCATAAATTCCGGAAATCACATTTATCTTTAATTCGGTATTGTATTTAATTCTGGAATCATTTGAAACCAAATTTCCATCATTAAAAGCTTCCACCTTAACATCAGAATTTTGTTTATTCTCATATTTTAATTGAAGAGAAATAAATCCATCATCGAGATTTAATAAATAATGATTTTGAGTTCTGAAAATTCTCAAATTATCGTTTATTAATGTTCCTTTATAATATTTTTCCTGAATGATATTCCATACAAATTTATTTCCATTTGCATAGATATGGTAAAGAATTCCATTTTGAAGTACTACAAAGTGGTCTTCATCAATGGAAACAACATCTGTTATGTTTTTGAAATTAGAATTAAAAAGTTGGTTTTCTTCAAGACTATTGGAAATTGAATTGTAAGTATACCACAAGTTATTAATGAGAAAAAGAATCTCATTTCTAAATTCAAAAATTTTAACTCCAAAATCGTTCTTTATCTTACTTTGCTGTGTGATATTTTCTACCTTTTTTGTTTTATAATCATCATCGTATATCACACGATACAATCCGCGATAATTATCTGCAGCCCAAATTTCATTTTTTTTATTTTGGGCAACATATTTTATAGGTTTAGAAAGATCATTGAGCATTTTATTTTGAGTGAGTTTCGAAATATCATCGTACACTAATACTCCACTATAAGTCGACTGGAAATAAGTATTATTAATACTGCTTTTTGATAAATTCCATCCTCCGTTTATATTATTTATTTTAACCAAAGAACCATTCTCATAACAGAACGTTCCATCATTATGCCCAATAATGTATTTATTTCCTATTTTACTAATATTCCACGCTTGGCCCTGTGTGTTAGGCAACATCTTAAATTTACCCGAAACAAATTCAAAAATACCATGATTTGATGCAATGAGATACCCTTTATCAATCGCTGCAACCGAGTAGACAGAACCTAAAATTCCTGAATTATCATAAAAAAAAGATATGGGAGAATTTATCTCTACATGTGTAATACCATTATCCAAACCAAGCCATAAATCATTTTCCTTATCAAAACCAATACTCAAAACCGAATTATTCTTTAACACATTGTTCCTGTCAATATTTTTATAAGAATCTGTATTAAAATCATAAATAAAAAGGCCTCTGTTTCCGGTACCAATAACCAATTTATTATCTTTTGTAAATTTGGCAACATTAATCGTCGCATCTTTCAGGGTTTCGTTTAACGGATTATTCCATGCTCTTAAACCTGCTTTTTCTACTATAAAAATTCCTTTTTTCTGAGTAAAAATATAAGTCCTGTTTTGATATTTTTCGACGGCATGAACTACAGTTCTCTTTAAAACATTCCAGCCTTTTGGGTTTGTAATTCCGGAGCCATTCATTCTGAAAAGGCCTTTTTCTACAGAAGCGACATAAACATTATTATCAACAACAAAACAATAGGATATTAAAAAGGGAAATTTAATTTTCTGAATGTGTTTTCCATCGTAAATAAAAATATCATTAAACGATTGGAAATAAATAGAACCGTTAAACCTGAAAATCTTCCAGATCTCTTCATTGTCTTTTTCATCAAATAAGCGAAGGTTTTTAGTAATCGAGATATAATGCATTTTTCCCTCTTCTCTATACCAATATCCAAATTCTTTATAAGATCCGGAATAGATTTTATCTCCTTCGATCATAATCGAGCGGATAATGGTTTTATTGGGCAATGTGTATTTTTCCCACATCACGCCGTCATATCGCAATAAATAATGATTATTGGCAAAATACATGGCATTATCTTTTCCCTGAGCAACATTCCATATTTGATTGTCGCCCTGGTAATCTGATTTATTATAGTTTTCTACGAAAGGAAGTAATTCTTGTGCTTGTATTTGTGAAGCAATGAAAAAGAAAAAAAGTAGTTTTAAAAGTATCGATTTCAAAATATGGTATTTTATATTCAAAGATACTGACAAATATTTAATCTGAAAGCATAAAAAAGCTCCTCAATCGAGGAGCCATATGATAGGAATAAGCAAAGCTTAATTAAATAATTCTAATATTAAGGTCAATAATCCAATTAGTAAACATAGAGGTGAGTAATACTTTGTATCATTAATGGCAAATTTAGAGCTTTTGTGTTTCTTAAAGAAACCAACATAGTTGAAATCGCCAATAGCTCTTAAAATAAATATAGAGATAATGATCCAAAAACCAAATTGATCAGTCCACGCCGGCAGACTAATCTTAATAAATCCATATTTTATCAAATAAAAAATGGCAAAACACAACAAACCAATAGCAACAATAAAGGTTGAAATCGTTCCGGGTATAAAAACCGGAGCTCCATCCACTTTAGTTGGCACTACTCCCTGATTTCCCCATTTACCCCCAAAACCCCAATAAAAATGAAGCCCTGAGATGGCTAAAAATATAAAAAACAGAAACAATGTAATAATGACCATTTTAAGTAATTTACGCTATTAACTCTTTAGTAATTGATATACCTGATTCGCTATTTCGTATTCTTCATCTGTTGGTATTACTAAAACTTTTGTTTTTGAATTTGGTGTACTAATTTCTCTAATTTCTTTAGATCTAATTTGATTTTTTTCTTCATCTAATTCAATTCCAAAATAATCCATATCCATACAAACTAATTGACGCATGTACGAAGAATTTTCTCCAATTCCTGCCGTAAAAATTATAGCATCCAAACCATTTAAAGCAGCTGTATATGAACCTATATATTTTCTAATACGATAGGCATTCATCAGTAAAGCCAGCTCGCAGTCTTTATTTCCTTTGGCAGCTTCTGATTCAATATCGCGTAAATCACTATACCCGGTAAGTCCTAACATTCCGCTTTGCTTCAGTAAAATTGAATTTACATCATCAGGAGAATATCCCAGATTTTTAACCATATAAAAAATCACCGACTGATCAATATCTCCGGCACGAGTTCCCATTATTAAACCATTGGCAGGCGAAAAGCCCATAGTATGATCAATACTTTTTCCGTCTTTAATAGCGGTCATGCTGCATCCGTTTCCTAAATGAATGGTGATTATTCTGGAGTTTTTTTCTAACTTTTCAATTGCTTTTTCTGATACATATTTATGACTTGTTCCATGAAAACCATAAACCCTTACTTTATTCTCTGTTAAAAGATAATTAGGAATCGCGTATTTATATGCTTCAACGGGAATAGTCTGATGAAAAGCGGTATCAAAAACAGCTACTTGTTTTGCCGTCGCAAAAATTTCTTCCGCTACATTTATTCCCACTAAATGTGCAGGATTATGTAATGGTGCCAATTCTGAAAGTTCTTTTATTTTGTCTTTAACCTCATCCGTAATAATGGTGGTGTCTGAGAAATAGCTTCCTCCATGCACCACACGATGGCCAACTGCCCCAATTTCTGAAGTAGATTTTATAACGCCTTTTTCAGGGTCTAAAAGCATTTCGGCTACTTTTTGTAAACCTACTTTATGTGTAGCAATTGGTAATATTTCTTCTATTGAATCTGAAGAAGTTTTAAATGTTATATTGGAAGTTTCCAATCCAATTCTGTCAATCATACCGGAACAAATTACTTCATTTGTTGGCATAATCATTAATTGATATTTAATAGATGAACTTCCTGAGTTTATAATTAATATTTTCATTTTTTTTAAGTTGCTAAGATGCTGAGGCTCTAAGTTTTTTAAGTTTCTATATTTCTAAATTTTAGACGCTGATAAAACGGATTCGCTATCGCGAAGACACGGATAAAACGGATATTTTAAGTAATAAATCATAATGCAAAACTTATAATTTATAATTCATAATTGATTACAATCCCTGCGCCTGAATAGCTGTAATTACTACTGTGTTTATAATATCGTCTACCGTACAACCACGGCTCAGATCGTTTACAGGCTTATTTAGACCTTGTAACATTGGTCCAATGGCCAAGGCTCCGGTTTCTCTTTGTACTGCTTTATAAGTGTTATTTCCGGTGTTTAAATCCGGGAAAATAAGTACACTTGCCTGTCCTGCTACTTCAGAATCTGGCATTTTGCTTTTCCCAACCACTTTATCAACAGCAGCATCGTATTGAATTGGCCCTTCAATTTTTAAATCAGGGCGTTTTTGTTTTACGATTTCAGTTGCTGTTCGTACTTTATCTACTTCATCTCCTTTTCCTGATGCACCTGATGAGTAAGAAAGCATGGCAATTTTAGGTTCAATTCCGAAAGCCGAACTTGATTCAGCAGATGAAATCGCAATTTCTGCCAATTGTTCTGCAGTTGGATTTGGATTAATCGCACAATCGCCAAAAACAGAAACCCTGTCTTCTAAACACATAAAAAACACAGATGAAACTACAGAGGAATTTGGTTTTGTTTTAATGAATTGCAATGCAGGCAAAATAGTATGTTGCGTCGTATGCGCCGCTCCGGAAACCATTCCGTCAGCATGGCCTTTATACACCATCATGGTACCAAAATATGACACGTCTTCCATTAAATCCCTTGCCATTGTTATGCTTACATTCTTAGCTTTTCGAAGCTCATAATAGGTATTGGCATAGTCCTCGTAAAGTTCTGATTCTTTTGGATTAATGATATTAACCTTTGAAAAATCGAATGTAATTCCCAATTCTGCAACTTTACTTTCGATCTGTTTTTTGTCTCCAATTATCGAAATGTCAACTACATCCATGTCTAACAATCTTGAAGTAGCAATGATAATTCGGTCATCATTTCCTTCAGGCAAAACAATATGTTTACGATGCTGTTTGGCTCTTTTTACCATATTGTACTGGAACATTTTTGGTGTCATTCCTTCCGGCACAAAAGTGATTAATCTTTCGGATAAAGCTTCAACTTCAACATATTTTTCAAAAGTAGTTATCGAGGTTTCAATTTTATGAGTGTTATTGGCGTAGATTTCTGATCTTATAGAACCTATTTTATTGGTAATGTGATAAGTTCCTCCGTCAACAGCAATAATAGGCACAATGGCAGAAAGTCCTTCAATCAACTTTAAAATACTGTCTTCAGGAATAATATTTCCTGTCAGGATAATTCCGGAAATAGTTGGATAATTGGCCGATTCATTAGCTTGTAATGCTCCTAAAATGATGTCTGAACGATCTCCCGGAGTGATTACCAATGCATTGTCATTCAGATGAACTAAGTAATTATGCAATTGCATCGCACCAACGCTAAAATGCCCAATTTCATTGTTTAAATAAGCACTGCCAAACAATACTTTTGCATCAAGCTGATTAACAATCTCCTGCATTGTTGGATTATTCAAACTCGAAATCAACGGAATCGTATTAATCAGAACATTCGCTGGTAAACTTTTCTGTAATCCCTGTGTTACTAATTCTATGTTCTCAAACTGAACTTTATTAGCAATAACCGACAGGACTTCAACATCTTTTACTTTAAAAGAATCATAGACCAAATAAAGGCTGTCCACCAATTCTTCTAATGTTTTTCCAACTCCTGAACCTATAATTATAGTTGGAATCCCCAGGTTTTTCGCAATTAAAACATTCAAATCCAATTCGATAGAAGTTCCTTCACCTGTAAAGCTTGTACCTTCTACCAAAACAAAATCAAAACGTTCTTCAAGCTTTTTATATTTCTCAATAATCAGGTCTAAAACCTCTCCTATTTTACCTTTGTTTTTTTTCTTGATTAATTTGCTTTTTGTGATCGCATAAGCATCTTCAAACTTAATATCAAGATCAAAATACGACAAAACTGTTTCGATATGATTGTCTAATTCTCCATCAATAAAATCTTCTACAATGGGCCTAAAATATCCCACCTTAGCCGTTTTACCAATCAAAATACTCATTAAACCGAGTGTGATAATCGATTTTCCGCTATTTTGATCGCTTGTGGCTATATATATTGCTTTACTCATAATTTATATTTTGAAACTTATCAAATGTATTTAATTGTATAATAATGTTAAAACCAACGCCTTTTTTTGAAGTAAAGGATTAAGCCTATGACCAGAAGAAACATAATACCCATAACAACAAAATACCCATTTTGTGTTTTGAGTTCCGGCATGTTTTCAAAATTCATTCCGTAAACTCCAACAATAAAAGTAAGCGGGATGAATATAGCCGATATGATCGTAAGGGTTTTCATGATTTCATTCATTTTTCGGCTTTGTTCAGAGAAATAAAAGTTCGAAGCACTTTCCAGTGAGCTCATATCCGATTCGATTTGTTCTAAAAGTTCTAAGCTTTTTTGATGCAATCGAATGAAAAAGCTAAAAGTCTCTTTTTCAATTCCGTTATATGTATCGTCATCTTTGATTGTTTTCAGATAATACAACGAATCCCGAAGCGGAATAATAGAGCGTTTTAAAAAATTAAAATTATCACGATGATTTTCAATTCTTTCCAGAATAACAGGATCAGCCCCTTTTTTCGTCAAATTGATTAATTCTTCGATCTTATCTTCTTCATCTTCTATCGTAATATAGAAGTTTTCCATTACAGCGTCTAATAATAAATAGAGCAAATAATCTACTTTTTTAGTTCTCACGATACCTGCATGGGTACGAAGACGCTCCCGGATATGAGTAAAAAAATCACTTCGTTTTTCCTGAAATGAAATTAAAATTCCGTCTTTCAAGATAAAACTAATCTGCTCAACACTTATGTTATCCGAATATTCAGAAGGCAAAAGCGATTTTATATTAAAGAATAAAATATCTCTTTGTTCTTCCAGTTTTGTTCTTTTGGCAGTATTTAAGATATCTGCTAATAAAAAGTCGTCCAGTTTAAAATGTGCACCAATTGTTTTAATTAAATTGATGTCATTTAATCCGTGAATATTCAGCCAGTTATTCTTGGTATAATCAATACAGGTATTCAATGCCAATACAGTAAATTTCTCATATTCAACAACATCTGTATCATCATATACAAAAAGCTGCATCTCGGTTTGATGCTCTTTTTGAGACCCTGTGTACTCTAAAGTTATGTGTTGTAGCTTACGCCCTTTCTTGTATTTTATCTTTCTCATTCAAAAATGATTTACATAGTAATATTACGAAAAAGAATCTGAATTGGAAATGACATTTATCATTTTGATGGGAAAGATTAACTAATTATCACATCTTTAAATTGTAATCTTTTTATTACTTTTACGAATTAAACCCGACAGGTTTTTTAAACCTGTCGGGTTTGTCAACGAATAAAAACTATGCAAATAACGGAACCTTTAGAATTTGGGAAATATTATCATATTTACAATCGCGGTATCAATAGTGAAAATATTTTTAAAGAAAATAGAAATCATGAATATTTCTTAAGCTTATATGACAAACATATTAATCCGATTGCGGAAACATTAGCTTGGTGTTTACTGAAAAACCATTTTCATCTATTGGTCAGAATTAAAACTTTTGAAGAGATTTTACAAAATCACAAAGAACACGAAATCAAAAAGGTTATTGCACCCCATCAATCTTTTGGCAACTTATTTAATGCCTACACAAAAGCAATTAACAAAGGCTATAAGCGACATGGATCCTTATTTGAGAGACCATTTAAAAGAAAGTTAATAGATAATGATTCTTACTTACGCTCAGTTATAAAATACATTCATTTCAATCCAGTACATCATGGTTTTTGTGAACACCCGATAGAATATCCATGGAGCTCTTATCTAACTTGTGTTTCTGAAAAGTCTACCAAACTTAAACATGAAAAGGTAATTTCTTTATTTGAAAATATTGACGGTTTAAAAGCTTCACACAATAAAAATGAAAATTTTAATTCAATAGAAGAATTTCTTAATTTGTAACGTCTAATATTTCCAAAACATCCGCAAAGAAACCCGACAGGTTTTAAATCGTAAACTTCGAGAAAATCAAACATTTTAAATCCTAAACACCCGTATAGAAAAACCCGACAGGTTTCAGAAACCTGTCGGGTTTAAATCGTAAACTTCCAGAAAATCAAACATTTAAATCCTAAACACACGTATAGAAAAACTCGACAGGTTTTAAAAACCTGTTGGGTTTAAATCGTAAACTTCCAGAAAATCAAACATTTAAACCCTAAACACACGTATAGAAAAACCCGACAGGTTTTAAAAACCTGTCGGGTTTAATTCATAACGGTAACATAACCCCATAAAAAAGCCGAATCATCTCTGATCCGGCTTTTTCTTATTGTAAAGAAGAATTATTTTACTTCTTCGAATTCAACGTCTTCAACATTGTCACCTTGCGATTGCTCTTGTTGTGGAGCAGCGGCTTGTTGACCTTGTTCTCCTTGAGCATACATAGCTTCTGTAGCTGTTTTCCAAGCTGCATTGATGTTGTCAAGAGCAGTTTGAATAGCTGGAATGTCTTGAGATTGGTGAGCCATTCTCAATTCAGTTAAAGCGTACTCAACAGCAACTTTATGGTCGTCAGCTAATTTGCTTCCTAACTCTTTCAATTGACTTTCTGTTTGGAAAATCATGCTGTCAGCTTCGTTTAATTTCTCAGCTCTTTCTTTAGCTATTTTGTCAGCGTCAGCGTTAGCTTCAGCATCTTTTTTCATTTTTTCGATTTCTTCAGCTGTTAATCCAGAAGAAGCTTCGATACGGATATCGTGAGATTTTCCAGTTCCTTTATCAGTTGCAGAAACTTTGATGATACCATTTGCATCAATATCAAAAGTAACCTCAATTTGAGGAACTCCTCTTGGTGCTGGTGGAATACCATCTAAGTGGAAACGACCGATAGTTTTGTTATCAGCAGCCATCGCTCTTTCTCCTTGCAATACGTGAATTTCAACAGATGGTTGAGAATCAGCAGCAGTAGAGAAAACTTGTGATTTTTTAGTTGGAATAGTTGTGTTAGACTCAATTAATTTAGTCAATACACCACCCATAGTTTCGATACCTAAAGATAAAGGAGTAACGTCAAGTAACAATACATCTTTTACATCTCCAGATAAAACTCCACCTTGAATAGCAGCTCCAATAGCAACAACCTCATCAGGGTTAACACCTTTAGATGCTTTTTTACCAAAGAATTTCTCCACTTCGTCAGCGATTCTTGGCATACGAGTAGAACCTCCAACAAGGATTACTTCGTCGATATCAGATGTAGATAAACCTGCATCTTTTAATGCTTTAGCAACTGGCTCCATAGAACGTTTTACTAAAGAATCAGATAATTGCTCAAATTTAGCTCTTGATAATTTTTTTACTAAGTGTTTTGGTCCAGAAGCAGTAGCCGTTACGTAAGGTAAGTTGATTTCAGTTTCAGCAGAAGATGATAATTCAATCTTAGCTTTCTCTGCAGCTTCTTTCAAACGTTGCAATGACATTGGATCTAAACGTAAATCAATACCTTCTTCAGTTTTGAATTCGTCAGCTAACCAGTCAATAATAACCTGGTCAAAATCATCTCCACCTAAGTGAGTATCACCATTTGTAGATAATACTTCGAATACACCGTCTCCTAATTCAAGAACAGAGATATCAAAAGTACCTCCACCTAAATCGTAAACAGCAATTTTTTGATCAGTTCCTTTTTTATCTAACCCGTAAGCAAGTGCAGCTGCAGTTGGCTCATTGATGATACGCATAACTTTAAGACCAGCAATTTCACCAGCTTCTTTAGTAGCCTGACGTTGTGCATCGTTAAAGTAAGCAGGAACAGTAATAACCGCTTCAGTTACAGTTTGACCTAAATAGTCTTCAGCAGTTTTTTTCATTTTTTGAAGTGTCATTGCTGACAATTCCTGAGCAGTGTATAAACGACCATCAATATCCACACGTGGCGTATTGTTGTCACCTTTTACAACACTGTAAGGAACTCTTTTTGCCTCTTCCTGAGTTTCAGCAAAAGTGTGTCCCATAAAACGTTTAATAGAAGCAATCGTTTTTGTAGGATTCGTTACCGCTTGTCTTTTTGCAGGATCACCCACTTTAATTTCTCCACCTTCAACAAAAGCGATGATAGATGGCGTTGTTCTTTTTCCTTCTGCGTTAGGAATAACAACTGCTTCGTTACCTTCCATTACAGAAACACAAGAGTTCGTCGTACCTAAGTCAATTCCGATTATTTTACCCATTTTTTATATATTTAATTTTGATATACTAATTTTATAACTCAGGTGGCATAAGTCAATCTTTGTGCCAATATAAAAAACCAAAGTAAATTGTCAGTTTTACTGTCGGCACATCAAAAACAATCTGACAACATGACATTTTTAAAACCTGACATTCGTGGCATATCAGCACTTTACGTGTCATTACCAGGAGCTGTTTCCTGCTATCTGGTTGTATCTTTTCCTGGCTAAAGAAGCCAGAAAAAGGATACCGCTCCTATCAGGGCTAGGGATTTTGGCCTCTATGAGAGGATTATTTTAATTTGATGGTTTAATATCTTTTCAATATTTTCAATTAAATCACGAAATACTTACATTAGCAACTTTCTTCAATTCAATATCAGCCAAAATGGAAAACTACAGCATCATAATTTTTATTCTCGCTATCGTCATAGGTCTGTCTGCCTTTGCCGATAAAGTAAAACTGCCTTATCCAATTCTTCTTGTTATCGTTGGAATCGCAATTGGCTTTATTCCATCTATGGGCGAAATAGAAATAAATCCTGAAATTATCTTCCTGATATTTCTTCCCCCATTATTATACGATGCTTCCTTTAATATTTCTCCGAAAGATTTCAAAACCAACATTAATACTATTGGAACTTTAGCGATATCCTTAGTCTTTCTAACCACACTGGGAATTGCAGTCGTAGCTTATTACACAGTTCCCGGAATGACCTGGCCATTAGCATTTGTATTAGGCTCTATCCTTTCTGCTACTGATGCCGTCGCAGCGATAAGCATTACAAAAGGGCTCAAAATTTCTCATAAAACGATTACCATTCTCGAAGGCGAAAGTCTGATCAACGATGCATCGGCACTTGTTGCGTATCGTTTTGCAATAGCAGCCGTAATGGGATCGGCATTTGTAATCTGGAAAGCAACCTTGCAATTTATGTTATTGCTTGGAGGCGGGTTTCTGGTAGGATTTGTAATGGCAAAAATTCTGTCTTTTATATTAACCAGAGTGCACAAAAACATAAATGTCACTATTAGTTTCATGTTATTAATGCCTTTTGTCACCTATCTTATTGCAGAGCAATTGCACGTTTCCGGAGTAATTGCAGTTGTGATCTTAGGATTAGCGATTGCGCGTTTCAGTAAAAAAATATTCCCTGAAAGTTTAAAAAATCAATCCAGAAGCCTTTGGGATATCATTATTTTTCTGCTCAATGGCCTAATTTTTATTTTAATCGGACTTAATTTTCGCTATATCCTAAAAGGCATCGACAACGATATGATTTTGCCTTATATTGGTTACGCAGCTATTATAACCATTGTTGCTTTATTAATTAGAATGGCAAGGATATTTCTCCAGAAAATCAATCTTCAAAAAGCATTTCAAAACACCAAACGAAAAAGAAAAGTCAGTGAACATTCTCTTTTAGATTTCAACAACAGCATCATTCTGAGCTGGTCCGGAATGCGCGGAATTGTTTCTCTGGCGATTGCAATAGGTATCCCTAAAGAACTGGAGGACGGAACTCCTTTTCCGGAACGAACCATTATTATATTTATCTCCGTAGCAGCAGTTTTGCTTACCCTTATTGGGCAAGGACTTACTCTTCCCTGGATAGTAAAAAAATTGAACGCCAAAGAAGAGGAAAAATTGCCGTCATAATATTTTACTTATTTATACTAAATCCTACTACATTACAAATCTTGATTGTAAAAATATCTAACAAATGAAAATCATTTAATTTTTGTACTGCTTTTTCTATATTTTTACTCTGATAGAAAAACAATTAACAATCACAAACCAAATTAATGAATGACAATCTAAAATATGTTACTAAACTATTCAGTAGCGCCACATTTAGCTTTTTCAAAATAAATATTCTCGGGCAATTATTAATTGCCTTTGTTATGTTGCTAAGCTTAATTATCATTATTTATCAATCTGGAAGCGGACTGGGTCACGTAAACGGATTTGCCGTAATAACAGCCTTATTTACTCTCAGACCAATTGGATTTAGTCTAACGTTATTCTCTCTTTTTGTGACTCCGTTTCTGTTATTTTCCCTTGGCAATAAATATGTAATGTCAAAAACTATCCATAAGTTAATATCAGACAAGGGGGAAGTTTTACTTTTTCCTGTTCTCGATAAAGTTCTCGAAAAAATCAAAACAAAACAACCTGAGTTATTAAAAACAGGGGCAGATAAAGCAATGCTTCAATTAAAATTAACACAAGCATTTAGAGATTCTAATGAAAATAAATGGTTAAAAAGAATACTTATTTACGGACTTCAAAAAATAAGCCTGGACGAAGTTGATTTTAAAGATGAAAACATTAGTTTTTCAGAAATTATTAAAGATAAAATCATAACTGCTTTAAAAAATGTTTCGCAACCAAGCAGAAACTTTTTTTGGATCATTCTCGGAATACAGCTAACATTTTTGATTCTAATCACCATTAAACTTATATAAAAACCAAAAACAACAAATAAAAATTATGAATCAGGAATTAGAAAGTCATTTTGACGAATTTGATAAAGCACCTATAATCAGAAGAAAACTGTTACCATGGTGGATTAAAACCTTTTGTTGGATTTTTATGTTTTTGGGTGTTTGTGCCTTAGGCGCATTAATCGGAAACCTATTTACAACAAATGTTAATTTATCTATTTATGGTTTTTCCAGTGACACTGCTTATTCAGGCACCGGACTTTTCATTATTGCAATTGCAACATTCAAGGGTTATGCAGCTTATTCTCTTTGGTTTGAAAAACCTAATGCAATCTCAATTGGTAAAATTGATGCCATATGCGGAGTCGTAATTTGTATCGCATCGATGTTTGTACTTCCTTTTAGCACAAATGACGGGCATTTTCCGTTACGATTAGAAATCCTGCTTCTTATTCCGTATTATATAAAACTAAATAAAATCGAATACGAATGGGATAATCTTGAAAGCCTCTAAAACGGAGTTGAAAAAGGTAATTGTTAATACTTTCGTCTTCGAATATACTTTTTCTGATTTTATTTGTAATTTCGATTTTATAAAAAACGAATTATTTTCGAGTATACAATCTCAAAAAAAAACATTCACACTATCATTAAAATACAAATATAATATGGCTTCATTTATTAAAGAATTATCTTTTCGCTGGTCTGATCTTGACCCTAATTTTCACGTTCGTCATAGTGCATATTACGATTTTGGTGCACAACATCGTATCGAAATTCTTGAAGAACTGGGTTTAACTTTAAAAGTGATGCAAACACAAAGTTTTGGTCCTGTTTTGTTTAGGGAAGAATGTATTTTTAGAAAAGAATTAAAACTTTCTGATAAGATATTTCTTCACACCAAAACATCTAAAATGAAAGCCGATGCGTCACGCTGGTCCATCATTCACGAATTTAGAAGAGAAGATGATATACTTTGTGCTGTTATTACAGTTGATGGCGCCTGGATGGATACCAAACTTCGCAAATTAGCTTCTCCAACTCCTGAAATTGCCATCGAAGCTTTAAGTATCTTCCCTAAAAGTGATGATTTTGTTGGACTTTAAATAAAACCCGATTCATTATAATCATAAAAACCGTTACAAATGAATGTAACGGTTTTTTAATTTACAATTAGATTATACTTATTCTGCCACCACTTTAAAATTACTGTTTAAATTTTCTCCGGAAACATTTAGCATATAAATTCCTGATACTTTTTTATTCGCAATATTTAAAGCAAAAATTCCATTTCCGTCAGAAGTTATTTTTTCTTTCAGAATAATTTTTCCTGTAATATCGCTTAAAGTAGCAGTTGCAGAAGACAAATTATGATTTGGAATGTTAATATAAAGCTGATCTTTTATGGGGTTAGGATATACAATAATGTTGTTTTTAACCTGACTGAATTTATCTGTACTCAAAAATACCTGTGTATATAATCCCAATACCTCATTTGCATTTAATGGGTAATTAAAGATCTGAAGTTCGTCAAATTGGCCTTTATAGGGTGCCGGAGCAGTACCTGAGGACAACTCAAGTTCACCAATGTTTCCAATTATTAAATCGGTTGTTTCACCAATTCCCGTAACCGCTGTTTCATCAAGCTCAGCAGAGAAAACCCCATTGGTATAAATTCTCATTTTATGAGCAGCAATATCCCTCATGATAACCACATTTACCCAATCTCCGGTAAAATATTTAGCTGCGGCCGTAGTCACTTCTTTCTTTGTAATATCATCATCTATGGCAAAACGCAAAAGACCACCCTTGATCTCTATATTGTACCTTTTACCCGTTGCACCCGTCGTGGCATTTTTGGTAAAGGAGCCTTTACACAATACATAAATACTCGTTGCCGAAGAGCCTGGTAATAAGGCCGGAGCCGCTTTCATCCAAAAAGAAACCGTAAACGAATTTTTATCAAACAGTAAATAATCCTGATTGGGGATAGTTACCAAAGATTTATTATTCAGTGATGTCGAAAAATCGATCGCTTTGTTTGCCTTTCCCGAAACCCTGACTGAAGCATTATCGAAAGCAGCATCTAGTATGCCGTGATTCGCATAACTTGTGATATCAGCAATTTGTTCGCCTTCAGATACTGCTTCTTTAAATGGCCAATGTCCCACAAGAGCCGGTGTAATAGCACGAAAACTCCAAACCTCTCCCGTTGCAATTCCTTTAGCATTGGTAGCATCAATTCTCCAATAATAGTTTATTGCCGGACTTAAACCCGTCACCTGATACGATGGACTGGCAGAGTAAGCTACATCAGTCAACTTAGTTAAGCTTGAAGGATTTGTACCAAAAAATACAGCATAATTAGTTGTATTAGGACTTCCACTCCATTTCAAAATCACATTACCATTTGCCAGTTCTACCGTACTTAATTCGTTGGCAGGCGTTGGAGCATTTGCTTTTGTTGGTGCTGATGGAATCGGCGGAGTAGTTATCACTGCTATCGTATTATATACTGATGATTTGGTGCTATTTGTTGCCTTAACGCGATAATAATACTTCGTATTCGGAGTTAAACCTGCATCATTATAATTTGTACTATTAGCTCCTAATGTGGTAATTACCGTAAAATCAGTACCATTAACAGAACGTTCCAAAACATAATGATCTTCATTGACAGCATTATCGCCCCAATTTAGGGTTACACTACTGGACGCAGGAACTTCGGTTGAAACTACATTCGAAAAAGTAATATCAGATGGCGGAATAATAAAATCAGGAGGGGTTTCATTTGTTAACCCGTTTATATACACTTCAATATTCAAATAAGGCGCATGTGTTGTGCTTACCAGCAAAGCATCGGGAACATTTTTATTGAGACCGTTAGCATCTTCCCAGACATCCGGCATGCCATCATTATCCGTATCCAAGGGAGCCGGAGCACCATAAACATGTCCTGCACCTCCGTTTATAAAACCAAATTTCTGTGTTAAATCAGTCTGAACGTAAACATAGGTGGCCGTTGTTCCTTTAGACATTAAATCCGAAATCATTAAATTGTCTACCTGGTCGCGTCTTGGATAAGAAGCCCCAACGCTTTGCACAATTTTATCATAGGCGTTCTGAGCCGTTAATGTTGTATTTTTCATCGGATAATCATAAGGCGTCGATAAAATAGTGGATGCATCTCCCGTAGGATACCCAGTTAAATCTGCAGGAACCAAAGCACCATTTAAAACTCCGTCTTTGTTGTTATCAAAATAGTTACCCGAACCATACAAAGAGAAATTATCATTGCCCCGGTTAAAAGGTGTTGAAATTGTAGTGCTGGTATTTGGACCACCAATAAAATAATTATTGATAATATTAACATCAGACCTTCCGGCAGAATCTCCTCCCATAATATAAGCGTCACCGGATTCGGCATGACCATAAGTATTACCGTAATTTCCCCAATTGTAAACCACATTGTTTACGAATTCGTTAATACCTTTTATTTTATTATTTCGGGTTTTGTTACAGATGTATAAATTGCCAATTAAACTTATTTTTCCGCCGGAAGGCTGCATCAATCCACCTGCCGAATGATTATGACGATGCAATCCCTGACCAATAATCGAATTCTGAATCGTGATATTATCCGGACTTACACCTTTACTGTCCCAGTTTATAGAAAATACTTCATCTGTTCCCCAAGTAAAAGTCATATGGTCAAAAATCAGGTTTGCCCCACTTGATACCCCTGATGCATCCTGGTTTTGAGCCGTTCCTCCGTAACGAATACGCAAATATCTCGCAATCGTGTTACTCGAGCCGGAAAATGTAACACGTGGCCCTAAAAATACAATTCCTTCTCCAGTTGCAGTTTGTCCGGCAATGGTAGTATTACTGGCAACAACAACCTGAGTTTGCAGATTAACAATACCTCCAACTTTAAAAATTACAAATCTGCCCTCCTGGCTAACAGCATCACGAAATGATCCCGGCCCGCTATCATTTAAATTGGTTACCAAATAAATTTGAGGATTTGCAGCACCTCTCGCACCTGTAGTAAATCTTCCAAAACCAGTCGCTTCAGGAAATGCCAGTGTTTGGGCATTTAAATTATTCAAGGTGATCATTAAACCACAAATCATCAAAACTTTAAGAACATGCTTAAAGGTTAAAGTATTTTTTTTCATATTAACAGGTTATAGGTTAGTTATAACCAAATTAATCATAAGCTAAAGAGAGACCGTCCTGCCCTATCCTGATTTATAACTTTAATTACCAACACATTACAAATTATGTAATAAAACAGAAATGATATGCAATCCAAATAACTTAAAAACACTAAAACAATCATTTTGCATGAATTCCATCAAAAATTGTAACAAAAAAATAGTATTACAAAATAAGAAACTGATAAACTAAATACCATTTTCTACCTGAAAAACATCAACAGCCAAAATCAATTTTTATGTAACAATTACTATTTATCAGCTTACATAGCTGCAAAACTTCGTAAATTAGCTTTTCCAACTTATCAGATCAATTTTGAAATATTTGCCACATTCTCTTACATTGATTACTTTGTTAAAAATTAAAGCTTATGATTGATTATTTAAAAGATTTCAGAATAGGGATTTTCATTGCCATAATAGCCATTATCACCATTATTCTGGGCGCTATTACGGATAAAGTGTTACGCTATTTTTTATATCGAAAACTAAGCAATAAGGAATATGATGCAACTGGCTTTAGATTTTTAAAGCATCTCATCATCACTGTAATCTATATTTTAGGTTTCGCCTTTGCTTTAATACAAATTCCGGAATTCAAAATTATCGGACATTCTTTTTTAGCCGGTGCCGGAGTAATTTCATTAGTAGCAGGTCTGGCTTCTCAACAAGCCCTGAGCAATATTGTAAGCGGAATTTTTCTGGTAATTTTTAAGCCTTTCCGAATCAATGATAAAATCACCATCAACAATTTTGTGGGTACGGTCGAAGATATTAATTTGAGACAAGTGGTGCTCAAGGATGCTGAAAATAACCGAATCATAATTCCCAATTCCGTTATTAGCACCCAAATCATTGTCAACACCAATATGCATGATACAAAATGTTGTAAAATAATCGAAATCGGTATTGGTTACGATTCAAATATCGAAGATGCATTAGCTATTATGCAGGAAGAAATCGCAAAACATTCGCTTTTTATAGATACCAGAACAGCAGAAGACAAGAAACAAAAAAAGCCATTGGTTACGGCCCGCGTTGTTGCACTGGCAGATTCAAGCGTAACATTAAAAGCCTGGGCTTGGGCAAAAAATTCTACTGATGGTTTTGTTATGTATTGTGATTTACTGCAAAGCATCAAAAAACGCTTCGATGACGCTAATATCGATATCCCATATCCACAACAGGTTGTAACTTTAAAAAATAACAAAACCGAGTCGTAATTTCTCATGTTTATTTTCTGATAATTTTAAGATTTTATTTTTTGAATTTAAAATGGTTAACTTTAATTTTATAAATACTCCTAACGAAATACATTCAAAAAATGAAAAATATAAAACTCATCATACTACTTCTTCCCTTTTTTTGTTTTTCGCAGCAGGAAAATATCAAGGCATTAGATATTAATTTAACGAATTATGAATATCCTTTTCCTGTACAATTTTTAGAATTGAGCAATCAGCGTCAATATCTAAAAATGGCCTATATGGATATTAAACCTGACAATTACAACAATAAAAATATTGTTTTACTGCACGGTAAAAATTTCAACGGTGCTTATTGGGAAACCACTATAAAAGCCCTGACAAAAGAAGGTTTCAGGGTAATTGTTCCTGACCAGATAGGTTTTGGAAAATCATCTAAACCGGATAATTTTCAATATACTTTTCAGCAATTGGCCGAGAATACCAAAAAATTACTGGATCATTTAGGAATCGGGAAAACCACTATTCTCGGACATTCTATGGGCGGAATGTTAGCCACCAGATTTGCTCTGATGTATCCCGAAACTACTGAAAAATTAGTTCTTGAAAACCCAATTGGTTTAGAAGACTGGAAACTGGTGGTACCTTATAAACCCGTTGACTGGTGGTACGAATCCGAGTTAAAACAAAACTATCAGAATATAAAAAGCTACCAAATGGCAAATTATTATGATGGCAAATGGAATGCGGATTTCCAAAAATGGGCTGAACTTGGTGCCGGCTGGACAACCGCTCCTGATTATGCCAGAGTCGCCTGGAATTCAGCTTTGATGTATGATATGATTTTTACACAACCTGTTCTATACGAATTTAAAAACATCAAAAGTCCAACGCTTTTAATCATCGGAACAAGAGATAAAACCGCCATAGGAAAACCTTTAGTATCTGAAGAAATCAGAAAAACGATGGGAAATTATATGGAGTTGGGTAAAAAAACGCAAAAGACCATTCCAAATGCAAAACTAGTCGAAGTTCCAGACACGGGACATTTACCGCATATTGAATCTTTCGACCAATTTATAAAACCATTAATCGTATTTTTGAAACAATAATTTTTTTCGCCACAAATTTCACGAATTAACACGAATTTTTATTCGTAATACGTTCAACTATTAATTCGTGGAATTCGTGGCAACATTTTTTTCTTTAATTTAAAAACTAAAACACATGTTTACAATCGAACAAATAAAAGAAGCACATGCCAAAGTACAAAGCGGTGCAGATTTTCCAAATTATATACAAGATTTAATCATTTTGGGTGTAAAAGGGTATGATACCTTTGTCAGTAATGGAAACGTAGAATATTACGGAGTCAATAATTACAAAGTTTCGGCAGACGAAAAATATCCGGAAATTCAGGTGGCTCCTGTTGCTAACAAAGAACGTTTTATTGAATTCCTGGTAATGCATCAGGACGGTCAAACTGATTACTTAACCTTCTGTAATCATGCTGCGCAATCCGGAATTGCTAAATGGCGTGTTGATATTATCGAAATGATCTGCACGTATTTCGACAAAGCTGACAATGAAATACTGATCGAGAAAATTCCCGGTTAATCAAAAATCTAAATAAAACTTCATGTCTAAAAAAAATATTCTGATTGCGTTGTTGTCTCTTAGCTTTATAGGTTTTTCCCAAAATAAAAAAGCAAATCCTAAATTTAAAGTAATCGCCTTTTATACGGCAAAAAACGATCAGGCACATATTAGTTTTGTACATGAAGCCAATAAGTGGTTTCCAAAAGTAGCCGCAAAAAATCATTTTGAATATGATTCAACGAGCAACTGGGATAATTTAAATGCAAAATTTTTATCGAAATATCAGATTGTTTTGTTTTTAGACACAAGGCCGGAAACGACAAGTCAGCGGGAAGCTTTTCAAAAATACATGGAAAATGGCGGCGGGTTTATAGGATTTCACTTTTCAGCGTTTGCTTTAAATGATTCTGATTATCCGCAAAACTGGAATTGGTATCACAATACTTTTTTAGGTTCTGGCGAATACGGAAGTAATACGTGGCGACCAACATCAGCAGTTTTACGAATTGAAAACGAGCATCCTGCAACTAAAAAAATTCCTAAAACATTCAAATCGGCACCAAACGAATGGTACAGATGGAGCAATGATTTACGAAAAAATCCGGATATCAAAATTCTTGTTGCCATTGACGAAAGCAGTTTCCCGTTAGGAACAGGTCCTAAACAAAACGAAATTTGGCATGAAGGTTATTACCCTGTAGTCTGGACAAATAAAAACTATAAAATGCTTTATGTCAACATGGGGCATAATGATATAGATTATGAACATGGAACCAACAAGACCCTTTCGTATACTTTTGAAAATAAAGAACAAACTCAATTAATCTTAAACGGATTACTTTGGTTAGGGAATTCTAAAAAAACAAAATAAAGATGTCCGATAAACTTTCTCCAATTATAAATCCGGAAGAACTTTTAAAACTAAAAGATTCGCCTGAACTTATTTTAATCGATGCCAGAGCCGGAAACAATGCCGAAGAAAATTATCAAAACGAACATTTAAAAGGAGCTCGCTTTGTTGATTTAAATCGTGATTTGGCAACGGTAGAAAATGATCCTGCAAACGGAGGAAGGCATCCATTACCTTCTGTAGAAAAATTTTCTGAAGTACTTTCTAAACTGGGAATTTCGCCTGAAAGTCATATTATAATTTATGATGATAAAAACGGATCGAATGCAGCAGCCCGATTTTGGTGGATGTTACGCGCAATAAACCATGAAAAGGTTCAGGTTTTAAATGGAGGTTTACAAGCTGCAATAAAAACGGGTTATCCCATAAGTTCAGCTATTGAAAATTTCGAACCAACTGAAAACTATCCAATTTCAAAATGGAATTTGGCTCAGGCCGATATTGAAGAAGTCGAAAAAGCCCGAAATAACAAAGAAAGTATTGTAATTGATGTAAGAGATAAAAACCGTTTTGATGGACTCACAGAACCACTGGATTTAATTGCCGGACATATTCCGGGCGCTATAAATGTTCCGTTTAGCGAAAATTTAAACGAAGATGGGTTTTACAAGCCAGCAAAAGTTTTATCAAAAAAATATAATGAAATTATAGGCGATAAAAATCCGGAGAATGTAATTGTACATTGTGGATCAGGAGTTACAGCCTGCCACACTTTATTAGCAATGGATTATGCCGGAATTCCAATTCCAAAATTATACGTAGGTTCCTGGAGCGAATGGTCCAGAAACGATCGCGAATTAGCAACCAAAAAATTAGATTAAACTGAAAAAACATTTAACGCATAGATAATCTTAAAAAATAAAAATTAATCTATGTCAACATAAATAATACTTTAAAATGCAGCACTGGGATATACTTTTATCGAATCAGGTAAACAAAAAAGCTTTTATAGAGACTTTGCTTTCCGGAGAAGCCAAAGGAGAATTAGCCGTTTTTAACGACAAAAAAGGTATTTTGTTTTCAGACATTGCCATCGAAAAATTTATTGAAAAAGAATACCAATATGATACTGTAGAAGCTTCTCCGGAATCACACAGACAATTGAGAACTTTTTCATCAGGAGAACGTAAAAAAGAGTTCCTGAAATACTGCATCAATCAAAAACCTGATTTTATTATTTTTGATAATCCGTTCGACCATTTAGATCAGGCTTCGCGTGTCGTTTTAGCAGAATCCCTGAAAGATTTGACAAAAGACATTGCCATTATTCAATTAGTAAACCGAGTGGTTGATGTATTGTATTTTGTTCCCAATAAAGCTCAGATTAAAGACAATACCTTTGAATTACATCCTATTTCAAAAACTGATAATCATTTCAAAACCTTAAATACATCGGCGATTCCAAAAGCGATTGAACCACATTCCTTTCACGAAAGTGTATTAATCAAAATGGAAAATGTTTCGGTAAGTTATGACGATCGCAAAATTGTAGACAATATTTCATGGACGATTAAACAAGGCGAATTCTGGCAATTAGTTGGACCAAATGGTTCCGGAAAAAGTACAATTCTTTCTCTGATTACAGGAGATAATCCCAAAGGGTTCGGGCAGAATCTACATCTATTCGGAAGAAAAAAAGGAACAGGTGAAAGCGTTTGGGACATTAAAAAGCAAATAGGGATCTTCACGACTTCTATGACAGATCTATTTCAGAAAGGACATACCTTGGAACAAATGATTCTATCAGGTTTCTTCGATTCCATAGGATTATATAATGAACCAAGCACTTTACAAAACAGAATAGTAGACCAGTGGCTGGAAGTAATTGAAATGAGTCATTTAAAAAAGAAACGTTTTATCGATCTTTCCATTGGCCAGCAAAGAGTTGCACTAATTGTTCGTGCCGTTTTAAAACATCCGCCATTATTAATTCTGGACGAACCCGTAGAAGGTCTGGACGACGAAAATGTCGATTTGGTCATACAGCTCATCAATACTATTAAACAAGAAACAAACGTTAGTATTTTATACGTTTCACATCGTATAGAAACTGGCCTGGCTCCTACTTCGGTTTTTGAATTATTACCAAATCCAACAGGATCAATTGGTAAAATAAAATACCACTCTGAGCTCAACTAAAAAAAACAAAAATGAAAATCAGATACATCTTATTATTAGTATTTCCACTAATAATTACTTCCTGTTGTGGTACTATTTCTACATCAAAAAAAGCGTACACAATAAGTGAAACAACTCCATTAAAATCCAATTGGGATTTTGATTCAAAAGAATGGTTTCTTGAAAAAGATACTTTAACCGGAACCGGAGGTCCAATGCATTGGGGCGTAATAGAGTCTAAAAAGAAACTCCCTAAAAATTATGAAATCGATTTTAAAGTAAATATGACCAAAGAATCTTTATTTGAAGTTATGCTCAACATTGATAAAGAACAGTATATCAGAACATATCTCTATCAAATTGATCAAAATATAGTGATTGGGAATGGTGTTTACAATAAAAACAGTGATGAATATGGCAAACGCGGAGGACCAACTTTGTTTAAAAAAACAATGAAACTAGAAAACAACAAATGGTACTCGGTAAAAATAAGGGTCGCAAATAATCAGTTATTCTTTTCAGTCGATAACGATACTTTCTTAGAATGTTCCCTTGAAAAAAGCAATCTGAGCCAACAAGGCAAACTGGGTTTTTTAACCAACGGCGAAGCAAAAATTATAGATCTTACCATTAAAAACATTGAATAGATTTTTTTAACCATTAAGATATTAAGAAAATTAAGCTCAGTACTTAACTAACTTAATGTAAAAAAATTAAGTCCTACAGGATAAAAACAAAAAAGCTCCAAAAATTTGGAGCTTTTTAATTATAAGAAATTATCTAATTTTCTAATTAACAAATTATCTAATTAATTCTCTTCCTCTTCCATGTTATGCGTTTTTCCATAATTGCGCCATTTCTCAATACAATCCTGAAAATCCTGCGGTAGTTCCGTATCAAAACGCATCATTTCGCCAGTTGTTGGATGTACAAAACCAAGCGTTTTAGCATGCAATGCCTGACGTGGCAAAGCCTTGAAACAATTCTCAATAAACTGTTTGTATTTGGTAAACGTCGTTCCTTTCAAAATCAAGTGTCCACCGTAACGTTCGTCATTAAACAACGGATGTCCAATATGCTTCATATGTGCACGAATCTGGTGCGTTCTTCCGGTTTCTAATCTACAGGAAATCAGAGTAACATAACCAAACCGTTCCAGCACTTTATAATGTGTTATCGCTGGTTTACCAATTTCAGGATCAGCAAAAACAGCCATTTGCATGCGGTCTTTTAAGTGTCTTGCCAGGTTTCCTTCAATCGTTCCCTCCTCTTCAGCAACATTTCCCCAAACAAGAGCAATATACTCACGTTCAGAAGTTTTAGCCTCAAATTGTTTCGCTAAATGCGTCATCGCCGCTTCTGTTTTAGCCACAACCAAAAGTCCGGACGTATCCTTATCAATTCGGTGTACCAAACCAGGGCGTTCGCTGCTGTTCATAGGCAGATTATCAAAATGGTGTGCCAGAGCATTCACCAAAGTCCCCGTATAATTTCCGTGACCCGGATGCACAACCATTCCCGGTTCTTTGTTAATCAGCAACAAAGCATCATCTTCATAAACAATATTCAACGGAAGATCTTCCGGAAGAATATGATTTTCATATGGCGGATGCGTTAACATAACTGTCACGACATCAAACGGTTTTACTTTATAATTTGATTTTACCGGAATATCATTTACAAAAATGTTTCCTTCAGTTGCAGCGTTCTGAATTTTATTTCGCGTCGCATTCTGGATCAGATTCATTAAATATTTGTCAATACGCAAAAGCGCCTGACCTTTAGGGACTTCAAATCTAAAATGTTCGAATAATTCGTCTTCCAGATCTAAATTTTCATTATTATTGTTCATCTTTTGGGGTTTCAGTAGTTGGCACAGCTGTACTATCTGTTGCCTGACTTTCATCTACATAAGTTGCTTTTCCGTCACCTAAAACCAAGTCGATTTTAGACGCTTTCAGCACGCGGTCTCCTACTTTTAAGTTTCTACCTTTGTAACGCATCTCCAAAACCATATCTTTTCCAAGGTTCGGAATATAAGTAATCGTTCCCTGTTCAAGCCCTAAAGCTTTTAGAGTTGGAACCGCCTCACGATACGTTTTCTCGATTAAATCAGGAATTCTAACAGATGAAAATCCTGATGCATTAATTTTAATATATATTTTTCTTCCCACTTTTACCTTTGTCCCAGGCAATGGATCTTGTTCTACAACGCTGTATTTAGGGAATTCACTTCGGTAATCAACACTATCCAAAAGTACATAATCCAAATCTAATTCGTCTAATTTTGCTTCAACTTGTTCCTCTGTTAATTTAGATAAATTCGGAACCGCAATTTCATGACCGTGATCAGTTGTAAAAGTCAGCCAGTGCATAAACAAATAACCTAAAACGGCAATAATAGCAGCCGCACCTAATAGTTGCAGAAAAAATACACGGCTCGTTAAATACTTACGTAAACTCATAAATTTATTTTTAGTTGAGGCAAAGATAAAGCTATTTCGTTTCAAAAAAAATGATAATTTTGTTTTAAGCAAGAAAGTACTCTGATTGTCATCTTCTGCGAAGTCGAAGGATGATTTTTGGAATTTGGAATTTAAATTTTCAGGAGCTGTTTCCTGCTGTCCGCTGTATTCCCGACAAACAAAAACTACGGCTGAAAAGCCTTGTTTTTTTTTAAATCGGGAGATGCCGCTCCCATCAGGGCTAGGACTTTAGGATTCATAATAACGTTCTTTTTTAAGCCATATTATTTTTGATCCTGATCCATAAGAGTATTTTACACTCCTATTGTCATCCAGAGGAACGACAAAGCAAACGAAATAGCGCGCAGATTAAACAGATCAACACAGATTTTTAAAATGTAATTCGTGAAAATTTGTGAAATTCGTGGCAAAAAACCTGAAACCTGAAACCTGAAACCTGAAACCTGAAACCTGAAACCTGAAACCTGAAACTTGAAACTTGAAACAAATACACAATTAAACACATAAACAATATAGAATGAAAAACATAGCCATCATCATGGGCGGATATTCAAGCGAATATAAAATTTCGCTAATCAGCGGAAACGTCGTTTACCAATATCTTGACAAAACAAAATACAACGGATTCCGCATTCATATTTTCAAGGAAAAATGGGTTTATGTAGACGAAAACAATGCCGAATATTCAATTGATAAAAACGATTTCTCCGTAACCGTAAACGATCAGAAAATTACTTTTGATTGCGTTTTCAACGCCATTCATGGAACTCCGGGCGAAGACGGATTAATGCAGGCTTATTTCGAATTATTAGGAATTCCTCAATCCTCCTGCGATTATTACCAGGCAGCACTTACCTTCAACAAACGTGATTTATTATCGGTTTTAAAACCATACGGAATCAAAACGGCAATCTCTTATTACCTTAACAAAGGCGATGTGATCAATACAGCCGAAATCGTGAAAAAAGTAGGTTTGCCATGTTTCGTAAAACCAAACAAAGCAGGTTCAAGTTTCGGAATCTCTAAAGTAAAATCTGAAGCCGAATTGCCAATTGCAATTGAGGTAGCATATAAAGAAGATAACGAAATCATCATCGAAAGTTTCCTTGACGGAACCGAAGTTTCTGTGGGAGTAATCAATTATCAGGGCGAAATCAAGGTTTTACCTATCACCGAAATTGTATCTGATAATGATTTCTTTGACTACGAAGCCAAATACGAAGGAAAATCACAGGAAATCACGCCTGCCAGAATCTCTGACGAGTTAACACAAAAAGTAAGTGAAACAGCAAAACGTGCTTACGAAGTCTTAAAAATGAAAGGTTTCTCAAGAAGCGAATTCATCATCGTAGACAACGAACCATACATGCTCGAAATGAACACCATTCCGGGATTAACAACCGAAAGTTTGATTCCGCAACAAGCCAAAGCCGCTGGAATTTCTCTTGAAGATTTATTTACAAACGCGATTGAGTTAGCTCTTGCTTAAAGCGACTAAGGTTCTGAGATGCTAAGTTACTAAGATCTCAGAACCTTAGTTTTTTACTTCAATAATTTCAAAGTTAAGCAGAAAAAGTCCTGTTTGTCATTCCGAGGAACGAGGAATCTCCGCGATAAATTCCTCAAAGATTGGAAATACTTTGCAGAGCTAATTATGAAGATTCCTCGTTCCTCGGAATGACAAAAATGAGAAAATTTTAAGTTTTCAAAAAACAACTTAGCAAATTAGCATCTCAGAACCTTAGCACCTTAAAAAAATGAAAGAAATCTTTGAATGGAATAGAGTGTTTTACAACGATCTCCCGCAAAACTTTGCTCTGGAAGTTATATTCCGTTCTACTGTTATGTTTATCATTTTACTGCTGACATTAAAATTAGCAGGAAAACGAGGTGTAAAACAATTATCGATTTTCGAAACCGTAATCATAATTGCGTTAGGTTCTGCCGCAGGTGATCCCATGTTTTATGAAGATGTGGGTATTGTTCCTGCTGCGATCGTTTTTACGGTAATCATTATTCTATATCGTTCCGTAACGTGGCTTACCGGAAAAAGCAAAAAATTCGAAGAATTTATAGAAGGCAAAACCGAATGTTTAATCAATAACGGGAAATTTTCTATTGCCACTTTCAAAAAAGAAAGCCTCGCCCAAGATGAATTTTTCTCAGAACTTCGCATAAAATCTATTGAACATCTCGGACAGGTAAAACATGCTTTTATAGAAACCAGCGGAGAAATAAGCGTATTTTTTTATGAAGATCAGGAAGTACAATACGGATTACCTATCTTACCTGCTGCATTCAATAAAAAAAGTAAGACAATCGAAAAAGAGGGCATTCACGCCTGCACTTTTTGCGGTCATGTTGAGGAACACACAATAGGAACCGCAAAATGCGAAGTCTGTAAAAAAGACGAGTGGGTTCCGGCTTTAAATACAAAAAGAATAACGTAACATTAAATTACAAAAAGCTTCAAAATCTTTTTAATTTCCTAAAATAAAAATCTTAGAAACTTAGTTACTCAGAACCTTAGAAACTAAAAAAACTCTGAACCTTTGAACCTAAAAAGAAAAAAAATGCGAAAAGCCATATTCCCGGGATCATTTGACCCAATTACACTTGGACACGAAGATATTATCAAAAGAGGAATTCCTTTATTTGATGAAATCGTAATCGCTATTGGTGTCAATGCCGAAAAAAAGTACATGTTTTCACTCGAAGAAAGAAAACGTTTCATAGAAGAAACTTTCAAAGACGAACCGAAGATTTCAGTAATTACTTATGAGGGATTGACAATAGATTTGGCAAAAAAACAAAAAGCCCATTTTATTTTAAGAGGATTGCGCAATCCAGCCGATTTCGAATTCGAAAAAGCAATTGCCCACACCAACAGAAAATTGTCAAAAATCGAAACCGTATTTCTATTAACAGCAGCAAGTACTTCATTTATTAGTTCAAGCATTGTTCGTGATGTACTGCGTCATGGTGGTGAGTATGAAATGCTGGTTCCGGATGCGGTTAGGGTAAAGAAATAATTAAAAATTATTTCATCATAAAAATAAAAATCTGCGTTAATCGGTTTCACCCGTAAAACCCGTGCGCCAAAAACATAAACTTGCAAGCGAAGCAAATTATAAGTAATTTCGCATTTTTAAATAAACACCAAATAATGAGCATCGAAAGAGAATTAAACAAACGTAGCGGATCTAAATGCGAACTTTGTGGAGCTGAAGAAAACCTAAAAGTCTATGAAGTATTGCCAACTAAAAAAGGCGGACTTGACGAAAGTATTTTAGCATGTAGCACGTGTATTGATCAAATTGAAAATCCTGATAATCTCGATTTAAATCACTGGAGATGTCTTAATGACAGCATGTGGAATGAAAACGTTGCAGTACAGGTGGTAGCATGGAGAATGTTAAGCCGTATGAGAGCTTCAGGCTGGCCACAGGAATTACTTGATATGATGTATTTAGACGAAGATACTCTGGCATGGGCACAAGCAACAGGAGAAGGCGAAGATGATGAAAACAAAATCATTCACCGCGATAGCAATGGCGTAATTTTAGAGCACGGAGATTCTGTAGTTTTAATCAAAGATCTTAAAGTAAAAGGATCAAGCATGGTCGCTAAACAAGGAACGGCAGTTCGCAACATCCGTTTAGACCATGAAAATGCCGAATACATTGAAGGAAAAGTTGACGGTCAGCAAATTGTAATAATCACGCAATACGTGAAAAAGATATAGTTTTTTTTAGGTTCAAAGGTTCAGAGTTACAAAGGTTCAAAGGTTTTTCTTTCGGCCCAAAACCTGGAACTAAAAAAACTTGAAACCTGAAACTTGAAACTTGAAACTTGAAACAAGACAAAACTAAAAAAGGGCTATTCAAAATATGAATAGCCCTTTTTAGTTTGTATGAGAACTAAATTATTTTTGGAATAATTTATTAATCTGATCTTTTACGAATGGCTCAGAAACACTGCTTGTTGCAGAAGAAGCTTCTTTAGAAGAAACCATGAACTGAACTGTAGCTTTTTCAGGAATAACACTTCCTGTGTAATGCAACCAAATAAAATTATTAGGCAATTCTAATTTTATATCATACAATGGGTTTGCAGTAAAACCATTCATAATGATAGTATAAAGGCTTGCATAATCGTTATTAACGTTTTTAAATGTAAATTTTCTCAAACTTGAAGATTCATCATCATTTTGAATACTTGTATAATATACAGTATATTCATCTCCAATTTTTTGAATATAATTGTTATTTACTTTTCCTAATTTTTCAACTGGTACAGTTTCAATAACTTTAATTTGTGCAAAAGACACAAAACTAAACAACAAAATAGCAATCGTAATAATTCTTTTCATAATTAATTTGGGGTTTATTATTTCGGGTACAAGAAACGCAGAAAATATGATAAATTAAAGTCTTAACCGTTAATTTATTAACAATAAATTAAGATTGTTGTTTAAAATTGGATTAACGGCATGATAAAATTCAATTAAAATATTGAAATTCAATAAATTAACAAACACTTAAATGCATAAATTACAGAAAGAAAACAACCAAAATCCAGCATTATTAAAGCTTGTAAACATAGCAAAACCATAAATATTCTACTACAAATACGAAGTTTCAAACTGTATCAAACCTGCCCGCATAAAGCAACATCTGCTTAAAAAAAACTCAAAACATAAAACCTGAAACAAAAAGTTTACTTCTCCTCCTCTTTCTTTACCACTTTACGGGCCACTTCAATTTTGAATTTCTTGCCTTTCATTTTCTCGTCTTTGATATTATGAAGCAAATCTTTTACCTTATTGAATTTTACAGCAGCAAACGAAATAAAATCTTTTACCTCGATTAAACCTAAATCTCCTTTTTCTAATTTTCCTTTTTGAGAAAAGAAACCAACGATATCAATTTTGTTCAGTTTTGTTTTCTTTCCGCCACTAATATAAATAGTTTGATATTCCGGTGGTTTTGGTAAAGTCGTTGCATTTTCGACTTTTAAAACTTCCATTCCGTAATCAATGTAAGCGAGTTGTTTTTCACTTTCGTGAATGATGATATATGCCGTTCCGGAAGCCTGCATACGCGCTGTACGACCATTACGATGCGTAAATTCATCTTCTTTAAGCGGCAAATGATAATGAATTACGTGTTTCATTTCAGGAATATCCAAACCACGTGCTGCTAAATCAGTGGTGATGAGGTAACTCATACTTCCGTTTCTAAACTGAATCAAAGCACGCTCGCGCTCGTCCTGATCCATTCCGCCATGATAATAGGTAGCATAAATTCCTTTTTCGTTTAAGGTATCGCTGATACGTTCCGCAGCATCACGATGATTACAAAAAATAATAGCCGATTGCGATTTCAGCGAACAAATCAAATTGAACAAACTTCCCAATTTGTCTTTGGCTGGCGACACCACCATTTTCATCGAAAGATTCGTTTTCTCTTCCTGCTCCGGAATAAAATCTAAAACAGTCGGATTTACTACTCTTGTGTATCTTGGGATCTCAATATCAGATGTTGCCGAAACCAAAACACGTTTGTTTAGTTTGGTCAATTTCCCAATAATGTATGACATTTGCTCATGGAAACCCAATTGCAACGATTTATCAAATTCATCCAGAATTAAAGTCTGAATTTTATCTGTTCTAAAAGTATCTCTGTCGATATGGTCCGCAATTCTTCCCGGGGTTCCTATCAAAACTGCCGGCGGATTACTCAAATTCTTGATTTCGGTATCAATTGAGTGACCTCCGTAGCAAATGTTTACTTTATATTGTGTTCCCATTTTTTTCCAAACCTGCTCAATCTGCAAACCTAACTCGCGCGAAGGCACTAAAATTAAACATTGAACCGAAAGAATTTCGGGCTGTAATAATTCTAAAACAGGCAGTAAAAAAGCCAGTGTTTTTCCTGATCCTGTTGGAGAAAGTAATAAAACATTATTATCATTTAAAATAGCATCATTTGCTACCTCTTGCATTTCGTTCAGGCTTTCAATTCCTAAGTTCGAAAGTATGTTATTGGAATGGTGATTTTTATTCATTTTGCAAAAGTAGTCAAAAAAAATTGTTTCAGGTTTTTCTTGTTTCAGGTTTCAAGCTGAAATGCGAATAAAAATTTTACCACAAAGCGCGCAAAGTTTTCTTTATTCGTAACACTTTATAAAAACACAGAGTTCACAAAGCTTTGTGATTATATGCTTTGAGAATTTGCGGTCAAATTTTTTATTTCTATTTTTTAGCAAAGCTTTGTGAACTTTGTGTTTTCTCAGCACAATCAAAACCCAATCTATTATAAAAACTTTGCGTTCTTTGCGTTTTTACAAAACATCCAAATTAAAAAACTTTGCGCGCTTAGCGGTTAAATTTTTCAATGGCTTTCAACTTAAAACTTGAAACCTGAAACAAATAAAACTTTATATTTGACTTTTCTATTAAAACCAAAACCATGAAATTTTTCACATTTACCATTTTCCTTTTCACCATCTCAATTTTCGCTCAAAACAATAAAAAATACGATACTTTTTTTGAGAAAGGAAACGGAAATCAATCTGCTTCTTACGAAAAAACTATTGCTTATTTTAAACTTTTAGCGAATGATTTCCCGACAATCCAAATTAAGGAAATGGGTTTAACAGATTCCGGAGAGCCTTTGCACATGGTAGTTTATAATCCTGACAAGGAATTTGATTTTGAAAAAATCCAGAAAAACAAAGCGGTTCTTTTTATCAATAACGGAATCCATGCCGGAGAACCTGACGGAATCGATGCCACAATGCAATTCTACAGAGATTTAGCCATAGGAAAATTGAAAGCACCTAAAAATACCGTTTTAGTGACCATTCCGGTTTATAATATTGGAGGGGCTTTAAATCGAAATTCAACCACAAGAGCAAATCAGGATGGTCCGGAAATCTATGGTTTTAGAGGAAATGCCAGAAACTATGATCTAAACCGTGATTTAATGAAATCCGATACCAGAAATACAAAGAGTTTTGTCGAAATTTTCCAGAAAATAAATGCTGATGTCTTTATTGATAATCACGTGAGCAATGGTTCAGATTACCAATACAAACTAACCTATATCATGACACAACACAATAAGTTAGGAACTGTTTTAGGTGATTTTCTAAATGACGAAATGATGCCCGCTTTAGTTAAAGATTTAAAACAAAAGAAAATTGAAACAACGCCTTATGTAGATTCCTTTAAAGATACTCCGGACAAAGGTTTTGGTCAGTTTGTAGACAGTCCGCGATATACAACAGGTTATACTTCGTTGTTTAACACAATTGGTTTTGTAGTCGAAACCCATATGCTGAAAAAATATGCCGAACGTGTAAAAATGACTTACGAATACACCAAATCAACATTGGATTTTACCGATGCCAATTATCAAAAAATAAAAGCGCTTCGTATTAAAAATCTAGAGCAATATCAGCCTAAAAAAGTATATACTTTAAAATGGGAACTGGACAGCACAAAAGCCACGACATTTTCGTTTTTAGGATATGAAGCAGGTTATAAAAAAAGCGAGGCCACAACCGGAAATCGCCTGTATTACGACCGAAGCAAACCGTATAAAAAAGATGTTCCGTACATCAAGGAATTCAAATCAGTGAAAGAAGTAGCGATTCCTACGGCTTATATTATCCCTCGTGGTTACTGGAATATCATTGATCTACTGAAGAATAACAATATCACCTATTCTCAACTTAAAAACGATACGATTATAGAAGTCGAAAGCTATAGAATTGCCGATTTTAAAACGGTTCCAAACGCTTATGAAGGGCATTATTTGCACTACAATACAACCTTAACTTCTAAAATGGTAAAAATGGCTTTCGCCAAAGGGGATTACCTGGTTCCAACCAACCAAAAAGGTGTAAAATATTTAGTAGAAGCATTTGAACCGGAAGGCGTTGATTCTTTTTTTAACTGGAACTTTTTCGATCCTATTTTACAGCAAAAAGAACATTACTCAGAATATATTTTTGAAGATACGGCTGCAAAACTTTTAAAAGAAAACCCATCTTTAAAAGCCGAATTAGAAACTAAGAAACAAAACGACCGCGAATTTGCGAAGAATGCTGAGGCACAATTAAACTGGATTTATAAAAATTCGGTGTATTATGAAAAGGCACATTTGCAATATCCTGTTTATCGGGTTTTGTAGCTTGTGAATTTAACCGCAAAGTTCGCTAAATTTTTTACTTTTAATAGGCTAATAAAGCGTTAAGATCGCAAAGCTGTTCGTGTAGACCTTTGTCAAATTTTTTGAACTTTGACAAAGGTAAAACCAAATTATCTGGTTATTTTTTAATATTAAATTTTAAACAAAATGGATACTCCTTTTTATCTGGAAAGCTTTCAAAAAATAGTCGATCAGTTAGATTTGAAATTATTTGATGAAAAATCAATTGAAGTTTCAGTGGGAATTTATTTGGATTCAGTTGTTCTAAAATTGTATAAAAAATCCTGGACAAATAATCCTCAGGAACCACTAACAGCCGAATCAAGGATTTTCTTTTCCCTTTGGGTCAGTGATTCAACGATAGCAAAGCAAAAAATAATGTATAACATTCACGCTTTAAAGCTGAGAGAACTAAAAGGTTATAAAATACAAAGTAGAAAATTTGCTGAAACTTTCAGGGAAGATTTTAAAGAATACGAGCAAGAGTGGCAAAATGTAAGCGTAAATCATGGTCCGTTAACATTGATGGAAGGTTCTATAAAACTTGATTTAGAAAACTTTCAGGAAGAAGTTTTAAAACTTGCCAATAACTTTTTAAAAATTGAGCATTTAATTGACCAAACTCTTAATCGGTTTAAATAGAAAAATAAGATAATGAAATACAAACTTTTTCTTGACGACATTAGAGATATAAAAATGGTATACAAAAACCTGACTGACGATGATTTTGTTATCGTCAGGAATTTTCATGATTTCAAAAAAGTTATACTTGAAAACGGACTTCCGGAATTGATTAGTTTTGATAATGATTTAGGTTTAGATGAAAATGATAATATTGCCGAAGATGGTTATGCTGCAGCAAAATGGCTGGTTTATGAATCAGGAATTGATTTACAGAATCTAAAATTTAATGTTCATTCAGCAAATCCGGTTGCATCTCAACAAATTCAAGGCTTACTTGACAATTATATTAAACATTTGAAAAAATTAAACGAATAATTTTTAAACCTAAACCATAAAAACAACCAAATTATGAAGAGACTTTTATTAACTTTTTTGATTTTACTTTTTGCAAATTTATCATTTGCACAAAAATTAATTTCAGGCGAATATGATTTTGGAATGAAACTTTCGTATGATGCGTCTTCTAATATCCTGACTGGTTATTTTGAAAGTTATACCGGTTTGGATGAACAAACACAAAACCCTAAGTTTTCCTGCATTTTTTATATCGAGGGAAAAGTGACAGGGAAAAAATTCGCCATTAAAACATATTACCCGGAAGACAAGAAAGGCGATATGATTTCAGGTACAATTGAAATAATCAATAATAAAACAATTAAAATAAAACTTCCTGAAGAGCACGGAGGCTGCTGGAATGTGCAACATTTTGCCGATCAACCGGAACAATTTGATCTGGAGAAAAAAACAAATTGGACACAAATTAGGTATATAGACAAACCGAAATCCTTCTTTTACAAAGACCAATCAAATGCTGCTCAGACAAAATTATATTTAGTAAAAGGAGATGTTGTTTGTATTGAGAAAATAGAAAATGATAAAGCATTTTGTACTTATTTCGGAAAAAAAATATCAAAAGGATGGATCAATATAAGTGACCTAAATAAACTGTGATATATTCCAGCTAGTGCAGTACAAAAAAGCCTAATAAATAAATTCATTAGGCTTTTTTAAGTGAATGAAAGAAGAAAGAACTATTTATCCTTCAATATTTTTTCTAAAAACTCAACCTTGTTTTTTTCAGCCTGAACTAAACGTTCGTAAAGCTTTTTATTTTCTTCGTAAGCTTCAACTAGCTTATCGAGTGGATTAAAATTACAGGTGTTATTGGTTCCGAAATTAGTGCCATGACTTCCACTATTATCGTAGAAATTATTAAAAAAATTAATTGCAGCTTCATCTGAAAAATTTTTAAGCGCATCAACACTAACTCCCAAAGCTTTTGCTACTTCTGCAAGTCTATCATCATCTATTGTTTCACTGTTTTCAAGAGCAGAGATAGTCTGTTGACTAGTTCCTAAAGCTTGTGCCAATGCTTCTTGTTTCATGTCTCTAAGTTCACGAATACGGCTAATTTTTCGCCCTATATGATTTTGTTTTGTAAGTGTGCTCATAATTCAAAGATAATAGTAAGGTTCACAACAGGCAATATATAAAAAACATTTTTTTTAGGTACGATACATTCAAAATGATTTGATACAGCACAAATTGTTTCTTATTGTTTGCTAAACAAAAGTACGATTTTTGAGACATCAAAGATATAAAAAGTCAAATAAGCTAATTATATTTTAATTTGTATTTTCGTACATCTATAAACCAATTAACTTTTATTCTATGTCATTTCAAGGATATCTAAAAACCATTAAAGAAAAAACAGGAAATGGTCCGGCTGAATTTAAAACTCTGGCAGAACAAAAAGGATTTACAATAGACGGAAAACTCAAACCCGAAGTAAAAGCGGGAGATATTGTAAACTGGCTTAAAAATGATTTTGATTTAGGTCAAGGACATTCAATGGCCATTTATGCACTGCTCAAAGGCATAAAAAATGAGAATAGCGAATAAAAAATGGCAAAAAGCAATGTCAAAAAACAATTGCAATTTTAATTGATCTTTTACATTGCTTTTTGACATTGGCATTGAACTTTGCTATTGAACTTTGTTTGCTATTGTTATTGCAGCTGATTCTCTTCTTCAAACAACAATTTAATATTCTCGTAGGAGTTTTTCAGGGCTTCTTTTATTTGTTCGGGGTTTAGCCATTCTACTTTTTCGATGCCTTCTTCGGCTTGGCCATGTGGGATTCCCTCAAAATCGGATTGCATTTCGAACCAATGTGTGACTTTTAATTTATATTTTCCGTTTCGTTTAAAAACGTGATAGGTTTTTTCGAGTTTATTGGTGATGCGGAGTTTGCCTACACCGGTTTCTTCTTCGACTTCACGCATTGCGGTGTCTTCAATTTCTTCTCCTTTTTCGATTCCGCCTTTTGGCAAGTCCCATTTTCCGTTTCGGAAGATGAATAAAACTTCACCCTTTTTATTGTACACAAGACCTCCACCCGCTTTATTAACAGGGATTTTAGCCTTAAGCGTCTTCATAATTTCCTTTTCATCAGGATGATACAAATAAGCCTTTTGAATTTTATTTTGAAACATTTTGACTATAAGCTGCTCAATATCAATACTCTCCAACAAGAATAATTGAAAATCAGTCTCTCTTGAGATTTCATTTGTCAAAAAAAGTGGTTTGTCGTTCACAAAAACTTTATACATTTGTACTATGATTTTTAATAAAGATACTGCCGAAAAAACAGCCGAATTGCTTTTGCAAATAAATGCAATTAAATTGAATCCCGAAAATCCTTTTACATGGGCTTCTGGTTGGAAATCTCCTATTTATTGCGATAATAGGTTAATTCTTTCATTTCCGAGCATCCGAAACTATGTTCGTGATGAATTTGCGAAAAATATTGAAAAACAATTTGGGAAACCAGATGTGATTGCCGGTGTTGCCACTGGAGCCATTGGAGTGGGAATTCTTGTTGCCGAAAGCCTTGGATTACCGTTTGTATATGTGCGTCCGGAAGCTAAAAAACACGGACGACAAAATCAGGTGGAAGGTTTTTTACAAAAAGGCCAAAATGTTGTGGTTGTTGAAGATTTAATCAGCACAGGAAACAGCAGTTTGATGGCTGTAGAGGCTTTACGTAACGAAGGTGCCAACATAAAAGGTATGGCAGCGATTTTTACCTACGGTTTTAATGTTGCCGAAGAGAACTTTAAAAACGCTAATATCGATTTGTATACGCTAAGCAATTATGAAAACTTATTAGATTTAGCGGTTCAGAAACAATATATTACCGAAGAACAACAATCTACTTTACTGGAATGGAACGAAAGTCCGTCTACCTGGGGAAAAGAGGAAGAATAATTTTAGATTAAAGATTTTAGAATCTAGCTTTGCAAACTTTGCGTTTATGAAGCTACAGGAGAGAGAAAAAAAACTTTGCGCCCTTTGCGGTTAAATTATAAAGACAAAAAATATGAACTTAGAAAGTCCAAAAGTTACTGTTCAGAAATCAGCTCAAGATTTATTTGATTTATTGACTGATGTTAAGAATTTTGAAAAATTAATGCCGGATAATATCGCAAAGTTTGAAGTAACTGGCGAAGATGCTTTTATTTTTGGATTAAAAGGCATGCCGGAAATAAAACTAAAAATGAAAGAAAAAACAGCACCAAGCAAAATTGTTTTGGGAGCTGCAAGCGATAAACTTCCGTTTACTTTGGTTTCGAATATCGAAAGTGTTTCAGCTGCAGAAAGCGCTGTACAATTGCAATTCGAAGGCGAGTTTAACCCAATGATGGCCATGATGATCAAAGGGCCAATCAGCAAATTTATTGAAACTTTGGCCACTAATATGACAAAACTTTAATTAATCATCAATGGTAAATTATTGATTATTAATCATAAAAACTTAAAGTCTGATTTCATGATCAGACTTTTTTTTTGCCACTCCGGATAACTATCGGGATAAAAGATTAAAATCATTTTTTCACGCAGATTTTGCAGATAAAGCAAATTTTATCTCTCGCAAACACGCGAAATATTAATAAAAAAACTTGCGACTTTTCGAGACAAAAAAACTTAGAAACTTAGCAACTCAGAATCTTAGAAGCTTTAGTAAAGCATCTGAACCTCTTTGATATCGAATTCTGAAACCGAATCATCTTCCAGTAAAATCTGTATTTTCCCTACAGAAGAAACCCCCTGAATGATTCCCATAAAATTTTGTCCGGAAGCTTTTGGGTTCAGGTTTTTAAAAGGCATTGGAATTCCTTTTCTAAATAATGAATTAAAATATTCCTTCCAGAAATCAACTGAATTCGTTTCCCAGAATTTAATTTTCTCTTGTATTTTTTCTACGATCAAAAGTGGTAAAATATTTTTATCAAATTGGGTATTACAAATTACAGCGAGAGAGGAAGCATTTGGCAAATGTTCATAATTCGTCTGATTTACATTTAGCCCTATCCCGACAACTGACACAATCCTGCCATCGCTTTTCAGGGTATTTTCGATAAGTATGCCACCAATCTTTTTGTTATATGACATAATGTCGTTAGGCCATTTTATACATAAATCAGGAATATTTAACGATTTTAAAGTATCAATTACACTAAGGGAAACTACAATACTAAGATTAAAGAACTGCTCATTATCATATAGAAAATCCTTTACCAAGACACTCATAATTAAGTTTTTACCTGATTCAGACTGCCATTTAGACCCCATCTGTCCTTTGCCTTTTGTCTGATTTTCAGCCGTTACTACAGTAAAATTATCGGGTTCATCCTGACTTGATAACGATTTAAGGAAGTCGTTTGTCGAATCTATGGCATCGAGTTTGATTAGTTTCATTAAAGTAATTTAATTAACTTAATTTAATATTTTGTTAAGGTTCAAAAATAATCACAAAATTTGGTAACTTTACAAAATCATATAAAATAATTCATGGCGAAAAAGACTATTAATAATGATGTTCTATTGGCGAACATAATCAAAGGGATTGAAGAAGTAAAAGGAAATGATATAGATATTCTGGACTTAAGAGATATAGACACGGCAGTTTGCGACTATTTTGTCATTTGCAACGGAAATTCAAATACCCAAGTTAACGCCATTGTAAACTCAATTCAAAAAACAGTATCTAAAGACTTAAAAGATAAACCGTGGCACGTAGAAGGAACCGATAATGCAGAATGGGTTCTTATGGACTATGTGCACATCGTTGTACACGTTTTCCAGAAACACATTCGCGAATACTACAATATCGAGAGCCTTTGGGGTGACGCCAAAATAACTACAATCGAAAACAAATACTAAAGAAACTTTCTCTAATGGCTAAAGATAATAATCCAAATCCGAGTAAATTTAAAATAAGTCCCTGGTTAATATACACCGCAATACTTCTAGTTTTTTTATTTATAAGTTTTGCAACCGGAGGATCTAACTTAAGCGAACCAGCTCAATTAACTTCTTCTAAATTCAATGTTTTATTAGAAAAAGGACAGATTGAAAAAGTTATTGTTTACAATAAAGCTGAAGCTGAGGTATATTTAAATGCTGCTGCTCTTAAAGACGCAGCGAATAAAAAAGTAGCTAAAGATATTTTTGAAAGACCAAACAAAGGTCCTCACTATACTTTAGAAATTGGTAACGACCAGATTTTTCAAACGAAATTAGAAAAAGCAGTAGGCGAAGGCAAACTGAAAGATTTTAATTTCCTGCAAAAAAACAACTGGAGCGATATTTTAATCAGTTTACTTCCTATCATCATTATTATTGGTGTATGGATTTTCATTATGCGTAAAATGTCTGGTGGCGCAGGTGGCGGTGGCGGACAAATTTTCAACATTGGAAAATCAAAAGCTAAATTGTTTGACGAGAAAACAGATATTAAAACTACTTTTAAAGATGTTGCCGGTTTAGAAGGTGCTAAAGAAGAAATACAAGAAATTGTAGAATTCCTTAAAAACCCTGAAAAATACACCAATCTGGGAGGTAAAATCCCTAAAGGAGCATTACTTGTAGGACCTCCGGGAACTGGTAAAACCTTATTAGCAAAAGCTGTTGCGGGAGAAGCTCAGGTTCCTTTCTTTTCATTATCAGGTTCTGATTTCGTAGAGATGTTCGTAGGAGTTGGTGCTTCACGTGTTCGTGACTTATTTAAACAGGCTAAAGAAAAATCTCCTGCTATTATCTTCATTGACGAGATCGATGCTGTTGGTAGAGCAAGAGGAAAAAGCAATATGTCAGGCGGTAATGACGAAAGAGAAAACACTTTGAACCAATTACTGACAGAAATGGATGGTTTTGGTACAAACTCTAACGTAATCGTTTTGGCTGCAACAAACAGAGCTGACGTTCTTGATAAAGCTTTAATGCGTGCAGGTCGTTTTGACAGACAAATTTTTGTTGACTTACCGGACATTCGCGAAAGAGCTGAAATTTTTAAAGTACACTTAGCTCCTATCAAAAAAGTTGAAGGCCTTGACCTTGATTTCTTAGCAAAACAAACTCCTGGTTTCTCTGGTGCTGATATTGCTAATGTTTGTAACGAGGCTGCATTAATTGCCGCTCGTAACAACAAAACGGCAGTAGACAGACAAGATTTTCTTGATGCTGTTGACAGAATCATAGGTGGACTTGAGAAAAAAAATAAAATTATTACTCCTGAAGAAAAAAGAGCAATCGCTATTCACGAAGCTGGTCACGCAACAGTAAGCTGGATGTTAGAACATGCTGCACCACTTATCAAAGTAACTATTGTACCTCGTGGACAAAGTTTAGGAGCTGCATGGTATTTACCGGAAGAAAGGCAAATCGTAAGAACAGATCAAATGTTAGACGAAATGTGTGCTACTATGGGCGGAAGAGCTGCTGAAAAAGTAACTTTCGACAGAATTTCGACTGGAGCTTTGAGTGATTTAGAAAAAGTTACACGTCAGGCCCGTGCCATGGTAACGATTTACGGTTTGAATGAAAAAATCGGAAATGTTACGTATTACGATTCAACAGGTCAAAGCGAATACAACTTCTCTAAACCATATTCTGACGAAACTGCCAAAGTAATTGACAAAGAAATTTCAGAATTAATTGAAGGTCAATACCAAAGAGCAATTCATATATTAGAAGAAAACAAAGACAAGCTAAATCAGTTAGCTGATATATTGATTGAAAAAGAAGTTATTTTTAAAGATGACTTAGAGACTATTTTCGGAAAACGTACTTTTGATAAAAATTTAGAAGAAGTGGTTTCGTAAATAATGCAATAAATATGTAATATTTTTTAAAATCTTAATTCAAAATAGCCTTTTGAATTAAGATTTTTTTATCTTTGAACGTTTTCAATTAACATGTAAAGTATTTCATATAAAAATGAATTTTTTCAAAAAAATATTTGGTTCCGGCGATGCCTCTTCTGATGAAGAAAATGAAAGCGAATATGGAGGAAACCACTCTCCTGACAGTCATTTATCTATAGATGAAAGATTCATTTTTAATTTTAAGAAAAATGGAGGTAAATTTTTGTATTGTGAAAACAAACAAGAAGTTGCAGAACAGTTTGAAAACATTTTAGAAGAAAATGACTGGTTCGAAAATGAAGTTTTATGCTACGAACCCGCATTATTTAGTTTATTGGAAGAAAATAAATTAACATACATCTCCCCTAGAAACCCTAAGTTTTTATTGGCCACTTGTGAAAATTTAATTGCCGATGAAGGTTCTATTTTATTTTCATCGAAACAAATCAGGCAAGACAAACCAAATGAATTACCTGCAAATATTGTAATCATTGCAACAACAAGTCAGCTGCAATTAATTAAAAGTGATGGTTTAAGTGCCATTAAAAGAAAATACGAAAGAGACTATCCTACTAATATTACTACAATAAAATATTTCGAAAAAGCAAAGGAAGAAGATTTTACCCAATACGGAAGTGTTGCTAAGAATTTATATTTACTGCTCTTAGAAGATCTTTAAGATGAATGAAACACTCAAGAGAACCATTTCTGGTGCTGTTTATATCGCTTTACTATTAACTTCAATCTTGTTTTCTACTGAAAGCTTTATTATTCTTTTTGGTATCTTTCTAATTATTGCTACTTATGAGTTTTCAAACCTCGCAGGCATCAATAAAATCTTTTCTATTTTATTTGTTACTCTTTTTTATTCAACGGTATCCTTAACCAGTTTTTACAGGGTTGAAACTGAAAATTATATTAATAAATTCTTAAAAGATAAAATTCAAATTACCATCGATACAGATCAGCTATTTACTGTATTGCTTGTAATCACTCTAATTGTATCTGTAAAATGCATCGTGTTTTTATTTGATGACACGCAAAATATAAGCAGGATATCCAAATACATTTACTTAGTTGGATATATCATGTTACCTTTTCTTTTTATTACTAAAATTTCTTTCGGAATAAAAGATTACAACCCAAAAATCATCATCGGATTATTTATTCTGATCTGGACCAATGATACATTTGCCTATCTGGTTGGGAAATCAATTGGAAAACATAAATTATTCGAACGTATTTCCCCTAAAAAAACCATAGAAGGATTTCTTGGCGGAGTGGTTTTTGCTGCTTTTGCGGGCTTTTTAATTTCAAAATTATACATTCAGCCTAACCCCGAATTTAGTAGTAAATCAATCTTAATCTGGACTATAATTGCTTTAATTGTGAGTATTTTCGGAACTATTGGAGATTTGATTGAATCAAAGTTTAAAAGAATTGCAGGCGTAAAAGACAGTGGCGCTATTATGCCTGGCCACGGAGGTGTATTAGATCGACTAGATAGTGTTATATTTGTAGCACCAATTATATTTTTATTTTATCAAATTTTATATTATGTTTCATAAAGAAGGAGGTCCATCCATTTTATTAGGTACTGTGTTTGCGGTAGCTGTACTTTTAATTGCTGACAAATTCATTGATATTGCCTGGCTAAGAATGTTAGTTCAGATTGCCGGCGTATTAGTTTTGATCATTATTTTACAATTTTTTAGAAACCCTAAAAGAATTGCAATTAGAAACAGCGATCAGATCCTTGCTCCTGTTGATGGTAAAGTTGTGGTTATTGAAGAAGTTTATGAAGGTGAATTTTTTAAAGATAAACGCTTACAGGTTTCTATCTTTATGTCACCAATAAACGTTCACGTGACTCGTTATGCCATGGATGGAATTATAAAATTCAGTAAATACCACCCTGGGAAATTTTTAGTAGCATGGCATCCAAAAGCTAGTGAAGAAAATGAAAGAACAACTGTTGTAATCGAAAATGAAACTTTCGGACAGATATTATACAGACAGATTGCAGGCGCCCTTGCACGCAGAATTGTAAATTATGCTCAGGAAGGCATGCAGGTTGTACAAGGTACAGATGCAGGTTTTATAAAATTTGGTTCAAGAGTAGATTTATTTTTACCTTTAGGTACTCCTATTAATGTTGTATTAAACCAAAAAGCAATTGGTGGCAAAACCATCATCGCTACAAAAGCTTAATGATCGAAAAAGATTTAGATACTCGTTTTTTAGAGGCTGTAGAAACTGCTTTAAAAATGACTCAGGCCTCACTGCCGCAAGATGTGCAGTTACGACTTTATGCGTATTACAAACAGGCAACTTTTGGAACTGCTGTTTACAATCAATCTGAAAATTTTGATTTAAGAGATGCTTTCAAAACAAATGCCTGGATGCAGATTAGTCATATCTCGATAGATGAAGCTAAGGAAAATTATATTGAAATCATTAATTCACTAACATCAAAATAACTAACATTATGAAGAAATACATTGTTCATTTCAGCATTTTAGCTTCATTTTTTCTCTTATTTTCATGTAATGATAACAACAAACTAACCGAAGTTGTAGAAGTTCCTTTACCAACAAAAGAGGAGAAAATAACAATAGGATCGCCAAATGATGTAAAAGCAGATCCTGGTTCTTTTGAGATGACAAAACTACCTTATTCGTATGACGGGCTTGCTCCTGCAATACGAACACTTACTTTAGAAACACATTATTCTAAACATTATTTAACGTACACGAACAATTTTAATAAAGAAATTGCCAATACCGAATTTGAAAATATGCCTCTTGAAGACATCTTTAAAAAAATGGATCTCAGCAATGCAAAACTTCGTCAAAATGCGGGTGGCTATTACAATCATACATTGTATTTCAATATTTTAACTCCTAAAGAGCAGACCCCAAAAGACACTTTGGCAAGCGCTATTGACAAAGAATTCGGTTCTTTTGCTAATCTTACCAATCAATTCAAAGGTCAGGCGACAAAACAATTTGGTTCCGGTTGGGTTTGGCTGGTAGTGGACAGATACGGAAAACTGCAAGTTACTACAACCGAGAATCAGGATAATCCTTTAATGAAAAATGCTTTGATTCCCGGAACGCCTATTTTAGGAATAGATTTGTGGGAACACGCCTATTATCTGGATTACCAAAACAGAAAAGGAAGTTATATTGATGCTTTTTACGAACACATTAATTGGGAAAAAGTAAACGAATATTATATCGAAGCCCTCAAAAAGGTCAAGAAAGTATAAAAACAAAAAAGCTGATACAAAATAAAGTATCAGCTTTTTTGTTTTAAGATGTTCGCCAGATTTCCTTAAACCTGACAGGTTTGCGTCGAAAAACGCTGAGACATTACTTCAATTCGAAAATAAACGACTCTGAAGGTAATATTTTCACTTTTGCAACTCCTACTCCATTCATTACTTTTAGTTCAACTGAGCTCTTTTTATACAACTGATCCGTAAGATTGTATCCTCCATCTTTCAGATTCCATTTTGAGATAACATCAGCAGGAATTTTCAAATCGAATTCACTTGTTTTTTCAGAAGAAAAATTCGCAACAACAATCAACTTTTGATTTGCTGACCAACGTACATAAGAATAAATTAATTCATCATAACCTGGATTGTTCTGACGGTTTTCTGATTGAATTTCCTCAAAGCTTCCCATTAAAGCTGAACTATTAATAGAGAAATTCAATAATCGTTTATAAAAATCACGAAGGTCTTTTTCTGATTCAGAAAGTTGTCCGCCATCGAATTTCCCTTCATTCATCCAGCGTTGGTGATTAGGAACTCCTATATAATCAAAAATAGAAGTTCTTGTAGGTTTTCCAAAACCAGCATCTTCTTTTCCAGCCTCTCCTACTTCCTGTCCAAAATAAACCATTGTTGGCGAAGTACTAATTGTAGTAGAAACTACCATTAAAGGTTTTCCGCGTTCCGGAGTTCCTGCAAATTCAGAACTTGCCAAGCGTTGCTCGTCGTGATTGTCTAAAAAATGCAGCATATGATGCTCAATATCCAACATTCCTTTCTGAATATCAGATAATCCATCAGGAGATGATTTTCCGCGTATAACATCTTTCAGCTTATCATACGTTTCTACTTTATCATACAAATAATCCATTTTTCCCAAACGAATATAGTTGCGATATTCATTCGGATTATAGACTTCTGCCAATAAAAAAGCATTTGGATTTTTCATTTTAATCGCTGAATTCATATAGCTCCAGAATTCATACGGAACCATCTCGGCCATATCATAACGGAAACCATCAACACCTTTTGCTGTCCAATACAAAGCGATAGATTTAAACTTTTTCCAGGAATCAGGAACATCTTTATCCTGCCAAAAGGCAAAATGTTCGGGATACGATTTCTGATCAAAACCAGCCGGAAGTTCAGGAAAATCTTTAGAACCGTCAGGACGAATTCCGTAATTTACTTTTACCGTTTCATACCAGTCATTTTGATCCGGTTTTACTTTACGGGAACCATTTCCGGTCCATTTTGCAGGGTTTTCATCAAATACGCCATCAACAAGCGGATTCTTTTCTCCGTTTAACGGAATATCATTGTCCGGAATTTCAAAATGGTTATTAGGAATGTAATAAAAGTTATTGTTTCTGCTGTATTCTACATTTACATTGTCATCAGCACCAAAATCTTTAACACCTTCAGGATTATTTTTCCCTTCATATTTTCTGGCAATATGATTCGGTACAATATCAATAATCAATTTTAAACCCGCTTTATGTGTGCGTGCAATCAAATCTTCAAATTCCTGCAATCGATTGGCAGGATTAACAGCTAAATCAGGATTTACATTATAATAATCTTTTACCGCATATGGTGATCCTGCACGCCCTTTTACCACTTCGGGATCATCATCAGAAATTCCGTATGCTTTATAATCGCGAACAAGAGCATGATGCGGAACGCCGGTATACCAAATATAAGTAACACCTAAATCTTTAATTTCATGAAGTGCTTTATCTGTAAAATCATTAAACTTTCCAACACCATTTTCTTCAATTGTTCCCCAAGGTTTATTGGTTGTATTTTTATTCCCAAACAAACGGGTAAAAACCTGATACACCACAATTTTCTTATCCCCGGAAACGTCTTCCTTAACTATACTCATTTTTAAATCTTTGGTTTTACATGCAGAAAACAGCATGGTTGCAGCCAATCCCGCAACAAAAGCTTTTTTACTTATCATATTCATTTTATAAATTCTTTTTCGGAATTAAAGATAAATTCCATAATTCAGAAACCATTTTCTAAATTTAGGCTTATTTTTAAACTGAGAAGAAACTAAAGTCATTTTTGTTTTAATTTTAATTCAAAACAGCAAACTACAACGAAAGAGTACTACATTTTGTTGATAATTAAAAAAGACACAAAGGTTCAAAGTTTTTTTGAAATGATTAAAAAAATAATTCCCAAAATAAACAGAAAACCTTCTCCGCCTTTTTCCCTTTGAAACTTTACCGCTCTGAGCCTTTACAACTCTGAACCTTTGCATCTAAAAAGAAACCATTAAATTAATCCTAATAACATTATATGGTTGTAACCTTTTTCATAAATTTGACAAAAATTTAATCCATTGAAGAAATCACTATTTTTCATATCCTATTGTTTGCTTTTGTTAAGCGTACAATCCATTTTTGCACAAGCGCCAAAGCCTAAAACAATTAATATTGAAAATGCAGATTTGGTAGAAGTCAATGAAGCCTTAGTACCTGACGGAGTTTTACTGACCGGAAATGTAAAAGTAAATCATGACGGGATTGTATTAACGTGTAATAAGGCCTACGTGTTTAAGAAAGAAAATTACCTTAAAGCATTTGGAAATGTACAGTTAGTACAAGGTGATACTTTATTCCTGAATAGTAAATATGCTGAATATAGCGGAAACTTAAAAAAAGCTTTCGCCACCGGAGATGCTGTTATGAGTTCTCCTGATGCTACTTTACGAACAGACACTATTAATTTTGATCGAAACATTCAACAGGTTTTTTACAACACAAAAGGTACAATTGTTAATAAAGACAATACTTTGGTCAGTAAATCCGGAAGGTATTTTGTGGCTGAGAAAAAATTTCAGTTCCTGACAGAAGTTACCATTACAAATCCTAAATATGTTATAAAATCAAATCATTTGGATTATTACAGCAATTCAGGACATACTTATTTATTTGGACCATCGACAATTACAAGTAAAGAAAATTTTATCTATACCGAAAAAGGATTTTATGACACGAAGAAAAATCTAGCCCATTTTTTAAGGAAATCCTATATAAAATATGATGATCGACGTATAGAAGGTGATAGTTTGTACTATAACCGAAATATCGAATTTGCATCTGCAACACGAAATGTAAAGATCACAGACTCTATAAATCGCGGAATTGTAAAAGGACATTATGCCGAAATTTACAAACTAAAAGATTCCATGTTTGTCACTAAAAGAGCTGTAGCAATAAATCTTGTTGAAAAAGATTCAGTTTACATTCACGGGCAAAAATTAATGGTTACCGGAAAAGAAGGAGAACGTATTTTAAGAGCTTATAAAAATGTTCGCTTTTATAAAGTAGATATGAGCGGAAAATGTGATTCAATTCATTCCAATTCAAAAACTGCCCTGACAAAACTGATTGGAAACCCTATCTTGTGGAATGGTGAAAATCAAATCACCGGAGATGTGATGCATTTAATAGGCGATAATACGACCAAGAAATTAGATTCCTTAAAAGTACTCAACAATACCTTTATAGTCTCGCGGGATACACTCGGAACCGGTTTTAATCAGGTCAAGGGACTCAATTTGTTTGGAAAATTCAGGGACGGAAAATTACATGATGTAGATGTCATCAAGAATACCGAAGTCATTTATTATATGCGAAATGATGCCAATGAACTTATTGGAATCAATAAAAACGTAAGCAGTAAAATCAACCTTATTTTAGAAAATAATGTCGTAGAAACCATTACTTTTTTTAATAAAGTAGACGGCGATGTTTACCCTGAAGCCGATTTACCGGAAAATGCACGTAAACTAAAAGGCCTGCGCTGGCGCGGAGATGAACGAATAAAATCTAAAGATGATATTTTTACTGCCGAAGACAATGAACTCAATGATAAATTAATCCAGGAAGGAAAAGACGAAGAAGCCAAGGATAAAGATACCCCAATGAAAGTCAGGAAAGAAACCCTTGATTACGACAAAAAGAAACCTGCAGTTAAACCTGCAACAAAAACCAGTACGAAGACTACAAAATAAATTTTCAGTTTTCAGTCGCAGTTTTCAGTGTAATATCTTATGATAAAATTGCTCATGGTTTTTCAGTCTACAAAGCTTTCCGTCCCGATAACTATCGGGATTGCATTTTAATAATATAAACTTGACTTAAAACCTGACGAACTTTGCGTAAAACTTTGCGATCTTTGCGGTAAAATTTAAGTCACAGTCTCAGTTTTCAGTCAACTTGAAACATGAAACCTGAAACTTTAAAACAAACAACAGTGAATCCAGATTTTATAAAATACCAGGCACAAACTTCTCCTTACCCTTTAGGAATGGAAGTATCACATGCCATTGGTTCCTATATTTACGACACTAACGATAAAAAATACTTAGATTTTGTTGCCGGTGTTTCAGCATGTACTCTTGGTCATCAACACCCGAGAGTCAATCAGGCCATAAAAGATCAGCTTGATAAATATTCACATGTTATGGTTTATGGCGAATATTCACAAAGCCCGGCCGTTCAGTATTGCAAATTACTTGCTTCACTCCTACCCGAATCTCTAAACAAAACCTATTTAGTCAATTCAGGTACAGAAGCTATCGAAGGCGCTTTGAAATTAGCCAAAAGAACCACAGGACGCAGTCAGCTTATTTCTTGTCATAATGCTTATCATGGCAATACGATGGGTTCCATGAGTGTTATGGGATTTGAAGAACGCAAACAAGCCTTTAGGCCATTGCTTCCGGATGTTGATTTTATCACCTTCAACAACGAAGAAGATTTACAAAAAATAACCACCAGAACAGCTGCCATACTTTTAGAAACCATTCAGGGAGGTGCAGGATTTATTCAGCCTCATGATAATTTTCTACAAAAAGTCCGCAAACGCTGTGACGAAGTTGGCGCCATGATGATTGTTGACGAAATTCAGCCCGGATTCGGAAGAACCGGAAAACTATTTGGTTTTCAGAATTATGACGTGGTTCCTGATATTGTGGTTATGGGAAAAGGAATGGGTGGCGGAATGCCTGTTGGTGCTTTTACGGCATCTGCAGAAAAAATGGATCTGTTGACCGAAAATCCAAAATTAGGGCATATAACAACATTCGGAGGTCATCCTGTCATTGCGTCAGCATGTTTGGCTACTTTGCAGGAATTAACTGAAACAAATTTAATGCAGGAAGCCTTAGACAAAGAAAAACTCTTCAGATCGCTTTTGGTACATCCTTTGATAAAGGAAGTTAGAGGAAAAGGATTGATGCTTGCTGCCATGACAGAAAACGCCGAAATAACGAATCAGGTTATTTTAAACTGTCAGGACAAAGGGCTCATTTTATTCTGGTTGCTCTTTGAAGGATGCGCAATACGAATAACACCACCGTTAACCATTTCTGAAGAAGAAATAAAAGAAGGTTGTGCCATAATTTTAGAAGTTATGGATGAAATCGTGAAAAAAGAACAAGCAGTTTAATTAGGAGCTATTTCCTGCTATCCGCTATATCTTTTATTTTTCTAAAGAAAAAAATAAAAGGATACCGCTGCTATCAGGGCTAGAACTTCCGGTTAAAACAAAAATAAAATAATAATCAAATTAATCTTTTACAGATCAAAAGATTATAAATTAAAACAGAATAGAAATTCTGTCCATATTGTTAATTAAATTGTTCACAACAATTAATTCTCATTCCTCACAACAATAATATGGTTGCCTAAATTTATAACAGGCTAATTTCAAATAAAGACAGTATGCAATTAAGCAACGAAGAAGAAGATTATAACCTATCCCTATCCAAATTTGAGTCGATGTTAAAAACGAACAAAGTACTCTTTTTTGATTCTGAAGAATTTGAAGAAATTATTCTTCATTATTTAGACATAGGCAAGGCTAATTTAGCAAAGAAGGCCTTGAAACTTGCATTAGACCAGCACCCAAAATCTACAGGCTTAAAATTAGTACAAGTAGAAATGTTGGTTTACGACGACAAATTAGAAATCGCCGAGAAGCTCTTGAATGAGTTATATGCAATCGAACCTAACAACGAGGAAATTTACATCCAGAAAGCCAATATCTGTTCTAAGAGAGATCAACACGAAAAAGCGGTAGAATTGCTTAAAATTGCCTTGCAATATACAGACGACTACGCTGATGTGTACAACTTAATCGGAATGGAATATCTTTTTATGGACAACCTCGAGATGGCAAAAGACAGTTTTATCAAATGTCTTGAAGAAGATTTAGAAGATCAGTCTGCCTTGTATAACGTGGTATATTGTTTTGAATTTTTAGATCAAAACCAGGAAGCCATTGTATATCTAAACGAATACATCAATAAAAACCCGTATAGCGAAATCGCCTGGCATCAGCTTGGACGTTTGCATTACGGTGTAAAAGAATACGAAAACGCCATTCGCGCTTTTGACTATGCAACCCTGATCGACGATGAGTTTTTAGGTGCTTTCATGGAAAAAGCAAAAGCCTACGAACGTCTTAAAAAATACAGCGAAGCTATCGAAAGCTATAACAGAACTATCGAGTTAGACGATGCAACCTCTTATGCGCTATTGCGTATCGGGAAATGCTACGAAAAACTGGGTAATGCAGTTAAAGCGCTTCAATATTACAACCAAACAGTACACGAAGATCCGCTTTTAGACAAAGGCTGGATTGCCATTACTGATTTTTATGTTCGCCAGAAAAACTTTCAGAAAGCTTTATTTTTTGTCAATAAAGCATTAGCTATAGACAATCAAAATCGTTTGTACTGGAAACGTTATGCAACGATCAATAAACAAATGAACTTTTTTGAAGAAGCGGAATTTGGTTATAGAAAAGCAGTAGAATTTGGAGATTATGCCTTAGATACATGGTTGTTCTGGGTTGACATTCTTCAGTTCTTAGGCGAATTCGAAAGCGCTATTCAGACTTTACTACAGGCTACAGAATATTTTCCGGAAGAAAACGAAATCGAATATCGTTTGGCAGGATTGTATTTTATGATTCAGGACAACACCAAAGCAAAATTTCATTTAAGCAATGGTTTACGTTTAAACTTTGATAATTACATCTTAATCGAAGATTTATTTCCTGTAGTATGGTCAAAAAAAACAGTGAAAAATTATATTGAAAAACATAGAAAACAATAATGATTGATATTTTAAGAAGACGTTTTGGCTTGTTAGGCCGTAATATTAGTTACTCATTTTCAAAAGGATATTTTACAGAAAAATTTAGTGATGAAGTTTTTGCCGGCAACAGCTACGAAAACTTTGATATTGCCGATATCAATCATTTAACTGGTTTGCTTAAAAATAATCCGGACCTGAAAGGTTTAAATGTTACGATTCCTTACAAAGAACAAGTCATCCCTTTCTTAGATAAACTTTCAAGAAAAGCAGCCTTAATTGGTGCTGTAAACACTATTAAATTTACCAAAAACGGAAAATTAAAAGGGTACAACACCGATTATTACGGCTTCAAAAAATCATTAGAACCTTTATTAGAACCACATCATAAAAAAGCACTTATTTTGGGTACCGGCGGTGCATCAAAAGGAGTTGCTTTTGCCCTTGATGAACTTGGTATTCCGTATACTTTTGTTTCAAGAGAAGCAAAAGAAAACATCATTGATTATAACCTGATAAACGCAACTACTTTTGATAATTTCAAGATTATAATCAATTGTACACCTGTTGGAACAAGCCCTAATATAGAAGCTTGTCCTGACCTTCCGTATGAGTTTTTTACTGATAAACATATTGCATACGATTTGATTTATAATCCGGCAGAAACTCAGTTTTTAAAAAATGCCAAGGAAAAAGGTGCAGTAATAAAAAATGGTTATGACATGCTTATTTTTCAGGCAGAGAAAGCCTGGAAAATCTGGAATAAATAAATAAAAAAAAATACACTAAAATTTAGTGTATTTTTTTTTTTGCTTTTAGAATGGGTATTAGAAAAACTAATACATGTATATTATCGAAAAAAAACAGGATCACTTCGATGCTACCTTTAAATACAATGCAACAAGCAAAGGGTACCAATAATACTGTTCGAGATCATAAAATTTTATAATTATGGTATGGAAGTCGGAATGCTTATTTTGCTTTAGTTTGCAATAAAACTAAAATTTTAAGTTTAGGATATTAATTTAATTTCATTTTTCTAAAATTTCTATTAATCCCAAATTTAAATTTACTTCAAAAAAAACAGCTAAAAAACCCATATCATATTTGTAAATTACTTTAATAAATAGGAATTTATTCTTAAAATCGTGTATAAACAAACGATTTATTTTGTATTTAGAAACACCTTTACTATCTTTCGCTCTGTTTAAAATAAAAACCTTATACATTTAAAATGTTAGAAGAAAAGAATGATAACCTGCAAGAAGCAGACGGAAAATTAGAAATCGAAATTAGCGATTCTACACAAGATAATGCAATTGAAACATCAGAGCCTGAAACAGCTGCTGAAATTCCTGCTTCAGAAACTAAAACTGAAGTAGAAAATACAGCTGAAACAACAGACGATCAACATCAAACTGCATTAGATGCCATCACAAAGTCGAACGCTGAAGAGAGTGAAGATGAAACGCTGAAAGAGCGTCATGACATTCCTATGCAGGATTATGATACGTTCTCTATGGATGCACTTGTTGATGAGCTTAAAAAACTGATCAATACAGATAAAGTAATGTCTGTAAAAGATCACATCGAAGAAATTAAAAAGTCATTTTTATTACAATATAACCACCTTATAGAGGAGAAAAAAGAAGAATTTAACGCTTCTAAACAAGATCCGAATGAAGAATTCGAATATCATTCTCCGCTAAAATCTAAATTTGACGAGTATTATACCGTTTTTAGAGAAAAAAGAAATGCGCATTTCAAGCATTTAGAAACCAATCTGAAATCGAATTTAGAAAACAGACTTGCTATAGTTGAAGAGCTTAAAGAACTTATCAACCCACAGGAAAACATCAAAGACACACTTAAACATTTTAATGATTTAAGAGAAAGATGGAAAAATGCCGGAGCAATCCCAAAAGACAAATACAATCACGTTTGGAATAATTACCATTTTCATGTAGAGAATTTTTACGATTACCTACACTTAGATCGTGAAGCCAGAGATTTAGATTTTAAATACAATCTGGAGCAAAAGCAAAAAATAATTGCACGTGTTGAAGAACTGGCTAACGAAACAGACATTAGCAAAGCATTTCGCGAGTTGCAGGATTTACACAGAATCTGGAAAGAAGACATTGGTCCGGTTTCTAAAGAACACCGTGATACGATCTGGAATAAATTTAGCGAACTGACTAAGAAAATCCACGACAAAAGAGAAGTTTTATTTGAAAGCCAGAGAGCAAACGAGCAAAAAAATCTTGAAGCAAAAAAAGATATCATTTCCAAAATTGAAGTTTTAGGAACCGAAAAGGTAAACTCTCACTCTCAATGGCTGGTACAAATTCAGAAAGTAGAAGCACTTAGAAATGAGTTTTTTACTGCCGGAAAAGTACCATCTGAAGTTAATGAAGAAACTTGGGCTGCCTTTAAAACTGCCGTTAGAAACTTTAATTCTTTTAAAAATTCATTTTACAAAGACATTAAAAAAGATCAAAACGACAATTTGAATAAAAAAATGGCTCTTGTTGCAAAAGCCAAAGAATTGCAGGAAAGCACTGATTTTGGAGCTACTACTCCAATAATGAAACAAATTCAGGAAGAGTGGAAACAAATTGGTCACGTTCCTAAAAAATATTCAGACAAAATCTGGAAAGAATTCAAAGACGCTTGTAATCATTATTTCGATAAATTAAAAGAGCACAAATCAGAAGAAAATGTTGATGAAGTAGCTGCTTTTGACAATAAAAAAGCATATCTGGATGTTTTGAGAGCTTACCAACTTACGGGTGATCACAAAACTGATCTTGATGCTATAAAAGCACATATCGAAATCTGGAAAGGCTACGGAAAAGTGCCTTTTTCAAGACGTCATATCGAAGGAAAATTCAATAAAATCCTGGATGCCCTTTTTGAAAAATTAAGTTTGAGTAAAAAAGAAACTGAAATGATGCGTTTCTCTAACCGAATTGATTCTTTATCTGACAGCAACGATACTCGTAAATTAGACAACGAGAAGATTTTCTTAATGCGTAAAATTGAAGAGGTTCAAAATGAGATCTTCCAGTTAGAGAATAATATTCAGTTTTTTACTAATACCAAAAATGCTAAAAAAGAGAATTCTATAGTTCTTGAAGTGCGTAAAAACATTGCTATTCATAAAGAAAGCCTGGAACTTTGGAAAGACAAACTGAAACAGTTACGTAACCTGGGTCAGGAGTAATTAAAATACTAAAACTGCAGTGAGATATTCATTGCAGTTTTTTTTATACTGTTCGCATTTTACCGCAAAGCGCACAAAGGTTTACGCAAAGTTCGCAAAGCTAAATAAATACAAAGCTTTGCGAACTTTGCGTTTTATGTTCGCAATGCAAAATAATCCTTGGCGTGCTTTGCGGTAAAATTAACTCCAATATCTATCTCATTTCAACCTGAAACTTAACAATGTATTATAATTTCATGAAAAAGTTTCTGTAAAATATTGATTATATTTGATAAACCACATTATCTATTGATAATCAACAAATTCAATTATTAATCTTAATAACAACGAAAATGAAATTTACAAGAAAAGCAAATGCCAACTGGAAAGGAACAGGTATGGAAGGGACTGGAAAAATAAGTACTCAGAGTACCACATTAGATAATGCTCAATTATCATTTAAAACAAGATTTGCAGACGGAGTCGGAACAAATCCTGAAGAATTAATTGCAGCAGCTCATTCCGGCTGTTTTACAATGCAATTAAGCTTTTTACTTAATGAAGGTGGTTTTACTGCAGATGATTTAAATACAGAGGCTACAGTTACTTTCGAAGACGGAACAATAACTTTAATTCATTTAGACTTAAAAGGCAAAGTCCCTTCAATATCTGCTGAAGAATTTGAAAAAACAGCTGCGAAAGCAAAAGAAATCTGTCCGATTTCTAAGCTTCTAAATACCACTATTACACTTTCTGCTGCTTTAGTTAGCTAAAGAATAAAATTTTAAGCATAAAAAAACCATCCCGTTCTGGAACGGGATGGTTTTTTTTATTATCTCTAAATCAGTTTAGAATTACATTGTAGCTTTTAATGCTTTTGCTTCAGCAGTCATTTCTAAAGCTTTATAAACTCCTAATAATGTTTTAGACACATCTTCGTTTTTAGGATCTAACTCGTTTGCTTTTTTAAGATAAGGAATTACCCCTTTGAAAACATTTTCTCTTTGTGCTTTTAACACATCGTAACGCTTCATATCTTTTGCAGAAGTACCCAGTTTATTCATCTCATCAATAATTGGTTTTTCAGCTTCTAATTTTAAAGCTGCCAGATTAAGATAAGCATTTGTATAGTTTGGATTGATTTCGATTGCTTTTAAATAATACTTCTCAGCATCTGCCTGATTTTTAGCATTTCCACTAATAACACCAAGGTTGAAAACCAAATCAGCATTGTTTGGATCTTTTTGTAAAGCCTCACCAACTAATTTTTTATAGGTTTCAAAATCTTTAGATTCTAAATATAAGTTTGCTTCAGTAAGAATCAAAGAACTATCATCCGGATTCGCTTTTCTGGCGTCAGCGATTGCTTTTTTAGCTTCTTCGCTACGTCCTTTCTGAACTAAAATCAAGGCTAAATTTTTGTAGATTTCACCTCTTTTAGAAGGAATCGCTTCAGTCTTAGGTTTTTCGTGAGTTCCCAATTTTACAGCTAAATCTCTTTCGCTTGCAGTATTGAAACCATCTTCGTTACCTGAAATTTTATTTACAGCAGTATAACTGGTTCCTTTACCTGAGAAGTTTAATTTTTTTAATTCTTCGTACATTGGCAAAGCAAGATCAAAATCCTGAGCATTTACGGCAGTTGAAGCTGCATAATATAAATTGATTGTATCTTTTTTATCTAATAAATAAGCATCATACAATTTTTTTGCCCCATCGGCATGTTTATTAGCCTGAGAGTCTGCAATAGCCGAGTTAATCAACTTTCCTTTAATTTCAGTAATCGAAGTTGCAGCCTGAGTCGAATATTTTAATTTTCCGGAACCTTTTTCAATATCAATTAACTTTTTATAGTTTTCAGCAGCAAGGGACAAGTTTTTACTTTCGTCTGTTTTCTTGTTTGCTAAATCTAAATAAGCATTAGCTTTTACAAAATAGTATTGTGCCTGTTCAACATCTTTGGCATTTACTACCATATTTTCAGCATCATTAAGGATTGTGATTGCTCCTTGGGCATCTCCTCCTTTTAACGCTTTTTCAGCACTTTTTATCTGATCTTTTTGAGCAAAAGTAGCTACTGAAATCAATAACGCTGACGCAAGTATTACATATTTACTTTTCATAGTATTCAATTTGTGGTTTTAATTTTAATTTTCGTGATTGTTATTTCTATTCTTCAGATTCCTCTTCATCTGAATCATCTTCGTCTTCTATTTCTTCTTCTGAATCGTCGTCATCGTCATCTTCTACAGGACCTTCATCTTCAAGAACTTCTAAATCCGGTTTAACTCTTTCGATAGCTGATTCGATAACATTTCCATCTTCGTCAACAACCACTTCTGCAACGTCATCTTTCATAACTTTTGTTACAGCTGCAATAGAATCTTTACCTTTCAGGTTAATTAATCGAACTCCTTGTGTTGCACGACCCATTACACGTAAATCTTCAATTGCCATTCTGATTGTCAATCCAGATTTATTGATAATCATCAGGTCATCAGCATCAGTTACAGCGCTAATCGAAATTAGTTTTCCTGTTTTTTCTGTGATATTAAGGGTTTTAACACCTTTTCCTCCACGGTTTGTAATTCTGTAAACATCTTCACCATCGTCATCCACTAATTTCGTACGTTTACCGTATCCGTTTTCAGTTACAACCAGAATTTGTGAATCTGTAATATCATTTTTATCAACCGTAACCATACCAATTACTTCATCGGTATCGTCTTTTAAGGTAATTCCACGAACCCCTGAAGCTGTTCTTCCCATCGGACGAGTTTTAGTTTCCTCAAAACGAACCAATTTACCAGATTTAACGGCTAAGATAATTTGACTTTCTCCGTTCGTTAATTTTGCTTCAAGTAACTCATCACCTTCTTTAATAGTAATGGCAGCAACACCATTTACTCTTGGTTTAGAATATTTCTCTAAAGAAGTTTTCTTCACCTGGCCTTGTTTGGTTACCATGACAAGGTTATGACTGTTGATATAATCTTTATCTTTTAAGTCCTGAGTGCAAATGAAAGCTTTTACTTTATCATCGCTCTCAATGTTTACTAGGTTCTGAATTGCTCTTCCTTTTGCCGTTTTGCTTCCTTCAGGAATTTCATAAACACGCATCCAGAAACATTTTCCTTTTTGCGTAAAGAACATCATATATTGGTGATTGGTTGCAACGAACATATGCTCAAGGAAATCCTGATCTCTTGTTCCTGCACTTTTTTGCCCAACTCCGCCTCTGTTTTGAGTTTTGTATTCTGTTAAGTTCGTACGCTTGATATAACCTGCGTGCGAAATTGTAATTACTACATTTTCATCCGCAATTAAATCTTCAATACTTACATCACCACCAGAATATTCAATAGTAGAACGACGCTCATCTCCATATTTTTCACGGATTTCTTCAAGCTCTTCTTTAATTAAGTTCGTTCTTAAATCTACATCTGCCAATAAAGCTTTCAAATGCTCGATTAACTTCATCAATTCATCATATTCAGCTCTTAACTTATCTTGTTCCAGACCTGTTAACTGACGTAAACGCATTTCAACAATGGCACGGGCCTGAATATCTGACAAATTAAATCTTTCGATTAATTTCTCACGGGCTTCCTCTGTATTTTTAGATCCTCTGATGATCGCGATAACTTCATCAATATTATCAGAAGCAATGATTAATCCTTCTAAAATATGCGCTCTTTCTTCTGCTTTACGCAATTCGAAACGGGTTCTTCTTACTACTACATCATGACGGTGCTCAATAAAATAGTGAATCATATCTTTTAGATTCAGCATTTGCGGGCGGCCTTTTACAAGTGCAATATTATTTACACTAAAAGAAGACTGTAATGATGTAAACTTATATAAGGTATTCAAAACTACGTTTGGCGTAGCGTCACGTTTCAGGATATAAACGATACGCATACCGTTTCTGTCAGACTCGTCACGAATATTGGCAATACCTTCAATTTTTTTATCGTTAACTAAATCAGCCGTACGTTTGATCATTTCGGCTTTGTTCACCTGATATGGGATCTCGGTAACGATGATACATTCTCTTCCGTCAACTTCTTCAAAACCAACTTTTGCACGCATTACAATACGACCTCTACCAGTTTTAAAAGCTTCACGAACTCCTTCATAACCATATATTACACCACCGGTTGGAAAATCCGGAGCTTTAATATGTGTCATTAATTCGTCAACTTCGATATCATTATTATCAAGGTATGCTAAAGTACCGTTAATAACTTCAGTTAAATTGTGTGGAGGCATATTTGTCGCCATACCAACCGCAATACCTGTCGCTCCGTTTACTAATAAAGTAGGAACTCTTGTTGGCATTACTTTTGGCTCATATAAAGTATCATCAAAGTTCAATTGAAAATCAACTGTTTCTTTTTCGATATCTGCCATAATATCTTCAGATATCTTACGCATTCTGGCCTCAGTATAACGCATTGCTGCAGGACTGTCACCATCGACAGATCCAAAGTTACCCTGACCATCCACTAATAAATAACGCATACTCCATTCCTGAGCCATACGAACCATTGCATCATAAACAGAAGTATCTCCGTGTGGGTGATACTTACCCAGAACCTCCCCTACGATTCTTGCAGATTTTTTGTGGGCAGATCTTGAAGTTACACCTAAATCATACATTCCGTAAAGAACTCTTCGGTGCACTGGTTTCAAGCCATCTCTAACATCAGGAAGCGCTCTCGATACAATTACTGACATCGAATAATCGATGTAAGCTGATTTCATTTCATCTTCAATGTTAATAGGAATTAACTTTTCTCCTTCAGACATAAGTTGTTATGTTTAAATAATTATATTAGTTTCAAAGCGTGCCAAGATACGTTTTTTTGAAATTTTTTCAGCTATTTCCTTACACTTATTTCAATGATTTATTAACAACTTTATTTTCGCTTTTGGTTAATAAATTAAGCGTTTTTTAACGCTTTTATTGTTATTTTTTTTGTCTCTTAGCTGTCAGGAGTTCCTTAAGGGTATGGTTTTTGTTTTTCAAACACTAATTCACTAAATTTACAATACCAATTATATATTATGGATGATAATTTTTCACCAAGAGTAAAAGATGTTATTACCTACAGTAAAGAGGAAGCCTTACGTTTGGGCCACGACTTTATTGGTACTGAACATCTAATGCTAGGCATTTTAAGGGATGGAAACGGAAAAGCTATTCATATACTTAATAACCTTGCAGTCGATCTAGATCATTTACGCAGGAAGGTAGAAATACTGAGCCCGGCCAATCAGAGCGTTGAAGTAAATGCAGAAAAGAAAAATCTTCATCTTACGCGTCAGGCGGAAAGGGCACTGAAGACCACATTTCTTGAAGCTAAAGTATTTCAGAGCTCGTCTATTAGCACGGCGCACTTGCTATTGTGTATCTTACGAAACGAAAACGATCCAACAACCAAGCTATTGAATAAACTAAAAATAGATTATGACATAGCTAAAGAACAATATTTAAATATGACTCCAAACGAAGAAGAATTCTTAGAAAACTTGCCAAGAAACGAATCGTATAATGATGATTCAGGACAAGATGACAGTCTTAAAGAAAGTAGTTTTAATAATCCCGCCAATAAGTCAAACAAAAAATCAAAGACTCCGGTTTTAGATAATTTTGGGAGAGATTTAACAGAAATGGCTGAGGAAGGAAAACTAGATCCGGTTGTAGGACGCGAGAAAGAAATTGAACGTGTTTCTCAGATCCTGAGCCGTAGAAAAAAGAACAACCCGCTTCTTATTGGAGAACCAGGCGTTGGTAAGTCTGCTATTGCAGAAGGACTTGCGCTGCGTATTATCCAAAAGAAAGTATCACGTATTCTTTTTCACAAACGTGTGGTTACCCTTGACCTGGCAAGTTTAGTTGCCGGAACAAAATACCGCGGTCAGTTTGAAGAAAGAATGAAAGCCGTGATGAACGAACTGGAGAAAAATGATGATATCATTCTTTTTATAGATGAAATTCATACCATCGTAGGTGCTGGTGGAGCAACTGGTTCGCTAGACGCTTCAAACATGTTTAAACCTGCTTTGGCAAGAGGAGAAATCCAATGTATTGGTGCAACGACTCTTGATGAATACAGACAATATATTGAGAAAGATGGCGCTTTAGAAAGACGTTTCCAAAAAGTAATTGTTGAACCAACTTCTGTTGAAGAAACTATTGCGATTCTGAACAACGTAAAAGACAAATACGAAGATCATCACAATGTAACGTATACTCAGGAAGCCATTGAAGCGTGTGTTAAATTAACAAACAGATATATGTCTGAGCGTTTTTTACCGGACAAAGCTATTGATGCTCTTGACGAAGCAGGATCTCGCGTACACATTACCAATATTGATGTTCCTAAACAGATTTTAGATCTTGAACGTCAGTTAGAAGAAGTTCGTGAAATGAAAAACATGGTAGTCAAAAAACAAAAATACGAAGAGGCTGCCAAACTTCGCGATGATGAAAAACGCATCGAAAAAGATCTGGCTGTTGCACAGGAACAATGGGAAGAAGATTCTAAAAACAACAGAATCGAAGTTACAGAAGATAATGTGGCCGATGTTGTTTCTATGATGACCGGAATTCCCGTAAACAGAATTGCACAAACAGAAAGCAATAAACTGGCTAAATTACCTGAATTAATTCAGAACAAAGTAATTGGTCAAAACGAAGCGGTTTTAAAAATTGCACGTTCTATCCAACGTAACAGAGCCGGACTTAAAGATCCTAACAAACCTATTGGTTCGTTCATTTTCTTAGGTCAGACTGGAGTTGGTAAAACTCAATTGGCAAAAGTCCTTGCAAAAGAATTATTCGATTCAGAAGATGCGCTAGTTCGTATTGACATGAGCGAATACATGGAAAAATTTGCAATCTCTCGTTTAGTTGGAGCGCCTCCGGGATACGTAGGGTACGAAGAAGGTGGTCAATTGACTGAAAAAGTTCGTAGAAAACCATATTGCGTTGTACTTTTAGACGAGATCGAAAAAGCACATCCGGATGTGTTTAATATGATGCTTCAGGTTTTAGATGATGGATATCTGACAGATAGTTTAGGTCGCAAAATCGACTTTAAAAACACGATCATTATCATGACATCAAATGTTGGAGCACGTCAGTTAAAAGATTTCGGACAAGGTGTAGGATTTGGTACTGCTGCAAAAGTGGCTCAGGCCGATGAAAATTCAAAAAGCATTATCGAAAATGCGTTGAAAAAAACCTTTGCTCCTGAGTTCTTAAACAGAATTGATGATGTAATCGTATTTAATGCATTAGAAAAAGGCGATATTGATTTAATTATCGAAATTGAACTTGCTAAACTGTATTCTCGTATTGCAGAATTAGGATATAAACTAAATCTTACTGATAAAGCAAAAGCATTTATCGCTGAGAAAGGTTTCGACAGACAATTTGGTGCAAGACCTCTAAAAAGAGCGATTCAGAAATATGTTGAAGATTTGTTAGCAGAAGAAATCATAACTTCAAAAATACATTCAGGTGATGAAATCCTGATGGATTTAAAAGATGATTCTCAAGAACTTTCAGTAGAAATACATAAAGCTGAGAAACCGACTAATTTATAAATTAGTTTAAATTTATAACAAATTTAATTTACCCGTTACGTTTTCATAACATAACGGGTATTTTTTTTAGATAAATTACTATCTTTAGTAAAAGCAAATAGCTATTTTTGGCTATTAAATTCTATAAAAAAATAATAACGTATGCTTCAAAACAAAGTCATTTTAGGTAGCGAAGAATGGTGCTCATTTCCAGAACTAGGAATCCCAACAATCAAAGCTCGTGTGGATTCCGGTGCTAAAACTTCGGCAATGCACGCTATAAACATAGCTCCTTTTATAAAAAATGATGCCAATTGGGTGAAATTTGATATTAATCCAATTCAGAATAATATTAAAACCATCATTCATTGTGAAGCTCCGTTGGTTGACAAAAGGATCGTAAAAAGTTCAAGCGGATTTAGAGAACATCGTTATGTTATTCAGACCAGCATAAAACTTGGCGATATAAAATGGCCAATTGAAATGACCCTGACCAATAGGGATTCGATGGGTTTTCGCATGCTTTTAGGCCGTGAAGCCATGAGCGGACGTGTATTGGTTGATCCTGAAGAAAAATACATGTTAGGACAGCCTTCTCCTGAAACTTTAAAAGAGTTATACCAAAATTCAGAAAAAGCAACTTCGGGTTTACGAATCGGACTTTTAGCAAGTAATCCTGAATTGTACAGCAATAAAAGAATTATGGAAGCGGGTGAAATGCGCGGTCATGAAATGCATTTTTTGAACATCAAGGAATGCTACATGAAACTGGACGCCAAAACTCCTGAAATTCATTACCGTGGCGGAAAAATATTAAATCAGTTTGATGCCATTATTCCAAGAATTCGGCCAAGCATCACTTTTTATGGTTGTGCTTTAACGCGTCAGTTCGAAGCTTTAAAGGTTTTTGTCTTAAATTCGGCTACAGCCATAACACAATCACGAGATAAGTTATATTCGCTACAATTGCTTTTGAACAGCGGAATTGACATTCCTACAACTGGTTTTGCCAATTCTCCTTTGGATACTGACAATTTGATTAAAATGGTTGGAGGCTCACCTTTAATTGTAAAATTACTGGAAGGAACACAAGGAAAAGGGGTTGTTTTGGCAGAAACCAAAAAAGCTGCAGAAAGTGTTATTAATGCTTTTAAAAGCTTAAATGCAAATATTCTGGTTCAGGAATTCATCAAAGAAGCAAACGGAAAAGACATTCGCTGTTTTGTAATCGACGGAAAAGTTGTTGCCGCTATTCAGCGTGAAGCAATGCCGGGAGAATTCAGGGCAAATATTCACCTTGGAGGAACCGCATCTGTAATAAAGGTTACTCCCGAAGAAAAAAAGATTGCTATAAAAGCAGCAAAAGCAATGGACTTAAAAGTAGCCGGAGTTGACATTATTCGTTCTTCAAAAGGTCCATTATTACTTGAAGTAAACTCTTCACCAGGTCTTGAAGGAATTGAAGGCGCAACAAATAAAGATATTGCAGGAGAAATGATTAGAGCGATCGAGAAAAATTTTAAAATAATTCACTAGTTCATTCGAACTTCATAACATATAATTAATTTTAGCAGCTTTGTCAGAGTACAAAAATACATCTAACAAAACTATAAACAATTTTGTCATTCCTCGGAATGACAGACCTTGGCACTAAGCTTTGTCAAAGTTTTAAACTTTGACAAAGCTTTTTTATTTAACTTTAATAAAACAAAAGAATCAAAAATGGCACTAAATCCGTATTTCGATATTATTTTAAGAAGCGTTGCAGTCTATTTTTTTATGACGATTGCTCTGAGAATTTTTGGTAAAAAAGAACTTTCGCAATTAAATACTGCTGATATCATCCTGATTTTACTAATTAGTAATTCAGTCCAAAATGCAATGGTAGGACCTGACACGAGCCTTTGGGGAGGTTTGGTTGCTGCTTTGGCTTTATTTATCATTAATTTCATTATCAAAAAACTTACCCATAAATACAAAGGCCTCAATAATCTATTATTAGACAAACCGGAAATCCTGATTCATAACGGAATAATAGATTTTAAAACTTTGAGCAAATTAGACATTTCACACGAAGAATTAAAAGAAGCGGCACGTGAGCATGGTTTAGAACATTTGACAGATATAAAGCTCGCTATGTTGGAAATTGACGGTACAATAAGTATTATATCACAAGACAAACAAGACCTGAAACAAACGCATTACAAACGAAAACACAATCGCAAAAATTTACAAAATCTTTAATCATTTATAATAATACCTTTGATCGTTTTATTAGTTAAACCAAATGATTTCAGCCTATGATTCAAATTAACTAAAATATAATCTTTTTCTACAGGGAATTTTTCTGCTATCAATTTGTAGTGCTTTAAAAGCTTTCTGTCCTCTACTCCATTTAAAGCCTGCAACACAATATGAACGACTCTATTTGAACTATCATTCAAACCAGCTATAAAGACATCCAGATAATTACTTTTATTCTCTAATTGCCCCAGTGCATAATAAGCACTTACCTTTATATTTTCATTTTTATTAAAAGTAAACGGAACAATAATATCAGCATAATCAATATTCATTTCCTTTAATAGATAAGTACTAAAATCAAAGGTTTCATCATCGCAAATATTTTCAGCATTTGATTTTATAACATCCAGCCAATCTGAACTTTTATCTTTTGCATACCAAAACACAAACTGAAAAACATCTAATAAACTTTCTTTAGTAAAATCAACCAAATAAGGATAAGCTCTTTGGTAATCAAATTTTGTAAGGATCTGAAGCATCTTTTTCCGGAGCTCTCCTGAACTTAATTTATATTCGTTTTCTAAAACATCAAGTGCCTCTGCACCTATTTTTTCTTTTTTTAAGATCCCATTTAAGCTTTCGATCTTAGTTTCATTATCATTTGTCGAAAAATAAACTTCCAAAATATACTTGACACTTCCTCCTAATGTATAGGTAAACAAATCAGGTTCATTAATCATTACATTTTCAGGAATTATTTCATCAAGCCATCTTTCGTACCAATCTAAAAAATTAGATTCAAAAGCAAAATACGGCTTTTGTCTGTCACTATCCACATTAACAATTCTTCCTTTAAATTCTCCATTTAAAACAAGTGCGTGATAATAAGTACAGCCCTGGGTACCAATAGGCAATAGTCCTGAAAATATTTTTCCTAATTCAAGATCAAAATCTTCGGTAGAAATATCATCATTCTCTTCGATATTTTTGTTTAAATCAGACCAAAACTCATCGGTCATTTTGGGATGAGTTTTACAATCTTGTTTTAAATACAATTCAGTATTCTCATATACCAATTCATTGGCATTTTTTCCTAAAGGATAAATTCCGTAACCTGGTCCTGCTGCAGAATCGGCATACGAAATTCCGCCATTACCAATATGAAGCAAAAATATTTTATACTCTTCAGGAAGCTTCAGATTATATTCTTTTTCAAACTTTAAAATTTCATCGTTATTGGCCCTTTCACCCAAAAAGTATTTGTGACTGTCTGCACCAAATACTTTTAAATCTTTATCTGCATGTTTTGCAATAACCAACTTACTTTTAATTCTCTCTATTTGATTTAACGAATCCATTTTCAACCTTTATACTTTATTTATTTCTTAGTAAATGTAAATACATTATATTTCTAAAACAACTGGCAATATCAAACAAAAAAGCCAGTTTCAATAAAGAAACCGGCTTTTTTTATATGTTTTAAAATGCGATTTTTAGCTCTCACATTTCACAAAAATCATTTTACAATTAGATAAAAACGCTCAGTATAAAATAAACTAATCCTGCCAAAATAGCCGAAATAGGAATCGTTAATATCCAGGCCCAAATTAAACTTACCGTAACTCCCCAACGAACAGCAGAAACACGCTTAGTTAATCCAACCCCAATGATAGAACCTGTAATTGTATGGGTTGTACTTACCGGAATTTTTAAGTGTTCTGTAAAGTAAAGTGTCAAAGCACCCGCAGTTTCAGCAGCAACACCTTCAAACGATGTTACTTTAGTGATTTTAGAACCCATTGTTTTTACAATTTTCCAACCACCGCTTAAAGTTCCTGCGGCAATTGCAGAATAACATGCTAACGGAATCCAGGTTGGCATTTTAAATTCACCACTATCTGACGGAAGTACTACATCTAGCCATTCAGCCATATGAACTCCGGGATGTGTATTTAAATACACTACTACTGCTGCTGCAATAATACCCATTACCTTTTGAGAGTCATTTCCTCCGTGTCCCAAACTAAACGCAGCAGAAGATAACAATTGCATTTTTTTCAAAGCAGCATCTGCCTGATGTAAATTCAGACTACTAAAAATCAAACAAAATACACTAACAGTTAACACAATAAATGCAACTAAAAGCCATTTGATATTATGCGGTTCTAAAGCAACGCTCCAAAATTCAGATGACGGAAAACGAGCTTTATGTCCATCTTTAATAATTTCTTCGTAAGGAATCATTTGTGTGTAAACAAACCAAACGGTTGCAATCATTAAGGCTATTGTAAATATTTTTGGTCCAATACTTTTTCGGGAAGCATTCAACAACCAGATCGAAATTAAATAAGAAGCTAATGCGCCCAATAATGGTGCAAGAACAATAAATGCTATAATGATAAGAACTCCTGAGGGCATTCCTCCATCTTTTCCTGCCTTATACCAACTTACGATCTTATACCAATAATGTGTCGTTCCGTCTGCATCAACATAACCTGAAAAACCATGTACAGCAATCGCGTGCGCCACTGCTGCTCCTGCAAAACCACCAATTAAAGTATGTGATGAACTCGAAGGAATTCCTAACCACCAGGTCAATAAATTCCAGCAAATAGCTGCAATAACACCGGCAAGAATTACAACAAGATCAATTTGCATTGTATCAGCTGTTTTTGCAACAGTATCCGCAACCCCAAATCCGAAAACCCAATAAGCCAGAAAGTTAAAAAATGCTGCCCAAAGAACTGCCTGAAAAGGCGTCAGAACCTTTGTGGCAACAACTGTTGCAATAGCATTTGCCGCATCATGAAAACCATTGATGTAATCAAAAATTAAGGCTAATACTATAATAATTATAAGTAGCGTCATAAATTATAACTTCAGAATGAAATAAATTGAATTTAAGAATGTTTTACAGAAATAGATTCCAGTATGTTCGCAACACTCTTACATTTATCTGTTGCTGATTCTAAAACAGATAACACTTCTTTATATTTGATAATATTTTTAGCGTCTGTTTCGTTTTCAAAAATTTCAAAAACTGCTTTGTTATAAACGTTATCTGACTTGTTTTCCAGCTTATTAATTCTGGCACAAGCATCTTTTATTACTTTGAAATTCTTTAAATTTCTCAATTCTTTTACCGCACTGTCAATGTTCTGACAAGCTTCAAGATTGATTTCGGTCATTTTTCTGATTGATTTTGTAATCTTATCAACCTGATACAATCTCATTCTGCTTGCTGCCCCGTGCAAATAATCGGCAACGTTATCAATAGAAGTAATCAATGTGTGAATATCCTCTCTGTCAAACGGAGTAATAAAATTTCTACTCAATTCCAGATTGGTTTGACGTGTAATGTCTTCTCCTTTTTGCTCTAATTCGTCAATTTTTTGAAAAAGAACTTCTCTTTCTTTTAATGGAAGATTTACAGCTTCGTGTAAATTAGAAGCTAATTCAATTAAATTGCTTGAAGCCTCTTCAAAAAGTGGAAAGAATTTTTTGTCTTTCGGCACTAAAAATTGGAAAATACTGTTTATTGACATTTTTATATTTTTGATACGGCAAAATTACTTCATTAATAGTTTACAATGTTAAGCCATTGTTAACAAATCGTTTTCAATTTGGAAACTGTCAAGGAATTCAACGGTTTTTTCAATGTCGTAATGCAAGATTCTATCCTCCTTAACAAGCGGAACTACCTCTCTGTAACTGCTCAAAAACATCTCAATAAAATCACTGGATTTCAAAGGTTCTCTATACGCAATCGCCTGTGAAGCATTCATCAGTTCAATTGCTAAAATACGTTCTAAGTTATCTAAAACCCTTAGGGCTTTTGTCGCTCCGTTTGCCCCCATACTTACGTGATCTTCCTGTCCGTTACTCGATACAATACTATCTACACTTGATGGAGTAGCCAATTGTTTGTTTTGACTTGCAATACTTGCCGCTGTATATTGCGGAATCATAAAACCTGAATTTAATCCCGGATTATCGACCAAAAATGCCGGAAGATTACGCAATCCTGAAATTAACTGATAGGTTCTTCTTTCGGAAATGCTTCCTAATTCTGCCAAAGCAATTGCCATAAAATCTAAGGCTAAAGCCAAAGGCTGTCCGTGGAAATTTCCTCCGGAGATAATCTGATCGGCTTCTATAAAGATATTTGGATTATCTGTAACCGAATTAATTTCGGTTTTGAATACTTTTCTAACATAATCAATCGCATCTTTTGAAGCACCGTGAACTTGTGGCATGCAACGGAAAGAATACGGATCCTGAACGTGTTTTTTCTCCTGTGCAATAATTTCACTTCCTTCCAAAAATTCATTAATGCGTTGTGCCGTAATAATTTGTCCTTTATGCGGACGTATATAATGAATCAATTCGTTAAAAGGTTCGCTTCTTCCATCGAAACCTTCAAGTGAAATTGTTCCAATTAAATCGGCCAAATAGGAATATTTATACGCTTTTATTAAAATATGTGCTCCGTAAGCACTCATAAATTGCGTTCCATTCAACAACGCCAAACCTTCTTTTGACTGTAAAATAATTGGTTCCCAGCCAAAATGCTTCAGAACTTCAGCAGAAGTCACTTTTTTCCCTTCAAACAAAACTTCTCCTTCTCCTAATAAAGGCAAAGACAAGTGTGCCAAAGGTGCCAAATCTCCGGAAGCTCCTAAAGAACCCTGAGTATAAATTATTGGTAAAACATCATTATTATAAAAATCAACCAAACGATTTACTGTTTGCAATTGAATTCCTGAATGTCCATAGCTTAAAGACTGAATTTTAAGCAGCAACATTAACTTTACAATTTCTGCAGGAACTTCTTCTCCTGTTCCGCAGGCGTGCGACTTTACCAGGTTTTCCTGAAGCTTTGATAAATTTTCATTAGAGATTTTTACATTACATAAAGATCCGAATCCCGTATTGATACCATAAATAGGTTCAGAATGTGAAGCCATTTTTTTATCTAAATAATCACGACATTTCTGAACATTTACTTTCGCTTCCTCGGATAATTCAAGTGTTTTTTGATTCACTATGATTTCTTGCAGCGCTTCTAAACTTAAGGTTTCAGTACTTATATAATGGATCTCTCTCATATTGTTTGTATTTTAAGACGTCAAAATTCAACAAATCAATATTAAAAAGCAACATTTGTTCATAATAATTAAAATTTGAACAATTTCGGTTCCTCCGTTTTATTTATTTCATAATCCTTATCAGACAAAAAAATCAGATCTTTAATTAGGAAGAATTGAAGTTGATTTTATTTTAGAACCTCAAAAAACATTTCCTACCTAATATATAGGATAAAATCGTATATTTTAGAAGCATCTTACAACAAAAACAACACTATTATTATTTTAAGCCCTTTACAAAAAAGCGCTAAATATAGGAATACGTCATCTTTAGAGTTTTAATTTTAACAAATACTCAATATTGAATTGATGAGATTTGAATTATTAAAATATTCGTAAAAAGGAAATTAGGTTTTTTAACTTTTATAAAAAACTGTACTTTTGAAAAACCAAAATGAAAAGTAACAGCGCAAAATATCAATCTTCAATGACAGCTCAATCCAGAGTTGCAATTGCTGCTACAACAATTTCTACTACAACAACTACTACCCCTTAGGGGTATACATTTTTACATATAATCCGGGTTATCTATACTTTTTTCTAAAAAGAAGAAAGGTATTGGATACATGAAAAACATTTACAAAGAAAAAAAATAGTCGCAGTTTTCAGTTTCAGTTCACAGTTAATAACCTTTGAACCTTTGTTACTCAAAATCTTTGCACCTTATTAAAAAACATCAAAATGAAAGTATTAAAATTTGGCGGAACTTCGGTTGCCAATGCTCAAAATATAAAACTAGTTCTCGAAATTATAAGCCAGAATTCTAAACAGGATAAATTAGTAGTTGTTGTTTCAGCTCTAAGCAAAGTCACCGATTTATTACAATCAGCAGCAGCGAAAGCAGCAGCAAATGACGAAAGTTTCAGGGATATTGTTGCTGAAATCGAGAAAAAACACCTGGACACCTTAAAAGATCTTATTCCGGTAAGTGAACAAAGCAGTTTGCTAAGTCACGTAAAAAGAATCATCAATCACCTGGAAACTTTATTGGATGGCTGTTTTTTATTAGGCGAATTATCACCAAGAACTGCAGATACTATTTTAAGTTTTGGTGAATTGCTTTCTTCGTACATCATCGCGCAGGCGTATCAGCAAATTGATAAAAATGTTACATATAAAGACAGTCGCGAGCTAATTAAAACCAACAATAACTTTGGTAAAGCGGTTGTGAATTTTGAAGTTTCAAATCAATTGATTCAGGAATATTTTGGTAGTAATGAATCAAAAATCAATATTTTACCCGGATTTATCGCTCAGACTCCTGACGGAATCACTACAACTTTAGGTCGTGGAGGTTCTGATTATACTGCCGCAATAATCGCCGGTGCACTTGAAGCAGAACAATTAGAAATCTGGACAGACGTAAACGGAATGTTTACTGCCAACCCAAAAATTGTAAAACAAGCTCAGCCAATTGCCAACATCTCTTATCAGGAAGCGATGGAATTATCGCATTTTGGTGCCAAAGTGTTGTATCCGCCAACCATTCAGCCTGTTTTAAGAAAAAATATTCCCATTTTAATCAAAAATACTTTTGAGCCGGAAGCCGAAGGAACTTTAATTTCCAGTCAGGTTTCCTCAAAAGATACTGTTGTAAAAGGAATCAGTCATATCGATCATATTTCGCTCGTAACTCTTGAAGGTCCGGGAATGATAGGAGTTGCAGGTTCATCAAGACGTTTGTTCGAAGTATTGTCTCAGGAAAAAATCAATGTTATTTTTATCACTCAGGCTTCTTCTGAGCATTCTATTTGTATCGGAATTTTAAATTCGGATGCTGAAAATGCCGAAGCTGCGATCAACAGAGCTTTTGAAGTTGAGATCTTACAAAACAAAATTGATCCTGCTATTGTAGAAAAAGACCTTTGCATTATTGCTTTGGTCGGTGAAAACATGAAAAACCACCAGGGTTTAAGCGGAAGAATGTTTAGTACTTTAGGAAAAAACAACGTCAATATCCGTGCGATTGCGCAAGGTGCATCTGAACGTAATATCTCGACTGTAATCAACGAAAGAGACGTTAAAAAAGCACTGAATACTTTACACGAAAACTTCTTCGAAGAAAACACCAAACAGCTGAATTTATTTGTGATGGGAGTTGGAAATGTGGGTGAAAAATTCATCGAACAAATTCACAATCAAAGAAAGTTTTTAAAAGAAAATCTAAAAATCAATGTTCGTGTTATCGCTTTATCGAACTCCAGAAAAATGCTTTTTGACGAAGATGGAATTTCTTTAAAAGACTGGCAATCGGCTTTAGAAAAAGGCGAACATGCTATTCCGACTGAATTTATCGCACGTGCCAAAGAACTCAATTTACGTAATAGTATTTTTGTGGATATTACAGCAAATGCAAGCGTTTCTGAGACTTACGAGAAATTCTTAAAAGAAAGTATTGCCGTTGTAACCTGTAATAAAATTGCCTGTTCATCTGCATACGACAATTATAAAAAACTAAAAAGTTTATCCCGCCAGTATAACGCTCCATTTTTGTTTGAAACAAATGTTGGTGCGGGATTACCAATTATTGATACTGTAAAAAACTTAATTGCTTCTGGCGATAAAGTGCATAAAATCCAGGCGGTTTTATCAGGAAGTTTAAATTTCATTTTCAACAATTTTGATAAAAACAACTCTTTTCATGATGTGGTTAAAGAAGCCGGAGTTCAGGGATTCACAGAACCTGATCCAAAAATTGACTTAAGCGGAATTGACGTGGCACGTAAAATCCTGATTTTAATTCGCGAAAGCGGTTACGAAATGGATATTGACGCCATTGCCAACGAATCGTTCCTGCCAACAGAATGTTTAGAAACAACAAACAACGAAGACTTTTTTGCCTCGTTAACCAAACATGCTGCTCATTTCGAAAAAATCTATGAAGAGGCTTTAGCCAAAGATTCAAGATTGAAATACGTTGCACAATTCGAAAACGGAAAAGCAAGCGTTGGTCTTCAATTTATACCAAAAGATCATCCTTTTTATAATCTTGAAGGAAAAGATAATATCGTATTGTTCTACACAGATCGTTACGTAGATCAGCCTTTATTGATAAAAGGTGCCGGTGCGGGAGCAGCTGTTACAGCATCAGGGATTTTTGCGGATGTTATTAGAATAGGAAATAATTAAAGTCGCTGAGTTGCTAAGTTGCTAAGTTTCTAAGTTTTTTTTACTTAATCTTAGCAACTTAGAACCTTAGTAACTTTGTAACTCAAAATAAAAAGTTGCAACAAGAAACCTTAGAAGCTTAGGACCTTAGCAACTTAGAACCTTATAAAAAATGGAAATAAAATTATTCTGTCCCGCTACAATTGCAAATCTCTCATGCGGATTTGACGTACTTGGACTTTGCTTAGACAATGCGGGTGATGAAATGATTGTTCGTAAAGTAGATGAAAAAGGAATTCGCATTACTAAAATTGTGGGTGCCGATTTGCCTTTGGAAACCGATAAAAACGTTTCGGGTGTGGCTGGTATTGCAATGCTTGAAGCTTACGAAAGAGATTTTGAAGCAATAAATTTTGGATTCGAAATCGAAATCTACAAACACATCAAAGCCGGAAGCGGCATTGGAAGCAGTGCTGCAAGTTCTGCCGGAGCCGTTTTTGGGATTAATGAATTATTAGGAAAACCTTATTCGCGTAAAGATTTAGTGCAATTTGCGATGCAGGGCGAGAAATTAGCCAGCGGAAACGCTCATGCCGACAACGTTGCTCCTGCCCTTTTAGGCGGATTTACTTTGGTAAGAAGTTATGCTCCGCTTGATATTATCAGAATTGATAGTCCGGAGGAATTGTTCGCAACGGTAGTTCACCCTCAAATTGAGCTAAAAACTTCTGATGCGCGTTCGGTATTAAAACAAACCGTTTCCCTAAAAAGCGCGATCATGCAATGGGGAAATGTAGGCGGATTAATCGCAGGATTATACACCAAAGATTACGATTTGATTGGAAGATCGCTTCATGACGAAATCGTAGAACCTTTAAGAAGCGTTTTGATTCCGGGTTTTGATTTAATCAAACAAACGGCTCTTGAAAATGGTGCTTTAGGTTCGGGAATTTCAGGTTCAGGTCCATCGATTTTTGCTTTAAGCAGAGGAAAAGACACCGCTGATCAAATTGCAAAAGCCATGAGCGAGGTTTACGAAAAAATGAACTTGCCGTATGAAATTCACGTTTCGAAGATTAATCCGGATGGCGTGAGAATTCTTTAAAAGGAATTAAAAATTAAAAATTAAAAATCATGCACTGCTTTTCAGACTGAGCGATCCCGAGGCTTCGGGAGAAGTCCCGCAAAGTATGACACAGAGTATAACACATATAGTTTGTCATTCCGAGGAACGAGGACACGAGCGATAGCGAACTGGCGAAGCAATCTCCACAAGTAACTCCGTAATGTGAGTCAATCTTTGTCGAGCTTCTCGCGGAGATTGCTTCGCCAGTTCGCTATCGCTCGTGTCCTCGTTCCTCGGAATGACAAAAAAACCGAATAATAATTATTGAACTTTAAAAACCACAAAGCTTTGCGAACTCTGCGTTTTCAAAAGAAACCAATTCCTTGCGTCCTTTGCGGTTAAATAATAAAAAACCATGAAATACTACAGTTTAAACCATAATGCCCCGGAAGTTTCTTTTAAAGAAGCTGTAATACAAGGATTAGCGAGTGATAAAGGATTGTATTTTCCTCAAACCATTACGCCATTAAATCCTGCGTTTTTTAATGTAATCGAAAATCTAAGCCATAACGATATTGCTTTTGATGTGATTCAGCAATTTGTGGGCGATGAAATTCCGGAAGAAAACCTAAGAGAAATCATAGCCGATACTCTAGTTTTTGATTTTCCGGTTGTGGAAGTAGAAAACGGAATTTATTCATTAGAATTATTCCACGGGCCAACAATGGCTTTTAAAGATGTTGGAGCGCGATTTATGTCACGTTGTCTGGCATATTTTAATAAAGACAAAAAAGACAGTAAAAATACCGTTTTAGTAGCCACTTCAGGAGATACTGGCGGAGCCGTTGCCAGCGGATTTCTTGGCGTTGACGGTGTTGATGTCGTGATTTTATATCCGTCAGGAAAAGTAAGCGACATTCAGGAAAAACAATTGACCACTTTAGGCAAAAACATCAAAGCACTTGAAGTAGATGGTGTTTTTGATGATTGCCAGGATATGGTAAAAAAAGCGTTTTTAGACGAAACTTTAGCGCATAAAAACCTGACTTCGGCGAATTCTATCAATATTGCGCGTTGGCTGCCGCAAATGTTCTACTTTTTCTTTGCTTACAAAGCATTGAAAAGCCAAAACAAACCGTTGGTTTTCTCTTGCCCAAGCGGAAACTTCGGGAATATCTGTGCCGGAATTATGGCTAAGAAATTAGGTTTACCAATCGAGCATTTTGTAGCTTCTACAAACGTAAACGATACGGTACCAAGATTCTTAGAAAACGGAAAATACGATCCAAAACCTTCTAAAGCGACAATCTCAAACGCCATGGATGTTGGAAACCCAAGTAACTTTATCAGGATTCAGGAATTGTACAATAATGACTTAAAAGCGTTCGAAAAAGATTTCTCTTCTTATAGTTATACAGATGAACAAACACTTGAAGCTCTAAAAAATATTTATAGCAAAAACGGTTATATCGCAGAACCACATGGCGCTGTTGGTTATTTAGGTTTGAAAAAAGAACTTGAAAAACACGATAATGCGATTGGTGTTTTCTTAGAAACGGCACATCCTATTAAATTCCTTGATGTGGTTGAACCTGCTTTGGGAATTACGCTTCCTATTCCGGAACAAATTGAGAGTGTTATTAATGAAGAGAAAGTAAGTGTTAAGATTTCTAGTTATGAGGAATTGAAGAGTTTCTTGGGGTAAAAAACATATGATAAAATAAAAAAGCGAGTAAAATTTTTTTACTCGCTTTTTTATTCCATTAAGCTAAAATTACTTTGAGTTAGCAAACAAAAAATATCAAGTACGGAAATCCATAAAAATTGGTAAGAAAAAAACCATATATTTGAAAAACAAGAAAACGAAATAAACCTTCGTTTATCTACCCGATTTTAGGTTTATATGCGAAAGTTTGTTTCACATATAAACGAGTTATTGGCAATAATAAATACAACCAAAATGAAATACGATTCCGAAATTGAATATTACACAGCTCATAGAAAAAGTAGAAACAGACTATATATAATAGGTTTCTTTTCGTTAGTCTTTTTTATACTAGGAATATTGTTCTTAATAATGCCTTACGAAATTTCAAACATAACCCTTTTCGGACAACGAACAGTCATTCTTCTAGGTGTTATAATGCTAATCGTTGGCATGGGTGTGTTTCTTTTCGTTTACTTAAACTCAAGACCATACTTTAACTTTATATCAAGGCGTTATGATGATTACGATGACATCGACCTAAATACATATTTTAATCGAAATCTCAGAAAAAACCTTGTAGAAAAATATGGTTCTGGCTATGAGTATAAAGAAGAAGACAAAAGTAAACCTAAGCTATTTGAAGCAGATTTAGCTGCGTTCAAGAATAAATTTGTAGAGCAATCACTTCATGATTTGGAATTTGCCAACTTGTTTGAAGAGCTCTACAAATCTGATGTGAAAATAAAATTGCAAATAGAAAGACTTGAGAATAACTCTAACTTAAATCTTATTATTGGGATAATAACTACATCTATAGCAATTATTATTCTAGGGGCATCAATCTTTTATCAAAAAAACTTCTTAACTAATTTAGACTTACTATCTCACTATATTCCAAGAATATCTACAGTGATTTTCGTTGAAATATTTTCTTTCTTCTTTCTTAAGCTGTACAAGAATAATTTAGCTGAAATAAAGTATTTCCAAAATGAAATGACAAATTTGAACTTCAAAATTGCAGCACTAAAAACAGCACTAAAAACTAAAGATGTAAACACAATAACAGAAATCACTAAGACATTTTCGATAGCGGAAAGAAACTTCATCCTTAAAAAAGATGAATCAACAGAAAAAATAGAAATTCAAAAAATTGACAATGCAAATTCGAATGGTTATTTTCAATCACTGACCGACTTAATAAAATCAATAAAAAAGTAGTATTACCTATAATACTTTGTTAGTGCTTTAGTCGCGCTCATGACCGATCCAATTACAATAATTCACAAAAAATATTAATGAATTCTAGAGCATAAATAATAGTAATTACTATGAATTTGCTTATTTTCATTATTTCTATTTAAATAAACCTAACGAATGACATTAGCAGACTTAATAAAAGATTTTATAGATACAACGAAAGAAAGATTAAAAACACCAATATCAGGAGCTTTTTTATGGTCTTTTATCATTTATAATTGGAGACCAATTTTACTATTATTTTTTTCTAATGCATCTATTGAAAATAAAATTATTGTAATTAACCATGAGTACTGTAACTTTTGGGCAATCTTCTTACCTGTAGTAATAGCAACATTTTATACTTTGTTAATTCCAAAAATAATGTTGTTGATAGAAAGTGATTTGGCACCTACACAAGATGATAGAGTAACAAAACGTTATGAAGCAGAGAAACATGTAGTGAAGCAAAAAACTAATGTTGCCAGAGAAGAGTTTTTATTAAAAAATGCAGAATCAGGAAATAAGGAAATTCAGGAATTACTGGATCAGATAGAGTCATTGAAACAACAAAATGATGGTCTGAATGAAAGTATCAAGCAAATAAATGATTCAAACAATGCTACAATTAATGAGCTTAATAATCGATTAAAAATTTCAAATGATATTTTGATTCAAGCACAAAAAAACTTTGGCAACTCAAATAATTTAAGGGAAATAGAACGTCAAAAGTTTAATATGCTACACGATACAATTCTTGCTGACACAGTTAATTTGGAAGAAAAACTTGTAAAGGAGGTTTTAAAAGCAGCAGATGCTTTAACTCTAGAAGAGTATCTGATATTGAGAACAATAGATATTAATAAAAAACCCTTGTATTTTGATAATTCATCAAAGACCAATGATATACTTCATAATTTGTCAGGTAAGAACATTTTACACTATGACATTTTAAAAGATGGACCTCAAGTTACTCTTTCAAATATTGGAATTATTATTGCAAATATTATACAAACATCGTATTTATAATTCCCCTGGTAGTGCTAGCGCCCCGCTCGTGAACACAAAGAAATTCAAAACCCGCTCTGCGAAGTGTTACGATCGCTGTGCGAAGTCTCCCGACTTCGTACCCGTTCCAATTAACCACAAAGCAAATTACAAGACATTGGAGCGTTATATTAGGAGTGGGTACGAAGTCGGGAGACTTCGCACAACATTAGCGCTCGCTAGCAATTGAACATAAAAATAAAAAAGAGATCTTAAATTAAGATCTCTTTTTTATTTAATATATGTCAAAAAACGATTACTTCCCGTTTAATAACTTCTCTAAATATTCAACTTTATCTTTTTCAGCTTGTACCAAACGTTCGTAAAGTTCTACAACTTTATCTAAAGGATTAAAAGTACAATTGCAATTGTAATCACCTGAAGTAATTGAACTGTGATCTTGAAAAGTATTACCAATAATATTAAAAACCGCTTCTTCCGAAAAGTTTTTAATCGCTTCAACAGAAACCTCCAGAACTTTTGCTATCTCAATTAGTCTTTCTTCTTCTACAGTTTCGCTGTTTTCAATAGCCGAAATCGTCTGCTGACTTAATCCTAAAGCATATGCCAGTGCTTCCTGTTTCATATCTTTAAGCTCTCTGATACGGCTTATATTTCTGCCGATATGTTTTGGTTTTATTGCTGTACTCATAATTCAAAGATATTTAAAATTCTTAAACGAAAATAAATTTAGGTAAAAAACAAACTGTTTTTGTAAGATACTCTTTTCATAATTATATAAACTGAAAAATTCGGCTTTAGCCAAAAAAACTAACAATTAGGCGAAAGCCATTTTATAGTAGTTTCAGACTCTACAATACATTTACTTCTAAAAACTTCTCCAAAATATTATTACGCTTTTACGTGTTCCCGTAACGAAATCATAAAAATAAAACGCAATTTTACATCATATAACGGAGTTTATGCTCCTGTATAAATCCAAAATAAACTAAACCAAAAACTAAAAATGAAGAAAATTACCCTAAAAACAATACTTGCTTTTACAACACTATTATTTATCAGTTGTGCAAGTGAGGAACATGCAACATCACAAACAGAAGCCTCTGATTCCAGATTACCCAATCAGGAAGTTTATAAACCCGCAATACAATTGGTTCCAAAAAACCTGACTGCAAAAAGTACCGGGAAATCGGCCGTAACTTCTGGTAAACATCTTGTTAAAGAATTAAGTTTTAGAGTTACACAAGATCCACAAGGAAATGAAGTTCGCAGCAGTATTACTGATAACCGCTATTCATATGATTCTCATGGACGTTTACATTCAGTAGACAGATACAAAAACGACGCTTTATATTTCAACCTTACAAAGTTTAATTTTAATGATGCCAATCAGGTTACTAACACCTATTATGCTGATATTGTAGCAGAAATTAATAGTGGAGGATTTATTTCGAAAGTGACTGCTCCTGACGGAACAATAACTGATATTTTCTATGATGAAATTGGCCGGGACATCAAGGAAGTCGAAAACGGTACCTATATTCAGGAACTAGATCAACTGGACGCTAATGGTGACTATTCGGTTATTGAAGTTACAAATCCGCAATCTCTAACTTATTTATACAGTTATGTTGGTGATAAAGTGTTTGTTGACATCGTTCAGACTCAAAAGAATTTTGCTACACTTAAAGAAGGCACTACTACTAATGAATACGAATACAAAGATAAAATCACTAATATAACGTATGAACTTACCGTAGATTACACAAAAGCAGGTGTTTACTCCAGCGAACCAATTTTTAGATGTTATATTTATAATTGGATGCACATATTAGATTGGAAATACAAAGCTGTATCTGACGGTGTAACCGAATATGAACAGAGATACGATTACGAATATACGTATGATGCAGATGGCTATTTAACCGAATCAAAACGTACAAGAACGAATATCCTTTATCCAGAAGTTCCTCCTTATGTAACAAAGACTTTGTATACATATGAATAACAATCAAACTAAAAGCTACAACTCAAACTTGTAGCTTTTTTTATGATTAAAATTAAAACCTTGTAATATTTAGTATTTTTATATTTTTAAAATTAACCTTATTCGTGAGAGGTATCTTGCTTATTTATAAAATATGAATTCTAAAAATTAAAATACTTATGGCGGTTTGGCAATATCTCTTAATCGTTGTTCCTGAAAAAGCAATTCAAGATGATTATCAATGTATTATTAAAAATAACACATCAGAGTTTTTACCTGAAACAAAATCTTTTTGGAAAAATTTTGAAGGTGACATTCCTTCGATTATTGCTGAACTTGATCAAATTATAAAAAGAGCTGATTGGGGTGATGAAATTTTTATAAATTGGAAAGGAAATGGAAATATTGAAGAAGATAATGATGCTTGCATTTGTTTAAATGATAATAAAACACAAATTGAAGAATTTCATTTCCGCATTGATTTGAGAAAAGCATCAAATATCAACAATGTTCTTCAATCGATTTTAAAGATTTGTGAAAAGAATAAATTGGTTTTAATTGATCTAAAAGGAGAAGTGATGAAACCCAAAATAGATGTTATCATTGAAAGTATAAAAAATTCTAAAGCGAATGCCTTTCTAACCGATCCAATAATCTTTTTAGAAAATTTAAATAATAAACTCTAGTTAAATTGTTTTAGTTATGAACTAAAAGCATTTGCAATAATGTATTTTTTCCTCCGGCTAAACGGGAAACAATTTAAATATTAAAAATAATTACAGCATAAATATTACCATGATTACAAAAACAACATTACAAGACGTTCCTGCATTAACAACTTTAATCAACTCTGCATACAGAGGTGAAACTTCTAAAAAAGGCTGGACAACCGAAGCTCATTTATTAGAAGGAAAAAGAACCACCGAAGAAGAATTAACCGAAATCATTTTAAACCCTAAAAATACATTTTTGAAATTTACAGAGAACGAACAGATTATTGGTTCGGTTTTATTGGTCGAGAAAGAACATCAATTGTATGTGGGAATGTTAACTGTTTCTCCGGAATTACAAAATAGCGGCATTGGAAAAAAGATGTTGGCAGAAGCTGAGGTTCATGCTAAAACTTTGGGTTTGTCTACACTTAGTATGACCGTTGTTTCAGTTCGTGCAGAACTTATTGCCTGGTACAAACGCCATGGTTATGTGGATACGGGCGAAAGAGAAGCTTTCCCTTCAAGCGATATTCATATTAATATTTCGGATAAGCCTTTGGAGTTTATCTATTTAGAAAAAATAATCTAAGTTTTATTGCCACGTTTTTTTTAACCATATAAGTGATATAAGTTCATTTAAAAGCAGGGTGAAAAGTGTTTTTAAAACTTAAAGTTATATAAATATTCGATAAATGAACATAAGTCTTTTACCTAAAAAAGATAGTAAATGCTCTGTTTGGAGTGGTGGATTGACATATGAATATATTATATATCCTGAAACAGCAAACTATACTGATAGAGATTTTGTATTCAGAATAAGCAGTGCTACAATAGAGCAAGAACCTTCAGAGTTTACTAAGTTTAAAGGTTATCACCGATATTTGGTGATGCTTGATAATTGCCTGAATATTGAGATAAACAAAGAAAAAAAAAGATATGAGAAATATGAAATCATGGAATTTAATTCGGATGATGAAGTGACTTCTTATACAAAAGGTACTGATTTTAATTGGATGGTTTCTGAAAGAACAGGCCATCATAAACTGAAAATAGCCAATAGTAATCAAAATTATAATGCTGAAATAATAATTTTATTTGCTTTAGACACAACAGTTATTAAAATTAATGAGAAGCCCTACGATCTGGAACCTCATGATTTATTAGTCATTGAAAATCTGGAAAAGGAAAATATAATGCTTCATTTTTCTAATGAATGCCTCTCTGGAATATTAGATTTTTAATCTGATAATTTAGTTTTATTTGTTTCAGGTTTCAGGTTTCAGGTTTCAGGTTTAACCGCAAAGTACGCAAGGGTTTACGCAATCCCGATAGCTATCGGGAGCTAAGTTTTTATGCGGGATTTTTATATCGCGCAAAGACGCTGAGGCGCAAAGAAAAATAAAACTTTGCGACTTCGCGTCTTTGCGCGATTTTTTTCAACAACGTGTAAGACGCACTGCTGTGCGTCTCTACAAAAAACTTAGAAACTTAGCACCTCAGAACCTTAGCACCTTTTTTTAATCTTTGATAGAAACTCGTGTGAGACACCAAGATAAGAGGATAAATTTCTGTTATTGATTTTATCGGCTTTGTGTGAGTACTTCTCAATAAACTCGAGATACCTTTGTTTTGAAGTTTTGTTCAGGACATCTATAAGTCTTTGCTGAATGGCGATGTTGGCTTTTTCGACCAAAAGAATGTGAAACTGAATTAATTTTGGTACTTGCTCAAATAAGATTGCTTTGTTCTTCTTGCTAATAACCAAAATCTCACTGTCTTCGATTGCCTTGATGTTGTAAGTTGTAGGCTTTTGATGATAGAAACTTTCTAAGTCACACATCCATTCGTTTTCGAAGGAGAAGAAAATGACACTTTCGGTACCGTCGGCATTCAAAATGTAGATTTTGAAAGCACCTTTTAAAATAAAGCCTTCATAAGAACTGTTTGAATTCTGAATTTGTAGGTATTCATTTTTTTTGAGTTTAATAAACTCGACTTTTTCAACAACAAAATTCCATTCTTCATCTGTTAACGGAATTTTGCGTTCTATGCTTAATCGTAAGTTTTTGTACATGTGGTTTTTACTTTTATTCTTACTCAGGGGCGTAAGTAGGTGAATGAATGAAAAATAATGTAATCGATTACGTAAAATTATACTTTTTTGTAATGGAACAGTTGTTAAAAATACAATTAATAGTAAATTATTTTCAAAACATTGAACTTGTTCAACTTTTTTCATACTAATTATAAGCAGATTTGCAGTATTAACTATTTAACCACACTTAATTTAATCAAAATTATTATGAAATTAAAATCAACATGGACAGTGTTAGCCTTAACACTTGTATTAGGATTTGCAAGCTGCAACTCCGAAGAAATTACTTCTAACCAAAGTAATGAAAATGCTATTATTGAAACCACTACACCAACTTCGGGCAGTTTGACAGCAAAAGTTGGAAATTGTGCTCAGGTTCCGGGATGGGCTTCGCAAAACGGAAGTACAACCGGTGGAGGAACTTCTGCCGAAACAGTTGTTACAACTTACGCTCAATTAAAATCGGCTATTGAAAACAGTGCTGTTAAAGTGGTAAAAGTTAGTGGTACGATCACTATTACTACAAGATTGTCATTGCAGGACCAAACCGGTAAAACCATTTATGGTGCCAGCGGTGCAAAACTGGTTTCGAATGACCAGACTAAAGATGGCTCCGGGATTATCAACATTAAAAGATGCAAGAATTTAATCATCAGAAATCTTATTTTCGAAGGTCCTGGTGCTTATGACACTGATGGTTGGGACAATGCTGTTTTGGATGATTGCCAAAATGTATGGGTAGACCATTGCGAATTTAGAGATGGCGTTGACGGAAACTTTGACATCAAAAATAAATCTGATTATATTTCAGTTACTTATTCTAAATTTCATTACCTGAAACCACCAAAAGCAGGAGGTTCAGGAGGTTCTGATGATCACAGGTATTCAAACTTAATTGGTTCCAGCGATGGGGCAACTGCTGATCGTGGAACATTGAGAATTACTTTTGCCCGTTGCTGGTGGGCTCCTGGCTGCAGAGAAAGAATGCCAAGAGTTCGTTTTGGAAAAGTACATATTATCAACAGTTACTTCAATAGTACTGTAAGCAATAAATGTATTGCTGCTGGTTTTGAAGCTAATATCAGAGTAGAAAATAACGTTTTTGAAGGCGTTAAAACTCCAATCGATTTGATGACGGGTTATACAGCTGTTACAGCAGTTGGAAACGTATTTACAAATACTACAGGAAACACTGCGGGAAGCAATACAGCTTTTACCCCTCCGTATTCTATTGTTACGCTTGCAGCTTCGGCTGTTAAAGCTGACATCACTGGCGGTGCCGGAGCTGGTGCAACTTTAGGAGGAAATGTTTGTGGATCGTTTTAATAAAATGAGTTAGTTTTTTTTTATTTAAACCATATAAGTTATATAAGAAAATTTAAGTCACTTGGCTTTTGAATTCTTACATTACTTATATGGTTGTTTTTTTGACGTTTTTTTTAGAATACATTAGAAGCACTGCTGTGCGTATCTAAAAAAACCTTTGCCACTTTGAACCTCTGAACCTTTGAACCTCCTTTAAAGCACTAATTCTTCAAACAATCTCTGAATCGTTTTTTCTAAATCCTGAGACAATCCTGTATGGGGTCTTGAAGTCTGAATGGCTGAACTGCGAATAGCTGTCAACCAGCGAAAACGTTCCGGAATATCCATTTCGCCAATTGGACCGCCATCTTTACCTCCGTTTACTATTTTTTCTAATGCCGTTATGTTGCAATGCAACTGTTCGATATCAAAATCGCTTGACAAGGCTTCGACTTTTGCATCGTTTATGTGGTGTAGTACTTTTATAAATTTGGCTTTTTTGCAAAACAAAATGATTCCGATATTCAGGAATTCTTCTCGCTCTGCTCTTGGTACCACGCGAATTACGGCATACTCATATAAGTGATTATCTTGCATTTTGCGCTTGGTTTACAAAGATTTCGGAATTGTTTAATCGGGTTTGCAGAAATTGTAAATATACATTTCGCAGGGTTTCTGGTGTTTCATCGCTATCTTCCCATTTTAGCCATTCTTCCGGAATCGTGTTTACAATTTCTTCGAGAATTTCTCGTGTCAAAAGCGCTTTATATTCAGCATCAACTTCTTTTAAAAGTGAGGCTTGTGGTAATAAAACGTGGTCTTTTATCAATGCAAAAGGACTTTTGGCATGCTGTTCCCAGTTGTTCCAGGAATGATGAAAATACAAACACGCTCCATGATCGATTAGCCATAATTCTTTGTGCCAAATCAACATATTGGTGTTTCTGAACGTACGATCAACATTGGTAATATAAGCATCTAACCAAACGATTTGTGAGGCTAGTTTAGCATCGACAGTCGTTACAACAGGATCGAAAGTAATGGCTCCTGATAAAAAATGAAGCGCCAAATTTAGTCCCTGGCTGCCTTGCAGTAAATCCTGAATTTCTTCGTCGCCTTCGTTTCTGCCAAAAGCTTCGTCGAGATTGGCGAAAACCAATTCCGGGAGTTGTAATTTTAAGGCTTTTGCTATTTGTCCGCCCACTAATTCGGCTATTAAGGCTTTTACGCCGTGACCGGCTCCTCTGAATTTTAAGACGTATTTAAAATCGTCATCGGCTTCTGCCAAAGCGGGTAAAGAACCGCCTTCGCGCAAAGGCGTGATGTAACGGGTAACATTTACCGTTCTGAGATCGAAATTGTTTTTCATATATACAAACTTACGGTTTTGTTTATTTAACCGCAAAGGTCGCAAAGTTTTACGCAAAGGTCGCTAAGAATGATTTTTAAGTTGCTTTTTAAATTACGCGAAGTTTAGTAGTATAAAGGGATTGCAAAAAGTACGCGGATGAAACGGATTCGCTAAAGCGAAGACGCAGATTAACGCGGATTTTTTATTCTTACCTGTGACACATTTTAACTGCAAAGTTGGCAGCAGTGTTTTCGCCATTTTTGTCATTCCGAACGAGTACACGAGCGATAGCGAACTGGCGAAGCAATCTCCGTTGATAACTCGACAAAGATTGACAATTTTGATTGTGGAGTTTCTTGTGGAGATTCCTCGTTCCTCGGAATGACAAACTGTGAGTGAATCTAAGAAGCCTAAGATCAAAATTATATCATTATATCATTATATCATTATATCATTATATCATTATATCATTATATCATTATATCATTATATCATTATATCATTATATCATTATCTAATTCCAAAAACGCCTTTCCTAAATGCTCAATAATATCAGAAGCAATAAACGATTGATAACCTGTTTCCGGCAAAGCAATATCAGCGGTTAATCCGTGGAGGAAGACGCCTAGTTTTGCGGCGTATTTGGGTTCGTAACCTTGGGCGAGAAAACTGGTGATGATTCCGGTTAAGGTGTCGCCGCTTCCGGCTGTGGCCAGTGCGGCATTTCCGGTGGTATTTTCGTAGATTTCATTTTTATTGATGATATAAGTTGGCGCGCCTTTCATGACAATGATAACTTTATATTTTTCAGATAAAGCAGTTGTTTTCTGAAACTTTTCGGATTCTGAATTCCATTTGCCTATTAAGCGTTCGAGTTCTTTTGGATGTGGGGTTAGAATGGTGTTTTCGGGAACTAATTCTAACCAGGATTGATTTTCAGCTAATATATTCAGCGCATCGGCATCTAAAACTAAAGGTGCTTTATTCACTCTTAGAAATTCGAATACCGCTTTTTGTGTTGCTAACTCCTTCCCTATTCCGGGACCGATTCCGATTGCTTGTGGCTGAATGGGAAGATGAATATTGGTAATAAAATTGGCGTTTTCATCGGTAACGACCATCACTTCCGGAATCGAGATTTGCAGAATTTGATAGCCGCATTTTGGTGTAAAAGTCGTTACGAGTCCGCAGCCTGATTTTAAACAGGATTTTGAAGCTAAAACTGCTGCTCCTATTTTGCCATAACTTCCGGCAATAATCACGGCATGCCCCTGAAGTCCTTTATGTGTATGAGGATTTACGGGTTTGTAGAATTTTAGAATTTCTTGTTTGGTGATTAAAAGTGGCTCTTTCATTTGGCTTATTTTGTCTAATTATTATTTTTTAATCACTTTTGAGTTTGGGTTTATGCTTATTTATAACGCGGATTTGACGGATTTACTTCGTAAAAACGCGGATCAAAACTGATTTTTAATTCACGGTTGTCTTTATATTCTATTGTATTTAATAATAAATAATACATTGGATATTTTTTTAAACACATAGAAACATAGAATTACTGAACTCAAAAAAGGCGTTTCACTTGCATTAACACACATAGCTATATATAAGAAACGAGCTTCTTTTTTATTTACTTTTTCAAAATCATAAAAGTTATAATTCTATGTATTTAATAATAAATAATACATTGGATATTTTTTTAAACACATAGAAACATAGAATTACTGAACTCAAAAAAGGTGTTTCACTTGCATTAACACACATAGCTATGTGTGAGAAACGAGCTTCTTTTTGATTTACTTTTTCAAAATCATAAAAGTTATAATTCTATGTGTTTAATAATAAATAATACATTGAATATTTTTTAAACACATAGAAACATAGAATTACTGAACTCAAAAAAGGCGTTTCACTTGCATTAACACACATAGCTATATGTGAGAAACGAGTTTCTTTTTGATTTACTTTTTCAAAATTATAAAAGTTATAATTCTATGTATTTAATAATAAATAATACATTGGATATTTTTTTAAACACATAGAAACATAGAATTACTGAACTCAAAAAAGGCGTTTCACTTGCATTAACACACATAGCTATATGTGAGAACGAGTTTCTTTTTGATTTACTTTTTAAAAATCATGAAAGCTATGTTTCTATGTGTTTAATAATAAATAATACATTGGATATTTTTTTAAACACATAGAAACATAGAATTACTGAACTCAAAAAAGGCGTTTCACTTGCATTAACACACATAACTGTGTGAAAAACGAGTTTCTTTTTGATTTACTTTTTCAAAATCATAAAAGCTATGTTTCTATGTGTTTAATTAAATTTTCATTCATTACACCCAACGGATAAATTAGGTTATTAAAGTTACATAAAAAATGACAAGGAAAATGTTTCTGGTTACCGGAATTTCCTAGCCCAGATTGTAGTGGAAAGCCCGGAGTAAAAAAAGCAAAAATTTCTTGTTCTAAAAAAGCGACCAACGGAAGCTCTTTTTAGAACATTAGAAATTTTGCTTTTTTTATGAGGACTTGAAACGAAAAGCTGGAATTGCTCCTAATCATTGCGAAATTTATAATTTAGACTGTCATTTTTAGATATTTTTTGAATAAATTTGCGACTCAATTTTATAAAACAACACAATGAAAAATACTGCGCTTACGCACATACATGAGAGTTTGGGAGCGAAAATGCTACCGTTTGCTGGTTATAATATGCCTATTACTTACGAGGGCGTAAATGCTGAACATGAAACTGTTCGTTCTGCTGTGGGCGTTTTTGACGTTTCGCATATGGGTGAATTTTTGTTAACGGGTCCAAATGCTCTGGCTTTGATTCAGAAAGTAACTTCTAACGATGCTTCGACTTTGACTATTGGAAGGGCACAATATTCTTGTTTACCAAACAATGATGGCGGAATCGTGGATGATTTGATTGTGTATAAAATGAAAGACGAAGAATATTTACTGGTTGTAAATGCTTCGAATATCGAAAAGGACTGGAACTGGATTTCATCGCACAATGATTTGGGTGTTGAAATGAAAAACCTTTCGGATGATTATTCTTTATTGGCCATTCAGGGACCAAAAGCGGTTGAGGCCATGCAACCTTTATCTTCTTTAGATTTGGCTGCGATTCCTTATTATCATTTTGAAGTGGGAGATTTTGCCGGTTTTAATGATGTAATTATATCTGCAACCGGTTATACAGGTTCTGGCGGATTTGAAATTTACTGTAAAAATGCTGATGCTGAAGCAATCTGGAATAAAGTTTTTGAAGCCGGTGCTGCTTTCGGAATTAAACCTATTGGTCTTGCTGCCCGTGATACTTTACGTCTTGAAATGGGTTTCTGCCTGTACGGAAACGATATTAACGATACCACTTCTCCACTTGAAGCAGGATTGGGCTGGATTACAAAATTTAATAAAGATTTTACCAATTCTGAAAGTTTGAAAAAACAAAAAGAAGAAGGTGTTACTAAAAAATTAGTGGCTTTTGAAATGCAGGAACGTGCCGTACCAAGACATGATTATGAAATTGTTGATGCTCAAGGTGCAGTAATTGGCGTTGTAACTTCCGGAACGATGTCGCCTTCTATGAATAAAGGTATTGGTTTAGGATATGTTACAGTGAGCAATAGTGCTGTTGACAGCGATATTTTTATCCGAATCAGAAAAAATGATGTTCCGGCTAAAGTGGTTAAATTACCGTTTTATAAGAAATAATACTTTTACCAAAACAAATTAGAAATGCATTGCTCTTAGTAATGCATTTTTTTTTTGCTACAGATGAAAATGATTTAAGTACCAATCTTTGAAATCATTTTAATCTGTTGTCTTTTTTATAAATGGAAATATGAATTTTAGTTATTTCGAAAACATAATTCTCTTTATTGGCCGCTTAAACCTTAAATTTTATATACTAAAATAAATCTTTTAGATGTAAGAATTTTTAGAAAAAATGTAAGCTGTAATCAAAAAATAAACGTAATTTTAATCTAAACGAAGATTTTCGATTTATGAAAAAAATATTATTAGTATTGCTATTAACTACCAATGTTCTCTTTAGTCAAAGTAGTGACAGCACTTGTGAGATACTAAACAAAATAAATGCACTTATCCAGGCAGAACATATTAGACCAAAACCCGTAGATGATAGTTTATCGATTTTTGTTTTTGATAATTTAATAAACGAACTAGATCCGTCAAGAAATATATTTTTAAAGACCGAATATGACGAATTAGCTGAAAAATACCGCACCAATCTGGATGATCTCATTCTTAGCGATCAGTGCGATTTTTTAGCCGATATTACTTCTAAATATAAAAACGGTCTTTTGAGAACTAAAACGGCGATCGAAAAAATCCAAAAGGAGCCCATCGATTACAGCAAAAAAGATACGATCAGGTTTTATAAAAAATCATTTCCTTTTTATCTTAAAAAAGAAGACGTAGATAAAGTCTGGCTCAAAAAAATCCGCTATCAGATTTTAGATGAAATAGCTGAAACGAGTGATAATTTAGACTCTCTTAAAACTAATTTTAAGTCGATTGAATCGAAGATAAAAACCTTAATTGTATCAAATGAAATTTGCCGTATCAATACGCTTTTAGAAACAAACACCAAACAGGAAGAAAAGCTTTATAACTTCTTTTGTACTTATTTTGACCCGCATACGGCTTATTTTAGCGATGATTCTAAAACGAGTTTTGTTGCCTCATTATCTAAAGAACATTTATCTTTAGGAATGACTGTTAATCTGAATGAAAAAAACGAGATTATTATAGCCGAACTTGATCCCAATGGCCCGGCATATCAAACGGGACAAATTAAAAAAGGAGATCAGATTGTTTCAATATCCAACCAAAAAGAAACGTTACAGGTTTCATGCGCTTCGTTAGAATCTATTTCGACAATGATTTTATCAGAGTCCAATAAAAGTATAACGCTTACGCTAAAACGAAATTCAGGCAAAAGCTTTGATGTTTATATTGAAAAGCAAGTAATGAAAGATGAAGAGAATTCGGTTTTTAGTTTCATTATTGGGAAAGACAGTAAAATTGGCTACATTAAAATTCCGAGTTTTTATGCTGATTTAGATGGCAATAGCCGAAAAGGCTGTGCGGATGATGTTGCCCGGGAAGTTATAAAACTGGAAAGAGATAACATAAAAGGACTGGTTATTGATTTGATCGACAACGGCGGCGGATCTATGGAAGAAGCAATTAAACTTGCCGGAATGTTTGTTGATTACGGGCCTCTTTCGATTGTTGTAGACAATAAACAAGGTGAGTCGGTTATCAATGATCCTTACAAAGGTTTGATTTATAAAGGGCCTATTGTTATTTTAGTCAATAGTAATACGGCTTCTGCCAGTGAATTTTTCTCTTCTATTTTACAGGATTATAATCGTGCCTTATTAATAGGAAGCAATACACTTGGAAAAGCTACCATGCAAACTATTCTTTCGCTTGATGAAAGCAAAAATACCGACTTTCTAAAAATCACCATTAATAAATTTTACAGGGTTACAGGAAAAAGCCACCAGTACATTGGGGTTAAACCAGATGTGGTTCTTCCTGAATTCTATGAAGGCGTGTATCAAAAGGAAAGTGATTTTCCGACTGCTATTAAAAATGACAGTATTCAGACTTCATTAAAATATAAACCGTATGTAAAGAGAGCCCTGATCGATAAACTGGCTAAAAACAGCACTTTAAGGCTGGCTGACAACTACTTTTTTAACAATATAAAAAAGATCAACCTTAAAATCGACCAAATAGTAAATACTCCAAAAGCTGAGATTCCGATAACTTTGGATGCTGTATTTCAACAGAAAAAGATGGTAAACTCTCTTTGGACGGAAATCAATACTTTTAATGATGAAAACAATCCATTAGATGTTTATAATTCTACGGTGAATCAGTTTTTGTTAGGCGTTTATCCAAATGATAAAACGATTAACCAATACCAGATTGATAATCTTAAGACAAATCCGTATTTGAATGAGGCGGTAAATGTTATTAATGAGTTTAATGCAGCGAAATAGATTTTTTCAGGTTTCAGGTTTCAGATTTGAAATGAGAATAAAAATTTAACCGCAGGGCACGCAAAGTTTTTTTTATAAATGATTGTGCTGACAAAGGCAAAGAACGCAAAGCTTTGTGCCCGACATTTATCGCGATTACATTTTTTTATAATCTTACCTAATAATGCTTTGCGTAAATCTTAGCGATCTTAGCGGTTAAAATTATCTGCAAAAACATAATTTAAAAAAGAATAGAATTGATTTTGCAAAAATAAGGAATAACCGTATTTTTGCATCTCAAAATAAAAAATCAGTAATGGGAAGAGCGTTCGAATTTAGAAAAGGAAGAAAAATGAAACGTTGGTCAGCAATGGCTAAAACATTTACCCGAATTGGTAAAGATATCGTTATGGCCGTTAAAGAAGGTGGTCCTAACCCAGATGCCAATTCTAGATTAAGAGCTGTAATACAAAATGCAAAAGCCGCTAACATGCCTAAGGACAATGTTGAGCGCGCGATAAAAAATGCAAGTAATAAAGATACTGCCAATTATAAAGAAATTTTGTTTGAAGGATATGCTCCTCACGGAATTGCAATTTTGATTGAAACAGCATCTGATAACAATAACAGAACTGTAGCAAACATTCGCAGCTACTTTAATAAATGCAACGGAACAATGGGAACTCAGGGTTCTGTGGAGTTTATGTTTGATCATACCTGCAATTTCAGAATTGCAAAAGGGAATCTTGATCCTGAAGAATTAGAATTGGAATTAATTGATTTTGGTGCCGAAGAAGTTTTTGAAGATGAGGACGGAATCTTAATCTACGCTCCTTTTGGAAGCTTTGGAGCTTTACAAAAAGAATTAGAGAACAGAGGTCTTGAAATTTTATCTTCAGGTTTTGAGCGTATTCCGCAAATTACCAAAGAACTTACGGAAGCTCAAATCACTGATGTTGAAAAACTAATCGAAAAAATTGAAGAAGATGATGACGTAATGAACGTTTACCATACCATGAAAGAAGAGTAATTATTTACTTTTTTTATTATCAAATTAGACTCCGGAGAAATCCGGAGTTTTTTTTGCTCCAATGAGGAATCCCGTAAAGATAAAAGCAAGGAATGTTTTAAGTTTGGCTCATTAATTTTGAGCTGGTAATAATATAAAACTTAATAGAAATAATATAATAACTTTTTATAAACAATTTTTTTCCTATTAAAAATTATTTATATTGGCTCTCTAAATACCACACCAAAACCTACAAAAAAATTGAAAAAAACTACTCTTAGATTACGCTTATTCGTATACATTTTAGTTTTATTTACGATCAGTTTAAACTGTTTTTCAAATACTTACACGGATACAATAAGTAATTCGAAAAAACTTTTACTAAGTAAAAACAACAACCCAAAACCTAATTTTCTTCCTGAAAATAATTCTTTTAATTTTATTCAAAATTCTGAAAGTGAGTTTACGAATGAATACTTAAGAAAGAATTTTCCTATTGCAGAACAAACTTCGGATGATCTTCAAAAGGCAATGGCTACTTGCCTGAAAATAGATGAAAATGGTAACCTTACTGATAATCTTGAACCTAAGAATCTGTCGCAGTTACCTTTGGGTATAAAAAAGACAATTGGTGGTATTCAGTATCTGTTAGGAATTAGTGATGCAAAATTTACACCTGAATATACAGAGCTAACCGCTTTTGTCAGGATTATTATACCGCAACATGGTGCTGACGGAAAACCAAAGGAATTATTTTTTGGTGCAAATAATATCAGGTTAAGCCATAAAGGTGGTTTAGTTGGAGACACCAATCTGGTTTTACTTGGTGATGTTCCTATTAAAATAAACGGCGAAAATTTACTATTGATCCTCAAGGGAGGAATGGATATGAAGACTGGCGCCGTTGCAAACAAAACCTATGTAACTATTGATTGTAATGGTTTTAAGGAACTTGGAGTAACGGCTGATGTACAGTTTTCGAGAAATCTTCTGGAGCCAGTAGATAATAATTATGTGGCCCTGCCCTCTCCGGCGCTTGTTACCGGAAATTTTAAAACTATTGTTTCTAACTGGAATGACATTTTGGTCGAAATATCATTACCTAAGTTTCAGTTAACGTCTAAAAAAGGTTTTTGTTTTGAATTAAATAAGGCTGTAATCGATTTTAGTGATTTACGAAACTCTGCAAACGTAAAATGGCCACCGGATTATGCTGCAAAATATTTAATACCCGGAAATGAAAATCTGTGGCGTGGTCTTTATGTACAATCGCTTAAAATAGTTTTACCCGAAGAATTTAAGAAGAAAGAAAGCAAGGAAAGAATTCGCTTTGAAGCAACCGATTTATTGATAGACCGAATGGGCGTTTCCGGAACTTTTTTGGGAAGTAACCTAATTGGTATTGATGAAGGAAATGCATCAGGATGGCAAATGTCTCTTGATAACATCAGTATAACCTTAGTTGCCAACTCTTTGACTTCTGCCAGTTTTGGCGGAGACATTCTTTTACCGCTTTCAGAAAAATCAGCAAACTGTAATGCCGGAGCAAGGTCAGAACTAGCTTATAAAGCATTAATAGATCCTGTCAACAATGAATATGTTTTAAATGCGCAGGTAACAAACGGTCTATGTTTTCAGGCCTTTAAGGCAAGTGCCATTATAGAAAAAAACTCGTATGTCGAGTTAAAAGTTAAAGATGGTAACTTTTTACCAAAAGCAGTTCTCTATGGTACTTTATCATTAAAAGCCAGCAACAAACCAATTACAGCTGCAGAAGCCCAATCCGGGACAAATGCGGAAACTAAGGAAACTGTCGATTTTAAAGGCATTATATTTCAAAATTTAACCCTGCAAACGGTATCTCCTTACCTAAGTGCAGATTATTTTGGATATAAAAATATTCAGGGTAAAGATGCGACTGTTAGTAACTTCCCGGTTACGATTAATGAAATTGCTTTAATTACTACTCCGGAAAGTGCCAGTCTAAAGGTTGATCTTGCCATTAATATGATGGAAAATCAATTTAACGGGCAGACTAAGTTTTACGTTGTTGGAAAATTTGGTAAAGATCAGGGAATCCAGAAATGGAAATACGACCATCTTAAATTTGAAGAAATTTCAATTGCAGCCGATTTAGGCGGAATGAAATTAAAGGGAAGCATCACCATAATGGATAATGATCCTGTTTATGGCAAAGGCTTTAAAGGATCATTAAGTTGCGACTTTACCGGTGGTATCAAAGTAGAAGCCAATGCCATTTTTGGCTCAACAACCTTTAGGTACTGGTATGTGGATGCCATGGTGGATAATTTAAACATCCCGGCAGGAGCTATTACGTTTAAAGGTTTTGGCGGAGGTGCTTACTATCGAATGAAAAAAGACGGTTTCAGCAACCGATTTGCTGCTTCAGGATCCAATTATGTACCGGATATTGATTCGGGATTAGGAGTAAAAGCCATGATTAAGTTTGCCGGTACTGCTACAGCAGATGCATTTTGGGGCGGTTGTGGTTTTGAAATTGCCTTTAATAGCAATTTTGGTATAAACAGAGTTAGTATTTATGGTGAAGGTCACGTGATGCAAACTTTTGTAATACCTGGCGCAGAAGCATTAACCGGTGCTTTAAAAGCTGTAACCGAAAATGAGTCCCTTCTTTCTAAAGTGGCATTAGAAGCCTTAAAAACAACAAATCTATCAAAAGCTGCTGAACAATTATATCCAAATGATGTAAAAAATTCAATGGGAATTAATGCCTTTGCTGCTATTGAATATGACTTTAGAGCAAAAACATTACATGGATCTTTTGATTTGTACATTGATACTCCGGGTGGATTTATAAAAGGCCGTGCATCAGGAAACCGTGCAGGATGGGCCGTTTTGCATTTTGGTCCTGACAAATGGTACATCCGTATGGGTACACCTACAGACAGATTAGGAATAAAACTTGCCGTTGGTCCTATCGAAGTTGAAGCCGGTGGTTACTTTATGCTTGGAGATGAGATCCCGGGAAGCCCGCCTCCACCGGATATTGTTGCAAAATTACTAGGTGTAGATGTTGCTAAACTCAACTATATGCGGGATGAAAATAGTGTTGCTTCGGGTAAAGGTTTTGCTTTTGGTGCTGATTTTAGTATCAATACAGGAAATTTAAGCTTCTTGATGTTCTATGCCAATTTCCAGGCAGGATTTGGATTTGATATCATGGTAAAAGATTATGGTGAAGCCGCTTGTAAAGGTTCCGGCCAAATTGGTATTGATGGCTGGTATGCAAACGGACAATCGTATGCCTATATGCAGGGAGAACTTGGTATTAACATAAAATTGTTCTTTATAAGAAAGAAAATATCAATCATAAAAGGCGGAGGTGCTGTTTTATTACAGGCAAAATTACCCAATCCATTATGGATTCGCGGTTATATGGCCGGATATTTTAATATTTTAGGAGGTGCTATAAAAGGAAGCTTCAGGTTTAAATTAGAATTTGGTAAACAATGTGAATTTACAACCAACAATCCTTTGCAGGGTTTAAAAGCAATTGCCGATATCACTCCCGCAGAAGGAACCAAAGATGTTGATGTATTTACGCTACCGCAAGTTGGTTTTAACATGCCTGTTGAAAAAGTCTTCACTCTTGAAGATGATGCCGGAGTAAAAAGTTACATGCTTAAACTGGAAGAATATACTATCAAAAAAGACGGAGTTCCTATTGCCGGTACTTTAAACTGGAATGACACTAAAGATTTAGTAACTTTTACTTCTTCGGATGTATTACCGCCTAGTTCAAGTCTTACTATAAATGTAAAATTAAGTTTTCAGGAGAGAGTAAACGGAAACTGGAAAACCATATACGATCAGGGACAAATTGCGATGGAAAGTGAAACCAAAAATTTTACCACCGGTGTTGCTCCAAGTAATATTCCTGTAAATAATATTGCTTATTGTTATCCGGTTTTTGATCAAAAATACGTGTATCAAAATGAATCAAAGCAAGCTTACATTGTTTTAAAACAAGGACAGCCTTATTTATTTGATTTAAAAGATGGTCAATCACAAAAAGCGTTTTATAAAACTGCAGCTACAACAGCTACAGCAGCTATACGTTATGATAGTTCACAAAAAAAGGTTCTTGTTGACATACCGGTTTTACAAACTGCTAAACCCTATAATCTTAGTTTGAAAACTCTGGCAACTAAAACTGATGCAAATGGAAACTTATCTGAAAATTATCAAAAACAGGAATCAGATAATGCAAACATTGATATTAAAAATAACGAGCTAGCTGAAACTATTACGGCCGGAAGTGATATTGAACTTTTACAATATAATTTTAATACAAGCCAGTACAATACTTTTCAGGAAAAAATGACGGCTAAAAAAGCACGAAATACTTATATCGAAATTATTTACTCAGATGTACATGCTTTACATGCAGAAAATGCATCGACTGAACCTTTTGATGAAATCGAAATAATTGGTAATGACAAAACTTTAAATATTCCGTTAGTCAATGTTGAAGCAACATTAGATGATAATTACTATAAAAATTATATCTATCCATTGATCTATAAAGGATATCCTTTAGAATCAGATTTTAGCTTTAACAGAGACACTAACATCTTAGGTATTCCTCCAACAAAAGGGATCGAACTATTGACCTGGTATCAATCAGATCTTGCAAATAATCCAAATAGTTCTTACCTGAGAGAAAGACTGCCTTACCGCTATAATCAGCCGTATTATTATAAAACTGATTTTGTTAACCTGCAATATAAAGTCGTTAATAAATACCTGAATAGCCTAAATCCAGCTATGATTGAAAGATACAATTATATTATAAATGGAATTTTTCCTATGATACAGGATGGCAACTATAGTATTAAACTAAACTATACATTACCTGGCGGACAAGCAGGTACAAGTTCAATTTTTACATTCAATAAATCAAATTAGCATGAAGCTTAAATTTTTAATTATTCTTGTTCTTTCAATAATTAGTAATAGTTATTCACAACAAAAAGGTACTAAAGATACTATCCCAACTGATAAAAAGATTGGGATAGAAGTTATAGCAAGGGTTCAAAAAGACAAAATTTTATTGCGATGGGCCGTAAATGATCCGCTTGCCTGGAAAAAGCTTAATACTTATGGCTATTTGTTAGAAAGATTTACTGTAACCAGGGATAATAAAACATTATCAAAGCCTGAACGAATTGTTTTATCTCAGGGTTGTAAACCGGAACCTGTTGAAAAGTGGGAAAAACTAATTGACGAAAATGATAATGCTGCCATTGTTGCACAAGCAATTTATGGAGAATCTTTTACTGTAGGAGGCGCTGATAATATAGAATCTATAGTCAATATTTCAGAAGAAAATGAGCAAAGATTCACATTTGCATTGTTTTCAGCCGATAAGGATTTTGAGATTGCAAAAAAAGCAGGTTTAGGGTTTGAAGATAAAACGGTTAAACAAAATGAAAAATATGCCTATAGAATTTCTTCGAATGTACCGGAAAAAGAAATGAATATCGTTTATGGAGGAGTATTTGTAGGATTAAAAGATTATGAGCCTTTGCCTAAACCTATGGATTTTACGGCACATTTTACTGACAGCAGTACAATGTTAAGCTGGAACTTTAAAATATTGTCTCACGTTTATGGAAGTTACTTTGTTGAAAGATCCACCGACAAGAAAAATTTTAAAAGAATCACAGACAAACCATATACGAGTTTAAGTCAGCAAAACGTAAACAATAAGCAAATTTTTTATGTTGATTCGATATCAAACAATATCCAATACAGTTATAGAATTCAGGGTATTTCTCCATTTGGAGAATTAGGCCCGTATTCTGAAGTAATCTCAGGAAAAGGAAAATCGATATTAAAATACGTTCCTCATCTTACGGTTAAGGAATTTAAAGACGATAACACTGTAAACTTGATTTGGGAATTTCCTGAAGAAGGAGACAATGAAATTTCTGGTTTTGAACTTAATCGTTCTGATCAGGATGATACCAATTATACAACAGTTGTCAAAAATATTTCCCCAAAATCACGAAATGTAGTCTATAACAAATTATCTTCTACCAATTATTTTACGCTGACTGCCATAGGAAAAAACGGAAGTAACAGAGTATCTTTTCCAATGCTTGTACAGCCCGTCGATTCAATTCCGCCGGCAAAGCCAGTTGGTCTTAAAGGCGTAATCGACAGTCTTGGAGTTGTAAAATTAACCTGGGACAAAAACAAAGAAAAAGATCTGCTGGGTTATAGGATTTACAAAGCAAACAATCCTGATGAAGAATATAGTCAGTTAACCATAAGTCCGGGTGAACCAAACACTTTTGAAGATAAAGTGGTTATAAAAACATTAAACAGCAAGGTATATTATAAAGTTATTGCTGTTGACTATCGTTATAACATGTCTGCTTTTTCAGATCCTTTAATATTAAAAAAGCCTGACGTAATACCTCCTGCTTCTCCGGCATTTACCAAATATGATATCAAAGACGGTCTTATTTTTCTTGAATGGGCAAATAGTTCAAGTGAAGATGTAGCCGTACATCAATTGTATCGAAAAGAAAAGGATCAGCAAGATTGGTCTTTAATTTTTGAAGCGAAAAATAAAGAAGAAAAATTTCAGGATAAAAATGTAAAAGACGGGACAGTTTATAAATATGCCATTTTTGCAAAAGATGAAAGCAACCTTATTTCTAATCCTTCACCGGAATTAAATTTACTTGTACCGAAATATTCTGTAATGCCTGCTATTAAGGGATTTTTTGCACAGGCAAACAAAACCACCAATACAATTGATTTGTCCTGGGAATACTCTAATACAGAAGTAGAAAGCTTTGAAATTTATAAAGCTTCTGATAAAGATGCTTTGCAATTAATACAGATCGTAACTGGAAAAACTAAACGTTTAGCGGATCCTACAGTTACAATTAACACCAATTATAAATACGGAATCAGAGCAGTATTTAAAGACGGAAGAGCATCAAAAATGGATTTTTATACTTTGAAATTTTAATGTATGAGTGGTTTTTCCTTTATTTTTAAGATAGAATCTAATGAAACTAAAAATGCATTTATAAGTCCATATAATACAGCAACTATAGAATATGGTAAACATAATGCTACAATTATGGACAGTAATGATTGTGTAGAGAAATAATTATATGAAGAGAATTTTACTATTATTTATTTTATTATCGGTAAAAAGCTTTGGGCAACTCACCTATAGAATTAATCTGGAAGCCGGGTCTCTTGGCTGCGGGTGTTCTTCTGCTGGTGCCGAAAATTTCTATGCATACGATGCAAGTAATAATGTTATACCGTCTATTAATTTTAATGCAGATAATTATCCAAGCATTAGCTTTGAAACACTTATAAAACCATCAAAAATAGTGCAGGTTTTGGGATGTGAGCCTACAGGAGATGACTTTTGCTATCCCTTTCCTTACAGTGAGGTTTCTCAGGTTATTTTAGATAACGCCAGTAGCTGTGAATACAAAACTGCCAGCCAGCCTTTTGGTCTTAGAGTGAATGTTCAGACCATTGGAAATATAAACAATATAGGCTGCGTTACAAGCAATCTTACTTGCTCAGGCAGCATTGAAAGATGGGAAGTAAGAAAACCCGGAAGTAATGTGTATGAAATTATCCCAAATTCTAATGTAAATACCCTAACGAAAACTTATAATCAAATTTATTCTGATAATTCCGGAATAAATAAAACCACTTATTTTAGGGCAAAATTTACAGGTACTCAGGTGTATACCTATCATCCCTTTATATTTGTTTTTTGTTCCCCAAATTTAGACAATACATCAGATCCTAACATTACTTATTGCAATTATACCAATGGCGAAGTTATATTCACTTTTAGCAGACCTTTAGAAATTGGTGAAAAATATTTATTTTCCCGCAACCCGGTAGGTCAAAGCATCGTAACATCCTCATCTTCTGATGATGTTGCTAATGTTGAGAAAATCTCAGCCACTGTCTTTAAATGGAAAAATATACCTCCAGGAACATACGAATTTAAATATCAAACACAGTTTGAAAATAATACAGCATCCAGTGTTAGCCCTACCACGTTTTTTACCATAACACCTAAAGAAAAATTAAATTTTACTGTTACAGCAATACAACCATTGTGCAATAATGATAATGGTTCAATACAAGTTTCAGCTACAGGAGGAACCGCTCCATATTTTTATGTTTTAGATAATGAGTCATTAGCCAATAGGCATTCTTTTTCAGGTGTATATATTATTCCTGATGAATTATCAGTGGGTGATCATACGGTAATAGTTGTAGATAGTCATGATTGCATTGAAAAATAGACCGATAAAATTAAATTGATATGAAAAAAATTACATTCTTAATACTGTTATTTTCCAGTATAGCCAGTTTTTCGCAAGAACAAGTTATACTTGATATTGATCTTCTTTTAACTAATAATGGTAATGGTAGTCTTAGGGTATCAAACAGTTCAGGTCAGACTTTATATGACAGTTATGGCGGGGGCGTAGATAATTACGGTATGGTTATTAACTTATCTGTAGCCAATTTTCCTTTAACTATTAATTGGAGGCCTGGTATTTATGCCGGATGTACACTTCCGCAAAACCTGACTTACAGTTACAGTGACTATGTAGCCGGAACAAACTTGTCAGGTGGATGCGCCCCGGAATATTTTTATATAATATCACCTTATATAAACAAATTGACACCTGCAACATCTACGGTAGGCGTATGCGAAAATATTACTTTGTTTTCCGGTAATCGTCATTATTACAGTACAGATGGTAATACCTGGACTTCGTGTCCCTATAAATTTACTCCGGCAAGTGTATTGGGATCCGGTTTCAGGGGGAGTTTGAGAATTAAATCAGACATCGATTCCTTTCATGCAAATCCTAAAGTAACAATACAGTCAAAAGTAATTACTTATACCGTAATTGGTTGTTCGCCCGAACTCGATGGCCAGCCTGTAGCTGATAAAACTAAATGCAAATTTGAGAGTTCTGGAAGTGTAACCTTAAAATTTAAAACAGAACTTAAAGATGGTGATAAGTTTCTTTTTAACATATTTTACTCATCACCTGCAAGCTTTATCAAAAGTGTATCCGCTACAAAAGATCAAATTATCAATAATACATATATATGGTCAGGTTTAGCAGAAGGATCCTATTTTATAAAATACCAGTCTCAGGCTACTACCGATAATAATACACTTGTTGGTGCGACTGCAATCACAACTGATCCTTTTGTTATTGGAAGCCCGGATCCATTAACATTTAGTATAACACAATTACAGCCTAAATGTCATGATGAGCAAGGTGCAATACAAGTTGGTGCTTCAGGAGGAACGCCTCCTTACTATTATATGATAGATAGTGAGACACTGTTACAAAAGCATGCCTTAACAGCTAATCCTATTCAATTATCAGAAGGTAATCACAAGATTACAGTTGTGGACAGTAATTCTTGTATCGAAAAATAAAAAACCCAAATATTCAAACATAATTATGAAAAAACATTACTTATTATTATTGTTCTTTATGAGTTTATTTGGTTATTCCCAACAAGCTGATAGTAATGGAGCAAAATCTGTTACAATTATTAACCCACCGGCATTAGTTCCTATTACAGGAAACACTACAAATGTAACGGGAGCAGGATTATCTGACGGAACTATTTCACTAAATACCATTTCTGGAGGAACACCCGGTTACAATATTACCTGGTCTAACATTACTAATCCCCTGCAGCCTGTAAATATAAACGCTCTTAAGGCAGGAACATACAGAGTGAAAGTAAATGATGCAAATGGATGCTCTTTTTTAGAAAAAGACTTTACGATATATCAACCGGATCAAATTGAAGTTAAGATTGATGAACCAGCCATGATAACCTGTTTTGGAAATAATGGAAGTTTAACTGCAAAAGCTAAAGGCGGTTATCCTTACGGCGGATCACCAAATTACACCTACAGTTGGTTTAAATGTGATAATTTAAATGGTGATAATGCAGTCCCTGTTAATGGTACAGGACCACAATTATTGAATGTAAAAGCAGGTTTCTACATGGTAAATGTAATAGATAACCAAAACAATACTATTGCAAAAGACATAAAAGAACTCACTCAAAATCCTAAAATAACAGTTAATGAGGTTATTACTCCTATTAGTTGTCAGGGAGCTGCTACAGGATCAATCAAACTAACACCTTCAGGCGGTGCACCAAACACAACATATACAGTGGTGTGGAGTGATAATACGTCGATAAGATCTTTTGAACGTACCGGATTAACTGCAGGAACTTATAAATATACGATAACAGATGATCTGGTATCGGGATGCTCAACGGCACTAACAACTGTTACAGTTAATGAGCCTGCGCTTGATTTAAACGTTACATACACGTCTAAACAACCAACACTAACAAATAATAATGGTCAAATCATATTAAATGCTACGGGCGGAATTCTTCCCGGCGGAAATAATAGCTATACTTACCAATGGTCTAAAGTGGGCGATCCTGCATTCTCACCCGGGAATGTAAGCCAAAAAACCGATTTATCAAATGGTACTTATAATATAACTGTCACATCATCTTCAGGATGTACTTTTCCTGTAATTACAATAAAATTAGAAGCTTTAAACCTGGAACTTGTACAAAAAGTTGATGTAAAATGTTTTGGCGCCTCTACCGGTTTACTGGCAGTAAAAGGAATTGGCGGTACCATAACATCAGACTATGACTATACATGGTTTAAAAATGGAACGTTAACTACAGAAAAAAATCCAACACTTACAGGAATTACCTCCGGAATCTATCGTGTAGAAATAAGAGACAGCAAAGGCGATATGGTAGAAGGAACGTATACAATTACACAACCTGCTGCACCTTTATCCGTTATTAATTCATTACAGCAAAATGTATCTTGTAAAAGTGGAAACAACGGTAAAATTTCAACCATTGTTTCCGGCGGAACAATTGGAGGTGGCTATCAATATCTATGGAGTAACGGAAGTACACAACCAACAGCAGACAACCTGGTTGCCGGAAAATATTCATTAACGGTAACTGATGCAAATGGCTGTCACGCTTTTTTAACTGATATTGAAATCACTGAGCCAGCTGTAATAACAATTCCTGCCGCAACCATAACACATGTAGCAATTTTTGGTGAAAGTACGGGAGCTATTATCTCAGGAAATATAACCGGTGGAAATGGCGGTTATGTTTACCAATGGTCTTCAATCACTTACCCTGCATTTACCGCTAATACAAAAGATATATCCGGAATAAAAGCAGGATCATACACATTATTAGTAACAGATAGTAAATCCTGTACAGCAACACAAACTTTTGTTGTCAATCAGAATTCTTTATTGGAAGTTGAAATTACAGAATCAAAATTCATTAAGTGTTTTGGTAATACCAACGGAGAATTAACGGCTGTTGTTAAAGGAGGAATTACACCATACAAATATGTGTGGACAAAAAACGGAACTGTCATTGCGGGAGAAAATACTGCGAAAATTTCAAATCTTGGTTTTGGTTTCTATAGCGTTTATATAACCGATACCGCTAATCCAGGCGGACCTTTTGCTTTGGCACAACAACTGAATTACGAGTTGAAACAACCAAATGAATTAAAAGTAACTGTGGTAAGCCAAACAAATGTTTTGTGTTATGGTGCCGCAACAGGTGCTATCGATATCAATATTACAGGTGGAACCGGGCCTTATACACAACAATGGACTAAAGATGGCGTAGCTTTTTCTACAGGGGCCGATTTATCAGGTCTTGAAATAGGTACGTATAATGTTATTGTTACTGATAGAACAGATCATGGCTGTACAGCAACACTTGCCCAAACTATTGTAATTACACAACCTTCTGCCCCATTAAAAATAGAAAGTGCAACTGCAATTAACCTAACAGGTTTTGAGACCAATAATGGTAGTATAGCAGTAACCGTTTCTGGAGGTAAACCTAATTACACTTACGAATGGACCAAAGATACTAATCCTGCAATAATTGGTTCAACTCCTTCAATAACAGGTTTAAGCATAGGAACTTACCATTTGATCGTAAAAGATGCTAATGGCTGTACCCTGCCACAAGCTGATTATGAAATTACTCAGCCTGCTAAATTTGAAATTGTTAGCATAACGCAAACTCCAAATACAAATATTGCCTGTTTTGGTGATACATCCGCAGAATTTACTGTTGTAGTTACCGGTGGTGTAAAAGAATATACTTTTGAATGGCTAAATACAACTAACGGAGTAAAATATACCTCATTAGAAAATATCTTACCAACCTCAACTGCATCAAAAGCATCTAATTTACCTGCAGGTAATTATGTAATTACAGTAAAAGATACCAAAAATAATATTCTGTTCGGTACCAATACTTTTACCATATTACAACCGGATAAATTAGCTTTCAGTTATACAAAAACGAATGTATCATGCTTTCAGGGAAGTAATGGTACTATAAAACTAAATATTACAGGAGGAACTAAATTTGCAGATACTACAAAACCTTATACGATTATTTCAAGTGGAATAATTGATGCTCAAAACGGCATTATTTCAGGATTAGCTCAGGGAATTTACACCGTAAAAATAATTGATGCAAATGGTTGTCAAACTGCTGAGCAGACTGTTACAATTACAGAACCCGCAAATTCTGTATTTATAAACAGTCAGGCTATTACTCCAACTACTGGTTTTGGTTTATCTACGGGTAAAATTGTTATCACTGTTGCAGGCGGAACTCCAGGATATACCTACCAATGGAAAAATAGTTTAGGCATTGCAGTTGGTACAAACAGTCCGATATTAAATGCTGTTCCTGCCGATACTTATACCGTTTTAGTAACAGATGCAAATTCTTGTACTACTACAAATAATTATACTGTAGAGCAACCTACAAAACCTATTTTGACAGAAACCCATATACAAGCAAGATGTAATGGTTTATTAGGTTCATTAGACGCTCTTGCAACTGGAGGAGCTACTTTTGGTCAAAATCAATCTGACAGAAGTTATACTTATAAATTAAGAAATAAAGCTACAAATGCACTAATTACAATTGTTGACAATAAAGCCAAATTTGAAAATATAGCAGATGGAGATTATATGCTGACCGCTACAGATGTAGGTGGAGTTGATTCTAATAGTATTGATGTTACATTTAAACAACCTACACCAATTGTAGTAAATCTGAATTCAAAATTAAATGTAAGCTGTTTTGATGGTCAGGATGGCTCAATTGTTATATCAGTTACAGGAGGAACACCTTTTATGATTAACAGTGCCCCTGTTTATAATTATCAATGGAAAAAGAAAAATACAGCAACCAATAGCTACGAAAACTTTACACCAAGTGCATTAAATGCATTAACTGAAGGTATTTACGCAGTTGAGGTTCGTGATGCCAATTATAATTCAACCGATACCAGTCATTGTGTTGGTATTTTAGATGAAATCGTAATTACACAACCGGCAGATTTTGGTTTCGATATTGATAAAGTTACCTACATCAATCCATCTGCACAAAATGGAAATGATGGTGCTTTGCATTTTGAAATTAAAGGCGGAAAAACAAATTATGAGTATAAACTTTATACTAAAAATGCACAAGGCAACGAAACAGTCTTAAAAACCATTTCGAACACATCACTTAAAATGGTTGATTTTACTGGTCTTATCAAAGATCATTATTATGTATCAGTTCAGGACGATACCGGCTGTACGAAGTATACTGATTTTGATTTTACTGATAATCCGCTTACCATTACCATCAGCCAAACTCAGGATATGACTTGTTTTGAATCTAATAATGCCATAATAAAAGCAACTGTAAACGGAGGTTTTGGTGTTAAAAAAATAACGTGGTATCTAAATAATGTTTTATTACCCAATGAAAACAATGCAGAACTGCTAAATGTAAAAACAGGAACGTATTATGCTGTAGTAAAAGACTCTAAAACAATTGAAGTTACAACTGCCCCGATAACTATTACTCAACCTGATCTTGTAACATTTACAACTATTCAGGAACCTGTAAAATGTTTAGGCGATAGTAACGGAAGCATTGCAATTACTGCAGCCGGAGGAAATGGGACTTACACCTATCGTTATTTCCAGAACGGAACTTTAATGAAAGACTGGACAAGTTTTGCAAATGGTGCAAAAACTATTATAACTGATTTAGCCGATGGTGAATATGCCGTTCAGGTACAAGACACCCAGCAATGTAAAAGTACTGATGCAACTGTAAAAATTACATCACCAACTGCTTTAACCATCAGTAATGTTATATCAGTTCCTGCCACAGGAAAAGGACTAAGCAATGGTTCTGTCACGATAACGGCTCAGGGATCAAATGGCGGTTACACTTATAAATGGTTTAAAAGCGATGCTACAAGCCTTAACCAGACAACTGCAACTGCAGCAAATCTGGCTGCAGGTAAATATTATGTTATTATTACAGATACTAAAAATTGTAGTTTAACATCTGAATTATTAGAAGTAACTGAACCGCCTCTTTTAGAAACCAGTATAGAGGTACAAAACGTTATTTTATGTAACGGTGATAAAAACGGAAGCTTAAAACCAATAACTATTGGCGGATTTTTAAAACCCGGAGAAAACTATACCTACCAATGGTTTGAAGATGGCAACCCAACCCCATTGGCAACAAGTACAATCCTGAACGGAATAGGAAAAGGCTCTTATTATGCAATCGCAACAGACTCAAACGGAAATCAGGCCAAAAGTAAAGTACTGATTGTAACTGAACCTTTGGTTTTAGAAAATATCTTAACATCTGACTACATGATCTGTGGTGATGCTAATGACTGGACCATTAATGCAACACCATCCGGAGGAACCCTTCCGTATAATTATGTATGGAATACAGGAGCAAAAACGGCTACTGTTCAGAATGTTCCACCAGGTAATTACTCTGTATTAGTGACAGATAGCCATGGTTGCGCCATTACAAAAAATATTACCATCGTTGCCCCTGTTCATTTGGCTACAGCCGAAGTGATAAAAATACCAACTTGTTACGCTGGTTCTGATGCAACGATTACGTTAACATCTTCAGGAGGAAAAGCACCTTACACCTATTTATGGAATACAGGCGAAAAATCAAATGTACTAAGCAATGCTTCTGCCGGTGATTATAATGTAACTGTTACAGATAGTAAAGGCTGTGTGATCAATCATACCTATACCATTGTAAATCCGCCAAAAGATATTATCAATCTTGGCGAAGATGTAACCTTGTGTTTTGATCAGACCCTGACAATAAATGCAACTATCGACGATGATAAAGCTACTTATGCATGGACTTCAGACAAAGGATTTAAAAGCAATAAAGCAATGATCACCGTTTCTCAACCTGCAAATTATACTGTAATTGTTACCAACAAGTTAGGATGCGAGGCTACGGATACCATCAAAATATCAAGTCAGAGCACCGCTATTAGTGCTGAATTTGCTGTTTCCAGTCAGGTATTCAAAAATGAGAAATTTATAATTGTGGATATTAGTAATCCTGCTGCCGATGAGATCGAATGGATTTTACCAGCCAAAGCCACTATCGTTTCTAAAAACAAAGATTTTGCCGAGATAAGTTTTAGTGAAGCGGGTCAGTATGACATTACCATGAACACTAAAAAAGGAGACTGTACTGCTTATCAAACCAAAACAATCTTAGTTACCGAAGGTGAATTTGAAGAAAATAATCCGGATGAGGTTTCGAAAAAGTTTGATTTGAAAATTTATCCAAATCCATCAAAAGGAACTTTCACAGTAGATGTACTGCTTGATAAGGTTATGCCGGCGCATGTTAAGGTTTATAATTTGAATAACAATATGCTTATCGACTCAAAAACTCAGGATGGCAAAGATAATTATCTGTTCAACTTTAGTTTTAGCGGACTTCCTTCAGGGGTTTATTTCGTGCTATTTGAGTCGCAACAAGGAAGTAAATTGAGAAAAATTATCATTCAATAAACTTTAGTCCAGCAAGTAAAAATTATCAATTTCAAATAATAATGGAAATCAGACAAAGAAATAAACTCTGATTTCCATGCCTCTAAAGAATGGTTTTAAAAAAAATAATTTTAATAACAATACTACTTTTTATAAGTGCTTTGGGTTTTTCGCAAAACTTTAATGTGCAGGAAGTAGGCAAAGCCAAATTGATAAATGTGAGCGGTGGTGCATCTGCCAATACCGTTTTCTATTCCGGAAATGCCGCAAGGGAACCTTTTAGCTATTTTTTAAACGGAAATATCAATTTCAACATTGCAAATTTGTACAATGTACCATTTTCATTTTCTTATACGAATCAAAAATTCGGGTATAATAAACCCGTTTTAATGAATCGTCTAAGCATACATCCGTCGTATAAATGGATTACTGCCCATATTGGGGACGTTAGTATGACTTTCTCACCTTATACGTTAAGCGGTCATCAGTTTACAGGTTTTGGAGTTGATTTAACACCACAGGGAAATTTCAAAATTAGTGCGATGTTCGGGCGATTGATAAAAAGTAGCGAATATGATACTGCATATCCGGATATTCTGCCAGCATATAAGAGATTTGGGTATGGTTTTAAAACATCATATGCATTAGAGAAAATAAATTTAGGCCTTACTTTATTCAAAGCAAAGGACCAGATCAATTCCCTAAACAATCCTGTTCCGTTTGAGTTGGATGTAACTCCAAAAGAAAATGCTGCAATTAGTTTTGAAACTACATTTAAACTTTTTGAGAAATTACAAGTTTCTACAGAATATGCAAACAGTAGTATTACCGAAGATTTAAGAGTTACAGATGGTGGAAAAGCACAAGGTATTTCTTCTTTTTTGTTGGGCAGAAACAGCACGACAACAAGTTATGATGCTTTTAAAGGCCAATTAGTTTATCCTGCCGGAAAAGGAACTTTAGGACTGGGATATGAAAGAATTGATCCAAATTACAGAACTTTGGGAGGGTATTATTTTAATAATGATTTAGAAAACATTACTGTAAATGCAACACAAAACCTGTACAAAGACAAAGTTTCGCTTGCCATAAACCTCGGACTTCAAAAAGATAATTTAGACAAGCAGAAAGAAAGTCAGATGAAGCGATTGGTATCTTCTGTTAATGCTGATTTCAGACCAAACCAGAAATTAAATTTAAATTTAAATTATTCTAATTTTCAATCGTATACCAACAGCCGTAATCAGTTTGATTATATCAATCAGGTTTCTAATTATGATTATCTGGATACTTTAAATTTCAGACAAGTCAATCAAAATATCGGCCTGACCGTAAATTATTTATTAAAGAATGATAAGCAAATAAAGAAAGCCGTAAGTGCTAATTTCACGATGCAGGATGCCCAAAACCAGCAACAAGGCCGAACAGTTGCAGGTGGAGCTTCTACTTATTATAACTCAGCACTTACCTATTCTCTTGGTTACCCTGAAAAAGATTTAAGCTTTAATGGTTCCCTGAACAATACCTACGGAAAAACCGATTCCGGCAAAAGCCTGATTATCGGACCCACAATTGGGGTTTCAAAGTTATTTTTTGATAAAAAACTAAACACCTCTGCTTCTACCAGTTACAACACCAGTTACAACAATGGCGATAAGCAAAATGATATTTTCAATTTTAGACTTAACGGATCTTATATTTATCTTCAGAAACATAATTTCAATATGAGTATGATCTCTTTGTTTAATAATTCCGCCGGGCGTAAAAACAATGATTTAACCGCTACCCTGTCCTACGCTTATTCTTTCGATAAAATAAAAATGCGTCCAAAAAGAGCGCCGAGAACAGAAGATGATATGAGATTAAATCCGGCAAATCCTGTTTTAAAAATAAACCTTAACGGAAAAGCTTTTGAAGGAACCAGGGAGGAAATTACGGCACAATTAAAAGATATGCAGTTGGCATTAAATCCTGTTCCAACAGAAGAAAGTACCCATTTAGAACATTTATTGACATTAGCTACCCTGGCTCCTGATGATAAAGACTTTAAAGAAAAAGTATTAGATTATCTCGAAGCTTACAATACAGAAGCTGAAAATTTGAAGCGTTACAAAGAATATGTTATAGAAGCAGCTCAAAAGCTTGAAAAAGAAATGAAAAACAAAGATGAAAGTCTTGAAAATGCATATGTAATGGCAATTGGAAGAGTAAACAGCCACAAATTACACGGTGTAAACGAAGCTGATATTACCGATAAAACCGCTTATAAATCGTATTTAAAATTAGTCGAAAGAAGCGACAATAACCGTGATCAGTTAATGCATCACAGATGGATGTTAAAAGAAATTTCGACAGTGGCAAAAATGCCTGCAACTGAAATTCAACAAAACCAATATATAGCAGATTTTAGTAAACAAGAAGTTCAGGAAGCTTTTAAATTAATAAAAGACAAAAAATCAGAGACTGAAATAGCAGCTGCGATCGAATTAAAAATGATTCCGTTTTATCATGAATTAGCCGTCAAAAATGCTACAATTGATGAAATTGATCTTAAACATATTCAAAAATAAAGTAGTAAGATACTAACCCAACAAAAAATGGATAAACCTCAATTACCCAAAATGCTAAAAAAATTACACTTATACCTGTTGCTGTTATGTTCCTTAGCAGGATTTGAAAGCTACGCTCAGACCTTTCCTATTTCGGTCACAACTCAAATCACGCAGCCCTCGCCTATTTATTTAACTAAATATGCAGATGCAACTACTATAAACAGTCCGATAAAGATTCAGTTAGTCCTTAACGATTTGACTATTTCAAACCGTCAGGTAAGACTAAAAATTTATTTTCAGGGTAACGGGATTTCATTTAGCACCAATGATTTTGTTGTAGGCGCAAAACCATTGTATCTCGAAGGAGGATTTCCGCTTCAGTTGACTAATGTCGATTTGGCTCCTTATTTTGAGTATCAAAACTTGTTGGGAGTAAATCAAAATCAATATGCACAGCCTTTACCGGAAGGTATTTACAATATTTATGTAGAAGTATATGATTTTGCCACAGGAAAAAAACTGTCTAAAAAAACAGGTTCAACAACGATTATTTTTCAAAATGAACCACCTTTTTTAAACCTTCCTTTGAACAATGCTTCGATCATGCAGCAAAATATTCAAAATATTGTTTTTAGCTGGACACCCCGAAGTATTAATGTTAGTAATGTAGAATATGAGTTTTCATTGGTAGAAATTTGGGATAATTATACGCCGGTTCAAAATGCCTTTGCCTACTCGCCGCCATTGTATACTACTACGACCAAAATGACAACTTTACAATATGGTATAAACGAACCTCAGCTTATTCCAGGTAAAAAATATGCGTGGCGTATAAAAGCAAAAGCCATTTTAGGAGCCGAAGAAATTGGTGTATTCAAAAACAATGGGTATACCGAAATTTTTGCTTTTACATACGAAATGTTTTGTACCGCTCCCCTTGCTATTACCACTTCCGGTGTTAGTCAGGATCAGGTTAAAATAACGTGGAGCGGCAATATCGATAATTTTGATTATCAGGTAAATTACCGTGAAAAAAATGCCGGTTCAGAATGGTATAAGGCAGTAACGCCGAGAGAAAATATTACGCTTAGCAATTTAAAACCTAACACCACTTACGAATATACCGTAGGGTCTTCCTGCGATGTTGGAAAATATGTTCACAGTACAATCAGTGAATTTACAACCATTGCAAAAGACGAGATTGCGTTTGCCGGTTGCGGTATAAAACCAGATCCAAATGATTTGGCTAATAAAACTCCTTTACCTAATCTTTATCCTAATGATGTGGTAACGGCAGGAGATTTTCCAATTGTTGTATCAAAAGCAACAGGAAGCAACGGTAGTTTTACCGGAGAAGGTTATGTAACACTTCCCTTTTTAGAAAAATTCAAAAAACTAATTGATGCAGCAGATGCCTTAGGAGGTGATAAAACCAATATAGGACAATTCTCCCGCATTAGAATTACCTTCAACAACATTGGAGTTAATACTGACTTTAAATTAATCTCCGGAGAAATTGTTGCCAGTTATGATCCTGCATGGAGTGGTGTTGGAGATTTGGATGGTGTGGTAAATGATGCATTTGGAGACGCAGGAAATGTTGTGAACCATCAATATGATCTGTCTATAAAATCTGTTGTAAAAAATCCCGACGGCAGTATAACAGTTACCAGTACTACGGGAGTAACCTCTGTAATAGAGAAAACGGTAAATGATATTATTATTACAGATAAAGACGGTAAACAATTTGCTGTTCCTGCCAATGCTCCAACGGGTGATATCGGACAAACAGGACAACTGGCTCCGGGCGGAATTCCAACTCCTAAAAATACAAACGGAATGGGATCCGGTGGTAATATAGCCGAAATTTCTTCTTCAGACGTAAATGTTATTTTCTCTCAAGGAGATGGAAAATATTCTTTTGATACTGCTCCGTCATCTGATAATGGAACTTTGGGCAAAACCTACCAAACGATTGCTCAAAAAAGCGGTGGCACATACAAAGTAAATTACAAAGCTATTTCAGACAGTCCAAATTCGACGGATGTTGTCGTAGCAACTGTTGATTTCAAAAACGGAAAAACGAAGAAAGATCTTGTCTTTAAAACCCAAAATGGTACTGCTATCGACAGCACTCAAATTGTTTGGAAAGGCAATGTTGCAACACTAACACTAAAAAAGACTTTAGATTTTGCTAAAGAAACCATCATTGCAACCGTAAAACCTGCAACCCCAAAAGATCCTAAAGAAACTGCGGGCAAATATGATATTGCAGGAACGATCGATATGTGGCATTTAACGAATAAAAAAGTAAATGTGACTTTGGTAAGCGTTAATAATGCAACAATACCTGCTGATGCACAAAAACAATTAAATGCTATTTATGAACCATCAGGAATAACTTTTGAGGTCAATACAATCAATGTCAGTTTAGATAACAGCTGGGGAGATAGTATTGATACCAGCGATAGTGATTTATTAAATACTTACACACCGGAACAACAACAAATAACAGCAAATTTAAAAACACAATTAGGTTCAAATTATAAAAAAGAGACCTATTATGTTATTTATACGGATGCACCCTCTAACAAATCAAACATATTAGGCTTTATGCCTCTTAAGCGTCAATATGGTTTTATCTTTAATAAAAACAATACTGTTCGCACATTAGCACACGAATTGGGTCATGGTGTTTTTGGATTACAACATCCTTTTACAGAATACAATACTTCTACGACAACAGATCTATTAATGGATTATGGTACCGGAGTTGTTTTAAGTCATAATGACTGGCAGGTTCTTCATGCACCTGGACTGCAATTGTATTCGTTTATTCAGGGAGATAGCGATGGGGAACATGTTGAAGTAAGTAATATGGAGCATTTATATGCCAACTTTAAAAATACTGATGGCTCACTTACTTTTTTAACACCGGCAGGAAAACCATTTACTATTAAAGAAAAAATAAGTAGTGTTGGGTTTTCTTATTTTGACGACAACTGGTCTACAGATAGGACTAGTTTTGAAAATACGGTTTTTCCTATTGGTACATTGAAAAGATTCACTCTAACTAATGGTAAAACATACTCAATTGCTCATCCTGTAAAAGATGATAATAAAATAGATATTGTTGGATATACTGAAGTGGATAAAAATGGACAGGCAATCCAAAATACACTATACGTAGATAAAACAAGTTTTGCCTTAAAAACTAAAAATATTATTGTAGGTATTCCTGCAATTGAAAAAGGCCAATTGATCTTTAAAGTTCAAAAAATAAATAATTATAAAGATTCAGCTATACCAAAAGACAATTATGGTAATGGGCCTCAAGAAAGTGTCTATTTTTTAAATACATATATTAAAGAATTTAAACAAGGAATAAATATTTCAAGTTCAATAAGTCCTCTAGATATAAATGAACTTTATTTCATAAGCGAATTTAGCAGTGATTTATACGGAATGAATGCACTTCATGCTATTCGCATCGCTTACTTTTTACGTAATAATCCAGATTTAATTAATTGTTTAGGATATGCACAAGACCAGATAGGAAAAGATGTAACCTTACGATTTAATCACGAAATGAGAGACGGTTTACGTTCATCACTTTCAAAAAATCAGGGAACAACAAGAGTATCTATTCCTGTTTTCTATGCAGACATATCAAATAATGTTAAAAAAGATATTTTTACATCAACAAAATATTTAGCTAGTCTAGATGCTATTCTTCACACATATTATAACGAGCTTAAAAACAAAGGAAATGTTTCAACTGATTTATCACTAAGTGACTTATCAGAAGTAATTGATGGTTTAGGAAGAGAATGTTTATTAAGCAATATTCCTATCGAAAAAAGAGTAGAGTTTCTAAAACAGTATAAAACCTGGAAGATTTCAGGTTCAAAAGAAGATATGCTTCTTGAATTATTAATAAATATCAGACCAGGTGATATTCCTCAATTGCTGAATAGCCTGGCGGGTAATAATTATGAATTATTGCGAGGTTTATATAATGATATGAATGACAAAGATGATTATTATACATTACTATCAGTCATATCTACTTATGTCACAGAACAAAAAAAGAATACTTCTGAAGCAATAAGTTTACAAGGAGATTGGAAAGCCGGAGCAGAAAAATATGTTTATGTCTGTAAAGATGCGATGCATATTTTGACTTGTAACGTAGAGATAACTGAATTTGACAAAGCTAATGGAAAAGTTACAATTAAATTTCAGGACTTCTCAAATACATTTAATGATAAACCTGTTTTTAAAACAGTAGAAGTAGATCCATTTGATTTAATCCGAATTAAATTTGAAAATGATTTTGACATTAAAGGCACTAACGGTAAAGAAATAAAAGAGGGGCAAGAAGCAATAGTACCTGCAATTTATCTTTATTGGATAATGAAGCAGCAACAAGATAAAACAACAAATGTACAGGTTAGAATTGCGTTAGACATTATAGCAATCATTCCGGCAGTAGTTAGTGCAAATCCGGAGCTAGTTGTATTAGTTGATGCTGCAGTTGCCAGTACTGACATAGCTTTCCAGCTTTCTTCAGATGCTATTAAAAGTTCTGACAATCTGGTTTTAAATAATTTGGTTGATGGTTGGGATGATATATATAAAGTATATTCTTTAGGGCGCTTAATATCTTCAGCTCCAGCTATATTAAAAGGTGGTAAAGATTTAGGAAAAGTAGTATTTAATAGAGAAAACTTAAACAAAACAATAACAAGAGCAAAAGCTATACCAAGCGAATTGAATAGTATAAGTAAGGCCTTTTATAAATTTTACAAAGCCATAAAAAATAGTGAAAGTATAACAATTGTTGCCACGAAGAAACAAATTTTAGAAAATACTATTTATGGCGCATATGTTGAAATAACTTTAGCCGAAAAATGTACTACCCTTGATGAATTTAAATTATTATTTCAAAATAATAAAATAATAGTTGGTGTTAATTCAAAAATGGCAAATGGTGCAAGTTATGCTGAAGGTGTCAGTGTAGCAAGTGTTACAGAAACAAACGGAGCTTTAACCCTATCTGAATTAAGAACTTTACCTTCAACTTATACTGGAGCAACAAAAGTTGTAGAAACTATTAAAAATGTTAATATTGCAGGAAAAGGTGTTCAAACTATTGAAATAATAGCTACTGATATTGGGCAATTTTATGCAAGGCAACTTATAACTGCTCCGGATGCAATTTTCTTAGCATCTGTAGAAAAAAATTATCCTACAATTTTTAGCAAAATAAAAAATGATGTTTCTTTAAAAACTAAGTTCGAAGCAGATTTCAAAAATGCAAATACTCCTGTTTTAACTGAAATTGAAGATATTGCTCATTTTGATGATGATTATAATTCTTTTGTAACATTATGGAAGTCTACAAACAGTACAGAATTATCAAATTATATTAAAGATTTAGATAAATTCAAAGAATGGTGGTATCCAGTTAAAGCAAAAGTTAACAACGAATTTTTCATAAATCAAAAAGCTTATGAACTATCACTAAACTCAGCATATTTAGGAACTTTACATTTAGAAAAAATATCAAGTAATGTTAGAGGTCAATACTGGAATTATTACAAACAAAGTCAATGGGATAAACTTGAAGCATTAGCAAAGCAATATAAAATAAATTTTGATGCTAAGAATAATGCATTATGGCCGCCTGCAAATGGTGGATATGGCCCATTAGTTAAGAGGGTGCCAAATGAGAATGAAGTATTTGACAGATACGGAGGCTCTTTTGGAGATCTGCCAGATGGAACTCCAAATTTAGGAGGAGCCTATACAAGTCCAATGTTTAATGGGAAACCTTATGATTTTGATGGCAGGGCTTTAAATATGGAGAAAAATGAATATGATTTTTATTACAAAATAACAATTAAAGATCCATCAAAATTCGAAATTGAAACCAATAGGGCAATTCCATGGTTTGGAAAAGTTGGTAAGGCAGAGCAATCCCGATTTATAATAAAAGATATAGATCCTGTATCTGGTTATGCAAAAACATGGTCACAATTGGCACAGGAAGGCGCTGTTGAAATACAAGTTATAGAATCTCCGAGTGGAAAATACGCTACTTGGGTTGGAAAAGGAAGAACAATATCTAAGACTATTACGAGTGGAGGAAATACTTTGAGTGAATTAAAAAGTTTAGGATTTACGGATGATGTTGCAACTAAAATCATCTCCAAAAATAAATCATTAAATTTGTCAGAAGCAGAAGTAAAAACATTAATGCAAGATTTAAAAAACAATTCTACTTTAATGAAAACAGTTAATCAAAACCCTGAAAATGGTATTGAAGCCTGGAAGATATTTACGGATAATAAAAAAGCCCTTTGCGAATAGATATGATACAAATAAAGCAAATTGAACATTTAAGCTTATTTAAAGCAATAAATAAAAGAATAGAGCTTAAATATGTGGGCTGGGAAGAACCTAACAGAGGACAGGAACTTGTATATTATTCCCTGTTGATTGATGGCATTGATAAAACTGAGGAATTATTTTCAACAAAAAACATTCAATGTTTATTGAATGAAAAAATTGAAATAGAGCATCCAACTAAAAATTTTGCTTTCATTCCCTGTGCTGATTTTCTTTTATTCAATACTTTAGATTATACAAAAAAAAGTTTAAAAGTATATTTTAGAGAAAACGGAAATACGATTATAGATAGTTTAGTAGGCAGCTTTTTTTATCCTGAAAAACACTTACTAATTAATAAAAGAAGTTTGGTTTTAACGGATTTGTTAACTTTTGAAAATAAGAAAATAAAGTTTGAAAGTGATGTTAATATAGAATGGGCATATTTAATTAATTCAAGGCTAATTCAGGTTATTCAATCGTTTTCTAATATATGTTTTATATATGACTTAGATGAAGAAAAAGTTATAGGTAAGAAAAGTATTGTTGATGAACTACTCTATCCAAATATTTTCAGATGGATTTATAGAGGTCAGGATTATAATACAAATCAAGTAGAAATGGAACTACTTCAAAAAACAGATAACCAATTTACAAGTACTTATTTTAAAATAAATTAAATGAAACTTATAATAAAACAAATCTTTTTTTATTTAATGCTATTAGGGTGCCTAAATTTAAGTGCCCAAATTACTGAATGTCCCGTCTTTACATTTGCAAATGACTTAACTGCTTCTACTTCTGAATTCAAAACTCTTATCAAGGAGCCGAACAATTTTAAAGCATGGCATATTCTAAATAAGGAATCTCCTAGTCTGAGAACTAACATTGAAGAGATAAAATTAGTTTCAAAAAGTTTAGATGAAATTGCAAATGCAGGTGGATACTTAAAATGGAAGGCATTACAAGGAACTGGTAATGTAACAAATGACTTTGCAAACTTATTAAATTCAAAAGGTTATTCTTACTTAAAGAATCAGTTTACCTCTTTAGATGAAGTTGCTAAAAATAAGTTCATGCGTAATTTTTCTGAAGAAACACCAAGTAATATTTTATCTGCATTGAATGATCCTAATAAGGGATTATTAAAGAAATGGAAAGAAGGAATCATAAAAGGTAACCCTGAAGGATTTGACAGGTATTATTATCAGTCAAAAGATCCACTTACACATTCTGATATAGGAGATTTTGCAAACCCAAACAATCCAAATACATCTTTAGAATCTGGTAAAATGACTGGCGGTGGCCATGGGCAAAGTAACATTGACTATTTGAAGTCTACTGGCAAACAATATAATATTGAACACACATTTGATAACGGTGTGAGGACAGGAAATATTCCTGATCATAAAGTAACAGCAAAAACTCAAGGCATTGGTCAATCATGGTTTCCGTCTAATTGGACAAAGCAGGATATTGATACAGCCGCAAAACATGTTATTCAACAAAATCAATCTACTTATAATTCTTTAGCAGATGGAGTTCCTCTTTTTGATACTTATAATGGTGTAAGAGTAGGCTTAATCAAGACTAATGGGAAGTTTGCTACCATTTTTCCCGATAATAAGTTTCAGCCAAATTCAGCAGGTCAACTAATTTTAAACCCTAAATTTTAAAAATGGAATTTGATACTAATTCACAATCTTGTTCGTTTAGCTTTACGGAAAGAGAACTTTTATTCTTAGTATATAAAATAATCGAGGTTGAATCAAAAGAATACGGTAGCTTTGACCCAGCAGGAATGATACTTCGCAATATCTTAGAAGTTCTTTTGTCCTTGAATGAAACTAAAGCGATCGAGTTTATTGAGTCTCTTGACAATGATGTGAACTTTGAAATAGTATCAAATAGTTTTGGTGCAATAAGCGGAAAATTCCAAAGTAAGCACTTTATTGAAAGGATTGAATATACTTCGAAAAAGTATACATCGAGTATTTATTTCAAGAGAATGTTAGACAATATAGACGAAGCAAAAAATGCACTTGACGATAGTGAAAGTCTTACATAAGATATAAGATAATATTATTATCCTATTCTCAGCCAAATAAGCTAAATCTAGAAGCCTTCTAAACTAAAGAAGGCTTTTTCTTTATTAAACTTTTCCACAATGATTGACGAAACAAATATTAATTGGAAGTTATTTTTTTGCCGGATTGTTGGTAATTTTCAACAAATAAGTTCCCTCCGGTAAATCTGCAATATTAGAAGCATTGCTTCCTATTATTTTTCTGCCTTGTGAGAAAACCTCAACATTTTTAGAACCTGTATTGGACTCCGTAGTAGTTGCAGGAACTGATGTTGCCGTTTTTGTTCCAATTACAGCTTTTGTTGGGGGTGCAACAGCTTTTTTGACTGTGTTAGAAGCCGGAACATTTTCGGTCACAACTGCAGCAGCAGGTTTCGAACTGTTATACGATTCCAGAACCTGCTCTGCAGTCATAGCGACACTATATATTTTGAGATCGTCTACATCAGCATTGATTCCGGTAGTTGTGTTTAATGCTCCTAATCTTAAAATATAACCTTTCGTTAAACGTGAAATCCCATCAACAGACTTTAATAACTCACCATTACGATATATTTTTGACGTGCTGCCATCATAAGTAATACTATATTGATACCAAACGTCTTTTAACAGTGGAACTGAAGCTATAACATTATTATTATCTCCCCAACCCACTAAACTTAGGTCCGAATTGCCTGAAGCAGCGGCTTGTTGCAGCAAACCAAAATATTGAGTACTCAACGGAGTGCCATAACCTAAAATATAGTTTGCTGCGGCAGTAGTATTAAATTTTACCCATATAGATATAGATCTTGGTTTATTATCCTGTGGAAGATCCCCTACTACACCTTGCAAAACTTTATTAGTAAGTCTTTGTGCTCCCTTGGCAACACCCATTCTGTCATTTACAAAATTAGGAGTTCCCAAAAAGGAAATGGTATTATCAGCATTATTTAAAGTCCCATTAAAGTTAAACTCCTGAACGGGATTTTGGGCATTGGTATTTAAAAAACTTACAAACATTAATGTCAGTAATAATTTTTTCATATTTTACAGATTTTAGGGAATTTTAAGATAGTAGTGTATCTTTTACAAATACTAAACTATATTATAATAGATACGAGCAAAAATTTATTCGACAACAAACCTAAATAATCGTTAAATAACCAGAATTGATCATTTTATACTCTTAATTAAATTTACCTATACTTTTATAAATTTTGTTAAAACTATAAATTTAATTCAATATTACCAAAAAACTTTTACTTATAAATATGGTATTCTTATTAAATAAGACAAAACAAACACTAGAGATATCGATTATCAAATATTTGTAAAAACATTTTTACAAAAAAAAACTCCATTCGCTATACGAATGGAGTTATATATTTAAAAGTAAGTTAAACTTACTTTACAAATTCAATTTTTTGTACTTCTTCTTCATTAACACTGTCAAAGAAACCTTGTTCGTTCATCCAGTCATCGCTAAATACTTTACTCATATAGCGAGAACCATGATCGGGGAAAATAGCAATAATATTGCTTTCTTTCGTAAACTCACCTTCTTCTGCATATTGTTTAATGGCCTGCATTACAGCACCGGAAGTGTATCCAACAAACAAACCTTCTTTTCGGGTAATTTCTCTGGCTGAATGTGCGCTTTCCTCATCTGTAACTTTGATGAATTTATCAATAATATCGAAATCTGTAGCAGATGGAATCAGGTTTTTACCTAAACCTTCGATACGATAAGGATAAATTTCTTTGTTATCGAATTCTCTTGTTTCGTGATATTTCTTTAAAACCGACCCGAAAGCATCAACGCCCAGAATTCTGATATTTGGATTTTGCTCTTTTAGGAATTTTGCAGTTCCGGAAATAGTTCCTCCCGTTCCGCTACAAGCCACAAGATGCGTGATTTGTCCTTTTGTCTGTTCCCAAATTTCAGGACCTGTAGTGTTATAGTGTGCATCAATATTTAATTGATTAAAATACTGATTGATGTAAACTGAGCCTTTTGTTTCTTCGTGTAAACGTTTGGCAACATTGTAGTAAGATCTCTCATCATCTGCTGAAACGTGGGCGGGACAAACATAAACCTTTGCTCCCAGACTTCTCAACATGTCAATTTTATCTTTGGATGATTTTGAGCTTACTGCCAAAATACAGTTATAACCTTTTATAATGCTTACCATTGCCAAACTAAATCCCGTGTTTCCGGATGTCGTTTCGATGATTGTATCACCCGGCGTCAGGATTCCCTTCTTCTCAGCTTCTTCAATAATATATAACGCTATTCTATCTTTTGAGGAATGTCCTGGATTAAAAGCTTCTACCTTTGCGTAGAAATTACCTTCTAACTCTTCGGTAATTTTATTTAGCTTAATAAGTGGGGTATTACCTATTAACTCTAAAACATTATTATAAGCGTTTATTTCTTCTTTCATAAAAAAATAGTTAATCAAAGGCATTTTTAAATAACCTTGATAGGTTGCAAATTTAACAAAAAATTTCTAATTAGCTTTTAATTTTTTCTAAATCTAATAAAAAACTAAATTCCTTTGCTAAGTCTTTTAAAGCCTCAAAACGTCCAGAAGCACCGCCATGTCCCGCATCCATATTGGTATCTAAAAATAAAAGATTATTATTTGTCTTTAGATTTCTCAATTTGGCCACCCATTTAGCTGGCTCCCAATACTGTACCTGCGAGTCATGCAATCCGGTAGAAACATACATGTTAGGATAGTTTTGCGCTTTTACATTATCATACGGCGAATATGATAACATATAATCGTAATATTTTTTATTATTCGGGTTTCCCCATTCGTCATATTCTCCGGTTGTTAACGGAATACTGTCGTCCAGCATGGTTGTGATAACATCTACAAAAGGCACCTGAGCAATAACTCCTTTGTATAATTCCGGGGCTTCATTTACAATAACCCCCATTAAAAGTCCTCCTGCAGATCCTCCCTCAGCATATAAATGTTCAGGAGATGTGTAATTTTCGTTTATTACAAATTTAGAGCAATCGATGAAATCTGTAAAGGTATTTTTCTTTTTTAACAGTTTTCCATCTTCATACCATTGTCTTCCTAAGTCTTCTCCTCCTCTAATATGGGCGATAGCATAAATAAAACCGCGATCTAAGAGCGAAAGTCGAGTTGATGAGAAATAAGTATCCATTGTAATTCCGTATGAGCCATATGCATAAAGCAATAAAGGATTTTTACCATTTTTATGCAATCCCTTACGATAAATCATCGAAACAGGCACTTTCACACCATCTCTTGCTGTTGCCCAGACCCGTTCTTCGATATAATTTTCCTTATCAAACTTTCCGCCTAAAACCTGTTGCTCTTTTAAAATCTCTTTGGTTTTAGTCTTCATATTAAAATCAATTACAGATGAAGGCGTAGCAAGCGATTGATAACTATAACGCAAAACATCTGTATCAAAATCAATATTTGTTGTTGTGTAAGCATTGTAGGTTTCGCTGCCAAAAGGAAGATAATAATCTTCTTCACCATTCCATGGCATGATGCGAATATGGTTTAACCCATTTGAGCGCTCTTCTACAACCAGATAATTCTTGAAAATTTCGATATCTTCTAACAAAACATCTTCACGATGCGGAATAAGGTCTGTCCAGTTTTTCTTTCCTGTTTTATTTTCAGGCGTTTTCATCAACTTAAAGTTCGTCGCCTTATCTTTATTGGTTAAAATATAAAAAGAATCTTCAAAATGAGAAATACTATACTCTAAACCACGAACGCGAGGCTGAAAAACCTCAAATTCTCCGTCAGGATTATCAGAATTCAGAATCCTGTACTCTGTAGTTAACGTACTTCCGGAACCAATTACGATATATTTTCTTGATTTTTCTTTGCTTACCGAAACATTAAATGTATCATCCGTTTCATTAAAAACCAAAACATCAGCAGAAGTATCTGTATTTAATTTATGCCTGAAAACTTTATCAGCCCTTAAAGTAACCTCATCTTGTTTGGTGTAGAAAATGGTATTATTGTCATTTGCCCAAACTGATCCTCCTGTAGCATTTTCAATTTTATCTGATAAAATTTCACCTGTTTCTAAGTTTTTTATCTGAATGGTATAAATTCTTCTTCCAACAATATCTACCCCAAAACTGGCAAATTTGTTATCCGGACTTATACTTAGACCTCCCAGTTTAAAGTAAGCATGTCCTTTTGCCAATTCATTACAATTGAACAAAATTTCTTCATCTGCAGAAAGGCTTCCTTTTTTTCTTGAAAATATAGGATAATCCTGTCCTATTTCAAAACGGGTGATGTAATAATAGCCATTATAGAAATAAGGAACTGATGAATCATCTTCTTTAATTCTGCCTTTCATTTCTTCATATAAACTTTCCTGAAGCGCTTTTGTATGCGAAGTCATACTCTCATAATAAGAATTCTCCTTGTTCAGATAATCAATAACCTCAGGGTTTTCGCGATCGTTTAGCCAAAAATAATTATCGACTCTCGTTTCTTTATGTTTTTTTAATGTTTTAGGAATTTCTTTGGCTTGCGGGGCCTTTATATCGTTTTGCATTGATTGAGCATTAGTTTTTAAATACGAAGGAGCAAAAATACTACAAAGACAACAGAACCAAATTAATTTTTTCATAAAATATTCTATTGTTATCATACAGCAATATACTAATTTTGTATGAAATAATTTAAAATCAACAAAAATGGATTTAATGGGAATGATGGGTAAGCTTAAAGAAACCCAACAAAAAATTGAAGATACAAAAAAGCGTTTAGATACTGTTTTAATTGATGAACAAAGCGCTGACGGATTATTAAAAGTAACATTAACGGCAAACAGAAAAGTAAAATCAATCTCTATTGATGATTCTTTGCTTGAAGATAAAGAACAATTAGAAGATTACTTAATCGTAACCTTAAACAAAGCAATCGAGAAAGCGACAAGCGTTAACGAACAGGAACTTGATGCTGTCGCAAAAATGGATATGCCAATGATTCCGGGGATGGATAATCTTTTTAAATAAAGGTACTAAGGTTCAAAGTTTTTTGATTTTGTAAATTTTTAAACAAAAAAAGAAGCACAATTGTGCTTCTTTTTTTTAAACCTTTGTTCCTCTGAGCCTTTGCAACTTTGAACCTTCTTTTTAAAACTTTTGCAGCGTTTCAATCACATAAGTATGCATTACTTCTTTATAATCTAAATGCGTTACAATTCTAAGTTTATTGTGCCCCATTGAGCTTATTAAAATATTTTTTTGTTTTAATTTTTCGATTAAAAGCTGATCACTATAACCTTCTGTCAAGGAGAAAATCAAAATATTAGTTTCTACAGGTTCAATATGTGACACCCAGGGTTTTGTACTTAAAATTGCTGCGATTTCTTTGGCACGTCGATGGTCTTCTGCCAGTCTTTCGATATTATTTGCCAGGGCATACAATCCGGCCGCAGCCAAATACCCCACCTGACGCATTCCGCCACCCAGTATCTTTCTGATTCTCAACGCCCTGTGAATATCAGCTTTGCTTCCTAATAAAACGGAACCAATTGGCGCACCCAATCCTTTTGACAAACAAACCGAAATGGTATCGAAAATAGCTCCAAATTCTTTCGGATTTTGTCTTTTGGCTACTAATGCATTCCAGATTCTGGCTCCATCCAAATGGAACTTCAAATTATTATCATCGCAAACCTTTTTTATTTCTTTTAAATCTTCTAATTCATAACAAGCTCCACCACCTTTATTAGTTGTATTTTCTACACAAACCAAACTCGTTAGCGGACTATGGTAAAACTCCGGATCATTGATCGCCGCAGCAACCTGACTTGCAGTTATCATTCCGCGATTTCCGTCTACTAAACAGCATGAAACCCCGCTATTAAAAGAAACACCACCACCTTCATAATGATAAACATGGGCATATTTATCGGCAATTAATTGCTCTCCCGGCTGTGTATGTAATTTAATAGCCGTTTGGTTTGCCATAGTTCCTGATGGAAAAAAAAGTCCCGCTTCCATACCAAAAAATTCAGCCACTCTAGTCTCTAATTCGATAACCGTAGGATCCTGCCTGTATACATCATCACCAACGTGAGCATTAAACATATACTGCAACATTTCGTATGTAGGTTTGGTAATAGTATCGCTAATTAAATTTATTTCCATATTCTAAAAACTATATCTTATTTTTGTACAGCAAAATTACGTATTACTGTTTGTTAATTTTTGCAAGTTTTACTAAATTTTAACTTGTGAATTACGATACAACCAAATTAACGTAATATTTATAAAAAACATATAAAACTACTATTAATTTATGACAACTACCGAACAAATAAAAGGTATTGTGGAGCGCCTTGGTGCGTTGAGGAGGTATCTTTGACGTTGATGCCAAACTAATTGAAATTGCCAACGAAGAAGAAAAAACCTTCGCACCCGACTTTTGGAACAATGCAAAAGAAGCTGAAGTCATTGTAAAAAACCTTCGAAACAAGAAAAAATGGATCGAAGATTACAATAAAGCCATCGAACTTACAGATGAGTTGCAGCTTGCTTATGATTTTTATAAAGAAGGAGAACTTTCTGCAGAAGAATTAGACGAACATTACAATACAACACAAGCGCATATCGAAAACATCGAGTTCAAAAATATGCTTTCTGATGAAGGAGACAGCTTAAGTGCCGTAGTACAAATTACTGCTGGTGCCGGCGGAACCGAAAGTTGTGATTGGGCCGGAATGTTGATGCGTATGTATATGATGTGGGGAGAAAGTTATGGCTTCAAAATAAAAGAACTTAACTTTCAGGCAGGTGAGGTTGCGGGTATTAAAACCGTCACCCTGGAGTTTGAAGGTGATTATTCTTTTGGATATTTAAAAGGAGAAAACGGTGTACATCGTTTGGTTCGCATCTCTCCTTTTGATAGTAATGCCAAACGCCATACTTCATTTGCATCAGTTTATGTGTATCCACTTGTTGATGATAGTATCGAAATTGACATTAACCCTGCTGATATCGAAATTACAACTTCTCGTTCCAGTGGAGCCGGAGGGCAAAACGTCAATAAGGTTGAAACCAAAGTACAATTAGTACACAAGCCAACCGGAATCCAGATTCAATGTTCAGAAACACGATCACAGCAAGACAACAGACAACGCGCTATGCAAATGTTACGTTCTCAATTGTATGAAATCGAATTGAAAAAACAGCAGGCACAACGCGCCGATATCGAGGCCGGAAAAATGAAAATCGAATGGGGTTCGCAAATACGCAATTATGTAATGCAGCCTTATAAATTAGTAAAAGATGTTCGTACCGGTTATGAAACCAGCGATGTTGATGGCGTAATGAATGGAAATATTGACCCTTTCTTAAAAGCATTTTTAATGATGATGGGACAAAAGGAAGAAGAGTAATTTTTTAGTTGCAGTTTTCAGTCGCAGCTTTAAAGTACGCGAATACTGAGACTGAAAACTGAGACTATAAACTAAATAAAAAAGTTATGATAAAATGGGCAGATATAATTCGTTATACAAATAAAGGAAATCCGGTTCCGGACAAAAGAGTCGAGAAAACGGCTGAAGAGTGGAAACAACTTCTAACGCCGGAAGAGTTTCAGGTAACGCGTTTAAAAGGTACAGAAAGATCATTTAGCTCTGAACTTTGCAGTTTATTTGATCCGGGAATATATGAATGTAAATGTTGTGGTACTTTGCTCTTTGATGCCAGCGAAAAATTTGAATCAGGTACAGGCTGGCCTTCTTTTACACAACCTCTGAAAGAAAACGCTATCGCATATCATGCTGACAAATCATACGGAATGATTCGTGTCGAGGTCGTTTGCAATACTTGTGACGCACATTTGGGACACGTTTTTCCTGACGGTCCTGAACCAAGTGGTTTGCGCTACTGCATTAATGCTATCTCACTATCTAAAATAAAAGAATAATAAAAAAGCGATTCCTTATTATCAAATTGAATCGCTTTTTTGATTTAATTCAATTATAAAATTATTAATTGAAGTATAAAAATACCTTCACAAAATCAAACCATTATTTTAAAATAAGTTTTACCTTACCAAATTTAGCATTATTGAAAGTTAAATAGAAAATACCCCTAAATTAAACTCTTCATTTTATTTTTTCCAATAGGTAATTATCCGAATTTTCAAAAAAATATATTTTAAAACAAAGACCAAAAGAAACCTACAAAATAACAAGCTACTTATATAAGCAATTGCACAGCCATTTTACACACCTAAATATTCAAAAATTGATTGATTTAAAATGAGATAACATCATCATAATGCACGTAAAAATCTAAATTGAACAAGCAATCAAAAGGCACTCAAAAACTTACAAATACCCGGATTACAAGACATCAATCCCGATAACAATTCTAAAACAATCAATAAATTAATAGATTTGATGTTAAATTTGTAATATTTAAACTATTATTTAAAATACTATTTAAAAAACTTCAAAATAAGATTAGGTAATTTAAATCTAATTGATTTTATTTGGTGCGAAATAACCCCTAAATCAATTAAATTCATTTCAATGAAATCCTATTCAATTCAAGAAATTAATGAAGTTATCAACGGCGTAATTTACGGCACGACTTCGCAGAGCATAACAGCAACAGAACAATTAGAAAAAGCCACCACTTCTGAAATTTCATTTATAGGAAATAAAAAATATGAAAAATTCTGGGAAGGGTCAAAAGCTTCAATTGCAGTTGTAAATGAAGATATTTCTATTGAACCTGGAGATAATCGTGCTTTTATTAAAGTAAAAAATGCTGATTTGGCTATGTCTCAAATTTTAGCACTTTTTGCACCCCCTACTCCAATATTCCGTAACAATATCCATAAATCGGCAAATGTTGATGAAACAGCTGTTATTGGTGAAGGTGCCCGAATTGGAGCCGGTTGTTATATTGGTCCCAAAGTTGAAATTGGAGCAAATGCAACCATTTATCCAAATGTTACTATTTTAGACGAATGTACTATTGGTAAAAATACCATTATCTGGTCAGGAACTGTAGTTCGTGAACGCTGCCATATTGGTAGTGATTGTATCATTCATCCAAATGCAACTATAGGTGCTGATGGTTTTGGATTTCGTCCGTGTAGTGAAAAAGGTTTAGTCAAAATTCCACAAATCGGAAATGTAATTATTGGAAACGGAGTTGAGATTGGAGCAAATACCTGCGTTGATCGTGGTAAATTCAGCTCGACTGTTCTTGGTGATGGCTGCAAAATTGATAATTTAGTTCAAATTGGACATAACAGTAAATTAGGTAAATTTTGTATCATGGCCGGAAATAGCGGATTAGCCGGTTCTGTAACTTTAGGAAATGGTGTTATCATTGGCGGAAGCGCTTCTATAAAAGATCATACTACTATTGGCGATGGTGCTATTGTAGGCGCAGGTTCTGGTGTCGTTGGTGATGTTCCTGCAGGAAAAACAATGTTAGGATATCCTGCTGTTGAAGCTCGTGATGCCCTAAAACAATGGGCTATTCTGAAACGAATGGTTTGCGATTCTAAAAAATAAAATAGTATACCTATCTATATAGAAAAACAGAAGTTCGCTTCTGTTTTTTTTTGTCTGTTTCAGAACTCAGGAAACCTTTTTTTATTTCTTCTCAGGATAATAATTTATTATGTGGGTTTCAATTGATTTTGTAAATTAGCCAACACTATTTTGTAAAAACCTCAATATATCATGGATTTAAACTTCAATAAAAACGAAGATCACAATAAACTATTACTTTCTGACTTGAAACAAAGATTTGCCAAAGTAAAACTGGGCGGAGGCGAAAAACGTATAGAAAAATTACATGCCGAAGGCAAAATGACAGCTCGGGAACGTATCGCTTATCTGCTTGACGAAGGCTCAAAAAGTATTGAAATTGGAGGATTTGTTGGAGATGGAATGTATGCTGAACACGGTGGCTGTCCATCTGGCGGTGTTGTTATCAAAATAGGATACATAAGGGGCAAACAATGTATTGTTGTTGCTAATGATGCTACAGTAAAAGCCGGAGCCTGGTTTCCTATTACCGGAAAGAAAAATCTGCGTGCGCAGGAAATCGCCATGGAAAACAGATTACCAATTATTTATTTGGTAGACAGTGCAGGAGTTTATTTACCGCTACAAGATGAAATTTTTCCTGACAAAGAACATTTTGGCCGAATCTTCAGAAACAATGCTCAAATGAGTAGTATGGGAATTACCCAAATCGCTGCCGTTATGGGAAGTTGTGTTGCCGGTGGTGCCTACTTGCCTATTATGAGTGACGAAGCTTTAATCGTTGATAAAACTGGAAGTATTTTCCTTGCCGGAAGTTATTTGGTAAAAGCAGCTATTGGTGAAACTATCGACAATGAAACCTTAGGTGGAGCTACAACTCATTGTGAAATTTCCGGTGTAACCGATTATAAAGCTAAAGATGATAAAGACGCTTTAGATAAAATAAAAAATATAGTTGATAAAATAGGCGACTACGATAAAGCGGGTTACAACCGGATCAAAGCCGAAAAACCTGCCTTAGACCCGGCAGCTATTTACGGAATTTTACCAAAAGCCAGAAACGAGCAATATGACATGATGGAAATCATCAATCGTCTGGTTGATAATTCAGAATTTGAAGCGTATAAAGAGGGTTACGGTCAGACAATAATTACCGGTTATGCCAGAATTGATGGCTGGGCAGTAGGAATTGTTGCCAATCAGAGAAAAGTGGTGAAAACCAAAAAAGGTGAAATGCAGTTTGGAGGAGTTATTTATTCTGACAGTGCTGATAAGGCGACCCGTTTTATTGCCAACTGCAATCAAAAGAAAATACCATTAGTATTTGTACAAGATGTTACGGGTTTTATGGTTGGATCAAAATCCGAACATGGCGGAATCATAAAAGATGGTGCTAAAATGGTGAATGCCGTTAGTAATTCGGTAGTACCAAAATTCACTGTAATTGTAGGGAATTCATATGGAGCAGGAAATTATGCCATGTGCGGAAAAGCCTATGATCCGAGATTAATTTTTGCCTGGCCAAGTGCCGAACTTGCCGTTATGGGAGGGACTCAGGCTGCAAAAGTTCTGGCTCAAATTGAAGCTTCTTCGCTTAAAGCAAAAGGAGAAATCGTAGACGAAGCAAAAGAAGCTGAACTTTTTAATAAAATAAAAGCACGATATGATGAACAAACTTCACCCTATTATGCCGCTTCAAGATTATGGACAGATGCTATTATTGATCCTTTAGATACCCGTACCTGGATTTCAATGGGAATCGAAGCTGCCAATCACGCACCTATTCAAAAACCATTTAATTTAGGTGTTATTCAGGTCTAAATTTTCCGAAATCAATTTAATACGTTAAAAAAATACAAAAAACTCACTTTCAGATACTTAAAAATAAATATCTCATTAAAAATCAGTAACTTTATATGTAATTTTTAATCACGTAGTATCATGGAAAATGTAAAAAGTTTAAATAAATGGGCAAATGCGCACACTTATTTACCAGTAGATTTAGTACGTATTGTTTTGGGTGTTTTTTTATTTATGAAAGGAGTTTCGTTTGTAACAAACATTCAGTATTTACATGATTTGATCTCTCCAATTGATCAATTTGGCGGCGGAATGTTTTTATTACATTACATCGCTCCAGCGCACATGATTGGAGGTATTATGATTGTTTTTGGATTACTAACCCGTTGGGCAATTGCCGCTCAGTTACCCATATTATTTGGGGCAATTCTCATCAACTTCCTCGGACACATGCACTCCGAAAGCTTAATATTGGCTATAGTAGTTCTGTTAGTTTGTGTTTTTTTCCTTTTTTACGGAAGTGGAAAACATTCAGCCGATTATTATTTTAAAATGCAGCAATAACATTATTTATCCTCAATAAACTTTGCCAAAAATATTGAGGATAAATAATAACTATACTTTTAAAGTTAATTAATTCTTTAAAATTTCTTTAATTGTATTTTATGAGTTAAATTCGCCCCCATGAATTGGATTCCTAAGACCGTTATTTTTGTATCACTTCTGATCATTGCCTTTTTTGCTGCGCAGGCAAACGAGTCTGTTGTACAAATAAGTGAAACTCAAAAAACGGACACCAATTTCTCTATAGATCACGCCGATTCTTTAGCTTTTATACAGCCACAGGCAAGTTATCAGTTTGCAGCAAATATAAAAACCAATCCATCTGTCTTAATTAAGTGGTTTGATGCTTTATTAATGGTACTTCCTCAGCATAAGGCTGTAAAATCAACATCAAATTTTGCAAATCAATTTGCAACTCAGAGCAAAATAGTTCTTTTAATGCTCTATCCTTTCCATTTTTTCTGGTAGACAATTTATGAAGTTTAATTAGGAAAACAGCTGTTTCTCCTATATCCTGAACTGTTTTCTATTCTGAAAACTGCTTCATATTTCATAATAATTTACCAAATTTTAAACACATAATGGAAACAAGTGTAACCATAATTGGCATTGTGATTGCGATCATAGTAGCCATTCCAATTTATTTTTCAGCACGATCAAGCGCTGCAAACAAATCAAAAATTTTAAACATAAAAAAGAAGTTCAATCCAACCCATCCTGATGATTTCGATTTAACAGAATCTCAAAGCAACAAAACGCTTACAATAGATCAAAAAAACAGACGATTTATCCTGATGAATTTTAATCCAAATCAACAGGAATCAACTTATTTAGATTTAAAAAGTGTTTCATCATGCAAATTGGTTTTAACAACCGAAGGACCTTCAGATACGATTATAAAAATTGATTTCGAATTTCAGGAAAAAGAAACTTTAAAAAAAATTACAATACCATTCTATGATTTCGATGACGACCGTATCAAACAGATAAGTGCGTATCAGGATCATCAGTTTGCAAAAAAATGGCTTAAAATCATCCAAGATTCTATTTCACGTTAGTTATTTAATTCAGAAAAGAGGCTCCTGGTGAGCCTCTTTTTTTTGCCTAATACATGATATTTGTCATTTTATGTCAGCTTCATAAATTCTAATTTTGGAAGATACAAAATCCGACTTTATGAAAATTTCTCTGACTCAAAAGTACAATGTTCCAGGTCCCAGATATACGAGTTATCCAACAGTTCCATACTGGAACGAAAAAGATTTCACAGATCAAAAATGGGTAGCATCTTTTCAGAAAGCATTTTTAGAAAGTAACACTCAAAACGGAATTAGTTTATATATCCATCTACCATTTTGCGAAAGTATGTGTACTTTTTGCGGATGCAACAAACGAATTACAAAAAATCATTCTGTTGAAGAAACCTATATTCAGGCACTATTAAAAGAATGGCGTTTATATTGCATGCTATTACCGGAAAAACCTCTTATAAAAGAGATTCATTTAGGCGGAGGAACTCCTACTTTCTTTTCAAAAAACAATTTAGAACATCTAATAAATGGCATCTTTAGCTTTGCAAATAAAGCAGCACATTATGAATTTAGTTTTGAAGGACATCCTAATAATACAACTTACGAACAACTTCAAAAATTATACGAATTAGGCTTTCGCCGGGTAAGCTTTGGCGTTCAGGATTATTCTGAAAAAGTACAAAAAGCCATTCACAGAATCCAGCCTTTTCATAACGTCGCAAAAGTTACTTTTTGGGCAAAAGAAATTGGTTATACCTCTATAGGGCATGATATTATTTTTGGATTACCTTTTCAAACCTTAGAAGATGTAATTGATACTGTTGAAAAAACAAACTCCCTAAAACCAGATCGATTGGCGTTTTACAGCTATGCACATGTGCCGTGGATAAAAGGAAACGGACAACGCGGCTTTAATGACGAAAACCTCCCTAAGGATTCCGAAAAAAGACAACTCTACGAAGTTGGCAAACAAATGCTTTCTAAAAACGGTTATCAGGAAATCGGGATGGATCATTTTGCACTGAAATCTGATAGTTTGTACAAAGCTTCACAAAGCAAAAAATTACATCGAAATTTCATGGGTTATAGTGCATCAAAAACACAACTCACGATTGGCTTGGGTGTTTCATCCATCAGCGATAGCTGGTACAGTTTTGCCCAAAACACAAAAAGCCTGGAAGATTATTATCAGCTGTTAGAATGGGATAAATTGCCGGTTGTAAAAGGTCATAATTTAACCGATGAAGATTTAATCATCAGAAAACATATTCTAAATCTAACCTGTGAACTTGAAACTTCCTGGAGTAAAGATTCACTTTATTTCAAAGAGCTTCCGAGTGTATTAGAAGATCTGAAAGAAATAGAAAAAGATAACTTAATTGTAATCGAAGAAAATAAACTTATCATCACAGAAGCCGGAAGGCCTTTTGTCCGAAATATTTGTATGGCTTTTGATTTACATCTAAAAAGAAAATCACCGGAAACTAATTTGTTTTCGATGACCGTTTAATGACAATTAGGAGTTCCCTGCACAAACAAACTCATGTTTGACGGAGAAACATAAGGAATTCCTAATCCTAGTCCTCTAAGGATAAATAAAACACCAATAATTACTGCTACATACGGAATGGCCTTTTGAATGTTATTTCTAAAAGGGAGTTTTAACAATGAATGTATATAAACCACGATTGTCATTAAGGGTATCGTTCCTAATCCGAACAGCATCATATACAAAACTCCAAAACCGGCACTTTGCATTGCAATTGCACCAAATAGAGCCATGTATACCATCCCGCATGGGAGAAAACCATTTAATAAACCAATTGTGAAAAGTGATTTGTAAGTTTTCTTTTTAAACTGATTTCCTAAACTTGATTTTATTCTGGAAATAATTCTATAAACCGGTTTTGAAAAATTGTATTTTGAAAAAACTTTCTCCGGGATTAAAACCACCATAATCATGGCTGCACCAATAAAAATGGACATCTTCTGTTGCAATCCAGCGAGATAAAAACCTCTTCCTAATAATCCGAAAATTAATCCAATAGTAGCGTATGCTGATAATCGGCCTAAATGATATGTTATGATCTGGGTAACCTTTTTTGCTTCATTTTGATGATCGACTGGCAACATCATAGCAATTGGACCACACATTCCTATGCAGTGCAAACTACTTATTAAACCTAATATAAAAGCTGAGTACAACATTTTAGTATAATTTTTTCTTTTTGCTACAGATTGATTTCATTAAATTGATTTTAAAAACCTTCGTAAATCATTAAAATCTGTGGTAGAAAAATATTCTTTTAGTTTACATAAATTACTTCTTTCGAAAGGTACTTCGTTCCTTTATATTCCCATTCCATATTAACATCCCAGCGCCCTTTAATTAATTTCTTTTGCGGAATAAGTAAAGATGAATTGGTTAAAGCAATCTGGGTATTAAAATCAAATTTCTTGTTTGAAGGCCTGTATAATAATACATTTCCCTTTACTTTATCACTTTCAAAAGTTGCAGGAAAAGCTATTTTTACACCATTTTCAGTATATTTAATAGAAGGTCCCTGCTGAAGATCATGCGCATTTTGAATGCGGGCCATTTCGTCCTGAAAATGCGAATCATGTTTGTAATATTCTTCAACAACCAAATCATTGTCATACTTACTATTCGATTGTACTTCAAAAACAAAATATAAAATAAAGGTCATAAACAGTGCAAATGCAATGACAATTCCGGTTCCCCAATTTATTTTCATAATAGTATATTTTTAATTAAAACTTCGTGGTCCTAAAAAATTAGTTGTGGTGGTCTCAAGCAACTCTTTCCCATTATAGACTCCAATTTCAACTTTGGTTTTATCACTTTCCAAAAGCCCCTGATTAATTTCTATAAATAAAGTTCCTTGGGAAATTCCTTCTTTTAAAACTTTAAAATGCTGTTTCCCTACATTTTTAATAGTTCCTTTTTGATCAATTAATTCAAAATGAATATCCTGATAATCTTTCATTGTTTTATTGACAATCTTATAGGTATAAACATTGCTGATCATATCGCCTTTATGCTGAAATAGCTGCCCGGGTAAGCGTAAAACAATCGCCTGAACATCTGTTCTTAAAAATAACATTCCAACAAAAACGCTTAACAGAATAAATAAAACAGCTGTATAACCTTTCATTCTTGTGGTGAATTTAAAAGGTGCTTTTTTAGCAATCTCATCTTCAGATGCGTATCGAATAAGACCTTTTGGCAAACCAACACTTTCCATAATGGTATCACATTCATCAATACAGGCAGTACAATTCGTACATTCTAACTGAGTTCCGTTTCTGATATCAATTCCCATTGGGCAAACATGCACGCATTGATGACAATCAATGCAATCTCCTTTTCCTGTTGTGATTCTATCTTCCTTTTTATTGAATTTAGCACGTCCCGCTTCTTTTTCTCCTCTAACAAAATCATAGGCAACATTAATAGATTTATCATCTAAAAGTACACCTTGCAATCTTCCGTAAGGACAAGCAATAATACATACTTGTTCACGAAACCAGACAAAAACAAAATAAAAAACTCCTGTAAAAATTAATAATGCAATAAAATTACTTGCTTGCTCAACCGGTCCCTGTTCAACCATTAAAAAAAGTTGATCACTACCAACCAGGTAAGCTAAAAAAACATTTGCGATACCAAACGAAATCAGAAAAAAGAGAATCCATTTGATCAATCTCTTCCGAATCTTCTCTGCATTCCATTCTTGTCTTGCTAATCTTAGCTGGGCTCCGCGGTCACCATCAATCCAATACTCAATTCGACGAAAGACCATTTCTAAAAAGATCGTCTGTGGGCAAATCCATCCACAAAAAATCCTGCCAAATACAACCGTAAACAAGATGATAAAAACAATACCTACCAGCATTGATATTACAAACAGATAAAAATCCTGTGGCCAGAATGGAAATCCAAAAATATTAAAACGACGTTCTAAAACATTGAACATCATAAATTGATTTCCGTTAACTTTAATAAACGGATTGGCAATTAAAATAGCCAGTAAGATGTAACTAACTATTTTTCGATATCCATAGAATTTACCAGACGGTTTTTTAGGGAAAATAAATTTTCGATTACCCCCTTCATCAATTGTTCCGATGGTATCTCTAAATGCTTCGTCTGGTAAATTTGACATGATGTATTATAATTATTTTTTGACTTCAGTACTATCTTTTGCTGTACTTGCTGTGGTATCTTTTTTTGGTGTGCTTTCGTCTACCCAAATCTCTCCGTCAGGAGCTTTTGGATCCTTTGGATTACTTCCTTGTAAGGATAGAATATAACTCGCTACTTTTTGAATTTCTTTAGGTTTTAAGGTTCCTTTCCAGGCAATCATTCCTTTACCGTCACGACCTCCATTTGTTATAGTATGGAATAAGTTTTTAATTCCTCCACCCAAAATCCAGTGATCATCTGTTAAGTTTGGTCCAATTTGTCCACCGGCATCGGCACGGTGACAAGCAGCACAATTGGTTGTAAATATTTCTTTTCCTGCGGCTAAACTCTCCGGGTCAGTAAGTAAAACAACTGTTTTTTCATCCATCAGATCCGGCGCTGTCTTAAGATATTCATCGACATCAATTTTTGCCTGAGCCATTTCTTTTTTAAGCTCCATTTCCTGATCATCTCCTCCAAAAACTTCATATCGGGCAAAATAAATTACCCCAAAAACGATACATATATAGAATAAATACACCCACCAAGGCGGCAAATTATTATCTAACTCTTTAATTCCATCATAATCATGATCCATCAATAAGTCGCCTTCTTTTTCTATAGGTTCTGTTTTTGTAAGCTTGTGCATTAAATTTTTATACCAGGTACTTTCTGTCAGGCTCAGGCTACTTTCGTATTCTAGCTTGGCCTTCTCTTCCGGTGACATCAATTGGTACATAATGCGATTCACTGCGCTTAATGTGATTTCGATGGCAATCAAAATAAATAGAAAGACAAACAAAAAGACTGAAACCATTGGATATTTTATAAATGCAGGCCTGTCACCTGAATCTATAAAGTATTCCATTAAAGCAAAAACGATGAAGAAAATAAGCGGGACTCTTACGTATACTGGGAAAAATTTTTTCATTTTTAAATATCTTTTGAAATTATACTACGCCCTTCATCCAAAGGTATTTCACTCATTTCCTGAATTTTTTCTTTTTTATAGGAGATTACCCAAAAGCCTAATCCCACAAAAAAGAAAAAGAAAATCAGGAGAGAAAGTATCGGGTAAATTTCTATACCCGAAATGTTCTCCATATTGTGTTTTATTTGTTCAAACATAATGCTGTTATTTAGAAGTCTCTTTTACTTTAATATCAGTTCCAAGTCTTTGTATATAGGCAATCAAAGCAACAATTTCTCTCTCATTCATAGGAATAAATTTTTCCCCTTTTAAAGCTGCTTTTTTCTTACTTTCCTCATAACTTTTCACGTAGTCAGGATCATTTTCTAAGCTTTTCTCAATGGCAATAGCCTGGGTTCTCAATGTTTTTTGAGCATTTGCCACTTCAGTTTCTGTGTAAGGAACTCCAAGGGTACGCATTGCCTGCATTTTCTTTTGAGTCAGCGAAATATCCATTGGCTCATTATCAAACAACCATTTATAGCCCGGCATAATTGAGCCGGCAGAAATACTTTGTGGATTCCAGAAGTGGTTAAAATGCCAATTGTCATTATACTTTCCTCCGACTCTTAATAAATCCGGACCTGTACGTTTTGATCCCCAAAGGAAAGGATGATCATAAACAAACTCTCCTGCTTTTGATTGTGGGCCGTAACGTTCTACCTCACTTCTAAACGGACGCACTGACTGTGAGTGACAACCCACACAACCTTCTCTTATATATAAATCACGGCCTTCAAGTTCTAAAGGTGTATAAGGTTTTACACTTGTAATTGTTGGAATATTCGATTTAACCATAATTGTTGGTACAATTTGAATAATACCTCCAATTAAAATAGCAATCGTAGCTAAAATAGTTAACTGAATTGGCCTTCTTTCTAACCAGGTATGGAATTTTTCTCCACTTAATCTACTAGTACTGATTCTTTGTAAAGCCGGGGCCTGAGCTAATTCATCTTCAATAGTTTCACCAGCTCTAACAGTCATTATAATGTTATAAACCAATGTTAACATTCCAATTAGATACAAAGTACCTCCTATTGCTCTCATCCAGTACAATGGCATAATTGCAGTAACGGTTTCAAGGAAATTTCCATAAGTTAATGTACCGTCCGGATTAAATTGTTTCCACATTGACGCTTGTTGAAAACCAGCTACATACATCGGAAGAGCATATAAAATAATCCCTAACGTACCTATCCAAAAATGGAAATTTGCTAGTTTTTTTGAAAACAAGGTGCTTTTTGTCATTCGTGGAATCAACCAGTAGATGATACCAAAAGACATAAATCCGTTCCAGGCTAAAGCTCCTACGTGAACGTGGGCAATAATCCAGTCTGTATAATGAGCAATAGCATTTACATTTTTAAGTGAAAGCATTGGGCCTTCAAAAGTTGCCATTCCGTAACCTGTTATGGCTACCACAAAAAATTTTAAAACCGGTTCTTCACGAACTTTATCCCACGCACCTCTTAATGTTAGAAGTCCGTTGATCATACCTCCCCATGATGGAGCAATAAGCATTACTGAAAATGCAACACCTAAATTTTGAGCCCAGTTTGGCAAAGCCGAATATAACAAGTGGTGTGGACCTGCCCAGATATAGATAAAGATCAAGGACCAAAAGTGGATAATAGACAATCGATAAGAATAAATAGGACGATTAGCTACCTTTGGTATAAAGTAATACATTAATCCTAAAAATGGAGTTGTCAGGAAAAATGCAACTGCATTATGTCCGTACCACCATTGCACTAATGCATCCTGAACACCAGCATAAACAGAGTAACTTTTTAAGGCAGATACCGGGATTTCAATATTATTAAAAATATGCAAAACGGCAACCGTAACAAATGTGGCCAGATAAAACCAAATCGCTACATACAAATGGCGCTCTCTACGACGCAACATTGTACCTATCATGTTGATTCCCATAACAACCCAGATAACAGCTATGGCAATATCAATGGGCCATTCTAATTCAGCATACTCTTTTGATGACGTATAACCTAAAGGCAACGTGATTGCAGCTGCAACAATAATAAGCTGCCAGCCCCAAAAATGTACATTACTTAAAAAATCACTAAACATTCTGGCTTTTAGCAATCGCTGTAACGAGTAATACATACCCGCAAAAAAGGCATTCCCAACAAAGGCAAAAATGACAGCATTGGTATGCAATGGTCTTAATCGGCCATAGCTAAGCCACGAAATACCATCTGTCATGTTGGGAAAAAGGTACATAACCGCTAAAGTTAGCCCTACTAACATACCTACTACTCCAAAAAGAATAGTGGCGTAAATGAATTTTTTTACAATTTTGTTGTCGTAATAAAACTGTTCCATTTCCATAATTATACTTGTTTTTCTTCTGTTGGTGAATTATTATTTGGGGGAGTAATCTTAGTCTCATCGTCAAAAAGTATTCTGACTGACGGTGTATAATCATCATCGTATTGTCCGGATCTGACAGCTACAATAAAGGCAATAAAGAAACAGATTGCGACAAAAATACTTACTGAAATTAGTAGATAAATAACACTCATACCTTAAATTTATGTGACCAAAATTAGTAGTTTGCAGGCTGTTAAAATATGATAATTGTCATGGTTGCAGAGAATTATAAAGACAGGAGGAATAACTTTTAAAACTATCTTCAATTGCTATAATTTTCTCTTGCTGAAATAGTTAGACATTAACGTAACAAAACTTACTATTGTAATTGTACTTAAAGGCATGATTATCGCCGCTACTAACGGAAGTAAGTTTCCGGTAACTGCAAAAGTGAGTCCTACAATGTTATAAAGAAGCGACAAAACAAAACTCATTTTAATTATTGCAATTGATTTTTTTGATAATTTTAAAAAATAATCCAGTCTTGAAAACTCTGCTGCATCTAAAATAGCATCACAGGCGGGAGAAAAAACATTGACATTTTCAGAGATAGAAATTCCCACATTACTTTGCGCTAAGGCTCCGGCATCATTTAACCCGTCTCCTACCATCATTACATTTTGCCCTCTTTCCTGCAGTTTTTTGATAAATTCTAATTTTTGTTCCGGCTTCTGATTAAAGATCAGTTCCGTGCCATTAGGCAAAATCATTTCAAGATTAGATTTTTCGCCATCATTATCACCTGAAAGTACTTTTATCCGGTAATTTTTACTGAGCGTTAAAAACAATTGCTCAAGACCTTCCCTATATTGATTTTGAAAAATAAACCTGCCCAGGTACTGATTGTCAATTCTAATATGAAGCGCAGTTTTTTCAATTTCAGAAGCATCCAAAACAGGGCTGTCTACAAACTCTGCTGATCCTATTTTTATAATAACACTTTCAACAGATGCCTGAATTCCTTTTCCTGTTATTTCCTGAAAATCATCTATTTTGATTTTCTCTGTTTCTCCTAAAAAATCATATAACATACGGCTTAAAGGATGATTAGATCCACGCAAAGTATTTTTTATCAAAATATATTTTTCATTGGAAACAGCGTTTCCTTCATATAAAATATTCGATTTTTTATTGGTTGTGATAGTTCCGGTTTTATCAAATACTATGGTATCAACTTTTGCCAATTGTTCTATTACTAATGCATTTTTGAGATACATTTTTTGTTTCCCCATTATCCTCAGAATATTTCCGAAAGTAAATGGCGCCGTAAGAGCTAATGCACAGGGACACGCTACAATTAAAACTGCTGTAAAAACATTAAAAGCTATATTGGCATCAATAAAGATCCAATATCCAAAACCGGAAAAAGCAATTAGCAATAATATAGGAGTAAAATAACGGCTTATTGCATCTGTAATCGTTTTGTGTTTTTGATTCACATTTTTCTGGAAAATCTCATTACTCCACAATTGTGTCAGGTAACTTTGTGAAACGGAATGTAAAACTTCCATTTCAATTACTTTTCCTATTTGCTTTCCGCCGGCAAACACTTTATCTCCGGATTTCTTAGTAATCGGAATCGCTTCTCCTGTTACAAAACTATAATCAATCTCGGCTTTTTCACTAATCAAAATACCATCTACCGGAATTAGTTCCTGATTTCTGATCAATAATCTATTCCCTTTTAAGACATCATAAATAGCAACACTATCTTCTGAACCATCTAAATTTATTCTCGTAACGGCAATAGGAAAATAGGATTTAAAATCTCTTTCAAAACTTAAAAAACTATAGGTTTTGATTTGAAACATTTTCCCAAGCAGCATAAAGAAAACCAAACTGGCCAGACTGTCAAAAAAGCCAGGTCCGTGATCCATTAACATGTCGTACGTACTACGAATAAACATTACGATAATTCCTAAGGCAATCGGAATATCAATATTCAGCATTCTGGTTTTAATACTATGATAGGCAGAAACATAATAGCCACTTGCTGAATATAAAAAACTTGGCAGCGCTAAAAGAAAAATTAAGATTCTGAAAAAAGGTTTGTAATTATCTAACCAAAATTCTTTCATCTCAAAATATTCAGGAAAAGATAACAGCATAATGTTTCCGAAACAAAAGAAAGCAACACCCAGTTTATAGGTTAAACTTCTATCTACCTTCGTTTTTCCTGTTTCATAATTTTCTAAGCTAATATAAGGTTCATAGCCTATTGAACTTAGCATATAAACAATAGCCTTAAGAGAGACAAGATCTGAGTTGAAAGTAATCCGGACTCTTTTTTCGGGAAAATTAACCTGTGAAATGTTTATTCCGGTTTGAATTCTATTTAGGTTTTCGAGAATCCAAATACAAGAACTGCAATGAATGTGGGGAATATTTAATGTAACAATCGAAGTATTTCCTTCCTGAAATTCTAATACTTTTGATAAAATAGCTTCATTGTCTAAAAAGTCATATTTTCCCTGAATGTCCTGCGGAGTAGCACCTGGCGATTTTTCAAAATCATAATAGCAGGTTAAATCATGAAGACTAAAAATTTCGTAAACGGTTTTACATCCCTTACAACAAAACTTTTTTTCATCAAAATTGATTTCTTCATTTTTAACGATGGTTAACCCACAATGAAAACAACTCTGCCCGCTCATAAAATTTGCTTTTTTTGATACCGCAAATGTTAAAAAAATGAGAGATTATAAAAATGACATTTATCATGTTATAATAAAACCGAAATTTAAATAGTAGGGAAATAAAATCCGTAGATTGAAATAATCGTTTTTTTCTGTGTTTTTTCAGGAATAATAGTACCTATCAATCGAATATTGGTTAATTTTGCAGTAAATATTTTTGCCATGAATAAATGTGACCAATGCATCGTACGACAACTTTCTTCTCTTAAAGCACTTAATAAGGAAGAAGTTGTAAAATTGGCTAACAGTAAGACTACCTATAAAATTAAAAAGGGTGAAGCTATTTTTGAGGAAGGTGAAGTGACTAATGGCGTTTTTTGCATCAAGGATGGTGTTGGAAAACTATCTAAATTAAGTGCAAACGGAAAAGACCAAATTGTAAAACTGGTACAATCCGGAGAGCTTTTAGGACAACGTTCCATGATTAGCAATGAACCTGCAAATTTATCTGCAAAAGCTGTTGCAGATATGGAAGTTTGTTTTATTCCGAAAACTGAAATTCTACACTTTTTTAATAACAATAATCAGTTCTCAATGAATCTGATGCAATCTGTCTGCGAAGATTTAAAAGAATCTGAAAATGATAAAATTGCACTAGTTCAAAAAACGGTAAAGCAACGTTTAGCAGAAACTTTACTGCAATTGCATGATTCTTTTGGTGAAAACGAGGATAAAACTTTAAAAGTTCAGCTTACAAGAGAAGAATTAGCCGGTATTATCGGTACCGCCACAGAAAGTTGTATCAGATTGTTATCTGATTTTAACAAACTGGAATTGATTGAATTAGTTGGTAAAAAAATTATGCTTAAAAATATTAAAGCCTTAAAAAAAATGGCCGAATAATTATAGCTTTTTAGCTTCGTTCCAAAATACATCCATTTCTGCAAGAGTCATATCCATTAAAGGTTTTCCTAACTCACCTGCTTTGCTTTCCAGATATTGAAAACGCTTAATGAATTTTTTATTGGTACGTTCCAAAGCATCTTCGGGATTTACGTTTAGAAATCTTGCATAATTAATCATAGAAAATAAAACATCGCCAAACTCGGCTTCAATTTTATCCTGATCACCTGCTTTTACTTCTATTTGCAACTCCTCTAATTCTTCTTGTACTTTGTCCCAAACCTGGTGCGGTTCTTCCCAATCAAAACCAACGCCTTTTACTTTATCCTGAATTCGGCTTGCTTTTACCAAAGCCGGTAAACTTCTTGGCACGCCTTCCAAAACTGATTTTTTGCCTTCTTTTAGTTTTAATTTTTCCCAGTTTTGTTTTACTTCTTCTTCATCTTTTACAACAGTATCGCTATAAATATGAGGATGACGATGAATTAACTTTTCGCATATTTCATTGCAGACATCAGCAATATCAAAATCATTGGTTTCTGAACCTATTTTTGCATAGAAAACAATATGCAACAGCAAATCACCTAATTCTTTTTTTACTTCATTTAAATCATTATCTAAAATAGCATCTCCTAATTCGTAAGTTTCTTCGATTGTAAGATGTCTCAGGGTTTGCAAAGTCTGCTTTTTATCCCATGGGCATTGTTCTCGAAGTTCATCCATGATAATTAATAATCTTTCGAAGGCTTTAAGCTGAAGTTCTTTGCTCATTTTGAAGTTTTTTTTGGGATTGTAATCAGTAGATGTAAAAGTAAAAAATCCTGTCAAGAAAACATCTCAACAGGATTATTATATTTTGAAAACAGAGAACTATTATTCTTCTTTTTTAGCTTTTGCTTTTTTAGCTGCAGGAGCTTTTTTTGTTTTCTCTTCAACAACCGGAGTTTCTTCAGGAGCTTCAGCAGCAGCCGGAGCTAAATCAGTTACTAAACCTTTCGTTTGAAGCGTATTGTACCAGTTTAATACTTTTTTAATATCAGAAGGATAAACTCTTTCTTCATCATAATCAGGCAGGATTTCTTTAAAATAAGCTGCTAATGTAGCGTTATCTTCTTTATGAGAAATAGCCTGACCTTTATTTTCTTTAGTTGCAATACGTTGCATTACCTCTGTCAATGGTTTTTCTCCGTCGTACGTATAAATTGAAATTTCTGATAATAAACTTACGTTGCTTTTCAGGTTAACAGTAATTTTTTTTCCGTCTGTCAATGATTCTGCCACAAAACCTGTACGAGTCTGCACTTTCAATACATATAAACCCGGTTTCCCGGAAATGGCTAAAATTTTCTCTAAATTCATGTTTATTAAAATTAGTATTAAGAATTTGATTTATTATATTTTTACTGATCTTGATTTTTCAGATCAATTATCTTCCTTTTTTAGCGGCAGCAAATTTCATTCTGTATTCCTGAAACGTTTTGCCTTCGGTAATATTTTTTAATTTCTTTTGAATCAAACGTTTTTTCAAAGAAGATATTTTATCGGTAAATAAAACACCTTCAATATGGTCGTATTCGTGCTGAATAACTCTGGCAATCAGGCCATCAAAAACTTCTGTTTTCATTACAAAATCTTCTTCACAATATTCTATTGTAACGATTGGTTTTCTGTAAACATCTTCGCGCACGTCAGGAATACTCAGACAGCCTTCGTTAAAACTCCACTCTTCGCCTTCTTCCTTAACAATTTTAGCATTGATAAAAGTTTTTTTGAAACCTTTTAAATCTTTTTGCTCATCCGAAGGTAAATCATCATCATCACTAAAAGGAGTCGTATCAATAACAAACAAACGAATCGGCATACCTACCTGCGGTGCGGCAAGTCCTACTCCGTAAGCGTTGTACATGGTTTCATACATGTTTGCTATTGTTTCTTTTAAGTTTGGATATTCCGGCGTAATCGCCTCACCCACTTTTCTTAAAACAGGATCACCATATCCTACAATTGGTAAAATCATTTGTATTAATTTAATGTATTATCTAATGAAAACTCCCGAATTTAGTTCTCATAATTCAGCTGGCAAAAATAGTAAAAAATAGTCAATGAATAATTCTAAACATATATTATATCGTATTTTTTACCTGCTGCCTAAAATCTCATCCATAATTATGCCAAATTAATTCGTACAATTCGTACTTTTGTTTGTAAACCTCATTATATGTTTGATCGCATCTCGAAATTTACCAACAGTACTTCTTTTTTAAACGCCTCTAAAGTAACTATTGCTTCTGTTGTTCCTGTTTTAATTTTGAATTTTTTTGGACATTTTGAAATAGGTTTTACAATTGCCCTGGGGGCATTCTATACCTATCCCAGTGATGTACCAAGCTCCTTAAGTCATAAAATAAAAGGGCTTATTGTTGCTTCATTCATAGTTTCGGGAGTCAATTTATTAGTCAACCTTGCTTATCCCTATCCGTTTTTATTTTATCCTTTTTTAGGATTTTTATTATTTCTCTGTTCCATGATTTCGGTTTACGGGCAACGTGCTACTTTGGTTTCGTTCTCTGCACTATTATCAATTTCTTTATCATTTGGTCATTTGCATGAAGGCTTAGAAGCTTTAGAATATTCAGGGTTTATTTTCATTGGAGGAATTTTATATTTAATTGTATCACTTGTATTTCATTTTGTACAACCTTATAAATATGTCGAATTGCAAATTGCCGAAGGCATAAAATTAACTGCAAAATATTTAAAATTAAGAGGCGATTTATGGAGTCCGGAAGCTAATCGGGAAAAGATCATCGAAAAACAATTAAGCGTACAGGTAGATCTTAATTTGATTCATGAAGATTTAAGAAGAATGCTTATTGGCAATCAAAATGCATCCGGAACTACAAGCCAGAACCGAAAAATGCTGCTTGTTTTCATCACATTAGTAGAAATTCAGGAACTTGCTTTATACACTTCGTTTGATCACAGTAAACTTCATGAAAAATTTGCCAAACATCCTGAAGTACTTCGGACATATCAAAATGTAGCTTACAAACTGGCTTCGACATTAAAAAAGCTGTCTAAAAATGTACATCATATTAGCGTTTACGTTGATAAGAATGATTTAAAAAATGAGCTTGATGCCCTTGAATTTGCCATTTTTGATTATGAAAAAACCTTAGGCAAAGAAGAAGCTGAAGAGGGCGTTTTGATGTTGATGAACATGCTGAAATATGCTAAAAATCAGGTTGGAAAGATCAAAATTATCCAACGTGCTTTTTCTCTCGCGATGCAGTCTTTTAAATTAAAAGACAAGGATAAAGAATTAGAAAAATTCCTGACTCCACAATATTATCCGTTGCGTACCCTGATTGAAAATCTAAGTTTTTCTTCTTCTATTTTCAGGCATTCAGTACGATTAACAATTACAATTTTGATTGGTTTTACTATTGGGCAATTTTTAGCTTTTCAAAACGTCTATTGGATTTTGCTGACAATTGTTGTGATTATGCGCCCGGGTTATGGTTTAACAAAGGAACGGTCTTATAACAGGATCTTTGGGACTATTTTAGGAGGATTACTGGCTTTTGGAATTGTTTCCGTTATTCAGAATCACGTTGCGCTTAGCATATTATCAATCATTTGTATGCTTCTTGGAATCTCGTTTACTCAAATCAACTATAAAATAAGTGCCACATTCGTTACGATGTATGTGGTTTTTATATACGGAATTTTAACTCCAAATGTAGTTGAAGTTATCCAGTTTCGCGTGTTAGACACACTAGCCGGAGCTACTTTGGCCTTTTTAGCCAATCAGTTTTTATGGCCTGCATGGGAATTTATCAATACTCCTATTCATATCGAAAACTCCATTCGTGCCAATCGAAATTACCTTAAAGAAATTGCTGATTTTTATAATAAAAAAGGAGAAATTCCAACTTCATACCGATTAGCCAGAAAAAATGCTTTTGTTGAAATTGGGAATTTAATGACCTCATTTCAGCGTATGATGCAGGAACCGAAATCGAAACAGAAAACACTTCCATTGGTTAATAAATTAGTGGTTTTAAACCATTCAATATTATCCGCTTTGGCATCTTTATCGACTTACATTCAATCACACCAGACAACATCAGCCTCAGAATCATTTAATTATATTATAAAAACGATTCTTTCGAACTTAGATCATTCGATTTCTGTTTTGCGAAATGAAACTATTATAACCGATACTTTTTTTGATAAGGAAGATGTGACTTTGCAATTTGAGGAACTCAAACGTGTCAATTTTATTCGTTTAATTCAGGATGATGAACTAGATAAAGAAACCCGTCAGGCTAAAATGCAAGAAGCTCAAATGGTTATTGAACAATTAATCTGGATGAGTAATCTGGCCGAAAAGATCCTGAAAATTACGGAAGAATTTAAAGCAACAAATCCAGATTAATTCATCTGGATTTGTTGTTTATATTTATATAAAAAGAACTTAATTATTTAGTTTTAAAACTTCTGAAGTATGTTTTCTAAGTTCTGCTAAAAGTTCTGGTTTATCGTTTAAAGTCTGACCGTATGAAGGAATCATATTTTTCATTTTTACTTCCCATTCCGGTGTTTTAATCTGATCCGTAAAACATCTGCTGATCAAATCGACCATGATCGCAACTGCAGTTGATGCACCTGGAGAAGCTCCTAATAAAACCGCTAATGTTCCGTCATGTGTATTAATAACTTCTGTACCAAATTCTAAAACTCCACCTCCTTTTTCATCTTTTTTAATAACCTGAACACGTTGTCCCGCTTTTTCCAGTTTCCAGTCTTTAGAACGTGCCGTAGGCAAATATTCGCGTAGGGCTGCCATTCTGTCTTTTGGAGATTGACGTACCTGCTCAATTAGATATTTAGTTAATGGGATATTATGAAATCCCGCTGATAACATCGGAATTAAATTGTTTGCTTTTATAGATAATGGTAAATCTAAGTAAGAACCGTTTTTAAGAAAACGAGTCGAAAATCCGGCAAAAGGTCCAAAAAGCAATGCTTTTTCTCCATCTATTACACGGGTATCAATATGCGGAACTGACATTGGAGGTGCTCCAACACTGGCTTTTCCGTATACTTTTGCCTGATGTTTGGCAATTACTTCAGGATTTGTACATTTTAACCATTGTCCGCTTACCGGAAAACCGCCGTAACCATTTCCTTCAGGAACATTTGCTTTTTCCAGTAAAGGCAATGAACCTCCACCGGCACCAATAAATACAAATTTGGTATATGCTTTTCTTTTTTGGCCTGTAGCTATATCTGTGATTTTAATTCTCCATGATTTATCATCACGTTGTTTTAACTTAACGACTTCATGATTAAAGTATAAAGAAACACCATCAAGCTTTTCTAAATAATTAAACATACTTCTGGTTAAAGCTCCAAAATTCACATCAGTACCAATTTCCATATGGGTTGCTGCTAATTTTTCATTCGGATCTCTACCTTCCATTACAAGCGGCATCCATTCTTTAAGTTTTTCGAAATCAGAACTAAATTCCATTTGAGAAAAAATAGGATTGCTTTGTAAAGCTTCAAACCTCTTTTTAAGGTATTCTACATTTTTATCTCCCCATACAAAACTCATGTGAGGAACACTTTTTATAAAATTATCCGGAGACGGTACTTTATTTTGTTGCACTAAGTACGACCAAAACTGTCGCGAAATTTCGAAAGATTCTGCTATACTTATTGCTTTTTTAGGATCAATACTTCCGTCAGCCTTTTCCGGAGTGTAATTTAGCTCACAAAAAGCTGAATGTCCTGTTCCTGCATTATTCCAGGCATCAGAGCTTTCGGCAGCAGCAACATCTAATCTTTCGTAAATTTCAATTTTTATATCAGGTTGTAATTCTTTCAAAATTACTCCAAGAGTGGCACTCATAATTCCCGCTCCAATGAGTACTACTTCACTATTAGAACGTATTGTTTCGTCAGGCATAACAGTATTGTTTTTAAAATGCAAAGGTACTTTTTATAATTGCAAAAAAAAACTAATTTCACATGATAAAAGTTATGTTTTTGCTAAAAATTAAAGAGTATACAATTGAAGGAGAAAAAATTAAAAACGTTTTGAAGAAAGATAATCCTGTAGCATTATGGTAGCCGAAATTTCATCGATTAATCCTTTATTCTGACGCTGTTTTTTACTCAGACCACTATCGATCATAGTTTGAAATGCCATTTTTGAAGTAAAACGTTCATCAACACGAACCACTTTCATGTCTGGAAAAATATTAGAAAAATGAGTTACAAAACCTTTAACAATAGAAGCACTTTCTGAAGGCTGACCATTCATTTGCTTAGGCTCACCAATTAAAACAGCTTCTACTTTTTCTTTTGAAAAATAATCTTTTAGAAAATCAATTAAAGTGTTAGTTGGAATCGTAGTTAATCCGGATGCTATAATTTGCATTTCGTCAGTAACAGCAATTCCGGTACGTTTTTGTCCGTAGTCTATAGAGAGAATTCTTGGCATTTTTTATTTTTAACAAAGATAAAAGGAAAATTCACAAACTTAAAGAGATTCTCTATGTTTTATAAAGCTGAAAACAAAAACAATATTTTTATCGATATCGACCTCATAAACAGAAACGTAACCTTTAAAACATAATCCCTAATATTTTCGTGGTCAAAATAAATTGATTTTTTTTAATGAAAAGGATCTACGAGATCTTTTTAAAGTTTTCAAAGCAAATTCTTATCATAAAAAAAATCCGCCTCGTAAATTCGAAACGGACTTATCCAAATATTCAAAACCTAAAAAAATTCTTTATCTGTTAAATAATCTTCTGAAAAAACCTCTTTCTTCTTCCTCTTCCTCCTCTTCAACTACTGCACGTTCTTCATACTGAGCAAATTTTGCCTGACCTTTTTCGTGCTCAAAAATCAAATCCTTAATATATTCTACATAAGTTTTCTTTTTTTCTTCTAAGAATCCGATCAGGTATTTTTCACTAAATTCCATTCCGCTTGCTGCTTCAATTTGCAATAATTTTTTATATAAAGGCTCAATGTGCAATGCTATAACTTCTTGTGGCACAGCTTGTCTTCTTCCAAAATAATTTACAATAACATCGTTTTCATCTCTTGAAATTTCAAAATCAGTAATTACCCAATAGTACCTTCCTGATTTCGCGAGGTTTTTTACAATCGCATGAAAGTTTTTTCCGTTTTTAAGATTTTCCCAAAGCACCTTAAAAATTACTTTTGGCATATCCGGATGACGAATAATATTATGGGGTTGCCCCATTAATTCATAATCTTCATAACCTGAAACATCAACAAAAATCTCATTGGCATATTCAATAATACCAAAAGCATTTGTTTTACTCATAATGACCTGAGTTTTGTCCCACGAGACTTCTTTATCAATAATAGTTTTTTGTCCCTGAAGTTGATTTTCCTGATTCATGTCTTGCTGCTTAATTATTTGTTTTTGGAATGGTATTTCTAACTTCTCTTTACTCTTTTCAGAAATTAGTGGTGCAAAATTAATTAGAAGAAAAAACTCAAAAACTGATTTTTGTCATATTTTGACATTAAAAAAACTTTTAGCAGAGATATAAGTCGATAAAATTCTATATAAGAAAAAAAATTATTTATCAAATTAAAAACAAAAAGTTAAATCTGTAACATTTTACAAAGGTTTTACTTTTTTGCTTTTACCCAAATAAGTTATCTTTGCCAAAAATTAAAACTTATGAATTCTTTACAAACTATAATTGAACAAGCTTGGGAAAACAGAGCTTTATTACAAGAAACGACTACAACTGATGCCATTAGAGAAGTGATCGAATTGGTTGATGCCGGAAAATTACGTTGTGCTGAACCAGTTGGTGACAAATGGCAGGTAAACGAATGGGTTAAAAAAGCAGTTGTAATGTATTTCCCAATTCAAAAAATGGAAACATGGGAATCTGGTATTTTTGAATATCACGATAAAATGTTGCTAAAAAGAGGTTATGCTGAAAAAGGAATTCGTGTAGTACCAAATGCTGTTGCACGTTACGGAGCTTATATTTCAAGCGGTGTTATCTTAATGCCAAGTTATGTAAATATTGGTGCTTATGTAGACGAAGGAACTATGGTTGACACCTGGGCCACTGTTGGTAGTTGTGCACAAATTGGTAAAAATGTTCACTTAAGCGGTGGTGTAGGTATTGGTGGTGTTTTAGAGCCTCTACAAGCTGCTCCGGTAATTATTGAAGATGGTGCTTTTATTGGTTCTCGTTGTATTGTTGTTGAAGGTGTTCACGTAGGTAAAGAGGCCGTTCTTGGCGCTAACGTATGTTTGACTGCTTCCACAAAAATTATTGATGTAACCGGAGATGAGCCAGTTGAAATGAAAGGTTTTGTTCCTGCACGTTCAGTGGTGATTCCCGGAAGTTATACTAAAAAATTCGCTGCCGGTGAGTTTCAGGTACCATGTGCTTTAATTATTGGTACTCGTAAACCTTCTACAGATTTAAAAACTTCATTGAATAATGCACTTCGTGAATACGACGTTGCTGTATAATTTATTAGATAAAACAAATTAAAAAATCCAAATTCCAATTAATAATGATTGGAATTTGGATTTTTTTTGCTTCAATTTGTAGTCATTTAATAAGATTAAGTTTTCTACATGAAGATACTTGTAATTCAACAAAAAATGATTGGTGACGTTTTGATCAGCAGTATAATATGTAATAATTTGCGTATTGCTTATCCGGATGCCCAAATAGATTATTTGGTTTATGCCTCGACAACTCCGGTTTTGGAAGGCAATTCGAGTATTGACAATATTATTTTGTTCGAAGAAAAACATCGCAAAAGCAAAAAAGAATTACTAAATCTTGCCTTTCAGATTCGAAATGAAAAATATGACCTTTTAATTGATGCATATTCTAAATTAGAAAGCTGGATAATTGTTTTATTAAGCAATGCCAGGAGAAAAATATCTTATAAAAAACCAGGAAGAAACTTTTTATATACGGATAATGTTCCGTTTGAACCTTTCCCTAAAACCAACTTGGGTTTGGCAATTGAAAGACGACTTTCCTTATTAGAACCTCTTGATTTAAAAATAACAACAGATCCAATCCCGAAATTATTTGTTTCTGAAAAAGAAAATCAGGAAGCTATTGCCCTTTTTGAAAAACATAAAGTTCAAAAAGACCGAAAAACGGTTATGATTAGTCTTTTGGGAAGCGAAAACTTAAAAACTTATCCTTTAGAATTCATGTCTAAAGTTGTCGATTATGTTGCAGATAATGCAGATGTAAACATTCTTTTTAATTATTTCCCAAAGCAGCTTCAGGAAGCTAAAATCGTTTTTAATGCCTGTAAACCTTCGACTCAAAAGAAGATTTATTTTGACTTATTAGGTGGTGATTTGCGCTCTTTTATTGGGATTATGAATCAATGTGATTTGATTATTGGTAATGATGGCGGTGCAATAAATATGGCAAAAGCTTTAAAAAAACCTTCCTTCATTATTTTTTCTCCGTGGATTGAAAAGAAAATCTGGGCTACTTTTGAAGATGGAATTCACCATCTTTCGGTTCATTTAAAAGATTATCGTCCTGATTTATTTGAGCAAAAAACAGAAAAAATGCTCAAAAAAGAATCCCTTTTATTATATCAGGAATTTAAACCTGAGTATTTTGCAGCTAAAATCGAATCGTTTTTAAATCAAAATCTCACTTCAATTTAATGACTTTGGCTAAAAAACAAGTTTTAACGGCATTGGTAATTACTTATAATGAAGAACAAAATATAAAAACTGTTCTTAATCATTTGGCTTTTGCAGATGAAATCATCGTTGTAGATTCTTTTAGTTCAGATAAAACTTTTGAGATAGCTTCATCTTTCAAAAATGTAAAAATTGTACAGCGGACTTTTGATAATTTTGCTTCTCAACGCAATTATGCGCTAAGCTTAGCGACAAATTCGTGGATTCTTTTTATTGACGCAGATGAAAGATTAACACCTGAACTTGAACAGGAAATTAATTCAATTATTAATCAGCAAAATAGTGCTGCTGCTTATTTTATGTACCGGACTTTTATGTTCAAAAACAAAAAATTGCATTTTAGCGGCTGGCAAACTGATAAAATTATCCGCCTTTTCAGAAAAGAAAATGCAATCTACAACCACGAAAAAATTGTTCACGAAAAATTAATCGTAGAAGGTGAAATTGGAAAATTAAAAAATAAGCTTATTCATTATTCTTATTCACATTATGCTGATTATAAGCAAAAAATGATTCTTTACGGGCAATTAAAAGCACAGGAAGAATTGCTAAAAAAAACCAATCCTAATTTTTTTCATTTTTATATTCGTCCCGTTTACCAATTTCTTTACCAATATATTATTCGATTAGGAATACTCGATGGCAAAAAAGGTATTGTTATTTGCTATTTAAATGCTTTAAGTGTTGGAGTTCGCTTTCAGGAGCTTAAAAAAATTAAATTAAAAAACACTAAGATTTCCAGAATTTAAGCTTTTTCTTAAGTCTTTTCTTTTTGGCAAATTCTTCCTGAAAATGTGTAGTGGCATACCACATCTTTTCAAAAATTTCTGTTTCTGTTTTTTCTGTGTAAAATTTCGAATATTCATTGCTCATTGTGGCAATCATATTCTCATAAGGTGTCAAACGCCTAAAATTATTCATTCGTTGTTCAAAACTCATTGAATCATGAAAGTTCATTCGGTTTAAATCAACCAGAAAAAATTCATACTTATTATCAGCAACTTTTTTAATTAAAGTGTTTCCGGGAGAATGATCTAAAAACTCTACACCTTTTTCATGCAAATCAAAAGTAAATTTGGTAAACTGTCTTAAAATAGTATCACGATCCGGATAATCAGGTATTTCTACCAATTCTCTGTATGTCAGTTCGGTTACTAAATGTTCACTAACATAATAACTGTCTTTTAAACCTATTCCATTAAAATTTTCGTAAAATGCAATTGGTTTTGGCGTGCCAATTCCTTTTTGCAGTAAAATTGTGGCATATTCAAATGAACGCCTGGCTTTTGATTTCCTAAAATAACGATACGCTACTTTATTAATGATGTTCGGAATTTTAAATGATTTAATGTTAATTGTCTTTCCGTTCCAATTAAACAATTTAATCTTATTGCGATCTCCATTCCCAAAAAGTTCGCCGGAATTTTGGAAATTTTGTATAAGTGAAAGAATATCATTATACTCTTTTTTTTCGTTGTATTGATTAAAATCTTCCTTATTACCAGAAAGAACTAATTTATTAGCCATGTGTATTTTTAAGATTAAACCTGTTTAACCAACAGATCGGGGTCAATATTTTTATATCCCCGAAAAAAAAATGCTTTTTTTTTCATTTTGGGATTAAACCTTATGCAACAAAATTAATCTAATAAACAATAAAACCTGTTTTCAGGAAACATTTTTTGTTTAAAAATAAAAAAATGGTTCTATCAGGACATGGGAATTATATAATTTATAAGAAACAGCTTTAACTATTTTTGCAAATACCCCAAAAAAAACAAAAATAAAACACCTCAAATCTACATGAAAATATTAAATGTTACGTCAATTACCGAATTAAGAGGAGGAGATGCCCAAATGTATACTGTTTATAATCTGCTGGACAAAAAAGAAGATTTGAAACAATACATTTTATGTCCTGATGATTCTGCTTTGGCCGCTATATGTAAAAAGGATAACGCTAACTTTTTTACTTATAAAAAAAACAATTTAAAACTTTTTAATCTTGTTAAAGCAATAATAAAAATCAGTAAAAAAGAGTCTATTGATGTTATCCATATTCATGATTCTTCTGCACTTAATGCAGGATTGATTGCAATGAAATTTTTATCAAAAACTACTTTAATCTTAAGTCGAAAAAGAAACAATACAATAAAAGATAAGTTTTTAAACCGATATAAATATTCTCACCCAAGTATTCAGAAAATTATTTGTGTATCAGAAGCAGTCGAAGCTATTTTTGAAAATATTATTTCAGACAAAGATCGTTTACTTACTATTTATGATGCCATTAATGTAGAGAACTTCGCTCAACAAACGAATAAAAATCTATTGCATCAGGAATTTAATTTTTCACTTGACACCAAGATAATAGGAAATGTTGCTGGTTTAACAAAACAAAAAGACATTCATACTTTTATAGATACTGCAAAGAAAATTAAAGCAAAAAATGATACTGCTCATCCCGTAAAGTTTGTTATTATTGGAGATGGCCCTCTTAAAAATGAATTAATTGATTACATCAAAAGTAATGACCTCGAAAACGACGTGTTTTTTACCGGCTTTAGAAACAATGTCATAGATTTACTTCCCGAATTCAATGTTTTTCTAATCACTTCGATTACCGAAGGACTTCCACTAACAGTATACGAGGCATTTGCATGTAAAGTTCCTGTTGTAGCAACAAAAGCAGGAGGAATCCCGGAAGTTATAAAAAATGGAGAAAATGGTTTTTTAGCTGAGCTAAAAGGCTCTGATTCGCTTTCTGAGTCTGTTTTACAAATCCTTCAGAATCCTCATTTAGAAGAAAAAATTAAAACAAATGCATTCAAATTAGTCAAGGAGAATTTTGACTTATGTGTGATGGAGAAAAACTATTTTAACTTTTATACCTCTCTTAATCTGAGCAAATAATTATACTAAAATAATTTATAAATTAAAAAAGTTCTTATTGAATATTCAATAAGAACTTTTTAATTTATCATGACTAGTTAAAATATTTTTTTTCTGCCAAATGTCACCTTCTTTTTAAAGGTCTCAAATGAATCTTTACCGCGAATATCAATTCGTTGTACTGTATAAATATCTTTTATCGGAAATATATTAATTCTGTTTCCAATTCTAAGTCCGTATTTTATTCCGTATCTCTTTAGTAACTCAAAAAACGCCTCTTGTTCCGGACCTTTCTTTCTGTAATATCCACCAAAAGTATAAGCCAAAGCCGGAAAAACATTTAAATTTTCTTTTACAATTACTTCCTGACAAAGCTGCAAATCTTTTTCTATTTCTTCTAAGGATAATTTGGCGTAATTATCATGTTTAAAAGTATGGTAGCCCAACTCAATATGAGAACCAATTGCCAACAACTGCTCTTTATTCATCAAATGCATATTATCATTGATAAATTTTCCGTTCCAGTCTACTTTCTGACCTATTCTCCCCAACACCATAAAGCAAACTGCTTTAAAGTTATATTCTTTTAGCAAAGGATATAATTCTGTATAATTATCTACAAAACCATCATCAAAAGTAAGGACAACTGCTTTTTCAGGTAATTTTTGATTACTCTTTTTTAATTCATCTACCTCTGACAGCCACAAGGTTTGATAATTGTTCTTTTTTAAATATTCAAATTGTTCAATTATTTTTTCTTTTCTAATGGTAATCTGATCTTCGAAACCATTTGTAGAAATAGAATGATATTCTAAAATTCTTAATTTATTCTTAGCCGGGTAAAACAATTTAAACTGAACATTGAGCACGATCAGAAAAGCTATCAAAAGAATAAATAAAACTGAAACTATATAAACCATAAGTCTTTTTTAAAATGCAATATTACTAAATAACCTCGTTTGTAACATCAAAAATTTTGCTTCCTATAATTGAACGGGTTGAAGTATTCATCAAAAATTCAAATCCTTTTTCGATAAATTTATCTTTCATTAACTGATTATCAATAAGCATTTGTACTTTGTCTGCAAAATCAATCGAATTTCCAACTTCTGCCAGTAAACCGGTTTCATTATCGATTAAAACTGTTGGTATTCCGCCAGCTTTTGCTGCTACAACAGGAACTTTGCATGCATAACTTTCAAGAATTACTCCTCCTGTTGCTTCATTTTTAGAAGTAAACAAAAATAAATCAAACTCGGGAATGCATTTTTGTACATCTTTTCTAAAGCCGGCAAAAATAATTTCGTTTTCCAGCCCTTTCGAAAGAACATAATTCTTTATATCCTGCTCCATAGATCCCTCACCTATCAAAATATATTTTGCCTTAAGTCCTCTCTTAAACAATTCATCAACGGTATTTACCCAGGTAAAGTGATCTTTTACTTTGCAAAAAGCAGATACATTGCCAATTATTTTATAATCTGACGGTATACTAAATTCCTGATGAAGAAAACCATTTTTTGGATTATTTATAAATTTATCCGTGTCTACAACGCTGCCAATAACGGTTAGTCTCGTATGATCTTTTACAGATAACTTAAGAATATCAGCGACAGGATCTGATACACAAATAATTTTTTTGATTGATTTGTAATTATACTTGTATTTCCTGAAGAAATTTGTCCCAACATTTTTTATCAAAGTCCTGAAAAGAACCATTGGTACTTTTAATCCAAAAAATACCGAAGACAGTACAGCAATAGTATGCGCTTTGCTATTATGAAGAAATAAAATATCCGATTGATATTTTTCAACTTCTTTTTTAAAATTCTTAGCAAAACTGAGACTGTATTCAGATTTAAAATCTAATCCTAGAACGGCTATTTTTTTTTGGGTAGCAACCTTAAAAATTTCAGAATCTTTTGAGCAGATAATTAATTGATCCTTTACGGCATTATTATCTCTTAAAGACTCAAAAATATCTATAATCATTTGCTCGTGTCCTCTCCAGACCTTTGAAGCAGTAAAATGTACTAAGCGCATATTTTTAAGATGACTTTATTATTTTGCGAAAGTACTAGATTTTAGCATTCTAAATTATTATATCCCAAAAATTTAGCTTAAAAATACCTTAAGAATGAAATGACCATAACTAAACCCCAAATACGGTCGAGATCCAGCTCTCTAACTTGTACTTTTTAACGATGTCAGAATCTACTTCAATATATTCTGTTTTAAAAAAGTCAACCGGAATATTTACATCCTCTTCTGTCACTACAAAGATGTTATTTGGATTGTAAAAATCATAATTTACAACATCCGGATTGTTTGTAATTAGCTTTTTACCGTAACCTAAAGCTTCAAAAATTCTAAAACTTAAACCATTTTGTTTCTTTTTTTGCAAATCGACTAATACTAAACTATCTGCAATATGATCTTTTACCTCGCTAATTGGTAAATACTTTTTTGATATGTGAATTGTATCATGTGCAAAAGGCTTATCTTTTTTAACAATAAAAAGAAAAGGAATTTTATTCTGAGTTAAATAAGAAGCTATTTTTTCTAAAAAATAAAATCGTTTATCAAAAGAGGAAATATTAAATGCTAAATTTTTTATTTCTTTCTTTTCAATTTTATCATCATAGATATAATTCGTCAGGAACTTAAAATTATAGTCTTCAACATCTTTTTTGTCATAACTATAAATAGTATCAAAATAGGATAAAGTCTTTTTCTGATCCACAAAATTTTCGATTCCGTCAAAGAAAAAACTGGTCATTTTTATTGTGTTTTCCCTTAAAAAGATAAGAGCTTCCTTTTCTAATTTGTCTGGTCTTATTATCAAAACCTGATCAAACTTTTTTTCACCCGAAAGTGTATTTTTTATAAAATTTGTCCTATTTTTCTCTTTTAATCCGGAAAAAGAAAGCAATTTTAGAATTGCATTTTTGATTCTTGAAAGTTTGTTTTTGTAAGTAAAAGGAATAGCATCAATGTTAATATAATTTAAATCAACGTTCTGATAACTCTCTAATTTGTTAACCAGGAAATCTATATACCCAAATGAATGCGTAGCTATTATTGCTATTTTTTTATTATCTGCCATTATCCTTATATTTGCGGTTAAATTTGTTTTTCAACAAAAATAGAAATATCTCTAACAATTCCTAATTATAGAATGAACGAAGAAATAATAAAAGCATACGAAGTCATCAAGGAAGGCGGAATTATTCTTTATCCTACTGATACCGTTTGGGGAATTGGTTGCGATGCTACAAATCCTGATGCTGTTGCTAAAATATATAAACTTAAGCAACGTGCCGAAACACAAAGTATGATTGTATTGATGAATGGCGAGAAAATGATGTATAATGTTTTTAAAAACATTCCTGAGGTTGCCTGGCAGATTTTAGATTTATCTGAAAAGCCAACTACTTTAATTTTGGATGAACCTAGAAATGTAGCCCCTAACATTATTGCAGCAGATAATTCACTGGGAATCCGCTTGGTAAAAGAGCCTTTTTGCTTTAAATTATTAGAGCGAATGAAAAAACCTTTGGTATCAACTTCGGCAAATATTTCGGGCCAGCCAACTCCTATTGCTTTCAAAGATATTAATCCTGAGATTATTAAAGGTGTTGATTACGTAGTAAATCTATATCATGATAAAGTTGCGGGAAAACCATCAACAATCATAAAATTAACAAAGGATTCACAGGTAAAAGTGATAAGAAAGTAATTTTAGATCAGCCATAGCCTTGACTTCGCTAAGCCTGACAATAGATAAAATTGTCTTTCTGAGCGAAGTCAAGAATATTTATTTAATTACTAAATAACCTTTGTAACTTTAAATAGTTTTCAAGCTTTCTATAAGCCAATCGATATCTTCTTTTGTATTGTAATGACTGAATGAAATTCGGAGATTTGGTAATTTTAAATCCGTCTCTGAAAGCATTTCTTTTAAAACATGCGAAGGTTTTATACTTCCGGACTGACAGGCACTTCCTCTCGAAACCGCAATTCCTTTCATATCTAAACTAAACAATAGCATCGAAGTTTTATCAGCAGAAAAAGGCAAAATAATATTGATGATATTATAAAAATCATCTCTTTTACCATTGATCCTAAATCCCGGAAAATGAATCTCAAGCTGATCAATAAGATACATTTTCAACTCAGATATATATATTCTTTCATGCTCCAGATTCTCATATGAAAGCGATAAAGCCTTTGCCATTCCCGCAATTTGATGTACAGCTTCGGTTCCTGCGCGAAGTCCTTTTTCTTGTTCTCCTCCAAAAATTAAAGGCTGCAATCCTGAATTTTTTCGGATAAAAGCAAATCCAACTCCTTTTGGCCCATGAAATTTATGTGCACTTGCCAAAATAAAATCAACAGTAGTTTTTTGCAGATCAATTTCAGTTTTACCAACAGATTGCACCGTATCTGAATGAAATAAAGCCTTGTATTGCTTACAGATAACACTAACCCTGTCCAGGTCTAAAATAGTTCCTGTTTCGTTGTTTACATGCATTAAACTTACAATAGTCTTTTTCTCTTCAGCCAGCAAATTTGATAAATGCGTTAAATCTATACTTCCGTCAGGATGTATTTTAACGTAATCAACCTGAATATTATATTCTGATTCTAATACCAAAACTGTATGCAAAACAGCGTGATGCTCAATTTTAGTAGTAATTATACGTTCTATTTTAAGGTCTTCAACGGCAGATCGAAGAATCCAGTTATCGGCTTCGGTTCCTCCTGAAGTAAAAATAATTTCCTGTGCAGAGCAGTTTAAATGTTTGGCAATACTTTTTCTGGAAAGCTCTAAAATGGTCTTTCCGTTTCGGCCAAAACTGTGAGTAGAAGACGGATTTCCATAATCTTCCGCCATAACTTTAGTCATTTCCTGAATGACTTCAGGACGTATAAAGGTTGTAGAGGCGTTATCGAGGTATACTTTTTTCATTGCTGCAAAGTTATGAAATATCAATTGTCTAATCTTAAATATCATTTGCCAAATTTTTCACTATTTTTGACGTCAAATAAAATTACGATGAAAAAATATGCAAGCCTTCTATTATTCGCCCTATTATTAAATGGTTGCGATGATGGTGATTTAAAAGTAGATACTATTGATTTTAGTGATCCTTCCATAACATCTCAAACCTGTAATACACTAACAAATGGCCTAATATACAAGATTAAAAGCCAGGAGTCATTATTGATACAAATACCTGATAACACTCTTGTTAATGATGCAACAGCACCAAACCTACCCCTGACTTTAGACATTAACAACTCTACTTATCGTGTTGTCTACAGAACATATGATGGTACAGTTGCAACAGCAAATATTTGCGGTACAATACCTCCGACAACACCTAATGTAACAGAAGAATGGCAGGCAACAGGCGGGCAAATTGTAGTTACCAGTACACAAGTTACAGGTCCTGTCGCAACTGACGGAAGTACAAAAATTACGGGTTACAACCATAATATTGTTTTTAAGAACATCACTTTTGCAAAGCCTGCAGGGAATCAGGTTCAGGCTGAATTTGTTTTTGGAGATTTTCAAACTACTTACACTTCGCCAAGTACAACTTTTACAAACCCTGTGCAGCAATGTTCAAATACAAAACAAATTTACAATTTTAACACCACCTCTGCTTTAACAATCGATAACATAGACCCTGCATTAATTGTTAACGAAGCTACACCAGTAGGCGTGCCAAGATCCGGATTAATAAACACCACTACCAATAAAGTTTTGTTGCGTACTTACATAAATGGTACGTTGACTCAATCTTATTTTTGTGGCACAACCATACCGTCAAGTCCGGCTGTAGGTGAAACATGGATAGCTGAAAACGGAGTTGCAGGTGAAAGCGGAATTATTGAAGTTACTACAACAAAAGTTCAAAATGTTGTTACCCATAATATTGTTCTTAAAAATGTGAAGCTGGTGAAAGGAAATAGTAGTTTTAAGTTAGCGACTAACTACGTTTTAGGAAATTTAGAAGTTGTAGTACCTTAACTCAGACTTTCTTTTTACGTTCGTAAAATTCGATTTAATTCTTACAAAAAAAACATCTGTTTTTCTTTCTGATTTTGCATTGAAATCAACTAGAAAAACAGATGTTTTTTTATGCTTTAAAACGAATAAATTCAGACTTAAAAAAATGACTTATTTATTGTTTTGCCTAAAATAAACTTCTGTGGCACCTAAGCCATATTTTTGATAATTGGCATCCTGAAAATCTATTCCGTCGTAACGCCCTAATAAAAAATCGAGTTCGGCTTTTAGAATTCCTTCGCCAACACCATGAATAAAAACAATTTTTGGAATCCGGTTTCGAATCGCAAATTCAATATGCCTTTTTGCCGTTTCGGTCTGCAAGGTTAAAATATCATAATTTGACATTCCGCGTTTATTCGGGACCAGTTTTTCGATGTGCAAATCAAATTCCGGAGCCGAAATTTCACGTTTATCTTTCTTTTCTTTGACAAAACTTCTGGGTTTTGGCTCTGTTTTCTCTTTTGAAACTTCATCTAAATTAATTCTTTTAATAGAATTCATTAAATTACTGGAATCCTGAATCTTAATCAATTCATTGACAAAAAATGTCATCATAAATCCATCTTCAGTTTCTATCAAAATCTCGTCATTTTTTACCGAAACCACTGTTCCGTTTATAGCTTCGTCTAAGACTGAAACCTTATCTCCTTTACTCAACATCCTGTTCCCTTTTATCTTGATTTTTACTTGGTGTTTTTGCACTCAGCTGCATCATTCCATACATGAAAACTACAATAGCAATTACCATAATATAGATATTTTTTTCTGCTGAAACCTGCTCATATAACGCTACCGAAATAGCAAGAATCATTATTAAAATTTTAAAAGCTTTCATTTTTTTACGGATAAGATTTCAAAAGTATGAAACTTTAAAATAGTAGCTTACTACTCTTAAAACCATATTCAACATTTTTTTTACAAGATCATAAAAAATTATGACTTTAAACTGACAGCGGGATAAACTCAAAATAGGCTCCTAAACCTTCATTAAAACAGAATAATGCAAGTGTCATTTTCAACTTGTTTTATTCTTACTTTTTTTAAGCTAAAAATTTATTTAGAAATTACTTTTTTATCTGGTTCAAAATGTCATTCATCATCTCAATCTGTACTTTCTGAATTTCGATTAATTCCTGTTGCTGATGCATAATCAAATGATCAATTTTGTCGTGAATCATTCTAATTTCTAATTCTGATTTCAGGTTAATCATATAATCTTTTTTAGCACGATTTCGGTCTTTTTCTTCCTGACGATTTTGGCTCATCATAATTACGGGAGCCTGCAATGCAGCAATACAAGACAAAATCAGATTCAATAAAATAAACGGATACGGATCAAAACCTTTGTTAACCAAAATATAGACATTGGCGCAAATCCAGACCACAATAAAAAATAAAAATGAAATAATAAAAGTCCAGCTTCCGCCAAAATCGGCTACCTGATCTGCTATTTTTTGTCCAAAACTTCTAATCTCCTGTTCATCTTCTGCAATGCTAACTATGGATTTATCTTCTTTTAAAGAGGAAATTACATTTTTTTCAAGATCAGAAAGTGTTCCGATTTCTGTAGACAAATAATTCGAAATGTATTTTTGGCGGTATTGATTTAACTCTTTAACGGCAATACAATCAGTATCACTAAAAGATGGATAATCATTAATAATAAGTCCTAAAATGGGATCATGAATAGATTTTCCCCAAATTTTCTCACTTTCAGGAAAAGAAAGATCAGAAATGGCACTTTTAAATGTCGAATTATTTTTCATTTTTATAAATTTTACTGGCTAATTTACGCATTTAAGTCTTTAAGAATCACATAAAAAATAAGCTTTTGTATTTATTTTATTTATCACAAATACGATTCTCAAAGCAAAATTTCTTTAGGGAATTCGTGCCCTTATTTACAAAAAACGCATTACTTTTAACGTTTTAAAATCATCCACTCAATTTTATAATTGTGACGAAAGACAATATCATACAAAACATAAAGGCTTTAAAAAGCCATTCAAATATAAATTACGGAATCAAAACCAAAACTGAAGATTTTACCGAGAAGCTTTTCTATACCCTTTTTGATTCAAATGCAGATTTAGATAAAAGTATTGATGAACTCGAAATCTGCTTTAAAGAAATTGCTGTTTTAGCCTGCAAAAAACCTCAAAACTTATGCGAATCAATTTGGGATCGGTTTCTGGAAAAATTACCCGGTGTTCTGGAAAAACTAAATCAGGATGCCGAATATATTTTAGAAAACGATCCGGCATCAAATAGTATCGATGAAGTTTATTTGGGTTATCCCGGTTTTTATGCCATTGCCATTTATCGGTTAAGCCACGAATTGTATCATCTCGATTTATTGTTGTTTTCGAGATTAATGAGCGAATATGCACATCGAATTACCGGAACTGATATTCATGCGGGTGCTGATATTGCTTCGCCATTTTTTATTGATCACGCAACCGGAATTGTAATTGGCGAAACAACAGTAATTAAAAAAAATGTAAAAATTTATCAGGGTGTTACTCTGGGTGCTTTGAGCGTAAGCAAAGAAATGAAAAACGCCAAAAGACATCCAACCGTAGAAGCCAATGTTTGTATTTATGCGAATGCAACTATTTTGGGAGGCGGAACCATTATTGGCAAAAATAGTATTGTTGGAGGAAATGCCTGGGTTACAAAATCTATTCCTGAAGGTTCTATCGTAACCAACACTACTACAACTGAAGTTAAAATAAAAGAAAAAAAATGAATGCACAAAAATTGCTAAACCTAATTGGAAATACTCCTTTGATGGAAACTGTCAATTTGGTTAAAAATAAAAATGTAAAACTTTTACTGAAACTTGAAGGAAATAATCCTGGTGGAAGTGTAAAAGACAGAGCAGCTTATAACATGATTGCAGCGGCTCTGGAAAGAGGCGATATAAAAAAGGGCGATAAACTGATTGAAGCTACAAGCGGCAATACCGGAATTGCTTTGGCAATGATTGCACAGTTGTTTCAAATAGAGATCGAATTGGTCTTACCGGAAGATTCTACTAAAGAAAGAACTCAAACAATGCGCGCTTATGGTGCTACAGTGATTTTAACGCCTGCTAGCGAAGGAATTATTGGTTCAAGGGACTATGCCGACAAAAAAGTTGCAAAAGGCGGTTATATCATGTTAAATCAATTTGCAAATGATGACAACTGGAAAGCGCACTATAAAACCACCGGTCCTGAAATCTGGAATGATACAGACGGAACTGTAACCCACTTTGTTTCGGCAATGGGAACAACAGGAACCATTATTGGAACTTCGACTTATTTGAAAGAAAAAAATCCGGCAATTCAGATTATTGGAGCGCAACCAAGCGACGGATCTCAGATTCCGGGCATTAGAAAATGGCCAAAGGAATATTTACCTAAAATTTTTGATGCTTCAAAAGTCGATTCTGTTGTTGATATCAGTGAAGAAGAAGCCAGACAAATGACTAAAAGATTAGCACTTGAAGAAGGCGTTTTTGCCGGGATGAGCAGTGGAGGTTCTGTTGCCGTTGCCCTAAAAATCGCTGAGCAATTAGAATCAGGAGTAATTGTTGCTGTTATTTGTGATCGTGGCGATCGTTATTTGTCTTCGGATTTATTTGACTAAAGAAGGGTTCAAAGGCCCAAAGGTTCAAAGGAACAAAGTTTTTACAAACTAACCTAAAAACCTTTACGCCTTTAAAGAAACTTGTGTTAATCTTTTCAATCCGTAAAATCCGTAAAAAAAGCAATACTGTACACCATCTCAAAAAACCTTTGAATCTTTGCAGCTTTGCTACTTTGAACCTTAAAAGAAAAAAAATGAATTACAGAAAACTAGGAAAGACCAATTTTAATATATCCGAAATCTCACTTGGCACCTGGCAGGTTGGAGGAAAATGGGGATCTGGTTTTGATAACAAAACAGCAGATGAACTTTTGAATACTGCGATTGACAATGGTGTAAATTTTATTGATACTGCAGATGTTTATGAAAACGGACTAAGCGAAACTGCTGTTGGGAGAGTCGTTCGCTCGCGATCTGAGCGCATTTATGTGGCTACAAAATGTGGCCGCCATATTAATCCTCATATCAGTGAAGGATATCAGCCAAAAGTACTTCAGAAATTTGTTGAAGACAGCCTGAAAAGAATGGGGTTAGAAACATTGGACTTAATTCAGTTACATTGTCCTCCTACTGAAGTTTTTTACCGACCTGAAATTTTTGAACTTTTTGACCGATTAAAAGATCAGGGGAAAATTTTAAATCTGGGTGTAAGTGTCGAAAAAGTTGAAGAAGCCCTAAAAGCAATTGAATATTCGAATGTAACAACGGTTCAGATTATTTTTAACCTGTTTCGTCAACGTCCTTCTCAATTGTTTTTCTCTGAAGCCAGAAAGAAAGACATCGGAATTATTGCAAGAGTTCCTTTAGCAAGCGGACTTTTAACCGGTAAATTTGATGCCAAAACCACTTTTGACGCACAAGATCATCGTAATTTTAATCGTAACGGAGATGCTTTTGATAAAGGCGAAACTTTTTCAGGCATTGATTACGAATTAGGTTTAAAAGCCGTTGAAAAATTAAAAGCATTATTTCCTGAAACAACGAACCTCGCTCCTATTGCTTTACAATGGATTTTAAGTTTTCAGGATATTAGCTGTATTATTCCGGGAGCTTCAACAGCAAATCATGTAATGTCAAATTTATCAGTTTATGATTTGCCTCAATTAACTCCTGAGAAAATTTCGGCCATGAATGAAGTTTACGAAGAATATATAAAACCTTCTGTACATCAGCTGTGGTGATTTTTTTGAATTCCAAAGACTAAAATAAGGTTGTGTATTTCTACTTTTTTTGAACCTCACAACCTTTTAACTTATCAAAAAGTAGTATCAATTTTATTTTACTATCTAGTCTTCTAACTTTTTACTCTTAACTTCTGACTTTTTTAAAGCTCAAACTCAATTCTAAATTCAGCACCTTTGTTTTTTCCTTCGCTTGTTGCGTTTAGGCTTCCTTTGTTTTTTTCGATGATTTTTTTACACAAATACAAACCAATTCCTGTTGAAGATTCATTAGCAGTACCTAATCGGCTCATTTTGGTAAATTTCTTGAACAATTCATCTATCTGATTTTTATCAAAGCCAATTCCTGTATCCACAACCGTTATTATTAGTTTTGAACTTTGATTGTAGATCCTGACTTTAATCTCGCTATCAAAATAAGAGAATTTAATAGCGTTACTAATTAAGTTTACTAAAACCTGAACCAGTAAACCTTCATCAATTCTAAGTTTAGCTTCTACAAGTTCCAGACTCAGATTCAATTTTATATTTTTATCAATCAAACGTTGTTCTACCTGTTCATTAATAAAGGGCAAAATACCCGGAAACAAGACTGTTCTGATTTCCTGATTGCCTTTTACAACACGATCCTGCTCCTGCAATAATTTAATGAAATTTTCGATGTATCGGAATTGTAAATTAGTCGATTCGCATATTAATTCAGCCAATTGACGAATAGATTCTGAAGGATTTTCATGAATAATGAGTTTTGCCAGGCCCTGAGGATTTCCGGCAAAATTTTTTAAATCGTGCGAAAGCATATAAATCAGATCCTGCTTCTCGTTTATAAAACTTTCGGCTTCATATATGGATTCCTGTATATTACACAGCAACAAACCGGCTTCATCCGTATATTCTGTTGGCAAAATAGATAATTTCCTGTTATTTCTATAATCATCTAATGATTTTGAAGCAATTGAAATTGGTTTGATTAACTGATTTAAAACCAAAAGTGTTATTATAGTTGCCAACAAAGTCATAATCAAAGAGAATATCAAAATTGAAGTAGGCGAAACACTGTGATTATAGTAAAGGACAAAAAACAGAATTCCGATCAACGGAATATGTATTCCTATAAATGCAACAAATAAAAATTTGAAGGCATAACTTTTTTTCAAAAAGCTAATTTGTGAAAGATTATGATACAACTTCATAAAAATATAACAATCTATAGATTAAAAATAGCAGATTTGGGCTTATTGCTAAAAACAAAGTTAACTTTTAAAGTCAATTAAAATAATAAATTAAACAATTTGATAAAATATTTTAGAAATTAAATTTGAAAAAGTTTACAAACACTTATTTTTGCGCTATGGGAAGAAAAAATACAGACAAAGTTGTCTTTCATCAGATTCAGGTTCTGGATGCCGGAGCAAAAGGAGTATCAGTAGCAAAGGCTCCTGACGGAAAAGTAATCTTTATTCCGAACGTAGTTCCGGGTGATGTAGTTGACGTACAAACTTTCAAAAAAAGAAAAGCCTATTATGAAGGCAAAGCCGTAAAATTTCACGAATTATCAGAACATCGCATTGAACCAATTTGCGATCATTTTGGAGTTTGCGGGGGATGTAAATGGCAAAATATGAAATACAGCCAACAGCTGTATTACAAACAAAACGAGGTAAAAAATCATTTACAGCGCATAGGAAAAGTTGAACTTCCTGAATTCGAAACTATTCTGGGTTCTGAAAAACAATTTTTCTACAGAAACAAAATGGAATTTTCGTTTTCCAACAGCCGTTGGTTAACAGAGAAAGAAATTGAAAGTACTGAAGATTTAGGAAACAGAAATGCATTAGGTTTTCACATTCCAAAAATGTGGGACAAAATTCTTGATATTCAAAAATGTTACTTACAGGAAGATCCGTCTAATGCGATTAGAAACGAAATTAGGGATTTTGCTAACGAAAATAATTTAGCTTTCTTTAATCCAAGAGAACAATCCGGTTTATTGAGAACTTTTATGATTCGTACTGCTTCTACAGGAGAAATCATGGTTTTGATTCAGTTTTACGAAAATGACAAAAAAAATCGTGAATTGCTTTTAGATCATCTTTATGAGAAGTTTCCCCAAATTACTTCATTACAATATGTCGTAAATTCCAAACAAAACGATACAATTTACGATCAAAACATCAAACTATATAAAGGCAGAGATTATATCCTGGAAGAAATGGAAGGCTTAAAATTCAGCATTAATGCTAAATCATTTTACCAGACCAACTCTGACCAGGCGTATGAATTATACAAAATAACACGTGATTTTGCCGGACTTAACGGTGATGAAACGGTTTATGATTTATATACGGGAACCGGAACTATTGCACAATTTGTTTCTAAAAAAGCAAAAAAAGTAATTGGTGTAGAAAGTGTTCCTGAAGCTATTTTAGATGCTAAAGCAAATGCAGAACGCAATAATATTACGAATTGTGAGTTTTTTGTAGGCGACATGAAAGTAGTTTTTAATGAAGCTTTTATTGCACAACACGGAAAACCGGATGTCATCATTACAGATCCGCCAAGAGATGGTATGCACAAAGATGTTATTGATCAGATCCTGAAAATTGCGCCTAAAAAAGTAGTTTACGTAAGTTGTAATTCAGCAACACAAGCGCGTGATTTAGCTTTAATGGATGAAAAATACAAAGTTACCCGCGTTAGACCGGTTGATATGTTTCCGCAAACGCATCATGTCGAAAATGTTGTACTTTTAGAACTTCGATAACAAAATTTTAAATGAAAAAAATAATCTCTCTTTTATTAGTCTTTACTTTTGGTTTATCCAGTTGTGAAAAAGATGACATTTGCGATGCAAATACTCCTACCACACCTCGATTAGTGATTTCATTTTATGAAATTAACGAGCCAACAAAAGCTAAAAATGTAAATAATTTAATGGTAATTGGAGAAGGTAAAACTACAGGAATTATTTTCAACGAAGCGCTAACGGATACCACTAAGTATGTAGCAAATGGAAATACCATTTCTATTCCGCTAAAAACAGATGCAGAAACAACAACATACAAATTTGTTTACAATTCCTTAAGTACAAATCCTGCTGCTATAAATACAGACATCATAAAATTTAACTATACGCATCAAAATGTATATGTGTCAAGAGCCTGTGGTTTTAAAACTACTTTTACACTTGCTTCACAAAAACCTTTTGAACAAACAGATCCGAATGGTGATGGCTTTTGGATGCAACAAATTTTTGTAAAAACTCCTAATGTTGAATTTGAAAATGAAACACACATTGAAGTATATTTTTAGCCTTTGCTTATTGTTTTCAATGTTTTTGGGTCAGTCTCAGGAAACGTCAACAAAAACAGTAACAAAAGAAAAACCAAAAACTGAAACTGCAAAACCGGCAATTCAGGAAGTAAAAAAAGACAGCATCAAAACAGATCGCTATGGCCTTCGCGTAGGAGTTGATTTATATAAATTAACCCGTGGTTTTTATGATAAAGATTATAAAGGAATTGAAGTTGTAGGTGATTTTCGTTTAACGAAAAAATATTATATAGCAGCCGAACTTGGTTTTGAAGACAAAACTACAGATGATGACAGATTAAATTCAACCGCAACCGGAACTTATATCAAAGCAGGTTTTGACTACAATACATACCAAAACTGGCTAGACATGGAAAACCTGATAACAATAGGTTTAAGAGGTGGTTTTAGTACTTTCAGTCAGCAACTGAATAGTTATAAAATTTACAATCCAAATCCATATTGGGGAGAACAGCCCCCAATTGTCGATGGTCAAAAATATAGTGGACTTACAGCGGGCTGGCTTGAAGTTGCCATGGGTTTAAAAGCAAAAGTTTTTAATAATGTATTTGTGGGATTTGGTGTTCAGCTAAAACTTTTAGTATCAAATACAAAACCTTCCGGTTTTGATAATTTATACATTCCTGGTTTCAATAGAACTTATGACGGAAGTTTTGGAGTAGGTTTTAATTACACCGTTTCTTATTTTATTCCTCTTTACAAGAAAAAGACAATTATTCCTGAAATAGTTAAAAAGGAAACCCCTAAAAAATAGTTTCTTATAAAAATAAAAATGCCACGAATTAAATTTCGTGGCTTTTTATTTTATTTCTTCCATTAAGACAATTGAAATTCAACAGCAGCATTTGAATGAATAAGGGTAGTATCAAAAACCGGAACAGAAATATCTTCTGGTCTTATTACTAAAGGAATTTCGGTACAGCCTAAAATAATTCCTTCTGCACCTTCTTTTATTAATTGGTTTGCAATTTCTAAATAACGTTTTCTGGTTTCATCCGTCACAAGACCTTTTCCTAACTCTTCAAAAATTGTCGTGTGAATAAAGTCTTTATCGTCTTCACGGCCCGGAATAATAGCTTCAATTCCTTTTGCAGTAAGTTTATCTTTAAAAAAGTCAAATTCCATTGTGAATTTAGTTCCCAGCAAACCAACTTTTTTCAATCCTTGTTTTTCAATTTCTATGGCAGTTTCTGCCGCAATATGAATAATAGGTATATCAATTGCTTCTTGTAATCTGTCAGCAATTAAATGCATCGTATTCGCACACAAAACAATTGCTTCTGCTCCTCCCTGTTTCAGGAACTGACAAGCTTTTAAAAGCATGTTGAAAGTAGAATCCCAATCGTTGGCTTCGTTATTTCTTTTTATATCGGCATAATTAAAAGAATAAATCAGGCATTCTGAAAAGTTAAGTCCTCCCAACTTATCATTTATTCGCTCATTTATCAGTTTGTAATAATCAGCTGTAGAAACCCAGCTAATTCCTCCTATAAGACCAATTTTCTTCATAATAAATCTAAACCTGAATAAATTATCCTATTTCCCTGATTCCTTTTATAAAAATCCATTTCATGAAAAGCTTTTCTCCATCTTTGGTTTTTACTGCCTGAAATTTAGGCGAAATCAAGGTAGCTGCAATAAAAGCAGTCATTGGAATCCAAAGTCCTGTTAATCCGGTGTACATCGCTACCAAATATCTTCCCGAAATAAATAAAATTGCGAAACACCCTAATTGGTATAAAAAAGCTCTTACTTGTAGTTTTGACATTTGTTTTCTTTTTAAGGTTGAAAGGCACAGAGGTTCAAAGGGGCAAAGGTTTTCTTTGCGTTTATGATTCCTGTTTCTTTGCAACTATTACTTAATTTGAAATTTATTTATTCTTAAACTCAGAGTTATAAAACTCAAATCGACAAGTTTTTTAAACCTCTGTCCCTTTGAATCTTTGCCTCTTTGTACCTATTTACTCAGAGACTTGAAATTTCGTTCTCTTACTTCCCTCGTACATTTCGTATTTAACCAGACGCGCCTCAAGACTTGCGTTAAAAAGTTTGATTTTACGAGAAGGTTTTAATCCCACAAATTTCAAAGCTTCAAGATTTGCGGTAATGAACCAGGCATTTGTTCCCGGATAGCTTTTCTTTAAAGTATCTCCAATATTTTTATAGAATTCTTCCATATGAATATCAAGACGTTCATCATAAGGAGGATTAAAAACCATATGCAGTTTTCCTTCAACCTCTTTTTCAGTATCAAAAAAGTTTTCTTCCCTGACAGTAACGTAATCTTCTAAATTGGCGTTCCTGATATTGTCTTTTGCTTTGTTTACGGCACTTGGTGCTTTATCAAAACCTTTAATCGTATAATGAAATTCCTTTGTTTTTTTCATTAAACTGTTTATAATCTGTTCGAACAAATCATTATCCCAGTCTTTCCATTTTTCGAAAGCAAATTCTTTACGGTTAATATTTGCCGGAATATTACAAGCGATCATAGCTGCTTCTGCCAGGAAAGTTCCTGAACCGCACATTGGATCAAGAAAATGACTTTGTCCTTCCCAACCTGATAATAATAAAATTCCTGCTGCTAAAACCTCGTTGATAGGCGCAATATTCGTAGCTGTTCTGTACCCACGCTGATGCAATGAATTTCCGGACGTATCTAACGCAACCGAAACCTGATCTTTATCAATATGAACATTGATTCTTAAATCCGGAAAAGCTTTATCAATACTAGGGCGTTGCCCTGTTCTTTCTCTAAACTGATCTACAATTGCATCTTTACATTTTTGAGAAACAAACTCAGAGTGATTAAAATAAGTTGAATGCACAGTGGCATCAATAACAAAAGTCTGGTTGGCATTTAATAATTTAGACCAGTTTACACCAGATATTCCTTTATATAAAGCTTGTTCATTATTGGCTCTAAACGAGTAAATAGGTTTTAAAACCTTAAGGGCAGTTCGCAATGACAAATTGGCTTTGTACATAAAACCTTTATCGCCTTTAAAACTTACCATTCGCACTCCTTTTTCTACATCCTGAGCACCAAGATCTCTTAACTCTTTCTCTAATATTTCTTCAAAACCAAAAAAACATTTGGCTATCATTCTAAAATTTTCTTCCATCTTTATTTTGAATTAAAAAAACTATCCGTCAAAAGATACACTGCTTGTACATCTTTACACAAATACATCTTTACATCCGTGCGTCTGTGACGATTCACGAGGTATCGTCACGAAATAGTTATTTTTCGGCAAAAATACACTAAATTTGCGGGACTTTGAATTAATTGAAATAGAATAAATGTCTGAAGCACCAAACTCATCAACACCAAATCAGGAACGTAATACCGAAAACTGGTTTACTTCATGGTTTGATACTCCTTATTATCACATACTTTATAAAGATAGAAACTACCGTGAGGCACAAATTTTCATGGATAATCTTACGCATTATCTCAACCTGCCTGAAAAAGCAAAAGTGCTGGATTTAGCGTGCGGAAAAGGACGTCATTCTATTTATTTAAATCAACTCGGATTTAATGTTCTCGGCGCCGATCTGTCTGAAAACAGCATTGCCGAAGCCAGCAAAAACAGTAACGAAACCCTGCATTTTAAAGTACACGATATGCGTGAACCTTTTGAGGAAAAGTTCGATGCTATTTTTAACTTATTTACAAGCTTTGGATATTTTGAAAGTGACGATGATAATCTGACAACCCTGAAAGCCATTAAAGAAAGTTTGTCTGAATATGGTTTTGCAGTTATTGATTTTATGAACGTGGCAAATGTAATCGAAACCTTAGTTCCAGAAGAAGTAAAAACAGTTGACGGAATCGATTTTAAAATCAAAAGATATGTTGAAGACGGACATATTCTAAAAGAAATAGATTTTGAAGATCAGGGACATCAATATCATTTTACCGAAAAAGTGAAAGCCTTAACTTTAAAAGATTTTGAAGAATTAATGGCCGAAGCCGGAATTTTTCTTTTGGATATTTTTGGAGATTATAAACTTAAAAAGTTTCATAAAACCGAAAGCGAACGATTAATCATGATTTTTAAATAGCTGTTTAATTGTTTAACTGTTAATTTGTTTAATCGCTTAAGCAAACTAGTAAAACAATTAACCGATTAAACAAATCAACGATTAAACCAAAACAAGATGAGTTATTTACTACCCTTATTTTCTGTACTTTTAGGATATATAGTGGCTTTGTTTATAAAACCCGAAAACAAAACCAATTTAAAATTACTGCTTGCTTTTAGCGGTTCATTTTTATTGTCTTTAACCGTCATGCACCTTTTGCCGGAAGTTTACGAATCTCATAATCATAATATAGGTTTATTTATCATGGTCGGAATTTTATTCCAGATCGTTTTGGAGTTTTTCTCTAAAGGTGCTGAGCACGGGCACGTTCACGGTCATGCACAAATGAGCCAGATTCCGTGGTTGCTTTTTATAAGTTTATGTATTCACGCCTTTTTAGAAGGTTTTCCTGTAAGCCATCATCATGGTTTAGCGCTCGGCATTGCTATTCACCATTTGCCAATTGCTGTGATTTTAACCACTTTTTTCATCAATGCAAATCTCGATAAAAAAGCCATTTTTGTTTTTATGCTTACTTTTGCACTTATGACGCCGCTTGGTACAATTGCATCTCAATATTTATCTTTTTTAAACGATTATTATACCGAAATAACCGCAATCGTAATTGGTATTTTATTCCATATTTCGTCTACTATTATTTTCGAAAGTAGCGAAGGACACAAATTCAATATCGCCAAAGTTTCTATGATCGTTTTAGGGATTTTATTGGCATTCTTCATATAATTTATAATTATTAGGGCGTGACCACATCCCGATAAGAGGGCAAACTTACTTTGAGGTTATTCGCCCTCTTATCGGGACGCGGTCGGGCTATCCGCACTACTTCGGTAGTTAGCTCCTATCCCTCACGCAAACAAAGAACTATTATGATTATAAAATCACATTTTAATTTTTAATTATCAAATTGACTAATTATCTAATTATCAAATTAATTCCCTGTTCTCTTTTTCTCATCCTGATTTCCAAAAGCACGCTCTTTTACATTTATCTTTTTATTTCCAAAATTGTAAACCACAGATAAACGTACAAACCTGTTACTCTCCGTTTGGCTGTAAACCTGTTTCACACCATTTACAACCGAACTAAAATCTTTTAAATAAGAAGTATTAAAAATATCATTGGCCAGAAGTGCAATCTGCATCGTTTTATTCATCAAATCCTGTTTAAAACCAATATCAAAACTAGACGTATATCCTACTTTATACAAACCACTTTCAAAAGGAGTACTATAAGCAAAATCAATTTGCAATTTGGTTGTTTTGCCCAACGAAAAAGTATTGTTTGTAGAAAAATCAACTTGCAAACTGTTTGATGGCGTAGCATTAATGTCTTTTATAAACTTCGTTTTTGATCCTAAAAAATACAATGAATTTTCACTTTGCCACCAATCTGCAAAAGTTGCCGAATAACTTTCTCCAACTCCATAATTCAAGCCATTAAAATAATTCTCACGTGACACAATTTGCGTATTCGTTTCCGGATTCGAGGTAAATATCACACCGTAACCATTTGTAACAACATTCATGAAAACACTCGTTCTCAGGATTTCTTTATAAGAATGAGCAAACTCAAAATTATCGCTAAATGAAGGTTTTAAAAACGGATTCCCCTCAGAATAACTATTACTATTGATATAAATTCTAAACGGATTCAATAAATCAAAACGAGGTCTGTTGATTCTTTTTCCGTAATTCAGACTAAAAGTATTATTTTCATTTTCCGTATAAGAGGCATAAACCGTTGGAAATAATTTCAAATAATTGTTCTCTGTCTCCTGATTCAACGTTTCAGAAAAACCGTTCGTTTTCGTGTTTTCAAGACGCAATCCCAATTGAAGATTCCATTTTTCATTGATTTTTTTATCACCATTAATATAAACTGCCTGATTATTTTCGGTGTATCTAAATTGGTTTGATTGATTAGGATCTAATTCCGGAGTTCCGGTAATTGTATTGTAATAAAGCACATCGCTCTTACTGTTTGTAAAACTCATTTTTGCACCGTATGACAAGTTTAGCGCCTCAAACGGATGTTCCATATCAGCCTTAAAACTCAGATTGTCAATATCCTGATTCGAAATATTTCTTCCTGATTGATTTACACTTGTAAATGATCCATCTGGCGCGTAGTCGTTTGCAATAAAGTTCCTGTCGAATTTCGAATTGTAATTAAAGTAATCTACATCAAATGACAATTTTCGTTTTAAAGAATCCAGTTTGGTTATCAAATGCGCATTATATGTTTGATTACCTGATTCCTTATCCGTATCACTATTGTTGATGGTGTAATAGTCTAATTGTTTTTGAGTATTATATTTATCAATTATAATATCCGATTTAAAATCAGGGTTATTTCTATCCTTTAAAAACTGAAAACCAATTGTTGTACGATCAGAAAAATCATAATCCAAAGCTATTTTTCCGGAAAGGTTTTCATCCTTTACTTTTGTTACGCTTTTCATAGTCGAAAGTCCATCAGGAAAATACATATCTAAATTGTCAGTAGCATTTTTATAACCTGTTTTCCCGTTAACACTGGCCGAAAATCTAATCTTGTTTTTATTGTAAAAGAAATTATCTCTCAAAGTATAAATTCCGTATTTATTTTGATCGTATGAAGCTGTCGTTGTATTTTTCCAGGAATCACGCGCCCCTTTTTTCATAATAATATTGATTAATCCGCCAGTTCCTTCGGCTTCATATTTTGCCGGCGGATTGCTTATAATTTCGATATTTTTAATATCACCTGCTGAAATTGATTTCAGGAAATTATTCAGTTCCTCACCCGTTAATTCAATCATTCTTCCGTCGATCATGACACGAGAAGTTCCTTTTCCTAATATATTGATCGTATTATTTTGTACCACAACGCCAGGTGCCGTATTTATGGCATTCAATGCATCGCTGCCAACTGTTGTAACATTATTTTCGAGATTATAAACCAAACGATCTATTTTCTGTTCGATCGTTTTCTTTTTTTCGTTTATAACAACTTCTCCCAAATTCGTTGTGTTTTCTTTTAAAAGAATTGTTCCTAAATCTAAATTACCATCAATTGAAAATTCCTTTTGAAAATCAGTAAATCCCAAAAGACTGATTTCTATTTTATAAGAGCCTTTTTTAATATTAATTTCAAAAGTCCCATCTTGCTTAGTCGTGGTTCCGTCAATAATTTTTCCTTCTGAATTTGATATCGAAACATCAGCCCATTCTAATGGCGTGGTTTCATTTGATATTTTTCCTTTTAATTTAAATGATGCTTGCGCTAAACAAAATAAAGGCAATAGTAAAAAGATAAGGAGGTTTGCTTTTTTCATGATTTCTAATTTTTAACTTGTTTCGATTAATTTGAAGCAAAGTTGCCTTAGAAATTCCCGGTACGCGACCGACAAAAAAAAGTCGAACCAATTTCCTAAACAGAAATTGGTTCGACTTTATCGGGCAAGAAGTACGACTTTTTACAAATCGCTTATTATGAAGCGTTTCGGTAAGCTGTAGGTGTTAAATTTGTGTATTTTTTAAAAGAAGTATTAAAGGACGATTTTGAATTAAAACCCACTTCATATAAAATTTCCAAAACCGTAAGCTGGCTTTTGGACTGATCTTTCAAAATATTCATGGCTTTTTGGATGCGATATTCATTTACAAAATCAAAAAAATGCTGATCCATTTGGTGATTAATCAAAACCGATAAATCCCGAACCGGAATATCAATCTGATTTGCCAGTTCCTGAATCGTAAGCGACGGATCAAGAAAAGGCTCTTTTTCAGCCATATATTGTTTCAATGTCGAGATTTGTCTGGAAATCAACTCATCCTGAACATCAGTAGACTGTGGTTTTTCTTCGACTTCAGGCAGAATATCTTTTGCTAATTTCAATTTAGAATTAACGCCTCTAAAAAGTTCGGGATGATTGAGCGCTTTCATGATAAACCAGCACGTAATAAACAACGCTATGGTTCCTACAAGTACATTTGCCCAAAGAAATATTTCTCTAAAACCACTATAACGCAGTACATTTTTTAATGCCACAATAGAATGTGCGATCAGAAAAACACATGTTATCTGAAAAAGCCATTTATAAGTTGCAGTACTCGAATCAGCGTAGTTTTCTAAATAGATTTCTCTATACTTTTTCAAAATCAAAAATACGCTGACGATGTAAAATACATATTGAAATTCAATTAAAATCTGAATCAGGTATATCTCCGGCATTTGATTGAGGGTTGCAACAAAAGTATCTTTATCTATGTTTGTGCTAAGATAAATTCTTGGAATAAAAATCAAATTGACCAATAAAAAAGGAAGTAAATGCACTAAATGCTTCCACTTTAATCTAAAATCAGAATAACAGACTGCCAGTACAAAAAGATAAAACAAAGGCATTCCCAACAAACAGGCTGTCGATCTAAAAATCTCCAAATTCAATTCATTACGAGTGTCCGTTTCAATAAAAAATCCGCTAAGATCGATTGCAGAAAAAATAAAAAACCAGGCAAATAAACGATTTGCTAATTTATTTTCGGTTTTAACCGTTAATAAAAAAAACGCAAGCAATAAAGAAACAAAAACGGAGATGCGACCAATCCCTTGCAATAAATCTAATTTATCCATTTATCTATTAATATTTAACAAATATAATATTTTAGTTCACGTGACAAAGCTTCAGTAAAGCTTTCGCTAAATGAAAAACGAAACTAAAAAAACATGAAACCTGAAACATTTATAACCTGAAACTAAGATTATAAAATTTCGAGATTGCAATAAAAAAGATTAATTTTGGGCAAGACCAATTATACGAAAAATGACGTTTACAAAAACCACAGAACAAGCTTCAAAATACGAACATTTAGAAAAAATGTCGGTTCATGAATTGCTTACCAATATTAATAATGAAGACAAAACCGTTCCTGATGCTGTCGAAAAAGCGATACCACAAATTGAAGCTTTAGTCGCTCAGGTTGTAGCAAAATTAAAGCTTGGCGGAAAAATATTCTATATAGGAGCCGGAACATCAGGACGTTTAGGGGTTGTTGATGCCTCAGAATGCCCTCCTACTTTTGGAGTTCCTTTTGATTTAGTAAACGGAATCATTGCCGGTGGAGACACTGCCATTCGTCGTGCGGTAGAAAATGCCGAAGACAACGCTACTCAGGCCTGGATTGATCTACAAGCTCATAATATTGGTGCAAATGATGTAGTAATTGGTATCGCTGCTTCCGGAACTACTCCTTATGTTATTGGTGGTTTAGAGACTTGTAACCAGAATAATATTCTGACGGGGTGTATTACCAACAATGCAGGAAGCCCATTGGCTTTAACGGCACAATTTCCTGTTGAAGTGGTTGTAGGCCCTGAATTTGTTACCGGAAGTTCAAGAATGAAAGCTGGAACCGCTCAAAAATTAGTTCTGAATATGATTTCAACTGCAGCTATGATTCAGCTTGGAAAGGTAAAAGGAAACAAAATGGTCGATATGCAATTGAGCAATATCAAACTCGTCGATCGTGGTGTAAAAATGATCATGGGAGAAATTCCGGTTTCGTATGAAGAAGGTTCTGAATTATTGAAAAAATACGGCAGCGTTAGAAATGCTGTTGATAATTATAATAAGTAAAAGTTTTTTTGTGTGGTTTAACCGCAAAGGGCGCTAAGATTTTTCGCAGAGCTCGCAAAGTTTAAACACTAAAGAAGGCAGAATTCGCAAAGTTTGAAACTTGAAACTAAAAAAACCTGAAACCTGAAACTTTTCAAAACCTGAAACAAAAACAAAAATGGCAACAAATAAAGAATTATTAGGAAAAGGAATTAAATATTTAACGGGTTCGTTGCCTTTATTATTTATAGGGCCTTCGTTGATTTATAACGCATTTATGAATCAGCACACCAACTGGCATTATCTGGTTCTTGGAATCGGGATTGTGGCTTGTTTAACTTCGATGTTTTTGATTTTTTACGGATTGAAAACTATTATGAAAGGTTTGTTTAATGACTAATTTGTATCTTTACTAAAATTCTTTATTATGAATATACAAGCAGAACTAAACTGGATTCATCAAGAAATTGATAAAGTAAAAGATCCTTCTTTTGTAGAGAAATTAAAACATCTTTTGCAATCAATCAACAATTCTACAGTTGACTCGGATGCGGCTTATAATTTAGATATTGAAAATGCCTTAGAAAACATCAAAAAAGGTAATTTTTATACTGAAGATCAAGCAAAAGAAATTGCAAAAAAATGGGGAAGAAAATAATTTGGTCAAGCGATGCTCTAGATCAATTAGAAGACATACATTTTTACATTTTCTTTGAAAGTAAATCAATTACAATTGCAGATAAAGTAGTTAACACCATTTTTGACAGCACAGAAACACTAAAAACACAACCAGAAATATATAAACTCGACAAACAAAAGACCAATAATGATGGCACTTTTAGAGTTTATGCTGTTTATGATTATGCTATTTCATACCAAATAACGGAAGAGATTATTTACATTCTTCGAGTACGCCACAATGCTCAGAAACCAAAAAAACATTCATGGAAAGTCTAATTCACATTCAGAAAACCTTCGAGAAAGTCGTCTATATTGACAAAAAAATAAACAATCGGGAGTTTGAAGATTGTGTTTTTAAAAACTGTGATTTTTCTAATAGCAATTTCGCTTACAACACCTTTTTAGATTGTGAATTTATCGACTGTAATTTGTCGATGACGAGTTTATTTGGGACGAATTTAAAAAATGTGACTTTTAAAAACTGCAAACTTTTAGGAATTGCGTTTAATGAATGTGATGATTTTTTGTTTCAGGTTTATTTTGAAGAAAGCGTTTTGGATTACGCTGTTTTTTCGAATAAAAAAATGCCTAAAACCAAATTCATTAACTGTTCTGTGAGGGAAGTTACTTTTATAGGAACCAACTTAACGAGTTCGGTTTTTGATAATTGTAATCTGGAAGGTGCCATTTTTAACGATACGCAATTGGCCGCAGTTAATTTTAAAACGGCATACAATTACAAAATTGATCCGGAATTTAACCCGATGAGAAAAGCGCAATTTTCGAATGACGGAATTGTGGGACTTTTGGATAAATACGATATTAAAATTGTTTAGATAAAAAAAACGCCACGAATTTCACGAATTTATACGAATTAAAATTTAATCGTTATGTAAGAATAAAATTCGCGAAAATTTGTGGAATTTGTGGAATTTGTGGCAAAAAATATAATCATGAAAGCAACTGAATCTTATTTAGAAAGCGTTAAAAAACAATTTCTATATTATAAAATGTTGGGCGAAAAATCTATGGATCAATTAGAACCTGATCAACTTTTTGTATCCGTAAACGAAGACACGAATAGCATTGCAACGATTATCAAACACATTTCCGGTAATATGTTATCGCGGTGGACAGATTTTCTAACGTCTGATGGTGAAAAAGAATGGCGCAATCGCGATGCAGAATTTGAAAATGATTTACAAACGAAAGAGGAAGTTTTACAGATTTGGAATAAGGGTTGGGATTGTTTTCTGGATGCCTTGAATGCTTTAAAACCGGAACAGCTTTCGGACATTATTTATATTCGTAATGAAGGCCATACGGTTATTGAAGCTATCAATCGTCAATTGGCACATTATCCATATCATGTTGGACAAATTGTTTTTTATGCCAAACAATTAAAAAATAGTAATTGGGATAGTTTATCAATTCCTAAGAATAAATCCGGAAATTATAATGCCGAAAAGTTTGCCAAAGAAAAAGAAATCAAGAACTTTACCGATGATGAATTAAAAAGATTGAAATGATTTTTTTGTCTGTCTGAGCGAAATTGAAGACGTAATGAAAGCGTAAATTCCTTTGAATTCGCTTAAAGTGACATGAATACAAAAGTCCTAGCCCTGATGGAAGCGGCATCCTTTTGTGGCGGGGTTCGCCACAAAAGATATAGCGGACAGCAGGAAACAGCTCCTAAAAAAACAACTCATTAAAATGAAAAAAATTATATTCTTATTACCTTTTCTGGCATTAGTATCCTGTTACGATGCAGAACACAATTGCAAAGATTTTAAAACCGGAAAATTCAAATTTGAGTTTGAAGTAAATGGCGTTAAAAAAACAACTGTTTTTGAACGTAAAGACAATATTGAAATTGAAACCTTTGAAGGAAAAACTGATACGTCAACAGTTCGCTGGGTAAGTGATTGCGAATATATTCTGCAAAAGAAACACCCAAAAAATATGGCGGAGGAAAAAGCAATCAGCATGAAAATTTTAACAACTTCTAAAGATTCTTATACTTTTGAATTTGGAATGGTAGGTTCTGATCAAAAACAACGTGGAACAGTATATAAAGTTGAATAAACTGCTAAATCATAAAATAGAAAAAGTCTCAAATTTGAGGCTTTTTTTTATGATTTTTTTAATTTAAAAGAATAAAATATACTTTATAAATCTCTTGCAAAGTCACGAAGACACAAAGTTTTACATTTTTTTTGCCACTCTCCGACTTTGCGAGATTAAATACTTAACAATTGACTTTAAAAAACCTCATAATTTTTTTTTGTGTTTCTTTTACATTTCTATTTTAAATCTTACATTAGAACCTAAATCTTAAGCATGAAAAATACAATCTCGCATAGAGTTGCTGACTTTTTAAAAGGCTTTCCTCCTTTTAGCTTTTTGCACCAAAAGGATCTCGAAAAATTATCAGAGCAAATTTCGATTGTTTACAAAGACAAAGATGCTGTGATATTTGCTGAAAATGATAAAACACACGATTCATTTTATGTGGTTCATAAAGGTGCGGTTGCTTTAAAAAAAAGTACCAAAAACACTGTTTTGGACATGTGTGATGAAGGTGATATTTTTGGATTGCGTCCGCTTTTGGCCCAGGAAAACTATATTATGGAAGCTGTGGCTTATGAAGAAACCATTTTATATGCGATTCCGATTTCGGTTTTTAAACCGTATGCGCTTGAAAACCGAACGGTTGGAAATTTCCTAATTGAAAGTTACGCTTCAAACACCCGAAATCCTTACTCAGACATTCACAAGGACAAACTTTATGGAGATGATTTACTGCATGAAACGGCTGATTCTCATAAAGATTCCTTTGATTTACAACCCATAAAATATTCCAAAAAAATTGTGACCTGCAGTCCGTCAACTACCGCGAGAGATATTGCCAAAATCATGAATAAGAAAAAAGTCGGGGCCATATTAATAGTCGACGAAATGCTGCCAATTGGTATTTTGACAGATAAAGATCTGCGCAATAAAATCGTAACCGGAGATTACTCGATCCTGACTACTGCAGAAACCATTATGACGAAACCGGTAATTACATATCCTAAAAGAATGACGGTTACAGAGGCTCAAATGGCCATGATGAAAAGCAATATCAGCCATTTGTGCCTGACTAAAGATGGAACAATTAATACGAAAGCTGTTGGAATTTTATCAAAACATGATGTAATGGTGGCACTGGGCAATAATCCTGCTGTTTTGATAAAAGCACTAAAAAGAGCTAAGAAAGTCAAAGAAATCAAACCTATCAGGGCCAGAATTATGCAATTGCTTCAGGGATATTTAGATCAGAATATTCCGATGACCTTGATTTCTAAAATTATAACCGAATTAAACGAGGCTTGTACAACGCGCGTTATCGAAATGTCTATTGAAAAAATGAGCAGTCCGCCGCCGGTGAAATTTGCCTGGCTGGCTTTAGGAAGTCAGGGACGAAGCGAGCAAATGCTGCATACGGATCAGGATAATGCGATTGTGTATGAAAATGTATCTGACGTTTTTAAGGATGAAACCAGAATTTATTTCCTGAAATTTGCTGCACTTGTCAATAAAGGCCTTTTTGAGATTGGTTATGATTATTGCCCTGCCGAAATGATGGCTTCGAACCCAAAATGGTGTATGAGCCTGGAGGAATGGAAAAATCAGGTGTATCACTGGATCACAAATCCGGGAAAAAACGAAGTTCTCCTATCTTTTATCTTTTTTGATTATAGTTTAACCTATGGTGATGCTGAAATTGTGAATGAACTCTCAGAATCTATTTTTGAAAATGTAAAAGCAAACCCTGTATTCTATGTTCATTTGGTTAGCGGCGCTTTGCAAAGCCCTTCACCAACAGGCTTTTTCAGGCAATTTCTGGTAGAACAAGACGGAGCTAATAAAGATCATTTTGATATTAAAAGAAGAGCTCTGATGCCATTGACAGATGCCGCCAGGGTTTTAATTTTATCACATTCGGTTAAATCAATTAGCAATACGGCAGAACGATTTGAAAAACTGGCCGAATTAGAACCTAATAACAGAGAATTGTATTTATCGTGTTCGTATTCGTTTAAGGCCTTATTGAAATTCAGAACCAAACAAGGTCTTTTGCACAATGATTCCGGGCAGTTTATAGCTTTGGAATCTTTATCGAAAATGGAAAAGATTAAACTGAAACGAACTTTTAAAACCATCAAAGAACTTCAGGAACTCATTTCGGTACGTTTTAATATTTCAAATCTGGTATAATATGAGTTTATTTAATTTTTGGAAGACAGAAGAAAATCTATTCGATGAAAATATCTCTATTGAAGAAACCCGCTTTGTAGTTCTGGATACTGAAACTACCGGTTTTGATTATGATAATGACCGAATCTTGTGTATTGGTGCACTTGTTTTACAAAATGGCGTAATCGCTATCCAGGATAGTTTTGAAATATATCCTGAACAGGATCACTACGACAAATCTACTGCTCAGATTCATGGTATTTTAAAAGCTTTTGTTATCCAGCGTCCCACCGAACTCGAAGCGTTACAACAGTTTCTGGCTTTTCTGGGTGATTCGATTATTATTGCGCACCATACTGTTTTTGATGTTACGATGATCAATAAAGCTCTGGAAAGAAACCATTTACCTCACTTGACCAATCAAAGTTTAGACACTGCAATTTTATATAAAAAGACGCTGATCAAGTCACATTTGTTTGAACGAAAAGATCATTATACTTTAGACGATCTTGCAGACAAATTTGATATTTCTAAAAAAGACCGCCACACCGCTTTGGGTGATGCTTACATAACTGCCATTGCTTTTTTGAAAATTGTAAAAAAACTGAAAGAGAAAAAGCATATTAATTTGAATGCTTTGTTTAAATAGAAAACCTGACTTTCCACAGTCAGGTTTTTGAAAATATTATTCTTCAATAAACAAACGATATGGGAAGACGTTTGATGATCTGTTTTTAAGCTCTTTATTAAAGCTATCGCACAAATACTTCCACTGAGAATTTGATAAATGCTGTTTTTCTTCTGGATTTGTCTTAATATAAATATCAACTGTTCGACTAAAACCTGCTTTTACTGATATTTCTTTTCGAGTTCCTTTTTCGATTTTAATATCTGTAATCGAACTTTTAAAATGGTTAAAACCAAAGGCTTTAATATCTGCAAAGGTTACAATTCTTCCTCGTGTAAGCAACGCATTTCTGTAAGCGAGAATTCTGTCTCTATTGGTTTGTTTGTTGGTTCCCCCAACTGTATTTGTCATAAGAGTTACGTTTTTGCTTACAAAATTCAAATCTGAACATTCTAAAATAGTTCCCGTTTTAATATCATTGCCTTCTTCCGCACAGGTAGACCAATAATTTATTACAAACGTATTTTCTATATTTTTATCAATCTTAGGTTTGATCATTAAATACGGATCATTATTTTTAAAAAAACTACTTTCTTTGGCCTGTTGCTCAACTGAAGCTAATAATTGATTAATTTCGGCCAGTGAACTATTCATAAAATCTTTTCCTAACCCTGTAAATGAGGACGTTTCGTCTTTTAACAAATCAAGCACATTATGAAGCAGCTCCGAGGCAGTTCTTGAATCAAATCTCGAAACTCCTCCTGTTCTTAAAACGGCATTTCCCTCTTCTAAAACTCCTTCTTTAAATTCTTTTATTTCGTAATGGTTATTATGAGGATCAATAACTGATTCTATATCGAGATAAATATTGTTTTCCGTTTCTAATACAATGTAGGATAAAAAATTTTCTAACGTTTTACCTACTGAGTGATACTTTTTATTGATTACAGGAAAACAGTTTGCGGTAAAAGAAACATTATCTATAATTTGAGGAACTAATGATTCCGGGAAAACCATCTTTATCCAGATTATTGGTTTTGCATTATTGTTTGATATTTCTTCAAAAGGCTTATAAACAGGCGAATATTGTTCTATTTTTTTATGTTTTATTGTTCCTTTTAAGGTATAAAAATTGTCAAAGTAATATTCATTTACTTCCTGCATTGTTTCGCTAAGATGCGTATAATTGCGATTAATAATATTTTCTATATCAAGGCTGTTTATGGGTACATTGTAGCCTTCTTCAACTTTAATTTCTATATCGTCATGAAAACATTTTACTTGTTTTAAATAATAATGAAACATCTCTTTTTGATGTGTGTTTTTAATATCGATGTAAAGCGCTACATCTTCCAGTAGTGTATTTGAATCATTTAATTCGATACCTAAAATAATTTCGCCCGCTGCCAGTGTATGTTTATAATCTTTTACGATGTCTTTATAAAATAGATTCGATATTTTAAACATATTCCTTTCATACGCAATATAAGCTATATCACAAGCTGTTAATCTTACTTCGAGGGTTGGCGAAAATACGATTTCCTTAATTATGGGTTCGAGCGGATTGTATATGTTATGAATTCTTCTCTTTACCAGCATTTGATTTTGTAAAGAAACTTTTATGTTGTTTTCAATTGGCTGGGCATACACAATTGCCCTCGCGGGTTTAGCTCCCGAAGCCGCTTCCGGAAACATAATTTCTAATACCCTTTCTACAATTCGGGTTTTAGAATCTTCGAGCTCATGTGCAACTTTTTCAAGTTCATATGATAATGCGTTCAGCATCATAGAAACCACCGGATCAAATGAGGTTTCCATCTCTCGGAGCGCCTCCAGGCTATGTGGGTTATGAAGAAGGCGGATTATTGGTAAATAAAATCAGGCAAAAACCTTACTCTATTATTTTATTTGATGAAATCGAAAAAGCCCATACGTCTGTTTATGATGTTTTTCTTCAAATTATGGATGAAGGAAAATTGCACGACCGATTAGGAAAAGAAGGTGATTTCTCGAACGCGATTATCTTATTTACTTCGAATATTGGAGCAGATCATATTGTTGAAACATTCAATAGCGGGAAAATTCCAACCTCAACTTCCTTAATGGAGATTATGGAGAATTACTTTAGACCGGAATTTTTAGGCCGTTTGACTGAAATAGTACCTTTTGCACCTATCAGTAAAGAAAATGCCTTAAAAATATTCGAAATCCATCTTAAAAAAGAGTTTATGGATTTACTAAAGAATATCAATATAACTGTTGAAATTCCGATGGAAGCTAAACTTTACCTTGCCGAAAATGGCTATAATGCCAAATATGGAGCAAGACCTATAAAAAGTATTATCAGAAGTCATTTGCGACGACCATTGGCTAAAAAAATAATTTCAGGAGAAGTAAAAGACGGTGATACCATGACTGTTATTATTGAAAATGACGAAGTAAAATGGATTAAAGAAGAAATGGTAAATGTTTTGGAGAACTAGACTAAAACAACCTATTATATAAAAAACGCTAAGAAATCAATCTTAGCGTTTTTTTTATGTAATTATTCTAAAACCAATCCTATCTGGCCGTCATCGTCTAATTCTGTTTCAACCGAATCATCATCTTCTAATTCAGGCTTTTCCGGAACTTCTTCGACAGGTTCTTCATATGGCAACGGATCCAATAAATTAACTTGTTTTAATTTATCCGTTGTCAGTTGATTTCCCAGTGCTTTAAAGCCTTTTACAGCGATAAAATCTTCGACATCAATATGTAAATCTTCTTTCTGAACTCCTTTTACTTTTGCGAAAATTAGTTGCGCCACCGGACGATAATCTGTTGATACAATTTCTAATTGCGAATTTGGATGGTCTGTAATAAAACTTTCTTCTTTTCCTTCGTTTTCTACAAGGAAACGTTTTAAATAATAACGTTCTTTTTCTCCATCATAATAAATCGCCGAAATTGGTTTTTTAGGATTAAATTTCTCCAACACAATCATGTCTTCCTCAAAATGAGTGGACAATTCCGGAATAATGACTTTTAATTTACCTGTTTGGCTAATTACTAAAATTTTATCACTTGGTTTAAACTCGCCTAACAATTCACCTCTGGCATCCACATTTAAACGTTTAACCGTATCATCAAACCAAACTTTTCTTGGCAGTAAGGTCGAAATTCCTTTTTCTTTCAGCTCGATTTTTTTAATTGGATATTTCGTTACCAAATTTCCTTTTGAAGCCCTGCCTTTAATGGCAAGCTTAGCAAAATCAATATCGAATTTCAGTTTTTTGATTGTTCCTACCTGACGCAATAAGATTGTTACAACCTCAGCTTCTCCATTCGGGTTATGTGAAAAATAAACAACCTGAGAACCATTCGTTCCATTTGTTAAATCGTATGCTTTATCTCTGGTAACACCCGAAACATTGAAACGTTTTATATACGAAGGACCGGATTTACCATCACGATACATCATATTATAAATCGTACGTTTATCACTCTTATCAAAAACAGCAACATGAATAATATCTTTTCCTATAAAAGTTTTGGCATCAACTTTTGTTACCATCAATGTTCCGTCTCTTAAAAATACGATTACATCATCAATATCAGAACAATCACCTACGTATTCGTCTTTTTTAAGGCTGGTTCCTACGAAACCTTCTTCGCGGTTTACATATAATTTAGTGTTACGTAAAACCACTTTTGTAGCCTCAACGTTATCAAAAACACGAAGTTCTGTCTGACGTTCGCGGCCTTTTCCGTATTTCTCTTTTAATTTCGTAAAGTATGCAATAGCAAAATCGGTTAGATTTTCTAAATGATGCTCTACTTCTTTCATTTCATCTTCTAACTTCGCGATAAAATCATCCGCTTTATCAGAGTCAAAACGAGTGATACGAATCATCGGAATCTGAGTCAATCGTTGCAAATCATCATCGGTAATTTCTCTGACGAATGATTTTTTGAAAGGTTCAAATCTATCGTATAGATATTTATACAGCGATTCTCTGTCTGAATACAATTTGAAATCAATGTACATTTCTTCACGAATGAAGATTTTTTCTAAAGTAGAAAAATGCCATTTATTTTTTAATTCTTCTAATTGAATTTCTAATTCCTGACGCAATAAATCAACGGTTCTGTGTGTCGAAATTTTCAACATTTCAGAGACACCAATAAACAACGGTTTATTATCTTCAATCACACACCCTAAAGGCGCTACAGAAGTTTCACAGGCTGTGAAAGCAAATAAAGCATCGATCGTTTTGTCCGGAGAAACGCCCGGGAAAAGATGAATTAAAATCTCAACATCGGCTGCTGTATTGTCTTCGATTTTCTTGATTTTGATTTTACCTTTATCATTGGCTTTCAAAATACTGTCAATCAAAGTCGTGGTATTGGTAGAAAACGGAATTTGCGTAATCACCAATGTGTTTTTGTCTAATTGGGCAATTTTAGCACGTACACGTACACGTCCGCCACGAAGTCCATCATTATAATTCGACACATCGGCAATACCTTGTGTCATGAAATCAGGATATAATGTAAAGGCTTTTCCTTTTAGAATCTTAATCGAAGCATCAATTAACTCATTGAAGTTATGAGGTAAAACTTTAGTTGAAAGACCAACGGCGATTCCCTCTGCTCCTTGTGCCAATAACAATGGAAACTTTACCGGAAGATTGTTTGGTTCTGCACGACGACCATCGTACGAAACGCCCCAATCGGTAATTTTTGGAGAATATAAAACCTCCAAAGCAAATTTTGACAAACGTGCTTCAATGTAACGAGAAGCCGCAGCTCCATCGCCTGTTAAGATATTTCCCCAGTTTCCCTGGCAGTCAATTAGTAAATCTTTTTGACCAATTTGTACCATGGCATCACCAATACTCGCATCTCCGTGTGGGTGATACTGCATGGTGTGACCTACAACATTCGCAACCTTATTATAACGACCGTCATCCAGTTCTTTCAAAGAGTGCATAATACGACGCTGAACGGGTTTAAAACCATCTTCGATAGCCGGAACTGCACGCTCCAGAATTACGTATGAAGCATAATCCAGAAACCAGTCTTTGTACATGCCCGTTACTTTGGTAATAACGTCTTCTCCTTCTTCTTCCTGATTTTCGTAAAAATGCTGTCCTTCGAAATTCTTAGCATCTACGCTGATAATTTCATCGTCATCACCTTCCTGATTTTCGTCAAGCGGATTTTCATCTGAATTATTCTCGTCGTCGTTTGGAATTATGTTATCGTCTTCTTCGTCTTTCATTTATTTATATTCGAAATTATAAATTTGTATTTTTAATTCTGAACCTGATTTTATAATAAATCAAAGTTAGTATATTCTTAATTTTAATTATAGTTATCCAGAATTGTGTTTTTTAAAATATACGGTTTTAATTCTTCGTAACTGAAAAAAATCTCAGGTTCTCCACCTGCAAAACCAACAAGTTCGTATGGAGCATAAGAAAAAGTAATTCCTGTTGGTAAAATATAAAAAGTATTGGCCATTTCTATTTTATCTGATAATCCATCACCATACTCTGACTTAATTCTATTTTCATAAAAATCAATAAAATTTTGATTTTTTGTGCTTAGAAGCTGTTCTATTTCTATTTTTTTTCCGGTACTTACTTCATAATTATCGTATGATGAACGGTACAAACCGTGTGCTCCACCCATATAGTTGTACCAATAATGATAAACTACATAAATATTTGAGTCAATAAAAATAGGTGAACTTATAAATAAGCTTTCTGACGCATAATTATCTTCATCCTTAACAGCCTTTTTACTATCAAAATTATGTTTCCATTTATCATGATTTTTTATGCTGAGTGAATCGCCAGACAAATACTTTACATTCGAACTTAAAGCTTCAAAGCTTTTATCATTTGATAAAATTTCTCCCAGGAAAGTATAATCCCTTGACGGCGTATAATCTCTTTCTTGCCCTTTTTTATAAGCTTCTCTGGTATCAAATAATGTATAGTCTATTTTATCAAAACATTTATAAGATGGAAATTTTTTACTTGGATAAATTTTATATGCTTTTTTATTATAGATGCACTCTATAAACATTTCATCAGTAAATAGATTATATAATTTGAGTTTACAAATAGTTTTCCCGTTATTATTCTCATCATAAGAAGATGCTTCTCCTGTGTAGAAATCCTCTTTCTCATTTTTTACTAATCCAAAACCGAAAATTTGATCTTCTCCATCAATATAAAGACGGCCTGATTTCCAATATCCTCCATATTCTTCAGTTAATCTGTTAGAAATATGAATTTGAATTTTTTTATTATTATCAAGTGTTCCATCAAAAGAATAAATAAAAGGAGCTTCTATTTTTAATGTATCACCACCTATTACTATTGTATTATCTTCAATTTTATAAATTAAGCTATCATTTTTTTCTTCAATCTCAACTTTCGTAATTGGATTTTTAAGAATCACTTCTTTTTTCTCTTCATTTTTTGACTGGCAAGAAATAAATAATAAAATTAACAAAACGAAAAGATATTTTTTCATAAACGAAATTAAGTTACTAATCATTAAAATTTTATCTTAAACATCAGCCTCAACCGCATCCAACTCTACCTTCAAATTCTTAATAATAAACTCTTGTCTGTCCGGAGTATTTTTCCCCATGTAGAAAGATAATAATTGCTCGATCGAAGTATTTTTATCCATCATAATTGGGTCAAGTCGAATCGTTTCTCCAATGAAGTTTTTGAACTCATCCGGCGAAATCTCTCCCAAACCTTTAAATCGGGTGATTTCCGGTTTTGGTTTTAACTTTTCAATGGCATCTCGTCTTTCTTCTTCAGAATAACAATAAATGGTTTCTTTTTTATTTCTAACCCTGAAAAGCGGTGTCTGCAAAATGTATAAATGTCCTTCTTTAATTAATTCAGGAAAGAATTGCAAAAAGAAAGTAATCAACAACAAACGAATGTGCATACCATCGACATCGGCATCGGTTGCGATTACGATATTGTTGTAACGTAACTTTTCTAAACCGTCTTCGATATCTAATGCTGCTTGCAATAAGTTGAATTCCTCATTTTCATACACAATTTTCTTTGTCATTCCGTAAGAGTTCAAAGGCTTACCACGTAAACTGAAAACGGCTTGTGTATTTACGTCACGTGACTTTGTAATCGATCCGGAAGCCGAATCTCCCTCGGTAATAAAAAGTGTACTTTCTAAGTTTCTTGGATTTTTGGTATCAGGAAGGTGCGCGCGGCAATCTCTTAATTTTTTATTATGAAGATTAGCTTTTTTAGCACGATCTGTTGCCAGTTTACGAATTCCTGATAATTCTTTACGCTCTCTTTCAGCTTGTAAAATCTTACGCAATAACGCCTCTGCTGTTGGAGGGTTTTTATGTAAATAATTGTCTAGTTTATTTTTAATAAAGTCATTTACAAAAGTACGAACTGATACCGGTGGTGTTCCGTCATCAGATCCCATATCAGTAGAACCTAATTTGGTTTTGGTCTGAGACTCAAAAACAGGTTCCATAACCTTGATACTAATGGCACTCACAATCGATTTACGAACATCAGATGCTTCAAAGTTTTTGTTGTAAAACTCACGGATGGTTTTTACAATAGCTTCTCTGTAAGCCGCCAAATGCGTTCCTCCCTGTGTTGTATTCTGACCGTTTACAAAAGAGTGATATTCTTCGCTATATTGTGTTTTACTGTGTGTTAAAGCAATCTCGATATCGTGATCTTTCAGGTGAATGATTGGATATTCAAGATCTTCTGCACTAATGGTTTCTTCTAATAAATCACGAAGACCATTTTCAGAAATGTATTTTTCGCCATTAAAAATAATCGTCAAACCATTGTTTAGGTAACAATAGTTCTTCACCATTTTAATGACATATTCCATACGGAATTTATAGTTTTTGAAGATCGTTTCATCTGGCGTAAAAGTTACTTTTGTTCCTTTACGTTTTGTTGTTTCAATTATATCTTCTTCAAGAACCAGATTTCCTCCGGAAAATTCTGCCGCTTTTTGCTTTTCGTCACGAACAGATTCTACACGGAAATAATTCGATAAAGCATTTACCGCTTTTGTCCCGACACCGTTTAGACCAACTGATTTCTGGAAAGCTTTCGAATCGTACTTTCCTCCCGTGTTCATTTTCGAAACTACATCGACTACTTTTCCTAACGGAATTCCACGTCCGTAATCACGAACCGAAACCGTTTTATCCTTGATCGTCACTTCAATAGTTTTTCCTGAGCCCATGACGAACTCATCGATACAGTTGTCTAAAACCTCTTTTAGAAGAATATAAATACCATCATCCGGCGAAGATCCGTCTCCCAATTTTCCGATATACATTCCAGGACGCATACGAATATGCTCCTTCCAATCGAGTGATCGGATATTATCTTCGTTATATTGATTTTGCTCTAGCATAAATGAATTGGATTTTCGGCTAATGTACCATTTCTAGGTAAAAAATAAAAGCGTATTTTTTTTTTGTTACGAATAATAACAGCTTTGAATTCTATTTAAATTGATTTTAAAATAATATAAGCTTTAAAAGTAGAAAAAAACAGCTTGAAACAAAAAATACTATTTGATTCCGAGTACTTCTTTTGCCAAAGCAATCATTTCGGGTGTTCCCGTATTTTTGTTTTTTTCGTCAGAAAGTTTTACAACGCCTTGCCAATGCGTGTTATCCAGTTTGACTTCGGTCAATTTTACAACCATATTCATAGGTGGCAAACCTACATCATTGGTAAAATTGGTTCCGATACCAAATGACATTTTGATTTTATCTTTACAAAAATCGGTTATGCTTTTTACTTTATCATAATTCAGTGAATCTGAAAAAACGATTACTTTTGATTTTGGATCAATTCCCATTTTAGTATAGTGCGAAATTACTTTTTGTGCGAACTCAATGGGATCTCCACTATCATGACGCACTCCATCAAAAAGTTTAGAGTATTTTTTATCAAATTGTTCAAAGAACACACCTGTTGTATAGGTATCTGTCAGAGCAATTCCGAGGTCTCCGCCATACACTTGTGTCCAATGTTCAAGACTAATTAAATTAGCCATTTTAAAGCCAAACTGAGCCGCATGAAACATAAACCATTCGTGCGCATGTGTACCCAAAGGCCGTTTATTATTGACCATTGCAAAGTGTACATTACTGGTCCCGATAAAACTTTCTGAACCAAAAGTTTGCAAAGTTTCATTAATCAAAACATGCACATCGTAAGAATGACGACGTCTGGTACCAAACTCTAAAATTGAAACTCCTAATGTATTATAATTGTCAATTTTATCTTTGGTCAGTGCTTTTATCGCATCATCGTTTAAACGAATTAAATGATTTGCTTTATAAAAAAGTTCTGAGATTAAAGCCATCAAAGGCACTTCCCATAAAATGGTACGATACCAAAAGCCTTCAATCGTCACTTTTATTTCTGATCCTTCCTGAGTGATCTGAACTTCTGACGGATCGTAATTATATCCTTGTAAAAAATCCAAATAAGTAGGATCCAGATAAGGACAATGATGAGACAAATAATTTTTTTCGTCTTTGGTCAATCGCAAATCGGCCATAGCATCAACTGATCGTCGAAGCAAATCGGCAAAACCCGGAGGAAAAATATGTTTGCCTCTGTTTATAAAACCATAACGCACTTTTGCCTTTGGAAAAAGTTTTATTACAGCATGCTGCATCGTAAATTTATAGAAATCATTGTCTAATATAGATTTCAGGAAAGTTGTCTCCATACTCATAATTACATTTTAACAGCTCTGCTCACTGTTATCATTAAATCTCATCTCTTTATGGCTAAGATACGGCAATTCGATAAAAGAAGAAAATTCTTTATGCAAACATCTCCAATCTTATTTTGAAACTATTTTAAAAGAAACAATGCTAAAGGTATCCAGATAAAGAGTAATATAATCGCCTATATTTTTATCATAAGTGATTTGAAATTCCAAGCCTCCCCGTTTTTCTTTAGCATTAAGAATTTTAACGGGTTGATTTTTTTTATTCAAATAGAAAATAAGATCTGATTTTGAAACGTTTTTGATTTCTATCGTTATTTTATCCCCATATTTTGCTTCGATTATTCCGGATTCCGGTGCTTTAATTTTATAATCGCCTTCGATTGTTTTATTATAAATTAAAGGTCCGTTGAGAAATTCTTCTTTGTTTAGTTTATTCCCCAGATAAGAACCGGAATCCGGAAAGTGTTTGGCGAAAAAATAATCAGGGTCTGTATCAAAATAAATTGGGTTGAAGTCATTAACCATTCTTCCTTTACTGCTGTCATAATATCCCTGACCCCATGTAACATCTATCAAACGCCACTTTTTATCAATCAAAACCATATTCCAGGCATGATTCGAAGAGGTGTTTTTTCGGCCAATATCTGCTAATCTTATTTTTGAATCCCCGCGGATTATTTCTGATTTCAACCCCACTAATTCTGCTAAATGCTGATATAAAGCCGTAAATCCTTCACAAACTGCTTTTTGAGAACTAAAGGTTTTCTGAATCAGTTTATCATTGATTTGTTTAATCTTTCTTTGTTTTTCAGCCTCTGTAGAATAGCTAAAACCCTGCGTTCTTGGCGGATTCAAAAAAACCGCATAATCGTATTTTATATTAAGTGCAATCCAGCTATAAATAGCTCGTGCCTTATCGTGTTCTGAAGTAAAATCTTTTTGAATTTTTTCTGCTAAATCTTCTGTAGAATTAAAGTGTTTTGGGTATTTTACAACTGCCCTGTCAACATCACTATACTGCTGAGAGTAAGATAAATGCAGAAAAATAAGGTTCAGAAAAAGAAATATAACAGTATTTTTTTTTATTGTCATCGATTAAAAACTAGACTTTATTATGTCTTTTAATTCTTTATCTAACTCTGCATTTGAGATTTTATTTTGTTCCAAATCAAAATTAGCATTAAAAGCCGGCAGCGAAAAAGTAGCTTTTATTTGCGCACCATATCTTGGCAAAGCATTACGCCCTATTTCTAAAACCGAAGCACCGCCTCTTGTTCCCGGGGAAGTTGCCATTAGCAACATTGGTTTTTCCTGAAAAACTTCTTTGGTAATTCGGGAACACCAATCGAATATATTTTTAAATGCTGTAGAATAGTTGTTATTATTTTCTGCGAGAGAAACTACTAAAATATCTGAAGCCGTAAGTTTAGCCAAAAACGCTTTTGCAATTTCATGCTGTCCCACTTCTTTTTCGAGGTCAACACTAAATAATGGCATTGCAAAATCATTTAAATCCAAAACTTCAACTTCGGCATTTTCGAATAAACTTGCTGCATAAGTTGCTAACTGTTTGTTGATAGAATGCTGGCTGTTGCTTCCTCCAAAGGCTATAATTTTCATATATGTTTATTTGCTAGTTCTTTTTTAGCTGGGTTATCGATTTCATAAATTTCCTTTTGAATTTCTACCGAGTATTCATTAGGGTAAATTTTACCTCCGTAAGATTTCGCATATACTTTGGTAAATTCTGCTCCAAAATACAGAATAATTGCCGAATAATAGACCCAAACCAGAATAATTATTACAGAACCCGCCGCACCGTAAACCGAAGCAACTGTAGAACTGCCTAAATAAAATCCTATGGCAAATTTACCAATCATAAATAATATTGCTGTTACGCCCGATCCTATAAAAGCATCTTTCCATCTTATTTTTCCGTCAGGTAATGTTCTGAAAATAATAGCAAAAAGAATTGTAATACTTGCCAGTACAATAACGATATTAACCACGTAAAACAGGTAAACTGTGCTTTCCGGGAAATATACTTTCAAACGTGCACTGACTAAATCTAATGTCGTACTTATAAAAAGGCTGACCAGCATTAAAAAACCAACCGAAGCAATCATTGAAAACGACATCAAACGATTTTGAATAAATTTCTTAATGCCCTTATCCGGTTTTGCACGAAGGCCCCATATAAAGTTAATAGAACTTTGTATTTCGGCAAAAACTCCCGATGCTCCAATCAACAACATCGCAACTCCAAATATAGTAGCAAAAACATTATCTCCTGATAACTGCACATTTTTTATCGCTTCCTGAATCTGACTTGCAGCACCATTACCAACCAAACCATTTATTTGTCCGTACAACTGTCCTGTAACGGCATCTTCACCAAAGAAAAATCCACATACAGTGATAATGATAATTAACAAAGGCGGCAATGCAAATATGGTATAATACGATAATGCAGCACTCAATTTAATGGCATTGTCATCATTAAATTCTAAAAAGGTGTTCTTGAGCAGAAACCATGACTTGGAGAATATATTTTTTATTTTCACGATACTTCTGTTTTTTAGATATTCTCTCAAATTTAATACATAATTGAAAAATCAGGATTCTTGCTTTTTAGACGAATTTTACATTTTTCCCATGTCGGGTATTTTTTTTGAATGTTTATGTAGTTCTGTAGGATGTCATTAAGTTAAGGGGAAATCCATAAAATTACTTAACAGTTTAATCAAGAAAGTAATTAGAAAAATCCGTTTTTATCAGCGTTTTCGCTTTAGCGAATCAGTAAAATCAGCGTCTGATTTTGACATGGATAAAACGGATTTACTTCGTAAAAAACGCGGATAAAAACGGATTTGATCTGCAAAAAATTTATTTTTTTAAAGCTTAAGTTAATGACATTGATCATAAGGACTACCAATCTCCACACCAAGCCTCATTTAAAATCCTCTACTTATAATGACAAAAAATCCCTTTATCATAAACCGTCCATAAGCTCGCTTTTTGATTAGCGGCTTTTAGAGCACAATTTGCCCAGGTATTGCAGGTATAAAACAAACTATAACTTCCTTTTGCTTCATAAAAAGCATCTTTCTTTCCGTAGCTATAACCTTGAATCCATTCCGGGTTTGTTGGATTATTGAAGCTTTCTGAAATATAAACTACTAACTTTTGATAGTCTTCTTTTGAAATCAGAATACGTTTGCAGTTTTCACCTTCTCTTAATTGTTTAAAAAATGTAGTATGCATTGCCGAAGAACTAACTCCAAAAATAGCTTTTAAAGCCGTACTTGCTTTTAAGTCTGACCATTCAGGCGTATGCAAATAAAAACCTTTATCGCCCCAGCCAAAAGCAATGTATTCCATTAAACTGTCTTTTGATTTTGTCTGACTGAATTGAATTTGGTTGCGCCAATCTTTAATTTCATTGACAACGGGAACGACAATATCCGTATGAACTCCGTTTGAAAGAATATAAATAGGAATCCCATCTTTCTCTTCTACTTTAGCGATATCAGAATTGACAGTGATTTTAGAAATCAGATAAACCGAAATGAGGTATAAAACAAGAAAAGTAATGATTCCCAGAAGAGTCCAGCCTAGAATTTTGAAGGTTTTTTTTAGCATTTTTGATTGGTTTTATTTTAGATTAGTAATTGGTAATTTTTCTCTAACCAATTTTTGAGCCAAAAAAATAATGGTACGCAGATTATACGGATTCGCTAATGCGAAAGCGCGGATTTACACGGATTTTTTTATGCTTTGTGTTTTTGTTTCTCCAGATTTTGCAGATTTTATTCATATTTTGTCATTTCGACCGAAATTCGAATACGCTTAGCCTGAAAATCGACAATCGTAACTTTTAAGCATAAAAAAACTGCTGAATCTCTCCAGCAGTTTTGTCTATTCTCTTTATTCTTTATTCTATTATCTCTAAAAAAATTACACGTTAAAACGGAAGTGCATTACATCTCCATCTTTTACAACATATTCTTTTCCCTCTACTTTGAATTTTCCTGCTTCTTTTGCTTTTGCTTCAGATCCATACTGAACGTAATCTTCGTATGAAATTACTTCTGCACGAATAAATCCTTTTTCGAAATCAGTGTGGATAACTCCGGCTGCTTGTGGCGCTGTTGCTCCAATGTTAATGGTCCAGGCACGAACTTCTTTTACACCTGCTGTAAAATACGTTTGTTGTTTCAGCAATTTGTAAGCTGCACGAATTAATACTGATGCTCCCGGCTCTGTTAATCCCATATCTTCAAGGAAAACCTGACGCTCTTCGTAACTTTCCAACTCCGTAATATCAGCCTCTGCTCCTACTGAAAGAATAATTACTTCAGCATCTTCGTCTTTTACTAATTCACGAACCTGATCTACATATTTGTTTCCGTTTACTGCTGAATTCTCATCAACATTACAAACGTACAAAACCGGTTTTGCTGTAATTAACTGAAAAGATTCCATTAAAACTTCTTCATCATTCCCCTGAGGTGTAATAGTACGAGCTGATTTAGCCTGTAATAATGCTTCTCTGATTCGGTCTAAAAGTGCTTTTTCGGTTTGTGCTTCCTTATTTCCGGTTTTAGCTGCACGGTTTACTTTTTCTAAACGTTTTTCAACGGTTTCCAGATCTTTTAACTGCAGCTCAATATCAATTGTTTCTTTATCACGAATTGGGTTTACATTTCCGTCAACGTGAACAATGTTATCGTTATCAAAACAACGCAAAACGTGAATAATAGCATTACACTCTCTAATGTTTCCTAAAAATTGGTTTCCCAGACCTTCACCTTTACTGGCGCCTTTTACCAAACCTGCGATATCAACGATATCAACTGTTGCCATTTGTACACGCTCTGGTTTTACCAATTCTTCTAATTTGTTGATTCTTGGATCCGGAACGTTTACAACACCAATATTAGGTTCGATTGTACAAAACGGAAAGTTTGCACTTTGCGCTTTTGCATTAGATAAACAATTAAATAATGTTGATTTTCCAACATTTGGTAATCCTACAATTCCTGCTTTCATCTGTTGTTTCTATTTATTTTTTATTAGATCCTGAATTTCTCAGGTCCTATCATTATGCTTCTACCTTAATATATAGATCGTTACTTTAATGATATATAATTATGTATTGATTTTTTGTTTCTGCCAAAATGATATTTTTTGGCTTTAAAATTTTGCAAATATAAGATTTAATAGCTCGTAAGTGAAGTAAAAATGATGATTAATGTATTTTAAAGCTCTTCCTACAAAATAATTAAACTTTTTACTAAGATTTTGTTAAAAAATATTACTTTTATCAAATATCAAAATCAAACAATAAACCAAACTCACAAAACCATGAAAAAGATTGCATTATTTTTATTCCTACTAAATACAGTGTTTCTTTTTGCCCAAAAAGAAATTTCAGGAGTTGTAAAAGACAAATCGGGCGCGCCTTTGCCCGGGGTTAATGTTCTGGAAAAAGGAACGACCAACGGCGCATCTACTGATTTTGAAGGCAGTTATCGTATAAAAGTAAAAGACGGAGCAACATTAATTTTTAGTTATGTTGGATATTCTAATGTTGAAAAAAAGGTTACAGGAGACAAAATCGAAGTTATTTTAGACGAAAGTGGCGGTCAGATTTTAAATGACGTCGTTGTTGTTGGTTCCAGAAATACGAAAAGAACTGTTGTAAATTCAGCCGTTCCTATCGATGTAATCAATGTGAAGGATGTTACGACACAAAGCGGAAAGTTAGAAATCAATGAATTACTGCAATATGTAGCACCTTCATTTAATGCGAATAAACAATCCGGTTCTGACGGAGCTGATCACGTAGATCCTGCTTCATTAAGAGGTCTTGGTCCTGATCAGACTTTGGTACTGATTAACGGAAAAAGAAGACATCAATCGTCATTAATCAATTTATTTGGAACCCGCGGACGTGGAAATACAGGAACCGACCTGAATGCTATTCCTGCCGCATCTATTAAAAGAATTGAAATTTTAAGAGACGGAGCCGCTGCCCAATATGGTTCTGATGCGATTGCCGGAGTTATAAATATTGTCACAAACGACAATGTGAATGAGTTAACCGGAGCTGTAACCTACGGGGCTTTTAACACAGATGCAAAAGGAGACTTTTTACCGGGAACTCCTAACACAAAAGGTTTTAGACTGGACCAAAAAGGAAATGGAAACTCTTACGGAAAAGACAAATCTCTTGACGGACAATCGGTAAAAGTAGCTGCTAATTACGGAATCGCGCTTGGAACAAAAGGCGGTTATGCCAATTTTACAGGAGAATTTATCAATAAAGACAAAACCCTCAGACCAAGTTATGATTTTAGAAAAGGTTTTGGTGATGCGCAAATTAAAGGATTAAATTTCTTTGGAAATCTTGCTATTCCCATCGCAGATAAAACAGAAATCTATGCTTTTGGTGGAAGTAATTTCAGAGATACTGATGCTTATGCTTTTACCAGAAATGATGGAGAAAGAGTTGTAGAATCTGTTTACCCGGGAGGATATACACCAAGAATCACCTCTAAAATTAACGATAACTCAATCGCTGCCGGAATTAGAACTGAAACTTCGGGCGGATGGAAAATGGATTTGAGTAATACTTTTGGAAAAAATAAATTCCATTATAATATAAAAGGAACAATTAATGCTTCACTTGAAGATAAATCACCACACGAATTTGATGCCGGTGGACATAGCCTTCTTCAAAACACTACCAACTTTGATGTTTCCAAAAACTATGGAGAAATCTTAAAAGGCTTAAACATTGCATTTGGAACTGAATTCAGAGTCGAAAAATTTGAAATTTTTGCCGGAGAAGAAGGTTCTTATACTACTTATGACACAAACGGACAACCAATTACGGATCCAGCTACACAAAGTCCGCCTACGGTTCCTAATCCTGATTATGATCCTGCTGATCCAACTTCATCACCAACGATTCCGAGACCGGGAAGTTCTCAGGGTTTTCCCGGATACAGTCCTGCAAACGTAGTAAATAAAAGCCGCACGAACTTCTCTTTATATACTGATGCCGAACTGGATATCACCGAAGCTTTGATGATAAGCGGTGCAGTTCGTTTCGAAAATTACAGCGATTTTGGCAGTACGGTAAATGGGAAATTAGCTTCGAGACTTAAACTTACGGACAAAATAAACATGAGAGGATCTATAAGTACCGGTTTCCGTGCACCATCATTAGCTCAGGTGTATTATAATTTACGTTTTACCAACTTTAATGCAGGCGGTGCAACAGAAGTCTTATTAGCCCCTAATGACAGCCCTGTAACCAGAGCTTTTGGAATTCAAAAATTAAATGAAGAAAAAGCCGTGAACGCTTCTTTGGGTTTTACTGCCAATTTTGGAGATTTCACTGCAACAGTTGACGGTTATTATATTAAAGTAAAAGACCGTATCGTTCTTACCGGATATTTTGATGCAAGTTCTTTAAATCTTGGGGTTTCTGAAGCTCAGTTTTTTGCTAATGGTGTTGATACCAGCACACACGGTTTAGACCTGGTTTTTGCCTGGAAAAAAGCATTTGACTTTGGGCATTTAGGAATAACTTTAGTAGGCAACATTAACGATATGAAAATTGATAATGTAAAAAATGGCGCTTTAGATGCCGATACTTTCTTTGGGAAACGTGAAAAAGCCTTTTTATTAGCTTCTGCTCCGGACAGTAAATTTGGCTTAAATTTCAACTATTCTAAAAATAAATTTGATGCCGGTTTAGCCTTCACACGTTTCAGTAAAGTAGTTTTGGTAGATTATGCTGATGAAGATGATGTTTACAACGCAAGATTAATTACGGACTTAACCCTGGGTTACAAACTGACTAAAAACTTAAAATTAAGTATTGGAAGCAATAACTTATTCAACGTTTATCCAACTAAACAAGATGAACAGGGTAATACTGAAGCCGGTGGATACTGGGATGCTGTACAAATGGGTTTTAGCGGAGCTTATTACTATGCCAGAATCGGGTTTAATTTTTAATAAAAAAATAAAAAATCCTGAGTTTGATGCTCAGGATTTTTTTTATCTTATTCTAAAAATTACATCTTAAAATCTAAAGAACTTATGATCGCTTTTTCTTCGTCAGTGGCTGTAAATCCGGAAATGTCCCAGTAATTGGTTAGAATTTTATTCTGTTTATTAAAGAGTGTCTTTTCTTTAAAAACATCACTTTCGTTATAGGTGAATTTTTGTTTATTGAAATTCGTTGTGATAAAACTATTGCGGACCTGAATATTTTTGACCTGGTCTTTCAGAACCAAATCATACGCTATTTCTTCATTCGAATTCAATACATAATAATCAGATCCATCTAACCTATAGCCCACTTTTACAAATGATCTTGTTATTTTTTTAGAACCAATAGCTGGCTTTTCTTCGCTTTTATCAAGGTTTGCCAGAGTATAAACACAAGTAAATTCTATAATTATCTTTTTTTCAGGATCATAAATAATTTCAAAAGTATCTGCTTCTTTTTTAGATTTATCCAAAGGAGTAATGTTCATCACATAATAATCTTTATTATTCGGATGCCCTTTTATAATAAAGTCATATTCTTTTTTGGCTTTTGAGTCTAAAACAGGTTCAAAATAATTTAAATTAGAGTAATTCTCCATGATATTATTCAGATTATACCCTCTCAAATCTGCACTTACATCCGTTTCCAACAAACCGTAGGATCTATTTTGTTCTACTAATAATGTGGTAGTTGCTTTTTTTTGATTTCCTGAGAACTGAAAATTTACAAGTCCGTCATTATAATAGGAATATTTATTATTCAGCATAAAAAATTCCCTTACATATACTTTTAACCGATAAGGAGTGGTTAATTTTTGTATTGAATTAGAAACTATTTTTTGAAGAATTTTTTGTGGATTTTCTTTTGATAAGACAATTTCGTCCAATTTGTTGTCCTTATTTTTTAAATAAACAACAAATTGATTTTCTTTTAGCGTTGCCCAACGAAGTGTCAAATTTTCATAATTCATTTCAGAAACCTGAACATTCGAAGCCCCGTTTAATATAAAAGTCACTTTACCTTCTTCATTACTTAATAAAACCTGCTTGGTTTTAAGGATAACAACCATAGCATTTTCTACAGGCAATTGTGTTTCTATATCTTTTACAATTATGGAATATTCTGTATTTTGAGCAAAAATACCTGAACTAAAGAGCACCATCAATAAAAACATCAATTTATTCATAGCTATTGTTAAATTTTCAACTAAAGTATTAATTTTTTATTAATAAACTGACAAATAAAAAATAAATCATTAAAAATCAACACACTAACTTTTATATAAATAAAAAAAAATTAAGCAAAAAAAATCCTGAGCTTTACTCAGGATTTTTTATATGTATTTAGCTTTGTTTATTATTCACCGTGTAGAAACGCTTGTCTGTTCAATAAGGTTTCTTCATCTTCTACGTGATTATCGTCTGGCACACAACAATCAACAGGACATACAGCAGCACATTGAGGCTCATCATGAAAACCTTTACATTCGGTACATTTTCCGGGAACGATATAATATACTTCATCAGAAATTGGTGTTTGTGCATCATCAGCATCAACCTCAGTCCCGTCCGGTAAAATTATTTTTCCTGAAAGACTGGTTCCGTCTTTATATCTCCAATCATCAGCTCCTTCATAAATTGCTGTATTTGGGCACTCTGGTTCACAAGCCCCACAGTTTATACATTCGTCAGTTATAATTATTGCCATTTGTTTTATCTTAAAGTTAAAAGTCTTAAAGTTAAAAAGTCTAAAAAATTTCAAAAAAGGCATTTCAATCTATTTGACCTGATGACTTTTGACTTTCGACTTATTTATCCTTATTTTTGTGCAAAATTACAATCAAAACAATTCATAAGCAAACATTATGACATTAGAAACAAAAAAAAGTGTTTTTGTTGAATTAGGCAAATTTCTAAATCAGTTTTCTGAAACAGATAACACACAAAATCAGTCCGTTTTAGGCAATGACTTGTTTTTTGATGATTTTATAAAATTGATACATCTTTCGCAATCACACAACGGATGGTATACACCGGAACAAGTGTATTTCGCAATAAAATCATGGGCAGATGCCCTGACCGAAGAAAACATAGACAAATGGCTTTCTGAATATTCGGCTGACTTCGGCCAAAATAATAAAACGGAAAAAAACGTAGCATTAATTTTAGCCGGAAATATTCCGTTAGTTGGTTTTCATGACTTTTTATCGGTTTTAATTACCGGAAATAAAGCCTTAATAAAAACATCTTCAAACGATCAGCACTTATTGCCATTTCTGGCTAAGTATTTAATTTTCGTTGATGAAAGCTTAAAAAACAAAATCACTTTTGTGGATGGCAAACTCGAAAACTTTGATACCGTAATTGCTACCGGAAGCAACAATACTGCCCGATATTTTGAATATTATTTTAAAGATAAACCTTCAATCATTCGTAAAAACAGAAATTCAGTTGCTGTTCTGAACGGAAAAGAAACTCACGAAGAATTAGAAGCCTTAGGCGAAGATATTTTCAGGTATTTTGGCTTGGGATGCCGTAATGTTTCTAAACTTTTTGTACCAAAAGGCTATTCGTTTGATGCTTTTTTCCAGGCTATTTTTAAATATCAGGATGTTATTCATTACGAGAAATACGCGAATAATTACGATTACAACAAAGCGGTATTTTTAATGAGCAATTTTAAATTGCTCGATAATGGCTTTTTGACTTTGAAAGAAGACCCTAGTTATGCTTCTCCTATTTCGAGTGTTTTTTATGAATTCTACGAAAATATAGAAGACTTACAAACTCGTCTTGAAGCTGATGCTGAACAAATTCAGTGCATCGTAAGCAACGATTTAATCCAAAATAGTATTCCGTTTGGACAAACCCAAAATCCTCAATTGTGGGATTATGCAGATAACGTAGATACTATAACGTTTTTGTTAACAACAAAGTAAAAATATGTTTAATTATTTCGAATAATTTATCGCTTTTTCAGCTCCTATTGCCGAAATTTGCGTCTTTAAAATTTTCGACTATTAACAACAACCATGAAAAAACACAACTACAGCGCAGGACCAAGTATCTTACCTCAAGAAGTTTTTGAAAAAGCATCAAAAGCTATACTAAATTTTAATGATTCAGGACTTTCTATTCTTGAAATTTCGCACCGAAGCAAAGATTTCGTTGCCGTTATGGATGAAGCTCGTTCCCTTGCTTTAGAGTTACTAGGACTTACCGGAAAAGGATATCAGGCCTTATTTTTACAAGGTGGCGCAAGTACAGCATTCTTAATGGCTCCCTATAATTTATTGAAAGAAGGCGGAAAAGCTGCTTATCTTGATTCAGGAACCTGGGCAACTGCTGCTATAAAAGAAGCTAAGAATTTTGGAGAAACTATTGTCGTAGCTTCTTCAAAAGAAGAAAATTACAACCATATTCCAAAAGGATATACCATACCAAGTGATGCAGACTATTTTCACTGCACCAGTAACAATACTATTTTTGGAACTCAAATGAAAGAATTTCCAACAACTAATATTCCGGTTGTTTGCGATATGAGTTCTGATATTTTTTCACGCAATTTAGATTTTTCTAAATTTGATTTAATCTATGCCGGTGCTCAAAAAAATATGGGTCCTGCAGGAACTACTCTCGTAGTTGTTAAAGAAGAAATCTTAGAAAAAAGCGGAAGAACCATCCCTAGTATGTTAGATTACGCTAAACATATTAAAGCAGAGAGTATGTACAATACTCCTCCTGTTTTTGCAGTATATGTTTCGTTATTGACATTACAATGGATTAAAGAAAAAGGCGGAATTGCTGCTGTTGAGAAATTAAACGACGCAAAAGCGGATTTGCTTTATGCAGAAATCGACAGAAACCCATTATTCAAAGGTGCTGCAGCTGTTGAAGATCGTTCTAAAATGAATGTGACTTTCTTATTAAACAACGCTGATCATACAGCAACTTTTGATGCTTTATGGAAAGAAGCAGGAATTTCAGGATTACCGGGACACCGTTCTGTTGGCGGTTACAGAGCTTCTATTTACAACGCTATGCCTATCGAAAGTGTTCAGGTTTTAGTGGATGTAATGAAAGCTTTGGAGTCTAAAGTTTAATTGGTTTAATCGGTTAATCGTTAATTTGGTTAATTGTTTAAGCGATTATCTGTTTACACAAAAATATCAATTGAATACTGGATTCCTAGCCCCGATAGAAGTGGAAATCCTTTTGTGCCGGGGTTCGGCACAAAAGATTGGAACGGATAGCGGGATTGGCTCCTAAATCAAAAAAGAAAAAATATAATATATGTTTATCATCTAATCTATACGATTAAACGATAAAACAAATAAACACATAAACTAAAATGAAAGTATTAGCGAATGACGGAATTTCTAAAAGTGGAATTCTTGCCTTAGAAAAAGGTGGATTTGAAGTTATCACTACAAAAGTAGCTCAGGAACAAGTTGCTAATTTTGTAAACGAAAATAATGTAGACGTGGTTTTAGTGCGTAGTGCTACTAAAGTTCGTAAAGATATTATTGATGCCTGCCCGGGACTTAAAATTATTGGTCGTGGTGGTGTTGGTATGGATAATATTGATGTTGATTATGCAAAAAGCAAAGGAATTCATGTAATTAATACACCGGCTTCATCATCAGAATCTGTTGCTGAATTGGTATTTGGACACTTATTTTCCGGTGTTCGTTTTTTACATGACTCTAACAGAAATATGCCTCTTGAAGGAGATTCAAACTTTGACGGTTTGAAAAAAGCGTACGCAAACGGAACTGAATTAAGAGGAAAGACTTTAGGAATTGTTGGTATTGGCCGTATCGGACAAGCTACAGCAAAAATGGCTCTTGGTTTAGGGATGAAAGTTATCGCTGCAGATAGTTTTATTCCGTCTGTAGATGTTAAAGTAGAGTTTTTTGACGGTCAGTCTATCACAACAACTATTGTTTCCCAATCATTAGAGTCTTTGTTTAAAGAAGCTGATTTTATTACCTTACACGTTCCTGCTCAGGATGGCTACATCATTGGAGAAAAAGAATTAGCAATCATGAAAGATGGTGTTGGAATCGTAAACTGTGCACGTGGCGGTGTTATTGACGAAGTAGCATTGGTAAAAGCTTTAGATTCAGGAAAAGTTGCTTTTGCAGGTTTAGACGTTTTCGAAAGTGAACCAAAACCGGAAATGGCAATCTTAATGCACTCTAAAATTTCATTAACTCCACACATTGGAGCTGCAACCGGAGAAGCACAAGACAGAATTGGAACTGAATTAGCTTCACAAATTATTAGCTTGTTGAGCTAAGTAATTAAAAAATAGATTAACTTTAAAGGGATTTATTACAAATTTGTAGTAAATCCCTTTCTTTTTATTTAAATTTGTCGTCTAATCTAAATCTAAACAATCATGTTTGAACAATTAACCCAATTAGTACAACAATACGGAGGTGATGCTGTTGTAAAAAACAACGCTATCCCAAATGAGCACAATGAAGCTGTAATAAACGAAACCAGTAATTCAATATTTGCAGGATTACAAAAAATTGCTTCAGAAGGTGGTGGTGAGCAACTTGCCAGTTTATTTAGCGGAAAATCCCCTATTGATAATTCAAATCCTGTTGTACAACAAATAACACAACAGCTATCAGGAAGCCTTGGCGAAAAATTCGGATTAAGCAGCGATACTTCTTCAGGTGTAGCTTCAGGTATGATCCCTCAAATTTTGAGTTCTTTAGTCAACAAATCAAAAGATCCTAACGATAGCAGTTTTCAGATTTCGGATATTATCAGCTCTCTTACAGGAAATAGCGCACAAGCTTCCGGCATCATGGAAACCATCAATAAATACGGAATGCAGTTTGGTTTAGACCAAAACAATGACGGAAAAGTAGATGTAACCGATGTTCTTGTAGTCACAAAAAGCAAAGGCGGAATTGCCGGATTTATCGGGAAGTTGTTTGGAAGTAAATAAAAGTTGCTGAGTCGCTAAGATACTAAGCTGCTGAGCCTAAAAATATAAATATAAAAAAAGCTGTTTACTTTGTAAACAGCTTTTTTTGCCTCTCACTTAAAAATGGCAAAGGTTTTGATATTCTAACTTTCAAATAAATTTAAATCTGCAATTACTAATTATAAACTGTTGTTAAATAGCAATATAGTTGATTGATATCTTTGTAAATTTAAGTTTCAAACTAAAAAGTTATGAAAAATTACATCTACATCTTTATCCTTTTATTTACAATTGTTGCTTGTTCTACCACTTCAAAAAATAATATTGCAACCAATACTACTCCTGGGCATACTCCAAAGGTTGCCGTAAATGATACGGTACGCATTGCGAATGATTCTTTAGAATATGAAGTAATTATTATAGACAATGGTTTTAGCACCTGGCTGGCATCGACAGCACTTCCCCGAAATTATTATTCACTAGCATACCTTGAAAACAAAAATTATTTGTATGTAACAGAATGGAACAATCGTGTTTTGCAACCACAACGCTATAGCCCGAATTTATACGAAATGAGAATCGATTATCAGCCAAATATTCGTTACGGATACGAAGTAAATTATTTGATTTACAATTATATGATTTATTTTCAAAATACATACAAACAAAAGCTCGGAGGGTATGTTCCTATAAGATAATGTTCTTATATTTGTAATCATTGCAAATAAAAATGAACAGATTAAAGAAACGTTGGGGAATCACCTCAAATCTACAAGCCATTATTATATTTATTGTTTTTGCCATCACCGGATCGGCATCTGCATGGCTGTCTAAACCTTTTTGCCTTTTACTGGGCATCACCAAAGAAGATTTTGGCGGATGGTTTACTTTAATTCGTTTGTTGATTATTTTCCCTATTTATCAGGTCTTACTGGTTGCCATTGGAACTGTTTTTGGACAATTCCGATTTTTTTGGAATTTTGAAAAGAAAATGCTCAAGAATATGGGACTTGGTTTTTTGTTTAAAGATTAAACATCACTATTTCCTTTTTGGAAATAATACGTATAAATCCACGTAAGTGTAAAAGAAGGGATTACATCAGTAAAAGGCAATATTTCTTCTACAAAGGTCAAAATACTAGCCACTCTTCCTACTCTTCCTTTGTACATTCTGGTCATGATAAAGGCTGCAACCGGTGCCCAGATTACATCTGAAAACTCACCCAAAAGCGGAATTGTAAAGGAGATCATTCCTATTCCGTCCAATAAAACTCCCAAAAGAAGTTTTCTCATTCTATCTTCGCTTGTTACATTTAATTCCTGCATCTTCATTTTATTTAAATATTATTCTAATTTATAAAGAATCGATTAAATCGAACTTATCTATTTGTGTAATTTTATTTCTTAATTCCCATCTAATCAATTTCCCTGCCATTTATCAAATTAGCTTGATTGCATAAAAATTAGACGGCTTAAACAACTTGTCAGGGTAAACACCATAGAGATTTTCTGCTTTGACATATTTGAAAAATTTAAAATTGAGAAACTTATCATAAAAACCAGCAACAATCTGTTTAACCTGTCTAGTCTGTAAGCAGTAATTACAATCTAAAATTACCACGCTTTTTTATTTCTTCTTAAATTTCTGTTAGCTGACATTTTTATATCGGCAGAATCTTTGTTTCTTTGTAAAAACAGTTTCAATATGATCCACGCAAAAAATATACATAAATTCTACGATACATTAGAGGTTCTGAAAGGAGTTGATTTGCATATCAAAAAAGGAGAAATTGTTTCAATTGTTGGGGCTTCGGGTGCAGGAAAAACAACACTTTTGCAAATACTGGGAACTTTAGACAAACCCGAAATAAATGGTGATTCATCTCTGACTATTAACGGAGAAAATGTATTAAAACTGCAGGATGTAGAAACCGACAATTCAAAACAGGAAAGAATTTTTAAATGGGTTTACAGGAGTGGTTTTATTTATCTGCTTTGTCTGATCAATTTTTATTTTTTCTTCAAACCTGTTATATTCGATGATCTTACCCGATATATCACTATTGCAATTGTATTACTGCCTCTTTTAGCAGTAGTAATTTATATGAACCGTTATTTTAAAAAGAAAAGCAAACAAGATAAAATATTATCTAATTTTAGAAATTTAAACCTTGGTTTTATATTCCAGTTTCATCAATTATTGCCTGAATTCACAGCTCTTGAAAACGTCTGTATTCCTGCTTTTATGGCCAATAAACCAAAAGCTGAAACTGAAAAAGAAGCCAAAAGAATCTTAGAATATTTAGGATTGTCACACAGAATACACCACAAACCAAACGAACTTTCAGGCGGTGAACAACAAAGAGTTGCCGTAGCAAGAGCGTTAATCAATAAACCCGATGTTATTTTTGCCGATGAGCCTTCGGGAAATCTGGACACACATTCTGCCGAAAATCTACATCAGTTATTTTTTCAGCTTCGCGACGAATTCGGGCAGACTTTTGTAATTGTAACGCACAATGAAGAACTGGCTAATATGGCGGATCGAAAGTTAGTAATGGTCGACGGATTAATTAGTACTTAGGAGCTATTTCCTGCTATCCGTTTCAATCTTTTGTTCCATTTCATTACACAAAAGGATTTCCACTTCTATCAGGGCTAGGGCTTTATGATAACAATTATCCTTCATTAAATTATGACAAAAAAAGAACTCAAAGAATTCCTCGACGAAAAAGTCATTCAATATAACAATCAGGACTTTATTGATAGTGACCCTGTACAAATTCCGCATTTATTTTCTCAAAAAGAAGACATTGAAATCGCTGGTTTCCTGAGCGCTACAATTGCCTGGGGAAATCGTAAAATGATCATCAAAAACTCTCATCAAATGATGGAATTAATGGGCAATACACCTTATGATTTTGTCATGTCGCATTCTGATGATGATTTAGTGCGTTTAGAAAATTTCGTTCACAGAACTTTTAACGGAAAAGACTTTTCAGGATTTATAAAAGGCTTACAACACATTTATAAAAATCATGGCGGCTTAGAAAATGTTTTTGCAAAAAACCAGGAAAAAGATAGTTTGCAAAAAAGCATTAGCGAATTTAAAAAAACATTCTTCGAAATCGATCATTTGGCCCGAACCCAAAAACACATTTCAGATCCTTTGAATAATTCAGCAGCAAAAAGAATCAATATGTATTTGCGATGGATGGTTCGTCAGGATACAAAAGGCGTTGATTTAGGAATCTGGAAAAGCATTTCGCCTTCTGCATTATCCTGTCCGCTTGATGTGCATTCCGGCAATGTTGCGCGAAAATTAGGAATACTTACCAGAAAACAAAATGATGCAAAAGCATTGACAGAATTAGACCTGAAACTTCGAAAAATGGATGCAACAGATCCTGTAAAATATGATTTTGCCCTATTTGGACTAGGTGTTTTTGAAGGCTTTTAACACTGATAATTAACACATTACACTACTGAATTATGAGATGATTCGAAAAATCTAGTGCTCTAACCGTCAATTTAATGTACATTTGCACAAAATTTAATGTAAATGAGCACTTTCGAAAAATTCAATCTTCCAAAATCAGTACAAAAAGCAATCGACGAATTAGGCTTTGTTACGCCTACTCCTATTCAGGAAAAATCCTTTGCTGTAATTATGTCTGGCCGGGATATGATGGGAATTGCACAAACAGGTACCGGTAAAACATTTGCCTACTTATTGCCTCTTTTAAAATTATACAAATTTACCCCAACCAATACGCCTAAAATTGTAATTCTGGTTCCAACACGTGAATTAGTAGTTCAGGTTGTAGAAGAAGTCGAAAAATTAACCAAATACATGTCGGTTAAAACACTTGGTATTTTTGGTGGCGTAAATATCAATACACAAAAAAAAGCTGTTTACGAAGGAGTTGACATTTTAGTGGGAACACCAGGAAGAACAATGGATTTAGCACTTGATGCGGTAATTCGTTTTGATGAAACTCAAAAATTAGTAATTGATGAGTTTGACGAAATGCTGAATTTGGGTTTCCGTACGCAATTGACAGCACTTTTGGCAATGATGAAAACCAAACGTCAGAACATTCTTTTCTCTGCAACCATGACAGATGAAGTGGATGCTGTTTTAAACGACTTTTTTGATTTTCCGGAAGAAGTTACACTTGCGGCTTCAGGAACTCCGCTTGAAAACATTACACAAATTACCTATAATGTTCCAAATTTTAATACAAAAGTAAACCTGCTAAAACATTTATTAGAAACTAACGAAAGCATGGAACGTGTTTTGGTTTTTGTGAATAATAAAAAGATTTCGGATATGCTTCATACCAGAATCGAGGAAGATTTTGAAGGTCAGTTTGGTGTAATTCACTCGAATAAATCTCAAAATTACCGTTTGAGTACCATGGCTGAATTCCAGGAAGGAAATCTTCGCGGATTGATCACTACGGATATTATGGCTAGAGGTTTGGATATTTCGAATATCTCTCACGTTATCAACTTTGAACTTCCTGAATTTCCCGAACTATACATGCACAGAATTGGTCGTACAGGTCGTGCAGATGCAACGGGAACTGCTATTAGCTTTATCACGCCTCGTGAAGAAGAATTTAAAGTAGAAGTAGAAGTATTAATGAATCAGGAACTTGCAATTGCAGATTTTCCTGAAGAAGTTGAAATTTCATCAAAATTGATAGAGCCTGAAAAAGACAAACAACCGATTAAGTTTTTAATGAAAAAACAAAAACTTACAGGCGACGGTGCTTTTCACGAAAAAGATAAAAAGAATAAAAAAGTCAACCTTGGAGGACCTTCTAAAACCAAAAAGAAAACCCACGGATCTGTCAATCGAAATATGTTGAAAACGAGGGACAAGAAAAGAAAAGATAAGAATAAATAGTTTTCTTTTAGAGACAAGGGTTAAAGGGAACAGAGGTTCAAAGTAAAAATATACGAAAAGGCTCAAAGAAGTAAAATTAACCTTTACTTCTTTGAGCCTTTTCATTTTAAACCTTTGTCCCTTTGTTATTCTGAGCCTTTGAACCTTCTCGACTAAATTTTAGTAAAAACAAGTCCTACAGGCGAACATAATTCTATCTTTTTACCCGTATTTATAAGCTTTCCAGTGGCTTTATCTCTTTTAAATACAATAATATCATTTGTATACTGATGACCCACCAAAAGATAATTTCCTGTTGGATCAATAGCAAAATCTCTTGGACCTTTGCCTAAAGTGCTCTCCTGCTCTACAAATTTAATACTTCCATCTTTCAGAATTTGATAAACTGAAATTGAGTTTGCATCAACACGATCCGTTACGTATAAAAATTTTCCGTCAGGCGAAATTTTAATAGCCGCGGCACCTGTACCTCCTGTAAATCCTTTTGGTAAAATACTGGTTTCGGCAAGCAGTTTTAAAGCCCCCGATTTATCATAACTAAAAGTGGTCAGCGTCGCATCTAATTCCTGAATCAGATACACAAACTTACCATCTTTACTAAAAGTTAAATGCCTTGGACCGCTTCCTTTTTTTACATCAACAGTTCCTTTCAGAGTAAGGATATCATGGCTTGAACCGGCATTGTATTTATAAATAAAAATTTTATCCTGACCAAGATCATTCGATAAAACAAACTTTTTATCCGGAGAAAAAACAACCTGGTGCACGTGGGCTTTTTCCTGACGTGCCACATTTGGTCCTTTTCCTTCATGCTGAATTAATTGCTGCCCTTCCGTTATACTTCCGTCAGCATTTTTCTTAAATACAGCAATGCTTCCGCCAGAATAATTGGCGACAATTACATTTTTATCATCATTAATTAAATGACAAGGATCTGCTCCTAAAGAAGAGTTTGTATTTAATACCTTAAGTTTACCCGTTGGTGAATCATAAGTTAATGCGGTTACAGCGCTTTGCGTTCCGTTTTCGTTTACTGCATAAATAAATTTGTTATTTGGTGAAACTGATAAATAACTAGGACTTACCACTTTTTCTGTCGAATTTTTTAATTTAAAATCCCCCGTTGTGGCGTTAAATTCGTAAACGTAAATTCCTTTACTTTCGCAAGTATTGGTATATGTTCCTACTAATAAATTAAATTTGTTCTGAGCCTGTAAATTTGCAAAAGGTAACACCGCAAAAAGCAGAATATATAGTCGCTTCATATTTTTTTATTTTTTTTTGAATACGCTAAAATACTCAATATTATCTTTCGGAAAGTGCTTTTTTGTTACAAATGAATTTCCAAAAGTTACATTTTTCAAACTATTTTCCCAAAATATCTAAACCTTATAAGTTCTGTAAGTTCATTTAATTTGAGAGGCATTCACCTTTGCTTATAATCTCTGGCATTACTTATATGGTTTGACTAAAAATTTGTATTTTTGACCAGCATCTACAAAATGTAGTGAAGTAAATCCAAGCCAGAATGCATTTTAAACATCCCGAAATTCTATACTTTCTGTTCTTATTGATTGTTCCTATTTTGGTTCATTTATTTCAATTACGACGTTTCAAAGTCTCTTATTTTACTAATGTTCGTTTCTTAAAAGAACTTTCGATCCAAACCCGAAAAAGTTCCAAAATCAAAAAAAGACTTTTACTGGCGACGCGTTTATTATTGCTTACCTGCATTATTTTAGCTTTTGCCCAGCCTTTTTTCGAAGCAAAAGACAGCAAAAATGCTTCTAATGAAATGTATATTATTCTGGACAATTCGTTTAGTATGCAAGCCAAAGGTAAAAAAGGAGAATTGCTAAAACGTGCTGTTCAGGAATTATTAGAAAATACTCCTGAAACTGCGCAGTTTTCATTATTAACAAACACTGAAAATTACTGGAATACTGATATAAAATCATCCAAAAGCGCTTTACAAAATCTAAAATACAGTGCAACTCCTTTTGAGCTTTCGTCTATAATGGCGAAAATAAAAGCCCATAAATCTGCCCATAAAAAAGATATCGTCATTATTACGGATGCCGTAGGTCTGGCCAAAAAAGATGTTGCAACTATTGATACCGAAGAGAAACCTTATTTTATAATTCCTGAAGCCGAGCAAAAAAACAATATTGCTATTGACAGCGTTTTTATCAACCAGACTTTAGAAAATTTTTATGAATTAAGCGTGAATTTATCTGCTTACGGCGAAGATTTCAAGCCTGTTTCGATGGCATTATACAATCAAAATAAACTGATTGCGAAAACAATTATCAAGTTTGACACTAAGAAAAAGAAAGTCAGCTTTACGATTCCAAAAGAAGCATTTCATGGTTATGTAACTATTGAAGATAATGGCCTGACTTACGACAACAAACTTTATTTCAGTATTTCGAAAACTAAAAAAACAAATGTCATTAGTATTGGTGAACCCGAAAAAAGTAATTTCCTTTCCAGAATTTATACTTCGACAGAATTCAATTACAACAATTACTCCATTAGCAGTTTAGATTATAATAGTCTGGACAAACAAAATACGATAATTCTAAATGAATTAGTAGAAGTTCCGCAAGCTTTGCAAACGACCTTAAAAGCGTTTGTTTCTAAAGGCGGGAATTTAGTGGTAATTCCTTCTGAAAAAAGTTCCGTTTCTAATCTAAATTCTTTCTTGGGGAATTTTGGAAAAATTCAGTTTAAAAATCTTGAAAGCAAAAGCAAGTTAATTACCAAAATCAACTTTGACCATCCTTTGTTTTCAGGCGTTTTCGAAAATAAAATTACGAATTTCCAATATCCAAAAACAGCTACTTCATTTGATATTTCGAGTCCATATCCGGCTGCTTTATCTTATGAAGATCAAAGTGTCTTTGTTACTGCAATTCAAAATCCGGTTTCCGGAATCACTGTTTTTTCAGCCCCCATAAATACTGTTAATTCAAACTTTCAGCAATCGCCGATAATTGTTCCGTTATTTTATAAAATGGGCCAAAACAATCAAAAAACAGGAGTTAACGCTCTTACCATTGGCAACAATCAGCCTTATTTTGTAGATGTATTACTGACAAAAGATGCTATTCTGGAAGTAAAAGGAAATGAAGATTCCTTTATTCCGATTCAGCAGATCCTGAATAATAAAGTAAAATTAACCTTTAATGATTTCCCTGAAACAGCCGGAAATTACAGTATTTTTGACAAGAAAGAATGGATTGAAAACCTGAGTTTCAATTACAAAAGGACCGAAAGCGATTTAAGTAAGGTGAATACAAACGCAGTTTCAGATTTTAAAACTGCAGATACGATTTCGACCATTTTCAATACGTTACAAACTGAGCGAACTGACAGCCAAATTTGGAAATGGTTTGTTATCTTTGCACTGTTATTTTTAGCATTAGAAATGGCAATTATCAAATTCGTGAAATAATTTTTTTTTCACCATTAAGACATTAAGAATATTAAGTTTTTCCTTTACTAATTTAATTTCTTAATGGTTCAGGAAAATTAAGTTTTAATGTTTTAAAATAATTTAATTGTTTCAATTAAAATAAATTCTCTACATATGAAAATAATCATCAGAAGCGCCAAAATTATTGATTCAAAAAGTCCGTTTCATAATCAGACCGTTGATCTTTTAATTGCAGATGGTTTAATAGAAAAAATAGGAACTTCAATTCTTGATATCGACGATACAACTGAAGTTAAATTTGAGAACTTACATCTTTCTCAAGGCTGGTTTGACAGCAGCGTTTCTTTTGGAGAACCGGGTTACGAAGACCGGGAAACCATTGCAAACGGACTCAATGTCGCTGCAAAAAGTGGTTTTACCGCAATTGCTTTACAACCGAACTCCTTCCCTGTTATTGACAATCAGTCCCAGATAAATTTTGTAAAAAATAAAGCAAATGGTTTTGCAACAGAACTTTTCCCTATTGGTGCTTTAACAAAAGCCAGCGAAGGAAAAGATATGGCAGAATTGTTTGACATGAAAAAATCCGGAGCTACAGCTTTTGGAGATTACAACAAAAGTATAGACAATGCTAATCTTTTAAAAATCGCCCTCCAATATGTTCAGGATTTTGATGGATTAGTTATCACTTATTCTCAGGACCCTAATATCAAAGGAAATGGTGTCGCGAATGAAGGAATCGTTTCAACAAAGTTAGGATTAAAAGGAATCCCAAATTTAGCCGAAGAATTACAAATATCAAGAAATTTATTTTTACTTGAATATACAGGAGGAAAACTTCATATCCCGACAATTTCGACTGCAAAATCAGTAGAATTAATTAGAGAAGCAAAAGCAAAAGGATTGCAGGTAACTTGTAGTGTTGCTGTACATCATTTAGTTTTAACCGATGAAAAACTAGAAGGTTTTGATACCCGTTTTAAAGTTACGCCTCCTCTAAGAACTGAAGCTGACAGACAAGCATTAGTAAACGGAGTGAAAGACGGAACAATAGACCTGATTACTTCAGATCATAACCCAATTGATATCGAGTTCAAGAAAATGGAATTTGATACCGCTAAAAACGGAACAATTGGCTTAGAAAGTGCTTTTGGCGCTTTATTAACCGTTTTACCTCTTGAAACCATAATCGAAAAACTAACTTTGGGAAGAACTGTTTTCGGAATTGAAAATAACTCAATTGCCGAAGGTGCTAAAGCTAACTTTACTTTCTTTACTCCGGAAGGGAAATCGACTTTTACGAAAGCCAATATTCTTTCAAAATCTAAAAATTCTGCTTTTCTAGGAACAGAAATAAAAGGTTCTGTCTACGGAATTTTAAATCAAAATCAACTTGTTATCACTAAATAATTACAATGAATAATTCAATCGAAGAGGGAAAATCAATCGCTATTACCAGTTACATTTTGATTATTGGTGTTTTGATTGCTATGTCTATGAACTCTGAAAATAAAAATAGTTTTGCTTCTTTTCATATCCGTCAGGCTTTAGGATTATCACTTGCTTTTATTTCCTTTGGGGCCATTATCAGTAATTTTGACAGCTTTATGATTACTTTCCCCATGTGGATTTGTATTTCTATATTATGGACTTACGGGATTTTTAGTGCCATTCAGGGGCAAACAAAACCGATTCCTTTGGTTGGAGGGATTTTTCAAAAATGGTTTAAATCGATAGGTTAGAGAAATTCCAAATTTTTAAAAATTCCAAATTCCAATTAAAAAAATTTAAAAAGAATTCGTTAAAATCCGCGTTTTCTCTTTAGCGAATCTGTTTTATCAGCGTATAAATCTTTAACACGGATGACGCGGATTTGCAGGCAAAAACACAGATTAAAAACAGATTTTTAGTATTATAATTCAATAATAAAATCCAATAAGCTCGCAATTCAACTGAAAACTGACACTGCGACTGCAAACTAAAAAATAAAATGAATCTATCTTTAGAATATAAAATACAAGAACCAAAAGTAATCTTAGATAAAAATCCTGTTTTACTTTTATTACACGGATATGGCAGTAACGAAGCCGATTTGTTTTCATTTGCTACTGAACTTCCGGACAACTATTACATTATTTCTGCTCGTGCCCCTTATGATTTACAATATGGCGCCTATGCGTGGTATGCGATTAATTTTGACGCAGATCAGAATAAATTCTCAGATAATGAGCAAGCCAAAACTTCACGCGATTTAATCGCTAAGTTTGTTGATGAATTAGTTGCCAATTACCCTATTGATGCCAATAATATTACTTTAGTTGGCTTTAGCCAGGGATCGATTTTGAGTTATGCTGTGGCACTTTCTTATCCTGAAAAAATTCAGAGAGTGGTTGCCATGAGTGGTTATTTTAATGAAGAAATAATCAAGGACGGTTTTGAGAAAAACGACTTCAAAAACTTAAAAATATTTTCTTCTCACGGAACTGTAGATCAGGTTATTCCAATCGAATGGGCCAGAAAAACTCCGGCAATTTTAGAAAAACTAAATATTCCGGTTACTTACAAAGAATATCCTGTTGGTCACGGAGTTGCACCGCAGAATTTCTTTGATTTTAAGAATTGGCTGTCTGAGTAGTCTTTAGTATTCAGTCACAGTCTAAATTTACAGTCATTTTAAATCCTAATAATGAGCAATTTCCCAACTTTATTAACTGATGAAAAAATTAAAGATAATAGTGTCGACTTTAGAAATGCGCTGTTTTCTTTAGATAAAAAATGCATTAATAAAGATAATATTGTTCACCTGATAAGAATCTATCTTGCAACAAAACAACTTGATATTAGAAATAAAATATTAAGGTTATTATATGATTTTGAAATTCCGGAATTAAAAGAATTCTTTACTAATGCTTATAAAAAAGAACGTTATCTCGACATGAAAATCTATGCGCTGCGTGGGCTTTCTCAATTTATAAGTGAAAAGGAAATAGAAAAATTATTGCATAAATTCAATCAGACCTTATTAAAAAGACAAGAGACAACACCTTATAATTATCAGGAATACGAACTTTTAAGAGGACAAAATGCTTTGCCTTATTTGGTCGAAAAATACAATTACAATTGTTTTAAGGAAACTTTGAATCAGGTAAACAATCAGTATAATGCAATGCCTGAAGCTTTTAAAGGACATTTTACAATAGATAAAAATGGTGAGTTTGTTTCACTAAGCACTCCTGAAGAAAGTTCACAAATGATTAAGGACTTTTTTAATAAGCAATAAAAAAAATTCAGGTTGAAAGCTGACAAACAAAACATTAAAAGTAAGAAAATTCAGCTTTATTAATTTACTTATATTTATATTTGCAATTTTAAAATCAACTATAAAATAAGACAAAATGGAAGAAAATAGTATTATACTCTATCCAAAAGCCGATCAGATTTTTAACAATCCTGAGTTTGCTATATATTTTAAACCGTTACTAACTTTTAATACATCTGTCTCAGGAAAAAAATACCAAATCCATTTACTTGGAACTGATGGGCTTTTTTGCGAAACAAAATTTAAATATTCTGAAAATAATTTCTTTGGATTTAAATACAATAATGGAATCTATGATTTTTTAGGAGACCTTAGAGTTTTTAATGAACACGACAAAGTTCCTGAACTATATACTTTTTTAAAAAAGGATTTCCTTAAAAACTGTGAATCATATCTTAATAATAAAACAAGTGTTTCTAGATACTTAAGTAAGATAGAAGTTGAACTAAAGGAAATTTCAAATTTCGAAGATTTTTCAAATACAATATATTACGCTGAAGCTTTTTATAGTTATGAATTTACTAAATTTTACTATGAAAAATATGGAAAGCATAGTCATATATCTGTTGTAACAGAAGGTTTTACTAAAAATACAGATCCTTTAATAATCGATAAAAAAAATGCATCATCAATTTTAGAAGAATTCTTTCTAAATTTAGAATATAATTTAGAAAACGAATATGCTATAAATAAAGAAATGTTTATGTCAGCAACCAGAGGAGAAAGATTCTTATCAATAAATGGAGGATGTGATATATTAGCAATGTTAGATACCTCAAAAGACATAATTTATATGCTTGAATATCATTAGAAATAAGTATTAAAAATCCGATACAATAATTTTACTGTATCGGATTTTATTTTAACTGTAAATTTTTACTCTCCTGTATAAATAATTTTATCTGCTTTTTTCAATACGTAGCCTTTCCAGGGAATCAATTGATAATCGCCTTTTGTCCAGGAATCACCTTCTGTTTTTCTTTCTAAAAGAATGGGTTCTTTTTGAGTATCGAGAAAAAGTTCAGCTTTATTTCCGTCAAAAATAACGTATGCTACCGTTGAATATGTTTTTCCGTCTTCGGCGTGAGCTAATTTTGTACCTGCTTCAAAAAGACGCACACATTCTTTTTTAAGGCTTGACCAAGTGTAACCTGCAGAAGCTTTACATCCATGAGCATCTGAGTCGCCTCCTACTACAACTGGTTTTGGCTCCTGTTGTTTTGGGGTTTTATTTTCTTCCGAAACTTTCTTAGCACAAGAAAATGAAAGGCTAATAATAATCGAGCATAAAAAAATCTTTTTCATAAATCCTATTTTTTAAAAGGGTCCAAAAAATAGAATTTATGAACTCTATTTTTGATACAACCAGGTTTGATTTACTTCAAAAGTAATATTATCATCGTTATCAACAAAATATTTTAACAAGACTTCTCCCCATAATTCACCATTGCTATAATCTGCAATAATCCATCTGTGGTTTAAAAGTTTTACTTTATTGATGATAAATTTGTTTGGACCAATTTTGTCTTGCCCTGTGTAAGGATTCCCGTTTGGATTTGCATTGAGATCCAAAAGTTTCTCTGTTACAACCGGAATTAGTTTTTCGTATAAAATTACTTTTCCTCCGGAAGCACTGTTATCAAAGTAATTTTGTGCATTTTCGTTATGTTCCAAAGAAAAATAATTGGCATCGGCTAATTTTGCTGTTACCAAATTAATACTGTCTCTTAGCTTTTTTGTAGTCTTCTCATATCTTTCTTCACCAAATTTTACTTCACGGCTGTAAAACATATATGTAAAAACATTCATTAATATCGCAAGGATAAAAAGATAAAGCATTAAGGATTTTTTCATTTTTGTGGTATAATTAAATTGTAATTTCTAAGTTATCGTAAGCCAAGAAAACGTTTTCAGGCAGTTGCTTTTGCACTTCTTCATGAAAGCCCAGAACATGGCTAATATGCGTTAAATAAGCTTTTTCAGGTTTCACCAGATTGATAAAATCCAGTGCTTCCTGCAAATTAAAGTGTGTATCGTGTGGCTCTACACGTAAAGCATTCACCACTAAAACCTTAAGATTTTTTAGTTTTTCAACTTCTGTTTCGTGAATGGTTTTAACATCGGTCAGGTAGGCAAAATCATCAATACGATAACCAAAAACCTGCAAATCACCGTGCATGACATTGACAGGGATCGCTGTTTTATCTCCAACAGCAAATGGTTGGTCGTTTACGACCTCGATGGTTTTAACGCTTGGAGCGCCCGGATATTTGTTTACGGTTTCAAAAACATAATCGAAACGGCGTTTCAGATTGTCAATCACACGTTGATGAGCGTAAACGGGAATTTCGCCCTGTCTGAAATTAAACGGACGAATATCATCTAAACCGGCAGTATGATCTGCATGTTCATGTGTAAACAAAATGGCATCAAGATGCCTGCAACCGCAAGAAAGCATTTGCTGCCTGAAATCAGAACCGCAATCGATAACATAAGAATGCTCGCCCCAGGTAATCCAAATGGATACACGGAGCCTTTTATCCTTAGCATCAGTGCTTTTACAAACAGGATGATCGACTCCGATTATCGGAATGCCCTGAGAAGTACCAGTACCTAAAAAATAGACCTTCAATTGAACTTAATTTTTTTACAAAAATAGGATTATTTCTCTTTCATTAGAAGCCTAATTTGCTAACTTTGTAACAAATCTATTTAAAATAAAATGGGTACAGAAATAAAACTCAAAGGTGACAAGGTCATCGAACAGATTCCTTCCATAAAAGACAAAGCTTTACGCATTAATTTAAACGAGAATATTTACGGAACTTTTGCTGAAATTGGCGCTGGACAAGAAACAGTTAGGCATTTTTTCAGATCCGGAGGTTCATCGGGAACAATTGCAAAAGCAATGTCTGCCTACGACAAAGATTTCAGTGATGCCGTTTATGGAATTGAAAGTGACGGACGCTATGTTACCGAAGAGCGATTAAAGAAAATGCTGACGCTTGAAGGACAAATAATTGAAGAGCGATTAAGCAGAGAGAAACATCCTACAAAGCTTTTCTTTAGTTATGCCAACACAGTTGCAACAATAGATTTTGCCAAACAATTTAAAGGTCACGGATGGGTTGGAATTCGATACCAAATTGAACCTGACGAGGCTTATAACGAAATTATCCTGCACATTCGTTTTAAAGAAACCGATGCCAGACTACAACAGGAAACGCTTGGAATTTTAGGTGTAAACTTAATTTACGGTGCTTTTTACAAATACAACGATCCAAAACGATTACTGCGTTATTTATACGATCACTTAGATAAAGATCAGCTCGAAATTGATACGATTAACTTCTCAGGGCCTCGTTTTGCAGATGTTGACAATCGCCTGATGAGTTTACAGTTGGTTAAAAACGGAATGACTGATGCCGTAATGTTTAACCCTGAAGGAAAAAATATTCTGCCAGCCGCTATCTTATACAAAAAAAATCTTCTTGCTTTAAGAGGAAGTTTTCGTCCGGTTACGAAAGTAAACATGGACATGTACGAGAAATCACTTAAAATGTTTCTTGAAGAAAATAAGGTAGAGAAAGACAATACTTTGGTAGTTTTTGAAATTACGCTTTCGAATTTACGTTCTGATGGTGAAATTGATGAGCGCGATTTTATGGACAGAGCAGAATTACTTTGTTCGTTAGGCCAGACTGTAATGATTTCGAATTTCCAGGAATATTACAAAGTGGTTGAATACTTCGCTAATTATACGAAAGCCAGAATGGGATTGGCAATGGGTGTGAACAACCTGGTCGATATTTTTGATGAGAAGTATTACCGTCATTTAAGTGGTGGAATTCTGGAAGCATTTGGAAAATTATTCTACAGAGATATGAAAGTTTTCTTGTATCCAATGCTGGATGATAATGGTGTATTAATGAATTCAAACAACTTAAAAGTACATCCTAGAATGAAAGAATTGTATAAATTCTTTAAATTCAACGGAAAAGTAGTTGACATTGCCGATTATGATCCGCACAACCTGGAGGTTTTCTCCCGAGAAGTTTTAAAAATGATCAATCAGGGAAAACCAGGCTGGGAACCTATGCTTCCGTCAGGTATCGCCGAAATTATAAAAGAACACCATCTGTTTGGATATCATCCGCAGAAAGAATTAGAACAGAATAACTAATATCAAAAAAAGTCCTAAAAAGAAAGTTTTCTTTTTTAGGACTTTTTTTTAGTTTCAGGTTTCTTTTGTTTCAGGTCCTGAACGAATAAAAATTTTACCGCAAAGGACGCTAAGTTTTTTTTGTACCTCTAATAAAGTTTTTGTAAAAGCAAAGTTCGCAAAGCTTGTGTCGATTAAGCTTTGCGAACTTTGCGTATTATAATGTAATCTATATAAAAAACTTAGCGTCCTTTGCGGTAAAATCCCACTTAGGATTGTAATATAAGCTGAAACAAAAACTTATTTCAAAATCTGTGCTGCGTGTTCTTTGGTTTTTACCTGAGAAATCACCTCATCAATAATTCCGTTTTCGTCAATTACGAAAGTTGTTCTGTGGATTCCGTCGTATTCTTTTCCCATGAATTTTTTAGGTCCCCAAACGCCAAACGCATTGATTACAGATTTGTCTTCATCGGCTAATAACGGAAAAGGAAATTTGTACTTGTCTTTGAATTTTGCCTGCGCTTTCTGACTGTCGGCACTTACGCCCAGAAGTTCATAATTATTAGCCTTAAAACGCTCGAAATTGTCTCTTAAATCACAAGCCTCTGCTGTACAACCGGGTGTACTTGCTTTTGGATAAAAGAAAACTACTAATTTTTTTCCAGCGTAATCTGCTAATTCATGTTTTTTTCCGTCCTGATCTACTCCGGAGAAATTTGGTGCTTTATCACCTTTTTGTAATGTGACCATTTATTTAGATTTTTTAAATTGTTAGACCGACTCAGATTATTAGACTTCTTAGACTTACTTAGATTATTAGATTGTAACTTAAAAATAATTCCTCTCTCAGAATTAACCATTTACAATTTACAATTCACAATTAAAATAATACTATTTTTACGGGATTAAAAATACGGAAATGAATAAAGAAGCCCGCGTAACATTTGTTATAAATACGTTAAAAGAACTCTACCCTACTATACCTATTCCATTGGATCATAAGGATCCTTATACATTGTTAATTGCGGTTTTACTCTCGGCTCAATGTACAGATGTTCGGGTAAATCAGATTACGCCTATTCTTTTTGCAAAGGCTGATAATCCGTATGATATGATTAAAATGTCAGTAGAAGAAATCAAGGAAATTATTCGGCCTTGTGGCTTGTCCCCGATGAAATCGAAAGGAATTTATGGACTATCGCATATTTTGATTGATAAATATGATGGGAAAGTTCCGCAAAGTTTTGAAGCGCTTGAATCTTTACCAGCTGTCGGACATAAAACAGCGAGTGTAGTTATGTCTCAGGCGTTTGGTGTTCCTGCTTTTCCGGTTGATACCCATATTCACAGGTTAATGCACAGATGGAATCTTTCGAACGGTAAAAATGTGGTACAGACTGAAAAGGATGCTAAGAGATTATTTCCAAGAGAATTATGGAATGATTTGCACCTTCAGATTATTTGGTACGGACGTGAATATTCGCCTGCAAGAGGATGGAGTCTGGAAAAAGATATCATAACAAGAACTATTGGAAAAAAATCACTGATAGAAGAAGCAACTAAAAAGGAAGAAGCTACTAAAAAGATCCTTAAGTAGCTTCTTCTCTCCTTTTTTACATACTATTTTTTAAAGCATTGTATTCGTTTGTCATATTTAGGGATCTGTATATCCCCAAAAGTGATTTTACAGCGCTTTCATTTTTGGGTTCAATTGTTAGCGCTTTTTTAAGATATGGAATGGCACTTTTTACAATTTCATCTTTTTGAGCATCTAATACATCATATTGCTGCATTTCTGTTTTGCTGTTTCCTAAGAGGGCCATTTTATCCAGTATTTCTTTTTTTTCCTGTATTTTAACATATACCAGATTAATGTAGCAATCTACGCAGTTTTGGTTTATTTGTAACCCTTCCTCATAATATTTTTCTGCATTACAATAATCATTCTGCTCCAGATATGCAAAACCTAAAGAGGTTAGAATCTCTTCTTTTTTTGAAGGTGGAAAGAAATTTCTTGGTTTCTCATAAAGCCCATCACGAACGCTTATTTCTCTGGCGCTCATGGAAACAAAAGCTTCTTCTTCTTTTGTTTTTTTGTTGGTAGCATAATAAATCATCCCTTTTCCGGAATACTTTATTTTTTTAAGTTGCTCAAAATATTTAATTGATGAAACATAATCTTTAGCACTTAAAGAAGAAGATGCAGCATTAAACAAGTTTAAAGTATCTTTTTTATCAAACAGGTATACTTCGTAACTTTTATCTGCGCTTTCTTTGAATTTTCCTGCTTTGTAATCTTTGAAAGCTCCGTCAACAAGTTTAAATTTCATCTCCTTTAAAGCTAGATTTGCTTTATAAGCATATTTGTAGTTGCGGGATTCATTTTCGTACAAAAGTACATCCTGATATGCACCGGATGCTAAAGTAAAATTGCTGGCAGCATCAATATTTTTAGTTGCCAGATCCTTATAAATATTTCCTTTTGTAAAAAAGAATTCGGTTTTTACCTCATCCGGGGCATTTATAACCAGATATTCTATCTTTTTTAAAATTCCTAATGCTTCCTGGATTTGTCCTTTAGCGTAATAAGTTTGTGCTTCTTTTATTTCTTCTTTTTGAGCAAATACACTAGCATTTATCAATAAGAGGAATGATAATATCTTAATGTTATTTTTCATTTTTGGTTCAGTTTAGTTGTTAAATAAATTTTACGTTTATTTTATGAGGGAGTATAGCGTAAATAGTGGCCATAACTTTTTACGGGACTTCTCATTAATCTTAATCTTTATTACCTGACATTAAGACCTATAACAAACAGAACAAAATAAATTGGGGTAATTTTTCTTCATAAATTTTTGGTTATTGGTTAAACATTTATTTTTTGATATTATTCACAATTGAATTTTTCTACATATTGAAAGGTTTTTAATACATAAATCTTTCAAATACAGCAATTCTATTGAATAAAAAATTACTTTTTAACCAAAATAAAACTAATTATCGAATAAATAAACAAAAATGAAACAAAAAATTAAATTTTAACAAATCAACATAAAAATCAGTGGCAAAATTTCTTTTCATTTTTTAAAAGATCAAAAACTAATAAAAAGAAAATATATTTTTTGATGACGGCATAAAAGGCGAGTCAGATTATCCCAAAAAAAAACTCACTACCTGTATTTGCATACAAATAGTGAGCTTTCAACCAAAACGACCATTTGGTTTTTTCTTTCGAAATAAACATCCGACAAATATAGTGGGCTGTTTAATTAGCTATAATTTCAAAACTTTTATCTTCAATTTTCACAACTGTTAATGCTTGTGAATAATTAAGTAAAAAAGAAACAACTTCTTTTTTAGGTTTTAAATCTTTAGAAGCTAATGCCTTTTTAGAGTAAATTTTCGCCATACTATCAAAATGTTTTATTATAGTATAACGGACTATTACTCAAAATAGTATTAGTTGGTTAAAATAATTTGATGTTTGTCAATTATTTTTCTTAAATTCATTAGTGCATAACGCATTCTTCCTAATGCTGTATTGATGCTAACACCTGTTAGTTCAGATATTTCCTTAAAGCTCATATCCTGATACATACGCATCACTAAAACTTCTTTTTGATCTGATGGAAGTTCTTCAATAATCTTTTTTAAATCGACCTCAACCTGATCAAAAATCATTTTATTTTCGATCGTTAAAGAATCATCAGACATGACAGAAAAGATCGAAAACTCTTCCGTTTCTCTGTACATTGGCATTTTTTTGGTTTTACGAAAGTGGTCTACAATTAAGTTGTGAGAAATACGCATAACCCAGGGTAAAAATTTACCTTCTTCATTATAGGAATTACTTTTTAAGGTTTTAATTACCTTAATAAAAGTATCTTGAAAAATATCATTTGAAATATCTCTATCAGCTATCTTAGAATATATAAATCCATATATCTTAGACTCGTGCCTTTTTATTAATGTCGCTAGGGCAGTTTCGTTGCCTTCGACATAATTTTTCACTAATAGAGCGTCTGGAATATGCAGATCAGCCATAATACTACTTTTTTTTAGTTCTGTTTTAAAATTTGGAGTAATTTTTCTAAAAAGTAGTTTTATTTTATAGGCGTATCTTTAGGTTAAGCGTTATGTTAATATTCTGACCAAATTTAACAAATTATTATTTTAAAAAGCAAACAAAATGAAGAATAATTAACAATAAATTGTTAATTATTGCAGGACAAACTTAGTTTTAGTTCCCAAATGAGAAAAAAAAGAGGAAACTGAGTTTATTTTTAACACAAAAAATAAGACATAAACAATTAAAAATCAAACAATTAAATCATTTATATCTTATTCATGCATCATTTTTTTAAATAATATCTACTATTGATAAACCCGAACATAATCAATAAAATATTTCTGAGGAAGCACTTTATCATCTACTTCCGGTCCTCCAAAATTTCCTCCAATCGCTAAATTCAGAATAATATAAAAAGGTTTGTCAAAAGGCCAGGTATCTTCGTTTTTAATTTTAGGATTGAATGTATACACCAGCGTTTTGTCTACAAAAAAATCAATTTTATCTTTTGTCCATTCAATTGCATAAACATGGTATCCTTCTTCAATAGTAGGAAAAGCGGTTCTTTTAGTATTAATTGTATTTCCGTGACTGTCCTGTGTGTGCAAAGTAGTATATACCATGTGCGGATCTCTGCCTATGTATTCTAAAATATCTATTTCGCCCGTTTTTGGCCACCTAACCTGATCAATGTTGGCACCCAACATCCAGAATGCCGGCCACAAACCATGACCAACAGGTAATTTTGCCCTGGCTTCGATTCGGCCGTATTTAAATTCTTTCTTGCCTTTGGTGGTGATTTTAGTTGAGGTATATTTATTTCCTTCTTTTCTGGCTTCGATAATTAAATTTCCGTCTTTGATTTCATGATTGGTTTTGGTATAAATTTGTCTTTCATTGTTTCCATAGCCACATAAATCTGGACAACCATCGCCAAGTTCAAAATTCCAGACGGTTTCATTTACCTCTTTTTTATTAAAATCCTCTTCCCAGACAAGTTTCCTTTTTGCCTGTTGTGCAAAACAGAAACCGGAAATCATTAATAATACAATTATTTTTTTCATGCTGTTTTTTTAAAAATTACAAAAAAATAAGAAGGTCAGCCTTAAACTGACCTTCTCACTCATTCTTACTAATTAATTTATAATCTATTGATATACTCTCACATAATCAATCTCCATAGAAGATTGCGTAAAAGCAGGATCAATATTACCGCCCAGATTACCTCCCATTGCCACATTGAAAATTAAGAAAAAGTCGCTATTGAAAGGTAAAGCACCGTCGTTAGGAACAGAATGGATCTGAACATCATCTACAAAAGTTGTTACTGATGCCGGGCTCCAAACCGCTTTATAAACATGAAATTCGGTTGAAACATTTGCTATAGTTTTAGAACCTGTATTGCCATTTCCTCCTGAATGTCCGGGATAATGAAGCGTACTCAAAATAACATTCTGATTGTTCCCTACATGTTCCATAATATCAATTTCGCCACAGGCTGGCCAGGGCTTAGTCGCATAATTTGAACCTAACATCCAGATTGCCGGCCATGTTCCTGCACCAATTGGAAGTTTAGCTTTTATTTCTACTTTACCATAAGTAAATTTAAATTTACCATCGGTTTTTAATCGTGCCGAAGAATAATCAGCTCCTCCTGAAGCTTCTTTTTTTGCGGTGATTTTCAGGCTTCCACCCTGAACGATTACGTTTGTTGCTGAATTGGTATAATTTTGTTTTTCATTATTTCCCCAACCGTTATCTCCTTTACCCAAATCATAATTCCATTTTGTAGCATCCGGTGCGCCATCAGTATTGAACTCGTCTGACCAGACCAGATTTGTATAATCTGTTACCGGAGTTTGATTTGGAGGTGTTGTCGTGAAAATATGGTACCAGGCCAGTGCAGGATTTCCGCCCATAACGGCTCTAACGACCATTCGGTTTGCTGTAATAGACAAGATTTCATATGAACTCTGGCCAATATAATATCCCATGAAACCTCCGTTAGAGAAAGTCATTGTTGTACCTCTGGTTTGAGTGGCATGATTAGGGTTTGCCATTACAACAGATTCTGATGGGCTTAATGAAACTGTTTTTACTCCACTCGCATCATACGCCAGACAAGCATCATCGGGTCCGGTTCCTCCTGCCACACTTTTAAAAGATGCGTTAAAGAATGTTGAACCGCCATTATTTAATTGATATTTCAACTGATCTCCATCAGCGGTGAATGTTAATACATTTTCGTATAAACAACTGCTTGTTGGTGATCCTGCTTTTTCAAAAGCTCCGGCCGAATAATAGTTTGGATAATAATTTTTAGTCGCATCGCCATCATTTTGACCCACGCCCAGATGTCCGGGTTCAGATGCTGACCAATACCATTTTTTAGAAGTTCCGCCTGTTAAAAGCTGAACTGCTTCATCATCTCTGAAATTACTTAGCACAGTAACATCAATTGTAGTGTTAGTCGCTACACCGCCTCTTCCTGAAGCAATTACGGTAACGGTATAGGTGTTGAGTCCAGTTTTTGTAAAACGTTTGGTAAACACACCGCTAGGTGAGTTTTCTGAAGTTCCGTCAGGAAATACATATTTATAGGAAATAGCATTATCTGCCGTTGCAACAAGTTTTACCTGTCCGGATCCGTCTCCGTTAGGCGCAGCTGCAGTTTTCCCGATAATCTCTGCTGTCGCTTTCAAATTAGCCGGCGCTGCTAAGGATCCAAAAGAATAATCCTCTTTTTGGCAGCTTATTGCCAGAACCAGTGCAAAAAGTACTACGAAGTATTTATTATATTTTTTCATTTCGATGTTTTTTATAAAATGTAAATTCATTTTAATCTATCAATAAGGCTTAATTTCTATTTATGAAAATAAACGTTATCAATATAGATAGTATGTGATCCGCTAGGATTTCCTGAGTAAATAAGCTGTGCGATGTGAGCTCTTGTTGTTAATCCCGTGAAATCACTTAACGGAATATCTAAACTTACCCAGGTACCTTGTGCCGGTGCAGTAAATTTCAGTTCGTGCTCTACATCATCACTTCCGGCTCCGTTATAAACTCCATTAGCTCCAAAATCAACTAATTTTATTCTGAATTCCGTAAAGTCAGAAGACCAGACATCAACATGAAAATAGGCCATTCCTGATGCGTCAATTGGTGAAACTGGTTCGATACCTACAAAGTTTAAATCTGAGTATTTTTTTACTGCGTTTCCTGCTACAGCAGTTTCTTCTAATGTTGCTGCTGACCAATCTGTGTGCCAAGTAGCTATAGGTATGTTTGTATAGGCATCACTGAACATAGAAATAACATCTGATGCTGCTTTTGTAGGTGTTGGTGCCGGAGTACTTAACGATTCTCCATCTTTATAGAAATAAATATTATCTATAAAAACATTTTTACCTGCCGGAGTTCCAACTAATTTCAATTGAAAAATATCAGCTACTGTAAATCCTGTCTGGCTTGTAAATGCTGAAATCGGAATATCAATACTGGTCCATTGGTTTGCAGTAAGATCTTTTACTACCGGTCTTTCTCCATTTGATTTACTGATAAGTGAAAGTTCCAGTTTTTGTAAATCTGCTGTCCAGACATCAAGGTGAACGTAATCCATACCGGCAACATTAGCTGTTACACCATCTGCGAAGGCAATTCCCTGATAATTTAAATTCGTATAACTCAATATTTTATCTCCATTTAAATCAAATTCCGAATATCCGGTTGATTGTCCCCAATTTGGATAAAAATCTGTTCCGGCAAGGTTTGTATATTTTGAACTGTAAACAGAGATTACGTTTCCTGCCGGTCTGTTAGGCGGCGTTGGTGCAGAAGACGTTGGATTTAGAACTAAAACTGCTGTAATTTGTTTTGTAAATTCTGTCGTTTTGATTGCAGCACTTTTTGAAACTACACGAATGGTGTACACTCCTGCATCCTGATACGTGTATGAAACTGATGCGCCATTGTTTGCCGAAACCGGATCCGGTTTTCCTGGTTCTCCAAAATAAACATCATAAAACAAGGCGAAATCTGCCGTTGCTTTTACGGTTACTTTTTTAGATACTGATAAATCATTAGTGATCACCACCTGCAAATTTTCAGGTGCTCTAAAAGAAACGATAACATCCTGATCAACTTCGGTTATTTTCCCGTTTATTCCCATTGCTTTAATTTTGGCTTTATAAACACCTTCTTTGTACACATGGGTTGTAGTACTTCCGGATCCGAAATAATCTGATTCAGGACTTCCGTCGCCGTAATTTATTTTGTATTGTGTAACACCTTCTCCTTTAGGTAAAAAAGTAACTTTACCTGTATTGTCTTGTGTTACTGTGGTCAAAGCAGATATGTTAGATGGCGCGCTAACACCATCTAAATCAATGCTATTATCATCATTTGAACAACCCAGAAGTATTGTTAAAACGAAAAGATTTATAATAAAATGTAATTTTTTCATAATAGTATTTTTTTAATATCCAGGGTTTTGCTTCCAGTTTCCGTTTGCGAATTGAATTTCTTCAATTGGCAGTGGGAATAATTCGTTTTTATTTGCCGTAAAACCCGGTATTTTTCCAACTGCTTTTCCTGTTCTCACTAAATCGAAGAAACGATGTCCTTCTCCAAAAAGTTCTACTCTTCTTTCTGCCAGAATAAAATCGGTCAATGCTGCTCCGGAAGCTGAAATATCATGGTTGTTATCTCCAAAAGCACGTCTTCTGACCTGATTTAGATAAGTTCTTGCTTTTGTATCATCGATTCCGCCTCGGTTGTAAGCTTCTGCCGCCATTAGTAATACATCTGCATAACGTATGGATCTGTAGTTATTAGGATTTGTCAGGTTTAAATCTCCCTGAGCATTTGCGCTTCTTTTTCTTGGCAAATATTTTCTATTAAAGTAACCTGTATCTTCATTTCCTTTCCCGTACGTAACTCCTTTTCCGTTATCATAGGATGTATTTGCTGCTGCAAACGCTGCGATATCAAGAATCGCAACATCTTTACGTTTATCACCTACTTCAAAAGCATCTGCACTTTCTTTAGTTGGAATATTAAAACTAAATCCGGAAGAGAAAAGTGGTCCTGAAAAATTTCTTACTCCGCTGAAACCAACGGCTACGTTACCTTCACTACATTGTAAACAGCCAAAACCTGCTCCTTCAACATCTGTATATTGTACTTCAAAAACAGATTCTGCTCCGTTTTCTCCGGCTAATTCAAACATAGAATCATAATCAGATACTAATGAATATTTTCCGGATCCTATTACAGCATCAAGTGCGGTGGCAGCCTGAGCAAATTTATTTTGGTATAAATAGGTTTTTCCTAATAATGCCTGAGCAGCACCTTTTGTTACTCTTCCTTTTTGAGATGCTGTTGGAGACAAATTAGCCGACGCATAAATTAAATCAGCTTCGATTGAAGCATACACTTCTTCAACTGATGAACGCGGAACTGTTTTTTCATCTCCAATTTTAAATCTAGCATCTCCTTTCATCGGGATTCCACCAAACCATTTCACTAACTCAAACTGGTAATATGCTCTTAGAAAACGGGTTTCTGCAAGCAGTTGGGTTTTTCCCTCAAAATCTGTTTTATCTTTAAATTCAAGAATATAATTGGCTCTCTGAACTCCTGCAAACATCCAGTTCCAGATATCTCTTAGATTGCTGTTTGTTTGTGTATGAATCATATCGTCGATTTGTTGAAAACCAATAACGTCTGTTGGGCTTTCTCCTCCTGCTAATGTATTATCTGAAGCTATTTCTCCCAACAGAACATTTACATATGAAGACTGAAGCAAATCATAAGCTGCAATTAATGCATTATCGTAATCTGCTTTAGAATTGAAATAATTTTCAGAATCTATCGAATATTCTACTTTTGGGTCTACGAACTCATCTGAACAAGAAGTACTTATTGTCGAGAATAGCGTTAGCGTTATAATGGTTGTAAATAAATATTTTTTCATTTTAATAGCAATTAAAAATTAATGTTTAAACCCAATAAATAGGTTCTCGGAATAGGATAAAATCCATAATCAATTCCACCTCCAATTGGAGCCCCGTTTGAAGCTCCCGGATCAAAGCCTTTGTATTTGGTAAATGTGTATAAATTATTTACTCCTGCGTAAAGTCTTAATTTTGTTATTCCGGCTTTTTGAGATATGCCCGGATTAAGAGTGTACCCCAATTGAACATTTTGAATTCTGAAATATGATGCGTCTTCTACAAAATAATCTGAAAAAACATTATTTGCCGTAGCTCCTGTTGTAACTCTTGGCACAGAATTGCTTGTTCCTTCTCCTGTCCATCTGTCTAATACGTAGTTTAAACGATTGGCATCAGATAGTGTTCTTTCGTAATTACGAACCATATCGTTACCAACGGAAGCAAATGTATATACTGCAAAATCAAGATTTTTATAGTTTAACTGCATATTGAATCCCATTGTAGCCTGCGGAATCGGATCTCCAATATTCGTTTTGTCTTTTGTATCTATTACACCATCGCCATTTACATCAACATAACGAATATCACCCGGAGCTGCATTTGCACCTAAAGCAATTTGCGACGGATGTGCATCAACTTCAGCCTGGTTTTGAAAAATTCCGTCTGTTTTATATCCGTAAAAATAACCTAATGGTTTTCCTATTTCCATTCTTGATGGTGCAGGCTGACCTACTCCAAATGCACCGCCTTCAATAAAGCCGGTTCCGTTATTTACTTCTAAAACTTCATTTTTAAGAAACGTTACATTATACCCTAAACTCAATGAAAAAGCATCTGAGAATTTCTCTTTGTAATCAATTGAAAATTCAAATCCTGAATTTCTAACTGTACCTGCATTTAATGTTGGAGCACTTGCGCCGGGAGCTCCTGTTCCCGTAATTCCTGAAACCGGAATATTTGGTATCAGTAAATCTTTTCTGGTATCAATAAAATAATCCGCTACAACAAAAATTTTGTCGTTTAGGAATTTCATGTCTAGACCAACATCAAATTTTCTGGCTTCCTCCCATTTTAAATCCGGGTTTGGTACTTGTCCCGTGGCAGTTCCGTTTACCAATGCACCATCAAAAACGTATGTTGCTTCGCCTGTTAAAAGTCCTAAATAGCCATAATTTGGAATCTGGTCATTTCCTAAAGTTCCATAACTGGCTCTTAATTTCAAGAAGTTAATTGCTTTTGATTTTCCAAAGAAACCTTCGTCAGAAATTACCCAGCCTCCGGTGAACGAAGGAAAATAACCTACTTTATTTCCTGGTCCAAATTTCGTAGAAGAATCACGACGCAACATTGCCGATAGTAAATATTTCCCTTTATAGTCATATTGTACTCTTCCAAAATAAGACAATCTTCTTTGGTCGTATACATATGAGCTGTTTGTCAGGGTTTCTGAAACTCCTTTTGTTAATGAAATATCTGCAAAATCCCATGAGTTATTTGGTACATCAAAACCCGTTGCATAAAGTCCGTTACCCCATTCTTTAAAAATAGTAGTACCAACTGTTCCTACAATATTATGGCTTTCAGCAATTTTGGCCGTATAGGTTCCAAAAAGGTCAAATGAATAATTATTATCATTTACAGCTCCCTGCGTTACTGAACTTCTTTGTACATCAAATACTTTTCCGCCATAACTAATTTGTTTGTTAAACGTTTTTGATTCACTGTTTGAGGTATTAAAACCTATTGAACTTGACAAAACAAATCCTTTGAAAATCTTATAATCAAGACCAAAATTTCCGTTCAGTTTTTTATAATTGTAATCGTTATAAGTATTTGCTATTTGTGCCAATGGATTAATAATCTCTGTACCCAATCCTGTTGTTCCCGGCACTAAGGTAAAATCACCATTTGCATCATAAGGTTTTAATGTTGCAGGAACGTTTAATGCATTAAATAGTACCGATCCAAGTCCATTTTCATTTAATGTATTTCTTGTAAAATACGTATAAATTACGTTTGTCTTCAATTTGAACTTATCGCTTAAATCAGCACCTAATCCTATTCTGGCGGTGTTTCTTAGGAAACCTGATTTATCTCCTCCAACAATTCCTTCCTGATCTAAATGAGAACCGCTTATCGAGTAGGTAATTTTCTCCGAACCTCCGGAAATTGTTAAATCGTTACTGATAATAGGCACTCCTTTTTTGAAAACTTCATCCTGCCAGTTTGTACCGTTTCCTAAACCGCCTGCATTTGGATAAGGAAGTGCTTTTCCGCCATTAGCATAACTTTCATTTAATAAAAGGGCATATTCAGTGGCATTTAAAGTTGGTAATTTTCGTGATGTTTCCTGAAATCCGGAATAGCTATTAAAAGATATTCTGGTTTTAGAATTCTTTTTACCCATTTTGGTAGTCACCAGAATAATTCCGTTTGCTCCAATAGTACCGTAAATCGCTGCCTGAGCATCTTTTAAAACGGTAATTGTTTCAATATCATTTGGATTAAGTAGGCTCAGGTCTCCTACATATCCATCAATAATAGTAGTAGGTCTGTTTTCGCCATTGGTAGCAATACCACGAATACGAATATCCAGAGGTGCTCCGGGTGCTCCTGATTGTGTCGTAACATTTACACCGGACATTGTTCCTTGTAATGCCTGCTCAATTCTTGCCGGTTTCAGGATATCAAGTGTTTTACTGTCAAGTACAGAAACTGCTCCTGTAACTTCTCTCTTTTTCTGGCTACCATAACCAATGACAACAACTTCATCAAGTGACCTGGCATCATCGCTCATTTTAACGGTTATTTGTGTTCCTGAAACGGCAACTTCCTGCGTTTTGAAACCTATATAACTGAAAACAATTATAGTTCCTTTTGGAACTCCTGATAATTTAAAAGATCCGTCGAAGTCTGTGGTTGTACTTTGTGACGAACTTTTAACTTTTACATTTACGCCAGGCAGTGATAATCCTGAGCCATCTAGTACTGTTCCGCTTACATCAAAGGACTGCGAAAACGCATAAGATGTAAACAGCATTAGTACGGTTAGTAATAATTTGGATTTCATAATTAGTTAGTTTTTATTGAAAGCTAAATTTATCTTATCCGTTTAGGAAAACGATAAAATTAACCACAACAAAAAACATACATCTTAAAAAATTACCGGTAAAATAAGGATATGATAAAAAACATCCCGATTTAACTATAAATTCAGAATGTTAATTTCTTTAACAGAAATACCCTGAAATCACAACAAACAGTTAATGTTGAGGTAATGTATAGTTTTTTCAGGGTTATTTTTAGCTTACTATACAGCCAGGATGTATTCGACTAAACCGATTTCGTGCTGTAAATCCATTTTTTTACGCAAACGATATCTCTTTATCTCTACGCTTCGAACCGAAATATTAAATAAAGGAGCAATTTCTTTTGATGAAAGGTTCAATCGTAAATACGCACAAAGTCGCAGGTCGTTTGGAGTAAGCAAAGGATGAAGTTGCTTTATTCTCTTTAAAAAATCTTTATCGGCACTGTCAAAAGCTTCTTTAAAAACGTTCCAGGAATCTTCTTCGGTAATATTTTTATTAATTGTGCTTATGACTGATTTAATATTGTTACTGTCATTTTGAGTCGTCTTTTTTAGATCTTCTTTTATAAAAGCCAACAGTTCATTTTTACTGTTTAAACTCATCGTCGAAACTGCCAATTCCCGATTTTTATTATCAACATCCTGAGAAAGCTGTTCGTTTCTCAGTTTCATGAGCTGCTGCTCGTTTTCTAATTCTTTTATCTCTAATAATAGATTGTTTTCTTCTATTAGTTTCTGTTCCTGTTTCTGATAATAATTTAGATACGCTTTATTGATAAAATACGCCATTATAAAAATTAACAGCAAATAAATAAACCACGCCAGATTGGTCAGATACCAAGGTTTTAAGACTACAAACGTATAAGTTGCCGTATTTTCTAAAATGGTATTGGCATATTTTGCCCTTACTTTAAAGGTATATTTTCCCGGCGAAAGATTTTTAAAGTTTACTGTTGCTTTTGTACTCCATTCGCTCCAATCATTTTGGAAACCCTCGAGCGAATACTGATATTCTGAATTGATATATTTATTATATTCCGGAACAGTGTAATTAAAAGTGATGTTGTTTTCATTTGAACCAAAATTTCCTTCATTTTGAATCGCCACATTTTTCAGAATCTCGTTTTGTTTGTTTACCGTAATATCTGTTATGAAAACGGTATAATTTTTAAAACTTAAATCATCGATATTCAGCGTATAATAACCATCTGTTGTACCTATTAAATAAGTCGATTTTGAAATTTGGGTAATATTCTCGAAACCTAACATCGAGTTGGTCAGTGATGACGGAATCGGAATTACGTTCTGTTTTAACTGATTGCTCAGTTTACTGGCAGAGAAATAATGTATATAGTTTTTAGAAAAAAGCCAGATCTTGTTTGAATTGTCTACAATAAGTTTTCCGGAAGTATATTCGTCTTTTTCGAATATCGAACTGAGTAAATTATCCTTTTCAAATAATTTTGTTTTTGGGTTTAGTTTAAAAATCCCGCCTTTGTAAGCATAATAAATCTGATTATTGAATTTAACTAAACTGGCACTTTTGCCTTTTTGAGGAGATTTGTAAGCGTAGAAACCATGTGTTTTAACTAATGATATATCTAATTTTAACCTAAATATCCCTTTGTATTCATGACTTACATAAACATCAAAACCATTGGTAATTTCAAAATAACGGGACGAATAATCAAATCCCTGAATTTTATTTTTAAAAACCCACTGGTTGTTTACTTTTTCTAAAACCGAAATTCCATAATAATTTCCCTGAAGCAATTGGTTTTTAGCATTAGGTACCACTTCAAATTTCCAGGTTCCCGAAACTGAAAATATATTTTTTGCCGCATCATTTGTAATAATAAAAGTGCCCGAATCATGTCCGCAAAAAAGTGTATTATCGTATATAAAAAGCGACCAAACCTGCCCTTTTGTTCCGTTGATAAATTTAAACTCTGAATTGCTTTGCATATTTTTACAAAACAATCCCTGATTTGTTCCTACATACAGCAATCCATTAAAAGTTGCCGAAGCGTAAACTGTTCCCAAAACTCCCGTATCATCTGTAAAACTATGTACAGGCGAATTAATATTGATACAATTGATTCCGTTATCGAGTCCGGCCCATAAATTCTGGTCCTTATCTTCAAAAAGTGACAAAGCGGTATTATTGCTCAGTCCTTTGCTTTGCGAAATATGATATTTTAATTTTCCTTTATCCGATAAAATAAAAATTCCGTTTGAAACCGTTCCCAATGCAAAACTTCCGTCCTGAAGCAGCTGGCTGCTGTAAACAAAACTCGATTTTAATTCGGCATCAACATCTGTTATAAAACGTGTTAAAGTATTTCCAACTAATTTATAAATCCCGTCTAATTGTGTCTGAATCAGTAAACCTTCTTCTGTTGTAAATACATTTACTATTGTAAATTTTTTGAGAATTGGATCATCAGAAACTAATTTTGCTTTTCCGCTTTCAATTTCAAAAAGTCCTTCCTTTATCGTCTGAAAATAAATTGCATTCTTTGGAGCAAATGATTTAACAACACCATTTTTAGGCGCAATGATTTGAAATTTTCCTGTTTTGGTATCATAAATATAAATTCGGTTCAGGGACTGAAATAAAATCCACTGATCGTATTTTAGGATATTCCAGAATTGTTCATCGTCCAGAATTTTATTTTTGATGGTATCACTAAGTGAGGTATATTTTAATTTACCATTAGTCTGTCTTGTCCAATAGCCAAAATTCATGTAACAACCTGTATAAATTTTATTCCCAATTACTTTTACAGATCTTACTATTGTCTCATTTGGTACAGGATACAATTGCCAGTTTGTACCATTATATTCCAAAAGGCCGTCGTTGTTAGCAAAATACAAGTAGTTCTGAGCATCCTGAGAAATCATCCAGCTCTGATTTCCAGCACCGTAAACTGATGATGAGTATTTGATAATTGGCGGAAACTCCTGAGAAAACAAGAGAAAACTCATCAAAAAAAGCAGCAAAGAAAGTTTAGTTTTCAATTTTATCTTGTGGTATTTATTATTATAAAAACAGTTCTAAAATAGCTTATTTTACATTGAAATGACAAGTTGGCAACAATTATTTTTAAAGGCTAAAATAAATATGCCACAGATTTCACAGATTAAAATGATTACTTAGGCTGGCATTTTTTTGCCACAAATTTCACAAATTATTACAAATTGAATTGGGATAAATTATTGTAATTCCTGGTAAAAAAAAGAATTAGTGCAAATTAGTGCAATTCGTGGCGAAAAAAAATCATTCAAATCTGTGAAATCTATAGCAATTCTTTTTACGCAATTATGTTAAAATTTGGAACAATGGCATTAACAGAACTCAATTCAAAATTGATTACTTTTGTAAAAATTGACTTTTTTTATGAAAATTGATCTTTCTACATTAGACCCAAAACATAATATTATAATTAAAGGTGCACAGGTACATAATTTAAAAAATGTAGATGTCGCCATCCCCCGCAATAAACTTGTTGTCATTACAGGTCTTTCAGGATCAGGTAAATCAAGTTTGGCTTTTGATACTTTGTATGCCGAAGGACAACGCCGTTATGTGGAGAGTTTATCTTCATATGCACGTCAGTTTTTAGGACGTTTAGACAAACCAAAAGTAGAATATATTAAAGGTATTGCCCCTGCAATTGCTATTGAGCAAAAAGTAAATACTACAAATGCCCGATCAACCGTAGGAACTTCAACTGAAATCTATGATTACGTAAAACTTTTGTTCGCAAGAATTGGCCGTACGTATTCGCCAATTTCAGGACAGGAAGTCAAAAAAAATACGGTTACGGATGTTATTTCTGATGTAAAAAACCTGGAACTGGACAGCAAATGGCTGCTTCTTGCTCCTATTCATTTAGAAGAAGGAAGGCAGCTGGAAGACAAACTAAAAGTACTTTTACAGCAAGGTTTTGCCCGTATTTTAGTAAATAATGAAATGGTACGTCTGGATGATTTTAATTCTGCCGATCTTCATCAATTAGACAATAAAGACATTTTACTGATTATTGACCGAATTGTGGTTAAAGACGAAGAGGAATTTTATAACCGTCTGGCAGATGCCGTACAAACTGCTTTTTTTGAAGGAAAAGGAATTTGTTACCTGCAGGAATTAAACTCTGATAAAAGATTTACCTATTCGAATAATTTTGAGCTTGACGGAATTACTTTTCTGGAACCAAACGTTCACTTATTCAGTTTTAATAACCCGTACGGAGCTTGTCCGGTTTGTGAAGGATACGGAAATATTATTGGAATTGATGCTGATTTAGTAGTTCCAAATACTTCATTATCTGTCTTTGAAAATGCAATTTATCCCTGGAGAGGTGATAGTATGAGCTGGTACAAAGATGAATTGGTGAAACATGCCTACAAATTTGATTTCCCGATTCACAAACCTTTTTTCGAACTTTCAGAAGATCAAAAAGATTTAATCTGGAAAGGAAATCAGTATTTTCAAGGTCTTAATGGTTTCTTTAAAGAACTGGAAGAAAAAAATTATAAGATTCAAAATCGTGTCATGTTATCGCGTTACCGCGGAAAAACAAAATGTCACGCTTGTCGCGGAAAACGTTTACGCATTGAAGCTTCATACGTAAAAATCAACGGTAAAACCGTTTCAGATTTAGTTGATTTACCAATTAAACATTTAGTGACTTTCTTCAAAAATATCGATTTAAATGTTTACGAACAACAAATCGCCAAACGTTTGATGGTCGAAATCAACAATCGTTTATCATTTTTGACCGAAGTTGGTTTGGATTATCTTACTTTAAACAGAAATTCAGCAACGCTTTCCGGAGGAGAATCACAACGTATTAACCTTGCTACTTCACTAGGGAGCAGTTTGGTTGGTTCGATGTATATTCTCGATGAGCCCAGTATTGGTTTACATCCAAAAGATTCTGAACGACTGATCAAAGTTTTGCTTTCGCTTCGTGATTTAGGAAATACCGTAATTGTGGTAGAACACGATGAAGATATCATGAAGGCGGCCGATATGATTATTGATATTGGCCCTGAAGCCGGAACTTTTGGTGGTCATCTTGTTGCTCAGGGAACTTATGACGAGATCTTAAAATCAGATTCGTTAACGGGAAAGTACCTTAATGGAGATTTAGAAATTACGGTTCCTAAAAAAAGACGAAAATTCAAGAATCATATTGATATCATAGGCGCGCGAGAAAATAACTTAAAAAATATTGATGTTACTTTTCCTCTTGATGTATTAACAGTTGTTACCGGAGTTTCAGGAAGCGGAAAAAGTACTTTAATCAAAAAAATCCTTTTTCCGGCAATGCAGAAAAAGCTTGAAAATGCGTCTGAAAAAGCCGGTCAGTTTAGCGATATAAAAGGTTCCTTTTCGCAGATAAAACATATCGAATATGTAGATCAAAACCCAATAGGAAGAAGCTCGAGATCAAATCCGGTAACGTATATCAAGGCTTATGATGATATCCGTGACTTATATGCCAAAGAAAAATTATCTAAAATAAGAGGGTATCAGGCAAAACATTTCTCTTTTAATGTTGATGGAGGCCGATGTGAAACTTGTAAAGGAGAAGGCTCGATAAACGTTGAGATGGTATTCATGGCTGATGTTTCGCTGCCTTGTGAAACCTGTGGAGGAAAACGTTTCAAAAAAGAAATTTTAGAAATTACTTTCGACAATCAAAATATCAACGATATCCTGACGATGACTATCGATGATGCTATTGCGTTTTTTGATAAAAACAAACAAACTAAAATTACTCAAAAATTACAACCGCTTCAGGATGTTGGTTTAGGATATGTACAGTTAGGACAATCTTCTTCTACACTTTCCGGTGGTGAGGCACAACGTATTAAGTTAGCTTCGTTTTTAGTAAAAGGTGCTACAAAAGACAAAGCCTTATTTGTATTTGATGAACCTACAACGGGCTTGCATTTTCATGACATCAAAAAATTACTGGCTTCTTTTGACGCATTAATAGAAAAAGGGCATTCAATAATTGTAATTGAACACAACCTGGATCTAATAAAATGTGCGGACTGGATCATTGATTTAGGTCCTGAAGGAGGAGAAAACGGAGGATATTTGTTAGCAGCAGGAACTCCTGAGGATGTTGTAAAAGAAAAGAAATCCGTTACGGGCATTTATTTAAAAGATAAACTTTAGATAAGATACTAAGATTCTTAGCAGCTAAGAATCTTAGTTTTTTTTTAGTTTTTACTTTATTGTGCTCCTGAGCGAAGTCGAAAGGCAGTTTCATTCCGCCTGAGAAAAATAAAAAATTCCAAATTCCAATGAGGTGATTACCGTATTGGAATTTGGAATTTTTCAATTTGTGATTTAATCGTTAAGCTACTAAGCATCTTTCTTCAAAAGGAAAGCCATCTTCGTCAATGGCCACTAATACTTTTTTTTGCTTTGAGGCCTCAATTGTGAGATAAAGCCATGCGAACGACCATAATCCTAAGGTTAAACAAAAAATGATAAAATTCAAACCATGATTGACTACTTTTCCGCCTTTAGAAAGGACTGCAAAAAGGAATTCATCATTTCTCTCTTCTAGCGTAAATCCATTATGAACTTTGTTTGATATCATATTAGAAAATACCTGCAAGCTCTGCTCCTGACTGAGTTCATTCTTTTTCATAATCATTATCTAAAAAATTAATCCAAATACTGCAAAAATTACTTCCTGACTTCCATTTTCAGTGTCGTAATCCATTCTAATAAACATAATAACAGACACTTTTATTGCCTTAAATGAGATCTTTTTTATTCTATTAAGCAAAGTGTTGCTAAATTCTTAGCTAAAGTTAATTTTTATAAAATTAACTTCAAAATAAATCACTGTTAAAATTTTAAGATTAATAGCACATTATCAATACCTTACTCTTTTTTACCAACTTTAAAAGAAGGTGCTTCATAATCGTCTTTCAAATAATTTTCAGGAATTGTTGTTGTGTTTCCGTCCCGTAATGCACTATAGTGCGGCGACATGATTTCGATTCCTGCTGCATTAAAGGAGTCCTGAATGTTCTGATGCAAGGAAGAATAAATCAGGGGCTGCTTAGTAGGTTCTTTCGTATAAACATTAATTTGATATGAAACATAGAAATCATCTAAGCTGGTTTGCAAAACAAAAGGCATGGGAGTTTTTTCGACCATTTCTGTTTTTAGAGCCGCATCTGTCAATGCTTTATGGATGTCTTTCCAAGGAACATCATAACCAATTGAAACTGTTGTATGAATCAGTAATCCATTGTTGACGTGTTTTGTATTTGAAGAATAATTGGTAGAAGTACTTGATAAAACTGTCGCATTGGGAATGGTGATATCTTCAAATTTTGGCGTTCTGATTCGGGTAACCAAAGCGGTTTTTTCGATAACTTCTCCGCTTACATCCCCTATTTTTATAAAATCACCAATTTTAAATGGTCGCATATACGTAATCACCAATCCCGCTACCATATTGGCAATGGCATTAGACGAACCTAACGAAACCAGAATACCTACAAAAACGGAAACTCCTTTAAAAATTGAAGAATCTGATCCCGGTAAATACGGAAAAATAATAACTACCATAAAAGCAAAAAGCAAAAATCTGATAATATTGAAAGTGGGCATCGCCCAATCACTATAAAAACCATCAATTTTTATATTTTCTTTTTTAATTTCATCAAAAAAGAACCGGATTACCTTTATGGCATATTTAAAAATAAAAACAATTACGACGATAGTAACTAAACTTGGCAAGAAATCCACAAATCCCATAACAGCTAATTTTGCCGGAGTAAGGATCCAACGCAATAAAGTTGTTGTATATGCCTCTGTAGCCGGAAAAATACTAAACAATACAGGCAACGATAAATAAACGATTAAAACCAGCGTAATACCTTTTACAAAACTATACAATCGCATGATTAAAGATTGCTGCTTTTGTGGTGAAAGGATTTTTATAGAATTATAGGTAAAGCCTTTAAAGTATTTATCACTATTTTTTAGAATTTGCAGCTTTATTCGGTTAAAAACCTTACCCACAAAATAGAGAACAATCCCAATAATTAGAATCAATAAGGCAGTATAACCTAATCTTTTGGGAAGCAGCGAATAGTTTTCATTTTGATAAATGATTGCCCTTTTTATTACATTTAAATTTCGTCTGGCAATATAATTTGCCGTTTGGTTTTCGGCCTTTGCATCAACATCTAAAATAGACATGATCACAAAATCATTTTTATAGATAATGTCCTGTGAAATATCTGAAGGAACAACAGCGATAGAATCTTCTTGAAAAAAAGAATCTTCATAAAGTTTTCTGATTTTTTCCGTAATTGCATTTGCCCTGTTTTCAGCAGAAAAAGAACCAACTTTATTATACACATAAAAAAGCGTGTCTTTAAAAGGACTTACAGGATATCCTTTTAATTTCGATTCAGTCGCAACAGTTTTTGATATTCGTAAGCTATCTTTTTGGGCAAAAGCCAATGAAGAAAATACAACAATGAAGAAAGCTAAAAAACAAATTAATTTCTTTTTCATATTCTGTTAGCAATAAGTTGGTTATCCTTTCTAACAAATATAAAAACAAAATAGCTTCGAATTTAAAATACCTTATCTTTTCTAAATAAAATCGTACTAAATTTTAATCCTCATCTTTCTCAAGATAGTATCGATAACCCTGTTAATATCAGGAGAAATATTAAACCTGTAATTTAAATATACATATAAAATAGTCACTAAAAGAGATTTTAAAGCAATACTAATCAGTTGATAAAAAGGAAATTCCCAGAAGTAAAACAGTAAAAACAAAGCAAACGTCAGCAACATTGAATAGATCGTTTGTTTTGTAAACGGATATAAATCCAATTTCTTTACAACGAAAAGCAACTTTGCCAAGCTGTACAAAGTAATAGATAATAAAGTAGCAAATGCTGATCCTAAAATCCCGAAAATCGGAATAAAAATCATATTTAAGACAATAGTTAAAAACACTAAAAGCAATCCTAAATACAATACCATTCTATAATATTTAGTATTAAAAATGATCGCATTATTGTTTCCTAAGATCAAATCAAAATACTTTGATAATCCAATCATAAATACAACGGTAATACCTCCACTGTACTCTTTGGGAACTAATTCGTACAATTGATTAATATTTACAAAAATGCACAACATTACAAAACCACCTACCATTTGAAGATTAATTGAGGTTTTTTTGTATAATAAATTCAACTCGTCATGTTTGTTTTCATGCATTAACTTAGCGGTAATCGGGTACACAATTTGGTGCATCGCCCGACTTGGAACTGAAATTACCAAAGCAATATAGGTAGCAACGGAATAATAGGCAATATTCTCAATTTTCATATATTGATTCAGCATTAGTTTATCTCCGTCTAAAAGTAAATTGGCAACACTTCCTGATAAAATAATAAAAAAAGTATACTCCATTACATCTCTTACATTCTTAGGAATATTGATTTGGAATTTAGGCCTTTTAATATAAAAAGCATAAAACATAGTTACAATAAAGGCTATGAAGTAGATTGCTGCTGTTACATAAACAAATTGAATAAGCGTCATCCAATTAAAATACAAACCTACCAAAGCAAAAGTCGAAAACAATCTCAAACCAACTTCTTTGATGAAATTCCCAAATACGGAATACATGTGGACTCTCGCCCAGGCATAAAAAATCTCAAAATATGCCATACAAATCCCAATAAAAGGAATGAGGAGCATAAACTCTTTTACAACAGGGTTTTTCTTTGTAACAAATGCCGTAATATCATCAAAAAAGAAAATACCAATAATCCCTAACGGAATACACATTAGTATTGGAAATAAGGCTGTAAATGATAAAAATTCCTCTCTTTCTTCTTCGGTTTTGTATTGTGAATAAAACTTAACAAGCGTGTTTTGCATCCCAATCGCAAACAAAGGCATAATAACATTTGCTGCTGAAAGTATGTAATTAGTTAAGGCATAATAAGTAGCCCCTAAATAAACAGGATATAAATAAAGCGTATTAATGGCTCCAATAGCGAAACCTATATAAGTAATAATTGTATTTTTGAAAGACTGATTTAAAACAATACCCATGTTTGAGTTTAGATTGTAGAGTTTAGATTTTTGATTTTTCTATTCTCCTTTATTGAAATTTTTATTGCTTTTTGAAATTGCTATTGCTTTTTTACTTTATCAATTGCGCTAATTGTCTAGTGAGGTTTTTTCTTGAATATTGTTGTAGACCAACGCCATTAGCTTGTAATTTTCCTTCCAAAAACTGATTATAAAAGTCCAAAATTACACTTTTTAATTTCGCTTTTTCAGAATAATCAAAAAATACTCCCGTATTTGTTTCTGTAATGATGTCGGCAAAATCAGAACCTTGTGGACCAATAGCCAATATTGGTCGGTTAGATACCATATATTCGAACAATTTACCCGGAATTATACTTTTCGTATCTTCAGAATTAATCTCTATTAGAAGTAACACCTGAGATTTTTTTTGATGTGCAATTGCCTCATGGTGCGAAACATATCCCATGAGATTCAAATAGTCCTTTAGTTTAAACTCTGCAATAGAGTCCAAAACTTCCTGACTTACCGCTCCGATTAATTTAATCTCTAAATGGGATTTAAAATCCGGGATTTCCTGAAGCAATTCTACCAGACATTCCCATAAAAACTTTGGGTTTCTATCTGATAAAAATGAGCCAATATGTGCCAGCGTAAATTTGGTATCCAGCGTTTGTTTCTCTACATTTTCGATATCATAACCATTGGTAATTACTTCAATGGGTTTATTGGTAATCGCCTGAAATTCGGTTTTAGTAGTTTTACTGGTTACAATAATAGTATCAGCGGTATTAAGTACTTTATGTTCTAAGTTTTTGTGCTTTTTAGCAGCATAACCTGACAAACGCAAAGCCTTATGATATCCAATTGTTGTCCAGGGATCGCGAAAATCAGCAAACCATTTTACGTTTAATTTTTCTTTTAATTCTAAACCAATTAAATGCAAGCTATGCGGCGGACCTGATGTTACAATTGTATCTATATTATTTTCCTTAATATATTTTTCAAGATAAGAAACAGAAGGTTTTACCCAAAAAACACGGGCATCGGGAATAAAAAGATTTCCTCTGACCCAAAGAAATGTTTTATCCAGGAAAGTTTGTTTTTTCTTTTGTGGAAAAATTCCTGAACTGATTTTCTTGGTTTTATTCTTCGAAAAAACAGAAGCCAATTGATACGGTTCCCAAATTTTATTTTTAAGAACAATCACTTTATCAGATATTTGGTTTACTAAACCTTCATCAATTATTGGATATGTTGGATTTTCCGGAACATAAACAATAGGCTGAACATCAAATTCAGGTAAATATTTTACAAATTTTAGCCAACGCTGCACGCCTGGACCTCCAGCCGGTGGAAAATAATAGGTAATGATTAAGAGTTTTTTTTGTTCCATCAGGTTTATTCTGTTTCACAGATGAGCGCTAAGTTTGCACTAAGCTTCGCAAAGATTTTATAAGATTATTTTTGAGTATCTTCAATTCTTCGTGAATCTTTGTGAAAGAATTCTTCAAAATAAATTCCTCCAATCAAAAGCAGCAACATTCCAATAAAACTTATCAAAGTAATGATACTTCCGGTTTTTACAACCTGAGGTTCAAACTTAAATTCGATAGTATGTTTTCCTCCCGGAATTTCCATTGCTCTTAAAACATAATCTACTGGAAAATGAGTCGTTAATTTGCCATCAATGTAAGCATTCCATCCATTTTTATAATATATCTCAGAGAAAACAGCTAAACCTTCTTTTGCATTATCAGATTTATACTTAATGTAATTTGGCTTGTATTGTACAACTTTAATAGTTCCGGTTGTGTCCCATTCTTTCTTCAGACGTGCGCTTCTAAACTTTCCTTCATGTTCACGAACATTAAAAACAGCCACTCTTTTAGTATCAATATGATCTAAAGCTTTCATTACATCGTCTGGTTTATTTACTAGTTTTACGGTACTAACAAACCAGGCATTTCCGTTTGTATTTGGATTCACAGTTGGAAATTCTTTTCCTTCTTTATCCGTTTGGATGATGTATTTTACATTCAGCATATCCAAAACTTCCATATTATTTTTTGCAATCTGGTAATCGAATAACTGCTGAATTCTTCTAGGTTTTGCAGCATGATATCCTCCTAACGAATGATGGAAATAAGAGGCACGGGCACTTGACATATTGCCATTTACTTCAAAAACCCTGTAATGCGTTGTATCTTTTAAAATCTGAGCATCTGATGGTGTTTCCTGAAATGGGGCGGCAATTTGTACCGGACTCACAAAATCTTTTGCCGAAACATATTTTTTATCCACAAAAAACAAATCGAAAATCATTAAAAGACCAACAATAATCAAAGTTGTATTTTGAGCCAGTTTGTTTTTAATAAACAACCATAAAATTCCAAAGGTCAATACAATAAAAAAGCCAGAGCGCAATAAATCTGCCGAGTATAAACTCATTCGGTCTTCTTTTAAAGCATCAACAAAATCAGGACCGTAACTTTCCAAGAAATAACTATCGCTGCTTCCTGTAAAATGAAACATACTTTTAGCAAATACTAAAATCACTAGTACTCCCAAACCAAAAACACCTGTTTGAATAAGTGCTTTCTGTTGCAATTTAGGCTCATCTTTAGCTTTAAAGAAGGATTGCAGTCCCATAACAGCCAGAACAGGAAAGCACAATTCCAGAATAACCTGAATAGATGAAACCGCTCTAAATTTATCATACATTGGAACATAATCGATAAAAAAGTCTGTCAGTAACGGGAAGTTTTTTCCCCATGAAAGCACTAAAGAAACCAATGCACCTGTAAGGAATACATATTTTATTTTTCTATCATCAATAAATAAAGCCAAAACTCCCAGGAAGAAAACTACAACTCCAATATAGGCCGGAGCTGCAACAATAGGCTGATCTCCCCAATAGGTTGGCATTCCGGATACAAAATCCTGTGCCTGTTCTGTTGGAACTCCTTTTTCTATCATAAAGGCATACATACGGCTATCAGTTCCCACATTTTCATGATTTGAACCTCCAAAAAGTCGTGGAGCAATCAGGTTAAAACTTTCCGGGATTCCATAACTGTATTCTGTAATATATTCACGGCTTAGAGCATTTTCATTTGCCTTTTTGGATCCGTCAGGATTAAAAGTCAATTCGCTATTGCTACGGGTACTAAATTTAGCATATTCGCTCGTTGCCATTAAATTAGTCGCATTGGCGCCAATAGCAAAAATTCCGGCAACAGCCAAAACACCAATAGCAGTTAAAAGCGGCTTATATTCTTTTTCTTTGATGAAGTTGAAAGCAAAATAACCCGATAGTATCAATAAGAAAATCAATAAATAATAGGTCATTTGAAAGTGGTTGGCATTAATTTCTAATGCAACCGCAAACATGGTGAGCAAACCTCCCCAAATATATTTTTTCTGGAAAACCAGTATAAATCCGGCAATTACGAGCGGCATATAAGCAATAGCATGCGCTTTTGCATTATGTCCAACTCCAAGAATAATAATTAAATAGGTAGAAAAACCAAAGGCAATAGCTCCTATAAATGCTTTTAAAGGATCTGTTTTTAACACCAGTAATAATCCGTAAAAACCTAAGAAGTATAAAAATAGATAATCCGCAGGACGAGGCAGAAAACGTAAAATATCATCTAAATGCCCCACAAAATCATTAGGATAATTAGCCCCTAACTGATAGGTTGGCATACCACCAAATGCTGAATTCGTCCAATACGGCTCAGAATGCTCTGTAGCTCTAAAATCATTTTGCTCTTTTGCCATTCCGGTATATTGAGCAATATCCGATTGGAATATTTGCTTTCCTTGTAAAACCGGGTAAAAATAAATTAAAGAAACGAGAATAAAGCCCAGGACTACAAGGGCATGCGGATAGAACTTATTTACTATTTTCAATTTAGGCTGGTTTGGGTTAAATGATGAATCCTATAAATCTAGGACACAAACTTAATCTATTTCTTCGTAATCAACATAATCGCCAACTTTTTTGGTTTCGCGAGGATTTTTTGCATTGGCTGTATTGATGATTATCTCATCATTATTTGTACGTGTTTTTTGCCATGTATTGTCCTGACTATATTGTTGTTGTCTCTGAAAATTCTCCCCTGCTTTCTCAACCGCTTTTTTTACCAATACCGGCAAAAAGATTTTGGCTAAAAATTTAAAAATATAATAAAACGCAATAATCCACATTATCGTTTTAAACAAATTTGTAAAAGATGCTTCTTGCATGATCATATAATTTTTTTCCAAAATTAATAAATCCATTGTTTAAAATTAAAATATCAATCTTAAATAAATAATAAAATATAGTACATTTGAAATGCGTTATTACTTTTTAATCAAAAAAAACATTTATGTTAAAAAATAAAAACTTTTTTATTGCAGCTCTTTGTCTCTTTCCACAGTTTTTTTTCGCTCAGTATACGGATGTTATCAACTCCAATCGTCCAGGCGAAACAATGTCGGCTTACGCGGTAGGAAAATCAGTTATTCAGGCAGAACTTGGTGTTTACGGAATCAAAGAGAAACACGATTTATTAAATTATGATGCTAGCGGTTTTGGTACTGATTTAACATTACGTTACGGTGCATTTCTTGAAAAATTAGAATTTATTCTGGATTTGCAATACCAAATGGAAAATTTCGATACTCCTTATACAAATTATAAAAAGAACAATTTCAGACAAACAGTTTTGGGAGCTAAATATTTGATTTACGATCCGTATAAAAACTACAAAAAAGAAGCAAACATCTACAGCTATAAAGCCAATCACAGTTTTAACTGGCACGAACTAATTCCGGCAGTTTCTGTTTTTGCAGGAGCCAATTTTACCGGTGCTGATAATCCATACTATTTTTCTCCACAATCTGCTATTTCGCCTAAGATTGCTTTGATTACACAAAATTTATTTGGAGGAGGAAAATGGGTTTTCGTAACTAATATCATTGCAGATTATATCGCTACGGATTACCCTAGCTATGGATATATTTTGACTCTAACACACGGTTTTAATGATAAATGGTCCGGTTTTGTTGAAAATCAAGGCTATAAAAGCGATTTCTACAGCGATGCCATTGTTCGTGGCGGAGCAGCTTATTTAATCAACTCAAATCTTCAGGTGGATGCATCCGTAAGTACCAATTTCAAAAACACACCTTCTATTTTATATGGCGGAGTTGGTGTTTCATGGCGTTATGACGGAAGTTATAAGGAAAAACAAATGGAATTTAAAGCTAAGGATAAAGCCAAAAAGAACAAAGATAATGAGATGGAGCAAAGAGAAATCGATTATCAGGCGAAAGAAAGAAAACGTAAAGCTAAATACGAATAACAAATAATATTTTACATACCGAATCTTAATGATTACAATTAAAGAAGCCAAAACTAAAAAGGAATTAACCGATTATATCAAATTTCCGTTTTCATTATACAAAGACAATCCATATTGGGTTCCGCCTATTATTGCAGATGAATTAGAATCTTTTGATAAAACCAAAAATCCTGCGTTTGAGAATGCCGAAGCTTATTTTTACCTGGCTTACAAAGACAACAAAATTGTCGGAAGAATTACCGCAATTATCAATTGGTCTGAGGTAAACAACCAACACAAAAGAAAAGTTCGTTTTGGATGGTTTGATGTTATTGATGATATCGAAGTTACAAAAGCTTTATTAGAAAAAGTTTACGAATTAGGCAGACAGAATAACCTGGAACACGTTGAAGGTCCCATGGGATTTTCGAATTTAGATAAAGTAGGAGTACTTACAGAAGGGTATGACCAAATGGGAACCATGATTACCTGGTATAACAATGCATATTATGTAACTCATTTTGAACAGTTGGGTTTTCAGGTAGAGAAAGAATACATCGAAAGTATTTTTCCTTTCTCGAATGTCAAGCCTGAATTTTTCCTGAAAGCACAGGAATTAATTAAAAAAAGATATGGTTTAAGAGCATTAACTTTTACCAAAACAAAAGACATTATGCCACATGTTGACAAAATGTTTGATTTGTTTAATGAATCTTATGCCAAATTAGCTTCGTTTGTTGCGATTTCAGATGTTCAGAAAGAATATTTTAAAAAGAAATACATCAGTTTTATCAATCCGGAATACATCAAGTTTGTAGTGGATAAGGACAATAATCTGGTTGCTTTTAGCATTGTAATGCCTAGTTTTTCTGAGGCTTTACAAAAAGCAAAAGGAAAATTATTTCCATTTGGTTTTATTCATTTACTAAGAGCAAGAAAAAAGAGTAAGGATGTTGTCTTTTACTTAATCGGAGTTCATCCTGATTATCAAAATAAAGGCGTTACAGCCATTATTTTTGATGAATATTTTAAAACCTTTTCTGAAAAAGGCATCAAAAATTGCATCAGAACCCCTGAACTAGCAGAGAATACAGCTATTCATTTATTATGGAAAAACTTTGACCCGAAAATTCACTGTCAAAGAAAAACGTATTTGAAATATCTTTAGAGTATTCAGTCTCAGTTTTACAGTCTCAGTGAACAGCGAACTGAATACTGAGACTGTAAAACTTTGACTGTCAATTATTCCACTTTGGCTTTACATTCTACTTTGGTCAAAACCATTTTCGGATCAAATTTCAATTTCTTTTTATCCTTAAAAATTACTTTTCCGTTTGCTTCCGCAACGTCACCGTAACCTTCTATAAAAGTATTTTCTCGTTGTAAGAAAGCAACTTCTCTAACTGAAGAAACTCCCTCTGACATAAAAGTATAATCTCCAATTAGAGTATCCCCTTTCATGTTTCCAATTAATGTACCATCATTTTTATCTTTGCCATACAACTTATAACTAAGTTTTCCGTTTACTTCCTGATGTGAATTAACATTAAAGCTCAATTCAACATTACTGCTGTCATTTGCAAAAGCGTAACATTGATCTCCTGAAGGTTCAGCAATCTCAGCTTGCTTTGGAGGATTTGGAACAATTTCCGGTACTGGTTCTGTTTTTTTACAAGAGACAAAAGCAACTAAAATAATTACTGTTATTGCTAATAATTTTTTCATATTCTTATTTTTTACTGTGATTTACAAGTATAAATTTAGTTGAAATAAAAAAAATCCATTCGCATAACGAATGGATTTTTTTACATAATTCCCATATTCAGGAATCTATTTTCAGGAAATTAAGCGTCTAAATCTACTGTAGTTCTGCTTGCAATTTCTTTATAAGTACCGTTTTCTAATTTTTCGCGAATTGCTTCAAATGCTGTTAACGTTTCATCAATATCAGATAAAGTATGTGATGTTGTCGGGATCATTCTCAACAAAATAATTCCTTTTGGAATTACAGGATAAATTACAATCGACAAGAAAATACCATAGTTTTCTCTTAAATCGTTTACCATTACCATTGCTTCCGGAACACTTCCTTCAAGATAAACCGGAGTTACACAGGTATTAGTATCTCCAATATTGAAATTTCTGGAACGTAATCCGCTTTGTAATGCATTTACATTTTCCCAAAGTTTATCTTTCAATTCAGGGTGATTACGTAACAACTGTAAACGTTTTAAAGAACCAATTGTCTGAATCATTGGTAATGCTTTTGCAAACATCTGAGAACGTAAATTGTATTTTAGGTAATCGATAATATCCTGATCAGCAGCAATAAATGCCCCAATATTAGCCATTGATTTTGCAAAAGTAGAGAAATAAACATCAATACCGTCCTGAACTCCCTGCTCCTCACCTGCTCCGGCTCCTGTTTTACCAAGTGTACCAAAACCATGTGCGTCATCTACTAATAAACGGAAATTATATTTTTCTTTTAAAGCAACAATTTCTTTTAATTTCCCTTGTTGTCCTCGCATTCCAAAAACACCTTCGGTAATAAATAAAATTCCGCCACCTGTTTCAGTTGCCATTTTAGTAGCACGCTGCAGGTTTTTTTCCATACTTTCAAGATCATTGTGTTTGTAGGTAAAACGTTTACCCATATGCAAACGAACACCATCTATAATACAGGCATGTGAATCTACATCATATACAATAATATCATTTTTAGTAACCAAAGCATCAATAGTAGACACCATTCCCTGATAACCAAAATTCAATAAATATGCAGCTGGTTTCATAACGAACTCAGCTAATTCTTTTTCTAATTGTTCGTGGTATTTAGTATGTCCCGACATCATACGAGCTCCCATTGGGTAAGCTGCTCCAAACTCAGTTGCTGCATCAATATCTGCTTGACGTACTTCAGGATGATTTGCTAGTCCTAAATAGTCATTTAAACTCCAGTTTAAAATATCTTTTCCACCAAATTTCATTCTCGGACCAAGTTCCCCTTCCAATTTAGGGAATACAAAATATCCCTCAGCTTGTGAAGCCCATTTTCCTAATGGTCCTTTATTGTTCTGAATTCTTTCGAATAAATCTTTTACCATAAATATATTTTGAAGTAATAATTTTAATTTATACAGGGTGCAAAAATAATGATTATTATTCTAAAATTAGGTCAGGCATTTATTTTTATTAAAAAATATACGGAATCGTAAATTTCAAAGCATTACGGTTTCATTAATACAAATAATCTTCCTTAATTTTATCAGGAAACCTCTTATTTATAACGAGAATAATTTAAATAGTATCACTGAGATAATTATCAGGCAATTGAATTTAAAACCAATTTTAGTTTTACCTTTGGAAGTACTAATTTTTCTAACACTTAAATAATGGCTTTAAGCAATTCAAAAGATCTCAAACTAGCCGTTCTTATTGATGCCGATAATGTGCCTTACAGCAATGTAAAAGGCATGATGGAAGAAATAACAAAATTTGGCACACCCACCACAAAACGTATTTATGCAGATTGGACTAAACCAAATTCTAACGGATGGAAAGCTGTTTTATTAGAACATGCCATTACCCCAATCCAGCAATATAGTTACACCGTAGGAAAAAATTCATCAGATTCTGCTTTGATTATCGACGCTATGGATTTACTTTATTCCGGAAAACTAGACGGATTTTGTATTGTTTCCAGCGATAGTGACTTTACCCGTTTGGCCATCCGATTACGGGAATCAGGCATGAAAGTAATTGGTATTGGAGAAAAGAAAACCCCTAACTCCTTTATAGTAGCCTGCGACAGGTTCATTTACATTGAAGTTTTAGACGGTGCAATCCAAAAGAAAAAACCCAAAACAGCTACTACCACAACCGATACTAAAAAACCTGTCGAAAAACCTGCAGAAAAAGCATTACATAAGATAGACAAACAAACCATCGAACTTATCGAAGCTACTATTGAGGATATCGAAGATGATGACGGATGGGCGTTTTTAGGAGATGTCGGAAATTTGATTGTGAAGAAAAAACCTGAATTTGATCCAAGAAATTACGGCTTTTCTAAACTGACACCAATGCTCAAATCGCTAACTGATATCCTGGAAATTGACGAAAGAGAATCAGACAAAAAAGGCATTAAACATGTTTATGTCCGCCTGCGGTTCAATTAATTATTAAACTATTACTTTTTAAATTTTACAAACATGAGAAAAAAATTCTTTATTTACGGATTCTTATTGTTTATAATTGTTGTTACAATTTATTTCTACACCAAGCGTGGTTTTTTACTCGTTATTATCATTCCTATATTGTTAGTAGTTGGAATTTATAATACACTGCAAAAAAAACATGCCATTTTAAGAAACTTTCCGGTTTTGGGCTATTTCAGGTATTTATTTGAAATGATAGCGCCCGAAATTCAGCAATATTTTATCGAAAGATCTACTGACGGAAGACCTTTTTCCAGAAATCAACGTTCCTTAGTGTATCAAAGGGCAAAAAATATTGATTCAAGTACTCCTTTCGGAACGCAGCAAAATCTAAATCATGATAGCTATGAAGGAATAAAACATTCTATTTTTCCGGCAAAAGTTAACGAGGAATTACCTCGTGTATTAGTTGGAGGAAAAGATTGCAAACAACCTTATCTGGCTTCTTTATTTAATGTTTCGGCCATGAGTTTTGGTTCGTTAAGCGAGAATGCTGTACGTGCCATAAATATTGGTGCTAAAAAAGGAAACTTTTATCAAAATACAGGAGAAGGTGGTTTAACCGAATTTCATCTTGCCGGTGGTGGTGATATTACCTGGCAAATTGGTACGGGATATTTTGGATGCCGTGATACTGAAGGCAATTTCAGCCCGGAAAAATTCTCGGAAAAAGCCAATCTTCCAAACGTTAAAATGATTGAAATTAAACTTTCACAAGGTGCAAAACCAGGTCACGGAGGTGTACTTCCGGCTGCTAAAAACACGGAGCAAATTGCAAAAATAAGAGGCGTTGAACCACATACCATGATCCTTTCTCCTCCAGGACACCATGCTTTTTCAGACAGCAAAGGGCTTATTCATTTTATTGCACAATTGCGTGAATTATCAAATGGAAAACCTGTTGGATTTAAATTATGTATCGGGAATACAGCCGAATTTGAAGCTATTTGTCACGAAATGATTGCAGAAGACATTTATCCTGATTTTATAACTATTGATGGTGCCGAGGGCGGAACCGGAGCTGCTCCGTTAGAATTTGCTGATGGTGTTGGAATGCCCTTTGAACCTGCCTTAATTTTTGTAAACAAAACTTTAATAGGCCTGAACATTAGAGACAAAATACGCATTATCGGCAGCGGAAAAATCATCTCAGGATACTCTATTTTACATGCAATAGCATTAGGTGCAGATATGTGTAATAGTGCCCGTGGCTTCATGTTTTCATTAGGATGCATCCAGGCATTGCGTTGTCATAACAATGAGTGTCCTACGGGTGTTGCTACTCAAAACAAAATGCTGATGAAAGGCCTTGTTGTTACTGATAAATCAGACCGTGTATATCATTTTCATAAAAACACATTACATTCTGCCAATGAACTTTTAGCAGCTGCAGGCAAGAAAAGCTTTGCTGACGTTGATATTAATATCTTTATGCGTGGTGATGAATTTGGAAATCTGTCAGATTCTTATTTCCCCGATATCCTGACAAATGTTACGAAACGTTAAAAAAAAATCCTCTTTGAATTGTTCAAAGAGGATTTTTTTTTATGTGCTCTAAATTAGAGTTTTGCAGTTACTTTTTCTTCTTTCATATTACTATCATTTTCTAAAACAGCCAATTCTTCTTTGTCAACTATTTGTTGAGCAAGAATCGCATTATTATAGGCTAAAAAATACACATCAAACTTTACTCCCTCCTCTATTAACGCTGTTGAAATTTGATCGTTTTTGATCATTTTTTTCAACAAGTCCGGAAATGACTCTTTATACGTTAATTTGTTTGCTTCGTTTTCTTCCAGATTAGTTTCGATTCTGATTTCAATCTTATTATCATTCAAAAATGCTTTAGCACTGGTACTCGTAATTCCCCTGCCTTTAATTGATGACGAAGTATTATAAGAACTTACATGTTCCTGAATTTTTTGTTTGGTATTTTTGCAACTTGCCAATACCAGTACAGTAATAACAACAAATGCGATTTGGGTAATTTTTCTCATAATTTTTTGGTTTTTAGGTTATTTTTTAACTCAAACATAACAAACTTTTCAAACAAAAACAACTATAACCAACAAAAACAAAAAACGTAATTATTTGACTACAAATTAATTATAGAAAATAAAAACAATAAAACGGCATCAGCTCAAAGAAAGATTTTCAATAAACAGGTTCCGTAAAAACGATTTAAAAAGCCGCTTTAATTGTTTTAAAGCGGCTTTTTATAAAATAAAAATTGCATTATTACCTTAATAACTCAGCTATCGATTCTTTATTTATAATTTCTTTTACCAGGACAGTATTATCTTCAGCTAAAAAATAAGCATCAAACTGAACTCCTTCTTCCACAAGCTCTTTAGGTATCTGGTTTGTATTGAGCATTTCTTTTAATAGCTTAGGGAACAATGTATTTGCCTGCACTTTATTCGATTCTTTTTGCTCTAAATTAGTTTCAAATCGCAATTCAATTTTATTATCGTTAATATACCCCCTGGCAGTAGTAAGCGTAACATTCTCAGCTTTAAAAGTTGCAGCCGTACTATTATAAGACGTGACATATTCCTGAAGTTTTTGTTTTGTGTTTTTACAGCTTACCATTAATACCAGTAAAGCCATCGTAAATGAGATCTGTATAATTCTTTTCATCATAACGCTAGTTTTTTAGTTTTTGAAGTCTTAAAAGCGCTTCAAGATAATAATAATCTGCATAATTTATCGAACAATCTATTTCGCTTCCGGCAGGTTTATGACCTGTTGAATGCAATAAAAAAGCTGAATTTACGTCGTGGCTTTGATACTGTTCTGAAAGTGATACCATCATCTTTTCACACTTTGTCAAATATTCTTTTTTTAGCGTTGCATCTTTTGTATAAGAGCTTAATTCTATAAGTGCAGATGACACAATTGCAGCCGCCGAGGCATCTCTTGGTTCGTTTGGAATTCCGGGTGCATTAAAATCCCAATACGGAATTAGATCCTCTGTTGTTAATCTATCTAAATAAACCCGGGCTAGCTTATTCGCAAAATCTAAAAACTTAGGATCTTTAGTTTCTCTGTAAACCATAGTAAAGCCATAAATAGCCCAAGCCTGCCCTCTCGCCCACATACTATCGTCGCTATAACCCTGCGCGGTCATTCCTTTTATTTTTTTACCTGTTTCATAATCATAGATAACAACATGATACGAACTGTAATCTGACCTGAAATGGTTGTTCATCGTAGTTTCGGCATGTTTTACGGCAATGTCATATAACTTTTTATTTCCACCGTTTTTAGAAGCCCAGAAAAGCAACTCTAAATTCATCATATTATCGATAATCGTATTATGTCCGCCATATTTATTATGAGGCCATGACAAAATAGTTCCCACTTTAGGATTAAAAAGCGTTGCCAAAGTATCAGCCGATTTCAGAATAATCTCTTTATAGGCTTTATTTTTTGTCAGACGATATCCGTTTCCGAAACTATTAAAAATTTGAAAACCCAAATCGTGATCATTCGCTTTACTAACAGATAACGGAATTAAAAACCTACTGAATTTATCTGCTTCCTTTTCCCATTTTTTATCTCCTGTTGCCTCATATAAATACCATAATTCTCCGGGCCAGAAACCGCTTGTCCAGTCTTTGTAATTTACAAATTTCCAGTCTTTACTTCCATTCAGAACCGTTCTTGGCAAAGTACCGTCATCCGGAATTACTTTTAAGGTTTTCGCTGCCTGATTTGCACAATATTCTAATTGCGTTTTAATATTAAACGAATTGTTTTTTTGACAATACCCTTCAGTTACACTAAGAAACGAAGTTAAAATGAGAGCCATTAAAAAAGAAAATTTTGTATTCATGTGGTTATTTTAGTTAGATAGAATCGATAAATTTATAAAATAAAGCAGACCTCTCCGAATCTTTGTATTTTTGAGTACCCAAAAAAGTACTAATTATTCTAACCAAAATTAAATTTGAATACATCCCGAATCTACTATTCCGTTCTATTTTTATGCACCATTTTCCTTGGGATCATGTCGAGAAAAATTGCTTCAATTCCTTTATTTATAGGTGATTTTCTGTATGCTGTCATGATTTACTGGCTTATTAGAATCTTATTTATAAACAAAAAAGCACTACAGGTCGCAATCGCAAGTTTATTGATTTGTTATGGTATTGAGTTTTTTCAGCTCTATAAATCCGATTGGATTACAGAACTCAGAAAAACCCTTTTTGGCAGCTATATTTTAGGACAAGACTTTTTATGGAGCGATATTTTAGCTTATACTGGCGGAATTTTAACCGCATTTATGATTGAAAAAATCGCCGTAAAACAAAACTTAATCAAGCGTCTGCGTGATTTTATCAATATTTAAACTATTCGCCATTGCTGTAAATATTTGATAATACACTGATTTATTATCATACAGCTCATCATGAGTTCCTTTTTCAACACATTTTCCCTGTTCTAAAACTATGATATTTGCGGCATCAATAATCTGAGAAATACTGTGCGAGATGATAATTACCGTTCTGTCTTTTTTAATGGCATCCAGTGATTTCTTTATTTGTTCTGTAGCAATGGCATCTAAGCTGGCAGTTGGCTCATCAAGAAAAATAATAGGCGGGTTTTTTAAAAATAATCTTGCTATTGCAATACGCTGCTGCTGGCCTCCTGAAAGCAAATGCGCATCAGAATCGTATCCTTTGGGCAATTGAATTACCTGTTCGTGAATATAGGCCTGTTTGGCAGCTTCTATAATTTCATCTTGTGATGCATCAGGCTTTCCGTATAAAATATTTTCAGCAATTGTACCTTTAAAAATGTGATTCTTCTGTAACACTAGCCCAATGTTTTTGCGCAGAAAATCGGTATTATAATCATTCAGATCTACTCCATCAAGGTATATCGTACCGGAAGTTGGCAAATAAAATTTATCAAGCAAGTTAATAATCGTACTTTTTCCTGCTCCGCTTAATCCAACCAAAGCTGTCGTTTCATTTGGCTTAATCGTAAAATCAATATCAAAAAGTGCTTTTGTTCCGTTAGGGTAAATAAAATCTACATTTTTAACTTCTATTAGTCCGGTGATTTTTTCAGGAATATAGCTGCCACTGGTTTCTTTTTCATTCTCTGATTCTAAAATATCAAAGAATCCTTCAGAATAAATCAGGGCATCATTTACTTCATCATAAATACGATGCAATTGCCTGATTGGTGCCGATACATTATTAAACAACATAATATGAAACATAATTGCACCAATTGTCATTACATTGTTTAAAACAAAATAAGCCGTTAGAATAATGATAATTACAACTCCTATTTGTTCGACAAAACCTTTTATACTTTCAAAAATAAAACTGGTTTTCCGGGTTGCCAATTGATTTTCGGTCATCTCAAACTGAATATCTTTATGCCGATCCGCTTCCATAGGTTCACGTACAAAAGATTTAATAACAGTTATGGATTCGATTAAACTTATGATTCCGTTATTTTTAGTTTCCCGATAATTACGCATTCTTCTTCTAAAACCACTCAATTTAGTCGCCTGCAACTGACTGATATAAAAGTATATCGGGATAATGCACAAACTCACTAAACCAACATAAACATTGGCATAAAACATAATAGCCAAAGCCACAAAAGCATTAGCAAACAAAGGCAGAATATCAATAAAAAAGTTTTGAACCAATCTTGTTAAACTGCTTATTCCGAGATCAATTCTGGTTTGAAGTTTCCCGCTTTCATTTTCATTAGAAGTATAAAACTCCATTCGGTAGCTTAGGATTTTTTCGACTATTGCCTGCGAAATGTCACGCGTTATAAAGATTCGCAGTTTCTCGCCGTAAAACTTCTGACCAAATTGCAACACAGAATATATTAATTCCTTAGAAAGCAAAACGACACTGATAATCCCTAACAAATGAAACCCTTTTGACAATGGTTCATGGGCAACCATAAGATTACTGATAGAATCAACTGTATATTTTAATATTAAGGCATTTACCTGTGCAGCAAACGAACCTAAAAAGGTAAGTAATAAGGTAGCAATAACCATTTTTCTGTAAGGTCTGACAAAAGGGGATATTTTTTTATATAGGACAGAAATTTTCATTTATTTTTATTTTACGCCGCATATCAAATATAAGAATTCTAAATTTGTGTTTCGAATTGCTCATAGTAATAAACTTTTAAAATACATCATTATGAAACTGGTTTTCGCTTCAAACAATCTTAATAAAATCAAAGAAATTCAAACGATTCTAAACGGATCAATACAATTGTTAAGTCTTGAAGATATTGGCTGTTTTGAAGAAATAGAAGAAACTGCCGATACTATAGAAGGAAATGCTATTTTGAAAGCCAACTATGTAACTGAAAAATACGGTTACGATTCTTTTGCAGATGATTCCGGTCTGGAAGTTACTGCCTTAAATGGAGAACCTGGCGTATATTCAGCACGATATGCCGGAAAGCAAAGAAATTCAGATGATAATATGAATAAACTTCTAAATGCCCTGTCAGACAAAGAAGATCGAAGCGCACAGTTCAAGACCGTTATTGCATTAAATATAAAAGGAGAACAACATTTATTTACGGGAATTGCAAAAGGGAATATTGTTTTAGAAAAAACAGGAAATCATGGCTTTGGTTACGATCCTATCTTTCAGCCGGAAAATTACAATGAAACTTTTGCCGAATTATCTTCAGAAATTAAAAATAAAATAAGCCACCGTGCAAAAGCAACTCAGCAACTAATTGATTTCCTGAACTCCAGAAAATAATTGTTTAAAATACAACATTTTATTAGGCAAAATTGATATTTCACGACGTATTTTTTTTATCAATTCTGTAATTTCTTTCAAAAATGATTTTACACTAAACATAACTTTTTGATAATCAAATCATAACAAATATATAATTCTTAAAATAGCATTAGTTTATCTGAATAATTAACTGTAATTTTGCACCCTATTTTAAATACATATATGAATAAATTTGAACAATTAGGATTGAATGAATCGTTACTGAAGGCGATTTTAGATCTAGGATTTGAAAATCCGTCAGAGGTACAGGAAAAGGCGATTCCCCTATTATTGGAAAAAGACACAGATATGGTTGCGTTGGCTCAGACAGGGACAGGGAAAACGGCAGCTTTCGGTTTTCCGCTAATTCAAAAAATTGATGCTGACAACAAAAACACACAAGCATTAGTTTTATCGCCAACACGAGAACTTTGTTTACAGATTACCAACGAACTTAAAAACTACTCAAAATACGAAAAAGGTATTAATGTGGTAGCAGTTTACGGCGGGGCTAGTATTACAGAGCAAGCTAGGGACATTAAAAGAGGAGCGCAAATTATTGTAGCTACTCCGGGGAGAATGCAAGACATGATCAACAGAGGCCTTGTAAACATTAAAAATATAGATTACTGTATTCTTGATGAGGCTGACGAAATGTTGAACATGGGGTTTTATGAGGATATCGTGTCTATATTATCAGATACTCCAGACCAAAAAAGTACATGGTTGTTCTCTGCAACTATGCCACAAGAGGTTGCCAGAATTGCAAAACAATTCATGAGCGATCCTGTAGAAATTACTGTTGGAGCTAAGAACTCAGGTTCCGCAACAGTTTCTCACGAATTTTACTTAGTAAATGCACGTGATCGTTACGAAGCTTTAAAACGTTTAGCCGATGCAAATCCAGACATTTTCTCTGTGGTTTTCTGTCGTACTAAAAGAGATACACAAGCTGTAGCTGAAAAATTAATTGAAGATGGATACAGCGCTGCTGCATTGCACGGAGATTTATCTCAGGCGCAACGTGATGGTGTAATGAAATCTTTCCGTGGAAGACAAATTCAGATGCTTGTTGCTACTGACGTTGCTGCACGTGGTATTGACGTTGATAATATTACTCACGTAGTAAATTACCAGCTTCCTGACGAAATTGAAACTTACAATCACCGTTCAGGACGTACTGGTAGAGCTGGAAAATTAGGAACTTCTATTGTAATTGTTACAAAAAGCGAGTTGCGTAAAATTTCTTCTATCGAAAGAATCATCAAACAAAAATTTGAAGAAAAATCTATTCCTTCAGGAATCGAGATTTGCGAAATTCAATTATTACACTTAGCTACTAAAATTAAAGATACTGAAGTTGATCACGAAATTGACAACTATTTACCAGCAATTAACAATGTTCTTGAAGGTTTATCTAAAGAGGAACTGATCAAGAAAATGGTTTCAGTAGAATTTAACCGTTTTATTGCTTACTATAAAAAGAACAGAGATATCTCTACTCAGTCAGGAGAAAGACGCGAAAGAACTGATTCTGAGCCAAGAGAATTCAATAATAACGGAGCAGTTCGTTATTTTGTAAACATCGGTTCAAGAGATAATTTCGATTGGATGTCTCTTAAAGATTATCTGAAAGAAACATTAGACTTAGGTCGTGATGACGTTTTCAAAGTAGATGTAAAAGAAGGTTTCTCTTTCTTTAACACTGATCCTGAGCATACTGATAAAGTTATGGAAGTATTAAACAACGTACAATTAGAAGGACGTCGTATTAATGTTGAAATTTCTAAAAATGATGGTGGCGGAAGACGTGACCATAACGGACGCAGCGGTGGCGGAGGCGGACGTAGTTCTGCTCCAAGACGCGAAGGAAGTTTTGCTCCAAGACGTGAAGGTTCTGGTGGTGGATTCAGAAGTGACAGAAACTCAGCTCCAAGAGAAGGCGGTTTCAGAAGCGACAGAAATTCATCTGCTCCAAAAAGAGAAGGTGGTTTTAGAAGTTCAGCTCCAAGAAGCGAAGGCAGTTCAGACAGAGCTCCAAGACGTTCTGAAAGCTTTGGTGATTCGCCAAGACCAAGAAGACCAAGAAGAGATTAATTCTCTTTGTTAATTTTCTGATAATTATATTCGAAGACTGCGAAATATTTAATCCCGATTTACTACTTTTAGAGCTTTAAATCAGGATATGAAATATTTCGCAGTTTTCTTTTTTACACTACTATCTACTACTATTGGTTTCGCACAAGATGTTGAATCTACAGTACCACAAAGAGTATCTGGTTACATTATTAATGATAACAGTAAACAACCTCTTGCTAATGTAAATATCATCAACACGAACAAAGTACGTGGTGCAAAATCTGATGCTAAAGGATACTTTGAGATAGATGTTCAGCTTAATGACACGATTCACTTTTCGATTTTAGGATTTCAATCTTTAAGAATCAGGGTAACAAATGACTGGATAAAAAATAAAGTAACCAGAATTCAGCTTACTGAAAAAGCAATTGCTCTTGAGGAAGTCATTATCGCCCCATTTAATTTAACAGGATATCTTGAAGTTGATTCGAAATTAATTCCTACCAAAGAAAATTACCGTTATAGTATTTCCGGTCTTACACAAGGTTATGAAGCAGGTGAATATTCTCCAAATGCTTTTGGAAAAGTATTGGGATCTATTTTTAATCCTGCAGATGTCCTCTATAGTTTCTTTGGAAAAAATGCAAAAGAACTCAAGAAATTAAAAGAAATGAGGAAGGACGATACCGTTCGAAATCTCCTTGAATCTAAATATGACCGCGAAACAGTCTCGGTACTTTTAGGCATAAGCAAAGACGAGATTCCTGAAATTTTACAGCGCTGCAACTATTCTGATTCTTTTATACAATCAGCAAATGATTTACAAATTATGGACGCCATCAATGGCTGTTACGAACAATATAAAGTTCTAAAACGAAACTAAATTTTACACTTAAGACAATATTAAAATCCTCAATTTTATAAATTGGGGATTTTTTTTGTCATTTAGGATTTTAAAAAACCTACATTTACTCTGATAAAGAATAATAAAAATAAAATCAGGATATTATGGCTAAGAGTCAAGATGCTAAAAAAACAGCAAAAAAAGAACCGTTAAAAACGGCTAAGGAAAAAAAAGAAGAAAAAAGAGAAAAGAAAAACACTCCCAAAAGGGATTAATTTTCAGTCTCAGTTTACAGTCTCAGTCTCAGTTTAAGTTCTTTAAAACCGAATACTGAGACTGTGACTGAATACTTACTATGTATAACTATTTAACCGGAATATTCGAAAGAATTTCTAAAACGAATTTCCAATATTTTTGAGCCGAAGAAATACTTGCTCTCTCGTCTGGAGAATGTGCACCATGAATTGTTGGTCCAAAAGAAATCATATCCATACCAGGATAATTTGTTCCAAGAATTCCACATTCCAAACCAGCGTGACAAGCTACCACTTTTGGTTTTTCATTGTTTTGCTTTTCGTAAATTCCAACCAAAGTATCCAAAATTTCAGAATTAACATTTGGAGTCCAGCCCGGATAAGAACCTGAAAGTTCTACTTCGCAGCCTACAAGTTCAAAAGCAGAACGCAATGCGTTAGCCAGATCAAATTTTGAAGTTTCAACAGATGAACGCGTTAAACATCCAACCGAAATTTCTCCGTCTTTTACAATAACTCTTGCAATATTATTTGAAGTTTCAACTAAATCTTCCATATCAGCACTCATTCTGTAAACGCCATTATGAGCTGCATAAATTGCGCGAATAATCCCTTCCTGAACACCTAAATCCATTACTTTTTCCGGTAAATCGCATTTTACGATTTCAATAGATAAATTTGGCTCAGTGGTTTTATATTCCGCTTTTATATCGTTGATGATCTCCTGCATATCAAAAATATACGCTTCATCAAACATTTCAGAAATAATTACTTTCGCAACACTTTCTCTCGGAATCGCATTTCTTAAACTTCCACCGTTAATTTCTGCAACCTGCAAACCAAAGTTTTCAAATGCATCAAACAACAAACGGTTCATGATCTTATTAGCGTTTCCTAAACCTTTATGAATATCCATTCCTGAATGACCTCCATTTAGACCTTTTACGGTAATAATATGTCCAACTGAACCTTCCGGAACTTCTTCTTCATTATAGCTTCTTGTGGCCGTTACATCAATTCCACCTGCACAACCTATATCAATTTCATCATCTTCTTCTGTATCTAAATTCAAAAGAATCTGCCCCTGAAGAATCCCTCCTTTTAAATTTAAAGCTCCTGTCATACCTGTTTCTTCATCAATTGTAAACAAAGCTTCGATTGCAGGATGCGGAATGTCTTTGCTTTCTAAAACAGCCATAATTGTCGCTACTCCTAACCCATTATCAGCACCAAGTGTTGTACCGCGGGCACGAACCCAGTCTCCATCTACATACATATCAATTCCTTGCGTATCGAAATCAAAAACAGTATCTGCATTTTTTTGGTGCACCATATCGAGGTGGCCCTGCATTACAATTGCTTTACGGTTTTCCATTCCCGGAGTTGCGGGTTTTCTGATAATTACATTTCGGATTTCGTCTTCAAAAGTTTCTAAACCTAAGCTGTTTCCAAAGTCTTTCATAAATTCGATCACACGTTCTTCTTTCTTTGACGGACGCGGAACTGCGTTTAAATCGGCGAATTTATTCCAAAGTGCTTTTGGTTCCAGATTTCTTATTTCCTGACTCATTATATTTTGTTTGATGTTTAACAATTAAGAGCTCCAAAGTTACAAGTTTAAACTCTTTATTATTGGGAAATGCACTTATTTTTTGCCACGAATTACACCAGCTAACACAAATCATAATGACCGTAAAACCGGATTACACGAATAATTACAGTTTTTACAGTAGTAGAAAAATTACTAATTAGTTAAAATTCGAGGAATTCGTGGCTAACTTTTTTTAATTGTATTTATATTTACGTATCCAAAACTTAAACTTTGAAATCAAAATACATCCTTCCCTTATTTCTATTAATTCAAATCATCTTTTTAAAAATTCTGCGCTTTTTTCCGGAATTTACAGAACGTTTTTACAGCAACGGCCTTTATTTGAAAATTTCTCACTTTTCAAGAATAGTTCTAGGTAAAATTCCTTTTTCTGTTGGAGATTGTATTTATTCCGTTTTGATTGTGCTTTTAATTCGATGGATTTGGAAAACGAGAAAAACCTGGAAACTGCAATGGAAAGATAATCTCCTTAAAGTATTAAGCGTTCTTTCTATATTCTACTTTTTCTTTCACGTACTTTGGGCATTTAACTATTATCGCGAACCTCTTTTCGAAAAAATGAAAATTCAAAGAGAATATACCGATGCTGAATTATTGCTTTTTACAAAAAAAATAATCGCTAAAACTAATGAAATTCAGCATCAAATTACTAAAAACGACAGTGTCAAAATAGCTTTTCCGTATTCTCAAAATCAGGCTTTCCAGATGAATTTAAGTGGTTACGAAAATCTGGCAAAAGAGCATCCTTATTTTAAGTATGAAATTTTAAGCATTAAAAAATCTCTTTTTAGCCTGCCCTTAACCTATATGGGTTTTGGCGGATATTTAAATCCATTTACGAATGAAGCCCAGGTAAATGATTTATTGCCAATGTATAATTTCCCCCTCACGAGTTGTCACGAAATGGCACATCAAATGGGTTATGCAAGCGAAAGTGAATGCAATTTTATTGGAGTTTTAGCTTCGGTAAAAAATAAAAATTTGTATTATCAATATTCCGGTTATAGTTTTGCTTTACGTTATTGTTTAGGCATCTGGCAAGTCAAAAATGAGAAGATTTTTAATCAATTAAAGAAAACTGTTCACGTTGGAATATTAAAAAATTATCAGGAAAGCCAGGACTTCTGGAAGCAGTATGATACTTTTATCGATAAAGGATTCCATATTTTATATGACAACTTCCTGAAAACAAATAACCAAAAAGATGGCATGGAAAGCTATAGTAAATTTATAGATTTGATGGTGAATTATTATAAAACACGACCTTTATAATTATTTAGCCCACGCATTGTACGGATTTATACAGTATCTTTTTTTGCCACAGATTAATTGGATTAAAAATGATTTTTCCTGGAATCTTAATTTGATTCTAAAGTTTACACAGAAAAAACGATTAAAATCATTTTAATCTGTAGCAAACATCAAAAAAATAAAATTCATATGTAACAAAAACGCTTTCAACACCACTAATACATTTATGAGCGAAAATCTAGAACAGTCATTTGTTGCGCAATTGCAGGCAAATCAGAATATAATCCACAAAATTTGTAGATTATATACTGCTGGCGAAGATGCTCATAAAGACTTGTTTCAGGAAATTACCATTCAGCTCTGGAAAGCGTATCCTAAATTTAGGGGCGATAGTAAATTTTCGACCTGGACGTACCGTGTCGCTTTAAACACCGCCATTACTTTATATCGAAAAACCAAACGAACCGTATCAACCGTAGAATATGAAAGTCATCAGCATTTTGTAAAAGATGTTGATTACAATTATGAAGAAGAAGAACAGATTAAATTGATGTATAAAGCCGTTTATCAGCTGAACGACATCGAAAAAGCATTAGTTTTTATGTATTTAGAAGACAAAGATTATCAGGAAATAGCCGAAACCTTAGGGATCAGCGAAGTGAATGCACGTGTGAAAATGAACAGAATAAAAGGGAAACTTAAAAAAATACTAAATCCTTAAAAATTATTATGAAAGAACTGGATTTACTAAAAAAAGACTGGAAAAAGAACTCGGATTCTTTTGAACAAATTTCTGAAAAAGAGATCTACAAAATGATACATAAAAAATCATCTTCTATTGTAAAATGGATTTTGATTATAAGCATTTTGGAAATTTCCTTTTGGACTTTTTCAAACTTATTTATTAATACTGATGATCTTTTACAAAAGATCAATCATCCTGAAATTGTATCCGCTCTGGAAATCTTAACGTTTTTCAATTATATTGTTGTATTGATTTTTGTGGTTATTTTCTATAAAAACTACAGAACAATTTCGACAACCGTAGCCACAAAATCACTTATGAGTGCTATTTTAAAAACCAGAAAAACGGTACAGTATTACGTATGGTATAATCTTGGAATGATTGTTATAACAGCAATATTAAGCTTTTTTATTGCTTTTGTATACAACCCTGATATGGACTTTTTAAGAGAAAAATTAGCCATAGACGGCAAAGCAATGTTCTTTACTGTCGGAATATTAATTCTGGTTATATTAGGTTTCTTTGGAATATTTTGGTGCTTTTACAGATTATTGTATGGAACGCTATTGCGCAGATTATATTCTAATTACAAAGAGTTGAAGAAAATTGATTTTTAAAGAAAAAAGGGTTTCTTTTTTAAGCTGATAAGATTCTGAGTAACTAAGTTTCTACGTTTTAAATACGGAAACTTAGAAATACGTGAAATTTTAAACCTTAATTTTTAAATCTAAAATCTGCAATTTAGTATTCCCATCTTCTAAGTTTATTAAGTTCTTCTTCTACCCTGATTTCTTCAGCCGGAATAACTTTTAGAAATGACGGATGCTGTTCTATAGCATATTCTACTTTTTCTACGATTTCTTCAATGGTATCGTTTTCATAATCAATATCAAGAGGTTCTTTAATGATGAATGATTGCAGGATTCCTTTTTTCTTCATTCGTAATCCTTTTTTATCAAATGAACGACGGAAACCATCAATAACAATAGGAATTACAATTGGTTTATGCTGTTTAATAATATGCGCTGTTCCTTTGCGAACGGGTTTAAACGATTTTGTAGTTCCTTGCGGAAATGTTATTACCCAACCATCTTCAAGTGCAATTCTGATATTTTCAGTATCATTTGGATTAACATCACGTTTTTCCTTAACATCAACGCCTTTTGCCCGCCAGGTTCTTTCGACTGTAATGGCACCCACATATGCTAAAATTCGTGGCAATAAACCTGCATGCATGGTTTCTTTGGCTGCCACATAATAGATATTCATTTTTGGCTGCCATAGATATCCAATGTTCTTAATAGTATCCTGACGTCCGCTTAAACTTGCGTTAAACACATGAAACATAGCTACAACATCAGCAAAATAAGTCTGATGATTTGATATAAACAAAACATTTGTATCCGGAAGTGTTTTAATGATTTCAGATCCTTCAATCTGCAGTTCATTAAAACCTCTATATCTTCGGTGGGTCATGGCTCCTAAAATTCGGATTAACCATTTCTTGATGAATAATATATGTCCAAAAGGATTTCGTTTAAACAATCCCATAGCTGTGTATTGTATTTTTTTGTTAGAACGCAAACATACAAAAATTATTCTTTTAGCAATACTATAAAGCAATTTCGTAAAGAAATTGGTATTATTATGAATATCAAATTGTTAAATTTTTGTTTTTACGGGTTTCCTTCAAAAGTTGTCTTTAAAACATCTCTCAATTCACTTAAAATCATGGCTGTAGCTCCCCAAACAATATGGTTTTGAATATTAAAGGCGGGAACTAAAATATTATTACCGTAAGAAGTTGACAATGTGGCTTCGACAATAATTTTATCATCTAAAAACACAGACAACGGCAATTCTATAATATCAGCGACTTCCCTACTATCCGGATAAAACAAAAGTTCTTCTTTTGAAATTCCCAAATAAGGATGTACTAAAAAGTTACTTGGCGGAATATACATTGGTGTAAAATGTTTGATCACTTCAATTTTCTCCGTAGAAACGCCAACTTCTTCCTGTGTTTCCCTTAAAGCCGTTTCTTCATAATCTGCATCTGTACTTTCATATTTTCCTCCCGGAAAAGCGATTTGAGATGAATGAACTCCATTATACGCATTACGGACAATTAAAACCAGATGCGTTTTTTCATTTTTTGGATAAAACAACATCATGACAGCTGCAATACGCGGGTTTTCAGCTTGTAAATCCAGATTTTTCAAGGCTTCTATCCGTTCTTTTGGAGCCATTTTTATATGCGCAGCAACTGCCGGTAACTCAACGGGAATTAAATTAGGAACATATTGCAAAAAATCTTGAAAATCCATAATCAAAGTTTATTTTTGTACTTTCAAATAAAATATAAATATAGTCCAGAAAACGCGGTTCTACAAGTTTTCTAAAATCAAAGCCATAAAAATGTACAGCAGAGAAGAATCACAAAAATTAAAAAGAGAATTTTGGGTAGCTTTCGCGGAAAAATATCCACGCAAATGGGTGCTTTATGATACGAAGATTAAAGATTTCTCTTTTAAGTTTTATGTCGACAATAAAAAAGCACAGGTTTTAATCGATATTGAACAAAGAAGTGATGAAAAACGAACTGCTTATTTTGAAAAACTGGAAGCCTTAAAAAACATTCTGGAAGAAGAATTTATTAAGGATCTGGTTTTCGAAAAGAATTACACCCTGGAAAGTGGCAAAACAATAAGCCGGATCTGGACCGAAATACAAGGTGTAGGCTTTAGCAACCGCAATAATTGGGATACTATTTTTGATTTCTTTTTTGAAAAAATGAATGCTTTAGAGATGTTTTATCTCGAATATGATGATTTTATTAAAGATATTGATTCGTAAAAGGTTCTAAGGTTCTGAGATCCTAAGCAACTGCGTTTTTATATAACAAATCCAACAGCGTTTTTAAATCTGCTGGATTTGCTATTTTAATGATTTGTTTTAAACTTAAGCTGCAACTTTTCTAACACCTTTTATTAACAACCAGAATATAATTGCAATTTCAGCCACAGAAGAGGTCAATCCTACTACTGTTCCTGTAATTGAATAGTGATAAACTGAAAATAATACAAAAGTAAAAGCATCTATTACATAGGCAAATCCGCCAATAATCAACAATATTCCGAAAACTTTAGGTATAAATCCGGATTTATAAACTAATTGTCCAAAAGGGATTAGCCATAATCCCCAGAAGATACCTATTACTACGTTTCCGTAATTATACATTTTCAGAAACGCCATGACTAACGATTGTAATTGTTGAGGCGGGAACGTTTTCATAAAATCAGCTTTCAATAATAACAAAGCAAATAATTGATTAAAGATTACAAAAAAAGCAATTGGCACTCCAACTATTACTAAAGCAAACATCGTTCGAACCAAATGTTTACTCACCTGCTCAAACAACTTGTAAAGTTGCAATACAAGAAAAATGAATAATGTCTGGCAGATTAAATTGCTCATGATTCCCGCACGAAATAAAAATTCATGCCTGAGTATGGTTCGCATTGTAAGCGGTAAATTACCGGAATCGATTAATTGCATGGGAACATACATAATACCAAAGATCCCGGTTATTAAAATGAAAAAATAAATTAAACCTGCAATCCGAGCTGTTCTTTTTTGATTGATTTTTGACTGATCCATATATAAGTGATTGATTTACTGAAGGTCTAAGATAATATTTTTTTCATACTTTAAGATTTATAATTCTATAATCAAAAACTTGTATTTTTATAAAATACTAAACCCGACAGGCTTTTAAAAACTTGTCGGGTTTAGTATTTTTTTTAGCGTATTATAAAAAAATATAGCAATTCTTATTTTCTAAAATACCTAAGCAAATATGTCTTATACACTAAAAATATTATATAATATAATGTGATCGTCATAATTAATATAGAGCTGCTTTCGATAATCTTGCTTTTTGCGGGTTATAATGGATAATTTACAATCTCTTCCGTCATTATCTTTACACATAAAAGAATATACAATATCAGTATCATTTTCTTCACGTTCGATATAATCCAGAATACTAAAAAGCTGTATTTCCTGAGAATAAACTACAATTCTGTGTTTATTGGTATCCAGAATCACTGACAGATTGACCAGATCAAGATTGGACCACTCGCCCCACTTCCCTCTTTCATTTTTTTCTAAAACACTAAACCCGGAAGTTTTAAATTGATAAGACTGACTAAATGCTTGTTGCAAACCAAGTCCTAAAAAAAGTAGTAATATATAGGTGCGTATAGAATTCATATAATATTTTATGCAGGTAATTAAAACTCAAATTTAGCCTTTTCCTGGCAAGCAACTTCAAATTCTGCCACCATTTCTTGAACAATTTGCTTAACAGGCAGAATTTCATGAATTAATCCTGCAATTTGTCCAATTTCAAGTTCACCTTCTTCAAGATCTCCTTCAAACATTCCTTTTTTGGCTCTTGCTCGTCCTAAAAGCTGCACTAAATCTTCTTTCGATGGTGATTTTTCATATAATTCCTGAACATCGTTATAAAATTTATTTTTAATCAAACGTACCGGAGCTAATTCTTTCAATGTCAATTGTGTATCACCTTCTTTAACTTTAACTATCGTTTCTTTAAAATTATTGTGTGACGAGGATTCTATCGATGCCGCAAAACGACTTCCCACCTGAACACCGTCTGCACCTAAAACCATAGCAGCCAGCATTCCTCTCCCGGTTGCTATTCCACCGGCAGCAATAATCGGGATCTGAATTTTTTCTTTCACCATCGGAATCAGAGTCAATGTCGTCGTTTCATCACGCCCGTTATGTCCGCCAGCTTCAAAGCCTTCTGCTACGATAGCATCAACTCCGGCTTCTTGTGCCTTTAAGGCAAAAATACTACTACTCACTACATGAACAACAGTAATTCCTTTTTCCTTTAGAAAAGAAGTCCATGTTTTAGGATTTCCTGCAGAAGTAAAAACAATTCTCACACCTTCTTCGATCACGATATTCATGATTTCCTCTATATTAGGATACAGCATTGGAATGTTGACTCCAAAAGGTTTATCGGTCGCTTTTTTACATTTCTGAATGTGTTCCCGCAATATTTCAGGATACATTGATCCGGCGCCAATTAGACCTAAACCTCCTGCATTGCTTACAGCCGAAGCCAATTTATAACCACTATTCCAGATCATGCCGCCCTGAATAATTGGATATTTTATATTAAAAAGTTGTGTGATTTTATTCATTCAAAAAAATGCTATTATTGTTTGATTATCTTTCCTGTTTTGTGTACTCCATCAGCATCAAAATTATAAAAATAGAGTCCGCTTTTCAGATTTTCAACAGAAAGAACCGGATTTTGACTGGTTATATTTTTCTCAATTACCTTTTGTCCTAAAACCGTGTAAATGGAGACAGATGCAGCACTATTGTCAAACAAAAAAGAAATTGTAGTTTGAGCCGGATTCGGATATACTGAAAAAAGAGAAGATGAAGACTGAAAATTTTCTACTCCCAAAGTCGATCCGAAATTTGGAATTCCATAGCCATAATTATTATCGGGAGAAGCGTATCGATCTGAAGACTGGAGAATCATTTGCCGAATTTCCTTATTCGTCTTAGACGGAAAAGCCTGCCATAGGCAAGCAACCATTCCTGCCATAATCGGGCAGGAAAACGAAGTCCCGTTTGCAGCTCCAATATTTCCGGATGTATCTGATACAACTGATAAGCTTCCCTGTGCCATAACATCAGGTTTAATTCTGCCGTCAAAACTTGGACCTATCGAACTAAAGCCGGATTTAATTTTTGAAGCTGTAACAGCACCAACTGTAATTACAGAAACTGCATCTGCAGGTGAACCAATATGAGGTTCAGCTGTAGTTCCTTCATTTCCTGCTGAAGCCAGTACAATTATTCCTTTGCTAAAAGCAATTTCGGCACCACGGGAAATAAAATTCGTCGAGCTATTCATATCGTTGTAAGTGTGGCTATAATTTGGATTATCAAAACCAAAATACCCTAAAGAAGTCGTAATAATATCAACTCCCAAACTGTCTGCTTTTTCTGCGGCTTCTACCCAATAAGACTCTTCGACAGGATTTTCTGTAGGATCATCTTCGGTAATAAACAAATAATAAGACGCATCCGGAGCAGTACCTACCAAGGCATTTTCCTGATAACCTCCCATTGTCGAAAGCACCATTGTTCCGTGGTTATCACCTGTATAAAAATTTTCATTTCTGTTCACAAAATCATAACCGCCTAATATCTGATGATTATCTATTAGTTTTTTGAATGGCGGGGCTGTATTTACTCCCGGAAAACCAGCATCAAGAACGGCAATTATTTTGCCTGTGCCTGTAAAATTTTGCTGATGCAAAGCCTGTCCATTCAGCATTTGAATCTGATTAGCAGAAGATCCATATGCATAATCAATTGTAGTTTTAAGCTTATCGCTTGTTTGAGAAAGTTTATTTTCTGAAACTTTTTTTAAAGTTGTATTTAAAGTTTTATCGGCAAAAACTACTTTTTCTACAAATGACAGTGATTTCAGCAATAAAATATTAGCCTGAGTTCCCCGAATATGAAGCGCATTCAGCCATTTGGAATGTGCCATTATCGTGATTCCTGTACTCAATTTTACCTGATTTACATAACTTTTTTCTACAGGAACATCTGTTATATCTAAAGCAATATTTTGACTGGCTCTGCGGTCTAAAGCACGAACGGAAAGCATTTTTGACGGTGTGTCGAAATAGGATTGTGCACCCGGCTTATCCTTAAAATAAACCCACGCATCTTCTTGCGAAAACATCACAGAAGAAAAAACCAATAGCAAAAACGTAAAAAGGTGCTTCATAATTTACTTTTTTAAAAGGCAAAACCTTCGTAAAAAAGTATAAAGCTAAGAAATTACTCCCGAACCAACTAATTCATTATCGAAATACCAGGCCACAAACTGACCTTCAGTAATTGCTGACTGAGCTTCGTCAAACTGAACATACATTCCATCCTCAAATTGATGTAAAGTTGCTTCTTGCAAAGGCTGACGGTAGCGAATTCTTGCCATAACTTCCATAGTTTCTCCAACTTTTAAAGCTAAATCAGTACGAATCCAGTGTACTTCCGATTTTTCGATAAACAAAGCTTTTTTGAATAAACCCGGATGCTGACTTGTTAAACCTGTATAAATAGTATTGGTTTCGACGTCTGTAGCAATAATAAATAAAGGATCTGTAGTTCCGCCAACATTCAATCCTTTTCGTTGTCCTATCGTAAAATAATGAGCTCCCTGATGTTTACCCACAACTTTGCCCATTGTTGGAAGATAGTCTCTTTTTTTAGCTTCTAATTTCAATTCTTCCTCTAATGATAAACCTACAGGTTTTTCGATAGTATAAACAGGATCATTTTTATCGATTTGAACAATTTTACCCTCTTTAGGCTGCAATTTTTGTTGCAGGAATTCCGGTAAACGTACTTTCCCGATAAAGCATAATCCTTGAGAATCTTTCTTTTCGGCCGTTACCAAATCCATTTCAGCAGCGATTTCGCGTACTTCCGGTTTGGTTAAAGCTCCAATTGGAAACAATGATTTTGCCAGTTGTTCCTGAGATAACTGACATAAAAAATACGATTGGTCTTTGTTGTTATCTGCCCCCGCAATCAATTGATACACTGGTTTTCCATCAACTTCGATTTCATTTTTTTGGCAATAATGACCTGTTGCTACATAATCAGCACCAAGACTTAAGGCAATTTTCATGAAAACATCAAATTTGATTTCGCGATTACAAAGTACGTCAGGATTTGGAGTTCTCCCTTTCTCGTATTCGTTGAACATATAATCAACGATTTTTTCCTTGTATTCTTCGCTTAAATCGACAGTTTGAAACGGTATTCCAAGTTTTTCAGCTACCAATAAAGCGTCATTACTATCTTCTAACCACGGACATTCATTAGAAATAGTAACCGAATCATCATGCCAGTTTTTCATAAAAAGGCCAATAACTTCGTATCCTTGCTGTTGCAATAAATAAGCCGCAACACTCGAATCTACTCCACCAGAAAGTCCAACAACTACACGTTTCATCCTAAATCGTTTATATTTTTACAAGGGTGCAAAGATAAGTCGTATTTTTGATAATCGCAGTAGTTTTAATTAGTTTATATAATGCCGCAGTAGATAAAACTTATGGTATAAAAAATAATTTTAATCTAAAATCGATAATTAATTCATTTTAGGTTTTGAATCAGCCTGATAACTGCTTTTAGGATCGCTCATGTTTACTTCTTTGGTTAATTTTCCTTTTAAATAAAACTGCCACATATTTGCTTTTTTTCCGTTTACAAATTTTCCTTTAGAAGCTACAACCCCGTCAGCATCGTAAAAAACAGCATCACCATTGTACTCGTTATTTTTATAAGTAGTTTGCTCTAAAAGAATTCCATTTTGCCCATACTTTTTATAAACTCCTTCTTTCAAACCATTTACATAGTTCATTTCTTCGGCTATTTTAGAGTTTGGATAATAAACCGTCCTCACACCTTCCAGCTTACCTGCTTTATAATTTTCAAGTGTCATAATCACTTTCGAAGCTTTATGATAGTATTTCCATTCGCCTTCACGAGCTTTCCCTATTTCTTTCCCTTCGCTTACTTTGTTTTTATTCTGATCATAAAAAATAGTATACGAACTTCCGTCATTTGCAGTAAAATCACGAGTAGCTATGACATCTCCTTTTTTAGTATCATCAAAAAATTTAAATACACCTGTTTCTTTTCCGTGATCAAAAGTTCCTTCGTAACGGGGACGCTTGGAAACTTCATAAGTTCCTTTCCAGACTCCGTCTTTTTTTCCGCTGGCGTCTGTTTTATTAAAATCCTGTGCAGATGCTACAACCACATTTAAGAAAAGTAATCCGAATATTATTTTTTTATAAATCATTATAATTCAATTTTAAGCTTTAACGAAAATGACTAATATAAAGTATATTTTAGATATAAAAAAATCCCGACGAATCGAGATTTTTTCTTTGTTATTATTTCTTTTTATCCTGCTTTTTTGCAGCTTCCTGTTGTTCCATTACTTCCTGAAGACGTTGTTGAAACTTACTTTGTTTTTTAGGCTCTTTTAACTTATTCTCCTGAATCTGAGCATGAATTTTATCTGTATCAACGATATAGTTTTTAATTACAAACATAATTCCAATTGTAATTAAGTTTGAGATAAAGTTATATAAACTCAATCCGGCACCATAACTATTAAAGAAAATTAACATCATCAATGGCGAAACATAAATCATGATTTTCATCATTTTTGCCATATCCGGCATACCTTCTTGTTGAGGCGCTGCCATTTGCTGATCTCCTGAAGTCATTTTCATATAGAAGAAAATTGCTACTGCTGCCAAAATAGGGAACAAACTGATGTGATCTCCGTATAACGGAATGTGAAATGGTAATTTTACAACAGCATCAAATGATGATAAATCGTCTGCCCAAAGGAAGCTTTTTTGTCTTAACTCAAAAGCAGATGGGAAGAACTGGAATGACGCATACATAAATGGCAGCTGAATCAATGCCGGAATACATCCCGCCATTGGGTTTACCCCTGCTTTGTTGTACAGCTTCATTGTTTCCTGCTGTTTTTTCATTGGGTCTTTCTTGAACTTTTTTCCCAATTCTGTAATCTCCGGACGTAAAACTTTCATTTTTGCCTGAGACAAGAAAGACTTATAGGTAATTGGCGACATGGCCAGTTTGATGATAATCGTAAAGATAATAATGGCAATTCCGTAAGGAATAAATGATGCCAGGAATCCAAATAATGGAATAAAAATCCATTTGTTGATCCATCCGAAAATCCCCCAACCTAATGGAATAATTTTTTCGAAGTTTTTATCGTATGATTTTAAAATTTTATAATCAGCTGGTCCAAAATACCAACTCATTTTATAATCAACTTCCCCATTTGTAAAAGCCAAAGGAACGGTTGCTTTAAATTGTTTGGTAAATACAGTATCTGTTTTTTCGTCTTTAACTAAATTATCTGACTGTAATTTTGATTTTTCGAATGGTTTATCTGTAGATAAAATAGTCGTAAAAAAGTGTTGTTTGAATGCTACATAACTTACTTTTTCAGGAGTTTCTTCTTTTCCTGTACCATTTGGACTTACAGAACTGTATTTTTCATCTCCATATTCATACTCAATTTGAGCATAACGATTTTCGTATGAAACACTTTTTTCGTTTCTGTATGTTTTTAAATCCCAAACTAAATCTAATGGTTTAGAAGAGTTTAAAACTTTATTCAATCCCTGCGAACGAATATCAAAACCAACTAAATATTCGTTTGATTTTAATACATATTTATATTCTAAAAATTCGTTTGCACCCGCTTTCAAACGCATTGTTAATATTTGATCTGCACCATTTTTTGTTAGTGTTGGCTCAAAATACAAATCTTTAGAATTTAAAGTCCTGTTATCAGTGGTTTGTAACTGAATGTTTAAATTAGAATTATTGTCTTTAATCAATTCTACTAATTGCCCTGAATTTTTCTCAAATCTTTTGAATTCTTTTAACGTAGCTTCTACTATATAACCACCTTTATTAGCGATTTTTAGTTTTATCTTGTCGTTTTCAATAGTTGTAAAACCTTCTTTTGCAGAAGGAAGTGTAGCTGAATAAGCAAAACCACCTAACGTTTTTTGCAATTGCGCTAATTGAACTGTATCACCCGGAGTTGCAGCAACAACTGGCACAACAGCTGTTTTTGTTTTATCCGCTTTCGCTTGTTCTGCTTGTTTAGCAACTAATTCTTTCTTGGCTTTTTCAGCAGCAATTTCTTTATCAGAAGGTTGATTTTGGTACATAATCCAAATCAAAATTCCAAATATCAATACAAAACCAATGATTGAATTAAGATCAAATTTTTTTTCTTCCATTATTTATTTAAAAAAGTTATTCGTTAAAGGCTATTAGTGATGAGTTGGACTCAAAAGTTACATCCTTTCAGAATTAATTATTATTTTTTATGCGAATTTACTGCAGCAGCTACAAAGTGTACAAAAATTGGGTGCGGATTTGCAACGGTACTTTTGTATTCAGGATGGTATTGTACCCCAATAAAAAACGGGTGATTATCGAGCTCTACAATTTCTACCAAACCTGTATCCGGATTAACCCCTGAAGCTTTCAGACCCGCTTTTTGCAATTCGTCGGCATATTTATTATTGTACTCGTAACGGTGACGGTGACGCTCTGAAATTGTCTTTTGTCCGTAAATTTTATGCGCTAAAGTGTTTGGCTTAATATCACATTTCCAAGCCCCAAGACGCATTGTTCCTCCTTTATCTGTAACTGTTTTTTGCTCTTCCATTAAATTCACAACCGGATGTTTTGTACTTTCATTCATCTCGGTAGAATTTGCATCTGCGTAACCTAAAATATTTCTTGAATATTCGATAACCGACATTTGCATTCCCAAACAAATTCCGAAAAACGGAATGTTATTTTCACGTGCAAAACGAACTGCTTCGATTTTTCCTTCAATACCTCTTTCGCCAAATCCCGGAGCAACCAGAACTCCGTCAAGAGTTCCTAATTTTTCCTCAATATTTTCAGCAGTAATATGTTCTGAGTGAATTGAAATTACATTAACTTTTGTTTCATTTGCAGCACCCGCATGAATAAACGCCTCTAAGATAGATTTGTAACAATCCTGCATTTCTACATATTTTCCAATCAAACCAATATTAACCGTATGTTTTGGGTTTTTTAACCTGCGTAAAAAAGTATTCCAGTTTTTTAAATCAGGCGCTGCCTTTTTAGGTAAATCTAATTTCTTTAAAGCTACAACATCCAATCCTTCTTCAAGCATTAAATTTGGAACTTCATATATGGTTGAAGCATCAATTGACTGAATAACAGCTTCTTTCTTTACATTACAAAACAAAGCTAATTTGTTGCGCAATTCCTGAGACAATTCATGCTCAGTTCTACAAACCAAAATATCCGCTTTGATACCGCTTTCCATCAATGTTTTTACAGAGTGTTGCGTCGGTTTTGTTTTTAATTCACCTGCAGCAGCCAAATAAGGAACCAATGTTAAATGAATAACAATTCCGTTATTTTCACCTAATTCCCAAACCAACTGACGAACAGATTCTATATAAGGTAATGATTCAATATCACCAACGGTTCCACCAATTTCAGTAATTACAATATCATAATCGCCGGATTTACCCAACAATTGCATTCTGTCTTTGATTTCGTTTGTAATATGAGGAACAACCTGAACTGTTTTTCCTAAAAATTCTCCTCTTCTTTCTTTTTCAATAACCGAAAGATAAACTCTTCCTGTAGTAACATTATTAGCCTGAGAAGTAGGAACATTTAAGAAACGTTCGTAATGACCTAAATCTAAATCTGTTTCTGCACCATCATCTGTTACATAACATTCTCCGTGCTCATACGGATTTAACGTACCAGGATCCACATTAATATAAGGATCAAATTTTTGAATAGTTGTACGATATCCTCTTCCTTGTAACAATTTTGCTAAAGATGCCGCGATAATTCCTTTTCCTAAAGAAGAAGTCACACCGCCTGTAACAAAAATATATTTTGTTTGATTCATTCTGTTGTTGTTTGTATTGTAGTTGTGTAAAAAACTTGGCAAAAGTACAAATTTAATTAGATAATTTATCAATTAGAGAATGAGATAATTTGCAAATTTTTAATTAGATCCATTACATGTTTCAGTAATCGATAATTTTAACTTTTAATTAGAGATTTTTTTGAAGAATGTTCTTAATCTGAAGTATAAAATAATCTTTAAAAGTACAGCTAAAAGAAACATAACTGTAAAAAACGAGAAAGACATTTGGTATATTTTTCCCTAGCAACAATTAATACTTGCTATTGAGGTAAGTTTTGACATAAAAAAAAATATTATAATTTTAAAAGCACTGACTTGTACACATTTTATGAATTCAGTCTTGAATTCTGTGGTATCAATTTGTTTTTAGAAATTATAATATTTTTGTATTTCAAACTTAAATAAAAAAATCGAAATAACAAAAGGTTTTTCTTACTATTTATTTCAAAGGCTTAGGGTATTGCTTCTTAATATTCCTGATCAGTTCCTCTAAACCATTCAGTTTTAGTTCGTAAATAAGTGCCAATTGTTGCCCCAATTCGCCATTAGGGAAACCTTTGTTGTGATACCAAACGACGTAATATTCCGGAAGATCAATTAAAAATCGCCCTTCGTATTTCCCGAAAGGCATTTTGGTATGGGCTAATTTTATAAGAAGTTTTTTGTCTGGTTCCATTTTTTTGAAAGAAGAAAGAAGCAAGAAAGAGAATATGTATATATTCTCTTTCTTGCTTCCTGTTTGTGCAAAGCTATTGTATTTTTTTATTTTTTTGCCACAGATTAAAAGGATTAAAATAATTTTCTTATCTGTGTGTATTTTTTGCCAAAGATTACGAGATTTAAAAAATAGCCACGAATTCACGAATTAATTTAAAAATTCGTGAATTCGCGGCGAATATTTTTAAAGCCCTAAAAAACTTAGAATCTTAGCAACTCAGAACCTTAGTAACTTAATAGTGCCATCTCACAAAAGCTTCCATAGCCGCATAAGTTGCTAAACCTAACTGTTGGTATAAGGCTGCAGTTTCTGCATTTCTGTCTTCTGCTCTTTGCCAGAACTCACGGGCATCAGTTCCCTGAAAAACAACACCATCTTTTTGCGATTGGTGTTTGAAGATTCCGTGACGTTTTGCCAATACCTGGTCAGGGCTCATGGGTACCGCCATTTCGACTTCATCAATTCCCCATTCCTGCCATGCTCCGCGGTATAACCACAACCAACAATCATCCATAAACGATTTTGGTTTTAATGCTTTTACTGCTTCAAAAATCGCATCCAGACATACTTTATGCGTTCCGTGCGGATCTGCTAAATCTCCTGCAGCATAGATCTGGTGTGGTTTGATCTTTTCGATTAAATTCATCGTCAACTGAATATCTTCTTTTCCAATTGGTTTTTTCTCGATTGTTCCGGTTTCATAGAAAGGCAATTCCATAAAATGAATCTGATCATCAGTTAAACCAACAAAGTGACTTGTTGCTCTCGCCTCACCTTTTCTTATTAATCCTTTGATATATCTTACTTCCGGAATATCAATTTCACTGTTCTTTTTATTTTCTAAGAAAGTGTGTGCTTTTTGGTAAATATTATCGGCTTCGGCACTTTTGATTCCGAATTTTTCGTTGTAATCAATTACGAATCTTGCAAAACGTAGTGCTTCATCATCAGCAACTGCAATATTTCCAGAGGTTTGGTATGCTACGTGCACTTCATGTCCCTGCTCCTGCAAACGCATGAAAGTTCCTCCCATACTAATAATATCATCATCAGGATGCGGACTAAAAATCAACACACGTTTTCTAGCTGGTTCTGCTCTTTCCGGACGGTTTGAATCATCTGCATTTGGTTTTCCACCTGGCCAACCCGTGATTGTATTTTGTAATTTATTAAAAATTTTAATATTGATGTCATATGCAGGACCAGAATCTGCCAGTAAATCGCTCATTCCGTGCTCGATATAATCAGCATCAGTCAACATTAAAATTGGTTTTTTAAGCTGAAGCGCCAATCCTAAAACCGCTTTACGGGTTAGTTTATCAGTCCAGATTACTTTTTCTACCAACCATGGTTTGTTGATTCTCGTTAGTTTTGAAGAAGCTTCTTTATCTAAAATAAAAACAGCATTATTGTGCTCTTGCAAAAATGAAGCGGGTACTCGGTTTGTAACCTCATCTTCTACTGATCTTTTTACCACATTTGCTTTTCCTTCTCCCCAGGCCAGTAAGATTACTCTTTTGGCTTCCATGATTTTTTTAACTCCAAGTGTAATGGCAGTTCTTGGCGTATTACTCAATCCGAAGAAATCTTTACTTGCGGCTACTCTTGTAATGTGATCTAAAGCGACCAAACGTGTTTTAGAGTTTTGTAGCGAACCGGATTCATTAAAACCAATATGTCCGTTTCCTCCAATTCCCAGAATTTGAAGATCAATTCCGCCTAAAGCTTCAATTTTAGCTTCATAATTGTGACAATAATCGGCAATTTGTTCCTTTGTTAAAAGTCCGTCCGGAACATGGGCGTTTTCAGGTAAAATATCGACATGATCAAACAACAATTCTTTCATGAAACGAACGTAACTGTTTATTGAGTTTGGTTCCATCGGATAATATTCATCCAAATTAAAACTAATTACGTTTTTGAAGCTCAAACCTTCTTCTTTGTGCAAACGAACCAACTCAGCATATAATCCTTTTGGTGAAGAACCCGTTGCCAATCCTAAAATGCACGGTTTATTTTCTTTCTGTTTGGATTGAATTAAAGCTGCAATTTCCTGGGCTACTGCTTTTGAAGCATCGCCTGAATTTTCAAAAACAACCGTATTGATATTTTCAAATCGTTTCTCGAAGCCTGTCGCTTTGTCTATTTTACTTTTTAACATGATATAGTTTTTTTTAATTCTTCTCGTTACATTTTCCAATTTCGATATTTATGACCTTTTATTGCGTAAAAAAGAATCATTAAATAAGATGGCAACAACATTAAATAAGCAATTTGGTTTCCGCTTTTTGAAATTTCAGCGGTTCCGTTTGCAATATTCGATGCGTTTATATTTTCTGTTATCAATCCGTAAAACAAAGGAAAAATTGCTCCTCCTATAATACCCATGATCAAAATTGCACTTCCAATTTTAGTATATCCTCCTAAATCTTCCAACGCCATTGGCCAGATTGCAGGCCAGCATAATGCATTTGCTAAACCTAGTAATGCTACTAACAGAATGACTAAAGGCAAACTTGGAATCCCGGGCAACTGAAACATTATTTTTGGCGAAATCATCACGATTGCCAATACTAAAACTACACCTAAAACTCCGGATGCCTTTAAAGCAGTTACCTGCGAAAGGTATTTAGGTATTAATGTGATTCCTAATATATACCCCACTACCATTGCCGACATCGTAAACGAAGTTAACTTTAAATAAAAATTCCCTTCTGTTCCATATACTCCTAATTCTTTACCGAAAGCTCCAATAGAATCTCCTGCTAAAACTTCGGCAGACAAATACAGCATTAAAGTGATTACTCCTAAAACCAATTGAGGGCGTTTGAACGCATTTCTCATTTGTTTAAAAATACTCAAATGCGTTACATTTCCATCCTCATCCAGATCGATTTCGGGAAGCGGCGACAGCTTTACCAGAAGCGCCAAAACCATAATAATCAATCCCATATAAAGGTAAGGTCTTTGCAATTGCAATGCAAGAGAATTTAAAGCATTTGATTTTGAAACCGAATCCAGCAATGCTATTTTATCTGCCGTAAACTCCTGCATATTAGATAAAACCAAAGCTGTCAATAGCAATGGCGCCACAAATCCTGCTAGTTTATTCGCGATTCCTAAAACGCTAATTCTGGCTGCAGCACTTTCTCTGGGACCAATTACGACTACATACGGATTTGATGCTGTCTGCAAAATTGCCAAACCGGTTCCCATTACAAACAATGCAATTAAAAACAATAAAAAAGTCCGGCTTTCGGCAGCGGGATAAAACATAAACGCGCCCGCAGCAATGATCAGTAATCCTAACGAAATTCCGTTTTTATACCCTACTTTTTCAATGACCCAGGATGATGGAATTGCCATTACAAAATAAGCTATGTAAAAAGCAAAAGTTACAAAATAAGCCTGAGAAGAGGTTAACTCACAAGCCAACTGAAAAAATGGAATTAAAGGACCGTTAAGCCAGGTTACAAAACCGAGAATAAAAAATAATGCGGTTAAAATGACCATCGGAATAATAGTACTCCTTTTTTCTATTTGTAAGGCACTTTCAATGTTTGACATAATACTTTTGGTTGATTGTTAATAGATTAGTTGTTTTTTTTCTATCTAAAATAACATCAACTTTTCTGCAAATATATTGCAATTAAAACACAGTTTAATGCGTTTTTTTTGCAAATTTAAAACAAAAGTAGTCTAATAAGTTGTACTTATTCGTAAATTAGATATCAATTTTTTGTTAATTTTTTCTAGGCTTGCCAGTCTAAAACCGGATAATACTCCTTTAAATAGGCTTTGACAACGGCAATATCTTCTTTGGCAGTTAAGTCAGGAACGTGCTCTGAAAACGGAATTCCTAAAGTGGTATTGGGATGTTCTTTTACCGAATTTAAAAGTACGGTTGGCAGTTCTTTTTCGTCTCTCTCGGGATGAACGGGACAATTTTTAAGATGTGTATATAAAGTACTTCCATTGAACTTAAAAGCATTCATGCTTACTCTGATTTTTCCCTCAACATCTTTATAATCGGCTAAAACATCCGCAGAAGGTTTTTCGAGAATATCTAATAATTGATTGTTCCGATCTAATTTGGCAATGGCAAAACGCGAAATCCTTTCAGAAGGAAATTCCAACGCATCACGATCGTAAGCGATAAAAGCATTTGGACTATCGGTTTCCCTAAGTGCCAGCAAAGCTGCTGCGGAATATAAATTATCACTATTGCAAACCGAGTATTCCTGCAAGTTTAATTCCGGAAATTGTTCTACAGCCTGAAACAAGGCATCGGCTGTACCAAAAGGTTTTACTCTTCCTTCGGGAATATATTGTACAGCAAATGAAATATTGAGTCCGTGAAAATCATTATTAAGATTTTGACTTCCATAAAATTCTTTAAACAACTCGCCTTGTTCTCCTATAATAATATAAATATTTTTATATCCTGCTTTTTTGGCATTCAATAAAAGATAATCCAATAAAGGTCTTCCGCTTGCGCCAACGCCAATTAAACCTTTACTTCTTTCGTTTGCCTGAGCAATTTCTTCCGCTGATAAATTATCAAGAACGGCTTCTTTTTTCATTCGGGATGATGCTCCACCTGCCAGAATAACTAAATTGTTGTGCATATTTATTTTTTAAATTTCGATATTTTCTATAATTCTCACGCCTGGATCTACGGCCACTGCATAAGCTTCTTCTGCACCGGCTTTTAAAAGGGCTTCGATTACGGCAGCTTCTTTTTCAGGATTAGCAATTACCACAATACTTCCGCCGCCGCCGGATCCTACAATTTTAGCTCCGTAAGCTCCTGCACGCAAAGCCGCATTGATCATATCATCGATTCTTGGTACTGTAATTTTCAATAAATCGCGCAAAACTTCGTGATGCTGATTCATTAAGGCTCCAATTTTTTTGAGATCTAAAACAGGTTTTTCGAATTGTTTTAGGGCTTCTTTGGTATAATGGTAATTTTTCAGGGCAGCTTCGAAAAAAGGAATCAACCGATCCGGTAAACAATTTCTGTAGCGATCTATATCTTCTATTTCAGATGTATTCAAATCAAAATCAGGGAAATTTTGTTTTACAGTACCAATAGACATTAAGGCATTTCCTTTTATTTCGCCTATCAAGCCAATAGTTTCTTTTGGGATACCGGAAACTCCGGTTATTAAACCTTTCAGATCGGTTCTGATTACCTTAAACGAGAAAGGTTCTTTTGTATTAATGTATACCACATTCCCTACCCCAATGCTAAAATGATCCATCATTCCGCCTGGTTCACCGTGTTCTAAAACCTCAGATTCATATCCAACTTTGGCTATGAATTCCGGACTAACTTCGTGATCTACTCCATAAGCATCAATCAAAAACCGAATCCAGGCCATTAATAAAGCCGATGAACTCGATGTTCCGGAATTTATGGGTATATCTCCTGTAATTGTAATGTCGTAACCTACATTGGGCACACAGCCATATCGCCGCAATACCCGAAGCGAAGAAGCAAAATAATCCCGAGGTTCTAATGTATCGAAAGTAGCCTCGATATCAATGACCCTGATTTCGCCAATATCGATCATGTTTAACACAAACGTATTGCCATCATTTTGTTCAGCGGTTAGTTTTATATTTCGATCGATTGCACACGCTATAACAGGCAATCCTAAATAATCCTGATGATCTCCAAAGAGGCACGTTCGGCCGGGAGCTAATGAAGTAATTTTTTTCACTTATAAATTTTATAATAAAACATTGTAAAACAAATAATTACAACGTTAATAGGTTAAGAATTTCCTTTATTTTTTTGGTTTTGATTCTACGAAACTATAGATTATATTTTTATAAAACAAGAAAAAAAACAAAAATGTGCTCGAACACACCATGTAAATGTTCTCGAGCACACTAATTATTCCAACAATATTTTTCTAAATAATTAAACCAAAGTTTCTATATTTGCTTATATGGATAAAAAGTACACTATTAAGGATATAGCAAAAATGGCCGGAGTTTCGAAAGGAACTGTAGATCGTGTTTTGCATAACAGAGGAAAAGTTTCTCCAACGGCGCTGGATAAAATTAATGAAGTATTGAACGTCATTAATTATGAGCCTAACTTAATTGCCCGTAATTTAAAAAACACAAAAATTTACCGTATTTGTGTTTTGCTTCCGGATCCGGAAATAGATCCGTATTGGCTTCCGTGTGTTAACGGAATTCAGGAGGCTAAAACCGAGTTTAAAGCTTACGGTGTTATCATAGAAACGCATTACTTTAATCCGGAAAGCAAAAAATCATTTTTAAACGCACATGAAAATATTCTTAAGCAGTCGCCTGATGCTGTTTTAATCGCGCCTTTATTTCATAAGGAAACACTGGAAATCGTAAAACAATATGACGAGCTGGAAATCATAGTGAATACTTTTAATAACCAGATTGAAGGCGAATCTATCAAAAGTTTTGTGGGTCAGGATTTGTATAAAAGCGGTCGTGTGGCTGCCAGTTTGATGAATTTGATTTTAACTGATGGGCAGATTGCAATTGTACATATTGATGAAAGCGTAAAAAATGCGGTTCACATGCAGGAAAAAGAAAAGGGTTTTAGAAATTATTTTGATGAAAAGAAAATTGCTGATTTCTCTTTAACTACTTTAAAATTAAAACATCCGAATGTTGAAAGTAAATTTTCTGCTTTTTTAGACGAAAATCCAAACCTGAAAGGAATTTTTATCACGACTTCTAAAGCGTATCAGATCGCTTCAATTTTAGCTCCTTTAAAAAATAAAAAAATTGCCATTATTGGTTACGATTTGGTCGAGAAAAATGTCAACTTCCTGAATCAGGGATTGGTTCATTTTTTAATCCATCAAAATCAAAAAAGACAGGCTTATTTAGGTGTGAGTACTTTAGTAGAACATTTTATATTCAGGAAAGATATTCCGGAAACAATCTTGTTGCCTATTGATATTATTAATGTGGAGAATGCTTCGTTTTACGTATCGTAATGATTTAGCCACGAAGACACAAAGACACAAAGGTTTTTGTTTTATCTCTCACAAATTCACAAAGACGCTAAATTTTATAGCTTTTTTATAAATCTTAAAAAAAAGTTACAAAGATAGTAACTTAAAAACTGAGCAGTTTTGCGTCTTTGCGAGATTAATTTTTTCACTCTTATAACAAAACAAACTTCCCAAACGAAGAAGTGATATGAAAATTAGGCGTTTCGGTATTGGGGTTTACCCATGAAATCCAGACGGGTTCGTATTGCAGATTTTCGACCACAGGGAATTTTGCCCTGAAAACTCCGGCTTCAATTGTATTGTTCTGTATTAAATTCAAATCTTTTAAGGATTGAATACTAATTCTGCCTTCAACAGTAAATGAAATTTCATCTTTTGAAGTTTGTACTTCTATATGATTTTTAGGCCATTTCCAGTTAAAATCAAAATTCTTATCCGGATGTGCTTTAAAATCCATTATTCTTCCATCCGTATCGATTTCCAGGCAATAATATGGATTTAAGGATTCATTAGTTCTAAAAAACAATTCAACCCGATCTGAGTTTGCTATACTTGTGAAACTGTTATCTTTTTGATCGATAAAAATATCGGCATCAAAAACCCTAAAATTGAAATAGAAATTTTCAAGATCCCACATTGCCCTGAATTCTATTTTCGAAATGGGATCTTTTTTCCATGGAGAACAAAAATCAGTTAAACAATTTGCTTTTTCCCAAAAAGATAAAGCTGAAATTTCATTTAATTTTTGCTGTTTTTTTTCTATTAAAACTACTTGATATTCTTTCACGATTTTGACTCTTAATTTTTGTTAATTTTTTAACCATTGAAATTCTAAAAATGATCAAAAATACGATCGTTCTTTTTTGTGTTTTTCAGGATTACTAATGTAGTTTAAAATTTAATAAAAAAAAGCTTCAAACCTAATCCTGTAAAATCCTTTGAATATTGATTTTTCAATAAATAAACCTATAAGAAAATCCTGTTTAATTATTAAACATTCAATCTTACCATTGCGAAATTCATAACATTTTAAACAAACATCATTTATTATTCACTTAAATAACAATTTAGCATAAATAAAGCTCAAATAAACAACCTCTTTTATTTCCAAATTATTTTAGAATAATCACACGAATTTAAGTCAAAAAAAACGTTTTGCATAATTTTATGTGCTCGAGAACATAAATTTTGTGTGTTCGAGCACATTTTTCGTGTTTTTTCTTGTTTAATAAAAATATAATCAATAGTTTCGTCAGACATTAATCTTAAAACTAAGTTAATTACGGAAAATTTTGAGCAGATTTCGCGCTTCAAAAACGAATAAAAAGGGAAGAAATAACCAGTAATTAGATTAAAAAACAAAGGGATTACTTTATTAAAAGAAACAATTCAATTAAAAACCAAATAACACACAGCATGAATTTTCTCATCAAAAAAGAAATCTAAAACCTACAAACAAAAAAACAACTTAATCATTAACCAAAACCATTCAAAGTATGAAATTATTAACCCAAAAAAAACCTAGGGATTTTCGGATTAACAATCTGGCTGGTAAAGAAATCAAAATCACACTTCTTTCCTTATTAGCTTTTACATTTCAAGCTTCAGCAGCTACATCAATAAATACATCATACAAAAACAAAACTTCGATATTTTTTGAGAAAATCGTAAAAGGAAAAGTAACCGATCAAAAAGGACTTCCTATAGCTGGTGCAAATGTTATTGTAAAAGGCAGCCCAACTGGTGTACAAACAGATGTTGATGGAAGTTTTGCCATTACTGTTACTGACAATGCTACCAAACTTATCATAACATATATTGGTATGGAAGATCAGGAAGTAACCATTGGAACCGCCCCGCTAAAAATTGTCATGAAAGAGGTTGGACAAAAATTAGAAGAAGTGGTTGTAGGTTATGGTAAAGCCAAGAAAAAGGATTTAACAGGTTCCGTAAGTTCTATTGGTAAAGACAACCTTAACTTAGGCGGAACTATTTCTAACGTTGGTCAGGCTTTGCAAGGACGTGCCTCCGGAGTTCAGGTACAACAAAACAGTTATGCCCCGGGAAGCAGCCCGTCGATTGTGATTAGAGGAGGAAACTCACTGAACACTTCTAACGCGCCATTGTATGTGGTTGACGGATTTATTACCAGTACCGGTGCCCAGATTAGCCCAAATGATATTGAGAATATTCAGATTCTAAAAGATGCTTCTTCTACTGCTATCTATGGTGCCAGAGGAGGAAACGGGGTAATTTTGATTACAACCAAAAAAGGAAAATCTGGTAAAATGCAGGTTGAAGCTGAAATTTCAGATGGTTTTCAGAATATCATCAAAGAACCTTCTTTATTAAACGGACAACAATATGCCAATATCCAGAATGCAATTGCCATTGAAAACGGCAGACCTCCGGTTTTTCCATCCAGTTTTCCTGTTGCAAATACCAACTGGTTTAAGGCGGCAACGCGTCCCGGAGAAGTTATTAACAGAACAATTACTTTTAGCGGAAGCGATAAAACATCTAAATTTTTTCTTTCCGGAAATTATCTAAAACAAACCGGAGCACTAGAAAATACTGATTTTACCCGATATACGGTGAGAATGGGTGGTGAGAAAAGATTTAACGAAAAATTAAATATGGGAACCAATGTCTATGGTGCTTCAAGCGACGGACATAATAGTGATTTTGGAGACAATATTTTATCTCCAATGTATTCTATTCAAACCGCTGCCCCTAATCTTCCTATTTATAATGCTGACGGATCGTATTATAAATATCAGGGAAAAGACAATGCTTTAGCACTTTTATTAGAACCAACAGATCACACGATCAATAGATTGGCCAACGGAAATATGTTTTTAGATTATGAAATCATTAAAGGTCTTACCTATCATTTTGGTGCAGGTGCTGAATGGCAGGAAAACATTCAGGGAAAATACACTCCAAGAACACTGGTTGCAGGAGCTGCCCTTAACGGAACAGGATCTGAGGAAAACAAAACCTATTTTAGGTGGAGTACAGAACAATATTTAACTTATAAATTCAATATCAAAGAGAAAAATTCGTTTTCTGTAATGATAGGAACCTCCAATCAAAAAGATAGTTACGAAAGAATGAAAGCTTCAGGTTCCGGTTTTTCTAACGATTTATTGACATACTACAACCTTCAGGGTGCTGCGGTTTATTTGAAACCGGAAACTGAAAAAACGGAGACTAAACTAACGTCTTATTTTAGCAGGTTGAACTACGCTTTTGATGATAAATATCTGGTTTCGTTTACCATCAGAAAAGATGGTTCCTCTCGTTTTGGTCCAAACAATAAATTCGGGATTTTCCCTTCCGGAGCCATTGCCTGGAAAATTTCTAACGAATCTTTCATGCAAAACCAAACTACTTTTTCTGAACTAAAACTAAGAGCCAGTTATGGTATTACCGGAAATGACGGTATTGGAGACTATGCCTACATGAACAGACTAACTTCATGGGGAGTAACAATTGCTCCGGGAAGTTTTGTGGGTGGTACAGAACCAAATAACTTAGCCAACCCGGATTTAAAATGGGAACAAACCGCTCAAACCAACTTGGGTCTGGATATGGGATTCTTCAATGATAAACTGACTGCTACAATAGATGTTTACGAAAAAAGAACGACAGATGCCCTTTTGAATGTTCCTGTTGGAGGATGGTGGGGATTTGATGTGCAAAGAGTGAACTCGGGAGTAATTCAAAACCGAGGAATCGAATTGGGTATCAGTAGTACCAATTTCAGAAACGATAAATTTTCCTGGACCACATCCTTAAATGTTGCTTATAATAAACAAGAAATAATATCACTTGCTGACAATGTCAAAATTATTAGTACCAACACTTCTAACCCAAGCGGAACTGTCTCGGGTCAGGAATTCACAAGACTGGTTCCTGGAAAAGAGATGGGAGAATTATACGGTTATAAATATGCGGGAGTAATCAAAACCGGGGAAATTTATGCCGCTCAGCCTCTTTCTGTGGCCGGAGATCCAAAATATGTGGATGTTAATGGTGATGGAGTTATTAATGCTGACGACAGAACGTATTTAGGAAATTCTACTCCACATTATATTGCAGGATTAAACAATGATTTTAAATACGGAAATTTTGATTTGAATATTTTCTTTCAGGGAGCTTTCGATTATTCAGTTTATAATATGACTAAAATGGTTGGCGAATCGTCTACAAGTACAGATGCTTTGAATCGTTGGGTAGCCGGTGTCAATGAAAACACAGACATTCCGAGAGACGGCTATTACAAAAGTAAATACGGAAGTTATGTAAACTCAAAATTTGTTGAAGACGCTTCTTATATCCGTTTAAAAAATGTTTCTATTGGATATTCTATTCCCGAAAGCGTATTAAAACAAGCTAAATTTATTGATAGCATAAGGTTGTATGCCATAGGACAAAATTTGCTGACGATCACCAACTATTCCGGAAATGATCCCGAAGTAAATGCCCATACCTCTAGTGTTACATCACAAAACCTGGGCGGAGGAATCGATTTTAACTCATTCCCGGCTTCACGAACATTCATTCTGGGTATTAAAGTAGCGATCCACTAGTCTAAAGAGCTTTTTTAGTAACATTAAATTTATTACAATGAAAAAATATACAATACTATTCCTTTTACTTACCGCCGGTGCACAATTTTCGTGCAATCAGGATCTTGAGCCTACGGTATACAGTAATCTGACCAATACCAATGGATTTCAGACAAAATCAGATGCCATAGCGTCCGTTAATTCTATTTACGGAAGATTAAAAGGGCCATCTGTAGGAGATAACTTTTCGTACTGGGCAACAAGACACTTTGCTTTGACGGATATTGCAACAGATCTGGGGCATTGCCAATTTGGGGGAGATCCGGGACAATTGTCTCTGGGAACCTGGAGTTCAACAAATGGTTTACTTCTTGAAGATTGGAAATCAATGTATAAATTGATTGCTAATGCCAACTTTGCGATCTTTAATATTACTCAAATGAGTGGAATTACAGCGGCAGAAAAAGCACAATTTATAGCCGAAGCCAAATTTTTAAGAGCTTCTGCCTATATGGATTTAACGGATGCCTGGGGACCTGTAATCTTAATCACAGAAGCTAATTTGGGAAATCCTAATTATTTAGACCAGACACCGCCGTCGTCAGTTGAAGAAATTGATACTTTTATCATCAAAGAATTAAATGAAGCGGCTATTGTGCTTCCTGTTAATTACAAAGCAAATCCTATTTATGAAACTAATGATGTGGGACGTGCTACAAAAGGTGCTGCACTTACTTTATTGGCAAAATTATACCTGCGCAATCACGATTGGCAAAAAGTAGCTACTTTAACTCAGCAAGTAATGAATCTAAATGAATACAGCCTTTTCCCAACTTACTTAGGATTGTTCAAAGAAAGTAACAAATGGTGCAGTGAAAATATCTTTTCTTCATTGAGTGACGCCAATACAAACGGAACAGAATTACTGAATCACTTTGGGCCAACTGATCATCCTCTTGTACAAAACAGATGGCAATATTATACCGTAAACTGGGACTTCTACAACACGTTTGGTGATGAAGACGAAAGAAAAGAATGCTTTTTCCCTGAATTTATGGGCAGTGATGGCTTATTGCACAAACAGGCACCGTCTTTAGGTGCTCAGCCACCAAAAGGAGAACTTTATATGCCGGACGTATCGACCAGAAAATATGCAGATGATGAAACGACTACTTATTATGATGGTCATAGTGTAAACATATTGCGTTATGCTGATGTATTATTAAGCAGAGCCGAAGCCCTGAACGAAATTAGCGGTCCAACAACTGAAGCGATAGATCTTATCAATAAAGTAAAAGCAAGATCACATGCTAAACTATTAGTGTTATCAGATTACACGCAATCTTCTTTACGAGATGCTATTTTGCAGGAAAGAGGATGGGAATTTTTCTTTGAAGGAAAACGCCGTCAGGATTTAATCAGGATGAACAAATATGATGTTCTTGTCAATGCCTATCATTTAAGAGTGGGTGAAGCTGCACAAGTCAAGATGCCACAAAACAAATATTATACATATCCGCAAAGTCAGGTTGATCTTAACCCTAAGTTAAGCAACGCCGACAGGCAATAAAGAAGTTCAATCAGGAATAGACAGGCTTTACAATGTCTATTCCTGATTTTTATACAAAAAAGTACTTTTCTGTTTCATAAAAGAAGCCTTTCAGATGATCAAAAAATTAATAATAAAAGGAAGTTTTATTTTGGCATTACTTGCATTAGTAAGCTGTTCTAAAAATCAAGGCAATGTGATCACAAATATCATTATTGGAACTCATAGCAACAACGAATTGAAGATTCAGATCGATGTTATTACGAATGAAGAGGTACAGGTATATGCCGAATATTGGTCTGATAAAGACGGAATCAAAAACAAAATAACTTCTCCGGTATCAAAAACAGGTCTCTCCCACTCTTTGGTACTTTGCAATATTATTCCTGAAACCAATTATAGCTATCAATTGGTTACTGTTCAAAACAAAGAAAAAGTTACCAGTAAAGTATACACCTTTAAATCTCGAAAATTACCGGAATGGCTGCAAAAACAATTCAAAGCAAATTGTCCTAAACCGGAATTATTGCCTCAAAATTTCAAAAAAGGGTTTATGCTTTTAGCCAAAAGAGAAACTCCCGGAGTTGCGTATATTGTTGATTACAAAGGCAATTTAAGATGGTATCATACTGTAGAAGGAACAGGATTTAAAGTGACTCATTATACCAAAGAACAAAGTATTATTGCTATTCTGGGAAAAAATGATGAACCTACAAGTTACGGCAGCGAAATTCTTGAAATTAATTTGCAGGGCGATACCCTAACACATATTAAAAAAGGACAAGGCGATTTTAAACAAGTCATTCATCATGAAATTATAAAGAAATCGGCGAACGAAATTGTCACTATAACTGTCGAGCAAAAAATAATGGATTTAACTTCTATTGGAGGAAAAAAGAACGATACAATCAACGGTGACGGAATTCTAATTTTAGACCGAAAAGGAAAACAACTCTGGAAATGGAGCGTTTTTGATGATCTAGATCCAATGAAAGATAAGAATTTACTAAAAAACAAAAAGGACTGGACGCATGCCAACAGCCTTAATTATGATAAAGACGGCAATTTTTTACTCTCTTTTTACAACAACGGTCAAATCTGGAAAATTGATGCCAAAACCGGAAAAGTGCTTTGGAAATTAGGTAAGGGAGGAAACATGAAAATGTCTGGTGATAGTAATTTCTCACAAGCCCATGCCGCACACATTAACCAGGAAGGAAGTTTACTGTTTTTTGATAATGGTGTTGACAAAAAACAATCTTCTGTTTTTGCTTTAAAAGTAGATGAAAAAGGAAAATCGGTAACACTGGATTTTCATATAAAGCTTCCAAAAGATATTTATAATGACAGAATGGGAAGCGCTTATAGGATCGACAAAGAAAACATTTTAGTTTGTTGCTCAAAACGACATATCACAGTTTTAACCAATAAACAAGGAGTTTTAATCTGGGCATTAGAATCGGAAATTCCGCCTTATCGTGTGGAGTTTATTCCGGAAGAAAAGATGAAGCCGTTTCTTATTAATTAAAAAACATTGACTTTTCTAAAATAAATACCTGACAGGTTTTTAAAACCTGTCAGGCTAAAAATAGTAAACATGAAAAAAATAATTCTTATTGGTTTGTTTGCAGCATTGCCAATTGTTGTTTTCAATTCCTGCAATACTTCAACTTCGCAAACATTAGCGGCAAAAAGCGCCGATGATGATTCGTATATTACAATAGACACATCAAAAATTCCGGACGATCAATTTGGAGAATCAGTACGTTACGGAAGGGAACTGATGCTGAAAACAGCCTATTATATTGGTCCTAATGGGATCAACGGAAAATATCTGGGCAATAAAATGAATTGTACCAATTGCCATCAGGACGCGGGTACAAAACCTTACGCTTTCAATTTAATGTCGTCTCACGATAATTATCCGCAATACCGCGGACGTGAAAATAAAGTGCTTACACTTGCTGAACGCGTTAACAATTGCATCATGCGTCCTCATTCCGGAAAACCCCTTCCGCTTGACGGAAAAGAAATGGTGGCTTTTCTATCGTATTTTAAATGGATCAGTAAATTTGTTCCGAAAGATGGCAATTTTAAAGGTGCTAAAAACTTAGAAATAGAATTTCCTGATGTAGCCGCAAGTCCGGAAAGAGGAAAAGCATTGTTTGTAGAAAATTGCGCCCGTTGCCACGGAAATAATGGCGAAGGACAATACAATGCCGATAAATCAGGTTATACCTACCCTCCGCTTTGGGGCGAATACGGATACCAACCTGGTTCCAGCATGCATAGAGTAATTAAACAGGCACAATGGTTAAAAAGCAATATGCCATATGATAAAGTAACACTCGGAAAACCTTATCTTACAGATGAACAAGCGCTTGATATTGCAGCATACGTAAACGATGATGCCATACACACAAGACCCAACCCAAAAACATTTGATTACCCGAACAAAATGGGCAAACCTATTGATTACGCACACAGTCCTTTTAGCGATAACTTTTCTGAAGAACAACATAAATACGGACCTTATAAACCGATAATCGCATATTGGAAAAAGAATGGATGGAAAGCTGTTTACTAACTTTTAAATCAAGCATACCCTTTTAACCTGAATATCAAAACAATGAAACTAAACTCACACAACAAACAAATTTTAAGCCGAATATTGATTATGTGCTTTTTCATTCTCAGCATTCCGTTGACTGCACAAATCAAATACACGGATGGTAATGACAGCTGGAATCCTAATAAATTAGGAAATCATCGTGTTGCAGTCGCATTTTCCGGTATAGGAAATGTAGCGAAAACTACTATAGAATGGCGCAGAAGAGATGAAAATCCGGAACTTAAAAAAATTATTGTTCAGGATGCTTCAGGCAAAGAAATTCTTAATACCAAAACCGAAAATATCAACAGAGAAAACGGAACCATTTTCTTTGAGCCTGTTTCAGGAAAAGGAACGTATTATGTGTATTACATGCCCTATATAGACGAGGGCGACGCTAATTATCCAAAAGGAGTTTATGCCAAACCAGAAAATAAAGCTGATGCACAATGGTTGTCTAAAATCAAAACGAATATAGCAGACAATTGTACAGTTACAGAAATTCAGAGTATCAATGCTTTCAACAGTTTTTATCCAATGGAAGTCATTGCAACTGCGGCTGAAACCAAAGATCTTATTGCAAAAAACAACGGGAATTCATTCCTGGTATTCCCGGAAGACAGATTATTTTCTATCCGTATGAAAAATGATTTACCGCAAAGATGGATTCAAAAAGGAGTTCAAAATACTTTTTCAGATACGGCATTAAAAGGTGAATATCTGGCTTTTCAATTGGGTGTTTATGCGTTACAGGATTTAAAAGATGTAAAAGTTACTTTTTCGGATTTAAAAAATAGTAACGGAGAAACCATTTCAGCAAAAAACATCAATTGTATCAATACGGATGGGGTGAAATATGATGGAAATCTTTTCTCCGCTAACGTTTCCGTTTCAAAAGGAAAAATCCAGGCAATGTGGTGCGGCATCGATGTTCCTCAAACTGCTGCTGCCGGGACTTATACCGGAAAAGCAACAGTTGTTGCTGATGGAAAATCTACCCCAATAACACTTCAGATAACTGTAAAAAATGAAGTGACCAAAAACGGAGGAATTGATTCTCCGGAAAAAATGACACGCCTAAAATGGCTAAACTCTACTTTAGCTCAGGAAAATACAGTAATTGCACCTTATACACCATTGGTTGTAAAAGATGCTGAAATATCTTTATTAGGCAGAAAACTCGTTTTAGGAACAAATGGTTTCCCAACTCAAATCCAGACTTTCTTTACTTCTGAAATGACTACTACAAGTACAAAAGCTAATGATATTTTGAGTGCACCAATAGCATTTCATTTTATAGATGCTGCAGGAAAAGAAACTTTAAAATGGAAAAACACAGGGATTAAATTCACTAAAAAAGAAGCCGGAACTGTTTCCTGGGAAAGTACTTCTACTTCTCAATCACTTCAAATGGATGTAAATGGCGCTATTGAATTTGATGGTTTTTTACATTATAGCGTAAAAATTACAGCTCTTGAAGATGCTGCTTTCAATGACATTAACTTTCAATTGCCAATGCAGCCTTCATCAGCAAAATACATGATGGGATTAGGTCAAAAAGGCGGAGATCGTCCTGCAACTTTTGACTGGAAATGGGATGTAGCTCATAAAAATCAAGATGGTGCCTGGATCGGGAATGTAAACTCAGGATTGCAATTTTCTTTGAGAGACGAAAAATACAGCCGTCCGTTAAACACGAATTTCTATTTGCAAAAACCTTTATTATTACCAACTTCATGGGGTAACGAAAACAAAGGTGGAATCACGATCACTCCAAACCAAAAATCAGTTTTGGTAAATGCCTATAGCGGAGCACGCAGCATGAAAAAAGGAGATGTTTTGTATTATAATTTCACTTTACTAATTACACCATTCCATACGATAAACACCGATTTTCAATGGGATACCAAATTCTATCACAAATACAGCCCAATTGATTCTATTGCTAAAACTGGCGCAACAGTAATCAATATTCACCATGCAAATGCCATTAATCCGTATATCAATTATCCTTTTATTGAATTTAAAAAGATGAAAAGTTATATCGATGAAGCACATGAAAAAGGATTAAAAGTTAAAATTTACAATACCGTTAGAGAGGTTTCGAACAAAGCTTACGAAACTTTTGCTCTAAGAAGCTTAGGTCACGAAATTTATTCTCCGGGAAAAGGCGGTGGATTCTCCTGGTTGCAAGAACATGTTGGTGATGACTATATCGCAGCATGGTTTGTTCCTGAAATCAAAGATGCTGCAATCGTAAACAGCGGTATGAACCGTTGGCACAATTATTATGTTGAAGGAATGAACTGGCTTACTCAAAACGTTGGTATTGATGGGATTTATCTGGATGATGTTGCCTTTGACAGGATCACGATGAAACGTATCAAAAGAGTATTAACAAAAGACGGACATCCCGGAATCATTGATTTACACAGTGCAAACCAATACAACAAAAGCGACGGATTTAATAATAGTGCCAATTTATATATGGAACACTTTCCGTACATCAATAAACTTTGGTTTGGAGAATATTTTGATTACGAAAAAAACCAACCTGACTTTTTCTTAACAGAAGTAAGCGGAATTCCTTTCGGATTAATGGGTGAAATGCTTCAGGACGGAGGAAATCCGTGGAGAGGAATGGTTTACGGAATGACCAACAGATTGCCTTGGAGTAATAACGCAGATCCTAGAAATATCTGGAAATTATGGGATACTTTCGGAATTAAAGGTTCTGAAATGATTGGATATTGGAGTGAAAACTGTCCGGTAAAAACAACCAACGATAAAGTTTTGGCAACAGTTTACAAAAAGAACGGTTCAGCTTTAATTTCTATTGCAAGCTGGGCAGATGCTGATGTAAAAGTAAAACTGAACATTGATTGGAAAAAATTAGGCATCAATCCTGCTAAAGCAACGATTACAGCTCCGGAAATCACCAATTTCCAACCTGCACAAACCTTTACTGCAACGGATGAAATTCCGGTAACAAAAGGAAAAGGTTGGTTGTTGATTGTGAAGTAATATTAATCAAACTAAAAGTGAGTATTTGTGCCGTTAGGTACAAAATGTTGGTAGAAAACATAGGTCAGCGAGACTATATCAAGCGTGCCGTAGGTACGCAACAAAACGATATTCATTGCGTACCTACGGCACGCTAAATTTATTCAAATTCATTTTTTTTCTACCAACATTTTGTACCTAACGGCACATTTAAATATAAATTACATCAATTGACATAAACGAAATCATTTGAAATCTTTTTATCCCGATAGTCATCGGGAGTAGCAAAAAAATAACCACAAAAATTAGCTCTCCATATGAAACTAAGACCATTTATATCCATTTTGCTCTTTGGAAGCCTGTTTGTCACCGCACAAAATAAACCAACCATAAAAGAATACAAAAAAGTATTCACTACTTATCCGTTTTCAGATCCCGATCCTATCCCGAAACCCGATACGAAAACCTATCCGTACTTTCGTTTTGATGGTTTTACTGACAAACCAGTTCAAAAAGAATGGAAAGTAATCGAATTGGAAAATGATTATATCAAATTGATGATTTTACCTGAAATAGGTGGAAAAGTCTGGTCGGCTATAGAAAAATCAACCGGAAAAGATTTTGTGTATAACAATCATGTCATAAAATTCAGGGATATTGCCATGCGTGGTCCGTGGACAAGCGGCGGCGTTGAAGGCAATTATGGTATCATAGGTCATACGCCAAATTGTGCCACTCCTGTTGATTACACCACTATAACCCGAGAAGACGGAAGTGTAAGTTGTGTTATTGGAGTTTTGGATTTACTGACCCGAACTTCGTGGAAACTAGACATCAATTTACCAAAAGATAAAGCTTATTTTACAACCAATTCATTTTGGTTCAATTCGACCGAAGCTGAGCAACCTTATTATACCTGGATGAATACGGGAATCACAGCTTCAAACGATTTACAGTTTATTTATCCCGGACAAAGCTATATTGGTCATAACGGCGAACATAATGCGTGGCCAATGGATAAAGAAAATGGCAAAGATTTATCATTTTATAAAAACAATGATTTTGGCGGTTATAAATCCTATCACGTATTCGGGAAATATGATGATTTCTTTGGAGGCTATTACCACGATGAAGATTTCGGGATGGGAAGATATGGCAACCACGACGACAAACCCGGTAAAAAAATATGGATTTGGGGATTGTCACAACAAGGTATGATTTGGGAAAAATTATTAACCGATACTGACGGTCAATATGTAGAAGTACAAAGCGGAAGATTATTCAATCAGGCGAGTGAAAGCAGTAGTTTAACGCCTTTCAAACAACGCTCGTTCGCCCCTTATCAAACAGATTCCTGGACCGAATACTGGTTTCCGGTAAAACAAACTAAGGGTTTTGTAAAAGCCAATAATTATGGTGCAGTCAATGTAAAAAATGAAAATGGCTGGCTGAAGATCTACTTTTCTCCACTTCAAAAACTAAACGAAAAGTTAGAAGTTTTTGATAATGGTAAAAAAATATATTCTAAAGATATTTCGGTAAACACTTTACAAGTATTCAAAGATTCGATTGAGGTTGATGTTGAAGAAAATAAATTAAGACTGACAATTGGAGAAAATAAACTGGTTTGGAATTCAGCTCCCGAAGATGGAAACCTAAATCGTCCTGTGGAAATTCCAAAAGATTTCGATAACAATTCGGTTTATGGATTATACCTTCAGGGAAAAAATTATATAGCTTTTAAGGATTATATAAAAGCAGAAGAAAAACTAGCGGCTTGTCTGAAAAAAGATCCCAACTACGCTCCTGCCCTTTCTGATCTGGCATCGTTGCAAATCAGAAAATTTCAATATGCTGAAGCTGTTATTTCGGCAAGCAAAGCTTTGGCAATCAACACTTATAATCCTGCGGCCAATTATTATTATGGTCTTGCAAATTTACATTTAGGAAATAGCATCGACGCAAAAGATGGTTTTGATATTGCCGCGTCAAGTGTAGAATTCCGCAGTTCAGCTTATACGGCTTTAAGCCAAATTTATTTTACTGAAAATGATCAGGCAAAAGCTATTGAATATGCCGAGAAAAGTTTGCTAAACAATCAATACAATTTAGAAAGTTTACAACTGCTTGCGGTAATTTATCGCTTGCAAAATAATTCCGCGAAAGCGAGTGAAATTTTAAATGCAATTAATAAAGTAGATCCGTTAAATCATTTTGCTGGCTTTGAAAAGTTTCTTTGGGAGAAATCAGACACATCAAAAGACCATTTTACATCGCTGATAAAAAATGAAATGCCGGAACAAACCTATCTTGAATTAGGAATTTGGTACGAGCAATTAGGACGTAAGGAAGAAGCTTTAAAAGTTTTTTCTCTTGCAGCAGTTCCAAATCCTGAAATTGTATACTGGAAAGCATTTTTAGAAAACAAATCTGTTGATTTACGTCAAATTCAACCCGGAATTAGTTTTCCTTTCCGTCCTGAAACGGCGAATATTCTTCAGGATTTAATAATAAAAAATAATCAATGGCAATTGAAATATCATTTAGCATTGATCGAATGGAATCGCGATAATATTGCAAAAGCAAAAGACTTGTTTTTACAATGCGCTAATCAGCCAAACGATCCGGCTTTTTATGCGGCAAAAGCTTCATTGTTCAAAGATGATTCTCAATTGGTAATTTCCAGCCTGCAACAGGCTACTAAATTAGACCATCAAGGCTGGAGATATTATAAATTATTGGCTGAACACTATATCATTCAAAAACAATATGACAAAGCTCTGGCAATTACAGAACCATTTTATAAGAAACATAGAGAAAATTATTTAATGGGAATGTTATATGCTAAAACATTGCTACTGAATAAAAAATACGCTGCTGCAGATGCTTTCTTAACCAAACTGGAAATTCTTCCGTTTGAAGGAGCCACGGCAGGAAGACAATTGTATCATGAAGCGAAGCTAATGCAGGCTTTAGCCGAAATAAAAAACAAACAATATAAAAAAGCTTTGCAATTTATTGCCGATGCCAAATTGTGGCCGCAAAATTTAGGGGTAGGAAAACCTTATGAAGAAGATATCGACGAAAGGCTGGAAAACTGGTTAGATTATCTCTGTTACACAAATTTGGGAAATAATGAAAAAGCAACAAAATCAGTACAGAAAATAGTTGCTTTTAAACCAAAACTAGACAATACTGTACTAAACTTTTTACCGGCAAATCAATTGGTTTCTGCATGGGCAATCGAAAAAACTTCTTCCGCACAAAAAGCTCAGGAATGGCTGCAAAGTCAGGCTAAGTTATATCCGGACAATAAAATTGTTCAGTGGTCTTTACTGGTTTACACCAAACAACCATCAGATATTCTAACTGCGGACGAGAAAGATGGAGAAGTCCGAATTATCGAGAAACTTTAAGTCCTTTTGAGCATAATATTTAAACACATAGAAACATAGTTTATTGCATTCTGAAAAAGACGTTACACTTAAAATACATCACATAACACTATGCCAAAAAATTGAGATTTTCTTTAAAACAGCTTAAGGCTAATTTTAAATCTATATTTCTATGTGTTTAAAAAGACACCATTATCAAAAAATAAACTTTACAAAAAAAATAAAATGAACAAGCTATTTTTAAAATATACCGTTTTTAGCCTTATCTGTATGATGGGTCAAAAAACAGTCGCTCAAAATGCTGATCAAAAAAAAGATCCTTTATCCATTTATAGAGTTACGGCATTAAAAGTGAATGATTTAGTTCACACCAAACTGGAAGTCTCTTTTGATTATGGAAAACGTTATTTGTACGGAAAAGAATGGCTGACGCTAAAGCCTCACTTTTACGAAACCGATTCGCTTACCTTAGATGCCAAAGGAATGGACTTTAAGGAAATTGCTATTATTGACGGGAAAAAGAGTATTCCGTTACAATATACCTATGACAATGAACAGCTTTTTATCACTTTAAACCGAAAATACAAAAGCACCGAAAAGTATACGCTTTTCATTCATTACACAGCAAAACCCGAAGAGCTAAAAACAAAAGGAGGCCAAACTATCACGGATTCAAAAGGATTGTATTTTGTAAATCCTGACGGAAAAGGCGATAAACCGGTACAAATCTGGACGCAAGGCGAAACCGAGGCTTCTTCTTGCTGGTTCCCTACAATTGATAAACCGAATCAGAAAACAACATCTGAAATTGCAATGACTGTCGAATCAAAATATACAACTTTATCAAACGGTAAATTGGCTTTGCAAAAAGTCAACAAAAATGGCACCAGAACGGATATCTGGAAAATGGAGCAACCCAACGCTCCGTACTTATTTATGATGGCGGTTGGAGATTTTAAAGTTTACAAAGACACTTATAACGGTAAAGAAGTAAATTATTATCTGGAGCCGAAATATGCACCTTACGCCAAGCAAATCTTCGGGAAAACTCCGGACATGATGAACTTTTATGGCAAAATGTTAGGCGTAGAATATCCATGGGCAAAATATGCTCAAATTGTTTGCAGAGACTATTTTTCAGGAGCGATGGAAAATACTTCTGCTACTTTACACGGCGAATATGTTCAGAAAACCGCAAGAGAACTGCTTGATGACAATCAGGAAAGTACAGTTGCACACGAACTTTTTCACCAATGGTTTGGTGATTATGTAACCGCTGAATCCTGGTCGAATTTAACGATGAATGAATCTTTTGCCACTTTTGGTGAAGTACTTTGGCACGGGCATGATGCAGGACAAGATGCCGAAGACCGTTCTCGCTATGAAAAATTACAAAACTGTTTGCGTTCTTCTAAAGATGGAGTAAGCCCGCCTTTAGCTCGTTTTCATTACAAAAACAGAGACGATATGTTTGATAATATTAGCTACTCAAAAGGTTCTATTATATTATACGCAGCAAAAAACCAAATGGGCGATGCAGCATTTTTTAAATCACTGAATCATTATTTGACGACTAATGCTTATAAATCCGGAGAGACACATCAATTGCGTTTATCAATGGAAGAAATTACCGGAAAAGACTGGAGTCCTTATTTTAATCAATGGTATTATCAGGGAGGAAATCCAATCCTGAATATCGAATACGGATATGCGAACGGAAAAGCTACAATGGCAGTAAAACAAGTTCAGGACAATTCAGTTCAAACTTTTACACTTCCTCTAAAAGTTGATTTTTATGTCAACGGAACTAAAATCAGAAAGGATATTTTGATTGAAAAACGCGAACAAAATTTCAGTTTTGATATTCCCTCTCAACCGGAATTTATAGATCTTGATCCCGACAAAATTTTAGTAGGTCAGGTTTTAGACAACAAAAAAGTAACCGATTATTGGTACCAATACAAAAAGGTTCCTTCTTATTATAATAGGATTGAAGCGATAAAATTTGCCTCAAAAGATAAAAGTCACGAAGCTCAACTGATACTTCTAGCCGGTTTAGAAGATCAGCAAGAAGATTTAAGAGTACTTAGCATCAAAGCAATTGATCTGGGAGATAATCAAATAAAAGATGCCGCAATTAAAACCTTGCTGAACATCACTAAAAACGATCAAAAGACGATTGCGAGAGCGGCTGCACTTATAAAATTGGCTTCAACCAATAACAGTTCTTATAAAGCACTACTGATTGAAAACACCAAAAATCAATCTTATAATGTAATTGCTGCCGGAATCTGCGGATTATCAAAATTCTCAACTGACGAAGCTGACAAAGCTTTAGCTGCATTAGATGAAGACACCAAAAATCACGTAAACCCACTCATTAAAAAATTTGATAATCAAAAATATTAAGCAATCTCATTAGAGTAACATTGCATTGAAGGTAGTATTTTTTAAACATTGTTTGTTTTTTGAAGCCTCTCTAATCTGGTTCATTAGAGAGGTTCCTTCAAAAAAGAACAATTTATTTAAAAAATTAGCTTAAAAATTTCCTGATAATCCGCATTCAGATTATCATTCAAATCCAAATCAATTATGAAAACCACATTTTTAAAATTCATATTTATCGCTTTTATTTTGTTAGAAGGAACAATTGCATCGGCACAAATGATCAAGACCAAAACACCAACCCGCGCAAAAGGTCAGCAAGATGTTTTGCGTTTGGCTACTGATCCAATCCCAACAGTTCGTGTTGCTTTTATTGGTTTAGGAATGCGTGGCCCGGGAGCTGTTGAGCGTATGACGCATATTCCCGGAGTAGAAATCGTAGCGCTTTGCGATATGACAGAGAAAAATACACAATCGGCTAATGAAATTTTAACAAAAGCTGGTCTTCCTAAAGCACAGGAATTTTTTGGAGACGAAAATGCCTGGAGAAAAGTTACTGCCCTGCCGAATGTTGATTTGGTGTATATCGCAACAGATTGGAAACACCACGCTATCATTGGTGTGCAGGCAATGAAAGACGGAAAACACGTAGCGATCGAAGTTCCGGGAGCTTTAACAATGAAGGAAATCTGGGAGCTTATTGATACTTCCGAAAAAACCAGAAAACATTGTATGCAGCTGGAAAATTGCGTTTACGATTTCTTCGAATTAACTACATTAAATATGGCACAACAAGGTGTATTTGGAGAAATCCTGCATGCCGAAGGTTCTTATATTCACGGACTTCAGCCTTTTTGGGGTGAATACTGGAATAACTGGAGAATGGATTACAACATCAAACACCGTGGTGATATATACGCAACTCACGGTATGGGACCGGCTTGTCAGGCTTTGAATATTCATCGTGGAGACAAAATGAATTTCCTGGTTTCTATGGATACAAAAGCAGTAGGAAATCCAGCTTACATCAAAGAAAAATCAGGTCAGGAAATTAAAGATTTCAGAAACGGAGATCATACGATGACCATGATTCGTACTGAAAACGGAAAAACCATCCAGATTCAGCACGATGTTACTTCTCCCCGTCCGTACAGCAGAATGTACCAGTTGAGCGGAACTAAAGGTTTTGCAAACAAATATCCATTAGAAGGTTATGCTTTAGATGGTGCAGCATTAGGAGATGATGTAAAACCAAATCATGAAAAATTAAGCGCGCATTCATTTGTTCCAGAAGAGGTTAAAAAAGCATTGATGGCAAAATACAAACACCCGATTGTAAAAGACATTGAAGAACAAGCTAAAAAAGTGGGCGGTCACGGCGGAATGGATTTCATAATGGATTATCGTTTGATTCACTGCCTGCAAAAAGGACTTCCGCTAGATATGGATGTTTATGATTTAGCAGAATGGTCTTGTTTAGGTCCGTTGACAGAAATCTCTCTGGATAAAGGTTCTGCTCCTGTGGAAATTCCTGATTTCACACGTGGCGGATGGAACAAATTACAAAAATTAGAATTTTCAGAATAATATTTATTGGTTGGTTAGTATGTAAAGCAAGAAAAGGGCACCTATTAAAGTGCCCTTTTCTTATTTTATAGCTTAGAATTACTTCCAGTTAAAAGTAATTTTCTTTTCGATTTCACTGCTTAAACTTAAAAATACCGGACAAGTCATTCCTGCACGTTCCAGTATTGTTCTGCTTTTTTCATCTTCAACACCCTGCATGTCAAAAACAATTTCAATTGCCCCAATTCTTCTTGGTTCAGCATTCATGATTTTAGTTACCTCGGCAGTCGAACCAACGAAATCTACGTTTAAATCGCGTGCTTTGATTCCCATAATGGTCATCATGCAACTTGCCAAAGCATTGGCAACTGTATCTGTTGGAGAAAATGCTTCTCCTTTTCCGTTATTATCTAGTGGTGCATCAGAGATGATTTCACTTCCTGACTGCACGTGAATTGATTTTGTTCTTAGATCTCCTAAATAGGTTACTTTTGATGTCATTAATTTGCTACTTTTAAAGTTAAGTCTGAATCGTAATATAAAATGTAAACACCTTTGTTTGCGTGCCCTCCGTCTTCTTTTTTATAAAACTGAAATTTATTATCTACTTGTTCCGTTGTCATTAAATCAGTTGTTTCCTCATATGTTTTGCCTTGTACTAAACGCATCATGGTATCAAAAGTTACATCAAATCCGCGTGTTGCGTACGTATTTGGATTCACTTTATTTTTCAGTCTGTATTCTTTTTCAAAAACCAAAACTCCGGGTTCATCACTTTCACGGGTCACGGATGGATACATTAATTTTAATTTTACCAAATTATCAAAACTAATTTCATCTGTATCCAGCGTACTGTTTGGCTCTAAAATAACCAATTGAACCTGACATGTTTTTTGTGCGTCGATCAGGGCTTTTATAGTCGTTTTTATCATCGACGTATTTCCTGTTTCCATCACTACATAATTCATTCGGTTTGGCAATAACAAACTTTTTAAGTTTGCTGCATCCAAAGCGCCTGTTTCTGTCAAAGCTGCAAAAACAACTCCTTTTTGATTTTGTTTGATATAACTAATCACCGATTCTTTCTTTTTGTCTACCACGGCTACAATGTTTCCGTTTTTAGCGCGCATAAAGTCAAACATGGCGTTTCTTACCACATCATTTGCCGGTATGGTCTGGTACAAATTATCAATTGGGTTTGCTTTGTCTTTTGATAATGGAGAAATTACAGGAACATTGTACAAACGCAATGTGTTCGCTGTAGATTCGGCATTATTTTGATAAAATGGCCCAATAACAGCATTGGCATCCTGCAGTTTATTTTGAGAAATTAAAGTCGAAACATTCGATGTTGTTTTTGTTTCCTGCGAATCATAAATGGCCACATCTATTGGTAATTTTAATGTTTTAGCCGAATCGATTGCCATCATTGCTCCTGAATAAAAATCAAGAGTCATATTCAGAAATTTATCATTTTTAATACGATTAGCAGAACTCATCGTATCGTTTTGCATTTTATTTAAATTGAAAGGCAATAACAAAACTAATTTTTTGCGGTCATTTTGTCCTCTCTTTTTAGTCAGTTCAACCACTTCAGGATTAGCAGCAACCGTTTCAGATTTTACTTTATCTACGATTTTAATACCTGCTGTGTTTTCAGTTGATTTTTCAACTGATTTCTCTGCTTCTTTTTCTACAGGCTGCTGTTGCACGACAATTGGAGATGGCGCCAGATATCCTGCCGGAACTTTTAAGACCATTCCTTCTTTTACACCTTCAGCAAGTGATGGGTTTAATGCCGTCAGCTCTTCCTGGGAGATATGAAAAGTTCTTCCTAAACTATAAAAAGTCTCTTTCGGTTTTACCTGATACTCCATATATGTAGTCGCTTTTTTAGAAGTTTCAGCTTGTTTTACTGTACTGGTAACCGCCGGAGACGAAGCCTCAGTTTTAGGTGCTTTCCCTTTTATGGTTAATCGGTAACCTACAGGCAGATTTGATACAATTTCAGGATTGCGTTTTTCTAATTCTTCAATTGTAATTCCGTATTGTTTTGCAATCGAAAACTTGGTTTCTTTTGCTACGACATCATGGTATACATATTTTTCCTGAGCTTTTTCTTTCGCTGGTTTTTCAGCTGCTAAAGAAGATTTTACAGCTGATCCTTTTGCAGGAATCACCAGTTTCTGGCCAATCTGAACACCACTTTTTTCTAAAAAAGGATTTGCAGCTTTCAGTGCCCCATCAGATATACCGTATTTTTTTTCGATACTGTAAAAAGTTTCTTTGGGTTGCACCTCATGAATTATTTCTTTGGTGTTACCATTTGTTTTTGCCCCAACTGCTTCAGATTTAACCGCAGGAGATTTTGTACCATTAGTTGGAATCAACAAAACTGTATTGGGTTTCACACCATTTCTGGCATCTGGATTTAATGCATAAATATCATAAGGCGTTACCTTAAATTTTACAGCAATCTGGTTAACCGTTTCACCATTTGCAACCGTATACTTAATCACTTTTTCCTGAGAAAAAGCAGAAAACGTTACAAAAAAAACAAGAAACAATAAAGTTGAATAATATTTCATAAATAAGACTTAAAACAATTTAATTTTTAATTCAAAAACAAGTTACTAATTTCTCTTCAAAGCAAGATTCTTGCCACTTGTTAATTTGTGCCAAATTATTATCTAAGATCAATTTCTAGCTTAGCAATAATAATCTCTTTATATAACTCATCTTCTTCCTTTTTCTTGCATTTATAGAGTACTTCTTCCATATTTTGATACTTATCAGCGTAAACATAGTACGAAAGACTATTAATATTAAAAAAGAAACTAGCGTTAAAATCGCCAGAATCAATAAGTTTCATAATGAGCTTATCTCTTAGCGATGAGTCTGTAAATATACCTAAAACTAAGTAATAGCCGTTTGAAACTTCTTTAAGATTATCATAAACTTCAACCTTTACCGTTTTATCCGTTTTAAGAGGATTTTCCTTTAGTTCACGCTTCATTTCCTCCAGCGAAATTGTTTTTGAAGATTCGGCTAAATTGGTTTTTCCCTGGTTTTTAATTGCCTCGTCCTGATATTTTTTCAATTTTATCAAAGCCAGTTTATCATCAAATTTTCGGGCTTCCATACTATAATAAGTTGCTTTGCTGATATGCCTTTTCATCTCAATTGTTTTCTGGGTATCAAGTGAGTCAATTTTAGCAATTAAAAGCTGATTTTGTGCGTCACTCTGCTCCTGCTGTATTTTATATCGCTTTATATCTTCTAATGAAAGCCGTTGTTGCAAAGAAGTAACATTTGTATTTTTTTCGCTTTCGCGGATTTTCTTTTTGTATTCCTGATTTTCTTCAACAGCAATTTTCTCTACTTTATTCATTAAACCGGCATATGCCTTTCTGTTCTCTGCTAGTTCTTTTTTTAACTGAGAAGATAATTCACTGGTTTTGCCAATGCTTTGATAGGATTGCTTTTCTAATCTTTTTGATTCATCAACATTCAAAATGTCCATTCGTTTTAAATCGGCCAGATCATTATTCATGGTATTAACTAACGAATCTAATTTTGCCATTAAAATATCCTGTACATTTTTATTGGCTTCCAGCACCAAACGTAATTTTTCGACTGAATTTTCTTTAGAACCGTTCATGTCATTCAGATTGACTTTTAAATCATTAATTTTTATAATTTTCTGATTCATTTCTTTCTGAACCACCAATCTGTCTTTTAAATCTTCGAGTTCAACTGTTTTGGCTTTTCCTTTTTCAACTACAACCTGTTTTTCGGCAAGAGCCAGCATTAATTCCTCACTTTCGTTTGATGGCTTAATTTCTTTGGTATTAATGGCTAATTTATTGCCCACAACCAATCCGTTTACTATTTCAGGGTTTTGAGATTCGAGCTGATCGATAGAAATTCCGTATTTTTTTGCAATAGAAAATTTAGTTTCCTTTGGCTCGACCACATGAAAAACGGTTTCCTGATTGATTACGCGAACACGTCCGTCCAGCGTTTTTCTTTTATTTGGAATTGAAATGGTCTGACCAATCTGCAATCCGTTCAGAAGAAGTTCTTTGTTCAGATTTTCTAAATCGTTAACCGAAACATTGTATTGTCTTGCAATACTAAACAAGGACTCTTTAGCAACAACCTGATGGGTTACTTTTGAAGAGGCTGTAATTTCAGTTTTAGGAAGATTTAAAGCATTCGGGATAATTAATTCCTGACCAATCTGAAGTCCGTTGGCAAGAATTGGGTTAACATTCTGAATAGCTTCAACAGAAACATGATATTGTTTTGATAAACCATACAACGTTTCTTTTTCACCAACAACATGGGTTATTTGCTGATTTGAATTTTGTTTTTCTGCGGAATGAACAGGAATTTTAATAATTTGATTGTCTTTGATTCCGTTCTGCGATTCGGGGTTGAGTTTATAAATTTCCTCAACAGAAACCTTATATTTTTGGGCAATAAAATAAGCAGTTTCTCCTTTTTGAATTTGATGTTCAATAATTGAATCTTGCGCAGTTATTTTGTTAAAAGACAAAATAAAGACAAGAGAAATCGTTAAAAATTCTCTCATAAATAGTAGGTTTAAAAATTAAGGCATTACAAATGTAACGCCTTAATTTGAAAAATAATACTATTCCCACTCAATTGTTGCAGGTGGTTTTGAGCTGATATCATAAACTACACGATTCACTCCTTTTACTTTATTTATAATGTCGTTGGACACTTTCATCAGGAAATCGTAAGGCAAATGAACCCAGTCAGCAGTCATACCGTCTGTTGATTCAACAGCTCTGAGTGCTACTACTTTTTCGTACGTACGTTCATCGCCCATAACACCAACACTGTTTACCGGAAGCAAGATTGCCCCAGCCTGCCAAACTTTGTCGTATAGTCCCCATGATTTTAATCCGTCTATAAAAACGGCGTCAACATCTTGCAAAATCTGAACTTTCTCCGGAGTAATATCTCCTAAAATTCTGATTGATAATCCTGGCCCAGGGAAAGGGTGTCTTCCTAACAATTCAGGATCTATTCCTAAAGTAGCACCAACTCTTCGAACTTCGTCCTTAAACAACATTCTGAGTGGTTCTACAATTTTTAATTTCATATAATCCGGCAATCCACCCACATTATGGTGTGATTTAATCGTTGCCGATGGTCCTTTTACAGAAACCGATTCGATGACGTCAGGATAAATAGTTCCCTGAGCCAACCATTTTACGTCTTCTATAAGGTGTGATTCATCATCAAAAACTTCGATAAATACACGGCCAATTGTTTTACGTTTGGTTTCAGGATCGCTGATTCCGGCTAATTCGCTTAAGAAACGATCTCCGGCATCTACTCCTTTTACGTTTAATCCCATTCCTTTGTATTGGTCTAATACATTTTGGAATTCGTTTTTACGAAGTAAACCGTTATTTACGAAAATACAGTATAAGTTTTTACCAATTGCCTGGTGTAATAAAACTGCCGCTACAGTAGAATCTACTCCGCCTGACAATCCTAAAACTACTTTATCGTCTCCTAATTTCTCTTTTAATTCTCCCACCATTTCTTCTACGAAAGCATTTGGTGTAAAGTTTTGAGGAACGTCAGCAATATCTACTAAAAAGTTTTTTAGCATTTTTGATCCGTCTGTAGAATGGAAAACTTCCGGGTGATACTGAATGGCATAAGTAGTTTCGCCTTCAATTTTGTAAGCAGCAAATTCTACATCATGCGTGCTTGCTAATTTCACCGCATTGGTTGGTAAAGCCTTGATACTATCGCTATGACTCATCCAAACCTGACTGTTTTCTGAAACTCCGTTAAAGAAAGTTTCGCCTTCTTTAATATAAGATAAATTGGCTCTACCGTATTCTCTGGTGTTCGAAGCTGCTACTTCACCTCCACTAAAGTGGGCTAAATATTGTGCTCCGTAACAAACTGCCAACATAGGTAGTTTGCCTCGAATTTGAGATAAATCAGGATGTGGAGCATCTTCTGCACGAACAGAAAATGGGCTTCCTCCCAAAATTACGGCTTTATAAGGTGATAAATCACTAGGAAAGTGATTGTAAGGGAAAATTTCGCAGAATATATTTAATTCGCGAACTCTACGCGCAATAAGCTGTGTATATTGCGATCCGAAATCTAAAATAAGTACGTTGTGTTGCATGCGCAAAAATACTTTTTATATTCCAAAATGAAAAATCGGATAATGAAAAAATGATATTTTTTTTCATTATCCGATTTTTCAGGTACAAAGGTTCAAAGGGACAAAGGTTCAGAGGTTTGAAAATCTATGATTTTATTAAATTTTTTCTCTGTTCCTCTATTCCTTTGAACCTTTGTCCCTTTGAATCTAAAAAAGAAAAATCCAATCCTTAAAAAAAATCGTATTTAGAAAGAAACCATATTTATGAAATCAAAACTTATTGCCCTTACCCTTTTATTATCTGTGTTTTTAACCTCTTGCGATGCAGTAGATGATTTATTGAGTTTCAATATCTCTAACTCAACATCGATCAAAATCCAAAGCACATCGCCTATCAATTTACCATCAGAAATTATCACGCCTGATGTCACTACAAATTCTTCGGCTGAATTTGAAAACAACAAAACCAAAGCCAGTCTGGTAAAAGACGTAAAAATCAGATCACTTAAACTGACGATTTCTGATCCTTCAGATAAAACATTTACGTTTTTGAAATCGGTTCATTTATACATCTCCACAACAGATTCTGATGAAATTGAACTGGCTTATCAGGATAATATTAACTCGACAAGCAATACAATCGATCTAATTTGTACCGATGCCAGATTAGACCAATATATTAAGGCTGATAAATACAAACTCAGAACAAAAGTTACCTTAAAAGAAACACTTACCAAAGATGTAACAGTTAAAGCAGATATGAAGTTTAAAGTGACTGCGGATCCATTCTAACAGAAAGGTTCAAAGTTGCAAAGGGACAAAGGTTCAAAGAAACGAAGTGTAAAAACTTTGTGCCTTTGAACCTTTGTTGCTTTGTGTCTCAAAAGAAAAAATCTTTGCCGCTTTGAACCTTTGTCACTTTGAACCTCAAAAAAACCATTTCTTTTCCTTAAATTTATAAAACCATACCAAAATCACTTTTACATCATAACCAGTGTATATTAAAATCTAATTAGGAAAGTAAACCATAACCAATGTTTGTGCTTTCTAAATATTAATTTAAAAATATAATCCATGAGTAAAATAGTTGCAGAACAATTAGTTGACATGTTGGTAGAGGCTGGAGTAAAACGCGTTTATGCGGTTACCGGTGATAGTTTAAATCATTTTAATGACGCGATCCGCAGAAACGGAAAAATAAAATGGATTCACGTTCGCCATGAAGAAGTTGGAGCTTATGCGGCTGCGGCCGAAGCCGAATTAGACGGTTTTGCGGTTTGTGCCGGAAGCTGCGGACCCGGACATGTGCATTTGATCAACGGTTTGTATGATGCACATCGTTCACATGTTCCTTTATTAGCCATTGCCTCAACAATAAATACGAGTGAAATGGGAATGGATTATTTCCAGGAAACCAATACAATCAAACTTTTTGACGATTGCAGTTGTTACAATCAGATGATTATGACCGCTGAGCAGGCACCCCGAATTATACAAACTGCGATACAACATGCTTTGGGCAAAAAAGGTGTTGCCGTTATTGGTTTACCCGGAGACGTTTCTGAACTAAAAGCTGTTGAAAGCAATATATCGACTCAGTTTTTTCATTGTAATCCTGTCATAAGACCTTCTGATGCTGAATTACAACATTTGGCACAAGCTATAAATGAAAGTACTAAAATCACTTTATTTTGCGGAATAGGAGCTGAAAAAGCACACGACCAGGTAGTGCAGTTATCCCAACATATTAAAGCACCTGTAGGGTATTCCTTCCGCGGAAAAATGAGTATTCAGCCTAACAATCCCAACGAAATAGGAATGACAGGTTTACTGGGTCAGCCTTCTGCTTATCATAGCATGCATGAGTCCCATTTGGTATTATTGTTAGGAACAGATTTTCCGTATGATAAATTCATGCCTACAGATAATAAAATCATTCAAATCGATACAAGCACCGAACGTTTAGGACGTAGAGCTAATCTTTATATGGGTTTATGCGGTGATGTAGCGGATACTATTGAAGCTTTATTGCCATTGCTGGAAACCAAAACAGATGACAGTTTTTTACAGGCGCAACTTAAATTTTATGCGAGTGTAAAAGAAAACATGGACATATATATTAATGATAACGGAGGTGAAGACACTATTCAGCCGGAATATGTTGCCCATATTATTGATAAACTGGCTACTAAAGATGCCATTTTTACTGTAGATACCGGAATGACCTGTGTTTGGGGAGCTCGTTTTATCAAAGGAACAGGAGAACGAAAAATGTTGGGCTCTTTTAATCACGGTTCGATGGCAAATGCAATGCCTATGGCTATTGGGGCTGCTCTCGCACATCCTGAAAGACAAGTTATTGCCATGTGTGGCGATGGTGGTTTATCTATGTTGTTAGGAGATTTAGCAACCATTCACCAATACAATATCCCTATAAAAATTATTGTATTCAATAATCGTGCTTTGGGTATGGTCAAACTCGAAATGGAAGTGGGCGGTTTACCCGATAATGAAACTGATATGGTCAATCCTGACTTTGGATTAATTGCTCAGGCAATGGGCTTTCAGGGAGTAAATGTTCATAAACCGGAAGAAGTTCATGGAGCGATTGAAAATGCTTTTCGACATAATGGTCCCGTTTTACTAAATGTCTTTACGAATCCAAATGCGTTGGCAATGCCGCCAAAAGTAGAATGGGAACAGGTTGTAGGTATGGCAAAATCGATGACCAGATTAATGCTTGGCGGTAAAATGGAAGAAGTATTCGACACCATTAAATCCAATTATAAACATTTAAAAGAAGGTTTGTAAAACTGTATCTTACTTAAAAAAGAATAACCTTATGGATATAGACCGTAATAAATCGTATACCAAATACTACGTGATTGCATGGGTATTTGGTTTGCTTTTCTATTTTTTAGATTATGTAATACGTTCTGCTCCGGCTGTCATGCTTCCGGAACTTGCACATAGTTTTTCTGTAAATGAAATTAGATTAGTAACTATTGTTGGAACCTATTATTATACCTATTCTACCTGTAGTTTAATTGCCGGGATCGCCCTGGACAGGTTTGGGGCAAAATATTCGCTCTTTACCGGAGCTTTAATTTTAGGAATCGGCTGTTTGCTGTTTATAATTTCCAGTCAGTTTAGCGGAGTTGTCGGGCGATTATTTCAGGGTGCAGGATGTGCTTTTGCCTTTCCGGGTTGTGTATATCTTGCCAGTAAAGGATTTTCGGCAAAATCGCTCGCAACTGCAATAGGCTTTACCCAATGTCTTGGAATGCTTGGCGGTTCTGCCGGACAATTTGTTGTGGGACCTTTGATTGAAAAAGGAATGGATATTACTACTTTTTGGTTATCAATTGGAATTTTTACCATTATTGTTGCTTGTGGACTTTGGTTTATAACTCCGGCAAATAAAATGGAGCAAAAAACAGCAATAACAGAAAAGAAACAAGGCCTGCTAAGCCCTTACAAGATTGTTTTTAGTAATCCGCAATCATGGCTGTGTGGTATTGTCTCAGGATTATTATTTGCTCCTACTACCATTTTTGCCATGACGTGGGCAGTTGATTTTTTTCAAAAAGATCGTGCTTTTGATTTTCATACCGCAACAATTTCAAGTGCTATGGTGGCTTTCGGATGGGTATTTGGATGTCCGTTATTAGGATATCTTACAGACAAAATAAATAAGCGAAAACCAGTTTTAATATTGGGTGCTGTATTGATGATTGCAGCATTAATTCAATTATTATACTTCCCTGATATACTGCCCGTCAAAATCAGTATGTTTTTATTGGGTGTAGCTTCCGGAGCTGCCATGATTCCGTATTCTATTATCAAAGAAGCAAATCCCGACAATGTAAAAGGAAGCGCTACAGGAGCCATCAACTTTATAACCTTTGGAGTAACGACGCTTTTAAGTCCGTTATTTAGTCATCTATTTGGTCAGACACTTAATGATACCAGTGATAAAGCATTACATTTTCAGCAGGCAGGTTTATTCTGGATTATCGGAATCTCGATTGCCATTTTAATAAGTTTTATGCTGAAAGAAACTGGTGGAGGAAAAGCAGCTAATTTGTAAAATGTAAAATGATGGTATAGAGAATAAGATGCAACAAGATTGAGAGTTGTACCTTATTCTTCTTTTGTAACGATTATCGAAGCTTTAAATCCTGCTGCAAGGTTGTCCCAATAATCATTGGTCACTAATTGCCCTTTATCATCGTAAACCTGTATTTCAGCTGTATTTCCACCTAAAGTTCCAATGTTTAGTGCTTCAAAATCTAATTTATTGAATCCGTTTACTAGATCAATTTTTACATCTTTAAAATTAGATTCTAAAAATATCTGGTCTTTAATAACATTATCATTAGAAGATACTTTTACCAAATCGCCATCGATTGCACCAAAATCCCTGAGTTTTATAATAAAATACTTCGATTTGGTTCTAAAATCCCCTAACGAAATATTATGCTTCACCAAAGTACCGCGACCTTCTTTTAACCCGGCATCTTTTAAAGCTTTGTCCAGATCTTTTTCCATTTTTGGCACATAACGATCACCCGGATTAGCAAAATCGGTTTCGGTAGACATCGTAAATTTACTCTTTTCTACCCCTACCTGCAATTGCGATTTTGGGGTAATACTGGTATGATCAAAAACGTTTGGCGTTTTAATACTTGGTATATCTAAATTATCAGCTTGTGGGTCTTTTACTTCAGGAAGCGGGGTCTTTTTAGGTTTCGCACCAAACTTTGGCGCCGCAATAGGTCTGAATTTAGTACCAAATTCAGTTTGAGCTGATACTGTTACAGCTGTAAAAAATAATATGAAAAATAAAATGTGCTTCATTGAAAAAGTATTATCGAATCGGCTTTTATAATTTTTATAAAATCAGAGTATAGCATCACAAAAATAGCATAATTTAATTAGGCACTACAACTTTAAGACTATTATAACAATATATTAGGCTAATTTTTGGAATCAAAAAACCTGCCAAAATCCAGAAATTGCAATTAATTAAATTCAAATAAAAAAAATCCAAATTCTAAAAACTTCTCTAACACTATCTAAATTTTTATTTAAAAAACAGACATCATTTTGATAGTTAACAACTTATTCACTAACTTCAATGTTTTAATTTACTTATTAAATTTTAAGCAAATGGATTATATTGATTACTATAAAACATTAGAAATTACAAAATCAGCTACAGAAGCCGAAATTAAAAAAGCCTATCGAAAACTAGCCCGTAAATATCATCCGGATCTGAATCCGAATGATAAAGAGGCTGAAAAAAAATTCAAGGAAATAAACGAAGCCAATGAAGTTTTAAGCAATCCTGAAAATCGTAAAAAATACGATAAATACGGAAAAGACTGGAAACATGCTGACGAATTCGAAAAAGCGGGCTACGATCCCAACCAACAACAATATTCGAGACAACAACAAGGCGGAAATCAAAGTTACACTGATTTTGGAGGGGATTTTTCAGGAAATGATTTTTCTGATTTCTTTAATTCTATGTATGGCTCAGCAGGAAGAAGTTCCAGAGGCCAGGCCAAATACAGGGGACAGGATTTTAATGCTGAGCTGCAATTAGATCTGGCATCTGCTTATACTACTCACAAACAAAACCTGACGGTAAACGGAAAAAATATCCGAATCACAATTCCGGCCGGAGTCGAAAACGGACAAATTATAAAAATTCCAAATCATGGAGCACCCGGAGCAAACGGTGGCCCAAACGGCGATTTATACATTACCTTTTTAATTGATAATAATTCCGATTTTAAGCGTGAAGGCAATAATCTGTACGCTGATTTTGACCTGGATTTATATACTGCCATTTTGGGAGGTGAAATTTTCGTAAATACTTTTGATGGAAAAGTAAAAATAAAAGTGGCTCCGGAAACACAACCCGGAACGAAAGTAAAACTGAAAGGAAAAGGTTTTCCGGTCTATAAAAAAGACAATCAGTTTGGGGATTTATACATTACTTACACCTTAAAAATCCCAACAAAACTATCTGCAAAAGAAAAAGAATTATTCGAAGAATTAGCTAAATTAAGACATCATGAATAGTAAAAACTTAATTCAAATAAAACAATTTTGTGTGTATCACGAAATCGAAAATACCTTTATAACAGAACTTCACAATTATGGCTTAATAAAAATCATTATTCTCGAAGAAGATGAATATTTGCATCCGGAACAATTACCTGCCGTAGAAAAAATGATACGCCTGCATTATGATCTTAAAATCAATTTAGAAGGTATTGATGTGATTGCAAATCTGTTAGACAAAATCGAAGTATTACAACAAAACCTTACAGTTACTCAAAACAAACTTCGGTTATACGAACAATATCAAATTGAATAAGGAAGATGTTTTTTACCATAGATTAAAATGATTGATTTGCAGCATATTTTTTCTGCCACTAATTTCACGAATTACCCGAATTAAATTGTTACAAGTTCAGCTACGCAGAAATCAATTTCATGACCAACACTAATTAAATTAGTGGAAATTAGTGTAATTCGTGGCAACAATTTTATACAATAAACAATCCTTAAAATTATTTTAATCTGTGGCAAAAAATAAAATCAGCTATTCAAAATATCACAAAAAGAGCAATTTTACAAAATGATTTCAACTCAATAATACGCTTTCCCATCTGCATATTTTATAACTTGCAGCGAAATTAGCTAACCAGAATTTAGTTTTAAATCGAAGAAAACAAATTCAAAAAAAAGAGAAGAAATGAAAAGAGAAAACATTTTAACAGGATCTCCCTGGGAGGATAAAATGGGATATTGTCGTGCCGTAAGAATTGGCAATATCATTGAAGTTTCAGGAACTGTAGCGATTGTTGATGGTGAAAAAGTGAAAGCCGATGACGCTTATGCACAAACCTACAACATCTTGCAACGTGTTGAAAAAGTATTGGAAGATTTGAATGTTGGAATGAAAGATGTAATCAGAACCCGAATTTTTACTACAGATATAAATAGTTTTGAAGAAGTAGCAAGAGCACACGCTTCATTTTTTAAAGATGTAAAACCAACAACCGGTTTTTATGAAATCAGCAAATTGGTTGCTCCTGAATATTTAGTCGAAATTGAATTTACGGCTGTAGTACAATAATAAGTTTGCCATGAATTACACTAATTTTCATTAATCTTTTTTGACACAGATTAAAAAGATTTAAAATGGTTTCTTTTTTATTTTTTTAATTAAAAAGCTATTAATTCGTGGAAATTAGTGTAATTCGTGGCAAAAAACTTTTTACAATTAATGACGCTTTCAAAACTAAAAGAAATATCCCTGACAACTATCAAATGGATTATCATTTGTGTTTTGATAGGTATTTTGTCCGGATCTGCCTCAGCTTTTTTCTTAGTTGCTTTAGAATGGGTTACCCAATTTAGAATTCACCACGACTGGATTATCTGGCTTTTGCCTTTTGGAGGATTGTTAGTAGGGTTGAGTTATTATTATTGGGGAGAATCTGTCGTAAAAGGCAATAATTTATTGCTGGAAGAATACGAAAATCCCAAAAAAGTGATTCCGTTTAAAATGGCGCCTTTGGTACTTTTAGGAACCTTACTTACCCATTTATTTGGAGGTTCTGCCGGTCGTGAAGGTACGGCTGTACAAATGGGAGGCGCAATTGCCGACCAATTTACAAATCTTTTTAATCTAGATAATGCTGAAAGAAAAATTCTGATTATTCTGGGAATCAGTGCCGGTTTTGCATCGGTTTTTGGAACTCCTTTGGCAGGTGCTATTTTTGCTTTGGAAGTTTTGTATTTCAGTAAAATTAATTTCAAAGGTATTATCCTATCTTTTTTGGTCGCTTATGCAGCTTACTTCACGGTAGAGTTTTGGCAGGTAAAACACACGCATTACAGCATTCCCGTTGTTCCTGAAATTAGTTTTATAACTTTAATTTACGTTATTATCATTGGTACTTTTTCAGGTTTTGCCGCTTTATTATTTTCGAGAAGTACTCATTTCTGGGGTTCTCTTTTTTCTAACATTAAATATCCTCCTTTACGACCTTTTGTTGGGGGAATTATTTTAGCGATTGCTATTGCCGGTTTTGGACTTACGAAATTCTCCGGATTAGGAGTCCCTGTAATTGTAGACTCATTTACGAATGCCAATCCGTGGTATGATTTTTTGCTTAAAATTTTATTCACCGGTTTTACTTTAGGCGCTGGTTTTAAAGGCGGAGAAGTAACTCCGTTATTCTTTGTAGGCGCGACTTTAGGAAGTGCTTTATCCCTTATAATTCCTTTACCAATAGCGCTTTTGGCAGGTTTGGGATTTGTCGCGGTATTTTCAGGAGCCACTCACACTCCGATCGCCTGCACCGTTATGGGAATAGAACTTTTTGGAATTCAACCCGGAATTTTTATTGCAGTTGCGTGTATAGTTGCTTATTTTTCATCCGGTCCTGTAGGAATTTATAAAGCACAAATTGTGAAAGGTGCTAAGTATAAGTTGTATCAGAAATGGCTTTAATTTAGTCCCAGTTTTAAGTCGCAGTTTTCAGTATTTGGAATTGTATTGACTTTGAAAGTAAAAAATATACACGGATGAAACTGATTCGCTAAAGCGAAAACGCAAATTTAAATGGATTTGTTCTCTTTGGGATTAGAATTTAAAAATGTAATTGGAATTTATCATTGCCATTTAAAGCTGAATATTGCGACTGAGACTAAAAACCGCGACTGCGACCGACAACTAATAAAAGTGTGTTAATCTGTAAAATGATTTCAACATTACATTAAAAAAATGTAAATTCGCACACTATGAAAATACAAGATATTCAAGCGATACAATTGTTACTCGCAACCCCAAAGAAAATCGCTATAATTCCGCATAGAGGTCCTGACGGTGATGCTATGGGTTCAACCTTAGGTTTATACCATTTTTTAATAAAAAATAACCATCAGGCAACCGTAATTGCCCCAAACGATTTTCCTGATTTTTTAGCCTGGTTACCAGGTTCTGAAACTGTCAGAATTTTTGAAAAAGATACTGAAAACTGCACCAAAATATTAGAAGAAGCTGAGTTAATATTCACACTTGATTTTAATGCGTTTCATCGTACCGGCGAAATGGAACATACGTTAGCTAAACTAACTGCTCCGTTTATTATGATCGATCATCATCAAAAACCGGACGATTATGCAGCCTATACGTATTCGGACACAGCATTTGGATCAACTTGCGAAATGGTCTATAACTTCATTTCTTTCTTAGGAAAAAAAGAAGATATCGATAAAACTATCGCTACCTGCATTTATACCGGGATTTTAACCGACTCAGGTTCGTTCCGTTTTCCGGGAACTACAGGAAATACACACCGAATCATTGCAGAATTGATCGATTTAGGAGTTGAGAATACTCAGATTCCGATTTTGTTATTCGATAATAGTTCCTACAGCCGTTTGCAATTATTGGGTCGTGCTTTACAGAATATGAAAGTTCTCACAGCACATAAAACATCCTATACTTCGCTTACTCAGGACGAACTGGACTCTTTTAATTACGTAAAAGGCGATACGGAAGGAATCGTTAATTACGGACTAAGTATAAAAGGTATTGTTTTTACTGCTATTTTTATCGAAAATAAAGACGAAAAAATCATCAAGATATCTTTCCGTTCGCAAGGAGGATTTGATGTAAACCAATTTGCAAGGGATCACTTTAATGGCGGAGGACATAGCAACGCAGCCGGCGGAAGATCAGAAGTTTCGATGGAAGAAACCCTGAACAAGTTTGAAGATTTAGTAACCAAACTAAAAATATAACCCCATATGAACTTAAAACTAAGCATTTATACCCTGCTTTTTGCTTTTTTGCTGGCAAGCTGTAAACAGCACGAAGATGCTAGAAGACCAATTTCTCAGGCTTCGGGCACTTTTATGAAAAAATCGGCAGATCGAAATAAAAAACTGGTGGCCAACGAAGAAGATGTCATTAAAAAGATCATCAAAAGCAATCCGAAAATAAAATATTACGCAACCAGAAAAGGATATTGGCTTTATTATGACGAACAAAATTCAACTGATCCTTCGACACCTAAAAAAGGAGATATTGCTTATTTTAATCTGGAAATAAAAGACATAAACGGTAAAATTATTTATTCTGAAGCTGATCTCGGCCCTCAGACTTATTATGTAGACAAACAGGATATCATGATGGGATTACGTGATGGTATTAAAATGATGCATAAAAATGAAATCGTAACTTTCCTGTTTCCTTCTCATATGGCATACGGATATCACGGAGACAATAAAAAAATTGGAACGAATCAGTCTTTGATTTGTACTGTTACGCTTCGCAACTTTATACCGGACCCAACAGTTAAACCTGCTGCAGTAGCCGGACAAGTTCAGAATACAGCGGTTCCTAAAACTGTAACTCCTGCCAAAACTACAACTGCTACTAAAACTGCAACTCCTACTAAAAAAGATACAATAAACCCATAAAACAACATTTTAAAAATGAAAAGAAGTATTTTATTATTACTATTAGCTGTTACCGTTAGCTCATTATATTCTTGTAAAGACGAGCACAGCAACTTACCTGATGGTTTATATGCCGATATTGAAACCAACAAAGGGCATATTATTGTTGAATTGGATTATAAAAAAACACCAATTACCGTAGCTAATTTTGTAACCCTGGCTGAAGGTAAAAATGAATTTGTAACAAAAGACTACCTAAAAAACAAACCTTTTTTTAACGGGTTAAAATTTCACAGGGTTATTGAAGATTTCATGATTCAGACCGGAGATCCTGAAGGAACCGGTTCCGGAGATACAGGATACAAATTTAAAGATGAAATCACAGATTTAAAATTTGATAAAGCAGGAGTTTTGGCAATGGCCAATAATGGTCCGGGAACAAACAGCAGTCAGTTTTTTATCACACATGTTGAAACTCCATGGCTAGACGGAAAACATACTATTTTTGGTCATGTTGTAGAAAAAGGTCAGGAAGTTGTAAATCAGGTAAAACAAGGTGATACTATTGTTGCCGTAACCATTATCAGAAATGGTGAAGCAGCTAAAAAGTTTGATGCTGTAAAAGTATTTAATGATTATTTCTCCGAAATTGCTAAAGAAAAAAGTAAATACGCAGGAGTTCAAAAAGAAAAAGTAGCTTACTTTGCCTCTGTTAAACCAAAAACAACTAAAACAAATTCAGGATTAGAATTTTTAATTACTGAAAAAGGAACAGGTAAAAAACCGGCCACTGGAGCTCAATTATACATTAACTATTCAGGTTTCTTAGAAGACGGAACTTTATTTGACTCCAGTGTAGAAGAAGTTAATAAAGCCTTTGGGAAATTTGACGCTGCAAGAGCAGAGCAACACGGTTACCAGCCAATTCCGTTCCAGGCAGGTCGTAAAGATGGTATGATTCCAGGATTTATCGAAGGAATTGAACAACTTTCTTTTGGAGATAAAGCAATTCTTTTTATTCCATCTCATTTAGCATATGGACCAGCAGGAGCCGGAGGGGTTATTCCGCCAAATGCAAATATCATTTTCGAAATCCAATTATTAGAAAAGCCTCAATAATCATATCAAAAAGTAACATAGACTTAAATTCGGAACATCATGAAGTTTAAATTTCTATTTTTATTTTGCCTGGCAGTTGTAAACTTACAGGCTCAGACAAAAAAGCCAGTGGCAAAAAAGGCTCCGGCAACTAAAACTGCAACTACTGCAGTACCTAAAACAGATCCTAACGATGGTATTTTTGCTACTATAGCAACAACAAAAGGAGATATCGTGGTATCGTTAGAATACGTAAAAACCCCCGTAACCGTGGCTAACTTTGTTTCTTTGGCAGAAGGAAACAACCCTAATGTTAAAGTAGAAAGACTTAAAGGAAAACCTTTTTATGACGGATTAAAATTTCACAGGGTAATCAATGATTTCATGATTCAGGGCGGAGATCCGGACGGAAACGGTTCAGGAGGTCCAGGCTATGCTTTTAAGGATGAATTTGTAGAAGAACTGAAATTTGAAAAAGGCGGTGTTCTTGCTATGGCAAATTCAGGTCCCGCTACAAACGGAAGCCAGTTTTTTATCACTCATAAGGAAACACCATGGTTAAACGGAAAACATACTATTTTTGGCCATGTAGTTTCAGGAATGGATAATGTAAATAAAATTGTTCAGGATGATATCATGACAAAAATTACCATTACCCGTAAAGGTGATGCAGCCAAAAAATTTGATGCTGTAAAAGTTTTGGCTGATGATGTAAAAAAACAAGAAGCAAAAAAAGCTGAAGCCGAAAAAGTAATTAAACAAAAAGCAGCTTATTTTGCAGCTACTAAAACTAAAGCTACTACAACTGCATCTGGTTTGAAATATGTTGTTACCAAAAAAGGAACCGGTGTAAAAGGAGCTGAAGGATCTGCTATTTATTTTCACTATGCCGGATATTTTGAAGATGGAAATCTTTTTGACAGCAGTATGGCAAGTGTAGCAAAAGCATATGGCAAATACGATGCAAATCGTGATGCTCAAAAAGGGTATCAGGCTTTTCCTTTTACTGTAGGTAAAAAAGACGGAATGATTCCTGGTTTTATTGAAGCTTTAGACCTGATGACAGACGGAGAAAAAGCGATTTTCTTTCTTCCTTCTAATTTAGCGTACGGAGAAAAAGGTGCCGGAGGCGTAATTCCGCCAAACTCAACTTTGATTTTTGAAATCGAAACGTATAAAACTCAGCCTGTCGTAAAATAAGGACTTATTTTATCCTATATAGTTTAGACCCATCCAAATTAATATTTGTATGGGTTTTTATTTTTATGTAATACTGTCAAATTCATAATTTTAGAATACAAAATAACGATCAACCTATATGTATAATAATGTTTATGATCATTTTCTATTAAATCCTAAACAAAATACCTTACCTTTGCCGGCTTTATTTTTTTAATCTAAACAAGTTAAGATGTCACAAAACAACGTATTAAAGGGAGTATTTTTAGTAGCAATAGGAGCTACAACTTACGGAATGTTAGCCACTTTTGTAAAAATGGCCTATTCAGAAGGATACACTACTGCCGAAGTAACCACATCTCAATTTATACTTGGAATTATTGGTATTTTAATCATCAATGCTTTCCAAAAGATCAAACATAAAGACAATGTTGTAAAAGCAAGCAAAAAAAATATCTTCAGTCTGATGCTGGCAGGAACTTCATTAGGAATGACAAGTTTGTTCTATTATCTGGCTGTAAAATTCATTCCGGTTTCTATAGGTATCGTTTTATTAATGCAAACTGTCTGGATGGGTGTTTTACTTGAAATGATTTTAGAAAAAAAATTACCATCAAGGCAAAAAGTTTTTGCTGTGTTTATAGTGCTTATCGGTACGGTTCTGGCAACCAATATTATGCACAATGAAATAAAATTAGACTGGAGAGGATTAGTCTGGGGAATTTTAGCGGCAGCCTCTTTTACTACAACCATGTTTACGGCAAATCGTGTAGCGACTGAAATATCCTCCGCTCAGCGTAGTTTATATATGCTTTTAGGCGGAGCTGTAATCGTTTTTTCATTTGCATTTTTTACTCAGGTAACTCCTTTTAACTTTGAAATTTTCATGAAATGGGGAATTATCCTGGCGCTATTCGGAACTATTATACCACCAATGCTGATGACTGCAGGTTTCCCATTAACCGGAATTGGATTAGGAAGCATTGTTTCGGCACTTGAACTTCCAGTTTCTGTAATGATGGCTTATATGCTATTAGATGAAAAAGTAATCTTCTTACAATGGGTTGGAATTGTTTTAATCATTCTTGCCATCATTATTATGAATGTAAATTTTAAGCGTAAAAATTAACTTATTTTACGAAGGATTAAAAAAAAGCCCTTTGTAATGCAATAATTGTTAATTTTTTTATAAATTCGTGATAAACAATCCTATATCATGAATTTACCCTGGCATTTATATTTAATGGCTGCACTCTATATTATTGCCGGATTTAATCATTTTAGAAACCCCGGAATGTATATCAGAATCATTCCTCCTTTTTTCTCAAATCCCAAATTAATAAATATTTTAAGCGGAGCTGCCGAAATTATTTTAGGCATCCTCCTAATGGTTAGTTATACGTCACACTATGCTGCATGGGGAATTATAGCATTGCTAGTTGCTGTTTTCCCGGCAAATGTTTTTATGTATCAAAATAAAAAAGCAAGTTTTGGTTTACCAAATTGGATTTTATTTGTACGTTTGCCCTTACAAATCGTGTTGATTTTATGGGCATACCAATATACCCTTTAACAATCAACTATTAATTAAATTATTTTATTATGAAAAAATTATTTGCAGAGTTCTTTGGAACTTATTGGCTAGTTTTTGGAGGTTGTGGAAGTGCAATTTTTGCTGCCGGATTTCCAGAATTAGGAATTGGATTTGCAGGTGTTGCATTAGCTTTTGGTTTAACGGTACTTACAATGGCATATGCCGTTGGACACATTTCCGGCGGACATTTTAATCCTGCGGTTTCACTTGGCTTATGGGCAGGAGGAAGATTTCCGGCAAAAGATCTTTTACCTTACATCATTTCGCAATGTGTTGGTGCAATTGCTGCTGCAGGAACATTATATACCATTGCGTCCGGAAAAGCAGGTTTTGTGATTGATGCTACTAAAGCAGGTGCTTTTGCCTCAAATGGTTATGGAGCTTTCTCTCCAGATAATTACTCACTGCAATCTGCTTTTATAGCCGAAGTTGTACTGACATTCTTTTTCTTAATCATAATTATGGGAGCAACGGATAAATGTGCAAATACTAATTTCTGCGGTATAGCTATTGGTTTAGGACTAACTTTAATTCACCTGATCAGTATTCCAATTACCAATACATCTGTAAACCCTGCGAGATCTTTATCACAAGCCGTTTTTGTTGGCGGAGAACCACTCTCACAAGTCTGGTTATTTTGGGTTGCACCCATTTTAGGCGCTATCCTGGCAGGATTCATATACAAAACATTACTACAAAAGAATAACGAGAACGTTCATCCCGTTCTATAAATATTAATACTAATAAAATTTAAATTATGGAATTTTTATATTTCTTACTTATAGGTGCAATTTCTGGATGGCTGGCGGGTCAGATCTGGAAAGGTGCAGGTTTTGGATTACTGGGCAATATCATTGTTGGTATTATTGGCGGAATCATTGGAGGCTGGATTGCCGGAAATCTCGGTATTGGCGGCGGTGGACTTCTTTGGCAAATTTTAATAGCCGTTGGAGGAGCCTGGGTTTTACTCTTTATAATCAGCCTCATTAAAAAAGCATAAAAAATATTCACCTTATAACTTACTTTTAAAGAGAAAATCAAATATATTTATATTCGGTTTTCTCTTTTTTACATGCCAACAAACTGCATTATCTCCTTCTAATGGAACAGATTCAACTTTCTATCAATCTAATTTTTACTTTTATGAATGATATTATAGCCTATTTCAGTACAATTCCGTCTTCACATCGAAGTCTGATTCTCGTTGGAGGCATCACCATTTTCTGGCTGATCGAAAATACGTTTCCATTGTTTCAAATGAAATACCGAAAATGGCAACATGCAGGAATTAATTTCTTTCTGACCTTTACTACGATACTTGTCAATTTTGTTCTGGCTTTTATCTTAATTAAAACAGCCCACTGGACAACCGAAAATCATTTTGGAATTTTACAATGGTTTCCAAAAATACCACTTTGGCTGTATACCATCATCGGATTACTTTTATTAGATCTAATTGGGGCCTATTTAGCCCATTTTGTCCAGCATAAAATAAAATTTTTATGGCGTTTCCATATCATTCATCATACAGACACCTGGATTGACACTACAACTGCAAACAGGCATCATCCCGGCGAAAGTGTAATTCGTTTTATATTTACAACACTGGGTGTTTTGATTGTGGGAAGCCCGATGTGGATGGTTTTCTTATACCAGTCTCTATCTGTTATTTTTTCGCAATTTAATCATGCCAATATCTCTTTACCCGCTAAGCTGGATACCTTCTTAAGCTATTTGATTATTTCTCCTAATATGCATAAAGTTCACCACCATTATGTTTTGCCATATACAGACAGCAATTACGGAAATATCTTTTCAGTCTGGGATCGTCTTTTTGGCACTTTTACAACGCTTCCAAAAGAACAATTAATTTACGGATTAGACACTCATATGGCAGCCGAAGAAAACAACAAATTGAAAAATTTGTTGCAAATTCCGTTTCAAAAATCAAGATCTTTAAAAAACAGTTAAAATCATTAAAAAAAATATACCAGATCGAACCAACTAATTATTTTTTTTATTAATATTGATACTTAAATTGAAAATCAATCTATTAATCATTAACCCCTATTTTGAATTAATTTTCACGTGATGAAAAAGAGTAACCGCAAAGAATTGAATTGGGAACAAACCGAAAAACTTGTTTCGCTAGCCTTAGAAGAAAAAAATCCATTTGAGATCATTAAAAAGGAATTTGGATTGGCAGAAAAAGAAGTTCTGGAAATCATGAAAAAGAAGATGCCACTTGAAAAATTTGAGATGTGGAAAAAGAAGGCTATAGCAAATAAACCAAAACCAAAACCCGTTAAAATAGATGATTTTGATGAAGACTTGGATGGTAAATATTACATAAAAAATAAACTAGACTAAGACAGAACTCCTGAAATTCAGGAGTTTTTTTATATTTTTAATGTCAATGTAACTTTTTTGCATTTTATATGTCAAATACAAATAACTAAACACTTACAAATGAAAAAAATACTTTACACCTTAGCTCTTGCAGTAACCCTTTGGAGCTGTAAAACAGGAAGCTCCTCAGGTGCAGCAAAAAGCAATGTCGTAGATGTTACTATTAATCTTATTGATGTAAAAGACGATAAAGTTTTAGTCACCGTTACTCCTCCACAAATAAAAACCGACGAAATTATTTATAGCATCCCAAAAACAGTTCCGGGAACATATTCTACAGATAATTATGGTAAATATTCCGATACTTTTAAAGCTTTTGATGCTAAGGGAAATGAATTAACCGTAAAAAGAATCGATGATAATTCATGGTCTATTTCTAATGCAAAAACATTAAAAAAAGTAACATACTTAGTAGGTGATACTTTTGATACCGAAAAAGGAACAGGATTTGGTAATGACGATGTTTTTTCGCCAGCCGGAACCAACATCAACGCAGGAATCAACTTCATGGTTAACACGCATGGTTTTGTAGGTTATTTTCAGGATAAACTGGATGTGCCGTATAAAGTTACCATCACACATCCTGAAAACCTTTGGGGAGCAACTTCGATGACTGATGAAGATGCAAGCAAAACAAGCGATGTTTTTACAACGCCGCGTTATGCCGTTTTAGTCGAAAATCCAATCATGTATTCTAAGCCGGATTATACGACCTTTAACGTAAACGGAATGGATATTTTGATTGCTGTTTACTCTCCTACCGGAAAATTTACTGCTGAAAGTATTACGCCGGAAATGAAAACCATGATGACAGCGCAAAAAAACTTTTTAGGTAAAGTAAATGCGACTAAAAAATACACTGTTTTATTGTATTTGTCTACTATGGCTAAAGATGATGCACACGGTTTTGGAGCTTTAGAACATCCTACAGCAACTACAGTTGTTTTACCGGAATCTATGCCAAAAGAAAAACTGGTAGAATCGATGAAAGACGTGGTTTCTCACGAGTTTTTTCATATCGTGACTCCACTTACTATTCATTCAAAAGAAATTCAGTATTTTGATTATAATGCACCAAAAATGTCTGAACATTTATGGATGTATGAAGGTGTAACAGAATATTTTGCCAATCTGTTCCAAATCAATCAGGGATTAATTAACGAATCAGAATTTTATACCCGTATTGCCGATAAAATCGAACAGGCAAAAAGCTTGAACGATACCATGTCATTTACTAAAATGAGCGCAAATGTATTAGAGCAGCCTTACAAAGATCAATACTTAAACGTATACCAAAAAGGAGCGTTAATTGGGATGTGCATTGACATTATCATTAGAGAAAAAAGCAATGGAGAAAGAGGAATTCTGGACCTTATGCACAAATTAGCTAATGAATATGGTGTTGAAAAACCATTTAATGATAATGAACTTTTCGCTAAAATTACGCAATTAACTTACCCTGAAGTTGGAGAGTTTTTAAATAAATATGTTGCAGGAACAACTCCAATTCCTTACGATTTTTATTTGGCTAAAGTTGGGGTAACCAAAGCATCTGAAAAAACTCCGGGATCAATTTTCATCAAAGGACAAACTCCATATATTGGTGTAGATAAAGCGACTAAAATCATCAGTGTTCGTCCTGATGTTGATTTAAATGTCTTCTTTACTAATTTAAATCTTAAAGCCGGTGATGTAATTCTTGCGGTAAATGGTAAAACTTACAACTTAGACAACATTTATGATTTGATTACCGAAAGTGAGAACTGGAAAGAAAACGATCCAATTACCGTTAAAATAAAACGTGCGGGTACAGAACAAACCATAAAAGGAACTGTGAAATTCCCATTTGAAGAAAAAGAAACTTTTAAAGCTACAGACGCTTCAAAAGAAAAACTTAAAAATGCATGGTTAAAAGGATAATTTCTTTTATCAGAACATAAAAAAAACCGACAAGTGATTGTCGGTTTTTTTTATGCTTCCCGCTTTCTGCTTTTTCAAAGATTTAAACATTGATACAATACTAAAAATCAGGAGCTATTTCCTGCTGTCCACTATATCTTTTGTGGTGAACCCCACCACAAAAGGATGCCGTTCCCATCAGGGCTAGAAATCTAAATGCTTCAAGACCTTTAGTGTATGATCGATGTCCAGATCAACAACATAAAAAAAACCGACAAGTGATCGTCGGTTTTTTTATTTAGCACTGTTTGTCAATTTCAACGCAGGAGAAATCTCTGAAAATAACCCGACAAAGACTGGCAACATTTTGGAAATCCGGATGTGATTTCTCGTTCCCCGAAATGACATATTTTGTATTGTTCTTTGCGATCCCTTATTTCTTTACCGGAAACTTCCAGTCAAATTCATCTTTATCGTTGATGATTGCACCAACTTCAAATTTCACTACTTCATCAAATTCGGTTTGAAGAATGAACCAATTGTCTTCGTTGAAATAGTTCTCGAAAGTATCAAAAGTTTCCTGAGTATATTTTGTAATTCCTTTGGTAGCTAAATCTTTCTTTACATCAGCAATTTTTCTTCCGATTAACTTGAACCCGAAAACTTCTAAATCATTTCCTGAAGCTACTAAATATCCCAATTTCAGGTCTTCTTCCTGATAAAACGTCAATCTTATTTTTTGTGCATTGTATACAAAAATCACATTATCATCTTCGTCTTTATAGTTTTTATCAGGCTTTCCTAAAGCAGCGGTTACATCATTTTGCTTCATTCCGAAAAGCAATTTATCAATTCCTGATTTTAGATTTATTTTCATATTTACTTTTTATTTAAAGTGCAAATTTCGGGAAGTTTTTATAAACTTCATTACGATTCTTTTTTTATTATTCTTTTAGCCGCGAATTGCACTAATTATCATGAATTATTTTTAAATACTTTGATTTTTTTTGCCACTGATTACGCAGATTAAATGGATTTCTTTTGCCACAAATTTTCGGGACGTTCTCGATGATATAAAGAAACCTAACAGGTTTTAAAAACCTGTTAGGTTTGACTTATAAATCTAATAATTATTCTTATTTGGTTCAGTCTGACAATAAAAAAATCCGTGTAAACCAGTTTTATCCGCCAAATCCGCGGGCAATCTTTTAATTTTAATAATTTTTCTTATTCGGTTTAGCACTCATATAAAAAGTAATTTTTCCTCCGTTAATGACATCAGCATGTTTCAGGAAAGGTTTATCCAGTTGTTTTCCATTCAAAAGTACTTTACTCACAAATACATTTTTATCGGATTGATTGACGGTTTCGACTTCGAAAGTTTTTCCGTTATCTAAATTAAAAACTGCTTTCTTCACTAACGGACTTCCTAATGCATATTCGTCAGAACCCGGTGCTACAGGATAAAAGCCTAAACTGCTAAAAATATACCAGGCACTCATCTGTCCAAAATCATCATTTCCGCCTAAACCGTCAGCACCATTTCTATACATTTTTTTCAGGATCATTCTGATTTTATCCTGGGCTTTCCAGGGTGAGTTTGTCCAGTCGTATAAATATACCACGTGATGCGAAGGTTCATTTCCGTGCACATAATTCCCAATGATACCGTCTCTGGTAATGTCTTCTGTATTTTCGAAATATTTGTCCGGTAAATGCATGCTGAACAATGAATCTAATCTTACGTTAAACTTCTCATTTCCGCCCATCATTTTAATCATTTCAGCAGGATCTTGCGGAACATATAAACTATAATTCCATGAATTTCCTTCAATGAATCCTTGTCCGTGAGTATCTAACGGATCAAATTCTTTTTTGAAAGTTCCGTCATTTAATTTAGGACGCATAAAACCTGTTTTAGCATCGTAGACGTTTTTATAATTTTTAGATCTTTCTATAAATTCATTGTAGATATCTGTTTTGTCTAATTTCTTTGCTGCCTGAGCAATTGCCCAGTCATCATAGGCATATTCTAAAGTTTTAGAAACCGAAGATCCGTTTTTATCTTCCGGAACATAGCCCATTTTCATGTAATATTCCAATCCGTCGTAATAAGGTACTTTAGCCGTACTCACACAAGCCTGAAGCGCTTTTTCTTTATCAAAATTTCCATTCCCTTTTACAATTGCATCAGCAATTACAGAAACGGAATGATACCCAATCATACACCAGTTTTCATTGGCATAATGCGACCAGATCGGCAGCATTTTATGCACACTTTGGTCTGAATGTGCCAACATTGAACTGATCATATCTGAATTTCGGGCGGACTGAACCAAATTGAATAAAGGGTGCAAAGCCCTGTAAGTATCCCATAACGAATAACTGGTGTAATTTTTAAAGTTCTCTGCTTTATGAACATTCATATCCAGACCTTTGTAATTTCCGTCTAAATCCATGTATTCTGTTGGGCCTAAAAAGGCATGGTACATTGAAGTATAAAAATTTACTAAATCTTCTTTTTGAATGGTTTCTACCTGAATTTTATTCAATTCATTGTTCCAAACTTCCTGACTTTGTTTTTTTACTTTTTCAAAATCCCAACCCGGAACTTCTTTCTTCATATTTTCAAGTGCTCCGGCTGAACTTACCGGTGAAAGTGCCATTTTAATTTTGATTTTTTCTCCTTCTTCAGTATTGAAATCAAAGAATAATTTTAGGTTCTGGCCTGCCATTTCCGGGAAATTCTTCGTCTGATCAAATCTTCCCCAAAAACCTCTGTACACACTTTTTTCCTGTGCCGCTTGTCCGTAGCTTTTTATTGGTTTACTAAATGACATGGCAAAATAAACCGTTCTGGTTCTCGCCCAGCCATTTGTCTGACGATATCCTGTGATTAAAGTATCGTTTTCCACCCGAACAAATGTCCACACATTTTTCTTGTCGTAATTGTAAATTCCGGAAGTCAAATCCAGAATAATATGTGCTTCGTCAGATTTTGGAAAAGTATATTGGTGCATTCCTACACGCGTTGTGGCCGTAAGCTCGGCTTTAATTTTATGGTCCTCAAGAAATACGCTATAATAAGCCGGTGCTGCTTTTTCAGTTGCATGCGAAAATGCAGATCTGTAACCTGATAAGGGTTTTGAGGCTACTCCGGGATTCAGTTGCAATTTTCCCGTTGTAGGCATGATCAAAAAATCACCTAAATCAGAATGTCCTGTTCCGCTAAAATGAGTGTGACTGAAACCTACAATTGTTTTGTCTTCGTATTGATATCCGGCACAATATTTATAGACTTCTCCATTGTATTTTCCGTTTAAACCGTAAGCAATCGTATCGGTTTCCGGACTTAACTGTACACTTCCAAACGGAACTGTTGCTCCGGGATAGGTATGTCCCATTTTAGCCGTACCAATCATGGGGTCAACAAACTGAATCAGATTTTTTTTTTCAATTGTTTTTTTCTGTGCCTTAATTTCATTGACCGAACCAAAAATTAAAACAGATAATCCTAAGAGAAAACTTTTGCTTTTTACAATATTCATCAGATAATTTTTTATTCATTTATTTGCGTCCGTAATACTATCAGGAATTACTAAAACGATTTAATAACTTTTTCAGGTTAGAAAATTACAATAAAATATGCTTTTTAAAAAATATAAAAAAATTTAGTCTAAAAAGGTTTTGAATATCTTTGAACTATTAAAAAATTATATTTCTATATGAAAAATTATATTTTATTTCTGGTGCTTTCTTTCTCATCACTCGTTTTTTCGCAAAAAGCAGAAAGTTACAGGTTAACCAAAGAAGAGATAAAGCAACGGGAATTAAATGAAATTTCAGATTTCCCTATTTATAAAGCATTTGAATGCTCCGATAAAAGTGGGGTTTATGACTTGCTTTTCTGTGAAAACCAAAAAAACATTTCTAAAAAAGATACTTTAAATACTAAAATCCAGGCGATTTACACTATGGCGGATCATGGTGGCTTTCTGGAGAAATGGAGAATCAATGATTTATTAGAAAGCACGGAACCAAAAGAAACCAACATTTGGTTCTGGACTAAATATTGCAGTACCAAAGATCTTGATGGTGATGGATACATTGATCCTGTAATTGTTTACGGAACCAGAAATGAGAATGATGAAATACGACGCGTGAAAATTATCACGGTTTATAAAAACAAAAAATATGCAATTCGTGCTGTAGAATGCGACTTAGATGTTTGCAGAAGTTTTAAGAAGGATGCAGACTGGAATTTGCTGCCTCAAAAAATAAAAACTTATGTTGATAATTTGGTTATCAAATTAAGAAAGGAACAAAATCTTTTATTGAAGGATGGATAGGTAAATTAAATTCCAAATACAACAATCTAATCCCAAATTCCAAACTATAACTTTTTCTTCAGATTTTCTTTTACGGCATCAAACCATTCGTTTCTTAGGATACTTAAAACTATAGAATCGCGGCGTATTTCTTTATTTATTGTTGGCATATGACTGCGTAAAACGCCTTCCACTTTGCAGCCGATACTTTTCATGGCAGCAATGCTTCGTTCGTTATTGTTATCGGCACGGAACTCTACGCGTTCCATTCCAAGTGTTTCAAAAGCAAATTGTAGTAATAAAAATTTACAATGTTTGTTGAGTCCGGTTCCTCTAAAAGCTGAACCGTACCAGGTAAATCCTAATTGGAGTGTTTTATACTCTAGTTGTATATCGTAAAAACGTGTTGAACCGGCATATTTTTGAGATTTTTTATCGAAAACAATAAATGGGAATTCTCTTTTATCCTCACGGTTTTTTATTGCCGACTGAATGTATTTGATCAGGTTTTCTTTTCCGTCTGCACCAACCAAAGAATATTTCCATGTTTCTGGTTCGTTGATCGAAATTTCTAGTAAATTATCAAAGTCTGATTCTTGTAAGGGACGTAATAATACAAGGTCGTCTTCTAAAATGATATGGTCTGAGAAACTGAAATTTGGAGTTGTCATAAGCTGTTTTTTTGTGATGCGCTATGTGAATCTTTGCATGACTTTGTGTAAAAACTATTTCACAGAGATGCATGAAGCTTTTCACAGAGATTCATAAAGGTATAAAAGAGAAAAAATTATTCACTCATTTCATCATATCGTTCCGGCACTTGCGGATCGTATAACGGGCATTTGAATTCTTCCATCAAAGCTACCAACTTATTCATGGTTTTGCCTTCGGTTCCGTAGCAGTCGATTTTTACACTTTGTGGTGTTGTAATTACCTGAAAAGCCCCTTTTCCTGAAGTATTTTGCCAGCTGTTTTCATCGACTCTTTCCCATTGCGAGAATACAGAACCGATTCTGTTCATGATTACCTCAACCGGAAGTGTTTCAAGACCTTCAACCTCCTCTTTTTCTACAAGGGATTCATAAACTTCGTGGTGGTTTAAATAAACCTCTTCTAGATACCTCCAAAAAAGTAATTCGTACATAGCCTGGTGTTTTTTAGCCCCGATAGTAGTGAAAATCCTTTTGTGCCGGTCCCGATAGCAATCGGGAGCACAAAAGATTGTAACGGATAGCGGGATTAGCTACTAAAAAAGCTAATTATTAATAAAAAAGGTTCTGTTGTAAACTCCAGTATATAAAACCTTTGCAACTCAGAACCTTTGTAACTTTGTAACTCAAAAAAAATTAATATTCAAATGTTCCGTATTCGCTGGTAATAGTCAGTTTTTTAGCATCTGCCGCTTCTACCCTACCTACGATTTGTGCATCGACATTGAACGATTTTGAAATTGCAATAATATCTTGTGCAATGTTTTCAGGAACATAAATTTCCATACGGTGACCGCAATTGAAAACCTGATACATTTCTTTCCAGTCGGTTTTTGATTGTTCCTGAATTAACTTGAACAATGGCGGAACCGGAAATAAATTGTCTTTTATGATGTGTAAATTCTGTACGAAATGTAAAATTTTAGTCTGCGCTCCTCCACTGCAATGTACCATTCCGTGAATTTCGTTTGGCGTATAAGTGTCTAAAATTTTCTTGATAATTGGCGCATAAGTCCGGGTTGGAGAAAGTACCAACTGACCTGCATTTATTGGACTGTCTGCTACTTCATCTGTTAGATTTACCTGGCCTGAATAAATTAATTCTTCGGGAACAAGGGCATCATAACTCTCCGGGTATTTTTTAGCTAAGTACTTCCCGAAAACGTCATGACGTGCAGAGGTCAATCCGTTACTTCCCATTCCGCCGTTATAGCTTTTTTCATAAGTAGCCTGACCAAAAGAAGTTAAACCAACAATGACGTCACCCGCTTTTATATTTGCATTGTCTACAACATCGCTGCGTTTCATACGGGCCGTTACGGTAGAGTCTACGATAATGGTACGAACAACATCTCCAACATCGGCCGTTTCTCCACCGGTTGAATGAATGGTTACGCCAAAAGATTTTAATTCGCTGATTAATTCTTCGGTTCCGTTGATGATTGCCGAGATAACCTCAGCAGGAATTAAATTTTTATTTCTTCCAATAGTAGAAGAAAGCAAAATATTATCTGTTGCCCCAACACATAATAAGTCATCGATGTTCATGATTAAAGCATCCTGAGCGATTCCTTTCCAAACCGAAATATCTCCGGTTTCTTTCCAGTACATATAGGCTAATGACGATTTTGTACCTGCGCCGTCAGCGTGCATAATAAGGCAATATTTCTCGTCCTGTGTTAAATAATCAGGAACGATTTTACAAAATGCCTGAGGAAATAAACCTTTATCAATATTTTTTATGGCGTTGTGTACGTCTTCTTTTGATGCCGAAACACCTCTTTGTGCGTACCTTTTGCTTGAATCTGAACTCATGAAACTTAGTTTGTGTTGATGTGGTGCAAAGATAATCCCTTTTTTTAATTCTCGGGACTATACGATTTAAAATTAGAAGATTTTGGCACACAAAAAAAATCGGCAGGTTTGTTACGGCTGCCGAATTTCCTTAGTAAAATTGGTTTAAAAATTTTGGCCCCTAAAATTATTCCCAATCCGGCATGGCCGTTCCTGAAAATAATACTGTTCTTGAATTGGTCGAGCCAATGGTTGTTTTAAGTATATTTTTTATAGAAATACCGTCATTAGAGGTATTGGTAAATATTAATTCGGATTCGTTTGGAGAATATCGAACATCCAAATCGTTAGTTCCTGTAATTTTCTCTGTTAAAATCTGAGTTGATAATCCCGTTGTAAAATTATATTCGAAGATTCTGGAATCTAACTGGCGATAATTCGAACTTTCATATCCGGCAACATCTCTGGTATAGACCAGTTTTTGTCCGGTAACAGAAAAATTAAGTCCTCCTATTGCCCCATTTTGCCCTGAAATAATAGAAGTCGTTACCACTCCGGAAGGACTTATAATATAAATTTCAGCATTGTAGCCATTGGCATCATTTACTTTTAAGGCAATTTTTGTTCCATCGGCACTCCAATCACATTCAGATATGAATTTGCCATTTGGTGTTTGGAATATTTTGGTCAAACCGCTTCCGTCACTGTTGATTTTGTATAGTTTATCGAAATTAGGATAAATGAACTCACTTCCTGATGCATTCCAGGAATACCCGATATAATCTGAATTAAATCCGGCAACAGGAACTGAACTGGTGACCCTTTTCACTCCCGTTCCGTCATAATTCATCGTATAAAGGTCATTTTGAGAACCGTTTGTTCCTATAAAGGCAATTTTATTTGCCTGGTTGTTTCTTCTTGGACGCCAGTAATTTTTATCTGAACTGGTTAACTGATATTGTTTTCCGGCATCATCTGCAGTAAAAATTACATTGTTATCGTTTATATTTTTTACAAACAAATATCTCGTAGCCGGAAATGCAAGTGTCGAAAATGAACTCACGGCACTTAAAACAGGGGTATTTACACCATCTGTAACCTCAATTTGCCAATAGTATTTTGTACCATATATTAAATCCGTCAATGTTAGTTTCTTTTCTTTTATGGCGTCATACACTTTTACATCACTATTACTATTGTTTCTAAGGGTTACTTTAAAAATCAAATCATCATTGTCAGGATCTGTATCTGTCCAGGTAAGATCCAGTGCTATTGCCTGACCTGCGCTATTATCAACGGGACTTACCAATACCGGAATTGTGGGCGGTTTATTATTTGCTGATGCTTTTTTGAGTTCAAAAACAATTTCGGAAGTGTTGTTGACAGTAACAGTTGTGGCTTCAAATTTTGCTACGTAACCATCTTTTTGTGCCTGAAAAGAGTATTCTCCCACTTTTACATTCGAAACAGTAAATTTTCCATCTGCATCTGTAAAAACGGTGCTTGTTGTAGGACTCGAAAGTATCTTTACATTTTCCAGAGGTTCAAATGTATCTGCATTAACGACTCTTCCGGTAACGGTACCAAATTCAGATTCTCCTATTTTTTCTTCACTACAGGAAACCAAAAACAATAAAAAAAGTACGCTTGCTATTTTGTATAAATACTTCATTATTCATTTTTTTTAATTTAACTTCATCGTTATATTTTTAAAATTCCGGTTTTGAAATTGTGTTATTTTTTCTTTTTTCCGAAATAATAAGTCAGTCCTAACCCAAATTTGTAATAATAATCATCGCGTGTTCCTGCCTTTATATAGTCGACATTATCACTGAAATTAATATTTTGTTCTGCAAATAATTTTATCCCAATCTTATCAGACGCTAAATATTCGAGTCCTAAACCATATTGAATTTTGCTGTATGCATTTTCAAACTTTCTGTTCGTTGCATATCCTCCACCTCCGTATAAATAAGGTGTCAGTCGGTCTTTTGGCAATAAAATCCATTCGAGATTAAGATCATAGGTGATATACCCCACGTCGAGTAAATTTTTATTGGCCAGATTGACCACATTTGTAGAAGCACTAATATTAAACGCCGGAGTTATAAAGAATTTTAAAGCTCCCCGACCAAAAGGTCTCAAAAGCGGATCCTGATAATCACCGTCCATTAAGGTTGCCCCACCTGAAATTTCGATTGCAAATTTGCTTCTTCTTTCTTCCAGATCTCGCCCATATAATGCGGTTACATCGGCAGTTTTGGTTTCTTCATTGTATGATTTCAGCAAATTATCGACTTGCCATTTTGGTGCATCGGCTTCCCAGATATTATCTTTTATTCCTTCTAAAATCAAAGATTCCACAGCTTTTTCAATAGCTTCGGTTACGGCCATATGTACCGGTTCATTGGTTGTATAACCGGTTTCAACTTCCAACAGTCTTTTAAAATTGACATATCTGAATAAACTTTCATCAATAGCTTGTGACAGTATCGTTTTAGAAATGTAAACCGATTTTAAAATTTTTCCGTTTGATGTTGAAATCATTCTCAAATAAACCGTAACCCGATCCTGACGGTATTTTACAGATGCTCCGGCGCCAAAATACCGGGCACCAAAACCTCCGGTAATGATATTAGAATCGTACGAAACTATTCCGCCTTCCAGTAAAACTCCTGCATATAACAATGGTGTTAACTGAGGTTCATTTGGATTGGCATTTTTTACATATTCCTGACGTGTGGCCCGAATCAGGTTTCGTTCCTGAAGCAAATTGCCAATATTTTCGCGCTCGATGGGTACAAACCATTTCGAATCTTCTAAAGCTTTTATCAGGATAGAAGTGGCACCCTGTGTTACGGCGGTACTAAAACTGCTTCCGTTTTCCTGAGGTTTGTATTGTCCGGTTTGGTCCCTGAATTTATAGACGCCTACTACAACTGGTTCTTTTGGTTTTGGCAAATCTTTTAATAATGAAGTAGCAGGAGTACCTTCTCCTAAAATTGCTTTTTCAACTCCGGTTGGCTGGTTATAATAGGCGCCGCAACCTGAAAAAAGAAATCCGAATAAAATAAATAGGTAGTGATATAATCTCATGTTATTGATTTGGGATAATTACCTGTGTCTGTTCTCCGGTATTGGTATCTAAAATATTTAGTGTGAGCCCGCCTGAAGAGGGATAAACATCAACTGAATAGCTGCCGAAAGTATAGGAACCTTCTTTAATACCATCAGTACCAAATTGCTGTTTGTAAAGCTGACTGGAAATCTGACTTAACAACTGCGAATTTAAACTTGCTTTAAACCGTTCCAAATCAGTTTGCGGGGTGGTTTCGGCTGTTTTATCCTTCTGCTTATTTTGAGCTTCCGCACTGCTCAAAAGCCATTGATAATTAAAAGTATCTCCTCCAAAAGCCGGATTTACCGGTTTATAAACCAAAGCCTGCGCGTTTATAAATGGGGAAATGAGTAGCAATACTGCCAGGGTTACTATAAATTTCATGTCGCTAATAATAAAATTAATACTGAGTGAAATATTTTCGCTGCTTTTCTTTTTCTTTAAAATAAGTAAAGGTGGCATTTACAGATTCTTCTGCAACTGCATCCAGAAATTCGTCATCCGGCCGGGCTAAAAACTCATAAATAACCTCATTATCGATGGTTACTGTTATCGCTGTATTTCTTGCAAAACTATATTCTTCACCTATGGTTACTATTTTTTCAGCATTTATTCCAATATCATTGTATTTGTAATAATACCGATCATAAAAATCTTTTCCGATTTTTGTTTTGGTGTCGTCTGTAACGATTCCTCTTAACATAAATCCGTCAGCAGGAAGAATTATTACTTCATCTTTTTTTTTTCTTCACCCAGCACTACACGGTCTTTGGCTATTATTTGTTTGTTTTCATCATAAAACAATAACAGAACAATTACCTCATCGTCTTCTGACAGATTAATTTGAGAAGTAGATAACTTTTTTAGCTCATTGGGCTGTAGTGTAAAAACACCAACCTGATCATTATTTGACTGATTATTACTTTTATTATTGTTTTTTATAACAGACATTCTGTAGGCGGCACTCCTGATGACATCAGTAAGATTTTCGGCAGTACCTGTAATTTTTACATTGCCTTCAATTTTTTCAATTTCCAGTTTGGCTTTTATTTTGTCCTGGGGAACCTGACTCTGTATGAGACCAGTAAAAACCAGAAATACGAAAATGATATGTTGGTATAAAAAACGCATGTTTTACATTTATTTGTTGATAAGAATTATAGAAGCGCCATTTCCTGTTTGTGTAATTTTCATGTTTTTTGACAGGGAATTGGTTCCTATATTTTGAATGTTCTGGTTGTCTCCTTTTTGGATCATTTCCATATTTACATTATAATTGGTATACAATGTAAAATCAGAAATTTTGTTATTATCTCCTTTTTGAACCACATTCTGAGTGATGGTATTTGCTTTTTTATCTAAAAGCAATTGGTTGCGATCGCCATTTTGATCTATAGCGACTTTGGTTTCATTTGATTTTAAATTTGCTGCCACTTTATTTAAATCCCCTATTTGCTGTATATTAATTCCGGATTGGATTTTTTGGTTCAAATCTTCCCTGGCTTTTTTATCCATAGAAGAAACAACACTAAAAGCTGCTTGTTTTGAATTAAAAACAGCCGAACTATAGTTCTTAAAATCTGAATTATCTTCTTTTTCCTGCGCATAAAACACGGGAGCAAAAAGTAAAAAGACCATAATATTAAAAATGAAAGTCTTCATCCTGATTGATTTAGATTAAAAAATGAGACAGTCACGTTCTGTGACTATCTCATTTGTGTTTTAAAAATTACATACCTGTTTGAGTAACGGTAATTGTATTGAAGTTTCCTTTAGAGAATGCGATACTTTGGTGTGCAGCCCCTGTCTGAGTTACAGTTGCAACGTTGCTGTTACCAATTTGTAAAGTGTTTTCAGTTAGTTTAGTACCATTTTGAACGCTGGTTGCTTTGTTTTCATCACCATATTGATAGTGGTTTGAAGTATTTTTATCCGCTGCGGAAGTACCGGATGGCGAAGTCTGAGTTTGCCATGATTGGTTGTGAACACCACCCTGACTGGCATAAGCTACATTATTATCTCCATTTTGAGTTTGTGTTGCTTCATTTTTGCTATGAGGAGCAAATGGAACTGCCACAGCAGCAACATAACCTAATTGAGTAGCATTGAAAGGAAGTCCGGTTGGTTTTTCGTTTCCTGTGGTTCCCTGATCTACAGTAGCTGTGTTACTGTTTCCGGTTTGTTTTTGAGTTGCGATATCAAATCCTCCCAGTGCAGAGCTTGGTCCGGCGATTTGATCTTGCCAGATTGTAGCGCTATTGCTGTTTCCGGTTTGAGTTTGATAGGCTTTGTTGTCATGATTGCTTTGGGAAATAAAGGCACCGTTGTTGTTTCCGGTTTGTTTTACATCAGCCTTGTTGTCTTTTGCTGCATACAAAGCCGGCTGAATTCCCTGATAAACTTCAGATTTGTTGCTGTTACCATTTTGGTCTACAAGAGATCCGTTTGTAGCTCCGTTTTGAGTTACAATTCCAGTGTCGGAATTTCCAACCTGATTTACTGAAGAGGTGTTTCCTTGCGCAAATGCGGCTGTACCTACAAATAGCATCGCTGAGATGCTCAAAATTACTTTTTTCATAATAAATATATTTAATTGGTTATTAATACAAATTATTATGTAGGTCCGTGATTTGGGGAAATCATACAATCAAAAATCGTCATTCGAAAATAAAACCAGCATGTTTATTTTCTTTCTTCATGACCAAAATTAGAAAACTTATCGAAAATCAAATCAAGTATAAATATCTATTTTACAACTGCTTAACTACTTTTCGATGAAATGTTAAACTATAACGATGAACTACTAAAATCGTAAAAAAAATTCATAGGAAAATAACTACTTATTGCGTTTTCTCTATAATTTCACCTTCTCATTTATCAAAATCGAAGTCTAAAAGACCTTATTCTGAAATCATCACAAAAAAAAGCCTGTCCTTTTGAGACAGGCTTTAGATCAGTATTCCGGTAATTGTTATTTAGTAAACAGCAATTCCCTGTATTTGGTTAATGTCCAGCTTTCGTCATCTACCAATAATTCTAATTTATCGCAGTGATTACGGATATCTTCAAAATATGGTTTTACTGTATTACAATAGGCTTCGGCCATTTTTTGTGCATCGGTTAAATGATTTGCTGTTCTTCTTTCATTGGTCATTGCCAGTACTTTAGAATTTATTCCTTCAATATGGCCTGAAATTTCTTTGATTAAAACAATTTGTTCTTTGGCAATAGTTTCAAACTCTTTTCCAAAGATTTCTTTTAATCCTTTTACATTTTCGATTAAAGTATTTTGATAACGAATGGCGGTAGGAATTACATGGTTTCTTGCAATATCTCCCAGAACTCTTCCTTCAATCTGAATTTTCTTAGTGTACTCTTCCAGTTCTATTTCGTAACGTGCTTCGGCTTCAACGTGATTTAAAATTCCTAATTCAGAAAATAAGTCCAGAGCTTGTTTGGAAACTTTTGCTTTTATGGCTTCGGGAGTAGTTTTAAAATTACTTAGACCTCTTTTAGCTGCTTCTTTTTCCCAGGCTTCGCTATATCCGTCTCCTTCAAAAAGTATTTTTTTAGACTGTTTAATGTATTCTCTTAAAACATTAAAAATAGCATCGTCTTTTTTCATGTCTTTTGACTCGATCAGCGTATCTACTTCTGTTTTAAAATCTTTCAATTGTTTCGCTACAATTGCATTCAGAGTCGTCATTGCATTCGAACAGTTTGCATTTGAACCTACAGCCCTGAACTCGAATTTATTTCCTGTAAAGGCAAAAGGCGAAGTTCTGTTTCTGTCTGTATTATCCAAAAGAACATCCGGAATTTTACCTACCACATTTAATTTTAAATCTGTTTTTTCTTCAGGAGATAATTTTCCTGTTGTTACGCTTTCTAACTCTGATAAAACTTTAGTTAATTGTGCCCCGATAAAAACAGAGATAATTGCCGGAGGTGCTTCATTTGCCCCTAACCTGTGATCGTTACTTGCCGTTGCGATAGAAGCTCTTAACAAAGTTTCATAATCGTTTACCGCTTTTATCGTATTAATAAAGAAGGTTAAAAATTGTAGATTACTCATTGGCGTTTTGCTCGGACTTAATAAATTAACTCCGGTATCTGTTGCCAATGACCAGTTGTTGTGTTTTCCTGAACCGTTTACACCTTTAAATGGTTTTTCGTGAAATAATACTTTAAAATCATGACGCTCTGCCACTCTTTGCATGACATCCATCAATAATGAGTTATGGTCTACGGCAAGATTGGTTTCTTCAAAAATTGGAGCCAGCTCAAACTGGTTTGGCGCTACTTCGTTATGACGTGTTTTTACCGGAATCCCTAACAGCATACATTCCTGTTCTAAATCTCTCATATAAGTCAGGGCACGTGTCGGGATAGACCCAAAATAATGATCGTCTAATTGTTGGCCTTTTGCAGAAGTATGTCCTAACAAGGTTCTTCCTGTCATCATTAAATCAGGACGTGAGTTTGCCAAAGCTTTATCTATTAAGAAATATTCCTGTTCCCAGCCTAAAGTTGCCGTTACTTTTTTAACATTTTTATCAAAATACCTGCATACTTCCGTCGCCGCTTCATCCATGGCAGATAAGGCTCTTAATAACGGAATTTTATTATCTAAAGCTTCTCCTGTATAGGCAATAAATACGGTTGGGATACATAGAGTGGTTCCGTAGATAAATGCCGGAGAAGTGGGGTCCCAGGCCGTATAACCTCTGGCTTCAAATGTATTTCTGATTCCGCCATTCGGGAAACTTGATGCATCCGGTTCCTGTTGTACCAATTGTGCCCCGCCAAATTTTTCTACAGGATCGCTTCCGTCATAAGAGGTTTCAAAAAAAGCATCGTGTTTTTCTGCTGTTGTTCCCGTAAGGGGCTGAAACCAGTGTGTATAATGTGTAACACCTTTCGATAAGGCCCATTCTTTCATTCCCATGGCGATATAATCTGCCAGTTTTCTGTCTATTTTAGTCCCATGCTGAATTGCATCTCTCACTCCCTTTAAAGCATCCGAAGTCAAAAACTGCTTCATTGCTTTCTCATTAAACACATTTGAACCAAAAATGTTAGATTTTCTGTCTATTTCTTCAAAATGTACCGGCTTTCTTGTAGAAGCTTCTTTTAAAGCTTGGAAACGTAATGTTGACATGTATATAAGTTTAAAATTTGTAATAATTTTTACTAAAAAAAGAACAACAAATATAAACAAATAAACAGCCTGTTTAAAAGATAAATTTTAGATTTTTGTCCGATGATTTTTCAACATAAGAAGCTTTTTTTAAAGAATAATGAATTCGTTTAAAAGAAATATAACAAAATACTTCAGTATTATTCATTAAATAAACATTTTTTCATAATTTCTTAACCCTGATTTATAAAAAACAACCTTAATTTTTACGAATTTATTTTTTAATGGTGTTAAAAATTGCTTTTTTAAAAATATACCCCTTTAAAAATTGCGCTTATCCAAAAAATAATACTCGGTAAAACAAAATAGCCCCCTAATTTTTAGGACTAAAAAAATAAATCTATATTTGACCCAACGAAAAAAAACAAAAAAATTAATTTATATTATTATGGCTAAAATTAAGTTAGAGTACATTTGGTTAGATGGATATGAACCAACTCAAAATCTTAGAAGTAAAACTAAAGTTGAAGAGCATGAAAATTTCAAAGGAACATTAGAAGAACTTGGAAACTGGTCATTTGATGGTTCGTCAACAAAACAAGCCGAAGGTGGATCTTCAGACTGTTTATTAGTTCCTGTGGCAATTTACCCTGATCCAACTCGTATTAATGGGTACCTGGTAATGTCTGAAGTTATGTATGCTGACGGAACACCACACCCTTCTAACGGTAGAGCTACAATTGATGATGATAATGATGATTTTTGGTTTGGTTTCGAACAAGAGTATTTCATCATGGATACTAAAACTTTATTGCCATTAGGTTTCCCTGTTGGAGGATATCCTGCTCCACAAGGTATGTACTACTGCTCTGTAGGTGGAAAAAACACACACGGAAGAAAATTAGTAGAGGAACATGCTGACTTATGTATCGCTGCAGGACTTAACTTTGAAGGTATTAACCAAGAGGTTGCTTGCGGACAATGGGAATTTCAATTATTCGCTAAAGGTGCTAAAAAAGCCGGAGACGAAATTTGGGTTGCTCGTTACTTATTAGATCGTTTGACTGAAAAATATGGTTACTATATCGAATATCACCCAAAACCTCTGGGAGATACTGACTGGAATGGTTCTGGAATGCACGCTAACTTCTCTAACGAAGTACTAAGAACATGTGGTTCTAAAGAAACTTACGAAAGAATTTGTGAGGCTTTCCGTCCTGTTACTGCTGAGCACATCGCAGTTTACGGAGCTTACAACGACCAACGTTTGACTGGTAAACACGAAACTGCTTCTATCCACGATTTCTCTTATGGAGTATCTGATAGAGGAGCTTCAATCAGAATTCCTTTATATACTGTTCAAAAAGGATGGAAAGGATATCTTGAAGACAGAAGACCAGCTTCAAACGGTGATCCATACAAAATCGCTGCAAGAATTATCAAAACTGTAAAATCAGCTCTATAATTCGAAGCTTAGATTATATCTTAAAAGTGCCATCAATATTGATGGCACTTTTTTTTTTGCCGGTAAATAATCCCAATCATTGTCATCCCGAGGAACGAGGGATCTCCACAAGAAACTAACGCAAAGTATTTTCCTAAATTGACGAGCTACTTACGGAGATCCCTCGTTCCTCGGGATGACAAAAATTCGTAGCAAAAAGAAAAAAATCCGTGTAAATCTGTGTTTTCGCAAAGCGAATCCGTATCATCCGCGTGCCATTTACAACAATCTTCTCATCATACCCAAAACCAACATCACTAACTTAAAAAAACTCTCGGGTTTATTCAGAATTTCACCATAACTTTTCGATAATAAATTTTTAAGTTAAACTTCAAAAACTATCTTTGTAAATCATTTAAAAAAAGTATCATGATAGTCTGGATTTTGTTTTTATTAGCCGTGGTTTTTATTCTTGCCTTAGACTTGGGTGTTTTTAATAAAAACCCTCATATTATTAGTACTAAAGAAGCCAGCAAGTGGACTCTTATATGGGTAAGCTTGTCTTTCTTGTTCTCCGGAGTAATTTACTGGCTTTATACCACAGATTATATTGCAAATCCCGACAATTTAAAACCAACCGTAGCCTCGATGAAGTTTATTACGGGTTATTTGATTGAACTGTCTTTAAGTGTCGATAATATCTTTGTAATTGCCATTATTTTCGCCTCTTTCAAAATACCGCAAAAATACCAACACCGTGTTTTATTCTGGGGAATCCTGGGCGCAGTAATCTTTCGTGGATTAATGATTTTCTTTGGTGTAATGCTGATCAATAAATTTACCTGGACCACGTATTTATTTGGTGGTTTCCTGATTTTTACCGCTATCAAAATGTTGTTCTCAGGAGATGATGATGACTTTCAGCCCAAAGATTCTTTTGTATACAAAACACTTGGAAAAATTATTCCGATTACCTCTGAAATGGATGGTCAAAAGTTTTTCATTAGTACAAAAACTGCCAAAAAAGCCGCTACTCCGCTTTTTGTAGCCCTGATTGTTATTGAGGTAATGGATGTTCTTTTTGCCGTAGACAGTGTTCCTGCAATCTTAGCGATTACATCTGACCCGTTTTTGGTATTCAGTTCTAATATTTTTGCTATTCTGGGACTACGTTCTATGTACTTTTTCTTAGCCAATATGCTGGCAAAATTCAGTTTCTTAGAATATAGCCTGGTTGCTATTTTAGCTTTTGTGGGACTAAAAATGATTCTTCATGATTTTATTCACGTACCGGAATGGGCTTCGTTAGGATTTATTGCACTTTCGCTTTTAGTAGGAATCCTTGTTTCTTTAAAATATGGAAAAAGTGCTGAAGAAACCCCGAAATTAGAGGAATAGATTTCCTGAAATATATTTATAAAAAAGAGGCTATCCCAAAAGAAAGCCTCTTTTTTTTGTGTGTGCGATTTGTCGTCATTCTAACTGCGATACTCAAGCTTACATGCAAATCAACCATAATCTTGTCATAATGACGAAGGCTCTCTGTAAATAGCTCTGTCAGGATTTGATGCTTTATTCAGAAAATCATTTTATTGCTTTTCCTGACGGAGTTACTTACTTGATTTTCTTTACGGAGTTACTTACGGAGATTCCTCGTGCCTCGGAATGACAAGATTGGGATAAACTGCGACCGAATACTACAACTGAAAATTGTAATTGAAAGCAAAGCATAATACAACCAAAGCTTACACTCAAAACTAATTTTGTAATCCTGACGAATGAAAGATATTACTTGTGATAAAATTCGTGTCGTTTGTCTCTAGATTCTAAACAAAAAAAGGAAATCTTACGATTTCCTTTTTTACATTTAATACAGATGGATTATAATTTCACATTTTTAATGTTACTATCATCAATATTATATTTTGCAATAACAGCATTATAATCTAAATAATCTGCTTTTACTTTTTTTGCATTTATGCCGTCATCACCTGGAATAATAACAATACGGAATGTTTTTCCTAATCTAAAGCTATTTGGCAACTGAGACAAATCACTTAAACTACCATCAATAAAAATTGAAACATTATTTTTCGAAAAGCTAAAATTATATTGAGCTGTTTCTGTACCATTATTAAAGTAATATATCTGAGGTAATAATGCCCATTTATCAGCTTGGTTTGGAGCGCTAACTAATTCATATACTAAAATGTTATCTCCTGATAGCATGCCCGTTAAAGGAACATCTTTTGCATAACCTGGACCAACAAAGTCAAATGTAGCTTCTGTAACAAAAGCAACTGGTCCTGGAAGTCCTTCTGGTCCTTCCGGTCCTTCACAACTTGAAAACACGATTAATCCAACAACTGCGAATAAGGTAAGTATCTTTTTCATAATATTTATTTTTTAAGATTTATAAAGGTATTCCAAAAATCAAACCAAAAAAAAATATTCTGATCAGTTTAGGAATAAAAGTTGTATTATTTTTTCACAACCTGCTGGTTTTTAAGCAAAATTTTATTAAAAAATAATACATGGTAAGGTAGTGAATTTTCCCAATAATCCCAAGTATGTGCTCCGGGACGTTCTGTGTAGTCGTGATCTACTTTATTGTAGACCAATCTGCGGTGTAATTCTCTGTTGGGTTCTATTAAAAAATCATCTACTCCGCAATCTATAATAAGAGGTAATTTATTTGCTTTAATTTTATCCAGCATTCCCATTACGGCATATTGCGCATACATTTCTGAGCTGTCGCTTTTGTCGCCAAAAACAGGCTGCATCAGTTTTACTACTTGTGCCGAAGATTCACGATTGAGCATGGTGCTCATGTCTACTGCGCCACTCATACTGCCGGCAGCACAAAACAAATCCGGATGTTTCGCAGATAAATATAAAGCGCCATGACCTCCCATCGAAAGTCCTGTAATGACTCTTCCGTTTCTATTGCTTATCGTTCTATAGGTTTTATCTACTTTCTGAATGACTTCCTGGGTGATAAAAGTTTCAAACTGACTTCCTTTGTTTACCGGACTATCCAGATAAAAACTAAAGGTTTCTCCTTCGGGCATTACGATAATAATATTGTATTGATCAGATAAACCCTGGACTAATTTTTTGTTGGGTGTATTTTTTAGCCAATCACCAAAATGTCCGTAAGCTCCGTGTAATAAATACAAAACCGGAAATGCCGATTTGCTTTTTGCATACGAATTAGGTAAAACAACCGCAGCTTTGTAGGTTTTGCTCATGGCTGTACTTGCAATTTGTAAAGTATCTACTTTTGCCGCATAACTCATTGAACAAGCGAGCAAAAGAACCGTAAATACTAGAATTCTAAAGTTTTTCATATTTATTTTTTTTGATTAGGGATTGTAAATATACCTTTTTCTGAATAAATCATATGAAAAATCCGACTAGTTTTTCAGTATCCGGATTATATATTTGTGTTATTCTTTTGCCACAGATTAAAAGATCTGAATGATTATTAAATGTAAGGTTGCCACGAATTACACTAATTTTCACGAGTTCAATTCGTGCTAATTCGTGAAATTCGTGGCAAAAAAAAAAAACCATTCGCCGCAACGAATGGTTTTATATAAATAGAATCTTATTCCTTACCAGATTACTACTCGTAAACTATCCGGCTGATACATTTTATCTCCTTTTTTGACATTGAATGCCTTATGAAATTCAGGAATATTACTCAACGGTCCGTTGACCCTGAATTGTTCCGGCGCGTGAACATCGGTCATGATTTGGTTGATTTTCGATTCATCTCTTCTGTTAATCATCCACGAATAAGCATAGGCCAGAAAATAACGCTGCTCCGGAGTTAATCCGCTTATTTTTTCCTTGTTTTTAAATTGTGCTGTTTTTTGAAACGCTTCGTAACCCATGATTACACCACCCAAATCGGCAATGTTTTCACCTTGTGTCGCTTCTCCGTTTACATTTTTTCCAAGAATAACATATTTATTGTACTGATTTACGATCAATTGTGTTTTGGCTTTAAATTTTTTCAAATCTTCTGCTGTCCACCAATTGTTTAAGTTTCCTTTTTCATCATATTGACTTCCCTGGTCGTCAAAACCATGTGTAATTTCATGTCCAAAGAAAGAACCGCCAATAATTCCGTACAAGATCGCGTCGTCCGGCATGCGACCTTCATAACCCGGAACTATGATATTACAAGCCGGAATTACAATTTCGTTATTACTCGGGTTATAATACGCATTATAGGTTTGTGGCTGCATAACCCATTCGTTTCTGTCAACCGGTTTACCATATTTGTTGATCATGTATTTATAATCCCAAACATTTGTTTTCATCACATTGCCGCAATATGAGCTTCTGTCTATAGCAAGCTGGCTCATATCCTTCCATTTATCCGGATATCCCAGCTTCATTACCATTTTACTCAATTTGTACAATGCTTTTTGTTTGGTCGCTTCGCTCATCCAGTCTAACTTTTTGATATGCGAGGCAAATACGTCACGAATATTGTTTCCTATTTCCAGCAATTTCTCCTTCACGCCTTTTGGCATATAATCGGTAACATACACCTGACCTATAAGTTCTCCTAAAGATTCATCGGTTTGTTCTACTACTCTTTTCCAACGTGGTTTTTGAGTCGATACACCATTCATTGTGGTATAATAGAATTTAAAATTTTGCTTTTCGATATCGGCAGTCAAATAGGGCGCGTAAGCATTTACAAGATTCCATTTTAAGTATATTTTCCAATCTTCGATCGAATAATTTTTAATGGTAGTATTTAATGCCTTAAAGAATTCCGGCTGGCCCACAATAACCGAATCAGCTTTTGCAATACCTAAAACAGGCAATACTTTTTTCCAGTCGATATCCGGTGTAATGGCATTGAACTGATCAACAGTAAGTTTGTTGTAGTTTTTTATAGGATCGCGAAGCAATTCTAATTTTCGGGACGATTTAGCCAGATCCGTTTCGAGTTTCATAATGGTTACGGCATTTTTTGCGGCAACAGCCTCTTCTTCTCCCGTAAATCGCATCATGGTTTTTAGATGTGATAAATAAGCAGAACGAATTTCGACATTTCGTTTATCCGAATCGAGATAAAAATCTCTTTGTTTCAGTCCTAAACCGCCTTGTCCAAAAAACAAAGCATATTTGGTACTGATTTTATCGTCCTGCCCAACATAAAACGAAAATGCCGGATCTGCTCCTACCGTTTGCAAATGTGCAATTGTATTAAGCAATCCCGGAATATCTTTAATTTCGTTGATTTTTTTGATTTCGGTATTTAATGGAGACAAACCTGCTTTTTCGATGGCAGTCGTATCCATACCTGAAGCATAAAAATCGCCAATTTTTTGTTTGTTGCTTCCTTTTGCCGCCGATTCATCTTTAGCCGAATTTTCGCAGATATTTTTTATTTGTTCGTTAATAGTGTCCATAACAGTTCTCATTATTCCGTTACTGCTGTCTGTCTTCGAAATTGGATTTTTTTTAAACCAGCCATTATTGGCATAATTAAAAAAATCTTCGGCAGGATTTACCGTTGTATCTCTATTGGTAATTAAAGGATCTGAAAATGCCACTTCTTTTTTGTTACAGCTAAAAAAAGTCATTCCGATTAGGAGGAATGTAACAGGCTTTCTAAATAAATTCATTTAGTTATAAAATTGGTTAGGATATTGAATCAAAATTTTTACAGACTTGTTATGATTTAAGAATAACAAGCCTGTAAATATAATTTTTATAACAATATCAAAAACTTTAAAATTCCAAAAAAAAAAGTTGCCACGAATTGCACGAATTAGCACTAATTTTTTCTAACTAAATAAAAATATTAATTCGTATAAATTCGTGGAATTCGTGGCGAAAAGTTTAAAGACTCTGACTATTTAGTTAGCAAATCTTTTTTAACTAATAATTATTTTGTGTTCGTGACGGTATTGCGAAGCGCTTTTACCGGTATATTGTTTAAAGGATTTACTAAAGTGGCTAAAATTATTAAATCCGCTTTCGTAACATACTTCGTTTATGCTTATTGGTTTTTCGGCCAAAAGTTTTGAGGCGTGTACCAAACGATATTCGTTGACAAACTCTGTAAAGGTTTTATTGGATATTTTTTTGAAATAACGGCAAAAAGAAGGTGTTGTCATACTTACCAGACTCGAAACCTCATCTATCGCAATTGATTCCTGAAAATGATCTTTAACATAATTAAAAATAACATTCATACGATCATTATCCTGAGTTTGCAATTCCAGCGAAAAACCGTCGGCATTTAGTACCGTATATTCTTTAGAGGAATCTAATTCGTCTAAAATGCTCAAAAGTGTCAGCAAACGTTCAAACGGAAGCTGGTGTTCCATCATCTCGATTTTCTTTCCAATCTGTTTTTTCGTTTCTCCGCCAAAAGCGATTCCGCCTTTTGACTGTTTCAAAATATTCTGAACCTTTTTCATTTCGGGAGCACTAAAAAAATCATTCCCTAAAAATTGCGGTTTTATATGAATAACGGTTTCGTTTGTATTACCCGTTTGTTCATTTGTAAAACCACAATGTGGCAAATTAGAGCCTATTAATATCAAACTACCGTTAGTATAATAAGAAACATGACTTCCTATTTGTCTTTTACCTGCGCCACCGTTTATATAAACCAATTCAATTTCCGGATGATAATGCCATAAATGAGATTTAATATTGGTCTTTTGGGCATGTTTTGTATAGGTAAAAGAACTTCCGTAAGAGTTGGATATCACTTCAAGAGCGGGGGCGATGGTCTTCATGATAAAATCTTTAAAAAATAATAGCAAATTTAACAAAATCACCTAATATAATTCAAAAATTAACCTATAACGGTTTCGTAAATGAGAATTTTGCATCAAAATCTTCAAAATATAAATATCGAAATTACAGCAAACAGGCTATTTTTTTAACTACTGATATTTTTATCCGTAATTTTTTCAGGATATCGTATTAATTCGACCTTTTTTATAGACATAAAACATTTTTATAAGAATAATAGACGTTAGCAAGAATATTTAACAATTAAAAATGTTTGAAAAATAATAGCGTAATTAACAAAAACACTTAATATAATTCAAATTTTAACCTATAACGGTTTCGTAAATGAGAATATAGCATAGAAATAGGAAAATAGAGTTGTGTAAAAAAAGCAATCACCGGAGTAATTTAGCATCAGAAAATTAGAACTAAAAATTTAAATCCCGGCAATATGAAAAAGATTTTAAAATTAAGCTTAGTGTGTGCAGTACTATTAACAGGAATGAGCACTTATGCAATTGATGGAAATGACAATGGAAATTATGATTTTAATCTTCATGTATTAAAAGCTAATGGAAAGCTGATTACGTTTGCCCTTAATCAGGTTAAAAAAGCAAGTATCAGTATTTATGATAAAAACGACAGTTTAATCTATTCTGAAAATGCTTCAGGTAAAGAAGGAATCTTAAGAACTTTTAGTTTAGAAGAACTTCCTGCAGGAACTTACTACTTAGAAGTTGAAGACAGCGTTAAAAAAGTGAGACACGAAATTACCATTACTGATGATGCATCTGTATTATCATCAAAAGCAGTTTCGTCAGCATATAAAGCAGGTTCTGCTAAAAATACAAGCGTAGCAGTACGCTAAAAAAGTTTATACTCTCATAAAGTATAAAAATGAGGTTAGATAGTTAGTAAAGTTAAAAACGTGATTGTTTTGAAACAGCTCTTTGTGGTTATTGAGCTGTTTTTTTTGTGCCTTATTTTAATGTCAATCTAACCGCAAGGGGCGCAAAAGTTTTTTTATGCACTACTTAGTAAGCGCAAAGTTCGCAAAGCTGATTAATGATATCGCTTTGCGAACTTTGCGTTTATATTAAACCCTGCATATAAAAAGACGTTTGCGCCCCTTGCGGTTAAACCTCATTTTAAAAACATACTTTTTGTAAGAAAGACAGATAAATTTACATTATCTTAATTTTAATAAAACGTTGAAAAATAATACGCGAATTAACAAAAACGATTAAAATAATTCAAAAATTAACCTATAACGGTTTCGTAAATGAGAATACAGCATCGAAATTGGAAAATAGAGTTGTGCAAAAACTTACACATCCGAAGTAATTTAGCATCAGAGAATTAGAACTATTAATCTAAAAAAACAAGGTCATGAAAAAGATTTTAAAATTAAGTTTAGTATGTGCGGTGCTTTTTTCAGGAATGAGTACTTATGCAATTGACGGGAATGAAGATTTTAATCTTCATGTATTAAAAGCTAACGGAAAGCTAATAACATTTGCCCTTAATAAAGTGCAAAAAGCAAACCTGGCTATTTATGATAAAGACGGTAGTTTAATTTATTCTGAAAGTGCTTCCGGCAAAGAAGGAATTTTGAGAACTTTTAGTTTAGAAGAATTTCCATCAGGAACTTACTTTTTAGAAGTTGAAGATAATGTAAAAAAAGTGAGACATGAAATTACAATAACTGATGATGCGACTGTATTATCATCAAAAGCAGTTTCATCAAGTTACAAAGCAGGTTTTTCTGCTAAAAATACAAGCGTAGCAGTACGCTAAAAAAGTTATACTGCATACAGTATAAAAGTGAGTTAGATAGTTAGTAAAGTTTAAAACGATTTTTATCGTTTTCAGAACAGCTCTTTGTGGTTATTGAGCTGTTTTTTTATGCCTTAATTTTTACTAAAATATTTTAGCTGACGGTTTTTGGAAAACAATTCTTAATAAATATAACAAGTTGGTTTTTAAACCATTAAAAAAATTGATTTTAAAACATCCAAGAGACCAGTAAATACGTACATAGTTCAGATAAATTACAGAAACATCTTTAATTCAGCAATTTACACAATAAAAAAAGTGATTTTTTTGCATAAAATTAAATTTCTATTTGTAGTTTTGAGCGTTCCAAAATAGTAATTAACAATTAAAAAAAACATGACAAATTTTACCAAAATGGGCTTAGTTGTTGCCGTATTTTTAACAACAATCTTTACGTATGCAATTGATGGAAAAGGTGATTATATTTTGAATATAAAAACCGGAAATGGAAAAGTAGTTAGTTTTACTTTGAACACCATTCAGAAATCAGTTTTTACTATCTACAATGAAAATAATAATTTAGTGTACACAGGAGAATCTGCTACAAACGAATTAGAAATTTCAAAAACAATAAGTTTAGAAGGATTACCTGCCGGGACTTATATCTTAGAAGTAAAAGAAAGCGGTAAAGTTGCGAAACACGAAATTACTGTTTCTACTAAAAAAGCAAAAACGGTTAAGCTTGACGAATCCGTAAACGAAAGTCCTTCGTTCCGTCGTTAATCTTCACCCTTTTTTGCCCAAAAAAATTAAAAGCATCAGCCACACAGCTGATGCTTTTTTTAATTTGTTTCAGTAATCATTTTATACAATTCCTGGCAATAAGCAAACTTGTCATTTTGCTGGTTTCTTTTATTTTCCTGCCCGGTTTCATAAACCAAAACCTGAAACCAATACAATACCCTAATAGCCATATTCCGGTTTAAAGGATTTTTATCATCTGCCTTCATCACATGCAATTCCTGAATTTCAGATTTCCAAAACTTAAAATTACTATTGCCCTTAGCCGATTTTAATTCCTGATCAAAACGAAGCGAAAGTTTATCTAAAGTTGCATTTTCCAGAACCTTTATCTTTTCTATTTTTGCTATTTCATCTTTGTATTCCCTGGATTTTTTGATTTCGGCGATCTTAGCTTTTAGAAAATTGTCTTCATTGGTATTCAAAAAAGTAATCCCTTTTTCATAAGTATTTACCGCAAGTACCATTTCTTTATTCGCCTTTAAACTATCGGCTATTCGCAAAGTGGTATTGTAAATTCTTTTGATAATAGCATCGTTCTTTGGTCTTATATTTTTTCGATAAGCCTGTATTTCCAGCCAGTCAAATGTGCGAAGCATTTCAGATGGTTTAGGCCAGACATGTTCCTCATGAGCAATAAAAAGGGTGTTTACAATTTTTGCGTTATCGAGCCATTGTTTATTTTCGATCATTTCCTGATAATTCATATCCCTGTCTCCCACCATACCGGCGTACGAGAAATTATTAGAAGGAGGTATAAATTTATCCATACCATTAAAAGAAGCGCCACAAGCAATAACCCCCTGAAAAGCACCCGTAGATATCCCGAAAAAACTGGCCAATCTCGCACCACCCGAAAAACCTGCTATATAAAGCTGCGAATTATCAATCGCATATTTTTGCAATACAGCATCAAATAATCTACCGGCAACGGCAATATTATCCTGGGTTGATCCATTTTTTGAGGTGTTAGAGCATACCAAAATATAATTGTACGTTTCTGCAGCCAGAATAAAGGGTTTAATGCCTTCTTTGCCTCTCGCAGCGGGTTCAAAAATAAAAACCAATGCCAATGGCGTTTTAGCATCGTATTTTTTAGGAAAATATATCGCATACGATTCTGTTGGATTCGCTGCAATTTTTACCGAATCGATAATAACTCCTGTTTGTAACAATGACTTATCCTGAGCATAGCCAAAAACCGTAACAAAAAGAAACAGAATATAATAGATCGCGTTTTTCATAACACTAAAATAAAAAAACCTTTCATTTCTGAAAGGTTTTTGAATTAATATCTTTATTGCTGTTTTAGTAATTTTTCTAAATATTCGATTTTGTCTTGTTCCGCTTTGAGCAAACGTTCGTAAAGTTTTTTATTTTCTTCTACTGCTTCCATTAATTTATCTAATGGATTGAAAGTAATGGCATTATAGTCACCAAAAGTATTATTACCTGAATCATTAAAAGTGTTGAAATAATTAATCATGCCTTCTTCTGAAAAACTTTTAATAGCTTCAACCGTTACACCAAGTACTTTTGCTATTGCGATAAGTTTATCCTCATCGATAGTTTCACTATTTTCTAAAATAGAAACCGCCTGCTGATTTGTTCCTAAAGCTTGTGCCAAAGCTTCCTGCTTCATATCCCGAAGTTCACGAATACGGCTAATTTTTCGCCCTATATGATTTGGTTTTGTAAATGTGCTCATAATTCAAAGATAATAATTTAGTGTGATAACCCGCAAAATGTAAAAAACATATTTCTGATGTAAGGAACACTAAAAAATGTTTTCATACAGAAAAATCTATTTCTTACTTCGCTGAGTTAAACAAAAGTACAATTTTTCTTATAATAAAGTAATAAAAGTCTAATTGTAAAACGATTAACAATAACTAAAAAATATACGCCATGGAAACCAATGAAATCGAAAAATTAAAACGCCTTAGACAATTAACTGTCAAATATTGCAATACGCTAACTCCGTCTGCTGATAAAACAGACACGCATACCGCCCAAATTAAGATGCTCAATTATTATGAACTTGGCTGTACCATTACCGAAATCATAAAATTATGTATTGTAGCATTAGAACAAGAAGCGCATCAAACCTCAACCACCATTAAATATTCGCCTATTAATGTTCCTCTTATTTTAGAAATGGTGTTGGAGATGTTTCCTTTGGATGAATTTGAATTGATTACGGAAATTAATGAGGCATTGGTTGGGGAGTGAATTCTCTACTCTCAATTTAATATTCGCAATTGCTGTGCGAAGTCATCTGCTGGCGCGAGCGTCCCGCTCGTGCGTATCGGCTTAATTTTAATTTTTTTTATACAAACTTTGCGTTCACGAGCGGGACGCTCGCGCCAGCGTAGTTGCTTTTCATCTGCTCGCGCGAGCGTCCCGCTCGTGCGTATCGGCTTAATTTTAATTTTGTTATATAAACTTTGGGTTCACGAGCGAGACGCTCGCGCCAGCGTAATTGCTTTCTGCTCGCGCGAGCGTCCCGCTCGTGCGTATCTGCTTAATTTTAATTTTATATAAACTTGGATCCACAAGCGTCTCGCTCGTGCATACACAGCATATCAATTAATATCTATTTCTAAAACAGTTTGATCATTATCTCCATAATTCCTTGCGGAACTATAATTCCAATCTACGGGATTCGTGACAAAACCTGTTTCGATTGGATTGTTATGAATGTAGTTTAACTTTTGCTCAAAAACTTTTAATGACCAAATTTCAATAGGTTTATTGTTTTGCTGCCAAAATTGTCTAAATTTTACATTGCTATTTTTCTTCCCGGCTCTTTCAAACATCCAAAGCATCCATTCTTTTCTGCTTTCTTGTGGATTTTCTTCAATTGTTTTGAGCATTTTTTTAGAGGTAAAACCTTTGAAATCTCTTACTAGACCGGATGGATCTGCATTTTCAGATCTAAAAATTAAGTGAATATGACTTGGCATAATACAATAGCCATAAATCTCCATTCCCTTGTTCTTTCTACAGTAATCTAATGATTCTACTATGTTCCCAAAATACTCTTCTCTTGTAAAAACATCTATCCAGTAAACCGTAGCAAAACTTATAAAATAAGCTCCTGTTTTTTCTCCAAACTTGTATTTTCTACTCATTTATTTTTTTGAGCTAATGTAAGAAATACTTTGCGTTCACGAGCGGGACGCTCGCGCTAGCAGTGGGATACAAAAAACCTCTCATTCTGAGAGATTTTTGTTTTTTTTTAATTATACACAATCTTGCCATTTCGACCAAGGGAGAAATATTCTTTTAATGATTTGCTTTTGGACTATATAATATTTTATTTTTAAGTTCTTGAGTTAAAATTGGCTGTAAATCTTCAAACATCAATAACTTCATTGGAATTATTTGAATATGCTCAATCGGCCACCAAGCTTTGCAAGAAAACCTCAAAAGGGCTTCACTTGCTTTTTCTTTATCATCATTTTTGACATACAGCCGTGCAGCATTAATATGATGATCTTCAAGCTTTATTTTATCTGCATAAATTTCATAATATTCTAGGGCTGATATTGTATTATACTTTTCGAACATAAAATTAAGCAGATATTCAGCTCCTTCTACACTATTATAATCTAACTTTGGTCGATACTTTTTTAATTGTTCTATAAATTCTTCCTCTTTATTTCCATTTTTAATGACATTTAACTCTGTAGGATCAATAATTAATTTTTTCTCTCCGTTTATTTTCATTAGATGATGAGTAATCTGATGTCTATAAAAATTTATTCTATGTTCTGGCAGTTCAATATTTTCTTTATCTAAAAGGAACTGTTTAAGAAATTTCTCGGCTTGCAAAAAGTTACCTGATACAATTGAAAAATATGAATATGCAAATAAATGTTCTGTTAAAATATTTCCTGCATACCATTGATCATCAAATGGCAAAGATTGCTCATCATAACGCAATGCTTCTTGATAATTGCTTTTAAAATAATTAATTTCAGCTTTAACAATTGATTTTTGAACTTCAAAATCTTTAATCTTTTCTAATTGTTCAAGTCCTTCTTCAATTTGCCCGTTACGAAGAATATTTAATATATCTTTTAATTTTTTGGGAATTTTTGCAATTGCCATTTTATAATATTTTTAAAATAATAAAAGAACAAAGATAATCTATTTCTTTTAAATAATAAATAAATTCTTACATTTAATTAATACGGAGAAATCGTTTTTAGGTTGATTGTGAAAAACAAAAAAACCTCTCAGTCATCCTGAGAGCTTTTTCCATAAAAATAAAATCATCTGCTGGCGCGAGCGTCCCGCTCGTGCACATCAACTTAATTTCAATTCTATTATCTAAACTTTGCGTTCACGAGCGGGACGCTCGCGCTAGCAGTGGAATTTTACAAAAACGATACATTCAAAAACAAAAAAACCTCCCATTTCTGAGAGGCTTTTCCATAAATATAAAACAGTAAATTCTACATATTCCTTCTATACTGCCCGCCCACTTCAAACAATGCCGAAGTAATCTGACCCAGCGAACAAACCTTTGTAGCTTCCATTAAATGATCGAATAAGTTTTCGTTTTTAATGGCGGCTTCTTGTAGTTTGTTGAGATGCTCGTTTACTTTTGCTTCGTGAAACTGATGTAAGTTCTCGAGCATTGTAATCTGATATTGTTTTTCTTCTTCGGTGGCGCGAATTACTTCTGCCGGAATTACCGTTGGAGAACCTTTTGAACTCAGGAACGTATTTACACCCACAATTGGGAAATCTCCGTTGTGTTTCAGGGTTTCGTAATACAAACTTTCTTCCTGAATTTTAGAACGCTGGTACATCGTTTCCATTGCACCCAAAACGCCGCCACGTTCTGTGATTCGGTCAAATTCTTGTAGAACAGCTGCTTCAACTAAATCCGTCAGTTCTTCGATGATAAACGATCCCTGAATTGGGTTTTCGTTTTTCGCCAGACCTAATTCTTTATTGATAATCAACTGAATCGCCATTGCTCTACGCACTGATTCTTCGGTTGGTGTTGTAATCGCTTCGTCATATGCATTCGTGTGTAATGAATTACAGTTATCATAAATGGCATACAAAGCCTGCAAAGTGGTTCTGATATCATTAAAATCGATTTCCTGCGCGTGCAACGAACGTCCTGAAGTCTGAATATGATATTTTAGCATTTGTGCTCTTTCGTTGGCCCCGTATTTGTTTTTCATAGCTTTCGCCCAAATTTTACGCGCCACACGACCAATAACCGAATATTCAGGATCTACTCCGTTCGAGAAGAAGAACGATAAATTGGGTCCAAAATCGTTGATGCTCATGCCACGGCTCAGGTAATATTCCACGTAAGTGAAACCATTAGAAAGCGTAAAGGCTAATTGTGTAATTGGGTTCGCCCCTGCCTCGGCAATATGATATCCTGAAATTGAAACCGAATAGAAATTACGAACGTTTTTGGTAATAAAATATTCCTGAACGTCACCCATTAATCTCAAAGCAAATTCCGTAGAGAAAATACAGGTATTTTGCGCCTGATCTTCTTTTAAAATATCGGCCTGAACCGTTCCACGAACTTGTGATAAGGTTTTGGCTTTGATATCATTATACACTTCCTGAGGCAAAACCTGATCTCCGGTAACGCCCAAAAGCATTAATCCTAAACCATTGTTTCCTTCGGGTAAATCGCCTTGGTATCTTGGGCGTTCTAGTCCACTTTCTTTATATATTTTATTGATTTTTGCCTCAACTTCTTTTTCTAAATCGTTCTCCTTAATATAATACTCGCATTGCTGATCGATTGCGGCATTCATAAAAAAGCCTAACAACATTGGCGCTGGTCCGTTGATGGTCATACTTACCGATGTTAAGGCGTGAACCAAATCAAAACCGGAATACAGTTTTTTGGCATCATCCAGACAACAGATCGAAACTCCGGCATTTCCAATTTTTCCATAAATATCGGGACGAATATCCGGATCGTTTCCGTACAAAGTCACACTATCAAAAGCGGTCGAAAGTCGTTTTGCCGGCAATCCTGCGCTTACATAATGAAAACGTTTGTTGGTTCTTTCCGGTCCGCCCTCGCCCGCAAACATTCTCGACGGATCTTCGCCTTCACGCTTGAACGGATACAATCCTGAAGCAAACGGAAATTCTCCCGGAACATTTTCCTGTAAATTCCAACGGAGGATATCGCCCCAGGCTTCGTATTTAGGCAACGCTATTTTCGGGATTTGCAGGTGCGATAAACTCTCGGTATGGGTTGCGATCTTGATTTCCTTATCACGAACTTTAAACGTATAAACCGGATTTTTGTATTTGTTTACTTTCTCGTCCCAACTTAGGATAATTTCCCAATTGTACGGATCTAAGTCCATTTTTACTTTATCAAACTGATTTAGTAAAAGATTTAAAAAGATTCTGTTTTCGTCATGTGCTTCGGTTGCGCCTGGTAAAACAGTTGAATCATCGATTCCTGCTTTATTGATTTGCGGCACTTTTCCCGAAACCGATTCTATGGTTTTAAAGATTCCGTATAGTTTCTGCGCTACTTTTTGCTGCGAAAGTGCACTTTCGTCATACGATCTGTTGTTCTCAGCAATTTCAGATAAATAACGCGTTCTGTGCGGCGGAATCACGAAGATTTTCTCGCTCATCTCACGGGTGATTTCAAAAGTCGAATGCAATTCTGAATCTGTTTTTTCGACAATTTTATCCATGATCGCTTTATAAAGCGTGTTCATTCCCGGATCGTTAAACTGCGATGCAATAGTTCCGAAAACAGGCATTTCGTCCGGATTTTTATCCCAAAGATTGTGATTGCGCTGGTATTGTTTCTTCACGTCACGAATGGCGTCAAGTGCGCCTCTTTTATCAAACTTATTCAAAGCTACGAGATCAGCAAAATCAAGCATGTCGATTTTCTCTAATTGCGTTGCTGCTCCAAACTCGGGTGTCATGACATATAAGGATACATCAGAATGGTCCATAATCTCGGTATCTGATTGCCCAATTCCCGAAGTTTCCAGAATAATCAAATCATATTTTGCGGCTTTCAACACCTGAATCGCTTCGGCTACATATTTAGACAAAGCCAAATTCGACTGACGTGTTGCCAGCGAACGCATATAAACACGGAGATTATTTATGGCATTCATACGGATTCTGTCTCCTAACAAAGCTCCTCCGGTTTTACGTTTCGAAGGATCGACAGAAACCAATCCGATCGTTTTTTCAGGAAAATCAATCAAAAAACGACGAACCAATTCATCTACCAAAGATGATTTTCCGGCTCCGCCCGTTCCGGTAATTCCCAAAACCGGAATTTTAGAATGGGTATTACTGGTATGTATTTTGTCAAAAACAGGTTTTGCAATCTCAGGGAAATTCTCTGCGGCAGATATTAATCGTGCAATAGCGGTTGGAATTTTGTTTTCGATATGATCGATTTCTCCATTTAATTTGTCTCCAATAGGATAATCAGAACGTTCTACCAGATCGTTGATCATTCCTTGTAAACCTAAAGAACGGCCATCATCCGGAGAATAAATTCTCGTAATACCATATTCATGCAGTTCAGCAATTTCGCTTGGCAGGATTACTCCGCCCCCGCCGCCGAAGATCTTAATGTGCCCTGCTCCTTTTTCATGAAGCAAATCATACATATATTTAAAGTATTCATTGTGACCTCCCTGATACGATGTCATGGCGATTGCATTTGCATCTTCCTGAATAGCGGTATTCACCACTTCTTCGACACTACGGTCGTGACCCAAATGAATCACTTCGACCCCGGTTGACTGTATAATACGACGCATAATATTGATCGCCGCGTCATGTCCGTCAAAAAGAGACGCTGCCGTAACAATTCTTACTTTATTTTTAGGAATGTATGGTATTTGTTGTTCCATTTTATGAATATGATAATTTTAAGGGAGCAATTTACAAAATATTATAATATTTGATCCTCCTAATATCTTTTTGTTAACAAAAAAAATAATCTTTTTTTAATATTTGAAGGTAACAATCTCAATCGTTATCGTATATACCTTATATAAGTCTTATAGAAATGTTAACAACATGGTAATCTTGAAAAATTTAAATTAAATACAACAACTTGTTTTCCAGACACCTAAAGTAATTTAGCATGGTAGAAAAGCCCCAAATTTTTACCCAAAAACTTTTATTCTCAAGTAATAAACGTAAAAATTTAAAAAATGAAAACATTATTCCAATTCACCGTAATTTTAAGTTTAAGTTTCTTTGTATCTTCTTTTGGCAGAACTGAAAAAGAGGTACTTTCACCTAAAAAAACTTCAACTATTGCAGGCGTTTACAATTCAGATCCTGATAATGTAGACGCACTTTCGAACGACTTCTTTAAAAGATACTCGGATTTGAAAAAATACAAATCTGATGTGATGTCATTATATAAAAACAGAACTTTGGGAACCATTTGGTTTGATGAAGATGAAGATGATGTCAACGAATTTGGATCTGTATTATACGAAAAAGCAAAAAAAACAAATGATTTAGTTATTCCTTACCAGGAAGAAATTGACCAGCTTTTTTCTTCGTCTGAAACAAAACTATCCAAAACAGATGCTGACATGCTTTTAAGTTCTTTATATATTGTATATGCGAAAAAAAGTATCTCAGATGCTAAGAAAAAAGTGTCTTATGATGCTATGCTGAAAGATTTTTTAAACTACAGCACTATCGAAGAAGCAAATGCCTCAACAACTGCAGATGCAAATGTTAAAGTAGAATATGACCAATATTATAAATTACAGGATGTCCTGAAAAAATATAAAAAATTAGAGCGTTCTAATAAATGGAAACCTATTGTTCCGGAAGAAACGCCTTATAAAGATTTACGCCCGGATGCTGTTTCAGGTACTATTGCCCAGGTTAGAACCCGCTTATATTTATTAGGAGACTTAAAAACCGATTCTAAAAGTAATGTTTACGACCGTGAATTGATGGATGCCGTAATGAAATATAAAGTTCGTAACGGTTTTAAACCGAACTATATTTTAGCAGAAGACCATATTAAGGAAATGAATGTGCCGCTTTCTGATAAAGTGGAAACGCTAAAACTTAACATGGAAAGATGCCGTGCTATTTCGGCCCAGATTGCCGCCAGCGATGAATATGTTTTGGTAAATGTTCCTTCGTATGAATTAATCTATGTTAAAAACGGAAAGGTACAACTGACCTCCAATGTATTTGTGGGCGCACCATTGACCAAAACAACCATTTTTAACGGTGAAATTGACCGAATCGTTTTCAGCCCTTACTGGACAGTACCGCAAAGTATTGTGAACAATGAATTAAAAGGTAAAATTGCTTCTGATAAAAATTATCTGGCCGAAAAAAATATGGAAATCGTAAATGGTCAGGTAAGACAAAAACCAGGTCCGGACAATTCTTTAGGATTGGTAAAATTTATGTTTCCAAATCCGGATGACATTTATTTGCACGATACCCCTTCTAAAACCTTATTCGATTTTGAAAAAAGAACGTTCAGCCATGGTTGTATAAATGTACAAAAGGCAAAAGAATTAGCAGCTGCCATGCTTCAGGATTATCCGGAATGGACTGCCGATAAAATTGATAAAGCTATGGCCGGGCAAAAAGAAAACAGTTTTAAATTAGCTAAAAAAGTACCTATTTATATTACTTATTTTACTTCATTGGTAAATGAAAAAGGCGAAATTGGTTTCTTTCAGGATGTTTATGAGCGAGATCACGAAATTCTTGCTCCTCAGGCAGAAGTAGTAACGAACTAATACCCTTAAACCAAAATATTCTATGGCTTGTTTCTTTATTGAAGCAAGCCATTTTTTATTGGTTATAATTCTAAAATTTTACTTTATCTGGATTTAGCCAACATTCAAAAATCAATAGCATTTAAGCTTAACTCTTTTAAAATTTTTCTTCTCTAACCTCTTCATTCATAGATAAGAATTAAAAAAAATACCCTAATTTATTATTTTAAAAACGTTTAGCAGTAAATATCGGCATTTATAAAAAAGACCTTTGCATTTTAAATTTATGCAGTAATTTCTAATGAAAACATCAAAAATTGCAAAAGTCCTGACTTCAATAGTACTTATTGTACTTACTATACTTATTATCCGGACCATTTACTTTTTAATAGTTCCCTCTGCCAATCAAGGTTTTAACATCTTAAGTGTGCTCCTAATGGCTCCTTATATATTTTCAGCAGCACTGGTCTTTTCAATAATAGCAGTATATCGCAATAAAAAACAAAAAATCTGGTGGGTCATTTTAGTGATAACTGTTATCCTGCTTGTACTATCGATTGTTTTATTAAAAACATTTTTAAGCTTGCCATTTGGTGCCGGAACAAACTAATTTTCATATGGAAAACAAACAAAAAACTGCAAAAATTTTAGGCTTTATTTCATTAGCTATACTAATTATCAACATGATAGATTGTTACTTATCTATAAATGCTATCTATAATTTTGATTTAGGTTGGTTCTGGACGTTTTTCATTTTTACAGGACTCTCCATCTTGGCGCTTATTTTTTCAATAGTATCTCTTTATTTAAACTCAAGGCAAATAATTGGTTTGGATCTTATTCATAATCAATTTAATATTGGTTTTACTTCCTTACGTCATTGGCTCAATGATAGCATCTTTTAATTAAATTCTTTTTAGAATAATACTTTAATATTTTAATTATGAAAACAAAAAACACAGAAGGACTTACCCTTTTCGAAATACAACAGTTAGTGCAGCAAGGAGGCAAATTTGTTGTATTTCCTTATACGATTTCGGCGTTATTTATGTCTTTCAAAAAAGATTCAACTATTTACTTTATTCGTCCCGGTGAGAATACTTTAAAATATTCTTTAGGCTATTTTTTACTGAACTTAACCCTGGGCTGGTGGGGAATTCCTTTTGGACCAATTTATACCATTAGTTCCTTGTATTATCATATCATTGGCGGTAAAGATTGTACACAATTAATATTAAACGATCTGGAAGAAAACAATCCGGTTTATGAACCGGATATCCACTATTTACAATTTGCGTAAACATTGAAAAACAAACAAAATGGCTAAGTTTGATTTAGAAGCATTTTACAGGCATAGAAAAGACAACAATAATTATTGTCGATACATTACCACAAATACGAATGGTGATCGTGTTGAAATTTATCTTACGGAACATAAAGATTCTTATCAGCAAACCATTATTTATTTAAATACACCCCTAAAAAAAAGGTATATGTACAATAAAAAAACACTCGCTATAACCAAAGAAATAGAAAGTTTTTATGATTGTATTATAGGTTTTCAAAGGGAGTATAATGACAAACAAGAACTTATAAAGGAAACAAATAAAGATGAACCTTATAAGTTTAGCTGGAAAGATCTGGTCAGAAAAATGAAAGACGAATATGGAATAAACCTCATGGATGAAAAAGAGCAAATCAAAAACAATAATTACATATCCTCTATATCCCGGGATCCCAAAGCAATGAAGTATTTTATTTATATTCCCTGCCAATTTAGTCCTCAGGGAATCACTGAGGAAAAATTTGAGATTGACGCTGTAACCGGAAAAACTTTATACTACACAGGAAACCGGAAAAAAATAAATTCAGCCCTCCATAAATGATTTTATTTAAAACGAAAGACAATCTCGTGTAATAAGAGTTTCATCTCATCTGCTAAAAAAACCAATCATTTTTTGGATGATTTCAAATTTTAAATTATTAATAATAGTATCTTTCCAGTATTAAATTCAAGTCTAAATAGCACTTTTAATTATGGAAGAAGATTACGTTGAAGTTAGAAAAAGCTGGTGGGAAAGAAACTGGAAATGGTTTGTACCAACAGGATGCGTGAGCATTTTACTGATTTTTGTTTTGTTTATAGCCGGAATCTTCTTTGGGGTTACCTCGATGATGAAAGACTCTGATGCTTATAAAGAAACGATAACCAAAGTACAACACAACAAACTGGTCATTGAAAAACTCGGAAGCCCGATTGAAGATGACGGAATGACTTCCGGCAGCATCAATTTTACAAACGATATTGGAAATTGTGACTTACAAATCCCAATAAAAGGCCCTAAAGGAAAAGGAACCGTATTTGTTGTTGCCGAAAAAAGAGGGATCTGGAAATACAGCGAAATGACTGTTTTGATAAATGCTACGAAAGAAGAAATTGATTTACTGAAAAAATAGAAATAAACTTCTACTATATTATGAATAAATGTGAATTATTTATAGATGCATTTTTAGATTTTGATGACGTATTGAGATCTAATGAAGCATTTGATGAAACTAAATTTAATAATGTATGTTTTTTATTAAAAGATCTAAAGGAAATAATTCAAGAACAACAATCAGTTCCATTAAGTTTAGCTAGTATTTTTATTGATCTATATAGCTCCATCGAAAGCTCCGCATATAGACATGAGGGCAAAATGAAACAGGTAATTCTGCATGCAGCAGATACATTAACTGCCATAGCAAGGGAAGTTATATCTGAAAGTTGAATTTAACTGATAATATCATATATAAAGCTATTTTTACATTTTAATAAACATCTAAAATGTTATGGCTTTACGTTTCTTTATTTTACTACTATTTATAAGTTTTAATAATATATGTTCCTCACAAATAACCCATCAAAAACAAAATGAGAATAAAACAGTTGAAGATATTTATATAAAAATATTGTGGCTGGACCAAAACGGCATTCTTCAGCTCAATACTAATTATATCAACACATTAACAGACCAACAACGTGCTGCATTAGGCTACATTACAACTGATGTTAGTAACGAATGTTATTGGGACGGCGCTAAAAAAGCAGATAAAAGCAACTTAAAATGCAGGTTTCTTTCAGCACTCAATTTGGGGTATCAATGCTCTGATACGCATTTATCTTTTTTAAGAAAATGGTTTAAAGAAGATACTAAAGTTCTGGAAAGACTGCAATATTGTCAAAAAACAGAATCCTCGGCAAAAATTCAGGATCGTTTTTCTGAAATAAAAATGATGACTACAAAGGATACCATCAAAATTATTTACAGTGCAGTTGGCGAAGATTCAGAAAAACAAAAAACATGGAGATGGCAGGAAGAATCGACTTATTCTTTTACGAAAAATGAAATTAAGCAGGTAAACCGTAAAAATATCAATGGTGAATATAATTAGACGGGGCAGCACAGGCAGAAACCGAAAACAAATGAAATTATTTTTTTTATATTTTACTTTTCTGCATGTTATGTGCGCAACAGCACAATCTGACGCTAAATATTTTGTTTTTACCAACAGAATAAAGCAATTTGCAAAACCTGCCCGGGTTTTGTACAATCATATTGACAAAGAAGGAAATGGTTCTATTGAATTTACGAACGCCAAAAAACAAATACTCCGGTTTCGCGTAAAAAATCAAAAATTGGAAATCATGCACGGTGGTATTTCTTTTCAGCTTTTTTATTATAAAAATGAGTATTTACAAAGAATCGAAACTTTTGATGTTAATGGAAATTTAGCCGGAGAAAGGGAATCCAAAAATGAAGCCGCAGTAACTTTAGTATTGATAAACCGGATTTATATCTGAAGAAAAAGAAACTAATTGATGCTGCAGAAGGCAATATTGATCTAAAAGACGACACCAGCGAAAAAATCATAAGAGTAGAACTGTTTGATCAAAATAACCTGCCTATCAGAGAATTTCAGCCTACTTACATCTCAAGCAAAATGTATTGGGATTATAATGTGAGGATGTATTGGCCTTAGAGAAAGCCGCTAAGTTATTGAGGTTCTAAGTTGCAAAGATTTAAGAAAACAGGAGCAAAATTCTCTAATTTTATACGTCTGAAAATTTTATACAAAACACCGTAGAACCTTATTAACCGGAATCTAAGCAACTCAAAAAAGACGAATGTTAATTATAAAACAAATTCTTGTGCTCCAGTAATAAAATTGTGGCTTTATTTTTGAATAAGTAGTATTTTTGAAACTTATATATACTCCAACCTAATGAAAAAGATTTTAATTTTATCGCTTTGTATTTCCCTAAGTTCTTATGCTCAGGTAAAAGAAACTTTAGCTCAAAAACTATCAAAATTATCTACTCAGCTTTCAGGAGTTGGCAGTGTTGATATTGCTTCCGGACTAAAAGAAGCCTTAAACAAAGGAATAACACAACAAGTAAGCAAACTAACAGCTGTTGATGGTTTTTATAAAAATGAAGCCGTAAAAATTTTAATGCCTGAGGAATTACAAAAAGTTGACGCTACGTTACGTAAAATCGGACTTTCATCTCTTGCTGATGAAGGTATAAAAGTATTAAACCGTGCTGCCGAAGATGCTGTAAAAGAATCTACTCCGATATTTGTTGCGGCTGTAAAAAACATGTCATTTACAGATGCTAAAAATATCCTGTTAGGAAATGAAAGTGCTGCAACCACTTATTTACAGGGCAATACCAATACAGCCTTGTACGCAAAATTTAATCCGGTAATTAAAACCTCTTTCGAAAAAGTGGGCGCAGATGTTGTTTGGAAAAATATCATCAACAAATACAATTCAATTCCATTAGTCAGAAAAGTAAATCCTGATTTAACTGATTACACAACCAATAAAGCTTTGGCAGGTGTTTTTAAAATGATTGCTGTTGAAGAAAAAGATATCCGTACCAATATCAGTGCAAGAACTTCGCCTTTACTACAAAAAGTATTTGCCATGCAGGACAAAAAATAGTTTTTTTGTCGTTTAACTGTTTAATCGTTTAGTTGTTTGATCCCGAATTATGGATCAGGTATTTAAACGATTAACAAATCAACAACTAACCGATTAACCTATAAAGCCAAAATGCAAAAAATAACCATTCTGATTCACTGCAAAGACCAAAAAGGAATTATCGCCGCAGTGACTACTTTTATTGCTAAAGTAGAAGGAAATATTACCTATATCGATCAGCATGTTGATGTAGAACAAAATGTATTTTTTATGCGATTGGAATGTGAACTGACCAACCATAATATTACTATTGACAATATCAAATCTGATTTTGAACAAACCATAGCTGCTGATTTTAATATGTCGTGGGATTTATACAATCAGGAACAAAAGCCAAAGATGGCATTGTTTGTGTCTAAATACGATCACTGTTTGTTTGATATTTTAGGTCGTTACAGCGCAGGCGAATTAAATGTAGAAATTCCGGTTATTATAAGCAATCACAATGATTTAAGATCGATTGCTGAACGATTTGACATTCCGTTTCATTGTGTGCCTTTTACAAAAGATAATAAAGAAGAAGGTGAAGCCAAACAAATTGAATTATTAAAAAGATACCAGATCAATTTTATTGTCCTGGCGCGTTATATGCAAATCATTACACCAAATTTGATTGCGCTTTACGAGAATAAAATCATTAACATCCACCATTCGTTTCTACCTGCTTTTCCTGGGGCAAAACCCTATCATTCGGCTTTTAAACGTGGTGTAAAAATTATCGGGGCAACCAGTCACTATGTTACTGCCGAACTAGACGAAGGCCCAATTATCGAACAGGATATTGCAAGGGTTTCCCACATTCACTCCGTTGACGATTTTATTATGAAAGGACGTGATTTAGAGCGCATTGTACTGGCTCGTGCTATCAAATTACATGCAGAACGTAAGACAATGGTTTACAGCAATAAGACCGTAGTGTTTTCTTAAACACTACGTTTTTCTACCGCAAAAGTGCACAAACATTTACGCTAAGAGTTACTATCCAGATCCTTTGGAGTGCATTTCTGCGTTCCGGAATTACCTCACGATCTAAAATGCGCTATATTTTTCTAAAAACCAAAAGTCCTGTAATAAAAACAGGTTCTTCTAAACTGTCTTTCTGTATATTTTGATTCTCTGGAACGGAAGTTCCTGTTGGAGTTGTTAATTTCTTATCTGAGTTTACAATACTCATTTTTAATATTTTACCACACACATTCACTTATTCCTGCGATATTCATAAGGAAAATTGATTGTGATTAAATTTTAATAGGTAAAAATTATTCAATGCTACAGAAAGCTCAGAAACAACTATTAAAAAATCTTAACTTATGTCCAACAAAGTAATAACAAAACCTTAACAGCTAAACATTCATATATATTAGATCTTTGTAGTGTAATAAACTGGTTATTTATTATTTTGGTTTTGGTTAGTTAAATGATGCCGGCGTCTTCGAGATGCCGGCATTCTTTTTTTGGTTAAATCCCAACTTTAAGGTTGCTTTACTTTGAGCATAATTTTACCACAAAGAATGCAGAGGTTTTCACAGAGTTTCACAAAGTTTTTTTTAGAATTTTGCCTGTATATTGTAGACAAAGCTTTGTGAAATCTTTGTGTTGCTCTGTGGGAAAAAACACAATCCGGAAACGTGAAACAAATAAAACCTGAAACCTGACCCGAGGCTGAAAGCTAAACAGGCGAAGCAAACAAAAAACTACATTTTGGATACAACTACACGAGATTTAGATACTTTATAAAAGTAATACTCACGGATCTTTGCCTTGTAATTTTCAAACTAAAACTAAAAAATAGAAATTATGAGTATCAACAAAATTAAATTAGGAAGTCAGGGACTTATTGTTCCCAATATTGGTTTGGGCTGTATGGGAATGACCCAGATTGCAGGCGCTGATATTTATGGCAAAGCCGATGAAAAAGAAGCTATAGCTACTATTCACGGTTCGCTTGAATTGGGAGGAAACTTTTTAGATACTGCAGATTTATACGGTCCTTTACACAACGAAAGATTAATTGCAAAAGCCATTAAAGGCAATCGTAATGCGTATAGCATCGCTACTAAATTTGGTTATGAAATTGACGACAACGAGCAGCTTACCTGGAAATTTAACGGTAAAAAAGAGTATGTAAAAAAAGCCGTAGAACGTTCCCTGAAAAACTTAGGAACTGATTATATTGATTTATACTACCTGCACAGACTTGATCCTGACACGCCAATTGAAGAAACTGTTGCGGCCATGTCAGAACTGGTGAAAGAAGGAAAAGTGGGTTATATCGGGTTATCTGAAGTTTCATCAGACACCATTCGGAAAGCCCATAAAATTCATCCTCTGACTGCCGTTCAGACCGAATATTCTTTGTTTGAAAGAAGTGCTGAAGAAAATTGGATTTTAGATACGTTAGACGAATTAGGAATTGGTTTTGTAGCTTATTCTCCACTAGGCAGAGGCTTTCTTTCCGGCGATATCAAAAGTCCTGCTGATTTTGCAGAGGATGATTTCAGAAAAGCGATTCCGCGTTTTCAGGGAGAGCAATTCCAGAAAAATATTGAACTGGTAAATGAAATCAAAAAATTAGCCGACGAAAAACAAATTACAGCTTCGCAATTGGCACTTTCGTGGATTGTTTCTAAAAACATTTTACCAATTCCGGGAACAAAACGTGTAAAATATGTTGAACAAAATATTGCTGCTGCCCAAATGGTTTTAACTACGGAAGAAATGAACCGCTTAGAAAAAATCATTCCGCCTGGAACGATTACCGGAGCGAGATATGACGAGGCTAATATGGCTGGTATTGATCAGTAATAGCTTTAACTTCGCTAAGCCGGACAGCAAATATCATCCCGAGCGAAGTCTGAGTTTATTAAAAATTAAACCAATATTAAAACCGGGAAAAGTTATCTTTACGGTAGCTTTTCCTGTTTATACCTTTCTTTAAATAGTCTATATATTTTGTTATGAAAAAAGAAGCCCATATTCCGTATACGATTCATTCTGTTTCTGAAATGCATTCCTTACTTAAAATTCCAAAACCGGAACATCCTTTAATAAGTTTTGTTGATTTAAGTAAAATAAGCTGCCACTTCGATGACAATTTAAAAAGTGTTGTCTACGATTTCTATACGGTTTGTATTAAAAAAGGTTTTACAGGAAAGATGAAATACGGACAAAATTATTATGACTTTGATGAAGGTGTAATGACCTTTATGTCTCCCGGGCAGGTTATTTCTACAGAAGTTTCTGTTGATACTTCGGTTTACGGAGCCATGCTGGTGATTCATCCTGATTTTATCCAGAACTATCCTTTGGCCAGAAACATTAAGGATTACGGCTATTTTTCTTATGCGGTAAACGAAGCGTTGCATCTTTCTGATAAAGAAGAAACGATGATTCGAAACATCATGCAAAACATCGAACAGGAATATTGTTCCTCAATTGATGCTTTTAGTCAGGACGTGATGGTTTCGCATATCGAATTATTGCTTAATTATTGCAACAGATTTTATAACCGTCAATTTCTAACCCGAAAAAGTGCCAATCACACACTTTTAACTAAATTAGAAACGCTGCTGTCTGAGTATTTTGAAAGTGATAAAGTACAGCAATTCGGATTACCAACGGTAGCGTATATCTCTGATGAATTGCATGTTTCGCCTAATTACCTGAGTGATATGTTACGTTCTTTAACAGGTCAGAGCACGCAGCATCATATTCATAATAAAATCATCGAAAAAGCAAAAGAATTACTCACCACAACTTCCTTAAGTGTGAGCGAAACGGCGTATCAACTGGGTTTTGAATACCCGCAATCTTTCAATAAATTATTCAAAAGCAAAACCAATGTTTCGCCTTTAGAATTCAGAAGCTCGTTTAATTAGATTTTAAATTGAAAACGGGATTTAACCGCAAAGTTCGCAAAGATTTTTCACAAAGATTCACAAAGGTTTATTTCATAATATATAAGTAAGCAAAGTTCGCCAAGCTAAATCAACACAAAGCTTTGCGGACTTCTCTTTTTATAAAAACTTACTACTAAAAAAACTTTGCGGACTTTGCGCTAAAATTATGTTCAAAGTAAAGAAAACCTGAAACTAGATTTTAGTTTTTCAGTCTTTCGTGCAGTATTTTAAAATACGGAAAAGCCTTTAGTAATCTACTCCCGTGCCAGGAGAACATTTCACCGTCGACAAAAATAGTTTTCGCGTGATGGGTAAATCTGCCAATCTCAAAAGCATCTTCTTCTTTAAAAGGATACGGTTCTGATGAAAGAAAGACAATATCAGGATCGCCTTCGAGACGCATTTTTTTGAGCTCGATTTCCGGATAACGCCCTTTGTTTTCGTAGATATTCTGAAAGTGATTTAACTTTAATAATTCATTGATATAAGTATCATTTCCAGCTACCATAAAGGGGTTTTTCCAGATAAAATAGGCGGCTTTTTGTACCGGAATATCTTCAACATATTTTTTAAAATCGCTTAAAGCGAAAGCCAGTTTGTTATTCCATTTTTGAGCTTCGGTCCTGCAATTAAAAAGCTGACCGAAGTCTGAAATCATCTGAAAATTATCTTCAATGGTAACAATATTTGTTACCCAAACCGGACAAATGACGCTTAATTGCTCAACCATTTCAGCCGTATTTTCTTCTTTGTTGCAAATGATAATATCCGGCTCAAGCAATTTGATCTTCTCAAAATGAATTTTCTTGGTCCCGCCCACCATTTTCTTAGTCGATTTTAAATGATACGGATGCACACAAAATTTGGTGATCCCGATGATCTTTTCTTCTAAACCTAAATCATACAACAATTCAGTTTGCGAAGGAACTAGAGAAATGATTCTTTTTGGAGAACTATCAAAAGAATGTGAAGTACCGAGTTGATCAATTAGTTGTTTCAAGTTTCAGGTTTTATTTGTTTCAGGTTATTCGATTGTGTATTTAACCGCAAAGTTCGCAAGGGTTTATGCTATGAACGCAAAGTTATTTTTGCGAACCTTGCGAAAAAAATTTTGCGAACCTTGCAGTTAAATTATACTCAAGGTAAAGCAAACTTTAAACCTGAAACTTCAAACTAATTATGTTTTCCATTTCCTGTTGCACTTTCAAAGCTTCTTCCCTTGCCTTTTCTGCAAAGTCAGTTCCTTTTGAGGCGTAGATAATCGCCCTTGCTGAGTTGACTAATAAACCAATCTTATCATTCATTCCGTATTTGCAGACTTCGGATAAACTTCCGCCCTGAGCGCCAATTCCGGGAACCAATAAGAAACTATCCGGGACAATTTTTCTGATATCGGCGAAGTATTCTGCTTTTGTAGCACCCACCACATACATTAGATTGTGGCTGTTTTTCCATGTTTTAGACGTTTCTAAAACCTGTTTGTATAATTCTTTAGCTTCGCCTCGGGTTCCGTTTGTAATTAAGGTCTGAAAATCGAAGGCACCTTCATTAGAAGTCAATGCCAGCATGATCGTATGTTTGTTTTCGAAAGCCAAAAATGGCTCCACAGAATCTTTCCCCATATAAGGCGCAACAGTTACACTATCAAAATTCAAATCTTCAAAAAAAGCTTTCGCATACATGCTTGAAGTGTTTCCGATATCGCCACGTTTTGCATCGGCAATGGTAAAAATCTCCGGAAAATTCTCGTTGATGTAGTTGATTGTTTTTTGCAGGGAAAGCCATCCTTTTATGCCATATGCTTCAAAAAATGCTGTATTGGGTTTATACCCAACAGCCAAATCATGTGTGGCATCGATTATGGCTTTATTAAATTCGAAAATAGGATCTTCGGTTGCTAATAAATGAGGCGGTATTTTGGTCAGATCGGGATCCAGCCCAACGCATAAAAATGATTTTTTTGAAAGGATTTGTTCGTGTAGTTGTTGTGTTGTCATTCTTGATTTTTTAGTTCTTCCAATACATCAGAAGTAATTGTATTTTAGAAGTACGCAAAAATAAAAAAAGCCATTCAATTAAGAATGGCTTTTTGGTTTTATATTCAGTTCAGGTTTATAAATTACCTAAGTAAACAATTTCTGTTCTTCTGTTTTCTGCTCTTCCTGCAGCGGTTTTGTTAGTTGCAACTGGTTTTGCAGCACCAAATCCCTGTGAAGATAAATTCTCCGGATTTACCCCTTTGGCAATCAGTGCTTCCATAACTACTTTTGCTCTTGCTTCAGATAATTTCTGGTTTGCTTTTGCATTTCCTACGTTATCAGTATGCCCGTTGATCGCAAATTTAGCATTCGGATAATTTTTCAGGATTTCTTTTATCGCGTCTAATCTTCCTGAAGTAACTCCTTTTTTGGCATCGCTTAACGTTGCTTTTCCGGTTACGAAAAAGATCGATTTAGCTTCTACTTTTAGTTTCTCTAAAGTAGCTTTAGTCACTTTAGGACAACCTTTATTTTCAGCAGGACCCACAATTAGAGGACATTCGTCAACATTATCCGGAACGCCGTCTTTGTCAGCGTCTAAAACCCGGCAGCCTTTATTTTCGGCCAAACCGGCAACAGTTGGGCAGGCATCGTCTTTATCCAGAACCCCGTCTCCGTCTGTATCCGGCCATGGACATCCTTTGTTTTCTACCGGACCGGAAATTGCCGGACAGGCATCTACATTATCTAAAAGTGTGTCTCCGTCAGTATCTTTCCATGGACAGCCTTTGTTTTCTACAGGACCCGCAACATCCGGACAAGCATCATCTTTATCAAAAACTTTATCTCCGTCTGTATCCGGCCATGGGCATCCGTTATTCTCTACAGGGCCTGCTACTTTTCTGCAAGCATCTTCTTTGTCGATGATTCCGTCACCATCTGTATCTTTGAATTTCTTCTCATAAACCGGAATTTTTACCCCAAGATGAAAATCAGCCGCTTTTGATTCTTTCGAGACTAAATTGGTAAGGACAGAACCGGAACCAATAAAGAAAGCCCCAACACGTAATCCTGAACCTACCTGCACGCCGCTATACTCCATATAAGTCATAGGAACATAGAAACTAAACCATCTGCTTTCGTAACGGGGTGTCAAGGTTACACGATCTGCAATTCCGTAACCATTTATTTTATTGGCAGAAACCATATTGATATCTCCGTTCAGGTTCAAATAGAATTTTCGGTACATATTCCAGTCTACATCAGCGTGAAGTGCTGTTGGCAAATTGGTTTTCATTCCTTTGGCCGAAGAGGTTTTGGTATAATGTTCTTCCAGAAAATCGTAGAAGTTATCAGCATCATTAATCATTTCCTGTGTGATCGTACCATTTACATTATAGGTATCCTGTCTTGAATTTTTGTAATTAATGGATCCGATATCCGTAACCGATAATCCAAAACGTACTTTGTATTTATTTAAATCCCTAAAATTGTTATCGGCCGGTTTTGCTTTGCTTAAATCATATTGATCATAATCTGGTCTCCATTCGTAAACCAATCCAAGATCTAAACCAAATCCTATTGACTTTGGGTCAAAATCATAATCTTCATTTGCTTCAAAATCCTGACTTGTTCCAACGGTAATTTGTCCGTTTGAAACCAGCGTTCCTCTGTCAGGGTTTACTTTATTCTCAATATAGGCAACATTTACATCTTTTGCTTTAACATATCCGTTAACACCGCCTTGTAAATATTTGGCCGTTATACCTCCTTTTAAAAAATGTTGGTTTTTTTGATATAAAACAGCTGCATACGAAATTCCGAGTTCTCCCCAGGTGTTCGAAGCACCATTTGCATTTCCTGCATTAAAATTAAAATTGTCTGCTTTATCCAGACCCTCTTTAACCTGATCAACAAGACTTCCGTTTATGTTTCTAAGGTTTGTAACAGATCGTGCTCTTGTAAATACGGCAATAGTATGTTTTGGGGCGATATTAAACATAAAAGATGGTCCCATGATATCAAAATTAGCAAGACCATTGTTGTTGCTTTTTGGTGTCATTTTAGACTGAGTGTCAAAATCATATCCTTTTTTATAAGTATCAAAAAGGTTCACTCCATACAAATCGTTTGCTACCGAACCACTGATAGAAAACAAATTGATATCGGTTTTAAAACGAGAGTCGGCAATAGAAGCCGGATTAAAAAGTACACTTTGAACCCCTGCATAATTATCGTGCGTATATCCCAGATAAGACTGGGCTTTGGCCGAAAATGTAATAGCAATAAGGAGTGCTAAACTGAGTAAAGTTTTTTTCATTAAAATTTGGTTTTTTAAGGTAAATTTGGCGGCAAAACTACACTTTTAGATTTAGAATCAGGTTAAGCCAACATTGAATTCATGTAACAACTTTGATTAATTATGTAAGAAAAACGAAGGACTTCTTCTCTATTTTTGATAAAGAACATTAAAACAAACAATTATGACTCCACATATTGGAATAACGCCAAAGAACTTAAAAAAAAGTACCCATATATTAGCCACGATTTTATCTAACGAAATGACCCTTTATGTAAAAACGAGAAAGTTTCACTGGAATATTTCCGGAAACAGTTTTATGGAGCTGCATAAATTGTTTGAAGATCAATACCGAATTTTAGAAGCCAACATTGACGAAGTTGCTGAACGTATTAGCCAACTGGGAGAAAAAACAATTGGAACAATGAAGGAGTTTATCGAAAATTCTACTTTAAAAGAATCCCCTAAAGAATATGCTTCTCAAAAACATATGCTTGAGGAACTTTTAGAAAACCATGAACAGCTGGTAACAGAATTCAGGGATTATATCCCGGCTTTTGAAGAAGACAGTAATGATATCGGATCTGCTGATTTTGTAACAGGTTTGCTGCAGCAGCACGAAAAAATGGCTTGGGTTTTACGCCGCTATCAGGTTTAAAAAACAGCAAAATGTGAATTATGAAACGCTTTGCAAAATTCATATAACAAAGATGCAGGGAAGAATTCAGAATTTTACAATATTATAAATCATAAAAAAAAATATCATGAATACTACAGAGATAAAAGGAAACTGGAACGAGTTGAAAGGAAAACTAAAACAACAATATGCAGATCTTACAGATGATGATTTATTGTATGATGAAGGAAAAGAAGACGAAATGTACGGAAAACTTCAACAAAAATTAGGCAAGACAAAAGATGAAGTCCGCAAAATTATTGCAGATTTGTAATCTACTATAAATCAACCACAAATACCGTCTAGTAAAACATATTAGACGGTATTTTTTTGAAAATTTTATTTAAATTGCTTCACGTAATGCGTGGCAAACAAGCATAAAACTCTATAACCAAAAATAAATTAATTATCTTTAACGAAATTTCTATAAAATGAAACTATTTATAAAGTTCGACATAAACACCATTTGCTCGCTTTTTTTGAAACAAAACCTGGAACAGAACAATGTAAGTTTTACAACTTTAGGATTTGGTGAAATTGAAATTGCAGACAATTTTGATGCGGATGCGCTCGAGACTTTAAAAAATAATTTATTGCCGTGTGGCTTTGAAGTTGTTGAAAACCAAAAAAGTGTTTTAGTTCAAAAAATAAAAGATGCGATAATTGAGCTTGTTTTCATGGAAGACAGCAATAATTATAAAAGTTCTGTGTTTTTAGCTGAGAAATTAAATCACAGTTACGGGTACTTGTCCAATGTTTTTTCGGAAGTAACCTATTCTTCAATTGAAAATTTTATCATTTTACAGAAAATTGAAAGAGCTAAACAATTAATTATTATTAATGAAATGAGTTTGACCGAAATTGCTTTTTTACTGAATTATTCAAGTGTTGCGCATTTGAGTACGCAGTTTAAAAACACAACCGGAATCACGCCATCGGCCTTTCAGAGAATAATTAAGAAACGTAGAGAAAATTTAAAATAAAACCCAAATACCATACTAAAATGCAAAAAAACGCATTATACATTTTATTGGCTGATGATGATGAAGATGATCGTCTTTTTTTTAAGGATGCTTTTGAAGAAATAAAAATTCAGACAAAAGTGGATTTTGTTCATGACGGAATGCAATTAATGGATCATTTAATGAATCCGGATAATAAGTTGCCGGATATTTTGTTCCTGGATTTGAACATGCCTAAAAAAACAGGTAAAGAATGTTTGATTGAGATAAAAAAAACAGAACATCTTAAAAACATAATTATTGCTATTTATTCTACTTCATCATCTGAAGAAGATATTGAAGACACTTTTATTGAAGGAGCGAATATTTATATCAAAAAGCCAAGCGATTTTAATACGCTTAAAAAAATAATTAATGAAGTTGTGACAGTAAACTGGCACTATCATACCTCAGGGTTAAACCGTGATAATTTCCTGCTTCGACTAAAATAATAGCATACCAATGAAATGGATACCAAATTTTAATTCTTCAAACTCTTTGAGAGTTATATTTGTAATCGCGGTTTTCATTCTGTTATTTCTTTCTTCTATTGCTTACAAGCACAACAAGGATTTAGATGAATCCAGCAAGGTTGTAATGCATACGTATGAAATAAACATTCAATTAGAGCGATTAATGTCAGCTATAAAAGATGCTGAAACCGGACAGCGTGGTTATATTATAACACGAAATGCCCGATTTCTGACACCTTATATCTATTCCCGTGATAAAGTAAATACTTCTTTTATTACGCTAAAAAAGCTGACTGCTGACAACCCACAACAGCAAAAAAATCTTCAAAAGTTATTTAAACTGATTATTCAGCGCTTTGTTTCTTTTGAAAATTGTTTAAAATACAGCGATCCCAAAACATATGATAAACGAAAACTCGACAATCATATGTTTGGCGGTCGAATCCTGATGGAAAACATTCGTTTTCAGGTAGATGAAATGAACGACATCGAGAAAAATTATCTGGCAAAAAGACTTAAAATTTATGCCGCCGAAATTTCTCTGAGTCCAATATTTTCTATTTCATTATTTCTGGTTGCCTTACTTTTTATTTTATTGGCATACAGACAAATTAGCCGTGATTTTGAACGTTTAAAAATCTACAATAAAAAATTACTGATTTCCAGCGGCTTAATGGCTGAATCTGAAAGTATTGGTAAATTCAGTACCTGGCAATGGGATCTGGATTCTGATAAAATAGATTATTCAGACAATCAGTTTCGTTTATTGGGTTTTGAACCTAATGCCTTTGTTCCTGTAAAAGAAACTTTTCTCGAATTTGTACATCCTGACGATAAGGCAACAGTTGCAAAATCTATGGAAGGAATTGTTGAGAAAAAACAATTGCCATTTGTATACTATAAAATTACACGTCCGGATTACGAAATACGATATTTTAAATCTACCGGAAAACTATTGACAGACCAACAGGGAAGCAAAATTCTATTGGGAATTAATTTTGATATTACCGATGAGCATTTACTAAATATCGAACTTCAGGAACGCAACAGAGAATTAGAGAAAAGCAATAAAGAATTGGCCTCTTTTAATCATGTTGCGAGCCACGATTTGCAGGAACCTTTAAGAAAAATCCAGACTTTTGTTTCCAGGATTTCGGATGATGATAAAGCTGTTTTATCTGAAAGTGCCAAAGCTTATATTACTAAAATTGAAGTTTCGGCCAAACGAATGCGTGTTTTAATAGACGACTTGCTTTTATTCTCAAGAACGAACACCACGAAAAAAGAATTTATAAAATTAAGCCTGAACGAACTGCTTGAAAATGCAGAATCTGAACTGGCTGAAATTATCGAAGAAAAACAAGCGGTAATTACAGCATCAAAATTGCCGAAGTTAGCGGTAATCCCATATCAAATCGAACAGCTTTTCATTAACTTAATCGGAAATTCTTTAAAATACAGTCAGCCTGATACTGCACCCGAAATTAAGATTGAAAGCGAAAAAGTAAATTCTGGCGATTATCCTGATCTATTAGAACCGAATATTAAGAAATTCTATAAAATAACTTTTACAGATAACGGATTGGGATTTGATCCTCAGTTTAAGGAAACCATATTTGTTTTATTCCAGCGTTTGCATTCTAAAACAGATTATCCCGGAACCGGAATTGGTTTAGCGATTTGCAAAAAAATTGTAGACAACCATAAAGGTCATATTATAGCAGACAGTATTCCTAATAAAGGTTCTGTTTTTACTGTTTTTTTACCGGAGTAAAAAGTTTGCAGTCGCAGTCGCAGTTTACAGTGAATGTAAAACTGAAACTGAAAACTAAGACTGAATCTGTAAGAAAACAAATTACACCTATAATATGTCTAAACATAAAAAAGAAATCACAAATCTACTGTGGTTTCTTTTTTTTTGCCTTAAATTTTTTTCAATAAAAGCTTGATAAATAAAGGAATAAATGCAAAAATAAACTCATTATGGGAATTATATAAACATTCGTTTTTATGCTGTAAAGCAAAATGTTTGTTTCGTTAGCATCTTTGTAATGTAATACTTTATGAAGTAATAATGAAAGCAGCGCACCAATTAAAAGTGACAATTTTTAAATTTTTTTTATTGATAATTATAGTTTGTGTTTCATCCTGTAAAAAAACGAATCCAATAGAAACTTCTTTAAAAAATGAAACTTTTACTAAAACGGAAAAAGAAGAAATTGAAGCCTTTTTTTTTATTGCAACAGCAAACGCTACCAAATCAATTATTTCGAAAAGTCAAATTGCACAACAAAAAAGTTCAGATTTTACAATACAGGAGTTGAGTAAAAAAATAGAAATTAATCAGACTCAATTGTTGCAGGAAGTTTCAAAAATGGCCAATAAAAAGCTCATAATTATTACAGAAATAAATGCAACACACAAAAGAGATTTATACGATCTGATTGATGCTAACAGTACCGGTTTTAATAAAATTTATTTGGATTTGATGGCAGAATCACTAAAAGAACAAATAAACCTGTTTGAGTCGATTTCGAAAGAAACAAATGACAAAGCCATATTAAAATTAGTACTACACTATTTGCCTGAACAATATCAAATCCTTCGCGAAATGCAGAGGATCAGTTACGAGATTAACTAAATGCCTATATCTATTATTTATTATTAACTAAATTTTTTAACTATGAAAATGCAATCAAATTTTTTATGCGCCTTAACACTTTTTTTAACAGCTTCATTTGGAATGCTACACGCTCAGGACAATAATGTAACTACCGAGTTTGGTGTAAAAGGAGGATTTAACATGTCTAACCTATACGGTAGCGGAGATGACGTAAATGACAATAATGTATTATACGGATTTAACGCAGGGGTTTATGCCACATTACCTATTTCAGATTTCATCGCCATTCAACCGGAGGTTTTATTCACTACAAAAGGTGCAAAATTAGAATATGACAATGCTTTTGCTTCAGGAGATGCAAAATTCAAATTAAACTATATCGAAGTGCCTTTATTAGTAAGAGTAAATATCACCAAAAACTTTAATGTACACGCCGGTGGATATGCTTCATACTTAGTAAGCTCTAAGGTAACAGGAAGCGGAGATGTTAGTTTTGAACAAGAAATTGACAGAGATGATCTAAACAAGTTTGATGCGGGTATCGCAGCAGGTGTTGGAGTAGATTTTAGCCCAATCAGTATTGGTGTACGTTACAACTACGGATTAACTACTGTTGGAAAAGAAAGAACTGTTGCAGGAACAACTTACACATTCCCGGATGCAAAAAACAGCAATTTAACAGTATACCTTTCGTATAAGTTAAACTAAAAAAAAAACAATTATTAACCCCTTAATATAAAAACCATGTCAAATTTACTATATACAATAGCGGTAATTCTGGTTATTCTTTGGGCTCTTGGGTTCTTTGTTTATAGCCTTGGAAGTATCATCCATATATTATTAGTCATTGCCATTATCGCAGTACTATTCAGACTTATTAAAGGTCGCGAAGTTTAAAAATCAACATTATAACAATAATTATATTAATCACTAAATCAAATATTATGAAAACGAGTAACACAATTTTAGGAATTTTAGGAGCTGCAGCTGCAGGAGCATTTTTAGGTGTATTATTTGCACCGGACAAAGGGTCAAACACAAGAAAAAAAATCTCAGATAAATCAAAAGATTACGGAGATAAAGCAAAAGCAAAATTTGATGGTATAGTAAGTACTATTTCTTCAAACGGTAAAGATATTATCGAAGAAGGAAAAGCAAAATTCAATCAGGCAAAAGAAGACTTCAACACTATTAAAGATGAAGCAAAAACAGTAAAAACGAACTACTAAAGAGTGAACTTTTTAAACCATAAATACCCTATATCATGGAATCAAATGCAACAACAAACGAGAACTTAAATCTTTATGAGAAAGCAGAAAATTATACCAAAACAAGTTTAGAATTACTAAAACTTAAAACGGTATCTGCAGTAGCTGATGTATTGTCAACCTTAACATCAAGAATAGCAGTTGGAGCTGTTGTTGCATTTTTTACCTTGTTCCTGAATATAGGGATTAGTTTATGGCTTGGTAAAGTACTTGGAGAGTATTATTACGGTTTCTTTATCGTAGCCCTTTTTTATCTTATCGTTGCCGTTGTCATGCACACTTTGCAGCATAAGATTATAAAAACACCTATTGGAAATATGATTATCTCCAGTATTCTTAAAGAAACTAAAAAAGAAAACAAAACTGATTTAAATTAATTAATAACTAAAAAAGACTGTTATGGAAACTATTTATACTATTGATGGATTAAATCAGACGATTCAGGAATTAGAAATCCGACAGGACACGGAATGGTGTGCCATTAAAGACGAAATCGATGATATTAAAGAGAATTTAAAACCTCTTAACCTTATCCGAAACACAGTAGAAGAAATTAACGAAACTGTGGGCTTTAAAAGCAATCTGGCACAATCTGCCCTGAGCATTGGGATTGGTTATCTCGCAAAACGATTTGTAGTAGGAAAAAGCACTTCGATGTTCAAAAGCATAGCCGGATCATTATTACAGCTTGTCGTAACTAATTTAGTTTCTAAACCACATCATGAAACCTCACATGAGGAATCATCACAACACGAACCATCAAGAGAGTAATTGTCTAACTAAAATTTATGTATTATGGAAAAGCTAAGCGAAATAGTATTAAAAAATGGTGTGTACGTTTACTCCAACCTATATAAATGTTTTGAATTTACAAGAGTATTTCTAGGTATCTAACTTGCTTTATACGTTTTATAAACAAACGGTTAAACAGTTAATATCCTTCACTATATCCAAAGGTTCTCAGTTGCTGAGTCATTAAATTGCTAAGGTTTCTTTGTAAGCTTAAAAAGACTTAGTCTGAACCAAAAAAAGAGACTGTTTCATATATGAGACAGTCTCTTTTTGTTTTTAGGCGCTAAGGTTCTGAGTTACTGAGCTGCTAAGAAACTTCATCTCATTTCAAACATAGCCCGTGGTTTTAACCATGGGAGAAGGATTGTAATAACACATTCAGATTATTTATCCTGATTAACGTTTGTGTATATTTGGAATACAAACGGTTGAAACCGTTTGCTATGTTTTTAATATCACATTCTGATCATTTATTTTGACCACATATTGCCGAGAATATATTGCAATCCAAACGATTGAAATCGTTCGCTATGTTTTGCAAAATCCAGATTATCAAATCGCCTTCTATATATCAAAAAAAATATCCCGTTTCACTAATTGTGAAACGGGATATTTTTATAATATTAAAATTTTCAGATAAGAAGACTGTTATGCGTCTTTACAGAAACCTTTGAACCTTTGAATCTTTCTTATTAAAAAACTTCCGAAGCTTCCTTCAATTTCTCCATATTGTTTACCAATTGAAGCTCGGCAACAATTTTCTGAATGTCACCATTCATGATATTTCCTAAATCGTATAATGTCAAACCAACTCTGTGATCGGTTACACGACCTTGCGCGTAGTTGTACGTACGAATTTTAGCAGAACGGTCTCCTGAACTTACCTGCGATGTACGTTTTGTAGCATCTTCGGCTTCTTTCTTAGCCAGTTCCTGTTCGTATAAACGAGAACGTAAAACGTTCAGTGCTTTATCTTTGTTTTTATGCTGCGATTTCTGATCCTGACATTGCGCCACCAATCCCGTAGGAATGTGCGTTAAACGTACCGCAGATTTCGTTGTATTTACAGATTGTCCTCCAGGTCCTGATGAACAGAAGAAATCCACACGAACATCGTTCATATCAATTTGTACATCAAACTCTTCAGCTTCCGGTAAAACCATTACCGTTGCTGCAGAGGTATGCACACGACCCTGTGTTTCAGTCTGAGGAACACGCTGTACACGGTGTACTCCTGCTTCAAACTTTAAGGTTCCGTAAACATCCTCGCCAGAAACTTCAAAAATAACCTCTTTGAAACCTCCTGAAGTTCCTTCGTTCATATCTACTACAGAAGTTCTCCAACCCTGGTTCTCGCAATACTTCGTATACATTCTGAATAAATCTCCTGCAAAAATACTCGCTTCATCCCCACCCGTTCCGGCACGAATCTCGACCATAACGTTTTTAGCATCTTCAGGATCTTTAGGGATCAACATAAACTTGATTTCTTCTTCAAGTTCCGGCAATCTTTCTTTTGCTTCATCTAGCTGCATTTTGGCCATTTCGGTCATATCTGCATCACTTCCGTCAGCAATAATTTCGTTCGCCTCATCTATATTAGCCATCAAAAGCACATATTCATCGCGCTTTTCAGCCAATGCTTTCAGGTTTTTGTACTCCTGATTCAATTGCACATAACGTTTCTGATCAGAAATAACATCCGGCTGGATAATCAAATCCGAAATCTCGTCAAAACGTTGTTTTACTATTTGAAGTCTATCTAACATTTTCTATTCCTTTTATTGGAGTGCAAATTTACGAAATTTTTGTTTAAAATTCTAGTATTGATGGTTTGTGTTTTTTAAGGCTAGAATTTAGGCGAGTTAGGATGACTTAAACCAAAGTCAGATCACTTAATTCATCTGCTAATTTGTGCAATCCTTTAGAAATCTGCAACATTTTCTCGCTTGACAAAGTGGCTAATCCTTTAGTATATTGGCGAAATAAACTTTGATTCATTTCTGCATAATGTTCTGCAAAAGCCGACTTATTAATTACACTAAAATAATCAAAAACCTGCTCCAGATCTATTTGATAACTAATATCAAAATTAGCAATTTTAACCTTTTCTCCTTGTTCCTGCAGAAATTCTACATGATATTGAAGGACTTCATTAAAATTTGCTTTTATTTCAGATATACTGCTTCCTACAGTAGCTAATCCATCAATTTCTTTTGCATAAGCTGAAAAACCTGTAGCAGTTTTTTCTATAATTACCGAAATTACCCTTTGTTTTGTCTTCATATTCGTCTGAATTTTAAATTTAAAAGCTGTTGCATTATTTAAGTCCTGCTGCTTTTAAAATACTATTTAAAGTGCCATTTGCTATTTCTTTACTCCCATGCCTCGGGATCGTAAGTTGATTTTGTTTTGTTGCGTGTCGATACAAATCATGGTTTGCACCATTTCTATAAAGAAACCAACCATCTTTTTTGAGAAGTTTCAACAACTCATTTACTGAAGCCATCTGCTTTAATTTAAATTACCACATATATCTGTATTTCATTTTTGTGGTATTTAAATGTTTTTAGATTATGCAAATTTATAACAATTTTGTTATATAACAAAATTGTTATAAATTGAGTTTATTCTCCATTTATGGTTTCCGTAAAATAATTTAGTCAAAGGAATTTACTTTTAACGAAAAATATTTTAAATAAAAATCAGGTGTTTTTACGTGGTGATTAGAGTACATTAAATACGATGTTTGTCTATAAAATATCAGATATTATTTTTTTTAACTATATTTTAAAAAAAATTAAACCAATTAGAAATTAAAAAAATGTGGATAGCACAAAAAAATGGATGGGATAGTTCTCACACTGACTTGTCAAAATACTTTATAGAAAGAGTGAAACAAAAAGTTGATTTTGAGGAAATCATTTCAAATAGACATAGAACATCAAATGGCTACACATTAATTGAAGAAATTTGCGAAGTCAGTCAATTAGCCTTAAAGCGCATTAAATCAATTCACAGACTACTTAGTCTCTTAAATGAATCTAAGTCAGAAAATATTAAAGCCAGCATTGTTAATGATTTTATTTTAAATAAATATCATAATGATATTGTATTATACTATAAAAACATTAACTATAATAAAATTAAGGAGAGTGCAAAAGATTTAACTGACCTTTATAATAAATCCAGAATAAATTCTAAAAGACTTGAAAGTGAATACTTAAATAATATTATAAGTGAAATAATATTAATTGATTTCCAGTCAACAAATTTTGAAAGGTATGCTAAGAAAATTGATTTAATTATTGATTGTTTGATTCCTTATCTAATTTTTAAAGGATATTCAACAACAAGTATTAGTGATATTTCATTTAGATTTATTGATAAAGCTAATGGCAACAAATCGGCTGTAAGAATTGTTAGTAAATTTAAAAGTCAACTTTCCAATTATACATTTCTAATAAAAACAAAAGAAAACAGTATTGAAATCCAAACTATTTCTGATTATTTAAATAATAAATCTGTTCCCTTTAAAATTGTAAAATACACAGATATTAAAACAAATTATCTATTCCCTCATCTTAAAACTGACAAGAATGTTTTTCTTAAAATCAAACGTTCTACGATAGATCCTCATAACTATTTAAGGAATCTTTACGAGATTTGTTTAAAAAAATATGTGATTTCAAGGGACAGAACGGATTTAACACCACTCAATGATTTTTTCGAGCGTGTATTTTGGAAATTTACTGATGCACCTAAACATAATTTCCAAAAATCTAATTTTAACATTGACCCTTTAAATGTTAATAAAAGAAAAAGTTCATTATTAGAAACATTACAATCATTAAGCAAATCCTTTGATTATGAATTTAATGACAAAACTGATATTCCTTATATAGAAGATATTTCAGATAGTTTATATTACTATAATTTAGCATTGGGATCTAAATCAATTGAAAATTCTTTATCATTACTATGGACATCGTTGGAAACTTTATTACCATATAGAATGCAAGATAATGATATAATGAATGTCCAACATTTTGTATCAAAATCTTTAAGTGTAGGTACAATTGGAAGGGAAATTACTTCATTTGCATTAAGGTATTCCAATTGCAATTGGTTAAATTCTAAATGTTTCGATTCAATCGGAATTCATACCAACTATATAAACTACACTTCCGAAGGTCTAAAAGTTTATTTGTATTGGCTTTGTACAACCTTTAATACAAGCAACGATCCTTTTAACCTCATAAAAGTGAATTCCAATCTCTTATGTAACGATTTTTGCAATTTAAACGATAAATATACTGGAAAGAATAATGTAAAAGTTCAATATTGGATTGATAAGATAAATTCGTCGGAGGAACTTATAAAATTTCAATTAGATAGGATTTATTTACATCGAAACCAAATTGTTCATTCAGGTAAATTTATTAATGAATATTCAAATCTTTGGAATCACTTGGAATGGTATATTGGTAAATTACTTTCTTATTGTGTTTTTAAATATATTAAGTGTGAAAAGAAAGACGAATTTAGTAAAGTTGAAATCTTTTATGAACTAGAGGCATATTGCGATAATATAAAAAATCAATTAAAGGTAAATTCTAATAAAAAAATAAATGAAATTGAACATTTATATGATGAAATACTTAAACATTCTTGGCAATTCTCCTAGTCCCCCGCTAGCGCGATCGCCCCGCTCGTGAACACAATCCGTGGATAGTTTCAAATGAAATAAAAATATTTTATAACTTCTAAAATCAAGAACATGAAAAAAATATTACCTATTATTTTATTGTTTATAATTTCTAATAAATCATTCTCTCAAAATGACGAATTTCAATATGTAGCTTCCGCAAAGGATGGAACAGAAGTATATCTATATTTTGAAAAAGAAAATGATGATATAAAAGAGTTTTGGCTAAAAATAGTTAATCCAATTAAAACTGGTAAAAATAAAAAAGGCAAGCTAATTAAAACTGGAGGTGGTTCTAGTGTACAATTTTATAAATTAAATTGCTCTGAAAAAACATACTCAACTTCAGATGGAGTTATTTATGGTCGAAATGGAGAAGCAATTGAAAAAATTTATATTGATTCGTATAATGATAGGATTATACCTGGAACAATTATGAGTGCAGTTTACAAGTATGTCTGCGAAACTGAATAAATCCAGATGATGCCATATTAACGTTTAATAACGCGGATTTACAACTATAGAAAACTTGTCATAAAAACAATAAAAAAATGAAAACAAAACTGTCAATTGTATTTATTATTATAATTAATAACTTACTTTTTTCACAAATAAAAACAACCAATAATAATGTTTGGGTTGCAAAAGAATATAGTAAAGATGTTGCACTTTATAATTCAAAAAATTTCTTATTCAAAAATGTTTTAGGATCAACAAATGAAATTGTACAATTTGAAATAATTCCTCTTGCAGCTGCAAGTTCAGGAGAATTAACAACTTTGCTATATAAATGTGAGAGTAAACAAAAAGAGGGCTTAGTATTAGGTTTTTATGGAAATTACTGGAACGATGCTGGAGTTCTTTATCAAGGTTATGCCTTTAAAAATTTTGAAAAAAATCAAGCAATAGAATTTTTAAACAAAATACAAACAGCTATTGAAGACAATAAAAAATTCATAAACGACCAAACTGATAACAATAATATATATTTTAAATATGACGATATTGACGTCTTAATATATTCCTCTTCTCAGACATATACAATTAGATTGTTTTGGAGTACATTTGATAGTTCATGGGAGAAAACTGCATTTGATCGTTCTAAAAGAAGATTTGAAAAGAAAATCAAATAAAACTCCCCTCGCTCGTGAACGCAAAAACTAAACAAAAAATTAAACCATTTCGCTAATCATAAACAAAGAATTCATAAGAATGGATTTTATACAAATAATATGTGGTCGAATTTTATTGGAGTATTTAGGAGCATTAGTTAGATTCCTTTATTTAAACTTAAGATGTTTACTAAATGGCAATGAATTTACGACATTCTCAAGTATATGATCACCAACCGGCAGTAACAAAAAAAAGGAAGGAAACAGCTCTTTAAATCATATGGTTGGAGTCATATTCTTTGGAACACTTATATTTTTATTGGTCATTTTTAATACCTAACATTGATTGAAATAGAAATCCCGATATCTAAAGTTTTCCTATCATCAAGATCGCTATGTAAAGTTTAAAATTTTACCAAATATGAACAAGTATAAACCAACAGAAAAAAATTGGCTCAAAATAATTATAAATAATTTACTTGATTTTATTTTAATGTGGAAATAATTTCGCTCGCGCTAGCAATAGCTATCTGAACTCTAAATACAATAAATTATGAGACATTTTAAAATAGTTGATAGAATACAAGATGCTGAATTTAATTTCATTGAAAATAATTTAAAAATTGATCTCCCAAATATTTTGAAAGACTTCCTTAAAAAATATGGTGGAATGTCTATTTATGAAAATACTTTTTTATCTAATGATAAAGGAGACTTTCAAATCGATCAATTTTTAATGTTCGACGAAATATTAAATCTTTCTAAAGAGTTTTTTCATGAGTATAAACGGAAACTTGTTCCATTTGCCTATGATGGTGGCGGATGGCATTTTTGTTTAAGTTTTGATCCGGAAACTTATGGTAAAATAATTATCAATCGATGGACAGACTATTTGCCCGAAGAACAGTTTTTAATAATAGCAGATAGCTTTGAAAATTTTATAAATGGGTTGCAAGAAAAAACCATCTAACCAGAAATCCCCCGCTGGCGCGAGCGTCCCGCTCGTGAACACAAACCAAGCCAATAACAAAAAAATAAAATAATGTGCCGGCACGAGCGGGACGCTCGCGCTAGCCAAGGAATCGATGATTTGGCAAATCCTAAAATTGGCATTAATTTAGTTTCAAACTTTATAATACAAGAACGTTAGCATCAATTTTTAAAATAAAATATATAATGAACTCTGAAGAAGAAATAGAGTGGAAAAAACAAAGAACACTTATTGCAAAAATATTATTGCCTATATTATTTATTACAGTTATAGGAGGATATTTTATGGTGAACTCAAAAAGTTATATTGATAGAAAATATCATGAATTTCAAAATTATAGTTTCTCTGGAGAAATTTATAAAAAAGAAGTGGATCAAAGTGGTGATGGTTGTAATATTGCCAGATATTTTCATTTAAAAACAGGAATTATTCACAGCGTTGATTGTTACATATATCCAGATATGAAAATTGGTGATTTTGTTTATAAAAATATAAAATCTGATACTGTATATTATGTAAAAAAGAATGGCGACACAATTAAGCAAAACGAAAATCCATATTACAAAGAATATATTGAATCGATGAAAAAATAAAGACACAATAAAAACCATAAAAACAAAAGCTGCAAAAAATCATGCAGCTTTTTTTATATTTACCCCCGCTGGCGCGAGCGTCCCGCTCGTGAACACATCATGTCTCGTCCTGAAAAAGTTTATACTGCATCAGCCTTTCAAATAAATCTTATGCAAATCATCCAATAACTCCATTTCTTGTTCCGGTAAAAGCTGCAATGCAATTTCAAGCAAAGTCATTACATTAACATCACTATTCGCTGTAAAACTTGACAGACTTCCAGCATCATCGTTAAGCAAAATAATACTTGCTTTAAGCAAATCCGAAACCATTAGATTCATTTCATTATAACCGGATACTTTTAGCGTAACGTTAAACGAATTATCACTATTATTCTCGGGTTTTAGTTTTCTGAAATCTTTTGTTTTATGCATTAATTCTAAAAGTTCTACGACTTGTTTTGTATGTTGTGTTTCCATGTTAATTGGATTTTGTTTATTAATCAAAGAACAAACCTACAAAATTATCGGTTGAAAACAATCGATTTTTTACAATTACTTCAAAACAATCTATTACTTGTAATTTCATTCCCATGAATAGGACAAGAAAAAGTGAAATTCCAGAAGTTGTAAAACAATTAGGAATTAAGATAAAAGAGACAATTGAAGCAAGTCAACTCAAACAAAGAGAAGTTGCTCATGATGCAGAATTAGATGTAGAAAATTTACGAAAATACATCAAAGGTACTCAGGAAATGAAAATAAGTACTTTGTTCAAAATTGCTAAATCTTTAAAAATAAATCCTGGCGATTTAATTAAAGATTTATAAAATGAAAATTATTCTGGAAAGAAATTTAGATTTCAAACAGTTTCAAAATTTAATTGCTTTGACTTTTGTCACAGGAATGATGTTTTTTGGAATGCTTTACTCGGTTGATTTTAAATCTTATTATGGTATTGAGATCATTTTATTTTTTTTGAATGTAATCTTTGTTTCCATCTTATTTGCGAAGAAAGGTTTATTAATAGAAAATCAAAAACTTTATAATGCTATTTTTTTGTTTGGATTCAATCTTCGAAAAAACCTGATTGAAATCTCAGATTTTCAGCACCTTTTTGTGACTCAAGGAAAGCTTTCAACTAATTATGCTTATAGTTACGACATTAAAGAATTGCATAATTGGGAACCTGATTTAAATTATTCGGTACGTTGTTTTAACATATTAATGGCTGACGAAAACAAAACTCATACAAAAAAGATTTTGACTTTGACTAAATCAGAAAAAGCAAAATTGGCAATTGATTTTATTACTAAAAACACAAATCTAAATTATTAATAAATCAAGATCACACGAAATTACCCGCAATACTAAAACAAAAATCCTCCTCTCTGTGACTTCACAAGAGTCAGCATTACTACATAAAAAACGTAGCAGCGTAGTATCTTAGAAACTTAGCTGCTTTTTTAATACCCATTTTTATCGGCTTTATACCTATATATAAAGGTCTTATGACATTTTTTTAGCAGCTATTTTCTTAATTACTTACTTTCAGGTCTCCAAAAAGATAACTACAAAAATTAACTAAAGCCCCTTATTATGAAAACTACAAAAATGGTATTACTTTTTATCACGATAATCTCATTCTGTGCCTGTAAAAAGGACGCAAAAGGAGAAAAAGATAATTATACAACTGTTAAAAAAAGTGCTGCTGATGCTGAGTGTTTAGCACCTGCTAATTGGTTTACGATGGTAAACAACACCCGCCAGACTCCTCCACCAAATGAAGGACCAACCAGCGTATTTGCCAACAATGCAATAGTAACGAATTGTGACTTTCATCAATGGTCCTGGCAAAAATTTCTTTTCCTTACCAATGAAGTCAACGGAAAGCCATTATTTATGGCTGAGATGATTCAGGTAAATGCAGCAGGTCAGAGATTAGACCCAAGTAATGGAATTGTTTTAACGGATACTGCTCAGGCAAGTTCTACCACAGATATTTTAAAAACACCTAATTATCCATCAGGTGTTCCTAAATCTGCTACAGTCTATTATTCTATCTTCATGGACAGACTTCTTTACGGAGCAATGCTAAAATATGGTCCAATAGCAAAAAAAGACCCTTCGCAGGTAAAAGATATAACTTTTCCTGTAGGTTCATTAGAACTTAAAACCTCCTGGGTTGATGCGAGTGTTCTTAAAGATCCTACTTCGTATTTTGTTACTCAGGGAGTAATAAATGGAGTAAAAACAAGAGTAGCGCTTTTGGGAATGCATGTAGTTGGAGTTGTACAAAATCATCCCGAATTTGTATGGGCTACTTTTGAACATGAAAATCTTGCACCTGCTTATGATTGGTCAAAAGCTACTCCAACTACTGATGCGCCGGTGACGAGTACAGTTGATTATCCTTTTTTTAATAAAAGCAGCACTGCAACAGTTAAGAATATAACTTCAGGAAATGGACTTTATACGGATGTCTTTTCTGTTTACAAATATGGCGTTCCTGTTGAAAAAGCAATGAAAGGGTCTTATAATGTTCAGCTTTATATGGAAACAAGCCAGAATGGTTCGCAGAACTTCAATAATATTCGTACTATCAATCAAAGCGTTAAGACACAGCTAAAAGGTATCTGGAATAATTATTTTTATAATGGTTCACTATGGATTAATACTGCGGGATACAATACTACGCAGGCTCAGGCTGCCTTGTTAGACTCGTTAAGTTATGATCTTTCAAATTCTGCACCCGGAAAATTAACCCGAGGATCTACTGCAGCCTACAATATTACTATGGAAACGTATGTTCAGGTAGGTTTTAATCCGACATCAATACACGCAAATTCAGTAGACAATCTTGTTAATTGCTTCTCTTGCCATAATACATATAGTAATAAAACTGTTTCTCCTCTCTTTATAAGCCATGTTTTTACAGGATATGTACAAAGTTTGCAGGGTTTAAACAGAAAACAAATCAAACAGGCACATGTTAATGAAATTATCAAGGAAAAGAATTTACGTCTAAAATTAAGATAACTAAATAACAAGCCGCTTTACTTTTAAAGCAAAGCCTAAATTTATAAGTGTAAAAAACCACAAGCTTCTGTTTGTGGTTTTTATGCTTATTGTGAGCCATAAGATTAAAACATGAAAAGTATTAATAGATAAGAGAAAAGGCTTAATTAAAGACTGACCAGATCTGGAGAACCAATAATATGTAAGGCTCTTCTTCCGATTACGCAGGTTCGAGCCCTGCACCTATCCCGGATTTCTGATATAGCTCAGTGGTAGAGCACCTGGCTCTGGACCGGGTGGACACAGGTTCGAGCCCTGTTATCAGAACAAATTACAAAAACATGATGCCTGTATCTTTGCGAGATTATAATATATAGTTTGAATAAAACTGTAAAATTTGCACGCAAAGTCGCAAAAACGTCAAGTTTAAAAACTTAATAAAGAAAAAACTTTGCGACTTTGGGACTTTGCGCGATTAAAAAACAAAAAAACCTTTGTCACTTTGCCCCTTTGCAACTTTGCCTCTTTAAATTTCAATACCACTTTTTAAATTCCTAATTTCGCCTTTAAATAAGAAGGAGAAAAATGAAGGTCTGTATTGCTGAGAAACCAAGTGTAGCACGAGAAATTGCATCCGTTTTGGGCGCCAATACCAAACACGACGGATATTACGAAGGCAATGGTTACGCCGTGACCTACACTTTTGGGCATTTATGTACCTTAAAAGAACCTAACGATTACAAACCACACTGGAAAAGCTGGGATTTGAACAACTTACCCATGCTTCCGGAGAAATTCGAAACCAAAGTAGTTCAGAATTCAGGAATCCAAAAACAGTTTAAAATTGTAAAAAGCCTCTTCGACAAAGCCGAGCTGGTCATCAACTGCGGGGATGCCGGGCAGGAAGGGGAACTGATTCAGCGTTGGGTCATGAACGAAGCCCATTACAAAGGTGAAGTTCAGCGTTTATGGATTTCTTCCTTAACAACCGAAGCGATAAAAGAAGGTTTCGAAAACTTAAAACCCTCTGCTAATTACGATAATTTATTCTACGCCGGATTTTCAAGAGCTATTGGCGACTGGTTATTGGGTATGAATGCCACCCGTTTGTACACCGTAAAACATGGCGGTTACAAACAAGTATTGTCTATTGGCCGTGTGCAGACGCCAACATTGGCCATGGTAGTAGATCGTTGGAAAGAAATCGAAAATTTTAAACCTCAACCCTACTGGGAATTGCAGACTTTATACCGTGAAACCCTTTTTAGTTATGAAGAAGGCCGTTTCCTAAAAAAGGAAGACGGGGAACTTTTAGCCAATAAAGTCAAAGAAAGTGAATTCGAAATCGTTTCTGTCGAGAAAAAGAACGGAAACGAATACGCGCCTAAACTATTTGACTTAACGGGTTTGCAGGTATATTGTAATACCAAGTTTGGATTTTCGGCAGATGAAACACTTAAAATTGTGCAGACTTTATACGAACAAAAAGTAGTAACCTATCCAAGAGTTGATACCACTTTTTTACCCAATGATATTTACCCAAAAGTTCCGGGAATTCTGCAAAAATTATCCCATTACGCCGAATTAACACAACCGCTTTTAGGAAAAAAAATAAAAAAATCGCCTAAGGTTTTCAACGATAAAAAAGTTACGGACCACCACGCGATTATTCCAACCGGAATAGAAGCTAACTTGCAGTTCAATCAACAGCAAGTCTACGATATCATTACAAGACGTTTTATTGCTGTTTTTTATGACGATTGTCTGGTGGCTAATACCACAGTAATAGGAAAAGCAGCCGAAGTGATGTTTAAAACCACCGGAAAAGAAATCCTCAAAAAAGGTTTTCGTGTTGTTTTTGAGGACCCAAATGCCAAAGAAAAAGAAGCCGATTTATTGCCCAGTTTTGTTGTGGGAGAAAAAGGTCCGCATGAACCTTCATTTCTTGAAAAAGAAACCAAACCGCCCAATCAGTTTACCGAGGCAACTTTACTGCGTGCTATGGAAACAGCAGGAAAACAGGTCGATGATGAAGATTTGCGCGAACTGATGAAAGAAAACGGTATTGGCCGCCCGTCAACACGAGCGAATATTATCGAAACCCTTTTTAAACGTCAATATATTGTTCGAAATAAAAAACAGGTTTTACCAACACCAACAGGGATTCAGTTGATTGATACGATTCAGAACGAATTGATCAAATCGGCTGAATTGACGGGTTCCTGGGAAAAACAATTGAAAGATATCGAAAAAGGTACTTTTACCGCGGGAGCGTTTATCAAAAACATGAAGCGTATGGTTGAAGCTTTGGTTACTGAAGTAAGAAGTGAAACCAGGCACGCCAATATTTCGCATGCCCAAAGCACTCAAAAAGAAGTGGTGAAAGCCGAGAAAAAGAAAGCCGCAGGAATTTTGGCAGAAACCTGTCCGAAATGCCAGAAAGCGACACTTATAAAAGGAAAATCAGCTTACGGATGTGGTAATTATAAAGCAGGTTGTGATTTTGTTTTGCCTTATACTTTTGCCGAGAAAAAAATATCCGAAAACCAATATCTAAGATTAGTACAAAAAGGATCAACCGTAAACATAAAAGGTTTTAAAACCGATGAAGGCACAATTGAAGGTTTAATACGTTTTGAAGAAAATTACAAACTAAAGTTAGAACCCAAAAAAGCAACTCCAAAAGCTAAACCGGCTGCAACAACTGATTCTGATGCCTTAACGTGCCCAAAATGCAAAAAAGGAACCATCATGAAAGGAAAAACCGCTTATGGTTGTGGAGATTATAAACTGGGTTGCGATTTTAAAGTAACTTTTGATGATGTCAGAGCCAAACTAAAAGATCAAAAACCTACCAAAGAACTCGTATATTCAATACTAAGTGAGAGTATATAATTTTTTTTGCCACAAATTAGCACGAGTTCTTTTTAATGCAGATTGTGCAGATTAAGGCAAATCAATTTTGATTTAAATAAAAAAATCTGTGAGCATCTGCTTAAATCTTTTTAAATCAGCGTGAAACAAAATCATCTTAATCCTCCAATCCATGACAAATTTTCCATTTAGCATTTGAATAATAATTCGTGCTAATTTGTGAAATTCTTGGCAACCTTTTTTTTAATATCTTAGCTTTTCAATTTAACATCAAAAACCATAAATATGTTTCAGAAAATTACTCTTTTAGCGCTTGTATTGGCAGTGGTATCGTGTCAGAAAAAGGAATCTGTTGAAAAAGATAAAATCAAAGTAGCCGACTGGCTTATTGGGAACTGGGAAAATAGTTCACCTGACGGCAATTTAACTGAAAACTGGATAAAGCTAAATGACAGTACTTTTAGTGCCTCTTCTTACTTTATAAAAGGAAAAGACACTTTGCATTTTGAGAACATTGTTTTAGCACAAAAAGGAGAAACATTAACATATTTGGCAACTGTAAAAGGGCAAAATGATGATAAGCCTGTTGCTTTTCCTTCAACTGCAGAATCTGACAAACAATTGGTTTTCGAGAATCCAAAACACGATTATCCTCAAAAAATCACGTATACAAAAGGTGCAAATAATACTTTGACTGCTGAAATTTCCGGCAAGTTAAATGGAAAAGTGAGTTCTGAGAAGTTTGTTATGGTGAAGAAATAGACAAAGATGAATATGAAACCTAAGATGTCAAAAACCATAAAAAAACATGGAATTTTATTTTTTAGTCTATTCTTATTCTCAATTTTAATTTCATGTGGAAATTCTCCATTAGAATCTAGAAATCTTAAATCAGGTTTTATTAATGAACCTGGTATTTATCATATTTCAAATCAAAAAAGAAGAAATATTTTAGTTAAAGAATTAAAAGACGGATCAATAATTTTTGCCATTAGAAATGCTACAAATAAAATATTATTTCAGCAAAGTCTTAATCAAACTTTTAGCAAATATCATTACTGGGCTCTATATGTAGATACAAATTCTAATTTATGGTATCATAATTCCGATTATGATTCATCTCAAGCGATAATATTTGATGAAAAAACTCAACAATATGAGATGAAAGATTTTTGCCAAATAAGATTAGAGTTACCTCAAGAGTTTAAAAAAGAATTAGAATTGAAGACTTCATTCAAAAATTGTAAATCATTTAGTGAATGAAATTTATCAAAGGCTGTTTTATAACTTTACTTCTTTTCATTGCCATTTTTTTTGGAGGATATTTCTTTTTCAAAAACAATGTAGTAAACAATTTAGAAGTTTTAAATAATGATGTCAATCAAAAATGGAGAGAATATACTAATGTATTAAAAGAAAGAAACATTCAATTATCAAAACAAAATGCCCAAAATGACAGTTTGAAATATTACTTAGAAAAAGGTAAATCTATTTCATTATCTAAATGTTCAAAAGAACTGGAGTTCAACGAATATAAAATAAATAAGTTTGTAATTAATGATTATATACACTCAGATTTAAACAGCAAGATAAATTTAAAATTAGACGCTTATAATCAATATGTGCGATCTTATAATATCTACAGAATTACATTTCCAAATTCTCTAATTGCCAGCAAATATAACTTTCCAAAGAAATTTATTTATTTCGATATCAGATATGGGGTTGATAATGAAAACACAATGCTTAAAAAGAAAAAAAGAGAAGATTGGGTTAAAAATGGTGATCCATATCCGGAATAAAAAATATTATGAAATAATTCCAGAAGATTAATCCTAAATATGGGCGCGTTGCCAAACCACAATCCATTACTCCATAAATTTAGAAACCAACAGAAAAGAACCATAGGTTCGACAAATTTTGTAGAGCTGGACTTCAGTCCAGTTTAGAAAAAACATTCACCAGCAAAACTCTCGACAGCATTGCAATAGAGCATAAAGAACTTAGTCCCTCAGCACCTCAGAACCTTAAAAAACCTACTCCTTCTCCCCGATCTTATTCACCATAAAAATCATCAGGACACCTAAAATTGCCATTACCAAAAAGGCCCATTTCATACTTAAATATTCAGAGATAAACCCAACCATTGGCGGAACAAGTAGAAATCCAAGATAACCAATCGTAGATATAGAGGTTAATGCAGAACCACTGCTTAGTTTTGAGGATCTTCCGGCGATGCTGAATATTAACGGAACTACGCAGGAAACTCCAACTCCAATTAATACATAACCAAAAATAGTGGGATAAATAAAAGGCAACAGAAAACAAATCGAAAATCCTACAGTAATAAAAATACCGCTGTAAAGCAGAATTCGTTTGGTACCAAATTTCATTACCCCATAATCTCCAAATAGACGTCCTAAAGTTACGGCTGTTGCAAAAAATACAAATGCTGCACTGGTTAGTTTTGGAGAAGCATGCAATATATTTTCAAAATAGATTCCGCTCCAATCATACATGGTATTTTCACAAGCCATAGAAACAAAACAAATAATGGCAAACTTGATCAGGTTTTTTTCCGGCATCGAAAAAAACTTCTTTTTAACCGGTACAGGCTCATTATGAATACTCATTGGATAAAAACAAGCCGTAAGGGCCATCATGAAAACACTTACTCCCAATAAATGATGTGATGGTGCAACATGCTGAGTTACCATTACATATCCTAAACCAGCTCCAGCAAAAACGGCTATGCTCCAAACAGCATGAAAGCGGGTTATAATAGATTGCGGATATAATTTTTGAACCTCAAGTGATTGTGCATTAATAGACAAATTAAAAATATTACGAGAAGCTCCAAAGATTAAAAGTATAATAACCAGCTGCCATACAAAACCAGCCAGACCAGGCAAAGCCAGAACAATATTAAACATGACTGCCCCTAACAACATGATGTAGCGGCTGCTGTATTTATTTAATAACTTTCCTGTAAAAGGCATCGTCAGCATTAAACCAATTGGAAAAGCAAATAAAACAGTTCCAAATTGCGCTTCGGATAAATGCAGCTGTTCTTTTATATGCGGGATTCGGGAAACCCATGAAGAATATCCAAATCCGGATAGAAAAAAAAACACAGTATTGGCGATACGGAATCCTCTGGGCGTATTTTGTATTTTTTTAAAAAAAGGTATAATCATGAGGACAGTTTCAATTAAAAGTGCAAAATTAAGTCTTTTTAAAGTGTATCTTCTACCCTTTTCCACTTTTTTAATAAACGTCAGAAATTTAATTCATTGTTTAGTTTTTTCCTCAAAATTAAAAAAAATGGTAGCTTAATATAACAAAAAGCTCATCAGATCAGGCTTAATTTTATTTGGTAGGGAATTATTAATCTTTACATTTGCATTGTTTTTATTGATTCTAAATAAAAACAATAAACTTAATCCATTAAATGTAAAATGAAATATTCTACTGTGAAAACCTATCGTTTTCTATTTACAATCAGTTTTCTATTCTCCGTTTTTTGCTCATTTGCCCAACAAAACTTCGGAAAAATAAAAGGAACAATCACCACATCAGACGGCGACGCGGCTGCCGGAGTAAATGTTATTCTTAAAAGCTCTAAATACGGAACGGTTACCAACGATGATGGTACCTTTGAACTGAACAGAGTACGAGCCAATACTTATACGCTTCAAATATCCTTAACAGGTTATGAAACTACTGAGCAGAAAGTAATTGTAGCAGAAAGCGAAACATCAGCTATCACGCTTCAACTAAGAGTTTCAAATAAGGAGTTACACGAAGTTGTCGTGAATGGCAAGAAAAGTATCTTATCTAAAAAGACCGATTACGTGGCCAGAATGCCACTAAAAAACCTCGAAAACCCGCAGGTATACAGCGTGATTCAAAAAGAACTTTTACAAGAACAAGTTGCTGTAGACATTAGAAGCGCAGTTGTAAATGCACCTGGTGTAACCACAAAAATTTATCCATCAGGAGGACTTGAAATTTCTTTCAGAGGATTTAGTACCGGGGTTAACGCCCGAAACGGAATGGAAAACATGACAGGTCGAAGCTCTATTTCTATTGATAATGCAGAACGTATCGAAGTTCTTAAAGGACCATCCGGAACTTTATTTGGATCTTCTGTATCGTCTTTTGGAGGTGTTGTAAACTTAGTTACCAAAAAACCTTTTGAAGGCAAAAAAACTGAAGTATCTTATACCGGAGGAAGTTTTGGATTAAACCGGCTTGCGCTTGATATTAATACTCCATTAACACCGGATAATAAAGCACTGTTTAGATTAAACACTTCGGTAAATACTGAAAAAAGTTTCCTAGACTATGGTTTTAATAAAACATTCCTGATTGCGCCAAGTCTTATTTATAAAGCAACAGATAAACTAACCTTAAGTATTGATACTGAAATCTACAATGTAAACAACACACGTCCTACTTACGGACGTTCGTATGCTCCGGGAATTACAAACCCAACAGATCTACAAATAGACTACAAAAAAAGTTTATTTCACGATGACCTTGATGCCAAAACCTCATCGGCAAAAGCTTTTGTTCAGGCAGAATATCAATTGGCCGAAAAATGGAAATCTACTACCCTTTTCTCTTTTATAGACGAAAATGTAGATCGTAGTTATCAGTATTATACCTTATGGAGTTCACCAACACAAGTGCAAAGAAGTGTATCCCGTTTTGGACCAATAAGCAATCAGTTTACTAATATTCAAGAAAATATTAATGGGGAATTTGCTACCGGAAGCATCAAACATAAATTATTATTAGGAGTAAATTACAGATTTTCAAAAGGTACTTTTAACTATGCCGCAACTAAAGTTCTTGATACTATTGACGTAACCAAGCCTTTTAATCCAATTAGAAAAAAGCAAGTGGATGCAGCACTGGCTGACCAGTCATTTGGAGTTCCGGATGAACAAATATTTAGTGTTTATGCCTCAGACGTTATCAGTTTTACAGATCGTTTATCAGCCATGTTGAGTCTTCGTTTGGACAACTTTGTCCAGAAAAAGCTTGAAGACACTGAAGGCTATAACCAGACTGCTTTATCGCCTAAATTAGGTTTGGTTTATGAAGTAGTTAAAAATCAGGTTTCTTTATTTGGAAATTATATGAATGGTTTTCAAAATTCAGGTCCCGTAAATCAGCCAGACGGAACCTTGTTAATATTAAAACCCGTTTATGCCAACCAATACGAAGGTGGTGTAAAAGTAGAAACACTTAGTAAAAAATTAAGTACTACATTAAGTTACTACAACATTACTATAGATAATGCCATAAGAACAACTCCTGACGGGTTTAGTGTTCAGGATGGTAAACAAGTAAGTAAAGGTTTAGATTTCGAATTTATTGCGAATCCTATCGAAGGTTTAAACGCTGTGGTGGGTTATGCTTATAATGATAATCGTATCGTAAAATCATCAGATCTTACTATCGAAGGAAATAAAGCCAGTAGTGCTCCGGAGAATGTAGTTAACTTTTGGATCTCTTATAAATTTCAAAACAAACTAAAAGATTTAGGTCTTGGTTTTGGAGGTAATTATGTAGACAAACAATATAAATTTGAAGACGAAAGCTTTTATGCCCCATCTTATGCCATTTATAATGCAACCGTATTTTATGACAGACCAACATGGCGAATTGGTGTTAAATTTAACAACTTCACTAATAAAAAATACTGGGATTCATACGGAATGGCTCAGACGCCTTCAAACATCTTGGCGAACTTAACTCTTAAGTTTTAATTATATTTCAAAAAACACCTCTGCTTCAAAAAATAGAGGTGTTTCAATTAAAGAGAAATCTTTAATCTTTTTTTTATTTTATTTTTAATTATTCTAAATAAGGCTTAAGTTTGTAGAAATAATAATTTTTAATAAAATTTAAACTTCATCTTATGAAATCTAAAACTTTAAAATCAATAGCATTTTTACTATTTATGTTAGTTGCCAGTCCACAATTATTTGCTCACGCTCTTTGGATCGAAACTAAAGCAACCGGAACAAAAGGAAAAGCTCAGGAAATTTCAGTTTATTTTGGAGAATTTTCAGATAATGATATTACAAAAGCTGACAAATGGTTTTCTGATTTAAAAGACTTTACCCTGGTATTGGTTTCACCTTCAAAAAAAGAAACCAAACTTACTTCAAAAGCCTTAGATAATAAATATCAGGCGTTTTTTACCCCGGATGAAGATGGAGTTTATACTATAGTAATGCACCACAAAGTAAAAGATGTTTACGGAACTATGGTTTTAGATTATAACTCGAGCGCAACTGTAGTAGTGGGAAATAAAACGGCAGGAAATTATGCAACTGCAAACAATAATATTATTGGTTTGTTTAGCGAAAATGCCGATATCGCAAAAAAGAATGTAAAAGTTGACGGCTTTGCTTTATACGAAGGAGTATCTGCAAAAAAACAAAAGATAAAAGTTATCGCTCCAAACGGCTGGGAAAAAGAACTATGGACAAATGATAAAGGTCAATTTTCATTTACACCAATCTGGTCAGGAAATTATATGGTAGAATTTGCCTATACTGAAAAAGCTTCCGGAGAACATAATGATAAAAAATATGATGAAATCTGGAAAATGGCTACTTACTTAATCACAGTGAAATAATTTTCAACTGTATTTTTCAGATTAAATCAGGAAGTTTATCTTCAATCAAACCTTGTCTTTCCAGACAAGGTTTTTTTATATAAAAAGTAGCATACTAAATACTTAGAAGATACTATTTGGAATCTTTCTTTATAACTAGAAAATTAAATTCTAAATAACAAAATCTTAAGGCAATATTAATCAAAAATTAATCAAATTTTAAGCAATAAAACATCTTGTTAAATTTTGTTAAAACATATATGTGACCTTATATTTGCAAAAAATTATTTTTATTAAATCTAAATAAGTCATGAAGTATAATTTACTACTAATTTTATCCTTGATAAGTTTTGCATCTTATAGTCAGGAATACGCTGTTGCAGAAAACACTTCTACTCCTACTGATACTGTAAAAAATAAAAAAGGAGAAATTCTGAATGAGGTAATTGTTACTAAAAATAAAGAACCAAAACCCGTTACTGCTGTTCGCTCTGGTTTAAAGCCAATGGATAACCCACAAACGATACAAGTTATTGGCTCAGAAATCATAGAACAACAACAAGCTATAAGATTAAGCGAAGTTTTAAAAAACGCTAATGGTGTTTATGTAGGATCTGCACGTGGTGGAGCACAGGAATCTTTTTTCTCAAGAGGTTATGACATGTCTGCCAATAATATGTTTAAAAACGGATTTCGTTACAATGCGGGTTCAATTCCTGATATTTCAGGTTTAGAAAAAGTTGAGTTCCTTAAAGGTGGCAGCGCTTTATTGTTTGGTAATGTCGCACCCGGCGGAATTGTAAATCTGGTTACCAAAACCCCATTATTTAAAAGTGGTGGAGAAATAGCCATGCAAATGGGAAGCTACGCTTTTTATAAACCATCGATAGATTTTTATGGTCCTTTAAGTAAATCAATAGCTTTTAGAATCAACGGTTCTTACGAAAATTCAGAAAGCTTTAGAGATGTTGTAAAAAACGAACGTTTGTATATTAATCCATCTTTACTTTTTATTATCGATCCTAAAACTCAAATTACGGTACAAGGTGATTATTTAAGTGCAGACTGGACTCCGGATTTTGGAACGGGAATTATTGGAAAACAAATTTTAGACTTACCCCGTAATGCATTTTACGGATCGCTTTGGTCAAATGGAAACACTAAGTCTGCCAGTGCCTCTGTATTAGTGAATCACGATTTTAACAAAAACTGGAAATTAAACTTTAATACTTCTTTTCAAACCTATAATAGAGGAAGTTATTCTACCGCACAATTATCAGGATTAGAAACTTATGCAACTCCGGGCGACTGGAACAGAGGTTTGACTAAAAATAAAAACTTAGAACAAATATTAGGTGATCAATTAAGTTTGCAGGGAACCTTTAATACCGGATCTGTAAAACATCAAATTTTTACGGGCGCAGACTGGGAAAACTCATTTGCAACAGCTTATACTTATACATTTGATGAAAAACAGGTACAAACCGGTACAAAAAATGGTCTGCCTGTTTACGGACCAACACTTTATGATACTATAAACTTATTCACTTTTGATCCGAACAACCAAAGAAAAGACATCCCAACTACAGACAGAGCAACTCAAATTGCAAAAACTGACACGAATCGTTTTGGAGTGTATTTTCAGGATTTTATATCCATTACAGAAAAATTTAAAGTATTAGCCGGTCTGCGCTGGTCCTGGCAAGAGGCAGAAGTTAGTACATACAAAGAAACGCTTACTGGCGGAAAACAAACTGTAGCTCCAGAAAATGCAGTACCAACTGTTACTCCAAAACGTTTAGATAATGCCTTTTCTCCAAAAGCAGGATTAGTATACCAGCCAACAAAAGATATTTCTGTTTTTGGAAGTTATTCTAACTCTTTTACACCAAATACAGGAACAACTGTAGATTTGCAGCCTCTTAAGCCTTCTGTTATCGATCAATATGAAGCCGGAATAAAAACCGATTGGCTAAAAGGATTATTAAGCACAAATGTTACAGTTTATCAAATCACCAACAGTAATTTGGCACAAATGGCTCAATTTAAAGCTGATGGAAGTGACAATTTAGATACAAACATAAAAGTATTAAGCGGTGAAACTAAAAGTAAAGGTGTAGAAATTGACGTTACGGCACGACCTGTTGAAGGTTTAAATATTATTGCCGGTTATAGCTACAATGATATGCGTTACACCAAAACTTCAGGATTAAACGGAAGTTTTATCGAAGGAGATCGTGTAGCAAGAACACCATTAAATACCGCTAATTTAAGTTTCTTCTATACCATACAGGAAGGCTTATTCAAAGGTATCGCTGTTGGAGCCATAGGCAATTATATTGGAGACAGAATTGGCGGATGGAATAATCAGTACGATTCTACCAAACCAGGAGGAATCTGGGATAGAGAAATTCCTCTAACAGGTTACACCACAATTGATGTATCAGCAGGATATACCTGGAGAAAAATCTCAATCTTATGTAAATTATCAAACATTACCAACGAATTGAATTATACGGTTCACGAAAATTATAGTGTAAATCCAATTGCGCCACGTCAGATTATGACAAGCCTGAGATATAAGTTCTAAAATTTGAATTAGATTTTAATCCTCCAAAGCTTTTTCTGCATTTTTCATTTTGAAAATCAGAAGAAGTTTTGGTTTTTAAAGCATCAAGCCTCATTTATTGCTAAATGAGGTTTTTTGTTTTCAGAAAAGAATATGCTCTAATTATAGTACTTTTGTATCACCAATATTTTTTATCCCATTTCAATAAAATTCCAAATATGTCAGATCCCAGGAAAAACCAATTACAGAAAACTTTAGGCTTTAGTTTTAATATTGCCGTATTAATTGGAGGAACCATTGGAGTTGGAATTTTACGGACTCCCGGAGCAATTGCCGCATTATTAGATAATTATTGGCTCATCATAGCGTCCTGGCTTTTTGGCGGATTATTTGTCCTGATAGGTGCCACTTCTTATGCTGAACTTGCTACAATGCTTCCTAAAGCCGGAGGATCATATAACTACATCAAAAGGGCTTTTGGCAATTATGCCGGTTTCCTGTCAGGCTGGTTTGATTATATAACCAATGCTATTCCGCCAGCCTTTTACTGTATCGTAATTAGTGAATATATTATTATTTTATTTCCCAGTCTTCGAAATTATTCTACCGAAATGGCTATTTCACTATTGCTTGCCTTTGTATTACTACATCTAAGCGGCGTAAAAAACGGAAGTGCCATCCAGCAAATTACCAGTTTCCTGAAAGTGATTTGTTTTTTTGCTTTACTTGTGGCTTGTTTTATGTATTCAGGCGTGAAGTTAGCTCCAATTCCTAAAGATAATTCCCTGGTTCAGATTGGCTTATTATTTGGATTTTTCAAATCACTGCAACTTATTATCGGGACTTACAACGGCTGGAATGGTGTTTGCTTTTTTGCGGAAGAAAACGAAAATCCGGGCAAAAACATTCCAAAATCCTTATATAGCGGCGTTTTGCTTGTAATTGCGATTTATGTTTTACTGAATGTCGCTTTCTTTCATGTTTTACCAATCGAAACTATAGCAAAATCGAATCTGGCTGCAGCCGATGTAGCCAATATTATTTTCGGAAAAAACGGAGCCATCATCGTAACCGTTATTTCCATTTTTTCTTTGATTAGTATTCTGAATGCTTTTATGATGATTCCGCCCAGAATTTTATATGGCTTAAGCCGGGATGGTTTCTTTATCGAAAAAGGAACAAAGGTTAATAAAGGAGGAACTCCAATTGTGGCACTTTTAGTTTCATCACTATTTAGTTTATTTTTAATTTGCATCGGTTCATTCGAAGTCTTGTTTTCATTTGCTGCCTTTACTTCTATTATTGTTTGGGGACTGGCCTATTGTTCTCTTTTAAAACTAAGAGTTTCAGAACCTGATTTACCAAGACCTTACCGCTCTATTTGGTATCCCTGGACAACCCTTATTGCTATTGTGGCTTCACTGGCGTTGTTAGCCGGTTTTGTTTACAGCGATCCTAAAAGTTTTATCATTATAGTTGTTATTATGCTTTTTTCTTATCCTTTGTTTTTAGTTTTGAAGGGAAGAAAGTAACATTACAATCTTTTTATTTAGAGAAAAGTGAACCGGACAGTAGCAAACAGATGCACTAAATCACGCTAAAAATCCATAATAGTGCTGAGAAAAAACAAAACCCGACAGGTTTTAAAAACCTGTCGGGTTTGTATAAAAAATAAATCTAATTCTTATTTCAAGCCAGCAATACTTTGCTCGATTGTAGCAATTTTTGCTAAAGCATCGGCTTCTTTTTGTTTTTCATTAGCCAAAACTTTTTCCGGTGCTCCGGCAACAAATTTTTCGTTTGATAGTTTTGCCTGAACAGATTTTAAGAAACCTTGCGTGTAAACCAACTCTGCCGTTAGTTTTGCAATTTCAGCTTCAACATCAATATTTCCTCCTGAAATCGGAATGAAATATTCATTTGATTTTACACGGAAAGATAACGCTCCGTCTACTTTTGCCGAAACATATTCGAAAGCCGAAATGTTTCCTAATTTCGTTACGATTGCATCAAAATAAGTCGAAAGATTCTCGCTGTTGATTCCTTTTAATTCGATAGCATCTTTAAACGGAATATTTTTATCTTTTCTGATGGTTCTGATTCCTGAAATCACTTCGATTGTACTTTCAAAATCAGTTATTAAACCTGCATTAAAAGGTTTTAATTCTGGCCATGTTGAAACGATTAATGCTTCTTCCGGAGTTCTGTCAGCAATTAAATGCCAAATCTCTTCTGTTAAGAAAGGCATGAAAGGATGTAATAATTTCAGGTTGCTTTCTAACATTTCGATTGCTTTGTCGAACGTTGTTTTGTCAACAGGCTGTTGATACGCCGGTTTGATCATCTCTAAAAACCAAGAACAGAAATCATCCCAAACCAATTTGTAAATGGCCATCAAAGAATCTGAAATTCTGTATTTCTCAAAATTATCTTCAATGTCAACCAAAGTTTGTTGCAACTTCGCTTCGTACCATTCGATCGCCACTTTTGATGATTCGGGTTGCGGAATGGTTTCTGAAACTTCCCATCCTTTGATCAATTTAAAAGCATTCCATATTTTGTTTGTGAATGATTTTCCTTGCAGACATAATTCTTCATCAAACATAATATCGTTTCCTGCAGAAGCACTCAAAAGCAATCCTACACGAACACCATCTGCACCAAATTTTTCAATCAGGTCTAAAGGATCAGGAGAATTCCCTAATGATTTAGACATTTTACGACGTTGTTTATCACGTACTAAACCTGTTAAATACACATTTGTAAATGGTTTTTCGCCTGTATATTCATAACCTGCAATAATCATTCTGGCCACCCAGAAAAATAAAATATCCGGACCTGTAACCAGGTCGTTTGTTGGGTAATAGTATTTAAAATCTTCATTTTCAGGATTAACAACTCCATCGAAAACTGACATTGGCCATAACCATGCCGAAAACCAGGTATCTAGTGCATCAACATCTTGTCGTAAGTCAGATGTCGTAAGTGAATTGTTAGAGGTTCTTTCTTGCGCTAACTTTAATGCATCTTCGATGTTTTCAGCTACCACAAAATCCTCTTTTCCGTCTCCGTAATAAAAAGCAGGAATTCTGTGCCCCCACCATAACTGACGGGAGATATTCCAGTCGCGAATATTGTTTAACCAGTGTGCGTATGTATTTTCAAAACGTTTTGGGTGTAATTTAATATCACCATCAACCAAAACAGATTTGATTGCAGGCTTAACTAAATCTTCCATTTTCAAGAACCATTGATCTGATAATCTTGGTTCGATTACGGCTTTGGTTCTTTCTGATGTTCCTACTTTGTTTAAGTGGATCTCAGTCTTCGCCAAAGATCCAATTTCTTCTAATTCTTTTGCAATTTCGGTACGAACCACGAAACGATCTTTGCCTTGATAATGCAATCCGAAACTATTTAGCGTAGCATCTTCATTAAAAATATCAATGATTTCAAGATTGTGCTTCTCTCCCAGCGTTTTATCGTTCATGTCGTGCGCCGGAGTTACTTTTAAACATCCGGTTCCGAATTCTACATCTACATATTCATCTTCAATAATCGGAATTACTCTGCCACAAATAGGAACAATGGCGCTTTTGCCTTTTAAATGTGTAAAACGCTCGTCATTCGGATTGATACAAATGGCAGTATCACCAAAAATAGTTTCGGGACGAGTTGTGGCAATGGTCAAAAATTCCTCAGTTCCCTCAATTTTATAGTTTAAGAAAAATAATTTTCCTTGTTGTTCTTCGTAAATAACTTCTTCGTCAGACAAAGTTGTTTTAGCTTCAGGATCCCAGTTTACCATACGGTATCCTCTGTAGATCAGCCCTTTATTATATAAATCTACAAACGACTTTATTACAGATGCTGACATATCAGGATCCATCGTAAATTTGGTTCTTTCCCAGTCGCAGGATGCTCCCAGTTTTTTAAGCTGATCCAGGATTACTCCACCATATTTATCTGTCCATTCCCAGGCGTGTGCTAAAAACTCTTCGCGGGTTAAATCATTTTTATTGATTCCTTCTGCTTTTAATTTTGCTACAACTTTAGCTTCTGTTGCAATAGAAGCGTGATCCGTTCCCGGAACCCAGCAAGCATTGAAACCTTTAAGACGAGCTCTTCGAATTAAAACATCCTGAATTGTATTATTCAACATATGTCCCATGTGCAAGACACCAGTGACGTTTGGAGGCGGAATTACAATAGTATACGGCGTTCTATGATCTGGTTCTGAATGAAAATAGTTGTTTTTCATCCAGTAATCATACCATTTATTCTCAATCGTCTTAGCGTCAAATTGTGCTGGAATTGTCATTTAAATAGGGTTGTTTAATCGTTAATTCGTTTTAATTGTTTAATCGGTAATGTGTGTAATTGTTTAATCGCGGGTATGTTTATTGTTAATTTGTATAATTGTTTTTGTCTTTAAAACAACATTTAAAAATCAACAATCGATTAAACAAAATAACGACTAAACAATTAAACATAAAAATTGGTTCAATTTTTGTATTTATAACTAACAGCAAAAGTAAATAATTAAGTACACTATAAAAAGCGAATTAATAATTTGTGTGTTAATTAAAAGAATGTATATTTACTTACAACTTAAAAACAATTTCAAAATGAAAAATGTAGCCTCTTTTATTGCAGTCGTATTGTTTAGCGCAATAGGTTATGCACAAAATGGCCCAAAAATTGAATTTGCAGCCCAAGACAATACAATTGATTATGGAAAAATTTCGAAAGGTGATAACGGAGTCCGCTCTTTTGAATTTACAAACACCGGAGATGCACCGCTGTTAATTACCGGAGCAGAGTCGACAGTAAGTTCTATCGTAGTCACAAAACCTTCAGCAGCAGTTATGCCTGGTAAAAAAGGTAAAATTGATGTAAAATACAATATGGCTTCTGGTCCGATTCGTAAAACAATCACAGTTGAAACCAATGCCGTAAACTATCCTGATGGCAGAGTTGCCCTTAAAATTAAAGGGGAAGTTTTATAAAAAAATAAAAATCCAAAAATAGTAAAGCCGTTTCTTAGAATTAAGGAACGGCTTTTTTATTAAACTATTTTCTGGTTATTTTGATTTATCCGGACATTCAGAAGTTGAAAATTTATATTTTACACGATCAAAATCGATTGGTTTGTCTTTTACTAAATAAGTAACACCCATAGTCGTTTGCATGGTTCCGTTGCCTAAAATAAGCTGGTTTTCACGTTTTAAAAATGCCATCGGATTTTTGAACGTTTTATTTTTATTTGTTGCGTCAATAAAGGTATAATCTGCAAATAAAGTATCTCCACGAAATTCTCCTTTAATATCTCCCGTCTTTTCAGGAGCATTCGCAACTTTCATTACCATATTTCCGGAAATTTTTCCGTTTTTTAAGGTATTCAACGTTAAGTTGATCGTATCTTTTTCATATACTGCTTTATAACATTGAGTACTTACAGGTTTTTCAGCTTCAGCTTTAGCAGCTTCAGCTTCTTTTTGTTTTTCATCATTTTTACAGCTTTGCAGTGCAATGCAGGATAAAAGCAAACAAGATATGACTAAGTTTTTCATAGATTATTTTTTTAGGTTGATTGTTATCTTATAAAGTTAAATAAAAAAGAAGCCAAAAAAAAGGCTTCTGAAATTAAAATTGTTTTTTTTAAGACAAACCCGACCGGTTTTTTGAAACTTGTCGGGTTTACTATCAAGTATATAGTTTTATAAATTTTTAATCACAAATTCAGATCTTCGATTTAATTCATGTTCTTCTTCTGAACAGGCATCATCAGTTTTGCATTTTATAATAGGTACTGATTCTCCGTAACCTTTTGCCTGAACTCTTTTTGCATTAATTCCGGATTGTATTATAAATTCTCTGGTCGAATTGGCTCTTTTTTGGGAAAGGTCTTCATTAAACTTTGCATTTCCTCTTGAATCTGTATGCGATCCTATTTCGATTACCATTTCAGGATACTTTTTCATTAATTCTACCACACGACCCAGAACCACTTTGGACTCCTTACGGATGTACCACATATTGTAATCAAAATAAATAGGATCTGTTTTTATAATCAGTCTGTCTTTATCTCTTACAATATCTTTTTCATCCGTTAAAATCTGTTTTATTTTTTCCTTTTTCTTAATTTCCGTAGCTGCAATTTCAGCTGCTTTTTCTTTCTTCCTGATTTCTTCTGCTACAATTTGATCTGCTTTTGCTTTTTTCTGTGCCTCTTTTAAGGCCATAACCGCCAAAGCCTCTTTTTCTTTTTTGCGTTCTGCTTCAAGTTGCTCTTCTTTCTTTTTCGTTTCGGCAATTTGTTGTTCTTCTTGTTTAATAACTTCCAGAGATTTTAATGCCATAGAAGCATCATGGCTTGCATTTCTGGTTTTCCCCGAAGACAGTGATTTTGATTCGCCAGTATATTTTTCTTTCGAAGCTAAAACCGTAAATGAATTGTCGCATTCAACCGTAAAACTAAACTTTCCGTCTGCTCCGGTAGTAAACGTATTTATTGTTTTTTGATCTGAATCCTGCAACGTTACAACTGCATTTTCCAGAACTAATTTGGTATCAATATCTGTAATGGTTCCTGCAATAAACTGTTTACAATCTTCTACAATTAAATCTTTAATTTCTTTAAATTGATAAATATCGTCGTTTCCTTTTCCGCCTTCTCTATTCGATGCAAAATAGCCTTCTTTGGTATTTGAATCGATATTAAAAGAGAAATCATCTAAATTTGAGTTTAGTGGCAAACCAACATTTACAGGTTTAGAATATTCTTTTCCGTTAATATCTGAAACAAAAACATCCAGAGATCCGTATCCTAAATGTCCATCTGAGGAAAAATAAAGTTTATTATCCGCGGAAGCAAAAGGAAATTGCTCTCTTTTATCAGTATTAATAACGGGTCCTAAATTTTTGGGAGTATCAAATGCTCCTTTATTGATGTTTACCGAATAAATATCAAATGAACCCAATGTTCCCGGCATATCTGATGCAAAATATAGTACTTTTTCATCCGGACTTAAAGCAGGATGTTCTACAGAATAATCAGGACTGTTGAACGGAAGTGACGATACATTCGTCCATTTTCCTTCGACCAGTTCGGCTTTAAAAATCTGAAGGTTCGAAATTTTCTGATCGTTTGTTTTCTTGCTGCCCTTTTTGGAATTATTTCTTGTAAAGTAAATCGTTTTGCCATCTTTTGTAAAAACAGCATTTGCTTCATGCATTCCTGTTTTTAATTCTTTAGCAAAATAACGTACCGTAGAATCCGCTGAGTGAATATTATTTATTGGAATTTCAACTAAATTCAAATACGTTTCATTGTCCCATTTAAACTTTTTATCAAACAATCCCGGTTTTAGTTTTACTCCGGCAAACACCAGATTATCATTGTACTTCACAGCCCCAAATTCTGAATTAGGGGTGTTTATTGCCAGGTTTTTGATATCAAATCGCTGTCCGATTGCCGAAATATTTTCTAATGTTTTAATATCATTTTCAAAACTCGTAACATCATCCTTATTAGCCGATTTTGCATAATATTCTTTTAAGGCTGCATTCGCATCATCATAACTGTTGGTTGCTTTTAAAGTCTGAGCATACCTGAAATAATAATTTCGATCTAAATCAGTATTATAATTTTGAATTAAAAGCCTGTAATAACGTTGTGCTTTGATCAAATTATTGGTATAAAAATAAGAGTCTGCCAGGTTTTTAATTATTTCCTGAGAAGGTTTCTTTTCGGCTAACTTTTCATAAAGAACAATCGCTTCACTGTAATATGTTTTATCAAAAAATCGTTTGGCTCTTGCCAATTCAAGATCCTGAGCATTTATAAACTGTATTGAAAATACGAATATAATAACGAGTAGTTTTTTCATATTTTTCATTTTAGAAGAATCTTGGTGATTTATCATATCCTTTGCCTAATAAATCCAAATTAAACAAGAGCATGATTTCGTGTGTTCCTGAATTAAACTGTCCCATATTCGAAAGTGTGTGGTCATAGGCATAACCAACTCTAAGTGAAGGCGTAACATTGATATTCATTAAAGCACTTACGGCATCGTTTATTCTGTAAGCGGCACCTAACTCAAATTTATTATTATACAAAACATTGGCTGTTATGTCTATAGAAATTGGCGCTCCTGTTACAAATTTTGACATAAATGCCGGTTTTAATTTGACCATATCACTGATCTGAAAAACATATCCGGCAGTCAAAAAAGTATGAATTGCTTCAGATCCGTAGGCATTAATTCCCGATTTTTCTTCGATATGTTTAGAACTCAATAAATTTGGCGCTGATAAACCTGCATAAAAATTATCCCTAAAATAATAAGCCCCTACACCAATATTGGGTTTGGTAACATTTATATTTTCGGCAAAAGCCAAATCTGTACTGGTGTTTCCACTCTCAAAAACAAAACCATTAAAATTGGTTTGCAAAGAAGTAAAACCAGCTTTTAGTCCTAACGAAAGTTTATTTTTTCCTCCCAGATTTAGCACATACGCAAAATCAGCATAGAAATTATTTTCCTTTTTAGCACCATCCCCAATATCATCAGAAACTAATGAAAGCCCCACTTCTACTTTATCGCTCACAGCAGTATGCCCGAAAAAAGTAAACGTTTTTGGTGCTCCAACAGCTCCAACCCATTGTGTTCTGTACAATCCCCCAAGATTTAACATGGCAGGAACTCCTGTCGCATATGCCGGATTTACAACACTCATATTGTACATATAATGGGTATATTCCGGATCTTGTTGCGCTGAGGCCGATGTTATATAAAAGAGAAACGTTATAAAAAGTATTATTTTTTTCATTTGAAAATTATATTAAATAATATAAAAAGGACTTATCTATTTAGGTAAAGTCGGCCTTGTTGAGGAGGCCTGCTGTCTTTATTAAAATTGATAATATAAAAATAGACCCCGTTTGGCGCTATTCCGTCTCCAAAACCAGCGGCTTCAGAATTTCTTCCGTCCCAGTTTGGTTTGTTTATATTTCCTTTAAACATTACGTTTCCATATCTATTGAAAATTTCAAGCGTATAATCCGGGTATAAATATTCAATATCAGGAATTCTGAAAGTATCGTTTACATTGTCCCCATTTGGCGAAAATCCGTCAGGAATAAAAAATGCATATTGCGAAACATCACAATCGGTTAATGAAACTTTAACTTCCAGGTTATTGTCCGAAATACAATCTGTTACCGTCGAAAGATCGAATCCGTAATAAGTGGCTTTATCAACAAGCAAGGTTGTCGAAGCTAATAAATTCCCGTTGTTTTCCGAATCATACCAGGCAACTGTTGAAGGCACATTGGTTGCATTTGATAAATTTGCAATAGTTGGATTTGCCAAACCACAAAAATTTTGCCCGCCCGGATTTAAAATTGGAGCCGGTGTATCATTTACTAAAACCGAAATCATAGTGGGAAGTGATGTACAATTTGCCGCAGAAGTTTCTCTTACATAAAGATTTTCTGATTTTAAAACATAGTTGTCGGCAAGAGCTGTTGTTGCCGTTGCAGAAATATACCACTTATATTGAGATCCGCCCGGCAATAAATTTGCAATTGTTGCGCGATCAACTTTACAAAACTCCTGATTTCCTGCTACTGGTGCAGCCGGAACAGGATTTATTAAAAAGCTATCTGATACATTGCTTAAATTAACATCGCAAGTGGTACTGTTATTTTTTAAATTAATCGCAGAAATTGTTGTAGATCCGGTATTTAAAAGCAGGGCTGACGGAATTATAAAACTTGCGTTTCCGTTTACAACCGTTAAAATTGCGGTTTGCAGTGTCGAAGAATTACCATCAGAAAGTGTATAGGAAAGTGTTGCATCAGTTAGATTTCCTAATCCGGAAACAGCTACAGAAACCGGATCACTAAAACATACGTCATTTATCAATACTTTTACTGTTGCTGCATTTGGCAAGGGATTAATAATTAAATTTCCCTGGGTATTAGCAACGTTGGTGCACCCCGTTACAGTATTGGTGATTTTAATAATGGTTATTGTCGAAACACCGCTTTTTACATTTAAGGTTCCTGGAATTACAAAACCGGAACTTCCGCCTGAAACTGTAATATTTGCTGTTTGTGCCGTTGCAAAATTATCTCCTGTTATATTATAAATGATATCATAATTCCCATCTGACAATTGGGAGGCACCAGAAAATTGAATTGAGGCATCTTTATTCTGGCATATTGGACTTGCAGTTACAACAGCACCATCTAAATGTGGTAATGGGTAAATATTTAAATCGTCTGATAAATTATTAACGATATTAATACAGGCTTGTTTACCTGCTGTTGCAGCAATACCGGTAACATTTACAATAAATTTGCCTACTTGTCTGAAATAAGAGGATTTTACCGGAAAACTCATTACACCGTTTACAAAATTTGCCGTTATAGTTTCTGAGCCGCCATTTGGTCCGGAAACATTAAAAGTAACTTTATATTCACCATTAGGAATAACTTCCGGTCCCTGAGTAATTGTAGCGGAATAGACAGCTGTTGGAATTTCATTCTCACAGATATCTGAATTAACCACTATTTTTGCCCCTGTAAAATCAAGTCTTTTTTCAAGCGTAATAAGTACATTTGATGTGGCATCAGGACAAGGTCCGTCGTCTGATGAAACGGTGTAAGAGTACGTATATTCTCCTGCTCCGTAAGTATCAAATAATTCCTGAAGGTTTATATTATGATCTGAAGCTGATGTAATGCCTAAGCCTCTCCATCTGCCTCCAGGATCTGCACCGGTAAGTCTGGTATCTAAATCTAAATCCGTGTAAGGTGCTAAATCAGTAGTTCCGCATAAGGTTAGATCAGCAGCAATTCCTGATTCAGGTGCCCTGAAAACCGACAATATTATTGTTGAGGACATGGGTACTGCTGAACATGCTAATACCGGAGGAACTGTATAAGTAAATTGATAATTGCCCCTCATTGCACTAATTGAGATTGTAGAAGATACAATATCACCCGTTAGCGTGTTTCTCCAGGTTCCGTTTAAATGAGGTCCCATAACGGTACTATTAAATGCCGAAAAAAGATTAAAGGTCCGTTCATCACTACATTTAGTAGCATAAGGAGAAGGATTTCCGGAAAATGCACCTATAGTAATAAGTACTTTTGAGGTTTTAACAGTACATCCTGCAACTGCGGGAGCAGTGTAAGTATATTGATAAGTACCTCCATTACGAATTAAGTGTCCGTTTAAAACTCCGGTTGTAATATTTAATCCTTTAGAGCCGCTATCGTCAGACCATGTTCCGCCGGGAGTTGGAGTACCTCCCAATAAAGAAAACAAAGATATTGAATCATAGATTGGATTATCAATGTCACAAATTACTTTACTTCCGTCTGTTCCTGCACATTGTGCATAAATTTGTGAGGGTAAAAGCGATAAAAAGATAAAAAACAATACAAAATGTAAGAAATTAGTGTAGTTTTTAACCATAAACTCTTATTTTTTCATAAACATAATAAAATAATAACGTTCATTAGACAAAAAACGCGATTTAATAGCTAAATTTTCACAAAACTCAAACAAATTAAAAAATAAATAGTAATATAAGGCAATTTTGTTTAAATTTTTAAACAATTATAGTTGAGCATTTTATAATTCATCTTCAAGTTTAAATCTAAATTTTAGAATCACACTATTTCTTTCTACTTCTAAAGTAATCCAGATATCTTCTTCTGATTTTAAAAGTGAATTTATCTGTTGAAGAGAGTATTTGTAGGGAACATTATTATTGATACTAACCACAATATCTCCTTTTTGCAGTCCGCATTTTTCAGCAGCAGAATTTTTACGGATATTTACAATTTCATACACCGGTTTTAATGAAAATTTATATTTAAAATCACCACCTTTTTTGTCATTATATCCTGTTTCTTCCAGTGATGTAGCTACTTTTACGGTCTCTAAATGAACCGTTTCCTGAACCCACTGAAGTCCGTTATGCTGAAGTGTGATTCCGCTTTTATTATAGGTAAAGGGCTCTGAAAATTTACTGTTTTTTTTAAGGTATAATTTCTGATCGGCGTAATCTAAAACAACCGTAAATCGTTTTAGGACTTCTCCGCCAATAGAACCTATTCGGCCCGGAACCATTTTTACATTTCGAATTGAACTTGAATCAGGAAAAGAAACAATTGGCTTTTTAAAATTAAAATCATCAATTAAAAAATTATCTATTTTAGCCCGATGTCCTTCAATATCCCCACTAAAACCCTTACCCAGAAAGTCCGGAAAATTCTTTTTAGGTAATTTTATTTTATTATTTTCAAAAATCCAGAAAGCATCACTATTTCCAATATCCAGAAGTAATTTTGCAGGTACCTTCACGCTGTCAACAATCGCAGTAGCATAAACATACGGTTTAGACCTTTCTATTGTAATAGGAATCATTTTAAACTTTTTATCCAGCTTTCTACGAGTTTCTTCATTGTTGGAATGAACAATTATTTTCTTTTTCTGATAATTGATTTCTACTATGTTATTTTTAAAAATTTTATATCCTATAATACCATTTACCGGAATACCAATATGCGAAGACAGATTAAAGTTCTGATCCAGAATAATATAAACCAAATGATTATTTGATTTTAGACCATGTGTTTCTAAAATATTATTTGTTGATTTTAATCCTTCGATTTCATCTTCGCTTCCTAATCCCCTGAGTTTAATTTTTTCGACGTTTTTAAAACTAACTTCCTGTTTTTCTTCCATACTAAACAAAATAGTTTCTTCGACACCGGAATCAAGTAAAAAATTCAGTTCGACACCATTTACTTTTATGGGAATAAAAACAAGATTATTAATCAGCTTAAAAGGAATGGTAACCTTCTTACTGTGGTTTTCGATCAAAAAATCACCCTGAGCCATAAGTGACAAAGATGTCAAAAGCCCAAAAAACAACATAAAATATTTTTTCATTGATAATATTTTATGATAAAATTACTAAAAATATCGATAATTGTTACATTTTAATAAGTACCTGTAATGTTTACGTTAAATTCGAAAAAAATATGCAAATTTGCACTTCAATAATAAAACTCATGCCAACAATTTCACACAAAGGCAGAAACATGCCCGAATCTCCGATACGTAAACTTGCTCCTTTTGCAGATGCTGCAAAGCAAAAAGGAAAAAAAGTGTATCACTTAAACATTGGTCAACCGGATATCAAGACACCCGAAGTGGCCATCGAGGCGGTAAAAAATATTGATTTAACTCTTATAGAATATAGTCCGTCTGCCGGATATGAAAGTTATAGAAAAAAATTAGCTCAGTTTTACCAGCGTCAAAACGTAAATGTTAACTCAGAAGACATCATTATTACTACTGGTGGCTCTGAAGCCTTATTGTTTGCACTAGCCACGATTACGGATCCGGGAGATGAAATTATTATTCCGGAACCCTTTTATGCTAATTACCATGCTTTTGCATCCTCAACAAGTGCAACAGTAATTCCTGTAATTTCGACAATCGAGAGTGGCTTTGCTTTACCAAGCATTGAAACGGTCGAAAAATTAATTACACCAAAAACAAAAGCCATATTAATCTGCAACCCTGGTAATCCAACCGGTTATTTATATTCAGAAGCAGAAATTAAACAATTAGCAGGTTTAATTAAAAAACACGATTTGTATTTAATTGCTGACGAGGTATATCGTGAGTTTTTATATGATGGCGATGATGATGTGCATTTTTCTGTAATGAATCTTGAAGATGTACAACAAAATGTAATCATGGTCGATTCGGTTTCAAAACGTTATAGTATGTGTGGTGCCAGAATTGGTTGTCTGGTTACCAAAAATAAAGATGTTCTGGCAACTGTAATGAAGTTTGCCCAGGCGCGTTTAAGTCCTCCTACAATTGAGCAAATTGCCTGTGAAGCTGCTATTGACACGCCTCAAAGTTACTTTGATGAAGTTATATCAGAATATAAAAGCCGACGCGATACTCTAATAACCGAATTAAATAAAATTGAAGGTGTAATTGTTACCAAACCTAAAGGTGCCTTTTACTGTATTGCACAATTGCCAATAGATAATGCCGATGATTTTGCTCAATGGCTTTTAGAGACCTACGATCTAAATGGAGAAACTGTAATGGTTGCCCCGGCTGCGGGATTTTATTCGACTCCGGGAATGGGACTTAATCAGGTCAGAATTGCTTATGTCCTCAATAAGAAAGATTTAATTACTGCTGTAAACATTTTAAAAGAAGCACTTTTAGTTTACAATAAAAAATAATTTCAAAAAAACACGAACTTTCAAAAGACAATAACGCGCTATGTTATTGTCTTTTGTATTTTACAAAAAACAGCAATTTGATTTTAATTTAAATTATATCCAAAAAGGAACAATTAAATAGTAAAAACGATAGAAAAGGTTTCCTTTTTATTAATTATCTTTACCGCCTTAAAAAGATATACCCATTATAATAGTAGTTTTTAATGATAAATAACGAAGATTTTTTAGACGAAATAGGAGACAATCATTTTAGCAGTAACGCACAAAACCCTGTAAGACAGGATGCTTTTGACTTAAGCGATGATGAAAAAATAGAAAAAATAAAAAAAGACGTTGAAAACATCCTGCAGACTTTAGGAATGGATTTGACAGATGACAGCATAAAAGGTACTCCAAACCGGGTAGCAAAAATGTTTGTAAAAGAGATTTTTGGTGGTCTTAATCCTTCAAAACAACCAAAAGCTTCCACTTTTGACAATAATTACAAATACGGTGAGATGTTAGTAGAGAAAAACATTACCGTTTATTCTACCTGTGAACACCATCTATTACCAATTATCGGACGCGCTCATGTTGCTTATATCTCGAGCGGAAGAGTTATTGGTTTATCAAAAATGAACCGAATTGTGGAATATTATGCAAAAAGACCTCAGGTTCAGGAACGATTAACCATGCAAATTGTACAGGAATTACAAAAAGCTTTAGGTACGGAAGATGTTGCCTGCGTAATCGATGCCAAACACCTTTGCGTAAATTCAAGAGGAATTAAAGATATCGAAAGCAGTACCGTAACTTCTGAATTTGGTGGAAAATTCAAAGATCCTCAAACAAAAAGAGAATTTTTAGACTATATTAAATTAGATACACAATTTTAGTTTAATCGCTAAATCGTTAATTTGTTTAATCGCTTCATTACTAAATCTTAATTTTCGATAAAACAAATCAACAATTAAACAAAAAAAGAATGTATGTTTTTTCATTTGAAAAGTTAGAAGTCTGGCAAAACTCCAGAATGTTTATTTTGGATATTTATAAATTAACTAGTAAATTTCCATCAAATGAATTGTTCGGAATAACTTCTCAGATAAAAAGGAGCTCTTCTTCAATTGCTACCAATATTGCAGAAGGAACTTCGAGAAATACGAATAAGGATAAAGCTCATTTTTTGACAATTTCATACTCGTCAGCAATGGAAACTTTAAATCATTTAATTATTTCAAAAGATTTAAATTACATATCTGATATTGATTACACAGAATCCAGAGAGAAGATTGAAAAAATCTGCAATCAGATAAATAGCTTAAAAAAATATTATCTTTCTAAAGAATAAAAAATAGTCATTTAATAACGATTATACGGTTTAGCAATTACAAATAAACGGTTAAACAAATAAACGATTAAACAGTAAAAACGAATATGCCTCTATACACTAGTCAACATCTAAAAATATACAATTCACTTTCAGGTGAAAAAGAAAATTTCAATCCTATTCATGAAGGAAACGTTGGAATGTATGTTTGCGGACCTACGGTGTATAGCAATGTACACTTAGGAAATGTTAGAACTTTTATGTCTTTTGACGTGATATTCAGGTATTTTTTGCACCTGGATTATAAAGTTCGTTATGTTCGAAATATTACTGATGTTGGACATATTGTCGATGATGTTGATGAAGGTGAAGATAAAATTGCCAAAAAAGCACGCTTGGAACAGCTTGAACCAATGGAGGTTGTTCAGCGCTATACGGTTGATTTTCATGATATCCTGAAAGCTTTCAACTTTTTACCACCCAGTATCGAACCAACAGCTACAGGCCATATTATTGAACAAATCGAAATCATCAAGAAAATTATCGCTACCGGAATTGGTTACGAAGCCAACGGGTCGGTTTATTTTGATGTGGTAAAATATAACGAAACCAATAATTACGGAGTTTTAAGCGGCCGCAATATCGAAGATATGTTAGCCAATACCCGTGATCTTGATGGTCAGTCAGATAAAAGAAACCCACAGGATTTTGCTCTTTGGAAAAAAGCCGAACCGGAACATATTATGAGATGGCCTTCACCATGGAGTGATGGTTTCCCGGGCTGGCATCTTGAATGTACTGCAATGAGTACCAAGTATCTTGGAAATCATTTTGACATTCATGGCGGTGGAATGGATTTAAAATTTCCGCACCACGAATGCGAAATCGCCCAAAACGAAGCTTGCACAGGCCAGTCTCCGGTAAATTACTGGATGCATGCCAATATGCTGACCCTGAACGGAAAAAAAATGGCAAAATCAACTGGAAATAACATTCTTCCGGGCGAAATTTTAAGCGGAGACAATAACATTTTAAGCAAAGCTTTCTCAGCATCTGTAACTCGTTTTTTCATGTTACAGGCACACTACAGAAGTATTTTAGATTTTTCTGATGATGCCATTGTGGCTGCTGAAAAAGGATACAAAAGATTAATGGAAGCCGTTGATGCGTTGCCGGGAATTACCGCAAGCGCAACAAGTTCTATTGATATTGCTTCCTGGAAACAACTGTCTTATGACGCCATGAATGATGATTTTAATACGCCAATTCTAATTGCACAATTATTCGAGGCTGTCCGTTACATCAATTTACTGAAAGAAGGAAAAGAAACGATTTCTGCCGAAGATTTAAAAACATTCACAACTGCAGTTAATGCTTTTGTTTTTGATGTTTTGGGTTTAAGTGATGAGAAAGCTGCCGACGCTAATAACGATAAATTAGAAGGTGTTGTAAACATGCTAATCGGGATGAGAAATCAGGCCAGAGCTGATAAAAACTTTGCACTTTCGGATCAGATTCGCGATCAGTTGATTGCTTTAGGTATTCAGTTGAAAGACGGAAAAGAAGGTACTAGTTTTTCAATATAATCAATTCATTTTCTAATAAATCATGAAAGTAATTACTCCATTTGTTTTATTAGTTCGCTTTTATCAAACTGCCATTTCGCCTTTTACACCGGCAAGCTGCAGATTTGAACCAACGTGCTCGAGTTATATGATTCAGGCCTTGCAGACTCATGGATTATTCTATGGCGGATATTTGGGAATGAAACGAATTTTGAGTTGCCATCCGTGGGGAAGAACCGGCTACGACCCTGTTCCGGAAAAGAAATGTTCACATAAACATTAACTTTTTATAAAGAGGAACTCTACTTTTAATATTTATTTTTACAACACAAAAACAATTTAATATATGGCACACTCCTTAAATATCATTTGGAATCCTTCAGAAGGAATCGATTTAGGATTTTTTATGATTCGTTACTACAGTTTAATGTTCGTAATTGCTTTTGGTTTAGGATGGTTCCTAATGAAAAAGATTTTTGAACGCGAGCATGAATCTATTGACAAATTAGACTCTTTATTTGTCTGGACTGTTTTAGCTACTTTAATAGGTGCGCGTTTAGGACATGTTTTATTCTATGATTGGGAATATTTTAGAAACCATTTGCTTGAAATCTTTTTACCCTTTAGATTTGAACCAAAATTTGAATTTACAGGTTTTCAGGGATTAGCAAGCCATGGTGCTGCAATAGCCATTATTATTGCGATGTATTATTACAGCAAAATGATCTTAAAACGTCCGTTATTATGGATTTTAGACCGTGTCGTAATTCCGGTTGCCAGTGGTGCTATTTTTGTTCGTTTAGGTAATTTTTTCAATTCTGAGATTATAGGTCACGAAACTAATTCTGCCTTTGGAATTCGTTTTCTACACGATCAATTCAGTAAATCTGAAGCTATAAATGCAACCAGAATTGCTGATCCAAAAGCAGCTTATAATGCTATTGCAACAGATCCTAAATTTGCTGACTTACTAGCTCAGGTTCCTGCAAAACATCCAACACAGCTATATGAAGGTATTGCCTATATTTTTGTCTTTGCTATTCTATTTTTCCTTTACTGGAGAACAAACGCAAGACTTAAATCAGGATTGTTATTCGGTTTATTCCTTGTTCTTTTATTTGTAGTACGTTTTATTGTAGAATTTGTAAAAGAAAGTCAGGGCGGATTTGAGAACGAATTAGGTATTTTCTCAACAGGACAATGGCTAAGTATCCCGTTTATCATTATAGGGCTTTTCTTTATCATCAGAGCACAAAGAAATCCTTTAGCAGAATCTTAAAAAATAATTCAAATATAAAAAGCGCCCAATATAAAGATATTGGGCGCTTTATTTTTATAAGCCATACGAAATACCTATTTCTAAATTTTTAGTGTTATAACCTGCATTTTCACTTCCTAAGCCAGCATTCGATACATGCCTTATACTTGGACGAACATCAAACTGAACTCTATCGTGAGCGTGGATCAAAAGCAGTCCATTTTGCTCTTGCTAGCCCGAGTGTCTCGCTCATGCACAGGGAGTATTTATATTGGATATAGTACTTCGCTTTTACAGATAATCTAAATCAATCTGCTAAAAATGCTTAAAAAACAATACCAACTTATCATGAGTGTTGGACTATGGGTAGTATGCTTTTATCAATTTTCCCATGCTATAAATTTCAACTTTATCCACTGGTCCATCTGGAGAATAACTCCATTCACCATCTTTTAAACCCTTTATATAATGTCCATCCATCCAAACTGATTTATTATACTCTTCAAGATATCTTCTTTCTTCCCATTTTCCGTTTTTAACATTTTTCTTAATTTCTCCCTTTTGTTTATATAAATAAACATAAGAAGAATCAAGTCCATCTTTAGTATATATAATTTCTTTATCACCCCATTCTTTATTCATTTTTTTATATGCTTCTTTATAATATTCAATGAAGTAATTCTCTTGAATCAGATAATTTCGGGTTAGAAATAAAATAGAATCGTTATTTACTAATTGTTTTGAAATGCTACCTTTTTTATCGTATTCAAAATGTTCTATTTTAAATAGATTGTTTGTGATAATGTTTTTATTGATTTTTGAAGTTCTCAAATACTCTCCTTCATCTAAAACTTTTTCGTAAATTATTAAACCGTCATCCAAAAGGGTGTTAGTTAGTAATATAGATCTATAAAGCTCATCGTTTTCGTACGAAAAAGAGATTAAAAATGTTTTGAAAGTTTTTCTATTAAAAGTAAAATCAACGTATTTTTTTACTTCAATTTTTTCATGATTATTTTTAACCTGATTAAAATTTACAATCGGTTTATTGTAATCTTTTTGGAAACTTTTAAAGAATAATTCTATGATTTTTTGTTTGTTATCTTGAAGGTTACATATTTGAGAAGAATCTATTGATTCTATTAAAGTATCTATAACATTTAATTCTAGTGAGCTTTCAATTGAATGAACGCTCTTTATTTTAGGTTCTTTTTTACAAAAAGACATTAAAAAAGTAATACAAATAATAGTAATAAATTTTAGGTATCTCATTTTATATTTTTTAAAGTAGGATTAAAAGATTGAACATGTAGATGATGATGATGATGATCAATATAATGTATTGAATGGTTTAACATTTTACCATTATATCTCCATGAAAGCATACTTTTCCAACCGTATTTTTATAAAGCATCATTAAAGGCATTTTGTCTTTTTTCATCCATTCCTTTCCATCCACACGGATTCTCTTCTTGCGCGAGATAGTGAAGGAACTTTTTAATTAATATGTTTTTATTAGTTTTCCCATATCATAGACTTCCGTTTTACTAAATGGATCTCCTTCATTATAAATCCATTCTCCATTTCTTAAACCATTTAAATATTCGCCATGAAGCCAAACAGATTTGTCGTATTGGAGAATATATTTCTTCTCATCCCAAACACCATGTTTAAGGTGATTTTTTATTTTTCCTTTCAATATATATTGATATTCGTATGTAGAATCTTGTCCGTCTTTTGTATAAACAATTTCTACTCGTCCCCACTTAGGAATATCAATTTGTGAATTGTCAAAATATTCTAAAAAATTATTCTGTTCTAAAATATATTTTTCGATTGTTTTTTTTGAATTACCAACTTTATTAATAGTTATTATATTGTTTGTGATTCTAGAATAACAATTATAATCTACTTCCGACTTTAAATTTTCATAAACTACCAAACAATTGTTGGGATAATCTTCTTTATTCAGCACCAAAAGTATTGAGATGTATTGAGCATCTTCGAAATGTATTTTAATTACATAAGAATTAATTTTCATACTGTTTATGGCAAATACTTTATAATGATAAATTTTAAACAATGAGTCAATATTTGACATAAATGCATCTGCCATTTCAGGTCTTTCAACTTCCCTGTTTATGGCATAATAATATTTGTCTATCAAGTTCTTTTTTTCTCTTCCTATTATTTCTTTCCCTATTTTTTTTAAATCAATATCTTTTATTAAAGTATCTGTAAAAGACTGACTTTTTATTTCTTTTACAATTTCATTTTTTTTACTATTGTTTCTTTTACAGGAAATTGTAAGACATCCTAAAAAACAGATTATTATAATTTTTAAAAATCTCATTTTATTTTTTTTAAATTAGGTTCAAAAGATTGTACATGTAAATGATGATGGTGATCTTCATAATGTATCGAATGATGCAATAGCTTTCTATTATATTTCCATGAAAGCATTTTTTTCCATCCATATTTAAATAATGCATCATTAAATTCATTTTGTCTTTTTTCATCCATTCCTTTCCATCCGCATGGATCCCCTGATTCAGAATCTAAAGACAAATGGACATTCCTTCCTGATTTATCTTTTCTTAAATATCTTAGGTCTCCATTCATACCATTTTTATGAGATCTACTATCTCCAATAGAGCGACCTAAGTGATCACTAAATCCATTGAAGATAAAATCAGTAAAACTACAATCCAACATTGCTCCTATAAATGAAGCAGCCGTAACATCATTCATAAAAAACCTATTGGTCCCTGGATTCATTTTTAAAGTAAATTTAACATTTCCTTTATGATAGTTGTTTAGATTTCTAATATCAAACAAATAAATGTTAGGACTTCCTAATCTATCTTTATATTGACCTCCATAATTGTCACTTATTTTTTTTAACTCATATTTTCCAATTTCATGTACAGTAGCTAAACTATCGTGATAATAGTAAGATGCATTCTCTCTTCTTTCATTTTGCACTTTATATTTTAAAATACCAGTATAAAAAATATGATATTCAACATCAGCATCAGATAATATTTCAACTGTTGTTTTTTTACATTGGTCAGTTTTAAGTATATACTTTATTTTATTTAGAATATTTTCACGTTGCTTTAAGTCGGAAGTAGAACCATGAATAAGATTCGTTGTTTTCGCAAAATCTTCAAGATCTGCAATAATATTTATATCTTTTTCTGAACCATCTTTCAGAATAACTCCGTGCTGCCAATACCAACCAGCTGATCGTACCAATAGATTCAGATTATTTAATAACAAGTCAGGATTGGTTGTTAAATTTGTACCACAGTATTCACCAAATCGTCGATAACCTTTTTTTCGAGTTATTTGCATTAATCCTCGTCCTCTAAACTTGTACCCATCTCCGCTATTTTCATTACCATTCTCGCCAATATCTCTATAAACATAATTTCCCAACTTTTCAGGAGCATCAAAAAAAGCAGTCGCTTGAGAATACAATAATGGATGACTGCCTCTAGACCAAAAATTGTGTAGTGCTTTTTCCGTTTTATAATTTAGATCTTCATCAATCCTACTAAAATCTCCTGTCTCTCTTGCTATTTGAGCAAGAAAAAATGCTTTTCTAGTACAGGTATTTATTTTAAATTCTTTTAAGGTTAGATTTAATTCATTAATAAACTCTTGTAACGTTGTATTAGAAAGCCCATTTGTACCTTTATAAAACAAATTTGTAGAATTAGGAAACATCAAATTAAATTCATGTAATGTAATTTCTTTATCACAATTTGGACAAATACTACTTTTTTTGTCATTCTCCCACCATTTATAATTAGTATCAACAATCATTGGGCTATTAATAACTTCAAAAATAGGATTATTTGAAATTTTAGATTCTACGCCAACTTTCTGCTCTTGATAATCATGCGCTTTTCTATCAGCTTTACCTATTCCTCTAGTTTCTTTTTTAGAAGGCCCTTTTTGTTCTGCGGGAGATGTTTTTTGGGTTTCTGTTTCAGATGGTTTAGAAGCAGAAGTTTTTGAAAGTATATCTACTTTATAATCTGGATTGATGACATTAATGTCGTGGGTAGGTTTTGAAACTTTTTTGTAAAATTCAGCCGTTACATAATATTCATGAAATGCGCCTTCCTTTAGCTCATTGGGTGCCGTTTTTGCATTGGCAAGCCATACCTTACTGGTATCAAAAGTAAATTTGACATCTGCTTTTCCATTTAAAACATCTGCTTCTTTTGTTTCAAAACTAATGTCAGAAAGGTCTTTTTTACCTCCGTCATTTTCCCATAAAGTGACATTTACGCGAAATCTTTCCATATTAAGGCAATGGACACGAGCTGTAATAGTTTCGCCATAGCTAAATAGCTTGGTAGGCTTTTTTCCAAGGCTATCAAGAATTTCCACATGCAGTATTTTACTTTCTGCATTATTTTTGGTTTTTATATCCAAAACAGCTTTTTCGCCGTTTGCATCAACCAGCATCCTGATTCCTTTGCGTTTAAGGCTGGTTTGCGTAAATGTATACTCAACGGTCGCACCTGTCTTATTGTTTTTAGTCATTTTTACCCATTCCTTTCCCAATAATATCCAGACACTCCACTTGATATTTTCGTCAGGTATATTTTCCAGTGGCTCAATGAATTTTGATGGAGCAGCACTGCCAAAAAAATCATGTATCGAGTAGTATTCTTTTATCCCTATCACAGGATTAGGATCGCCATATATTTTTAATTTGTTCATAATTTCATACTTTTTTAATAACAATCAGGAAGCTGGTCTTCTAATTCATCAGGATTTAACAAAGGATTAATCTGCTTTAAGACATCACGATCTGCTTTTTGCATCTGCTGGCTTCCTACTTCGGCTATCTGTCCATGTTTAAAAATTTCGATACATTTTGGTCCGCCTACACGACATCCCGCTTTACTGTCTTCTATCAAAATTTTGCCCTGATTGCTCAGTGTTACTTTCTCGTAAGGATCATCCCACTGGGTTATTATCGCTACGCAGGGTTTATTACCACTTGAAGTAGGTTGTAAGGTGCATTTCCCAAAAGTGCCGTTCTTTAAGGTTTTATTGATATCTTTGGTTGTGGCTATCAATTTTTTATTAGCTCCCTTGTCGTTGGCAAAATGTTTTTTTTGAGATTTTACCTGTAAAATATCTATAGCATTAGTGTCTTCACTGAACTTGCACTTGCAGCTAGCACCATCTACAACAACATGTTTCTCCATAATCTAGATTTTATATTATACTAAAAGTGATATCTTACTATCTACTGTAATTTTACTCTCGTCTAAGTTTTTAACTTCAACTGTTATTTTTCGTTTCATATCAATCAGGTCGCATTCCAAATGCAGTTCTTCAATAAGATAATTATTAGGATTCAAAAAATATTGAGCGTGGTAATACTCTTCGACATTTTTGTCTTCAGATTTTCCGATTTGGGTTACTTCAATCTGGTTTAGATTGTTTAGATAAAGATTAACTTTTTGAGTAATTAGAAACTCCAAATCATCAGTTTCGGCAATTACAGGAAAATATAATTTTCGTTCTGTTTCAAAATTTTGAGTGTAAGCTCTGTGTATTCCGTTAAAATAAGCCCTCAAAAACCAATTTCCCGAGAACAGCTTTACTAATAAGCTATTATCTTCAATTGCATTTTCAATATTTTTAGTGAGCTGCATAAAAGTTTTTCCGTCAAACAATTCTTTAATACTGTCTTTTTGCTTTTCCCAACGTTCTTTGAGCTTATCATAACTGTTTAAGTCTTTCCATTTACCGTATTTGTCTACGACTATTCGTAAAGGAAAAAGAAGCTCTGCAGTTTTTTCCGTTACCGTATATACTCTTGTGTCAATTGATTTTCCATCTATTAATAGTTTTGAAGTTTTATTTATTTCAACAAAATGGTAATCGTTTTGTTTGGTATCGGGTTTCAATCTTAATAGACTAAAATTTTGTTTGAGAGTCTGTTTTTTTCCTTCCTTTTCAATTGTATACAAAACCGAATAGTTGTGATTGAGTTCAAAAGGGTTAAAGGGAAGAACATTATCCTGATTTACAAATAAAACTGCCTCTTTCTTCTTTTCTTTGTCATCTTCTTTTTTCATATGGATTCCATTATTTTATAGGTCCCTCGTCTTCAGGTTCTTTTAATTCATCAATTTTGTTTTGTTCTGATCCCTCATTATGCGAATCACTATTGTATATTTTAGCATCAGGTTTTTTCTTTTTTTCTGGTGGAGCATTTTTCTCTGTTTGAAGCTCACATATTATTACTGAGTTTTCATTAATTAGGTTTGATCCCATATCGCTTAAAGCATCGACATATTTTGTTTTTTCGTACCATTTGGACTGGAGAAAGAAAACCCAGTTATAGTTTTGTCTGTTGGGCATCATCAATTCAATCTGACTTTCTGAATTACGTTTGTTATATCCGTTTACGGCAAGAAAAAACAAACGTCCAAGTTTTACTTTCACAGGGGCTTGTGCTCTTATAGAAATGTATTCTTCATCACCGTATTCTTTTTTAATTAAGAGCGTAATTAATAAAATACCTTTCATTTCATTGCTCTCAATTGTTTTATAAGATTTGGCAGGTGTCCACGTAATGATTTTTTTTGGAGGTATCAGCATCATTAAACAAAACACTTTATCAATAGCGGTAGGTACGATGAAAACCATAAAGTGCCCACACATTAGAAAAGTAAAATTTAAGCCGTTTAAAACGGTATAAATAATGACAAACAACAGGCTTGAATACAAAGGAATAACTGATGCAAAAAGGAGTTCTATAACAAAATTCTTTAACTTGAATTCCTTAAAATAATTGCGATAAATCCAAACATGGATAATTCCAAACAGAAAAGATATTATCTGATAAAAAAGAAGTTCTCGACTAAGACTTGTAAATGGTTTATTATGACTTAAAAATGCAATAAGCGCATAAATCAATGCAAATGATAAAACATATACATAGAATTTCTTTTTATACTCATTTGCAAAATCTTTTATTTTATCGCTAATGAGTAAGGTAAGTATCCCACAAAGCGAGATTATTACAATTAAAAATAGAATGATGTTGGCATCAATAAGATTTACAAAGTACTTTTTAATCATTTTAGCATTACTTTAAACGCTCTTAAAATCAGTTGCACACTATTTTAAAAAAACATTATTCGGACACTAATGTAGTCTTTTTACTTCATAATACTTAAAAAATTATATAATTTTTCTTTCATTAACTTGTTGTGAAAAACAAAAAAAAAGGAATTCATCCTTTTTTCCTTTTTATAATTAATTATTATTTTAAGAAATCACTCTAAATATATTAACCTTAAATTAAATCTTTTATAAACATACCGAAATACCTATTTCAATATTCTTCGTATTATAGCCTGCATTTTCGCTATTCAGTCCTGCGTTTGATACATGCCGTACACTCGGTCGAATATCAACTCTAAACTTATTCACCTTAGCCGAAACTCCAACTGCTAAAACATCTGCAAAAGCAAACCCGGCAGACATTCGTTCAGTTTCTGTATCGGTAATCATTGGCCCAATACTTCCAAGGGCATAAATTGAGAATATTTTTCCAATTGGTTTTCTCACAAGAAATCCGAGATTTAAAACATATTCACGAATATCTTTCAACCTTGTATATTCTTCTCTTTTTTCAATATAATCAGGCGTTTCAGGCTTTACAAAATAAAAGTTAAGCAATTGATGTGTGGCAAAATTAATTTCCGGCTGAACCAGAATTTCATACTGAAAATACTTCGTTTCTTTCAATCGGTAATACAATTGAGCTTTATAAAAATGATTTGTAAAAGTGTAGTCTTTGTTATTAAACCCCCTTCCAAAACCGTAATTAAAACCTATAGCAAAATTATCTTTTTTACCCTGTGAGGAAACTCTGAACACAATGAAAAGAAATAATAAAACAAACCGTAATTTTCTAGCCATAAATAAATTTTATAACTCTAAATATAGCATAAAAAAAAGATCCAACTTTCGCCGGATCTTTTTTTATTATATTAAACTTGCAATTATGCCTGTTTGTGTTTTTCTTCGATATTATGTTTTTCGTCACTTGAAATCGTGTCTACCAATACCGGTGTTGCGATAAATAATGAAGAATAAGTTCCTACAACGATACCAACCAACATCGCGAAGATAAATCCTCTGATTGATTCTCCACCAAAGATAAACATGGTCAATAATACAATGATCATCATTAATGACGTATTCAACGTTCTTGATAATGTAGTGTTGATAGAAGCGTTTACGATATCTTCAAAAGTACCTTTACGGTTACCGATGATAAACTCTCTCACCCTGTCAAATACAATTACGGTATCATTCATAGAATAACCAATAACGGTAAGAATAGCAGCGATAAAGTGCTGATCCATTTCCATGTGGAAAGGCATGAATTTATAACATAAAGAGTAGATACCCAATACAAAGATAACGTCGTGCGCTACAGCTGCAATCGCACCTAATGAATATTGCCATTTACGGAAAGAAACCATTAAGTATAAGAAAATAGCCGCCATTGCACCAAGAACTGCCCAGTATGAGTTTGTTTTGATATCTTCAGAGATAGAAGCTCCAACTTTAGAAGATTGCAGTACTCCAACTTTTTTACCGTCGAAAGTATTTGTGAATTTATCATAAGTAACATTCGGGAAGTATTTCTCTAATGCTTTGTATAATTTTTGATTCACTTCTTCATCAATAGCTACACCATCTTCTTTGATTTTGTATTTAGTTGTGATTTTCAACTGATCATCATCACCTAAAATTTTAGCCTCAACAGGAGTTCCGAAAGCTGCAGATAATTCATCTGAAATTACAGTAGCATCTACAGGTTTTTCAAATTTAACCTGGAAGGTTCTACCTCCAACAAAATCAACACCTTCATCTAATCCGTTCACGAAGAAGATAGAGATTAAACTTACTACAACTACTACAGAAGAGAAGATATAAGTGAATTTTTTGATTTTGATAAAGTCAAAGTGGAAATTAGTAAACCAGTTTTTAGTAATATTTGTAGAGAATGTTAAATCAGCTTTTCCAGCAATATTTCTATCGATAAAAATTCTGGCGATAAAAATTGATGTAAACATTGAAGTTACGATACCAATAAGTAAAGTTAAAGCAAAACCTTTAATTGGTCCTGTTCCGAAAATAAACAAGATAGCTCCAGTTAAAACGTGTGTTACGTTCGCATCAATAATAGAACGCATTGCTCCGTGCCATCCGTAAGATGCAGCAACTGCTTCTGATAAAGACTTACCTTCACGTAATTCTTCTTTTGCTCTTTCAAATATAATAATATTCGCATCTACCGCCGTACCTAATGTAAGTACGATACCTGCAATACCTGGTAATGTTAATACAAAACCAAAACTTGCCATAATTCCGAATAAGAAAAGTAAGTTTAATAATAATGCTAGGTTAGCATACCATCCTGCTTTACCATAATAGAAAACCATCCATAAACAAACTAATAAAAATCCAATTACAGATGACATTGTTCCAGCATCAATTGCAGCCTGACCTAAAGATGGCCCAACAACAGTTGACTGAATAATATCTGCAGAAGCCGGTAATTTACCTGCATTTAATATGTTCGCTAAATCTTTAGTTTCAGCTACATCAAAAGAACCTGTAATTTCAGACCTTCCTCCAGCAATTGGTCCGCTGGTAACTCCGGGAGCAGAATAAACAATATTATCTAAAACAATTGCGATATAACTTTTTTGAGAAAAAGCTCTTCCTGTTAATTCTTCCCAAACTTTAGCACCCTGACTGTTCATTTGCATAGAAACAGCTGGTTTTCCTAATTGGTCAAAAGTATCTTTTGCATCAGTAACAACTCCACCGCTCATTGCAGGAACGTTATCTCTGTTTCCTTTTAAAGCATATAATTCAACTGCTTCAATTTCTTTTCCTTTAGCATCTTTTACAGTAGTTGGCTTACTCCATACAAATTTTGCATTGTGTTGGTCAGCAGCCAATAAAACTCTAATATCAGCTCTTTTAAAATATCCGTTTACAACAGCAGTATCTTTTGGGGCAAAATAACCTAAAACCGGTCCGCCACCCTGACTTAACATTTTGTCAAATAATGGGTTGTTTCCTTTTTTAGTATCAACTGAATCTTTAGTATCAGTCAATAAAGCATTCAATGAATCTTTAGCAACAGTTTTAGTTTCTGTTTTTTTGATTTCAGTCTTTTTCAAAGCTTCGTTAGAAGCTACTAAAAAGTTTCCGATTTCTTCAACTTTATAAGTTTCCCAAAACTCTAATTGAGCTTTTCCTCCTAATAATTTTTTAATTCTGTCAACATCCTTAGCACCTGGAAGCTCTACTAAGATTCTTCCTGTTTCTCCTAATTTTTGGATGTTTGGTTGTGTAACACCAAATTTGTCAATACGCTCTCTTAATACTTTATAAGCACTTTCAACAGACTCATCAACTTTTCTTTTGATTACTTTTTGAACTTGTGAATCAGACATTTGAAAATCGATTCCACCTTCTCCTTGTAAACTTCTGTTTGCAAAAATATCAGGTGAAGCTAATTTTGTAGTTCCGTTTGAATTCGCTTCAAAAGCCTCAAAAAACTTATTTAAATAAGTTTTATTTCCTTCTAAATTTGCAGATGCATCAGCTAATGATTTATTAAATACCGGATTTTTAGAATTGTTAGCTAAACCTTTTAAAACATCTTTAATAGAAATCTGAAGAATTACGTTGATTCCTCCTTCTAAGTCAAGACCTTTATTAAGTTGTTTGTTTTTTACTTCATTATAAGTAAAATCCGAAAAACCAAGGTTAAACACTTTTTCTTTACCAATAGAATCTAAATATTTTAACTCTTTATCAGGATTATCTCCTGCAAAAGCTTTAGCCTCACTTTTGACATTATTTGCCACGAAAGTGAACGAAAGTTGGTAAATACTTACCAATGCAAATAGAATTGCGAAAAATTTAATAAGTCCTTTATTCTGCATTATTACTAAAAATTAATTATGTTTTATTGTTTGTTTTTGGTTTTAAATTCCCTAAAAATAAGCCCTGACATGAGTTCTTAAAACTAAAAAATCGAGATCACGAATTACAACATTTTTTTTAAACCGAGCAAATATATAATTCTCGAAATGATTAACCAATTTATTTATTAATTAATCTTAAAAAAAAGACTGCAAAAGTGCAGTCTTCTCCTTTTTTTTCGAAAATCCTTATACTAAAATCGATTTTAAAGCGTCATTCATTCCACGAACTGCATCTGCGCTTTTAGCAAATAAAGCTTTCTCCTGCTCGTTTAATTTGATGTCTAAAATTTCTTCTACTCCGTTTTTACCTATTATACAAGGCACTCCTATACAGATATCATTTTGACCATATTCGCCTTCAACAAAAACAGAACATGCAATCATTTTTTTCTGATCGTTTAAAATACTATCTACAAGAAAAGCAACAGAAGCTCCCGGCGCATACCAGGCTGATGTTCCTAAAAGGCCGGTAAGAGTTGCTCCGCCCACCATTGTATCTGCAGCCACTTTTTGCAATACTTCTTCTGAAAGAAATTCAGTTACCGGAATTCCGTTATAAGATGCCAAACGCGTCAGAGGAATCATAGTAGTATCACCATGACCTCCAATAACCATTGCTGAAATATCATTTGCCGGTTTATCAAGAGCTAAAGAAAGATAGGTTCTGAAACGGGAACTATCCAGTGCCCCGCCCATACCAATAATTCTGTTTTTTGGTAATCCTGTAGCTTTTAAAGCCAGATAGGTCATAGTATCCATAGGATTTGAAACTACAACAATTATAGTATTTGGAGAAAATTTCAATACATTTTCAGCAACTGTTTTCACAATTCCTGCGTTTATACCTATCAATTCTTCGCGAGTCATTCCTGGTTTTCTCGGAATTCCTGATGTAATAACTACTACATCACTTCCGGCAGTTTTAGAATAATCGTTGGTTACGCCAGATACTTTGGTATTAAAACCTGTATTTGTCGCACATTGCATAATATCCAACGCTTTCCCTTCGGCAAAACCTTCTTTAATATCCAACAACACTACTTCGCTTGCAATTCCTCTATAAGAAATAACATCTGCACATGTAGCTCCAACATTTCCTGCTCCTACAATGGTAACTTTCATATTTTATACTTTATCGGTTATTAATTAATTTGTTTATTTGATAAAATCGACAATTCGTTTAATCGTTTAAGTAAATTTAAACAATTAAACGAATTGAATGATTAAAATTTATTAGGCATCGATATTTGCGTAAACGGCATTTTTCTCGATAAATTCTCTACGTGGCGGTACTTCATCTCCCATCAACATTGAGAAAACTCTGTCAGCTTCTGCCAGACTATCAATAGTTACCTGACGCAAAGTTCTAAAGCTTGGATCCATTGTAGTTTCCCATAATTGCTCCGCGTTCATCTCTCCAAGACCTTTATAACGTTGAATAGCCGCACTTCCTCCCATTCTTTCATTCGCCTGATCACGTTGAACGTCATTCCATGCGTATTCTTTTTTGTTTCCTTTTTTAACTAAATACAAAGGCGGTGCTGCGATATAAACGTGACCTTCTTCGATCAGTTCTTTCATGAAACGGAAGAAGAACGTTAATATTAAGGTAGAAATGTGACTACCATCGACATCGGCATCACACATGATGATTACCTTATGATATCTTAGTTTTTCAAGATTTAACGCTTTACTGTCTTCTGCAGTACCAACGGTAACTCCTAAAGCAGTAAAGATGTTTCGGATCTCTTCGTTTTCGAATACTTTGTGGTGCATCGCTTTCTCAACGTTCAGGATCTTACCACGTAATGGCAGAATTGCCTGAAAGTTACGATCACGACCTTGTTTTGCTGTTCCACCAGCCGAATCTCCCTCGACAAGGTAAACCTCACATCTTGCCGGGTCCTGCTCAGAACAATCTGAAAGTTTTCCTGGCAATCCACCGCCACCCATAACGGTTTTACGCTGTACCATTTCACGTGCTTTTTTAGCAGCGTGACGGGCTTGTGCAGCCAAAATTACTTTTTGGATAATGATACGGGCATCATTTGGATTTTCTTCCAAATAGTTTTCCAACATTTCTCCAACAGCCTGAGAAACCGGAGAAACTACCTCTCTGTTTCCTAATTTTGTTTTGGTTTGACCTTCGAATTGAGGTTCAGCAACTTTTACCGAGATAATAGCTGTTAACCCTTCACGGAAGTCATCTCCCGCAATTTCGAATTTCAATTTGTCCAGCATTCCGGATGCATCGGCATATTTTTTAAGGGTTCTTGTTAAACCACTTCTAAAACCTTGTAAATGCGTTCCTCCTTCGTGCGTGTTGATATTATTTACGTATGAGAAAATATTCTCTGTATAACTTGTATTATAAATCAGGGCAACCTCAACCGGGATTTCACCTTTTTCGTGATCCATGCTGATTACGTGAGAAATAATTGGCTCACGGTTACCGTCTAGATAACGAATGTATTCTTTAAGACCTTCGTCTGAATGAAAAACTTCGCTTTTAAATTCTCCTTTTTCATCTACTTCTCTTTTGTCTGTAAACGTGATTGTAATTCCTTTGTTAAGGAAAGAAAGTTCGCGCATACGGGCTGATAATGTATCATAAGAGAATTCTATCGTTTGGGTAAAGATGGTATCATCCGGATAAAAAGTCTGACGTGTACCTCTTTTATCTGTTTCTCCAATTTGTTTAACAGGATACATTGCTTTACCTCTTTCGTATTCCTGCTCATAGATTTTACCGTCTCTAAAAACAGTAGATTTCATATGAACTGAAAGTGCATTTACAACCGAAACCCCAACACCGTGCAAACCTCCGGAAACTTTATAAGAATCTTTATCGAATTTACCTCCTGCACCAATCTTAGTCATTACTACCTCAAGTGCCGAAACACCTTCTTTTTTATGTAAATCAACTGGAATACCACGACCGTTATCTTCAACTGTTACTGAACCATCTTCGTTAATTGCAACACCAATAGTATCGCAATGTCCTCCCATCGCCTCATCAATAGAGTTATCAACAACCTCATAAACCAAATGATGTAGCCCTCGAACCCCCACATCTCCAATATACATCGATGGACGCATTCTTACGTGCTCCATTCCTTCTAATGCCTGAATACTATCTGCTGAATAATTGTTCTTCTTGATTTCTTCGCTCATATAATTTATTCTAAAAAATGTAATTATTGTCTAACACGCAAATATATAAAAACGCAAATTATATATCCGTTAAAATACCATTTAAAGCACTTAAGTTATTAACACAATTGTCTGAAAAACCAAAAAATAAATCCCAAATTCCAAAAATTAGCCACTTTAAAAAATAAAACTCAAAAAAAGCAAAATAAATTCCAATTTTTAAAATTCCAAATCCAAATCTTAAATCATTAAAAAAATCCGAAATAACAGTTTAATGTCATTTCGGATTTATAGTTTACTAAAATTGGTATTTATTCTTTATTGTTTTTTATTAAAATCTCCCGCATAAACCGATGTCATTTTATCTAAACTTATATACTTTTTCAAAACTGCATTTACTTCTTCTACTTTTAAAGCTTTTATTTTAGTTTCCAGAGTATCGTAATCGTCAAGTGGAATATTGTATTGCAAATAAGCGTTGGTTAAACCCATTAAAGTAGTATCGTTTCCTAATTTTGTTTTTCTTTCATTTAGCCAGCTTACCAAATTTGTTTTTAATTCTTCGGCTGTAAAACCATCTTTTAATGCTTTTGAAATTTCTTCTTTGGCAGCAACCTCAACTGCATTTTTTTTCGCAGGATTTAAAAAAGCATAATATATCCAGTAGGCAACATCATTTGTAATTGGGATATCCATAAAAGATCCGGCACTGTAGCTAATTCCTTCTTTTTCTCTTAGTCTCATCGGAATCCTTGCGCTCAAAAATCCACCGCTTCCTAATATTTCGTTTGCCATAACAAAGGCAGGATAATCGGGATTTTTCAAATTCATTTTAAAGCTAATTTTTCCTATGGCAACAGCATTTTCTTTATCAGGTGTAATAAAATCTTTATCTAGTTTTTGAGTCTCAAAATATACAGGCTGAGCAATTTCATATTTTGATTTGGAATTCCATTTACCAAATGTATTTTCTAAAATTTCTGCTGTCGATTTAGCATCTAAATCTCCTACTATAGTTCCTATTCCGTTATTTCCTCCCAAAATATTTCTATAAAAATCAACAATTTCTGATTGTTTTATCTTTTTATAGGCATCTATTTGTTCCTGAACTGTCGATGTATAAAAAATGCTTTCTTTGGGATATTTTTGTGTTTGCCTGTCAATTTCTACAAATGCCACCGTTTGAGGATCGTTTAAACTCGATTCTAAAGAAGTATTGTATTCGTTAATTGTTTTTGTCAATTCACTTTGGGGAAAAGCCGAATTAACCAGCAAATCTCCCAAAATCTCCATTACTTCCTTAAAACTTTCTTTGTAAGTACTAATATTTACAAATAATGTTTGCCCCGAGTAGCTAAAAGACAAACTTGATTTTAACACATCTAAACGATCGTTTATTTGTTCTTTAGTTCTGGTTTTAGTTCCTGTTTTAAGCAATTGCGCAAGAATAGTTCCCGTATCTGATTTTCCTTCTAAATCTTTTTTATTACTCACCGGAAATTTAAAACCTGCCTGAACTTTTCCTCCTTTTATTTCTTTTTTAATTAATCCGTATTTTGCGCCATTACTCAGTTTTCCTTCAACAAAATTTTGCTTTAAGTTTTTAATCGAAGCTTCAAACGGAGCTGCTTCTTTTTCTAAAGCTTTTCCTTTGTAATCTTTTGTAAGTGCCAACAATTGCTCATCTGTATATTCTGCAGGTTTTACTCTTTGTTCCTCTTTAGACGGAATAAAAACTCCTACTGTCCTGTTATTACTTCTAAAATATTTTTCAGCAACTCTTTGTACATCTTCTTTGGTTAGATTCTCAATAGCATCTCGATATAAAAAACCCAATCTGTAATCTCCGGCTGCAATAGCTTCGGTAAGGTTTACTGCAAAAGAAATAGTATTGTTTTTTATACTTTCAATTTGTTTTATAATTTTAGCTTTAGCCCTGCTTACATCTTCATCTGTATATTTTGTGGCTCCTATTTTATCCAGTTCAGCTCTAAAAATATCTTTTGTTGCTTTTACATCTTTATCATTGGGAACTGCTACTCCAAAATAGATAAAACTGGCATCTCTTGTAGTAGGCTGCCAATAATAAATGCTGGATACTTTTTGAGTTTCTACCAATGCTTTATATAAATAACCTGAAGGATCTGCGGTTAAAATTTCTCCTAAAGCATCAATTGCTGCATAATCTTTGTCTACATAAGCCGCAGTATGGTATAATGCTCCTATATTTTTGCTGTCTCCTGCCCTATTTAATTCTACATATTTCTCTCCATCCTGAGCGGGTTCAATCGTGTAGGTTTTATCTAAAATTCTTTTGGGTTTAGGAATTGCACCAAAATACTGCCCTACATATTGCAAGGCTTTTTTCTCTTCGAATTTACCGGCAATTATTAAAGTTGAATTGTCCGGCTGATAATATTTTTCATAAAAAACGCGTAGTGTTTTCGCCTTTACGCGTTCAATATCTTCTTTACTGCCAATGGTGCTTTTTCCGTAATTATGCCATAAATAAGCCGCAGAAAGAATCCTTTCCTGCAAAACTCCATCCGGATTGTTCTCACCTATTTCGAATTCGTTTCTTACTACAGAGAATTCCTTATCAAGATCGCTTTGCAAAATGGTGGAGTTAACCATTCGATCGGCCTCCATTTCGATGCTCCACTTTAAATTTTCATCATTTGAAGGGAAAACTTCGTAATAATTCGTTCGGTCCAGCCAGGTACCTCCATTGGCATTTCCTCCTTTATCTGAAAGCATTTTTTTTATGTCTCCTAAGTTTTTGGTACTCTTAAAAAGCATATGCTCTAATAAATGCGCCATCCCTTTTTCACCATAACCTTCATTTCTTGAACCTACATTGTAAACAATATTCACTATCATATTGCTTTGAGAAGCATCCGGAATGAGCAGGACTTTTAACCCATTATTCAATGAATATTCTTTTACACCTTCAACATTTTTAATGTATTTTGGTATTTCGGTCTTTTTTTGCGCATACATTGAAGACAACGAAACAAGAGAGCAGCACAAAATACTGCTTAATAATAAGTTTCTCATAGATTAATGTTTAAAAGATTAATTTATTTCTGGTAATCAAATATAATATTTTTCTTAACATCAAATTCTAATTTATAAAACTCCAAATTCCAAAATTTAGATCATAAAAAAAATCCGAAACCACTATTTAGAATGTGATTTCGGATTTATATATTATTAATGCAAATTTTAGAATTTAGATTTCTTTTTTAAGATTTTTAAACCGTTACTCCGGCTTTTGCTGTTTCAAAATTGCCTTTTAGGTGGGCTGCATTCGCCCGACCACTTGGATCCTGGTTTTCCTGCCATTTCGGAATCCATTTTCGAACGGTTTGCGCAGCACTGACCTGCGGATAAAATTTATGGAATACAGATCTGTAAAAATAAGCTTCTTTTGTTGTTGGTGAATTATACGGAAATTCAGCACTTGCTCCTGCCAATTGCTCATCTGAGATCTGAGATGAACAATAATCAATTAATTCATCAATCCAATTGTATCCAACTCCATCAGAAAACTGTTCTTTTTGTCTCCATAAAACTTCTGTTGGCAAATACGGATTTTCAGGTGTATCAAAGGCTTTTCTTAAAACGTATTTTTCAATACCATCATATGTTTTTGGCTGTTTTTCTTCTGTTTTAATTCGAATAGCAACATCAAGGAACGCTTTATCCAAAAATGGAATTCTGGCTTCTAAACCGTGTGCCATTGTTGTTTTATCAGCACGCAATAAATCGGCAGTAAATAATTTCTGAACTCTTTCGATGGTTTCATCCTGGAATTCCTCTGCTGACGGTGCATTTCTAAAATACAAATGACCTCCAAAAACCTCATCAGCACCTTCTCCGGAAAGAATTACTTTTATTCCCTGATCAGCTATTGCTTTTGATAATAAATACGTAGGTATACCAGCTCTGACCGAGATAATATCGTAAGTCTCAATATGATAAATTACCTTTTCTAAAATAGCAACACCTTGTTCTACCGTAAAATGTATTTCATGATGTTCTGTACCTAAAAATTCCGCAGCTTTTCTTGCTGCTATGTTATCAGGTGAATCCGGATCTAAACCAATAGAAAACGAATGTAATTTTTTACCGTTTTCTTTAAACAAACGAGCTGCAATTGCAGAGATCAAAGATGAATCTAAACCTCCTGAAAGCAATACACCAACCGGAACTTCACTCATTAGGCGTTTACGGGTTGCCTCAATTAATGACTCACGAATTAAATCAAGGTCTAACGCCTGATTAGCATTTGAATGATCTTCATATTCAGGATTATAATATTTTACAAAACCTGTTTTAGCTGTATAATAATGTCCTGGAGGAAAAGTCGAAAAGGATTTACACTGATCTGCAATCGACTTCATTTCTGAAGAAAAATAGATTCTTCCTCTTTCATCCAATCCGTAATACAATGGTTTAACGCCAACCGCATCTCTTGCTGCAATATAATTATCACCATCTATAACTACAAAAGCAAAATCGCCATCGAGCATATTACAAAACTTATAGCCAAATTCTTCGTACAAATGCACGATCACTTCTGAATCTGATTTTGTTCTAAAGGTGTGATCTTTTAAAACGGTATCTTTTAATTCCTGATAATTATAAATTTCCCCGTCATGTACCATCCAGGCTTTATTGGTTCCCTGAATTGGTTGCTTACCGGATTTTAAATCTATAATCGACAAACTTTCATGGCAAATAATACTGCCATTTTCCATAATATGCAAATCACTTTCATCAGGACCACGATGCGACATTCTTGTAGAAAGCTCTTTTACGAGTTGCGGGTCTTTTCCTTTACCAATAACGGCCAATAATCCAGACATACTATTCTAATTTTTTATTTATTTTAATTTTTAGGCTACAATCAAACAAAGTAAACCACAATTAATCCTATAATTTTTAGCTAAACTAAATATTTTTTTTGGCTTTTCTGTAATAATACCATTACAAACTTATTAATTTAACTTTATTTCGGCGAATGCCAAATATAAAAAAGAAACTGAAATAATTACCGAAAATTTTTTTTAAGTAACTGAAATAATAGAATTTAACATTATTAGACAAGAAAAACGCTCTCAGGATTGAGAACGTCTTTCGAAAATAATATATACTAATTCTAAATATTCTTATTTATGCTTTTGCATAAGCATCATCATGCACGCTTGCTACCGCTCTTCCTGAAGGATCGTTCATGTTTTTGAAAGCCTCATCCCACTCTAAAGCGATTTTTGTACTACAAGCCACACTTGCTTCCTGTGGTACGCATAAAGCTGCTGCATCACTTGGAAAATGTTCTGCAAAGATCGAACGGTAGTAATATTCTTCTTTAGAAGTTGGTGTTTGCAATGGGAATTTATATCTCGCATTTGCCAATTGTTCATCTGAAACTTCTTTGGCTACCACTTCTTTCAAAGTATCAATCCAGCTGTATCCTACTCCATCAGAAAATTGTTCTTTTTGTCTCCATGCTACACTTTCAGGCAACATATCTTCAAAAGCTTTACGCACTACCCATTTTTCCATTGGGTGTTCTTCGTTAATCATTTTATCTTGTGGATTGATGCGCATGGCAACATCCATAAATTCTTTATCTAAAAATGGAACACGCCCTTCGATTCCCCATGCTGCCAAACTTTTGTTCGCACGCAAACAATCGTACATGTGCAGTTTGCCTAATTTACGAACGTTTTCTTCGTGAAATTCTCTGGCGTTTGGTGCTTTGTGAAAGTATAAATAACCTCCAAACAACTCATCTGCACCTTCACCTGACAATACCATTTTGATTCCCATTGATTTAATAACTCTCGCCATTAACCACATTGGAGTTGATGCTCTTACCGTAGTTACATCATAGGTTTCTAAGTTGTAAATTACATCACGAACTGCATCTAAACCTTCCTGAATTGTGAATTTGATTTCATGGTGAATTGTTCCGATATGTTTTGCAACGATTTGAGCTGCCGCTAAATCAGGAGAACCATCTAATCCTACTGAGAAAGAGTGCAATTGCGGATACCAGGCATCTGTAGTGTCATCCGATTCAATACGTTTTTGTGCAAATTTTTTGGCTACAGCCGAAGTAATAGAAGAATCTAAACCTCCTGAAAGTAAAACTCCGTAAGGAACATCACTCATCAATTGTCTGTGAACCGCTGCTTCAAGCGCTTCCTTAATCGCAGGAATACTTGTTTTGTTGTCTTTTACAGCATCATATTCTGTCCAGTCTCTTTTGTACCATTGTACAAATTCACCGTCTTTGCTTGTCATGTAATGTCCCGGAGGAAACAATTGGATTTTTGTACAATATCCTTCTAACGCTTTCAATTCAGAAGCTACATAAAAAGTTCCGTGCTGATCCCAGCCAATGTAAAGTGGAATAATTCCCATATGGTCACGGGCAATAAAATACTCATCTTTCTCTACGTCATAGATTGCAAATCCGAAGATTCCGTTCATTTCATCCACAAAATGAGGTCCTTTTTCTTTGTAAAGTGCTAAAATAACTTCGCAGTCACTTTCAGTCTGAAAGTTATATTTTCCTTCAAATTGTTTACGCAATTCTCTGTGGTTATAAATTTCACCATTTGCAGCCAAAACCAATTTTTTATCTTCTGTAAACAAAGGCTGCTTTCCTGAAGCCGGATCTACAATTGCCAGACGCTCGTGAGAAAGAATTGCTTTATCATTGCTGTAAATTCCGCTCCAGTCTGGTCCACGGTGACGAATGATTTTAGACATTTCTAATACCTGAGGTCTTAATGTTTCGGCTTTTTGTTTTAGATCAAAGGCACATACGATTCCACACATAACTATATATTTTTATTTTTAAATTTTATTTTGATAAGGCAAAGATGCATTAACAGTTACAATTGAAAAACATAAATCTTTATTTCAGTTATAATTTTAAACCATAAATTAATTTTTACATATAAAATGTAAAATTTTAACACAAAAAAAAGCCTCTAACTTGAAAATTTCAATTTCGAGCTTAAACAAAGCGCAAAACGCAAGGTTTTAAAGAGATTTTTGCATTAAATATTACGATATTTAAGAACCATTGAAAGATTCCTAAAGAGAAGAAGAAAAGTGGTTCGGTAATTATTGTTTTCGCCAATCTTGTCCTTGCTCACGCAAATTTCATCACCTTGTTTGTCATGCCGAGGAACGAGGGATCTCCGAGAGAAATTCTGCATAGTTACCCCATTCTTTGTCGAGCTACTTACAGAGATTGCTTTGCCAGTTCGCTATCGCTCGTGTCCTCGTTCCTCGGGATTACAAGATTGTGTGGAATTTCTTTATTCATAATCTTGTGTAGTCCCTACGGGACAATTTTATCACGTGACCTTTTTTCTACCAATATTTAACTCCTAAAGGAGTATATTCTGTAGAGATTAAATGTTAGTGGAAAAAATAAATATTAATATTTAAAGCATAAGCAAGTATATCTCGTAGAGATTAATTGTTGGTAGAAAAAACAATCATGGAATGAAATTGTCCCGTAGGGACTACACAAAAAATCAAAGTTTACAAAACACTCTCAATAGTATAATGCGTCTTATTAATATCAAAAGTAAACCCAACTTTATTTCCCATCAAATGAGAACCAAGCGGAGATTGTGGAGAAAGGGCAATAACATTAATTCCATCAATAGCAATTTTAGGAAGCGCTACACTTACATACAAATAAATTCCGTTCGCTTTTACCAGGCTTCCTGAAATGATGTTTTCAGTTGTTTTTGAGGAATCAATTTTATCTAAAATCGCTTTTTGGGTTATGGCTTCTTTTAGTTTATTGGTGAGTTTTTCCTGCTCGATATGCATCATCGACAAAGCGGTTTCGTGTTTGTCTCCGGCCGAACCTTTGGCATCGTTTTTAGAATCTTCGGTCAAAGCCGAAATCATATCCATGAAAACATCTATTCGGTCCTGAACCATTTGCAGGTAATGTGAATGTATTTTTTGTTTGAATTCCATATTGAAGTTTAACCGCAAATAGCGCTGTGTTTTACGCAAAGGTCGCAATTTTTTTCGCCACGAATTACACAAATTTTGACTAATTATAAAAACAAAGTTCGCAAAGCCAGATATTGAATCAGCTTTGCGAACTTTGTGTTTTCTCGACGTATCGTGAGATAAAGTTCTTTGCATGCTTTGCGGCTAAAACCTTAAAAATCGAATTTATAATTTCCTCCTACTAATACCTGAAACCCTTGTACAGGATAATTTAACCATTTTTCATAAGCCTGATTTCCTATATTGTTTAATTTCAAGAAAAAGGTCAAACGTTCGTTATATTTATATCCTAAATGAGCATTGGCATCAAAATAGCTTTTTAGAGTAACAATAACCGGATCAGTTCCTAAATCCAGATTCGATTGCATGTCTTTACGTTCTCCTACATAGAAAACATTTAATCCGGCATACCATTGTTTTGTAATATTTACATCAAGAGTAGAACTCAGTTTCATCGATGGTAAATTCCAGGCTTCTAAACCATCATATTTATAACTATTAAAAGTTCCGTTAATTCCAAAAGATACATTTCTTGAAAAATCAGCCTTTAGTTCTCCATAAAAACGGAATGTTCTCACGTCATCATATACAACCCCAAAAGAGTTCCCGAAAGCATAATTCTGATTTGAAAAATCTTCTGTATAATCATTGCCTTTATACAATGCTTTATCTTTTTCATTTAGGTATGAACCTGTCAGGTTATAATTGATATTATTTGCTAATTTCCCTTTTAAACCTGCAAAAACAGTATACTGATTATTAGTAGGTCTCATATTTAGAGTTGGAGATAAAAATGGATTTTCGGTCACAAAATCAGCATATGAATTTTGTTCTAAACCACCGTTTACTCCTGTGTAGAAAATCATTAGATCCCCTACCAATTTATACGAAGCATTTACTTTTGGATAAATGTAAAATTTGTTACCGCTGTTTTCAGAATCCAAACCATAGAACAATCCTGCTCCTAACTCTAATGTCCAGTCGTTTTCAAGAATTACAAAACTTGGCTCAATCCCAAAATTTGTCAAACTATATTTTAAAGGGCTTGTATTATCTCTTGCATAATTATGTTCGAAAGATCCGCTTACGTGATCTACGATAATATTCGTGTTAATCGATTGATCCATCACGTCAACTTTGAAAGAAGGTTTTACATAAAAACGATTTTCTGAAGAAGAAAAGCTATCTGAAAAGTGTGTAAATTTAGTGGAGATTTTACTAAAAACACCTTCATTAAATTCAACATTTCCGCCTAAAGAAATCGTATTATAAGAGTGATTTGGATTAATTCCTCTAATTAAATCATCGCGCGTTTGTCCCGCCAAAGTCGAACCAAAATCAGCCGGCAAACCGTACCAGTTATACAATTGATTTTGATACCCCAACTCAACGTTCCACGAAAGATCGCGATTGTTTACCCCATAACCTACATTTAATGCTGTGTCGTAAAACTCATCATTAAGATCTACATTTTTAATTCCGCCCTGCGAAGAGTGATGACGAAACATTCCCGCTATATAATCATTATTTCCTAAATCCTGATTTACAAATAATTCAGCATTTAATGTCCCATAATTCCCAACTCCTAAAGTGGCATAATTATTAAATAATTTTTCTCTTTTTGATTTCTCAACTCCTTCGGCTTTTCCTTTTGAAGGTGTGAAGGTAGATGCTACAGGAACCGACAGAATACTATACTTTATAGTTTCTTTAGGCTGATTTCCGCTATCGTCAAGCGAAGGAATTTCTTTCACTTTAAATGCATCTGAAATTGTTGGCGAATAAGGTTTTACGACATTTACTGTTTCTGTTCCTATAGTTTCCTCTTTTTTCTTCTGAGCAAACGAAAACTGGACAACAAACAATACTAGTAAAATGATGATTTTATTATGGCAATTAATTTTCATATTTCTTTATTTTGAGAGAAAAGAACATAGAATATAGAGTATAGACTCATCTCCTATTTTCAACATTTTTCTCTATTTTCTATATTCTTTATTCTATTCTCTTGACTCTATTCTCTTGACTCTATTCTCTTTTTCACTAAGCTTCCCACTCTCCTTTTGCAACAAATTGAGCCTTTCCTCCTATTTGAATGTCAAAATCATTATCTATTAAACGTCCTTTAAAATAAATCTGAGACGGACGGCCTATATAATCTCCCTGATAATTGATCAATTCAAACTCAGGTTTATGATATTTTAATAAAAAAGCCTGCAAACAAGTACTCGCGCTTCCTGTTGCCGCATCTTCAACCAATTGATTGTATTCGATACATAACATTCTGCTAAACAATTTCGAACCTTCTAAATAATAAAAATATAAAGCTCTATGACTTGTTTTGCAATTCTTCTTAAGCCAGTCATCCGTTTTATCTTTATCTAAAACCAAATTTTCCAAGGCTCTTTTACTGCTTAATCCAACCATTACAAAAGCACTTCCGGTTGTTACTTCCTGAATAGGAAACTGATTCTCAAAATCATGATTTTTCAGATTACTAAATACTGTAATATCTTCTTTCGAAAAAATATCCCAAAATTTCGGCTGAGCCGCTTTTAACCAAGTCAAACCTCCGGACTGATGAATTGAAATGGGTCCAATTGGAACGTTTAATTTTATATGCTCCGGCGAATTATCAAATACTTTATTCATTAAAACCCATGAAGTCCCAATGATTGGATGTCCTGCAAATTGCATTTCCTGAGATGGTGTAAATATTTTTATTTCGGCCTTATTATTTTCTTTGTCTAGTTTGGTGATAAAAGTGCTTTCGGCGAAATTAATCTCGCGCGCAATTTGCTGCATTTCTGCTGAACTTAATTTTTCTGCATCCAAAAAAACTGCCAATTGATTACCGGCATATTTTTTATCCGCAAAAACATCAATTATGTAAAAAGGTAAACTCATTTTTTTCTTTATTTTTTTGAGAAGAAAGAGACAAGATTATACAAGAAAGACTTCTCGCGTTGCTCTCTTCTCTATTATCTTTTCTCTTGTCTCTATTTTCTTGCTTCTTCTTAAATCTTACTTATTAATCGACGAATTTGTTTTAGACTCTTCTGCTTTTATTGCAGCCAACTCTTTTTTAGCTTCTTCAACCACATCAGGATAATCGGTAAAATTGTTGATTACGTTATCTAAAATATAAGTTGCCTGATAACTGTCTTTTAATCCGTAGAAGTTTTTTGCCATTAAAACCAAACTCTTTGCCCCGTAGTATTTGTAAGCTGAATAGTTTTTAGCCAATTTCTGAACCGATACGTTCGAAGCATCAAACTTGCCTTCTTTTGTTTTAAAATAAGCATCATAATACAACGCTTCTGCTGCTAATTCTCCTTTTGATGTTGCAGATAATTTTGCGTAGGCTGTTTTGGCTTTGTCTTCATCGCCGGTTTGCATCGCTGCACGTGCTACAATAATTTGTGCATCGGCTTTTACGTTTGCATCGGCTTTTGCATTTTGCAATACTTTATCAGCGTATATAACTGAGTTATCATAATCTTTCTTATCGTAGTAACATTTCATCAGGTTGGCCTGTGCAAAACTTTTGTTTTGTACGGCATCAGCTTCGTCATCCAGGCGTTTCAAGACCGGAATCGATTTATCGCAATCTTTTGCTTTTAAGTAAATCTGCGCTAATTTCATTAACGACTGCTCTGTAAATTCGCTTCTTGGCTGATCGATTACATATTGATAGTTGGTTACCGATTTTGTCTCTGAGCCTTCTGTATAATACAATTGTGCCAAATAAAAATTAGCTTCTAAAGAATGAAGTCCTGTCGAAAATTTATTAATATAACCTGTAAATCCTGTAATGGCCAGTTTACTGTTGTTTTGACTGTATTGTTTAAAAGCGGCATCATAAGTATCGTTATCCAGTTCCGCATCTGTAACGGCAACGAAGTCTAACGTACGAACCCAGGTTGCATATTCGTCTACCTTTCCTGAATCTACATAAATCAACCTGGCTGTAGAAACTGCCTCTAAAGCTTCGGGTGTTTTTGGGAATTCTGCTGCTACTTTTTTAAATTTCGTTAAAGCCTGATCATCGCGATCTGAATTATAATAAATCAATCCTTGTTTTAAAATTGATTTTGAAGTAAAGGCTCCGTTTTTATATTCAGAAATTAACTGATCATAGGTTTTAAGCGCCTGATCGTTCTTTTTCTCCGCTACATAAGTATTTCCTAATTCATATAAAGCATCATCACGATATTCTGATTTTTTGTACATCTGAAGGAAATTGTTCAGCTCGTCAACTTTCTTATCGTTTTTAGACATAAATCCGTAAGAAACTGCTTTTTGAAACTGAGCATAATCAGCATCAACGCCTCTCGCCTCAATTGCTTTTGCGTAGGCTTCATTTGCTGCTGTATATTTTGAACTTACAAAACGGCAATCTCCTAAACGCAGATACGAATCGTTTAAACGAACTTTATCTTCTTTTGAATTGTCGATTTGTGCCTGAAATGAATTTCCTGCCTGATCGTATTCTTTTAGTTTAAAATAGGTGTATCCTATATTATAATTGATGTTTTTATACTCATCAGTTGTTTTCGCAGCTGCTTGACCTGCAAATTGTTTGTAAGTCAATAATGCATTCTGAAAATCGGCCGTTACATATTCTGTTTCTGCTTTCCAGAAAGTGGCACGTGCTGTAAACTCCGGAGTTTTTTGTTCGCTGATGGCACTTTTAAACATTTTTCCGGCTTCCTGATAATTCGATTCATTATACAATTCTAAACCTCTGTAAAAAAGTACTTTTTGATACGCCGCTTTATTTTCTGCTGATCTGTTTTTCTCTAATAAGACCAAAGCCTCTTTGTAGTTTTTAGTCGAAATATAAGAATCAACTAATAATTTTTCTATTTCAGATCTGCTGGAGTTGTTTGGATATTTTTTCAGGAAATCAAGCAAAATAGCCGGAACAGTTTGATACGCATTCCCGATATCATAACTTACTTTAGCATAATTTAAAGCAGCATCTTCCTGAATTTGCGCATTGAAATCCATTTCAGAAGCATTTTTAAAAGCGTTCAGGGCTTCTTGCTTTTTACCGGTATTTAAATAACTTAACCCTAAGTGGTAATACGCATTTTGAGCTACGAAATCTTTTCCTTCGATAATTTTATTGAATTGGGAAATCGCTTTTTCATAATCTTTTTGCTCATAATACGCATAACCTAATTGGTAGAAATCAGTATTATTCCATTTTCCTTTTTTACCTGCATATTGCTCTAAAAACGGAATCGCTTTGCCGTATTGTTTCAGATTGAAATAACTTTCTCCGATAATTTTATTCAGTTCAGACTTTTCAATTGCATTTGATTTCGCCATTGCTGTTTGTCCCAAATCAATCGCTTTCTGGAAATTTCCTAATTTAAAATTCATGTCAGCCTGATAATACGAAAGCTTTTCTTTGTATTTTTCTTCGCCTGAAACTTCGTCAAAATATTTAGTCGCTTCTTTGTAATCATCTCCTTCATAAGCCATAAATCCTAAATAATATTTGGCCTGAGAACCAAATTCAGGAGAATTCACCACTTTATTGAAGTAAGTTGTGGCTTCTTTTTTCTTTTTGGCATTAAAGTAACTGTACCCTTTCTGGAAATTAAATTTATCCGAATCAGATTTGCTCATGTAGCTTTCATCTACTTTATCAAACCATTGCAGCGCTTTTGGATAATTTCCCTGTTCGAAGAAAAATTGTGCAACCTCAATATAGGCCTGGTTTTGCTTGGTACTTGTTGGATAATCGGTAACGAATTTTTCCATCAAAGCATCTGCATTTGCCTTGTTGGTTCTAATAGCACAATTGGCGATATAATAAGCACAATCTGACTGAACTTCTTCGGTCGTGGCATCGTTTTTTACATGTTCAAAAATAAGTTGTGCCGAAGCATATTGTTTGTCATTATATAAAGTTTGTGCTTTGTCAAAATCCTTTAGATCGTAAGTATAAATAGCTGATTTTTGTGCCGAAACTATGGTCGAAAAAAGGATAATTGGTAATAAAAAGAACCAGGAAAGTTTACGCATTTTAATTATATTTAGTATTCAAATGTATCATTTTATACCGTTTATAACGAAACGATTCCGGCTTTTATTATAAACAAATATTTTTAATGATTTTTACAAAACCGCTTATCAGGCTCCAAAATATTGGTTCTCAAACTTTCTGCATGCTATTTCTTTCTCAAAGATTAAAATTTAATTTTTCTTAAAAAAAACAACAAAATCATTCTAATCCTTTTAATTTGTGGTAACTCTTTAAAAATTTCTCACAGAAATGATTCAATTTTATTTTGAATCCAAGCGTTATCTTATTACTTTTACCAATCAAATCAATTTATTATGTCACAAATCGTACTATCTCTTAAAGAAGTAACTATATATCAGGAAGGAAGAAAAATTTTATCTCATATTAATCTGGATGTTCAACATGGTGAATTTATCTATATAATTGGAAAAACAGGTTCCGGAAAAAGTAGTTTCATGAAAACTTTGTACGGTGATCTGCCTTTAACTGAAGGTGAAGGCCATATAGTTGAATTTGATCTGGCAACGCTTAAAGAAAGTGAAATTCCGTTTTTGAGACGTAAGATTGGAATTGTATTTCAGGATTTCAAATTGCTTCCGGACCGTTCTGTAAAAGACAATATGCTTTTTGTTCTAAAAGCAACCGGGTGGTCTGAAAAAGAAGCTATGGAACATAAAATCGATGAAGTTCTGGACAAAGTGGGTATGAAGGATTTTGTAAATAAAATGCCGCATCAGCTTTCTGGTGGCGAACAACAACGTGTTGCCATTGCAAGAGCATTGCTTAATGATCCTGAATTTATCCTGGCCGATGAACCTACCGGAAACTTAGATCCACAAACCAGCTCAGAAGTTCTTGAAGTATTGAAAAAAATCAATGCCAATGGAAAAACGATTATCATGGCCACTCACGATTATGCTTTATTAATGAAATTCCCGTCTAAAACATTAAAATGTGAAGATGAAAGAATTTTTGAAGTGGTGCAACGCAGCGTGTAATGCTTTCTATTTTAATTCCGGTTTATAATTATAATGTCTTTAATCTAGTTAAGATATTGTATAATCAGGCTTTGGAATCTAATATCATTTTTGAAATTATCTGTATTGATGATGCTTCCGATAATTTTTTAGCTGAAAATAAAAAGATCAGTCAATTCAAAAATTGCTCATATTCTATTTTAGAAAAAAATATTGGCCGAAGCGCCATTAGGAATTTATTAGCCCAAAAAGCAACTTATGAGCACATGATTTTTCTGGATGCCGATACAATTCCGGTTCATGACAACTTTATTGCTGATTATATTTTGCAAATAAATAATGATGAAAAAGTAGTGTACGGAGGTATTTTATACGAAAATAAAAAACCTCAAAAAGAACAGCTTTTACGATGGGTTTATGGCACTAAACGTGAAGCTCTTGAAACTTCAGAAAGAAAAAGAAACCCTTACATTTCTTTGTTGACACTGAATTTTCTGATCACAAAAAGTGTTTTTTCAAAAGTAAAATTCAATGAAAACATTCCCAATTTAAGGCATGAAGACACCTTGTTTTCGTTTGAATTAATGCAAAATAAAATCAAGGTAATTCATTTAGAAAATCCGGTTTATCATTTAGGGATTGAGGATAGCAAAATATTTTTAAGAAAATCCGAAGAGGCAGTTACAGGATTAAAAAACTTAGTAGACTCTAATTTAATCGCTTCTAATTATGTAAAACTCTCGCATTATTTCAATATTATAAAAAAATATCATCTTCGATCTTTAGTTGCCTTTGGATTTAAAATAATACATCCTTTATTTTCGAATCAATTGTTAAGCAAAAAACCATCTCTTTTTATTTTTGATGTTTATCGATTGGGTTATTATTGTACATTAAAATCAAAATAAAATGACATTTTTTTCTGTTATAATCCCGCTGTACAACAAAGCAAATTTTATCGAAAATACGATAAAAAGTATCCTGAACCAAACTTTTCAGGATTTCGAGATTATTGTGGTCAATGATGGATCAACAGACAAAAGCGAAGAAAAATTATTATTATTTAAAGATTCCAGAATTCGATATTTCCCAAAAGAAAACGAAGGCGTTTCTATAGCTCGAAATTTTGGTATCGAAAAAGCAAAATCTAATTTTATAACTTTTCTCGATGCCGATGATTATTGGTATCCAGATTTTTTAGAAGTAATGCATGAAGCTATAAAAAAATTTCCTGAGCAAAAAGTTTTTAGTGGAGCCATTGAAATTGAAACTTCAAAAAAGACATTTCCTGCCTCATATTCGATACAAAAAACAGCCAATTTTGAACTTGTTAATTACTTTCGAGGAAGTTTAAAAGCTACTGCTATTTGCACTTCTTGTGCAGTATTTGATAAAAATCTTTTTAAAGAAATTGGTTTATTTGACCCCAAAATAAAAAGTGGTCAGGATACTGATTTATGGATTAGAATAGGTTTGAGATATCCTGTTATATTTTCCTGGAAAATTCTTGCCCGTTATGTTTATGATGAAAATAGTTTATCTCAAAACAATAATTTTTTAAACTCTAAAATGGACTTTTCGAAATTTTCAGAACTCGAAAAAACAAATCCGGATTTGAAACTTTTTTTAGATTTAAATAGATTTTCGTTAGCGATAAAGAACAAATTAGTTTCGAATACAACACAATTTAAATACTATTATGAGGCAATTGATTTGAAAAAAATAGGTTATAAAAAACATTTCTTATTACATCTTCCCTCCTTTTTTCTTCAATTTTTAATAGCGGTAAAACTTAAATTGGCGAACTTAGGTTTTGGCTCATCGGTTTTTAAATAATCTGAAGTTTTTATATTCTCTGATATAATCTTCTTCATCAAATTCATCCGAAGCAAATACCAAACAAATTGCACCTGAAGAAAAATTTCGCAACTCGCGCCAGATTCCATCCACAATCAGCAGTCCAAAATTTGGCTTATTTAGCGTAACAACCTGAGTTGATTTACCATCCTTTAAAACCACATCAAAACTACCGCTTAAAGCAATCAAAAATTCTTGCTGCCTTTTGTGGGCATGACCTCCGCGCTTACTTCCGCTTGGTATATCATATAAATAATAAACCCGTTTTGAAACAAACGGAATAGTTGCTCCCTCAACAACCGAAAGATTTCCTCTCCTATCCTGAATTTTAGGGATTTCGATTAACTGAGTATCTGTATTATTTTTCATTTTTATTTAATTGATAAAATTAGATTTTTCCATTTATCAGCAATAGCTGATACTGATAAATGCTCTACGCTTTTTAAAGCATTATTTTTGCAGGTCTGATACAAATCTTCTTCATGAACCATTCGTTTTAAAGCTTCTGAAAAAGCTCTGGTATTATAATTTTCGACCAATAAGCCATTCCATCCAGATGTAATAATTTCGTTTGGTCCCGACTTACAATCTACCGAAACAACTGGCGTTCCAATCGCTAATGATTCAATAACAGACATTGGAAACCCCTCATAACGACTTGTTAAAACAGAACATCTTGCTTTTGATATATATTCATAAGGATTTTTTCTGAAAGAAATGATTTTGACAAATTTTTCTAATTTCAAATCATTAATTTTTTCCTTAATGAAACTTAAGTCAGGTCCTTCTCCCAATAGATATAATGAATATCCTAAATGATAAATTTCAGAACTTAAAAAAGCATCTAGCATCAAAGTGAAATTTTTAGCTTTCTCGTCGAATCGCCCAAAAAACAAAATAAATTTTTCAGATTCATTTACTTCATCACTTTCTACTTTCGAAATATCGTAAGGATTATAAATAGTTATCGTATTTAGAAACTTAAATTTCCGGATCACCAAAGTTTCTATTGCATTTGAAACACAGATTAAACGGTCTGCTTTTTGATACATTTTTTTGGATAGAAATTCTGGCCAGGGAAAATAATTTCCAAGATTAAAACTATGAATTACAAACCATTTTTTTCTGTTTCCGTAAATTAATATTGTAAAAAATTCCCGTAAAAAATGATTTCTGGGACGATTATCAATAATCAATTGTATTCCATTTTTCTTAAGATATCTGCGTAACAAAAAACCTTTCTCAATCTTTTTTAAAATAGAAAATTTACTTTTCGAAACTTTTCCTAAATTATATAGTTCTCCTTTATAATCAAAATTAACAAAATCATTAATGATAATATTATAAATCTCAATACTGTCATTTTCAATCATTTTGCTCAACAAAGAAGCAAATCGTTCTGCTCCGCCAATTGCCAGGGAATTTGAAACTATTGCCACTTTGAGTTTAGGATTTATCATATTGGCTAAAATATAATATATTTGTTAAATATACATCAAATGAAAATTTTACTGGTCGGCGAATTTAGTCGTTTACATAATTCCTTAAAAGAAGGTTTAGAAAATTTAGGTCATCAAGTGGTAATAATTGGCCATAATGATGGTTTCAAAAATTTTCCGATCGACATCTTAATCCAAAAAAAATGGGATAACGGAATTTTAAAAAAAATAAAAATAGCTCTTTATAAAACAACCGGATTTGACATAAGCTCTTATTTTACTTATCTACAGTTTTTAAAATATAAAAAAGAATGTTCCGGTTTTGATATAGTACAACTTATCAATGAAAACAGCTTTTATTGCTCCTATCAATTCGAAAAAAAAATCATTGCAAATCTTATCAAAAACAATAAAAAATTATACCTGTTAAGTTGCGGTTATGATTATCTTAATGTTAAATACTGTTTTGAAAATCCAAGATTCAAATCTGTCATTCCGCTATATCTCAATAACAAAATTGACAAAAAGTCTTTCTGGAATATTCTAAAATTTCAAACTAAACCATTTAAAAAGCTACACGAATTTATTTATAAGCACTGTAGCGGAATCATTGCGTCCGATTTAGATTATCACCTTCCTTTATTAGAAAATCCAAAATATTTAGGATTAATTCCAAATCCGGTAAACATTTCTAAAATTGAATTTTCTCCATTAAAAATTGAAGATAAAATCATCATCTTTCACGGAATCAATGAATTGAATTACATCAAAAAAGGCAACAACATTTTTGAAGAAGCATTAGATTTAGTAAAACAAAAATATCAGGAAAAAATTGAAATCATCACAGCAAAAAGTATCCCTTATAAAGAGTATATCGAATTGTATAATAAGGCTCACATCATTCTTGATCAGGTTTACGCTTATGACCAGGGATACAATGCTTTAGAAGCCATGGCAAAAGGAAAAGTTGTTTTTACAGGTGCAGAAACTGAATTCGAAAATTATTATAACTTAACCGGGAAAGTTGCCATAAACGCAGTTCCTGATATTAACTACTTAGTAAACGAGCTATCTTTTTTAATCGAAAATCCAAATGAAATAATTATAATTGCTAAACGTGCCAGAACATTTGTAGAAAAGGAACATGATTATGTAAAGATTGCAAAAAGATATGTTGATGTGTGGACAAAAAATTAAAAAGAGAGTTTAAAAACTCTTTTTTTAATATTAAATCTAACTAATAAAATGAATGAACAATTAGCCATTTTTTAAGTTTTGCTTCTTCTCCATTCCAGTCCCTTGAAATATTTTCTTTAAGTAATTTCGCAGGTACTCCACCAATTAAAATATTTTCACCATACGAAGAATAATCTTTAGTACATAAACTATTAGAAGCAATAGTACAATAATCGGGTGTTTTGGTTCCTTTCATAACCGAAACCCTATTACTGACAAAATTATAATTTCCTACATGTATAGGGGAAGTCATTTTATAAAGCCCGCCTGTTTTAGTATCAATCATTTGATGAAAATTGGTGTCAATTAATTGGCATTCCGAACCAAATCTTGCATAATTACCTAAAACTATTCTATTAGCGCATATTAGTTTTCCATTAGAAGCGAGGGAAGACATATGCCCTAATTCACAATATCCTTCCTTTTTAATATAAATGAAATAATCCTTTCCAAACTGTACATGCCCATTAAATTTTAATGTTCCGGAAATATTAATTTCTGCAATTCCTTTATGAAGCGTATTCATTTCATAAGGCTGACCAAATCCAATCATTCCTTTGCAAATTGGTGCATTAATTTCTACAATACCTGTAATAGAATTAAACTTTACTTTACCGTAAAAGAAAACCGGAAGCTTTTTTGCCGTTTGAAATGGAAACTTCTTAAAATTAAAATAAAGAGTCTTTGTCCAGTTTACAGCATAGTAAAACTTTACTTTATGATAAAAAGATCGACATTTTCTATAATTTCTCTTAATCATTCTTATTATTTTTTTCTCCTCTTCTCAAAACTAGCAATTCTTTTAAATTCATCTTATTATTCATTTGATATAAACTGAAAATCAAAGAAATTACAGTCATCATTGCCATTAAACTATATTTTAAAATTGGAATTTCGATATAGCGAAATAAAAAAGTAACGATACAAATTAGAAAACAACTACAATAAATTTGATAAAAATCTTTATCAAAATAAAAATCATACCTGTTTTTAGTAATTATTTTTAAACCTATAAAATGAATTAAAAAATACAAGCTGAAACTAATTCCTAATCCATTCAATCCATAAAAATGATATCCTAAAAAATTCATTATTAATGATAACAGATTAAATCCCAAAGCTGTTCTAATAAAAATTTTAGAATCACCTTTTGCAATTAAAATAAAACCCATTGACCATGAAACAGCTTTGAATAACATTCCTAAAATTCCAAAACAAACCATTGGAATAATTTGATCGAATTTAGGAGTATAAATAATTTTTACCAATAATGGAATAAGGGTTAAAAATAATACAATTATTGGAGTAATAATTACAATTGAGATAAAAGCTTGTTGTATTACACTTGACCTAACTTTATCATTATCAGAATTAATCGAAGCAAGTTTTGGAAAATAATCTGTACTCATAACAGTAAAAATAATTCCCACATAAGAATTAAGCAACGTAAGACCTGCATTGTAAAACCCAACTTGTTCTAAACCATCATTTTTTTCAATATAAATTTGAAGTAAATATGTTGTTAAAAGTGCTAAAACACTACTTATTGTAAGCATTAAACCCAATTTTACAATTGTTTTGCCCTCTTTAAAAAGTACTTTTCCTGAGACACTTTCGTATTTAATTTTTACTTTACCGGAATAATAGAAAGAAAACAATAATGCTGATAAAGACGTAATTATAATACTTGGAACTATTGCATCAATTCTTAAAAAGTAATACAGCGGAATAGAGAAAAGTAAACCAAATAAATTTCCGTATAAATTAGCTTTTGCTAAAAAATTCATTTGTCGGAATCCTTGCAGAACAACTAATTGCCCCGTAGACAATTGTTTAAACAATAAGGTAATTGCTAATAAAATAAACGAATAAACCTGACTTGAATTACCAAAAGTGATAATGCTTAATGTTTTTGAAAAAACAATAACAAAAAACATCCCTAAAATACCTGTAAAAAAAACAATTCTTCTAACGATTGAAATGATTATTGAAACCGTTTTTAAATCTTCAGTTTTATAATTCTCAGAGATATTTTTTACCGCGCTGGTTTCAATTCCTAAACTAGATATGCCAGTAATAACACCTAAAGTTGAATTTAATAAAGCAATAATTCCCATTCCGGCCGGACCTATAAAAACTGCAATTAATTTGGTTCGTATTACCGAAATTAAAATCGTTAAAAATTGAACTCCGCCAAAAAGCGAAGTTGTTTTTAGAATCTGTTGATATGAGTTTTTAGTATCAGACACAATCTAAAACTTATTTAAAGCATCAATAATAAAATCTACTTCTGAATCTTCCAAAACAGGACTTATAGGCAGGCTCAAAACTTCATTATGAATTTTATCCGTAATTGGAAAAGACAAATTATTCCAATCAGGAAATGCTTTTTGTTTGTGTGGAGGAACGGGATAATGAATAACTGTCTGAATATTATTCTGAGCTAAATAAGTCTGTAAATCTTCTCTGTTTGAACTTCGGATAACAAATAAATGAAAGACATGATTGTTAGAAAAATCCCAAACCGGAAGTATTATTTTGTCGTTTTTAATTTCTGCTAAATATCGTTTTGCAACAGCGCGGCGTTGATCATTATCAGCATTTAAATTCGGTAATTTCAGATTTAAAAAGGAAGCCTGAATCTCATCTAATCTTGAGTTTACACCAATATAATTGTTATAATATTTTTTCTCTGAACCATAATTTCGAAGTGAATAAAGTACTTTTGCTAATTCCGGGTCATTTGTGGTTACTGCGCCTCCATCACCTAATGCACCTAAATTTTTCCCGGGATAAAAACTATACGCGATTGCGCCTAAAGATTCTTCGACTTCGCTCAAAGAGTTATCATTGAAATCTCGAATTTTCAAATTATTGGAATTTTCAAAAGCACCATGCGATTGTGCGGCATCTTCAACAACGATAAGATTGTATTGATTTGCAATTTCCTTGATTTGTTCCATTTCAGCCAATTGTCCGTATAAATGAACCGCTAAAATAGCTTTAGTTTTTGGCGTGATTTTTTCAGAGATCAACTCTGGATTGATGTTGTAGGTTTCTAATTTTGGTTCAACCAAAACCGGAACTAAATCTGCTTCCAGAATGGATAAAATACTTGCGATATAAGTATTTGCAGGTACTATAACTTCATCACCTTTCTGAAGTTTGCCAAGCGCGATATATCCCTTAAAGATTAAAACCAAAGCATCAAAACCATTCCCCACTCCAATGCAGTATGAAGTATTGCAATAATTGGCGAAAGCCTTTTCAAACGTTTCCACTTCTTTTCCTAAGATATACCAGCCATTATGCAAAACTGATTTCAGTTTTTCCTGAAAAGCAGCTTCATAAAGTGCGTTTATTTTTTTTAAGTCCAGAAATAATATCATTTGATAGTAATTTTATAAAAATCCTGATTGTAAACCTTACAGCCCAGTTCTTCTTTTTGTTTCAAAAGTCCAGGATGATAGCCACTTTCGTTCTCTTCATTCACAATTCCCATATCAAAAAAACGCTTTCCTTTTCGTTTGTATTTTTCAATCAGATTAATGAATAAAAAATCAAGCGCTCTTACTTCTTCTCCTTTTTTTGAAGTCGCTCCATATTGTGATTTTACCACATTTTCGGTCTCAAAAACAGTAATTCCAGCAATAATTTTATCGTTTTGACAAACACAATATTGTCTGATGTTTTCTGGGAATTTCTTCTTTAAGAAAGCCATTTCTTCTTTGGTATGAACTGGCTTTGCATTAAATTTCTCCAATAATCTAGGTTCTAAAATTTCATCCCAAAAACGAGCAAAATCTTTTTCTTCAATTAAATCCAGATCCAGATCCTCAATCCTTCTGAAGTGCTTTAATTTACTTTTAGAAATCTGTAAAGATAATTCTAAATTAACAGCCAGATTCATTTCTTTTCTATCCAGAATTGCTCCTCTTTTAAACAAAAAGAAATCTATTTCGTTATTTCCTTCAGGAAAATAAAAACCCGGAATTGGTTTGTAATAAAAAGTTTCAATTGCATTTTCTTTCAAAAAAGATATAATCTCATCTAAAATTAATTCTACTTTTTCTGCTTTTAATTTACCCGAATAAACTAAACCACCATAAGTTAATCCTTGATGCGAATGTATTGTTTCTCCAACTTTGTTAGCTGGTAAGACGCTTATCAGTTTTTGATCTTCATAAACTAAAAGCGAAAAATCCTCAAAACGATCCTTATGATATTCCATAAAATCACGATGAAACAAAAATGTAGCATTTTTAGCCTGAGCAATAAACTCGTTCCATATTTTATAATCGCTTTGTTCGTATTTTTTAAGGGTATATTTTGTCAAAATTTCTGTTTTTTTCGGCACGAATTGCATTAATTTATACTAATTTTTATCGTGTAAATTAAAAAACAAATATGCGTATATTTTTTGAAGCCACGATGATTCGCCAAAATTTGTGCAATTCGTTGCAAAAGAAATCATTTATGCTCAAACGCCGGCAAATACCATTTGAATTTTACAGCCAATAACCGAACAGTGATAATGACAACGGATGTTACCAAATACAAAACGTCATCGTCTAAATTCAGCTTTTTCAGGATAAAAAACACTACTCCGCCAAAAATACAAATCGTAGCATATATTTCTCTTCTGAATATTGTTGGAATTTCGGTACACAGAATATCTCTCGTAACGCCGCCAAAACAAGCTGTCATAGTTCCTAAAGCAATACAAATAACAGGATGTAAACCAATTATGATTCCTTTTTCAAGACCTATTAAAGTAAAAACACCCAATCCGATTGTATCAAACAAAAACAGGGAAGTCCGCAATCGGTCAAACTTTTTTCTGAACAGAATTGCTAATCCAAAACCTAAAATAATTACATAAACATATTTCAGATCCTGCATCCAGCCTACCGGAGTTCTTCCTATTAAAACATCGCGAAGTGTTCCGCCACCAACGGCCGTAACAAAAGCGATGATAAAAACGCCAAAAGGGTCCAGTTTTTTATGCATTGCCATTAAAGCGCCCGACATCGCAAAAGCCATTGTACCGATAAGATCTAATAAATGAAACATTTTTATTTTTTTAAGTTCAAAGGTACAGCGGTTTTTTTAAGGTACAAAGCTCCAGAGATGCAAAAGCTCCTAGAGTAGATCGTAATTTAATTTACATTCTTTATTTCTTACCTTTTTATTTCTTCACATAAATAGGGCTCCTTTTCAATAAATACGAAATAGAGTCCATCCAGCTGTCTTTTATATTCAGGAAAGGTTTACGGGTTTGCGAGTAAATTTTGGTTCCGTTTTTATACATATCAAAATAAACCATATAGTTATAATAGGTTTGAGTACTGGCATTTGTTGTAGAAATATCGCTCGTTTTTACTTTTTTATTATTGTCGCTCACCTTTGCACTTCCGCTATTGTAAGTAGATGCTGTTGAACCTTCTGACAAAGTAAACGAAACTTTTGCAGCCACAATATTATCAACTCCCAGAATTTTTTGAAGATCCTCAATTGGAGTTTCATCTATGTTTTTATAATCGATTCCGGCTTTATGCAATAAACTGTTGGTAACTCTTAAATCCTGAACGGTTAACGGAAAAAGATTAGCAGATTTGTCCAATAATTTATTATAAAGATCATTTTGGGCAAACTTTGCCATTTCTTCAGAGCTTTCCATAGTGCCTGAATTTACATACGGAACCGGCAATACAGCAATCGTATTGGGTTTTATTGCTGCGGAAGTACTACTCTGGTTTGAATTATCTGAAGTAACGGTATTCGCAGAAACATCAAAGGTTTGTGAGCGGCCACTGGCAAAATCAATTCTTGCAATTTGTGATATGTCAAGTGAGATCTGCAATGTTTCTCCCGGTAAAGAATATTCTACCGTTTTATCAGACATTTTAGCAATTGTACATTCAATAATCTGATAATCTCTTTTAATTATTTTATCTAACTTTTTTCCGCCCTGAGCGAAAGAAAAAACAGAAACGAACAACATTAATATTACGGGAATAACTTTTTTAAAGTTCATAGTATCTAAATTAAATTTTCCTACTCTTTGGCTTTTCGGATTCGTCCTTTATAAAAATATGACTTTTAAATTTATAAAATTAAAAGCATATACAAAGCTACGAAATACTAAATTTACTCCCTTTTAAGAATGAATTTAATTACATATTCTGCGTATAGAAGTTGTAATCTTTTAAAATAACCCTTAAAAAATCATTGCTGTTGCCGGACTGGTTTTTGATTCCGGTAACACTTTCAATTTTAGCAACCAGTTTATAAATTACTTCATGATCATTTTTTGCCAGCGCATTTTGAAAAGTTTCTTTAATAATTCGCATATCATTATCAGAAAGTTTAATTACTAAAGGATAAGTAGGGACATATGCATCTCCTATTTCTTCCAGGATAGTATGACTGATATTAATTTTGTTTTTTAAGGTTATAACGGCTGTACCTGCTACCATATCTCCTAATCTTTGCCCTTTCTTACTGGAAACCACAGTCACTAAGGCTACTATTCCGTATAAAAGCGTAATATCTACCAGCCTAAAAAACCAGCGCATTAAATAATCACCAAAGCCGGCCTGATAACCGTCTATTTTAACGACTTTTATTTTGACTAATTTTTTACCAATAGTTTGTCCTTCAAAAATACTTTCCAGGGTGATAGAATAAATTATAAATGGAAAATAAAGTAATAAAAGAATAGAAAATTTTGACCAGCTGTCTAATGTTTGAAATAATTTATCGAAATTTAGCCAATAAAAAAATACAAGAGAAATTACTGTAACATAAGCAATTTTAATAGCCAAATCGATAAAATAAGATCCTATTCGTTCGCCTGCTGATGCGGCAATAAAATTTATTTTAACATTTTGTGTTGTATTTATAGATAATTCTGACATATTTTATATTTTAGCCTACAATGAGAGAAGTTGCCTTCATAAAACAAAATAAAGAAAAATGGCTTGAATTTGAGCTAGCTATTTTTGGTAAAGCTAAAAAAAATCCTGATGAGTTAGCAAATTTGTACATTCAAATGATGAATGACTTGTCGTATGCGCAAACCTATTACCCAAAAAGCAAGACCGTTATCTACTTAAATCATCTGGCTTCACAGATCTATCAAAAGATTTATAAAACAAAAAGAACTGAAAAAAATAAAGTAGTGGAATTTTTTACTACAGAAGTTCCTTTGCTGGTTTACGAATACAAAAGATATTTAATGTATGCCTTTATTTTATTTTTTGCGACGGTGGCAATGGGAGTAATTTCAGCTAGATATGATCCTAATTTTGTTCGTTTGATTTTAGGAGACGGTTACGTAAACATGACTTTAGAGAATATCAAAAAAGGGAATCCAATGGCCGTTTACGGTTCCGGAAGCAACTGGGGAAGTTTTATTGGCATTACCATGAACAACCTTTATGTGGGTGCAAGATGCTATATTTACGGTATATTTGGAGGTTTGGGAACTTTTTATATTTTCCTGCAAAACTCCTTAATGCTGGGATCTTTTCAGTACTTTTTTTACGAACAGGGTGTTTTCTGGAAAAGCGTTCGTGGTATCTGGATTCACGGCTCTATGGAAATTTTTGCTATTGTAATCGAAACTACGGCCGGATTTATATTAGGGGCTTCCATCCTTTTTCCTAAAACTTTTTCAAGAGTGAATTCCTTTAAAATAGGTTTTAAAAACAGCTTTAAAATTTTTCTGAGTACATTTCCTTTTACTATTAGCGCAGGATTTCTTGAAGGCTTTATAACCCGATATTCTATTGATATGCCCAACTGGTTAAGTAGTTTTATCATTTTATTTACATTAGGAATAATTTCATTTTATTATTTGGTTTATCCTTTTATCGTTCACAAAAAAGTACAACAATTATCAGCCAAATCGAATTAACTGAAACCAATAATGAATAGATTTCTTATCATTTTATATTTTCTTTTCTTCTCTGGTATCATGAATGCTCAGGATTCTTTGGCTACAGCCGAACCTCCAAAAGTAACTTCTGTAAAATATACCGAGAAAGATATCCAGGTCGACTCCAGTACTGTACAAGCAAAAAACTTTTCTAAAAATTTCAAAAAAAAATATACAGATCCGGACTTTGTTTACGAACGTAAAGCTCCCGAAAAATCTTTTTGGCAGCGTTTTTTAATATGGCTGGCAAGCCTGTTTAGAAATCTATTTCATTTTGAAAGTTCTCAAAGCTCACTTAATTTTGTTGCTCTTTTATTAAAAACATTAGCCGTTTTAATTATTGTTTTTGTGATTTATTTAATTGCAAAAGCCCTGATTAATAAAGAGGGACAATGGATTTTTGGAAAAAACTCAAATAAAAGAAACATCTATTATTCTGATATCGAAAAGAATATTCACCTACTGGATTTCGAAAAATTAATTAAAGAAAGCCTTCAAACCGGAGAAAGAAGAATTGTTATTCGTTATTATTACTTGTGGTTATTGAAGGTCATGGCGCAAAATCATTATATCGAATGGGACATCGAAAAAACAAATTCTGATTATTTATACGAACTTCAGAGACCCGCTCACAAAGAAGAATTTACCTACTTATCTTATTTATACAATTATATTTGGTACGGTGAATTCGAAATCGATGAAACCTCGTTTATAAAAGCCGAAAACCGATTTAAGAATGCTATAAAAACCTTTAGTAATGAGTAAAAGTATCAAAATTTACATTGCTGTTCTGGTTTTTATTTTAGCATTAATCTTACTATCAGATCACAATCAGCCAAAACCTATCGATTGGCGGCCAACCTATTCTGTCAATGACAAAATCCCTTACGGATTATATGTTTTTGATAAGGAAATCAATGCTTTTTTCAAACACCAAAAAGTAGAACGAATTTCTACCGTAACGCCCTATCAATTTTTAGATTCACAGTATAGTGAAGACTCTCTTGTAGAAAATTATAAAATAAAGGGCAATATCATAAGCATATCCGAAACAAACACAATTGATGACCAGTCGATTAAAGAGATCTTCTATTTTGTATCACACGGAAATAGTGCTTTTTTAAGCATGAAAACTTTTCCCCAATATTTACTGGATAGTTTAAAAATCGAAGTCAAATCTGATTTTCAATATGCCGGCAGCATTTTAGTCTGGACCACTAATAAAAAATTAAAAACAAAAAAATACAATTTTCCGCAACAGGTCGAAGATTATTTTTCTAAAATTGACACTTTAAACACTACTGTTTTAGGTTATCAGGGTACAAAAAATCAAAAACATATTAATTATATAAAAGTACCTTACAGAAACGGATATTTTTATTTACACACTCAGCCCGTTGCTTTTACCAACTTTAATATGCTAAAAGCAGATCATTATCAATATGTAGAAAGTGTGCTGTCGTATTTACCAAAAGGAGATGTATTTTGGTTTACAAAAGGCCAGAATGGGGAAAGTATTTCTGATTCGCCTTTGCGCTATATCCTAAGTCAGCCCGCCTTAAAATGGGCCTGGTATTTCTTTTTATTAGGAATGTTTATTTTTATTATTTTTAATGCCAAACGAAAACAGCGCATTGTTCCGATACTCAAACCATTACCCAATTTAACGGTTGAATTTACTAAAACAATTGGAAATTTATATTATCAGGAAGGTGATCATAATAATATAATAGATAAAAAAATCATCTACTTTTTAGAAAAAATCCGAACAGAATATTTAATTGATACCACCAGGCTTGATGATGTTTTTATTCAAAAATTGCATCATAAAACAGGAAAAAACCAGGCCGATATTCAAGAACTTGTATTTTTGATTAATGAACACAGAAATAGTTATCACGGAAGTCTCGAAGAGGATTTAATCCGAATTAATAATGCGATAGAAAAGATTTTACATTAGATAAGAATATTTACCAAACATTTAAATGATTTACACAGAGTAAGTTTTAATTAAAAAATCCTTTTAATCCTTTTATCCCGATAGCTATCGGAAAGGTCAAATAATAATTCATTCAAAAGAAAACATACCAATATGGACGATATTAATACACCAGAAACCGAAATCACAAATGAAAACGTGAATTTTGAAACCAGAATAAATTTAGCACCGCTTTTAGATCACGTTAATAGCATAAAAAAGGAACTTGAAACGGTGATTGTGGGACAACATAAAATGATCGATCAGCTTTTAGTAGCAATTTTATCAAATGGTCACGTTTTGCTTGAAGGTGTTCCCGGAGTTGCCAAGACCATTACAGCAAAATTATTATCTAAAACGTTAAACATTGGCTTTAGCCGAATTCAGTTTACTCCGGATTTAATGCCGTCTGATATTTTAGGAACGTCTATTTTTAATCTTAAAAACTCTGAATTTGAGTTTAAAAAAGGTCCTATCTTCTCTAATTTAATTTTAATAGATGAGATCAACCGTGCTCCTGCCAAAACACAAGCCGCGCTTTTTGAGGTTATGGAAGAACGTCAGATCACTATTGATGGTTCGGCATTTAAACTTGAAACGCCGTTTCTGGTTATTGCAACACAAAACCCAATTGAGCAGGAAGGAACCTATCGTTTGCCGGAAGCACAATTAGACCGTTTTTTATTCAAGATTACAATTGATTATCCAAAATTAAACGAAGAAATCCTAATCATTCAAAGAGAGCATTTATTGCAGGATCATGGAAAATTAGAAGCAATCAAAATCATACTTTCTGCTGCAGAAATAAAAGAATACCAGGCTTTAGTAAAACAAATCAGGGTAGAACAAAATTTACTGGAATACATTGCAAGAATTGTAGTGAATACACGTGAAAATGCCTTTTTATATCTGGGAGCTTCACCTCGTGCCTCAATCGCAATTCTAAATGCTGCCAAAGGTTTCGCAGCTATTCGCGGACGCGATTTTGTTACGCCTGAAGATATTAAGGAAGCTGCTGTTCCGGTTTTACAACATCGTGTTATTGTAGCACCCGAGCGTGAAATGGAAGGAATTACAAGTTCAGAAATTATAAAACAAATTATAGAAACGGTAGAGATTCCGAGATAGTGTTCAGTCGAAGTGGCAGTTTTCAGTTGTTATATTCAAAATATAAACCTTTTTAAATGAAATTTTCTAAATTACTTTTTTTGTCACTTATATTTATTTCATCGGTAAGTTTTAAACCTATTGAAGTTAAATCTTTGAAAAATAAAAATTCGTCCTTTTATTTTGCAAATGATAAGCAGCAACTCGAAACATTAATCCGAAAAACGTATGAATGGATCGAAACTAAAACTTCATTAAGTGATTTTAATCCGATAGAAAACAAAAAAGGAACCCAATACGTTGGAGTAGATATAAAAGCGCACAATAAAAAATTGAGTGATCTGAAAAAGACTAATTTTTTCGCTGAACAATTTTTAGATAATTACAATAGAATTGGGCTAAAAATTGACACTAATTTAAAAAGCAAAAAAATGGAATGGCTTGTTGGGGATATGCCTCCGTTTGGCGGAGATGCAAATCCTTGGTGCAATTGCCAGGATTATCCGGATGAATATTGGAAAACATTGACAATCAATAATCTTAAAATTGATAAAAACAATGCAACTTTTAACTGGACATGGTCCTCAAAAGGTGATTTTAATTATAAAGTTAAGGCTATCAAAGAAAATGGAATCTGGAAAATAGCCTATTTAGAAGGTTTTGACTTTGATACTTATACCCGATTCTAAAATTGAACATAACTTTAAAACTGTAAATATAAAAACGTGAAATTCATAAAAAGCCTTTACCTCAATAACTTCTTCTTCTATGTGCTTTTAGGCATCATCGGATTGTTTGTTTGTGCTTTTATTTTTCCGAATTTATACAACGCCGTTTGGTTTGTTGTTTTGGTTTTGGTTACTTTTTCAGGACTTGATATTTTAATTTTATACACAACCAAAACAGGAATCGAAGCAGAAAGAATAACCGCTGAGAAGCTTTCAAACGGCGATTTAAATCCTGTAACAATCAGCGTAAAAAATCATTATACTTTTAAAATTTCGGTTAAAATCATTGACGAAATTCCGTTCCAGTTTCAGGTACGTGATTTCAAAATTATAAAAACAATTAAAGCTTCTGAACAAAAAGAAATTGGGTATGATTTACGACCAACAGAACGAGGTGAATATTATTTCGGATATCTGAATGTCTACGTTTCTTCACCCTTAAAACTAATTTCGAGAAGATTTTCTTTTGATAAAGATAAAATGGTACCCACATATCCGTCTTATATTCAGTTAAGAAAATACGATTTATTGGCTTTTTCAAACAATTTGTACCAATACGGAATCAAAAAAATCCGCCGAATTGGTCACACGATGGAGTTCGAACAAATTAAAGAATATGTGCAGGGCGATGATCTCAGAACCTTAAACTGGAAAGCCACAGCAAAGAAAAATGCCTTGATGGTCAACCAGTTTCAGGACGAAAAATCACAATCGGTTTATTTGGCAATTGATAAAGGACGTGTCATGCAAATGCCTTTTGAAGGACTGAGTTTATTAGATTATGCCATTAATTCGACTTTGGTTTTAGCAAATGTCATTCTTAAAAAACAAGATAAAGCCGGAATTTTTGCTTTCTCCAAAAAAGTAGAAAACAGGGTTTATGCAGAGAAAAGATCTTCGCAAATGCAAAAAATCCTCGAAACGCTTTACAATATCAAAACCGATTTTTTCGAAAGTGATTATAGCCGGTTATATGTAGATATTAAGAAAAATATCAACCAGAGGAGTCTCATTATCTTGTATACTAATTTTGAAACCATGGACGGTTTAAATCGCCAGTTACCTTATTTAAAAGGAATTGCAAAAAACCATTTATTAGTTGTCGTTTTCTTTAGTAATACAGAACTGAATGCCATCATCAACAAAAAAACAGATACAATCCAGGAAGTGTATGATAAAGTAATTGCCGAAAAATTCATGTTCGAAAAACGCTTAATCACAAATGAATTGAAGAAATACGGAATACATTCAGTATTAACACAACCCGAAAACCTGACTCTGGATGCAATTAATAAATATTTAGAAATTAAAGCAAGAGGGATTTTGTAGTTTCTGTGAAATGTTTTTTTGTGAAAAGCAAAATGAAAAGTAGATTATAAAAGACCATTTTATATTTGTTTGTTTTAATACTAGACTCTCTCTCTTTAGAAATATTATTAAAACATCAAGTTCTTTATATAAATTAAGATTAGTCAAAAAATCTTTGAACCTTTGTTTCTTTCAACCTTTGTAAATCCAAAAAAAAATGAAAAAACTAATCGCGCTTATATTCGTTTTTACAAGCTTTTTGTCTCATGCACAAAAAACGGAAAACATCATCATTATCACCACCGACGGCTTTAGATGGCAGGAAGTCTTTAAAGGAATGGATCCTGCAATTGCCAGTGATAAAAAATTCAATCAGGGAGACAGTACCTATATTTACAAAAAATATGCAGGTGCTGATTTTGCAGCATCACGCAAAAAAATCATGCCTTTTTTATGGTCGGAAATAGTTTCCAAAGGTCAGATTTATGGAAATCGTGATTTGGGCAATAAAGTGGATGTTTCGAACCCATACTGGTTTAGTTATCCCGGATATAGTGAGATCATGACCGGAAATGTTGATGTTGCTGTTAATTCTAATAGTTATAAAGCAAACCCAAATGTGAATGTTTTGGAATTTTTAAACCAACAATCCAAACTAAAAGGAAAAGTTGCCGCATTTGGCGCATGGGATGCTTTTGATAGAATTTTAAACGAGCAAAGAAGTGGTTTTCCTGTAGTTTCCGCCTTTGATAATGTGGGAGGAAATAAACCAACAGCAACTCAAAAATTATTAAACGAAATGCGTGATAATTCGTTTAAACCCTTTCATGAAGATGAATGCCTGGACGTTTTTACACATTATCAGGCTTTGGATGAATTAAAAACCAGGAAACCAAAAGTACTTTATATCGCCTACGGAGAAACAGACGAATGGGCACATTCCGGACATTACAGATCGTATCTTGATGCTGCAAACCAGGTAGACAAATGGATTAAGGAAATCTGGGATTTTGTACAAAGTGATCCGCAATACAAAAACAAAACTACTCTGTTAATTACCGTAGATCATGGCCGCGGAGATAAAACAAAGGCACAATGGACAGATCATGGCGCCGATGTTCCGGGAGCATCACAAATTTGGTTCGCCGCAATAGGACCGGAAATTGCACCAAAAGGCGAAATCAAAACGGAATCACAATTGTATCAAAAACAAATCGCACAGACTATTGCAAAAGTAATGGGATATACATTTGCAACATCGCATCCTGTTGCAGAAGAAATTTCGGAAGTGTTTAAGAAATAGTTTTTTTGCCACGAATTTCACGAATTTTCGCTAATTTTTATTTGTACTCTTTTTAGAAAAATCTTTATGAGAAAAATTTAGCCACAGATTAAAGGATTAAAATGATTGAAAAATCGCTGTAAATCATTTTAATCTGTGGCAAAAAAATAATTCGAGAAAATTCGTGAAATTCGTGGCAACCTTTTTTACTCTAAACTTTGTACCTCTGAACCTTTGCAACTTTTAAAAAAAATCTAAGTACCTTAGCGCCTCAGAACCTTAGTACCTTTTAAAAAAAATGAAACAAATTACTTCAATACAAAATCCGTTTATAAAATCGCTCGTTTTACTACAGGAAAAGGCAAAAGCCAGAAAACAAACCGGAACATTTTTGATTGAAGGATTACGCGAAATTTCATTAGCTATAAAAGGCGGTTACGAGATAGAAACCGTTCTGTTTTTACCGGAACTGGTTACTGAAAGTCAGATTAATAAATTGGTTAACACACCCGTTTCATTAATTGAAATCAATAAAGAAGTCTACCAAAAACTAGCGTATCGCGATACAACCGAAGGTATTCTGGCCATAGCCAAAACCAAATCGATGCTTTTATCTGATTTAAAATTATCTGAGAATCCGTTGATTATTGTAGCCGAAGCGCCTGAAAAACCGGGAAATATCGGTGCCCTTTTACGTACTGCAGATGCTGCAAATTTAGACGCCGTTTTGATTGCAAACCCAAAAAGCGATTTATACAACCCAAATATTGTTCGTTCAAGTGTTGGATGTTTGTTTACCAACCAAATTGCAACAGGAACAACTGCTGAAATTATTGCTTTCCTGAAAGAAAAAAAAATTGATTTTTATTGCGCTACTTTACAAAATTCAACATCCTACCACACACAGGATTTTACGACTCCAACAGCTTTGGTCATGGGTACAGAAGCAACAGGATTAACACAAGACTGGCGTGATGCTGCAACCCAGAATATTATAATTCCGATGCAGGGCGAAATCGACAGTATGAATGTTTCAGTAGCGGCGGCAATTTTAATTTTTGAAGCCAAACGTCAAAGAGGATTTAATTAATTATAAATTTAGAATTATGAATTATAAGTTACTTCTACTATTATTTCTTTTAGGTCTTACCGCTTCTGCTCAAATTTCGAATCAGGAAGTAGATGAACTGGTAAACAGAACCATCAAAGCTTTTGATGTTCCCGGAATTGCCGTTGCCATTGTCAAGGACGGAAAAGTAGTTCTCGCAAAAGGTTATGGAGTAAAATCAGTCATAACGCAACAAAAAGTCGACGCCAATACCCTTTTCGGAATTGCTTCAAACAGTAAAGCTTTTACAACTGCGGCACTTGCCATGCTGGTCGATGAAGGCAAAATAAAATGGGACGATAAAGTCGTTACCTATCTTCCGGATTTTAAGATGTATGATGATTTTGTAACGCGTGAATTCACAATTCGCGATCTGTTAACACACAGAAGCGGCCTCGGACTTGGTGCCGGAGATTTGATGATCTGGCCTGACGGAAGTGATTTTAAAGCACAGGATATTATTCATAATTTAAGATATTTAAAACCCGTTTCAAGCTTTAGAACCAAATACGATTATGACAATTTGATGTACATAATTGCAGGTGAAATTGTTCACGTAGTAAGCGGAAAAACCTGGGCTGATTTTGTGGAAGACCGCATTATGAAACCTCTGGAAATGAACAATAGTGTGGCTTCTGTAAAACGTTTAAAAGATACTACAAACGTCATCACGCCACATGTTCCTGTAGGTGGAAAACTGAAAACCATAAAAAGATACGAAAATCAGCTTTTTGACGGAGCAGCCGGAATTTATTCGAGCGTAAATGATTTGAGCAAATGGGCTATTTTGCAAATCAATAACGGAAAATACGGAGACAACAAACAATTATTTTCTGAGAAAGAACACGACGAAATGTGGCAATTACAAACCATTATTTCATCAAAAACAAGACCTCCATACAATACTCATTTTTCAGGATATGGTTTAGGATGGTTTTTAAGCGATGTAAAAGGATACAAACAAGTTTCGCATACCGGTGGTTTAGAAGGAAATGTGACACAAACCACTTTAATTCCGGAAATAGGTTTGGGAATCATTGTTCTGACCAATCAACAATCCGGAGCTGCTTTTAGTGCCATTACCAACACGATAAAAGACAGCTATTTAGGCATTAAACCAGATGATTATGTAACTACATACAGCAATCGGGTGAAAGCCAGCGAAGAATCAGCAGACAAAGTAACTGATGAAGTTTGGGCAACTATTGCCAAAAACAAAAAAGACAAAGTAAAAACCGATTTTTCTAAAATTACAGGAACTTACAAAGACAATTGGTTTGGAGAAATTACCATAACGGAGAAAAAAGGAAGAGCCTATTTCGCTTCAAAACGTTCTCCTCAGCTTGCCGGTGAAGTCTTTTTCTATAAAGATGGAAACTATGTTGTAAAATGGAACAATGCTTTTTTCCATGCTGATGCACATCTGCTTTTCAAATATGACAAAAGCGGAAAAGTCATTAACTTAAAAATGCTCCCAATCTCTGAATTGACTGATTTTAGTTATGATTTTCAGGATCTGGATTTTTCGAAAGAATAATTTATTGTTTCAGGTTTCAAGTTTCAGGTTTTGTGAGCAGTTCTAGTCTCAGTTTTACCTCAATCTTCATACCTGTTTCTATGATAAAATCATTTTTTTAAGGAGCTAATCCCGCTATACGTTGCAATCTTTTGTGCCGAACCCCGGCACAAAAGGATTTCCACTACTATCGGGGCTAGGGCTATAGTTTTCATAACAATATTTTCGCTTAATTGTCATCCTGACGGAGGAAGGATCGCACAAGTGGCTTGACAACTATTGAGGAATAACTGTCGGAATTTCTAGTGTGATCCTTCCTCCGTCAGGATGACAAGATTGTGTTGGAAGCTGAGACTGAAAACTGTTGGCTCGCGAGAGGGATAGAAGCAAGCTACAGAAGTAGCGCGGATAGCCCGACAGCATGCCGATAAGAGGGCGCATAAGCGTACAGGAATTTTGCCCTCTTATCGGCATGGTGGCTCGCCCAAAGTATATAGACACCAATTTACAGAACTGAAAAACGAAACGAAAAAAAACTGAAATATCTTCTAAAAAATCTAAAATCAGAAATCTAAAATCAACCCTCCATTCCCTTGCGTATGTTCAAACTTATTGCTATTTTTAGTACTTGAACCATGCCGTTATGATAGAAATAGATATTGAAAAAGAAAACAAAGCGATTGCGCAGGAATACAAGGAATTACTTCGAATCAGTTATCAGACTTTAAGCCCAACCGACAAAAAACTGATCCGTAAAGCATTTGATGTCGCTGTAGACGCACATAAAGAACAAAGACGTAAATCTGGCGAAGCGTATATATTTCATCCTATAGCAGTTGCAAAAATTGTGGCTTCTGAAATTGGTTTGGGAGCGACCTCTATTGCTGCGGCCTTATTGCACGATGTTGTCGAAGATACCCCAATAACTGTTGAGGATATTGAGCGATTATTCAATCCTAAAGTAGCACAATTAGTTGAAGGCTTGACGAAAATTTCGTTGGTTCAAAAAGATCTGAATGCTTCTATGCAGGCAGAAAATTTCAGAAAAATGATCCTGACACTGAACGATGATGTTCGTGTAATCTTAATAAAACTAGCGGATCGTTTGCACAACATGCAAACAATGGATTCGATGGCAGAATACAAACAAACCAAAATTGCCTCAGAAACACTTTATATTTATGCCCCTCTCGCCCACCGTTTAGGGCTTTATAATATTAAAACCAAACTTGAAGATTTAGGATTAAAATATACTGAACCTGCTGTTTACAATGATATTGTAAGCAAAATTAGAGAGACCAAAGAAGAACAGGATGCTTATATCAAAGATATTTCGGATGTTTTAAAAAAATCTTTAGATAATGAAGGCATTGATTATATCATAAAAGGCCGTCCGAAATCTATTTATTCGATTCGTCGAAAAATGCGTGCCCAAAATGTGAGTTTCGATGAAGTGTACGACAAATTTGCCTTAAGAATTGTTTACAAATCAGATCCACATGATGAAAAATTTGTGGCGTGGAAAATCTATTCTATTGTAACAGATCATTACAGACCAAGCCCGAGTCGTTTGCGTGACTGGATTTCTTCTCCAAAATCAACCGGTTACGAAGCATTGCACATTACCGTTATGGGTCCAAAAGGCCGTTGGGTCGAAGTGCAGGTTCGAAGCGAACGTATGGATGAAATCGCTGAAAAAGGCTATGCAGCACATTACAAATACAAAAACGGCGCAACCGAAGAAAGCGGACTTGACGTTTGGCTGAATTTACTTCGCGAAGCACTGGAAAATCAGGAAACCAATGCAGTTGATTTTGTCGAAGATTTTAAAATGAATTTATATTCAAAAGAAATCTTTGTTTTTACGCCAAAAGGAGAAATCAAGTCGCTGCCAAAAGGTGCTACTTCCTTGGATTTTGCCTTTAGTATACACTCCGAAATCGGAATTAAAACCAGAGGAACCCGTGTCAACGGACGTTTGGTTCCGTTAAATCACGAATTAAAAAGTGGTGATCAGGTTGAAGTTATTACCTCTGCGAATCAAAAACCAACAGTAAACTGGTTAGAATATGTAACCACTTCCAGAGCCAAAAATAAAATCAAAAACGTTCTTAACGAGAACACCAAAAAAATTGCCGAAGAAGGAAAAGAATTGCTTACGCGAAAACTAAAGCACCTAAAAATCACTATCAACGAACAAGTTATCAATGAGTTGGTTAACTTCTTTAAACTAAAAACCAGTTTAGATTTATTTTACAGAGTAGGTATTGGCGCAATCGAGAATCAACAATTAAAAGATTATGCGGCACAAAAAAGCAATACGTTTATCAATTTCTTTAAAAATAAAATTAAACGAAATAAAGACAATACCGCTGCCGAGGATATTCATAAACCCGTTATCAGCAGTAATTATGACATGCTCGTTTTCGGCACTGAACATGATAAACTAGATTACAAACTTTCGCCTTGTTGTAACCCAATTCCGGGAGATGATGTATTTGGATTTGTAACGATAAACGAAGGGATTAAAGTTCATAAAAAAGATTGTCCGAACGCAATTGGCATGCAGTCTAATTATGCTTATCGCATTATGAGTGCCAAATGGATCGATTCATCACAAGAAGAATTTAAAGCCATTATCAATATTACCGGAATGGATGTTTTAGGACTTACGAATCAATTAACAAGAGTAATTTCGAATAACATGAGCGTCAATATTCAGAGTATTTCTCTAAGTACAGATGCCGGAATTTTTCATGGCCAGATTGCCGTAATTGTACAAAACAATACTATTTTGAAAAAAATGATCAATGCCATTAAAAAAATTGACGGTGTTGATAAAGTAACCAGAGAATACAGAACCTAACTTTTTAACCTATCTATAAGGGTTTTTATAACTAAACTTTAAACCCGAAATTTTTATTCATTAAAAATAAAAAATTATCTTTGCCGGATATGACACTCATTTCAACTGACAACACTAAGAATCAAGAAATTGTAAAAAATGTTTTTACAATGTATCTTGAGCAAAAAGGGCATCGCAAAACTCCTGAGCGTTATGCTATACTTCAGGAAATTTACGATAGCGAAGAGCATTTTGACATAGAAAACTTATATATCAAAATGAAAAACAAGAACTACCGTGTAAGTAGGGCTACATTATACAACACGATCGAGTTATTGTTAGACTGCGCTTTGGTTAGAAAACATCAATTTGGGCAAAATCAGGCTTACTACGAAAAATCATATTTTGATAAACAGCATGATCATATTATCATGACTGATTCTGGTGAAGTAATCGAATTTTGCGATCCAAGAATTCAAACCATCAAAAAAACAATCGAAGAAATATTTGATATCGAAATCACGAATCATTCATTGTATTTCTACGGAAACAAAAAGCAAAAACAATAGTCCGGAAACGCATTATTTAAAAAAATAAAAAAAAAGAAAATTAACTACATTAATCAGTAGGGCAACTTAGATTGCCTCAACGCAAATTAAACACAGAATGACCGTAGATTTATTACTAGGATTACAATGGGGAGATGAAGGTAAAGGGAAAATTGTTGACGTTCTTACCTCTAATTATGATATTATTGCACGTTTTCAGGGAGGACCAAACGCAGGACATACATTAGAATTTGACGGAATCAAACATGTTCTCAGAACCATTCCTTCTGGAATTTTTCATAAAAAATCAATAAACATCATTGGAAATGGTGTTGTAATAGATCCGGTAGTTTTTCAAAAAGAAATTGAAGGTTTAGCTAAATTTAACCTTGATATCAAAAGCAAATTGATTATTTCAAGAAAAGCACATCTAATCTTACCGACGCACCGTTTACTTGATGCAGCTTCTGAAGCATCTAAAGGAAAAGCTAAAATTGGTTCTACCCTTAAAGGAATTGGTCCAACTTATATGGACAAAACCGGAAGAAACGGATTACGTGTTGGAGATATCGAATTAGAAGATTTTAAAGAACGTTACAGAGCATTAGCTGACAAGCATGAAGCAATGATTGCTTTTTATGACGTAGCGATTCAATATAATTTAGCGGAACTTGAAAAAGAGTTTTTTGAAGCTATTGAAGAATTAAAAAAATTAGATTTTATTGACAGTGAAGAATATATCTATCAGGCTCAAAAAGCAGGTAAATCTATTTTATGCGAAGGAGCTCAGGGTTCTTTATTAGATGTTGATTTTGGAACTTATCCATTCGTAACTTCATCAAATACAACTGCTGCCGGAGCTTGTACAGGTTTAGGAATTGCTCCTAACAAAATCAAAGAAGTTTACGGAATTTTTAAAGCTTATGTTACACGTGTTGGTAGCGGCCCATTCCCTACTGAACTTTTTGACGAAGTTGGTGCTACAATGGCAAGAGTAGGAAACGAATTTGGGTCTGTTACAGGAAGACAAAGACGTTGTGGATGGCTAGACTTAGTAGCTTTAAAATATGCTGTTCAGGTAAATGGAGTTACTCAGTTAATGATGATGAAAGGCGATGTTCTTTCAGGATTCGAAACTTTGAAAGTTTGTACAGAATACAACTATAAAGGACAAAACATTTCTCACTTTCCTTATAACATCGAGCCGGAAAATGTGACTCCAATTTATAAAGAATTTAAAGGATGGAAAGCAGATTTAACGGGATTGACCACTTACGATCAATTACCAATTGAGCTAAAAGAATATATTGAGTTTATTGAAGCAGAAGTTGGAGTGCCAATTAAGATCGTATCTGTTGGACCAGACAGAAAACAAACAATAACAAAATAATACATCTAAACGCTCTGATAACCAGAGCGTTTTTTTATATCAAGATTTCTAATTATGAAAAATCCAGAAATTAAAGTTACCGAAACAAAGTTATTATCAGACAATTGGTATATATTAAACAAAGTAACTTTTGATTACCAAAAGAAAGATGGCAAAGTAGAATCTCATATTCGTGAAGTATATGACCGAGGCAACGGAGCTGCAATCTTATTATATAATTCATCCAAAAAAACAGTAATACTCACCAGACAGTTTCGTTTGCCAACTTATCTTAACGGGAACAAAACCGGAATGATGATCGAGGTTTGTGCAGGACTTCTGGATCAGGACAATGCAGAACAAGCTGTCATTCGCGAAACTGAAGAAGAAACAGGTTATAGATTGAAAAAAGTTCAAAAAGTAATTGAAACCTATATGTCCCCAGGTTCCGTTACAGAAATTTTATACCTTTTTGTTGGAGAATACGACGAAACCATGAAAGTAAATGATGGCGGAGGATTGGATGCTGAACAAGAAAACATCGAAGTTCTCGAATATACTTTTGAAGAAGCCTATGCCATGATTGAATCAGGAGAAATCACAGATGCTAAAACCATTTTATTATTGCAGCATGCTAAAATAAAAGAATTGATTTAACTATTTTTGATAGATAAAACCTACTCTTCAAATGAAGACACTTATTTTTATCATGACCTTATTTCTTTCTTTTCAGATACATTCTCAAAGAAATAATGAAACTTTACAATCTAAAGAATTTGATTTAGCAAATCACTATTTAAAAAAATCAGATGCTAAAATTGCCATGAATTATTTTTATAGTTCAGGCAGATGCAACTCAAAAACAAAAATGGGTGAACTTGCAATCAAAAAAGCAGATTCTCTAAAAATAGTAGTTAAAAAAGAGTTTATCAACGAACTAATCGGTAACTGGAAAATGTTCGACGATGTGCCATCCTGGGTTATGAGAGATGCCAACAGTGTTAGCCAAATGATAAAAATAAGTCCCGAAGAGATTCAATTTTATGAGTTGAAAAGAAATGCCAAAAATTGGGAACTCACCAAAACAGAAAAAATAATTTATGACGATTTGTTATCCAATGAATCTTCTTATTCGGATATAGTATATTCTGATAATACCATCTGGAACTTTTACAGGGATGAAAACACAGGCTATTTGAATTTAACTCACACCGGAGAAAAAACACCAACAGGCAGAACTGAAATATTTTGCGGAACAACCAGAAAAACTTATTTTAAATTGCAATAAAATTAAAAATCTGATTTAGATTTTTTGACTATTTTTAGGTGCACAAAAACACCTTTACATGATCAGATTTAAAATTGCATTTTTTCTAATTTTCCCCTTTCTGCTGTTTTCTCAAAATGAAAAATTTCCGGTCGAAAAATTAAAACAGGATCTGACTACTTTTAGAGAAATTAGAGAAAAAGCAAACTCCGGTGTTTATAAATACCGAACCAAGAAACAAATTGATAGTATTTATTCTTGGGCTTTTTCACAAATAAACAAACCCAAAACACTAATAGACTTTTACAAAGTAATTTTAAAAATTACTGATTTTGAAGGCAGTGTACATAATGATACTACTCTTCCTGATGAATTTCTGAGTAAATTTTCATCAGGAAATGTATTTTTTCCATATCCTGTAAAACTTATCGAAGACAAATTAGTAATCAATTTTCAAAACGCTGAAATGCCGGTAGGTTCCCAAATTCACAGCATTAACAAAATTAAAACCAATAAAATAATAAAGGATTTCTATAAATATTATACCACTGATGGCTATAATATTTCCGGAAAATCTATTGGATTAACCGGCCCGTTTGCAAAGTATTTCGAAATGGAATATGGTCCTCAAAATACTTTTTTGGTAGAATATTCTCTTCCTAATACATCTCAGAAATTAACTAAAAAAATTACTGCCGTGTCTAATGACGTTCGGAAAGAAAATTTTAAAAATCGTTTTTCACTTCCCACAGATAGTTTGCAATTTAACAAAGCTAAAAACAAATACTCCTTTAAGCTTATTTCTCAAAACACGGCCATGCTTTCTGTTCATACCTTTTCAATTGGTAAAAATGCAAAAGCTAAAGAGCATCTGGTTTATAAAAAATATCTGGACAGCTGTTTTCAATATCTTGGTAAAAACAACCAAATAAAAAACTTAATCGTAGATATCAGAAATAATGGTGGCGGAAGTGACCCAAACGACATTCTAACTTTTTCGTATCTCACACAAAAGCCATATCGGGAAAATGCTTCTGCTTATGTTAGCTTTCAGGAAATTCCGTTTTCAAATTATTTTGTTTATGACGAAAAGGAACCACAAAAACAGCTGGAAGAAAAGAATGACTTTGAAGCTGATTTAAAAGAAGAATTTCCGAAGTTAGAAAACAATAAATATCCTCAAATCGAAAAATTCAATACTTTATTACAACCTGATGTAAACAATTTTAAAGGGCAAATCTATTTGTTAATCAGCCCTAGAATTGCATCTGCAGGATCACTTTTTGGTTCACTAGTTGCAGGAAACACAAGTGCCATCACAATTGGGGAAGAAACAATGGGAGGATATTTTGGTCATAATGGCCATACTCCTGTCGAATACGAATTACCTAACACCAAAATAAAAACAAAATTTTCTATTGTAAATTTAGAGCAGGATGTTCCTAAAAAAGCCAATCAGATTTTTGGCCGGGGTATAATTCCGGACTTTGAAGTTAAACAGACTTTTGATGATTTTATGCAAAATAAGGATACACAGCTTGCATATACTTTGAAATTAATTGATGCAAAGTAAATGAAAGTATCTAAAAATCGTAGAAATTTTACACGAATAATAGTCATCCTTTTTGTAATAGTTAATATTATTGCATTTATTCATGCTTATAAATTCACACATTTTGCAGAAAATGGATCTATCAAAACTAAAAGCCCAGAAAAACTATCTTCATTTGAAAAAGTAAAAACCTTAATTTTTGGGGTTAATAATCCTAAACCAAAAAACACAAAGTTTCCGCCTCAAAAGTATGAAACCATAACATTAAAAAGCAACAAGGAAATTGAATGTTGGCTAATTAAAACTGAAAACTCAAAAGGAACTATTATTCTGTTTCATGGTTATGGTGCCGAAAAATCTTCAATGATCGATAAATCAAATGAGTTTACAAAACTTGGTTTTAGCACTATGCTCGTTGATTTTATGGGAAGTGGTAATTCAGAAGGAAATCAAACTACAATTGGTTACAAAGAAGCTCAGGAAGTAAATACAGTGTTTGATTATTTAACCCAATCAGGAGAAAAAAATATCTACTTATTTGGTACTTCAATGGGCGCCGTAGCAATCATGAAATGCATTAACGACAATAAAATCAAACCTAAAGGAATTATCATTGAATGTCCATTTGGATCTATGTATGAAACAGTTTGTGCCAGATTTAAAAAAATGAATGCACCCACTTTTCCAATGGCTGGAATTTTAGTTTTTTGGGGCGGAATAGAAAACGGGTTTTGGGGATTTAACCACAATCCTACAGCATACGCAAAAAATATAAATTGTCCCACTTTATTGCTTTATGGAGAAAAAGACAAAAGTGTAAGCCGAAAGGAAATTGATGAGATTTATACCAATTTAAATGGGCTAAAAAAACTTCACATTTATAAAAATACAGGACACGAAAACTACTTAATAAAAAACAAAGTAGAATGGACTAAGAATGTTTCTGATTTTCTAACTAGCATTAAATAAAAAATTAATCTTGGGCACTTCTAAAAACAAAATCAATATATGGCAAGAATTTGCAAAAGAAACCAACGGAACTTTTGCAGAAGGTTATTCCTGGCGATCAGACTCAACCACAATTGAATACAAAAACTGGATAATTATTTTTGATAATTACAGATTGTGGTCGGGAAAAAACAGTACTTTCCTGACGCGGGTTGTTGCACCGATTGCGGTAAAAGAGAATTTTAAATTTGAAATTTACAATGAAGGGTTTATTCGTAAAATAGAAAAACTATTTGGAGCACAAGATATCCAAATTGGTTATCCTGAATTTGACAAAGCATTTAACATCAAAAGTAATAGTGAGTTTAAAACAAAAACATTATTACGTAATAAAGAGATCAGAAACAGTATTGCATTACAGAAGGAAGTAAATATCCAGATTTGTGATCAGAAAGGAATTTGGGAACAAAAACTTCCGGAAAATGAATTTGAATTATCCTATTATATGGATGGGCAAGTTGATAATCTGAAAACATTAAATTCGCTGCTTGAACTCTTTAAACTTTTATTAGATGAAATGTTTGAATTGAAATTTATCGTGTAAATGAAAATCAAACAAACAATTCTAAAAATTGTGTAAGCCATTTTCACGATGATTAAAATAACTTTACAATAATAAAAAACCAGTTTATGAAAAAGTTATATTACACATCCAATATCCTTCTTTTGCTAGTATTAGTTTTATTAGGTTCATGCAAAAAAAATGAGTCAACTGAAACCAAAGAAAAATCAAAAGCAAAAAAAACAATTGAACATACAAAGCCAAAATCGGTTTCCTATCACTTTGAGAAAACGAAAGAATGGCTAAAAATAAATGAATCTGACAGCAGCAAATTACGCATTGTGTATGCTCTAAACAGAACTGACAGAGCAAATTTTGCTAAATTAGATTCGGTTGTAATTCCTGAAGATTTTAGCGGAGATATAGTGTATTACCTTCCGTTTCCAACACATGTAGCAGCTTTAGATGAAGTTTCTAAAGTAATTATATTCTCTTACCCTGCTCAGGCTTTTGCGGCATACGAAAATGGCGAATTAGTTCTTACAGGTCCAACCAATATGGGAAGAAAAAAAGATCAAACTCCAACCGGATTATTTTTCACCAATTGGAAAGCCGAAAAAACAACCAGTACTTTTAATGACGAATGGGATTTAAAATGGAATTTTAATATCGAAAATAAATTAGGTGTTGGTTTTCATGAATATGCATTGCCCGGATATCCAGCATCGCATTCTTGTTTAAGACTACAAGAAGGTGATGCCAAATTCCTTTATAAATGGGCCGATGAATGGATTTTAAAAGATAAAGAAAATGTAAAAGTAAAAGGAACTCCGGTAATTGTTTTTGGAAGTTATCCTTTTGGAGAACCAAAACCATGGTTTGCATTAGTAAAAGATCCAAAAGCATTGGATATCTCTGAAGCTGAAATAGAAACCCAAACCAAACCTTTCATCCAGAAAATTTTAGAAAATCAAAAACTGAGAGAAGCAGAGCAAACCGCTACTCCTTAAAAAATATTGTTATCCAAAGAAGAAACTGCTAATATAATTTTGACGAATTGATATTGGCAGTTTTTTTTATGCTTTTAAGGTTATATGCCACGAAGGCACTAAGACACAATTTTTTTTAGAATTTCAATTAAATTTGGCTAAAGCCTATTTCTCCCCCAGCCATTTCATCCTCCAGCTAAAGCTGGGGACTATTCAATTAAAAGATCACATAGACACACTGTGCTGTACATCCCTACCTAAACCTTTGCTCCTCTGTCCATTTGCTCCTCTGTCCCTTTGAGCCTTTGAACCTTTGAACCTTTGAAACTTTTTTACAATAAATAAGCGAACGTTCATTTATTATTTATATCTTTGTACCATAATTAATTCGAATTATGAGAACGAGAGACACTAATAAAGAAGAAATTGTAAAGCAAAAAGCAATCGAAATGCTGGTTTCACAAGGTGTAGAAGGTTTTGGGATGAACCGTTTAGCCAAAGAATGCGGAGTTTCTGTTGCGACACTTTATATTTATTATTCCGATAAGGAAGATCTGATTCAGAAAATTGGAATTGAGATTGGTAAAAATTTCTTTACAGAAATGTTAGCTGGATTTTCTGAAGAAATGTCATTTGTAGACGGTCTGCGCCAACAATGGGAGAACAGATCTAACTATACACTCAATTTTCCTCTGGAAACCGATTGTATTGAGCTTTTAAAACATTCTACATACGGAGAATCGATATTAGCTGAAATCACAACAGATTTTAAAACTGAAATGTCAAAATTTATTACAAATGCTATTGACAAAAAAGAACTTCTTCCTATCACCTTCGAAGTTTTTTGGAGCATCGCTTACGGATCGCTCTACTCCCTTTTAGAACTCCATAGAGAAGGTAAATCGATGTCAGGAAAACCTTTTGTCTTTACTCAGGAAATTAGAGATGAAGCTTTTAACGTGGTCATAAAAGCTTTGACGCCTTAAACAAGAAACAATTGCAATAACAATTACAAACTAAAAACTCAATCACAACAATATCAATTAAATAAAAAATAAAATGAATACCTCACTTATAAAAAACAAAAAAATAGCCATTATTGGCGGCGGACCTGTTGGATTAACAACAGCAAGAATTTTACAAATTAATGGTGCTGATGTAACCGTTTACGAAAGAGATTTAAATGCCCAGGCCAGAACTTCGGGAGGAACATTGGATATTCACTCAGATTCAGGACAAAAAGCAATTCAAAAAGCGGATCTGATGGATGAATTTTACCGTTACGCACGACCAACCGGAGAAAAAATGGCAGATATGCACGGAAACATAACTTCTGACGAAATGCCTACTGAAGAAAATGCTTATTCAAGACCTGAAATTGATAGAAATGATTTGAGAAAAATCATGTTGGAAAATCTACAGGAAAATACTGTTGTTTGGAATACTCAATTAACTGAAATTGAAAAAGTCGGTGAACAATATCATTTAGAATTTAAAAATGGAAATAAAGCAATAGCCGATTTTGTTATTGTTGCCAATGGCGGAAGATCAAATGCCCGAAAATTTGTTACCGATAAAGAACCTCAACTTTCAGGAACTTATATTATTCAGGGAGAAATTGAAAATCCGGATCGTGATTATCCTGACTTCAAACCAAAATACGGTGATGGAAATGTGATGGCAATGGGTGAACAAAAAATGTTTTACACGCATACTTTACATGATGGATCTGTACATTTTGGAGTGTCTTTTAAAGCAGATGAAAATTGGGTTCTAAACAACGGTCTTGATTTTGAAGATAATAATGCAATTATTGCTTTTTTAAACAAAAAATTTGAGAACTGGAACGAAGATTATAAAAAATTCTTTAACGCTTCTACTGATTTTTCAGGATTGCCATTGCGATTATTCTCTTTAGAAGAACCCTGGAAACCACATTCAAATATTACACTTGTGGGCGACGCAGCGCATTTAATGCCTCCGTTTGCAGGTGAAGGTGTCAATATGGGATTAATGGACGCTTATCAGTTAACAGAAAACCTGACTAACGGAAAATTTACAACTCTTCAGGATGCAATTGATGATTATGAACAAAAAATGTTTGGTTATGCACTTGAAGCACAACGCACAACGTATCAAATGGAAGAATTATTGCATTCTGATGTTACAACTGAGAAAATCCTGAACAGCCGCGGCGGAGTTTAACTTTATGAGATTCTTAAAAACCAGTTTAAATTTTTGAAAAAAATCGGCTTCTATTTTTACCATTAGTTATTTTTATTTTAATATTTTAGTTCCCGGAAGCTTCGCAAATCAACAGGAGCAAGTAAAAATAAAAAAAATGGTAAAAAAATTAGTTCTTCTTTTTGTATTATCAAGCTTTGCGATGGCAGCGCAAAAAAAAAGTGATTCAAAGTCAGAAACTTACGTTAGCAGAAAAGAAACTTATCAAATTAAATACAATCCTGATCATTGGATAAAAAATACAGAACCCTCTACTAATTGGGATGCTGAATTTCATGATAAATACAATGTCGTAAATGCTTATTTCAGCGAATACGATTATTTCATTACCGATAAAAATTTAAAAAGTACCATCGAAGATCAATACAAAGACCTTGGAGAAATTAAAAATCTCAAAATCTTTAAAAAGAAGATCAATGGTATTACGGTTAGCTATTTTACTTGTGAATTAGAATACAATGATTACTTATATAAATACCAAGGCTTTACCTTTAACGGAAAAGGAGGTTCGATACAAATGCAATACGGTGCTCAAGCTGAAGCAATAGAACTCAACCAAAGTAGCATTGATGAACTCAACAATGGTATTGAGCTTATCAACAACTAAATAAAAAAGGCATAAGAAACTAAATCTTATGCCTTTTGTTTTATGTAGAAAACTAAAATTATCTTGAATAATTTGGAGCTTCTTTTGTAATGGTAACGTTATGCGGGTGACTTTCTGTAATTCCGCTTGACGTGATTCTAACAAAACGTCCTGTTTCCTGTAAAGTCGGAATATCTTTTGAACCGCAGTATCCCATTCCGGCACGAAGTCCTCCAACAAATTGAAGCATACTTTCGTTTAATTCTCCTTTGTATGGAACACGACCAACAATTCCTTCCGGAACTAATTTTTTAACATCGTCTTCGACATCCTGGAAGTAACGGTCTTTAGAACCTGTTTGCATAGCCTCAACAGAACCCATTCCGCGGTAAGACTTGAATTTTCTTCCTTCGAAGATAATGGTTTCACCCGGAGATTCTTTTGTTCCCGCTAATAATGAACCTAACATTACACAGTCAGCACCCGCAGCAATTGCTTTAGGGATATCTCCTGTATAACGGATTCCACCATCAGCAATAACCGGAACTCCGGTTCCTTTGATAGCCGCAGCTACTTCAAGAACAGCTGAGAATTGAGGAAAACCAACACCTGCAACGATACGGGTTGTACAGATAGAACCAGGTCCTATTCCTACTTTTACACCGTCTGCTCCGTTTGCTACTAAATATTTAGCCGCTTCCGGAGTTGCAATGTTTCCTACAATTACATCAATATTTGGGAATTTTGATTTTATTTCTTTCAATGTATTGACTACACCTTCAGTATGTCCGTGAGCAGTATCAATAATGATGGCATCTACCCCTGCAGCTACTAATGCTTCAGCTCTTTGAACTGCGTCACCGGTAACACCAATAGCGGCAGCTACTCTTAAACGACCAAAAACATCTTTGTTGGCGATTGGTTTTTGAGTCAGTTTTGTAATATCTCTGAAAGTAATTAAACCTACTAATTCATAGTTAGCATTTACAACCGGTAATTTTTCGATTTTATGTCCTTGTAAAACTACTTCGGCTTGTTCTAATGAAGTTCCTTCAGCAACAGTAACTAAGTTGGTACTGGTCATTACTTCAGCGATTGGTCTTGCTCCGTTTTTTTCGAAACGTAAATCACGGTTAGTAACAATTCCTTTTAGGATTCTGTTTTCATCAACGATTGGAATACCTCCGATCCCAAATTCTTTCATTGCATTTTTTGCATCTGCAATAGTTGAATTCATTGGTAAAGTTACCGGATCGATAATCATTCCTGACTCAGCACGTTTTACTCTTCTAACTTTCGCAGCTTGTTGCTCGATCGTCATGTTTTTATGTAAAACACCAATTCCGCCTTCCTGAGCCATAGCGATTGCCATAGAACTTTCGGTGACGGTATCCATAGCAGCTGATACTATTGGAACGTTTAGCGTTATATTTCTTGAAAATTTTGATTTGATACTCACTTCGCGAGGAAGCACATTCGAGTAGTTAGGTACTAATAATACATCGTCGTAAGTTAAACCTTCGCCGATAATCTTGGAGTTGTGTGCTATCATGTTGCAATTTCTAGTTGAATTGCGTGCAAATATAGTGAATAAATTGGAAACTTGATTACTAACTTATTCATAAATTTAACTTTACAGGAAAAGACTTATAAATAAATTGAACGTAAAATTCTAAAATTTTTGAATTCCAAATTCCAATTCTTCGTTAAATTCCAATTAGAAAAATTCCAAATTCCAATTGTTGCTCAAATTCTAATTCCAATTACAGCTCTTACGCAACGCTTGGAATTTGGAATAGTGAAATTTGTTTTTTTATTGGAATTTTTAAAAATCTAATCTTCAGAATCCTGAAAAACAAAATTAAAACCAAATTGGAATGCCATACTGTTGGCTTTTGAGATATCTTTATATTCGAGGACATTATCGACGAGAACATACATATTGAGCTTTCCTAGTGTTCCCGAAAGTCCTAATCCGATGTTTTTATTCGAATAGGAATCGAATGTATAAGTAGCTTTAAAATCTAATTTTTCGAAAATACTTCGTTTATAAAAAGCGGTTAGAGCAACAAAAGGTTCTACTGGCATTGACATCAGAAACAATTGTCCGCCAACGGCATTAACATATTTTCTATTTATTTTTCCTTTGCAATTGCAGTCTCCATCATAGCGTGTTTCGCCAAAGGAATACTGAAGTGAAGAATAAAATTTGGTTGGTCGCCAGGTAGTGTATTTATTATAAAGCGTATCACGAGGGATAGCTTTATCAAATTCATCAAAGATATTTTTTGGCTGATTTGCAGGATCAAAACTAGGATTTACACCCTCATAATTATAAGTCCCTTTGTAGGTTAATGTTTCGAGATCTTTGGTGTGTCTTATAAAACCCAGATCAACAATACTTGCCGTAAATTGAAGATTATCTTTAAAATAATAGGTAAGCCCGGCATCAAGTCCCAGACCTAAACTTCCGTTAAAAAAAGTATTATACACAATATCTTTTGGAATGCTTCCTTCGTATTCGTCTTTTGTAAAAGTGGCAATGCCTGATGTTTTAAGTTCTAAATTAGAGGCTATTACCTGGTTGTAAACATTTGGCGATCCGGCGCTTTGACCGGTATAAATAAATCCTGAATTTTTAGTAGACGTTGCATTTGCACCACTTGAATACAACTTTGCACGGCCACCTAAAACGAGCTTTTCGCTTACTTTTTTATGAAATCCAACATGAAATACGGAAAGTACTTCGGCTCTTACATTTAAGTCGGCCAAATTAAATGATTTACCAATATAATCCCGATTTCCGTCTAAGGCCAATATCGCCATATCTTTTGGAACGTACATTAAAAAATCAAATTCCTGATAAGCACCAAAAGAAATGTAAGACTGACTTTCCTTTCCTCCTACCCTAAACCCTCCGGAGAATAACTCGAGTTGCTGATTGACCTGGGTTTTATCTTTACTGGAAGAATTATTGATAACGTTTCTTACTTTATCATTAAAATCGACTCCGTTATTAGCAAATAAATCATATGCCGAAAAACTACTGGAACCTAAATTGGCCGAAACTCCCGATAAAACGGGAATTCCAAAATAAAACTTATACGAAACATCGGCTCCGGGATTGACTAACGACGATTGCGGAATTGCCGTAAAATTATACAACACCTCTTTGTTTTGGGCAAAAGAAGAAAGTTGAAAAGCTACGATTAAAATCAGATATACTTTTCTCATTCTATTACCATATAAACGGTTGCGCCTGAGCGTAATTTTAAACTGCCTGTACTATTTTGGTCCAATGCAGGTCCTGGCGCCATTCTGACATAAAAAGCTATTTTAGTTGTTTTTTTTAAAAGATCTAATCTTTGATTTTCGAATATTTCTGTTGGATATTTTATAATATTTGAAGCCCCTGAATAGGCAGGAATGGAATAAGAATCGGTTTCAAGGATTTGATTATTAGCATCGAGAAGTACCACATCAACAGTAAAAGCTCTGATTATAGTGTTTTCAATTTCGAAATCAAGCTCTGCTTTTACCAGATTATCTCTGAAAAACTTGTCTTTAAAAGCATCAAACTCCTGTTCGTCAAATACTACGAGACCGCCGCCGCTGTCTGCTAATTGGGTAGCAGGAACATTAAAGTAAGCCAGGTTAGCTACAAAAACAGGTTCTAGTTTTAAATCTTTCGTCTGATCAAAATCTAAATCGCTTGAGCATGAAAAAAACAAGGATGCTAAAAGGAGTATCTTAGTAATGCTCTTTATAAAGTTTACTTTCATAGCTTGATGTATCTCTAAATAATAAATAACGATATTTGTTATTACTTATTATCTGCTTAAAGTAAATATAGTAATTTTCTTAATGAAATTTACCAAACAATTTTGAAGCTTCATTATAAGCACTTTCAAAACTTAGAGAATTCAAACCCGTCGTTTTTTTATTGGCCGTAAAATAAGAAATCAATTTTTCAGTAGGCATATTTCCTGTCAGTTTATCTGTTGCCATTGGGCAGCCTCCAAAACCCTGAATAGCGCCATCAAAACGGGTGCAGCCTGCTTTTGATGCTGCATCGATTTTTTCGAACCAGCTATTCGGTGTGGTATGCAAATGTGCCCCAAATTCGATTTGAGGGTATTTTGGAATCAAATTTGAAAAAAGATAGGTAATCACTTCCGGTGTTGAACTGCCAACGGTATCAGAAAGTGATAAGATTTTCACGCCCATTCCGGCTAATTTTTCTGTCCATTCACCCACGATTTCAACATTCCAGGGATCTCCGTACGGATTCCCGAAACCCATTGAAAGGTAGGTTACGACTTCTTTATTTTTCTTATCGGCTATTTCAAGAATTTCTTCGAGTGTTACTAAAGATTCCGCAATGGTTTTATGCGTATTTCGCATCTGAAAATTTTCAGATATAGAAAATGGAAATCCTAAATATTGGATAGGTTCATGTTCTGATGCTGATGCGGCCCCTTGTGTATTGGCAATTATAGCCAGTAATTTACTTGTGGTTTGCGACAAATCAAGTTGTGCCAGAACCTCAGCCGTATCCTGCATTTGCGGAATTGCTTTTGGAGATACAAAACTCCCAAAATCAATTGTATCAAACCCTACCCTAAGCAAAGATTGTATATAAGAAACCTTGTTTTTAGTAGGTATAAAAGTTTTGATACCTTGCATAGCATCACGAGGACATTCGATAATCTTGATTTCTTTATTCAAAGCTTATTCTTTTGTGAAGGCTAAGTTAACTTCTTTTTTAAAGAAATAAAAGTTATAATTTTCATTAATTATATTATTACACAATACTGTAATTAATCAATATATTACATAAAAAAGTAATAATTAAAAATATTACATATATTTGTAATATTAAAGTTAACGTATTTTTAATTATATTTGAATTATGACAAGCGTAATTACAGGCGATATCATTGGCTCAAGACAACAAAAGTCGAAAGACTGGGTAGAGGATTTGAAAAAAGTCCTGTCTTCGTTTGGTGAAACACCAGGTCAGTGGGAAGTTTACAGAGGTGATGAGTTTCAGATCGAGATTAAAAATCCCGAAGAAGCCCTGTTAGCTGCTATTTTGATAAAAGCACATTTAAAAACTATAAAATCAGATGCCAGAATGAGTATTGGTTTTGGCGATAAAACACATAATGCCAGGAAAATATCCGAAAGTAATGGCACTGCTTTTATACATTCCGGAGAACTTTTTGAAACTTTAAAAAAACAAAAAGTAACTTTAGCATTACGAACCGGTGATACCGTTTTTGATGAAAAGATGAATTTAATGATTCAACTGGCTTTAACCTTTATGGACAATTGGCTTGCGCAACAAGCCGAATTTGTAGCCATTGCAATAGAAACCCCTGGTGTATCGCAAGAAGAACTGGGACAAAAACTAGGTATCAATCAGGCTGCGGTAAGCCGGAGACAAAAACGGGCTCAGTTTGATTTGGTACTGCATTTAGATCGTTATTTTAGAACACAAATAAAACAACTTACAACGTCATGATTTTATTTATAAAACTACTTTTAGCACATTTATTAGGCGATTTTATATGGCAGCCCAACTCTTGGGTTGCAGACAAAGAAGCTAAAAAACATAAAAGTATTTATTTATATCTTCATATTCTCCTGCATGGTTTGCTGGCGGCAATTTTGGCTGGAGAAATCCTGTTTATACCTTATGCCATTTTGATTGCCATAGCTCATGGCATTATCGATCTGATCAAATTAAATTTTCAAAAAACAAATACAAAGCGCACCTGGTTTATTCTCGACCAGATTGCCCATATTTTAATTTTAACCGGAGTTGTGCTTCTTTATAAAGGCGAACCCATAAACTTTCTGTGGTTTAATAATCAGTTTTGGATTTTGCTAACGGGTATTTTACTGATTACCAAGCCAACATCTATTTTTATAAAAACCATTATTTCTATCTGGAATCCTGAAAGCCAAAACAGTCATAACGATAATTCACTTGCTACTGCAGGAAATTATATTGGAATACTGGAACGATTGTTTGTGTTTTGTTTTATCTTAACCGGACACTTTGAAGCGATTGGATTTTTACTGGCTGCTAAATCTATTTTCAGGTTTGGAGACCTGAAAGAAGCCAAAGACAGAAAACTTACCGAATATGTTTTAATTGGGACTTTAATCAGTTTTGGGACTGCTGTTATTACCGGATTAATTGTCCAGGCGCTGCTTTTACAATTGCTTTAAAACCTTTTTATTGATTGCTTTTATCAAAGCCGGGCCTTCATAAATAAAACCTGTATATAATTGTACTAAACTCGCTCCGGCATTTAGTTTTTCGATGGCATCATCTGCAGAATGTATTCCTCCTACTCCAATAATAGGGAAAGCTTTATTGCTTTTTTCAGAAAGAAAACGAATTACTTCCGTAGAACGTTTCGTTAATGGTTTTCCTGATAATCCTCCCATTTCAGACTGATTCTGAGATTGTAATCCGTCTCTGGAAATCGTAGTATTGGTTGCTATTACACCTGCAATTTGGGTTGTTTTTACAATATCAATAATATCTAATAATTGCTCGTCTGTAAGATCCGGAGCAATTTTTAAAAGAATTGGTTTTATTTTTTGAGTGCTTGTTTTTTGTTTTTCTACATTTCTGTTTTGCAATGTCTGTAACAAAGCTGTTAAAGGTTCTTTATCCTGCAAGGCTCTTAGATTTGGTGTATTTGGAGAACTTACATTTACTACAAAATAATCAACATGATCAAATAAAGCATCAAAACAAATGATATAATCGTCTACCGCATTTTCATTTGGTGTTACCTTATTTTTACCAATATTTCCGCCAATTAAAACTCCTGAATTCTTTTTTAAACGTTCTGCGGCTTCAAGAACACCACCATTATTAAAACCCATTCGGTTAATAATTCCCTGATCTTCTTTTAACCTGAACAAACGTTTTTTAGGATTTCCTTCCTGACCAACCGGCGTTACGGTTCCTATTTCTATAAAACCAAAACCAAAATCAGAAAGTTCCTTGTATAACTTAGCATCTTTATCAAATCCTGCCGCAAGACCAACCGGATTTTTAAATTTAATTCCGAAAACTTCACGCTCTAAACGAACGTCTTTTACCTCATAAATTGATCTTATAATTGATGAAACTCCTGGTATTTTCGAAATGAATTTAACAAATGAAAAAGTAAAATAATGTACTTCTTCCGGATCAAACCAAAAAAGTATCGGGCGAATAATCAATTTATACATAAGAGTGTTGTGTGTGTTTTTTTCGGTTGCAAATTTAATTATAATACTTCAGACAATTATAAACTAAAATGATTTTTATTTTTTTACAATTATTCTTATTTTTTTCATAATTTTAATGGACTTAAAACACTGAAAATGAAAAGCATAAAAAAAAACCTTAGAAAAACAGCATTAATATGTTTGATGGGATCATTTTTTTTGATTTCAATTGATAGTATAGCACAACGTCATGGCGGTGGTGCGGCACACAGAGGAGGTGGAGCTCAGGCAAGGCAAGGCCAAACAAGGCCTGCAGTACAATCCAGACCTGCAAACCAGACCAGGCCAGGCTCAAATGGTTCCGGAGTTAAAAGACCAGCAACTACAACAAGACCAGCCTCTAACGGCTCCGGAATTAATAATCCCAATAGAACTAACAGGCCTTCAGCGGGAACAAACACAAAAATTGGCGGTAATAATGGAAACAGAACAGGAAACAGAACTAATATTAACGGTAATACGGTAAATAGAAACCGAAACAATGTAAATATTAACGTCAATAATAATGTTAATGTCCGTAACAACCGTAATACAGTAGTGAGACGAAATACGGTAGTTTATGCACGTCCGCCTTACCGATATGGAGGTTACAGGTATAATACCTATCACCCCTATTATTTTCACCCTTACAGACCTTACTATTGGGGACCCGTTTGGCATCCATGGGGATTTTTCGTTGCTACTCTGGCCGTTACCGCAATTATAGTTAGCGTAGAAAGTACTCAATACCATTATGATCAGGGCGTTTGGTATGCACCTGCCAGCGGAGGTTATACAGCTGTACCCGCACCCGTTGGAGGAACAGTTAATAATATTCCGAGTGGCGCCGAAACCGTCAACACCGGAACTGTCAACAATTATTATTACGGTGGAACTTATTATGAAAAAGATGGAAGCTCTTATAAAGTTGTACCGCCAACAGCAGGAACTTTAGTCGATAACTTACCTGAAGGCGGAGAAGAAGTGACGATAGGAGATGTAAAATATGTAAAATTTGGAGAAACGTACTATCAACCCGTACAAGTTGATGGCAAATCTAAATACGAAGTGGTTCTGGTTGAAGAAGATAAATAAAATCACACTAACCTTATCAAATAAATAGAGTTTGATAAGGTTATTTTTTTAACTTTAGCCCTGCTTATTTTACAAAGTTATTTTTATTAAATTTGTAATAATTTTCTTTCTTAAAATATTGGATTAAAAATAATTATAATGAAAAATAAAACTTATTGGATTTTTGCCATTCTAACAATCTCTATTATTTCAATTGCTTATGGTTACACCAAACTTATTGTGCCAAAACAAAAGCTGGCCGCAATGGATTGTGCCGAAACTCCAAACACAGCTGATGCATCCCTATTTAAACCCACAGTAGAAAACAAAAACAGACCTCCCGCCGATAAAACCCCAAAAGGAATGGTATGGATTCCGGGTGGAGAATTTTCGATGGGAAGCAATGTCGAAGATGAAAGTTTATGCAGCATAAAAGGGGTTACAAAAGATGCCGCACCAATACATCAGGTATATGTGGATGGTTTTTATATGGATAAAACAGAAGTTACCAATGAACAATTTGAAGCCTTCGTTAAAGCTACCGGTTATGTAACTTTAGCAGAAATAAAACCAACTCACGAAGAATATCCTGATGCTCCGTTAGAAAATTTAGTCGCCGGATCAGCCGTATTTACCCCTACTCCTGCTAAAGTGAATCTGGGCAATTATATGCAATGGTGGAGTTATGTTCAGGGAGCAGACTGGAGACATCCAGAAGGTGCAGGAAGCTCTATAAAAGGTCGTGAAAAATACCCTGTTGTTCAGGTTTCATATGATGATGCAGCAGCTTACGCCAAATGGGCCGGAAAACGACTACCTACTGAAGCCGAATGGGAATTTGCAGCAAGAGGCGGAAAATCAGGACAATTGTATGCGTGGGGAAACATCTTAAAACCTAAAGGAAAATTTCAGGCAAACATCTATCAGGGTCACTTTCCTGTAGAAAAAGGAGATACAGGTGAAGATGGCTACATTGGTATTGCCCCAACAGCACAATTTGACCCGAATCCGTATGGTCTTTATGATATTGGAGGAAATGTCTGGGAATGGACAAATGACTGGTATACTGCCGATTATTATTCCGTTATAAGCGAAAAAGGCAAAGTTGCCAGAAATCCTCAAGGCCCTGAATCATCGTACGATCCTGGAGAACCAAATTTACCTAAAAAAGTACAACGCGGCGGATCATTTTTATGTACAGATCAATATTGCACCCGCTATATGGTAGGTACTAGAGGAAAAGGAGATTACAAATCTCCTGCAAATCATATTGGTTTTAGATGCGTGCAGTAAAAACTTTTTTGCCACGAATTAAACAATTTACACTGCTACACTAGCTTTATACAAAGTGCAAAAAATCCAATTTCACAAATTAAGATTCGTGAAATTGGATTTTTTTACATTAAATTAATTCAGCCTAATTCGTGAAATTCAAGGCAAACCTTTTCAACTCCTTTTTTCATTTTTCATAATTTACAGCTTCACAACGCCTAATTATTTGCTTATATTTGCTAAAAATTAAACAAATGCAACATATTATAGATCGTTTTATCAGTTATGTGACTATTGATACCGAGTCGGATCCAAATTCACAAACAACTCCAAGTACAGAGAAACAATGGAATCTTGCCAATAAATTAGTCGAAGAACTAAAAACAATTGGCCTGGAAGATGTCACTATAGATGATAAAGCCTATATCATGGCTACTTTACCAAGTAATGTAGATCATGAAGTGCCTGTAATAGGTTTTGTTTCGCATTTTGACACGTCGCCTGACTTTAGCGGAGCCAATGTAAAACCTCAAATTGTTACGAATTATGACGGAAAAGATATCGTATTAAATGCGGAGAAAAATATTGTTTTGTCTCCAAATTATTTTAAAGATCTGCTACAATATAAAGGACAAACCATTATTACAACTGACGGAACTACTTTGTTGGGTGCTGATGATAAAGCCGGAATTACTGAAATTGTTTCGGCAATGGAATATCTAATTCAGCATCCTGAAATTAAACATGGTAAAATCAGAATTGGTTTTACTCCTGACGAAGAAATTGGTCGTGGTGCGCATCACTTTGATGTTGAAAAATTTGGAGCTCAATGGGCTTATACCATGGACGGAAGCCAGATTGGCGAATTAGAATATGAAAACTTTAATGCAGCAGGGGCTAAAATCACTTTTAAAGGAAAGAGCGTTCATCCTGGTTACGCCAAAGGAAAAATGATCAACTCGATGTTGATTGCAAATGAATTTATCAACGAACTTCCTAAAGGTGAAACACCTCAGGAAACTAAAGGTTATGAAGGTTTCTTTCACGTACATCATTTAACAGGAAATATCGAAGAAACGGTTTTAGAACTTATTATTCGCGATCATAACAAACTGAAATTTGAAAAACGAAAAGATTTAATTGGTAAGATTGCCAAAAAAATCAATAAAAAATTCGCCAAGCAATTTGGTGAAGATATTGTAACTGCCGAAGTAAAAGATCAGTATTACAATATGAAAGAAAAAGTGCTTCCGGTAAAACATATCGTTGATATTGCCGAAAAAGCTATGAGAGAACTGAACATTAAACCCATCATCAAACCTATTCGTGGCGGAACTGACGGATCGCAATTATCCTTTATGGGATTACCTTGCCCGAATATATTTGCCGGTGGTCATAATTTTCACGGAAAATACGAATATGTTCCGGCAGAAAGCATTCAAAAAGCAACTGATGTTATTGTAAAGATTGCTGAATTAACTGCTATTCCGGGCATTTTTGATGTAGCAGAAAAACCTAAAAGAAAAAGATAATTTTGGAACCGATTTCCGATAAAAAACACATTTGGGATAAAGTCAATAACTGGGAAGAAGAATTACTTTTCCTAAAATCAATTATTGACAAAACCGAACTGACTGAAACCATAAAATGGGGTGGTCCTATTTATGTTTACAACAAAAAAAATGTTATCGGAATTGGTGGTTTTAAAAACTACTTTGCCATTTGGTTCCTGAATGGAGTTTTTCTAAAAGATGAAAAAAAGAGATTAATTAATGCTCAGGAAGATAAAACAAAATCTATGCGTCAATGGCGTTTTACTTCAAAAGAAGAAGTAAACGAAAAAGAAGTTTTAGAATATATCTTAGAAGCCATCGAAAACGAAAAGCAGGGAAAAGTTATAAAACCAGCCAAAAAAGAAGCAATAATTTCTGAACTTCTTCAAAAAGAAATGGAAAATAATCCGGCTTTAGCAGAAGCTTTTCAAAAATTCAGCCCTTATAAACAATATGAGTTTTTAGAATATATCGAAACAGCAAAGCAAGAAAAAACGAAGTTAACGAGGATCGAAAAAGTGATTCCGATGATATTAGGAAATATTGGGTTGAATGATAAATACAGGTAAGATTTTAGAAATTCCAAATTTTTAAAATTGCTTCGCCTGTTCGCTATTGCTCGGGTCCAAATTCCAATTAAAAAGACAGACCTTTGTCAAAGTTTAAAACTTTGACAAAGGTTTTTTTTTACGCTTTTATGTCCTTGTGAGGAACAATATACTTTGGACTACTTTGCAGTATCCTTTGTGAATATTCTGCGTGAGATTGCTTCGTTCCCAGAAAGACCCGAAATATATCTAACTCAAAAACAAAAAAAAATCCCAAAATCCAATCGTAAAATTGGAATTTGGGATTTTTTTTTAAATTGGAATTTCTAAAAAAGCTTAAGCTTTTTTAGCCAAAGCAGCACTCATTTCCATAGAAATTGCAGAACGCTCGATTTTTAATTTTCCTGACATTGTTTCGATAATTGCACTTGTTTCAGCAAGTTCAACAATTTTACCGTGAAAACCACTTTTTGTAATTATTTTATCCCCTACTTTTAGGCCACTTTCAAATTCTTTTTCGTTTTTTGCTCTTTTTTGTTGTGGTCTGATCATGAAGAAATACAACACTACAAACATTAGTAAATAAGGAGCAAATTTCATTAAATCTTGCATAGTATTCAGTTTTTATTTTTGTTATTAATATTTATGTTTTTCGAAATTTTACATTAAACCACGACCCACTTTAATCATTTTTTTATTAGCCGTAAGCTCTTTAACAAGATTATCTAAAATTCCGTTAATAAAAATACTGCTTTTAGGGGTAGAATATTCTTTAGCAATTTCTAAATATTCGTTCAGCGTTACTTTTACCGGAATTGAAGGAAATTTTAAAAACTCGCAAATCGCCATTTTTAAAATGATAGTGTCAATTTCAGCAATCCTTTCACTGTCCCAATTTGGAGTTTTGTCATCATACTCTTTTGCAAGAACAGATTCGTTTAAAACCGTTCTTCTGAACAAATCCTTAGCAAAATCCTTATCCTCAACATCTTTGTATAATTTTGGCACTCTAAAATCATCCGGATCCTGAGTTTTAATCGCTTTTAATTGTTTAACAATATGGGTATTTACAACCGGGATATCATCAACCCAGGTTAATTTATCATCTTCTAAATACTCATATAATTTTTCATTAGGAACAATTACATCAGCAAATAAATCAATTACAAATTGTCTGTCTTCTTCAAAAGTACTCGTTGTAGTGCTCATGTATTTTGCATACAATTCGCTTGATTTAATATCATTTAAAAGCAACAAAATATAATCATCATTTAAGGACCAGTTGTTGATTTTACGGTTTTCTAAAGCAATACTAAGTGAATTGCTTTCGGCAAGAAGCTGGAAAATTTTGTTATTGATGAACTTTTCGTTCGGATTACGTTCTGCAGCAGTTGCAAGATGTTTTTTGCTTGACAGATGCAAAAAAATGGATTCTTTTTTGCAAATTTCAATTAATGAAGAAAGCATTATAAGATATAAATCCTGAATATTATCAATACTGTAAAAAAGAAACTTCTCTTCTTTTTCCAGATTATCAGAACCGCTTTGATGCATTGCATAAATGGATTGCATTACTTTAACGCGTATGTGTCTTCTATTTACCACCTTGTAAGAACATTTAAAAATTAGTCTGCAAAATTAAGTATTTAACAGTTGATAATAAAATTTAAATGATAAAAAAACCTCTCAAAAACCAATTAATTTATCATATTAATAAAAACCCGTAGTTTTCACAGGACAACACTTTGAGATCTATATACAAAAAAGATATTGTTTTTCAGCGTAAAAACTTCCAACCTGAAGTTTATTTTTACCGCAAAGTTTATAGCATAGATTATTTTATAAAAAACACAAAGTTCGCAAAGCTTTGTATAGAACCAGCTTTGCAAACTTTGTGTTTTCTAACCGCAATACGAATAAAAATCTTAGCGGCCTTTGCGATAAAAATCAGTTACAATATGCCGCTACTTATAAAAAAATCTCGGTATTCAGTCTCAGTTATATTGCAAACTGAGACTGAATACCGAGACTGTATACTGTATCCTAAAAATTACTTCTTAGCAGCATTTTCAATTTTTCTCAAATCAATACGATTTTGAGCAATTGTAAGAGCAGCTTTGTGTGTTGTCATTCCGTTCTTCACAGCATAATCGATAATTTCTAAAGTAGTATTATAGATATTTTCTGTTTTAGTCATGATTTCAGCTTTACCATAATGCTCTAATTCAGCATAAACATTGATAATTCCACCAGCGTTGATTAAGAAATCAGGCGCATATAAAATACCTCTTTCCTGTAATCTTGCTCCGTGAATATTTTCATCAGCTAACTGATTGTTGGCAGCACCAGCAATAACTTTAGCTTTAATTTTATTTACAGTATCATCATTGATGATGGCTCCCATTGCACATGGAGCATAAATATCTACATCTGCAGTATACAAATCTTCACCTGTATAAACCGTTGCATTGTATTTTGACGCTACCTGATATAATTTTTCTTCATTGATATCCGTAATTGTAACAATTGCTCCTTCTTTAGTCAAATATTCTACCAAAGCTTCACCAACGTGACCAATTCCCTGAACCAAAACTTTTTTGCCTTCTAAAACATCTGTACCAAACTGACTTTTAGCAGCAGCTTTCATTCCTAAATAAACACCGTAAGCCGTTATTGGAGAAGGATTTCCTGAACCACCTCTTTCTTCAGAAATACCCGTAACATAAGGTGTTACATCTCTAACAGTGTCCATGTCTTTCGTTTCCATTCCAACATCTTCAGCAGTAATATATCTTCCGCCTAAAGAGTGAACAAATTCACCAAACTTACGCATTAATTCAGGTGTTTTTTGCGTTTTAGCATCACCAATAATTACCGCTTTACCTCCACCGATATTCAATCCGGTAATGGCAGATTTATAGGTCATACCTCTTGAAAGACGCAAAACATCGTTTAATGCTTCCCATTCAGTATTGTAGTTCCACATTCTGGTTCCTCCTAAAGCTGGTCCCATAACTGAATTATGAATACCAATAATTGCTTTTAAACCTGTATCTTTGTCATTGCAAAAAACAATTTGTTCGTGATCATCAAATGATAGCTGACCAAAAACAGGATCCATTTTTTGAAGTTCCTTTCCAGTTGCGAAAGTTGCATCCATAGCGATAGTATTTATTTAGTTATAAATTATGAATTTGTCAAAAAGACTTCTCAAATTTATATAAAAAATATACATGTGCTAATTTTTTATCTTTAAAATAACAATATAACAATCGTTTTGTTTTGAGTAAATTACCTTATCTGTTAATTTTAATTCACAATAATTTACAAAATCAAAACATTTCGTCATTGAATCTCTTAAAAAAATGAAAGAATTAAGCTATTTAAACAAATATTTCATCAAATATAAATATAGTTTCTCTTTAGGAATTTTAATCACCATAATCGCACAAATCTTCTCTTTATTCACTCCAAAGCTTATTAGTAAGTCTTTAAACGCTATTGAAAAGTTTGATAAGCTGCCAAAAACAGATCAGACATCTCAAGTCATTATTGATACTTATCGGGAAGGTTTGATCCATAATGTACTGTTAATCATAGCTACTACGATTGTTGCGGGTTTTCTAACTTTTTTAATGCGTCAGACTTTAATAGTAATGTCGCGTCATGTTGAATTTGATTTAAAAAATGAGGTTTTCAGGCAATACGAAAACCTTTCTCAGAACTTTTACAAACAAAACCGAACCGGAGATTTGATGAATCGTATCAGCGAAGACGTATCGAAAGTCCGCATGTATGTTGGTCCGGCGGTTATGTACACCATCAATACCTTTATTCGTTTTGCCATTGTTATTATATATATGTATAATGTTTCACCATTACTGACATTGTATACTATCCTTCCCTTGCCTATTCTTTCGTATTGCATTTTCAAACTGAGTTCAGAAATCAATAAACGAAGCACAACATTCCAGCAATATTTATCGAAAGTATCCAGTTTTTCGCAGGAAATATTCTCAGGAATTCGTGTGATCAAAGCGTATTCATTAGAGAATCAGCATCAGGATAATATGGTGGCCCTTGCCGATGAAAGCAAAAAGAAAAGTTTAGATTTAGCCAAAGTTCAGTCGCTGTTTGGCCCGTTGATGATTGCCCTGATCGGAATCAGTAATTTGGTTGTTATTTATTTTGGAGGTGTTATGTACATCAACGGAACGATTCAAAATATTGGTACTATTGCTGAATTTATTTTGTACGTAAACATGTTAACCTGGCCAGTTGCATCCTTAGGCTGGGTGTCGTCTATGGTTCAGGAAGCTGAAGCATCTCAGAAACGTTTGAATGAATTTTTGAAGATTGAACCTGAAATTAAAAACAACAACGAAAATTCATCTGACATTCAGGGGTCAATTGCTTTCGAAAATGTAAGCTATACCTATGAAGACACCAATATAGAAGCCTTAAAAAATCTAACTTTTACGGTAAAAAAAGGAGAAACACTGGCAATACTTGGAAAAACAGGTTCCGGAAAATCGACTATTTTATCCTTAATTTCCCGTTTATATGATGTTACAGATGGAAAAATCACAATAGATCAAAACGAAATAAGTACTTTGAACTTAAATGATTTACGAAATAACATTGGAATTGTACCTCAGGATGCTTTTCTATTTTCTGATACCATAAAAAACAACATCAAATTTGGTAATCAAAACGCTACAGACGAAGAAGTAATTGAAGCTGCCAAAAACGCTGTCGTTCATGACAACATCATTACTTTTAACAAACAATACGACACTATTTTAGGAGAAAGAGGTATCACGCTTTCGGGCGGACAAAAGCAGCGCGTGTCAATTGCAAGGGCGATTATAAAAAACCCGGCTATTTTACTTTTTGACGATTGTTTATCAGCTGTAGACACTGAAACAGAAGAAACAATTCTTAATAATTTATTTAAAATTTGTAAAGATAAAACTACAATAATAGTAAGCCACAGGGTATCATCTGCAAAAAATGCCGACAAAATAATCATTTTAGAAGATGGCAGGATCATCCAACAAGGCTCTCATAATCAATTAATAAATCAGGAGGGGTATTATGCATCGTTATATTTAAAACAACTTTCAGAAAAAGAATTACTTTAAATGTTGCGTAATAGATAATTTTTTATGATTTTTGAGTACTATTAATTCCAAAAATGATAGAACGTATTATGAGAGAAAATGACATGTTAGAAAAAGAAGAGATTTTTTCTAAAGTATTACGAGCAGGAAGAAGAACTTATTTCTTTGATGTGAGAGCTACTAAAGCTGATGATTATTATATCACTATTACCGAAAGTAAAAAATTTACCGAGGAAGATGGTTCGTTTCATTTTAAAAAACACAAAATTTACTTGTACAAAGAAGATTTTAGTGCTTTTGCCGAAATATTAGAAGAAATGACTTCATATGTCTTGAACCACAAAGGCGAAGAAGTAATTTCTGAAAGACACCAAAAAGATTTTAAAAAAGAATACGGTTCTGATAAACCTGAAGGCCAAAGATCTAGTTTTACTGATATTGATTTTGACGATATCTAGTCTAATATAACTTTTAAAAAAAGTACGAGTCCAATATGTTTTGCATTTTGGGCTTTTTTTATATATAAATTTATTATTTTAGATTGCAGAGTTTAGATTATAGATTATGTAAACTACCTAAAAACTAGATGATAATAATTTAAGATTTTAAAATGAAAAAAATAATTCTCTTACTTCTTTTATTATTTATTGGAATTTCATCTTTTGCTCAAAAGACAAAATATGAAACAAAAACCAATATTCAATATTATAACACAGCCACCAATAAATCTGACAGTTATATTAATGAAAGATGTGTTTTAGATATTTATTATCCAAAAAACACAAAAGGTTTTGCCACTATAGTCTGGTTTCACGGAGGCGGATTAACCGGCGGAAACAAAGAGATTCCGGATGCCTTAAAGAACAAAGGTTTTGCCATTATTGGTGTAAATTACAGATTAGCACCTAAGGTAAAAGCTGCAAAAGCTATTGAAGATGCTGCCGCTGCCGTAGCCTGGACGTTTAACAATATCGCCAATTACGGAGGTGATGCTTCATTAATTTTTGTTTCAGGACATTCTGCAGGAGGATATTTAACTTCAATGATTGGCTTAGATAAAAAATGGCTTCAGAAAGAAGGAATTGATGCTAATAAAATTGCAGGCCTTATTCCGTTTAGCGGACAATGCATTACGCATTTTGAGATCAGAAAAGAAAACGGAATTCCGGATACTCAGCCTACAATTGATGCTTTTGCGCCACTTTATTACGTTCGTGCCGATGCTCCTCCGCTTTTATTAATTACCGGAGATCGCGAATTAGAAATGTTAGGGCGATATGAGGAAAACGCCTACATGGCACGTATGATGAAATTAGTTGGCCATAAACAAACCAAACTTTTTGAACTGGACGGTTATGGACACGGAATGACAGAACCAGGTTTTCCTTTACTGGTTAATGAAGTAAACCGAATTATAAAAGAGAAACAAAAATAATCACTAAATAAATCCACGGCAATGGAAACACAACTATTAATACTACCGGGACTTGGAAATTCCGGCGAAAAGCACTGGCAAACCTTTTGGCATAAAAAATTTGAAAATTCTATACGCTTAGTTCAGGACAATTGGGATGAACCAGTTCGCGAAGAATGGCTTAAACGACTGACCGAAGAAATTGCAAAACTGGATAAACCTACTATTTTGGTTGCACATAGTCTGGCCGTTTCTTTGGTGCAGCATTGGGCAGCATCAAACAGTAATAAAAATATTGTTGGCGCATTTTTAGTCGCTCCAGCCGATGTAGATTCACCTCAACACACACCGGAATCTGTCAGGAACTTTTCGCCCATGCCAATTTCAAAATTACCATTTCCTTCGATAGTTGTGGCAAGCGAAAACGATCCTTATGCTTCTTTCGAAAGAAAACAATATTTCGCCGAAAAATGGGGAAGTGATTTCGTAAATGTGGGACAAAAAGGTCACATCAACTCTGATTCGGATTTGCAATATTGGGAAGAGGGACAATTGATTCTTCAACAGTTAATCGAGAAGACTTCTTAGTTTCAGTCGCAGCCTCAGTTTACAGTCAGACTGAATACTGAGGCTTCGAATAAATACTATAAACTACCCTATTCGCAATCCATTTTCTATTTTAAAATCCGGAGCCAGTAAAATAACATCTCCTTCCTCTCCTACTGCCCCAAGAACGAGGCATTCACTCATAAATTTCCCAATTTGTTTTCGTGGAAAATTTACTACGGCAACAATCTGACGGTTTACTAAATCTTCTTTTTTATAACGTTTGGTAATTTGTGCCGATGATTTTCGGATCCCTATTTCAGTACCAAAATCAATTGTAAGCTGATATGCCGGTTTTCTGGCTTCAGGAAAATCATTAACTTCTATGATGGTCCCGACACGCATATCGGTTCTCTCAAATTCACTCCAGGTTAAATCCATTTTGTTTTTAATATTTAATGCTTTACAAACCTATTAATTTTGTAATTGTTACCACTAATTCTATAACCGTTTTTTTTAGTTCTGCAGTTAATTTTACATCACAACTTTTTAAGCTAACCCTAAAAATATTAACATGGAAAACAGTCTTCTAAATGCCGATCAAACCCTCAGAGATTTTGATTTTGATATTCAAGAGCAAAATACCGATAAATATATACAAACTGCAAAAAATGTAAAACTTTACGTAAAAGATTATGGAAAAGGAAAGCCTGTAATTTTAATTCACGGTTGGCCTCTTTCTAATGAAATGTGGGAGTATCAAATTGATTTTCTTGTTCAGAATAACTATAGAGTAATTGCATATGACCGTCGCGGATTTGGTAAATCATCACAACCTTATGACGGCTATGATTACGACACACTAACTGATGATTTAAAAGAGATTATTGAGCAGCTTCAATTAGAAAATGCAACTCTTGTTGGCTTCTCAATGGGTGGTGGTGAAGTAGTTCGCTATTTTAGTCGTTATGGTGGAAAAGGGGTTACAAAAGCAGCCTTAATTTCGTCTGTGGTTCCGTTTTTATTAAAAACTAATGACAATCCTGACGGACATCCAAAAGAAAAAAATGAAACTACGGCAAATGCTATCAAGGAAGACCGAATAGGGTTTGTAGATAATTTTGGAAAAACTTTTTTTGGCGTCAATATCATCAATAAACCTTTAAGTACGCCATTAATGGAGTATTACAGAATGCTATGTTCATTTGCTTCTCCGCATGCTACTTTAAAGTGTGCAGAATCTTTTTCATATACTGATTTTAGAGAAGAACTTGATTTTGTAAAAGTACCAACTTTAATAATTCATGGAGACGATGACAAAATAGTTCCTATTGAACTTACCTCAAAGAAAACAGCTGAAGCGATTCGTGACAATACTTTTATTGTTTATGAAGGTGCTCCACACGGATTATTCTACACAGACAAAGACAAATTAAATACTGATTTACTGAATTTTCTGAATTCATAAATCCTTATTAAATCCCTAGAAATATCCCAGGAGCCTTTTTATAAAAGTTTCTTAGGATATTTTTTTTTACCGTTACACACTTTCTTTTACAGAATTTTAAAGCTATTTTTGAACAACCTTATTTTTGTAAAAATGGCTAGAACTCCTTCAAATATGATTCCGTTAGGCACTATTGCTCCAAACTTCAAATTAAAAGATACAAATTCTAATAATGAATATTCTTTTGAAGATTTAAAGGGATCAAAAGGAACATTGGTTGTTTTTATATGCAATCATTGTCCGTTTGTACTTCACGTAATTAAGGAAATCGTAATGATCGCCAATGATTATCGTGTTCAGGGAATTGGTGTTATTGCTATTTCGAGTAATGATGTTCAAAAATATCCGCAGGATTCTCCAGGGTTAATGACTGAATTTGCTTTTGAGAATAAAATCGATTTTCCTTATTTATTTGATGAAAACCAGGAAGTTGCAAAAGCATATCAAGCGGCTTGTACACCGGATTTTTATTTATTTGACAATCAGGATCGATTATTTTATCGCGGGCAATTGGATGATTCAAGGCCCGGAAACGGAATTCCGTTAAGCGGAAGTGACCTTCGCAGCGCCATTGATGCCCTTATTTATAACAGAAGCCTAAAGGAACCTCAAAAGCCAAGTATGGGCTGCAATATTAAATGGAAATAAACATTTAAGCCATTTCAAAAAGTTTACCTATCTTTGCAGATCAAATTAATTATTCTCATTGTGAGCACTATAACTATATTTACAGTTTTTATGTTGTTGTTTTCTCTTAGGAGAAAGCCGCTTACTGCTGTATTTATTTCGCATAGTAAGGCCTTTATTCATTAGGCCTCCGTCTATTTCAACTTTCTTCTTTCAGGCGGAGGATTTTTACCCGGATTTAATCATTATATTTTATTTGAAAGAGTATATCTCTATCAGGTAATTTTCTGGTTTTTCAATCAAAGTTTTCAAGCATACCTTATTTTAAAATTTCGATTTGCACATCTGCAATACGGATAATAATTATGCTTTATCAGCCTGTAAAGAAGTCACACAAAATACTGATATTCAAATCAATAATAATAATAATAATAATAATAATAAAGAAAACATATCATGAAACCAACACCCACTTTTTGTAAAACAGATTATCATTTCTTAAGAGAACTGATCCTGAAAAGTAAAAATTCAACAAATGCTAAAGAAGCCAATCAGCTTTCGCAAGAATTAGATCGTGCAGTTATCAGCAAAGAAAGCGAATTAGGCAACTCGGTTATAAGAATCAATTCTTATGTAACGATCGAAGATGTAAAAGCTGGAAAACAAATGAAAATTCAAATCGTTTTACCTTCATTTGCAGACGTAAAACAAAGTAAAATATCAATTCTTGCCCCTTTAAGTGTTGCTATTATAGGCTTTAAAGAAAACGACGAAGTTGATTGGGAATTACCGGTCGGAATAAAGACTTTAAGAATAGTTGCTGTTAGCAATCTATCTGAAGAACAGTCTTAATCTTTTAAACACCTCACTCGTGAAGGTGTTTTTTTATGTTCTGTTTTAAATAAAAAAACTACCCAATACAACATTGAATAGTTTTATAAATCTGCAATAATAACTTCTTACAATTGAGAAGTAATATAATTTGATATCGAAGCCATTTGGGTATCATCTAACTTCGCTTTTTTCTGCATTCTTGTCAAAATTGGTTTCCACTCTTCCTGAGTAAATTTCTTTGCATCATATAATTTATGACATCTTGCACAACTGTTTTCGTATAAGTTTTTACCTTCTGCCAATTCAGGTGCTAATGTTACCGCTTTTGTAGTTTCTTTTACTGGTGCAGCAGTTGTTGCAACAGCAGACTTTTGAGTTCCGCACGAAACTAAAAATAACACTGCAGCAGTTAGAATTAAGATTTTTGATTTCATTGTTTTCTTTTATTTTATAAGTAAATATAAAAAAATCCCATATGCCTTGACATATGGGATTCTAATTTAAAACAATACTAAATTGTATCGAATATTCTTATTTAACGTCCATTAATTCAACATCAAAAATCAAGGTTGCGTGTGGCGGAATAACTCCTCCTGCACCTGCAGCTCCGTAAGCTAAGTCAGACGGAATTACAAAACGAGCTTTGTCACCTACTTGTAATAAAGCAATACCTTCGTCCCATCCTTCGATAACCTGCCCTTGGCCTAATCTAAATTCAATTGGTTTTTTACGTGGGTAAGAGGAATCAAAAACTTTTCCGTTCTCTAAAGAACCTTCGTAATGAACTGCAACAGTTTTTCCCGCTTCAGCTTTTTTACCATCTCCTTTATTAATCATTTTATAACGTAAACCGCTATCCGTTTTATCAAATCCGGCAGCCAATTGCTCCATTTTTGCTTCTGATTCTGCTTTTAAAGCTGCATCTCTTTTTAAACGTGCACCTTTTAAACCAACAAAAGCTTCGATAGCATTAAATTTCTCTGCTTCTTCTCCAACTCTGATGATTTCTACAGATTCAAGACTGTCACCCTGAGCAACAGCATCAACAACATCCTGACCTTCGATTACGTGGCCAAAAACAGTATGTTTTCCGTCTAACCAAGAAGTTGGAACGTGCGTGATATAAAATTGAGATCCATTGCTTGCAGGTCCTGAGTTTGCCATTGCCAAAACTCCCGGACGATCGTGTTTTAAACTTGGGTGAAATTCATCATCAAATTTATAACCAGGATCTCCGGTTCCTGTTCCTTTTGGGCAACCACCCTGAATCATAAAATCAGGAATTACTCTGTGAAATGTCAATCCGTCATAGAACTTTTGTCCCTGAGGTTTTACTTTATTTTCCATATTTCCTTCTGCAAGAGCTACAAAATTCCCTACGGTTCCCGGTGTTAAATCGTGTGTTAGTTTTACTAAAATCGAACCTTTACCAGTGTTGAATTTAGCGTATATTCCGTTTTCCATTGTTGTTATTTTTAATTTGATTGCAAATTTACAAATTAATTTTATATCAATTTGTGCTTTCTATTTTTTAGACTTTCTTTTATAAGTAAGACCATAAACTGTTAATGATAATAGCGATAAACCAACGCATCCTAGCGTTACGGCATGCCAGCCTCCTAATTTCCATAATAATAATCCGTAGGCTGATCCGGCTGCTGTTCCTAAAAAGCTAAACGACATAAATACTGTATTTAGTCTGTTTCTGGCTTCGGGAAGCAATGAATATACCCGGGTTTGATTAGAAATATGAACCCCCTGGATTCCTATGTCAATAAAAACAATTCCAATCGCAATTCCGATGACGCTTTCTATTGAAAAGTAAAAAACTAAAAAGCTAATTAAGATCAATAAACAACCGTAACCCACTGCTACTCTGGAACCTCCTTTATCTCCCATTTTACCTACTAAAGGTGCAGCTAAAGCGCCTGAAGCACCAACAATTCCGAATAAACCAATCGTGGCACTACTATAATGAAAAGGTTCTCCTGAAAGCAACAAAACCATTGTAACCCAAAAAGCACCAAACTGTGCAAAGCTAAATACATTAATAATTGTGGCTTCACGCAAAACAGGCTGTGTTTTTATAAGTGTAAAAAGGGATTGAATTAACTGACCATAAGTTCCCTGAAACTGGGGTTTATTAATCGGAAATTTATTCTGAATTACGAAAAAGATTAAAAGACAAATTGCAGCAGCGATATAAAACATCGATCTCCAGCCCAGAACCTGACCAATAAACCCGCTTAGAGTTCTTGAAAGCAAAATACCTACAAGCAATCCGCTCATTATAGTTCCAACCACTTTACCACGTTGTTCAGGCGCACTTAATGAAGCGGCCAAAGGCAAAATAAGCTGTGGCACGATTGAGGTAATTCCGATAAGTAAAGAGGCTATTTGCAAAAGGAAGAAACTTTTTGCCGTAGCAGCAATAATTAAGGCAATTACCGAGGCAAAAGTGGTCATTAAAATTTGCTTTTTTCGTTCGATTTTGTCGCCCAGCGGTACCATAAAAAACAACCCAATGGCATATCCGGCCTGAGTTAGATACGTTATGGTTCCAGCGTTGGCTTCAGGAATTTTAAATTCGTTGGCAATTAAAACAATTAAAGGCTGGCAGTAATACAGATTTGCAACTATAAGTCCAGTGCAAGCTGCCATAAATAAGACATTCGTTTTGGATAAATTCATTTTGCAAAAATACCAATCTAATTTTTACCAAAACTTTAAAAAATGTATAAATTTTTCATCCGTTAAGGTAAATCAAAAGATTATTTTAGAAATTATATTGATTTTTAAAACCTTACGACTGCATAAAATCTTCGCGAATCGGACTAAACACATCTGTTAAAATCCCGCTTTCTAAACAAACCACTCCGTGAATTGCATGAGGCGGAATATAAAAACTATCTCCTTCTTTTAAAGTTTGAGTAACACCATTAATAGTCACATCAAATTTACCGCTTGAAACATACGTGACCTGCGTATGATAGTGTTCGTGTAAAACACCAACCCCACCTTTTTCAAAATGAACATTGACCAACATTACCCTGTCATCATAAGCCAGGATCTTTCGTTTAATTCCTTCACCCACTACCTCCCACTCTATCTCATCTCCTTTTATAAATTCCTTGCTTGATCCGAAACTTTGCATATCTGTTTTTTTAATTGATTTTTACAAAAATAATGTTTTGATGGCTTTTATTAAATCAAACTTTTAGAAATAAAATCACAACTTTTTTTAATCGATTCAAAAGGATTCGTATTGTAATTGTTTTCTTGTTCTACAAAAAAATGTTTCATTCCGGATTGTTTCGCTTCCTTAAAAATGCTTTTAAAATCAATTGAACCTGAGCCTATTTCTGCATTTAGAGCTGGATTTGCCTTCTCCATATCTTTTACATGCCACATTCTAAAACGTCCCGGATTATCCCTGAATAATTGAATTGGATCGTTTCCTGAACGAAAAACCCAGTACAAATCCAATTCAAAATACACCAAATCTTTATCTGTTTCTTTTAGCAGAATTTCATAACCCGTAATTCCGTCATGCTTTTGAAATTCAAAATCGTGATTATGATATGCCAGCTTCAAGCCTGCATCTGAACAGATTTTAGCAGCCTCATTTAAACGGGATGCAATTAGTTTATAATCTGTTATGGTTTTCCTAAAAGGTTCATCAATCCACGGAATCGTTAAAAACTCACTTTTTAAGATTTTAGCGGCTTCAATTGCTGCTTTGAGTTCTGTTATATTTCCATCGGCTAAAAAACTTCCCAAATTATAATGTCCGCTAACTGCTTTAAGTCCGTTTGAGTCTAATATTTTTTTTAATTCAAGTGGAGACAATCCCCAGAACTGATCTTTAATCGAAAAACCATATGTTTCGACGGTTGTAAAACCTGCAGCAGCTACTTTTTCTAAAGTTGCTTTTACATTTTTTGGGAGTTCTTCACGCAGCGTATACAACTGCAAACCTATTTCTTTTTTATCCATGGTAAAAGCTAATGATGGCAAAGTCAAAACTGCTGTTGCAGCAAGACTGGTATTTCGTATAAAGTTTCTTCTTGTGATCATTTTTATAAAAAAAGCGAGAAGTAAAACTAAACAATTGATTGAATGCTAAGATGCTAAAAATTGATTTTCGAAATTCCGTATAAAATTCTGAAGTGCAACCTCGGTTTCTTTATGTACAATTTTTCCCTCGTCGTTTATTTTTCCGCGAATACCTTGTATCAAAAGCTGTGTTTTTTCTTCGAATTTAGCTTCCAGCGTTCTCATTATTAGAATCAGCTGTTCGTGTGCCATTTCTCCAGAAGCAGAAGCCGTTATTAAACCTGTCTTTTTATTGGAAAAAATTGTAGTCGAAACACACCACTCTAAAGTATTTTTTAAACTACCGGGCAAACTAAAAACATATTCGGGAGTACAAATTAGAATTCCTTCAGCCTCAATAATTTTATTTCTTAAAGCTTCAACGTGTTTTGGTGGATGCTCTGTATCTAAATCCGGATTAAAATGAGGAAGCTCGTCTAAATCTTCGAAAATTTCAACCACAAATTCCGATTTTATATGTTCTGAAATATACTTAAGAATTTTATAATTACTTGAATTCTCTCTGGTACTACCAGTTATAGCAAATATTTTTATTTGTTTGAAAGCCATTTTTCTTAAAGGAACTAAGTCTAAATTAATTCTTTAAAAATAAACTTTTCCTCATAATCAACTTCAAATTTTTTAAGAAAATCGATGTATTCTTCTCTGAAAGTTTTCTTTTTATGATGCAATTCCTGATTCTGAATATAATTGACTACAGCAGCTAATTGCGATTTACTATAAGAAAATGCACCATAACCTTCCTGCCATTCAAAACGACTATTTACGAATCCATTTTTATTGATCCATTTTGAAGAATCTTGCTTAATATTCTTCATTAAATCAGAGATAGATTGTGCAGGTCTAATTCCAACTAAAATGTGAACATGATCTGAAACTCCATTTATCGCTAAAAGTTTGTGATTATTATTTTTGATAATTCCTGCTATATATTTGTAAAGTCCTTCCTTCCAATTCTTACTTATTATCGCCTGCCTAAATTTTACTGCAAAAACAAAATGAATGTGTATTTGCGTGTATGTATTTGCCATAAATGTTGTGTAGTCCCTCCGGGACATTTTAATGGGTAACTATTTTTTGTCTACCTCCATATAATTCCTAACGGAATATTTTTAGATAGATTTTCTATAGCAAATATATTTAAATTAGAAGGAATAAAACTACAAAATGGTTTTTAAATTTTTCTTTTTATAAAGAAAACATCCTTTTAAAAAATGTTCCGCTAGGAACAAAATATTGGTAGTAACGATAATTTAACAGCTCTTTCGTTTGTCCCGTAGGGACTACACAAATTACAATTCAATAATCTATTTTTCGCTTTCCTCAAAGTTATCGAAATAAGTAAAATCTTTGGTAATTAATCCGTTTTCGATTGTAAAAATGGTACAAATAGGCAATTCAAATTTTGAATTATCCGGTGCTGTACCTGTAGAGATAAATTCAACAACTATATGTTTTTCTCCGGAAGGATAGATTTGAATGATTTTATCGTGCAAATCCGGAAAAACTTTATTCAGCTTTGCATATTTATCCTCTGTTTCTTTGTGTGTTTGTTTTACAATTCCTTTTCCTAATGACGGATCTTTAAAATCGGCTGTATCTATATACATTTCCGACATTTTTTTCCAATTATGATTGTTAAAATACTCAAAATATTGATTGACTAATTTTTCATTTTTTGTAGTATCTACAGGTTGAGATTGTTTTTGATTATTGCAGGAAACAATCAGACAGACTATGACCGGAATTATAATAATTTTTCTCATGATGCTCATTTTTAGATTAGTAAAAATCGACTTATACGATCTAAATATAATAAAAATGATTAAAAGATACCATAACCAGACTTTGGAATCTAATGATGTAAACTAAGGCAGAAACTAATTAACAGCAATTTCCTGAGGTGTGTGTTGCTGTTTATCTGTTTTATAAGAATATATTTTTCCATCTTTATTTACGTATACATATGTATAATTCCAATAATTGGGACCAGCTATTCTCGTACCTTCCTCATGATTTGCATTTGCATAAACCTGTTCTCCATAAATAAGTATTTCTCCCTGTTCAGCATTGCTCAGAGTACGGATTGGTGTTCCCCAAATTTTTATAAGATCTTTTTTAGATTCGCCAATTAATTTATCGCCTGAGCCTTTGGTACCGGAACATGCTTGTAAAATGAAAATTGCAAGCAACAGAAGTATTTTCTTTATCATAATGATTATTTTTTAGTAAATAATTTACAACATAATATTAAAAGAAAAAGGGCCTTATAAATTTACATAAAAACTTTTAGAGATTATATAATTCCTATCTATTTTATTGTTTAACAAATTGTTAAGTGTTTTCTTTTTATTAATATCGTGCTATTCAGATTTTAGTAAAGTGCTTGATTTTCATTTTCGAAATCTTTAAAAATTCTCAAATATTAACTTTGTATCTTTGCCACACAGAACTATTGAAGAAAAAAAATGCGAATTGACATTATAACGATTTTGCCTGAATTATTAAGGAGTCCGTTTGAGGCTTCGATTATGAAACGTGCCATAGACAAAGGTTTGGTTGAAGTACATTTTCATAATTTACGAGATTATACTACGAACAAACAAAAAAGCGTAGACGATTATCCGTTTGGAGGAGGCGCCGGAATGGTCATGACCATTCAGCCTATTGATGCGTGTATTACACATTTAAAAAGCGAACGCGAATACGACGAAATCATTTATATGTCGCCTGACGGAGAAACTTTAAACCAAAAAATGGCCAACACCATGTCGATGTATGAAAATATTATCATCTTGTGTGGGCATTATAAAGGAGTTGATCAGCGTGTTCGTGATCATTTTATCACTAAAGAAATTTCAATAGGCGATTATGTTTTGTCAGGCGGAGAATTAGGCGCTTTGGTTTTATCTGATGCTTTAATCCGATTAATTCCCGGTGTTTTAAGTGATGAAACATCGGCACTAACAGACAGTTTTCAGGATAATTTACTTTCAGGACCTATATATACAAGACCCGCAGATTATAAAGGATGGAAAGTTCCTGAGGTTTTAACCAGCGGTCATTTCGCCAAAATAGACAAATGGCGCGAGGATATGGCGTATGAACATACGAAGAACAGAAGACCGGATTTACTCGAAGGTCAAGAGTAGTTTCAGGTTTCAGGTTGTTTTTGTTTCAAGTTCCAACTTTGCGCAATCCAACCTGAAACCTGAAACTTGAAACTTGAAACCTGAAACCTGAAACAAAAAAAACACTCTAAATAACTTTTTATCAGACACTTAAAATAATTTATAATTTACAATTTATAATTCATAATTATTTTCTACATTTGCACCCGAATTAGACTAACCTCTGGCGAGATCCGTGAATGTTGCTCTATATAAAAAACCATAATTAAAGATATCATGGCAGATTTAATGAAATTCGTTCAAAACGAATTAGTTACTAAAAAAGATTTCCCTGTTTTCGGAGCTGGAGATACTATCACAGTTTACTACGAAATTAAAGAGGGTGAAAAAACAAGAACTCAGTTTTTTAAAGGAGTTGTTATTCAAAGAAGAGGTTCTGGTAACACAGAAACTTTTACTATCCGTAAAATGTCTGGAGCTATTGGAGTTGAGCGTATCTTCCCGGTAAACTTACCAGCTTTACAGAAAATTGAAATCAACAAAAAAGGAGCTGTTCGTAGAGCTAGAATTTTCTACTTCAGAGAACTTACTGGTAAAAAAGCTAAGATTAAAGATAAAAGAAGATAATCATTTATCTATATTTGTTATAAAAAACTCGTTTCAAACAATTTGAAACGAGTTTTTTTTATGCTTAATTTTAAAAATATCAAAACTGTAATTTTTTAATATCAAAACAATCGATTTGACAATTAAATGACTCCGAAATAACAATCTGATAATTTCGGTATTTCTCATCAAAACTATACCGTTTTCGGACTGATTTTATTATATTTGCTCCGCTCATTCTGAGCCGACTATACCTTTTACATCGCCATTTCCTGACGATACGATTATAAAAAAAAAAAAAAAATGACACAGAATTCAAAAATTTATTACACCTTAACTGATGAGGCGCCATTATTAGCGACTTATTCTTTTTTACCTATTGTACAAGCATTTACTGCTACTGCTGGTATTGCTATTGAAACTAGAGACATCTCTTTGGCGGGTAGAATTTTATCGAATTTTCCTGAGCTTTTAACAGATGCTCAAAAAACCGGAGATGCTTTGGCTGAATTGGGTCAATTAGCGACACAACCTGAAGCTAACATTATCAAGTTACCAAACATTTCTGCATCTGTACCTCAATTAAAGGCAGCTATCGCTGAATTGCAATCTCACGGTTACAAAATCCCTGATTTCCCGGAAGATCCTCAAAACGATGCTGAAAAAGAAATTAAAGCAAAATATGCTAAAGTTTTGGGTTCTGCTGTAAATCCGGTTTTACGTGAAGGTAACTCTGACCGTAGAGCTCCAAGAGCAGTTAAGAACTTTGCAAAAGCAAATCCACACTCAATGGGTGCATGGTCTGCTGACTCAAAAACTAAAGTAGCTTCTATGCCAAATGGTGATTTCTACGGAAGTGAAAAATCACTTACTGTAGCAGAAGCTAATGATGTAAAAATCGAATTCGTAGCAAAAGACGGTACAACAACTGTTCTTAAAGCAAGTACTCCTCTTAAAGCGGGTGAAATAATAGACAGTTCTGTAATGCACTTAAAAGCGTTGAAAAGCTTTGTTGCTGATGCTATTGCAGATGCTAAAAAAGAAGGTGTTTTACTTTCTGTGCATTTAAAAGCTACCATGATGAAAGTTTCAGATCCAATTATCTTTGGCGCTATCGTTGAAGTATACTTTGCTGATCTTTTTAAAAAATACGCCACTTTATTTGCTGAATTAAACATTGATACCAGAAATGGTTTAGGTGATATCTACGCAAAAATTGCCGGAAGACCTGAGCAAGCCGAAGTTGAAGCTGACATTACGAAAGCAATCGAAAACGGACCAGCTTTGGCAATGGTAAATTCTGATAAAGGAATTACAAACTTACACGTTCCTTCTGATGTTATTGTTGATGCTTCTATGCCGGCAATGATCCGTACATCAGGACAGATGTATAATAAAGACGGAAAGCAACAAGATACAATCGCTGTTATTCCGGATCGTGCTTATTCCGGAATTTATACTGCAACTATCGATTTCTGTAAAAAACACGGTGCTTTTGACCCTAAAACAATGGGAAGTGTTCCTAACGTAGGTCTAATGGCTCAAAAAGCGGAAGAATACGGATCTCACGACAAAACTTTCCAGGTAAAAGCTGACGGAGTTGTTCGTGTAGTAGACAACAAAGGAACTGTTTTAATGGAGCAAAACGTTGAAGCTAACGACATTTTCAGAATGTGTCAGGCAAAAGACGCTCCTATTCAGGACTGGGTTAAACTGGCTGTAAACAGAGCTCGTTTATCTGATACTCCTGCTGTTTTCTGGTTAGACGAAAACAGAGCGCATGACAGAGAATTGATTGCAAAAGTTCAAAAATATTTAAAAGACCACAATACAACAAACTTAGATATCCGTATTTTAAACCCTATTGCTGCTACTGAATTTACTTTAGACAGAATCATCAAAGGTTTAGATACTATCTCTGTAACCGGAAATGTGTTACGTGATTACTTAACTGACTTGTTCCCTATTTTAGAATTAGGAACTTCAGCAAAAATGTTATCTATCGTTCCCTTAATGAATGGTGGCGGATTGTTCGAAACTGGTGCCGGAGGTTCTGCTCCTAAACACGTTGAGCAATTTACTGAAGAAGGATATTTACGTTGGGATTCATTAGGAGAATTTTTAGCTCTTGGTGCTTCACTAGAACATTTAGGACAAACTTTAAACAACTCTAAAGCCATTGTTTTATCTGAAACTTTAGATGAAGCTAACGACAAATTCTTAGCAAACGATAAATCTCCGGCTCGTAAAGTAGGTCAGATTGATAACCGTGGTTCTCATTTTTACCTTGCTTTCTATTGGGCACAAGCATTGGCAGCTCAAAATAAAGATGCTGAATTAAAAGCGATCTTTACTCCAATTGCAGCTCAGTTTGAAGCTAACGAAGCTAAAATCGATGCTGAATTAATTGGAGCACAAGGAAAACCTCAAACTCTTGGCGGTTATTACCAGCCAACTCCTGAGTTAGTGAGTAAAGCAATGCGCCCTAGTGCAACATTTAATGCAATTATTGCTGAAATAAAATAATCACTCCTAGAAGATGCATTATGTGCATCTATGCTATTATATTCTAAATATGAAAAAGACAACTTTAAACGGTTGTCTTTTTTTATTTCGGGTAATTTAAAGTACTTGTTTGCTTTTAATTTTATTTAAAAAATACCGTTCGAAGACACAGAGAAGCAGTTGAGTCATTTTTTAAACTAAAAAACAAATAAAGCACTGTAAACCTGTAACAAAATCACGATATTCTTAACTAATGTTTAACAATCGTTCTGCAATAATATTTAGTAAGAATTATTAACTATGTGCTTCAAATACAAGACAATGATTACAAAAAAAATTGGCATTTTTCTTATCCTCCTTTTTACTACCTTAACTTCATTCTCTCAGGAAAAATTTACTTTAAGTGGTACTATAACCGACTTTAAAAATAATGAAACCTTAATTGGGGTAAACATTTATATTCCGGCTTTAAAAATTGGAACTACAACCAATGAATACGGTTTTTATTCACTTACCGTTCCTAAAGGCGAACATGAAATCGAAATTAGTTATGTTGGGTATCAAACCATTCAAAAAACAGTCGTTCTAAATCAGAATACTAAAAATAATTTCGCAATAAACGAAAGTGGCGAAGAACTTCAGGAAGTTGTAATTACTGATAACAGAGGTAAAATCAACATCAAATCACCTGAAATGAGCGCCAATAAACTTTCTATTGCCACCATCAAAAAAATGCCTGTTGTTATGGGTGAAGTCGATGTTTTAAAATCGATTTTACTGCTACCGGGCGTTACCAATGCAGGCGAAGGTGCTTCCGGATTTAATGTTCGCGGCGGAGGTGCAGATCAAAACCTGATTTTATTAGACGAAGCAACTATATTTAACTCTTCTCACGTATTTGGCTTTTTCTCTGTTTTTAATCCGGATGCCATTAAAGATTTAAAATTATACAAAGGCGGAATTCCCGCCCGTTATGGCGGAAGAGCTTCATCTGTTTTAGATATTTATCAGAAAGACGGAAACAGCAAGGAATTTCACGTAAACGGAGGAATCGGGTTAATTTCAAGCCGAATTCTTGCCGAAGGTCCTTTGGTAAAAGACAAAGGTTCATTCTTAATTGGCGGAAGAGCTTCTTATGCCCATTTATTTTTAAAATTGTCAAAAGATCAAAAAGACAACTCGGCTTATTTTTATGATTTAAACACAAAATTAAGTTATAAATTAAACGATAATAACAGTTTGTATTTGTCCGGTTATTTTGGCCGTGATGTATTTAGCCTGAATAAGAGTTTCACAAATATCTACGGAAACTCGACCTTAAACTTACGCTGGAATCATTTATTCTCTGATAAATTATTTTCGAATTTATCCTTGATTTATAGTGATTATTATTATGGTTTAGATCTCGATTTCGTTGGTTTCAAATGGGATTCCGGAATCAAGAATTACAATATCAAATACGATTTCAAGAACTATATTTCAGATAAGTTCAAACTAAACTACGGTTTAAACGGAATTTACTACGAATTCAATCCCGGAACTATTAAACCAAGTAATGAAACATCAGGAATTAATCCGGATCAGCTGGATAAAAAATATGCCTTTGAACCTTCTGTATATATCGAAGCAGAAAATCAGCTTTCAAAAAGGTTTACAGTTTCTTACGGATTGCGCTATAGTTTATTTTATCGTTTAGGAGCTTCAACGATTAATTATTATGATAATAACGAACCTGTCATTTTCAATACTGATATGCAGATTTATGAAAAAGCGACACCTGCCTCAACTAAATATTTCGGAAAAAATAAGGAGATTCAAAGCTATAATAATTTAGAACCGCGATTCTCAGCTTCATATCAGTTAAATGACGACGAGTCGATAAAAGCAAGTTATAACAGAATGGCGCAATATCTTCAATTGATATCAAACACCTCATCACCTACTCCGCTTGATGTCTGGATGCCAAGTGACAATTATATCAAACCACAAATTGCAGATCAGGTAGCGTTAGGTTATTTCAGAAACATTAATAATGGTGCGTATTCTGTAGAAGTAGAAACCTATTACAAGAAAATTCAAAACAGATTAGATTATATCGATGGTGCTGACCTGATTGCTAATGACGCCATCGAGCAAGTCATTCTGAACGGAAGAATGCGTTCTTATGGAGTTGAATTTATGCTAAAGAAAAACGAGGGTAAACTAAACGGATGGATATCCTATACCTTATCAAAATCGCAACAGCAAACTCCGGGCAGAACTCCTGAAGAAATAGGAATCAACAACGGACAATGGTATAGTTCTGCTTACGACAAAACACATAATTTGGCGATTACATCAGCTTACAACTTAAATGAGAAATGGTCCTTTGGAGCTAATTTTGCTTTACAATCAGGTCAGCCGGTTACCTATCCAAACGGTCAATATGAGTATTTAGGCATCACGGTTCCTAATTACGGACAAAGAAACGAAAACCGCTTACCTGCATATCACCACTTAGATGTTTCAGCAACTTTGACACCCAGAAAAAACAAAGACAGAAAACTAAAAGGAGAATGGGTTTTTAGCATTTATAATCTTTACAATCGCCATAATGCAGCTTCTATCAATTTCCGTCAGAATGTTGATACCGGTGCAAATGAAGCCGTTCAAACTTCAATTTTTGGAATTGTCCCTGCTGTAAGCTATAATTTTAAATTTTAAAACCAATTTTCTGTAAAAAGAAACAAAAGATATATCATGAAACAAGCACCCTTATTAATCGTACTTTTTATATCGATTTTCTTCACAAGTTGTGAGGAAGTTGTTAATGTTGATCTCGATACTGCCCCGCCAAAATTGGTAATTGAAGCTGCCATAAACTGGCAAAAAGGAACTACGGGAAAACAGCAGGCAATAAAACTAACCACAACAACCGGCTATTTCCAAAATGTAATCCCTACCGTTTCCGGTGCAACCGTTTTTATAAAAAACAGCAAAAATGAACAATTTAATTTTACCGAAGTTCCAAAAACAGGACGATATGTCTGCACGAATTTTATCCCGGTAATTGACGAGAGTTATACTTTAACCGTAATTAACAATGGAATCACTTACAACGCTACCGAAACAATGAAATCCGTTGCACCAATATCCAGAATAGAACAAAATAATGAAGGTGGTTTTACAGGAAAAGATATTGAGATAAAAGCTTTCTTTACTGATCCGGCTGATGCAGACAATTTCTATTTGTTTAAATATGTATATTCCAGTAAAGTTACATCAACATATTATGCAAGTGAGGATAAGTTTTTTCAGGGCAATGAATTTTTCAGTTCATCAGATGATGACGAATTAAAAGTTGGCGATGAAGTTGAAATGACACATTACGGAATCTCAAAGCAATACTATAATTACATGAATATTTTGGTGAGTATTGCCGGAAGTAATACTGGCGGACCTTTTCAATCGCCACCGGCAACTGTAAAAGGAAACATCATTAATATGAATGATAAAGCAAACTATCCGCTAGGCTATTTTTCGCTTAGCGAAACTGATACGAGAAAGTACAAAATTCAATAATTAATATATAATGGAAGCCAGAATTGAAATTTTATCCGAGAAAAAGCTAATTGGTAAATACATTATAATGTCTTTTATCGAAAACAAAACGTTTCAATTGTGGAGTGCTTTCATGCCAAAACGGAAAACTATCAAAAATTCAATTGATTCTAATCTATACTCGCTGGAAGTTTTCCCTGATGGTCATTTTAATGACTTTGATCCCAATAATACTTTCGAAAAATGGGCCGCAGTCGAAGTTTCTGATTATGATGAAATTCCGTCAGAAATGAAACCGTTAACAATCCCAACCGGATTATACGCTGTTTTTGTTCATAAAGGTCCGCAAAGCGAAGGCCATAAAACCTATCATTCTATTTTTGTAGAATGGTTGCCAAATTCAGAATATATGGTAGATGAAAGACCTCATTTTGCCGTAATGGGAGATCAGTATAAAAAAGAAGATCCGGATTCTGAAGAAGAAATCTGGATCCCGATAACGACTAAAATTCAAAATCATGCTAATTGAAACGCTAAAATCCCTCTTCAACAGAGACCTCAACAAATTAAAGGTTGAAATAGAATCATATCAAAATGAAAGTCAGATTTGGGCGATCGATAAAAACATTTCCAATTCGGCAGGGAATCTTTGTCTTCATTTAATAGGAAACATCAATACCTATATTGGAGCCGAAATAGGAAAAACAGGTTATGTTCGGGATCGTCCTTTAGAATTTTCATTAAAAGATATTCCAAAATCAGAACTCATAAACAAAATCGAAAAAACAATACTGGTGGTCAATGAGACTTTAGACAGTTTAACCGAAAATGATTTAGAAGCAGTTTATCCTCAAATTGTTTTCGAAAAAGAAATGACGACAGGATTCTTTTTAGTCCATCTTTCAACACATTTAGCCTATCATTTAGGACAAATTAACTACCATCGGAGGTTGATTTAGTCACAGTTTACAGTCACAGTTTGCAGTAAATACTGTGACTGCGACTGAATACTAAAAATCCCTCAACATATGTAAAGGTTTAGAAATTAGAATTAAGCAAACTTTGCAACTTATTAATTCAAAATTTCGAAAACATGAAACATTTACTTTTCAGCCTATTTTCAGTTTTCGCTTTTACTTCAAAAGCACAAACTTTTAAAAATCCAGAGTCTTTATTCGACCCAACTCCGTATGGTTTTAGTCACGCATCATCAGTTTCTACACCAGGAGAATTCGTATACATTTCCGGGCAAAGCGGCGGTTTAGGAAAAGAACATACTCTAAGCAACAGCTTTAGAGAACAAACTCAGGTTGCCTTAAAAAATATCGTAACCGTTCTGGACAGTTACAGTCTAAAACCGGAAAACATCATGAAAATAACCATTCTCATAGTCGATCATTCTCCTGAAAAACTAACAATATGGAACGAAGAAATTAGAAAAGTGTGGAAAAACAAGCCCTTCCCGGCAAGTACCTTAATTCCGGTTTCAAAATTAGCCATCGAAGGAATGCTAATCGAAGTAGATGCGATCGCGTTTAAAGCAATGTGATTTTTCACCATTAAGATATTAAGTTTCATTAAGCAATCAGGCAAAACTTAATTTTCTTAATATCTTAATGGTAAAACAAAAAACCTAAAACTTAATCGTTAATACCTTAACGATAAAAAAAATCTAAAATCTAAAATCTAACCTCTACAATCTTATCCTTTCGTACATTTGCAGCACATTTCAAATCAAAAAACTAAATGTCTTCACACCATATTGTACGCGACGACCAGGAACCAGCCTTAATTATTGCTAACGGAGCAGCTTGCAATCCCGAATTGTTAGGACAATTGCTCGAATGGTCGCCACTCGTTATCGTGCTGGATTCTGCTATCGAAAGAGTTATTGACCTGGGCATAAAAGTCGACGTACTTTTAGGCGATTTCGATCGTGGTTTTGATCCTGAAATCTACAAAACATCCCAATATCCTATCGAAATTGTACACACTCCGGATCAGGACAAAACCGATCTTGAAAAAGCTTTTGATTATTTAATCGCCAGAAAAATTCCTGCCGTAAATGTCGTTTGGGCCACCGGAAAACGTGCCGACCATACCATTACAAACCTTACTAATATCGTTCGTTACCGCAATTTGCTAAAAATTGTGATTCTCGACGATCATTCTAAAATATTCTTGTTACCTAATAAATTTGAGAAATGGTACACCGCAAAAACGCCAATTTCTTTGATCCCAATAGGGGTTGTAAACGGAATTAATTCAACCAATTTACAATATCCGCTAAAAGACGATACCTTAACAATTGGTTACCGAACCGGAAGCAGCAATGCTGTTCTTCAGGACGGTTTGGTCAGTATCACGCATACAGATGGCGATTTATTGTTAATGGAATGTATGGATTAAGCCTGACGTTTTTTAAACACATAGAAACATAGTTTAAAAATCTATAAAAGTCGTTTTACTTTTACAAGCTATGTGAAAAAGCGAGCTTTTTTTGTATCCTAAAATCAACAGAAAATTCTATGTTTCTATGTGTTTAATTCACATTTGGAATTAGAAATTTACTCCCTTTAGTACTGAAATTTTAAGAAGCTATTCCTGCTGTCCGCTATATCTTTTGTGCCGAACGCCGGCACAAAAGGATGCCGCTTCCATCAGGGCTAGGGCAATCGTTTTCATAATTATCATTTCCCGCAAAAGAATGACTATCTTTGCACGGAAATTCACAAAATGAAAGCAACAGACAATTCCGAAAAAAATAATTTACATCCCCGCAATCTTCATCGTTCCCGTTATGATTTCGAACTTCTTATTGCGAATTGTCCTGAGTTAAAAGCATACGTTGCGATCAACATTCACGGAATTGAAACCATTGATTTCAGTAATCCATTGGCTGTAAAAGCGCTGAACAAAGCCTTATTGCAAACCTATTACGACATACAAAACTGGGATATTCCTAAAAATTACCTTTGTCCCCCAATTCCCGGAAGAACAGATTATATTCATTATTTAGCTGATTTATTAGCCGAAACCAACAACGGAGTTATTCCGCAAGGATCTTCAGTTTTAGGTTTAGACATAGGTACAGGTGCAAATTGCATCTACCCTATTTTAGGAAATGCAATTTACGACTGGAGTTTTGTAGGAACAGACATCGACGAAAAAGCCATAGAAAACTGCAGCAAAATCATCGAGGCAAATCCAAAATTGATAGATGCTATCAGTTTACAACAGCAAACCGAGTCGCGATTTATTTTTAAAAATATCATTACGCCCGAAGATCGTTTTACTTTCACGATGTGCAATCCGCCTTTTCATTCTTCTGCCGAAGACGCAAATCAAAGTACCGTTCGTAAAGTTTCGAATCTAACAAAGGAAAAGAAGAAAACAAATCCAGTCTTAAATTTCGGAGGTCACAACGCCGAATTATGGTGTGATGGTGGCGAAATTGGTTTCGTAACCCAAATGATTTACGAAAGCTCAAAATTTGCCATGCAATGTTTGTGGTTCACCACTTTGGTTTCAAAAAGAGAAAACCTTTCCAGTATTTACAAAACGCTAAATAAAGTCAATGCCTCTTCGATCAAAACCATCGATATGGCCCAGGGCCAAAAGACAAGCCGTATCGTAGCCTGGACTTTTTTGAGTGAAAGTCAGCAAAAGGCCTGGAAGTTTGAAACTGAATAATATTATAATTTTGATACTTTAAAATAAAATTCTGATACTTTTTCGGCGCGCAATTTCCGTACCTTTAATATCAATTGAATTTTATTACTATGCCAAAAACATACTTCAGAATACTTTTATTACTTGTACTCACAGGCTGTTCTTCGATCAAAAAAGAAAAATTTGACGATTATATTTTCAAAACCAAAAGCGAAAAACAAGCCTATATTAATTCTTACGACAAAGCCTTAAAGCTTTGGGATATTCCTTATTCAGAAGAAAATATAAAAACTACTTACGGAACAGCTCATGTTATTATAGCAGGTCCTAAAAATGGAAAAGATCTCGTGCTACTCCACGGAATGGATGCGAGCTCGACCATGTGGTATCCTAATATTAAGCCTTTAGCAAAAAATCATCGTATTTATGCCATCGATTTCATGATGGAACCCGGAAAGTCTACATTGACATCAAAACCGCTTTCCTCCGAAGAAATTGTGGTTTTATACAATGAAATCTTCGACCATTATAAAGTAAAGAAATTTGATATCGTAGGAGCCTCCCGTGGTGGCTGGATTGCAACATTACTGGCTACTCAAAAAGGAAATTCAATCGATAAAATAGTTTTACTGAGTCCTGCGCAAACCTTTAAATTTATAGATAAAGTGGGTAAAACAACTTCTGCTTTAATGCTTAAGTTATTTCCAAGTGAGAAGAAATTCGGAAAAACATTAAATACATTTTCTACGCATCCTGAAAAAATTAGTCCGGTTTATAAAAAACAATTCTATCTGGCGAATAAATATGCCAAATCAAATTCAAGCATGCTCAAAATGCATCCTTTTTCAGATGATGATTTAAAATCGATTACCAACCCGGTCTTGGTTTTAATTGGAGATCGTGATGTGATTAATTCAGAAGAAAGTTTAGAAAGAGCGAAGAAATATTTAATTAACAGCAAGACGCAAATAATTAAAGACGCAGGGCATTTTTTAACCATTGATCAGCCAAAAGTTGTGAATGATGCTATGATTAACTTTTTAGAATAGTCTTAAAGATGTAGTCCCTACGGGACATATATTAGGTTGCTAAATTATTTTTTACCAACATTTAATCTCTACGAGATATTCTTTTAAGGATTTCAATATTTAGAAAAAACTCCGTTGGGAGTTTAATGTTGGTAAAAAAGAACCACAATACGTCCAGAATGTCCCTTAGGGACTACACAAGTTCAATCATTAATAATATAAAAACAATTCGCGAAAATTCGTGTAATTGCTTCGCCTGTTCGCTGACGTTCGGGTCGTGGCAACATTTTTTTAGCTTTTTTATAGAATTCAAACTTTGTATCTTTACAAAACTAATCTTTCATCATCCAAAAATGAATTTCCAGGTATCCTCAGAATATAGTCCAAAAGGTGATCAGCCGCAAGCAATCGAAAAACTTTCACAAGGTATTATCGATGGCGAAAAATACCAAACCTTATTAGGAGTTACCGGATCCGGAAAGACATTTACGGTGGCCAATGTTATTCAGGAAGTTCAGAAACCTACTTTGGTTTTGGCCCACAACAAAACACTCGCGGCACAATTATACTCCGAGTTCAAACAATTCTTTCCGAACAACGCGGTAGAATATTTCGTTTCGTACTATGATTATTACCAGCCGGAAGCGTTTATGCCTGTAACAGGAGTTTTCATCGAAAAAGATTTATCTATCAATGAAGAGCTTGAAAAGATGCGTTTGAGCACCACCTCTTCCCTGCTTTCAGGACGTCGGGACGTTTTGGTTGTCGCTTCTGTTTCGTGTTTATATGGTATTGGGAATCCAGTTGAATTTAAAAAAAACGTAATTGAAATAAGCAGAGATCAGGTTATTTCGAGAACCAAATTACTTCATAGTCTGGTTCAGAGTTTATACGCCAGAACCGAGGCCGATTTTAATCCGGGAACTTTCAGAATCAAAGGTGATACAGTCGAAGTATATCCAAGTTATGCTGATGATGCCTTTAGAATTCACTTTTTTGGAGATGAAATTGAGGAAATAGAATCGTTTGATGCCAAGACTTCTCAAGTCATTGAAAAATTCAAACGCCTGACCATTTATCCGGCAAATATGTTTGTGACTTCTCCGGATGTACTGCAAGGTGCCATTTGGGAAATTCAGCAGGATTTGGTGAAACAGGTAGATTATTTTAAAGAAATAGGAAAACATCTTGAAGCAAAGCGTTTAGAAGAACGTACCAATTTCGATTTAGAAATGATACGCGAATTAGGGTATTGCTCCGGAATCGAAAATTATTCAAGATACCTTGACGGAAGACAAGCCGGAACAAGACCATTCTGCTTATTAGATTATTTCCCGAGTGATTATTTGATGATTGTAGATGAAAGTCACGTAACCGTTTCTCAGGTTCACGCCATGTACGGAGGCGACAGAAGCCGTAAAGAAAATCTGGTGGAATATGGTTTCCGTTTACCTGCCGCAATGGACAACAGACCTTTGAAATTTGAAGAGTTTGAAGCCATACAAAATCAGGTAATTTATGTATCTGCAACACCAGCAGATTACGAATTACAAAAAACAGATGGTGTTTATGTGGAACAAATTATTCGTCCAACGGGATTATTAGATCCAATTATCGAGGTAAGACCGAGTTTGAATCAAATCGATGATCTGATCGAAGAAATTCAGGTACGCTGCGAATTAGACGAAAGAGTTTTAGTGACCACACTGACTAAAAGAATGGCCGAAGAACTAGCCAAATATTTGACTAAAGTAAACATTCGTTGTCGTTACATACATTCTGAAGTGGACACCCTGGAACGTATCGAAATCATGCAGGATCTACGTAAAGGTATTTTTGATGTTCTTATTGGAGTAAACTTACTTCGTGAAGGTCTTGATTTACCGGAAGTTTCGCTTGTAGCAATTCTTGATGCTGATAAAGAAGGTTTTCTTCGTAATCACAGATCTTTAACACAAACTATTGGTCGTGCAGCAAGAAATCTGAACGGAAAAGCAATTTTGTACGCTGATAAAATTACAGCAAGCATGCAAAGAACAATAGATGAAACGGAATATCGAAGAACCAAACAGATTAATTATAATACAGAGCACGGCATTTCGCCACAGGCTTTAAATAAAAAAATCGACAGTGCTTTTACCAAAAATCCTTTGGTTGAATATGAATTAGGACATACTATACCTGTTGCTGCAGAACCTGAAACGGCTTATCTGTCTAAACCGGAATTAGAGAAAATGATTCGCGAAAAACGTAAATCAATGGAGAAAGCAGCAAAAGAATTAGACTTTTTGCAAGCAGCAAAATTACGTGACGACATTAAAAAACTACAGGAACAATTGGCTTAATTGTGTTGTTCCTGAAAAACTTTCAATAAAACTTTAGGATCAATGATGGCATTTGGTGCTTTTTTCATCAGATCCAAAACCCGTTTGGTCGCATTTGGGTTCAATCCCATTTCTATGGCAATTTGCTGAATCGCCTTAGCTTCTTTTTCATGCAAAATGCCATCGCAATACATAATCAAAGCCAGTCTGTAAAATTGCTGAATGCGCTGAAATTCTGATTTAATAATAGAATTAGGTGCTTCCTGATGAAATAAATCATTAAAAACATCCGGTTCAATGCTTAATTCCTGGGCAACGAGCCATAAAAATTCATACTCCCTTTTATGCAATTGCCCATCAACAGTAGAAAAAGCAATCATTTCTAAAAGTAAACTTCTCTTTTCTGTTTCGGTATTCATCAATTTATTATTTTTAGCTAAAATATTGTTTTTAAATCTAAAACGCAACAGCACTTAAGATTAGACGATTCTTCTTTTTGCATTGTCACAGATTACGAATATTTATTTAAAATATAAAAAACAATCGAAATCATTATGGAACTAATTTTAAGGGAATACAATCTAAAGCTAAAACATACTTTTACCATTTCCAGAGAATCGATTGATTTTCAGCCTTCGTTGATTGTCGAACTCAAAAGTGATGGCTTTTCCGGTTTTGGAGAAGCAACATCAAATCCATATTACAAAACTACGGTTCCAATGATGATGCAGGATTTAGAAAAAATCAGAACTATTATTGAAACCACAGAAAATGAAACTCCTGACATATTTTGGGCAAAAATTTATCCGTATTTAAAAAATGATATGTTTGCCTTATGCGCTTTAGATCTTGCGTATAATGATTTATATGCCCGCAAAAAAGGCAAAAAATTATACGAATTATGGAATTATACTATCAACAATAATCCGCTTACAGATTACACGATCGGGATTGCTTCTATAGACAAAATGGTTTCCAAAATGCAGGAACTTCCCTGGCCTATTTATAAAATCAAACTGGGAACTAAAGAAGATATTGCCATTGTAAAAGAACTTCGAAAACATACGAATGCCATTTTTAGAATCGATGCGAATTGTGATTGGGACGTTGAAGAAACTATTAATAACGCAATTGAACTCAAAAAACTTGGCGTAGAATTTCTCGAGCAACCCATGAAAGCGGATAATTGGGAAGCACATAAGGAAGTTTTCAGACATTCGGTTTTACCCATAATTGCTGATGAAAGCTGTATTGTCGAAGAAGATGTGGCCAAATGCTTTAATCATTTTCATGGTGTAAATGTAAAACTGGTAAAATGCGGCGGATTAACTCCCGGAAAGCGCATGATCGAAGAAGCTAAAAAGTTGGGCTTAAAAACAATGGTAGGCTGTATGACCGAATCTACCGTTGGAATTTCGGCAATTGCACATTTATTACCTCAATTAGATTATGTTGATATGGACGGAGCGTTACTTCTGTCCGAAGATATTGCAACGGGCGTAACAATAAAAAATGGTGTTATTCATTATTCTGACCTCAACGGAACCGGAGTTACCTTAATTTAAATGTTATGAATGTCGATCAGTTTCCGGATAGAATTATTGAGATTGACCAGGAACAGTATTTGTATTTTGGAGGAACAGCGTATTTAGGATTACCTGTAAATAAAGATTTTCAGGAATTGGTGATCAAAAATATACGAAATTGGGGAACCGCTTACGGAAGTTCCAGAAGTGCCAATATAAAACTGTCCGCCTATGAAAATGGTGAAACTTTCTTAGCCGGGCATATTAAGGCAGAAAGTGCCGTTACGGTTTCATCCGGAATGCTGGCTGGACAATTAGTCATTGATCAGCTCAGAAAACAAACAGACACCTTTTTCCATTTCCCCAATACCCATCCCGCAATTCAGGCCAATGACAGCTTGAGTTTATTTCTGAATAATAAAATAAACCCGCGTTTATTAGATTCCAAATCAGAAAAAATTACAATTCTTACAGATGCGGTTTCCGGTTTTCAAACCAAAGCAGTTGATTTATCGCTATTAAAAGAAATTCCAAATCATAAAGAAATTACCTTAGTCATTGATGAATCCCATTCGTTTGGAATTTTAGGAAAAGAAGGTTGCGGAATTTATTCCGACATCACTTTTCCGGTCAAAAGAAAAATCATGGTTGCATCCTTAGGAAAAGCATTTGGCTTAAACGGTGGTGTTATTGCTGGTGATGCCTCTTTTATCAATCAGATAAAAAATATGGCTATTTTTATTTCTGCTGCCGGAATGAATCCTGCTTTTGTCCAGACTTTAGCGGATGCTTCAGATCTTTACAAAATTCAACATCAAAAATTACTGGATAATTTAAATTATATTGACCGAAAATTAATCAAAAAACAAATTATCAAATTTGATAAAACCTATCCCTTAATGTATTTAGAAGATGAAAATCTGATCGAAATATTAAAAGAAAATAAAATTATCATCGCTAGTTTTAAGTATAAGGAAAATGCAAATTATTTAAATAGAATTGTGATTACCGCCAATCATCTTCAGGAAGACTTAGATAAATTAGTAAATATCTTAAACAATCATAACTTTAAATAAAAGCAAAAAAGTTTGCCACGACCCGAGCGCCAGCGAACAGGCGAAGCAATTACACTAATTTTCACTAATTGGATTACGTTTAAATTTTAATTCGTGAAATTCGTGGCAAAAAAACCTGGCACATCTGAATAAATTGCAATCAAATTAGTTTTAAAACGTACCTTTGTAGAAAATAAGTGCATCGTTTGTCATTCACATGAAAGAGAAATCTTCTTTGTTTGCTCACATTGCGGAGATTCCTCCTTCGTCGGAATGACAAAGATTGCGGGAACTTGAAACTTGAAAAAAACTTGAAACTAAAAAACAAAAGATGACGAACAACGATATCCTAAAAAAACTTCGCGTGGCTTTGATGCTCCGTGACGATCAAATAGTTGAAATTTTAGAATTAGTAGATTTTAGAATTACAAAATCAGAATTGGGAGCTTTTTTCAGAGCCGAAGATCATGAAAATTACATGGAATGCGGCGATCAGGTTTTGCGTAATTTCTTAAACGGATTGGTCATTCATTTGAGAGGAACAAAAGAAAACCCTAAAAACCCAAACGATGTTTTAGCCAAACATAAAGCAGAAATCCCTAAGAAAGACAGTACCAAAGAAAGACCTGAGTTTAAAGCCAGCGCTAAAGATTCCGAAAAAGGAAGAGGCGATAAAGCCCCTTCTAAAACTGGTCCTGCGACTAAAAAACCTTTCAAGAAAAACAATTCAAAAGCTACCCCTAAAATTCAGGTTGTAGAAAAAGTAGTTTATAAAAACGGGAAAAATAAAAAATAGAGTTTTAACCGCAATCCTGATAGCTATCGGAATGCGCAAAATTCGCAAAGTTTTTTAGCCACCGATTACACAGATTAACTCATATTTTAAAAATCCTTTTAATCCTGATAATCTGTGGCTAATTTTTTTTATGTAGAAAGTTCGCAAAGTTTTATTGATAAAGCTTTGCGAACTTTGCGTTTATATATTCTTATAATTAAAAATCTTTGCGCGCATTGCGGTTAAACCATCACCAAATCGCAATATATGTTTATATCTTATTTTGATCAATTCGGTCAAAAAAAGCATCTTTATAAGTTGCCCCGATTGGCAATTCTTTGGTATTGATGAAAACCGAAAAACTATCTGTAGATTCTATTTGTTTTAATGCCACTACAAAAGATTTATGGATCTGGATAAAATCTTTTTCAGGCAACGATTCAATTACATTTTTTAAAGATGAATGTGTAATAATTTGCTGTTTCAGGGTATGAATACAAACATAATTCTGAAGACTTTCTACATATAGAATCTCATCTAAAAATAACTTCTGAAATTTATTCTTCCCATCTGTTTTTATAAAAATAAAATCAGAGGAACTATTATTCTTTACAGCCTCTGATTTTTGTTCTGTATTCAGTTTCGAAACTGCCTGATAAAAACGTTCAAAAGCAATTGGTTTTAATAAATAATCTACTGCATTCAATTCAAATCCTTCTAAGGCAAAATCCGGATAAGCCGTTGTAAAAATCACCTTTATATCCTTCGAAATAATCCTGGAAAGTTGTAAACCGGTCAATTGCGGCATTTGGATATCCAAAAAAATAACATCAACCGTTTGTGTATTCAGAAATTCTAATGCTTTTAATGCATCATTAAAAACACCTGCTTTCTCCAAAAAAGATACCTTACCAATATAATTCTCAAGAATACGGGTTGCTGGCGGTTCATCATCGACAATGATACATTTAAAGGTCATAATTATGGTTTTAGTGGTATTTTTAAATAGGTTTTAAAGGTATTATTTTCGGCTGTTTTTTCAAGTACAAATTGATCTTTATACGTATATTCTAGTCGTTTGGTCAGGTTTTCAAAACCAATTCCGGTAGACGAATAATTTTCTCCGCCAACATTATAATTAAAAGTTGATAGTTGTAAAAAGCCTTCTTTTATTTGTATCGAAATAACCGCTTTTTCATCTGGATTATTGAGTTTGGCGTGTTTAAAAACATTTTCGATAAAATGAATCAACGCCGATGAAAGGATTTTTTGGTTCGAATAAATTCCTTCAACTTCAAAATCTAAATACAACTGATCTTCAAATCGTTTTTGCTGCAAATGAATATAATTTTGCAGAAACTGAATTTCCTTCGAAAGCAATACTTCCTCTTTTTCTGTTTCAGTAATCACATAGCGTAACAAATCCGATAATACTAAAATATCCGAAGCCATTTTATCATCTTTTAAAATCAACTGGCTATAGAAAGAATTCAGCGTATTAAATAAAAAATGAGGACTCACCTGCGATTTTAGCATTTGGAGCTGTGCTTTTTTATTCTCTAACAACAATTCCTGATTTTGTTTATACGCATTCTGAAATTGCCAAAACAAATAACTCAAAGCACTTAAAACTATAGCCGGCAATCCGAAGAAAAAATTATCCCGAATATAATATCCAATTTTACGTGTTTCCTCACCATAATTATGAATTCCGGTAAATTCAAACACAACAACTTCCTGTAAAAAATAACGCGTTCCCGCAAAGATGAATAACGAAACAGGAATGCTTAGCAAATACAGTAAAATTCTTCTTTTATTTAAAAACCAATCGCAAAATGTATAAAAATTCAGAAGGTAAACGATAAAAATAGACAGAACAAAACCAACATTAAAAAAGAAATACAAACGGCTAAAAACAAAATCCATTTTTTGATTACTCACTGCAATATCCCAAAGATAAAAGGTTAGAAATAATCCTAAGAAAAGAAGAAGATGATAATAAAAGGGAATTTTTAGCTTCATAATGATGTCGTTATTAATTCAAAAATACAATTATGGCTTTACATGAATACTATATTTATATAAAATGGCTTTTTACTGTGATGAACACTTCAAAACAATACACGAAATTTTTTGACAGCGAATTATCAATGTTTGTAATCCGGAATTTGGAGTTCATCAAAAACTAAAAATTCAGTTCAAAAGCCATTCTACATTTGTCCTGAATTTAAAACAAACCATCATGAAAAAAATCGCTTTATTATTCCTTTTTACAATTGCCTTGAATACTGTTTCTGCCCAAACAAAAAAGAAACAAATTTTATTACTTGGAGCCTTTCATTTTGAAAATCCCGGGCTTGATGTTGCTAAAGTCAATACCTTTAATGTAATGTCAGACAAAAGCCAAAAAGAACTTGAAAATATTACCAATAAGATTAAAAAGTTTGGACCGGATAAAATCTTTGTTGAATGGAATTATCAAAAACAAGATAAACTGGATAAATTCTACAACAAAAACACGGATAGTTTACTCCATAAAGATGCAGACGAAATAGTACAGGTGGCGCTAAGATCAGCAAAAAAATTAGGCCATAAAAAGTTATACGGAATTGATTATAAGAACGCCGATTTTCCTTATGACAGTCTGGTAAATGGAATGAAAGAAGCAGGTCAGCTTGATTTGATCAAAGCGAATGAAGAGACAATGAAAAATTATGAAATCGACCAAAATAAAAAAATCGCCAAATATTCCTTAACTGAATTACTTTTGGATATTAACACAAAAAAATCAAATGAAGATAATCTTAGCTGGTATCTTGAAACAGCTATTAAAGGCGGTAAAACAGATAATTTTGTGGGTGCCTTTTTAGTTTCGGAATGGTACAGAAGAAACCTTTATATGTATGCTTTAATCCAGAAACTAACAGAAAGCAAAGACGATAAAATAATGGTTTTATTGGGAGCAGGACATACGGCAATGATTAGAGAATTTGTGAAGCACAATCCTGAATTTGATATAGTAGAATTGGCAACAGTTCTGAAATAGTTTTCTAACCTTAAAGTTTTTTTACCGCAAAGCGCGCAAAGGTTTTCGCAAAGTTCGCAAAGTTTTTATTGCCAAAGCTTTGCGAACTTTGTGTTTACATAAAATCTTGTGAGTAAAAAACCTTTGCGCGCTTTGCGGTAAAATTTTGCAGCACGATTAAATTAACTTCAAAAAAAAATCCCTTCGAATGATCGAAGGGATTTTCTATATAATTGATTTCTTATTTGATTAAGAAAGTGCAGCTTTAACCTGATCAGCAGCTTCCTGAAATTGAGTAGCTGATAAAATTGGCATACCTGAATTGTCAATTAATTCTTTTGCAATTTCTGCATTTGTTCCTTGCAAACGAACGATAATTGGCACATTGATAGCATCACCCATATTTTTGTAAGCATCAACAACTCCTTGCGCCACACGGTCACAACGAACGATTCCACCAAAAATATTAATTAAAATTGCTTTTACGTTAGGATCTTTTAAGATAATACGGAAAGCAGTTTCAACACGTTTTGCATCAGCAGTTCCACCAACGTCAAGGAAGTTAGCAGGCTCAAAACCAGCATATTTAATTAAATCCATAGTTGCCATTGCAAGACCTGCTCCGTTTACCATACATCCTACAGTACCGTCAAGATCTACGTAATTTAAACCTACTTCTTTAGCTTCAACTTCGATTGGATTCTCCTCACGGATATCTCTCATCTCAGCATATTTTGGTTGTCTGTATAAAGCATTATCATCGATATTTACTTTAGCATCTACAGCCATAATTTTATTGTCTGAAGTTTTCAAAACCGGGTTGATTTCAAACATAGAAGCATCAGAACCAATGTAAGCATTGTATAATGAATCGATGAATTTCACCATTTCTTTGAAAGCATTTCCTGAAAGACCTAAGTTAAAAGCAATTCTTCTTGCCTGAAAACCTTGTAATCCAACAGAAGGATCAACTTCTTCAGTAAAAATTAAATGTGGAGTATGCTCAGCAACTTCTTCAATATCCATTCCACCTTCAGTAGAATACATAATCATGTTGCGACCAGTCGCTCTATTTAATAAAACAGAAACATAAAATTCAGAAGTTTCACTTTCACCAGGATAGTAAACATCTTCTGCAACTAATACTTTGTTTACTTTTTTACCTTCAGCAGAAGTCTGAGGTGTAATCAATTGCATTCCGATGATTTGTCCTGCAATTTCTTCAACTTGTTGCAAGTTTTTTGCTAACTTAACTCCACCACCTTTTCCACGACCACCTGCGTGAATTTGTGCTTTTATTACGTGCCATCCTGTACCAGTCTCGGCAGTTAATTGTTTTGCAGCAGCCACAGCTTCAACTGCATTGTTAGCCACAATTCCGCGTTGAATGCGTACTCCGTAACTCGCTAAAATTTCTTTTCCTTGATATTCGTGTATGTTCATAATATAGAATTTGTCTGGTTCTGAATTTATTTCAGAATAAAAGTGCGACAAAAGTAGCAAAATTCAACTTAAAAGTAAAATCTTTTTCAATTAAAAAACACGTGTAGCATATATTGAAGTATTATTCTATTTTAAAGAAAAGTAATCGTTAAACTATTGCATGCAAATTGTTAACTAAAAAACACTATTTCGTTTGAAATTTAACAAAAACTCCAATGATTTCAATAGCTCAGAAAGGATTTTTCCTAATATAATTTAAAACATATTGCCATTTTATCATTTCGCAATGCTTTCTTTATAATTATTATCATTTAAGAACCCTTTTTCTAATATTACTACAAAAATGTAAGTCAAATTACATTTTCAATACATTATGTTTAACGAAATCTCTATTTTTGTAGAAAAAATATCAAGAATGAAAGTTAAAGAACAAGGGCTTTATTTGCCTGAATTTGAACACGACAATTGTGGTGCAGGATTTATTTGTAATCTGAATGGTATTAAATCAAATGATATTATTCATAAAGCATTGGACATCTTAATAAAATTGGAACATCGTGGTGCCGTTAGTTCTGATGGAAGAACTGGAGACGGGGCTGGAATTTTATTCGATATCCCACACGCTTTCTTTAAAAAAGTATGTGACTTTGAAATCCCTGAAACACGTGAGTATGCAGTAGGAATGGTTTTTTTACCAAAAAGCAAAAACCAGGTTTCTTTTTGTATCAACGCTTTCGAATCGACTATTAAGGATCAGAACTTAAAAATCCTGGGTTGGAGAGATGTGCCTGTTGAAGTGGAAAATTTAGGACAGATTGCCGCAGAAAAAGAACCAACAGTTAAACAGGTTTTTGTTAGCAAAAACGGTCAGGATTTAACTGAACAAGAATTTAATGCAAAACTTTTTGCAGCTAGAAAAATTGCTGAACATGCCGTAAGAGGATCTAAAACCTCTGAAAGCCATATGTTTTATTTCTCTAGTTTATCGACAACTACCATAATATATAAAGGCCTATTGATGCCGGAAGACATCAGCCGTTATTATGTTGACTTAAAAGATCCCGATTTAGTGACTCGTCTGGCGTTAGTGCACCAACGTTTCTCTACCAATACTTTTCCTTCATGGGAATTAGCTCAGCCATTTAGATACATGTGTCATAATGGTGAAATCAACACACTTCGTGGAAACGTGAGCCGTATGCGTGCGCGTGAAGAATTAATGGAAAGCAAAGTTTTTGGAAATGATATCAAAAAACTATTCCCAATTATCTTAGAAGGAAAATCAGATTCTGCTTCTATGGATATGGTGGTAGAACTTTTATTAATGACAGGCCGTTCATTACCGGAAGCGATGATGATGGTGGTTCCTGAAGCCTGGGAAAAACACCAGACCATGTCTCCTGAAAAAAGAGCATTCTACGAATTCAACTCTTGTATCATGGAACCTTGGGATGGTCCTGCTTCTATTCCGTTTACAGATGGTAACGTAATTGGTGCGTTATTAGACCGTAATGGTTTACGTCCTTCCCGCTATACCTTAACAAAAAGCGGTTTTGTAATTATGTCATCAGAAATTGGTGTACTGGATGTAGAACCGGAAGATGTAATACAACACGGTCGTTTAGAGCCAGGAAAAATGTTCCTTGTAGACATGAACGAAGGCCGTATTATTGAAGATGATGAAATTAAAAAAGCAATTGTAACAAAACGTCCTTACCAGGAATGGATCGATGCCAACTTGTTACCATTATCTAAAATACCTTATACCAATAACCCTACTCCTGTTGAAAAACTTGATTTCCAGACAAGACAACGTTTATTTGGTTATACTATTGAAGATTTAAAAACAATCATTAACCCAATGGGAGCTCAGGGCGCGGAAGCCATTAGTTCTATGGGTAACGATACACCATTAGCAGTATTATCAGAGCAGCCACAATTGTTGTACAACTATTTCAAACAATTATTTGCTCAGGTTACCAACCCGCCTTTGGATGGTATTCGTGAAGAAATCATTACTGATATTAGTTTAGCAATTGGCGGTGATTTTAACATTTTTGAAATTGAATCGAAACAATGTAAAAAATTAAAAATCCAAAATCCTGTTATCTCTAATGAGGATTTGGATAAAATCAGAAACATTGATCACGTTGATTTCAAATCGGCTACCATTTCTACTTTATACAAAATAGAAAAAGGAGTTAACGGTTTAGAACGCGCACTTGAAAAATGTGTTCAGGCCACTTTTAAAGCTGTTTCTGAAGGATGCAACATCATCATTTTATCTGATAGAGGCGTTAGCGAAGAATTAGCCCCAATACCAATGTTATTGGCTTGTTCTTACATTCATCACTCTTTGAATATTTTGCAGGTACGTTCAAAATTCGGAATCATAATCGAATCGGCTGAACCACGCGAACCTCATCATTTTGCTTTATTATTCGGATATGGCGCAAGTGCCATCAATCCGTATATGGTAAACGAAATCATTCACGATCAGGTGAACCAAGGATTCATTACAGGCGTAAAAGCAGATTATGCGATTGTAAATTACAATAAAGCAATTGCAAAAGGTATCCTTAAAATCATGAACAAAATTGGTATCTCGACTTTACATTCGTACAGAGCTGCACAGATTTTTGAGATTTTAGGTTTAAATAAAACGTTCACGAATAAATACTTCCCATTTACCCCTTCAAGAATCGAAGGAATTGGTTTGATGGAAGTTGAAAAAGAAGTGAAGAAACGTTTCCAAAAAGCATTTCCAAACTCTAAAATTGCAAACTTGCTTTCTTTAGAAATTGGAGGTATTTACAGATGGAGACGTGGTGGAGAAAAACACATGTTTAATCCAACAACGATTTCAAAATTACAGCAGGCCGTTCGTTTAAACAGCCCTGAAAGTTATAAAGAATACTCTAACATGGTTAATGAGCAAAGCTCAAACTTAATGACGATTAGAGGTTTATTCGAATTCAACAATTTAGATCCAATTTCTATTGATGAAGTAGAACCGTGGACAGAAATTGTGAAAAAATTCAAAACGGGTGCCATGTCTTACGGATCTATCAGTAGAGAAGCACACGAGAATTTAGCCATTGCCATGAACAGAATTGGCGGAAAAAGTAATTCAGGAGAAGGTGGAGAAGATCCTAAACGTTTCCAGAAAGAAATTAACGGAGATTCAAGAAACAGTGCGATCAAACAAGTGGCTTCGGGACGTTTTGGTGTTTCGATCAACTATTTGACAAACGCTAAAGAGATTCAGATTAAAATGGCTCAGGGTGCAAAACCCGGAGAAGGTGGTCAATTACCAGGAGAAAAAGTAGTGCCGTGGATTGCTGAAACCAGAAACTCTACACCTTATGTAGGTTTGATTTCGCCTCCGCCACACCACGATATTTACTCTATTGAGGATTTATCCCAGTTGATTTTCGACTTAAAAAATGCCAATCGTGAAGCACGTGTAAACGTAAAATTAGTTTCTGAAGTTGGAGTTGGAACCATCGCTGCCGGTGTTGCCAAAGCAAAAGCTGACGTTATCCTGATTTCTGGTTATGACGGAGGAACTGGTGCTGCACCATTAACTTCTTTACAACACACAGGTATTCCGTGGGAACTTGGTTTAGCCGAAGCACAACAAACTTTGATTCTTAATGATTTAAGAAGCCGTGTGGTTTTGGAATGTGACGGACAATTGAAAACAGGTCGTGACGTAGCTATCGCTGCATTATTAGGAGCTGAAGAATTTGGTTTCGCAACTGCTCCGCTTGTAGCTTCAGGTTGTATCATGATGAGAGCTTGTCACTTAAATACCTGCCCGGTTGGTATTGCAACTCAGGACCCTGAATTAAGAAAAAATTTCAAAGGAACTCCGGAGCACGTGATTAACTTCATGTATTTTATTGCTGAAGAGTTAAGAGAAATCATGGCGCAATTAGGTTTCAGAACTTTGAAAGAAATGGTGGGTCAGTCACAAAAATTAAATGTGAACAAGGCAATCAAACATTATAAAGCAAATGGTTTAGATTTATCATCGATTCTATACAAACCGGAAAAAGCTAAGACAGTTCCAAATCACAATACAACTGAACAGGATCACAATCTTGAAAACGTATTGGATTTCGAAATTATCAAAGAAGCGATTCCTTCTATTTATAGAAAAGAAAAAACAAGAGTCACATTTAAAATTAAAAATACAGACCGTTCTGTAGGTGCTATTTTGAGTAATGAAATCTCAAAAATATATGGCGCACAAGGTTTACCTGAAGACACTATTTTAGTTGATTTTGAAGGTTCTGCCGGACAAAGTTTTGGTGCTTTTGCAACAAACGGATTGTCGTTTAAAATTCACGGAAACTGTAATGATTACTTAGGAAAAGGATTGTCCGGAGGAAAACTGATTATCAAAGTCCCTCCTACTGCAACCTTCAAACCTGAAGAAAACATCATTATTGGTAACGTTGCCCTTTACGGAGCTATTACCGGAGAGGCTTATATTAATGGAATGGCAGGTGAGCGTTTTTGTGTGAGAAACTCCGGAGCAACTGCGGTTGTTGAAGGAATTGGAGATCACGGATGCGAGTACATGACAGGTGGTACAGTGGTTGTTTTAGGAAAAACAGGAAGAAACTTTGCAGCAGGTATGAGCGGTGGTGTTGCTTATGTTTACGATCCAAAACAAAAATTCGATGCAACAGTTTGCAACATGGAAATGGTTGCTTTTGATCCTATCGAAGATGAAGATGTGACTAAATTGAGAAAATTAATCAAAAACCACTCTTTGTACACCAACAGTCCATTAGCAAAAAGAATTTTAGCAGACTGGGAAAACGAACAAAACAATTTCGTAAAAGTAATGCCAACCGATTACAAAAAAGCACTACAACGAATTGCAGAAGAGAAAAAAATAGAAGAATTAATAGCTTAATTAAAAGGTTCTGAGCGACAAAGGTGCAGAGGTGCTAAGTTTTTCAACTCACCTCTCACATTTTACAACTCACAACTAAATTTATTTAAAATGTCATGGGTAAAATAGGCGGATTTAAAGAATATAACAGAGCCGACGAAAGTAATTTAGCAGTAGCAGAACGTGTTTCTAACTATAATGAATTTACGATTCCGTTAGCAAAAGATAAAATAAAAGAACAAGGTTCAAGATGTATGGATTGTGGTATTCCTTTTTGCCACAGTGCTTGTCCGTTAGGGAATTTAATTCCTGATTTCAACGACATGGTACATCAGGAAGAATGGCAGAGTGCCTTAGAGATTCTACAATCTACTAACAACTTTCCTGAATTTACAGGTCGCTTATGCCCTGCTCCATGTGAGAAATCATGTGTATTAGGCATCATCAAAGAACCGGTTGCCATCGAAAACATCGAGAAAAACATCATTGAAAGAGGTTTTGCAGAAGGCTGGATCAAACCTCAGCCACCAAAAAAGAGAACCGGAAAAACTGTAGCCGTTATTGGTTCAGGTCCTGCAGGTCTGGCAGCAGCTCAACAATTAAACAGAGCCGGTCATACGGTAACTGTTTTTGAAAGAGACAATGCTATTGGAGGTTTATTGCGTTACGGAATTCCAAATTTCAAACTTGAAAAAGGAATCATCGACAGACGTGTATTAATCCTTGAAGCTGAAGGAATCACTTTTAAAACCAATGTAAATGTTGGCGTTAACTTTAGTGTAGACGAACTGAATGCTTTTGATTCTATCGTATTATGTGGTGGAGCAACTGAAAGAAGAAGTTTGCCAACTAAAGGAATCGAAAGCAAAGGCGTTGTTCAGGCAATGGATTTCCTGACACAACAAACTAAAGTGTTATACGGAGAATCAATTCCGGATCAGGTTAAAGCTACCGGAAAAGATGTAATTGTAATTGGTGGTGGTGATACAGGTTCTGACTGCGTTGGAACATCAAACCGACACGGAGCAAAATCAGTAACTAACTTTGAGATTTTACCAAAACCTCCGGTTGGAAGAAGCGAGTCTACGCCTTGGCCTTTCTGGCCGTTGCAGTTAAAAACGTCTTCATCTCACGAAGAAGGTTGCGATAGAAACTGGTTAATCAATACGAAAGAATTTTTATCTAACGATAAAGGAGAACTAGTAGGGTTAAAAACAGTGGAAGTACAATGGAAAATGACTCCTGGTCAACGTCCGGAACTAATCGAAAAAGAAGGTTCTGAGAAAATCTGGCCTTGCGATTTGGCCTTATTGGCTTTAGGATTTACAGGTCCGGAGAAAACGTTAAGCGAGCAATTAGGTCTTGAAGTTGATTTTAGAAGCAACTATAAAGCAACTAATTATCAAACAAAGGTTCCGCACATTTTCACCGCTGGTGATATGCGCCGTGGACAATCATTAATCGTGTGGGCTATTTCAGAAGGTCGCGAAGCAGCAAGAGAGGTAGATTTGTTCTTAATGGGCTCTACTAACTTGCCAACCAAAGGAAACGGAGATTTACCGAGTTTGTAAACTAAGGTTCTAAGATACTAAGTCGCTAAGGTTCTGAGTTTTTATACTTAGAATTTTAGCGGCTTATTTTTTTGCCACAGATTTAAAGATTTTCTATTTTAATTTATAGCCCAAGGTTTCAACCTTGGGATACGAATCGGGATCACACATTGCATTCCCAAGGTTGAAACCTCGGGCTATGTTTTAAGAATTTTACGAAAAATAAAAATTAGCGAAAATTCGTGAAATTCGTGGCAAAAAAAAGCCTAGCATTCAACAACCTGTGACAAAAACTTAGTAACTTAGTATCTCAGCAACTTAGCGTCTTAAAAATATTTACAAAAATCCGAAATAAAGCACTTTTTGTTTAAAAACAAACAATTTGTTACAATTTGTTATTTTTCTACAAAAAATTTGTCGTTACTCAAAAGTGTAATAACTTTGCTCAAAATAGTTTATAAAAATGCAAGCAAAAGATTTACTGCAGTTAGCAGACCAATTTGGAAGTCCATTATATGTTTATGATGCCGAAAAAATCCAATCTCAGTACAATAGGTTAACTAAAGCTTTCTCTAAGGTAGAAAACTTAAGAGTTAATTACGCCATGAAGGCATTGTCAAACGTTGCGATTCTTCAGTTATTAAAGAACATGGGGTCTGGTTTAGATACTGTATCAATTCAGGAAGTTTTATTAGGACTTCATGCTGGCTATGACCCTGACAAAATTTTCTTTACACCAAACGGAGTTTCTCTTGAAGAAATCGAAGAAGTGGCCGCAATGGGTGTACAAATCAATATTGATAACTTATCTATTCTGGAGCAATTCGGAACAAAATATCCTCAAATTCCGGTATGTATTCGTATCAATCCACACGTAATGGCGGGAGGAAATGCCAATATTTCGGTAGGACATATTGATAGTAAATTCGGAATCTCTGTTCACCAAATACCGCATATATTGCGAATTGTAGAGAACACAAAAATGAGCATCGTGGGAATTCACATGCACACAGGATCTGATATCCTTGATATCGAAGTATTCTTGTATGCTGCTGAAATCTTGTTTGATACCGCAAAACATTTCAAAGATCTTGAATTCTTAGATTTCGGAAGCGGATTTAAAGTGCCTTACAAAAAAGACGATATCGAAACCGACATCGAAGAATTAGGTAAAAAATTATCTAAAAGATTCAATGCATTCTGTGCAGAATATGGCAGAGACTTAACCTTAATTTTCGAACCAGGGAAATTTTTGGTGAGCGAAGCAGGTTTCTTCTTAGCAAAAGTAAACGTAGTAAAACAAACAACTTCAACAGTTTTTGCCGGAATCGACAGTGGTTTCAACCACTTAATCCGTCCTATGTTTTACGGTTCACAACATTATATCGAAAACATCTCTAACCCAAAAGGAAAAGAGCGTTTTTACTCTGTTGTAGGATACATTTGTGAAACTGATACATTTGCCAACAACCGCAGAATTTCGGAAATTACAGAAGGTGATATTCTAGCGTTCAGAAACGCCGGAGCCTATTGCTTCTCAATGGCATCGAACTACAATTCAAGATACAAACCAGCCGAAGTTTTATGGAAAGACGGAAAAGGAATCTTAATTCGTCAACACGAAACATTCGAAGATTTGCTTAAAAATCAAATTCCGTTGCCACAAGAAGTTGCCGCAACAGTTTAAAATAAAAAAAAAGAGAATATCTATTGAATCCCGTTTCTTAATTGAAGCGGGATTTTTTTATTGCACATTTCTGATTTTAGATTTTAGATTGGTAAACGTTTGTCAGGCTGAGCGGAGTCGAAAGCCCGCAAAATTTAACTACCAATAACAGAACACGGATGACGCGGATTTGCTTTGCAAAAACATGGATTAAAACGGATTTTTCTCATAATATTCTAGATGCAATTTTTTCAGGCAGAGCGAAGTCAAAGCCACACAAAGTAACCACAACATTTGTCATTCTGAGGAACGAAGAATCTCCACAAGTAACTCCATAAAGATTGGAATTTGGAATTTTATTTTTTGGGCATCTCCCCCCGGGCCGGGCTTTCGGCTATATCTTTTGCTCCGTTTCACTTCACAAAAGGCTCTATCACTGATGCAAGATTGGTCTCATAAGAATTCACACAAAGCAAACACATAGTTTGTCATTTTCTTACCCGAAGCTTCGGGAGAGAAATCTCCGCAAGAAACTCCACAAAGTATATCCCCGCTAGCGCTAGCGTCCCGCTCGTGAACACAAGCCATACAAATCCACAAACATAAAAACTTTGCGGGCACGAGCGGGACGCTCGCGCTACCGATGAAGACAAAAATGTGGAAAGAAAGGATTAATTCATATAAGAAAAATCATATATTTGTTTCCTACAAAAAACATCAAAATAGTATCGTACCAAAAAACTTGTTTTTTACCAACCTCTATTTTGTAAAAGAATTTTAAATACCTTTGAAGTATGAGCACAGCAACCAAACCCAAACATATTGGCAGAAACATTAGCCGAATCAGAGAACTTAAAGGTATGAAACAGGATGCCCTTGCTTACGCAATTGGACTAAGCCAGCAGACTATTTCTAGTATTGAAACAAGCGAAACTGTAGATAAAGAAAAGCTTGAAAAAATTGCAGAAGCACTTGGAGTTACTGTAGAAGCAATTGAAAATTTTTCAGAAGAAGCAGTTTTCAATTTTTTTAATAACTTTTACGACAATAGTTCCATTAGTGGTGCTCAGGGAATTAATAATTCTTGCACCTTCAATCCTCTTGATAAAGTTGTTGAACTTTACGAGCGTTTAGTTCAGGCTGAAAAAGAAAAGGTAGAATATTTAGAAAAACTATATAAAGGAAAATAATTCCTTCGAAATATAAATTTTACAAAAAGCACAAGTTTTCGACTTTGTGCTTTTTTTATGAACGAAAACTCCGCTCGTATACATAAGCCTGTCAAATAATGAAATTAAAGAACTTGCAGGCATGAGCGAGACAGTATAATTGTGCGAAACTTTAAAAAATGGGCTGAAAGCCCTAAAAAGCAATAGCGTAGTGCAACGCACTACGAATTAAATAAAAAGTGGGAATTGCCCTGAAAGGGCAAAAGAAAGTTGAGAATAAGATTTAAAGAGGTTTTCTACGAGAATATCATGTAAATAGGATAAACGCACTTTTTGAAATTATGCTTCCGCCCTTACAGGGCTTAAAATTATAATCGTTTTTCATTCATAGTGCTTCGCACCCTGCTATTGCTAAGGCTCTTTCAGAGCAACAAGGTTCTAACACCTATACTGAGACGTTCGCGCCAGCATGCTACTATTTTTTCTCAACAAAAAACAAACTCAAAAAACTCAAATAAAAAAACTATTTTAGCTTAGTAAAACCAATCCCCAAAACCAATGAAAATTACGATTTCCCTATCAGTATTATTCCTGTTACTTAGTACCAATATATTCAGTCAAACCATCACTGATCTAAAGCTAAAACCCAAAGAAATCCCTAAAACATATACTCCAAACGACGGTAATATTTGTGTTACTCCTGCCGCTTGTAATTTTTATACTGATATTGAAACCTACAGCACCATTGTTGGAACTTTAAAAAGTAAAGCAATTCAAAGTTTTAAAAGTAAAACCGATCGTGGATCTATCCTGTATTTTGAATTTGAACACACCTTTAAAGGTGATAGATTTCTACAAGGTTTGCTTTGGGGAAAAGACGGTCAGCCAACTGATGAACATCCGGAAGAGTATCTTGCAAAAGGAAAATTTCTAGTAATCTGGAGTTTTCGTCCGGACAGTTTTATTAAAGAAAAATCAGAAACTAAGATAGAAGCGATTTTGAAATAAGTAATATCGTTTTTCGAAGTATGCCAACTTCGTGCAAACAAAAAACGTTTTTTAAATCTACCTTAATTACAGCTTCATTTTTAATTCGTAATTTCGCCAAAGCAATAAAACATAAAAATGAAACCACAAATAAGAATTCTAATCTATTCAATCCTATTTTTTCTATACCTTTCTGCAACTTCACCTTTACTTTCGTTAGGAGAAGTATTAAAAACAGATCCGTATATCACTTTAGGCTGTGGTTTTGCAGTTTTAAATTTGATTTATGCGTTTTTCGCTCTTAAGTGGACGCCATTATTAAACGTAATTTGTTCTATAGTCATTGCATCTTTAAGTTTGTACTTAGCTGTACAATTTGCTAATCTCCATTTGTTAGCAAAATACGATCCTTATCTGGTAAAAACAGCAATATTTACAAATGCTATTTTATCTATAGTATTTTGGGAAATTGTTTATCAGGTTAAAAGCAGAAAGCCAACAAAATAATACGCTACCGGATGTTAGACGCACTGATGTGCGTCTCTTTAATAAATCGGTTTGTTTTCATTTCTATACTTTTCAATTTATAATTCATAAATTTATTATACGATTATTTCTTAGTCGGAATTAAATTCTAATCTTTTAAAATGAAGCTTATGAAAACTGCAAAAATATGGGCCAATTTAGGTGTAGAAAATTTAGACATAACAACAAAATTCTATAGCGATTTAGGTTTTAAACCCAATGGTCACAATACCAATAAAGAACTCAGAAGCTTTCTTTTTGGAGACGATAATTTTATCATTCATTTTTTTATAAAAGAAAGGTTTAAATGGGCTGTCAATGATGAAGTAGCCGATTTAAAACTTGGAAATGAAATTATTTTTTCACTTTCAGCCGAAAGCAAAGAGGAAGTAGATCAATGGCCTATTGTGGTTAAAAAAGCCGGTGGCAAAGTTTTCGCTGAACCGCAAGATTATGGAAAAGGATATTTCTTTGGATTTTCTGATCCCGATGGTCATAAATTTAATGTTTTATATTGGCCACAATAAAACAATATGTTGCTTAATATTAGACGCAAATGATTTGCGTCTCTACAATAAAATCGTTTTAAAAATAAAATTGATAATGGATTCGTTTGGATTGCTTCGCTACTTGCAAAGATGGCCCTTGCCTGTCTAAATAATTTTAAAAAAGGCATAGTTGTTGAAAGTTAAAAAAGATATATTTACACCTTCAAAAGCAACTACTATGCAAAAATTTACTTCATTATTTTTAATATTATTTCTGGCACTTTCGTCATGCGGCGTAAAAACTACGCAATCTTTGTTAAGCGATGGTAATTATGACGGTGCAATAGACCGTGCGGTCGAAGCTTTAAGAACTAAAAAAGATTCTAAAGGAAAACAAGATTATGTGTTCTTGCTAGAAGAAGCTTTTGCAAAAGCAAAAGACAGGGATTTACGCAATCTTGATTTGATGATAAAAGAAGCAAATCCAAATAATGCCGAACGTGTTTATAACACCTATTTGCAACTGAATAACCGCCAGGAAAAAATCAGGCCTTTATTGCCTTTACCATTACTGAAACAGGGTAAAAATGCTTCTTTTGCGTTTGATAATTACTCTGATCAGATTGTAAGCAGTAAAATTGCGCTTTCAAAATATTTATATGAAAATGCTTCGGCTCTTTTAAAATCGAATAACAAACTCGATTTCAGAAAAGCGTATGATGATTTTTCCTATCTCGAAAGCATTAATCCAAACTATAAGAATACCAAAAAACTGATGGACGATGCACAGTTTAAAGGAACTGATTTTGTAGATGTCTACGCCAGGAACGAAACCAATATGGTAATCCCAAAACAGCTTCAGGATGATTTACTGGATTTTAAAACCTATGGCCTAAACGATAAATGGACGGTTTATCATAGTGCGAGACAAAAAAATGTTACCTACGATTATAGCCTGGTTATCAACTTTAGGCAAATCAACATTTCGCCTGAGCAAATTAAAGAGAAAGAATTCATTAAGGAAAGACAGGTTAAAGATGGTGTAAAAACACTTTTAGACAGCAGAGGACGACCTGTAAAAGATAGTTTGGGCAAGGAAATAAAAGTAGATAATTACAGATTGCTTCGTGCCAATATTTATGAGTTCAGACAATTTAAATCTTGTCAGATCACCGCAAAAGTAGATTATGTTGATGTGAGAACAAATGCTTTACTTCAATCATTTCCGGTAACGAGCGAATTTATCTTTGAAAATATATATTCGACTTACAAAGGAGACAGAAGTGCTTGTGAGGATAGTTACATGACGTATTTTAATAAACGCGCTGTGCCCTTCCCAAATAATGAGCAAATGGTTTATGATACAGGCGAAGATTTAAAAGCAAGACTTAAAGATATTATCGTTCGAAATAAATTCAGGAGCTAATGTTGAGGTTTAGTAACATTCTTATTATCTTAGACTGAGGTTTGGTATTTCAAATTCATGAAAGTGAGAACATTCGAAACAACCTAAAAAAACATCATAACCTATAAACTGACGTATGAAAAAAATAAAAACAATTGTTTTACTGCTTGTATTCTTCTCTTTTAACAATTCATTTTCACAGTCAAAACCGGCAATTTCGTCAAGAGAAGTTGTTGAAGAATTTTATGATGCTGTTTTTGCTGACAATACTCAAAAAGCAGTTAAAATGCTTGGTACCACATTTCCGGCCAATTATGAACCAAAAGGCAAAATAACGCCTTTGCAGGCTGCAATCTGGCAAAATAATTTACCGCTTGTAAAATCATTAGTTGAAGGCGGCGCAAATATAAATAAAACTTTACAAGCCTCTAAAGGCGATGAAAGCTCATCACAATCTGCTGTCGAGGTTGCAGCAGGAAAAGGTACCCTGGAAATCTTAAAATATTTACTGCAAAAAGAAGCAAAAATACCTGATACTGCCTTTAACACAGCAGCTTTTGGCCATTTTTATGATGCTGCAAAACTACTTTTATTAAAAGGTGCCAACCAAAACAAAGGAGATATTAGAGGAAAACTCTGGATGTATGAAGAAGCAGTCAGAAAATCAGACTATGAGGTATTGAATGCTTTAAAATTAAATAAAGAAGAATTAGATTCTCATAACTACGACGGAGAAACTGCCCTGATAATTGCAGTTAAAAAGAAGAATACAGAAATGGTGAAATACCTGTTGAAAAAAGGCGTGGATAAAAACAAACCTGAAACATTTGATGCCGGAGATGATATCTCGTACGGAAAAAAGCCAATTCAAATTGCAGTCAAAATGAAATTAACCGAAATCGTAACGCTATTGAAGTAAGATTTTTTCTAATTCGTATTTTAAAATAAAATACCTCAAAAAGTTAAAATAAGAATTGTTTCAAAAAACTAATAATTCCATAAAAATCTTATATCATTAAAAATGCCGAAGAAAAAAAATACAATCAATATTGCCATTTTATCATTACTTATCCTAACATTTATCAGCTGCAAACAAGAGAAGAAAGAAGAAGTAAAAGCTTCTGAAAAGACAGCGTTACCGGCAATTAAAAACCAGCCGTTAGTTGTAGAAAAAATTGATTCGACACAATTTCCTAAATCAATAAAATATGAAGGGTTTATTAAAAATGCTGTTCGCTGGAAAGATAATTCAGGAGATAATATTGTAATCACAACCGAAACCGGGATTTATAGAAACGAGAAATTACAACACGAGTTTGAAGACGGTAACGATGCTGAATTATATGCCTATCATTTTATAATATCTAATAATCAGGCAAAACAAACCTGGAGAGTCAAGGATTTTATTGCTGATTGTCCTGTAGATATTGTCGCTTCTTTTGTTAAAAATACTTTTAATGTTACCGACTTAAATAAAAACGGAGTTGCCGAAGTATGGTTAATGTACAAAACGGTCTGCCACGGTGATGTAAGTCCATGCGATATGAAAATCATCATGTACGAAGGCAGCCAAAAATATGCCATGCGTGGAGAAAATAAGGTTCAGGTTGGAGTTGATGATAATGGCAAAGAATCTTTTGTTGGAGGTGAATTTAAATTTGATGAAAATTTTAAAAAAGCCCCAAAAGTTTTTAAAGATTTTGCCCAGGATTTATGGACAAAGAACTTAATTGAAAAATGGGATAATTAAAAACGATAAAATCTGATTTGGCTATTTTTAAAACAATATTTACTTTAGCGACACCAAATTACTAAAAATCAAACAATTGTAAAGATCATATTTTATCATACTTATGAAAAATACTCTTGAAATAGCAAATCGCTTTAGAGAAATTATTCTGTACGGAACCTGGGTTGCGAATACTAATTATAAAAATCAATTAACCAATTTAGATTGGAAAATTGCAACAACGCCATTAAAAAACCTGAACACTATTGCCCTTTTAGCACAACACATTCACTACTACATCAACGGTCTCAATATTGTTTTTAAAGGCGGAAATCTTGACATAAAAGACAAATATAGTTTTGACTTCCCTCCTATTTATTCGCAGGAAGAATAGGGCTTTTTTTTGTCTAAATTTTGGAATGACAGCGAAGAATTTGCCAATCTGATTGAACAAATGCCTGATGAAAAATTAGATCAGTTTTTTGTTGATCAAAAATACGGAACCTACAAAAGAAATATCGAAGCTATGATTGAACACAGTTATTATCATTTAGGCCAAATCGTATTGATCCGTAAAATGATAACTGATCATTAGTTATTACTCCTTATTAAGATGCTTTTATTTGCATCTCCATAGTTACTTAATATTAATTTTCAATACATTAGACTAAAAAAAGTCTAAAAATATTTTGCGCAACCAAAAAGTTGCGTATATTTGCAACTGATTGGTTGCTTAAATTAAATAATTCAAAATGAAAAGAGATATTTTTCAAGCTATTGCCGACCCGACCCGCAGGGCAATTTTAGTATTAGTTGCAACAACTGCCTTAACGCCAAATGCTATTGCAGAACAATTTAATACTACCAGGCAGGCTGTTTCTAAACACATTAAAATTCTAAACGAATGTGAATTATTAAATGAAACGAAAATAGGAAGAGAAATCTATTATCAGCTTAAAATTGACAAAATGAAAGAAGTAGATAAATGGTTAGAACAATTTAAAGAAATTTGGGAAAACCGTTTCAGTCAGCTTGATCGAGTATTAATGAATTTAAAATCTAAAGAAAATGAAATCTGATCTTTTAATGAATTTTACTGTAGACAAAGAAAACAGCACAGTACACATAAAACGTGAGTTCAATGCATCACTTGCCAATGTTTGGTCAGCCTGGACAGAACCTGAAATATTAGACCAGTGGTGGGCTCCTGCCCCGTTTAAGTCTAAAACAAAAAGTATGGAATTTAAGGAAGGAGGACGAAGATTGTATGCAATGGTTGGCCCTGACAATCAGGAAAAATGGAGTTTTTTTAATTATACTTCCATTTCTCCAAAAACTAATTTTAAATACTCTTCTACTTTTTGTGATGCTGAAGCGAATCCGGATCCAAATATTGGAAGTTCTTACTGGGATGTAACTTTCTCTGAACAAGAAGATCTCACCATTGTTGATATTGCAATTAAACGCAATAGCCTGGCTGAGTTAGAAAAAATAATCGAAATGGGCTTTAAAGAAGGATTTACAATTGCTCTGAAAGGTTTGGATAAAATCCTGGAAGCACAAAATTAAAATCGTTAAGTCAAAATATTTATGAATTTTAAATCTTAAAAAAATGAAATCGGATTTATTAATGAATTTTACCGTAAACAAAGAAACGAGTACAGTAAACGTAAAACGTGAATTCAGTGCATCGCTTGCCAATGTTTGGTCAGCCTGGACAGAACCTGAAATACTGGACCAATGGTGGGCGCCATCCCCGTGGAAATCCAAAACAAAAAGAATGGAATTTAAAGAAGGTGGCCAAAGGCTTTACGCTATGATTGGACCACAAGGAGAAGAACATTGGGCTTTAGCCGATTTTACTTCTATAACACCAAAGACCAATTTTAAATACCTGGATGCATTTTGTGACAGCAATGGTAATTTAAACAAAGATTTTCCCAGATCTGATTGGGATGTAGCTTTTTCAGAACAAGGAAATACTACTTTTGTTGACATTGCTATTAAACACGAAAAACTATCCGATTTAGAAAAAATAATCGAAATGGGATTCAAAGAAGGATTTACAATTGCCCTGGAAGGCCTGGACAAGATTTTTGCTTCGGGAGCGAAGTAAAATTTGGTTCTTTATTTATACAATCCCGTTTACTAAAAGGCAAACGGGATTTTTTCAATTTTAATTTGTATTTTCGTGAATAAAGAAATTCCTCGCTTAACTAAATAAGACCAAAACCTAAATGGTCATTAATACCACAAAATGAATAAAATTATTGCTCTTATCCTTTTACTTTTTACTTCAATAACAATTTTTAGCCAAACCAATAAATCGAAATCAACAGGCACCGGCAAACCTTTTATTTTAGGTGTAATTGATGAAATAGAATCAAAAGAACTGGGTGAGAAAAGAATCCTGAACATTTATCTTCCGGAAGGTTATAAAGCAGAAGATGCAACAAAATATCCTGTAATTTATCTATTGGATGGCTCGGCCGATGAAGATTTTATTCATATTGCGGGACTGGTTCAGTTTAATAGTTTTGAATGGATTAATCAGGTGCCAAAATCTATTGTAGTAGGAATCGCAACAGTTGACAGAAAAAGAGATTTTACATTCCCGACCACTATTGAAAAAGATAAAAAACGTTTTGCTACCTCAGGACATTCAGATAAATTTATTGCTTTTATCGAAAAAGAGTTACAGCCTTTTATTGATAAAAAATACAAAACAACTAATGATAAAACTATTATAGGACAATCATTAGGAGGACTTTTAGAAACTGAAATCTTATTAAAAAAGCCAACCCTATTTAATAAATACGTTATTGTTAGCCCAAGCATCTGGTGGGATAATGGTTCTATCTTAAATCAGGACAGTCCTGTTTTTCAGGAGAATTTTAGTCAACAAACCGATATTTATATTGCCGTGGGTAAAGAAGGTTTAACACCTACAGAAATTCCAAGAGTGATGGAGGTTGATGCAAATTTGCTGGCTGAAAAAATTAAAGCAACAAAAAGCAAAAACATAAAAGTTTATTTTGATTATTTCCCAAAAGAAGATCATGCGACAATTTTACACCCCGCAGCTTCAAATTCTTTTAGATTCTTTTATCCGATCAAAGGGAAAGAATAAATACAAAAAGCTTTTTAAGATTATCGAATGACAACTTATAGTAATGAAAAATACAGAAGAAAATAAATTAGACAATCCAGTTTGGAATTCCTTATCAGAAAGTCACTCAGCATTTGCGATCGATTATAACGGAACTAAATTTTACCATCCGGATTATTGCCCTTTTGGTGGTTTTAAAGAAACTGAAAATACTTCAGATGCAGCAAATCAATATTCTGAATTAGCAGAAAATTTCTTTTTTGTGGGAGAAAAACCTGAAATACCAGCTTCCTTAAAAATTACAAAAGAATTAGTTTGCCTTCAGATGGTTATTTACAATAAAATAGCATTACCGGTTACTGCTGAAATTGTAAAGCTTACCGAAAAACACAATGATGAGTTAGTTCATCTGGTTAATTTAGTGCAACCTGGATATTTTAAAACCAAAACTTCTTCGCTTGGCGATTATTACGGTATTTTTAAGAATAATCAATTAGTTGCTATTACAGGCGAACGCATGAAAATGAATGACTTTACCGAAGTCAGTGCTATTATAACACATCCTGATCATACCGGAAAAGGGTATGCAAAACAATTAATTACACATTGCGTGAATGCTATTTTTAGCCAAAATAAAATTCCTTATTTACATGTTGTAGAAAGCAATACAGGAGCAATTGGTCTATATGAAAAACTGGGTTTTGTAACAAGAAGAAAAATGAGCTTTTGGAATATTTCAGGAAATCAGTAATTTTATATTACACCTTTAAATCATACGAAGTTTAATTCTTATATTTTCATGAAATGACACCAAATAAACAAATCGTAAATGAATACATGAATGCTTTTAGAGTAAGCGATCATGAAAGAGTTCTTGCATGTCTGACTGGATAATGTCGTTTGGGAAATGCCAGGGATTTATCAGCATGTTGGTAAGGCAGCATTTGATAAAGAAATTGAGAATGATAATTTTGTTGGTAGTCCCATTATAGAAATCATAAAACTGGTTGAAGAAAATGATATTGTCATTGCAGAAGGTGCCGTACAGGGAAACATGAAAAACGGCAATATATTAGATGCTGTTTTTTGTGATGTTTTTGAAATGGAAAACGGTAAAATAAAAAAATTAACTTCTTATCTGATGTCCAAAAATGCCAGTTTAAAATTTGAATAAGTTTATAGTGGTAAAGATTTGGCAAGTTTTCTCATGAAATACGATACCTCTCGCATAGCCCCGATGGAAACGATATCCTTTTTCTGGCCGCGACGGCGGAAGAAAAAGATATAGTGTACAGCGGGACAGGAGGTCCTTTGACAATTAATTTTTCTGCTCCTGAGAATTAAAATCGAATTTTTTCAAATTCCAATAATTTTAAATTTACCCCAGCCATCCTTCACGATCCAGACTTCTGTACTGAATAGCTTCGGCGATATGTTGTGAGACGACCAATGGCGCATTATCTAAGTCAGCTATTGTTCTTGCTACTTTCAAAATTCTGTCGTAGGCACGCGCAGAGAGATTCAATCGTTCCATGGCTGTTTTTAATAATTGTTTTGATTCATCATCGAGTGCACAATATTCCCGAATTAATTTACTGCTCATTTGTGCATTGTAATGTATATTTTCTATTTCCTCAAATCTCTTGGTCTGAATTTCACGTGCTGCGGTAACACGTTTCCTAATTTCGACACTGCTTTCGGCTTTTCGATCATCGGCTAATTTTTCGAAAGGAACCGGCGTAACTTCTATATGAATATCGATTCTATCCAGTAAAGGACCCGAAATTTTGCTTAGATAACGCTGCATTTCATGTGGAGAAGAAGTATTTGGCATAGCCGGATCGTTAAAAAAACCACTTGGACTTGGGTTCATACTTGCCACCAGCATAAACGACGACGGATATGTCACGGTAAATTTAGCACGGGAAATAGTTACTTCGCGATCTTCAAGTGGCTGACGCATTACTTCTAGAACATCGCGTTTGAATTCAGGCAATTCATCCAGAAATAAAACACCATTATGTGCCATAGAAATTTCTCCCGGCTGCGGATAACTTCCCCCGCCAACAAGCGCAACATTCGAAATGGTATGATGCGGACTCCTAAAGGGACGCTGGTTCATTAAACCTATTTCTTTCAGCTTTCCTGCAACACTGTGAATTTTAGTTGTTTCTAAGGCCTCACGTAAAGTCATTGGTGGCAAAATGCTGGGCACACGTTTGGCAAGCATTGTTTTCCCGGCTCCGGGCGGACCAATTAAAATAATATTATGACCTCCTGCCGCAGCAATTTCCATGCAACGTTTGATACTTTCCTGACCGCGAACATCAGAAAAATCGAATTCGGGAAAATCTAAGGTTTTATAAAATTCGGCCCGTGTATCAATAACAGTAGGCTGCAGGTTTCCTTTTCCGGCAAAGAAATTAATTACATCCTGTACATTTTCGACTCCGTATACATCTAATCCGGTAACTATTGCAGCTTCTTTAACATTCTGAATGGGCAAAAAGAATCCTTTATACCCTTCTTCTTTTGCTTTTATGGCAATGGGTAACGCTCCCCTAATGGGTTGCAGGCTTCCGTCTAAAGAAAGTTCGCCCATAATAATATACTCTTCAATTTCCGGCGCTTTGATTTGATCTGAAGCCACTAAAATCCCCATCGCCAGAGGTAAATCGTATGCAGAACCTTCTTTTCGAAGATCGGCGGGCGCCATATTGATCGTAATTCTTTTTCCGGGCAAACTTAATCCGTTGTTCTTTAAGGCAGCTGCTATCCGGAAACTGCTTTCTTTTATGGCACTATCCGGCAACCCAACTAAATGGTAACCAATGCCTTTATCCATGTGAACTTCTATTGTAATCGTAGTTGCTTCTACTCCAAAAACGGCACTTCCGTAAACTTTTACTAGCATAAAATCTTTTCATTAAATATTTTTAAATCTAATGAAAATTATTATTATATAAGTTTTTTATTACAAATATATTTATTTAAAACTCTAACCCGATCTGATTTTTAATTTCCTCGACAATTTTACTCAGATCTAAACTATTTTGATGTGACCAAAGCTGGCTTTCGATTTGATTATTTCTAATGCATTTATGACATTCAGTTGCTTCGTAGGTATAACCTTTTCCAACATTTGGTAAACTAAAATTGGTTTTCTTTTCTTCTGTAACAACTGAATATCCATCGGCGGCAAACCATGGAGAATTAAGCTGAATACGGCCTTTTGTTCCGCTTATTGTTGCTTTCATATCAGATTCAGAAACTATCGAGGCCTGAAGAATTGATTGTGCTTTTTCATATTGCAAAATCATAGAAGTCTGAAGATCGATTCCGTTTGCATTATAGATTGATTTTGCGATTATTTCGTTCGGAATACCAAGCATTATATACGAGAGAAATAGCGGATATACCCCAATATCAAATAACGCGCCTCCTCCTTGGTTTTTATTAAAAAGCCTTCCTCCCTGTTTTTCATCTGCATAAAAAGCAAAATCAGCTTTTACACATTTTACATCACCAATTATTCCCTGATTTACTTTTTCTAAAACTTCTTTAACTGACGGAATAAATCGTGTCCAGAATGCTTCCATAAAAAATTTTTTGTGTTTTCTTGAAGCTTCAATCATCCGAACTGAATCTTTATAGGATAGCGACATTGGCTTTTCGCATAAAACATGTTTTCCGTGTTCTAATGCTTTGATCGATAATTCGGCATGCGAATCGTGAGGGGTTGCGATGTAGACAATATCAACTTCAGCGTCTTTAAAAAGTTCCTCATAAGAACCATAAGATTTTCTGCAATTATACCTCACTGCAAATTCAACTGCTTCATAACTATTTCTTGAAGCAACAGCGTTTAATTCGGCATCATTTACGCGTAATAAATCGGCTGCAAATTGATTTGCAATATTTCCTAAGCCAATAATTCCCCATTTAATTGTATTATTATCTTTCATAATTCTCTAAGTACTACTTATCAGCGGGTTAGTTAAAAATTATCTAAATAAAGAAAAATCATTCAAAAAAAAAATTTTTAAATAATATATATTTCATATTTTTAGCAACAAAATTGCAGATAAACTATGAAAAAAGCCCTACTCTTACTCTTTTTGAGTGTTTTTTTAACAAAAACCTATGCTCAAGATTATTTCCCTGTTAATGAAAGCGTGCAGAACAAAAACAAAAATTATACTGTTTTTACCAATGCCACTATTTACGTTACTCCAACCCAAAAAATCGAAAAAGGAACTTTACTCATTCAGGATGGTAAAGTAGTTTCAGTTGGAAATAATATTTCAATCCCTAAAAATACCATCGCTATCGATCTTGAAGGAAAATCAATTTATCCTTCCTTTATTGATATTTATACGAGTTTTGGAATTGAAAAACCAAAAAGCAATCTTTCCCGTGGACGCGATCGAAACCCATTGTACGATACAAAAAGAGTTGGATATTACTGGAACGAAAGTGTACGACCTGAAGTTAACACTTATGAAACTTTTAAATACGATCAGCCTAAAGCTGAAGAATTACTTAAAGCAGGTTTTGGTGTTGTTGGCACTCATATTCCTGACGGAATTGCCCAGGGAACCGGAATCTTGGTTGCTCTTAATAATACTGAAAACAGTAAACAGATTATCGCCAATAAAATTACCAACCACTTTTCGTTTACAAAAAGTGCTTTAACAAATCAGGCTTATCCAAGTTCATTAATGGGTATGATGGCATTGTTACGTCAGATGTACCTGGATCTGGACTGGTACAAAAAAGGAAATTCTGAAACTAAAGATTTATCACTGGAAGCTTTGGCAAACAATGAAAAACTAGTTCAGATTTTTGCTACAGAAGACAAACTAAACAGTTTAAGAGCTGCAAAAATTGCTAAGGAATTTGGTTTAAACTACATTCTGAAAGGTAGCGGAAATGAATTTGAAAGAATTGAAGAAATCAAAAACACAAATGCTAAATATATTATTCCGATAAGTTTCCCTGAAGCTTACGATGTCTCAAATCCTTATTTATCAAATCAAATAGAATTGACTGATATGCGTTTCTGGAATCAGGCACCTGCAAACCTAAAAGTACTTTCAGACAACGGAATTGTTTTTGCCCTGACAACTGATAAATTAAAAAAGACAGAAGATTTTAAGCCTAACTTGTTAAAAGCCATTAAATATGGTTTTGATAAAACAAAAGCATTAGAAGCTTTGACTACAATTCCGGCTGCTATTTTAGGAAAAAGCAATGAAGTTGGAAGTTTAAAAACAGGTAGTTATGCTAATTTTATTATTACTTCAGGAGAAATTTTTGATGAGAAAACAGTTTTATATGAAAACTGGGTTCAGGGAACTAAATATGTAGTGAATGATATCAATGCAAAAGACATTCGCGGAAACTATGATTTAACGGTTGGAAAAGATACGTATAAATGGAAAATCGACGGAACTGCAGATGCTCCAAAATCTGAAATAACTACTGCTGATGCAAAGAAATTAAAAACCACTTTTGCTGTTTCCAAAAATTGGATTTCACTTTTAATTAAGCCTGCCGATACTATTAAATCCAACTATAGCCGTTTAACAGGTTTTATAGAAAAACCGGAAGGTTTATCCGGAAAAGCAGTTTTATCAAACGGAGATGAATTGGTTTGGACAGCTTTAAGAACAAGCGCATTTGTTGCTGTAAAAGATTCTTCTAAAGTAGAAAAACCAAATCCTGTTATTCCAACAACTTACCCTAACGTTGCTTTTGGGGATCCTAAAAAACTAACAGCTCAAACCTTATTATTTAAAAATGCAACGGTTTGGACCAACGAAAAAGAAGGGGTTTTGACTGAGACGGATGTTTTGATTAAAAACGGAAAAATTGCCGCTGTAGGTAAAAATTTATCAGATGCATCTGCTACGGTTATTGATGCAAAAGGCAAACACATCACAAGCGGAATTATCGACGAACACTCGCATATCGCCATTTCAAAAGGTGTAAACGAAATGGGGCATAACTCAACAGCAGAAGTTACAATTCAGGATGTTGTAAACTCTGAAGACATTAATATTTACAGAGATTTGGCCGGAGGTGTAACGATTTCTCAATTATTACACGGTTCTGCAAACCCTATTGGCGGTCGTTCTGCGATTGTAAAATGGAAATGGGGTTCTTCTCCAGATGAAATGTTATATAAAAACCAACCTAAATTCATCAAATTTGCTTTGGGTGAAAACGTAAAACAAGCCAATTGGGGAATTGATAATCCTACTCGTTTTCCGCAAACCAGAATGGGAGTTGAACAGGTTTTTACCGATTATTTTCAACGTGCAAAAGAGTATGACGAAAGCTGGAAAAAATTCAATGCCAATTCTAAAAAAGGAAAAGCACCAAGAGTGGATTTAGAACTGCAGACTATAGCTGAAATTATTAATAAAGAGCGTTTTATTACGTGTCACTCATATGTAGAATCTGAAATTTTGATGCTCATGAATGTTACGGAGAAATTCAATTTCAGAGTGAATACTTTTACCCATATTCTGGAGGGTTATAAAGTAGCTGATAAAATGAAAGAACATGGCGTTGGAGCTTCGACTTTCTCTGACTGGTGGGCTTATAAATTTGAGGTAAACGATGCGATTCCGTTTAATGGGCCAATTATGCATAACCAGGGATTAGTGGTTGCTTATAATTCTGATGATGCCGAAATGTCCAGAAGATTAAATCAGGAAGCTGCAAAAGCCGTGAAATACGGAAATATATCTGAAGAAGATGCCTGGAAATTTGTAACCCTGAATCCTGCTAAATTGTTACACATTGATGATAAAGTAGGCAGTCTTAAAGTAGGTAAAGATGCCGACGTTGTATTATGGAGCGACAATCCATTGTCTATTTATGCTAAAGCCGAAAAAACAATTATTGAAGGTGTTGTTTATTTTGATATTGAAAAAGATGCCGAAAAACAATTGGCTATTACTAAAGAAAGAAGTTTGCTGATTGGGCAAATGCTACAGGAGAAAAATAAAGGAATGAGCACACAACAGCCTACAAGAAAAGAGAAAAAAGAATATCACTGTGATACCCTGGAACAGTAATTAAAGCTTTAGAAAATTCGTAAAGATAAAAACAGATAACATGATAAATAAAAACATATATATAATGTTGCTCGTACTTTGTGCTTCGATACAAACAAAAGCGCAACAAATACCGGCACCAAAACAAACTAAATCGGTTTTGATTTTAAACGGGACTGCTCATTTAGGTGACGGAACCGTTATTCAAAACAGTGCGATTGGCTTTAAGGACGGAAAACTTACCCTGGTAGCAGATGCGACAACAATCAGACTTGCAGCCAATGCATATGATACCACTATTGATGCCAACGGAAAGCACGTTTATCCGGGATTTATTGCTCCTAATTCTACTCTGGGATTAGTAGAAATCGATGCTGTAAAATCATCAGATGACGAAGAAGAAATTGGTAGTTTTAATCCAAATGTAAGAAGTATCATTGCTTATAATTCTGAATCGAAAGTAGTAGAAACCGTTCGTCCAAATGGCGTTTTAATAGCTCAGATTACGCCCCGTGGAGGTAGAATTTCAGGAACATCTTCTGTAGTACAATTAGATGCCTGGAGTTGGAAAGATGCAATTATAAAAGAGAATGACGGAATTCACCTTAATTTCCCTTCTGGTTTTAAAAAATCAGGATCCTGGTTTGAACCCGGAGTAATTGAGGCAAACAAAGATTATCCTAAACAGGTTGAAGAAATAATTGCATTTTTGATCGATTCAAAAGCCTACAATCAAGGTAATAATAAAGATAGAAATATTGTTCTGGAAGCAACAAAAGGACTTTTTGATGGAACCCAAACACTTTATATACATGCAGATGAAGAAAAACAAATTGTAGATGCCATACAATTAGCTGTTGACCATCAAATCAAAAAAATTGTTATTGTTGGTGGATTTGAAGCATATAAATCAGCAGATGTATTGCAAAAATACAATGTTGGAGTTCTCCTAAGACGTGTTCACGATATGCCAACAAGTGATGATGAGGATGTTAACCTTCCATACAAAATGGCTAAAATACTTACTGATAAAGGTATTATTGTAGGCCTTGAAAACAGCGGAGACCACGAACGTATGAGCGTACGAAACCTTCCGTTTTTAGCAGGAACATGTGCTGCTTTTGGTTTAGATAAAGAAAAAGCATTACAACTTATTACTTCTAATACGGCAAAGTTATTAGGTGTTGATACGTTATGTGGCACATTAGAAACCGGCAAAGATGCAACCTTGTTTATTTCTGATGGTGACGCTTTAGATATGAGAACAAATAAATTGACAACTGCTTTTATTCATGGAAGAGCTATTAACTTAGAAACGTTCCAGACCAAATTGAACGATAAATTCAAAGCAAAATACAACCAAAAATAAGCACATCCGTTTATTTTAAAAAAGGCATCATTTGAAAATTCATCTGATGCCTTTTTTATTTAAATCAAATAACATTTAATTGTTTTTCCAATAATTTACAGACAATTACTCTTAAAATCAGGATTATCATTTTCTTTTTTTGTTAATGTATTCCTTAAAAGCTTTATAATTCTAATTTCATATTAATAAATTATAAATTTTAAGTTCATTTTAACAAATACACGCAAATTTAAGGGGGTTAAATTTAAAAATTAACAAAAATTAAACATTAAACTCTATTTTTTATAGGGGTATCGATTGATTTTATACTTTTATGAAAAATTTAAAACTAAATAACTATGCGAAAAATTATTTTAAGTGTGATTCTTATCACGATTTTGGTACTAACCTTTATATCAAACTTTATCCTGACAGATAATCCTATTCCGGCAGAAGCTGTAAAGTTTGACACAGGAGATACAGCCTGGATGATCGTAGCCACTGCATTTGTATTGCTTATGACACCAGGATTGGGATTTTTCTACGGAGGAATGGTAGGTAAGAAAAACGTTATCAGTACAATGCTACAAAGTTTTATGGCAATGGTAATTGTTACTATTTTATGGGTTGTTGTTGCTTTTGGATTAGCTTTTGGCCCTACCATTGGAGGAATTATTGGAAATCCAATTCCTAATTTATTCTTTCAGGGCGTAGGTACTAATACCGCATGGAGCCTTGCACCAACTATACCATTTATGTTATTCGCATTATTTCAAGCAAAATTTGCCATCATCACACCTGCATTAATCACAGGTGCATTTGCAGAACGTGTACGTTTCTGGGCTTATTTATTATTCATGGTTTTATTTATATTAATTATATATGCTCCATTGGCACACATGACATGGCATCCTGATGGAGTTTTCTTCAAAATGGGAGTCTTAGATTTTGCAGGAGGAACAGTTGTACATATGAGTGCTGGTTGGGCTGCATTAGCCGGAGCGATTTTCTTAGGAAAAAGAAAAATTCAAAAAGTTAATCCTGCCAGAATTACTTACGTATTATTAGGAACAGGTTTATTATGGTTTGGATGGTTTGGTTTCAATGCAGGTTCTGCATTAGGATCTAACGGATTAGCTGTTCAGGCTTTAGGAACAACAACTGTCGCTGCCGCTGCCGCTGCTATGGCATGGGTTTTCCTTGACAAAATAATCGGACATAAATTATCTGCACTTGGAGCTTGTATCGGAGCAGTTGTAGGTCTTGTTGCTATCACTCCGGCTGCAGGTTTCGTAAGTATTCCTCATGCAATATTCATTGGAGTATTTGCTGCCATTGTAAGCAACCTTGTAGTGAGTAAATTCCCTAAAGGAAAAATCGACGATGCTTTAGATGTTTTTGCCTGTCACGGCGTTGGTGGTATGGTAGGAATGTTATTAACCGGTGTTTTTGCTTCTAAAGCTATTAATCCGGCTGTTGGAGACAATCAAGGTTTAATTTTCGGAACACCTACTCTATTTATCAACCAATTAACTGCTTTAGTAATTGTTTCTATTTTTGCTTTTGTAGGTTCTTATATTTTATTCTTTGTTGTAAATAAAATTACACCTCTAAGAGTTACTGAAGAAAAAGAAGAATTAGGTTTAGATATATCTCAACACGGAGAATTCTTATAAGAAATAATAATTGCCCCTCTTTGCCTTAATAAAAAAACCCTCTAAGTACACTCTTAGAGGGTTTTTTAGTTCAAATAAATTCACTATTCCTTCTTATTATCAAAAATCTATAGTCAAATAAAACCAGATTACTCTTTATTTAGGTCACACTGGATTTTAATTTCGGGATTTGCCTCTTGGCGAATCAGACTCTTCGTTAAACCTTCTATCAAGTATTTTAGTTTCCTTCCAGATGTTTATTGTACTACAAAATGATATTACATAAATCTCTAATACAGTCTTATATAAATAAGAAAACTTTTTATATGAAATAAAGCCCATAAAGTCTTAAAATCTTTACGATCAACGAAAAAATCAAATATTACAGAAAATCACATTGGAATTGCCGTAGGCATGTCCCTTTGGGCCGGGCTGTCTGCTAAATCTTTTGCGATAGTAGTTTTGTCCAGGCTTTGCCAGAAGCTTAAAACATCGCAAAAGGTATCCCCAATACATTCTAAGCCAAATAAAAATACAATCTTCAGAAGCAATTCCAATTTTTAAATCCCAAATATTCCCCCAATAAGCTTTGCGAACTTATTTACTCAGGATATTTAAGACTCCTTTGCGTTCTTTGCGGTTAAATTACCAAGGATGGTAAAAACAAAAAATCCCTCCCGATAAATCGGGAAG